>Ga0209147_100008_pt1 | contig 777096 bp, 706 predicted proteins | sample AraplaCol_mLB_r2_FD_184278 | JGI IMG/M metagenome (GOLD analysis project Ga0209147, IMG submission 184278) | Arabidopsis root microbial communities from North Carolina, USA - plate scrape CL_Col_mLB_r2 (SPAdes) (version 2) | ecosystem: Host-associated > Plants > Roots > Endosphere | place: USA... | reverse complement strand
CCTGAATTTCCAGCCAATCACCAACCACTCAATCGACCGCAAACCCGCTCCACCACTACTTCTCCACCGCCTCAACCACCCCGCCGTCGCTTTCGTTTCGGCGCTGTCGTTTGCAGCGAGGGGCGAATACTAATGTGCGGATGCGCGACTGGCAAGCTTTTTGTGAGCTGCTCGCAAAAAAACTTGTTGAGCACCCGCCTACTGCGCGATGAGGCCCTGTTACGGCGAGGTTGGAGCGGTGCTGCACGCCTCGCCCGGCCTGCCAGCGACAGGGATGCAGGCCATTGGTCCCGGAACGCCCTTCTTACTTATAGAGAAGCCATTGGCATCAATGCTTGATCGGCGCCTTGCATAGCCCCTGGTTGTAGAGAATCGCCTTGCTGGTCGATGCGTAGTTGTCAGCGTCGCACGGCGGCAGGAACAGTGATGCGTCCTTCTGAGCTTTGACGGCAATCGTCTCGGACAGCACGGCTAGGCATTGGGCGTTGTCACCACGATGGTATTCAGTTACGGCAAGATCACTGCGGGCCTTGTCGCGCTCAATCCAGTCCATGAAGAGATCGCACTCGGAAAGCAGCGAACGCAGCGTTGTGCGTGCTGCGTCGTAGTCCTTGGCGGCATATTGCTTGTGGGCTTGGCCGATGCGGGCTTGTCGCTGGCGGTCGGTGCAGGCGGCGGGCGCGCGGAGGTAGTCGCCATCAAACATGGCGCGCATGCCGCAGAAACCTCGGCAGGCCTCGGCGGTGGCGGAGGAATCCAGCTTGAGCGCATCCTTATTACCTGACACGGCGATGCGGCACGTGCCTTCATCCTTGTCGACGCCAACGCGGCCACGGAATGTGCCTTCGATCGCGCACGTGTGGCAGTTGCCGCCAATCGTCGTGATGTTGAAGCTGCTGCCCTTGACCGTCATCGTGCCGCTCGCGCTGCCGCCCAGGATGTAGACGTACTCGCCCGACTCGACGGCCGGGCCGGCCGCCATGGCCCATGCGCTGGCCAACAAGCCTGCGATCATCAATGTGTGCCGCATCCACATTCCACGTGTCATCTGTTCATTCCTGATTCATGGAGGCGGGATGCCTCCTGCAAGCGCGCCATTCTGGCGGCTGGGTATATATCGACACGCCGCCGTCCTGACGGACGGCGCCGTAGCGCAATCAGATGTGAAACAGCGCCAGCACGGCCACGACACCGCCGACAGCGCCTACCCCGTACGAAAGCACCTGCATCCAGCGCCGGCGGGAAAGCAGCGTAATGGCTGCCAGGGCGATCGACACCTGGATGGCGGCCACGGCTTGCGCCCACCGGTGGTGATGGTGCACGGCAAGCTCACTGGCATCGTCGGCCTCTTTGGCCAGGCGCTCCTGGTCTTCAGCCTGACGGCGAATGTCTTCCTTCTCGGCGGCGTAGCGCTGGGCTTCGCGCTTGGCGGCGGCCTGATCGGTGCCGGGCAACTGGGCGGTCAGCTCGGCAATGGCTTGCTTCTGACCTTTGGCTTGGTAGTACGCCCAGCGGTTGGCGGCCTCGGTCTTGTGGATGGCGGCTTCGTTCTTGGCAAGTAGCGCCGCGTTTTGCGTGGCACCGCCTTGGTAACCGAAGATGGCGCCGGCCGTCGAAAGAATCGCCGTCATGACGGCGATACGCCCGGCAAAGCTGTCGGCGTGGCCGCTTTCTGCTGCGTGCTCGAGCGCGTGATCATGCGCGCCGTGCACGTGAAATCCTTCTGACATGGTTGCTCCCCTTCTAGTCTTATATCGTCGATCGCCCTTCAGGCGCGGGCCTCACAATGCATGGCCTTGCGCGGAAAGGCAACGCCTTGCGGCGCACATCCAACGTGCAGATGCAGCTTGCTGACGCGGTCACACAATGGGCACGCGAGCAGCAATAGCAAATCATTTATACGCAGAAGAATTGCACCGTTGAATACGTGAAACCGGTCCGTATAATCGCGCTGCAATGCGAACCCGAGCCAATATTCGGTTCGGCAATTGCATTGTTAATAAAACAAAACAATACTGCGAGTCACACCCATGGATGCGTCCCAAAAGCCTTTGGCGCCATTGCCCGAAGAGGAACACCACCCCGCCATCGTCCGCGTGGCCGACGCGACGATCCGCGATGCCAATGCGCTGCTGCATGCCAACGGCGGCCTGAAGTTCGGCCGGGGTATGATCGGCACCATCCTGGCGTTGGTGCTGGGCTTTCTGTGCTTGCTGGGCGTGTTGGCGTTTCACTTTCCGCAATATCTGACAACACCCGAATTACGGCGTGCGTATTCGGTGGACGTAATTCGGCAGATTCTGTTTGTCTCTCTGTTGATATCAGGCGGGTTATCGCTGGCGAATATCGTGCTGGATAACCGCCGTCGCCTGAACGGCCTGGCATTCCTGTTTGTGGTGATTGCCGTTGCGCTGGGCGGCTCGCGCGTGCGGGTGGGTGATTTTCCGGATCACACGCCGTACATCGGCATGGACTGGTTCATTCTCGACCTGCTCGGCTCGACGGCGATCTTTGTGCTGCTTGAGAAGCTATTCCCGCTCTACAAGAAGCAGCCGGTGTTCCGCGCCGAATGGCAGACCGACATGGTCCACTTTGCGGTGAACCACTTCATCGTGGGGCTGGTGCTGCTGGTGGTGAACTTCCTGATCCACCGCGTGTTCGGGTGGATGGTGCATGCGGACTTCCAGCAAATGGTGCAGCACATCTGGTTCATTCCGCAGTTGCTGCTGTGCATGCTGGTGGCAGACCTGATGGAGTACGTCACGCACCGCGCGTATCACGAGGTGCCGTTCCTCTGGCGCTTCCATGCGGTGCATCACAGCGTGAAGACAATGGATTGGCTGGCCGGCTCGCGTCAGCACATTCTTGAACTGGTCGTCACCCGGGTGGCAGTGCTAGGGCCGCTGTTCGTGCTGGGTTTCGACAAGGCCGTGGTCGATGTCTACATCATCATCGTGGGCTTCCAGGCGGTGTTCAATCACGCCAATGTGCATTTGCCGTGGGGGCCGTTGAAGTACATCTTCGTGACGCCGGATTTCCATCATTGGCATCACTCGTCGGAAGACGAAGCGATCGACAAGAACTACGCCGCGCACTTCGCCTTCATCGACTACCTGTTCGGTACCGCAGTGAAATCGAAGAAGGCCTTCCCGGAGAAGTACGGCGTAGTGGGTGATTACATGCCCGACGGCTTCGTCAACCAGCAGCGCTTTCCGTTCCGCCGTCAGCAGAACTGAGTCGAAGGTTTTTCATCATGCCGCTCACCGCCGCTGCTCGGCACCTCATTGTCCGCCTCGGTCTCGAACCGCACCCGGAAGGCGGCTTCTATCGCGAAACCTATCGCAGTGAGGAACGCATCCAGCGAGGCATCCCGCCCGTCGAACGTGCGGCTGCCACCGCCATCTATTACCTCTTGGCGGATGATGCATATTCCGCCTGGCATCGGATCCAGTCGGACGAGTTGTGGCACTTCCATGCGGGGGACTCACTCAATGTGCATGTGTTGGAGAACGACGGTACGGTGAGCACGCATCGTCTGGGCCATGCGGCCCACGACGCGATGGCGGTGTACCAGGCGGTGGTTCCGGCGGGCTGCTGGTTTGCGGCCGAGCGCGTGCCGGGTGAACATGGCTATGCGCTGGTCGGCTGCACCGTTGCGCCGGGGTTCGAGTTCAGCGAGTTCGAACTGGCCGACGATGGCGCGCTGCTGGCAAAGTACTCGGCACATGGCGATCTCATCCGAAGGTTGCTGCCCAAGCCTGCGGTAGGTTAGTCAGCACCACACCACGCTTTCATAGCCGACCGTGCGGCGGTAGACGTTTACACCCCGCCACGTGCTGTACTCCATGTACGCGCATGTCAGGACGACGATCCAGTTGGCTGCTGTGGTGGCTGTGGTGGACATATTCCCTCCCTCTCTGCCTGCCCGATAGCTGTCTTATCGGCACGTTTTCAGTCTATGAGAGGGGGCCCCCAAACCATTGCACGAGCAATGACGCTTCTCGGCCCTTATTTCCGGATCTCGTCTCCGTATGGGCATCGCGCGTCGCAAACGCCCGTTGGGCGCAGCTCTAATGCATCTTGGAGCGCACAGCATGACGGCGCCGGCTAGTCTTCACCGGTCCGTCGATCTACGCTTGTGAGACGCGCTGTGGCGTGACGCACGCTCCCCATCCACATCACACAGACGCCTTCGGAAGAACATCATGGCTACCATCGGATTCATCGGTCTTGGCATCATGGGCGCTCACATGGCGCGCAACCTGCTCAAGGGCGACCACACACTGATCGTCAGCGGCAAGCATTCTGTGCCGGAAGATCTGCGGTCGCGCACCACGGTTGTCGCCAGCTCAACGGCGGTGGCGCAAGCCGCGGACATCGTCATCGCCATGGTGCCGGACACGCCGGACGTAGCCGATGTGCTGTTTGGCGAAGAGGGTGTTGCGCAGGGCTTGGCTGCAGGCAAGCTCTTCATCGACATGAGTTCGATCTCGCCGATTGAAACGCAGGCCTTTGCCAAGCGCGTCGAGGCGCTGGGCGCGGATTACCTCGATGCGCCCGTTTCAGGCGGTGAAGTCGGCGCGCGCGATGCGACGCTCACGATCATGGTTGGCGGAAAAGAAGCCGCGTTCGAGCGTGCCAGACCGCTGTTCGCCTTGATGGGCAAAAACATCACGCACGTGGGCGACTCCGGTGCTGGGCAAACATGCAAGGTGGCCAACCAGATCATCGTGGCATTGACCATCGAGGCGGTAGGCGAAGCGCTGCTGTTCGCATCCAAGGCAGGGGCCGATCCGGCACGGGTGCGCGAGGCGTTGATAGGGGGCTTTGCCTCCTCGCGCATTCTCGAAGTGCATGGCGAACGCATGATCAAGCGGACGTTTGACCCGGGCTTTCGCATCGAACTGCACCAGAAGGATCTGAACCTGGCGTTGGAAGGCGCTCGCAAGCTCGGCATCGCCCTGCCGAACACCGCCGCTGCACAGCAGCTTTTCAACGTGTGCGCCGCTAACGGCGGCAAGGCATGGGACCACTCTGCCATGGTTCGCGCACTGGAACTGATGGCGGATCACACCATTGCCTGAAGCAAACGGGGGGGGGCGTGCCCACGCGCGCAACCCACCCGTTTTACGACCGTCGACGGCATCGGCTTACAGCTCAAGTTGTTCGAGCACTTTCCCTTTGGTCTCGATGCCGAGGAAGTAGATGGTGATCGCGGCCAGTATGGGGACCAATGCCAGCAGCAGGAACGCATTGCTGACGTTGCCCGAGCCGATGGTCGAACCGATCAGCATCGGTGAAAAGATGGCGGCAATCTTCAGCCACGCGCCGCCCATGCCGCAACCGATCGCGCGGATGTTGGTCGGATAAAGCTCCGGCGTATAGACATATGCGGTGATGAAGCCGCACGCCATCAACCCCAACGCCAACGAGCACAACCCCGCCACCACATAAAGCGATTGCTCGTGCAGCAGCCCAGCCAGCGCCAGCGACACGCCGCACAGCACGAACGACACCACCATCACCGGCTTGCGGCCCACCTTGTCGACGATCATCGCGCAGACCAACGAGCCGATCACACCCAGCACTGAAGCGACCGCCGCCAAGTTGAGCGCCAGTTGCAGCGGCGCGTGATAGATCGTCTTGTAGACCGTCGGCAACCATGTCGACAGTCCATACTGGATGAAACCGCACGTCGCCCACAGCATGGCCACGACCACGGTGCGCTTGATATACACGGGGCCGAACAGATCGCGCATGCCGCGCTTCGGGTGGCGGTGCGACATCTGCTCGAAGGCCGAGGTATCGCCCAGCGGAGGCAGCGGCTCTTTCGCCTTGGCTTCAAAGCGAGTCTGCGCAGCGTCGGCTTCAGCCATGCGGCCATTGGTGGCCAGCCAGCGCGGGGACTCCGGCACGGCCTTGGGCAGCGTAAAGAACAGAACCAGCGGAATACCACCGAGAAAGTACATCACCTCCCAGCCGAAATGCGGTACCAGCCATGCGCCCAAGGCGTTGGATACCAGCAGCCCAATCGGGAACACCACCTCATAGAGCAGCACGAAGCGCCCGCGTCCGTGCGCACGCGTGACTTCGTTGATGTACGTGGCCGCCACCGGCAGCTCGCCGCCCAATCCGACGCCTTGCACGATACGCAGCGCTGCAAACACGGCAAAACTGGGCGCCACGCCACACAACAGGCTCATCAAGCCGATGATGCCCGCGCTATAGCCGATCATGCGTACCCGGCCGAATCGCTCGGCGAGCATGGGAAACACCAACGCGCCGACCAACTGGCCGATGCCGGGGGCACCGATCACAAACGCAATCTGCGCCGGCGTCAGATGCCACTGTGCAATCAGCAGCGGCAGCGTGGCCGCGATGACGATGACGTCAAAACCATCGAAGAACGTCGCGAGCCCGATCAACAGACGCGCACGCACATGCATGCCGTTGCTCTTGAGCCGCTCGATGCGGGCAACGATCTTGCCCAGGCTCATCGCGCCCCGCGACGCATCGTGGTCAATTCCGCTATCAATCAAAACACCTGGCTTCATGTGAAGCTCCTTCCGGAGGAAGTTGATGCGCCACCGGGTCGCTGCCCAGCGGCGCGCGTTGGGTCAGGACGTCAGAACGAGTGGTGCATCCCGGTGCTGACAACGACCTGGTTGCGCTGCGCCGCTACACCCACGCCGTTGATGGCAGCAGACTGCGCATCGCCGGACGCACGCTGATACGTACCTTGCACGTACACCTGCGTGCGCTTGGAAAACGCATACACATTGCCCAGGCTGAACTGGTTCCAACGGGCACCCTCATACTTGCTGAAGGTATAGCCCACGTTGAGTGTGTTGGCGGCGCTGTAATGCCATGCAGTGCCCAGGTCGACGTTCTGAGCGCGGGCATTGGCACCGCCCAGCGTGATACGCGTTTGCGTGTAGACGGCGTTGATCTGGACCGGCAGGCCGCTGAACTGATACAGCGCGCCGGTACCGAACGACTTGACCGAACTCATCGGCGTCATCACGCCCGGCACCAGCGTCGTGCCCAGCGTGTTGGTGATCCCCAGGCGACCAGCAATATCCAGCGCGCGATCATTGGACGCGGTATAGGCCGCGGCGGCTCGGAAACCGCCGTTGATGTAGTACGCCCCGAGGCTGTAACTGCGGCTCTTCGACGGCGAACCCGGCACCTCGCCAAAACCGTACATGCCGCCCAGCTGCAGCCCGCCGAAGATGGGCGAGACGTAACGCAAAGCGTTGTCGATCTGGAACTGGTTGGCCAGGTTGTCGAAGTTGCCGGGGTGGAACAGGTAGAAGTTGGTGAGCTGGAAACCGTTGCTCAGGCGGCCGAGGTAATCGAACATGAAGTCCGCCTGATGGCCAAGCTGGATGTTGCCCAGGCGGTCGTTCGTCAGGCCGACCCACGCCGTGCGGTTGAACAGCTTGCCCGCAACCACGCTGCTGCCGGTGTCGCCCAGAAACCCCGATTCCAACTGGAAGATGGCCTGCGTACCGCCGCCGAGATCTTCCGAGCCGCGCAGGCCGAAACGGTCCGGCTGCATCGTGCCGGGGTCCATGCGCAGCGCCGAGCCGCTAGACGCGCCGCTCTTGAGGCTGTTGATGTAGGCCACGCCTTCATCAATGCTGCCGTACAGCGTCACGTTGCTCTGGGCCGCCGCCGTGCCGGCCAGGCTCATCGCCGCAAGGGCGAACAAAGTTGTCTTCATTTGCAGTTTCCTCCACTGGACAAGGTGTCCGCCCCGCCAGTTGTTATCGCCGTCTTGGTGGACGAGCTGGTTGTGGCTCTTGCTTTGTTTCGTATGCGAAACGTCGTTTAAAAGAAAAACAGGGCGCAAAAAAAGACGGCGCGGCTGGTCAGGCCGACGCCTAAACCATCCTGCGCTTACAGATCGATCACCAGGCGCTTGCCCTTACAGCCGGATACGCAAACCATCATCGTCTGGTTGGATGCACGCTCGCTCTTGGAAAGCACGCTGTCACGGTGGTCGGGCTCGCCTTCGAGCACGCGCGTTTCGCACGAGCCGCACACGCCTTCCTTGCAGCTGTGTTCCACCTCGACGCCAATCTCCAACAGCGCGTCGAGCAGCGACTTGCCCGCCGGTACACACAACTCGGCACCGTTGCGCGCGAGCTTGACCTGGTATTCGCCCTCCTGCACCGATTCCACACCGGGGTCGGCCGCAAAGCGTTCGATATGGACGTTGGTGTAGCCCAGCGCTTCGCAGGCCGCCTCGAATGCCCGCAGCATCGGGCCAGGGCCGCAGCAATAGAAATGCGTATCGGCCGGATGCCCTGCAAGCAGCGCTTTCAGATCGGGCGGGCCGCCTGCTTCAGCATCCAAGTGGAAGCGCACCGCATCGCCATGCGCGGCAAGCTCATCGGCAAAGGCCGCTTCGGCACGCGAGCGGGCGCAGTACAGCATCGAGAACGTCTTGCCTTGCTCGGCCAGGCGACGCGCCATGCAGACGATGGGCGTTACGCCGATGCCACCTGCAACCAGCACGGTGCGCGGCGCGGTTTCGTCCAGCTCGAAGTGATTGCGTGGGCCGCCGATCTTGAGCGTCGAACCGACGCGTAACTGCTCGTGCACATAGCGCGAGCCGCCGCGACTGTTGCGGTCGAGCAGCACGCCGACTACGTAACGGTCACGCACCTCTGGCGCGCCGCATAACGAATAACTGCGCACCAGCCCGTTGCCGAGATGCAGTTCGATATGCGCGCCCGGTGCGTACTCGGGCAAAGGCTTGCCGTCGACATCGCGCAGCTCCACGCTCACGATGCCTTGGGCTTCGTAGCGCATGGCATGCACGCGCAGGTTGAGGGGGGAATTCATAGCACGTCTCTCTGCAACGTTTCAGCGCTTTTCCGTCAGGAACTTGCCTTCGGGGCCGGCGACGTTCTTCTGCCGGCGTGTGTTGCCGTCAATGCCGCCGTCGATGGCCCATTCGGCGAACACGGTCGGGCCGGGCTCGAAATCGCGCGGCTGCCAGTCGGCGTCGAGCTGGTCTTCATCGGCGTAGTACTCGATCAGGCCGCCCGCCGGGTTTTTGAAGTACCAGAAGTACGCCGACGAAATCGGGTGACGGCCCGGGCCCAGCTGCGTATCCCACCCACAGCGCGACACATGCATGCCGCCACCGAACACTTCATGGATGTCGCGCACGGTGAAAGCCACGTGGTTGAGCCCGCTCTTTGCCTGCGGCGTCTGCAGCAGGAACAGGTCGTGATGGCCGCCTTCGGGCTCGCAGCGCAGGAACGCCCCGCGACCCGGGTAGTGGTCGGACGGTACAAAGCCGAGCTTGTCGACATAGAAGCGCTCCGTGGCCGCCACGTCCTTGACGAAGAAGACCACGTGGCCGACTTCGATGGGCGTAGCACGCTCGTAGATCGGGCTCGGTTGGTTGCGGCGCGGTTTGTCCGTCCACGTGTTCATGGCAGCGCATTGCACGTCGACATCGCGCTTGGTGGTCAGTTGCACACGCACTGCCAAGCCGTTCGGGTCGGTGCAACCAACGCGGCCGTCGGCGTGGACGTAGCCGGGCTGGTCAGCCAGCGTGTCGACGAGGCGATCGAGCACAGCCTGCGAATCGGTGCCCCAGATCACTTCGCGCAGCGTCGGGCCGGCTTCCATGGCCGGCGGCAGCGTGGCATCGTCGCTGCGCTTGACGCGCACTCGGCAGCCGTTGAGCGTTTCGAACAGCAGGCCGCTGGCGTCTTCCGATTGCAGGGCGAGGCCCCAATCCAGGAAGAACTGCTTGCAAGCGGCGAGGTCGTCGGCACCGTAGACGATTTCGTCGATGCCTCGAATCGTGTTCATCTTCATCTCCTTGGTCTGGGTGTTTGCTTCAGCTTCAGTTGGCGTTGGCCCAGGCCAGCGGCTGTTCATTCAAACCCCAGTAGAGGCTCTTCTGCTCCATGTATTGCAGGATGCCGAGACGGCCCTTCTCGCGGCCTAGGCCACTGTCGCGCCAGCCGCCAAACGGCGTCGAGATCGAGAACTGCTTGTATGTGTTGATCCACACGTTGCCGGCCTGCACCGCGCGGCCGACGCGCCATGCGCGCTTGTAGTCGCGCGTCCAGATGCCGGCGGCCAGTGCGTACACGCTGTCGTTGGCTTGTTCGATCAGTTCGTCTTCATCGTCGAACGGCATGGCAACGAGCACGGGGCCGAAGATCTCTTCCTGGCAAATGCGTGCGCTGTTGGTAAGGCCTTCGATGATGGTCGGCGTGTAGAAGTAGCCCGATTCACATCCGGAGATCTCCGGGCGCAAGCCGCCCGTGCGCAGGTGGCCGCCCTCTTGCACGCCCATCGCCACGTACGACTCGATGGTCTCGCGATGGCGATCGGTGATCAGCGGGCCCATCTGCGTGGATTCATCGGCCGGATTGCCGACGCGCAGCCGTGCTGCAGCAGCGGCCAGACGATCCATGAACGGCTCGTACAGCGAACGCGCCACGAACAGGCGCGAACCGGCGATGCACGACTCGCCCGACGAGCTGAAGATGCCGTACAGCACCCCGTTGACCGCGTGATCGAGGTCGGCATCCTCAAACACCATCGTCGGCGACTTTCCGCCGAGTTCGAGCGACACCGGCATCATCTTGTCGGCGGCAATGTGCGCGATATGGCGGCCGGTGTTCGTGCCGCCCGTGAACGACACGCGACGCACCAGCGGATGCTTCGTGATCGCATCGCCAATGACAGAGCCCTTGCCCGGCAGCACGCTGATCATGCCCTTGGGCACGCCCGCCTCTTCGCAAATGGCGGCAAGTTCCAGCGCCATCAGCGGCGTGACTTCGGCCGGCTTGACGACGACGGCGTTACCTGCGGCCAGCGCGGGCGCCATCTTTTGCGCTTCGCTGGCAATTGGCGAATTCCATGGCGTGATAGCCGCCACCACGCCCATGGGCTCATGCACGCTCATCGTCAGGCAATCACCACGCGCAGGCGTGAGCGACTCTTCCAGCGTCTCGCATGCGGCACCGAAGAACTGGAACGTGGCCGCAGCGCTTGCCACCAGGGCGCGCGTTTCGTTGATCGGCTTGCCATTGTCCAGGCGCTGGCGTTGGGCCAGCGCCTCGCTGCGCGAGCGGATCAGCTCGGCCACGCGATACAGAACGGCGGCGCGCTCGTGCGGTTTGCGCTGCGCCCAGCCGCTGGAAAGGAAGGCGCGGTAGGCGCCCGCCACGGCCTCTTCCACATCGGCGACGCTGGCGGCATTGAGTTCTGCAACGACTTCACCCGTGGCCGGGTAGCGCGTGGCATAGCGCTCGCCCGTGCCGAGGCGCCAATCGCCGGCAATGCAGATGGGCAACACGGACGTTGCGGTTGCGTTCGGGTTGGAAACAGTCATGGCGCAATGGCCTCGCTCAAATCGAAACGGCGTGCGCGCGGTTGCCCAGCGCACGCACCACGCTGAACACCGTCAGCGCAGAAGTCTTGGGATTGGCCGCAAGCGGCTTGCCGCGCATCGTCAGCTCGAAGCCGCCAAAGGCACCGCGCGCTTCGACGTGATGGATGTTCTCGTCCACCGTTGGATCGGCCAGCAGCTTGACGTGCGTGTGCTCAAGCCCGAGGCCCGCCAGCGACAGCGTGGCCGCCACGTTGGCGTTTTTCGGGAACAGACGCGCAGCTTCACGGGCGTTGCCTTCGAAGATCACGGTCGGCTCGCGCAGCGCATCGAGGTCGAACTGCTGCTCGGCCGGCGTGTCCTTCCAGGCACGCGGCGGTTTGCGGCCGGTGTAGATCACGGCATCCAGCCCCCCGACACGCGCAGCGGCCAGTGCATCGATGGCGCCAATGGCGCCCGACAGCAACTGCACTTGCGCGTTGCCACGCCGGGCCGCTGCCTCGAGCCGTTCGGCTACACCAGGTTCGGACAACGCACCCACCGATACCACCAGGCAATCAATGCCCTGCTCCAACGCCGGCAACACATGCTCTTCAAGCGCATCATGGCCAGCGCATTCGACGAGCAGATCAGGATGCGCGTCGGCCGACAGATGCGTCGTGACGCGCGCATTCGGTGCGAACGGGGCGATGGCCTCGCGCGCCTTGTCCATCGCGTGCTCGGGCACGATCACGGCGTCAAAGCACACATCCGGATCGCTCTTGAGCAGTTCCAGCACGCCCCGCCCGATCGCTCCGCACCCGACCATCGATACATGCAGCATGTCCGGCTCCTTCAATTGGCTCGGTTGCAGGTTCACGCCACCACCGTCGTGCGCTCGGCTGCGCGCTCGCCCTGGCCGTCCTTGGCCTGCTGGTTGACCGGCGGGCCTGCAAAGATCGTCTTGAAGCTGCCGATGGAAAGCATGTCGATCTCCATCAGGAACGGGCCTTCGCCGCTGGTGGCTTCTTTCAGCGCGCTGCTCACGTCTGCCAGATCCGAGACGCGGCGATGACGCAGTTGCAGCGACTGCGCGAGCGCCGTGTAGTCCGGCGTGTGCAGATCCACGTAATGGCGGCGGCCGCCGTACTGCGCGTCCTGAATGTTCTTGATGACGCCGTAGCCCTTGTCGTTCATCAGCACGATGACGAGGTTGGCGCGCTCCTGCACAGCGGTCGCCAGTTCACCCAGGTTCAGGATGAAGCCGCCATCACCCGCCAGGCAGAACGTGGTCTTGCCCGAGCCGGTGGCGGCCGAGCCGATGGCCGCGCCAACGCCCATTGCCAAACCTTGTCCGATGCCACCACCCAGCGCATGGACGCCAGCACGCGAATCAAAAATACGCAGCTGACGATTGCCCCACGTGCTGTTCGACACCGTAACGTCGCGCACCCAGTTGAACTCACGACCCACCGCGGCTTGCAACGCATCCACCAGCTTTGCGTACGGGCCGAGGCCGTCAATCAGCCCGTGCACCGCCGTCTCGTGGGCGGCGCGCAGGTCGCCGGCGAATGCCGCATCGATCTGCATCTTCTTTTCGAGCCGATCCGCCAGGCCCTCCAGCGCGAGGGCCGAATCGCCGCATACGAAATAGTCGCTGGCGTAGCAACGGCCTTCTGCTGATGCATCTGCATCAATGCGGTACAGCGGGCGCGGCAGTTTCAGTTCGTACTTAAGCGTTTCGTTGCCGCGCAGGCGCGAGCCGACCACGACCATCGCATCGCACGTCTGATAGAACGCTTCGACCGGCTTGTGCAGGTTGAAGGCGCCCAGCGAACGCGGATCATCCTCCGGCACGATGCCGCGGCCCTGCGTGCTGGTGACCACGCCAAAGCCCAGATCCATCAGGCGCTTGACCTGCTTCGCAGCGTGGCGGGCACCACCTCCGAGCCACAGCATCGGACGGCGCGCGCGCGACAGGCGCTCAGCGAGTTCGTCCAGCGCGTGGGCCGACGGCACATGCTGCGGCACCTGCAGCGGGCGCAGATCGTCCGGCATCGGGATCAGCGCGGCTTGAATATCGATGGGGATCTCCACGCTCACCGGGCCAGCCGGTGCAGTCAGCGCGGTCTGCACGGCCAGCTTCATCGTACTGATGGCCGTGTCGGCACTGCGCACGCGGAAGGCCGCCTTGGAAACGGCCTTGAGCATCGTGAGCTGATCCGGCGCTTCGTGGATGTAGGCAAGGCTCTGGTCCAGGTACGGCGTTTCGATCTGGCCCGTGATGTGCAGCAGCGGCGTGCCGGCGGTCAGGGCTTCGACCATTGCGCCCGCCGCGTTGCCGGCCGCGGTGCCGGTGCTGGTTAGGCAGACGCCCAGGCCACCTGTGGTACGGGCATAAGCGTCGGCCATGTTGGCGCCGCCGGCTTCACCGCGCGCCATGACGAAGCGGATATTGCCGCGCTCGCCCATCGCATCGAGGATGGGCATGTTGTGGATCGAGATAACGCCAAAGGCGGCCTTGACCTCGCAAGCCTCCAGGAAGGCTGCAATCGCGTGGCCCACCGTGACCAGCTGTTGTTCCTGTTGTTGTCTATTAAGCATGACGGGAGTGTCCTCCGGAGATATCGATGTGGCTGCCCGTGGTGTACGAAGACAACGGCGAGGCAAGGAACAGAATGGCGCGGGCTGCTTCTTCGGGCAGACCCAGGCGTCCAAGGGGAATATGTTTTTGTGCGGCCAAGCGGCGCGTCCAAGCGGCCCAGTCGAGATGGCGATCTTCTTCGGGTCGAGCCTCGAAGCGGCGGCGCCATTGGCCGGACTCCACCAGGCCGATCAGGATGCCGTTGACGCGCACGCCCTTCGGTGCAAATTCGGTTGCCATCGAACGCACAAGATTGAGCACACCCGCACGCGCGGCAGAGGTGGCCACCATGTGCGGCTCGGGCTGCTGCGCGAGCAGCGAATTCACGCAGACGATCGCGCCGTGCGCCGAGCGCTCGAGTTGCGGCATGAAAGCGCGCGTGGGATGAATCACGGAGAAGAACTTGAGATGCAGCTCCTGCGTCCAGGCAGCGTCGTCGGTATCGGCAAACGTCGAGACACGGCCTTGGCCCGCGTTGTTGACCAGCATGTCGACGGGGCCGAGCGCTTGCTCCACCGCATCGGCAAACGCTGCCATCTGCGCGGCGTCGAGCACGTCGCACGTTGCGGCAAACAGCCTAGCGTTCGGGAAGCGGCTGCGCAGGCCTTGTTCGGCTTGCGCGAGACGTTCGGCATTGCGGCCGCACAGCGCCACGGCGGCGCCGGCTTCCAGCAGCAGTTCAACGGTGGCCAGGCCGATGCCGGAGGAGCCTCCGGTCACAACGGCGGTCTTGCCGGTCAGGTCGATCATCGGCATGGTCATTCCCGGAACAGGTTGACGACCTTGCCGCTGGCGGGCCGGTAGTCCAGCAGGTAAGACAGCTCGCCGGCGGCGGCGCGCACCTTGTCGATCATCAGATCGAGTTGTGCCGGCTCGATGCGCGGCGACGGAATCGTCGTGCCGAGCGCTGCCACCACCTTGCCTGCGCGGTCCAGCACCGGCGCAGCAATCGTCGAGATGTTGGCTTCAAAGAAGCCTTCCTGCAGCACGTAGCCATGTTCGCGGTCGCGCTGGACCATCTCGAACAGTTCTTCCACCGTGCGCGGCGTGTTGGCGGAGAACACCTCCAGCTGCGGCTCCGGATAAAGCTGGCGCAATTCCGCCAGCGACAGGTCAGCCAGCAGCACACGACCCAGCACCGTGGCATGTGCCGGCAGGCGCGTGCCAACATTCACCGAGCTGGTGAACGGCGTGGGAGCAACCGACTTCGCCACATAAACGATAGAGCGGCCATCGCGCACGACGAGGTTGCATGGGTAATGAATGTCATCGCGCAGGCGATCGAGCAGCGGACGGCCCAGCTCGGTCAGTTCCAGCGAGGCGAGATACTCAAAGCCCAGGCGCAGCACCGCCATGCCGAGACGGAAATCGCGACCGCCGTCCACGCGCTCGATGAAGCCCATCACTTCGAGCGTCGTGAGCAGGCGGAATACAGTCGAACGCGGCACCTTCAGCCGGCGTGCCAGCTCCGGCGCCGACAGAACGCGGTCTTTGTGGCTGAATTCGCACAGGAGGCGCAGGCCGCGTTCGAGGCCCGGCACGATGTACTTTTCCTGCACGTCTTCTGAAATGAGGTCGTTGCTCATACGTCTTGGCGCTTAGGCGTTTTGAGATTGGGAGAGAACGGCTTGTTCGATCCAGCCTGCGACAGCATCAGGCGCATCGATATAGGAGGCATGCCCTGCAGACGGTACAAGCGCAAATGGCAGACCGAACGTCTTGGCCAGCGCTTCGCAGCCTTGCGGCGGCGTGATGCCGTCCACATCGCCGCAAGCGACTTGTGCCGGCGTCGATGCGGGGCGCTTGCTCAGATAGGCGCTGATGTCGTCGCCGCTGAGCATCGCCACTGCCTGGCGGTAACCTCCATCGTTGAGGCGCTTCATGTTCCAGCGCACCCAGGCACGCTCTTCATCGGTGGCATTCGGGCGCAACAGGTGCGCGTGGCGCGACTCCGCCATGCCGTCGATGCCGAGCTGGTCCAGCGTTGCAAGACGCTGCGCTTGCACGGCCAGCGACTTGTCTTCCTGCCCCGGCTGGCCGTAGCCCTGTGCAGGGTTCAGAAGCAGCAGGCACTTGGGCTGCATCGCCGTTGGCGCATGGGCCACATATGCCGATGCCATCAACGCCCCCAGCGAGTGGCCGACGATCGCATCCGGCGTCACATGCAGCGCAGCCAGCCATGCCTCCAACCGCACCGCGTAGTCCGCGGCGCGCGGTACAGCCTGTTCGAGCGGCGTGGAATTGCCGTAGCCCGGCGCATCCCATGCCAGCACGCGCATGTTGTGCGAAAGCACCTGCGCGCAAGGCAGCCATGACGCAGCTCTGGAGCTGATGCCGTGCAACAGCACCACCACCGGCCCGCGCTCGCCCCATTGCCGATAGCCGATGCGGTCGCCGTGGGCGTTGATGGCGACGGTGCGTTCGGCAAACCCGGCGCCCAGCGCGGCAAGCGCGTCGGCAACGCGGAACGGATGGGAGGATATGACAGCCTGCGCGCTCATGGCATCAACGCTTGATCTTGGCGAGCGGGTGCTCGGGCGGATACGTCGGCGTGATCGGCTTCTTGGCGCCCAGCATCACGCACATCAGCGCATCTTCATCGCCGATGTTGATTTCTTCGCGGTACACGCCGGGCGGCACCGACACGAGGTCGCGATCGGTCAGGATGGTTTCGTAGCGTTCGCCGTCCTTCTCCAGCACCAGCTTGAGCTTGCCGCGAATGACGAAGAACACCTCTTCCACATCGGTGTGCAGGTGCGACGGGCCTTCGTGGCCAGCCGGAATGACCATGGTCGAAAACGTGAAGTGCTCGGCCGGCACCGTGTTGGTGTCAGCCGCCACGCCCGTGCCGCCCGTGCCGAGGTAACGCATTTGCGCACGGCGGTATTTCGGGTCGAAGTCGGCCTGGAACTTGAGGGCGTCCCAGTCGTAGCGGCGGGTGGAAAAACGCGCGACCCGGCTGTTCATCCAGTCTTCAAACGACGCGCCTTCCGGGCGGTCCCACGTGCGTTGTACTTGCTGTTGTTCGGAGAGATCGCTCATTGAATACCTCTTCTGAATGGTGTGTGGATGCGTTACTGCATGACAAAACCGCCGTTGACGGCCAGCGTCTGGCCTGTCACGAATCGGGAAAGGTCGGACAGCGCGAACAGCACGGCGCCGCACACGTCGTCGGGCACCTGATCGCGCGAAATGGCGCGCTGGTCGCGGTACAGCGCATGCCGGTGCGCCGGCACGTATTCGGTGGCTTCCACCAGCGTCAGGCCCGGCGCGATGGCGTTGACGGTGATGCCGTCAGCGCCGCATTCACGCGCCAGAGACTTGGTCATGCCGATGACAGCGCTCTTGCTGGCCACATAAGCCAGCAGGTTCGGTGCGCCCCACAGCGGTGTGTCCGACGACAAATTGACGATGGCGCCGCGGCCCGATGCCTTGAGTGCCGGCAGGCAAGCCGTCGTCATCAACCATGTGCCGCGCACGTTCACGTTCATCACGCGGTCCCAGGTCTCGATGTCGATTGACGATGCATCGCGCCCGCCCGAGTTCGTGATGGCCGCGTTGTTGACAAGCCCATCGAGCCCACCCAGTGCCTGTGCAGCCGCAGCAGCGCATGCCTGAATGGAAGCCGGATCGCCAAGATCAAGCGCGAAGCCATGCGCATCAAAGCCTGCCGCACGCAGCGCTGCGGCCTCTTCCTGCACGCGCTCGCCAAGAATGTCGGCCAGCGCAACGGCGCCACCCGCTTCGGCGATCGACTTGGCAAAGGCCAGACCCAGACCGCGCGCGGCGCCCGTCACGAGCACCTTGCGGCCAGCCAGCAGCCCGGCGGTTGAATTGCGCTCAGGCATGTTGGGCTTCCGTCGGCACAGGCTTGAGCATGGCGACAGGCGCGTCGGCCAGTTCAGCGGCGGCGCGGCGTGCAAGCACACGGCGGATACGCGTGATGCCGATGTCGTGCTGATACAGCGTTTCGTGATCGCGCGCCTCGGGGGCCATCGATTCGAGCACCACGCGATCCTGTTCCAGCACATCCCAGTGCAGGCCTTCCAGGCGATTGCGATACAGGAAGCGCCACACGTCGCGCTGCCAACCCTGCACGTGGCGCGTGCGCCAGAAGTAGACGATGCAGTGCTCCTCATCCACCGGCGTCACGATGCCGATGATGGTGAACGGGCCGCCTGGGCCGACCTTCGGTTGATACGGAATCGACAGGCGCAGCCACATCGTGCCGGTCTCGCCAAACTCGGTCCAATCGAAGTTCACGCCGCGCTGGCCGGTCTTCTGGAACATGATCCCGTGGTCGGTTTCAACCACTTCCATCACGGCCTTCTTCTCGCCGCTGGCCATCGAGTGCGACACGGCGTGCAGGTAAGCGCCGTGCATCGGGTCCATGACATTGTCGATGGCATAGCGGTAGTTGACGTTCCAATGCGCGAAGCAGAGGAAGTGGCTGTGCTCGTCGCTGGTCAGCTCTTCAGGCAAGCGCAGCGTGCCGACCGCGTCGTCGAACTCGGACGGGGCCTTGTCGCCAAACCACAGGAAGATGGCGCCGGCGCGTTCCTGCACCGGGTAGCTGCGCACGCAGGTCTTGCCTTCCATGGGGCAAGCGTCGACAGCCGGCACGCTCGTTACCGTACCCTGGCCGTTCACTTCAACGCCGTGGTACCAGCAAGCCACGTGGTCACCCAGGTTCCAGCCCATCGACAGGCGCGCGCCACGGTGCGGGCAGCGGTCTTCCAGCGCATGCACCTGGCCTGCGGTATCTCGCCACAGCACGATGTTCTGGCTCAGGCGCGTGATGCCCACCGGCGCGTTCTTCACATTCCACGACGCCGCCACCGGATACCAGTAGTTGCGCAGACCGGTGTTGATGCGCGCTTCCTTCTGCGCTTCCTTGTTGCCTTCCATTGCTTGCCTCTTCTGATGGGGTTGAGCCGGGCGCCTCTGCGGGCGATGCGGCGTCGAATCGTGTTGGAGCCGGCTCCGTTCAGGCGCCCAGGCGGCGCATCTCGGCCAGGAACGTGTCTTCCGTCCAGGCCTCTCCGCCAGCGGCATTGCGCGGGCCGCGCTCATTCAGCACAGCCACGATGTCGGCCGGCGTTTGCGCACCGCCCAGGAATGCCGCTTCCAGCGAATCGGCCAATTGGTTCTCATAGGCTGTCGGCTCGGCGGTGCGTGTTTGCCACACCAGATTGGCGACGTGACCGGGGCGCTCGACACGGCCCTTGCCGGCGACGTTGTTCGGAGAAATCGGCTCCCACGGAGCGAGGTCGGGGTTGTATTGCGATTGCATTTCTGTCGACTCCATCACGTTTCACTTGTTTTACCTATGAAACGTCTGTTAATATCTGGAACACAGGTGCAACTATAGACCGCGTCTTCGAAATCGCAGATGCGGGATTACCCTATGGCTTGCAGAAAAATGCGTCGGCGATGGAGGGGGCCTCCTCCGGATCGCGCACTGGACAACGGTCTTGGTACCGCGCCCGCGCTGCGGTGCGACGACGGACCTACGAAGCTGCGTGGCCGCTGTTGCGGCAATGTCGTCTTACGATCGACGTTCCTTCAACCCGCACTTGTCCGACCATGAACAGCGTGAACGCCCTAGCCTGCACACCGCCAACCAATTTCTATATCGCATACAGCAACGGCCGCGAGCCCATCAACGCCCCCACCCTGGCCAACCAGGCCACGATGGAGGTGAGAACGGATCAAGCCCAGAAGATTGCCGTCATTCAACAGGACGGCCACCACATCAAGGTCGACAAGGTCGGGCCTGACGGCCAGCAGACCACTCTGGCCGACTTGGATCTCGGCGGTGTTCAAGATGCCCTCAAGGTCGTGGGTGGCACGCATTCCAACGACTTGAAGATCGATTCCCACAGTTCGGTGCTCGACCTTTGGGGGCACGGTACAGCAACCTCGCTAGACCTCGGCGACGGCTATTCCGTCAAGATCGACAAAACCATCGACGAACATCAGTTGCTGTCGATGTTCGGCAACAATCCACCGACGTATACGACCAGCGTCGAGCTTACGGGTCCGAACGATGAGCACATCAGCTACGGCGCCGAGGGCGGTAGCGATTGGAGCCATTTCGACGTGCCGAAATTCGATTGCTGAGGTTGCTCACCGCGCGGACGCAGCAAGACGGCTAGCCATTGCCGTCAGTCCAGGGGACCAACAGCCCGAGCAGCGCCCGCGCGCCAATGCCGACGCCCAGCACGAGCGCCGGCTGGAACGTCGAAAGCCCGCCCTTGTCGAGTAGAAAGTCGTCCGCTGCAGGCACGTTCGGCCCCTTGACCGCACCGCCGACCGGCATGCGCCACCACGGCAGCAAGCTGTTGTGGCGCACCACCCGGCCCAGATCACGCCGGGCGCGGTAGGCATCGATATGCATCTGCTGAAACGCGCGGAAGAACCACCAGTCCGCCGATACCTTTCCAAGTTCGACGAGTGCTGATGACCAATGGTTGCTGCCGGCTGCCAACAGCAGATGGGCGGCGTCGGCGCCGGCAAATGGCAAGACGCCGAGCGTGGCCAGCTTGTTGGACCACTCCTGCAGCAACGTCACAGGCACCGGTTTGCCGGTAGGCGTTCCCACCTCCGGCAGGAACGGATACACGATCAACGGGCGCGGCCCGAGGGCGACCAGCCATTGCAGCGGCCGCGGTAGATGCTCCGTCCCGCCGAACATCGAGGGCAGTCTTGCGCCCGCCGGCCGCACGGTCGGGTCCTGCTGCAACCGATCCGCCCGCAGGCTCAACGTGCGGCCCAGCCGAGCACTGATGCTGGCCATCGGATGCACAGCAGAAAAGATCAGCGTCGCGAGGTTCGCCAGCGTATCGCCTGCCGCCTGCAACGACGCGAACGACGGGTCGAAGAAGCCCGGATGCATCAGGTGCAACAGGTTGGAAACATCGTTCGGGCCGTAGCTCCACATGCGGATGGTCTCAAGCAGCCAGCCAAGCTCGCTGCGGGCCGACAGAACCTGCCCGGGCGCGGCGTCCACCTGCCGCAGGGCATCGCTGTCGTGCGGATTCACCTTGAGCAACATGCCGAGCGTGCGGTAGCGGTCCCGGTCGGCTTTCGATACACCGCGCAGCGTGCCGCGCCAGCCGGTCATGAGGCGCCACGTAGAAGCCGGCGAGGCATCGGCCTGACGCGCGATGCGCACGCGCACGCCATCCGACACCATCCCCAACGTCGACCGCAGGCCAAGCATGCCGAGCCCCAAAGCGTTCCAGTCGGCCAGCGTGAAAGTCGGCAGACCGTAACGCACGCCGGCGTAAGTGGCGGACGCGATCGTGGCCGTCGACGTCAACGCGCGGAACACCGGACCACGGATCTTCATGCCGCCGGAAACGGTCGGCGGCGTGTAGGGCTCACCGGGCTTGGGTCCGTAGGCGTTGCGCGGGTTGGGAATGCTCTCGTGATGACGCCGGCTGTTGGCGTCTACCGTCACGATGGCCCCCTGCGGTGCCTCGGGCGGCAGCCAGCCCACCTTGAGCATGTGGCCCAGATCGCGGGCACCCATCACGACGGGGTACGTAAACCGCACGCCTCGGCCGCCCGGAGCCTGCGCGATCTGGCGCGCCGCATCGCCGCGCGCCGCCGTGATCGACGACCAGACCTGCGTATCGGAAGCGTCCAGCGCCAGGCCGATGCCCTGCTCGCCAAAAACAGTTTGCGGCGGCCGCGAGGTTGTCACGAATACCGCGGTCTCCGGCTGACGGGAAGCCCAGAAACGCCCGGGCTCGTTCGAGAAGCCATTGAGCAAACGGCGCCAAAGCGGCTGCCATTCCAGCGGACGCGGCTGAAGGTTGCTCAAGAACATGCGCCACGCTTCCTGCTCGTCGGAAATGTGCTCGGGGTCAACGCCCTCGCCGCGCAGCGCAAATGCAGTGGCGCGCTCCACGGCGGCATCGGCATCGACGGACGGATTGGGCAGCGCCGGCTTGAGTAGCGGCAACGGCGGTTCGACGGTTTCCACGCGCACGAAACCCCAGTCCTTCCGGTATCGCAAAGGCGGCGTGGTCACGGTTTCGAAGGCGGGGGCTGTTCCCGGCGCGGCATCGCGATCGGCCGCTCGACGCAGGAAATACCGTTGAATGTCGATCCGCGCCTGGGCCGGTGTTCCGGCGGCAAAGGTGAATTGTTCGTAAGGCCGCTCGTTGCCGAAGTGGTGGGCATGTGCGGGTGGCTGCGAGGCGTAGGCAGCGATGGCATCGGCCTTGAGCCTGCGCTCCGCATCGTTCAACTGCAGCGTCCAGGTCCGCCCGCGCAGATTCAGCACGGAGGTCGGATACCAGCCGATCTCGTTGGCCCACATCAAAGGCATCGCCTGGCCTGTGGAACGTTGGTAAGCCCGCGCAGCCTGGCGCATCAGGCGGCTGCTTTCGGCGTGGGCCGGATGCACGTTGCGGTTGATACGCAGCCCGACGGCCAGATCGTATTGCTCCGTGCGCATGCGTTCGGCCAGGTAGCGCACGATGAATCGCATGTTCCATCTGGCAACAATGCTGTAGCGCAGGACGCGCTCGCCGGGCCGGCGCCATGGGTTGATGTCGGCATTGCCGTGCAGCACCGTCACCTTCACCCGCGCGCCACCACCCAGCCGTGCATAGAACGCGCGCAGTTCCTCTTCGCGCAAGTGGCCCAGTGCGCCGGGTTCGGCAAATTCCGCACCGTCGCCGCCATACACGGGCAGTGGAATGCCGGACTCCGTGCTGAAGATCGTCCCGCCGTTGCCACGCGTGATGTACACCACGTGGATCTCTGTGCCTGCCGCGATGGCCCGCCGCAGCATGCCGGCCATGATGGTGTCGTCGTCGGGGTGCGCCAGCACCACCAGCATCTTGTTCACACCAACCGACTGCGCCTCCGCACGCTGGCGCTTGGTACGCAGCATGCCGCCTGCGCGCCACTCGGCGGCTGTCATCGCCACGCCCATTTCCGTGGCGCCGGTCCCGCTGCGCGGCACGCGCGTCGTCCCAAACTCCGGATGCAACCACGCTGCCGGTGTTGTGCGCTCCGCCGGCGCCACGTAATCGACTGCATGCGTCAGCAGCATGGTCGCCACGTCCGGAACGAGCTGTGCCCACAAGTCATCGCGATCGTGCTCGCTCATCTCGTCGAGATGCGGCAAGGCTTCGGCCACACCATCCGCCAGGTTGACGCCGCCCGCCACGCCCGCGGCCCTGCTGAGCGCCCGGGCCACGGTGGTCGTGCGGGCAAGCGACGTGTTCAGCGCCGATGCGGCCGACGCCTCCAGTTCCGCACCCTCCGCCGCCGCCCGCGCACCGAGCACGAGCGCGCGACCGAGCGCAACCGTCGCGGCGCCGCCAAGGCCTTCGGCCAGCACGGTGCCCCACACCTGACGCGCGTGGCCGCTCGTCAGCGGGTTGAGGTCTTCGTCGTGCGCAATCATCTGAGGCAGGTCCGAGCGCGCGGCGCCATACACAAGGCCCGCCGCACCGGCCAGCAACGGCACGATGCCGTCGGTCAGCACACCTGCGGCCAACAAACCGCCCGCCAGCACGGCGTCCAGATGGAAGGTACGGTTCGCCGCTTCGAACACACTCTCGATGCGCGCCTCACCCATGAACAGACGCAGTTGCCCATCGGCATCGAAGCGATCGGCGCCTTGCGGGGCGCAGTCCGGCGCCACCATCAATGCGGCCTCGCCACCAACGGGCAAGTCGCACGCGTGGCGGAAATCGTCGAGCGAATCGTAGGTGCGGTTGGCGCCGGCATCCACCCAGCCGGTCGTGCCATCGGCGCGCGTGAACTGCATCAGCGCGCCGTCCTGGATCACGCTGTCGGCAGGTATCAGTTCGGAGCCAGGCTTGATGGCCGTGACAAACGGCAGGAAGTTCACCTGCAGCGGCCGCGTGCGATCGGCATCGCCATATGCGCGATCAACGATTCGCTGAAGCTGCGCCCGCACATCGGCCGGTGCCTCGGCAAACCAGCGCCCCTGCCGGGCAGCCTCGACAAGTGCCTGCGGCGTGGGTGCATCCAGATCGGTCACGGGCAGGATGCCGAACGCCAGGCCCGCGAGATTCGTCAATTGATCGGCCGACGACACCGTGATGGCCTGATCGCCAAACTGCAGGAAAAACTGCTGGAGATACGGTCGGGCCAACTCCTCGCCGTGCGTTCGGAACAGCTCGAAACGCGCGGCCGCGTCGTCCTGCCGGGCTGGTGACAGGGCAGCAAGCAGATCCTGTGCGTGCGCGCCGGCCTCGTCGGTCTGGGCTTGCAGACGCGCGCGGGTGGCGTCTTGCGTGCCTTGTCGGGCGCTGTCGACCTTCGCGCGCAGTCCGGCAAGCGTCTTCGCATCGGCGCCGGTGGCTTGAGCCATGCGCAAGTCCTGCTCGGCGCCATGCAGCGTGCGCTGTGCAGTCTGCCGCGTCAGCTCCGCCTGTGCACGGTCGGCTGTGGCCTGGGAGTGCGCAGCCTGTCGCTGTGCGTCGCCCGCCAACTTGCCGGTGAGCGTCTTGGCGTTGTCGGCAGCCAGGAAGGCGGCCGTCCACGTCGGCACCGCATCCTGACGCGCCTGCGCAAGCGCCGCCGTAGTGGGCAGCGCTTGCGTGCGCGGCTGGCACTGCAGAATCTGCTGCTGCCGGGCTTGCTGATCGGCATACTGTGCGTCGGCAACGCGCTGCTCCGGAGCGACGTCGGCTTGCGCCTTGACGAGCGCATCGTCGCCGGCCTGCTGAAGGTTCTGCGCTTCGTCGTCGGGGATGGCCCCGCTGGCGCGCCCGGCGACCACGGCATCGTGGTACGTGTGCCAGTCGCCGCGATGGGCGGCGTCAGAAAGCACGGCCAATGCGTCGGCATGTACCGCGTCGTGCGTGTGGTTAAGGACGAGCGTGGCATTGCGGGCAGTTGCCTGAGCGTCGCTCCATTGCGTACGCGCATCCAACGTGGCGTGTGAAGGCTCGTCGGGCAGGTTGCGCACTGGCGGCCGGGCTGCGCGGTCACTGGCCTCGGCTGAATCCAACACTTGCCGCGCATCGTCGAGCTGGCGCAGCGCCATGTCCCGTGCAACGCGTGCGTCGGCCTCGTCGGCCTGTGCTCGCGCGAGCACCAGCGCGGGCACCGCAGCCTCCTGGCGCTGCTTCTGCTGCACCGTCATCACCGTCTGAACATGGCCGCCGGGCTGTGCCGCGGCCACCGCAGCGGCCTGCAGATGCGTTCGGGCAGCGGCGGCCATGTCGTTCGCCAGTTGCCCATTGCGTTGCGCCTGCTGACACGCTGCTTGGGCGGCCGCTTCTTCGGCGTGTTGGCCACGTGACTGCGCGATCAATGCCGCGCGCTCGGCCTGCAGCGCCTGCAAGGCAAACTGAGCCGCCAGGTAGGCCGCCTGCGCCAGTTGCCGTGCGGGGTCGGTCGTCTCGGGGTCGATGGACTGAGCAGGCTGCGCCGCTGTCACCGCGCGCTGCGCGTCGTGAATCTGTGTTGCGAGGTCGCGCAGACGCGCCTGCTGATCCGAAGAAAAAATGAGAGAAGAAGACGCAGTGGACGCGTCCACCAACGCAGGCAAGGTGACAGGCATACAGCAGCACGTAAGGTCAGATGCCGCGACCTTACGTGCCGCCCGCACATGCGGTGTTCCGGATTTTGCTAATGCAGCGAGCACATATGCCAGTTGCGCGCGGGCCGGTGCCGCACGCGCACTTCAGGCCTTACTGGATGCCGTAGCCGCTCAGAACAATTTGCGATAAACCACGAAGCCCGACTTGTCCGCCAACGTGTCATACAACCGCATGGCGGTCGCGTTGGTTTCGTGCGTCTGCCAATAGACGCGTGGCAAGCCGTCGGCCTGCGCGCGACGGTACACCGCTTCGATCAAGGCCCGGCCCACGCCCTGCCCGCGCGCGGCCTGCGCCGTAAACAGATCCTGCAAATAGCAGCTCATGCCGATTTGCGTGGTGCTGCGGTGGTAGAGGAAGTGCACGATGCCGAGCAGCTCGCCGCCACGCTCGGCCACCAACGCGTAGACAGGCTCCGCTTCGTCGAAGAAGCGCTGCCATGTCGTCTGCGTGACGATGTCGGGCAAGGCGGTCTCGGCCGCACGGCCGTAAAAGGCGTTGTAGCCATCCCAGAGGGGTTTCCAGGCGGCAAAGTCGTCTTGGTGGATGTGGCGGATCAGCAGGTCGTCGGGCGTGGGCATGGTGGGCTGAATGGGTGGCAACGCTCCGGCATTCTGCCAGCCGGCTGCTCCACATGCAGCCGGCTTTCCTACTGATGGCTTAGCGCGGGCCGAGCGCCGAAAGATCGACCCCGTCTTGCACCAACTCGTCCTGGACCTTGTGCTGGGCCGCGTCGTTCGGCGAGCCGTACCCGAAGACGGTGTGAAGCCCCGACGGTATGTGCTGCTGCACAAACTCCTGCGTGTGCTTGTCCGCTGCGTCCAACACGCTGGTCTTGTACAAGTAAGAGAAATCACGGTCGCCATGGAGCAGTGCCGTCGACGTATCGTCCGCGGTGTCCAGGACGCGTGCAGCGTCGCTAACGCGGGTCATGCCACCGACCAGTTCCGTCTGCAGTTGTTGCGCATTCGCCTGTCGCTGCGGCGCATTGACCGGTAAGCCAGCCTCGCGCAGCGCCTGTGCCGCGACGGCGGCATCGATGAACTGCCCGGTCACGACGCTGATTGTCTGTGCAGCACGGTCAGCGTCCAATCCGGGGTTGCCGCCCCGGTCAAACGCTTGCTTAACCGGGTCGGCAATTTTCTCCGCCGCAGCCGCCTCGCTCTGGTGGTACTCCAGATACTGGCCCCAGTCAGTCCGAGAAGAGTCACCCGAGAACACCTCAATATTGGCATCCTGTACCGTGCGGCTGGTAGCGCCGATTTTTGTCGTGACGTCATCCACGAGAGCTTTGACGCCGCTCTTGCCAACATCACCCAGCGCACCGTCCTCAAGATACGAGTCAAGGTTACGTAGCGCGACCGTGGCGTCCTGCTCGTCGACCATTGCGCGGCCCACTCGCGTGCGAGCTGCATCAATATCGGTGTCGCTCGGATCAGCCGGTAGATTAAGGCGATCCTGATCCCACCATTGCGCGTTGCTGTCTTTGGTGGCCCGGCTGGCCACGACCAGATCCTGCACGCTCACCGTTGGCGAAGCAGCTTCATTCACAAATTTCTTTAGCGTCTCCAGGCAATCCTGGATGCTGGGCCGCGTTTGCACTGCCTGATACCCAGGGCCGTGGCCGTCGATCATCATCGTCATGCTGTTTCCTTAGCGTTGAGAATCAGATCAGCGTAAAGGCACCGCGCGCTGATGTTGACTACGCCAACTCGTGCCTGCGCGCCTTGTCCGCTGCCATGTGCTGCCCACGCCATTGGAACGTCCGTGCGCGCTCATACCCTAGGGATTGTCCGCAGCAGAACCGCCGGGGAAAGAAAGTTTGATGAAAGCATCGACCCTCTACAGTGCGCTCCATGGCCCGGTCACGACCCAGTATCGGGCAGTGCGATCTCCACGCACATCAGCGTCACCACGATAAGGGTCGGGTGTTGTACCAGCCATATCGCCGGACCCAACGGGATGTCAGTCCGGCGTCCGCTTCAATCGGTCTTTCCTGCTGTCAACCTTGCGGCCCACCGTCCTCCCGGTGGGCTATTTTCTTTTCAGGGTTGCGCCGGGGTGGGCAACACCAGGCGCTGCGTCAACCGCTGCACCGTCGGCGCGGCGATCAGTACGATGGTGAACGCAGCCGGCCAGGCCAGCACAAAGGCATGCGCCCAGCGGGCGAGAAAGTCAGGGCTGATACCGGCGTTGATCCAACCGATCCAGCCAGTCATGAGCAGCGACATCAGGCCAGACATCAGCCACGCAAAAATGACACGAAGACGTGTGGGAGTAGAGACGGGCATCGACATGGCGGTTCTCCTTGCAAGCCATCAAATGTGATTGACGGTATGCTAGACAACCGCGTTTCAAGAAACTATAGACGTTTATTGAAACTTAAATTCCAAAAATGGAATAATGCTCGACGATCTTGCCCTCTTTGTTTCCATCGTGGACCACGGCAGCCTGCAGGCCGCAGCCCGTCATGCCAATCTGCCGCCCGCCACGCTGACACGGCGCCTGCAGAAGCTCGAGACGTCGCTTGGTTGCCAGCTTCTGCTGCGCAGCGCCCGCAGCCTGAAGCCGACGCCGGAAGGCCAGCTTTACTACGAGCAATGCCGCCCGCTGCTGACCGCGCTTGCGCAAACCACGGCCACACTCGACGACGATCTCAACCAGGTGAAGGGCACCCTGCGCGTGCTGGCGCCACTGAATCTGTCGCGCGGGCTTCTCGCACCTGCGTACGCAAGCTTCATGGCGACGTGGCCCGAGATTCGCCTGGAGCTATCGCTGAGCAACCGCAATGAAGACGTGTGGCGGCATGGCGCCGATCTTGCCATCCGCGTCGGCCAGCAGGACGACCCGAAGTTGCGACAACGCCGGCTGGGTGTCATCGGGATGGTGCTGGTGGCGTCGCCCGCGTACGTGGCCGAGCATGGCGCGCCGACACATCCGCATGAGCTTCAGGCGCACCAGTTGTTGGTGTCGTCGCCACTCTCGACATGGCGCTTCACCTCACCCGATGGCGAGGAAACCATCGAGTTGCAGCCTCGAGGACGCTGCGACCTAAACGATATCGAACTTGGCGTGACGCTGGCCGAAACAGGCCTCGGCCTGCTGTACTGTCCGCACACGCTCTGCCATCCGGCGCTGGAGGCAGGCAGGCTGGTGCGCCTGCTGCCGGAATGGCGGACACCGCAGCGGCCCATCTATGCGGTGTGGCCGCAGCAACAGCTGCCACGCAAGGTGCGTACGTTGCTGGAGCATCTGGCGGCCTTCGCCGCGGCCACGCCCTTGCTGCAGGCCGATGTCGTACCGAGTGCTTCCCACACTGCTTGAAACGGGTAAAAACACGCGTTGCCGCATCAGCCGATCACCCCGTAGGCTGGAGATTCCCTCGCCGATTTCACTGGAGGCCCGATGCACAGCAGCCACGTGGTGCGCTCCGGCAACCTTCGCCTGCATGCTCGCATGACCCTGCCCGCCGACGTATCTGCACGGCAGCGCCCTGCCATCGTGCTTGTGCATGGCTATCCGGACGACAGTTCCGTCTGGCACGGCGTGCGCGATACCCTGGCGCGCGACCGCCGGGTGCTCACCTTCGACGTGCGCGGTGCCGGCCTGTCAGATGCGCCCGCGGACACCACCGGTTACCGCATCCCCCAATTTGTCGACGACCTTGCCGCCGTGGTCGACGCGCTGCTGCCGGGCGAACGCTTTCATCTGGTCGGGCACGACTGGGGCTCCATCCACAGTTGGGAATCGGTGACGACCGATCGGCTGCGCGGGCGCATCGCGTCATACACGTCGATCTCGGGCCCATGCCTGGACCACGTCGGCCACTGGATGCGAGCGCAGCTCGATACCGGCACGTGGACCGCCAAACGTGCGGTGTGGAAGCAGCGGCTGCAATCCTGGTATGTGGGCTATTTCCACCTGCCGCTGGTGCCGGAATGGTCGTGGCGGCTGTGGGTCGCGCGCGCCTGGCCATGGTGGCTGCACAAAACGGAAGGCATCCGCATCGAAGCCCAGCGACCGACGCTTGTGCGCGATGCCTGCAATGGCGTGCGCATGTATCGCGCAAATTTTCGCGACCGCCTCACGCGCCCCCAGGCACGTGCACCGCATGCACCCGTGCAACTGATCGTGCCAACGCGCGACCGGTACGTCAGCCCCGCCGTTACGCACGCTGTGGAAGCCTGGGTATCGCACTACTGGCGCCACGAGGTCGACGCCGGCCACTGGCTGCCCTTGCGTCGCCCCGATTGGGTTGCGGACCGCATCCGCCGCTTTGCCGACTATGTCGAATCCGGCCACGAACCTGCCGAATTGCGGCAGGCCCGCGTGGCCGGCACCCTGGCAACGACCTGACGCAACTAGAGCATTGCGCCCAACGCAAACGTTGACGCGCGTGTAACACACTGTAATCATCGTCCGCCACAACGCTGACGGCGCGCCATGACCTGGCGCCCGGACGGCTCGAGCCGCCGCTTCGCGCAAACCGCGTCGCCGGCCATCGATACAAGAAACAGGGACAAGACAATGAAAAGCAAGGTCGTGGTGTACGGCCCGCTCTACGGGAAGTGGTACGCAATCCTGGTCAACGACGGTGTGGCCGCCGAATCCAACCAGTTTGGCTCGTACGAAGCCGCCATGGGTTTCGCTTCACGCCGATATCCGGAGCTTGAGCAGGAGCGGCAGCCTTACGCGCGAGGCCGCGAAGAAAGCGAGGACGGAAGCGACAGCCGGGAAGCTGCGCCGATCTGACCACGCCGGGCGGCATTGATGCCGCCCTTGCTAACCACAGCGTTAGCGGCCTGCCCCGCAAAAGCGGCCGGCAATCCATTCGAACACGCTGCCTTCGCGCAGCGAGCGGCTTTGCGCCTCGTCGCCGTAGTGGATCTGGTAGAGCGGCTTGCCGCTGGCATTGCGCGCGCGATAGAGCGTTTGCGCAATCACCGTGTAGCTATGTCGCGCGCAATCGAGCACCACCTGCTTGACCGAAGAGCGGATCGGCTGGCCATCTGCCGTTTTGATCGTGAAGTCGGGCAGCACGTTGCGCAGCAGCCGGAAGTGCACGGTATGCGAATCGGCATCCGCCTCAGCACTTGGCTCTGGCTTGACCGATTGCCGATCGATATACGACACGATGCCGTTGATGCTCTCGAACCGGCGCCAGCGGGAATCGGCGCTGGCCGATTCGAGCGCGGGCGCCGCGCCGCCCGTAACGGCTTGCGCGGACGCTGTCGGCACAGCGGCCGACGCAGACACGGTTTGTGCGGATACGGGAATCGCTGCCCACTGCGCGGCGACCAGAGCGGTCGCCGCGATGGCGCTTTGCCAGCGCCAGCCTCCTGTTTTCATGGGATGTCTCGCCTTGCTACAAAAACTCAGCGGGCGATTCTACCGTGCTGGCGCAACCGCTTACATCACATCTGGCCGACGGGCTCGGCAACGTCCACGCCGGCAAAGCGCAGATACAAGGTGCGCAGTGCCTGCGTGAGCGGGCCCGGCTGACCGTTGCCGATCTGCTCGCCGTCAATCGACACCACCGGCATCACGAACGTCGACGCGCTCGTGTAGAACGCTTCGGCCGCTTGCTGGGCTTCGGCCACGGTAAAGGTGCGCTCCTCCATCGTCAGGCCATGTTCACGCGCCAGCGTCAGGATCGACACGCGCGTGATGCCTGGCAGCACAGCGTTCGACAGCGGACGCGTAATCAAGCGTTTATCGGCGGTGATGATGAACGCGGTCGACGACGCGCCTTCGGTCACGCGGTCGCCATCGGTCATCCAGGCTTCGTGCGCGCCAGCGCGGGCGGCGATCTGCTTGGCCATCACCTGCGGCAATAGGCCCACGCTTTTGATATCGCAACGCTTCCAGCGCAGATCGGGCACCGTCACCACGGCTGCGCCCTTCTTTGCGAGCGGGCTGTTGACGATGGACTTGACCTGCGTGAAGGCCACAGCCGTCGGCGTGATGTCTGCCGGGATGCCGAAATCGCGCTCGGCAACGCCACGCGTGACCTGCATGTAGACCACGCCTTCTTCCAACCCATTGCGCGCCACCAGCTCTTCGCACACACGCGTCCATTCGGCAGCGGTGTATGGGTTGTCGATGCCGATCTCCGAAAGCGAGCGGGTCAAGCGGGCGAGGTGCGCATCGTTGTCGACAAGCTTGCCGCGCGCCACGGCGGTCACTTCATAGATGCCATCGGCAAAGGTAAAGCCACGATCCATGACGGAGACGGTGGCTTCGGCGGCCGGCACGTATTGGCCGTTCAGGAAGATGATTCGGGACATGCTGAGCGAGGGGATTCAAGTGCGGGCGGGACTGCCCTGCCAACGAATTTACAGGATACGTGCGCCATGCCGCGAATACCGATGTGTGCCCACATTATGCGAAAACAGCATGATGCGCGGGACACGTCCGGTAAACTCTGTCGTTTCTCGGCCAGTCGCGCGCCCATGTCCGAACTCACCATCCGTCCGATCGTTGCAGACGACCTGCCCGGCATCCTCACCGTGCAGCAGGCGTGCTACGGCGGCGGGTTCCTGGAACCGGGCGATGCGCTTGCCAGCCGCTGGGCGCGCAGCCCGGCCATGTGCCTGGTCGCACTGCGTGGGTCTGAAGTAGTGGGATACCTGCTCTCGCATGCGTGGCACGCATGGACGCCGCCCAAATTGCACGTGCCGCTGCCCGACACGGATGCAGCCGATGTTCTCTGGTTCGTGCACGACATGGCTATCGCGCCGGAGGGCCGCGGCCAGCGTTTGGGCGAGCGGCTTTACGCCATGGCGTGCGCCCGCGCCCAGACGCAAGGGCTGGACCAATCCCGGCTGGTAGCGGTGCAAGGCGCGGATATCTTCTGGCGCCGCCTGGGTTATCAGTCCGTCGACATGGATAGCGCCGCGTTGGGAGCCCTGCGCGCCATCTACGGCGAGGATGCTGAATTGATGGAACGTGCATTGCCGTGAGCGGCCATCGCGTCACTCCGTTACAATTTGCAACACCCGTATATCTTCTGTAAGACTGCGCGCGCCCCGTTCAACTACAGTGCGTCGTCTTGAGGAATTTCCACATGCATAAGAACTTCGCGCTGTACGTGCTGGCAGCCGTAGCGGCGCTGTCGTCGCAGGCGGCCCTCGCCCGCGTCAATGTCGACATTGGAATCGGCGTGCCTGTCGCGCCCGTTTATGTCGAGCCGGCGCCGGTCTATGCCCCCGCTCCCGTGTACGCACCGCCCCCGCCGCCGGCCTACTACGCGCCGCCACCGGTCTATGTCGCGCCGCAGCCGGTCATCGTTGCGCCTGGCTACTACGACGATGGCCGCGGCCGCGAGTGGCAGGAACGCCAATGGCGCGAACAGCGCTGGCGTGAGCGTGAATGGCGCAGGCACCATCGTCACGACTACGACGATTGATCTTGCACCCGGCTGCGCTCACGCGGCCTTTTTTGCCAGGCCCAGATAGGTCTCGATCACACGCGGGTTGACGGCCAACTCCTGCGCGGGGCCTTCGAGCGTCATATCGCCGGTCTCCAGCACGTAACCATAGTCGGCCACTTGCAGAGCGGCACGTGCGTTCTGCTCGATCAGCAGCGTTGCCACGCCGGTTTTGCGCAGGTCGCTGATGATGTGGAAGATCTCTTTGACGATGAGCGGCGCGAGACCCAGGCTCGGCTCATCCAGCATCAGCAACTGGGGCTTGGCCATCAACGCGCGGCCCACGGCGAGCATCTGGCGCTCGCCGCCGGAAAGCGTGCCGGCTTCCTGCGCACGACGCTCTTTCAGGCGCGGGAACAGGTCGTACACCACCTCCATCTGATCGAGGTAGTTGCGCTCACCCGCCCGCTTGCGGCGGTACGCGCCAAGCACGAGGTTGTCTTCCACGCTCATGGTGGCAAACAGCTCGCGCTTTTCCGGCACTAGGCACATGCCGCGTGCCACGCGCTTTTCCACCGGCAGACCGGTCAGGTTGTGACCGAGGTATGAGACCACGCCGCTGGCCGACCCGATGGTCGGCAGCGCGCCCATGATGGCGCCCAGCATGGTCGATTTGCCCGCGCCGTTCGGGCCGATGACGGTCACGATCTGGCCCGCCCCCACCTTCAGGTTGGCGCCGTGCAGCGCCTCCACCTTGCCGTAGCGGACGTGCAGGTCCTTCACTTCGAGGATGATCGACATGCGCGCTCTCCTTATTCCACGCCGCCAAGGTAGGCTTCCAGCACCGCGGGATTCTGCTGCACTTCCTGCGGCAGCCCTTCGGCGATCTTCGTGCCGAATTCCATGACGACCAGCCGATCGGTGAGGTTCATGACGAAGTCCATGTCGTGCTCCACCAGCAGCACGCTCATGCCTTCGGCTTTCAACTTGGTGAGCAGCGCTGCAAGCGCCTGCTTTTCCTTGTAGCGCAGGCCGGCGGCCGGCTCATCGAGCAGCAGCAGCGCCGGGTCGCAACACAGCGCACGGGCGATTTCCAAAATGCGTTGCTGGCCCAGTGCCAGGCTGCCGGCTTCCTGGTACATGCAATCGGCCAAGCCCACGCGTTCCAGTTGGCGGCGCGCTTCAAACAGCAGCTTCTGCTCTTCGGCTTGGTTCATGCGCACCACGCTGGCAAGCACGCCGCCCTGCGCCGCGAAGTCGCCGCGCAGGTGGGCGCCGAGCGCTACGTTTTCCAGCACGGTCATGCCCGACAGCAATTGCACATGCTGGAAGGTGCGGCCGATACCGCGTTTGACGATCTCACGCGACGGCTTGCCGCTGATGTGCTCGCCACGGTAGAGCACCTCACCACGCGTGACTGGCAGCACGCCTGTCACGAGGTTGAAGGTGGTCGACTTGCCCGCGCCATTGGGGCCGATCAGGCCGATGATCTCGCCGGCTTTCACTTGAAAGCTGACGTCATTCACGGCAACAAGGCCGCCAAACTCCTTGCGCGCGGAGCGTACGTCGAGGATCAGCTCGCCAGCTTGCGGCTTCTCGCGCTGCTTGAGTGCCGGTGCGTCGTCGGGAGCACGCGCCGTCGGGGCCGACGGAAACAGCTTGCGGATGAACGGCCAGACGCCATCACGCGCGTACTGCAGCAACAGCACCAGCAGCACGCCGAACACGATGATCTCGAAGTTGCCATTGGAGCCCAGCAACTTCGGCAGGATGCTCTGCAGGCTGTCTTTCAGGATGGTCAGCAAACCCGCGCCAAGCACCGCGCCCCACACGTGGCCCACACCACCGACCACCGCCATGAACAGGTATTCGATGCCGTAGTTCAGGCCGAACGGCGTCGGGTTCACAGCGCGCTGCAGATGCGCGTAGAGAAAGCCCGAAATGCACGCCAGCACCGCCGCAAACACGAAGATCACCACCTTCATCCACGCCGTGTTCACGCCCATCGCCTCGGCCATCGTGCCGCCGCCCTTGAGCGCGCGGATGGCGCGGCCCGGGCGCGAATTCAGCAGGTTCTGCACGGCCAGCACAGCCACGACGACGACGGCCCAGATCAGGTAGAACATCTCGCGCCCGGTCTGCAGCGATTTACCGAGCACGTTCAGCACAGGAATGCCGTTCAGCCCGTCGTACTTGCCCAGAAATTCAAGGTTGCCAAACAGGAAGAACAACGAGAGGCCCCACGCAATCGTCGCCAGCGGCAGGTAGTGGCCCGACATGCGCATCGTGATCAGGCCGATCACATATGCACTGACCACCGTGATCACCAGCCCGGCCAGCAAGCCGATCCACGGCGAAACACCGTACTGCGTCGTCAGGTACGCAGTGCTGTACGCGCCCAGCCCAACGAACGCCGCTTGCCCGAACGAGGTCAGCCCACCCACCCCCGTCAGCAGCACCAGCCCCAGCGCGACGAGGCTATAGAGCCCGATGTAGTTCAGCAGCGTGATCCAGAACTCGGGCGTGGGCACGATCGGAATCAACGCAAGCACAACCACAAACAAGGCGGTCAGCACGCGATTGCGCGAAAGCCAGCTGCGCTGCGCCGTGCCCTCGGAAGAATTGGTCAGCGTGTTCATCGGCTTATTCCTCTTCCTCGACATGCTTGGTGGTGAGCGATCGCCACAGCAGCACGGGAATGATGAGCGTGAACACGATCACCTCCTTGAACGCCGACGCCCAGAACGACGAATACGACTCCAGCAGCCCCACCAGCAGTGCGCCCAGCGCCGCCACCGGATAGCTCACCAGCCCGCCCACGATCGCGCCCACGAAGCCCTTCAGGCCGATCAGGAAACCGGACTCGTAGTAGACCGTGGTGAGCGGCGCAATCAGGATGCCGCACAGCGCGCCCAACGCCGCCGCCAGCGTGAAAGCCAATCGCCCCGCCTGCGTGGTTCCGATGCCAACAAGCCGCGCACCCAACCGGTTCACCGCCGTTGCACGCAGCGCCTTGCCCGACACCGTACGGCCAAAGTAGAAGTACAGCGCCACGATCATCAACACGGACACGGCCACCACCCACAGGCTCTGGCCTGACACGCTGAGCGCGCCCAGGTCAAAGCGCGCATCGGAAAACGCATCCGTACGCGAGCCTTCCGCGCCGAACATCACAAGACCGAGGCCCACCATCGCAAAGTGCACGCCCACCGAAACGATCAGCAGCACCAGCGTGGTGGCTTCGGCCAACGGCTCATAGGCCAGGCGGTAGATCATCGGACCCATGGGAATGACGATCAGCAGCGTCAACGCGACCTGCGCAATCATCGGCAGCGTCATCGGGGCGAGCATGCGGGCGGCGATGTACACGGCAACCGGAAAGACAAGGTATTTGCCCGCATAGATGGCACCCGTGCGCAGCGCATGCAGACGCAGTTCAGGTTGCAGCAACGTGCGTCCCATCTCGACGAGGAACGTCAGCACGCCCAGCGCGACGAGCATGCTGGCCGAGAGCGGCGCCTTGTTGGCCTGGATGGCCGCCAGCGTGAGCGCGCCATACGCGACGAATTCGCCCTGCGGGATGAAGATCACGCGCGTGACAGAAAACACCAGCACGAGCGCCAGTGCCAGCAGCGCGTAGATCGCGCCCGAAGTCACGCCGTCTTGCGCCAGGATGGCGGCAATCGACAAGTCCATGAAGCTCCTCGTTCTTGTAGTCGTGGAGTTCGCGCCGGATGTGAACCGGGCGAGGGGGCGCCACGAGTTACGAGATAGTAAATTTCTTACGACAGGATGAAATTGGCGACAACCCTAACGCGTCGCCCTGCTCCGCCGGTTGCTGGCCTTGGCGGGGCTGATCGCGGGCGCCTGCAACATGGCAGACAGGCGCATCACGAACGTGCGCAGCGTGTGCTCCAGCTCGCCACCGCGCTGCGCGTGAAACAGCGGTTGCAAGTTCAGCGCGATCAACACCAGCACAAGCTGCCCGCGCGCACCGAACACCGGCAGCGATAGTGCGTTCACCCCCGGCAGCAGGCTACCCGTGACCCACGATGCGCCTTCGGTCCGGACGTCTTCACACAGACGGTAGTAATCGGTAAGGGAACGCGGCAGGCCGGGCAGGTCGTCGCTGGCACGCTCGTGCAGTTCGCGTTCAACGAGCGGCAGCGTCTGCTCCATCGGTTGATAGGCGCCGAACAGGCGGCCAGTGGCGGAATTGAGCATCGGCAAGACGTCGCCAATGCGCAGGTTCACGCCAGGCGCACCACCGGCCTTCTCCCAATGCACAACGGTCGGGCCACGATCGCTCCAGACGGCAATGCCAATCGTGTGACCGGTCTGGTCTCGCAAGCCGGCAAGCAACGGCCGCGTGCGGACAATGGCATCGGAACGGTTGAGGCTGGCCAGACCCAGGCGCAGCGCAAACGGGCCCAATTCGTAACGCCCGGTCAGCGGGTCTTGAGAGACCGCGCCCACGCGCTGCAGGCTCACCAGGTAGCGATGCGCCTTGGACGGATGCATGCCCGCCGCACGCGCCAAATCACCCAGCGCCATCGCACGCATGGCACGCGTCAGCGCCACCAGTAATTGAGAGCCGACTTCGATGGATTGGATGCCCGAGCGGTCACGGCTTGCACGCGCGTCTTCTGCATCGCCGTCGGGTGGCAGGTCGTCTTCGACTTCCGGAGTCTCCATGTCTTGGGGGCGCATTGGCTGGGGCTGAGCCGACAAAGTGCTGCGAGCGTAGCACGCAGCTTCGCCTCGACGGCCAGTTTTTGATTTTTATGCATTGTAGAAACAATGCTTCTAATCATAATTCACGTATACCCTAGGCGCATCCCCAGACCCTGCGGTCTATGATTGCCAGCGTTCGGCATGGCTTGGTATCAGCACGCCCCAGTCCAAGCTTTTCAGCCTGAGCACGCTCAATAAAAATTCCCCCAACCGTAACTCACTACACCAGGAGTGACAGAATGGCCAAAGCCTTCGCCTCGCAAGCCGACCTCGAGGCCAAACAAGTCACCTTCACCCAGCTCTCCCCCAACGCGTACGCCTACACCGCCGAGGGCGACCCGAACTCGGGCGTCATCATCGGTGACGATTCGGTGCTGATCGTCGACACCACCGCCACGCCGGCAATGGCGCAAGACCTGATCGCACGCATCCGCGCCATCACCGACAAGCCGATCAAGCACGTGGTGCTTTCGCACTATCACGCCGTGCGCGTGCTCGGCGCGTCGGCCTACTTTGCCGAAGGCGCGCAGAACGTCATTGCCAGCCGCGGCACGTACGAGATGATCGTCGAGCGCGGTGAAGCGGATATGAAGTCTGAAATCGAACGCTTTCCGCGCCTGTTCGCGGGCGTGGAAACCGTGCCGGGCCTGACGTGGCCCACGCTGGTGTTCGAGCGCGAGCTGACACTGTTCCTGGGCAAGCTGGAAGTGAAGATCCTGCACCTCGGCCCCGGCCACACGAAGGGCGACACCGTGGTGTGGATTCCCTCACAGAAAGTGCTCTTCTCCGGCGATCTCGTCGAATACGACGCCGCCTGCTACTGCGGCGATGCCCAGCTCGAAGAATGGCCCGCCACACTCGATGCGCTGCGCGCGCTCGGCGCCGACAAGCTTGTGCCGGGCCGCGGCCCGGCACTGCTCAATCCGGTCGAAGTCGACAAGGGTCTCGCCTATACACGCGATTTCGTGTCTACCTTGCTCCAGCGCGGCAAGGAAGCTGTCGCGCAGAAGATGGACCTGAAAGCCGCCATGGCGCACACCCGCGCGGCCATGGACCCGAAATTCGGCAGCGTCTTCATCTACGAGCACTGCCTGCCGTTTGACGTGACGCGCGCCTTTGATGAGGCCAGCGGCATCAAGCACCCGCGCATCTGGACAGCCGAGCGCGACAAGGAAATGTGGGCCGCCCTGCAAGGCTGAACATGAACCCCGACTTCCAGAACCGCGTCTTCCCGTACACGCCGTGCGCCGAACAGCAACCCGGAGCGGCAACTGAAGCTCGCCCCGTCGTTATCGTCGGCGCAGGGCCGGTGGGGTTGGCCACGGCCATCGATCTCGCACAGCAGGACGTGGCCGTGGTCGTTGTCGACGACGATTGCACGCTCTCGACCGGCTCGCGCGCGATCTGTTTCTCCAAGCGGTCATTGGAGATTTTCGATCGGCTCGGCTGCGGCGACTGCATGGTCGACAAGGGCGTGAGCTGGAACGTCGGCAAGGTCTACCTGAAGGACGAACTGCTCTACAGCTTTGACCTGCTGCCCGAAACCGGCCACCGCCGGCCGGCGTTCATCAACCTGCAGCAGTACTACGTCGAGGGCTTTCTCGTTGAACGCGCGCAAGCCTTGCCGAACATCGAGCTGCGCTGGAAGAACAAGGTGACGTCCCTCACGCAGGATGCCGATGGCGTGACGCTCACCATCGAGACGCCCGACGGCGCGTACGCGCAGCGCGCGCAGTATGTGGTCGCCGCCGATGGCTCGCGCAGCCCGGTACGCCACATGATGGGCCTCGAAGCGCGCGGCCAGACATTCAAAGACCGCTTCCTGATCGCCGACGTGCGCATGGATGCGCCCTTCCCCAGCGAGCGCTGGTTCTGGTTTGACCCGCCGTTCCACCCGAATCAATCGGTGCTGCTGCACCATCAGCCCGACAACGTCTGGCGCATCGACTTCCAGCTCGGCTGGGACGCCGACCCCGTGGCCGAGAAGCAACCCGAGCGCGTCATCCCGCGCGTGCGCGCGCTGTTGGGGGAAGGCGTCGATTTCGAGCTGGAATGGGTCAGCGTCTATACGTTCTCGTGCGAACGCATGGACCGCTTCCGCCACGGCCGCGTGCTCTTCATCGGCGACGCGGCACATCGAGTGTCGCCGTTCGGCGCGCGCGGCGCCAACAGCGGCTTGCAGGATGCCGAGAACCTCGCGTGGAAGTTGCGCATGGTGCTCGACGGCGATGCGCCCGACGCGCTGCTCGACACCTACGCGAGCGAGCGCGAGTTCGCCGCCGACGACAACATCCGTCACTCCACCCGCTCGACCGACTTCATCACACCCAAGAGCGCAGTGAGCCGGCTTTTTCGCGATGCCACGCTGCGCTTGGCCAAGCACTATCCGCTTGCGCGGACGCTGGTCAACAGCGGTCGGCTGTCCATGCCGACCGTGCTGGAAGGCTCTGAATTGCTGACAGAAGATGAAGCGCCCTTCGCCTGCGCACTCGTGCCCGGCGCGGTCGCACTTGACGCGCCGGTGCGCAATGCCGATGGCCGCGCCGATTGGCTCCTCAGTCATCTGCACGGCGGCTTCATGGCGCTACGTTTCTGCGGTGCGGGAGAGCACGTCGATGCGCTGCCGCTGCCCACGCTGGCAATCTTCCCGGTTGGCGGCATGGGCATGGTCTCTGCCAACGTGACCGCGCTGGAAGACATCGACGGCCTGGTCGCGCAACGCTATGACGCGCGCCCCGGCACCACCTACCTGATCCGCCCAGATCAGCACGTCTGCGCACGCTGGCGCACGCTTGAGCCTGCCAAGCTGGCCGCTGCGTTGCTTCGTGCCACCGGGCAAACCGCGCCTGCGGCAACGCCGCACGCCACTGTCTCCGCCTGAGCTGAATACCGACCGCCATGCCGCTGAACACGCAACCCAATCTGCCGCGCCCCGATGATTTTTACGAAGCGCTGATCGACGCGCATCGCAACCTGGACGACGAGCACAGCGCGATGCTCAATGCACAGCTCATCCTGCTGCTCGCAAACCATATCGGCGACATGGCGGTATTGCGTGAAGCGCTGGCGGCGGCGCGACTTGCATTGCCGGCGGCAACAGCAATCTGAGCGCCATCGCGTTTCAACAATCCAACACTTACGTTTGATCGTACTTGCGAGTGCGCAAAGCGCGGTGCTAGTATCCGCCCCGCTTACCGATCAACCATTTTGCATAGGAGGAAAAAACATCATGCGTCACCTTGCTTTCCCCTTTGCAGGCCCTTGCCTGGGTTGATCGAATCTCTCGCGCTGTCGTTCGCAGCGTCTTCGCATTGCCCGGCCTTCGGCCTGCCACATCAGTTTTTTTTCAGACCTGATATGGATAGTTCATGGGCAATTGCATCTTGCATTTGTTCGACGGCGTCTCGCTGATCGCCTCGGACGACACCTGGATCGAAGGCGACGCGATCCGACAACTTCAAACCACCAAGGCACTCGACGGCATGCGCCATGTGGCCGGCATGCCCGACTTGCACCCGGGTCGCGGCTACCCAGTCGGCGCGGCGTTTTTCTCGGTCGGCCGGTTATATCCGGCATTGATCGGCAACGACATCGGCTGCGGCATGACGCTGTGGGCCACCGATCTCGATGCCAACAAGGCCAGCCTGGACAAGCTTGAAAAGCGTCTTGGCAACATCGATGCGCCACTCGACGAAAGCTGGAGCGAGCTTGTCGCAGCATTGGCGCCGGCTGGTACCGGCTTCGATGCCGCACTCGGCACCATCGGCGGCGGCAACCACTTTGCGGAGCTGCAGCGCATCGATGAGATCTACGATGCAGAGGAACTGCCGCTGGACCCACGCCAGCTTCTGCTGCTCGTGCATAGCGGCTCGCGCGGGCTCGGCCAAGCCATCCTCGATGAGCACGTGCGCGCGTATGGGCACGCCGGGCTCGCGCAGGATGACGCGGCGTGCGCCGCTTATCTGACGCGCCACGACACGGCACTGCACTTTGCCAAGGCCAACCGCGAACTCATCGCGCGGCGCATGCTCGACCGTCTGCACGCTCAGGGCAAGGTGTTGCTCGACGTGCATCACAACTTTGTCGCACCGGCCACCGTGTTTGGCGAACGCGGCTGGCTGCATCGCAAGGGCGCGACGCCGTCGGATGCCGGCGTGCTCGTCATCCCGGGTTCGCGTGGCGATTACAGCTACCTCGTCGCGCCACGCCCGAGCGAGCACGGCTTGTTCTCGCTCGCGCACGGCGCGGGCCGCAAGTGGATGCGCAGCGAGTGCAAGGACCGGCTCGTCCGGCGCTTCACGCCCGCGCAGCTCAACCGCACCAAGCTCGGCGGCCACGTCATCTGCGAAGACAAGCAGTTGATCTACGAAGAGGCGCCCGAAGCCTACAAGCCGATCGAGAGCGTCATCGCGCCACTGGTGGATGCTGGCTTGGTGAAGGTGCTCGCGCGCCTGCGCCCGGTGTTGACGTACAAGACGCGTGGGGAGTGCTGCTGATGGTGTTACTGCAACTCTCTTCCGCGCAAGGTCCGGCCGAATGCGAGCTGGCTGTGGTGAAAGCGCTCGCGCGGCTGCAACGCGAAGCCGCAGCCGCCGGCGTCCAACTCGAACTGCTGGAACAGGAGGATGGGGAGCGCGCCGGCACGCTGCGCTCCGCCCTGATCAGCCTGGAAGGCGACTCCGAGAACGCAGTGGCTCGCGCATGGGAAGGCACAATCCAGTGGACATGCCCGAGCCCGTATCGGCCACGGCACGCGCGCAAGAACTGGTTCTTTGGGGTGGCGCGCTGTGCGGCGCCGTCGGCAACGCTACCCAGCGAGATCCGTTTCGAGACCACGCGTTCGTCCGGCCCCGGTGGGCAGCATGTCAACAAGACGGAATCGGCCGTGCGGGCCACGCATATCGCCACGGGCATCAGCGTGAAGGTGCAGACCGAGCGCAGCCAGCACGCCAACAAGCGGCTGGCCGTGCTGCTGCTCGCTCATAAGCTGGCGGACCACGATGCGGCTGCCGATGCGGCACAGCGTGCGCAGCGGCGCGCGCTCCATCTGCAGGTGGAGCGCGGCAACCCGCGCCGCGTTTTCAAAGGCGAAGGTTTTGCGCCGCAGATTAGCGCGCAGCGTGCCGGGTTCCGGCAAGCTGCCCGCGCCGGTACTCGCCTTGCCGCTCCAGCATCCAACCCGGGTATTCGGGCGGAAGCTTGCTCAGTTCGTCGAGCTGCGACAGCTCTTCTGCCGTCAGTTCGACCTTGGTGGCGGCAATGTTGTCGTCGAGCTGCTCGATCTTCTTCGCACCGACGATCACGGTGGTGACCGCGCGTTGATGCAGCAGCCAGGCGAGCGCAATCTGCGCGACCGACACGCTGCGCGCCGTGGCCATGACGCGCATGGCATCGACGCAGGTGTAGGCGCGCGCCCGGTCCACCGGCGGGAAGTCGAACTTGTTGCGGCGGCTGTCCTGTTCGCCGTGCTGCTCGCGCGTGTATTTGCCGCTGAGCAGGCCTCCGGCCAACGGGCTCCAGACCATCAGGCCGAGGCCTTCGCTGTGGAGCATCGGCACGAGTTCGCGCTCGAGGTCCCGGCCGGCCACGGTGTAATACGCCTGCAGGCTTTCAAAGCGCGCGCAGCCGAGGCGTTCCGCAATCCCCAGCGCCTTGACGATCTGCCACGCCGCCCAATTCGATACGCCCACATAGCGCACATGACCGTGTTGGACGAGCGTATCGAGCGCACGCACCGTTTCCTCAATGGGCGTGGCCGGGTCGAAACCATGGATCTGATAGAGATCGATATGGTCGAGCTGCATGCGTTTCAGGCTCGCCTTGATGCCGTCCATGATGTGCAAGCGTGAGGCACCGCGCGCATTCACGCTCTCACCGGTCTGGCCGAACACCTTGGTGGCGACGACCACGCTGTCGCGCGACACCTTCAGCTTCTTGAGCGCCTGCCCTGTCATCTGTTCAGCGACACCGTTGGCGTACACATCGGCCGTGTCGATGAAGTTGATGCCGGCGTCGAGTGCGCGCCCGATGAGGCGCTCGGCATCGGCTTGCTGTAAATCGCCGATGTGCTGCCAGATGCCGTCGTTGCCGCCGAAGGTCATCGTGCCGAGGCACAGCTCCGAAACGAACAGGCCGGTCCGGCCCAGCTGGTTGTAACGCATGTGATCGACTCCAATACGGTGGGAATGGAATGCTGAGCGCACAGGCTCAGATGCGGGAAACAACGCAGAGGATAGGACGGACCGGCCGATCCTGCAGAGCGCTCAGTGGGATGCGGGGTGATAACCCAGGCGCGAGGAGATGGCCGCGCCAGCCTGCTGCAGCAGCGCAACGTAATGCGCCTTGGTATCGGCGCCGCAACGCATGGTCGGGAACGAGATCGACAGCCCCGCGATCACGCGGCCAAAGCGGTCGAACACCGGCACGGCAATGCACAGCAGCCCGTCTTCCTGCTCTTCGTTGTCTTCGCCAAAACCTTGCTGGCGCACGCGCGGCAGGATGCTCAGCACGGCCTCGGCAGAGGCGAGCGTCTTCTGCGTGGACTTCTTGAACTCGACCTTCGACAGCACCTCGCGCGCTTCTTCCGGCGGCATGTAGGCCAGCAGCACCTTGCCGATGGCCGTGCTGTGCAGCGGATTACGCCGGCCGATGCGCGACTGCATGCGCAAGCCGTAATCGGCGTCGATCTTGTGGATGTAGATGATGGCGTCTTCGTCAAACGCGCCGAGGTGGACGGCCTCGCGCGTGAGCTGCCCAATGCGGCGCATTTCGGTGTCGGCTTCGCGGACAAGGTCGACGTTTTCCAGCGCCTTCGCGCCAAGCTCGAACAGGCGGATGGTCAGCCGATACCGGTCGGTGTCGCCTTCCTGTGCGACATAGCCGAGGCCTTTGAGCGACTGCAGGAAACGGTGCACGGTCGTCTTGGACATGCCAAGGCGCTGCGACAGTTCGCTCGGGCCGACGGCGCCAAGCTCGCCCATCGCGCCCAGGATGGTGAACACCTTGTCGACCGCCGAGACCGATTCGGCCTTATCGGCACCGGAATCAACGGCTTCATTGGCGGACAGGTCTTCCGGCTTGCGTTGCCGGGGCGTGGCTTTCATCTCTCGTGGTTCCGTGATTTCAAAATCTGGAGAGAGCATAACCGGTCTCATACCGCGTTCCATCAATCCACCTGCCGACTTTGCCTACCGCGCCAGCCAGCCGCCATCCACTGCCAGCGTGTGGCCGTGCACGTAATCCGACGCCGCCGAAGCGAGAAACACCACCGCGCCCGCCAGGTCATCCGGCACGCCCCAGCGCCCGGCCGGAATACGCGCCAGGATCTCTTCGCTGCGCTGCCGGTCTTCGCGCAATTGCGCCGTGTTGTCGGTTTCCATGTAGCCGGGTGCGATGGCGTTGACGTTGATGCCGCGCCCCGCCCACTCGTTGGCCAGCAACCGGGTGAGACCCAGCACGCCGCTCTTCGACGCCGTGTAAGACGGCACGCGAATGCCGCCCTGGAACGACAGCATCGACGCCACGTTGATGATCTTGCCGCGCCCGCCTTGCTGCACGAACTGCCGCGCCACTGCCTGCGAGAGAAAGAACACGCCCTTGAGATTGACGTCGATGACGGTATCCCAATCGGCTTCGGAAAATTCCAGTGCGTCGCAGCGGCGGATGATGCCGGCGTTGTTGACGAGGATGTCGACGCGCCCGAAGGAGTCCATCGCGGCTTCGACAATGCTGCCGATCGGCTCCAGCGAAGACAGATCGGCTCGCACGTCGACGAACCGGCGACCGGCCGCTTCCACGCGCGCGGCGGTCTCCGCCGGGTCGGAACGGTTGGCGCCGACGATGTCGCAACCGGCCGCCGCAAGCGCCGTCGCCATGCCCGCGCCCAGCCCCGTGTTGCTGCCGGTGACGATGGCCACCTTGCCGGTCAGGTCGAACAGGCTAGCGCTCTGGAGATAGGGATTCTCGAGCCGCATGGTGTCAGCGCAGGTCGGCAATGGCGATGTGGTCCATGTCGTGGAACACCTGGTTCTCGCCGACCATGCCCCAGATGAAGGTGTACGCCTGCGTACCCACGCCCGAGTGGATGGACCAGCTTGGCGAGATCACGGCCTGCTCGTTGTGGACGAGGATGTGGCGCGTCTCCTGCGGCTCGCCGAGCATGTGGAACACGGCGGCGTTGTCGGGCAGGTTGAAATAGAAATAGACCTCCATGCGGCGCTCGTGCGTGTGGCACGGCATGGTGTTCCACAGGCTGCCGGGCTCGAGCTTGGTCATGCCCATCGAAAGCTGGCAGGTGGGCAGCACGTCGGGCACGATGAATTTGTAGATCGTGCGCCGGTTGCTCGTGGTCGGATCGCCCAGCGTTTCGGGCGACGCCTGCGCCAGTGTGATCGTGCGCGTGGGATACGCCGTATGGGCCGGCGCGCAATTGATGTAGAACTTGGCGGGCCGCGCCGCATCGTCGCTGCCGAAGACGACGTTCTGGCCGCCCTGGCCGATGTAGATCGCCTCTTCATTGCCAACGGCGTGCCGCGTGCCATCGACTTCCACCCAGCCCGCGCCGCCAATGTTGATCGCGCCCAGCTCGCGGCGCTCCAGCAGATGGCTCACGCCCATCGACTTGGCCAGCGATGCCGGCACCTCCACCGGCCGCGTTGCCGGCCACGCGCCTCCAACGATGATCCGGTCGATATGGCTGTACGTGAGCTGAAGCGCATCGCGCTCGAACACCTGTTCCACCAGAAACTGCCGGCGCAGCCCCGCCGTGTCGAGGTTTTTTGCGTGTTCGCTGTGGATTCCTTGCCGCACTTCCATGCCGTTTCTCCGTTGGGGGATGCACCGGCATGTACTGCGCCGCCGGCCGTTCTGGGTTGGATTGAAGCACAAAAAACAAAAATACGGAACGTCGATCCATATTTTTGAGATGAAGTCGGCATCAAGCTGGGTAACGCTGCACCGCACACATTTGCGCCCGAGGGTAAACGATAAATCCGCGAAGTCAAAAACATGGAACATCGTTCCACATCATCCGCTATAGTCACTCCACGATGTTGGACCCTGACCAACCGAGCCCATAGAGGCTCATGGAGGAGACGTGAAGATCAAGAAGGCGATTGACCGCATTCCGGGCGGGCTGATGCTCGTGCCGCTGCTGCTGGGCGCATGCGTGCATACGTTCGCACCCGATGCCGGGAAGTACTTCGGCTCGTTCACCAACGGCCTGATCACCGGCACGGTGCCGATCCTGGCCGTGTGGTTCTTCTGCATGGGCGCGACCATCGACCTGCACGCCACCGGCGTGGTGTTGCGCAAGTCGGGGACCCTGCTCGTCACGAAGATTGCCGTGGCGTGGCTGGCAACACTGGTGGCGGCGCAGTTCATTCCGGACGAGGGCATCAAGACCGGCATCCTTGCCGGACTGTCGGTGCTGGCGATCACCACGTCGATGGACATGACCAACGGCGGGCTCTACGCCGCCGTCATGCAGCAGTACGGCACCAAGGAAGAAGCGGGTGCGTTCGTGCTGATGTCGATCGAATCCGGGCCGCTGGTCAGCATGTTCATCCTGGGTGCAACGGGCATTGCCGTGTTTGAGCCACGGCTGTTCGTGGGCGCGGTGCTGCCCTTCCTGATCGGCTTTACGCTGGGCAATCTCGACAGCGAACTGCGCGAGCTGTTCGGCCGCTGCGTGCATCCGCTCATCCCGTTCTTCGGCTTTGCGCTGGGCAACGGCATCGACCTGCACGTGATTGCCAACAGCGGCCTCCCGGGCCTGCTGCTCGGCCTGACGGTGATCGTCATCACAGGCGTGCCGCTCATTCTGGCGGACAGGCTCATCGCCGGCGGCAATGGCGCTGCTGGGTTGGCGGCATCGTCCACGGCCGGCGCGGCGGTCGCCAACCCGGCCATCATCGGCGAGATGATTCCGAAGTTCAAACCCATGGTGCCGGCTGCCACGGCGCTGGTGGCCACGGCGTGCCTCGTCACGGCGATTCTCGTGCCGATCCTGACCGCGATGTGGGTGCGGCGTATGGGCCGCGCGGCCCCGTTGCCCGAGCCGGAAACCGCAAGCCTGCCGCCACAGGCTGCGCACCGCGAAGCCCATTTCTGACTCCGCCTGCGATGCAGCGCACACACCATCAGAGAGGAGATTGCCCATGCTGTTGCACACGTTTGTCCGCCGCATTGCAGGCGTTGCGATGACCGCCGCGCTCGCTGCCGGCAGCGCCCTCGCCCATGCCGCCACCGATGCCGACACGGTTGCGCAGGCCGTGGAGCACATGCGCGTCGCCATGGTTGCCAGCGACGGCGCCACGCTCACCAAGCTGATCGAAAACGACCTGACCTACGGCCACTCGTCGGGCAAGCTGGAAGACCACGCAGCCTTTCTCAAGGCGCTGGACGGCACGAATTCATTCAAGTCGATTGCGCTGACCAACCAGACCGTGCAGGTCAACGGCGACAACGCCTGGGTGCGCCACGTGTTTGACTCCGTCAACAACTTGCCCGACGGCAAGACCAGCACCGCGCATATCGGCGTGCTGCAGGTGTGGAAGAAGCATCCGGACGGCTGGCGCCTGTTTGCGCGTCAGGCCTACCTGCTGCCCAAAGAATGAGCGGCGCCGCTTTCCCCGGCCGCCTGGCGGGCAAGACGGCGCTCGTGACAGCCGCTGCGCAGGGTATCGGCCGCGCCTGCGCCGAGCGCTTCGCCCGCGAAGGCGCCCGCGTCATCGCCACCGACCTGCGCATCGATGCATTGAACGATGTGCCGTTCGACGTCCGCCGCCTCGACGTGCGCGATTCCCAGCAGGTGAATGCGCTCGCTGCCGAGCTTGGCGGCATCGACATTCTCTTCAACTGCGCAGGCTTCGTACACGCCGGCTCGGTGCTGGAGTGCGATGAGGATGCGTGGGATTTCTCGTTTGACCTCAACGTCAAGTCGATGTACCGCACCATCCGCGCGTTTCTGCCGGGCATGCTGGAACGCGGTGGCGGCAGTGTCATCAACATGTCGTCCGCCGCGTCGAGCATCAAGGGCGTGCCGAACCGCTTTGTGTATGGCGCATCGAAGGCCGCGGTGATCGGATTGACCAAATCCGTGGCCGCAGACTTTGTGGCGCGCGGCATCCGCTGCAATGCGATCTGCCCAGGCACGGTGGTGTCGCCATCGCTCTCGCAGCGCATCGATGAACAAGCCCGCACGCAAGGCAAACCACGTGCGGAAGTGGAAGCGGCGTTTGTCGCACGTCAGCCGATGGGGCGCCTCGGGCAACCGGAAGAGATTGCCGCGCTGGCCGCTTATCTGGCTTCCGACGAAGCCGCCTTTACGACGGGGCAAGTCCACCTGATCGACGGCGGCTGGTCAAATTGATACCTTGATGCCTTTCCCCCAACCGATTTGAGCCTTTCATGAAACTGCTGCGCTTCGGCCCCCACGGCCAAGAGAAACCGGGCCTGCTCGATGCAACCGGCACCCTCCGCGATCTGTCAGGCATCGTCGACGACATTGCCGGTAACGTGCTGTCGGACGCATTCCTAGCCAAGCTGCGCGACGTGGATCCCGCAACACTACCGGCCGTCAGCGGACAACCCCGCATTGGCCCATGCGTCGGGCGTGTCGGCAAGTTTGTCTGCATCGGACTGAACTACGCCGACCATGCTGCCGAATCCGGCCTGCCGGTGCCGGCCGAGCCGGTCGTCTTCAACAAGTGGACCAGCGCCATCTGCGGCCCGAACGACGACATCGAAATCCCGCGCGGCTCCGTTAAGACCGACTGGGAGGTTGAACTGGGCGTGGTGATCGGCAAAGCCGCCAAGTACGTCGACGAAGCCAACGCGCTCGACTACGTGGCGGGCTATTGCATCGTCAACGACGTTTCCGAACGCGAATGGCAGATCGAGCGCGGCGGCCAGTGGGACAAGGGCAAGGGCTTCGACACGTTCGGCCCGCTTGGCCCGTGGCTCGTCACGCGTGACGAGGTGCCCGACCCGCAGGCGCTGGACCTCTGGCTGGAAGTGGACGGCCATCGTTATCAGAACGGCAATACACGGACGATGGTGTTTGGCGTAGCGCAACTCGTGGCGTATCTGAGCCGCTGCATGAGCCTGCAGCCGGGCGATGTCATCTCGACGGGCACGCCGCCGGGCGTGGGGCTGGGCATCAAACCCAGCCCGGTTTATCTCAAGCCGGGGCAGTCCGTGCGATTGGGCATTGCCGGCCTGGGCGAACAACTGCAGCGCACGGTCTCGGCAGGCTGAGGCCTAGCTCTCCAGCTCGGCAAAGCGCTGCGCGACCACGTTGCGCAGCCACTGGTTGCCGGCGTCCTGATGGAAGCGCCGGTGCCAGAACACATTGGTCTGCAATGCCGGCAGCTTGAGCGGCGGCGCAACGAACTCCAGCCCAAACGGCGGCGCCGCGCGCTCGGCCAGCTTGCGCGGCACCGTCACCACCAGGTCGGTCGTGCTCACGATGTACGGCACCGCCACGAAGTGTGGCACCGAAAAACGCGCCGATTGCGTGATCCCCGCCTTGTCCAGCAGCGGCCCGATGGCGTTGTAGGGGCTGGCCGAACTCGCCACCACCAGATGCGACGCGGCGCGAAAGCGCTCCAGCGTCAGCTTGCCCTCCGACAGCGCATGGCCGCGCCGGAACATCGTCACGTAATCCTGCCGGAACAGCCGGCGCTGGAAGAGGCTCTCGCCGGAAAGATCATCGAACGCGCCGATGGCGAGGTCGATGGCGCCGGCCTCCATTTCGGCCTTCATGTCGAACCCGCCGGCCCGCATGGTATCGAGGCGCACGCCGGGCGCCTGCTCGGCACATAACTGCGCCAGCACCGGCATGAAATACACCTCGCCGACGTCACTCATGGCAAGTGTGAAGGTGCGCGTGGAGGTCGCCGCTTCAAAGTGCGTACGCTGGCCGAAGGCGCGTTGCAGCGTGTCGAGCGCCGTGGCGACCGGTTCTGCCAGTTGCTCGGCAAGTGCGGTCGGCATCATGCCGCGCGGCGTGCGCACGAAGAGTTCGTCGTCGAAGGTCTGGCGTAGGCGCGAGAGCGCGTTGCTGACTGCCGGCTGCGACAGGCCAAGCCGCTCGGCCACGACGGAAATGCGCTTTTCGCGCAGGATTTCCTGAAACAGCAACAGCAGGTTCAGATCGACATCCCGCAGGTTCAGCATGGCGGCGCCTCGACATTCATAAAATCAATAGCACGCATTCTCGCATTGATATTTCAAATTTTCATCCAATCCGGACAATACGCGCATACCAAAAATCCAGAACAGAGCGGCAACGCCGCCACCGGAGACCACCATGCGCCCTGCCCCCGCCGCACATGAAACACCTCCCACGCCCATCGACCTCGCCCGCCTGATCGACCAGGGCAAGGTTGGCGGCTTTCAGATTCTGTTGCTGGCCATCTGCGGCCTGTGCCTGATCATCGACGGCTTTGACGTGCAGGCCATGGGTTATGTGGCGCCGGCCATCATCAAGGACTGGAACATCACCAAGGCGAGCCTCGGGCCGGTGTTCGGCGCGGGGCTGTTCGGCATGCTGGTGGGCTCGCTGGTGTTTGGCGTGCTGGGCGACCGCTTCGGACGTCGGCCTGTGCTGATCGTCGCCACGTTCTTCTTTGCGGCCTGCATGCTGGCCACCACGCAGGTGGCAACGGTGGAGGCGCTACTCGTCTTGCGCTTCATCACAGGCCTGGGCCTGGGTTGCATCATGCCCAACGCGATGGCGCTGGCCGGTGAGTTCAGCCCCGCGCGCTCTCGCGTCACGTGGATGATGCTGGTGTCGTGCGGCTTTACCGTGGGCGCGGCACTTGGCGGCTTTGTCAGCGCGGCGCTGCTCTCGCGCTTTGGGTGGCAGGCAGTGTTCCTGGTGGGCGGGCTGGTGCCCCTCGCCATTGGCGTGATGATGGTGCTGTGGCTGCCGGAATCCCTGCAATACCTGGTGCTCAAGGGCGATCCACAAACGCGCCATCAACGTCTGGCTCGCTGGCTGGGCAAGCTCGCGCCGCAACTCCTAGTGAACGCGCAGACGCAATTCGTGGTGCCCGAGGCGCCCGCACGGGGCATGCCAGTCTCGGCGCTATTCACGGAAGGCCGCGCCAAGGTCACGCTCGTGCTGTGGGTCATCAACTTCATGAACCTGATCGACCTGTATTTCCTGTCGAACTGGCTTCCGACGCTGATTCGCGATGCGGGGTATCCGACGGATACCGCTGTGCTGGTAGCCACCGCGCTGCAGGTGGGCGGCGTGATCGGCACGCTCACACTGGGCCGGCTGATCGATCGTCTGGGCTTTGTGCGCGTGCTGGCCGTGTGCTTCCTGATCGCCTGCCTCACCGTTGGGCTGATCGGCCATGTGGCGGCTGCGCTGCCCATGCTGGTGGCGGTGGTGTTCGTGGCCGGCTTCTGCATCGTCGGCGGACAGCCTGCGGTGAATGCGCTGGCCGCCACGTATTACCCCACCACGCTGCGCGCGACCGGCATCGGCTGGAGCCTTGGCGTGGGCCGCATCGGCTCCGTCATCGGCCCGGTGATCGGCGGACAACTGATTGCCATGCAATGGAGCAGCCCGGCCTTGTTCTCGGCCGCGGCGGTGCCGGCACTGGTGTCGTTCGGCATGGTGCTGGTGCTTACGCTGGCCGCCAGTGGCGCGGACGCCGCACGCTTTGCCTCAGGTCGCGCAACCGGCAAGCCCGCCTGATGGTCTGGTAACGACTACGCTTTCCCTGAAGACGCTCCTGACTTTTTCTCCAAGGACTTCACCATGAACATGCTCGCCCCGACGGCCCCGAGCGCGTCCCCCTTCGCATTCACCCCCGCGTCGCTGGACCGGCCCCCTTACCAAAGCGGCTTCGGCAACGAGTTCGCCACCGAAGCACTGCCCGGCGCGCTGCCCCACGGCCAGAACTCGCCGCAGAAGGCGCCGTATGGCCTATATGCGGAACAGATTTCCGGCACGGCATTCACCGCGCCGCGTGCGCACAACCGCCGCTCGTGGCTGTATCGCATTCGTCCGGGCGCCGTGCATCTGCCGTTCGAAGCCATGGCGCAAGGCCGCTTCCACAGCAACTTCAACGAGGTACCGCCCTCACCCAACCAGTTGCGCTGGGACCCGCTGCCCGCACCGGCGGCCGGCACCGATTTCATCGACGGCATCGTCACCTTCGCCGGCAACGGCGGGCCGGACGCGCAAACCGGCTGCGGCATCCACCTGTACGCCGCCAACGCGTCGATGACCGATCGCTTCTTCTACAACGCCGACGGCGAACTGCTGATCGTCCCTCAGCAAGGCCGCCTGCGCCTGCTGACGGAGATGGGCGTGGTCGATGTCGAACCGCTGGAGATTGCCGTCGTCCCGCGCGGCGTGCGCTTCCGTGTCGAGCTGCCGGACGGTGACGCACGCGGCTACATCTGCGAAAACTTCGGCGCGCTCTTCCGCTTGCCGGACCTCGGCGTGATCGGCTCGAACGGCCTGGCCAACCCGCGCGACTTCCTCACGCCGCACGCCTGGTATGAAGACCGCGAGGGCAACTTTGAACTCGTCGCAAAATTCCAGGGCAGCTTGTGGACGGCGAAGATCGGCCACTCGCCGCTGGACGTCGTTGCCTGGCACGGCAACCTCGCGCCGTACAAGTACGACCTGCGCCTGTTCAACACCATCGGCTCGATCAGCTACGACCATCCGGACCCGTCGATCTTCCTGGTGCTGCAGAGCCCCTCCGCCACGCCGGGCGTGGACACGATCGACTTCGTGATCTTCCCGCCGCGCTGGCTGGCCGCCGAAAACACGTTCCGCCCGCCCTGGTTCCACCGCAACGTCGCCAGCGAATTCATGGGCCTGATCCAGGGCGTGTACGACGCCAAGGCCGAAGGCTTCGTGCCCGGCGGCGCCAGCCTGCACAACTGCATGAGCGGCCACGGGCCAGATGCCGACACGTTCGAGAAAGCCAGCAACGGCGACACCACCAAGCCGCACAAGGTCGACGCAACGATGGCCTTCATGTTCGAAACGCCGGCGGTGATCCGCCCCACGCGCTTCGCGGCGGAATCGGCGCAACTGCAAGCCAAGTACTTCGAATGCTGGCAAGGCCTGAAGAAGCATTTCGACCCGAGCAAGCGTTAAGCACGATCGACGAATTTACATTGACGCCAAGGCGAGCATCCAGACGGTGTGGCCGTACCCTGCCCTAGATGGCGCCTTGAATTTTCGTAAGCGAGCGGAAAAAAGAAGGACCGCTGTCTGAGCGCAGCGAGTTTCGGTCCTTCTCCGCCCGGTTACGGAAATTCAAGGAGTCTTTCGCCATCTCGGGCGCGCCTTTCTTTGCTTACTTTCTTTGGCAAGACAAAGAAAGTGAGTCGGCCCCGGCAGGGGACGAAGCGCAGGATGCACCAGCAACGTCAAGCAATAACCGACTCAACAAACAAACCACCGCCCCCATCATGACCGCCCGACAACTAAGCTGGCTGGAATCCGCCAACACCCCCGACACCCATTTCCCCCTGGAAAACCTGCCCTTCGGCATCTTCTCCACCAAGGAAAACCCGTCGCCACGCGCAGGTGTGGCACTGGGCGATCAGGTCATCGATCTCGGCGCCCTGGATGACGCCGGCCTGCTCCCCGCAGCAACACGCGGCGCGTTCCGCACCGGCAAGCTCAACACCTTCATCGCCCTCGGCAAGCCCATCTGGGCGGAAACGCGCAAGAAGCTGCAAGCGCTGTTCAGCGTGGCCGACACGCACGTGCGCGACAACGCCACGCTGCACGCTCGCGCGCTGGTGCCGCAAGTGCATGCCGTGATGCACCTGCCCATCGACATCCCCGGCTATACGGATTTCTATTCGTCCCGCGAGCACGCCACCAACGTCGGCCGCATGTTCCGCGATCCCGAGAACGCGCTGCTGCCCAACTGGCTGGAAATCCCGATCGGCTACAACGGCCGCGCCAGCTCCGTGGTGGTGAGCGGCACACCGCTGCATCGCCCGATGGGCCAGATCAAGCTGCCCGATCAGCCGCGCCCGATCTTCACGGCCTGCCGCAAGCTGGACTACGAACTCGAGATGGCCTTTGTCGTCGGTAAGCCCAGCGCGCTGGGTGAGCCGGTTTCCGTCGACGCAGCGCCGGATCACATGTTTGGCGTCGTGCTCCTCAACGACTGGAGCGCGCGCGACATTCAGCAATGGGAATACGTGCCGCTCGGCCCGTTCAACTCGAAGGGCTTCGGCACATCGATCTCGCCGTGGATCGTGACGATGGAGGCGCTGGAGCCGTTCCGCGTGGCCAACCCGGCGCAATCGCCTGAGCCGCTGGAATACCTGCGCCAGAGCCGCCCTAACGCTTACGACATCGCCCTCGAAACTGCGCTGCGGCCCCACGGCGGCGAGCGCACCACCATCGCCCGCACAAACTTCCGCGCGATGTACTGGACGATGGCGCAGCAGCTCGCGCACCACACCGTATCCGGCTGCAACGTGCGCGTGGGCGATCTGATGGGCTCGGGCACCATCAGCGGGACGACGCCGGATTCCTACGGCAGCCTGCTGGAGCTGACCGTCAACGGCAAGCAGCCGCTGGACCTCGGCAACGGCACCACGCGCGCCTTCTTAGAAGACGGCGACGAAGTCACCATGACCGGCTGGTGCCAGGGCGATGGCTATCGCGTGGGCTTTGGGGAAGTGCGCGGCGAGATTCTGCCGGCGCGCAGTGTGAAGTAATGCGGTGTGGAGCGACGGATTAACAGTCCGCCGCTCCCATCATTCCGTCTTTGCAGCCAGCGCAGCGAGCATCGCGTCGCCAATGACATGCGCGCCGTTGGCCTTGAGCGCCTCGCCCGCGCCGCGTGCATCGCGCGCTTCCCGGTTCTGGCCGAGCTTGAGCTTGCCCTCAAGGCGCGTGATCTCGATCTCGATGCCCACGATCATCTTCAACAAGTCATCGATGTAGTCGGCCGGGGCGTCGGACATCTTCCACGGCGTGGGTTGCGATGCCTCATGTGTGCGCGTCAGGCGTGCCAGCACGCCGCGCACAAAACGCTCGTCGTCACGCACGGTGATACGACCATGCGCATGCACGACGCGGTAGTTCCATGTCGGCACCTGCCGGTGGGCTTCGTGCTTGCTCGGATACCACGTTGGCGAGATATACGCATCGCCCGCTCGGAAGATGACCAGCACCTCGTCGCCATTTTCCACGTCTTTCCAGACCGGATTGGCGCGTGCCACGTGGGCATGCAGCGCACCAAGGTTGCCCTCTTCCGGCAGCAGCAAAAACGGAATGTGGTTTGCGTCCAGCCCATGCTCGCCATGCGTGACGAGCGTCCCGAACGGGTTCTGCGCGATCAGGTCGTGCAGCGCGTCAGGGCGCGATTCTTCAAAGTGGGCGGGAACGTACATGGCAACTCCGGCAGCAACCGTGCAATCGAACAGGAATGCGCCCATTCTGAACCAGAACGTGGCTCCAAAACAGAGCCATATCCTGGAAGATTGTTAGAGCCAGCCTAGTCGCGCAGCAGGTTCTTGGCGATGATGAGCTGCTGGATCTGCGTAGTGCCCTCGTACAGACGCAGCAGGCGCACATCGCGGTAGAAACGCTCGGCCTTGTATTCGGCGATGTAGCCCGCGCCACCGTGAATCTGTACAGCACGGTCCGCCACGCGGCCGACCATCTCCGTGCAGAACATCTTGGTGCACGAGGCCAGCATGCTGACTTCGTGGTCCTGTTTGCCGACGGGCTTGGCGTCGTACCGGCGCGCGCAATCCCGCACCATCGACATGCCGGCGTACAGCTCTGCCTGGCTGTCGGCCAGCATGGCCTGGATCAATTGAAAGTCTGCGATGGGCTGTCCGAACTGCTTGCGCTCCTTGGCATAGGCCACCGCGTCGGTCATCAGCCGGTGCGCCATGCCGCATGCCAGCGCCGAGATATGCAGGCGGCCGCGGTCCAGCACCTTCATCGCCGTCTTGAAGCCCTGCCCTGCCACGCCGCCAATGATGTTGGCTGCCGGCACGCGCACGTTATCGAGCATCACATCACACGTCTTGGTGCCACGCTGCCCCATCTTCTTGTCGGGCTTGCCGAGCGTGATGCCCGGCGTGTCGGCCGGCACGATAAAGGCTGAGATGCCGCCCGCGCCTTCGTCGCCCGTGCGCGCCATCAGCGTAAATGCCCCGGCACGCGGCGCGTTGGTGATGAAACGCTTGGTCCCGTTGATGACGTAGTGATCGCCTTCCAGCGTGGCGCGCGTCTGCAGCGATGCAGCATCCGACCCCGCGTTCGGTTCCGTGAGTGCAAACGAGATGATGAGCTCGCCGCTGGCAATGCGCGGCAGGTAGTTGGCCTTTTGCGCATCGGTGCCGTCCATCAGGATGCCCTGCGAGCCGATGCCGACGTTGGTGCCAAACACCGAGCGGAAAGCCAGCGCCGTGTGCCCGAGGTCGTACGCCACCTCGCATTCCTGGCCCATCGCCAGGCCAATGCCGTCGTACTCCTCCGGAATGGACAGGCCGAACAGGCCCATCTCCTTCATGTCGGCAACGATGTCGGCGGGCACGTCGTCCTCTTCCTCGAGGATGTTTTCCGCCGGCACAAGCCGTTCCTGGATGAAGCGCTGCACCGATTGCTGCAGCAGGCCGAAGGATTCGTCGTCGAGCGCCATGTCACCTGCTCCTGTGGGATATTCCGGGGGATGTTACCGCGTTGGCGTGTTTTGACAATCCGCGCCCGCATCAACAGAATGTCGAATTCAATTCACCAATCTGGCGGGCCGCCATGGATCTCAATGCGCTCAAGCTGTTCGTGGAAATCGTCGATGCGGGCAACCTGTCGGCGGCGGCACGCCGGCTGCAGACCACGCGCTCGAACGTGAGCCACCGGCTGAAGGCGTTTGAGCGCGCACTGGGCGTGCAATTGCTGCGCCGGACCACGCGCCGCGTGGAACCGACGGAGGTGGGTGCCGGCATCTACGAACACGGCCGCAGCATCCTGCGCGAAATGGCCGCCGCCGACGCGCTGGTCTCGTCGCTCGGCAAATCACTGCAAGGCAGCGTGCGGCTGTCGGTGCCGACGGGGTTGGGGCATTTGCTGGTGTCGCCGCTGCTGGTGGCCTTCAAGCGTGCGTATCCGGATATCCGCCTGGACGTGCGGTTCGACAACCGGGTGTCCGACCTGATTGGCGAAGATGTGGATGTGGCGCTGCGCATCGTCTCGAACCCGCCGGAATCGCTCGTCGCCACGCTGCTCGATGAGGTTGACTGGGTGCTGTGCGCGGCGCCGGATTACCTGGCCGCGCATGGCATGCCAAAAACCCTCGACGCGCTAGGCGAACACACCATCGTCAGCGCGCCTGCGGTTGGGCAACCGCTGCGGCTATCGGCGCAACTGGGCGATGAACGGACACTCGTGACGCTGGACCCGGGCGTCTCGTCCGACAACTACCTGTTCCTTCAAGCCGCCGTGCGTTCGGGCAATGGGCTCGGAATCCTGCCCTATTACGCCGCGGCTGATGATCTGCGCGACGGGCACGTCAAACGCGTGCTGCCGGGGTATCGGTTCAGCGTGTTTGGCAGCCGCCTTTACATGCTGGCGATGCCCAGCCGATACCGGACGCTCGCGACGCGGCACTTGCTGGACTTCCTGAAAGACGGTCTGCAAGGCAAGTTGCCGCGCCTGCCCCGCAAGGGGCACGCCTGATTACGCTTCCAGCGGCATCAAGCCCGGCAACTGCGCAAAGCAGATCGACTTGGCCGTCTCGATAAAGTCCTGCGCAAACGGCGCCTGCGCATAGTCGCGCGTCATGGCGGCGTAGAGATCGCTCCACAGGCCCTCCTTGCCGACACGCTTGGCCACCACGTATTCGTAATCGACGTAATTCTTGATGCCCCAGCTCGGCAGCGCGGCCAGCCCGCGGCGGCTGGCAACGAGCTGCAGCACGGCGATGGTCAGTTCCGCCGTGCGGCGGTTGAACGCGATCCCGGCCGGCGTCAGGACCTGCCGGATCAGATCGATGCGCTCTTCGGGCACGGGGTACGTGATGAGCGTCTGGTCCGTAAAGTCCTTTGCTTCCAGCCACTTCTTGTTGCGCACCGCGTGGTCAACGGGCAGCACGGCGAGGATCTCGAAGCGGAACAGCGGCGCAAACACCACGCCGCGTCGCATCTTGGCATCGGAGCCAATGATGACGTCGGCACGGCCGTCCTTGAGCAGCGCCAGCGGATCGGTATGGAACCCCGACACAAGATCCATCTCGACCTCGGGCCAGCGCTGGCGGAAAGCGTCCATCACGGGCATCAGCCAGTCAAAGCACGTGTGGCATTCAAGCGCGATGCGCAGCGTGCCGGCCGCGCGGCCCTTGATGCGTTCAAGGTCGCGCTCGGCGGTCTGGATGTCGGCAACGACCTTTTGCGCGAGTTCCAGCATGCGCTCGCCCGCTTCGGTCAATTCCACCGTCTGGCCCTTGCGGCGCACGACGGCCAGCCCATAGTGCGACTCCAGCGCACGCAACTGATGCGACAACGCCGACTGCGTCAGGTGCAGCCGCTCGGCGGCGCGCGAGACTGAGCCACCGTCGGCCAGGGCGATCAGCGTGCGTAGATGGCGGATTTCAAGCATGTTGGTGCGGCTTCCAATGTATGAATTGGATTCAACTTTAGCGAAAATAATATCATTTGATTCATGGCGGAGGGTCGCCGATCATCGCAGGACTGAAAACCGAATCGCCTCTCCTGCGACCACCATGACGACCATCCATACCCTCGGCTACCCGCGCATCGGCGCACAACGCGAGCTGAAGTTCGCCCTCGAATCGTTCTGGAAAGGCGCCTCGTCCGAAGATGACCTGCGCGCCACCGGCCGCGCTTTGCGCGAGCGCCACTGGACGGCACAGCGCGATGCCGGCCTCGATTTTGTGACCGTGGGCGATTTCGCCTGGTACGACCAGATGCTGCAGACGGCCGCGCTGCTCGGCGCCATTCCCACACGCTATGGCTTTGACGCCGCACAGCTGACGCTGGCGCAATCGTTCGTGCTCGCGCGCGGCAATGCCGACCATGCCGCCATGGAAATGACGAAGTGGTTCGACACGAATTACCATTACCTCGTGCCCGAACTCACGCCGGACCTGCACTTTGGACCCGGCACCCAATGGCTGTTCGACGAGGTGCGCGAAGCGCAGGCCGCCGGGCACCGCGTGAAGGTTGCCCTGATCGGGCCGGTGACGTTCCTGCATCTTGCTAAGGCCCGCAACGGCCTGACCGACAAGCTCACGCTACTGCCGCAAATCCTGCAGGCCTACACGGCCGTGCTCAAACGCCTGGCCGCACTGAATGTCGAATGGGTGCAGATTGACGAACCTGCGCTGGTGCTGGATCTGCCGCAAGCCTGGGTAGATGCATTCGGTCCCGCTTACCAGGCGCTGGCCGCCGCCAAGGGCCCGAAGCTGCTGCTTGCGACCTACTTTGAAGCCGCTTCCCACCACGCAGCACTGATCAAAGCCTTGCCGGTCGATGGCGTGCATCTGGATCTGGTGCGTGCACCGGAACAGCTTGGCGCCTTCGCGCCGTGGCCTGCCGACAAGGTCCTCTCCATTGGTGTGGTGGATGGCCGCAACATCTGGCGTTCGAATCTGGCACGCGTGCTGGAAAGCGTGGCGCCGCTGGCCGAGGCCTTTGGCGATCGCCTGTGGGTGGCGCCGAGCTGCTCGCTGCTGCATGTGCCGGTGGATCTGTCTGCCGAAACCAAGCTCGACGACGAACTCAAGGGCTGGCTGGCCTTCGCGCGCCAGAAGCTGGACGAACTGGCGATCCTCAAGCTCGCGCTGGTCGAAGGCCCCGCTGCCGTGCAGAAGGCGCTCGATGACAACCGTGCCGCCATCGCCTCGCGTACCGAATCGCGCCGCGTGCACAACGCCAGCGTCAAGAAGCGCGTGGCCGCGATCCGCGCAGAAGATGCCGACCGCGCCGCGCCCTATGCGACTCGCGCTGAAGCACAGCAAGCCCGCCTGAACCTGCCGCTGCTGCCGACCACCACCATCGGCTCGTTCCCGCAGACGGCCGAGATTCGCCAGGCACGCGCACAGCACAAGCGCGGCGAACTGCCCGCACTGGATTACCTGCAACGCATGCGGGCTGAGATCTCCGATGTCGTGCGCCGCCAGGAAGCCCTGGGCCTCGACATGCTCGTGCACGGAGAAGCCGAGCGCAACGACATGGTCGAATACTTCGGCGAGCTGCTGTGGGGCTACGCCTTCACCGCCAACGGCTGGGTGCAGAGCTACGGCTCGCGCTGCGTGAAGCCACCCGTCATCTACGGCGACGTGTATCGCCCCGAAGCCATGACGGTCGAATGGTCCAAGTACGCGCAAAGCCTGACCGCCAAGCCGATGAAGGGCATGCTGACCGGCCCCGTGACGATGCTGCAATGGTCTTTCGTGCGCGACGACCAGCCGCGCGAGCAGACCGCGCTGCAGATTGCCTTGGCCCTGCGTGACGAAGTGTGCGATCTGGAAGCGGCCGGCATTGCCGCCATCCAGATCGACGAGCCGGCTTTCCGCGAAGGCCTGCCGTTGCGCGCATCTGACGTGCCGGGCTACCTGGAATGGGCGGCGCGTGCGTTCCGCGTGTCGGCCTCCGGCGTGCGCAACGACACGCAGATCCACACGCACATGTGCTATTCGGAGTTCAACGACATCCTGTCAGCTATTGCGTCGATGGATGCCGACGTGATCACCATCGAAACGTCGCGCTCGAACATGGAACTGCTCGACGCGTTTGGCGAGTTTGCGTACCCCAACGAGATCGGCCCAGGCGTGTACGACATCCATTCGCCGCGCGTGCCGCGCGTGGAAGAGATGGAAGCGCTGCTCGACAAGGCGGCTCAAGTCGTGCCGGTGCAACGCCTGTGGGTGAACCCCGACTGCGGCCTGAAAACACGCGGCTGGCCGGAAGTGGAAGCGGCATTGCAAGGCATGGTGGAAGCCACGCGCCGCTTGCGTGCCAAACACGCAAACGCGGCACATGCTGGCAGCCAGCGTGTTCACGCGGAAACCGCATCGGCCTGATTGTTGCGCGCCCCCAAAAGACGCCGGCTGGAGCCATCCAGCTGGCGTTTTTTTTTCGTCATCTCTTGCCACAACGTGCACCAGGTGCCACAGCGCTGTCGCAGCAGAGCGATTGTCAACCAACAAGGCAGCGTCGCTTCGCACACGCGCTCACCATTTCGCAACACGGTACGCGGCTGACACGTGCAGAAAACAATATTGAATCCAGTGATTCGTGTTTTCTAATATCGATGGGACGATCCCATGAAAAGCCCGGTCTCTCTTGTTCGCACTTGGCTCGGTTCGTCCGCGCCTACAAACCGCGTGGCCGATGCCCGGCAGATGCCGGAGCAGACGAGCAGCAGCACGGGGCGTAGCCCTCGCAAAGTTGCGCCTCAACTCAGCCGGCTGCCCGCACGCAAGCACACTGGAACACTGCCTGCCATTAGTGCCGCTTCCACAAGCAGCCCCAAAGCCGCTGGGCGCACGTCCGCCGACCCGGAACTGCACGACGCCATCAAGGCGATTCGCTCCGGCGCGCAGTGGTCGCCAAGCACGAGCCGCCGGGAAGCGGCGTCCGCAACGTCGCCAAAGAATACTGGCGCTGCACCGTCGATTCCATCTGGTGACGGCTGGGGGATGACCTTTCTGCACCAGGCCGAGCATCGCGCAGAGGTGCTCGACATGGTGTGGCAGCACGATTTTTCATCTGAGCGGCTCGACGAGATTCTCGCCAAGCATCCCGACCTCGTGAATGCCGTTGACCACCATGGCGACCCGCTGCTCGTGAGCGCGCTGGGTTGTGACAACTTCAGGTTGGCCAAGGCGCTGGTCGCGCACGGCGCGAATATCAACGCACAGGACGGCGTGGGCAATACGCCGCTGCATACCGTGGCAGGACGCGACACGGCGCTCTTGGAGCAATTGCTCGAAGCCGGTGCCGACGTGCACGCGACCAACAATCAGGGCGCAACGCCGCTTTTTAACGCCCGCTCTGCGCATGCCGTCGATCTGCTCGTCCGTGCGGGCGCGCCAATCGATGCCCGCGACGCGCGCGGCAATACGGCCGTCATGCGGCTCGCCCAGGCTGCGAACAAAGACACGGTGCTTGCCATGCTGGCGCATAACCCTGATTTGCGCACCCCGAACGGAGCGGGCCGCACATTCGCGCGCGTGTTGACGATGCGATTTGGCGGATCGCCAGACACCATCCCCAAGACGGGCGTGGCGGCCAAGGCGTTTCTGGAACTTGCCAAACGCGAGACCTTGGTCGGCAACCTTCGTGACAGAACGCCCCTGCCCACCGATGCAGCAGCGGCCAATACGCGGCGCGTAGGGCCGTCTGCGACCCCGTTGGCTGAGTTGCGGGTGGAGCCCGAACTCCGGTTGTCGCCAGCGACAGCACGCACGGCCAAGCCTGCAATCAACACGCTGAAATCGGGGCACAAGATCAACCTCGTCCACGACGCGCTGCGCACGTTCGACGAATTGCCAGATCGGGATGCCAGCGCGCTTTCCGAGGCCTTGGGATTCGGCGCCCTGTCGTCGGAAGATGTAAACGTGCGCGCCCAGCAGCGGGCCGCCATACGCGAGACGTTTTCGAAGTTTGCCAAGGAAATCGGCGGCAACTTCGCGAATTACGGCCTTTCAGCGCTGGAGCATCCCGCCCTGTCTGGAGCCCTGACAGAGGGCGAGCACGCCGAACTGGTCAAGGCCATGAGAATCGCCCACATCAGTGTTGCGCTGGAGCCTGCTTCCGCCAACGATGCTGAAGGGCCGCAACGCATGCGCATGTTCTTCGGCGGCACGCAAAACTTCCGGGATGTGCGCCAAGACATCAGCAGCGCCTTCGGCCGGATTGGCGATGTTGACCGTGCGACCAAGCGGGCGGGCGAGTTGTTCGCAAAGATCCTGTCCCGGCCCAACCATGTCGAACTCGATTTCATTTCTGGCGCGTCAATGGGCGGCGCCATGGCACAAAGCTTCCGTGCGACGGTCGAGAGCCGTGTTCTGCTGCCCAAGCAGCCGTCCATGATCTTGATGGACCCGCAACTGCTGAACAACAACCAGGGCCGTCGCGCCACCAAGGGCGGCCCGCTCGATGTCGATTACGGCAAGCCCCGTGGCGTGGCGCTCACGCTGGACTATGCCCGGGCGCCACATCGCGGGCTGATGGGCGTCATGAAGGGCCCGGGCGGGTACCGATATCCAGGGCTCGTACAACTCAAACTTGGCTTGACGGACACTGACGGGCACAACGGCAAACGCCCGCAAACCAGCGGCCCGCCCGGACTCGGCTATCACGCAGACGCAACGCAGTTTGCTGCCGCGCTCTCGCGCTTCTCGGTAGATCACGAGAATGCAGTCATGGACAACCCCGCATTTGACGCAGTGCGCGCGCCGCGCTGGGCGCGACAGCAAGGTCCAGTGCTGACCTCCGCGACGCTACCCGCCGTAGCACGTCGAAGCCGCCGCCCCATGGAATCGATTGCCGAAGACGGCGACGCTTCCGTGTAGCGCCCCGGAGGCGGCCGCTTCGCCGGCCTCCGTGAGGCCGGGGCGACGCCACCGTTACCGCTGCTCCTGCTGCGGTACAGGCTCAGCGCTGTGCCCGTGATGGCGCACGCCACGGAACTTGCGCAGCGTCCACTCCTTGAAGTCATCCACCTTTTCGAACACCACCGGCACCACCAGCAGGCTCAGCAGCGTGGAAGTCAGCAGGCCGCCGATCACCGCCACGGCCATCGGCGCCCGGAAACCCGCATCGCCCTCCAGACCGAGCGCCATTGGTACCATGCCGGCCGTCATGGCCACCGTGGTCATGACGATGGGGCGTGCGCGCTTGTGGCATGCATCGATGATGGCCTCGGTGCGAGACATGCCAAGATCACGCCGCGCGACGATGGCGTATTCCACCAGCAGGATCGAGTTTTTGGTCACGATGCCCATCAGCATCAGCAAGCCGATCAACGCCGGCAGCGACAAGCTGAAGCCGAACAACGCCAAAAGCCCGAACGCTCCACCCACCGACAACGGCAGCGCCGCCAGGATGGTCACCGGCTGCGTGAAGTCGTGGAACAGCAGCACCAGCACGGCATACACGCACAGCACCCCCGCGAACATGGCGAGGAAGAAACTGCTGAACAGCTCCTGCATGCCCTCCACGTCCCCCGAGGCAATGCGGCGCACGCCCGGCGGCAAGTTCTTGATGGACGGCAGCGCCTCCACCGCCATGTTGGTGTCGCCAAGCGCGCGCCCCTCCAGGCCGACGCTGATGGTGACGTTGCGGCTGCGGTCATAGCGGTCAATCTGCGCGGGGCCGCTGCCGATGGAAATATCAGCGATGTTTTCCAGCGGCACCGCGCCGTTGCGGCCCGGCACGCGCAACTGGCGAATCGTATCGATCTGGTTGCGCGCCTTCGGATCGAGTTCAACGCGGATGTACACCTGCCGCTCCGGCAGGTTCAGCTTGGGCAGGTTGACGTCGTAGTCGCCGGCAGTCGCCACGCGCACAGCCTGGCCGATGGCGGCGGCTGTCACACCTTGCTGTGCCGCGCGCGCAAAGTCCGGGCGGATGACGATTTCGGGCCGCAGCAGACTTGCCGACGAGGTCACCGCACCCAGCCCCGGCACGGTACGCAGATCGCGCATCACATCGCGCGCTGCCTGCTGAAGCGTGGCGGGGTCGTCGCCGGTCAACACCACCTGGAGTTGCTCGCCAGAGCCCACCGCACCGAACGAGATCCGCACGCCCGGCACGCCTTCCAGCATTTCGCGCAACTGGCGCTGGACGTCCTGCTGCTTGACGTGCCGATCATGCCGGTCGGTCAGCGAGATCGTGAGCGTGCCGTTGCGCACCTCACCGCCGCTGGAACCTGGCACACCAGCCATCACGCCCGAGCCGATGGCGGTATAGACGTGACGGACTTCCTTGTGCTGCATCACGATCTTGCGCACGCGCTCGGTGTTGTCGCGGGTCTGGGCGATGGTGCTGCCGGGCGGGCTTTCCACCGTCATCTGGAGCTGCGCCCAGTCCTCTGGCGGCAGGAACGTCGCCGGAATCAGTCCGATGATGGCGACCGACACAGCGAAGAACGCCGCTGCCATACCGCCCGTTTTCCAGGGGTGCACGAGACACCAGCGTGCCGCCTGCAGATAGCGCGTCATGATCCAGCCGTCGCGGTTGGGCTCATCCTGCGGCTTGAGCATGTAGGCCGCCATCATGGGGGTGAGCAGCCGCGCCACCAGCAGCGAGGCCAGCACCGCCAGCGAAGCGGTCCAGCCGAACTGCTTGAAGAACTTGCCCGAGATGCCGCCCATGAACGCCGTCGGCAGAAACACCGCCACCAGCGTGAGCGATGTCGCCACCACGGCCAGGCCAATTTCCTGCGCGGCTTCCATGGCGGCTTCCAGCGGCTTCTTGCCATTGCGCAGGTGGCGCACGATGTTCTCCACCTCCACGATGGCATCGTCGACGAGAATCCCGACCACCAGCGTGAGGGCCAGCAGCGTGATCCCGTTGAGCGTGAAGTCGAGCAACTGCATGGCCGCGAACGTGGGAATGATCGACAGCGGCAGCGCCACGGCCGACACGAACGTGGCACGCCAATCGCGCAGGAACAGCCACACCACGATCACGGCCAGGATGGCGCCTTCGTACAGCGCGTGCATCGAGGCGGTGTATGCATCCGACACCGGCTTGACCATGTTGTAGACCTCGGTCACGTGCACATTGGGCCGTTCGGCCTGCAATGCGGCCAGCGCGTCGCGCACACCCTTGGCCACCGAGATTTCGCTCGCACCGCGCGAGCGGAACACCTGGAAGCTGACGACGGGCTTGCCGTCGAACAGCGCCATCTGGCGGGGCTCCGCCGCGGTGTCGCGCACGTCTGCGACATCTGCAAGGCGAATGCGCCGGCCGTCCGACAACGGGATGTCCATCTGCGCCAGTTCGCGCGCGCTCTTCACGGTGCCCAGCGTGCGCACCGCCTGTTCCTGCCCGCCGACGTTGCCGCGCCCACCCGGCGCTTCCTGCTGCATGCCGCGCACTTGCGCGCTGATGTCCGCCGCCGAAACGTTCAATGCCTGCAAGCGTACGGGGTCGAGCTGGACGCGCACTTCGCGGTCCACGCCGCCCTGGCGCGTCACCTTGGCCACGCCATGCACCGACAGCAACCGCTTGTTGACCGTGTTGTCGACGAACCAGGAGAGGTCCTCCGCGTCCATGTCGCTTGCTTCCACGGCGTACGTCAGCACCGGGAGGCTTGCGAATGTCACGCGGGAGATGACCGGCTCCTGCACGTCAGATGGCAGCTGCGCACGGATACGGCTGACCGCATCGCGCACGTCGTTCACGGCTTCCTGCACATCCTTCTCAAGCTGGAACTCGACCATCGTGGTCGAGCTGCCGTCGTTGATGGTGGACGTGATGTGCTTGATCGCGCCGATGCTCGCAATGCTGTCTTCGATCTTGCGCGTGACCTCGGTTTCCATCTGCGTGGGCGTGGCGCCCGGCAGGCTAGCCGTCACGGATACGGCAGGAAAATCGATGTCCGGAAAGTTCTGGATCGACAACATCTTGAACGACACCAGCCCTGCCACCGTGATCAGGATGAACAGCAGGATCGAAGGGATCGGCTTGCGGATCGCCCAGGCAGAAAAGTTCATGGCTTGGCTCCGGCTGCGGGCGCCGATGCGGCGGGCGCGGAGGCTGTACCGCCAGCGGCCACACGCACCACATCGCCATCGCTCAGGAATGCTGCGCCGGCGGCGACCACGCCGTCCTTCGCGCCGATGCCCTGCACGATTTCGACTTGCCCGTCCTGGCGGCGGCCAGCTGTAACCTTGGTCTGGCGCACACGGCCTTGTTGGCCGATCACCATCACGTAGTCGTAGCCATCGCGTGAGAACACGGCGGTCTCCGGCACGGTCGCAGCCGGCGCATCGCCCAGCTGCACATCGCCCGAGAGATACATGCCCGCCTTCACGCCTGAAGTTGCCGCTTCCGGCGGCAAGTCGACATAGACGAGGCCATTGCGCGTGTTGGCATCGACCGTGGGGGCGACCTGGCGCACACGGCCGTTCACCACGCCGCCATCCATGCGGCGAAGGCGCGCGGCCTGGCCGGGCTGGATGCGGGGCAGGATGTCGCCGTGCATTTCGGCGCGCCATTCCAGGCGGTTCTTCCGGATGAGCTTGAAGAGTTCGGTGCCGGAAGACACTACCGCGCCCACGGTGGCCGTGCGTGCGCTGATCACGCCGTCGTCGGGTGCGACCACACGCGTGTAGCGCAAGCGCAATTGCTGGCTCTCGAACTGCGCGCGTGCTGCGGCCAGCTTGGCAGCAGCCGTCTTGGCCTGCGTGTCGTACTGGATCAGATCCTGTTGGCTGATCGCACCGCTCTTGTCGAGTTCATGCGCGCGGTGCGCCTCGCCGGCGGCTTGCGCGGCCGATGCTTCGGCTTCGGCCAGGCTGGCGCGTTGCGCAGCCACATCGGCGCGCACGGTTTCATCCGATAGACGGGCAAGCAGTTGGCCTTGCTTCACCACATCGCCCACGTTGACGAGCACTTCCGCCAGCTTCAGCCCGCTCACCTCGGCGCCGATGCTGGCTTCCTGCCACGGCTGCACCGCACCGCTGGCCGTGGCGATGCGCGGCCACACCTGCTGCGCGAGGTGCGCGACGTTGACGGCCAGCGCCGGCTTGGCAGGCGTCTGCTCGTTCTTCTTGTTCTCGGGCGCAGATTTGCCGCACGCCGCCAACGCGCTGGCCAGCATCACGGCCAGCGCGGCCATCCAAACTCGTTGTCCTGTCATGAAGCGCTTCCGGTATGCGTCCGGCCCTGAGCGGTCGGCGCAGTGGTCTTGTTATCGGGATGAGGATTGGGCGCATCGTCGCGCCAGCCGCCGCCCACGGCCTTGTACAGCGCCACCCAGGCTTGCGCGCGTTCAAGCTTGACCGCCGCCAGAGACTGCGAAGCCTGCAACGCAGTGCGTCGCACGTCTTCCAACTGAAGCAGGCTGCCCGCGCCCAGACGATAGCGGGCGTTGGACGCTTCCAGCACCTTTGCGTATTGGGCGTCGGCCATGGTGGCTGCGTCGACACGTCGGTCGGAAGCGTCCAGGCGCACCAGCGCATCCTCCACTTCCTGCACAGCCTGACGCACCTTGCTGCGGTAGCTGGCCAGCGCCTGGTCGTAACGGGCGCGTGCTGTTTCCACTCGCGCCGCACCCGAGCCACCGTCAAAGATCGGCAACGACACCGATGGCCCGAACGACCAAGACTTGGTCGTCAGCGATTGCCCGCCAAGGCGGTACGAATTGATGCCGATGGAGCCCGCCAGCGTGATCGACGGCAATCGGCTCGCCACCGCCACACCGATATCGGCGCTTGCCCCCGCCACCGCGCGCTCGGCCGACGACACATCCGGCCGTTGCGACAGCACCTGCGCCGGTACATCGGGCACACCGGCATCGGGCGGAGCTGGAATCTGCGCGCTGGCCTTGGATAACAGCCCGTTCAGCGCATCGTGGTCCATGCCGGTGAGCGTGACGAGCTTGTCGATGCCCTGCGCACATTGCGCACGCTGGCCTTCCAGCGCATTGACGGCATCTCCCACCGTGGCCTGCGCTTGCGCAAAATCAGCCGGCGCGACAAAGCCAGCGCGGAATTTGCGTTCGGTCAGTTGCAGCGTTTCCTGTCGGGACGACAACGTTGCCGCGCCGATGTCGACCAGCGCCTCACACTCGCGTTGCTGCAAATAAGCATTGGCAACCTCGGCGGCGAGCGACACCCGCGCGTCGTGCCAATCGGCTTCGCTGGCAATCAGACGCGCATCGGCGCCTTCCAGGCTGCGGCGTTTACCGCCGAAGAGATCGATCTCCCACGACGCGTCGGCCTGCGCCGCCAAAGTGGTGATCGTGCCCAGGCCCAGCGTGGGGCTCAGCGCACCGGCAGACAACCCGCCCGCGCCACCAGCAAACTGGCTGCCGCCAAACCCGCCCTGCCGCGTGGCAGAGCCGGAGCCTTTCAGTTGCGGGAACAGCGTCGCCCGGCTGGTGGAAACGCTCGCCCGCGCCTCGCGCACGCGCCCGACGGCCTGCGCGATTGTCGGGCTGGTCGCATCCGCTTGCTCCACCAGTTGTGTCAGCACCGGGTCGTGAAATTGCTCCCACCAGTGCGCCAGCGCCATGCGGTTGCCGTGGTGCGGCAGCGTGGCGTGCCAGCCTTGCGGTGCTTCGGTGCCGCTCAGTGGCGGCGCGTGGTAATCGGGCCCGACCGCGCAGCCGGCCAACAGCAGGGCCAGCAACACCGGCGCGATTCGGGCGCGACCGCCGGGCGCGTGGACGCCGGCGTGTCGACCTGTCTTCATGGAAGTGTCCTTCGGGAACGCAGCTGGGATTATGCCCAGTCAAGCGTCTGCAAGACACTCGCCCCGCTACGGTGCTCAGCCAACCCTCGGAAACCGGTCAGGCGATGCTCAGAACCATGCGTGCATCGGCGTTGGCTGGCGTCAGATATAGCCCAGCAGCACGAGAATGACCACGATCACCACAATCAGCCCAAGACCGCCCGTCGGGCCATAGCCCCAACCCCGGCTGTACGGCCACGACGGCAGCGCGCCGATCAGCAGCAAGATGAGAACGATGATGAGAATGGTGCTCAACATGATGCCTCCTGTTTCTGTGTTGGTATGCCGCCGTTCCCTCGTGGCGCAGCGGCTTACCCGGCATCTAGCACGCCTCGTTCCCGTGCTGGCTATATCTGCGGTTTTTCTTACATCTTGGCGGTTAATTGCGAATATTAAATACCGCGGATGTGTGGGTGTGCCCGTTCTTATGTCAGGCCGAAGACTTGGGCGAAGACAACGTCTTTGCCCGACCCCCACGCGTCGCAAGCCAGCACAGGATCGACCCCGCAACCACCATCAGTGCGCCCTTCCAGAACGCAAACGACAGCGGGGCATGCAACAACACAGCGGCCAGGGCAGCAGAAAACACAGGGATGAAATATGACGCGGTCGCCAACACCGTGACATTGCCGTGCAGGATGCCGACATTCCAGGCCGCGTAGCCGAAGCCCATTGCTGACGCGGCCAACGCGAGATAAATCATCGCCGACACGCTGAAATGCATTGCACCGCCACCCGTGGCGAAAAACTTGATCCACAGGGCCAGCGCCGTCAGGATGAAGAACAGCGTTGCGCCATTCTTGCCCTCGGCAATCCGGCTGGTGACCGTGCAATACGCTGCCCAGATCACCGCGCCGGCGAACGCCAATCCGTAACTGAGCGGGTTGTCTTTGATGTTCTCGGCCATGCCGACGATATCGAACCCTTGATCACCGCCAAGCACGAAGCAAATCCCGATGATGGAAACAAGGACACCCGGCATGATCAGGGCATTCGCCCGCTGCTTGTTGAAGGCAATCGCAGACAGCATCGTGAACGTCGGCCACAGGTAATTGACCATCCCGACTTCGATTGCTTGCCGCCCGCTGTTGGCATAGCCGATCGACAGCGAGAGGCACAGCTCATACGACACGAACAGCAGGCTGCCCCACACCAGATAGCGCCGCGGAAACGTCTTCAAATGATGGAAGCCGACAGTCAATACGAGCAGCATCGACGCGACGGTATAGATCATGGCAGCGCCACCTACGGCCCCCAGATGCTGGCTCACGCCCCGGATCAACCCGACGATCGAACTCCATAGCAGCACCGCGATAAGCCCGATGACGGTTGCCCTACTTTTGCTTTGCATAACGCCTGCCTGCACTGACATGTCCATCCAAAAAAACCGTTTGTTCGCGCGCGGCCCAACGCTGCAGGCGAAGGCGTGCAGTTTACCGGCCGCCGTACCGCCCGATCACCTGACGTGGCTTCGCTATAAGATGCAGACCATGAAAAATCGAGGGTTGCCATGACGTCGTTTGCAATCGAAACGCCGGTTTCGGTGGGCTGGATTGGCGCGGGCCGGCTGGCGCGGGCATTGGCCACGCGGGCACACGGCGCCGGTGTACGCACCGTGGCGGTTGCCAACCGTTCAAGCGCACCTGCCGCTTGGCTCGCGCATGCTACAGGCGCCAAGGCCGTCGACGCGCAAGGCGTGGCGGATGCTGCCGACTGGGTGTTCGTGACCGTGCCGGATGACGCCATCCCGGGCGTGGTCGATAACATCCGCTGGCGACCCGGCCAACTCGTCATCCACTGCAGCGGTGCCGGCGAGCGCGACTTGCTGGAGGGCGCTCGCCGGTGCGGCGCGGATACCGCCAGCTTTCATCCGCTGTTTCTGTTTGCCGGCTTGCCCGACGATGCCGAACGTCTGGGCGGCGCGTCCATCGCCATTGACGCCGATGCCCCACACGACGCGGCGCTCGCCAGCTTTGCACTGCGGCTCGGCTGCACGCCGTTGAAAGTGCGTGCCGGGCAACGTGCCCTGTATCACGCCGGGGCCAACTACGCGGCCAGCTTCCTGCTGTGCGCACTCCATGAAGCCGCCACGTTGTGGGAGGCCGCAGGCATCGACCGTGATGCCGCCGTGGCTGCCATGTGGCCGCTGGTGGACGGCACGCTGGCCGCGGCACGCGCACGTGGCCTGGCTGGCGCATTGGCAGGCCCAGTCTCGCGCGGAGACGGCGGCGTCATCGACAAACATCTGCACGCACTGGATGCACTGGGCGCCGATCATGCCGCGCTTTACACAGCGCTCACACGGCGTGCGCTGGCCTTGGCGGCCGAACGCGGCGCGCCTTCCGCAGACGTACTGTCCGACCTCGCCGCGCGCCTTGATCCTACGTAATGACGGAGTCGGGATCATTGGCATTGGGTGGCGCGCATGCACCAATCCGGCGCGCGGCCTACAATCGGCAGCTTGCTTGCTTGCATGCATGCCCGTTCTGCCATGTCCCAACGTCCACACACATCGCCATCTCCTGCTGCGCATGACGCTGCAGACCGCCGTTCGTCCAGCGCGCTGATCCTGCTCGTTGTCGGGCTGGTGCTGGTGGGCGTGAACCTGCGGCCCGCGCTGTCGAGCCTGTCGCCCGTGCTGAAACAGGTGGCGGCTGGCACAGGGTTGTCGGGCGCCACGGCGGGGTTGCTGACGACCCTGCCGGTGTTGTGCCTGGGCCTGTTTGCGCCTGCAGCCGCGGTGCTGGCTCGGCGGTTTGGCGCAGAACGCGCCGTGGGCGGCTTACTGATTGCGTTGGCGGCAGGCATTGCCTTGCGCAGCGCGGGTGGCGTTGCACCGCTCTTCATCGGCACGCTGGCGGCGGGCGCCTGCATTGGCGTGACGGGCGTCCTGTTGCCGGGCATCGTCAAGCGGGATTTCGGCCGCCAGGCTGACCTGATGACAGGCGTCTACACCATGGCGCTGTGCTTTGGTGCGGCGGTGGCAGCCGGCGCCAGCGCGCCGCTTTCGGCATGGCTGGGCGGCTGGCAGCTTGCGTTGGCGTTCTGGGCCCTCCCCGCGCTGCTGGCTTTTGTCGGCTGGTGGCCGCATATGCGACATGCGCATGGCAAGGGCTCGGCCACTCGGCTGCAGCGTGTGTCGCTGTGGAACAAGCCGATTGCCTGGCAGGTGACGCTCCATATGGGGCTGCAATCGTCGCTGGCGTATTGCGTCTTCGGCTGGCTGCCGGTGATCCTGCAAGACCGCGGGCTGTCTGCCGTGCAGTCCGGCGTGGTGGTGGCGGTGTCGATTCTCGTGCAGCTCATCACCGCGCTGGGTGGGCCCCTTGTGGCGCGGCTCGGCCGCGACCAACGCCCCGCCGTGATCTTGATGATGCTGATGTGCTGGGCCGGCCTGATGGGCTGCCTGTATGCGCCGCTGTCAACGCTGTGGTGGTGGGCGGTGTTGCTGGGGCTTGGCCAGGGCGGCAATTTCAGCGTGGCGCTGTCGTTGATCGTGCTGCGCTCGGCCGATGCGCGCGTGGCGGCAAGCCTGTCGGCCATGACGCAGGGCATTGGCTACACCATGGCTGCCGCGGGGCCGTATCTCATGGGCGTGCTGCACGATCTGACCGGCAGCTGGTCCGTGATGGGCTGGCTGTTCAGCGCAATTGCGCTGGCCTCACTCGTGGCTGGCTCGCTCGCCGGGCGCAACCGCACGCTGCACGCCGACGAGTAAGTCATCTACTGCAAGGCTTCATTCAAGCCTTGTGCTTCAACGTCCAGTTGGCCAGCGCCTGCATCTGCTCGGTGACCAGGCCGGCGATGCGCTCGTCTGTGAGATCGCCATCGGCGGTGAAGCCGCCGGCAAACGCGTTGGCAAACACTTCCGGCTTGTTCAGCGGATGCAGGTCCAGATACACGCACACCTGACGCAGGTGATACTGCGCGCGCGACGTACCCATGCCGCCGCCCGCGCCCAGGATCGCGACCGGCTTGCCTGCCAGCAACGCGTTGTTGGGTTCGCGCGAGGCCCAGTCAAGAATGTTCTTCAGCGCCGGCGCCAGCGAGTAGTTGTATTCAGGGCAGGCCAGCACCAGCGCATCGGCGCGCCCGATCTGTTCGAGCACGCGCACCACCGAAGCGGGCTTGTCCGAAATGTCGGCGTTGTAGAACGGAATATCCGTCAGATCGGCCAGGTCCATTTCAACGCCGGCGGGCAGCCGGGTGGACGCCGCGCGCAGCAGGCCCTGGTTGGTGGATTTGCGGCGCAGGCTGCCGGCAATGCCGAGAAAATTCAGCGACATGAAGAACGACTCCATCAATGTTGGGACTGGCGAGAATAACGGACATTCGCCGGATCAAGAAGAGGTCAGCGCCTGGTTAGCATGTGCTTGCCGGCGATACCACACGCCATACACCGCCAAGAGCGCAACCATGAACGGCACGCCGCACAGCAGCGTCATCCGGAACTCGGGCGTGAAGTAGGTGGTAACCAGCGCCGCCGCCATCAGCCCGGCGCCCGCCAGCGACGTTACCGGGAACCCCCACATGCGAAACGCCAGCACCTGGCCGCGGTGCTGGCGGCGGAAGAACAGATGTGTGATGAAGATCATCAGCCATGTCAACATCGCGCCGAACATCGACACCGACATCATCAACAGGAAGGCACTGTCCGGGTACATTGCGTTGAGCACGGTGGCCACCGCAATACCGACTGCCGAAAGCAGTAGCGCCCCCGTCGGTACACCGCTCGCATTCAAACGGCCCAGCGCCTTGGGTGCATAACCTGCGCGCGACAGACTGAACATCATTCGCGTGGTGATGTAGAGCTGGCTGTTCATGGCCGACAGCGCGGCCACCAGGATCACGAAGTTGAAGACGCCGGCAGCGCCAGGCACCGATGTCGCGGCCATCACTTTCACGAACGGGCTTTCGTTGGCACCGGCGTCTGTCCACGGCACGATGGCGAGCATCAGCGCAAGCGTCAGCAGATAGAACACGACCAGCCGGATCATGGTGGCCCGGAAGGCGCTCGTGATCGCCTTGTGCGGGTCGCGCGCCTCACCGGCGGCCACGGCAATCATCTCGATGCTCAGGTAACTGAAGATCGACACGATCACAGCCACCCACGTGCCCCACGCCCCCTTCGGAAAGAAGCCGCCCTGCACCCGGTAGTTCGCCAAGCCAATGCCCGACGCTGCCGGCGCGTTGAACACCACGTACGCACCCAGCAGGATGAAACCGACAATGGCCACGATCTTCAGCATCGAAAACACATACTCGACCGCGCCGAACATCTTCACGCTGACCACGTTGACGCCGATGAGTGCCGCCGAAAAGCCGACGATCCAATACCAGCCGGGCACCCCCGGAAACCAGTACTTCATGTACACAGCGATGGCCGTCACCTCCGCGCCCACCGCCAGCACGATCGAAGACCAGTACGCATAGCGCACCAGAAATCCGGCCCACGGCGCGATGTAGTGCTCGGCATAGGCGCCGAACGAGCCGGAGGTCGGATGGGCGACCGTCATTTCGGCCAAGCAGCCCATGAGCAGCAAGGCGATCAGCGCGCCGATCGCGTAGCTCACCAGAACACCAGGCCCGGCAAATCCGATGGCGAAGCCGCTGCCCAGGAACAGGCCCGTGCCAATGGCACCCCCGATGGCGATCATTGAAAGCTGACCGGTGGACAGGCTTCGGTGCAGCCCCTTTTCCCGCTCAACAATCGCGTTGAATCCGTGTTGTAGCTTCACGGCGTGTCTCCTTGCTGCGGCCGGCACCGCGCCAGCGCGGCCGCTTGTTTGTCGTTGGATTGCCGGGGTGCCTGGCCGTTGGCTCAGGTCACCGACTTGCGCGCGAGGAATTCAGGTGCGTTCCACGCGCCGGTCGCGATGATGTCCTTGAGCGCGGCGATGGTGTCCCAGATATCGACGTAGCGAACATAGAGCGGCGCGAAGCCGAAGCGGAGGATGTCGGGCGCCCGGAAGTCGCCGATCACGTTGCGCGCGATGAGCGCCTGCATGATTGCGTAGCCCGCTTCGTGCGTGAGCGAAACCTGACTGCCGCGCTGATCCGCATCACGCGGCGACGCCAGGCCGCAGCCGAGGCCGGCGAGTTCCTGATCAGCCAGGGAGATGAACAGGTTGCCCAGCGCAACGCTCTTCGCGCGCAACGTGTCGAGATCCACACCGTCGAACGCTTCAAGCGCGCTTTCCAGCGCGATCACGCCGAGCTGCGGCGCGGTGCCCGTCAGCATGCGGTCGATGGCAGGATGTGGCGCGTAATCGTGCGTGAACTCGAACGGCTTGGCGTGGCCGTGCCAGCCCGTCAGTGGTTGACGGACTGCCGCCAGGTGGCGCGACGCAACAAACACGAACGCCGGTGCGCCGGGGCCTCCATTCAGGTACTTGTAGCCGCAGCCCACGGCAAAGTCGGCTTCGCATGCATTCAGGTGCACGGGCATGGCGCCGGCGGTGTGGCACAAGTCCCAGACGATCAGCGCGCCGACTTCATGTGCACGGCGGGTGACGGCTTCCATGTCGTAACGCTTGCCGGTCTTGTAGTTCACGTGCGTGAGCGACACGATGGCAACGGTCTCGTCGATTGCGCCCAGCACGTCGTCCGGATCAACGCAGCGCAGTTCGCAACCGGTCATTTCAGCTACGCTGCTCGCGATGTACACGTCGGTCGGGAAATTCGTCCGCTCGGCCAGGATCACCCTCCGCCCCGGCAGCATGCGGGTGGCGGCCACCAATACCTTGAACAGGTTCACCGACGTGGAGTCGGCCACGATCACCTCGCCCTGCCCCGCGCCGACCAGCTTGGCGATCCTGTCGCCAGTGCGCCGCGGTGCGGGGTACCAGTCGGCGTCGTTCCACGAGCGGATCAGGCCATGGGCCCACTCGTGCTCCAGCGCCTGTTTCATGCGTGCCGGCACATGGGCCGGCATGGCCCCCAGCGAGTTGCCGTCTAGGTAAATCGTGTCCGCAGGCAGGTTGAAGCGCGTGCGGCAATGGGCCAGGGTATCGGCGGCATCCAATGCGGCGCACGCGTCCCGAGTGATCGTCAAAGTCATGGTGTCTTACTGTGTATTGAAAGGAGCGTGGTGCGGCCGTTCTGGCTCAGGCTGCATCGGGCAAATCGAAGAAGCGCGCGGCATTGCCACCCAGGATCTTGGCCTTGGCGCCGTCGCTCAGGTCTGCATGGTTGGCCACGAGGTCGCCAATCTTTTGCTCACCCAGCGGGAACGGGTAGTCAGAGCCAAGCAAGACGCGGTCTTCGCCCATGGTGTCGACAAGCAGGCTCAAGGCACGCGGGTCGAACACCGCGCTGTCCACATGGAAGCGGTCGAGATACGAGGCGGGTGGATTCGGGCAGTCTTCACGCACGATGTCGCGCTGCTCCCATGCGTTCTGCACGCGTCCGAGCAGGAACGCGAAGCTGCCGCCGCCGTGCGCGAAGCACAGCTTGAGCGACTTGGGAATCCGCTCGAACGCGCCGGAAAGGATGAGCGATACCATACTCAGTTGCGTCTCTGCCGGCATGGCAACCAGCCAAGGCAGCATCCATTTCTTCATGCGGCCGTCGGTCATCATGTCCCACGGATGCACGAGCACAGGGATGCCGTCGTCCGCGCAGTGTGTGAGGAACGTGACGAGGTGGGCGTCGTCCAGATCGCGCGGCCCAAGGTGATTGCCGATCTGCACGCCGTGATGGCCCGAGCGGTGTGCTCGCGTCGCCTCGCAGCAGGCCAGGTCGATGTCTTGCAGCGGCACCTGCGCCAGTGCCTTCAGGCGCTGCGGCGCATGTGCACAAAGGTCGAGCGCGCGGTCATTCATGCGCATGGCCCAGTCGTGCGCGGTAGCGCCGTCGTAACCGTAGCCAAACATCACGGGCGTGGCACAAACCAGTTGCACGTCCACGCCCAGCGCGTCCATCTCTTCGATTCGCTTGGCGGGGTCCCAAAGCGCGCGGTAAACGGGGCGAAAGGCGCGGTCGCCCGCCATGATCATGCCGCGTTCGCCATCGGCATCGATGCGCAGCCACGGGGCTGTCTCTGCATCAAGCCGCGCGGCCTCTTCCCGTGTGATGGGCGGGAAGAAGTGCGAATGCATGTCGATTCGAAGTGTCATCGTCTATTGCGATTTCTTGATTGCTTGTGAAGGGGCGCCAGAGCGTCAGGCTTCCTTGCCCGGGTGGACATGGCCGCAATGCGGGCAACGACGTTTGTCTTCGGACGCGTAGAACGCTTCGAACAGCGGCGGCAGATCACGCACGATGCTCTTGAGCTGCACTTCCACGCGGTGCACGAGATGACCACACGCATCGCAGTACCACTCGAAACCATCCAACGCGCCTGCCGGACGCTGCCGCTCGATGACAAGGCAGACGCTGCCCGCCTCCGGCCGTTGCGGCGAGTGCCGTACGTGCGGGGGCAGCAGGAAGATGTCGCCTTCCTTCAAGTCGAGGCGCTCGCGTTTGCCGTCAATCCAGAGGTTCAGATACGCATTGCCGCGCATCTGGTAGAAAAACTCTTCGAACGGATCGTCGTGATAGTCCGTGCGGTGGTTCGGCCCACCCACGACCGTCACGATGAAATCGCTGTCCTGCCACACCTGCTGGTTGCCGACAGGCGGCTTGAGCAGGTGCCCGTGTTCATCGATCCATTGCTGGAAGTTGAACGGCTTTCCGTACGTCAACATGTCTCGCTCCTTGCTGCCGGGCGTTGTCGTTATCATTCTTTGCGATGCCGCCTGCGTTATCGCTTGGGCGCGTACGCAATCGCCTTCATCTCGATCACCAGATGCGGATGCGGCAACTGGTGTACCGCCACCGTCGTCCGCGTCGGGCCGGTCTCGTCAAAGTACTCGCCATACACCGCGTTGTAGCCGGCGAAGTCGTTCATATTGACCAGAAAGGACGTGATCTCGACCAGGTTCGACAGATCTGCGCCTTCGCTGCGCAGGATGTCTCGGATGTTTTCGATCACGACACGGGTCTGTTCGCGAATGTCGAGTTCAGTCGTGCCCAGCGCGTCGGCCGAGGCACCAGCGATCGTGTTGTCCGGACGGCGCGAGCTGGTGCCTGAGACGAACAGGAAATCGCCTGCGCGCGTGATGTGCGGGAAACGGCCACGCGGCTTGGCCTTCCCATAAACGAGGCGTCCTTGCGGATTGGTTTCAGTGGTCATAGCAATCTGGTGCGCTGTTGGCGCTCAATAGGTCATGGCTCAATAGGTCGTGAATTCCGTGGTGCCAAGTCCGCTGACCACGCACTGCACGTGCGCGCCTCGCGGCAGCGTGTGTGCGGCAGTCGCCGCGCCGGCCATGACGAGCGAGCCGGACGGCAGCACCAGGCCGCTCTGCGAGATCAGGCGCGATGCCTGCACGACCGAGCGCAGGGGGTCACCCAGAATGGCGGCAGTGGAGCCCATCTGCACGGCATGTCCATCCACACGCATGAGCACGCCGGCATTACGCAGCGTGTCAAAACGGCGGGACCACGGTCCAATGACGAGCCCCGCAGACGAGCAGTTGTCGGCCACCACGTCTTCCAGCGTGAACTTGAAGTTGCGGTAGCGCGAATCGATGATCTCCATGGCAGGCGCCACGGCTTCCAGATAGCTCGCGGCTTCCAGCAATGTGAGGGGCCGGTCGATCTCACGACCGGTCAGGAAGCACACTTCCGGCTCCACACGCGGGTGAATGAAGCGATCGAGCGATACCCGCCCGCCGTCTTCTTCAAGCATGCAGTCGGTCAACCAGCCCCAGATCAGGCTATCGACGCCCATCTGCACCATCTTGGCCCGGCTGGTAAAGCCCAGCTTGACGCCCACCATGCTTTCACCGCGATGGATGCGGCGCTCGATCGACACACGCTGGATTTCGTAGGCTTCGTCCAGCGAAAAACCCGCGTCATCGGTCAACTGGGCAATGGGCTCTGCATAGCGTGCTGCATCGTCAATACGCGCGGCAATGGCGTTGAGATCGGTCATGCGGCCTCCTTGCCCGGCAACTTCAGCGCGGACTCGCGGGCCTTCAGCATGTCGAGCGCCACGTCGACGATCATGTCTTCTTGACCGCCCACCATGCGGCGGCGGCCCAGCTCGACCATGATGTCGAACGCAGACAACCCGTACTTGGCCGCTGCTGTTTCGGTATGGCGCAGGAAGCTTGAGTACACACCGGCGTAGCCCAACGCAAGCGTTTCGCGATCGACCCGTACGGGGCGCTCCTGCAGGGGGCGCACGATGTCTTCTGCCGCGTCGATCAGTCTCTTGACGTCGCAGCCGTGGTTCAGGCGCATGCGGTCCACGGCAGCAATGAAGACTTCCAGCGGTGCGTTACCGGCACCCGCACCCATGCCCGTCAGCGAGGCATCCACGCGGTCACAGCCGTGTTCCAGCGCAACAATGGAGTTCGCCACACCCAGTGAGAGATTGTGGTGCGCATGCATGCCCGTTTGCGTCGCGGGGTCCAATATGGCTTTTAGCGCGTCGAAGCGCTCGGCCACATCGCGCATGCTGAGCGCGCCTCCGGAATCCACCACATAGACGCATTGCGCGCCGTAGCTTTCCATCAGCTTCGCCTGCACGCTCAGCGCTTGCGGGGTGGTCATGTGCGACATCATCAAGAAGCCGACGGTATCCATGCCGAGCGAGCGGGCGTACTCGATGTGCTGCCTGGAGATGTCCGCCTCGGTGCAGTGGGTGGCGATGCGCACGACGCGTGCACCGGCATCGTAAGCGGCGCGCAAATCATGAACGGTGCCGATGCCGGGCAGGAGCAACGTCGCCACGCGGGCGCGTTTGACGGCGCTGGCAACGGCGGCGATCCACTCCAGATCAGTGTGTGCGCCAAAGCCGTAGTTGAAGCTCGAACCCGACAGTCCGTCGCCGTGCGCAACTTCGATGCTATCGACACCCGCCTCATCCAGCGCCTGGGCAATGGCAACCGCCTGTTCGAGCGAGTACTGATGGCGAATCGCGTGCATGCCGTCGCGCAGCGTCACGTCCGAGACGTAGATTTTCTTGGCGTCAGTCTTGGTAATCGTGGTCATGGCCGATCCTCCGTCAGGCTGCTGCGCGGCTTGCCGCGATCTGCTCGGCAGCGGCCAGCGCTGCCGAGGTCATGATGTCCAGATTGCCCGCGTACGACGGCAGGTAATGCGCGGCACCTTCCACCTCCAGGAAGACGCTCACCTTCAACCCTGCGCGGCGGTCATTCGCGTGGAGTGCCAGCAGGCTGTCAGCTGTGTAGCGGTCAAACTGGACAGCCTGTTTGAGCCGATAGCCCGGTACGTAGCCGGCGACGGCCGCCACCATGGCTTCGATCGAGTCTGCAATGGCGGCGGTGTCTGCATCTTCGTCGGTGAGGCAGTAGACGGTGTCGCGCATCATCAACGGCGGCTCGGCCGGGTTCAGCACGATGATGGCCTTGCCGCGCGCCGCACCGCCCACGGTTTCGATGGCCTTCGAAGTCGTCTCCGTGAACTCGTCGATGTTGGCGCGCGTACCGGGGCCGGCAGAACGGCTCGCGATGGAGGCAACAATCTCCGCATAGTGCACAGGAGCAACCCGCGAGACCGCAGCCACGATGGGAATCGTTGCCTGGCCACCGCAGGTCACCATGTTCACATTGGGCGCTTCGACATGCTCGAACAGGTTCACCACTGGCACGACGAAAGGTCCGATGGCAGCGGGAGTCAAGTCGATCACCTGAACACCATGCTGGCGCAGCACCTTTGCGTGGTGGGCGTGCGCGCCGGCGGAGGTCGCGTCAAACGCGATCCGAATATCGCCAAAGTTGGGCATCGCGACCAGCCCTTCGATGCCGCCCGAGGTGGTAGGCACGCCAAGTCGGGAGGCGCGCGCCAGCCCGTCGGAGTTGGGGTCGATGCCCACCATCGCGCCCATCTCCAGATGCTGACCGTGACGCAGCACCTTGATCATCAAATCGGTGCCGATATTGCCGGAGCCGATGATGGCGACTGCCTGCTTGGATTTTCCCTTCATTGCACGGGATCCTGTTGGGTGGAAAAACAAGCGCTCACACTGCCGAGGCCTTCGATATCTGCGGTAAAGACGTCGCCGGGGGTGACAGCCACCATCGGCCCGAGTGCACCTGTGAGCACGATGTCGCCGGCCCGAAGCGGTGCATTCACACGGGTCATGGTGTTGGCCAGCCAGAGCGCGGCGTACAGCGGGTTACCGAGGCATGCTGCCCCAGCGCCTACGCTCACCTGATCGCCGCGACGCTCCATCACCATGCCGCACTGCATGGCGTCGAACGCATCGAGCTTGACCGGACGGTTGCCGAGTACAAACAAGCCGCTGGACGCGTTGTCGGCCACCGTGTCGGTCAGGCGGATGTCCCAGTTGGCAATGCGGCTGCCGACGATCTCGATGGCGGGCAGCGCGTAGGCCGTCGCGCGAATGAGGTCTGCAATGGTGTGGCGCTCGTGCGGCAGATCGTGTTCCAGCACAAGTGCGATCTCGGCTTCCACCTTCGGCTGCAGCGTGCGAGACAGCGCGATCTCTTCGCCATCGGCAATCGCCATGTCGTCGAACAGCATGCCGAAATCGGGTTGATCGACGCCCAGTTGAGCCTGCACCGCCTTGGATGTCAGACCGATCTTGCGGCCCACCAACCGGCGGCCATTGGCGAGCTTGCGTTCCGTGTTGACGCGCTGCACGGCATATGCCGCCTCCAGCGGATCGCCGCCGAGCGCGGCAATCGCGTCACGAACGGGCGCGTGTGGGGCGCGGTCCTGCTCGGCTTGCCACAGTTGATGCGCCAACGCGACGGCCGCGTTCATATCGATGGTGCTCATGCGACCCTCACGCAGACGTTGGTCAACTCGGAGTAGAAATCGAGCGAATGCCGCCCACCCTCGCGGCCAATGCCGGAGAGCTTGGCACCGCCAAACGGCGTACGCAGGTCGCGCACGAACCAGGCGTTTATCCAGACGATGCCGGTTTCGATCTGCTTGGCAACGCGATGGCCGCGTGCGAGCTGCGTAGTCCAGATGCTGGCGGCCAGACCATAGGCGCTGTCGTTGACCCGGCGGATCACTTCGTCCTCTGCGTCAAACGGGGCGATGTGGCACACCGGGCCGAAGATTTCCTCTTTCACGCAGCGTGCAGTGTCGGGCAGACCGGTCCAGATGGTCGGCTGTACAAAGGCGCCGTCGTCTCGGGCGTCACCAAACTGCGGTACGCTGCCGCCCGTGACGACCGTGGCGCCCTCTTCCACCGCCAAGCGGAAGTAGGACAGGACCTTCTCCCGATGCCCACGCGAGATAAGCGGGCCCATGGTGGTGGCCGGGTCGTCTGGTGCGCCGACACACAGTTGCTCAGTGCGCTCCTTCAAGGCCGCGACAAAGCGATCGAAGATCGGTCGCTCGACATAGACACGCTCGCTGCACAGGCACACCTGCCCGGCATTGGTGAAGCTTGATTTGACGACGCCCTCCACCGCGGCGTCGAAATCCGCATCGGCAAACACCACTGCGGCGTTCTTGCCGCCCAGCTCAAACGAGATCTCTTTCACACCATCGGCGACGGTCTTCATGATCGTGCTGCCGGTGCGCGATTCGCCCGTGAAGGTGATCGCGCTGACGTCCGGATGTCGTGTGAGGAACTCCCCTGCGGCGTTCGGGCCATGGCCGTGAATCAGGTTGAACACGCCCGGCGGCAAGCCCACGTCGTGCATGACCTCCGCCAGTAGCGTGGCCGACCCCGGCGTCTCTTCCGACGGCTTGGCGACGACGCAATTGCCCATGGCCAGCGCAGGCGCAACCTTCCATGTAAAGAGCAGCAGCGGCAGGTTCCACGGCGAGATGATGCCGATCACGCCCAGCGGCTTGCGTCGCACGTAGTTGATGTACTCGCTGCCGTCGGGCGTATGCGTCTCGAAGAACTCGCTGTTGGCCGTGCGGATCAGGTCGGCAAACGTACGGAAGTTGGCGATGCCGCGTGCCACGTCCAGCGTGCGGGCCTGCGTGAGCGGGCGGCCGGTGTCGGCCACTTCAGTGGCCACAAAGTCGTCGAAGCGTGCCTGGATGCCGTCGGCAATGCGATGCAACCAATCGGCGCGCTCGGCGGGGGCGGTGTCGCGCCAGCCCGTGAGTTGAGCGGTGCGTGCGGCGCGCACGGCCCGATCAACGGCAGCGGCATCGGCCTCGCACACCTGCGCGACCAGCGTGCCGTCGACAGGGCTGACATCGGCAAACGTGGTGGCGCTCGCCACGAACTCGCCATCGATGTAGTGCCGTAAAAGCCGCGGTGCGTGCGCGGCGCCAGCCGGTTCCTGGTTCACAACGTCTCCTGCTCTTGTTGAGGTGTTGGCAGGAGTCTAGGGATGCGCGGCGAAGAAGAACAATGAAACATTCGGCGCTGAGTATCCCAAACCGGAATACCAGCGCAAGGCTAGTCCTGCTTGGGTTTCAGGCGAATTTCCCGGCGTCGGGTGTGGTTGCTTGCGCGGCTTCTCGCAGACATTCGATAAAGACCCCGCACGCTGCGCTCTGCTCCTTGTTTGAGCGCACCGAAAATCCTACGGTGCCAAACGCGGCTGTTTGCGGCAGGTCAAGAATGCTCACCAACCCAGCATCGGCAAACTGCCTTGCTGCCACGCGCGGCATCAGCGCAATGCGCGGCGTCTCCAGCAGCAGGCCAATGTTGGTCAGCAGCGAGAGCGACTCGACAATATCGGTCGGCAGCTGCAGGCCTGCGGAGCGGAACAGATGCTCCGCCGCCAGCCGCGCCGGGGAGTCCGGTGTCGGCAAAATCCAGGGCGAACCCGCCAGCTCCGACAGATGCGCCACACACTCCGGCAAAGCGCCATAGCCCTTGCCTACCACCGCGCACAGCGATTCATCGAACAGCGCTTCGTGCGTCAGCGGAAACGCACTGGCAATCGGCAACTCCCGCTCGGGCAAGCGGCCGACGACGATGTCCAGATCGCCTGTCGCCAAGGCCGGGAACAGATGCGCGGTCGTCCCTTCACGCACGGTGACGAGCACGTTGGGCGTGCGCGACTTCACCATGGCTATGGCACGCGGCAGCAGCCGTGCCGATGCCGAGATCAACGTACCGACAATCACATGTCCGCTGGTGCCGAGCCGGAAGTCATTCAGCTCATCGGTCATGTAGCGCAACTCGGCCATGAGCGACTTCACGCGCCGGCCGAGCATGAGCCCCAGCTCCGTTGGCACGACACCGCGGTTGGAGCGCGAGAACAGCGCCCCGTCAAAGCACGATTCCAATTCGTGAATGACCTTCGTCACTGCGGGCTGCGTCAGCCGCATTTCGTTGGCGGCACGCACGACCGAGCGCGTCTCCAGCACTCGCTCGAAGATCATCAGTTGATTCAGTTTCAGCCGGCGGATCAGAGAGATCTCGCTGAGCGGATTGGCTTGCATGTCTGTTTTCATTCAAGGCGGGCGATGCACGATCGTAGCAGTCGCCCGCCCCGTTCAGAACCCACACTCAGGTCAGAACACTCCCATCATGCGAGACAGTTCCGAGACGTATTCGCCGTAGCGGGGGTCGCGCTTGATCTCGTCCGGCTGCCGCGGGCGAGGCAGGTCGATCTTCACATCGTGCTGCACGCGGCCGGGGCGTGGCGACATCACCAGCACGCGGTCGGACAGGAACACCGCCTCATGGATGCTGTGCGTGACCAGCAGCACCGTCAGCGTGCTCTGTTGCCAGATGCGCAGCAACTCGACGTTGAGCTTGTCGCGCGTGAGGGCATCCAACGCGCCGAATGGCTCGTCCATCAACATCACACGCGGCTCGAGCAACAGGATCTGCCCGATGGCCGCACGCTGACGCATGCCGCCCGACAGCTCGTGCGGGTAGCGATCGACAAACTGCGTGAGTCCGAGCGTATCGAGCAGACCCGGCAGGCGCGCCTCGGTCTTCACGCTCGGGAGGTTGCGCAGCTTGGCGCCCAAGCGGATGTTGTCACCCACCGTAAGCCACGGCAGCATGTTGCTGGTCTGGAAGACCACACCGATCTCTGGGACTGGCGCCGCAATCGACTTGCCGTCGACGCGGATCTCACCCGCATCACAAGGCACCAGTCCCGATACCATGCGCAGCAGCGTGCTCTTGCCGCAGCCGCTAGGCCCCAGGATGGAGACGAACTCGCGCTGCCGCACCTGCATCGAGACGTCCTCAAGCGCATTGAACGCCGCAGCACCGCCGCGCGCGGCAAAGCGCTTGCCCACGTTGTCGACATCGATCATCACGCGGGCCGTCATGTCCTGCGCTGCGGGGTGGGCAGCGGCGATCACTGCGGTTTCGCGCGGCACGGCGCGCGACAGATTGACGATTGCCATCAGACCGTGACTCCTCTCCACCAGACAGCACGCGAGACCCAATCGACAGCGGCGTAGAACACCATCGCCAGCGCCGTCACCATCAGGATCGCCGCAAAGCACAGGGGCGTTTGCGCATTCGACGTTGCGAACACGATCAGATGCCCCAGCCCAAATTCCGAACCAATGAACTCGCCCACGATGGCGCCGATCACCGCCAACGGCATGGCGATCTTCAGGCCGTCCATCAGCGCCGGCATGGCGGCGGGCAGACGCAGATGCCAGAACGTGCGCGAGGCCGATGCGCCCAGCGCGCGGAAGTGCTCGTCGAGGTTCTGCGGCACGCCAGCCAAGCCGCCCATCGTGGCTACCACGATTGGGAAGAACGCAAACAACACCGCTGCGGCCAGCTTTGAGGCAAACCCATAGCCGAACCAGACGATCAATAACGGCGCCAGCGCGATCTTCGGCATACTCTGCAAGGCCGTCACGAGCGGAAATAGCGTGCGCCGGGCGATGGCCGAGGTGCTGGCCAGCAGCCCCAGCCCAAGCCCACTCACCAGCGCGAGCATGAAGCCTGCAAACACTTCTCCTGCAGTGGTAACGGTGTCACTCATTAGCTGCGCGCGCATCTCCCAACCGGCCGAAAGCACGGACGACAACGATGGCCACACATACTCGGGCGCGCCGCTCCAGCGCACGCCAAGTTCCCACACCAGCCCGACGACGATCCAGAACGCGGCGGTTTCCAGCGCGCGCTTCATGACTTGTCTCCGGGGGCATCCTTGTCGGCAGACTCGCCCTTTGGAGCTGCTGCGCCCGACTTCTGTGCCACAAGGTGCGGTGGCGGCGGCACCACAAAGCGCTCGAAGCGATATTGATCGAACGACTCGATGCTGCGCTCCCACACCTGTGCCTCGCGCGGGTCGCGTTCGCCGATCTGCTCCATGTTGCAGTAGACCTCGACGTTGTTGCCGTCAGGGTCCTTGAAGACGAGGAAGTAGTTGTCACCCGGGCCATGGCGGCCGATGCCACGCACGATCTCTACGCCGTGCTCCTGCAGCACCTTGACCGAGCGCTCCATCTCCTCAACGCTGTCGATCAGGTAGGAGAAATGCTCCAGCCCGGGGCGCGAGTAGCGCGGCAGGTCGTTGAAGTCAGGCGAATCCTTCGGCAGTTGGGACAGCGCCAGGTCATGGTGATCAGAGCCCGCACGCAGGAAGACCATTTGATCGCCAATCCAGTCCGACACCTTCAGGCCCAGGACTTCCGTATAGAACTTGGCCGAGCGCTGGATGTCCCGCACCATCAAAACCATGTGTCCGAGCCGCTTGGGACGCAAGCTGTTCATTTGTCTCACTCCAATGTGCCCGTACGTGGCGGGCGGGTTGGGCCGTAGCCCCGAATTCAATGGACGCTCATTCAACGAAGCGGTTGGTGTACAGGTCGGCAGGCTTGACCTTGCCGCGAAGGTCAAACGCTCTCGACAGGAAATCGATGGTCCCGTTGATGCGTTCGGGTCGCAGCCAGCCGAGTTTGTGCTTGTCCGGCTCGTCCGAGATCAGGCTGTTGGTTTCCGCAATCTGCTGCTGCAGGATGGCGCGATCGAGCAGCGGCTGCTGCGCGACGATCGCATCCGCGGCAGCCTTCGGCTGATCGCGCATGAAGGCGTAGCCGCGGTACGTCGCTTCGACAAAGCGCTTGACCACATCCGGATGCTGCGCGATGTAGCGGTCAGTGGTGACAATACCGCTGCCCATCATGTCGAGGCCGAAATCGCGGTAGAACACCTTGCCCAGCTTCTGCCCCGCGCGCTGTGCAAAAGCCTCCTGCACAGCCAGGCTGGCGCCCTCCCAGCATTCAGACAGATCGATACGCTTCTGCAGCAGCGCGGTGTTGATCACCGCCGGATCCAGCCGCACCAGCTTGATGGCGTCGGGCGCCATGCCGTTCTGCTTCAGCCACGCCGGGACGATGTTCTGTACCGCCGATGCCCCGCCCCCGCCCAGCGTCATGCCGGTCAGATCCTTGAGCGAGGTCACCTTGAAGCCCGGCCGCTCTACGTAGCAGATGGCACCCGGCCAGCGCGTGTTGATCGCGCCCACCATCACCGTGTGGCCACCGTGGGCACGGTTCAGGGTCACGCTCACGGGGTCGCCGTAACCGAACTCGAACAGCCCCGCGTCGACCTCGTTCACGGTGCGCTGGCCGCCATAGCCACGCATGACCGTCACGTCCAGACCGGCCGCCTTGTAATAGCCCTTGGCCTGCGCAACCAGGATGCCGCCCGTGCTGCCCTGCGGCAGCCACGCCAGATTGACGCGCACGGCATCTGCCGCATGCGCTGCCGACAACATCCCTGCCCCCAAGCCTGCCGCGAACACCAGCCCGCGGGCCAGGGCACTTAACCGCTCCAGCATGTCTCCTCCGTCAAGATATGGTGTGACAGGACTGTGATCCGTGCGCGAAGTGCGTTATCCCTGCACCAGCGGATTTTCGATCGACCCGATCCCGTCGATGGACGCCACCATCACATCGCCGGGCTTGAGGTAAATGCCGCGGCCCATGCCGACCCCCGTCGGCGTGCCGGTGGCAATCACGTCGCCCGGCTGCAGCGTCAGGATCGACGACAGGTAGTGGATCTGCTCGGCCACGCTGAAGATCATCTCCGACGTGTTGCCGTCCTGCATGGTCTCGCCGTTGACCGTCAGCCGCATGCGCAGGTTCTGCGGCTCGGCAATACACGCACGGGGCACCAGCCATGGCCCCAGCGGCCCGAAGGTATCGAAACTCTTGCCGCGAAACCAGTCGTGTTTGAACGGATAGTCCGTCCGGCGGTTCAGATCGCGCGCACTCACGTCATTCAGCACGGTGTAGCCGGCTACGTAGTCCAGCGCATCTTCAATGGCAATCTGGCGGCCCGGCTTGCCGATCACCACGGCCAGCTCCACCTCCCAGTCGACCCGCTCCGCGTGCGGCGGGATGCGTACCTCGGCCAGCGTCGGCACCACGCTGGTCTCGGCCTTCATGAACATGTAGGGCGTGCTTTCCTCGCGCGGGGCCAGCTCGGTGCCCATCTCGCGGGCATGCTCGTAATAGTTGGAGGCAGCGGCAAAGATGCGGCGCGGCGTGAACGGCACGCGCAGCCGGTAGCCAATGAGCGGCTTGGCGGTGATGGTGCCGTCGGCAACGGCGCGCGCCGCCGCCTCGAACTGCTGCACGGCAGCCGCGCCGCTCTTGTCCCAGTCTCGGACAAGGGCATCGACGTCTATGGGCGTTGTGGCTCCCGTGGCCTGCTTCAACACGGTCTGCATGTCATACAGCGCGTCGCCCACGCTCAATCCAGCAGCAACGCGGCCATTCATTTCATAGCTTGCAATCCCGAAACTGATCACTTGTGTCCTCACTGTCGTGATGAGTGAATTTGTTTTGTATACATATACAAATCTATGTATTCAACATGTAACTAGCGTATACTCCCATTCCAGAAAAACCGGCGGACCGTGGGGTTCTCCCAAGGCAAGCCGGCACTGCCGATACAGCGTGCGATGCATCGCATCGGGTTGCCCTGCGGGGCTGCTGGCGCATAATGCGACGCACGTCTGCGTAGACCACCGTTGCGCCCAACCCCACCGCTGACACGATGACGACGCTCTCTTCCAAAATCTATCGACTGCTGTGCGACGAGATCATCGACGGCACGCTTGAGCCGGGTCAGAAGCTCGAAGAAGCGGCGCTGGCCGAGCGCTTCAATGCGTCGCGCACGCCCATCCGCGAGGCTCTGCGCGAGCTGGCCGTCCGTGGACTGGTCGAACTCACGCCGCGCAAGGGCGTAGTGGTCGCACAATTCAGCATCGAAGAACTGGCCGACATGCTCGAAGCCATGTGCGAGCTGGAAGCCCTGTGCTGCCGCCTGAGTGCGCAACGCATGAGCGTGGTCGAGAAGAAGCAGCTCGAAGTGCTCCAGAGCGACATGAACGAAGCCATCGCGCGCGGCGACGAAGCGCTCTACTTCGAGCTCAACCGTGAATTCCACGAGCTCATCTGCAAGGGCGCGCAGAGCAAATCGCTGGCGTCGATCATTGCGGTACAGCGCCAGCGGCTGGCTGGTTTCCGCGCGGCGCAACCGGCATCGCCCACACGTTTTGAAGCCGCCACCGACGAGCACCGCGAGATCGTCTCCGCCATCCTTAGCGCAGATCCGGAGCGCGCCTACAACGCGATGCGCGATCACACCGCGCGTCTGTCGATCGTCGTGCTCGGCCGCCTGAAGAAGCAGCACAGCGCCCGCGCGAGCGCCTGAGGTTTCGTCCAAAACACTCATGCCGCCACCTGCTGGGCCTGTGGCATCGAAAACCCCAATGCACCGAGCTGCGCCAGCAGCGCCCCCGCCTGTTCTGCGCTGAACGCAGTCAAGGGCGGGCGCACGCGGCTCCAGCCTTCGTGCTGCATGTGATGGCCCAGCACGGCCTTGAGCGCTGGGATCATCGGCAGCGCCTGCACGATGGTGCGCAAGGCCGTCACCTCCGCTTCCCAGGTCGCTCGCTCTTCAGCCGTCGTAGCGGCAAGCAGGCGGGCAATCGCATGCGGCTGCAGGTTGGCCGTGGCCGAAATGCAACCGGCCGCGCCCAGCGGTAGCGCCTTGCCGAGCAGCGCTTCAGACGCCGGAAACACGGCAAATTCGGGAAAGCGCTTGAGCATCGCCTCGGTATTCGCCCAATCACCTGAGCTGTCCTTGATGCCGACTACGGTGTTCGGATAAGCGGCAACCAACCGCTCGATCAGCGCGTGCGAAATCGGCACGCCCGTGAACTGCGGGATGTGATACAGGAGCACGCGCAAGGCATCCGAGCCAACGGCCTGAATGACCTCGGAGTAATACGCGAACAGGCCGTCGTCGCTTACGCCCTGGTAGTAGAACGGCGGCAGCATCAGCACACCGGCGCAATGACCTGTCACAGCATGACGCGTCAACTCGATCGCTTCCGTCAATGCGCAGGCACCGGTGCCGGGCAGCAGTTGCGTCGGGTCGATGTCAGCGGCAAACACGGCGTCGAGCATGGCGCGGCGCTCGGCCAGGCTCAGGGAACTCGCCTCGCTATTGGTGCCGAACACGGCCAGGCCCGCACCCTGCCCGACCAGCCAGCGGCAAAACGCGACAAAGCGCGGCGTGTCGACACCAAGGTCTGAGCGGAACGGCGTGACAACGGGCGCGAACACGCGCGGCTTGCCAAATGCGGACATGCAGATCTCCTAAGGGGATGAACGAAGCGGAACGGCAGCAGTCAGGCGCGGAAGAAATCAAGCATCGCGTTGCCGAGCAGCGTCTCGCCGGAATCGAAATGCGCAACCACAGAGGTGTGGTTGTGCCGAAGCATCTGCACGAAGCGCGGTGCCTGCGCGGGGCGGCCCGTGCGTTGGCGTGCCTGGGCTATGCGCTCGAAAAACGCTGCCCCGTAGGCATCGAGATACGGGTTCTCGTATTCGGCCACGACCACCATCAGCGGTACGTCGATGTGGTGTGCGTGGGTGAGCGGTGAGCGCTGTGCGTACAGCGAGGTGTCGTCCCCGAAGTACGCGCGCACGCCGGCGGCGTTCGGGTTGTCGGGTAATACGTCGGCTGCCACGCGGGCGCTGATCAGTACCGCCCCTGCAACGTGGGTAGTGCGCCGCGCGGCCAATGCCGGATCGGCGAGATACGTGGCGACATGGGCGCCACCGGCCGAATGCCCGACCAGGAAGACCCGCTGCGGGTTGCCGCCAAGCCCTGCGACATGCGCGCGCACCCAGTCCAGCGCGGCGGCCACGTCTTCCGCCCCGGCGGGGTATGGCGCATCTGGCGCCAGCCGGTATTCCACATTGACGGCTACGCACCCTTGCCGCGCAAACCAGCGCGACACGTTGTCGTAGATCAGCCCATTGAAGCTCTTGCTGCCACGCAGGAACGCGCCACCGTGCACGAACACCACCACGTCGGCGTGGCCAGTCAAGCGCGCGGCGGTATGGACGAACACATCGAGACGTTGCCGCTCATGCGGACCGTACGGCACGTCGCGCCGGACTTCACAGCGATCGGCCGCGTCATTGGCGGCAGCGGCCACCAGCGGCGTATATGCATTGATCACGAGATCGCGATGCGCGTTGATGTCGCGCCCCCAGACAGCGCCGATCTGCGCGAAGCGCTGCCTCAGCTCGGCGGAAAGATTGCCCAGCGGTTCCTGCAAAACCTGCATCCACAGCCTCCTGCATAGCGCCCGAAAACAGGGTTCGAGACGAAGCGCACTGGCGCCAACCTCATCGGACGGCGATTGGAAGCTATTCTGGTATATAAATTCATTCTTGTGTATACACAATGTATAAGTAGTATACCTAGTGAATTCTCGAGGGAACTTGCGTCACAGTCCTGCCACCTTCCATCACGGCGCACGTCGCCAAGCTTTGAGGACGTTCATGGACAAACTCCGCCACATCGCGCTTTCGGTTGAAGATCCGGAAGCCGCTGCCCAGTTTTTTGAAAAGGCCTTCGGTATGCGCCGCGCAGGCAATGCCATGCGCGGCATCTACATGACGGACGGCACCATGAACATCGCGCTGCTCAACTTCAAGGACGAGACCGTGCCTGGCTACGCCGGCCTGAAAGACGTGCGCGGCGTGATCCACTTCGGCATGTGGGTCGACAGCGTGGAAGACACTGCCGCGCGCGTCGTCGCCGCAGGCGGCACCTACCTGACGGGCCGCCACGAGAAAGACCCGAATGTGTTCTACGAGGTGAAGTACCGCATGCCGGACGGCACAGTCTTCGACATCACGGAAAACGGCTGGAAAGGCGCGGTGAAGGAAGTGGCGCCCTCGCAGTCATGAGCGCCCTGGCACAGCCCGCGGTGCTTGCGTTGATTGCATTGCCGGAATCGACAGTCGATGCGCTGCGCAGCCAGTACGCGCTGCACTACTGCCCAGACGGTATGCCACCCAATGTTCCATGTGCTGAGACGATCCGGGCCGTTGTCACCAATGGTTCGACGGGGTTGTCTGATGTTCAGATGGCGCAGTTGCTTGCGTTGGAAATCGTCTGCGCGTTCGGCGCGGGCTACGAGAACGTTGATGTGGAGGCCGCGGCGCGGCGTGGCATCGTCGTGACGCATGCGCCCGGCACCAATGCAGAAACGGTTGCTGATCACGCCTTCGGCATGTTGCTGGCGTTGGCGCGCGGTTATGCACCGCTCACCGCAGCCGTGCAGCAAGGGCGGTGGCAGCAGTCGCGCCAGGCTCGGCCAACGTTGGCGGGAGCCTCGCTCGGCATTGTCGGCATGGGTCGTATCGGGCGGTTGATTGCAGCGCGCGCGCACGGCTTTGCGATGAAGGTGGGCTATCACGGCCGCCGCGCGCAAGCCGACGCGCCGGGCCGCTATTACGCCAGCCCCGCCGCTTTGGCCGCCGCGAGCGATTTCCTGGTCATCGCTTGCAATGGTGGGCCCGAGACACGGCATCTGATCAATCGCTCGGTCCTGCAGGCGCTTGGCAGCTCGGGCTATGTCGTCAACGTATCGCGCGGCTCAGTGCTCGACACGCGGGCGCTGCTCGATGCGTTGGATGCGGGTGAGATTGCCGGCGCAGGGCTCGACGTCATCGAGAACGAGCCCGAGGTGCCAGCCGAGTTGTTCCGCCATCGCAATGTCCTGATCACGCCGCACATGGCTGGACGCTCGCCTGCTTCCTGGCTGGCACAGCGGGATGCGCTGCTCGCCAGCCTGTCGCAGCATTTCGCGCGTAAGCGCGTGCAACTGGCTGTGCCCACCGCCTGACCCCGCGGCGCGGCCAGCACAAGTTGCGCCGCGCCGTCCTGCCCACTCCCAACTTCTGGGGGATCTTCATGCACGTTCGCTCGTTGCCGGCGCTGGCGCTTTGCGTGGCTGGCCTGTCGGTGTCGCACTGCGCCTGGGCGCAGACCTCTGTCACGCTGTACGGCCTGGTTGGGCTCGACATGGCGAGTTCCAAACGAAGCGGTGGCCCACCCGCAACGCTCCTGCAGCAAGCACCCGGCCTGACCGCACCTTATTGGGGCGTCAAGACCACCGAAGACCTGGGCGGCGGCACCCGCGCCATCGCCGTGTTGGAGAGTTTCTTCCAACCCGACACCGGCGGTATGGGCCGCACGTCGGCCGACCCGTTCTGGGGCCGCAACAGCTACGTCGGTCTGGAAGGCAGATTCGGCAAGCTGACCTTCGGGCGGCACACCAATCTGATGTATCTCGGTGAGCAAACCCTCAACCCGTTCCAGGCGTCGATCCTGTTCTCGCCGCTGGTGATGCAGACGTTCGTCGCCTCATATGGCGGTGCCATCGCAGGAGACACGGTCTGGAACGACGGCATACAGTACAGCAGCCCCAACCTGAATGGCCTCAAGGCCACGGCCGTGTATGCATTGGGCGGAAAACCCGGCGCGCCGGGCGTCTACAACACTGCTGCGTCGCTGCACTACACGTCGGCGGCGTTCACCGCCGTCGCGACCGTGCAACGCAACCGGATCGTTGCAGGAGCCGCCGCCCCAAGCCAGGACGCCTACCTGGCCGGTGCCACTTACGACTTCACCTGGTTGAAGTTGTACGGCGCCGTCCAGGGCACGCGCACAAGCGCCACGGACATCGGATCGCATACCTATGAGGTCGGTGCTTCCGTGCCATTGACCGCGCAGTTGTCGCTGTTGGGCGAATGGGCAAACACACGCCGCACGGCGCCGCGCGGCGTAGCCACCACGCGCAATACCGCGGCAGCGGGGCTCGACTACGCCTTCTCCAAGCGCACCGATGTCTATGCAGTCAGCGTCTACGACCGGCAAAGCGGCAGCGCAACGGCCATGACCTACGCCATCGGCATGCGGCATCTGTTCTGACGCGCATCGGCTATCCGGGTCTACCCGCTATAACCAAATCAGCGTTTTGTATAAAAAAATAAAGCTCTAAATCCAAATGATTCTCTACGTATAATTTTTTTAGTCTGTGTATACACGAAGGCATCGACACAGACAGGAAGGGCTTTAGAGCCGGCTACGCAAGCGACGAGCAGACAAAACGATCTGCCGCTGCACAAGCCGCCCTCCCTGCAGCAACCACACAAAAAACTCGGAGACCCAATGAAAAGGAAACTACTCGCCGCCGGCGCCATGCTGCTGTGCGTAAGCAGCGCTGCGCAAGCAGACTCGCGCGTCTGGCTGTCCGGCTACGTCGATCTGAACATCTCGCACCTGATTTCTTCGGGCAACGGCACCACCACGCGCATGTCGAGTGGAGGCTTGAACAACTCGCGCTTCAACATCAGCGGGGTTGAGGATCTGGGGGATGGCAACCGGGCCGTGTTCACAATCGAGCCGATGTTCTCGGCCGATGACGGCAAGCAGGCGACGCAGTTTCGCCAATCCTTTGTGGGTCTGAAGAGCGACAAACTGGGCGAGATCACGCTTGGCCGCCAGTTCACGCCGTCGTACTGGATTGCCGGCTATGCCGACCCGAGCTGGGCGGCTGATTTCAGCATGGTCAACAACATGGAGTTCTTCTACGCGTCGTACCGCGTAGACAACGCCATCCAGTACAAGACACCGAGCTTCTTCGGTTTTACCGGCCGCGCGATGTACGCCACGGGCCTGGAAGACACCACGCGTGCAGGGCGCTTCCTGAGCACGAGCCTGGAGTACCGCAGCGGCCCCCTGTTCCTGGGTGCGGTGAGCGAGCTGCAGTACACGCGCGACATCTTCAACAGCAGCCGCATCAACTCGTCGCGCGACAACTATTTCTCTGCCGTCTACAAGATCGGCGGCTTCGAGCCCACGGCCATCTTCCACACGTACAACGGCTATTACGCCTACCCGCCGTACGTTGCGTTCAACTCGCGCGGGTGGGACGCGCAGCTCGGCGCGCGCTGGAACATCGACGGCCGCAGCCGCGTCTATGCAAGCGCCGTCTACCGCCACGACGACAACAACACGAAAGTCTCCAACGCCGTGGGCTTCGTAGCGGGCTACATCTATGGGCTATCCAAGCGGACCGACCTGTACGCAACCGTCGCGCACATCAAGCTGAAGAACAACGTGTCGGTCCCGTATCCGGTGACGTGGCAGGCCTACCCGAACGCAGGCCAGAGTCCCACCGGTTTCCAGATCGGCATCCGCCACGCATTCTGATCCGTCTTCATTCCAAGGAGAAACCCCCATGCTTCGATCGCGACATCCGCGTCTGAAAACAGCCCTGACACAGGGCGCGACGCTCGCGTTCATTCTGGCCACGGCATCATCGCAAGTGATGGCATCCGGCCCCACACCTACGGCTGAGTCAGCCCCCAGCCAGGCACCGGTAGCAGCACCTTCGGGCACACCCGGCATGCCCAACGTGAAAGACCCATACCTGGCCGGCTGGCTGCGCCTGACGCCTGACCGCAAGCCGGCCCCGCTCAAGGCGGGTGTCGATTACGGCATGGACCCGGCCACCGGTAAGTTCATCTGGCCGAAGGCCACGCCGGAAGTACATGAAGGCAAGCGCTTCCCCGGCGAGATGACCTCGTGGGACAAGAAGAGCTACGCGAAGAACGTCAAGGTGCTGGCGTTCTATCCGGGTGTCGGCTCGCCCTTTCATGCGTGGAACAACATCCTCGACTTTCAGGGCAAGCGTTACCTGTACATCCACGACCGCGACTACTTGCGCATCATGGACGTGACCGATCCGGCCAACGGCAAGGTCGTATTTTCCAAGGGCGGCGTGTGGGGTCCGAAGGGTTCGAGCGAGAAGTACGATCCGAACACAGTGCAGGACTATCTGGGCGGCGCCACCATCGCGTGGAGCAAGAAGCTCGGCAAGCCAGTGCTCGTCGCTTCGTTCGAGATCGGCCGCTATGGCCTCATGACCGAAAAGATCGACCAGCCTGACAAGGTGGCCGCACAGCGCAGCTACAACTCGCTCAAGGGCTTCAAGGTCTTCGAGATGGACGGGCCGCTGCCGGACCAATGGAAGCTGATCGCAACCCGCACGACCGACTACCAGCATCCCAACGCGCCGATCGGCCAGCAGCAGGGCTCCGGTTCGCTGGACGCGCCTGAATACTATGGCGGCAAATACATGATCCTGTCGTCCGCGCCGGACGACAGCTATGCGCTGACGGAGTATCCGAACTATCTGTACTCGCCGGGCTACCAGGTGTGGGACATGTCGGACCCGGCCGATCCGAAGTTCGTCTCGCAAATTGCGGTGCCGGGCCAGATCCTGGGCAACCCTGAGCACGAACAGGCATATCTGATGAATCCGCGCGCGGGCAACCGCACGTCATGGATGGGTTCACGCAACCCGATCTTCCTGCCCAAGCCACTGGAAGCGGGCGGCAAGATCGGCTTTGGCGCGATGGGCGGCCTCGGGTTGTATTCGTTCGATCTGTCCGACCCGGCCAATCCGAAGATGCTCAGCAACGTGAACACACCGCCAAGCTTTGCCGGCACAGAGTACGACAATGCCGACGTGAGCCAGTACGCGCGCACGGGCTACGTGTTCACCAATGGCTATCCGATGAACCGCGATTGCTATGAACCGTACAAGGACATCTTCGTGGTCGATGCGCGCGACCCGAAGCATCTGAAGATCGCGACCAAACTGCCCGAGCCCGAGATTCCGCCGGGTGCGCCATTCACGAGCTTCTGCCAGCGCGGTGGCAACTATGGCCCGAAGCGGGCCAACGCCATCGGCCAACCAGGCGGCTGGAAGCAAGGCATCGTGCCGTACTCGTTCTACAACGCGGGCGTGCAGATCTATGACGTGAAAGACCCTGCGCATCCGTCGATCGCGGGCTATTTCATTCCCGCGCTGGCCGACGAGACGCAACTGCCGTCGTACACGCTGGGCAAGGGTGTGTTCGCAATCTACACCGAGTACGACCGCAACATCATCTGGGCCTTTACGGAGGATGGTGCCTACGCCCTGTCGACACCGTTGCTGGGCGAGCCTGTGATGGGCGCACCTGCCAAGCCCTGGCCGCATCGCTAGTCAGCCTTTCGCACCGGGCGCCCGCCTGCACAGGTTTGCAGCGGGCGCCAGCACCAGAACAAGCAGAATCCATGACATTGAAGAAATCGGCAGTGCTCTCCATGTTTGCGGCGTTGTCCGGCATGCTGGTTGTGCCCGGGCATGCCGCGCCTTCTTCCAGCGAAGAGACGTGCCGTGCGTGCCACACGATGGACACGGCCAAGATCGGGCCGCCCTTCGGCTCGATTGCCGAGCGCTACAAGGACGATCCTGACGCGGTTGCCAAACTGAAGAACAGCATGCTGGAAGGCAGCAGCGGCAAATGGGGCGCCGGCACCATGCCGCCGAACGCGATCACGCCGGAAGAGGCCGACCGGTTCGCGCGTTGGATCATGCAGCTCAAGCCGGTTGCCGCCAGGTAGTGGGTAGCTAGACCTTCCCAGCGCGAAAGCACCCAACCTCGTGGTCATCGACCATGCCGGTCGCCTGCATGAAGGCGTAGCAGATGGTCGGGCCGACAAACTTGAAACCGCGCTTGACCAGCGCCTTGCTCATCGCCTTCGACGCATCGGTCGCGGCGGGTGCATCGCGGTAGCTGTCCCATCGGTTGACGATGGTCTTGCCATCGACGAACGCCCACAGGAATGCGTCGAGCGAACCCATTTCTTCCTGAAGCTCCAGCACCTTCCGCGCATTGATGACGGCGCCCTCGACCTTGGCGCGATTGCGCACGATGCCTGGATCAGCGAGCAGCTTTTCAATGCGCGCCGGCGTGAAGCGCGCCACGCGTGCCGCATCAAACCCCTCGAACACTTCCTGATAGCGCGCCCGCTTGCGAAGAATGGTCTGCCATGACAGCCCGGCCTGCGCACCTTCGAGAATCAGCATTTCGTAAAGGTGGCGATCATCGTGCGAGGGCACGCCCCACTCGGTGTCGTGATATGCGATCATCTGCGGGTCTTCGCCCGCCCAGCAGCAGCGCGCCATATGTTGCCTCCTAGATCCAGCCCGATTTGCGCAATTTGCGATACAGCCACACGCAAGCGGTGGCGGTGCACGCCAGAACGATGGGATACCCCGCCGGATGCTCCAGCTCCGGCATGCCCTTGAAGTTCATGCCGTAGTTGCTGAACACCACAGTGGGAATTGCCAGAATAGCGCCCCAACCCGCCAGCCGCTTCACGATGTCGTTCTGCGTGACCGACACGAGCGCCACGTTCACCGAGATGGCCGTGGTCAGCATTTCACGAATCACGTCGAGTGCGCCCACCGCGCGGTGCGCATGGTCGGCAATATCCCGGAAATACGCGCGCAGCTCTTTGGGCACCACGTCTTCATGCAGGCGCACGAGCTGGCCGGCGATGTCTTCCACTGGCAGCGCAGCGTTGCGCAGCCGCAGAAGCTGGCGCTTGAGCGTATAGAGCCGCTCGATGGCCGCGCGATCGAACGTGTCGCCAAAGATCTGGCTTTCGATCTGCTCGAACTCTTCCTGCAGGCGTTCGAGCACGGGCTGATAGTTGTCGACCACAAAGTCCATCACCGCGTACAACGCAAACGGTGCGCCCTTGGCCAGCAGTTGCGGCGTGCGCTCGCAGCGCTCGCGCACCGGCGAATACGACGCCGACGGCCCGTGCCGCACAGAGACGAGAAAATCCCTGCCGACAAACAGGTGCGTCTCACCAAAGACGACGTTGCCGTTTTCCATTTGCGCGGTGTTCAGCACGATGAAGAGCACGTCGCCGTACAGTTCGAGCTTGGGGCGCTGGTGCGCATTGCGCGCATCTTCAATGGCGAGATCGTGCAGGCCGAACTCCTCCTGCACGCGGTCGAGCATGGCGTTGTCCGGCTCATGCAAACCCAGCCAGACGAACGAGCCCGGCGTGTGCAGTACGTCGCTGATGGCTTCGACGGACAGGTCACGCTCGCGCTTGCCGTTACGGTACAGCGCGCTGTTGATCACCATGGACATGGTTGTCTCCGGAACGCATTCAGCGCGCATTAGCGGTCTGCGGGCTGATCTGCTGTCTTGGTATCGGATGCGGTAGAGGCCTGGGCGGCCAGCGCCGGCACTTCGGCCAGGCGTGTTTCGATCTGCGCCAGCGCTTCGGACAGCGCGTGGACGAGATCATCGGGCAATCCGTCGAGCGTGGCATTGATGAAGGCGATGCGGCGCGGCATGCATTCAAGCACGACGGCCAGGCCAGCATCTGACAGCGACACGTTAGTCAGGCGGTTGTCACGCGCATCGGTTGCGCGTTCGATCCAGCCGAGCTGCTCCAGCACCTTGAGTTGGCGGGTGAGCGCGCCAGGGTCCATCTGCAGGCGCTCGGCGAGCTGCTTCTGGGCCATGCCGCCTCCGGTGTTGTCATGCAGCGCCAGCAGGATGCGCCAGCGCGGCATCGGCTGGCCGACATGCGCCTCGAAGGCGGCCATGAACGCACGATACGTGCGGCCGAACTGGTGCATGACGGCGAAGCGTTCGCGTTCAGAGGTCATCGATCAGGGCTGAGATTGCTGGGGAACCGCGCATCCTAACCGCTCCGGCTTGTTCTCGCCTATCCGGCGCCTATTCCGTATGTTGCACAGGCTCGACATGGTGCAGCACCACGGGCGGCACCCGGCGCACATACCAAAGGCCGATCAACGCTACTACCGTCGCCACAATCAGACCGATATGGATGGCACTGACCAGCACATGGCGCGCGGCTTCGAGCAGAGCCGTACCGTCGTGGCCGGCAACATGCAACTGCGAGAGCAAGGCGGCTTGCGAATCATGATCGATGAGAATTTCGGGATCGGCAAGCTGGCGCAGCCATTGCATCGCGTTGTCAGCGCTTAGCGCATTGGCAACGCCCGCGGCATAGCGCTCGCTCACCAGCGTGCCGACCAGCGCCGTACCCACCATGCCACCGACCATGCGCAGCGATTGCAGCAGCGCCGTGGCAATGCCCAGGTGCGCGCGGCCGGCCGTCTGCTGCGCAAACACGGTCAGATTGGGCAGCACGAAACCGAGCCCCAGACCGGCCAGCAGCATCAGCAACGTCAGCACCGCGTGCGGCATGCCCTTGGACGACACCGACATGCCTGCCACCGCCACGGTCAGCAGCGCAAAGCCGGCATACAGCATGGCATTGGGCTTGGGAATGCGCGTGACGATGCGCCCGTTGATGATGCTGCCCAGCGTGATGCACACCACCAGCGGCGTAATCACCAGGCCGGCTTCCTGAGGCGACATGCCAAACCCGCCCTGGAACAGCAGCGGTGCGTAGAACAGCACCGCAAACATCGAGAAGCCCGACAGCAACGCCAACATGAACAGCGCGGCCAGCGCCGGATTGCGCAGCATGTCGAACGGCAATAGCGGCTGCTCTGCACGCTGCTCCCACCACCACAGCGCCACAAATGCCGCGGCCGACAGCACCAGCCAACCAAGCAGCGGCAGCGACAGGCCATGCCGCGGCAGCCATTCCACGAACAACTGCAGCGCACCCAGCGCCACCGTGATCAGCACCGCACCCTGCCAGTCCAGCCGGATACGCCCGGTATGCGCGTTCTGGCGCAGATGCGGCAGAAAGCGCCAGGCAAACCACAGCCCCAGCACACCGAACGGAATGTTCACGTAAAACACCGACCGCCAACCGAACGCCTGCGTCATCCAGCCGCCCAGCGTCGGGCCGATGGCGTTGGCAATACCAAACGACGCGCTCAGCATTACCTGCCAGCGCAAACGTACACGCGCATCGGGAAAGAGATCGGGAATGCACGCGTAAGCCGTGCCGACCAGCATGCCGCCACCAATGCCCTGCAGCGCCCGCGACCACACCAAGAACGTCATGCTGCCGGCCATACCGCACATGACCGACGCCAACGTGAACACCACGATGGAGGCAATCACAAACGGCTTGCGTCCGTAGAAATCTCCCAGGCGGCCAAAAATCGGCACCGTCACCACTGACGTCAGCAAATACGACGTTGCCACCCAGGCGTACAGCTCAAAGCCTTTGAGTTCCGCCACCACCGTCGGCAGCGCCGTGCCGACCACGGTTTGGTCGAAGGCGACCAGAACAACGACAAAGCAGATGCCGATCATCGCCAAGAGCGATTCCTTGAACGGCAGAACCTGAGTATGGGAGTGCGGGAGCGCAGTGTGGACGGCCATGGCGGAGGGCGGGAATATAAATGATACATCAACGATTGATGTGTCAACGATATTGTAGCGAGGTCCGGGATGGCTTGCTGAGAGAGCCAAGGAAAAGTCGCCACTGGAACGCGTAGTCCGCGGTATGGAGGTAGCCGGTCTCGCGCGCTTTTCTACGAGTTTTCCGAATAGGCGTGCTTGGCAAGCGCGGCAATCATGGGCGAGTGCTCGTAGTCTGCCCAGGAGAACCATATGCTCAGAGCCATCGACGGCGGTGGTGGCGTCCCGACGCCGCCCCAGCCCATCCAACCGCCGCCGCCCCCCAGTGCGCGCGATGTGTCCGATGCCGAGACGGCCCTGAAGAATGCGCTCCAGGGCAAGGCACCCGACGATACAGCGGCGCTGAAGGCTGCCATTGAGAAAATTCAGCAGACGCAGCCCTCAGTCAGCAGAGATGCGCTTGCGCGGGCCGCCATCCTGTTGCAGGCCGCGCACAACGGCCCGGCACGGGCCACGCCGCAACCCAAGGTCGACTCGCTCAAGCAGGCCGCCAGCCAGGTCGGCCTCACGCACGTGTTCGACAACACGACGCTGGACAGCGCCACGCAGTCGCTGTCCGATAAACCGCTGGCAACCGACCAGGCCCCGCCCACGCAAGCCGTGACGCTGCAAGACGCACGGGCCGCCATTCAAGCGGGGCTGGACGGCGGCATGACAGAGGCCGAAGCCGTCAACGCGGCGCGTGCCCAGCTTGGTGGCAGCGAACAAAACGAGACGGTCCTGAGCGAAGCCGCGCTGACCATCGCAGCCGAAAAAGCCGTGGCAGACGGCAAGGTCCCGGCCGATGCCGACCCCATCCAGAATGCTGCCAAGCAGGACGTCTGGCTCGGCATTTTCTCCAAACCCACCATCGACAACGTGGTGAAGGCGCTGCACGTCGAGCTCAAGCCGGCCGCCAACCTGGACGACACCGTCAAGGCCACTCAGACCGCCTTCGAGACCTGGCAGAAAGATAAGGCCGCCAATGCCGACGCGGCCACGCTGGCGCGCGACAAGCAGGCCTATCACACCGCCCTTTCCGATGAACTGAACGCCGCTGCCGGCCAGCCCGACAGCCAGTGGCGTGCCGATCCACTCCAGACCGATCGGCGCCTGCTTGCCGAGCGCCTGGTCGTGCAACGCAACAGCGCCGCAAGTGGCACGCAAGGTGCCCCTGCCGCCGCCAGCGTGCTGAACGACCTGCACGCCGCTGAGATCCTCGACGCGGCGCAGGCCGCGCGCGCGTCGGGCGGCGCCGACGGCAACCTCAAAGCAGCGCAGGCGCTCACCCAGCAGTTGCGCGGCGTGGCCAACACCGACCCGCTCTACGCGAGCGTGATGGACGACGCACGCACGCAAGACATCCAGTCTGGCGCGCTGCAGGACATCACCCAAGCCAGCGGCAAGAACCCGCACGACACGCTGGTGGCAGAAGGCAACGCCCTATCGCGCTACAAGGACACGGTGCTGTACAAGGACCTTGTCAACTCGGTGCTGAACGCCGGCATCACGCACGACAACATTACAAAGGTGGGCACGCCAGGTGAGCTGCGCGACATCGCGGCGCTGCTCGAAGACGTGCAGCGTGCCTCGCCTGAACTGGCGCAGGCGCTCTACACCCAAAACCTGCAAGGCAAGATCGACAGCAAGATCAAAGCGGGCGACCCCGAGGTCTACGCGCCCTCCATGCAAACGCTGGACAAGCGCGACGATTACTACGGCCCCATCAGCCGCATCGTCAACGCGCTGGGCGGCCCGAAGAGCGACGGCGCAGCCCATGTCATGGGCAGCCTGCGGTCCTTCCTCTACAACGCGCAGGCCGACCAGGACCGCTACAAGGAAAACGGCTACACACCGCCCAGCACACCGTTCGACACGCTGGGCCTGGCCAAGGCCAACAATGCATCGATGGCGCCGTACCAGACCATCATCGATGAAGACCCGAACGGCGCGCTGTCGAAAACGCTGCAGAAGCACACCGGCCTGAAGCCATCGCCGCCCACGGTGCAGGCCGGCCCGGACGATGCGGCCCACCTGTCCAAGGCCCAGGCGGCGTTGGACAAGGCGCTGGGCGGCGGCACAGCCGATGCGGCCGGTCTGCAGAAGGCGCTCGATGCCGCGCGCAACGACAAGGCAAACGCCGACATCAGCAACCAGACGTGGGCCCAGGCCGCGGTACTGGCACGTGCCCAGGCGGTGACCGTTGCACGGCAACAGGACAACACCGGCGACAAGACAGGGGACAAGGCCGGGCAGCCCCAAACCCCCAGCGACCCCATCGACCAGGCCACCAAGGACGTCGACGGCGATCAGCTTTTTACCGAACAGGACCTGCAGGACGGCGTGAACGCCCTGCGCACGGGCAACGTGGCGGCAACGCCGGATGCCAAAACGCCCGACACGCAGCGCGACGGCGCCCAGCCCGACACCACCGCCCATCTGGGCCAACTGGTGGCCAGCGGCATGACGATGCCCGAGGCCATTGCCGCCACGCGAGCCTGGCTCGGCGGCAACGAACAGAACGAAGCGATGCTGACGCAATCCGCACTGACGGTGGCTGCGCAGCAACATCTGGAGGACTACTACCAAGACCCGACAAAGGACCCCGTCGATGCCGGGGCCCAGGACCTGGCCAACCTGAAGGTGCTCGACCCGGACGTGCTGCGCGTGACGGCCGGCATCATGAAGCAGGACATTCAGCCCGACCAGAAGGCACTGGACGGCGCGGTTACGCAGGCCCGCACCGACTACGCGGCATGGCAGGACGCCAAGGCCAAATCTGACAAAGCGCCCGACAACGCAGACCTCAAAGCCGCTGCCGCGCGCGCCCTGCAGTCGTATCACAACGACCTCGACCAGGCACTGAACGTAGCCGCCGGCCACAAACCCGAAGATGGCGATTGGCAGCTCAACCCCGACAACGTCGATACTCTGTGGAAAGCGCAGAACGCCGTCACCATGGCCGGCATCGCGCCCGAGATGGAGGCGGCGCGCGGCACCGGCAAGGACTCGCCCGAGTTCAAGCAACTGCTGACGAGCTTCCAGCAATGGCAGACGGGGCTGGGCGCGCAACAGGTGCTGCACATCGCCGCGCATGCCCTGCAAACCAACGGTGGCCCGGGCAAGGGCGACGCGGCGGCGGCCAAACGGCTCACGGGCCTGCTCGCCGGCATGCAGTCCGGTGACCCGCTGTTCGACCAGGTCATGGGAGACGCGAGCATCTCGGGCTTGCAGCAGCGCGCGCTGCAATCCATCCTCGACCATGCGCCCATGATGTGCACCGCCGCCAACGACGGCAAGGATTCGCCGCAGGGCCGGCTCACCGCCATGGGCACGTCGCTCGATGTCTACAAGGGCACGATCTTCTACGCGCAACTGCTGGACGACACGATCCAGGCGCCGCAAACGCAGTCGCTGTTTCAGCAGAGCGGCGCCCAGGTATTCGGCAAGGACAAGAAAGACCAGGCCAACGCCGCGGCCGATCAGATGAACGGCGTCGCGCCAGACCTGGCCGCTGCGCTGTACCACAGCCAGTTCCAAGGCAAGCTGGACGTGACTGACCTGAAAGCCATGTCGCGCATTTACGCGGCCGCGGGCGGCGCACGCAACCAGGACATGACCGACCTGCGCAAGCAGATCGAGGGCCTGATGCTCAAGCCCCTCGACAACGGCGGGCTGGGCACCGAATCGGTGGATTCGCGGCTGAACACCACGTACTTTGTTGGCGGCGATGGCATGGCCGTGGTCACCGGACAGGATTTCGGACTGAAGGATGTGAAGGACGACAACGTCCCGATGCAGCTCACGCAGGACATCATCGGCGACAACATCGGCGACGACGTCAGCAAGGAGATCCGGCGCGAGACCGGCTTCAAAGATTCCCCCAAGCCGCCGACGCCGGCCAACGCCGACCCGAACGCGAGCCCACCGCTGAAGAACGACCTGCACTGGGCGCCCGACACCGCAGGCGTGAGCTCGGGCACCACCGCTGGTGTCACGGCCAGCGGCAACACCGTCGGGCTGCCTTGGCAAGACGGCATGCACACCGTCACCAGCCAGGCCCAGGTGTACAACGCCGTCGGTCAGGCGTATGGGCTGGACCCGACATACACGGCACGCTCACTGGACGAGCAGCAAGCCATGGCCGACGGCCAGTTCGCTGAATACAGCGGCAACGAAGTCGTCTACGATCACAAGGGCCACAAGACCACACTGGCACAGGTGGCCAGCCAGCTCATGCACGGCGAAGGCGTGAACACGCCCAGCGGCGCCACGCCCGTGGCACTCACCTCGCTGTCGATGCAATGGTGGGACAACCGCGAGGGCAAGGGCGACGCCAAGCGCCTGGCCATCATGGAGGGCATCGGCACCGACGGGCGCTACATCGACGTGGGCCCGGCCGATACCACCGTGCGCAACGGCTATGGCGACTGGCAATCGCACAGCGGGCTGGATCGCGGCCTGCTGATCGCCCAGCCGCACTGGGTGGTCGACGCCAACGGCAATCTGATGACCGACGACGGTTACTGGAAGACCTACAAGCCCGACGACCACTGGTACAACTGGGAACACCTGAAGACCGATCTGGAGATCGGCCTGACGGTAGCGGCCGGCATCATCACCACCGTCGTGCAACCGGAGACCGCTGCGCTGTGGGCCGTGGTGCTGTCGAACTTGGCCGATGCGTACTTTGCGGTGACGGCCGTGGCAGGGGCGGCACACTCGATCAATGCGCTCTCCACCGCCAAGGGTCGTGAAGACCCGTGGAACTGGGTGGGCCTGGGTGCCAACGTGCTGGGCGGTGCGGCCGGCGTAGGCGGGCTCGTGAATCGCACGGCCGTGGCCGCAGCGCGCGTGGGCGCCTACAACGCCGACTTCATGGAGGCGATCAACGCTGTGCGCATCACGCGCGGCGCCAGCGCGGAAGATGCCGCGCGCATCAGCCTGCTCAATGACAATCGCTGGGCCTTGCGCCCGTTCCAGAACAACCTCACCAACGCCGTGCTCAGCCACGCGCTGTATGGGTCGCCCGCGGCAACCGCCAACGCGGCGCAACGGCTGAATGCCGTGTTCGGCGTCACGCGCAACCCGGGCGTCGTCGCAGACCTCACGCAGGGCACGCTACGCTTGCAGCGGCTGAATGAGGCCATCCCGCTACTCAACCGGGCGGACGTGCTCGCCAGGTTGCCCGCACGCCTGCGTCGGCTGGCCGGGCTGCGGTTCCTGGGCGGCGGCGCCCTCGCCTATCGACTGATGGGTACCGGCGCGCTCAACACCAACCTCGCGGCGATGCTGCACCAGGGGCAGTCGCTGGCGACATCCAACGGCCAGGCCACGGGCGAAGACTGGGTGCAGTTCTTCACCTCGGCGGGGCTCATGGGTGCCGGCATGGGCGTGGCGCGCCAGCATGGCGCATCGCAGCGGCAGGCCTACGAGGCGGCGGCGGCCAACCTGGCTGCTTCCGGCATGCGCATGCCGGGCGTGGCGCCCGACCCGGGCAGCACGCCGGTACAACGCGTGGTGCCCGAGCTTGGGCCGCGTGGCGCCGAATCGGCACTCGAATCGCAGCAGGCGCTGCTTGCCAGGGTGCAGACAGACGGTGCACAGGGTGCGTTGAACAATAACCAGGTGTACCGCCTGTACTCCCGCACGGGCGGCGTCACCGGCCCGGAAGACACCATGCCGGGCGAATTCTATTTCCCCCGCCTGATCGCACTGGCAGAGCAGCGTCCCGAAGGGGCCTACACCGTGTCGCAAGCCGACGGCGCCTTCGTTGACAGCACGATGCCGACGGAAGGCCGCGCGCGCACCACGTTCTATCACTTCATGCGCGAAGACGGCCGGGTCGACCCGGACGCCGTCACCGAGCGCGTCTATGTCAATGCAAAGACGCCGCATGTACTCGACGTGCTGGACTTCCTGGTGCGCGGCGTGGTGGACCAGCCCGGGCGCTTCCCCGGCATCTACGCGGCCAAGGCGGCCGGCCCTGACGCCGCCGGCCCGCGCGCCGACAACATCGTCGTGTATGCCACCGACCGCGCGGCCGTGGACCGCGTGGTGGAGGCGTTGCGGCATTACCAACAGCAGCATCCGGACTACTTCCACGACACGGTGCCGTCGATGACCGAGGCGCAGCTGCGCGGCGTGTCCACCGCAGCGGAACCGACCCCCGCGATGGTCAACCGGTTGCTCAGCGCCATCGACAGATTTGCCGCCGGCAACACGCAATTTGGCACCTCCGACATCGGCCGCACACCCAGCCCGGAACAGAGCTTTGGCGGCATCCGCGCCTACGCAATCTCCTTGGCCCAGCACGACACCGTGCTGGCGCAGCAGGCCGCGGCGCAATACGGCGTACCGTTCGATTACAGCGCCGCGCTGCAGAAAGCCACCAGCCGGCGCTTTGCCGAAATCGGCATCGACCCCGCCAATCCCGCGCGCAACCTCGGCGGCCCCGTGTCACGCCCGGCCGGCTCGCCCGATTACAGCGGCACCGGCACGCAATACCGCCCCCACGACGGCACATACCAGACCACGCCGGCCGACCGCGTGACGATGTCGTTTGGTGGCGCACCGCTGCCGCCCAGCGCCCACGCATTGATTGGCGCCTCCGACACGCTCACGCGCCAATTGCGCCTGCTGCACGACGCGGGCTGGACGGTGCGCCTCGGACACAGCAACCGCGGCTCTGCGGTGGATACCGAGCGCAAGACCATCACGCTTGACGCCAACGCGCCCGACGCCGGCGCGCTGGTCTACACGCTGAGCCATGAGGCCGACCACGCTGTGAAGGCCGAACTCGATCTGCAGGGCCTGCAACACCACAGCGAGGGCAGCTTCGTGCAGACCTTGCTCGCCGGCGAGGCCAGCGCGCAGGGCAACGCGTTCAACGTCCGCGACGAGGTGCTGGCCGCAACCGGTGTAGACATCGGCGCCCGCGCGCAGATGCCGCAGCCCCTGGAACAGGCCTACGCGCAGTGGGATGCGAACAACCCCGAGGCCTACCTGCGCCTGGCGCAGACCATGGCGAGCATGCGCACGTCCGTCGCGCCAGACCAGACCTACGTGCAGTACTACGCCTCGCACTGGAACGGCGACGCGCCCGGCACACCGCACATGCCAGCGCCGGCGACAGCGTCGGGCGCCCAAAAAGCGGCGCAGGCTGCCGAATGGCTCGATGTGAAAGACTTGCGGACATTGCGGCACGTGCCCGGCGCCGAGGTGCCCAGGCTGAGCGATCTGGCCAACAAGGCGGGCAGCAACACCGTCCTGATCGCGCTCAAGGGCACCAGCCAGCCGGACGGCACGCCCGTCATCATCGCGACCACGCAACTGCGCGACGACGGCACCTTCGCGCCGCCCCAGGCCGTACGTGGCAGCAACGTCCCCAAGATCGTCAAGCGCGCCGTGCGTGGCGACAACTCAGCCATGCACACCGCACGCAAGGGCGTCGACTTCTACATCAGCCCCGTGTCGTACGAGCGGTTGCAGGCCTTTGGCGGCCCATCGCGCATCAATGGCGATGAGGGTTCTCATGTGCTCTCGCCTGCGGCCGACAAGATCGACACCGAGGTGGTCGACCATATCCAGCAGCTTGGTGGGGCCAAGCGCTACAAGAGCGTGCAAGAGGCGACCAGCGCCGCGAAGGACGACAACATCATCTACGTCATCGACAAGAAAGGCGGTGCCCCGAAGGGCCATGCCAAGCGCGGTACCGACGGCACGTGGACATACCACGTGGATGCACCGATGGACGGCGCCACCGTGCCCGAACGCAGCCTCGAAGCCGCCTTTGCCAAGCAGCAGACGCACGGCGCACGCACACTGCGCAGCGCGCCGCGCGGCGTACGGTTCGTGGTCAGCTCGGTGCAGCCCGAGACGGTCAAGGAACTGGGCGGCTTCCTGGAGCCGCGCACGCTATGGAAGCGGGCCGAATACGGCATGCCGGCCTTCAAGCCGGGCGAAATTGCACAGGCGACCACCACACTGAACCGACAGGCCAACGGCGGCTTCCTGCGCGGGCGCGCTGCGCAGCTTCTGCAATGGCGGCAGCGCACGCTGGAGGAGCCCGTCACCACCGGCACACCGCTGGAAGCCTCCGCTCTGGGCTACGCCAACGCGCGCATGTTGCCCGACACCGACGCCCATGCGCTCGACTACAGCGGACCGAACATCGTCCACCTGCGCGACCTGGTGAAGCAAGGCTGGCTCGAAGCCGGCACGCACTACATCTACGTCTACAAGACAGGCGACAACGCGGGCGAGCTGGGCGCCCATACGCCCACCGGCCGGCTGGAGCCTGATGGCAACGCCCTCACGTGGTATGGCGCCTGGAACAAGGCAGCCGCGCAGCAGAACGGCACCCCGGCCAAGGAACTGGCCGTCGGTCACGACAGCTTTGGCGCGGATACCCACTTCCTGCTCACGCGTCTGCCGCCCGATCAATTCGAGGCATGGCAGCGCAGCGGCACCGGCCTGGATATTGGCGTGTACCAGCCGGTGCTCTCCAGCACCACCACGGTGGCGCTGCCGCCCGATGCACCCAAGCTGGGCAACCTCACCCGCCCGCTGGACGAGGTCGAGCTGCTGGCCGGAAAGAAGGACGATCCCTATGCCAGCAATGTCGAATTCAAATCGGTCAAGGACCACGCGCCCGAGGTCGTGATGGCCGATGCGCAGCTCTGGCGCAAGATCAAGCTCAAGCTGCGCGTGGCACGCGACGTGGCCGCCAACACCGTGTCGCGCCGCGTGCCGTTCGCGGGCAAACGCATCGCACAGCGGTACTCGGCAGCAGCCACAGGTGACCGGCACATGGTCAACACGTTCCTGCGTTCGGAATTTCCGCTCCAGGCACGGCTAGCGCCGATGGGCCGGGCATATCGCCTGCGCGACGACCCCGCCAAGGCTCTCGCATTCATCAAAAAAACGGGCGGCGCCATACCGGTGATCTCCCTCGTGGTCGACCCGTATTCGCTGCGCGCCGCTGTCGGCAAGCGCCAGGACCCGAGCTTTGTGCGGGCCGCCAAGCAGATCGATGAGAGCAACGCCACCATCGACCATAGGAATGCGCAGATCAAATCCGGCAAGGGCACCGATACGAAGAAGCTGTTCCTCGACGATCTGCACCAGTCGCATCTCGACAAATGGCTCGACCTGTCGGCGAAGACTGGCGTGGTCATCCGCCTGGAATTTGCGCCGTCGCGGCCACACATCGGCCCCAACGACCACTTCACCGCGCGCACCAATGACGCGTACGACAACCACGTACGGCTGTTCTCGATGCTCGAGAAGTGGGGCGCCACCCACCCCGATGTATCGGCGCCGCACGTCATGGTGAGCTTCCACGGCTGGGATACCGTGCTCGAGCCCGTGCCGGGCGGCGGCAACGCCAAGCTCGTCGAACAGGTGCTGGAGCGCCCCACGCTGCCCTGGGTGCATATGGGCCTGTCGTACGCCACCAATGGCGCCGACGCCATCGCCAACGAACGGCTGAACACCGCCGTGGCCGACATGGTGCTGCGCTTTGAGCAAGACGGCGCGCCCACCCAGGGCCGGCTGCATGGCGACGACGCCCTCACGCGTGTGTTCGAGCGCCCCTCCAAGAGCCAGTACGACGCCCAGAACCAGGTACTGCTGGCCGAGATCGCGCGGCTGGGCAAGCAGAAGTACAACCTGTCGGACAGCGACGTCAACGCGATCATCGACCGCGTTTTCAATGGCAACACGAGCGCGCTCGTCAATCGCGCCCGCGCCACCGAGATCGACTTTGCCAAACCGCTGTGGGAAGCCAAGCGGCGCCTGGGTCCGACAGAAAAACGCGCCAACCAGTTTGCCGACCAATGGAAGACCGAGATGGGCGTAGCTGCGCGCCCCGCGGGCGTCAAGGCGCTGCCGGCATCGGCTCGCAACCCGGCCACGCCCCTGCCTCCCTGGAAGGACATGGTGAAAGCGAAAGCGCTGTCGGTGGACGCATCAGGCGAACTGCAGAGCGCGGGGCGAGTGGAAACCACGCAGACCGCGCAAAAGGGGCTGGCCGCACCCAGACAGGCCTCGGCGGAGCTCAATGCGCTTGGCGTGGCGGGCGCCAAGCCCAAGGGTGGCGCGAGCGTGCGAGAAACGGTGACCGTTGGGGCCTCCGTGGTAGGGGGCATGGGTGCGGTACTGATCGGCATACCGGGCACCGGCGCCACTACGATTTCGCTCGCCAGCAACCCCTCCATGCTGCTGCTGCGGGTCGGCCGCTCGGCGCAGGTGCTGCATCAGGCGACGATGGCGACGATCGAGCGGGCGGACCCACGCGTCTTCAGCGAGGCCACGCAGACGATGGTCGACCGGCTGGTCAAGGCCTTGCCAAACCACAAGGAAAAGACGGAGCCGGACGACCTGGCAAAGATTGAGGACCGCCTGCGCACCTTCGTTGCCGAAGCCAACTGGAGCGTGCACAACATCTACCAGCGCCTGGGCAATCGGGAAATCACGCGCACACAGTCCAGTGAGGCCACGCAAGCCGTGTCGGCCGATCTGGTCAAACAGATCCAGGCCATCTTCAGCGGCACCGGGCTGCAGCAGGTGCACCTGGGCCACCCGCGCACCAAGCTCGGCTATTGGGGCAGGCAGATCGCCATCGGCGGTTACAGTATGGGCCTCGCCTCGTATGCGCATGCGATGTGGGCCAAGGCGTGGACACTGGGGCACGATTCGGCCATTTGGTACGTGCTGCCCACGGGCGGCACAGTAGCGTCGATTGCGTACACCACCGGCGTGCTGCTCGGGCGCGGGCGCAACATCGACATCGAGCAGCGCAGCCGCACGGTGCGCGGGCTCGATATCTCGGCAGATACGCTCGCCGCCACCGGCGGCATGCTGCTGGCCGCCGCGCAGATGGCGGGTGGCGACTACATCAAGGGCGTGCCGATGCTGCTGTCGTCGGGCGCGCTCGGCCTCTCACGCTTCAGCTCGCACTTTCCGAATGCGTCGGAGTTTGTCAGCAAGCACAAGATCGCCATAGCACTGCTGCCGCTGTCGGCGTATGCATTCAACCTGATCAAGCCGCTGTTCATGCAGGACGACAAGAACAAGCGCCCGCCCGGCACATCGGCTGTCACGCCGTCGCCCAGTGCATCACCGAGTGCATCGGCATCGCCTTCGGTGTCACCGTCGCCATCGGTCTCGCCGTCCGCGTCGCTCTCACCGTCAAGCTCGCCTTCGTCGTCGGCCAGCCCGACTGCGCCGTCAACCAGTCAGCCTCCGAGCACACCGGCCACCCCGCAACCCACGCATTCCGAGTACGTGGTGCAGCAGGGCGATACGCTCAACGGCATTGCCGACCGGTATCGCACGCCGCTGTTGCACGAGGCGCACGTCTCCGATGCGCAGCGCCAGTCCATGTCGGATGAGCAGCAGGTCGAGGCAGCCTTGGCGCAGTTGCTGCAGATCAACCCACAGTTCGCACATCGCAATGTCGGACTGATCCACCCGGACGAGCCTATCGTGATCGTGCCGTGAGCCGCGTGGCCGAGTCGGGTTCCCACCGGCCGCGGGGGCGACGCGGCCGCCCTATGCCGTCGAGCCGAGAGCATCGACGGCATGCGCGCCTGCCCGCCGCAATGCTGCGTGGCGCGTTCAGGTGCTGGCCACGAAGCGAGCCACATCGGAAAGCACAGGCCCCAGAAACTGAAGCGGCGAAGCCAGCGCGGCCACAAGCGTTTTATGGTCCAGCCGTGGATAAACCTTGAGCTCCACCGGGTGGCGATACTCCATCAGACGTTCGGCGAGTGACAGCGTATTTCGCCGGACATCCACGTAGGCATCGTGCTCCCCGGTGAGCAGCAATGCAGGAGGCAACCATCCCTGGCTGACGTGGAACAGCGGCTGGCTATCGGCTGTTTCGTTCGGATGGTTGAACACCGGTTTCACATCAGCCGCCTGAATCGGAAGGAAGTTGTAGGGGCCAGCCATGCCGATCCAGCCCGACAGCGTTTCGATGCGCAGACCCTGCGCCGCCAGCCAGCGGCTATCGGTTGCCAACATTGCTGCGTTGTAGGCGCCCGCGCTGTGCCCCGCGACGAACAGGCGCGCGCCGGCATGGCCCTGCCGATCCAGCCACCGCCGCGCGAAAGCCGTGGCGGCTGCGCAGTCCAGCAGGAAGTCTGGGTAGCGCACCTCCGGATACAGCCGGTAGTCGGCAACCATCGCAAGCGCTCCAGCGGCAGCCAACGCTTCACCTACGAATGCATAATCCTTGCGGTCGCCGTCGCGCCACGACCCGCCATAGAAGAACACAACCGCACGAGGCGGCCCTTCCATCGGGCGGACAGGTCGATAAACGTCCAGCCTTTGGCGTGAGTGTGGGCCGTAGGCCAGACCCAGCGCTGGCAAGCTTGCGTCGGACTTGGACACCGCATTCAGGACATCCAGGGCAGAACACCCGGCAAGGTTCGCCAAGGCGGCTGCCATCCATGCTCGGCGCGTCACACCAGGCATCGACGACCTCCATGCGACACCGAAGCCGAGCGAACACACGGATAGCGGCCAACGCCGCACATGCGTGGTGGGATACGGAACAATTGAAGGCGCATACACGTTCAAGGTGAAGACAATGGGCTCGACCATATACGCGGGCATGCTCGCGCTGGATGCACTGTCCAGCATGGATTCGCAAAGAGACGACCCATCGGGGCTCCGATCGATGTGCCCTGCGCGGCGGTCGACTTCGCTTGCCCCACGGACGTATCCGCGCCATGGCCCTGTGATCCGTACGGAGACATTCTTATTCCGTGCGATATCGACGAAAATGGCGAACGTGCCGGGACGCGCGCCCCCTACGACCGCCCCGGCATCCGACCATTGAACGTGGAGAACGCCATGCGCGACATCATTGACGGTTTCCTGCGCTTTCAGCGCGACATCTATCCGCAACGGGTAGAGCTTTTCAAACAACTTGCGACATCACAGAACCCCAAGGCCCTGTTCGTGACCTGCTCGGACAGCCGCGTCGTTCCGGAGCTGCTCACACAACGTGAACCCGGTGAACTGTTTGTCATCCGCAACGCGGGCAACATCGTGCCGTCGTACGGTCCTGAACCGGGCGGCGTGTCTGCAACGGTTGAATATGCGGTGGCTGTGCTGGGCGTGCAGGACATCGTGATCTGCGGCCACTCCGACTGCGGCGCAATGGGCGCGATCTCCCGTTGCACCTGCCTTGACCATCTGCCCGCCGTGGCCAACTGGCTGCGCCACTCCGACTCCGCCAAGGTCATCAACGCCGCGCATACGTTCGACTCGCCTCGCGCCAAGCTGGACGGCCTGGTTCGCGAAAACGTGATCGCACAGCTGGCTAACCTGCGCACGCACCCGTCGGTGGCACTGGCGCTGGAGCAGGGCCGCATGAATCTGCACGGCTGGGTGTATGACATCGAAACGGGCAGCATCGACGCGCTGGATGGCGCAACGCGCCGCTTTGTGGCGCTGGCTGAATCCCCCACCACGGTAGCGGTCACGTCGCGCAACCTGCGGCAGGTCTGACGAAAATGGCCGGGAGCCTTCGGGCACCGGTCGCTACCCGGCTATGCGCTGCGGACGCGATGCCCGCCGCTGGAGTCATTCTGCGGGGCGTCGGGTAGCGGGAAGTCTCTCGCGCCCCAACAGGCAACCCAATGCCGCTTCAAGATGCGGAAAGCGAAACGGATAGCCGGCCTCCATGGCTCGCCTGGGCTGCAGGTGTTGGCTGCCCAGCAGCAACACTGACATTTCGCCCAGCGCCATCCGCAATGTCCACGCGGGAACAGACAAGAACATTGATCGGCGCAGCGTAGCAGCCAGCGTGCGGGCAAAGTCCGCATTTCTGACGAGATGCGGCGCACATGCATTGAAGGCGCCCTGGCAATCCGCGCGGTGCAAGAGGAAATCGATCAGGCCCACCGCATCGTCCAGATGGATCCACGGCATCCATTGCCGGCCACTGCCGAGACGTCCGCCAAGTCCCATGCTGAACGGCAGACGCAGCCTGGGCAACATGCCGCCATCACTCGCCAGCACGGGCGCCGTGCGCAGTAACACGACGCGCATGCCTAACCTTTCTGCGCGGCGGGCTTCGTCTTCCCACGCGACGCAGAGTTGACTGCCAAAGTCGCGCTCGCCAGGGCGGCTGTCTTCATCCAGCGGCTGCTGCCCTCGATCGCCATACCAGCCGGCGGCGGATCCGGAAACAAGCACGCGAGGGCGCTGCTCACAATGGCCAAGCCAATCCACGAGTTCCCGCGTCAGGTCGACCCGGCTGCGCCATAGAACCTTTCGCCGCTGAGCCGTCCATGGGCGATCGGCAATCGGCGCGCCCGCCAGGTTGATGACCGCATCAAAGGGCGCCGCAGCATCCAGCTCTCGCAGCGTTGCGACACCGTGCGCACCGGCGCACAGCCGAGATACGCGCTCAGGCGTGCGGCTCCAGACCACCAGATCGTGCCCCTGCGCGTGCCACTGGTGGCAAAGCGCACGCCCGATCAATCCGGTGCCGCCTGTCAACAAGATGCGCAAGCCAGGTTGAGCTCCTGATTGTGGCTGAGCGCTGCGCGCCGTCGCATCCGTCATAACGCCTCCAGCCGCGCGCGCAGCTCGGCCGCCCGCGTGCGTAAGGCATCGCGCTCGTCGGTGTCCATCTTGGCGAGCTGCCGATACACCATCGCTAAGCGCGGGTTGCGGCCGAACACCTCGATGTGGCGCGCGAAAAAATCCCAGTACAACGCGTTGTAAGGGCAAGCGCGCTCTCCGACACGCTGCTTGCTGTCGTAGTGGCAGCCCTTGCAGTAATCGCTCATGCGCGACAGGTAAGCAGCACTGCTGACATACGGCTTGGTGGCAATACGCCCGCCGTCTGCCCACTGGCTCATGCCGACCGTATTCGGCAGCTCCACCCATTCGAACGCATCGATATACACACCGAGATACCAGCGGTGCACCTCGCCAGGTGAGAGTCCTGCCAGCAGGGCAAAGTTGCCGATCACCATGAGACGTTGAATGTGATGGGCGTGGGCGGTTTGCAGCGACTGGCCAATCGCCAATTGCAGGCAGCGCATCTGGGTCTTTCCACTCCAGAACCATGATGGCAGCGGCGCATCATGGTTCAGCACGTTGCACGACGCGTATCCGGGCATCTGCGCCCAATAGATGCCGCGTACATATTCCCTCCAGCCCAGAATCTGACGGATGAACCCCTCCACTGCAGGCAACGGGGCCTTGCCATGCCGATACGCTGCCTCTGCCCGGTCGATCACCTCGCGCGGATTCAGCATCTTCACGTTGAGTGAAAAAGACAGCAGCGAGTGGAATAGCCGCTGGTGGCTGCTGCTCATGGCGTCTTCAAAATCGCCAAAGTGCGGCAGCGTCTGTTCGATAAATGCGTCAAGGCAAACCAGCGCTTCCGTGCGGTTCACAGGCCACCGAAACTCACTGGCCTGCGGGTCGCCGAACGATTTCACGCCGCTGCGTTCCACCGTGCGCCACAACGCTTGGTGGTCATGCACGGGGCGCGCGTCGGCAGGTTCGGGGGGCGTGCCGCGCCACGGCTTACGGTTGTCATGATCGAAATTCCATTGCCCGCTCTCCGGCCCACCTGTGTCGTCGAGCAGCACGTTGAAGCGGCGGCGCATCTCGCGATAGAACCGCTCCATCAGCCACTGCTTGCGACCTGCAAACATGGCGGCCAGATCATGCCTCCCCGTGAAGAAGTGTTCGGTGTCGACTTCGCACGTGGATAGCGACTGCGCTTGGGCCCATTCGCGCACCTGTGCATCCACCCGCCACTCGTCGGGGGATTGCCACTCCACCCGCTCGGCGCCGTAGTGTCTGGCCAGCGCGGCGAGATTCTCGGTCAGGGACTGGCGGTTGCTTTCATCGTCGATCGCCACATAGCGCACGCGGTGGCCACCTGCTCGCAGACAGCGTGCAAAGTCGCGCATGGCTGCAAAGATGGCGAGAATCTTTTGCGCGTGATGCAGCACGTAGTCTGTTTCCTGCCGCACCTCCATCAGCACGTAAACCACGTCATCGTCCACCTGCGCAAACCACGAATGCCGCGGGTTGAGCTGATCGCCCAGCACCAGCCGGAGCGTCTTCGCACGCTGGTTCATGTCACTGTTCTCGGGAACATGGCGCCACGGTCTTGCGCCTCGTACTCGCCCTTGGTGTGGTGCATGCGCCCTCGCTGCTACTGAGACGGGTCCTGCCGCTCATGGGGCACGGAGATCAGCGCGGACGTATCAATGCCGAGCGCACGCGCACGCGCGAAGATCGCCTCACGCTGTGCGGGGTCGAGATGCTTGTCTCGTGTCAGCACCCAGCAGTAGCTGCGGTCAGGCCCGACAACCAGGGCCCAGCGATAAGCTGGATCAAGCGCCGCCACGTGATAGCCGCCGTAGAACGGGCCGAAGAATGACACCTTCAGCGAACCGGTATCGTGCTCGCCCACGAACAGCGCTTTGCCCACGGCCTCGCGCCATTCGCCCTTGGCAGGATCAAAGCCACGATTGACCACGCGAACGCTGCCATCGGGTTGCGGCTGGTACGTGGCCGAGACATCGGTCAAGCCTCGCTCGAACGAATGATCGAGCCTGGCCTGCTCGTACCAGCGCCCCTGATAGCGTTGAAGATCAAACGGCGTGACGGCCGTGATGCCTTCGGGCGGGCTCGTCGGCGCACAGCCCGCCAGGAATGCCCCTGCGAGCAACGGTGCCAGCCAGTGCAGGCGCGCACGCACCGCGCGCAACGCAGCGACCCGCAGAACTACGCCGCTCCGCTTGAACACGCCTTCACCGTGCAGCCTTGCGCGCTTCGCGAATTGAAATGCAGTTGTCAACACATCTGCCATCCAAGTCCCCTTAGAGTGAATGCCGCTCCTTGCGACATGAAACGCTGCACAACGCAGCGCGTCAACGGAATGCAGCAGAATAAGCGGCTCATTTCCGCCAATGAACATGGTTTGAGTTGGCATATCCGCTTCCGCCGCCTCAACCCAAGTGTTGCTCAGCGGTGTCAATCGTGAGCAGGTTTTGCATCAAGAAAACTTTGTGCCAGCGTTTCCGCGTCACGCACTCCGTCAGTAGACTTTGGAAGCGGACACTTCACCGCTTGACCTACACGTACGCACGCACTCGCGATATGCCTGCTCAACGCATTCACGCCGTCCGAGCCCTGATCCTCACGCTTTGCACGCTTATGAGCGTTGGAGCGTGGGCGGACTGCCGCGACACGGTGCCCGCCCCGCAACTCTCCGGCAAGGGTACGCTGTGCCTTTTCGGGTTCTGCCTCTACGATGCGCAGCTATGGAGCGCAGAACTCCCACCCAGCTATGACGCGCCCTTTGCCTTGGAGGTGACGTATCGGCGTGCGATCGAACGCAGCCGCCTCATCGAAACCGCCATCGACGAAATCCGCAGGCTGCAGGCGCCCGTTCCGTCCGACAACACCCTTGCGCAATGGCAGCGTGCAATGACCCCCGCTTTCCCTGACGTCAAGCCGGGCGACACCTTGTGCGGCGTGTATCTGCCCGGGCGCGGCGCGCGCTTCTACGCCAATGGACAACTGACGACCGAGGTGGACGATCCCGCCTTTGCGCGTGCCTTCTTCGATATCTGGCTGGCACCCGGCACGCGCGCCCCGTCCCTGCGTCGTCATCTCCTGGGCAAGTCACGTTGATGCGCGTACGGCTAGTTGGCATCTCCCGGCGACTGGAAGCCCGGTTGCCCGATCTGGCTCGGCACTTGCGGCACCCGCCGGAAACGCGAAATGTCATAACCCATCTCGTCGAAACGGCTCAATGCTGCGCGATAGTCGGCATCACTCATGTTGGGGTCGCGCGAGAATACCCAGCCGAGGCTCTTGTCTGGATAGCCGAGCAGGGTCACCCGGTATTCCGGGTCGACATACAGCGTCAGCTGCGAGACGTAGATGGGCCAGAACAACCGCACGCGCCACTCGCCGCCACCGCTGCCGTCCACCACCGAATCGACGAACTGCATGCGTTTGAACGGCGCTTCGAAACTGCCTGGCCGGTAAACGTAGGCATCGTCAATACGGCCATCGGGCCGCAGGGACCATTCGGCATAGCTGCCGACATTGCCGCGCTCACCAAAGTACGGAATGTTGGCGATGACATACCAGCGCCCCATGTAGCGCGGCAGATCAACCGGTACGGTCTTCAGCGGCACGGCAGCCCGCGGGTTGGGATTCGGGGGTGGGCTGGAACAGGCAGCGCTGGCGATGGCAAGCGTGACCACCGCCAAACGACGTGCCCAACCTGACAGGGTGAGCCAACGGTGGCCTTTTCGATGCGTTCTCATCGTGCTCTCCTCTATACGGTAGCCGGACAAGCCGGCTGGTTTGTCTGCGTGCTCAGTGCCGCGCGCGATGCCGCGTGGGTCGGCATCGTTTTTGTCGCCGTATTGCTCGCGCTTCACCTGCGGCAGGCCCGCCAGCCGTACCAGGAATGGCGGCTGGTGGTGTGGGTCGTGGTGCTCGCCGCGCCGTGGGAAACCCTGCTGATACGCACCGGGCTCATCGTCTATCCGCACGGGGCCGCGTTGGCCGGGTTCGTACCGCCCTGGCTGCTGGCGCTGTGGGTACTGTTCGCGATCCAAGTGAATGTCCTCTTTCGTTGGCTGCGCGGCAGGTGGTGGCTGGCGATGGTGCTGGGGGCCATTGCCGGCCCGCTGTCGTTTCGCGCGGGGGCAGCGCTTGGGGCGGCGCACATTCCCGGTATGGCCGCCACGCTGGGCGTGCTGGCCGTCGGTTGGGCGATATGGATGCCGCTATTGGTATGGATGGGCGAGCGCAGCGACGGAACAGGCATCCCGCGCTGACTGCTGCCGCCCTTCCTAGCGCTTGACGAACCGGTAATGCGCCACGCCCCACTCGTTGCCGCCGGCATAGCCGAACAAGCTCGACACCGCCAGATAGAACATGCGCCACCGCTGAAACCACACGGCGGCCTGGCGCTCGCCATACGTCTGCACGAACACCGGCATCAACCTTCCACGGGCAGCGTCAAGGTTGGCCAGCCAATGGTCCGCCGTGCGCGCGTAGTGCATGCCGCCGACCCACCAGTGACGCGCCACACGCAGGTCGTCTTGGAACTCCAGCAGCAACGCCTCTGATGGCATGGTGCCGCCGGTGAAGAAGTACTTCGACATCCAGTCGGTGCCGTCCTGCACCTGAAAGTGATACGCCAGCGTGCGATGCGCAAAGATGTGCACGAACAGCACCGCATCCGGGCGCATCCAGCGCGCGATCTTGCTCAGCAACAGGCCGTAGTTTTTCATGTGTTCGAACATTTCGATCGATACCACGCGGTCAAAGCGGCCGCCCTCGGGCATCTCTGCAAATTCGAAATCGACGATGTTTCCCGTGTGCACGCTGAGGTTCGTCAGCCCGCGCTCGGCCGCCCGGGCCTCGATCCAGCTACGCTGACCGCGCGAATTCGACAACGCCACAATGCGTGCGTTGGGATAGCGCTTGGCCATCCATAGCGACAGCGATCCCCAGCCGCAGCCCAGGTCCAGAATGCACTGGCCGTCGGCCAGGCCGGCGCGTTCGGCATAGCAGGCAAACATGGCTTCTTCTGCCTCGGCCAGCGTTTCATTGCCGCTTGGGTATAGCGCGCAGGAATACTTCAACTGCGGCCCGAGATGGGCCTCGAAGAATGCGGGCGGCAATTCATAGTGCTGCGTATTGGCCGCGTCGGTCTCAATCGCAATGGGACTGGCGTGCAACTCATCGAGCAACGCATTGAAGCGCCGTGAACGCAGCTCGCCGTCATCAAGGCCTTCGTCTTGCAGCCGCTGGCGCATGAGGGCGCGCATGCCGGCACGCACCAGCGCATCCGGCAACCATCCGCGCTCGCAGCACTGGATGAGCCAGCTGTCACTGGCATCGGCCGCGGCCTGCGGCGGTAGGGTCGGCGTGGACAGCGCAGTCATGTCGGGGCTCCTTGGATCTGTATGTCTGTACATCAGTGGCGCGGCGGCCAGGGGATCAGCACGCTCGTTGTGCGGGTGTATTCGGCATAGTCGTCGCGCGTGGCATGCATATGGGCTTCGAGCATGGGAACGCCCGAGACCTTCACGAGCAGCCACGCCATGGCCACCGGCGGCAGTAGCGTGAGCCATGCCCACGGCGAGCCTATCGCCAGCGGCACGTAGGCCAGCCAGTGCACGCATTCAAAGAAATAGTTCGGGTGCCGCGAATAACGCCACAGCCCCACCCGACAGGTCTTGCCCCGGTTGAGGGGGTTCGCCGCAAAACTGCGCAGTTGCCTGTCGGCCAGAGCCTCGCCCGTCACCGCCATCAGCCACAGGGCCACAGCGGCCGCCATGGCAAGGGCACTCGGTGAATCCGCCCGATAGCTCGGCACGGCAAACGCGATCGACAGAAACATCGATACAGCGGCCTGCAACTGGAAGAAGCCAAACATGTTTCGCGCTGCAGAGGCGCCCCACTCCTCGCGCAACTTGCGATAGCGCGCGTCTTCGGGCTTGCCGGCATTGCGCCGCCACAAGTGCCCGCCAAGGCGCGCGCCCCACACTGCGCCTCCTACGCCGACCAACACACGCGCGAGCAACGACCCCGCACCCAACCACGCGTAAAGCAATGCCACCATGCCCAGCGATAACGCCCAGACCGGGTCGACCATGCCGGCGTTCCCACTGCGCAACTGCCACGCCCATACGGCGCTGAACACCGCCACCAGAAACACCAGCACAATGAGTGCGACGCCAACCGCGGGCATGGTCACCCCCGCTCCAGCAGAAACTGCGACACACCGATCCGGCCCTCGTCAAAGCCGGCCTCGCAATAGGCGAAGTACAGGCGCCAGATGCGGATGAACGGCTCGTCGAATCCGAGTGCGCGCACAGCATCGAGCCGGGCTTCGAAACGCTGGCTCCAGCGGCGCAGTGTCTCTGCGTAGTCGCGCCCGAAGTCAAGGCGCTCGAGCACACGCAAGCCGTGCTGCTCAGCGAGTTTGATAAAGCGCTCGCGGCTGGGCAGCATGCCGCCCGGGAAGATGAACTGCTGGATGAAATCGGTGCCGGCGCGGTAGCGCTCGAAATGCGCCTCGTCGATGGTGATGCTCTGCACCAGGGCGCGCCCCCCATGGCGCAGGCATCGCACTAGCATCTGAAAGTAGGTCGACCAGTAAGCCTCGCCCACCGCCTCGAACATCTCGATGGAAGCGATGGCGTCGTATGCCCCGTCCAGATCCCGGTAGTCGCGCAGTTCAACGCGGGCCCGGGCTTCGCCAGCCAAGCGGTCGGCCGCGTAGCGGCGCTGTTCTTCCGAGAGCGTGATGCCGTGCACATGCGCACCGCGAGCGCAAGCCATCTCCATCAGGCCGCCCCACCCGCAACCGATCTCCAGCACATCCATGCCGGGCCCCACCCTGAGCAGATCGCACACGCGCCGGTACTTGGCGGCCTGCGCGTCCGCCAGACCTTGCCGCAGGTTGCCGTTGAACCAGGCAGACGAATACGCCATGCCTTCGTCCAGCCACAGCCGATAGAAATCGTTACCGAGGTCGTAATGCAAGTGGATGTTTCGGCGGCTGCCGCGGCGGCTGTTCCGGCGCAGCAGGTGGCGCAAACGAAGGACGGAACGCGCCAGCGCATGTCCGAAGATCGCCTGGTCCAGCGTGGCAGCATTGACGATGGCCAGTCGCAGCAGGTTTGGCAGGTTGCCCGTGTCGATCCATCCGTCGCGATATGCCTCGGCAAAACCCACATCGCCGCTGCGCAGGATGCGCCCGCAGGCGCGCCAGTCGGTGATGCGCAGATCGGCCACCAGCGGCGACGCGGCATCGCCGATCTGCATATCGCCATCGGGCGTGACAAGGTGAAGGCGGCCGTGTCGCAGCCGCCCGGCCAGCGCCACGAACAGCCGGCCGGCCGCGGGAACATGAGGCGGCACCCAGGCCAGGGAGCGCAAGGCTGTCATCGGGAATTCTCCGGAGAAGTTCTGTTGTGGGCATGACGGCCAAAGAACGGCACGCCCTTGAGCCACAAGCGCAGGGCTTGCCAATGGATGCGGCCGATGACCTGCATCGCAAGCAACGGCTGCCGCAGCAGCGCGCGGCGCAAGTGAGCGGCATCAAACGGCTGCAGTCGTCCGCCGATGGCGGTATGCAGCAACAGGCCGTCTTGGTCGTGATAGTCGATGCGCACCAGCGCCGTTGCCGCCGTCTCGGTAAAGCGGAACCGATAACCGCCCTCGACCCTGCAGAAGGGCGAGACATGCAACTGCTTGCGGCACGTCAGCACGGTCTGTGCGCCGATGGCCCCGCCGTCCTGCGCGCACAGCAGGTAGCTATGGTGCTGCCCGAAGGTGTTGTTCACCTCGGCCAATACCGCGCGCAGCGTGCCGCCCGCATCGTGGCAATACCAGAACGAGACGGGGTTGAACATCCAGCCGGCAATGCGCGGAAAAGTCTGCAACCAGACCTCGCCATCGGCAGGCAAACCCGCGCTGCTCAGCACGCCATGTATCCAGGTGAGCAGGTCCGTGCCGTCTCGCGGGCCATAGTCACGCATGCGCAACGACAGCGGCCGCAAGCAGTCCACGCCAAACCACGCGCCCGTCAGGCGCCCCAGCGCCGAGAGCTTCACGCGCACGGCAAACACCGGGTAGACAAAGCGATGAGCCACCGGCCGCAGGCGGCGGTGCATGACCTGGCCGACGAGAAGCTGCGCGTCGCCATTCATGGCGCCACCTGTGCCCAGGCGGGAGCGCAACCAAAATCCGCCACCACACGCAGGGCAGACTTCAACCCGTCTTCGTGGAACCCGTATCCCGTCCAGGCGCCCGCAAACCAGGTGTGGCCGCGGCCTTGCAGCGCCGGCAAACGAGCCTGCGCGTCGATGGCGGGTTGATCGAATACCGGGTGCTCATATTCGAAGCGCTGATACTCCAGCTCGGGCGCGGGCGGATCGGACGGATTCAAGGTCACGACCACCGGCGTCGACACCGGCAACGGTTGCAACTGGTTCAGCAGATAGCTGACGCACGGCGCCGCGCCCGTTGTGCCCGCCCGCGAGGCATCGAGATAATTCCACGCCGACCACACGCGCCGCCGACGCGGCAGCAGACGCGTATCGCGGTGCAGGAAGGCCGTGTTTGGCTGATAGCGGAATGCGCCCAGCACGGCGCGCTCGTCGTCCGTGGCATCGTCGAGCAGACGCAGCGTCTGGGGCGCGTGCGTGGCGAGCACCACGGCGTCAAAGCGCTCGCTGCCTGAATCGGTCCGCACGTCGACATGGTCTGCTGCGCGGCGGATGCCTCGCACGGGCGTGCCGACGCGCACGTCTGCCAGCCCGCGCGCAATCGCGAGGACATAGCTGCGTGCCCCGCCTTTGACGGTGCGCCAACGCGGCCGGTTGAAGACCTGCAGCAAGCCGTGGTTCAGACAAAACCGCAGGAAGGTTTCCGCGGGGAACGCCAGAATGTCCCGGCTGGGCGTGGACCAGATTGCCGCCGCCATTGGCAACAGATAGTGCGCACAGAACGGCTCGCCATAGCGGCCGGCGGCGAGCAGCGCGCCCAGGCTGTGGCGCTCATTGCGCGCTACCGCCAGGTTGGCGTGCGCTTGCCGGTTGAAGCGCAGGATGTCGCCCAACATCGACAGGAACCGTGCCGACACCAGGTTGCGCGGCTGCGCAAAGACGGTGCTCAGGCTGGTGCCGGCCCATTCCAGCGCGCCGCCGTCCACCGATACGCTGAACGACATGTCGCTCTCGCAATGTGCGACGCCAAGCTCGTCGAACAGCGCGATCAGGTTCGGATACGTGCGCGCGTTGAATACGAGAAAGCCGGTGTCGACGCCGAAGACCTGACCGCCCTCCTCGATGTCGACCGTATTGGTATGTCCGCCAAGCCGTGGCGCAGCCTCGAACAGCGTCACGTCGTGCCGCTTCGCAAGGAAATGCGCGGCCGCCAGCCCCGAGATGCCCGAGCCGACCACGGCGATGCGCTTTGCAGGAAACTGAAGAATGTTCAAGGCGATGTCTCTTTGGGTGACTGGACACTCATCCGCCGTGGCGGCCGGGCAGCAGCGCAAGAAATTCGCGCCGCAAGCTCGGATCGGTCAGGAATGCGCCGCGCATCACGCTGCTCACCATGCGCGACCCGTCGTCTTTCGTGCCGCGCCAGTGCATGCAGTAGTGCTCCGCTTCCAGCACGACGGCCAGCCCGTCGGGCGCCATGCGGTCTTCCAGCAGATCGGCGATCTGCTTGATGGCTTCTTCCTGGATCTGCGGACGGCTCATGACCCAGTCGATCAGCCGGGCGTACTTGGATAGCCCAATCAATTGGGAGTCCTGGCGCGGCATGACACCCACCCACACACGGCCCATGACGGGACACAGGTGGTGCGAGCAGGCGCTGCGCACACGCAGCGGCCCCACCACCATGAGTTCGTTGAGCCGCTCCGCATTCGGAAACGCCGTCACTTCGGGCGCTTGGACATAGCGCCCGGCAAACACCTCGCGCACGAACATCTTGGCCACGCGGCGCGCAGTTTCCCGGCTGTTGTGGTCTTGCTCGACATCGATGACCAGCGCGCGCAGCACGGCCTGCAGGCGCTCCTCCACCTCGGCCTGGAGCAGATCGAGTTCGCCGTCGCGCAAGTAGGCGGCGATGTTGTCATTGGCGTGAAAGCGGTGGCCGGCGCTCATCAACCGCTCCCGAATCCGGACAGAAAGCGGCACGCTGCCAGCCGCCCCGGCAAACCCGGGCGGATCCAAAGTCAGTTTCATTGAAGTTGCCTCCGAAAAGTCGGCGGTGCTCCCACCGCCCATGCCGCCTTAGGCGAGCTGACAGCGAGATGGATGGGCGCGTTCGCTACCTATACGCAGCTAACTCGCAGGTGGATTCAGCGTCTCGGCCCGAATGGCGAATTCCATCGCGTCTTCGAGCATCAACCGCGCGCGGTTGGCGACGTCCCCAAGATGGCGGTGCAGTTGTTCATCGAGCGCCGACCGCACCGCGCAGCCGTCGCTGAAACGCTCGAACGCGTCGAGCTGGCGGATCAGCCCGACAAGATGCCGTGGGCACTCGCAGGCAATCGTCTGCGATGCGTTGGCGAAGATTTCCAGCTGGCGATCCGAAAACCGACGCGCATTGCGCCGCAACGGTTCGAGCTTTCCGTAGACCGCGTCGACGCGCACGAGCTGCGCGAGTTCTTGCAGGACCTGGTCGAGTTCACCTTGCGCGTTGGGCTCCCGATACAGCCGCACGCCGGCCGCGCGCAGCATGTCGGTGGCACGAACCGTGCCAAAGCTGTAAATCACGCCCACGGCGCTGGCACCGGACCGGCGCGTTGCCGCCAATAGGGCTTCCGCCGTCTCCGGATGCAGGGATGCGGCCTCCACGATCAGTGCGTCTGCGTGCGGAAGCTGCTCAAGGGGGGTCTCACCGTCGAGTGCAGGCAGCGCGATGACAGGCTCGATCCCCAGCGATGCAAGCGTGGTCTTTCTGCGCCGGACGCGCTCCGCCAGCAACGCACCACAGACCGCAAGCGAAATTGCCTCGGTGGATGACACTGGCGCCGGCGTTTCGGAAGCCTGAGAGGTTTCCAGCAACTGCTGGAGTTCTGTGCTGTCGGCATGCGCAATGGCGCCAATCGCATGCCCCTGGTTGACAAGCGAGCGCAGCAACGCGAGGCGCTTGACGTCCTCGCTCGAATACAACCGCTGGCCGGACTCCGACTTGGTGGGCGAAATCACGCCATAGCGCTGCTCCCAAACACGGAGCGTGGATACAGGCATCTTCGCCATGCGGGCGGCCGTTCCGCTTCGGTACATCGGGGCTGCGTTGTCTTCGTGTGGCACGTGCGTCTCCATATAAGAGCTGCTTTGCTGACATGAAACGCTGTGCCGCCAACATCGTCAATGAAATGAAGCGCAAAACGCGCTCTCCGCACCTCAATGAGTCGGAATTGAGTCGCTATTCCCAGAAACGCCGCCAAGTTGCTAGGCCACCACATCGGCACACCAAAACTGCGCTCCCGCCGAATCGTTGCGGCGGGAGCCGTCCTCACGGCTGCTATTACGAAGCGCGTGCCGTCAGCCACTGGTTCGGTTGCAGCGGGGCGCCGACAATCCGCATCTCTCCAAGGCTGCCGAAGAACCCATTGCCCATGCTGCCGCCGTACTGCGCACAGCCGATCGCCATCTGCTGCGTGCTCGCCACGTAGCGGATGCCGTCCATCCCGCTGTTGTTGCGCAGGATGGGAGCGCCTTCCACATACATCGTCGTGCTGCCCTTCCCGTCATTGACGATGGCAACGTGCAGCCACTGCCCCGCCGAGACACCGCCCGACCAGCACGCCAGGTTCTCGGTGTTGTCGGTCGGGATGACCTCCCACTGGAACTCCATCAGGTTGGAAAACGCAAACATCGCCATCGTGTCGCCCTGGTCGACATCGCCTGGCCACGACACGCCCGTGGCTGCGCTGCGTGCGCCAAGCCGGTAAAGAATGCCCATCCAGGCATTGTTCTGCGCGGTCCAGGCCGAATCGATTTTGACGAACGCCTCGATGGTGTAGCCGTTGGCAAACGTTTGTACGTTCAGCGGCGAAGTGGAGTCGGTTGTGAAATACGAAGACCTCGTCTGGCTGGCGTTCTTGAACTGCAGGCTGCCCGGCGCGGAAGACAGCGGATGATGATCTTTCGACCAGACCAGATCGCCTGGCTGGCCGCCCATCCACGTGTTGAGCGAGATGGGGTTCGCGCCCGCCGTGGCATCGCCCGGCACGGATGCGTCCTTAATCTGGAAGCCCGGCTGATACGGAGACAGCGCCTCGCCTTCGGCAGCGGCCGTGTTGTAGAAGCGCCAGTGCGCCAGCGTGTTTGGCACCACCGGGTAGTCGTTCGGCCCGGACGCCGGCTTGCCCGCATCCTGCGGCGGGTTGTGATAGTTCGCGAGGATCAGACCCTTGGCGACGTCGGTCAGGCTGCTCGACACGGAGCCTGCCGCCGCCTTGAAGGTGGGATTGAAACCAGCAAAGCGCTTGGCAAAATCGATGTCGATCGAGAAGTTCTGGTTATCCGCCGTCAGCCATGCCGTATCGAACTGATTCAGGCTCGCTTCGGGCTTGACCGGCACCCATGGCGAGAATGAACTGGCGATGATCTTGTTGTTCGTCAGATCGAATTCGTACAAGCGCATCAGGCCATTGCCGCCCATATACGCCATCTGATAATCGACGACCATGAAGATGACGTCGTTGCCAGCGGCGTTCTTCTTCGTCATCTTGCATGAGCCGTGATAGTGACCCGACACGGCCATGAAAATCTGGTCGTTGTTCTTGATCAGCTTGTCCCACAGGTAATTCGAATACGCCGTATCGGCCGCCGTAACAGCGTCAGGGCCAATGCCCGCAAGCTGGTGGCAAATCAGGATGACCGGAATGCCGGGGTTCTTTGCAATGACCGAATTCGCCCACGCAATCGCATCGTCCGAAGCGCGCCACGACATCGACAGCACCAGGAACTGATTCCCTTCCGCTTTGAACACGTGGTACTCGTGAAAGCCGGACCCGTGGCGCCCGCCGAAGGTGGACTGCTGTTGGGCGCGCGCGGTCGGGAACACCTTCAGGAAAGGCTCCACCAAGCCTTGCCGGTGGCTGCCGCCGTCCTGGTATCCGTCGGTGTTATCGAAGCCGGAGACGCCAACGCCCCAGTCCGGCCCCCATTGCATCGACGAGCCGATAGCGCCGACATCGTGGTTGCCCGCGCAAATCGAATAGTTGCAGTTGGCCTTTTCCAGCACCTGCATTGCCTGGCTGGCCAATTCCCACTCTTTAGTCACCGTGCCGTTGCTGAGTTGGCTGTTGCTGAGCAGATCGGTGTTTGTGCTCCACGGCGCCGAACCTTCAGAGGTGTAATACCAGGACTGGTCGACAATATCGCCAAGGTGTGTGGTAAATGCCAGTTTCAGCGCCTTTGCATTTTGGGCAATCCATTGCGTCTGCGCCTTGAATGGATTATCGAATTGCGGATTGATGGTCGGGTAATTCTTTTGATACAACTCGCCCATTTTTGCGGATGCATAGCGCGGATAAAATTGCGTATCCGGCAAGGCTGCCAGCGTAAATGACGACACCAGCTTTGGCGTAATCGTACCGGTGCCCGGATCCCCTGCCCCTGGCGACGCGCCCGCGCCCGGCGGCGTGGAACCCGCTGAGGTCTCCGACGAATCCCCGCCACCGCACCCGCTCAGCACACCCGACAGGCCGACCGCCGTCGAAGCCAGCATCATGCGCAGCAATTGCCTGCGCTTCAACTCAGGAACAGCGGCCAAATCATCCAGCGTCAACTGCTGTTGACCCACCCGACTTTTCATTGACATGGTTCTCTCCGTTACGTTTTAGGCTACCCAGAAGGCAAAGCGATTGCCGTCGCAACTCGCAGGGTTGGTCCAACGCTCGAAGGGAAATGAAAGTGATGCTTGAAAAGCCGCAATTCTCATCGACACAGATCAACCGCACTGAGCATCCCGAGACGGAACATTCTCAAAAACGCTCAAATAGCGAATGCGTTCGATGCTGTTTTTATTGCCAGCGATTCATGAAATGAATCGGTCACATCGATTGGCATCCGCATGGTAGGAATGCTGTGTGACAGGGGCATTTCTTTAAGCCATGCATATTCAATCGCGGTTGGATCGAATCGCAGTTCGATATCCAGAAACAGAGCACCTGTTTGATACTGTGTGGGAAGGCCCAATACCGCGCTGCCATGCGCGGCGCCGGCTCACAGCTGCACCCGCAGCGGGTGACAGATGGACGATCCGTGGTCGCCCCAGGCATGCCTGCAGGGGGCCATCGAGCCCAATGCGACACCGCGCCGAGCCGGGTACATAGCTGCCGCCGGCCTGCGTACCCCCGCTGGAGGGGATCGGGAAAACCCGCCCTTGATCTCTAATATATCAATAAATAAATTCTGATATATCAAAAGACGTGCCCGGATTCGGCAGCCTCCTGCCGGGTCGACACGTCAGACAAAAACCAGACGAGGAGACCCAATGACAGCGCCCTTCCGTAATCGGCGGCGGCAGGCATCTGATGCCCGCGCCCCGCGCAATCCGTCGCGACGTGCCTTTCTGAGTTATGGGGGTGCCGTCGTCGGCGGAGCGCTGGTGAGCGCCTGTGGCGGCGGTTCCGACGACGCCCCAGCACCGGTCGCCACCACGCCCACGGCACCCGTGCAGGCAGACCCGATCTGGGGCACGAACGGCCTGGCCACCAGCATCATTTCGTCGCTGAAGGGCGTGGCGCAGAGTGCATTCCCGGCAGTTGATTTCCAGGTCGAGGCGTATGGCGCACAGCCATGCAGCGTTGTCGCGCAAACCAGCCCCTACACCGATCCAACCAAGTCGCCGGTCAGTTCAGGCGCGGGCGCAACACAAGCGCCCGGCGCATTCGATTCGCGCCCGGCGTTCCTGGCAGCCATTGCGGCATGCAACGCGGCAGGTGGCGGGCGCGTGGTGGTGCCGTCGGGCACGTGGTATTGCGCCGGGCCGATCGTGCTCCAGAGCAACGTCAACTTTCACCTGAGCGCCAACTGCACGATCTACTTCAGCGCCAATCCGGCGGACTACGCCAAGGATGGCCCCATCGATTGCGGCACCAACGGCAAGCTCTACTACAGCCGCTGGCAGGCCGACGATTGCCTGAATTTCGGCTCGCCCATCTACGCACGCAACGCCAGCAACATCGCGCTGACGGGCGAAGGGGCGACTTCGGTCCTCAACGGGCAGGCCATGACACCGTTTGCCGGCACGGGCAACACCAGCACGTGCTGGTGGACCTTCAAGGGCAGCAACGGCGCCTATGGCTGCGCCAGCTCGAGCACGCCGTCGCAGGCTTACAGCAACCCGAACAACGTCGACCTGCAGACCGTGGTACCGGGCATTCCGAGCGCGCTGTACACGCTGCTCACCAATCCGGCGACACCCTGGCAGCAAGACCAGAATTACCTGCCAGCGCTGTCCGAAGCCGGCGTGCCGGTGGAGAAGCGCATCTTCGGGCTCGGTCACTACCTGCGCCCCAGCATGGTGGAGTTCATCGGCTGCACCAACGTGCTGATGGAGAACTACCGTACGGTCAACACGCCGTTCTGGCAGCACCATCCGGTGCACTGCACGAACGTGGTCATCCGTGGCGTAACCGTCGACAGCATCGGCCCCAACAACGACGGCTTCGATCCCGATGCCTGCAGCAATGTGCTGTGCGAAAACGTCACGTTCAACACGGGCGACGACTGCATCGCCATCAAATCGGGCAAGAACCTCGACACCGGCTACGGCCCGGCGCAAGACCACGTCATCCAGAACTGCACGATGAACAGCGGCCACGGCGGCATCACGCTGGGCAGCGAGGTGGGTGGCGGCGTGCAGAACATCTATGCGCGCAACCTGGCGATGCTCAATCAATTCTGGGCAACGAACTCGCTGAACATCGCCATCCGCATCAAGACGAACATGAACCGTGGCGGGTTCGTGAAGAATTTCTATGTCACCAACGTCAGCTTGCCCAACGGGGTGAACCTCAAGGGTGCGGGCTACGGCAGCAAGATGCTGGCGGGCAGCCCGATCAACAGCACGGTGCCGCTGGGCGTGGTGACGGCGGTCGCGGCAAACCCGTCCGCTTCGCAAGGCGGCCTCATCACGTTCGACTGCGACTACCAGCCTGCAGCCGATGCCATCCGCACGCGGCCGGCCCTCGTGCAGAACGTGAACATCTCCAACGTAACCGCCGGCAACGTCACCATTGGCAGCCTGACGGGCTCGTGCTTCCAGGCCATCGTTGCGCAGGGCCCCGTGGCGTTCGACTACAACGGCGCGCTGCCTGTGCCCACCGTTCCGCCCATCACTGGCGTGACGATCTCGAACTGCAACTTCGGAACGCCCACGGCGGCAGGCCCGGCAAACGCCACCACGCCGGCGCCGATCTACGCCTACAACGTGCACGACATCACGCTGCAGAACGTGGTGATCGGAGGACAGACTTTCAACACCACCGTAACCGACGCCCGCTGAGCAACCCGCCTCCTTCGCGCTCGGCTGGTTCGGCTGGCCGGCGCCCTTTTTATTCCGACCCTGCTGCCCACACATCCATCATGAACCGCCCTACCGCCATCGCTCGATCGTCCCTGCTATTCGCCGCATTGCTGGCCGCCTTCGCAAGCGGCGCTGCGCAAGCGCGCACTTTCCGTGTTGCCGATGTCCACGGCGACACCTACCCCACCAACATGGCCGTCAAGTTCATGGGGGAAGAAATCAAGAAGGCCACCGACGGCAAGGACTCCGTCAAGGTGTTCGGTAACAGCGCGCTGGGCTCGGAGAAAGACACCATCGACCAGGTGCGCATCGGTGCTATCGACATGGTGCGTGCCAATGGCGCAGCCTTCAACGAGATCGTTCCGGAATCGGTCATCCCCTCGCTGCCCTTCCTGTTCCGCGACATCGACCACTTCCGCAAGGTGATGTACGGTCCGGTCGGCCAGAAGATTCTCGATTCGTTTGCCGCCAAGGGCTTCGTCGCCCTGACGTTCTACGAGAGCGGCGCGCGGTCGATCTACGCCAAGAAGGCCATCCACACGCCGGCCGACATGAAGGGCGTGAAGATCCGCGTGCAGCCGTCGGACCTGATGGTCGACGAGATCAAGGCCATGGGCGGCACGCCCACGCCGATGCCTTTCAGCGAGGTCTACACCGGCCTGAAGACGGGCCTGGTGGATGCGGCGGAAAACAACATCCCGTCGTATGAAGAAACCAAGCACTTTGAAGTCGCGCAGATCTACTCCGAAACGCAGCATGCGATGACGCCGGAAGTACTGGTGTTCTCCAAGAAGATCTGGGACACGCTCACGCCGCAAGAGCAAGCCGCCATCCGCAAGGCTGCTGCCGACTCCGTGCCGTACTACGTCAAGCTCTGGACCGCGCGTGAGCAAGCCGCCACGGCAACCGTGACCAAAGGCAACGCCACCATCGTGCCGGCCTCACAGGTTGATCGCGCCGCCTTCGTCAAGGCCATGCAACCGCTCTGGACGAAGTACGAAACGACGCCGCAGATGAAGGACATCGTCAACGCGATCGTGGCCACCAAGTAAGCCCGCATCACCGCTCAAGCGCTGGGCCGGCGCCTTTCCCGCAGGCCCGTGCGCCGGGCAGGCTACCGATGTACGCCGTTGATACACCGGCCCCGCCTGCCCACCTCCGATACCGCGTTCCCCTCCAGATTCAGCATGCAATCGATGTCTTTACTCAAACGCATCAACGATGCGTTTGCGCTCGTGCTCACGCTTGTGGCGGCATCATGCCTGGCCACGCTGACCGTGCTTGTCTTCTACGGCGTGATCATGCGCTACGTCTTCAACAACGCGCCGGATTTTGTGGAACCCATCGCGCTACTCATGGTGGTGGCCATTGCCATGTTCGGGGCTGCGCTGAAGGTGCGCGAAGGCGGCCATATCGGCCTGGATTCCTTTGTTGAACGCCTGCCCACGGGCGGCAAGCGCGCCGCACACGTGCTGCAGAAGCTGTGCCTGATCGCCTTTGCCGTGGTGATCTTCATCGGCTGCTTCGACATGGCCGAAACCACGTTCGGTGACCGCATTCCCATCCTCGGCCTGCCTGAAGCCGTCCGCTACTGGATTCCTATCGTGGCCAGTGTCGCCATCGCCCTGTTCGCTCTCGAACGCCTGATCGGGCTGTTCGCGCAAGACGCAAGTTAAGTCACTATGGATCTCGCCATTCTCTCCGTCAGTTTTCTGGCGTTTCTTCTGCTGGGCGTACCGGTTTCGTTCGCGCTCGGCCTGTCATGCGTGCTGACGTATCTGCACGAAGGCCTGCCGGCGGCCACCGCCATGCAGGCGATGATCTCGGGCATGAACGCGTTCTCGTTCCTGGCCGTACCGTTCTTCATCCTGTCAGGCGAGCTGATGCTGCACGGCGGCATTGCAGACCGCATCCTGCGCTTCGCGCAAACACTGGTGGGGCACTTTCGCGGTGGCCTGGGCATGGCCAACGTGGTCGCCTGCACGCTGTTCGGCGGTGTCTCGGGCTCGCCCACTGCCGACACGTCAGCCATGGGCGGTGTGGTGATTCCGCTGATGAAGCGCGAAGGCTACAGCGCGGCCTACGCCGTGAACGTGACCACACATGCCTCACTGGCCGGCGCGCTCATGCCGACTTCCACCAACATGATCATCTACGCCTTTGCGGCGCAGGGCATCGTAGGCTCGCTCAACGGCCAGCAGGTGAGCGGTGTGTCGATTGGCGACCTGCTGTTCTCGGGGCTGCTGCCGGTGCTGTGGGTCATGGGCTTCGTGCTGATCGCCGCCTACTGGCAAGCCAAGCGCTACGGTTTCCCGCGCCGCGCCGATGGCTCGACCGAGCTGCCGCCCTTCCCTGGCTGGTTTGCCGTCGCACGTGCCTTTGTGGGCGCAGTACCGGGCCTGATGGTGATCGCACTGATTCTGGTGTGCGTGGCCATGGGCATTGCCACCGCCACCGAAGCCGCCGCCATCGCAGTCGCCTATTCGCTGTGCCTGACGGTGCTCGTCTATCGCTCCATGACGTGGACCAAGTTTCGCCGCGCGCTGGCCCACGCCGCCAAGACCACCGGCGTGGTGCTGCTGCTGATTGCCGTGTCGAACATGCTGCGCTTCCAGATGGCCTACCTGGAGATTCCGGACGCCATCGAGCAGATGCTCACGCAGACCAGCGCCGCACCGTGGCTGATGCTGCTCTACATCAACATCCTGCAGGTGTTCCTGGGCACGTTCGTCGACATGGCGGCGCACATCCTGATCACCACGCCGTTGTTCCTGCCCATGGCCATGCATTGCGGCGTCGGCCCGGTGCAGTTCGGGATCATGCTGCTGCTCAACTGCTCGCTGGGTCTGGTGCATCCGCCCATCGGTTCGGTGCAGTTTGTCGGCTGCGCCATCGGCGAGGTCTCCATCGGCGAGACCACCAAGATCGCCTGGCCTTATTACCTCGCCATCTTCACTGCCATCAACGTGGTGACTTACATGCCGTTCTTCTCGACCTGGCTGCCGAGCGTGATCAACGGGCACCCGGTGTATTGAGCCCCCAAGCGAATAACCAACATGCAGCCACGGCTGCGACATCAAGGAAGGAGTCATCATGAAGAGCCAAGTAGCAATCGCGGCAGCGATCGCGCTCACGGGGGGCATCGCCGGATCGGCGACCGCGCAGAGCAGCGTCACGCTGTACGGCAACATCGACGTGTCGGTCGGGTATCAGAGTAACCAGACCTCGGTTGGATCCACGTCGAACGGCCATTCGGTCGTCAAGCAAAACAGCGGCATCTGGTCGGGCAGCCGCTTTGGCTTCAAGGGCAACGAAGACCTGGGCGGCGGCAACAGCGCGCAGTTCGTGCTCGAAGAAGGCTTTAACGGCGACACGGGCTCGCAATCGGTCTCGGGGTTGATGTTCAATCGCCAGGCCTTCGTGGGCCTGGCCAACCGCGACCTGGGCACCGTCACGCTGGGCCGTCAGTACACGGCGTACTTCTCGATCCTGGCCCCATACAGCCCGATCAACTGGCTGACCGGCTTCTACGGTGCACACCCGGGCGATATCGACTCGCTCGACACCAACTACCGCGTCAACAACTCCGTGGTCTATACCTCGCCCACGCTGGGGGGCGTGACCTTCAGCGGCTCCTACGGCATGGGCGAAACGCCGGGCAGCGTGGGCAACGGTTCCACCTGGAGCTTTGCCGCGCGCTATGCCAATGGGCCGGTCGGCGTGGGGGCGGGCTTCATGCGCGTGAACAACTCGGCAGTGGGCGGCGGTGCCTGGGGCGCGAATTCGTCGCTGTCCAACGGCGGCAGCGAACCGGCCGTATCGGCCATCAACGCCGGCTATCAACTGGCGGCGGCGCAACAGCGCTTTGCCGTGCTGGGTTCGTACACCTTCTCGCCCGCATGGGACGTATCGGTGTCGTACTCCAACGTGCAGTACATCCCGGGCGTGAACTCCAAGTTCGCCAGCGAGGCGATCTTCAATACCGGCGGCGCCGTGCTGCACTACAAGGCCACCCCGACGCTCGACCTGGCAGCCGGCTATTCGTACACGCGCGCCACCAAGGCCAACGGCATTGCGGACGCGGCTACGTATCACCAGTTCAACCTGTCGCAGTACTACAGCCTCTCGAAACGCACGGGCCTGTACGTTCTGGAGGCGTATCAGAAAGCAAAGGGTAAGACGATCTCGCCCACGGGCAGCATCATCGATGCCACGGCGTCCATCGGCGATGGCCAGAACGGTGCGCCGTCGGCAACCGGGTCGCAGCTGACCGTGGCCGTCGGCATGATTCACCGGTTCTGACCGGGTTGATCACCGGACACGGCGTGCCGTTTAGGCGCTGTGCCCCGGGGTTCACCTCAGTTCAAGTGCGCGGAGTTTGCCGCTATCATGGTGCCCGCGCTGCCCTTGGTCTCTGACCGCATCGACACCTCAGGCTGCGCCGTTGCGATCCCTTCCACTTCCCCCCGAACTCGTTGCGAGCTGTATGACTTCGCGCCCTTTCCCCTCGCCCGCTGAGGACGAGGCCACCATGACCGCCGCCCGACGCGTGTATCTGAAACTGCGTGAGCGGATTGTCGAGATGGAACTGCTACCCGGAACGCGCATCGTCGAGAAGGATCTCGCAGAAGAATTCGGTACCAGCCGCACCCCCGTTCACGAGGCCGTTCAGCGGTTGGCAGAGGAAGGACTGATCGACGTCCAGGCCCGCGTCGGGACGTTCGTGTCGCGCATTCCGCTCAACACGCTGGAAGAAGCCATGCTCGTGCGCGGCGCGCTGGAAGTCGCCATCATCGAGAAGGCAGCCGAGCGCATGACGCCCGAAGGCATCCAGAAGCTGAACGTCGTGCTGGAGCGGCAGGCGCAATGCGTGCGCGAGAGCAACCGGCGCGGCTTCTTCCGCACCGACGAAGCCTTTCACGCCACGCTGGCCGAGCTGTCGGGCTACCCCGGCGTCTGGCAGATCATCCTGGAAGTCAAAACGCAGATCGACCGCTACCGGCTGCTGACCCTCCCGCTGGAAGGCCGCATGACCGAGGTCCTGGCCGAGCACCGCGCGGTGATCGACGCCCTCGCGTCCAACAATCCGAAACGCGCCGTGCGCGCCATGCGTGAGCACCTGGATCACGTGCTGCCAGTGCTGGAAATTACGCGCCGACTGCGCCCCGAATACTTCACCGTCTAAGCAGATTCGGGCGAGGGACGGCTTCCGCTCGGGGCGGTCTCTTGATCTCAGCCGTGTTGAAGCAACAACTTCGGCATGCGTCGTTTGTTCGCCTCTGATCCCGGTGTTAATCCTCCATTCACATGCGCAGTGGATCATGTCGGGCCGACTTGCTCTCTCCCGTGCAACGCCACTCCATGCCAAATTCCACCTCTGTGAAACCTTTGCCGAGCACCGTGCATGGTGCCGTCTTGGTGCTAAGCCTCGCACTTACGTTGCCAACGTTGGCGCAAACGAACGCCCTGCGTGTGGCTTCCGATGTGAAGGACATCCGCATCAAGGCGCTGAACGTGCTGCCCAAGGCCAATGGCAGCACGAGCGACCGAGCTGACTGCCCACAGGCCGTCATGAAGCCGGCGTCGGCCGCCGCTAAGCAAGTGGCGGCACAAGGCTGGGCGGTCATGGCCGATGTGCCGCTTGGCTCGGCATCTTCCGGCACGTATCGCGCCATCAGTTTTGCGGGCCGTCTGGAGGCTGGTACCAGCGCGACCTGCAGCATCACGCAAGGCAACGTGGCCGTGTTCGACAACGACAAGCTCGTCGCGCTGGCCTACGGTAAATCCGCAGAAGACACCGCCATTGGCACCCTCACCGCGCTCGAAGGCGGCACCGTACGCGTGTGGGACGGCGACATGGTTGTGTCGCCGGTTGGTGACTTGCGTGTCGACGCTGATGGCACGGTGCGCCTGAGCAAAATTGCCGACGAAGATACCGTCTGCCACGGCCGCGCCAAGGTACCGACCATCTACGGCATGGCAATCGACAAGGCCCGCAAGGCACTCGCCGCCAAGGGCTGGAAGCCTGTACGAGGCGGCCCCAACGGAGAGCCCCGCCAGAGCGCCCTCGTCAAGCGTGGCCTTGTAGAAACTGAGAACTGTGCAGGCACGGGCCTCGCCTACTGCGACTTCAGCTACACCGGCCCCGCCGGCAAGCTGACCGTCACCACCGCCGGGGAGGACGACCCGCCGCACGTTGTCGATTACGAGGTCAAATGCCGTTGATTGGCTGAAAGGTATCTCCAGGCGTCACTCCGTTACATGTTGTTACACTTTTGGTTGCCGGGTCTGTCGATTGCGCCCACTCTTCATTCGACGTGCAAGTAGAGGCGCGCACATCATGCGTCGCCTCCAACCCAACGCACCCAAGGAGAAACACCATGCGATTCATGATTCTGCGACTGGCCGACAAAGACACCGAAGCCTCCGTCATGCCGAGCGAAGAACTGCTCACCGCCATGGGTAAGTACATGGAAGACTTGGCCAAGGCGGGCGTGCTGCTGGGCGGCGAAGGGCTGCACCCCAGCTCGCGCGGCGCACGCGTGGAATTCAAGGGCGGCAAGCCAACAGTGATCGACGGCCCGTTTGCCGAGGCCAAGGAGCTGATCGCCGGCTACACCATGCTGCAGGTCAAGTCGGAAGAAGAAGCACTGGAGTGGGTCAAGCGCTGGCCGGCACTGGATGCCGGCGGCAACGTGCGCCTGGAAATCCGGCGCGTGTTTGAAGCGGAAGATTTTGGTGCGGAGTTCACACCCGAAGCCCGCGAACGTGAAGAACGCCTGCGCGCAGAACTGGCGGCCAAGCAGCAATAAACGGCACCGTCATGGCCGGTTCGACGCCCGATGCGCTCGCCATCCACCGCACCATCGATGCGGTGTGGCGCATCGAATCGGCCAGGATCATTGCCGGGCTTGCCCGCCTGCTGCGCGACGTGGGACTGGCCGAAGAGCTGGCGCAGGATGCGCTGGTCGCGGCGCTGGAGCAATGGCCCGCATCGGGTATCCCCGACAACCCGGCCGCGTGGCTCACGGCCACCGCCAAACACCGGGCCATTGACCGGCTGCGCCATCACACGCTGGCGGAGCAAAAACATGCGCGGCTTGCCATCGAGCTGGAGATCGAACACGAGCTGGCCCAGGCCGATGCCGAAGCCGCGCGCGAAGAGGCCATCGGCGACGATCTGCTGCGCCTGGTCTTCATTTCCTGCCATCCAGTGCTGCCGCACGAAGGTCGCGTGGCGCTAACGCTGCGACTGCTTGGCGGGCTGACCACGGACGAAATCGCCCGCGCCTTTCTGGTGCCCGAACCGACGGTGGCGCAGCGCATCGTGCGTGCGAAAAAGACGCTCGCCGCCGCGCGTGTGCCGTTCGAACTTCCCGAGCCGGATGCGTTGCCCGAGCGGCTTTCAGCCGTGCTGCAGGTGATCTATCTCGTCTTCAACGAAGGCTATGCCGCCACCACCGGTGACGACTGGACGCGCCCCACGCTATGTGAAGAAGCGCAGCGCCTGGGCCGCATCCTGGCAGGGCTCATGCCGGGCGAGCCGGAAGTGCTTGGCCTGCTCGCGCTGATGGAGTTGCAGGCCTCGCGCCTGCGTGCACGCGTGGGCCCCGGCGGCCGGCCCATCCTGCTCATGGAGCAGGACCGCAGCCGTTGGGACTACCTGCTTATCCAGCGCGGCTTTGCGGCGCTGGCGCAAGCTGAAGCGTGCGGGCGCGGGCTTGGCTCTTATGGGCTGCAGGCGGCCATTGCGGCATGCCATGCAAGCGCACGCACCGCCGAACAAACCGACTGGACGCGCATTGCCGCGCTGTACGACGCACTGGCGCAACTCACGCCGTCGCCCATCGTCGAACTGAACCGCGCCGTGGCGGTGGCCATGGCGTATGGCCCGCAGGCAGGGCTTGAGATTGTCGATACGCTGCTGGCCGAACCCGCGCTGCGTAGCTATCACCTGTTGCCCAGCGTGCGCGCCGATTTTCTCGCGCGCCTCAACCGCCCGGAGGAGGCCCGCGCGGAGTACGAACGCGCGGCCGCGCTTGCACACAATCGGCAAGAACGCGCGCTCTTGCTGGAACGCGCAGCCAACTGCGCCGCACCAGAGTAGTCCCCGCGCGGCACGCCGCTTGCTACTCAGATTGGCTTGTCGATAACGCGACAGCGGCGGAACCATGATTGCGCCACGGTCGTCCATCCTGCGTGAACCGATCTTCGTCTTCCCTTCTCAGCATTCAGGCGCTGCGCGGCTTTGCCGCGCTGTATGTGGTGGTGTACCACTCCGGGCTCGCCCTGGCCCATGCCGACATCCCCGCCCTTGCGTGGCTGACCACGCATGTGATCAAGCGCGGGCATGTGGGTGTGGATATGTTCTTCGTCATCAGCGGCTTCATCATTGCGTGGGTCGCCATTCTTGGCCCGAAGGGACCTGAGCCGGCCAGCGAATTTCTCGTCAAGCGTGCGTTCCGGCTTGTGCCGCCTTACTGGCTGGTGTCGGTGCTGCATTCCACGTGGCTCAACCCGGTGTCTGCGGGCGTGCTGCTCACCTCGCTCGCGTTTGCGCCGCAGGCCAATGTGGATGCGCCGTACTTCGGATATCCGGCGCTGTATGTGGGCTGGTCGCTCAACTACGAAGTGTTCTTCTATGCGTTGTGTGCGATCGGGCTGGCGCTGTTCGGGCGGCGGGCGCTTGGGCTGGTGGCACTGGCGCTGTTCACGACGACGATCATCGTGCCGTTCTGGCATAGCGGCGTCGTGCAGCGCAACCCGGAAGCACTGTACGACTGGGCAACACCGCTGCAGGCCATGGCAGCCAATCCGCTCGTGCTGGAGTTCCTGCTGGGCGCGGGGCTGGCGTGGCTGTATGCGGCGCATCGGCATCGCCTAACGCCGGTCTTCGCGCGGATGCTGATGGCGGTAGGCGCGGCAACGTTCGTGATGTCGGTCGTTGGCCCCGTTCCCAAGTTCGATCTGCTGGCCCGCGGGCTCCCGGCAGGCGCGTTGTTGATCGGCATGGTGGCCATGGAGCACTGCGGCGAGCTTCGCGTGCCGCGCGTCGCAGTCTGGCTGGGTGAGCTGTCGTACGCGCTCTACCTCGTACATCCCAGCGTGATCGAAGCCACGCACCGCCTGGTGGGCAGGCTGGCGCCAGAGTGGATCGGCACGCAACTGATGCTGTTTGCCGTCAACCTTGCGTTGACGCTGGTATTGGCAATGCTCCTGCATCGTTATGTCGAATTGCCGTCCATCGCTCTGGGCCGCCGCGCCGTCGACTGGATGCGCAACCGTCGACACGGCTCGCGTACGCACCTGGGTCAACAAGAATCTTGAGCAGCGACGGCTCTGCACCACCTGCACCACGTAACGCGATACCGATGCCGCTACCTGCTCTCCTCAAGCTGTCACGCTGAACATCAACGCCTGGATCTTGCCGTCGACTGGGCCCGCGCCGAACTGCGCCGTCAATGCATCGGTACATACGTCGGTGGCGTCGGCCAGAGCATCGGGGCCGAATGCCTCCAGTTCGCCGCGCACCGGCGTGCCCTGGCAGTACGCAATAGCGACCGCGCGCGCCGTGTCTGCCCGGCTGCGCGCTGGGACAACGTCGTACATGACCTCTGCGGTAAAGCCGCCCGCGCGCGCGTCGGCTTGAATCGGCACCGGATCGTAATGACCATGCGGCGTACGCGCCAGAAACATCGGCGGATTCTCGGGAAAGCGTTTCGCCAGCGCTTTCGTCACCACATTTGCAAAGTCGTTGTCTTCAATCCGGCCCCACACGCTCAAAAGCAGCTTGCCGCCTGGTGTCAGCACACGCCGGGCCTCAGCAAAGGCCCTGGGCCGGTCGGGGAAGAACATCGCACCAAACTGGCAGATCACCAAATCGAAAGAGCCATCGGCAAACGGCAGTTGTTGGGCGTCGGCCTGCTGCCATGTCACGGGCCGGTCTGTGCCCACGGCGGCCGCGCGATCGAGCATCGGCGGGTTCAGGTCGGTCGCGACAATCTCCGTGGTTGCAGGCAGCGCACGCGCCAGTGCGCGCGTCACGGCTCCGGTACCTGCGGCAACTTCCAGCACGCGCTGCGGCTGACATGACGCCGCCCGTGCGGCCATGTCCAGCGCATACGGCTCGAAGATCAACGGGACCAGCAGCGTGTCATACAGCTCGGGAATGGAGCCGGAGAAGACCTGATCGGTGCCATGCGCAGCCATCGTTCACCACCTTTGCCCGAATAGAGGGTTGGGCATGAATGGTTATAGTGCGGAACCGCGCGGCGGGCACTCCGCCAAGTCGACTAGATGACATGCCTGCCGGGGCATGAAGGGATCGGCAAGGCGCCGGATTATCCCCGCTTTCTGATGGCCGCGGCTGCCTGACGCGGCATGCGCCCCAGCGCCGGCTTGAGCACCGGTGCGTGGTCGCCGAGGAAGTCCCATAGCCGATTGGCGACGGGCCCGTGCGGCTGATCCCGCCGCCGCGCAACCGCCAGCTCCTGCACCATGCCAGGAAAATGCCGCCCCGCAATCGACAGCAATGTCCCTTCGCGCAATTCCGCATCGACCAGGAAACGCGGCAGATGCCCCCACGCCATACCGTGGAGGATCAGCTCTTTCTTCATCAATTGATCCGGCACGGCGCACTGCGGCGCCCCTTCGATAACGTAGTGGGATTGCTCCGGCGGGTTCCGCGCGGAATCATTGATGACGCATTGCATGAAGCGCTGCATCTGCTGCGGCGTAATGGATGACGTTATGGGAAACGGCAGAAAACCCGGCGCCACCACCGGCACCATGGCGATCTTGCCCAGATCGATCCACTCCATGCGCACGTCGCCCTTTGGCACGCGATGGACAATCAGGTCGGTATCGTCTTCCAGTAAGCGCTCCCACGGTCCGGTGACGGCTTCAAACTGCAATTGCAGGCGCGTCTGCGGGCACTGGCTGAAGAACTGGCTGAGCAATGCCAGCACGGGCTGCAGCGGGCACAGGTCACCCAGCACCACGCGTAGCTCAGCTTCCTCGCCCATCGCCAGCTGCTTTGCGTGGGTTCGCAGTTCATCGCTTTCGCGCAGCACGGACTGCACCTTGCGATGAAACGATCGCCCCGCTTCCGTCAAGCGCACACGATAGCCGCTGCGGTCCAGCAGACTCAAACCCACTTGCCCCTCCAGCTTGGCGACCGCCGCAAACACCGAGGGATGCGAGCGATGCAGCCGGTCAGCGGCCGCTTGAAAACTACCGCCAGTCACCACCGCATCAAAGCACTGCAGCTCGTGGAGCGTGAAGTTCTGCATTGTCGGCAAAACCTACAAAGTTCGTCAGAACTTCATAGTATCCACGAATCTCATCGGCTTCTAGGATGACGACATCCCAACCGTTTCAACCGTCTTTTTCAGGAGCCCATCATGACCAACCGCAACGACCTTTCCTTCATCACCACCGGTGACGGCACGCGCATCGCCTACCGCTTCGACGGCGCGGCGGACAAGCCCGTCCTGCTGCTGTCCAACTCCATCGGCACCGACCTGCGCATGTGGGACGTGAGCGTGCCGCGCCTGGCCGAACACTTTCATGTGCTGCGCTACGACGCGCGCGGCCATGGCGCTTCGGATGCGCCCGCTGGTGCCTATTCGATGGATCGGCTTGGGCGCGACGTGGTGGAACTGCTTGATGCGCTGGGCATCGAGCGGGTGCATATGCTGGGGCTGTCGTTGGGCGGCATCGTGGCGCAGTGGCTGGCGATCCATGTGCCGGAGCGCATCGACCGCCTGATTCTTTCCAACACTGCCGCGCATATCGGCCCGACGCAGTATTTCGATCAGGCCATCGCCGAGCTGAACCGGGCACCCGACATGCAGGCAACGACCGAAACATTCCTGCGCAACTGGTTTCCAGCACGCATGCTGGAGGCACGCGACCCAGCCGTTGAGCCATTCCGCCGCACGCTGCTGGCGACACCGCGCGAGGGCATCATCGGCGGGTGGACGGCCGTGCGCGATGCCGACCTGCGCCGCACGATCACGCTGATCACGCATCCGACGCTCGTCATTGCCGGCCAGCACGACACCGTGACGTCCGCCCGTCACGGCGAGGAAATTGCCGCCGCCATTCCAGGAGCGCAATTGCACATGCTGGACACCGTGCACCTGGCCAACGTGGAGCTGCCGGACGCATTTATGGACGCTGTGCTGGACTTCCTGGCCGTGCACGAAACGGCTTGATACATCGACGCGGCATCGACACGCGGCAACCCAGCCGGTTAACATGGCGGCCATCCAACCGATGTGCCGCCAGCCATGTCCCGCGTCAAGAACGAAGACGAATTCGAGCTGCGCCGCGAAAGCGTGCTCGACACCGCCGCCGAAGCTTTTGCGGCCGACAGCTACCCGAGCGTGTCGATGAACCAGCTTGCCGCTGCATGCGGCGGCTCCAAATCGCGCCTGTATCACTACTACGAAGGCAAGGAAGCCATCCTGTTCGACCTGCTCGACCGCTACACGCGCCGGCTGGCCGATCTGGTTGAACGCGCCGAGAGCGACGCGCGGCACGCCAAGCTTTCGGCGCGTGCCACGCTGCATCTGCTGGTCCGTACCTTCCTGGCCGAATACGCCACGTCGCGCACCCGGCATGTGGCTTTGCTCAATGACGTGAAATACCTGGCGCCGGAGCAGCGCGACATCGTGCTCGCGCGCGAGCGGGACGTGGTGGCGGCCGTGGGCCGGCAACTTGGCGCGGCTTACCCGGACAAGGTGGATGAAGCCAACCGCACGCCCATCACGATGATGCTGTTCGGCATGATGAACTGGACATTCACCTGGCTCAAACCTGACGGGCCACTCTCGTATGAGGGCTATGCGGAAATGGTGATCGACATGCTGGAAAACGGGCTGAGCGGCTCAGGCGCCAGAAGAGGTTGACGTTCACCGCTCGTCATAGCTGACCACCACGCGCTGCGTAAGCGGCCGCGCCTGGCAGGTCAGCACAAACCCCTGCTGGATTTCCCAGTCTTCCAGCGTGAAGTTCTTGTCCATCTCCACCCGGCCTTCCAGCACCTTGGCGCGGCACGTACAGCACACACCGCCCTTGCACGCATAGGGCAGATCGAGCCCCGCGTTCAACGCGCTGTCGAGCACCTTGGCGTCGCCCGCCATGGGCACTTCGTGCGATTTGCCATCGAGCACAACCTTGAGCGCGACATCACCCGCCACTGCGGCATGCCTGCGCGGCTTGGGCGCCGACGACGCATCGCCCACCGGCACGCCAAAGCGCTCGGCATGCACACGCTCGCGCGGCACCCCGCGCTCCAGCAGCGCCGCTTCCACCGCATCGATCATCGTCGACGGACCACAGATAAAGGCGGCGTCGATATCTTCGGGCGGGATCAGCGTGTCCAGAAAAGCGCGCGCCTTCGCGCCGTCGAGCCGCCCGTTGAACAGCGCAATCTCTTGCGCCTGGCGCGACAACACGTGATACAGCGCGAAGCGATCGAGGTAGCGGTCTTTCAGGTCTTCGAGGGCCTCGCCGAAGATGATGCTGTCGACGCTGCGGTTGCCGTAGACCAGGGTGAAGCGGCTCTGCGGCTCCGCCGCCAGCGTCGTCTTGATGAGCGAGAGGATGGGCGTGATGCCGCTGCCGGCCGCAAAGGCAACGTAGTGGCGCGCGCTTTCGGCCGCCAGCGGTACGTAGAAGCGGCCGTCCGGCGGCAGCACATCAAGCGTCTGGCCGACGCGAATGCGGTCGTGCAGGTGGTTGGAGAAGACCCCGTCATCGACACGCTTGACCGCCACACGCAGTTCGCCGTGCGCGTCATAGTCCTGCACGGCGCAGCAGATGGAATACGAGCGCCGCAGTTCTTCCTGTCCGGGCAGTTGACCTGGCGGCACACGCAGCGTCAGAAACTGGCCTTGCGTAAAGCGGTATGCATTACGCAGATCGTCCGGCACGTCAAAGCGCACGGAAATCGTATCGGCCGTCTCGCCGCGCACCTCGGCAACACGCAAGGGGTGGAATTGCGGAGTCATGGCGGTTGCGCTCAGGGGGCTTAGTAGGGCTTGAAATAGTCGAACGGCTCGCGACAGGCGCGGCAGCGGTACAGCGCCTTGCAAGCTGTCGAACCGAAGGCGGAAATGAGCGCCGTATCGTGCGACCCGCATTGCGGGCAGGCGATGTGCTCGGCCTGCGTGGGGCGCGTGAGACGAATCGGGCGTGCACCATCCACTTCGGCCACATGTGCCGGCGGCGCAATACCAAAGTCGCGCAGCTTGCGGCGCCCTTCAGCGGTAATCCAATCCGTCGTCCATGCCGGCGACAGCACCGAGTGCACGCGATACGCACCTACGTCTGCCGCCTGCAATGCGCGGCTCACATCATCGGCAATTTGTTCCATGGCCGGGCAGCCGGAATACGTGGGCGTGATCGTTGCCACCAGTGTGCCGGCCTCGTCGAGCTGCACATCGCGCAGGATGCCAAGCTCGGCGAGCGTGACCACGGGAATTTCGGGATCGGTCACGGCCTCCAGCGCGATACGCGCGCGGTCCACCCGCTCGCTTACCACGATGCCCCCGGGAACTGTCGCGCCAATCCCTGCATCTCGGCCAGCAGGTAGCCCATATGCTCGGAATGCACGCCGTGCTTGCCGGTGCTGACGTAGGGACCGGGCTCAGGCCAGCGCAGCGTGGCCTCGTCCAGCGCGTCACGCACGGTGGCTTCCCACGCGTCGCGCAGGTCAGCCGGACGCACGCCGATGCCGGCTTCGGCCGCGGCCGTTTCAACGTCGTCCGCGGCGAAAAATTCGTTCGTGTACGGCATCAGCCAATCGAGCGCGGCCTGCGCACGTGCATGCGATTCCTCGGTGCCATCACCGAAGCGCACGAGCCAGTCGCGCGTATGGGCGAGGTGGTAACGCATTTCCTTCACCGATTTGGCGGCAATGGCGGCCAGTTCGGTGTCGGTCGAACGCGTCAACGCTTCCCATAACGGCACCATCAATGCGGCGTACAGGAAATGGCGGACGACGGTGACGGCATAGTCGCGCGCGACTGCGGAGGTCGCCACCATCGGCCCTGCATGCGGCAGCTCGAGCAGCGTGTAATTGCGGAAAGCGGGCTCGGCGCGCCAATAGGCGTAATCATCCTCGGTGCGCGGCGTACCGGTGAGCGTGCCTTCGATCTGCCCTGCGTGCGTGTAGAGCAGCCGCGCCTGGCCGATCAGGTCAAGACTCAGGTTGGACAGCGCGATGTCTTCTTCCAGCACGGGGCCATGGCCAGTCCATTCCGCGTTGCGCTGGCCGAGGATAAGCGCGTTGTCGGCCAGACGAAGGATGTATTGCAGATGCGCGTCGGAAGTCATGACCGCGGCTCACATGTGGTTGACTTCATCGGGCAGCCGATAGAACGTCGGGTGGCGATAGATCTTGTCGGCCATCGGGTCAAACAGCATGGGCTTGTCGTCAGGTTCGCTGGCGGTGATGGCGGCCGACGGCACAACCCAGATCGAGACGCCTTCCTGCCGGCGCGTGTAGACATCGCGCGCCATCTGCAGCGCCTGCTTGGCGTCCACGGCGTGCAGGCTGCCGCAATGCTTGTGCTCCAGGCCCTGCTTGCTGCGGATGAACACTTCCCACAGCGGCCATTCGTGTTGATGCATGGTGGGCTCCTTCCGGTTCATGCAGCTTGTTGATTGGCGGCAGCGCGTTCGGCCTGCTTGCGTGCGTAGGCCAGCGCGGCTTCGCGCACCCACTCGCCTTCTTCGTGTGCACGCTTGCGGGTGGCAAGGCGCTCGCGGTTGCACGGGCCGTGACCATCGAGCACGCGCTTGAATTCGGACCAATCAAGCGGCGAGAAATCGTAATGGCCGCGCGCTTCGTTCCATGTGAGGCCGGGGTCGGGCAGCGTCACGCCGAGCACGCGCGCCTGTTCAACGGTGGCATCGACAAAACGCTGCCGCAGATCGTCGTTCGAGATGCGCTTGATGCCCCAGGCCATGGTCTGCGCGCTGTTGGGCGATGCCGTATCGGGCGGCCCGAACATCATCAGCACCGGAAACCACCAGCGGTTGACGGATTCCTGCACCATGTCGCGTTGCGCCTGCGTGCCGCCCATCATCGTCAGCAACGATTCATAGCCCTGACGCTGGTGAAACGATTCTTCCTTGCAGATGCGGATCATGGCGCGCGCATACGGGCCGTAAGAGCAACGGCACAGCGGCACCTGGTTCATGATGGCCGCGCCATCGACCAGCCAGCCGATCACGCCCACGTCTGCCCAAGAGAGCGTCGGGTAATTGAAGATCGACGAATACTTCGCGCGACCTTCGTGCAGCGCGTCGATCATCTCGTCGCGCGAGCTGCCGAGCGTTTCCGCGGCGGAATAGAGATAGAGGCCGTGGCCCGCTTCGTCCTGCACCTTGGCCAGAAGGATGGCCTTGCGCTTGAGCGACGGCGCCCGGCTGATCCAGTTGCCCTCGGGCAGCATGCCCACCACCTCGGAATGCGCGTGCTGGGAAATCTGCCGCAGCAGCGTCTTGCGGTACGGCGCAGGCATCCAGTCTTGCGGCTCGATTTTTTGGTCTGCGCCAATTCGGGCGTCAAACCGCGCCTGCAAATCGGCTTCGCCTTGAGAGGCGGCCGCCAGCTCCTGCTCCGTGGGCAGACCGCCAGGCTGGTCGAGGCTTTGGGTGTACATGCGATCCTCCGGCCGCTTTCTGGGCATGTGCACGGTGCATCATGCGCGCCGTGTTTTGGATGGATCGATTATAAACCGTCCGACCGGTCGGTCAATAAAGGATTTCACCGCATGCCTCGTGTGAGACATGCGATGTGCTCCCTTCCTCGGGTCCTTTCTCGGTGGCTCAGATTGGCGCTGCCGACGATGCGTCGCCCTGCGCCGCTCCGTGCGCGCGCGTGCGCACGAACACGCCCGCCAGCACCGAGCCGAGCAATGCTGCAACCGCCCCCAGCAGGAACGCGAGGTGATAGCCGCCATTCAGCGCGGTCGTGACATCGGCCCCTGCCGCAGCCAGACCTTCGGTGCGCCCGGCAGCCAGACTTGCCAGGATGGCGAGGCCCAATGCGCCACCCATCATGAACGAGGTGTTGACCACGCCCGACGCCAAGCCCGATTCATCCGGCGCCACATCGCTCATGGCGGCCAGCAGCACCGGGTTGAATGCCACACCGGCGCCCAAGCCCAGCAATAGCATGCCGGGCAGCACGTCCAGCACAAAGCTGCCGCCCGCAGGCGCGCGCGCAAACAGCACCAGCCCAATGCCTGCCACCAGCAAACCCACCGAGAGCGGCGCGCGAATGCCAAAGCGCATCACCAGCTTGGCCGACAAACCCAGCGAGAACACCGCCATGATGATGTTGGCCGGCAGGAAGGCCAGCCCCACCTGCATGGCGCTGTAGTCGAGCACGCGCTGCATGTACAGCGCCGAGATGAAGAACCACGCGAACATCGCCGCCGCCCACAACACGCCCACCACGTTGGCCGTAGCCACGTTGCGCAGCGCAAACATATGCAGCGGCATCAGCGGATGCGACACGCGAGATTCAATGATCAGGAACGCGATCATCAGCGCAATGGCCATGCCCAGCTGCGTTAGCGTTTGCGTGGAGGTCCAACCGGCTTCATTGCCATGCACGACGGCGTACACCGCCAGCATCAGCGACGCGGTCACGGCAATCGCGCCTGCCACGTCCAGCTTCGTGCGATCGGCCAACGGCTTGCCCGCAGGCAACAACGCCACGCAGGCGGCATACACGGCCACGCCAATTGGCAGGTTGACCAGGAAGATCCAGTGCCAGCTCAGCGTGCTCGTCAGCAAGCCACCGAGCAACACGCCGATGCTGCCACCGCCCGCACACACAAAGCCGTAGATGCCCATCGCCTTGGCGCGATCTGCCGGCGAGGTGAACAGGTTCATGATCAGCGACAGCGACACCGCCGACACCACCGCACCGCCCAGCCCCTGCACGGCGCGCGCCGTGATCAGCAGCCCTTGCGAATTCGCCAGCCCGCACGCAGCCGAAGCCAGCGTGAACAGCGTCAGCCCCAGCAGGAACAGCTTGCGATGTCCGAACAGGTCACCCAGCCGGCCACCCAGCAACAGGCAGCCGCCAAAGGTCAGCATGTAGGCGTTGACGACCCACACGAGCGAGGTTTCAGTAAAGCCCAGGTCTGCCTGGATGGACGGCAGCGCAACGTTCACGATGGTCGTATCCAGCACGATCATCAGCACGCCCAGGCAGAGCACGATGAGGGCAAGCCAGCGCTTGCGTTCGTCGATGCCATGCGTCATAGAGTCACTCCTATGATTGGCCGCCGCGCCTGAATGTTGCTCAGGATTGCGCAGCCGATTTGAGGTTGGCGAGACCGGCTTCAAAGTCCTTGCCGATCATCCCGTCCATACTGAAAAACAGGCCCATCACCTTGGAGATGAACGGGCTCGGGCCGTACATGGCCCAGGTCACGTGGGTGACGTCGCCAGCAGGCTTCAGCGTGAATTCCGCAGTGTTGTGCGCTTCGAACGGCTTCAGGAAATCCAGCTGAATCTGGATGCGGCTGGGCGACGCTGCATCGACGATCTCCATGCGCCCCGCCCCAACTTCCCGCGAGCCATCCCACGCATAGTTCGCGCCCTTGCCATTGGCGGGACCGCCATAGGTGCGCTTCATCGCGGGGTCACGCTTTTCCCACGGAGACCAGGCCGTCCAGCGGTGGAAATCGTTGATCAGGGCGAACACCTTTTCAGGCGCCGCCTTGATGTCGATCTCGCGCTGCACGCGGAAGGTATTCGGGCGGGTGGCGGCAAAACCCAGCACAGCAGCAATCGCGACGGCTATGACGATCGCAATGATCTTCAGCATGAAGAGCGCTCCAACAGATGGGGCAGCAGGTGAAAGGACGCCTTTGCGCACGCCATGCAAAGGGTCGCGACCAGAACAGCCGGTCGTCACCCAGGGGGTGATTTCGTTGATATTGGTAAGGCCCCGGTGATCGCGCAGTCTAGCACCGGACCATCGCCCTGCACCAAAGCGGGCGTCCTACGATTTTGCGTAGAACGGCCACCGCCCGGTGGCCGTTTGCACATGCATTGCAGCCATTACATCGGCTTGGGCGCAATCACCATCCACGTGATGCCAAAGCGGTCGGTCACCATGCCGAACGCGTTGGCGAAAAACGTTTCGGACATCGGCATCGTGACTTGGCCGCCGTCGCCGAGTGCCTTGAATGTGCGCTCGGCCGCGGCGTTGTCGGGCACGCTGACTGACAACCCGAAACCCTTGAAATCTGTCTTGCCGCCGGCCATGCCATCAGAGGCAAGAATCTGGGTTTCGCCCACGCGGAAGGCGGCGTGCATCACCTTGTCGAGCGGCGGTGCCATGCCGCCGCATTGCTCGGCGGTGGGCTGCGCGTCCTTGGGCGCATCTTTGTAGTGCATCACCACATCGACCTTGGCGCTGAGCGTCTTCTTGTAGAACTCCAGCGCTTCTTCACAACGACCTTCGAAGAACAGATACGGTTGAACTTGCATCACAACTCCTTGGGGTGGACTTGGGGGACTGCAAAGCCGCGCATTGCGCCACGCGGTCGGGGAAAACGTCGCTCAGCCGCACGCCGGTTCAGGCACCGGCATCGGCACTGAGGCATGCTCGTGTACGACTTGCCAATGGCCATCGCGCTTGCGGAAACACACGGTGGCGCGCGTCTGCGCATCGTGCTTCGCTCCGTCGCGATAGCGCGCACGCAGGCGATTCACGCTGAAGCAATAGGCCAGATCGCCGCTCACCTCAAGGTGCAGCTCGGTGAATTGGAAATCAGCCTGGCCCTCAAGCGCATCGAACCAGCTTTGCCAGTTGCGACGGTATGCATCGACGCCCTTTACAAACAGCGGCGGCATCACATCGAACACCACAACATCGGGTGCGTAATGACGCATAACGGCGTCGATATCCTTGGCGCGAACGGCGGCAGCCCATGTGTCAATCAACGTGCGCAGTTGGACCTCGTCATTCGCTGCGGTGGTGGCAATCGTCATGTTGACCTCCCAAGAATCTGTCGCACTAAAGGCTTGGAAATTTGCGTCACAGCGCCTAGGGTTGAATTGTGAACACTGTCCACAAACGATAGCAGACATAATGGACGGTGTCCACATAGAACTTGCGGAGTTGCATTGCATGACCCAGGAACCGCCTCGACCACCCGTGCGCACCACGTATCGCCATGGCGACTTGCGACGCGCGCTGCTCGACGCCGGCATTGAACTGGCGCGCGCCGGCGGGCCTGACGCCATCGTGCTGCGCGAAGCCACGCGCCGCGCGGGCGTGGTGCCGAATGCCGCCTACCGGCACTTCGCGGGGCGACAGGACTTGCTGCAGGCCGTCCGGGCAGAGGCATTGGCCGCGTTGGCGCGGGCCATGGAAGCGGAGTTGGATGCCATCGACCCGACGTGGCCCGAGGATGCGCGCGCACGTGCGTCGCTACGCGCCATCGGCGTGGGTTATCTGCGGTTTGCGCAGACGGAGACCGGCCTCTTCCGCACGGCCTTTGCGGTGCCCGATGAAGTGGAAAACGATGCGGACCCCGCCAAGGCGGGCAATAGTGGCCTGAACCCGTTCCAGTTGCTGAGTCTGGCGCTGGACCGGATGACCGCTGCCGGCGTACTGCCGGCCGAACGCCGCCCGGGTGCCGAATACCTCGCATGGTCGGCCGTGCATGGGCTGGCCCTGCTCATCATCGATGGGCCGTTGCGCGGGCGCCCGCCCGAGCAGACCGGCGCCATTGCGTTGCGTGTAGTGGAAATGGTGGAAAACGGGCTGTAGAGACTGCTGGACCGCGGGTCGATGGAATATTGCTCGCACCCGAAGTGTTTACCATCAGCACAGGCCACACACCGGAGAACCACCATGCAGATGCGACCAGGCAGATGGATCGGCGCCGCCGCGCTCGTGCTGAGCGCATGCGCGTCGCTCTCGCCGATCCAGACGGCGCAAAAGATGATCGGCCAGCCCGAAAGTGCCGTACGCGAGACCTTCGGCGTCCCCACCGAGACGTACCAGTTGGCAGGTGGCACGCACCGCTGGATCTATTCCAAGCAGCCGATGGGGCATGAAGTCTATGCCGCAGACTTTGACGCGAGCGGCAAGCTCACCAACTTCCGGCAGATGCTGACTGAAAAGGAAATCTACGAAGCCCGGCCCGGCGTCTGGACCAAGCGTGATGTGGCGGAGCGCTTTGGCATGCCGCGCGAGCCAACGCAGTACTACCCGCTGATGAAGCGGGAGGCGTGGTCATACCGGATGTACGTCCTCGGGTATCAGCAGGCGCACTTCAACGCCCTCTTCGACGACAACGGCGTGCTTGATCGCACCATGATCGTCGTGGACCCGCTTGGCGGCGACCACCATAGCCGCAAGTGATAACAAGCCCGGCCGGCGCATTGCACGCCAGCCGGGCCTCAGTGCTTAGCTCAGTGACTAGCCGAGCGCAGAAGCAATGGCCTGCGCGAGTTCGTTCGCTTCAAACTTGGCGACGTAGCCGTTGGCGCCGACGCGGCGCACGTGGTCTTCGTTGGCCGAGCCCGACAGGGACGAGTGAATCACCACCGGAATCGACTGGAATGCCGGCTCGGTTTTGATCTTGCGTGTGAGCGTGAATCCGTCCATCTCGGGCATTTCCAGATCGGTCAGCACCAGCGCGATCTTGTCGCGCACAGTTTTGCCTTCGCGGGCCGCATCGCGTGCGATGTTCTGCAGCGTGTCCCACGCTTCCTGGCCGCTCTTGGTCATCACGTACGGTGTGCCCATCGCTTCCAGACCGTTGGCGATGAGCGAGCGCGCGAGGCCCGAGTCATCCGCCACCAGCAGCTTGGCACCCGGCGGCAGCTTGATCGGACGCTCGTCATTGTCGGGCGCCAGATCGGTACGGCGGGTCGGGAACACATCCACCAGAATCTGTTCGACGTCGATCACCTGTGCCAGACGCGAGTTGTCGGCGTTGCCGTCAAGGCGCGCCAGGCTGGTGATGTTGCTGCTGCCCACGCTCGCCTCGGCCGGGAAGATCTGGCTCCACTCCAGGCGCACGATCTCGTCCACTTCTTCCACCGCAAAGCCTTGGGTGGAGCGCGCATATTCGGTAATCAGCAGGATGTTGGCATTGCCGTTTTTGGTGCCGATCACGCTGGCGAGGTCAATCACGGGAATGATCTGGCCGCGCACATTGACCGCGCCCAGGATATGGGCGCCGGCATCCGCCACATGCGTCACAGGCGGCATGACCATGATCTCGCGCACCTTGAACACGTTAATGCCGAACATCTCGCGCTGATTGGAGCGCGCAGATTCGCCCAGGCGAAACAACAACAGTTCAAAGCGGTTGTTGTTCGTCAGATTGGTCCGTTCATCGACTTCGTGCTGCGACATTGTCTTCCCCCGTTCAAGCACACGTTATGTGGCGGTAAACGGCACGGCATTTGGCAACTTGAAGGGTTTCGCGAATGTGAAGGCCATGCCCTTCCAGCGTGGGGAAACAAAAGCCTAGGCAACCTTTACGTGGGCGACCAGGAAATCCAGAAACGCTCGCACGCGCGCCGGCAGATGTGCCCCTTGACCGACATAGACGGCGTGGATGTCTTCGGTCTCGCCCGGGTTGTAATCCTCCAGCACAGGGACGAGACGGCCCGCATCCAGATCGGCGCGCACCTGAAACTCGGCCAGACGCGCCAAACCCAGCCCGGCGACCGCCACGGCGCGCAGCGCCTCGCCATCGCTGATCTGCGTGTTGCCGTGTGGGGTGAATTCTGTGCGGCGACCCCGCTTGATAAAGGGCCAGGCGTTGGCGACCCGCACATAGCTGAACGTCAGGCAGTTGTGGCTTGCCAAATCGGCCGGTGTGCGCGGCGTGCCGGCGCGGGCCAGATAGGCGGGCGATGCCACCACCATCAAGCGCGTCTGCCCCAGCTTGCGCGCCACCAGCCGAGAACTCTTCAGCGGGCCGCTACGCAGCGCAACATCGGTGCGGTCTTCCAGCAGGTCGACCACGCGATCCGTGAGCGCAATGTCGAGCGAAACCTCCGGATGGCATGCCAGAAACGCCGGCACGATCGGCAGCAGCAGATGCGTGCCGACCGGCACATTGGAATTGATGCGCAAGCGCCCTGAAGGCTGCGCCCCGGCGGAAGCCTCACGCTCGGCCTCGTCCAGATCGGCCAGTACCGTCATGCTGCGTTCATAGAACGCCATGCCCTCGGGCGTGAGCCGAAAGCGCCGCGTGGAACGGTTCACCAGTCTCGCGCCCAGTCGGGCTTCCAGCCGTGCCACCAGTTTGCTCACCGCCGACGGCGTCATCCGGCAGGCGCGCGCCGCGGCAGAGAAGCCGCTCTCTTCCACGACCCGCACGAAAACTTCCATCTCGCCAAAGCGATTGACATCAAGCCGCGACATTGTGATTTCAATTCATAGATGTTGTGCTTGTAGGCAGTCTATCGCACAGATTCGATCGTTCTCATACTCGTTGCCATTGCCCTTGCCATTGATGCTCCGGGCTCAATCCCAACACCAACATGACTGCACAGAACAAAGTCGCGCTCGTCGTGGGCGCACAGGGCGTGATCGGCCGCAACCTGATCGAGCACCTCGCCACATTGGACGACTGGCGCATCGTGGGCCTGTCGCGTCGCGGCGGTGAATCGACAGAGCACATCCGGCACATCGCCGTCGACCTGCTCGACGCGGCTGACACGCGCATCAAGCTCGGCGCACTGGGCAACGTCACCCACGTCTTCTACGCCGCGTACCAAGACCGTCCGACCTGGGCCGAGCTGGTGCCGCCCAACCTCGCCATGCTGACCAACGTGGTCGACGCCATCGAAGCCGCGTCGCCCCACCTCGCGCACATCAGCCTGATGCAGGGTTACAAGGTCTACGGCGGTCACCTCGGGCCTTTCAAAACGCCGGCGCGCGAAACCGATGCGCACTTCATGCCGCCTGAATTCATGTTCGATCAGCAGACCTTTCTGGAAGCGCGCCAGCAGGGCAAGGCGTGGACGTGGTCGGCCATCCGCCCGTCGGTGGTGGGCGGCTTCGCGCTGGGCAACCCGATGAATCTGGCGGTGGCCATTGCCGTGTATGCGTCGATCTCGAAAGAGTTGGGCCTGCCGCTGCGCTTTCCCGGCAAACCCGGCGCATATGATCACCTGCTGGAGATGACCGATGCCGGTGTGCTTGCCCGCGCCACCGTGTGGGCCGCCACCGACCCGCGCTGCGCCAACCAGGCTTTCAACGTCAACAACGGAGACCTGTTCCGCTGGAGCGAAATGTGGCCCAAGATCGCCGGTTACTTTGCGTTGGAAGTCGCCCCGCCACTGCCTTTGTCGCTCGACACCGTCATGGCCGACAAGGCGCCGCTCTGGCAAAGCATGATCGCCAAACATGATTTGGCGAACACGCCCTACCGCGATGTGTCTTCGTGGCGCTTTGCCGACTTCGTCTTCTCGTGGGACTACGACATGTTCGGTGACGGCTCCAAGGCACGCCGCTTTGGTTTTCACGAATACGTGGAGACAGAAGCGATGTTCGTGCGCATCTTCGACGACTTACGCCAGCGCAGAATCATTCCGGGGTAGAGCATCCGGATGCCTGCGCCGCAGCGGCGCACTGGCCGATCCGGCTAGGGAGATGTCCCGACTCGGGTTTCCTCAGGAAGGGTCGATATAGTGAAGGCGGGGCGGTAGCTCATGGGTCGAGCGGCGGCGGTTTACCGGCGCAGGCAGGCAGGTTCAAATCCTGTACGCCCCACCATCTGATGATTTATTGAGGAACAACAAAACTCAAGAATCGCGGTATTACCAAGCTTTTCGGGCGATTTTCGCCTACTGTCGTCCATTGCCATTCGTTGGCAGCGCGACAATTCTGCGGGCAACATTGGGGGCAACTTTGGTCCCCGAAAATGAGTTGCCCCCAAATGTCACTAACTGATATCGCAATCCGAAATGCCAGGCCGGCCGACAAGCTACAACGCCTGTTCGATGGCAACGGCCTCTACCTCGAAGTGTCGCCCTCTGGCGGCAAGTGGTGGCATCTCAAAGATCGGATCGACGAGAAAGAAAAGCGCAACAAGTTCACCTGACTGGTGGGCAAGAAGCTCGCTGGCTAGGTCATTGTTCACGTCGACCAGACCGGCGAGTCAGACGCCAACTTTCTCTCTCGCCTGGAGAAAGAGTTCGACGCCATTGCGACCGTCAAAAACGGCACGCTGCTTTTCATCCCCGCCGGCGAGCCGGCCAGCGGTTCGCGCCTGCTGCTGTCAACCGTCGACATCACCCGCGCGTCGGGCGGTGCGCATACATTCAGCGTTACCGATCGGGAGAACTACAACGGTGCGAAGGCGCACTATCAGGACACGCGCCGGCGTGCGCGGCGAGGTTGTCATCGATGCTTCCAACGCCGTGGCGACGAAAGAGCAACGGACCACCCAAGGGACAAAGAAGCAGGAGACGGTGCAGGCCGCCCCGAACCCCGACAACGTGAAGGTGCCGCGGCACACGTACGCTTCAAAGTCCAACGCCGAGCGTGCAGCGCGGGCCGAGTGGCAGAAGATTCAACGTGGGGTGGCGACGCTCAACATCACGCTGGTGCGTGGGCGGCTGAGTTGTTTCCGTCACTACATGCAAAGGTGAGCGGGTGGAAGCTGCAGATCGACAGCACGGGTTGGTCGATGGAACGCGTCGTTCACAACGTGAATGACAGCGGGTTCACTACCTCGGTGGAGTTCGATATTCAGCCGAACAATCTTGAAGACCAAGGAAGTGTTGCGAGAAGGTAAACGCTTTTTGTTTCCTTCTTTCTCGTTGTGCTCGCGCGCTCGCAACGCTCAACATCAGAACTAAAAATCTTTCACGGGGCGCCGGATCAGAAGTTTCCTAGTCTGCTGCTTGAGGCGGGCGTGACGTGCGCACACCGCTCTCACAGCGTCATCCGCCGCATAGAAAACTCACCACCAAGCGCGAGGTTCGTGAAATGAAAGCAGCCCATTTGAAAGTCGTTGCTACCGTTATGGTCGCGGCCCTTCTTGGCGTCGGAGGCCAAGCACTGGCCGAGAAGAGTAAGAAGAGAGGCCCCATCAACAAGTCTGCTACCTACACGCTCATCTTGTTGAATAACACCGGTTCAGACATCACCATGACGAAGACAGCGAGCCACTGCATGCACGATGCCGGCCCCGCTTCTTACACCGTCAGGAACGGTGTACCGGGGTACTTCAATATCACCGACAGTAACGCCTTCGGATCCGACTGTACGAACGCTTGGAAGAACGTCATGTGGAACCTCAGCTCTGGTGGCACGCTGCAGTGGCGCCATGAGATCCAGGCAGGTTCGTGGCAGACACAAGTTCAAGGGAACGTGAAGTCCGCGGAGTGCGACGGCCAAAATTGCCTTGCACCGGCCTATGTCGGAAACGACCACACGACGCCAGTCGCCATCACGTTCTGATTGGAAAGCTGCAGCGCGAGCAGCACCGACGCACGGTAATGCTCGCGCTCTCGCGCTTGACCACGTAACCCACAACTTATGCTTTATCTGTCTATCGGCACGTCGAAAGAAATCCCCGTGTTGTGGTCAGCTTATGGCTTATTTTCCGGCCACGAATCTCCTAACGGCACAAAACTCAAGAATCCCTGTACTACGAGGCTTTGCGGGCGATTTTCGCCTGCCGCAACGTCTGCTCTCAATCGCCTGTCGATTGGCCTGTCCCGCCTCCCCACAACGCTCAGCGTGGGGGAAGCGCTGCATAACGCAGTCATCCAACGCTTACATCCTGAACACCGACGCAAGCCGATACCACCCCGCGACCGGGATGTCAGGGCCGTTGTGCGTCGACGCTTGGATGAAAAATGCCTCCGGGTACAACCGCGCAGATATCGAAGCCCATCTCGTTGTCGTCTGTCTCTTCTGCGCCTTCGAGCGCCCAGCTCGCCCAATCCTTCAATCGTCGGCATGTACTTGCACGGGCGTCGACGGACTGGTGAAAGTAGCTTTGCAACATCAACTCCGTCAGGTGGAATGAAATCGAATTGACCTGCTTGTCGCCTTGCGGACCTTCCACGATCCACCACGCGTGTACATCTATTCCGTCCAGTTCATCCCCTTCAAGCCGCAAGACGGCGCGACGGGGCAGCGTCTCTGTGAGCGCATCTTGGAGTTCACGTAGACCAGTCCTTTCGACTTCGTTGATCCGCTCGCGCATAAGGCCTCCGTATTCCCGCGTGCCCACATTGACGGGCCGCCATTCGAAGGTAGCTGCTGTGTAACTCCATGCGTTGACGGCGCACAACGAACCGGCGTTTAGAGCGCCAATCGGCGGCCCTCACGTCAATGGCGGCCGTGATGCGCCCCGATGGAGCGAAAAATCGTGTTCCCGGTCTTCACGGCCTACACGGATGGCGTCTCTCTCGTCGACGAAGAATGCGTTGGGCACGGTGAGCGCCAAGTCGTAGCCTGTGTCTGCGCACGGCTCCGAGCCCCGGAACTCCAACTGGACGCACAGCCATTCGCCCACCCGCCGGCGAATCTCTTCCCGTCTCGGATGGTTCAATCGGCAGTACGCCTTCGCCTCGGCCAAGCTGAAATGCACTGCCAACGTACATTCCTGCCGATTGCCACGGAGTGTCGACATCGTCCACTTCGCTGCGACGTCGTAGCCGCCGCAATTGGTACGAGCAGAGCTGACGAGCGCGCCTCTGGGTAGCGCATGGGACACAGAGGACTCCAGTTCCCAAAGGGTGGCGGCGACCACCTCGTCCGGTTGATGTTCAAGCATGACGTTTCCCCGTTTTAGCCTATTGGATGGCTCTTTCTAATAGGCTTCACGGTACGCCGATGCTGGCCTTCGCTGGCTGATACAGATCAACTTCTGAACTGCCCCGAGGCTGCCGACCGTCCCTTTTTTCCCGCCATTGAAGACATGGCAAACCGCCGCCGCGGGCCGCGAAGCTAACTGCACCGCACCCACCGATCACCAGACCGGGCATGCCGGCTGCTTCCGCCACGGGAGCGCAACGGAGGCCACGCATGCATCACGCATTACGAGTGACAAAGCGAACAGCAGCGGGTTGGCTGTTCTTCCTGGTATCGACGACTGGCAGCGCGCTTTCGCTCGCACAGCCCGCTGCCCCGCATCCGGCATCGCCAGACGCCGCACCAGCGGCTCAACCTAAGACGGCAAAACACTCCTTGTCACGGTATCCGGACACCATGCCGGCATCTGCGCCAAAATCGTCTGACCCACTGGCTACGGACACGCCCGTAGGATCGCGCGAGCCTGGCGGCAGCCATGATCCTTCGGGCACCAATGCCGCAGCAGGCCCCGGCGGCCCGGCCGACATGCGCGGCGAGCCCGTGCGCAAGCAGCCATTGCGTTAACGCTGGCGCAGGCGTCAGATAAGGGCAACCAATGAGAGCGAACGATGACCAGCGCGGCAGACCTGATCGTGACAACGCCCAGCGGCCTGTGCTGCCCGGCAGGCGACTTCTACATTGACCCATGGCGACCGGTTGACCGTGCCGTCATCACGCACGCTCACAGTGACCATGCCCGCGTCGGGCACCAGCATTATCTGGCTGCCGCTCCGGGGGCGGGCGTGCTGCGCGCGCGGCTGGGGGCCGACATCCCCCTGCAGACGCTGCCATACGGTGAATCCATCGTCCATCACGGGGTCCGGTTGAGCTTTCATCCGGCGGGGCATGTACTGGGGTCTGCGCAGGTGCGGCTGGAATATGGCGGTGACGTGTGGGTCGTGTCCGGCGACTACAAGGTCGAGGCGGACAGCACCTGCACACCGTTCGAGCCCGTGCGATGCAATACCTTCATCACCGAATCCACTTTCGGACTGCCGATCTACCACTGGCGCCCGCAGACCGAGATCTTTGCGCAGCTCAACGCTTGGTGGCGCGGCAATGCCGAGGCGGGCCGCGCAAGCGTTGTGTTCTGCTACGCGTTCGGCAAGGCACAGCGCATTCTCTCGGGGCTCGATACCGGCATTGGGCCGATTGTTTCGCACGGCGCCATGCTGCAGTTAGACGCCGCCTATCGGCACGCGGGCGTTGCGCTCCCACCCACGCAAGTTGTGACCGATGTGCCGCGTGCAGACTTGCGACGCGCGCTCGTGCTGGCCCCGCCGTCCGCACAACGCACGCCGTGGATGCGCCGTTTTGGTGACTATGCCGATGCGTTTGCCAGCGGCTGGATGCAGCTTCGCGGGGCGCGTCGGCGGCGCGGCGTCGATCGCGGCATCGTGCTGTCAGATCATGCCGACTGGCCCGGCTTGCTACGGGCCATTGACGCCACAGGTGCCACGCGTGTCTATGTCACGCACGGGCAAGTGGCCCCGATGGTGCGCTGGCTGTGCGAGCGTGGCCTGGATGCACGCGCCTTCGCCACCGAATATGGCGACGACGGCGAAGAAGGCGATGCGGCCGAAGCACGCGACACGTCCGCGCCAGTGGATCCGCCCGCGCCATGAGAACCTTTGCCGATCTGTACGCGCAGCTCGACGCCACCACGTCGAACAACGGCAAGCTGGCCGCACTGGTGGCATATCTGCGCACCGCGCCCGATGCCGACGCCGCCTGGGCGGTCTACTTCCTGGCCGGGGGCAAGCCGCGCCAGCTGGTACCGGTGCGCGTGCTCGCCAGCTTTGCGCAGACCACCTCCGGCTTGCCGGATTGGCTGTTTGAGGAGTGCTACCAAGCCGTGGGCGACTTGGCTGAGACCATCGCCCTCGTCCTGCCCGATGCGGATCACGCAGACGACGCCACCCTGGCCGAGTGGATGGAAACGCGTTTGCTGCCGTTGCGCGGTCAGCCGCCCGAGCTGGTACTGCCTCGCCTTGCGGAACTGTGCCGAGGCCTTCCGCTGCAAGCGCGGCTGGTGTTGATGAAGTTGATGACCGGCGCGTTTCGCGTGGGGGTGTCAAAACTGCTGGTCACGCGCGCGCTGGCAGAGGTGGGCGGCACCGACCCCAAGCACGTCGCGCAACGGCTGATGGGCTATACCGACATCAGGCAGGCGCCCACAGCCGAGCGTTATCGGGCGCTGCTGGCCGATGCCAGCGTCGACGGCCACGCGCTCGATACCGGCCACCCGTATCCGTTCTTTCTCGCGCATCCGCTGCAGGCCGAAGTGGACGCTTTCGACACCCTGCTCGGCGCGCCTGCTGAATGGCAAATCGAATGGAAGTGGGATGGCATTCGCGCGCAACTCGTGCGCCGGGCCGACAGCGCATGGCTGTGGTCGCGCGGCGAGGAACTCATCACCGATCGTTTTCCCGAGCTGTCCGCCATGGCGGAGGTCTTGCCCTCCGGTACCGTGCTCGATGGCGAGATCGTGGTGTGGCAAGCAGGCCGCGTCCAGCCGTTTGCGCTGCTTCAGCAACGCATCGGCCGCAAAACGCTGAACGCGCGCGTGCTGCGAGAGGCGCCAGCCGTGCTGCTGGCGTATGACCTGCTCGAATGGCAAGGGCAGGATTTGCGCGAGCGCACGCAAAGCGAACGGCGCGCGCAACTCGAACGTGTGATTGCCGAATGCATCCATCCGGCGCTGGAGCTGTCTCCGCTGCTTCAAGGCGACGACTGGCAGCATCTTGCGCACCAGCGCGAGGCCTCGCGCGAGCTGGGCGTTGAAGGGCTGATGCTCAAGCGGCGCGACGCACGCTACGGCGTGGGGCGCACCAAGGATGTGGGCGTGTGGTGGAAGTGGAAGATCGATCCGTTCTCGGTCGATGCCGTCCTGATCTATGCGCAGCGTGGCCACGGCCGGCGCGCGAGCCTGTACACCGACTACACCTTCGCCGTATGGGATGCACCGCCCGACGTGCCGGAGCGCAAGCTGGTGCCCTTTGCCAAGGCGTACTCCGGCCTGAACGACGCAGAGATCCGCCAGGTCGACGCGTTGATCCGCAAAACCACGGTGGAGAGCTTCGGCCCAGTGCGCAGCGTAGCGCCCACCCTGGTGTTCGAACTCGGCTTTGAAGGCATTGCACGCAGCGCGCGCCACAAGAGCGGCATCGCGGTGCGGTTTCCGCGCATGCTGCGCTGGCGCCATGACAAGCCCGTTGCCGAAGCTGATACCTTGCAGACGCTGGAAAGCCTGCTGCCGCCGTCATGAACGAAGCCGCGCTGCCCGATCTTGATGCATGGTTTGCCGCGCGCGGCTGGGAGCCAATGCCGTTCCAGCGCGCCGTGTGGTCGGCCATGGCACGCGGCGAATCGGGCCTGCTGCATGCCACCACAGGCGCGGGGAAAACCTATGCGGTCTGGCTCGGTGCGCTGCAACGGTTGGCGCAAGTGCGCGGGCGCGGCGGCGCGCCGCCGTTGTCGGTGCTGTGGCTTACTCCCATGCGCGCGCTGGCGGCCGACACCACGCGCGCATTGACCGACGCCGCACAGGCATTGGCGCCGCACTGGACCCTCGGGCAGCGCACCGGCGACACCGGCAATGCCGAGCGCGCCGCGCAATCGCGCCGTTTGCCCACCGCCCTGGTGACAACGCCCGAAAGCCTGTCGTTGCTGCTCGCGCGCGCCGATGCGCGTGAAGCCCTGGGCTCTGTGCGCGTGGTCGTCGTCGACGAATGGCACGAACTGGTGGGCAACAAACGCGGCGTGCAGGTGCAGTTGGCGCTGGCGCGGCTGCGCACGTGGTCACCGGGGCTGGTCGTGTGGGGCCTCTCAGCCACGCTGGGCAACCTGCCGGAAGCCATGGACGCGCTGGGCGATGCGACGACGCCCACCGCCGGCACGCTGGTGCAAGGCCATTTGCCCAAGCGCATGGAGATCGATACGCTGCTGCCCGACGGTGTAGGCCGGTTTCCATGGGCCGGGCACCTGGGTATGGCGATGCTGCCCCACGTGCTGGAAGAACTGGAAAGTGCCACCACCGCGCTGGTGTTTCTCAACACGCGCTCGCAAGCGGAGCTGTGGTACCAGGCCGTCATCAATGCGCGGCCGGAATGGGCGGGGCTGATTGCGTTGCATCACGGCTCACTGGACCGCTCAACGCGCGACTGGGTCGAGACCGGGCTCAAGCAAGGCATGCTCAAGGCGGTGTTCTGTACATCAAGCCTGGATTTGGGCGTCGATTTTCTGCCGGTGGAACGCGTATTGCAGATCGGCTCGCCCAAGGGCGTGGCGCGGCTCTTGCAGCGTGCAGGGCGATCGGGCCACGCGCCGGGCCGGCCTTCTCGCGTGACGGTGGTGCCCACGCATAGCCTTGAACTCGTGGAAGGCGCGGCCGCACGCGCAGCCGCCGTGTCGGGCCACGTGGAAGCCCGCACCTCGCCGCACAAGCCACTCGATGTGCTTGTCCAGCATCTGGTGACGGTGGCACTGGGCGGCGGCTTCGTGCCCGACGCGCTGTTGCAGGAAGTGCGCCGCGCATGGGCCTACCGGGATTTGCGCGACGACGAATGGCAATGGGCGCTCGACTTCGTGCGGCAGGGCGGCCACTCGCTCACCGCATATCCCGACTACCACCGCGTCACGCCAGATGAACACGGCATCTGGCGCGTGCCCGATGCGCGGCTCGCACGGCGGCACCGCATGAGCATCGGCACCATCGTCAGCGATGCAACGATGACCGTGCGCTGGTGGCGCGCAGCCGGCGGCGGTGCGCTGGGCTCGATTGAGGAAGGGTTCATTGCCAGGCTTCGCCCCGGCGACAACTTCCTGTTTGCAGGCCGCCTGCTGGAGCTGGTGCGCGTGCAGGACATGACGGCCTATGTGCGGCGTGCCACCGGCAAACGCGCTGCCGTGCCACGCTGGAACGGTGGTCGCATGCCGCTTTCCACCGAGCTGGCGCACGCGGTGGTCGCGCAGCTTGATGCGGCGGCACATGCGCGGTTCGACAGCCCCGAAATGGAAGCCGCACGTCCGCTGCTGGAGCTGCAAGGGCGCTGGTCTGCATTGCCAACCACGGCAACGCTGGTGGCCGAGACCCTGCACTCCCGCGAGGGCTGGCATCTGTTTCTCTACCCGTTTGCCGGGCGGCATGCGCACCTGGGGCTGGCAAGCTTGCTGGGCTGGCGCGCAGCCAATCGCACGCCGGCCACGTTCTCCCTGGCGTTCAACGACTACGGCCTCGAACTCCTGTCGGCCACGCCTATCGACTGGCCCGCGCTGCTTGCCAGCGGCGAACTCTTTGCCACGCACACGCTCATGCAGGATGTGCTGGCCAGCCTCAACGCCGGAGAACTGGCGCAACGCCGCTTTCGCGAGATCGCACGCGTATCGGGGCTGGTGTTCCAGGGCTACCCCGGCGCACACAAGAGCGCGCGCCAGTTGCAGGCGTCGTCCGGCTTGTTCTATGAAGTGTTCCGGCGCCACGACCCCGGCAACCTGCTGCTCTCGCAAGCAGAAACGGAAGTGCTGCGCCAGGAGCTGGACCTGGACCGCATTGAATCCGCCCTCATCCGCATGCGTGGTTTGCGGCTTGAACTGTGCGCGCTGACCCGGCCTTCGCCGTTCGGCTTTCCGTTGATGGTGGAGCGTTTTCGCGAGCAGCTCTCGACCGAGAAACTCGCCGATCGGATCGCCCGCATGCTGGCCGAAGCTGAGCGCGCGGCAGGCCCCGAGCCGACCGATCCGGATGCTGCAACAAGGCCGGTGATCGATGCAGACGTGCAGGCCGCCTTGCGCCTGACCGAGTCGCCCGACGCCGCAGGCAAGTCCAGCCGCCGCACCCGCCGGCCACGCAAGATATCGAAACCGCTGCCACTGCTATGACCTCCGCCCAACACCTCGTCATCCAGTGCGCGGGCGAGACCGTCTGGCTGCTGCCCGAACGCGCGCTCTGGTGGCCCGCGCAACGCATGCTGATGGTGGCCGATGCGCACTTCGGCAAGGCGGCGACGTTCCGCGCGCGCGGCGTTCCGGTGCCTGCCGGAAGCACCGTCCAGGCCGTTGCCCGGTTGGATGCCATGCTGGATCGGCTGCCCGTCGAACATATCGCGTGGCTGGGCGACCTGCTGCACGCACGCGAGGCGCACGCGGCCATCGACGCGCTCGCCGCCTGGCGCACCCGACACGCAGAGGTAGCCTGCACGCTGATCCGCGGCAACCACGACCGCCATGCGGGCGACCCGCCTGTGGCCCTGCGATTCAACGTGGTGGAAGAACCGTGGGCAATCGGCCCCTTCGCGCTATGCCATGAGCCGCAGGTGGTGCCCGATCGCTACGTCATCGCGGGCCACGTGCACCCAGGCATTGTCATCAGCGGACGCGGAAAAGACCGGCTCCGGCTGCCGTGCTTCCGCTTCGGGCAACGCGGAGCGCTGCTACCCGCATTCGGCGAGTTCACAGGGTTGTGGACGGCACCCGTTGCGCCGGGCGAAGCGCTCTATGGAGTGATTGACGACCGCGTCTGGCCGCTTCAGCCGTAGGCCCAGCGCTTAGAGCACCGAGCTCAAGGCCGCTCATGCGTGAGCAGCAGGCGAGCCTGTTCCATGCCGTCGCGAATGGCCTCGCCTTCGGTATGCCAGCCGCGCCACGTCTGGGATATTTCCCGGATTTGGAACTGGCGCTCACCGTTCACTACAGAGATGCGCGGCACCCAGACGCCTTGTGCGTCTTGCTCCGCGCTGACAGCAACGGTATGGCCGGCACATTCGAACCGCACCTCGCCTTCGTGCGTTGCATCGCTCGCCATCATCGCCTTCCGTTCAAGAAGGGGGGCGACGGGTTGAGTCCTGGGTACGTCGACGCGAGAGGTTGCGCGCCCGCCTCGAGCACCCCGGCGGGCAAGCCGCGGGCGAGGGAATACATGGCAATCACGGCAAGAGTGAGCGCCGCGATCGCAAGCAGTTCTTGCATATGCATGAGCGTCTCCATGTCTGTTCGAGCTTGAAACAGCCGGTGCCTGGCGTAGACGCAATGTCCAGGCCCGAGCGGCGCAGCACCCGGGCCTGGGTGCGGTCGTTACGTGGACGTTACGCCTTCGCTTCACCAAGCTCCGCGCCGGTAGTCGGATCAACAGCCGGATCCGACGCCAGGCGCGTCTTCATGGCCTCAAGCGCTTCCAGTTCGGCGTCGGTCAGGTTGACTGATGCGTTGCCGTCCCCGCCGTCGACGGGCACGGGTGGGTCCGAGACCAGCTCGAGGCCCGTGCCGCTATTCCACGGCGCCTGCACGATGGGGCCACCGCGCGACATCTTGAAATACGCGTCGCTGAACTCAGGCACCGGTGGCCGCTTGCCCGGGGGGAAGTTGCCGTTGATGGCATACAGCGCTTTCTCGAACGACTTCTGGTGCGACACTTCGCGCGTCATGAGAAAGCCCAGCGCGTCGCGCACACCGGGGTCATCGCTCACATTGATCAGCCGTTCATAGATGATCTTGGCGCGTGCTTCGGCCGCAATGTTCGAGCGCAAGTCTGCCGTCGGCTCGCCCAGCGAATCGATGTAGGCCGCCGTCCACGGAACGCCCGCCGAGTTCGTCAACGACGGGCCGCCGCCATAAAGCACCTGCGTCACATGGCTGTCGTTACCGGCGCCATTGAGCTTGCGATACAGCTCCGCCTGCTCATCCACTGCTTCCGCCAATTCCCCCTTGGCGCCGCGATTGAGCATGGCGACGATGGTGCCGATGATCTCCAGGTGACTCAGCTCCTCCGTCGCGATGTCGTAGAGCATGTCCTTGCGGCCTGCATCTTCTTCGGCGACGGCTTGCGTGAAGTAGCGCATGGCGGCAGCAAGCTCGCCTTGCGGGCCACCGAACTGCTCCAGCAGCAGGTTGGCCAAGCCGGGATTGGTTTCGCTGACCCGAACGGTGTACTGCAATCGCTTGTTGTGCATGAACATGGGGGTTCTCCGGGAATGGGTGAGCGCCTTCATGGCGCCACCCTCCTCCGCAACACCCGTTCCATCGCACGCCGCACGCCTGCCCTGCGAGCGATCAGGTACGAGCGTTGCGGAGGGGGCCTGCGCCATCCATTCCGGAGATTCCATGGACGACAGTCTCGCGCTTGAAAACGACACCTCCTCTGCATCGCGATGCGTCGTTGCCCACGCGCGCGAAGCGTTGGAAGGCCGGCGACGTGGTTGGCGCACGTTCATCCCGTTTGTCGGGCCGGCCGTGGTGGTTTCGGTGGCGTATACCGATCCGGGCAACATCGCCACCGGCATTGAAGCCGGTGCGCGATACGGGTATCAGTTGCTCTGGGTCGTGCTCGCATCCAGCCTGGTGGCGATGCTGTTCCAGATGCTCTCAGCACGGGTGGGCATTGTGACGGGCCAGAATCTCGCGCAGCTCTGTCGCACGCATCTGCCCGCGCCGGCCGGGATTGGCATGTGGCTGATCGCCGAGCTTGCGGCCATGGCGACCGACCTTGCGGAGTTCGTGGGCGCCGCCGTGGGCATCGCGCTCCTGACAGGAATGCCGTTGCTGCACGCCATGGTCGTCGCCGGTGTGCTGACCTATCTGCTGCTGACGCTGCAGGCGCGCGGGTTCCGCCATATCGAGCTGATGATTGGCGCGCTGGTGGCCGTGATCGGTATCTCTTACATCATCCAAGTGTGGATCTTGCCCGTTTCGTGGGCGGCCGCGCTCCGGCAGACCCTGGTGCCTACTGCGCTGCCGCCCGACGCGTTCATGTTGGCGGCAGGCATTGTCGGGGCGACGGTGATGCCTCACGCGCTCTTTCTGCACTCGGGTCTGGTCAATGCGCGTGTGCGCCCGCGCAGCGCATCGGAGACGTCGCAACTGCTTCGGTATTCCAACCGCGAGGTGGTGGCCGCGCTGGCCGCTGCCGGGTGCATCAACCTAGCCATGGTGATGGTGTCAGCGGGCGCGTTTCACGGCACACATGTAGAGGTGGCCGGCATTGAGGATGCCTACGTCACGTTGGCGCCGCTGTTCGGGGCATCGGCCGGACTGGTGTTTCTGGTTGGACTGATCGCCTCGGGGTTGTCCAGCTCGGTGGTTGGCACACTGGCGGGGCAGATGGTGCTGCTGGGTTTCCTGCGTGTGCGTTTGCCGGTCTGGATGCGCCGGCTGATCACCATGGTGCCTGCGTTCATCGTCATCGGGGCGGGTATGGATGTCACACGCGCCCTTGTGCTCAGCCAGGTCATTCTGAGCATGGTGGTGCCGTTTCCCATGGCGGCACTGATCTGGTTGGCGCGCCGGCCCGATTTGATGGGACAGCACGCCGCAAGTCAGTGCCTGATTGTGCTGGCCACGGCGGGGGCCGTGCTGGTGGCCGGGTTGAACGGTGCACTTCTCGTCCATCTCGCCGCGTAGCAATGTGCGACGGCGTTCATTGTTGGGGGTATCACGCATGTGCCGCGCGCACTGCCTCCGCTGCAATGAAATCCGACAGCGAGACGTGGCCGCGCACAATGTCACCCGACTTGTCGAAACCCTCGTCCAGGCTTACGGCCGTCATCCGTGTATAGGCGCGGGCAGCTTCATCGGAGAAACCGAGCCCCTTGTAGATGGCCTCCCAGCGGTCTCGCGGCGCAACTTCAACCGCTACCTCGCGACCGAGCGTGCGCGACATCGCCTGCGCAACATCCCGCGGCGTGTAGCGCTGCGGGCCCTCCACGTAGCGCAGGCCCACGTCGTCAAGCGGTGTCAGAAGCCGCGCCGCTGCCGCCTCGCCAAGGTCGACCGGTGCCACCATCGGCATGGGCATGTCGGCGGGATACATGCTCGGCAGCTTGCCTGTTTGCGCAACCATCTCCAGCAAGGCGGCCCAGTTGGTCATGTAGTAGGCGCCACGATTGATTGCGGCCGGGATTGGCTGGCGACGCAAGCCCTCCTCCAACTCCCACAGCGTGGTCAGATCGCCGATGCCCTGCCCGGGCCGCGCGCCATAGGTTGACGCGGCCACCACTTTCTCCAGCCCTGAATCCTCCAGCGCGGCGAGAATGTTGGCGATCGTCCGGCGCTCCGTCGCGTCGGTGTCGCCGGCAACATCCGCAGGTGGGTTAAGCAGAAATGCGCGCTGCCCGCGCCGGAATGCCGCCCTTAGCGAATCGACGTCCTCCACGTCGGCCATCGCAACCGATGCGCCTTTGTCGCGCCAGCGCCCCGCGCGTTCCGGCCGCCGGGTCAGGATCGTCACGTCTTCTCCGCTTGCCAGCAGCGTTTCTGCAACTGCGGCCCCCACATGTCCGGTTGCACCCATCACTACATACATCGCGCCTCCTCCTTGATGTCTGGGCTGCGCACCTGCGCAGCCGAGCGCCATCCGCAATCGTTGATTGACTCACGATGGCCTGGAAGCGTTGATAGCAGCGTTTGTGCCCGTAGATGGATGCGGCGCAGCAGATCAGCCGGCCCAGGCGCGACAGTGTTCGAGATACTGGCGTTCGTGCAACCCAAGCAGGTCGACGATCGAAGACCAGAGCCAGAACGGCGCATTGATGGATCGGCCGTGACGCGCCTTCAACTCGCGATGCCACGCCATCGCGACATCCCTAGGCATCTGGCTGCCATGTGCAAGGCCGACGATGTTCCCCAGGTAGGCGGCCAATACCGTGGCGTCCTTGTGCTCCAGCTTGTCGACAGACAACTTGAGATCTTGCGGTTGCAGCTCACGCATGAAAAAGCTGCTGCCCAGCATGCGCCCCCATGCCATTCGGTTTCCGAGGTCGGGAGAGAGACACCGCGCGCCGGTGACCACGCGCTCGCCGTTGATCCGGGGCATCTCGCCCGCAGAGGCACTGGGTGCAGCGGCCTTCCCCGCTTCCTTGACGTCAATCAGCCGATACCGCGGCCCGCGATCCTGGTCGACCGCAAGCAAGACGGCATAGCGCCGCTGCCCAAGTGAGCTGCACCCTTTGACCCAGTACGCCGCGTCCACAATGCGGACAGAGGCTTCGCCGGGCATTTCGTAAAGACATGCCACCAGGGCAACCACCCCGCGCTGGCTCACGAGTTGTTTCAGTTCGCGCTGTTCTTCTCGTGAGAGGGGCCAGAAATGACGCCCCAGAGGAATGGAGGGGGACGCGCCATCGAGCCGCTCCTGGGCCAGCTGCTTCCAGGTGCGCGCAGTCGCCGCCTTCATGGCAGTGCGCACGGATGCGGGGCGCGGCGGCAGGTGCACCGCAGCATCCGGATGGATGCCGTGCAAGTAGCCCGACATCAGCGCTTCCACCATTCGTGCGGTCACGATGCCCGGGAGGTCCGAACCGCGAGCGGCCGTCGCCAGCGACACGCCAAGCCGAATCAGGTCGTGCGCAGGATTGCCAAGCACCGTCTGATCCAGATCCCGGATTTGTATGCGCGTGGCGCCGGAGGCGTCGCCAATAGGGCCGAGATTACCCACATGGCAATCGCCGCAAATCCAGATGACGGGCCCCTCCGGGAAAGCGTGAGGCTGCACCTCGCTCAGCCACTCATAAAACTTCACGGTGCTGCCGCGAACGTACGCATGGGTCGAGCGCGTCATCTTGGATTGACGTAGCCGGGCTAGCACGGGCGCGCGATTTTCGGGGCTCACCACGCTCCGCGACGATTTTGGTTGGGCCATGCTTGTGCCGACTTGGAGTGTCTCAACTGGTTGATAAACGACCAAACCGCATGCAATAAGCGTTCCCTGGCCCCCAAACAGGCTAGATAACGCCTCCACGGTGCTGAACCTTTGCTATGCTTGCTCGAAGCGCGCTGTACAGCGCTGCTTCCATTGAATGGTCAACTTTACTCAACCATCTATTCTCACTATGGCCACCAAAACCAAGACCGCTGCCAAGACCGCTGCAAAGAAGGCCTCGCCGGCTAAGAAGGCCGCTCCGGCTAAGAAGCCTGCCGCAACGACGCCGACCCTCAAGCCTTTGAAGGACACGTTCACCAAGGCGAGCCTGGTGAGCCATCTGGCTGAACAAGCTGCCGTCGACGCCAAGGCGGTGAAGGCGGTGCTGCTCCATCTGGAGAACACCATCGTGGCTTCGCTGCACAAGAAGGGCGCCGGTGAATTCACGCTGCCCGGCCTCTTCAAGGTGACGTCGGTCAAGGTTCCGGCAACCAAGCGCCGCTTCGGCAAGAACCCCTTTACCGGCGTCGACCAGTGGTTCGAAGCCAAACCGGCAACTGTGCGTGTCAAGGTCCGTGCCCTGAAGAAGGTCAAGGACGCAGCGGTCAACAGCTAATAGCCGCCGCAAAGAAAAAGGGAGCCTCGGCTCCCTTTTTTGCGTGCCTGCCGGTCAAAAAGAACCGGCGGTGATATCCATGTCACATTGCCGACTGATGGATCGCTGGAATTCCTAGCGCGCCTTGCCCCGCGCCTTTCCGCCACTGCGAGCAGCCTCGTGGCCACCGGCGGCCCCATCCCCGCTCATGCGTTCCAGCCAGGAAAGCGCATCGACATACGACAAAAATTGCCGCAGATAATCGGGGGAGACCTCGCGCATCAATAGCAGTGACCGATGCACAAGACTGCTCGAATTCAGCGGACCGGCATTCACCGGCACCTTATCCAAGGCGTCGCGCAGCTGTTTCTCGGCGCTCACGCGGGACCACGTGTCCCGCAGGTCTTCAAGAATCTTCAGCTCCGGCAATGCTTGCAGATGACGTACGGAACCACCTTCTGCAATGCAGCCGACATTCGTGCGTTCACGGCTGGCAATGTCTCGCAGTAGTTCGGCCAACGCGCTACCGGAAGGCGCGTCTGCGTCGGTCGCATCGGACGTCGCCGGCGCGCGGTCAACGTCTTCTGCATAAGCCGCGATCAGCGTGCCCAGCCGCGCTTCGAGCATGCGTCGCGCCTCGCCGGTTTGATTGGCTGTGCGTCGATGCAGCGCCTCAATAAAGCGAAAGCGCACGCGGTTCAGCCGATCCGCGCCGGTTGCGCGCCAACCGTCGAGCGTGGCCTGCGTAGACAAATCAATGTGGCTCACGGCGTCCACCGTTGGAAGCGGCCTGCCTTGGAACCGGCGCGATCTCCACACGCCGGTTCTTCGCACGGCCGACGTCGTCCGCATTGGAACTCACTGGCTGCTGCGAGCCAAACGCTGCCGCAAACACACTGGACGCGGGAATGCCTTCGTCAATCAGGGCGCGCGTGACGGTCAAGGCGCGCTTGGCGGACAGCTCCCAGTTATCTGCAAACAGGCGGTTGCCGGCACGCACCTGCTGGTCGTCAGAGAACCCGCTCACCATCAGGATCTCTTCACGCGACGTGAGATACGCGGCCAGCGGCCCTGCCAGGCTCTTCATCAGCGCGCGGCCCTCGGGTTGCAACTGATCGGAATTGATCGCGAACAGCACATTGCCATTGATGCCGATGCGCCCGTTGACGAGCGTCACGCGCCCCGCCGCCAGCGGGCCAGCAAGCGCCTGCTCCAGCGTCTTGCGGCGCTGCGCCTCGGCCTCGCGCTGCTTGACCTCGCTCTCCAGCTTGGACGACAGCTCCAGCTGCACGCCGATCACGCCCACCAGAATCAGCACGAACGCGCCCAGCAACACCGACATCAGGTCGCCAAACGCGGCCCAGACTGGCGCTGTGTCGTCGATGCCACCGTCAATCTCGTCGCTCATGCCGCGTCAGCCCCGGCCAGTGCGCGCTGGTCACCCAACCGTTGCAGGTCTTCCAGGATCTGTTTTTGGGACAGCATGCTCAGGTCGATCACCTCGCGCGCCTGCGCCACGTAGTAGGCAAGCTGCTCGTCGCTGCGCGTGAGCGACTTGTCGAGCGCGGTTTCAATGCGCTGCAGCTGGGCTGCAAGCTTGTCGTTCGACTCGCCGAACAGCTGCACGGCCGCACCAAAGGCCTCGCCCAGGCTCGCCACCTCGATCGCGCTGCCAGTTACCTGGGCGGCCACCGCGCCGAGCTTGCCGGTCTCGGCTTCCACCCGATCGGTAAATCGCACGCCCACGCGCTCGAGCAGATCCGCCGACGTTGCCACCAGCGCATCCACCGCCGTGCGCTGCTCGGTCGATGCATGGTTGACGGCGTCGAGCAGCGTTTCCAGCGTGCCCAGCAGGCGCGCACGCTCGTCCAGCATGGCGGTATCGCGCACCATGCTGTCGGACAGCTTCTGGCGCAGCTCGGCCACCACTTCGGCCGCAGCCTTGGGCGCTTCCGATGCGGCCTGCACCAGGCGAGAAATCTCGCTGATCGTGTTGTTGGCGTGCGCCTGCGTTTGCGCAGAAATGTCGCGCGCGGTTTGCGCGAGCGCATCGCAAATCTGTTGCTGACGGCTCGCGGTATCGGTGCCTGTTTTCTCCCACGCCTCGCTCAGCTTGGCGGCCATCGTGCCGAGTGCATCAGTCCAGGCCGCCAGACGTTGCGCGTCTCGCGCTTCCAGCGCGGCTTGCAGCGTGGCATGCGACTGGCGCGACGCATCCTGCTGCGAAGCGATATCGCGCGCGGTCTGCGCCAGCGCATTGCAGATGTCTTGCTGACGATTTGCCGTATCGGCGCCCGCTTTCTCCCACGCCTGGCTCAGCTTTTCGCCCGTGGCGCTGAGCGCCTCGGTCCAGGCCGCGAGACGTTGCGCGTCTCGTGCTTCCAACGCAGCTTGCAGCGCCGTATGCGACTGGCGCGACGCGTCTTGCAACGATACGGCGTGCTGCTCGAACGTGGCGGCGGCGGCCTCCAGCGCGCGCTGGTTTTGAGCGGCCACTTCGGCGTGCGCGTGTTCCTGGCGGGCAAGCGCATCGCGCCAGGCAGCGGACAAGCCGCCTGCTGTGGCATCAAGGCGCTCGGCAACGCCGTCAAGCAACCGCGCCGAGCGTTGCTCGAATGTTTCAGCAAACCGGTCGAGCGAGGTGCCGACTTGGCCAACCAGGGCTTCGCTGGAACGTTGATGCGCCGACAAGGCGTTGTTCCAAATGCCGGAAACCGTCTCGGCCGTGGCTTCAAAACGGGTCGACAGGCCGTCGAGCTGACGCTGCACCGCATGGGTTACCGTCTCCTGCAGCGCAGCCGATTCACGCGCGAGCCCAGCCATCGTCGTTTCCACCACAGGCTGCAGCGCGGCGTTGGCAACGCGTGCGCTCTCCGCTGCGCTGTCCTTCAACGACTGACCCACCGAAGAAGCAAGCTGGCTGTAGGCAGCTTCCGTCTTGTCGAGAAATGCCTGCTGGGCGGCGATCTGCCTCTCGCTGCTGGCCGCGCCCTGCTGCTCCAGCGACACCATCATCGCCTGCAGCCGGTCCACCAATGCGGGCATAACATCGGCTTGCCGCTGCAGAAGCTTGAATGTCTCTTCACGCTGATGCGCGTGCGAATAGATGCGCAGCGTGGTCGCGATCTTTGCGTCGAGCGCCTGGACTGCCTGCAACCGCTCGCGCCGGCACAGCGCCGAGAGCAACCCCAGCATGGCGGACGTCGCCACACCGGCAATCGAGGTCCCGAACGAGAACCCCAACCCCTTGATCGGGGCGGCAAGCGATGCGCGGATCGCCTGCAAGTCCGTCGCGCTCTCCAGCGCCGCGCCTGTGCCCTTGAGCGTTACCACCATGCCGAGCAGCGTGCCCAGCATGCCGAGCAGCACCAGCAGGCCCACCAGATACGGCGTCAACGCGGGCGCAGGCAGTGCCACACGTTCGCCTTCCACACGCAGGCGCACGGCGTTGCGCAGGCCGGGGTGCAGTTGTTCCAGCCAAGCGGACAGCTTGGGCGGCGGCTCGGTAAGCCCCGCAACGGCCTGCGTAACGGTGTTCGTGGCTTGGCGATAGCGGCGCAGTTCCAAGGCGCCGGCCACGTAGGCAGCACCAATCACGAGCGTGACGGCCAGCGCCAGCAGATTTCCGCCAACGAGGTAGCCGATGGCAATCCACCCCAAGGCCGCCAGCCCGACAGAGAAAACGATGAGATTCAGGTGAAGTCTGGACATGAATGGTGTCTGTCCCGCTTAGCGGGGGCCAAGGGCTGCAAGCAACCCGTCGACCGGTTGAAAACGAACATCGAGCTCGGCCAGGAGGACGCTCTGCATATCCTTGCGGAACGCGTCCAGCCAGGCGCGGGATGTGGATTGGGTGGCCTGGCCCTCTGCGGGCAACTCGGCCTGCCGCTGCTGCTCGGCCGCGCGCAGGCGCTCGAAGTACGGCCCAAGCATCGACGGAATGGTCCCCAGCAACGAACGTTCGCGGCCTGCGAGCGCCTGCTCCATGCTGGCGTCCAATACCGCAAGTCGCGCGAGGTCGGGCGTCCTGGCAGCCAGCAGGCGTCGCAGGCGGCCACGCAGGTCGCCAATTTCCAGCTCCATCGTCTGCTGCATCAGCACGTAGCGCTGCCGAAAGTCGGCATAGTCGACCACTAGCGGCGCCGAGGGGCTCTGGATCGGCGCGCGTGGGCCCGTCCTGGCTTCAGGCGCACAGCTGGACGCGATGGATTTCGCCAACGCTGCCCGAACACGGCCCCCGATCGTCTCTGCGTCCGGACCGGCCGCCAGCGTGCTGGAGGCAATGGCGGGCGGCGCCGCGCTTAGTGCCGATGAAAGCGTGATGGCATCCGTCCAGCTGAGCCATTGGCTCAACTGATCTGAAAGGGGCTGCGCGGATGCGGAAACGTCGACGTCCGTCAGGCGAGCAAGAATGCGGATCAGCGCAGGGCCGCTGAGCGCCCTGCGTTGCTGGACGTGCGCCATGCTACGAGTGCCGAAAAAAGGCTGGAGTTTACACTGCCTGCCGGGTCGGACCTGCGTCTTCGAGTGGCAAAAGAATCACTTCCCAAGAAGAATCAAGGCGATCAATCGGCTCGCCTGCGATATAGGGCTGCATCCTCCAGTGCATAGCGGGGCATTGGGCCTTTAATGGCGAGGGTCTTCGCCGAAACAGAGTCACTCCAGCGCTGCCGCGGAGGGCATCCGGGTCGCCCATCCGCATTTGTGCGATCAGGCCGACAGCGGTATTGTGTCGCCCACTACCGCACCCTCCCCGCTTTCCTGCCATTTCCCCGTGACCGATCACCCCACCCTTACCTGGACCGACGACCGCCCAGACGCCAGCAACGACGCCGTCCATACCGTCCTCTGGCGCTCCGAAGCCGGCAACGCGCCGCCCAAGCGCGTGGTCGTTGCGGACGATCGCACCACCGCCGATGCGGCCTACCGCCTCGCCTGCGAAGGCACGGCATTGCTTTGGCAGGGCGATTTCCAGAACGCGCGCCAACTGCTGCAGGCCATGTCCCGCCGCACTGATCGCAAACCCGGCAAGACGCGCAAGGAAGCCACCTCGGCCATCAATGCGTTCAACCTGCACCGACAGGCGCAATCGCAGCGCGCCCGCACGCTCGGCATGCTGCTGATCCCGCTGGATGCGGACTACGGCATCCCGCTGCGCCGCGCGCCCGACATGCGCGAAGCCTGCACGGAAGCTTACGGCACGAGCCATGCCGCTTCCGTCGTTTCGCTGCGCGAGCTGCTTGGTTTGATCGGCGCGCATGAGTGGCGCAAGAAGGGGGTCGAGATTCCCGCGCTCGGTGGTGAGCGCATTCACCCGCACTACGGCGTGTTCTCGCCGGTGCGCGGCGAATACATCGATCTGGTGGCGAATGCGCCGTTGCCTTCGAAAACCCTGGCGTTCGATATCGGCACAGGCACGGGCGTGCTGGCAGCGGTGCTGGCCAAACGCGGCGTGAAGCACGTCATCGGCACCGATCAGGACCCGCGTGCGCTGGCCTGTGCGCGCGACAATCTGGCGCGTCTCGGTCTGCAAGCGCGGGTGGACGTTGTCGATGCAGATCTGTTTCCCGAAGGGCGTGCGCCGCTGATCGTGTGCAACCCGCCGTGGCTGCCGGCACGGCCCAGTTCGCCTATCGAGCGCGCCGTTTACGACCCCGACAGCCGCATGCTGCGCGGCTTTCTGGACGGGCTGGCAGCACACCTGGAGCCCAACGGCGAGGGCTGGTTGATCCTGTCGGACTTTGCCGAGCACCTGGGCCTGCGCACGCGCGATGCGCTACTGGCGATGATCGACGCGGCCGGCCTGCAGGTCGTGGGCCGTGAAGACATCAAGCCGAAGCACCCGAAGGCGAGCGATGAAAACGACCCGCTCTATCGGGCCCGCGTTGCCGAAGTGACGTCGTTGTGGCGCCTGAAGGCGCGCCAATAAACCGTTGAATCAGCGCGCCATAGTCGCCAAGTAGTCGAGAGCGCCCTGCCCCGCAGCGGCGCCGCTCGCAAAACACGCCGTCAGCAGATAGCCGCCCGTCGGCGCTTCCCAGTCGAGCATCTCGCCGGCGCAAAATACGCCCGGCAGACGCTCGATCATCAGCTTCGCATCCAACGCTTCAAACGCGACGCCGCCTGCGGTGCTGATCGCCTCGTCAATGGGGCGGGTGCGCGTGAGCCGTAACGGCAGCGCCTTGATGGCTTTGGCCAACTGGGCAAGATCGGCAAACGCGTCCTTGCTCAGGCACTCGCGCAGCAAGCCGAGCTTCACGCCCGTGATGTTCAGCTTGCTTTGCAGATGGCTCGACATTGAACGCGCGCCGCGCGGGCGCATCAGTTCATCCGTCACACGTTGCGCACTCCAGCCTGGCGCAAGGTCAAGCCAGATCGTCGCGCCACCCTCTGCGGCCAGCGCATCGCGAATGGGCGCCGACAACGCATAGACCAAGCTGCCTTCAATGCCGGTCTGCGTGACAACGAACTCGCCCTGGCGGAATTGCAGCGCCCCGTCAGCGCCCGACGGCAAGCCGATGGCGACCGACTTGACTGGCTGCCCCGAAAAGCGCTCCTGGAAATACGCGCTCCAATCGGCGTCGAACCCGCAGTTGGCGGGCTGCAATGGCTGCACCTGCACGCCGCGCGCCTCCAGCAACGGCACCCAGGCACCGTCGGAGCCCAGGCGCGGCCAACTGCCGCCGCCCATGGCAAGCACCACCGCATCGGCTTGCACCAGCCGTTCAACATCGGTGGTTTCAAAGCGCAGCACCTGCGCGCGGTCCGACGGTTCTGCCCACCCCACCCAGCGATGTCGCATATGCAACTGCACGCCCGTCTCGCGCAGCCGGTGCAGCCATGCGCGCAGCAAGGGCGCGGCCTTCATCTCAGTCGGAAAGACACGCCCCGAACTGCCGACAAACGTGTCGATGCCCAGCCCATGAATCCACGCGCGCAGCGCATCGGGGCTGAAGCGGCCAATGAACGGCGCCAGTGCCTCGCGCCGCGTGCGATAGCGGCCGAGAAATGCGTCGATCGGCTCCGAATGCGTGATATTCATCCCGCCGATGCCCGCCAGCAGGAACTTGCGCCCGGCCGAAGGCATGGCGTCGAACACCTCCACACGCACGCCGCTGCGCGACAGGACTTCAGCAGCCATGAGCCCGGCAGGGCCGGCGCCGATGACGGCAACGAGAGGGGCGTTGGATGTTTCGGACATGCGGGGAGGAACGGATCGAATCACGGGGGCAGACCAGCGGGGCGCTATTGTCACATCCCCACCGGGCGCGGGCAAACGAGGTCGCGCATGACGCCGCTTGGGGTGCGCTTGCCGTCGCCCACCCCGCTTTTCGGTAAACTGGCGCTCTCTTTTCCGTTTTTCTCCGCGCCGCCGCACCGGTCCCATTCCGTGCGACATGTCGCCCAGGCTGTCCTGACGATGTCCAACAAGACCCACGAAATCCGCCCCAACCAGTCGATCGAGCTGCTCAAGGAACTGCACATCCTGACGCGCGACGGCAAGATGAACCAGGACAGCCGCCGCAAGCTCAAGCAGGTCTATCACCTGTTCCAGTTCATCGAGCCGCTGATGGCTGACGTGCAACAAGCCAAGGGGCACGTCACGCTGGTCGACCACGGCGCAGGCAAGTCGTACCTCGGCTTCATCCTGTACGACCTGTTCTGCAAGGAACAGCCGGGCGATGGAACCTCGCACATTTACGGCATTGAAACGCGCGAAGAGCTGGTCACCAAATCGACCGAACTGGCCGCGCGGCTCGGCTTCAAGGGGATGTCGTTCCTGAACCTGTCGGTGGCGGAATCGATCACGTCTGACCGACTGCCGGCCACGATCGACATCGTCACTGCACTGCATGCGTGCAATACCGCCACAGACGACGCGATCCGCTTTGCGCTAGAAAAGCATGCGCAGTACATCGTGCTCGTACCGTGCTGCCAGGCGGAGGTGGCCGGCGTGCTGCGCAAGAACAAGGGCAAGTCGCTCGGCAATGCGCTCACGGAAATCTGGCGTCACCCGTTGCACACGCGCGAATTCGGCAGCCAGGTCACCAACGTGCTGCGCTGCCTGCAGCTTGAAGCGCACGGCTATCAGGTCAGCGTGACGGAACTCGTGGGGTGGGAGCACTCGATGAAGAACGAGTTGATCATTGCGCAGTACAAAGACCTGCCGCGCCGCCGCCCGACCGAGCGACTGAACGAGGTGATCAGCACGCTTGGGCTCGGGGAACTACACGAACGTTTTTTCGCGCCAACTGACCTCTGAAGCAGCAGCGCAGTCTGCCAGTGCGTCAGCGCCCGAGTCAGATCGCTCGGGCCACCGAATCTGTGCAGGGCGCGCACAGATCGCAGCGGTTACGTTGAACGTCCGCCTTCGTGCTGGACCCGCTTGTCTTCGTACATGGCGACATCGGCTTCACGTAGCGTTTCTTCCAGACGCCCACCCTCGTGGCAGGTGGCGCAGCCCATGGAAAACCCAAGCTCCGCGCCCGGATAGAACTGGTTGTTGAGTTCCACCAGCTTGCGCAGACTTTCCACCAGCGCTGCACCAGCCTGTGCGTCGGCGCCGGGCAGCAGCACGGCAAACTCGTCGCCGCCAATGCGCGCGGCGTGAGCAGGCTTGTCGACAGCCTTGCCGAGCACCTCGCCGGCGCGCCGCAGCAGCGCGTCGCCCGCGGCGTGGCCGAGTTGGTCATTCACGCGCTTCAAGTCGTTCAGGTCGATCATGATGACTGTGACCGGGAACGGGCCCTTGCGCTCCAGCCGGTTGATCTCGTCCACGTAGAACGAGCGGTTCTTCAGCTTGGTCAGCACGTCGTGCTTGCCGAGATATTCGAGGTACGACTCGGCCTTCTTGCGCGCGGTGATGTCGGTCAGCGCCAGCAGCACCATGTCCCAATCCTTCTCGCGGCCCGGGAACACGGAGAACTGCAGGTGGATGTTCAGCGGGTTGCCATCGAGCCCGTAATTGACGACCTCGCGCTGCTGGAAAAGCTTGCCATCCCACAGGTCGATCAACTGCTCGCGAAAGTGGGAGCGCATGTCGTCGCGAAAGATCTCCGGCAAACGGCCAAGCAAGTCGTTGCGGTTGCGCGCCTTGAACATCTCCAGCGTGAAGCCGTTCACGTCCAGCACCTGGATTTCCTGCATGCAGCGTTCGACAAACTCCGGGTGCACGTCGGTAAAGGTGCGGAAGTCGGTAATGCCCTGCATGCGCACTTCGTCCAGCAGCATCTTGATGGTGCTGAAGTTTTCCACCCACAGCGACACCGGTGCATGCTCGAACACGCCGCGCGCATAGAGTTGGCTGGCCGCGGCACGGCGGCGGGCGTCTTCGAGTTCGGTGATGTCGTCCACGGCCACCAGCACGCGGTCCCACGGCTGATCGTGGTCGGGCAGGACCACGCCCTTGAGCAGGATGTCAAGACGGCGGCCGTCGAGCGTGTAGTTGACACTGCGACTCTCGAACGACGGCTCGCCAGACCAGAGCTGCACGAGTTCACCCACGTGGGCCTCGAGCATGTCGTCGCGCAGAACGTCTGCCAGCCGCGCGGTCAGGGTTTCGGCATCCGGGGCGGCGTACATGGACAGCGTGCGCCGGTTCACGCGCAGCACCTTGATGCAGGCGGAACACGCCGCCACGCGTGATACGTCCTCTTCCAGAAAGCGCTGCAGGTCGGTCACGCCGGCCGCCCGCCATTGGGCAAAGAGGCGGTGCAGATCGCTGTAGTCCTCCAGCCACAATGACGTGGGGGTGACATCGAAGAAGTCGATCAGGTTGACACCCACAGCCGCCGGGCTGCTGACGCTATCGGACGCGGATTGCATGAATCGCTCTACGGGAACAAAAGCACTTCGCAAACGTTGCGAGCGTACCGGTTTTGTGTAAGACCGCGCACAGCGCCTCGCTCATCCGGAAGGATTACCCCCATGCAGACGATGCGCGGTCAGCTACTGCAGCGCAATACCTCGTCGAATGCCGGGAAAGTTCCCCCGCGGGATTTTCCGGCGCCGCGCCGTATTTAGTTTTTCTTTATCTGCCGTTGTAAAAATAGCCACTTCGATTTTTAAGATATTTTCACGAAGCGGGATACGCATTTCATTTTTTCAACGCGCTTTGCAGAAGTCGCCCATTTCCCGGGAAGTCGCCCGCAGCTTTGCGGATGCGCATACCAAAAACTGCAAATTCCGCGACATTTTCCCTCGCACATGATTTAAAAAACTTCGTCTCGATTCGCAAGCCGTTTCCTCCAGAATCCGTGCATCCCGTGCGCGGGCTGTGATTTGCACCGCGCAAGAAGCGGGTAATTCCTTGTCCCGATTCTGCGGCCTGCCCCCCATTTTCTTTTGAGCCCTGGGCCGCCGATTCGTTTCCATCTCAGGAGAAATGCAATGCGGGATTCGACAACCCACCGTCGTACGGCCACGACAGACACCGGGCACAAGTACAACGCCCGGACACGTCGCTCGTTCAAGCTGGCACTTGTGGCCCAGGCTGCGGCCGCGCTGATTCTGGCCGCGTGCGGCGGCGGCGGAGATGACGGGCTTACCCCGGCCGGCGGCAAGCTGGACGCAAACGGCTCGCAGCAGCAGGGCAATACCAATACCGGCAACACCAACGCGCAGGCACCGGCCGTCGACGCAACGGTGCCGCCGGTGGAACTTCCGGACTACATCAGGCCGGTCAACTACAAACTGTGGTTCCGCCCGAGCGCAGACCTGAACAGCTTCTCGGGCCGCGCCGATGTGGAGATCAAGGTCACCAAGCAGACCGGCGCCGTCACGCTGGCCGTGCGTGACCTGAAGCTCGACGCCTCGCGCCTGACGCTCACGCCCACCTCGGGCAACGGCGCATCGCGCGTGCTGGTACCGATTCCGCAATCGCAAGGCGCCTTCTATGACCTGCGCGACCCGACCGGAGACATCAAGCCCGGCAACTACGTGCTGCACATGGAATGGACGGGCACGATCAACTTCACCAAGGCCGAGGGCATCTTCAAGCTGGGCTTGCAGGCCGCAACGGGTGAGAGCTCTGACGCCATCGTCACGCAAGGCGAATCCAACTTCGCGCGCGAATGGTTCCCGAGCTGGGATGAGCCAGCCTTCCGCAACACCTTCGAGGTGACGGCGGAAATTCCGGGCGACTGGAAGGCCGTGGCCAACGGCCGGCAGACCGGCGCGACCAAACTGCCGGATGGCTATCAGCAGGTGTCGTTTGCCAAGACGCCGTCGATGCCGGCATACCTGCTGTTCTTCGGCGGCGGTAAGTTCGACATCCTGGAAGACCAGTTCACCAACCCGCTCGATGGCAGCAGCATGCGCCTGCGCTGGTGGGTGCCGCCTGGCGAGGCGCACTCTGCGGTGGCCGGCATGCAGTTCACGAAGGAAGCGCTGAACCACTACTACAACTACTTCCAGATCCCGCTGCCGTTCGACAAGATGGACACCATCGTCGCCAACGACAGCTACGACAACAAGAATGCCGGCTTTGGCGGCATGGAGAACTGGGGCGCCATCTTCGAGTTTGCCGACCAGGTGCTGGTGCCGCCCGATGGCGCACCGACCACCGTCCACTCGATGGGCAAGGCGCGCTCGTTCGTTGTAGTGTCGCATGAACTGGCACACCAATGGTTTGGTGACCTCGTCACGCTGGACTGGTGGGACGACATCTGGTTGAACGAGTCCTTCGCCAACTGGTTCGAGAACGTCACCAAGATCGCGCTGCATCCCGAGTTCCAGGGCAACACCTGGGCCGACTATGCGGCCGTCAAGCAGCGCGTCTTCACGCTCGACCTGCAACCCACCTCGGTGCCGGTGCAGCACAACCTGAGCGATGCCGGCTCGATGGACTTCCTCGACCGCTTTGCCTACAACAAGGGCGGCCATGTGCTGCAGATGCTCGAGAATTACGTCGGCAAGGACGCCATGCGCAAGGGGCTGCAGAGCTACCTGAACAAGTACAAGTTCGGCAATGGCACGCCGCCGCGCCTGTGGGCGGAGCTGGAAGCGGCAAGCGGCAAGCCAGTCGGCAAGGTGGGCGACAGCTTTGTGCGCCAGACCGGCGTGCCGCTGGTCAGCATCGATGCGCAGTGCAACCCGGCCACCAACCAGAACGTGCTGACGATCACGCAGAAGGCGTTCCCGAACAAGAACGTCTATTCCGGCTATCAGTGGAATGTGCCGCTCACGATCGCCTACGGCGATGGGTTGGCGCAGACGCAAACGGTGGTGCTGGACCAGCAGACCGCACAGGTCACCCTGCCGACGTGCTCGGCCGTGCTGGCGAACCCGACGGGCCTGGACTACTACGTGACCAACTACAGCCCGACGCTGTGGAGCGCGCTGCTGGCGCAGGCCGGTACCATCACCAACAAGGCGACGACGACCAACATCGCCGGCGATGCGACGCAGTTGTACAACGCGCAGATCATCGACAAAGCGCTGTATGACCAGATCGTCGGCATCCAGAACATGCAGCCGGCCGTCGCAACGCTGCGTGCACAGGCTGTGACGCCGACGGGCTCGCTGCGTCCGCAAGCGGTGCAGCTGCAGCAAATGCAGTCGATGGATCGCCCGATCCACAAGTTCCGCTACGAAGGTCTCATGAAGCATCTGACCGACATCAAGCGGTAAGCGCCAAAGCAAACGGGCCGCGTCTTACGATGCGGCCCGCTGCGAGGTTGGCTCCTGATTTTCGGCGGGCACGGTCCGCCGTTTTTCATGCGCGCGTCAGACGATCCTCAACCGGTCCGATGCAGGAAGGTGGCCTGAATTACGTCAGTCATCCAGATAGCGCTTTCGCCGGTCTGGCCATGCTCCAGCACCTTGACGGCACTCTCAAACAGCACGCTGGCCAGCGCATCGGAAACGATGATCTCGATGCGCACGCGCGGCACGAACTCCGTCAGGTCTTCCTTGATGGAATGCGCGCCGGCCTGGGAAGCCGCCGGAGGATAGGCGCTCACCTCGCCCACCGTCATGCCCGGAAAGCCCGGGCAACTACGCAGCGCTTCATGCATGCGTTCCAGCAGTTGCGGGCGCACTACGATGCGGATTTCCTTCATGCCTTCGACTCCTCATCAAACCATTTGTACAGCGTGGGCAGCATCACCAGCGTAAGCAGCGTGCAAGTCAGCAGACCGCCGATCACCACGATGGCCAGCGGCCGTTGCACTTCCGAGCCCGGCCCTGTGGCAAACAGGAACGGGATCAAACCCAGCATGGCCACCGTGGCCGTCATCATCACAGGGCGGAAGCGCATGCGCGAGCCCAGCCGCACGGATTCCTCCACCGACATGCCCTGCTCGCGCAAGCTGCGGATCGTGCTGACCAGCACCACGCCGTTGAGCACCGCGATGCCCCATAGCGCCACGAAGCCGACCGATGCCGGAACGGACAGGTATTCACCCGTGACGAACAGCCCGATGATTCCGCCCACCGAGGCAAACGGCAGCACCAGGATGATCAGCGTGGCGTAGCGCACCGAGTTGAACAACAAGAACAGCAGGAAGAAGATGGCGGCCACCGTAATCGGCACGATCACCTTCAGGTGGCCCATGGCGCGTTCCATGTTCTGGAACTGGCCGCCCCACTCCAGGTAATAGCCCTCGGGCAGCTTGACCTTCTGCGCCACGGCGGCCTGCAACTCGGCCACGAAGCCGCCCAGATCGCGGTCACGCACATTCACGCCAACCACCACCCGGCGCTTGCCCAGCTCGCGGCTGATCTGCGCGGGGCCGTCGGTTACATCGATGCGGGCGATGCTTTCCAACGGCACTTGTGCGCCGTTGGGTGCGGCCACGATCAGGTTGCGGATGGCCTCCACGCTGCCGCGATATGCGTCCGGCAGACGCACCACCGCGCTGAAGCGGCGCTCGCCTTCGAAGATTTCCGTGGCTTCCTTGCCGCCGATGGCGGTTTCGATCACGTTGTGCACGTCCGCCGCATTCAGGCCATGACGCGCAATGGCCTGGCGGTCGATCGCGATCTGCAGATACTGCTGACCGGTGATCCGCTCCACGCGCATGTCCTGCGCGCCCTGGATGCCCTGTGCCACCTTGGCGATCGCCTCGGCCTTTTCGCGCAGCGTGTTCAGGTCGTCGCCAAACACCTTGATGGCCACGTCCGAACGCACGCCGGTCACCATCTCGTCCACGCGGTCGGAGATCGGCTGCGCCATGACGATCTGCACGCCGGGCAGCACCTGCAGCGCCTTGCGCATCGCCTCGGCAATGTCGTCCTGGTTCCAGCCCTTGGGCCACTCGTCGCGAGGTTTCAATGACACGATCGGCGTCGATTCATTCTGGCCCTGCGGATCGGCCGGCGATTCACCACGGCCCACACCCGAAACCGCCGACTTCACACCCGGCACCTGCATCACCAGGCGCATGGCTTCCATCTCCATGCGGATCGACTCTTCCAGCGAGATGTTCGGCGCGCGATTGATGCCGGGCACCACCGAGCCTTCCTTCATCTCCGGAATGAACGCCGTGCCCAGGAATGGCATCAGCGCACCGGTGGCGAGAAACACCGCCACAGCCACGATGACGGTCTTCCGCCCGTTGTTCAGGCTCAGCTCCAGCAAGCGCAGATACGGCTTCTTCATCTTCCGAATCAGCCACGTATCGTGTGCATCGTGCTCGGCGTGTGGGTCGTCACTGTGTTCGCTTTCCACATGCTTGTGCGCCTTGGGCTTGAGCAGATACGACGACAGCACCGGCGTCAGCGTCAGCGACAGCACCAGCGAGAAGAACAGCGCAATGGCAATCGTGAAGGCCAGCGGCGCAAACATCTTGCCTTCCATGCCCTCAAGCGTCATCAGCGGCAGGAACACCAGGATGATGATGCCCACGCCAAAGATCACGGGCGTCGCCACTTCCGTCACGGCATGCAGGATGATGCGCGCGCGGCTCTCGTTCGGGTCGCGCGGCTTGGCCAGGTGCGCAAACGCGTTTTCCACCACCACCACGGAGCCATCGACCATCAAGCCGATGGCGATCGCCAACCCGCCGAGTGACATCAAATTGGCCGAGATGCCGAGCTTGTTCATCGCCATAAAGGTCAGCAACGGCGTGAGGATCAGCGTGCCGACCACGATGAGCGATGAACGTATGTCGCCGAGGAACAGCAGCAGCACGATCACCACCAGCACCACGCCTTCGGCCAGCACCTTGATGACGGTCTGCAAGGCCGAATCCACCAGATCGGAACGCTCGTAGTACGGCACGATCTTCAGGCCGTCAGGCAGCATGCCGTCGTTGTTGATGGCCTTGACGCGCTCCTGGATGCGGGCGACGACTTCCTTGGCGTTGCCCCCGCGCATCATCATCACGACGCCGCCGACGGATTCCGTCACTCCGTTCTTGACCACCGCCCCCGCGCGCACCGCCGTACCGATCTTCACCTCGGCCACATCGCGGATCGTCAGCGGCGTGCCGTTAACCTCCTTGAGCACGATCGCGCCGATATCGTTGGTGTCACGCACGAGGCCCACGCCGCGGATCAGGTATTGCTCCGCGAAGTGCGGCAGCACACCGCCACCCGAGTTGGCGTTGTTGGCGGCCAGCGCCTCGAACACCTGCTTGACCGTCACGTTGTGGTGGCGCAGGCGCTCCGGGTTGACGAGCACCTGATACTGCTTCTCGTAACCGCCCTGCGAGTTGATCTCGGCCACGCCCGGGATGGAGCGCAACAGCGGCCGCACCACCCAGTCCTGTGCAATGCGGCGCTGGGTGAGTTCCTCCACCGAAAGCTCCTTGTCGCCGTCATCCGGTTTGTCGAGCGTGTATTGATACACCTCGCCCAGGCCCGTAGACACGGGGCCGAGCACCGGCGTCACGCCTGCGGGCATGCGCGACTGCACCTCGATCAGCCGCTCCATCACAAGCTGGCGCGCGAAGTACACGTCGGTCTCATCGGTAAAAACGAGCGTGATGAGCGACAGGCCCGGCTTGTTGAGCGAGCGCATCTCTGTCAGCGCCGGCAGACCCGTCATCGCCATTTCCACCGGCACAGTCACAAAGCGCTCGACCTCCTCTGGCGAGCGCCCCGGCGCTTCCGTGGCGATCTGCACCTGCACATTGGTCACGTCCGGAAACGCGTCAAGCGACAGCTTGCGTGCGGCGTCCAACCCGAAGAACAGCAGCACGGCAGCGATCACCGCCACCACGAGCCGCTGCTTGAGCGCGCCGCGAATCAATGCGTCGATCATGCGCCCTCCATCTCGGCGCGCTTGCGCTCGTTGTTCAGATGGAAGCCCCCTTCAACGACGATGGGCTGGCCGGCCTGCACGCCGGAAAAGACCGGACGCACGCCGTTCGACTCATCGCCCAGCTTGACCGGCGTGAGCTGGTAGTTCGTATCGCTGGTGCGCACGAACACGTAGTCGCGGTTGTCTTCGCGCACCACGGCGGAGGTCGGCACCACCACGCGTTCTTCCGGGCGCGACTGGATGATCAGCGTGGCCAGCATCGACGGTTTGAGCGCGCGCTCTGCGTTGTCGACTTCGGTGCGCACCGTGACCGTACGCGTTTGCGGGTCAACAATGTCCGACACCCAGATCAGCTTGCCGACAATGCGGTCTCCCGCGCCGGTATCGATTTCGACGGCCTGGCCCGCATGCACGCCGGCAGCGGCATTTTCAGGCACTTCGCCCACCACCCACACGCGCGACAGATCGGCCACGGTGAACAGCTCGTCGGCCGGCTGCACCACCTGGCCGCGCGTCACCTTGCGCTCCACCACCGTGCCGCTGATGCTGGCCACCACGGGCGAGATCGACGACATGCCGCCCGTGCGCATCTTCGCAAGCGTGCCAGGCGACACACCCATCACGCGCAATTGGTCGACGGCTGCGCGCACTTCGGCGTCCGCCATTGCCAGTTCGCTCTGGCGCTTCTGGAGTTCGGCCGAGCCGATCACGTCGGCGGCCAGCAGCAGCTTGGCGCGTTCCAGCGCACGTGCCTGCAAGTCTCGCTGCGCGGCGGCCTTCTGATAGGCGAGCTGCGCGGCGCCCAGCTCGGTGCTGTGCAGTTGCGCCAGGATGTCGCCTGCCTTGACGCTCTGGCCCGGCGTGGCAACCAGCTCCGTCACACGACCCGTGACGGTGGCGCCGATGCGGGCAACGCGCTGTTCGTCAAACGCAATCTGCCCCGGCACCCGCAGGCGCTCGGCAATCGGCTGTTTGCCCACCGGCGCGACTTTCAGGCGCTGCACCAGTGTGGGTTGTGCAACCACGAGATTCGGGTCGGTGGCCTGTTGCGCGGCCTTGGGATCGTTGCCGGCGTCTTTGCCGCATGCGCCCAGCAACAGCATCGCCGCCAGGGCAACGCCGGCCAGCCGGATCGAAGAAGAAAGAGAAGAAGGTGCGTTCATGGTCAGGCTGGATTCGTGAATTCGGGAGGCAACGCGATGGGTGGGGCGTTTCATTGGGCGTCCGGGCGCAGGCGGTCAAGTTCAACGGCGGCGGTGCGCAGGTCTGCGCGTGCGGCAATGAGGTCGTTACGCGCCTGGCGGAAGACGCGCTGGGCGTCGAGGTAATCGAGAATCCCGCGCTCGCCGTGGCGGTATGCGGCTTCGGCCACGCGCAGCGCCGATTCGGCTTGTTTGATGACACCGGATTCGAGCGCGCTGACTTGCGACTCCGCAATCTCGTATTGGCGATAGGCGGATTCCACCGCCTGGCGCGTGCGCAGTTCGCGGTCGCGCAACAGGGCGCGGGCACGTTCGCGGGCAGCGACGGCTTCACCGACGGGACCATCGCGGCGGTCGAACAGCGGAATCGACATCACCAGGCCCACGCGGCTGTCCTGCAGATCGGGTTGGCGGTCGACCGACCCGCGCAACGCGAGCGACGGCCAACGCTGGCTGCGCTCGTGTGCGAGACGCGCTTCGGCCTCGCGCACGACGGCGCGGTCGGCTTCCAGCTCCGGATGCGTGGCGAGGACCGTGCTGACCAGATCGGCCAAGGGCGGCAAATGCGCGACAGAAGGCGTCTCCGCTCCGGCATCGACATCGAACGTCAGCGGCAGATCGGCGCCCACGGCGCGGCGCAGTTCGGCCAGCGCCTGCTGCACGCGCAGTGCGGCGGCCTGCTCGTTGCGCTGCGCGTTGAGCAACTCCGCGTCGCCACGGATGAGTTCGTAGCGCGGGGCCTCGCCGGTTTCCACCCGCACGGCCACGCCACGGCGGATCTGCTCGACCAGCGTCACGTCTTCGCGCGCGTTGCGCTGCTCGGCCTCGCGGCGCACCACGTCGTAAAAGCGCAGCTTGAGATCGGCTTCCACGTCGCGTGCCTGCGATCGGGCAGTGGCCTGCGACGCTTCGTACGCGGCATCGGCGGCTTGCGTACGGGCGGCGCGCTGCCACGGCAAATCGAGCTTTTGCGTGATCGACACGCTATTGGTGCGGCCTTCCGCCGCACCCGGCATGCGGGCACGCTGGCGGCCGGCCATGGCTTCCACCTCGGGGTTGGGCCAGGCGCGTGCGGTGGCGATGCCCGCTTGCGCAGCCTGCACCTGCGCCTGTGAAGCGGCGAGTGCCGGGTGGTTGGCGCGGGCCAGTTCCAGCAACTGCTGCAAGGTGTAGCGCGGCTGCGGGAGCGCCTCGTCGGCCCGGGCGGTGGCGGTCTGGGCACCACGTGGCGACGGAGTCGGGGGCGCTGCATTGGCGTGGACGGCCATCGCGGCCAGCACAGCGGAAAGAACAGCACGCCGCGACGCGCGCGCGCCTGCTGCGGGGCGCGGGTTGGCCGCATCCTGATTGGACAACATCCGAAATCATCCTGAAAAAGAAGAACAGGCAAGCGCGAACGCCCAGCCGGTCAACGGGCCGGTTGGCGCAGCACTAGCAACTCAAGGGGATGGTTTCCGGCGAACGCCGGAGATCAGGCGCGTGCGGGCGGGCGCAGCATGGGGGCCGGCGTGGGGCCAGCCTGGAACGGAGGAAGCGAAACACGGACACGCGCGACACGCAGGCCGGGCGTCAACACCATGGGAGGCGGCGGCAGCCAGAGTTCCGGCGCGTCGCTGGGGTGATCGGGGGCGGCGGCGCTGGTCGTGGGCGCGTCGGGCGCATCGGGCGCGTGCGCAACCCAATGTTCGACGCTGAAACACTGGCCGGGCTGCTTGACCGCCTTGCCGAGCGCAACCTTGATGGCGCGCTCGAAACCCTTGCTCGGCTTGGCAACCGGAGGAGCATCACCGGGCATGTCGTCGACCACGGCTTCGATGGCTTCCAGCGCGTCGTCGGCAGCCTGGCCATCGGGAAAATGCGTGGCCGAGAACACCGAAACCGTGAACAACAGGCACCAGATCGTGACGATCCACCGCACGCCGCGCGCACGCGACAGCACGCCCCGCGCGGTGGCGCGAGACAACGTCGGCAAGGCTGAGGAAAGATTCGTCACAAACATGGGCCCCGAATACTATCGGAAAAATGCTGCATCTGCACACAACGTCGGGCAGATCGCCAGAATGTCAATCGGAATCGACCTGACTTTTGCGAATCCGTTCCATTTCAGGCCAATGCACGCGCACCCAGTCGTCCAGGCCGACGAGCGTGCGGTTAAGCGATTCCCCGAGCGGGCTGAGACGATATTCGACGTGCGGCGGGACGCTGTCGTAGATGGTGCGCAGGATGAGGCCGTTGGCTTCCAGCTCGCGCAGCGTCTGCGTGAGCATTTTTTGCGAGATGCCGTCGCCCACGCGGCGCAGGAGTTCGTTGTTGCGCACGGGGCCGTTTTCCAGCGCCGGGAAAATGCGCAGCGCCCATTTGCCGGCAACCAGTTCGAGTGCGCGTGTGGACGGGCAGGCATTCACGGTGCCTTCAGCGGGACTTTCCGGCGTTGAAGATGAGGATGGGGCCATGTTGTCGGCCATGGGGCCTCCGGAGCGCGATTGGGATACGCGTGAACGTACCGCCAATCGTGGTGGCCTGCAACGCGCCCCGCTCAGCTCAGTCGAGCTGGCCCTGGCAGACGTACTTGGTGTGAAGGTAATCGTCCAGCCCGTGAACGGAGCCTTCCCGCCCGTAGCCGGATTCCTTCACGCCGCCAAACGGCGCGGCCTCGGCAGCCAGCGCGCCTTCGTTGATGCCGACGATGCCGGTCTCCAGCGCTTCAGCCACGCGCCAGATGCGACGCACGTTCTGGCTATAGAAATAAGCGGCCAGCCCAAACGGCGTGTCGTTGGCAGCGGCAATCACCTCATCCTCGGTGGTGAATCGCGTAAGGGGCGCGACGGGGCCAAAGGTTTCTTCGCATGCACAGGCCATGGTGGCATCGGCGTCGATCAACACCGTCGGTGCGTAATAGTTGGCACCGAGCTGGCTCAGGCGTGCGCCGCCGGTCAGGACCTTGGCCCCCCTGGCGACGGCGTCCTGCACGTGCCGGTCGATCTTCTCGACTGCCCGCGCGTTGATCATCGGGCCGATTTGCGAAGTCGGGTCTGTGGCCGGCCCGACGCTGAGCGCTGCAACGCGTGCGGCCAACTTGGCGGCAAACGCATCGTGCACGGCGTCGTGCACGAACACGCGGTTGGGGGACACGCAGGTCTGCCCGCCGTTGCGGAACTTGGCCGCCATGAAGCCTTCGACAGCGGCATCGATGTCAGCATCTTCGAACACGATAAAGGGCGCATTGCCACCGAGTTCCAGCGACAGCTTCTTGAGCGTGTCAGCACTGCGGCGCGCCAGATGCTTGCCGACCGGCGTGGAACCCGTGAACGTGATCTTGCGCACGCGGGCATCGTCCAGCCAAACGTCTACCACCTCAGGCGTCCGCTCGCGCGAGGCGGTCACGATATTGAGCACGCCCGGCGGAACGCCGGCTTCCTGTGCCAGACGCACGAGGGCGAGCGATGTCAGCGGCGTGTCTTCGGCGGGCTTACAGACGACGGCGCAACCCACCGCGAGCGCCGGGGCGATCTTGCGCGCGATCATCGCCGCCGGGAAATTCCACGGCGTGATGGCCGCCACCACGCCCACCGGCTCCTTGAGCGCAAACATGCGCCGGCCCGGCACCGGCGCAGGAATGATCTCGCCATTCATGCGCGTGGCTTCTTCGCCAAACCATTCGATGTAGCTCGCGGCGTAGGCCACTTCGCCCTTGCTTTCGGCAAGCGGCTTGCCCTGCTCCAGCGAGATCAGCTTGCCGAGATCATCCTGATGCGCGAGCACCAGATCGTTCCATCGCTTGATGATCTGCGCGCGCTGTTTGGCGGGTACTTTGCGCCAGGCCGGAAAAGCAGCATGCGCTGCATCCAATGCAGCACGCGCCTCGGTTGCTCCCGAATCTGGCACGCGGGCGATGACGTTGCCGGTGGCGGGATCGGTCACATCCAGCAGCGGCCCGGCTGCTGCGGTCCATTCGCCGGCGATGTAGTTGGCGTTGCGGATCAGGTCTGTACGGGTCAGTGTGAGAGACATGGTTCAGATAAATGGAATGTCGGCGATCAGGCAGCAGCAACCAAAGAGGCAATTGCCTCGCCCACTTGCGTGGTGTTGGCGGTGCCGCCCAAGTCTGGCGTGCGGGGGCCTTCCTTCAACACGGTCTCGATGGCCGCGACAATGGCGTCGTGCGCGGCGCGTCCGGCACCCTGCCCCTGCGTCAGAAAATCGAGCATCAGCGCACCCGACCAGATCATCGCGATCGGGTTGGCGATGTTCTTGCCGTAGATGTCTGGCGCCGAGCCGTGCACCGGCTCGAACAGCGATGGGAACGTGCGATCGGGGTTCAGGTTGGCGGAAGGCGCCAGGCCGATCGTGCCGGTGGTGGCGGGCCCGAGATCAGACAGGATGTCGCCGAACAGGTTGGTGGCGGCCACCACATCGAAGCGACCCGGCTGCAGCACGAAGCGCGCGGTCAGGATGTCGATGTGCTGCTTGTCGAGCGTGACGTCGGGATAGTTTTGCGCGACTTCCTCAGCGCGCTTGTCCCACCACGGCATGCTGATGGCGATGCCGTTGCTCTTGGTGGCAAGCGTCACGTGCTTGCGCGGGCGGCTTTGTGCAAGGTCGAACGCGAACTTGAGCAGGCGCTCTGCACCCTTGCGCGAGTAGACCGATTCCTGGATGACGATCTCGCGGTCGGTGCCTTCGTACATGATGCCGCCGAGCGACGTGTATTCGCCCTCGGTGTTCTCGCGCACGACGTAGTAATCAATGTCGCCGGGCTTGCGATTGGCGAGCGGGCATGGCACGCCTTCGAACAAACGCACCGGGCGCAGGTTGATGTATTGATCAAACTCGCGGCGGAACTTGAGCAGCGAGCCCCACAGCGAGACGTGATCGGGCACCGTGGCCGGCCAGCCGACCGCGCCGAAGAAAATCGCGTCCATGCCCTTGAGCTGCGCCTTCCAATCGTCGGGCATCATCTGACCGTGCTGCCGGTAGTAGTCGCAACTGGCCCATTCGATGGCGTGGCACTCCAGCTCGAAGCCGAAGCGCTCTGCCGCCGCCTGGATGACGCGCAGGCCTTCGGGCATGACCTCCTTGCCGATGCCGTCTCCGGGGATGATCGCGATGCGGAATGCGGGAATCATGTCGTTCCTTTCTTTTGTTAGACGGAGACCGCCACGGACTGAACCGTCGTGCGGTCCCGCTCATCCAGCCAGCCCTGGCGCAATTCGGGCACCGAGTTGGCAAGTTGCACGTAGTACGGATGGTGCGGGCCACGATCGAAATCGGCACGCGCCACCTGCGTGAGCTTGCGGCCGTGCTGCATGACGACGATCTCATCGCACACCGCGCGTACCGTGTGCAGATCGTGGCTGATGAAGAGATACGACACGCCCAGGTCGCGCCGCAGGTCGGCCATGAGGTTGAGCACCGCCGCACCGACCACGGTGTCGAGCGCGGACGTCACCTCGTCGCAGAGGATCAGATCCGGCTCGGCTGCGAGGGCACGCGCAAGGTTCACGCGCTGCTTCTGACCGCCCGAGAGTCCGCCCGGCAGCCGTTGGGCCACGCTGTGCGGCAAGCGGACGAGATCCAGCAACTCGCGAATCCGCCGTTGCAACGCCTCGCCCTTCAACCCCTTATAGAACTGCAGCGGCCGCGCCAGAATGCGCTCGATGGTGTGTGACGGGTTGAGCGCTGTGTCGGCCATCTGGAAGACGATCTGGATGCGTCGCAACGCGTCGTGTGAGCGCTTTGCCAGCAACGGTTCGAGCGCCTTCCCGTGGAACGTCATGCTGCCCTCGCACGGCGCAATCAACCCAGCAATGGCACGCGCCAGCGTGGTCTTGCCCGAGCCCGATTCACCGATCACGCCGATGGCCTGCCCGCGATAGAGCTTGAAACTGATGTCGTCGAGGATCCGCGTGGCGGGTTGGCCCTTCGCATCGAGCGGGCCATAGCCGGCGCTGAGGCCGTCCACGTCGAGCAGCAATTCGCCTTCGCCCATGCAGTGCTCTGCCGGGCGCGCCTTGGGACGCGCCGCCGCCAGCAAGCTCTTGGTGTAGTCGTGATCGGGCGTGGAGAGAATGCGCGCGGTCGGGTTGATCTCCTGCATCTGGCCGTCACGCAGCACCAGGATGTGGTCGGCCATCTGTGCCACCACGGCCAGGTCATGGCTCACATAAACGGCGGTAGCACGGCGCTCGCGCACCACGCGGCGGAACGCCCGCAGCACTTCGATCTGCGTGGTCACGTCCAGCGCGGTAGTCGGCTCATCCAGAATTACCAGATCCGGATCGATGATGAGCGCCATGGCGGCCATGAGCCGCTGCAACTGCCCGCCTGACACCTGATGCGGATAGCGCTCGCCAATGGTCTCGGGATCAGGCAATGCCAACTCACGGAACAACTCCACGGCCTTGGCCTCGGCTTGCGCACGGGACATCGTGCCGTGAATGCGTGCCGGTTCCACCACCTGGTCGAGAATGGTGCGCGACGGGTTGAACGAGGCCGCTGCACTCTGCGCGATATAGGCGACGGTGCGCCCGCGCAACGCACGTTGTTCAGCGGCTGACAGGTGCAGCACGTCAATGTCTCCAATGCGCACGCTGCCCGATGCAATCTCACAACCCCGGCGCGCATAGCCCATCAGCGCCAGCGCGGTGGTGGTCTTGCCGGAGCCCGACTCGCCGATCAAGGCAAGCACTTCGCCAGGCTGAATGGCAAAGCTGAGGTTATCTACGAGGGTCTGATCACCTGCGGTGATGCGCAGGCCTTCCACGACGACGGACGCGCCCATGTTCAACGCCCTCCGCGTTGGCGGGCCTCCCGGCCCGGCAGGTTGTCGATGACGATGTTGACGGCGATGGTCAGGCTTGCAATGGCCAGCGCCGGCACGATGACGGAAGCGCCCGCATCCGGAAGCGCGCCGATGTTCTCGCGCACGAGCGAGCCCCAGTCGGCCGATGGTGGCTGAATACCGAGGCCGAGGAAGCTCAGGCTGGCCAACAGCAGTACGACGTACACAAAGCGCAGCCCCAGATCGGCCAGCATGGGCCCGAGGATGTTCGGCAGAATCTCGCGCAGCATGATGTACAGCGTGCCCTCGCCGCGCGTGCGCGCCACGGTCACGTAGTCCAGCGCGTTGATGTTGACCGCCAGCGAGCGCGCAATGCGATACGCACCCGGCACGTAAATGATCGCAGCTGTCGTCACCAGCATCGTCACCGAAGAACCGAAACCGGCCACCATGAGCAGCGCAAACATCTTGCTGGGGATGGCGGTCAGCGTATCGAGCACGCGGCTCACAGTGGCATCAACCGCGCCGCCCATGGCGGCGGCAAACAGCGCGAGCACCGTGCCCGTGCCGCTGGCCAGCACGGTCGCCACAAGCGCAACGCCCACCGTGTAGCGGGCACCTTCCACCACGCGGACGAACATGTCACGGCCGAGGTAGTCGGTGCCGAACCAGTGGGCCGCGCTCATGGGCCCAAACACGTCGCCGTTGCCGTCCCCGCTGGTGATCAGATGCGCGGGCAGCAATGCCGGCCCGACCACGGCCGCCAGCAACCAGAACACCAGGACGGCCAGCCCTATGAGGCCCGCGACGCCGAAGCCGTCCAGCAGGCGTCGTATGGCGTGGCGCGGCGCGGGCGGCGCAGGAGGCGTGCCGGCGGGCAACGTTGGGGAAGTTGGCGTGGGTTCCATCGTCAGGCTCTTGTTCATAGGGTCAGCATTAGCGATGGCGCAGACGCGGGTTGGCGACAATGCCCAACACATCGGCAGTGGTCACGAGCAGCAGATAGCCCGCGCAGAAGATCATGGCGCAGGCCTGCACCAGGGGCATATCGCGCTGCGACACGCCGTCGACCATCAGCTTGGCGATGCCGGGGTAGTTGAAGATCGTCTCGATGATGATCACACCGCCCAGCAGGTACGACAGCGACAGCGCCACCGCATTGGCGATCGGCCCCACCGCGTTGGGCAACGCATGCGTGAGCACCACGCGCATCGGCGAAGCGCCTTTCAGGCGGACCATCTCGATGTACGGGGCTTCGAGCTGGTCGATGACCGCGGCGCGGCTCATCCGCATCATCTGCGCGACGATCACGCAGCACAGGCTGAGCACTGGCATGGCAAAGGCCTGGAGCATCTGGCCGAGCGACTCGATGTCGTTGACGTACGACAGCGCGGGCAGCCAGCGCAGCTTGACAGCAAACACCAGCACCGCGAGCGTTGCCACCAGAAACTCCGGCACCGACACCACAGCCACAGAAGCAGTGGAGGCCAGCCTGTCGAACCACGAGCCGCGCCACACCGCCGAGGCAATGCCAAGGCTGAGCGCGATCGGCACCGAGAACAGTGCCGTCACCGCGGCCAGCAGCAGCGAGTTGGGCAGGCGGCTTGCCACGAGTTCGGCCACCGGCATCTGCGTGGTAGTGGACTGCCCGAGGTCGCCGCGCGCAATGCCGGCGAGCCAGTGCACATAGCGCTGCGGTGCCGGCACGTTCAGGCCCATCTGCGCGCGCAGTGCAGTCAGGGCTTCGGGCGTGGCGTCCTGCCCCAGCTGCTCTTGCGCGGCGTCGCCCGGCAGCACGGCGGTGATCGAGAACACGATGACCGACACCGCCAGCAACGACAGCAGCGCCAGCAGGACACGCCGCATCAGCAGCTTGAGGATGACTCGATTCATGGCAGCACCTTCATCACCTTGTGCAAGAACGCCGGCACGCCGTCAGGCTTCAAGCCAGACGTTTTCGGCAAACGAATAGCCCATAAGGCCACCCAGGGGGATCGGCGCCAGGCCCTTGAGCTTGGTCGTGTGCCCGTCGATGCTGGCCAGGAACAGCGGAATGCCGATGCCGGCCTCTCCGTGGATCATCGTCTGCATGTCGGCATACATCTGCTTGCGCTTGGAAACGTCAGTCTCGGCGCGGGCGGCGGTGAGCAACTGGTCGAACTTCGGGTTCTTCCAGCGCGACTCATTCCACGCTGCATCGGACTTGAAGAACTGCGTGAGGATGGTGTCGGCACTCGGGCGCGGGTTGACGTTGCCGAAGCCGACCGGACTGTTGAGCCAATGGTTGGACCAGTAACCGTCGGCTGGCATGCGCTTGATGTCGAGGTCCAGACCGATACGCTGGCCCGTCTGTTGCAGCACCAGCGCAATCTCCACGGAATACATGGCCGCCGGCGATGCCACCACCGGAATCTTTCCGGTCACGCCCGACTTCTGCAGGTGGAACTTCGCCTTGTCAATGTCGAACGCGCGCTGCGGCAGTTCCTTGAAATAGAAACGGTTGGTCGGGTCGATGGGCTGGTCGTTGCCCAGCACCGCGTGGTCCAGCGCGATGGTCTTCTTCATCTGTTCGCGGTCGAACAGGTACTTCATCGCCATCACGAAATCGGGATTCGCACCCGGGCCCGTATCCTTGCGCATGATCAGGTCCGAATACTGCCCGGATTGCGTGGTGAAGATCGCGTAGCCGGGCGTGCTCTTCACACGCGCCACGGCGCGCGGGTTGACGGAGGCCACCAGGTCCATCCCGCCCGACAGCAGCGCATTGACGCGCGCGCTTTCGTCGCCGATGCCGACGAACTCGATCTCGTCCAGATACGGCTTGCCCGGTTTCCAGTACCCCTCGTTGCGCACGACGACCGTACGCACACCAGGCTTGAACTCTTTGAGCTTGTACGGTCCGGTGCCGATGCCGGCGTTGAAATCGGTCGTGCCGTCCTTGACGATATGGAAGTGGAAAGTGCCCAGGATCACCGGCAAATCGGCGTTCGGGGCAGTCAGCACCACCGTGACTTCGTTCGGGCCGGTGGCTTTGACGCTCTCGATCTGGTCGGCCAGCACCTTGGCCTTGGAGGCGGTGGCCGGATCTTTGTGGCGCATGACGGAATACACCACGTCCGCAGGGGCCAGCGCCTTGCCATCGTGGAAGGTCACGCCCTTGCGCAGGGTCAGCACCCAGGTCTTGGCATCGGCCGTGTGGTACGACTCGGCCAGCGCGGGGCGCGGCGTCAGGCTACCGTCCAGAACAAACAGGCCGTTGTAGACCATGTTGCAGCGCACGTAGTCGTTCTGGTTCGACTGCTTGGCCGGGTCAAGCGTGTCGGTAGCTGCCGCCGTGGCCGCCGCCACGCGGATGCGCCCACCGCGGCGCGGCGTCTGTGCATACGCGCTGACGGCTGTGCCCGCCAAACTGCCGGCCAGCGTGGCCTGCATGCCACCCGCCATCAGCATCTTCAACACGTCGCGTCGCGAGGCACCGCGCTTGAGCGACTCCATCACGCGCAGGCTTTCGGCGGGACCGACAAGGTTCTCGAACTCGTTATGGCTGTCGCTCATGGTGGGCTCCTGATGGATCTGAATGGATAGCGTTGCGATCGTTGGATACTGCGGAAGACTGCGCTTGCGGCACCGCTCAGGCGAATCGGTCCTTGAGCTGGTAGTACATGCCGACCGCGGGCAAAAACCACGGCGGGCCAAAGTGACCGGGAATGGCGCCCCACGCGCGGTCGCGCCACGGGTTGGCAGCAGCGTCGCCCGCCATGACCGCGGCCATGCGCTCGCCCATGTGTACGGACATCTGCGTGCCGTGGCCGCTGTAGCCCATGGAATAGAACAGGCCTTCGTGCTCGCCAGCGTGCGGAAGGCGATCTTGTGTCATGTCGACGAGGCCGCCCCAGCAGTAATCGAGACGCACGTCGCGCAACTGTGGGAAGGTCTCCGTCAGGCCGGCGCGCAGGATCTCCCCGCTCACCGCATCCTGCTGCGGGCTCGACACTGCAAAGCGCGCGCGACCGCCGAAGACCAGCCGGTGATCCGGCGTGAGCCGGAAGTAGTGGTGAATATTCGCCACCGTCACATACGTGCGGCGCGCTGCCAGCAACGCGTGCGCACGCTCAGCACCCAACGGCTCGGTGGTGACGATAAAGCTGCCAATCGGGACGATGCGCCGGCGCAACCAGCCGAACGTGCCATAACCGCCATGGCGCGACGCGCCGGTCGCGAGCAACACCTGCTTGGCTTCGACCGTGCCGCGCGTGGTGTGGAGGCGATGCACCTGGCCCTGCACGCGCTCGATACGCTGCACACAGGTGCGCGTATGGACTTGTGCACCCTGGCGTTGTGCCGCAATGGCCAGGCCTTGCGCAAAGCGGCCCATGTGCATCTGTCCGCTGCGCTTGTAGAGCAGGCCGCCATGAAAGCGCTCGCTTTGCACTTCGTCTCGCACGCGGGCGGCATCGAGAACCTCCACGTCCGCATCCACACCGTCTGCGATCAGGCGATCGGCACTACGCTGCAGCGCCTCCATCTGATGCGGCCTGGTGGCGAGTTTCAATTTGCCGTTGCGTTGAAAATCGCAGGCAATGCCCTCGTCGCGCACAATGCGCTCAACCGTATCGACTGCGGCGTCATAGGCGTGATACCAGGCGCGGGCGCGGTCTACGCCCACCTTGGCGGCCAAGTCCGCATAATCCACAGCCAAGCCGTTGTTCACGTGGCCGCCATTGCGCCCCGACGCCTCGGGCGCCACCATCTCGCCCGCTTCCAGCACGACCACGCTGGCGCCGCGCCGGGCCCACGCCAGCGCCGCCGACAACCCCGTGAACCCTCCGCCAACGATGACCACGTCCGCCTGCGCCGGCAGATCGTGTGCCTGCAGCACCAGCGGCGGCACCGAGTCGTTCCAGTAGGAGTCGAGTTTCATGGAGGTCATGTGGGGGCGATAGAGACTCTGCTTAAAGGCCGACAACACCGGGTAGACCGCTGATGTCCTGAATCTCGGTGTAACGGTACGCCGGATTGCCCGGGCCGTGGCCGCGGTTGACGAACACCTTGTTGACGATGCCGAGGTCATCGGCCGACATCAGGTCGTAGCGCAGGCTGGACGACACGTGCAGCACGTCTTCCGGGTTGCAGCCCAAAGAATCGAACATGTATTCAAAGGCCTTCAGGCGCGGCTTGTAGGCCTGGGCCTGCTGCGCGGTGTACACGCGGTGGAACGGCGCACCGAGCATCGCCACGTTCTTCTGGATCTGCGCGTCGTCTGCGTTGGACAGGATCACCAGCGGGATTTCCTTGGCGACCTTGGCAAGACCTGCCGGCACGTCAGCATGCGGGTCCCAAGTCGGCACGGCATCGTAATAGGCCTGACCGTCGGTGTCGAAGTACTGGATCTTCCATTTCTTGCACAGGCGGCGCACGGCGTTCTTCAGTACCACCTCGTATGGTTGCCAGGCGCCCAGCACCTCATCGAAGCGGTAGGCCGTGAAGTCGGCAATGAACTGTTCCATCTGCTCGGCCGGAATGCGATCGGCAAACAGCTCGCGCGTCATCTCGCCCATGCGAAACCGCGTGAGCGTGCCATAGCAGTCAAAGGTGATGTACTTGGGGCGGAAAGTCATGGTCTGAAGTCCTAAGGTCCTGAAGGTCGCTGCATTTATGCAGTCTTTGCAGCACGGTTATGACGAAATCATTGAAGCACGCAGACTCGCAACGGTTGTAGGGAAATGCGCCGTCTCACGTGAGAAAGCTGCTGTTTCCGATGGCACTCGCGGCATGCCATGCGGTCTGCACCGCCGGCGTGCCGCACGCACCGCCGAGGCACGCTAGTGCGTCGCAGCAAAATCGATCAGCACACTTTTGAAGCGCAGGTTGGCCTCCACGGCTTGCCGGCCCAGATCCTTGCCGATACCCGATTGGTGATAGCCGCCCGTGGGAATCACGAAATCTGCGCTGCGCCCATAGCGGTTGATCCAGACCGTGCCCGCCGCGATGCCACGCATGGCTCGCAGCGCGCGTCCGATGTCTGCGGTGTGTACCCCGGCGGCCAGGCCGTAGTGTTCGTGCGCCGCGAGTGCCAGACCTTCCTCTTCATCGTCGAAGGTCTGCACTGTCAGCACGGGGCCGAAGATTTCTTCCTGCACGGCCGGGCTGTCGGCGCGCACGCCTTCGAGCAGCGTGGGCTGGAAATACGCCCCGCCAGGCCCGTCGCCAAACAGGCCGCCGCCGCAGCGCACTTGCGCGCCGGCATCGCGCGCACGCTCCACGATGTCGAGAATGCGCCCCGCCTGGGCTTGCGAGATGATCGGCGGCAGCGTGGCCGTGTCATCCCAGGTGGCGCCAGGCCGCAGAGCGGCAAAGCGTGCGGTAATGCGCTCGATCAATGCCTGGGCAATGTGCCGCTGCACGATCAGGCGCGAGCCAGCCACGCACACTTGCCCAGCGTTGCCGGTGATGGCGCCCGCGACAATGCCTGCCAGCCGGTCGATATCGGGCGCATCGTCAAACACGAGCTGCGGGCTCTTGCCGCCCAACTCCAGCGTGACGGGCTTCGGACCATGCGACGCACAGGTCGCCATGATGGCGGAGCCCGTGCGCGTTGAGCCGGTAAAGGTCATCTTGGAGATCAACGGGTGGCGCGTGAGTGCGTCGCCGGTGGTGCGGCCATCGCCCTGCACCACGTTGAACAGGCCCGGCGGCACGCCGGCTTCGATGGCCAGTTCTGCAAGTCGGATGGCGGAATACGGCGTCAGCTCGGATGGTTTGAGCACGACAGCGTTGCCGGCTGCCAGCGCCGCACCGACCTTCCACGAGACCATCACCAGCGGGAAATTCCACGGTGTGATTGCGCCGACCACGCCATAGGGTTCGGCCACCACCATCCCCAGGTTGTCGTGCCGGGTGGCCGCCACGTCGCCGCCGAGCTTGTCGGCGTATTCGGCAAAGAAACGCAGTCCTTCGGCGGTGAATGGCACGTCCCACGCCGCCGCATCGCGCAGCGGGCGGGTGGAGCACACCGCTTCAAGCGGCGCCATGTGCGCCACGTCGGCGTCGATCAGATCGGCCCAGCGGCGCAGCACACGCGCCCGATCGCGTGGGGCGCGGCGCGCCCAGTCCGTCGTGCGCCAGGCGCGCCAGGCGTCTTGCACGGCAGCATCCACGGTGGATGCGTCAGCCAGCGGCAGTTCTGCATGCACTGCGTTATCGGAGGGGCGCCGCACGGTGATGCGACCTGTATCTGTGACGAGCCTGCCGCCGATGAAATGGCCAGCGGGCACACGGATGGTCTGAGGGTCGAAAGTGGCCACGAATTTGGGGGCGCCGGAGCCCGGCACCCATATCGAGATGAGGTCATTGATGCTAGGCAGGAAGGCTCGGCATTTGTGTTCGTAACCGCGGGCGCTACCGCATCGAATTGCGAAACCGACACCCTCGACAGACGATGCTTGCAAATTGCGGGCAAACCCGAATTCGCTCTGGCTCCGCGCTGCGATGTCGTCCAAGATAAGTGCCGGTGCCACCTTCATCCTTCGCCGGAAGGAACCTCCCATGTCTTCCTCGTCCGTACCTGCCCAGAATCTTCCCGCCGACGACGGTGTGGTACTGCGCCCCATGACTGCCGACGATCTGCCCCAGGCACATGCCCTGTCGGAAGAGCAGCGCTGGCCGCACCGCCCGGCCGACTGGGCGCAGAGTTTTGTGCATGCCGAAGGCATCGTCGCCGAGCGCGACGGGGAGATCATCGCCACTGCGCAACGTTGGCGCTGGGGGCCGCGGCACGCCAGCATCGGGCTGGTCATCGTGACGCCGGCATGCCAGGGCCGGCGCATCGGCCATCGGCTGATGAGCGCGCTGCTCGATGGCCTGGACAACCACACCGTGCTGCTACATGCCACCGCCGAAGGGCGTGGCTTGTATGAACGACTGGGCTTCGTGCGCACCGGCGAGATCCGCCAGCACCAGGGCATTGCGCAACCCACGCCGTTGATCGCCCTGCCCGCCGGCTGGCGCCTGCGCCCCGCCGGGCTCAATGAATCTGAGGATTTGCGCCGGCTCGACGCCCAGGCGCGGGGCATGCCGCGCGATGCATTGATCGACGATCTGCTCGCCAGCGCAGATGCCTGCGTCGTGCTGGACGACGACGGCGAGGCGCGCGGCTTCGCCATGCTGCGCCGATTCGGTCGCGGCCATGTCATCGGCCCGGTGATCGCCCCGGATGCCGAAAGCGCCAAAGCGCTGATCGCGCATCTGGCGGGTGTCAATGCCGGCCATTTCACACGCATCGACATCGATTTCGACAGCGGCTTGGCCGAATGGCTGGAAAGCATCGGCCTGCTGCGCGTGGATGCGCCCACTACCATGGTGCGCGGCGAGCCGCTGACCACACCGCCCGGCGCGCCCGCGCTGTTTGCCATCGTGACCCAGGCCATGGGTTAAGCCTCGAACATTGCGCCGACCGCTCATCGTGACCACCACGTTCCTCTACAAGTCCGACCCTGTTCGCGGCCGGCAATGGGCGGAGGTATTCCGCCAGCGCGCACCGGACATCGACTTTCGCATCTGGCCCGACATTGGTGATCCGCTGCGGGTGCGTTTTCTTGCGGCTTGGGAGCCGCCGGCCGATATCGCTACGCACTTCCCCCACCTGGAGGTGCTGTTCTCCTCGGGTGCCGGGGTCGATCAATTCAACTTTGCGGCGCTCCCCCCCACGCTGCCCGTGGTGCGCATGGTGGAGCCCGGCATCGTGCGCGGCATGGTGGAGTACGTCACGCATGCCGTGCTGAGCCTGCACCGCGATATTCCCGCGTACCGCCGTCAGCAACAGGCTGAACAATGGCGGCCGCTGCCGGTGCGGCCCGCCAATGAACGCCGCATCGGTGTGCTGGGGCTCGGTTCGCTGGGGCAGGCCGCGCTGACCCAGTTGCAAGGGTTCGGCTTCGATTGCGCAGGCTGGAGCCGATCGCGCCATGCCATCGACGGCGTGCAGTGCTTTGCTGGGCAAGACGAACTTGCAGCCTTCCTGGCGCGCACCGACATCCTGATCTGCCTGATGCCGTTGACCGATGCCACACGCGGTGTGCTGAACGCAGCGCTGTTCGGCCAACTGCCGCAAGGGTCCGCGCTGGTGCATGTTGGCCGCGGCCCGCAGCTGGTGAACGATGACCTGCTTGCAGCGCTCGACAGTGGGCAGCTCAGCGATGCCATGATCGACGTGACCGACCCGGAGCCGCTGCCCGCCGGCCATGCGTTGTGGCGCCATCCGCGCGTCCACATCACACCGCACATTGCCAGCATGACGCAGCCGCTTTCCGCAGCAGCAGTGGTCATCGACAACCTGCGCCGCTTCACGGCCGGTGAACCCATGGTCGGGCTGGTGGATCGCTCGCGCGGCTATTGAAATGAGGCGGGAGAGCATGCGCGGCACGATGTCTACCGGTGCCCTCACAACAGCAGCCAACACATCACGACCAAAGACCGCATCCGCGCAGAGATCGGCGAAATCCTGCTCGGCAAGAAGCCAGGAAGGGAGCGCGATGACGAAATAACGATCTTCGACTCCACTGGCATGGCCATTCAAGACAATACGACTTCGACGAAGATCTATCAGAACGCAATAGCACGCAGCGTCGGCACTTTCTTTGAATTCATCGGCTAGGGCATTTCACGTGCGCAACTACCCTACTCTTCAGGACATTCTGGAAGCTCGAGAGCGGCTGAGACCCCACATCAGGCATACGCCCTTACTGCGTGCGGAAAAGATTGAGAAGGCCGTCGGCTGCGAGCTTTATCTCAAACCTGAAATGCTCCAAATTACTGGGGCGTTCAAGATTCGAGGCGCCTTGAATAAGGCCTTTTCCCTGTCAAGGGAAGAGATTACCAACGGCATCATCGCGACATCTTCTGGCAATCATGCGCAAGGGCTCGCCTATGCCGCAAGAATGCTGGGCGTGAAGGCATTTCTGGTCCTTCCCGTTACCACACCAAAAATCAAGATCGAGAATACGAAGGCCCTCGGCGCAGAGGTCATCCTCTTCGATGGCGACACCGCTGCCAGATGGAAGAAAGTGCATGAGATTGCCCAGGAAATGAAGTACGCGGTAGTCCACGCATTTGAAGATCCTCTTGTAATGGCGGGGCAGGGAACGATCGGCTGCGAAATACTGGAGGATCTGGAAGACGTGGAAACTGTGATCATCCCGATGGGCGGCGGCGGCCTTGTTTCCGGAATCGCGACCGCCATCAAGGAAACGAAGCCGTGGGTCCGTGTCGTGGGCGCTGAGCCTGCCTTGACCCCCAAGTACCATCACAGCAGGCTCAACAAACAACGCACATCGCTTCCTTTGGCAAATACCGTTGCCGATGGTTTGAGGATCAGCGTTCCAGGCGAAAACCCGTATCCCATTATTGAAAGATATGTGGACGAGATCGTCCTGGTGGAAGACGAGCACATCATTGCCGGCATGCGTGTTCTTGCCAAAGACGCAAAACTGATTGCCGAACCGGCTGCCTCAATCGGTGTGGGAGCCTTGTTGGCCGGCGCCGTCAAAGTCCGGGCGAATGAAAAAGTGTGTGCTGTATTGAGTGGCGGAAACTGGGATCTATCCGACCTTGCCGATATATACCGGCCGGCATGATTTCTAGGCAGGATGCTCCACATCCGACTCGGGGAGCCGTGGCTCGCAGGCAGCAATGTCTGCGAGCTTTTCTTTTTTAGCGAGCGCCCGGATATTTCAATCACCGAGAAGACCAAGATCGCGTTCGTGACTGCCGAAATAAGGCTCCAAACCACGCTCGGCACGATCTGCTGCTGCGCGCCGAACAACAGCAGCACGCTGCGTTCTTCCCGCGCAAAGCAGCACCAAGCCTCAGGCCGCTCAGCCTACTCTTGAGTCCATTGATTGCCTTCACTGCCCGTACGGACTCTGCCATGACCCAGCTCACCGATCTGCCGCAGCTTGCCTCGCTTGACGCCATCGACCGCGCACACCTGATCCACCCGGTCGCATCCTGGCGTACCCACGAGCAACGCGGGCCGATCGTGCTGACATCCGGACACGGTTCATGGCTGACCGATGCGCACGGCAACGAACTGCTCGATGCCTTTGCGGGCCTCTGGTGCGTCAACGTCGGCTATGGCCAGGAGAGCGTGGTACAGGCTGCCGCCGAGCAGATGCGCCGCCTGCCCTACGCCACGGGCTACTTCCATTTCAGCAGCGAGCCCGCCATCCGCCTGGCCGACAAGCTCGTGCAGATCACGCCGCGCTCGCTCAATCACGTCTATCTCACGCTCGGCGGCTCTGAGGCGGTCGACGCGGCGGTGCGTTTTATCGTCCAGTACTTCAATGCTGTCGGCAAGCCGACGAAGAAGCATTTCATTTCGCTGGAGCGCGGATACCACGGCTCGTCGTCCACGGGCGCGGGGCTGACGGCACTGCCGGCGTTCCATCGCGATTTCGACCTGCCGCTGCCGACGCAGCACTACATACCCTCGCCCAACCCATACCGTGCGGCCAACCCGGCGGATGCGCAGGGCATCATCGCGGCGTCGGTGGCGGCGTTGCGTGCCAAGGTGGCGGACTTGGGCGCAGACAACGTCGCGGCTTTCTTCTGCGAGCCGATCCAGGGCTCGGGTGGCGTGATCGTGCCACCCAAGGGTTGGCTCAAAGCCATGCGCGACGCCGCCCGCGAGCTGGACATCCTGTTCGTGGTCGATGAGGTCATCACCGGCTTTGGCCGCACCGGCCCCATGTTTGCCTGCGATGCCGAAGGCGTGGACCCCGACATCATGACGATGGCAAAGGGGCTCACGGCGGGCTATGTACCGATGGGGGCGACGCTGATTTCCGACCAGATTTACGCTGGCATTGCCGACGGCGCGCCCGCCGGCGTGCCCATCGGCCACGGTGCCACATATTCGGCCCACCCAGTCTGCGCCGCGGTGGCGCTGGAAGTGCTGCGCCTGTACGAAGAAGGCGGCATCCTCGCCAATGGCCTGCGCGGTGGGGCGAGTTTTGCGGCGGGGCTGGACGGACTGCTTGCGCACCCCCTGGTGGGCGACTCACGCCACCGCGGCCTGCTGGGCGCCCTGGAACTCGTAAGCGACAAAGCCACCAAGCGCGGCTTTGACGCTGCGCTTGGCCTGCCCAATCTGATTGCCTCGGCTGCCTATGGCAACGGCCTCGTGTTCCGGGCGTTTGGCGACAACATCCTGGGCTTTGCGCCCGCGCTGACCTACACCGAAGACGAGTTCGCGCAGCTCTTCACGCGCCTGAAAAAGACGCTCGACGACGTGCTGGCCATTCCGGCCGTGCGCGCCGCGCTCGCCTGATGCAACTGGTGGCAACACGCCGCAACAAGCTGACACAAGACACGCTGGCTGCCGCAGAATCGGATCTATCTTCCACGCCTTCGCCCCTGCCATGACCGAAGCCCTCAAGATCGATCGTCTAGACCTGCGCATCCTCGCCCAACTGCAGAAGAACGGGCGCATGACGAACGTGGACCTGGCCGATGCCGTGGGCCTGTCTCCCAGCCCGTGCCTGATCCGCGTCAAGCGCCTGGAGCAGGCGGGTTACATCTCTGGCTATGGCGCGCACATCCGACTCGAAAAGCTGGGCGATACGCTGACCGTCTTCACCGAGGTCACGCTCTCGGACCACCACCGCGAAACCTTCGTGCGTTTCGAAGCGGCCATCCGTGAGGTGGACGAGGTGCTCGAATGCCACCTGCTGTCCGGCGGCTACGACTACCTGTTGCGCTTCATTACGCGCGGCGTCAATCACTACCAGGAAGTGATTGAAGACCTGCTGGAGCGCAACATCGGCATTGCCAAATATTTCAGCTACATCGTCATCAAATCGCCGTTCATCAAAACGCACTGTCCGATCGAACGGCTCTTTCCCAACCAACGCTGACGCCCTCGAAGCCGAGTCCACTGCTGGATGCGGTGAGGAACACCCCTGCATGACAACCGCCCTGATGCTGCATCGCGCCGACGGCGCCCCAATCTCAACCGCGTTCCGGCTTGCCGCCCTGAGCCCCGACGACCCCTTCGCGCAAGAACGGGAGATCGCCTGGGAAGGACCCAACGCGATGAGCGCCGGCCGGGCGAGCTTTGTCGGCGAACGGGATGTCGCGAGCTTTCCCCATACCGAGACGCTCACCGTCGTGGAGGGTGAGTTGACGCTCACGGCGCCGGGCTCGGCACCGCACGTGATCGGCCCGGGCGCGGGCGCGGTCATCGCATCCGGCACGGCCGTGCGCATCGAGGCTGCCACGGGCGTTCGATTCGTGTTCTGCGCTGCTGTCATCAACACACCGACCACGCCGGCGCTCATCCCGCTGCACGCGGATGCGGACTTCAAACCCTCGGGCGGCCCGGCGCCGGAAGTCCTGATCGGGCCGGTTCCGCAGTGCCGCAGCGACAACGTCTTCACCGACGAGCCAACGCAATACCGCGCCGGCACCTGGGACTCAACGCCCTATCACCGCATCGTGCGCACGCATCCGGTCAACGAGTTCATGTACGTGCTCGATGGCGGTGTGCAGTTCGCTGGCCCGGATGGCAGCGTGCTGTCCGTGAGTGCGGGCGATGCCATCTTCGTGCCGCAGGGCACCGCCATCGGATGGCTCAGCACGGAGCGCGTCGCCAAGTTCTACGTGGTGCAAAACGCCCAGGCCTGAACGAACGAGGAAAGCGAGTCATGTCTCAACCGTTGCGCCTCATCGAGAGCGCCTCTCCCCTTCCAGCGCAAGCCGACGTCGTCGTGATCGGCGGCGGCATCATTGGCGTCTTTGCTGCCTACTACCTGGCCAGGCGCGGCGTTTCGGTGGCCGTGGTCGAAAAGGGCCGCATCGGGGCCGAACAGTCGAGCCGAAATTGGGGCTGGTGCCGACAGCAAAACCGCGATGCGCGTGAACTGCCGATGGCCACCCGAAGCCTCGAGCTATGGGAGCGGTTTGCCGCAGACACGGGGGAAGACACAGGTTTCCGCCGGTGCGGCTTGCTCTACCTCAGCAACGACGAAGACGAACTTGCTCGCTGGACGAACTGGCGCGATTTCGCGAGAACGGCCGGCGTTACCACACACATGCTGAGCAGCCGGGATGCCTCCGAGCGCGGCCGCCTCACTGGTCGCGCGTGGAAGGGCGGCGTGTTCGCACCGAGCGACGGCACGGCGGACCCCGCCAAGGCGGCGCCGTCCGTAGCGGCTGCGCTCATGAAGCTCGGCGGCACCGTGCACCAGAACTGCGCTGCACGAGGCATTGAAGTCGAGGGCGGTCGCGTGAGCGGCGTCGTCACAGAGGCAGGAACCATCAAGACCCGCACCGTGGTATTTGCAGGCGGTGCCTGGGCCTCCTCGTTCTGTCGCCAATTGGGCATTCGTTTTCCGCAGGCGACTGTTCGCCAATCCATCGTGCGTGTCACGGGGGTGACCGAGCCAGTGCCTGACGCCTTGCACACCGCACGCGTGTCCATCACGCGCCGCAGCGATGGCAGCTACAACCTGGCCATCAGCGGGCGCGGACGCGTGGACCCGACGGCACAGCTGCTGCGCTTCGCGCCGCAGTTTCTGCCGATGTTCGCGAAGCGCTGGCGCAATGTGTTCCCGGGCGGCTTGGAAGGCATTCGCGCGGGCCACGAAACTCTCGCGCGGTGGCGGCTCGATGCGCCCACGCCCATGGAGCGCATGCGCATACTTGACCCACGGCCGGATGCCGCGGCCGTCAGACAAACCTACAGCCGCGCCGTCGAACTGCTGCCGGTGCTGGGCCAAGCGGGCATCGCCAACGCCTGGGCCGGTTTCGTCGACAACACGCCGGACGGCGTGCCCGGCATCGGAGAAGTCCCGGAAATCCCCGGGTTCATCCTGGCCGCAGGCTTCTCGGGTCACGGGTTCGGTATCGGCCCCGGCGCCGGCCATCTGATCGCTGATCTGGTGACGGGTGAAAAGCCGATCTTCGACCCCGCTCCCTACAACCCGGCGCGCTTCAAGCACTCGGCTTGGGGCAAGGTGGCGGATTTCTAACGCTGCAATACCGGGAGGGTGACGAAGATGGCCGCAGTTCAGGAACCGGATGGAACGGCGGCCAGCGCGCGATGTGCGACTTCGCAAAACCAGCGCACACCCACCGGCAACGCCTCGTCGTTGAAGTCATAACACGGGTGGTGCAGCGGGTATTCGCCCTCGGGCCCCGCGTCGGCACGGCCTTGGCCGAGCCAGAGATAGGCACCGGGCTTGCGCTGCAGCATGAAGGCGAAATCTTCGGAAGTGAACGCAGCGCGTGGTGCCTCCGCGGCCTGCAAGCCAATCGCTTGTGCAGCGTCCAATGCGAGCATCGCTTCGGCCGGCGTGTTGATGGTGGCCGGGTAATAGCGGCGGTAATCCACCGCCACCTGCGTGCCGCTGCTCAGCGCGATGCCATTGGCCGTGTCGCGCAGCGCCGCCTCGATGCGATCCTGCGATACGGCATCAAAGCTGCGCACGGTGCCGGTGATGCGTACTTCGGCCGGCAGCACGTTGTGGCTGTGGCCGCCTTCGATGCGCGTGACAGATAACACCGCCGATTCGCTCGGATCAATTCGGCGCGACACAATGGTGTGCAGCTGCGCCACAAGCTGGCTGGCGGCAAGGATGGCGTCCGGCGTGTGGTGCGGTTGGGCCGCATGCCCGCCACGCCCGCACACGGTGATATCGAACCGATCTGCCGCCGCCATGATCGAGCCCGGCCGCGTCTGCGCATGTCCGAGTGGCAGATCCGGCCAGTTGTGTAACGCATAGACGGCATCGCATGGAAAACGCTCGAACAGGCCGTCTTCAATCATCCGGCGCGCACCGGCCTGGCCCTCTTCGGCAGGCTGGAAGATGAAGTGGACGGTGCCGTCGATGCCCGTGCGCGCAAGCTGGCGCGCAGCGCCAATCAGCATGCTGGTGTGCCCGTCATGCCCGCAACCGTGATGCTTGCCCTGCACGCGGCTCGCGTGCGGTGATCGACCCAGTTCCACCATCGGCAGCGCGTCCATGTCGGCGCGCAGCGCGACACTGCGGGTGCCTCGGCCGCCGCGCAGCGTGCCGACCACGCCGGTGCCCCCAATACTCTCCTCCACCGCCAGCCCCAACACACGCAGCGACTGCGCGACGATGCGGGCCGTCCGGTGTTCTTCGTAGGCGAGTTCCGGATTCGCATGCAGGTCGCGGCGCAGTGCCACAAGGTCTGGCAGCAGATCGGCGACCGGTTCCGCAATGGCGTCGGGCTTCACTCGCCGGCCTCCACTGCATCGGCCAGCTCGGCCAGCGTATGGAAGTGGTAATCAGGTACGGTGTGCTCCGATTCGATGGTGCCGCCCGAGTCTTTCATGCCATGCCGGCGCTCGATCCAGCAGGTGGCGATGCCCAGACGTTTGGAGATGCCGATGTCGTGGTACTGGCTCTGCGCCACGTGCAGATTGTCGGCTTGCTTGAAGCCCCAGGCACCTTCGTAGCGGCCGCGCGCGTAGGCGAAGTACTGCGCATCGGGCTTCTCGCAGAGGGCATCGTCGCAGCTGAGCAGCAGGTCGAACGGTGCGCCCAACGTCCGCTGGAAATGTTCGAGCGCCCAGGACTGCGCGTTCGTCATGGTGACGAGCTTGAAGCGCTTGCCCAACCGCTGCAGCGCCTCCACCGAGTCGGGAAACGCCGGCCATTCGGCCACCGAATCGCGAAAACCATGCGCCAGCGCGTCGCTATCGGGCAGGCCAAGCTGTTGCGCCACGATGTGCCAGCACGGCACCAGATCATCGGGATACCACTCGGTCCGACCGCGTTTGCGTGCTGCCCGATACGCGCCCAGAAAATCCTCGTCGGTAACCCTGCTGTCGGGCACCGCACGGCGCAGGTAGGCAAGCATGCCCCCCTCGAAGTCGATCAACGTTCCGACGACATCGAAAGTGAGCACTTTGAAATCCCGAAGGGCCATGACAACGCTCCTGAATGGTTGGACGCCAGAATGAATCCAAGGGTGGCGGCAAGCCGCCTTGCATGGCGTCTAGCTTAGGAGCAGCAGCGCCGACGATGGTGCCGATCGCGCGGCACGGCACGGCAGCGAATTGCGTTTTTGCCAGGCTGGCGCACAGATCGTTTGGCGGGCGGCTGCGGGGCGCTGATACCCGCATCGTGCCTGGTGGTTACCTTCAGGTACGTACTTGTTGCCGCGTCGCCCCGTCCTTACTCTGGGTGCATCGCAACGCATCCGCTTGCCGGCTCGGCAGCGGACACTTCGGAGGTTCCATGCTTCAAACCGCCTGGCTCTGGCTGCTGGCAGCCGGCGCTGTGGAGATCGCCATGGCGATCTCGCTCAAGTTTGCACAGGGGTGGACACGCCCCATCCCCAGCGTGCTCGGCATTGTGACGGCGCTTGCCAGCGTCTTTCTGCTCACGCATGCCATGCGCGGCCTGCCCGCTGGCACGGCCTACGCCATCTGGACGGGCATCGGCTCGGTGGGCGTGACCGTGCTCGGCATGGTGCTGTTTGGCGAGAGCATGCAGCCCGCGCGCCTGGCCTGCATCGGACTGGTGATCGCCGGCACCGCCGGCCTCAATTTCTTCAACGCAGCATAAGACCGCATCAGGAGCCCGTCATGACCCGTCTGCTCTATATCGAAGCCTCTCCCATGAAAACGCTGTCCCACTCCATCGACGTGGCAAAGCAGTTTCTCGATGCCTACCGCATCGCGCACCCAAGCCATGAGATGGACATGATCGACTTGTGGAGCGAGGACATCGACCTGCCCGAATTCGACGCCGATATGATCGGCGCCAAGTTTGCGGTCTTGCGCACCCAGAACGCCACGCCGGAACAGCGTGCGCAATGGCAGCGCGCGGTGGCGCTGTCGCAACGCTTCAACGCGGCAGACCACTATCTATTCTCTGTTCCGATGTGGAATTTTGGAGTGCCCTATCGGCTCAAGCATTTCATTGATGTGGTGACGCTGCCGGGTCAGAACTGGAACTGGTCGCCGGCCACAGGCTATCAGGCGCTACTCTCGGGCAAGAAGGCGGCCCTCATCTACGCCAGCGCAGGGGCGTACGCTGCACACACTGAAGGCGCAAGCGAATCACCGGACGATTTTCAGAAACCTTATCTGCGCCGCTGGCTGCGCTTCCTGGGCATTGAAGACGTGACCGAGATCAGCGCAGCACCCACGCTCACCACGCCCGACGTGCTGACGGCCGCCAAGGCAGATGCCAAAGCGCGGGCCACGGCACTGGCCGCCGCCTTCTGAAGCGCACATCCGCCAAAGGGGTTGACCGCACGCCAAAGTGTATCTATCATGGTTACACTTTGCATTCATCACCATGACCACCAGCAGCCGCTTCGCCGTCGCCGTGCATATCCTCACTCTGCTTGCCAGCGCAGAGGGGCCGGTGCCGTCGTCGCTGATCGCGGGCAGCGTGGGAACTAACCCGGCGCTCATCCGACGTCTGGTATCGCAACTGGGCGACGCCGGTTTTGTGACCTCGCAGATGGGCGCGACGGGCGGCGCCACGCTGGCACGGCCGGCAGACCGCATCACGCTGCTCGACGTCTTTCGTGTGGTGGAATCTCCGGTGCTGATTGCCCTGCCGCCCAATGCACCCAACCCGGCGTGCGAGGTCGGCCGTGAGATCACCGGCGTGCTGGAGCGTGTGACGGAGCGCGCGCAATCCGCGCTGGAAGCGGAGCTTGCTGCGCAAACCATCGCTAGCATCCTCAACGAGGTGGGACACGCACAACGCCGCCGCCGTCGAGCCTAGCCGGGCCGGCATGTCGGCCTATTTTTTTACCCCTATATGTAACTGTATTAATTACATATAACGTTTCAACCGCTCGAACCATTCCATAAGGAGTTGACCATGAAGATTGCAATCATCGGCGCCACGGGGCGCGTGGGCACCCGCCTGATCGACGAAGCACTGCGCCGCGGCCACCAGGTGACCGCCATTGCGCGCACGGCATCCAAGCTGCCCGCACGTGCTGGCCTGACCACCAAGGATGTGGATGTAGCCGACCAAGCTGGCCTCGCTGCCGCACTTGCTGGCAATGATGTGGCCTACAGCACGGTGCGCTTTCTGCAGGCAAGCGCCGACCAGATCGTTGGTGCGGTGAAGAAAGCTGCCGTGCCGCGCCTGCTGGTGGTGGGTGGCGCCGGCAGCCTGGAAGTGGCCCCGGGCGTGGCGCTGATCGACACCCCGCAGTTCCCCAAGGAGTACTTTGACGAAGCCTCGGCCGGTCGCGATTTCCTTAACGCGCTGCGCAAGGAAACCGAGCTGAACTGGACGTTCGTGTCGCCGTCGGCCATCTTCGAGCCGGGCGAGCGTACGGGCCACTTCCGCGTCGGCAAGGATTCGCTGCTCGTGGATGCCAATGGCAAACCGTGGATTTCGATGGAGGACTACGCCATCGCCTTCCTCGACGAAACGGAAAAACCGGCACACCCGCGCCAGCGCTTCACAGTCGGTTACTGATCAGCGGCAGGTGGATGGCACGGCCAGTGCCTTTTCAAAGGGGTCGCGGCGCAGGCTCGGGTCTTGCGCGGTCAGGCAGTAGGCGCTACCGCCCGCTTCCACGCGGGCTTGCCAGCGGCCCGCAGCGCCGCGCGATTCCTCGATCGACCGTGCCGCACGAGGCGCAGAAGCGTCTGGCCCGAATGCGTGACCGGTGCCGTGCGCTGTGCTCTGGGCGATGTTGTCTTCAGCGTGGGATCGCGCTCGCTGGCTGGGCATCAGCGGTACAGCCAGATCGAGCGTGCGCGCTTCAACTGCATCGGCAGCCGCGGGCGCGGCAGACATGGGCTGCTGCACCGGTTCAGCTGAATGCGGGATGGAATCTGTTTGAGGCAACTTTGATGGGGTGTGCTCGCCGCGCTCCGGACGCAGCACCGGCGCCGGCGGAGGCTCGGTGTCAAGCAACCGCCCTTGCAGCATCGTCGGCGCGTCGTGGAGGGCTGGCACCGGACGATCGCGCCACCATGCCAGCAACACCAGATGCCCCAGCACCACCAGTGCCGGGACCACCAACCGCGAGCCGCGCCAATCAATGGCTGGGCGTGTCGGCCATGCCGGGAGGCGCATCATCGGGCTCGATCGGCTCGGGCGCGGAATCCAGCGCCGGCAGGCGGATCACGATCGCACAGCCTCTGCCATCTGCATGAGCCAGGCCGTCTTCGATGGCCACCGAGCCATTTCCCAATTCCACGATACGGCGCACGATCGCCAGGCCCAGGCCACTGCCCTGCGACTGGCTGGTGCGGGGGCGGTAGAAACGCTCGAATACGCGATCGCGCTCGTCGAGCGGAATGCCGGGGCCGGAATCTTCAATGCGCAGTTCGACCATCGGCGCACCCGCCTGCTCGATGTGCTTGACGGCCACGCGCACCTCGCCGCCGTCGGGCGTTTCGCGCACGGCGTTGTCGAGCACGTTTTCCACCAGCGTCGCGGCGTCTTCATGCGACACCGACACCCACGCCTGGTTGGCGCCGTCGTACGACAGCGTGATGTTGCGACGCTCGGCGCGCGAGGCCTGCTGGATCACGCCGCTGCGCGCACAGCCCGCCAGGTCGGACAACGCGCCCTGCGCAAGCTGCGCCTCCACACGACGCGCATCCAGCCGCGCAATGGCAAGCAGCTTGGCGAGCGACTGCGTTGCGCGCGAAATGCCGCGGTCGAACTCGCGCAGCGCGGTCGAACGATCGTCTTCGCTATCGGAATGCGAGACGACATACGCCTGCGCCTGAATGGCCGCCAGCGGCGTGCGCAGTTCGTGCGCCGCATCGGCAAAGAAACGGCGGTCTGCCTCGATGCCACGACGTACACGCGCGAACAGCCCGTTCAAGGCATCGACCAGCGGTTTCAGCTCCGCATGTTCCACGCTCTGCACGGGGTCAAGATCGGCAGAGTCACGCGCCTCGACCTGGCGCGTGAGCGTACGCAGCGGTTTGAGGCCCTGGTGCGCCGCCCAACCGACCATCACCATCAGCGCGCTCGCCAGGATGGCCAGCGCCACCGCCACCTCCTCGAACAGGTCGCGAATGGCGCGCTCGTACGCGGTCAGGGGCTGCGCCACGGTGGCCGAGATCTTGCCGTCGACGCTGTCGACGGTGTAGCTGCGCCACGGCTTGCCCTCCAGCATGATCTCGACGACGGTGTCGTGCGCCTTGCCGCACGGCATGGTGGGCGCACCCGGAAACGCAGTGATGACGTGGCCCGCGCGATCACACAGCACGTAGCGGAATTCGCCCGGCAGGATGTTGGGCAGCGAGAGGCCCAGCTTGATGTCGGTGAGCCGGCGCAGGAATTCTTCGCGGCGCGGCACATCGTCCATGTTGAGCGTGGTGAGGTCCGCATAGGCCTGCGCCGACATGCGCAGGTCGCTCACCACCTGCCGGCTGTTGGTGCGCGAGATTTCCAGATGCGCGATGACGAGCTGCACCAGCAGCATCAGCACCAGCGCCAGCAGGATCAGCACATACAGGCGGAACGAGAGCGAGCGAACCCGCAGGATGGCTGGAACCGCCAGCTTCATTGGGCGGCCCCGCGGTTGCCGCCGATCATGTAGCCGACACCGCGAATGGTCTGGATGGTTTCGTTACCGAGCTTGCGGCGCAGGTGATGGATGACAACTTCCAGCGCATTGGCGCTCACACTGTCGCCCTCACGGTAGAGCGCGTCCATGAGCGTTTCGCGCGGCACCCAGCGGTGGGCGCGGCGCACAAGTTCAAGCAGCAGTTGGTATTCACGCGGGGTCAGTTCGATGATCTGCCCCTCTTGCGTCACACGCTTCTGCGAGGGCTCGACCACCAAATTGCCGACGTTCCACTGGTTGGTGCTCTGCCCCGCATGCCGGCGCAGCACGGCGCGCAGGCGGGCGATGAGTTCATCCACGGGAAACGGCTTGACGAGAAAGTCATCCGCGCCGGAATCCAGCCCCTTGAGGCGCTCAGACAGCGCATCGCGCGCGCTGGCGATGATGACGGGCACGTCGCTGTGCGCGGCGCGCAGTTCTTCCAGGAAGGTATGGCCCTCACCATCGGGCAGCCCAAGATCGAGCACGATGGCTTCGAAGGTGTTGGTGGTGATCCATTTCTGCGCGTCGACCAAGCGGCGCACCCAGGTCGCGTTGTAGCCGGCCTGACGCAGCGCGCGGGCCAGCGCCGTGCCCAAGGGCAAATCGTCTTCGATAAGGAGGATGGCGTTCATGCGCGGGAATCTCGGCGGCGGTAATGACGGTAAACGGACAACCGGCGCGTGGAAAACAGGCGCCGGCGAAGCTCGGAATCTACCGCAACGGACTGAGCTTTGCCTTAAGTGTGTGGACAAATGTGCCGAGAAAGTCGCCCCGCCAACACATACCGGGCGCGGCTTCAGACGTGCGGCGTGGCGTTTAGCTATCATTCTGAAATTCTGATTGCATTTTTCTTAGCAACACGCGCATGTTCCGCCTCCCCACCACCGCCACCGCCCCCTTCTGTCCATCCGAGGTGCGCGGCACCGTTGCCGTGCCGCCAGGCTTGCCGCTGTGGAAGAAGCTGCTGCGCTTTGCGGGGCCGGGGCTGCTGGTATCGGTCGGCTATATGGACCCGGGCAACTGGGCGACCGACATTGAAGCTGGTTCGCGTTACGGCTATGCGTTGCTGTTCGTGGTCGTGCTTTCCAGCCTGGCGGCCATGGCGCTGCAGTGCCTCTCGGCGCGGCTGGGCATCGTCACCGGCATGGATCTCGCGCGCGCCTCTCGCAACCGTTATCAGCCCGGCGCATTGCGTGTGCAATGGCTGCTGGCAGAGCTGTCCATCATTGCGTGCGACTTGGCTGAGGTGCTGGGCTGCGCGCTGGCCTTCCACCTGCTGCTGGGCGTGCCGATCCTGTGGGGCGTGGCGCTTACCGCGCTGGACACGCTGATCGTGCTGGGCCTGAAGGGCAAAAACTTCCGCCAGCTGGAAGCTATCGTGCTGGGGCTCATTCTCACGATCGGGCTGTGCTACTTCGTTGAACTCGTGCTCATCAAGCCGCACTGGCCTTCGGTGGCAGCCGGATTGATGCCCTCGTGGCAGGCCGTGAGCCAGCGCGAGCCGCTGTATCTGGCCATCGGCATCCTGGGTGCAACGGTGATGCCGCACAACCTGTATCTGCATTCGTCCATCGTGCAGACGCGCATGACGGCCAACACCGAGGCGGCCAAGCGTGAGGCCATCGGCCTGTCGCGGCTAGACACCATCGTGTCGCTGGGGCTGGCGCTGCTCGTGAACGGCGCGATCCTGATCCTGGCCGCCGCCGCATTCAACGCGCACGGCCATCAAACCGTGGCTGACATCCAGGATGCTTACCACCTGCTGGAGCCCATCGTCGGAACGGCGTTGGCGGGGCTGCTGTTTGGCATCGCGTTGCTGGCGGCCGGGCAAAGCTCCACCTTTACCGGCACCATCGCCGGGCAGATCCTGATGGAAGGATTCCTCGACTTGCGCATCCCATGCTGGCAGCGGCGGTCGATCACGCGCGCGCTAGCGCTGATCCCTGCGTTCATCGGCGTGGCGATGCTGGGCGACCACGCCATCGGCAAACTGCTTGTCATCAGCCAGGTGGTGCTCGGCCTGCAATTGCCGTTTGCGATGTTTCCCCTGATCCGCATGACGAGCGATCGCACGCTGATGGGGGTATTTGTTAACAGCCGTTTAACGTCGTGGCTCGCGTGGGGATTATTCATCGTCATCAGCATCGCCAATGTGTGGCTGGTGTGGCAGCTGCTGGCAGGCTGAGACGCCCGTTGCGGGATTCCCCCACTAAAAATCCGCGCACGGGGTTGCCTGTCGCCATTAGAATGCGCGCTTTGTTGCGCAATCCGGCCCCGCCCGCGCCCGCATCATCCCGTCGCGCCAGAGGGTCTCTCTTGCCCTGCCTTGAGCGCGAACCTGCCTACCGCCTCCGACCTGCCCGACGCTCGCACGCCCTCGCGTGACTATCAGGCGCGCCATTTCGTGCCGATGATCCTCGCGCTGAGCAAATGCGGTGTGCTCGGCTACGCCTTCGCGATCGGGCTGGGCTGGTCGGTCGGGCTGCTGCATCGGCTGGAGCCTCTGCTCGCGCTGCTCCTGCTGCTGTTGGCGATCGTGGTGGTCGCACAGCGGTATCGGCACACCGGCATGTGGGGGCTGCTGGCGCTCACGCACCTGTTGGCAGAGGAGGCGGCCATCATCGCGTTCGGCCATCAGGCTGGGCTCCAATGGGTGCTGCCAGCGTTCTATCTGATGCCGCTTGCCACCAGCCCCGCGTGGCTCACGCGGCGCGATTTCTGCATCGCCATGGCGCTGTGCATGGCCGGCCCCATCGTCGCGTTGCTCATCGCGCCGGAACCTGCCACGGCAATCCACCACGGCTGGCTGGGGCTGGTGCTTTATCTGCCGATCTGCATTGCTGCGGCCGCGGTCATTCATCACTACCTGCTGCGCGCCATGGCCCGGCACTTTGCGGCCGAACGCAGCCTGGCCGATCGCGCCAACACTGACCACCTGACCGGCATGCTCGCGCGGCAGCGCTTCTTCGAGCTGGGCACCTTTGCGGTAGAGCGTGCGCAGCATCATGCCGAGCCGCTGTGCGCGCTGTACCTCGACGTCGATCACTTCAAATCCATCAACGACACGTGGGGACACGCCGCAGGCGACGAGGCACTCATCGCGCTGTCCGATGCGCTGGCGGGCGTGCTGCGCCCCGCCGACCTGTTCGGCCGTCTGGGCGGTGACGAATTCGCCGTATTGCTGCCGGCTTGCGGCCTGACCGGCGCGCTGGCCGTGGTCGAACGGCTCAAGACGGCGGTGGCCGGCACGCAAACGCCCGCGGGGCCGCTGACAGTGAGCGTAGGCGCCGCTCCGCTACGCCCCGGACAGGACTTGGCTCACCTGCTGGCAGATGCCGATCTCGGCTTGATGGAAGCCAAGCGTCAGGGCCGCAACCGCGTGTGCGTACCGAACGACGCCGAGCCGAGGGCAACGCTGCGGCAGTAAGGCAGGCACGTTATGTGCGGCGCAGCATCCGTGATTTCTGCACGGAGATGCCCATGGAGTGGCTCAACGCCCACACCTTCCTGCGCGTGCCGGCCCGCGATTGGGCCGCCGCCGCATTGACTGTAATCGCTGCATATGCGGTGCTGTCCAGCGTATTGCACCTCATCTGTAACCGGTTTGACGCGCGCGCGCGCCGGACCGGCTACCGCTTCGACATTCTCGTCACCGCAGTGCTGCGCGATACGCATCCGCTGTTCATCGCGCTGGCCGCATTGCTTGCCGGGTCGTATTTCATCGATCTGCCCACGCGCATTGCCAACAAGCTCGACCACATCTGGTTTGTCATCATCGGTTTCCAGATTGCCTTGTGGCTCAATCGCGGCGTGAAACTGTGGGCGCGTGATCGGCTGTCGACGCAAACCCACGCGACGCGCAACCCCGTGATCACGTCGATGACCGCATGGGTGCTGCGCTTTGCACTGTGGTCGATGCTGCTGCTGGCCATTCTGGCCAACGTGGGCGTCAACATCACGGCCTTCGTTGCCAGCCTGGGTGTGGGCGGCGTGGCGGTGGCGCTGGCGGTGCAAAGCATCCTGAGTGACCTGTTTGCCTCACTCGCCATCGGGCTGGATAAGCCCTTCGAGATCGGAGACTTCATCGTCTTCGAATCGATTGCCGGCACGGTGCAGCACGTGGGCCTCAAGACCACGCGCATCCGCAGCCTGTCGGGCGAAGAGATCGTCGCTTCCAACACGGCGCTGCTCAAGAGCACGATTCACAATTACAAACGGATGTCGGAACGACGCATCGTCTTCACCTTTGGGGTGACCTACGATGCGCGTGCCGCGCAACTGCAGAAGATTCCGGACATCGTGCGCCGTGCGGTGGAAGCCGCCGGCAACACGCGGTTTGATCGCGCGCACTTCAAGGAGTTTGGCGAGAACGCACTGAACTTCGAGGTCGTGTATTTCGTGACCGATCCGGACTTCAACCTGTACATGGACATCCAGCAGCGCATCAACCTGACGATCCTGGAAGGTCTGGAAAATCTCGGCACTTCGTTCGCGCTGCCCACGCGCACGATCCAGCTGGTGCGTCGTGACGGCGAGCCGGTTGAACCCGAAGACCTGGCAGACCGCAAATCAACCGCAAACACCCAACGCATCAGCGCGCGGGCTAGCGGCTGACCGCCACGGGCATGCTCAGGAACGCCGCATCGAGGCTGCGCCATAGCGGCCTTGAGCGCGGCACCATGTCTTGCCGGAAGTACCACCAGAAGTAGCCGCCGACAAAGCGAGGATGTGTGACCGCGAGCCCGTAGTAATGCGCGACGAGCGCCGGCTTGCGTGCGGCATGTCGCGTCCCGACTTCTCCAAAACCCAGCGCGGCATGCGAAAACAGTCCGCCTAGCCTGGTGAACACCGCGTTCCAATCGGGCGGAGGGATCTTGCAGTCGTCTTCATAGAAGCTGATGAAGACGTAATCGAGCCCATCGCGCAGGCGCAGCGGCACATTACGTTGCACCCACTCGAACATCGCACGTGACGGCTGCTCGGCGCAGCCCTCGTTGTAGTACAGCGTGAGCGCTGTACGGCCGCCGCCGGCTTTGATGACTTCATAGGCGGCCATGGTCTTGTCGATCACGTCACGCGTGGGGCCGGTCCATTCGCCGTTGATCTCGTTACCGATTTCCCAGACATCGACGTTGGTGCCAAGGGCGTGCAGGTAAGCAGCGGCACGCGTACGCAGTTGCTGTGCGGTGTATTGCCGGAGCGTGGAAGAATCCACCAGTTCGCCCATCACATACGCGACGTCCCGGATGGCGACCACCGCCCCAACGTAATGCGGCGCGTCCATGCCTTCATCAAAGACGACGCGCACCGTGGGCGTACGCGAGAGGTGCGACAGCGCATCCACCACGGCTGGTACGTTGTCCACCGCATCGACCGTCACGCCATACAACGGCGCAGGGCCGGCAGGCATGGCGCCTACCGGCCCTGCGGCTTTGGCGGATGCGCTCAATGCCAACATGGCTGCTGCCAGTAACGAGCGCATCCGGTACATCGTCACTTCACCGTGCTGGCGTCCGCCCAGGTGTACCCCATGCCGGTGATACCGGTGATGATGGTCTGGAAGTCGGTATAGCCGGGCGTGCCAAGTTCCGGCTCCAGCCAGAACGGATGGAAGAAGAACGAGGCAAAGCCGTCACGTACCACCTGTGCATACGTCGCATTGGTCAAGATGTCCTGTGCGGTGTACGTCAGGCATGACGACGGATCGATATTGCAGATGTTGTATTCCACGTTGCCCAGGTTTTCAGGAATGATGCGCTGGTTGTAGTAGTCCTTCTGAATGATGTAGGGGAAGAACTGGCCAACCGAAAAATCATGTCCGGCGGTGGTCGAGTTCAAGGTCTGCGGGTTATCCGATGTGTAATACACCACGCGCTGGTAGGTGTTCTTGAAGTACTGCGGCACGGCCTTGATCGACAGCGGAGACGATTGATAGTGCGGCGCCTCCCAGGCGAACGGCGCGTAGCCATTGAGCTGGAACTCCAGCAGCCCGGAAGACAATCGCCCTGCCGCCCATTGCGTTGAGTCCTCGTTCACGGGCCTGTTCTGCGTGGCGAGCCAAAATTCGAAGTCGTTCGCGCTGACGGCGTTGATGAGGTTCGGGATGTTGCTGTACTGGTGCGTGTAACCGTGCATCAGGATCTTCCCGCCCCGTGGCAACGCATGGTTCAGTGCCGACTTGAGCCCCGTCGCATTAACCAGGTGGATGGTCTGCGACACGCCGCCGTTGTAGACGCCGTTCGGGTCTTTGTACAGCGGGATGGTGGCAAGCGAGAACGGAATCTTTTTGCTGTACAGATAATCCGTGAGGGTATTGATGGACGTCACAGTGTTGGTGGCGTTGATATCTTCCAGACGCACGAGCGCACGGTGCAACGTGGGTGCATTGGTGCCCAGAATGTCATGCAACATGTCGCACATCACCAGATAGCGATCGCGTGGCCCGATGTAAGAGAACGGCATGTCGGCCACGTACCAGAAATTGCCCGACCGCATGATGTATGGCGCCGTTTCCTGCGTCACCGAGTTGGTGATCGTCACCACGCTGCTGGCCTTGGTGGCATCGGCCACAGAGGTCACGCCAATGTCCGGATCAGCGCTGATGGCGCCAGTCGTGGCATTGAAGGCGTAGTACTTGGTCATGCTCTGGCTCTTGTACGACACCGTATCGAAGAACCCGGGGTTTGGCGCGCTCGCCGAGGGCGCGGCGTTCATGCCGCGCAGACCGACAAAATTGATGCCGTAGCGCGAGGTGAATGGATACGCCGTGTTCCAGGCAAGTTCCCAAAGGTTGTACTTGAACCAGACGACGGTCTTCTGTGTGGTGGTCACATCCGACAGAAACGCCGCCGGTATGGGGTTGTTGTAGTAGCTCCCCATGTAGAAGATGGCGGTGTATTGCTCGGTCATCCCGGCCGTGTAGTTCTGCACGGGCAGCAGCGTGATGGTGGTGTTGAAGTGCGCGAGCAGGTTGTACAGCATGATCGCGTACGACTTGCCCAGGTTGGTGTACTGGTCGTTTGGCGGGGCGTCGTACAGCACGAGCATCGGGGCTGGCGTGCTCGTTGTTGTTCCGCCCACTGTCACGCAGATGGGCCCGAGCCCGATCGTGCAGGTGGCGGCCTGTGCCGGCGCTGTCAGCGAAATGCCGAGCAGCCCGCCCGCAAAGACGAGCGCGCACAGGAACTTACGTAGCAATGTCTTCATGATGACTCTCCGACTCATGGCAATCATGGGCGATAGAACGAGCCGTCCGCTTGGCGGTAGAGCCCGAGGTTGAAGTTGGGGCCACGATCGTGGCCACGGTCTGTACCTGTCGTCTCGTTTTCCGGCGTGCCGGGGCGGACTTCAGTCATGACCACCGTGCGTGGCGGTGGAATGACCTGTCCGTTCTCATCCATGACGCCGTAGCCGTAAGCGCGCGCGCCTCCAGTCACGGGCCTGGGTGTTACTGCTGCCACAACGGTGGGCTGCACGGGTTGCGCAGCCGTGGCCGTCGCCCTGGAAGATGCGGGCGTTGGGGCTTTTTTGTCGGTGTCGGCGCCGGGGCTACCCTGGTCCATCGCGCCGGTCACGATGGCAGGTACGCGTCCATCGCCAGCCCACGGCGGCGCCACGATCAGCCACCCGGCAACAAGTGCGGAGGCAACCAACACGCCGCCTCCGATTTGCTTCGCTTTCATCAAGCCTCCTAGCCGTTCAGGCGGTGCTGCGTTGACGACCCTTGCGCGGTGGCACGCGCCGCTTCCAGATCGATGATTTCGGCTTCGGTAGCCGGTTTGCGAATGAGTTGCGGGCCGCGCGTCACCATTTGTGGCTGCGTGGTGAAGGCTTTCTTCAGCGCATCGACAATGCGCCGACAGGCGTGGCCGTCGCCATAGGGGTTGTGAGCCTGCGCCATGCGCTCGTATTCAGCGGTGTTCTTGAGCAGCGCTTCTGCTTCATCGACGATGCGTTGCGTATCGGTGCCGACCAGCCGCGCGGTGCCCGATGCCACGGCCTCTGGCCGCTCGGTGGTATCACGCGTCACCAGCACCGGTTTGCCCAGCGCGGGCGCCTCTTCCTGAATGCCGCCGGAATCGGTGACGATCAGGTAGGCGCGGTCCATCAGGTAGACGAACGGCAAGTAGTCCTGCGGCGCAATCAGATGAACGTTGTCGTGGCCGGAGAGGATGGCGTTGACCGGCTGCTGCACGTTCGGGTTCAGGTGCACCGGATACACGACCTGTACATCCGGATGACGCGCCGCCAGCAGGCGCAGCGCCACGCAGAAGTTCTCGAACGGCTCGCCGAAGTTCTCGCGGCGATGGCCCGTCACCAGGATCATTCGCCGGCCCGCTTCCAGGAACGGATAGCGCGCCGCCATCTGCGCTGAGAGCGTGGTGTCGTCGTCCAGCCGGTGCTTGACGGCCAGCAACGCATCGATGACGGTGTTGCCGGTAAGCGTGACCTGCTCCGGGTCGATGCCCTCGTCCAGCAGGTTCTGGCGCGATTCGGCCGTGGGCGCGAAATGCCAGGTCGTCACAGAATCGGTAACACGCCGGTTCAACTCTTCTGGCCATGGCGACCAGATGTTGCCGGTGCGCAGACCCGCTTCCACATGCCCGACCGGAATGCGCCGGTAGAACGCCGCAAGGCTTGCCGCCAGCGTGGTCGTCGTGTCGCCGTGGACGAGCACGGCATCGGGCTTGTAGGCATCGAGCACGCCGTCGATGCCGCCCAGCACGTTCGACGTGATGTCGGATAACGTCTGCCCAGGCCGCATCAGGTTAAGGTCAAACTCCGGCACGATGCCGAAGAGTTCCAGCACCTGATCCAGCATCTGCCGGTGCTGCGCACTCACACACACCGCCGACTCAAAACCTGCCTCGGCCTGCAATGCCTGCACCAGCGGCGCCATCTTGATGGCCTCCGGGCGCGTGCCGAACACGGTCAAAATTTTTCCTGTCATGATTCCCCCCAGTCATCCGCATCGGCGCATGCAAAGCGCGACGACGAACGTGTCGCTTCTGACGCCGGCACAGACTTCGCCAATGAGCGAAGGCCGTGCCAAGCGTCCCGCTTTGACTCGCCATGGCGCTGCGACGCCATCCTTCGGACGCCGCTGCCATTTCTCTTTGTTACCCGTTTCCCTCGGCGGTCAAAAACGTTTCATCTGCGACACCTCTGACTGGGGTCTGCTTGAATCCAGGGTTGCTTAGAACCAAAGAATGGCTCGCGCGACCACCCCCTTTGCTCGATCCGCATGCGTCAACGGCAAGCGGTATTGCACGGTCAAATCCAGCCAACTGGCCGGCGCTGCGTAGTGCGACTCCCGAAACCAGTAGCGAAAGTTGATGCCTGGGCCAACACCAAGCGCGAGCCGCTGCCCGATCGCCTTGTTGTCGTGATCGCCCGCCAGCACGATATGCGGATAGACCGTCAGGCGATCGCTGATCGAGTTGAGCAACCACGTGTGTCCGTAGCGCATTTCCGTGCTGACGATCATGCGGCCCTGGTTGAGGAAGTACGCGCCCTCGCCAAACACCTGCCACGTCTGCCAGCGCGGCTTGGTGACCTGCAGGTCGAGCCCCTGGTCGGTCGAGAAGCCGATGCGCAGCAATGTATCGTTGGTGGTCAGTTGCCCGATGCGGAAGAGACGCTCGGCGGTGAACACCAGGTTGATGTCCTTGATCGGCTTGTAGCGTGCGCCCACGGAGCCCTGCGCGGTCGGCAGACCCGTGTTGCCGTTGCGGTCGTACACGCTGTCGTAGCCGCGCACGAAGAGCTGGAAGATGCTGCCGTCACGGTAGCCGATACCGGGCGGTTGCCAGTACACCTCTGCGCCAGCCTGCCCCGCGCTCACCGTGTTGGGCAAACCGAATGCAGACGTTTGATACGCGCCAGAGAGAACCATGCCGAACGTGCGCTGCATCTGCTCGACTTCACGCCGGTAACCGAAGCGGCGATCCGGTTGAAGGCGGTCGTCTCCATTGCCACCGCGGTCGCTCTTGGCATCGGCATCGGCATGGTCGAGGCTTTCCCGGAAGAGCTTGATGGCAGTCGGGTTGTCGCCCAGCCGCTTTGCTGCGTAGGCGGCATCGGCGTAGTGGGTCCAGTTACCCTCGCCCGTGGCGAAGCCGCGCTGGAACGCTGCCAATGCAGCGCGGTCGTCACGCGCACGCAGATGGCTGTAAGCCTCGTTCAACTCACGCTGACCGATCACGCGCGGATCATTGGCGGAAGTGGCGTCGCCCTGCGCTTCGGGCGCCATTGCCTGGGCGAGCAGCGCCTTGGCGTAGCGCTGCCGCGCCGGGTCCGTAGCGTGTTCGGCGGCCAGCGTGGCCGCTTGGGTTGCGCCATCCCGATCGCCCAATTGCAAGCGTGACTGCGCCAGGCGCACCTGCACGTCGGCATCGGGCTCGTCCTTCATGCCGCTGAGCGCATCGAGGGCAGCCTGCGGATGCTTGGCGGAGTACGCACTATCCGACCAGGCCAGATGCAGGTTGCGCTGCTCCTGCGGGGTCCAGTCGGTGCCTTGCACGGCGTGCGCAAAATCGTGCTCGGCCACAGCGGGGTCATTTGCTTTCTGCGCTAGGAACCCGTGCTGCGCGTACACGCGTGGCTCGTCGGGATATTTCCGCAGCAGCGCGTCGGCCTGCGCGCGTGCCGCATCCAACTGGCCCTTGCGCGTAAGCACATCGAGCAGCAACAGATTCAGTTGCAGGCTGCCTGGCTGCACGGCCAATGCCGCGCGCGTGGCGGCCTCGGCATCGTCAAGCTTGTTTGCGTCGATGGCGTGATAGGCGCGATCGGCGCGAAAGTAGGCATCGGGCTGCAACGGCGCAGGCTGCTCTGCCAGCGATACGCCATGACACAGCACCCACACTGCCGCGGCAATCGGCCAGCGCAACCGGCGCACGGTTAAACGGTCTGCTCTCTCGCGTGTCATGCCACACCTCCCGCAACTGATGGATTGGGCCGAGGGTCTGGCCCGGGGGCCAAGTCCGGCGGCACGTGAATGGGGGGGATGGTGGAAGCCTCGGGTGCGGGTGCCGTGCCGGCTGCAACACCTGGGCCGGCGCCCGTCATGGATTCGACGGCCAGCATGGCCGAATGCGCCGCCGGGCCAAACACGACCGTCGCACGGCGGTTGGGATCGGCCATCTGCGCCAGCTCGGCCGACATCTCGTGGTCGCACGCCATGAAGCATGCGACCTTGCGGCCCGCAGCACGCGCCAACTCTTCCAACGCTTCGCCGTCGGGCAACTCCGACACGGCGATGTTGAGCGAACCGTCTTCGCCAATCGAGAACGGCACGACGTGATGCCGCACAGCCAGGTCGCGCGGCAGGCAATCAGCCAGCGCACCCAGCACGACGTTGGTCAGACTCACGCGCGGCAGGTCGACCTGCTCGGCCAGCGCATCGGCCAGCGTGTCGGGCGTCACCAGGCCCTGCTCGACCAGCACCTGCCCAAGACGCCGCCCGGTTTGGCTCTGGATGGCAAGCGCCGCGTCCAACTGCTCCTGCGTGAGCACTTCCCACTTGACGAGCGTTTCGCCCAGCTTGCAGCGCGTGCGGCCGAGCGCGTCGTTCGACAGATAGGTGTGCTGCGTCTTGTCCCAGGCGATGGGCTTGCCGGTCAGGCAGTAGATCAGGAAGATCTTCCACGCCCGGCATACCGAGAAGAAGTTGATGAAGTTGTTCACGACGAGCCTGGGCAGACACAGCACGCCTTGCAGCGGGCCATTGAGCCGACCGACAAAGTACACGCGCTGCGCCAGTCGGTTGAACAGCAGCGCGGCATTGACAGCCAGCAGGTCCTGCATCCAGAAGCTGCCGACCACGAACGTGCCATCCGGAATCGTGACCACGCCTTTTGCCATCAGTGCGCCAAGCGCCAGATAGTTGAGCGAGAGCACATACGCCAGGATCGAGAACAGCGCCGTCAGCACGCCCTTGCGGTCCCGGAAGAACATGTAGCGCGTGATGAGATTGCCGTTCCAGCCCATCTGCAACCAGCCCTGGAACGCAATGCCGAGCACCCAGCGTGCGCGCTGGCGATACGCCGTGCGGAACGTGCTCGGAAAGTATTCGCGCGTGGCCAGGAGTTGCGGACGCGTGCCCTTGCGCCGCCCCAGGTGCCAGCGTGTGCGCGTCTTGCCCGCGGCGTCTTCGGCCGGCGCTGCGTTCTCGCAGATCGGGAAATGCACGAACGCTTCGCGCATGCCCAGTTCGCGCAGGCGGAAACTGAAGTCGTAGTCTTCCGTGAGCGTGCTGGTGTTGAACGGAGAATCGCCGCGTACCTTCATCACCGCCTCGATCGCACGGCGGCTATAGCACAGCGCCACGCCGGCCCCCGGCACCGTGCCGGTCAGCGCCTGGCGCGCCACCAGGTCTTTCTGGTGCGTCTCTGAAAAATCATCCATGTACGTGCCGGCCACCCACTCGTACCACTTGCGCTCAAGCGATAGCACCGGCAACTGCACCAGATCCTGATCGATGATGAAGTAATTGAAGTACTTCAGCTCCAGCGGGTGGATCACGTCTTCACAGTCGTGCATGATCACGCCCGCAAAGCGGATGCCGTGGCCTGCCTCATGCCGGATGATGGTCTGGATGATGGTGTTCAGGCAGTCGGCCTTGCACGTCGGGCCATCGTGCGTGACGGCTGCGCGCACCACGCGGCCGGGATAGCGGCGCACCATGCGCTCGACCTCGGTGGTGGTCTCCGCATCGTTGCGGTACGCGCCGGCAAAGATGATGAAGCGCGTGTACTCCATCGTCGCCAGGGTGTTCTCGACCATCTTGGCGATGACGTCGTACTCCTTCCACGCCGGCACCATGATGGCGAGCCATTGCTCTTCGCGCTCACGCAGCGACTGCGCCGAGATCGTGACGGGGGTGCGGCCACGCTGCGGCCAGAGCCACAGCTCCCGCACCCAATAGAAGGCATCCAGGAAAAAGTCGTCGGCGGTACTGATGAAGATGACGAGCGTGGTCGCCACCGTCAAGGTGTTGAGCAACGCGAGGTAAAGGTCCCATGGCAGATCGCTCATGGTCGCTCCCCCGCTCCCGCCCTACGGGCGCGTTGCCAGTGTCCGGCGTACCCCCCGCCTTGCGCTGTGGCACTCATGCTTCCCCCAAAGGTCTTCTTCGACGTCCGACGCAACCGCTTTGCGCCGTGACATCCGCCCCGATCGCCTGCCGTCGATCGGTGGATGCGTCTCTCTAGCCTGCTTCTCGCGAGGGGGAACGCGAGGACCATACCAACACCCGCCGAGGCGCACAGTTATGCGGTGCAGTGCACCACGTACGCCTTCAGACACGTGTCGGACACGCAGGGTTGTTGCATGTATGAACGCAAGATGCGGCGGACGGGGTCTGCAAGATCAACGCCACGGCATGCAATATCGCCTGATGGGACGGGTGTTCGTACGGCAGCGGACAAAGCCTCCCTACGAATGACGGAGGCGTTGAGCGGTCCACTGCAGGGTGTTTGGGTTAGGCGAGCGGGAAGTGCACTTCACCGGCACGGAGCGCGCGTTGCTGCATGCACTTCGGCGCGCAGCGCAGTGCAGGTTGCAAAGCCTTATGCGCAAAGGACCTTCCAGACGAATCGCTCGTCAGATGGGGGCTGGTGCGCAGTTGAGGCACGCATCGGCGACATTGCCGCGCGAATCGCCGCCTGGGCTGACAACATCGGCCCAAGCAATTCCGCAAATCGGTTACAGCGCTGAAACACAAAGCCGCGCTCTGGGCGCGGCTTGTTGGATTGAGCGTGTCGGCCTGTGCGTCAGAACTGTTCCCAGTCGTCGGCATCGCTGGAGGCCGCAGCCAAGGCAAGCTTGCCAGGCTTGGGCTCGGCTGCCACGGCAGGCGCTACCTTCGCGCTTTGAACTGGCACAGCGACCGACTTGGCCGGCGCAGCGGGACGCTTGCCGGCCGCACGCGCCGTCGCCACGGCAGGTTTGCGTGCAACCGGTTTAGCGACCGGGCTGGAAACGGTCAATGCGGCCGATGTAGCCGATGCAGCGGGCGCCGCCTTTGCAGCCACGGGCGCCAGCACAGGTTCGGCGCGCACACCCGCCACCGGCAAGCGGAACGACGCCACCGCCTCGCGAAGCACGCCGGCCTGCTCTTCCAGCGATTGCGCAGCAGCGGCTGCCTCTTCCACCAGCGCGGCGTTCTGCTGAGTCACCTCATCCATCTGCGTGACGGCCTGGTTGACTTGCTCGATGCCGGCGCTTTGCTCGTCCGATGCCGAGCTGATCTCGCCCATGATGTCGGTCACGCGCTTGACTGCCACAACCACTTCGTCAATCACCGCGCCGGCCTCGGTCACCAGCGTCGAGCCGTTTTCAACGCGGCCAACCGAATCGCTGATGAGTTCCTTGATCTCCTTGGCCGCCGTGGCCGAGCGTTGCGCCAAGCTGCGCACTTCACCGGCCACCACCGCAAACCCACGGCCCTGCTCGCCTGCGCGCGCAGCTTCCACCGCCGCGTTCAACGCGAGGATGTTGGTCTGGAATGCTATGCCTTCGATCACGCCGATAATGTCGGCGATCTTCTTGCTGCTGTCGTTGATGCCCGACATCGTCTCGATCACGCGGCCCACCACCTCACCGCCCTTGACGGCGATGTCCGAAGCGTTGCCCGCAAGCTGGCTGGCCTGGCGTGCGTTGTCGGCGTTCTGGCGCACGATGCTGGTCAGCTCTTCCATGCTCGACGCTGTTTCTTCCAGCGACGACGCCTGCTCTTCCGTGCGTTGCGACAAGTCCATGTTGCCGGCCGCAATCTGCTTGGTGGCGCTGGCGATGGATTCGCTACCGCCGCGCATCGTCACGATGGTACGGATCAGCCCGTTCTGCATGTCGACGAGACCTTGCGTGAGCGCGCCCATTTCGTCCTTGCTGCTGACGGTAATGCACTCGGTCAGATTGCCGTTCGAGATCGCGCTGAAGTGGCCCAGCATCTTGGACAGCGGCACAGAGATCGCGCGGTGCAGGCCGAATGCGCAGCCCAGCGCCGCCGCGATGCCCACCGCGATGGCACCAATGATCAACATCAGAAACGCATGCGAGCGGGCAACCGCGCTTTCGTAGGCGGCCTTGGCCTGCTCAGCTTGGCTACGATCCAGCGCGTCTACAGCAGCAGACAGTGCCACGAACTGCGGCGGGATGAGGGTCATCACCACCTTGTCCGCAGCAGCGGTATCGTGCGCGCGCAGGGCGTTCATCAGCGGTTCAACACCATCGCGGAACAACGCTGCGCGCTTGGCTTCAACGTCAGCGGCCAGGCGCGCTTCCTCCGCGTTCATGGGCAGCGCCTTGTATTGCTTCCACGCGCCCTCAGACTTGGCGCGGTAAGCGTTGGCCTTTTCGATGATGGCCGGCACGTCGGCCGCATCCGGATGGAAGACCGCCCGATCCAGCGTCGTACGCACGATCGCTGCGTTCAGCTGCGCCTTGCCCATCAGCGATGCCGAAGCGAGCTGATTGGTATAGACCTCATTGATATTGGCGTCGGAGGCGCGCATCCCGATCACACCGATGGTGCCGGTGGCCGCCAGCAGCACGGCCAGCAGCGCCAGTGCTGCGTTGAGTCGGAAACGGATGGAAAGTCGATTGAGCATGGCAGTCACAGCGGGTTATTGCCTCCGCTATATCGGCCGACCCGCTCCGTTTCTGAAGCCGGCGCGGGCGGCGCCATGCGGGATGTGGCTAGTAAGGCACTGCCATGTTGTTTTCGATGCGTGCGCGATCACCCACGCGCAGTCCGTTCGGGTTGTTCTGTGTAAGCGTGACGCGCGAGTTGTCGTTCAGGCGCATGGTCACGCGATAAGTCTGGCCGACCACCGTGTTGCCCTCCACGGCGTTGCCCGCCATGGCGCCTGCCACCGCGCCGCCGATGGTGGCCACGGTGTTGCCGCGTCCGCCGCCAACCTGATGGCCCAGCAAGCCGCCCACCACGCCGCCGAGTACCGCACCTACGCCGCTCGACTGGCCGCGCACGGGCACCGCCTCGACGTATTCAACAACGCCGTAGCGGTTATCAGCGGGCGCTTGATAAGACTGATCGCCGTTGTTCGGATACGGCGAATAGTTCGGTTGCGAGTAAGTCGGCTGGGGCTGCGAATAGGTCGGCGCCGGCTGCTGCGGATAGGGCTGCGGCGCGTTCGGGTCATAGCTGCCGTAGCCGTTGTTGTACGTGCTGTCGTAACCGCTGCTGTAGCTGGTCGGGCCGACGCTGTTGCCGTAGGCATTGCTGCCCGCGGCATAACCCGCGCCATAGCCCGCGCCGTAACCGGGGTACGCCGGCGCTGTCACGCAGCCCGTCAGCGCCGCTGCCACGGCAGCCAATGTGGCCACTGTCATCCAACGCGCTACGCGCCCTGTACGGTCCGACTTGTTCGTTGCTCGCATGATGAATCCCGTCTTGTGAACGAGGCGTCTGGGCCGGACCAGCAGTCTGCTCTGCGGCCTGCAGCCATGCGCCTCTTGCCGCAAAGTCTATGCCGCACGCCTGCAAACCCGTGCAACCAAACCCGCTCATCGGTAACGGGGTGTAACCGCATGGCGGCCATGGCTTCCAGCACGGCTGTGGGGCACGCGTTATCATCGCCAAGCGCCGTGCGGCGCACCTCCTTGCCGACCGGGCCTTGCCCCATTCATGCGGCCCGCCTCCTCTCCTGACCATGCAACCGACCCTGCTGCTCCTCATTGCGATGACGCCCGAGAACGTGGCGCAGATCGCTGAACATTTTCACGTCATCCATGCACCGACCCGCGCCGAACGCGATGCCGCCATCGCGCGCGACGGGCAAGATGTCCGCATCGTGCTCACCAATGGCTCGACGGGCCTGACCGGAGCGGAAATTGCCGCGATGCCTAAGCTGGAACTGGCCTGCGCATTGGGCGCTGGCTACGAGAACATCGATTTGGAAGCCGCCCGCGCACGTGGCGTAGCGGTGGCCAACGGCGCCGGCACCAACGACGCTTGCGTGGCCGACCACGCCTTTGGCTTGCTGCTGGCGACCGTGCGTGGCATTCCCAAGCTGGATCGTTCCACACGCAACGGCGTCTGGCGCGACGACATTCCGCTGCAGCCCGGCGTATGCGGCAAGCGCCTCGGCATCGTTGGTCTGGGCACCATCGGGCTGCAGATCGCGCGCCGCGCTGCCGGCTTCGACATGCAGATCGGTTATCACAACCGCAAGCCGCGCGACGGGGTGTCGTACCGCTACTTCGATGCACTCGAGGACATGGCTGAGTGGGCCGACTTCCTGATCGTTGCCACGCCGGGCGGCGCGCAGACCAAGCACCTCGTCAACCAGACGATCCTGGAAGCGCTGGGCCCGAACGGCTACGTGGTCAACATTGCGCGCGGCAGCGTGGTCGACACGGCAGCGCTGGAAGCGGCCATCCGCTCGGGCAAGCTGGGTGGTGCGGGGCTGGATGTGTATGAGAGCGAGCCCAAGCCGCCGGCCGGGCTGCTGGACCTGGAGCAGGTCGTGCTGACGCCGCACATTGCCGGCTGGTCGCCGGAATCGGTGCAGGCTACGGTGGATCGCTTTCTGGAGAACGCCCGCGGGCACCTGGCGGGCACAGGCGTGGTGTCCCCGGTGTAAGCCGGGGACACGTCAATCACGCGATTACGACGCCGGACGCTTCATCTGGCAAGACGTCGGCTGAGCCGCAAGGTGCGGTTCCAGCGTGACGTCGGTACGCCAGCCGTAGCCGGTGTTTTCCTGGTCGTACTTGATCTTCTTGCCGTCGGCCTTCACCCAGGTGGTCACGTACAGCGTCTGCTGCGCCTGGTGATCGGTCTTGCGCATCTCGATCGGGCCGTTGAGGCCGTCGACCGTCATGCCTTCCATCACCTTGGCCACCTTGGCAGGCTCGGCTGAACCGCCGGTCTTAATGGCTTTGGCCAGGAAGGCGATGCCGGTGTAAACGTCAGCGTTGAAGAAGTCGTCGTTGTACTTCTTCTTGAAGCCGTCGAGCACGGCGCTCGTTTTCGGGTTGCCGTCGTTCGGCGCGAAGTAGCTGATGACCTTCACGCGGTCTGCGCCAGAGGCCCCCATCGCCGTGGGCACACCGGTGGTGCCGGCGTAGTACGTATAGAAATTGGTGGTCAGGCCCGCATCTTTCGACGCGCGGATCAGCAGTGCCAGATCGCTACCCCAGTTGCCCGTGATGACCGTATCGGCGCCAGACGCACGAATCTTCGCGACATACGGCGAGAAGTCCTTCACTTGCGCAAGCGGGTGCAGATCTTCACCCACCACCTGGATGTCCGGACGCTTGCGCTTGAGATATTCCTTGGCCGCACGCGCCACCTGGTGGCCGAACGAGTAGTTCTGGTTCAGCAGATAGACCTTCTTGATGTTCGGGTCCTTGGCGAGATAGCTCGTCAGGGCTTCCATCTTCATGTCGGAGTTGGCGTCCAGGCGGAAGTGCCAGTAGTTGCACTTGCTGTTGGTCATGTCCGGATCGACCGCCGCGTAGTTGAGATAAATGATCTCTTTGCCTGGATTGCGATCGTTGTACTTGGCGATGGCGTCCTGCAGTGCCATGCCCACGCTGGAGCCGTCGCCCTGCGCGACATAGCGGATGCCCTGGTCGGTGATCTGCTTGAGGATCGTCAGGCTTTCTTGCGGCGATACCTTGTTGTCAAAACCGACGACTTCGAACTTGGTGCCGTTGCCGCTCCAGTTCTGCTGGTTGGCCAGATCGGCCGCATATTGCCAGCTGCGCAGCTGGTTCTGGCCCAACGCGCCCATCAACCCGGACAGCGGATCGATCCACGCGATCTTGACGGTCTCGGCGTGGACGGTGCTCGGGCAAAATGCGCCCGCGAATGTGCCAACTGCTGCCGCCGCGCACAGCGCGAGTCGGAATGCCTTCATGCAAATGTCTCCTGATGTCTTATCGTTTGACGCCGTGCAGAAGGCATCGTCGAGCATGGTTCTTGCACTAAACCGCAAACCAAGGCTTACGGTAGCTCGATCCTTCCATACACAAACGTATGTGCATGGTAGGAGTGCGTTTGTTGCCGTGTCAACCCGCGCAAACCTGGGGGGCTCAGCACGATTTAAGCGCTGGACAGCCCCGCCAGCGGGGCTAGAATCCGCCTTCATGCCAAAGCCATCCCCGCAGATCGACGAACACGACGAAGCCGTCGAAGTCGATGCCGACTCCGCCTCCCCTGCCGCGCCGCGTGCACAGCTCACGCCTGACGACTGGGTGCGCGCCGCCACCGACCTGCTTGTGACAAAGAGCATCGATGCCGTGCGCGTGGATGTGCTCGCCAAGCAGCTGGACGTGACGCGCGGCAGCTTCTACTGGCACTTCAAGAACCGCGACGATCTGCTGCACCAGGTATTGCAGGACTGGAGCGAGCGCACGCGCGTGGGCCCCAAGCTGGAGCGGCAAAACCCGTCGGTGCAGGGGCTCGTGCGCGATCTGCTCGCACTGCCGTTTCGCGGACGCAGCGCCCGCCGCACGGCCATGATCGAATTCGCCATCCGTGCCTGGGCGCGGCGCGACCCGATGGCGCAAGAAGCCGTCGAAGCCGTCGACGAGCATCGTATGGATTACTACGTCCAGCATTTCCAGGCGATCGGCTTTGCGCGCAAGGACGCCAAGACGCGCGCCTTCATGCTGTACGCCTACCAACTTTCCGAAGCCTCGCTCTGGCACCAGGGCAGCAAGCCCGACAAGGACGCGCGCCGCCGCTTCTTTGAAGACACGCTGCTCGCGGGTGCACCCTCTGACGGTTCGGCGGCGCCGTCGCGGGAATAAATCGTGCTGCATGGGGCGCATTCCACTTTGAGTGCGCCGCGATGCCCGAATCGCCAGCCTTTCACACATCCGACCTGCCCAGCCGGCTCGATCGCCTGCCGTGGAGCCGCTTTCACACGCGCGTGGTCATTGCGCTGGGCATTACGTGGCTGCTAGACGGCCTGGAGGTGACGCTGGCGGGCGCCGTGGCCGGCGCGCTCAAGCAAAGCCCCTCGCTGCATCTCACCAACGCGCAAGTCGGCATTGCCAGCAGCGCATACCTGGTCGGTGCGGTGTTCGGCGCACTGCTGTTCGGCTGGATGACGGATCGACTGGGCCGCCGCAAGCTGTTCTTCATCACGTTGGGCGTCTATATCCTGGCCACGCTGGCGACAGCGTTTTCGTGGAGCTTTGCCAGCCTCGTCGTGTTTCGCGTGCTCACAGGCGCAGGGATCGGCGGTGAATATGCGGCCATCAACTCGACCATCCAGGAGCTGACGCCGGCACGCGTGCGCGGCTGGACGGATCTCGCCATCAACGGCACGTTCTGGATCGGCGCCGCGGTGGGCGCAGGCGCGTCATTGTGGCTGCTGGACCCGGCGCACATGAGCCTCGACACCGGCTGGCGGCTGTGCTTCTTCATCGGCGCCCTGCTGGGGCTCATCATTCTGGTGATGCGTTTCTGGATTCCGGAAAGCCCGCGCTGGCTCATCACGCGCGGCCGGCACGAAGAAGCGCAAACCATCGTGCAGGACATCGAAAGCGAAATCGCCGCGCGCGGCCATCGCTTCGATACCGCGCCGCTGCCAGCATTGCGCATGCGCAGCCGTGGCCATCCACGCTTGATGGAAGTCGCGCGCGTGCTGTTCGTGCAGCACCGGCAACGCGCGCTCGTGGGCCTCGCGCTGATGGCGGCACAGGCGTTTTTCTACAACGCGATTTTCTTCACCTACGCGCTGGTGCTGACCGATTTCTATGACGTGCCCGCAACGAAGGTCGGCACATATCTGCTGCCGTTCGCACTGGGCAATTTTCTCGGGCCGCTGCTGTTGGGGCGATTGTTTGACGTGGTTGGCCGGCGCACGATGATTGCCGCGACCTACGCCGTCAGCGGCGTGCTGTTGCTGGTGAGTGGGGCGCTGTTCAAGGCGGGTGTGCTCGATGGCGCCACGCAGACCATCGCGTGGACCGTGGTGTTCTTCTTTGCGTCGGCCGCCGCCAGCTCGGCGTACCTGACGGTGAGCGAAACCTTTCCGCTCGAGGTGCGCGCGCTGGCCATCGCGCTGTTCTATGCCGTGGGCACGGGGCTTGGTGGCGTGGCAGGGCCTGCGCTGTTCGGCTGGCTGATTGATACGCACTCGCGCGGTGCCGTGTTCGGTGGCTATGCGTTCGGCACGGTGCTGATGCTACTGGCAGCCGCTGTGCAGGCTTGCTGGGGGACAGCGGCCGAACGCAAACCGCTAGAACACGTGGCTGCGCCGCTGTCGGTTGACGACAGCCCGGCTTGATCTGCGCCAAACCTGCGCCATGCGCGCCGTCGCCGGTCGCCTATATACTTTCGCGCAGCGCTTTCCCGTGCATTTCCCGCTTATTGGAGACACCCATGCCTGACGCGACTTACGACAACCAGAATATCTTCGCCAAGATCCTGCGCGGCGAGCTGCCCTGCATCAAGGTGTACGAAGACGACCACACGCTTGCCTTCATGGACATCATGCCGCAGGCCGACGGCCACGTGCTGGTGTTGCCCAAGGAAGGCGCGGCAGAGCTGTTCGACCTGTCGGACGATGCCGCATCGGCCGCCATCCGCACCACGCGCAAGCTGGCGCGCGCCGTGCGTGCTGCGTTCACGCCGCCGGGCATCGCAGTCTTCCAGCTCAATGGCAGCGCTGCAGGGCAGACGGTGCCGCACGTGCACTTTCACGTGCTGCCGCGCTACAGCGATACCCCGCTGCAACCGCACGCCCGCGTGCAGGCCGACAGCGACAAGCTCAAGGCCCACGCCGAGAAGATCATCGCCGCACTGCAAGCGGAATAAGCACCACCGTCACGGCGCAGCGGACGGCACTGCCGAATCTGCCTGCGCCGTGGCGCCCGCCCGTCCATCCTCCCGTCGATAGGCAAGCCGGTACAGCACCGGCAACACCAGCAGCGTCAGCGCCGTCGACGACAGAATCCCACCGATCACCACCGTCGCCAGCGGCCGCTGCACTTCCGCACCCGTGCCGGTTGCCAGCGCCATCGGTACGAAGCCGAGCGACGCCACCAGAGCCGTCATCAGCACCGGGCGCAAGCGTGTGAGCGCACCCTCACGCACGGCCATGTCGACCGACTGGCCGCTCTCGCGCAGGCTGCGGATGAAGCTCAGCATCACCAGCCCGTTGAGCACCGCCACGCCAGACAGCGCGATAAAGCCCACTGCCGCTGAAATCGACAGCGGAATGCCGCGCAGCGCCAGCGCCAGAATGCCGCCCGACAGCGCGAACGGAATGCCCGAGAACACGAGCAAACCATCCTTCAGGTTGCCGAACATCATGAACAGCAGCGTGAGCACCATGGCCAGCGCCAGCGGCACCACGATCTGCAGGCGCTCGGTAGCCGACTGCAACTGCTCGAACTGCCCGCCCCACGCCATCCAGTAACCGGCCGGCAGACGCACCTGCGCATCGAGCACTGCCTGCGCTTCTTCCACAAACGAGGCAATATCGCGCCCGCGCACATTGGCGCTGACGACGATGCGGCGCTTGCCGTCTTCGCGGCTGACCTGGTTGGGGCCGGTGACCTCGTTAAGCGTGGCCACATCGGACAGGGGCACGTAACCCTGTCCGTTGGGCAATGCCAGCGGCAGGCGGCCCAGCGCTGCCGGGTCGCTTCGCGCCGTTTCCGGCAGCCGCACGACAATGCCAAAACGGCGGTCGCCCTGGAACACCGTGCCCGCATCCTTACCGCCGATGGCCGCGGACACCGTGTCCTGAATCGCCCCGCTGGAGAGGCCGTAACGTGCAGCCTTGTCGCGATCGATATCGACGTTCAAAAAAGGCAGTCCGCCGGTCTGTTCGATCTTCACCTCGGTCGCGCCGGTCAGCTTACCGAGCTGCGCCGCAATACGCTTGGCCTGGGCTTCCAGCACGCCCATGTCGTCGCCGAAGAGCTTGACGGCCACATCGCTGCGTACGCCCGAAATCAGCTCGTTGAAGCGCAACTGAATCGGCTGTGAGAACTCGTACGCGTTGCCGGGGAGCGCTTCAACCGTGGTGCGAATGTCGGCCAGCAACTGCTCCCGGTTGCGACGTTTTCCATCCGCGCCGGCGGGCCAGTCGCGCTCGGGCTTGAGCATGATGTAGCCGTCGGAGATGCTTGGCGGCATCACGTCGGTCGCGACTTCTGCGGTGCCGGTGCGCGCAAAGACACGCTCGATCTCGGGAAACTTCGCCTTGAGCGTGCGCTCGATCTGCATCTGCATGTCCAGCGATTGCACCAGCCCCGTGCCCGGAACGCGCATGGCCTGGATGGAAAGATCGCCTTCGTTCAGGTTGGGAACAAACTCTGCGCCCAGGCGCGTGGCGGCCACCAGCGAGACCGAAACAGCCACCGCCGCAAACGTCAGCACCACGGCCGGCGCGGCCAAGACACGCTCGAGTAGCGGCGCATACATGCGGCGCGCCCAGCCCATCAGGCGGTTCTCTTTCTCGGCCACGCGCTCGCCAATGAACAAGGCCACGGCAGCCGGCACAAACGTGATGGAAAGCACCATGGCCGCAGCCAGGGCCAGCACCACCGTGATCGCCATCGGGTGGAACATCTTGCCTTCCACACCCGAGAGCGCAAAGATCGGCAGGTACACCACCATGATGATGAGCTGGCCATACAGCAACGGGCGACGCGCTTCGCGGGCGGCTTCGAACACCTCCTCAAAGCGCTCGGCGCGCGTGAGCGGTCTACCGCGAGCCTCCTGCGCATGCGCAAGTCGCCGCACGCAGTTCTCGACAATCACCACGGCGCCGTCAACGATGATGCCGAAATCCAGCGCGCCCAAACTCATCAGGTTGGCGCTCACCTTGGCCGACACCATGCCGCTGAACGTCATCAGCATCGACAACGGAATCACCAGCGCAGTCAGCACGGCCGCACGCAGGTTGCCGAGGAAGAGGAACAGCACCGCCATCACCAAAATGGCGCCTTCCAGCAGGTTCTTCTTGACCGTGGCGATGGCCTTGTCGACGAGCACGGTACGGTCGTACACCGACTCCACGCGAATACCCGCCGGCAGCGTCTTGCGAATCTCCTGCATGCGCTTGTCCACGTCTTGCGAAACGGTGCGACTGTTTTCGCCCATCAACAGAAACGCCGTGCCGAGCACCACCTCGCGCCCATTGCTGGTGGCGGCGCCCGTGCGCAGCTCGCTGCCGCTTTCGATGCTGGCGACGTCACGCAAGCGCACCGGCGTGCCGTTCGGGCTGGCGAGCACGACGTTGCCGATGTCAGCCGCATCGCGCAACTGGCCGGGCGCGCGCACGAGGTATTGCTCGCCCTTGCGCTCGATATAGCCGGCCCCGACGTTGGCGTTGTTGCGCTCAAGCGCGGCCACCACATCGGCCAGCGTGAGCTTGTACGAAGCCAGGCGCTCCGGGCTTGTAGCCACCAGGAATTCCTTTGCGAAGCCGCCGATGGTGTTCACCTCCGTCACGCCCGGCACGTTGCGGATCTGCGGACGGATCACCCAGTCCTGCAACTCGCGCAAATCTGCGGGGGTGTAGACAGCGCCGTCGGGCTTGCGTGCGTTGGCGTCGGCCTCCACCGTCCACAGGTAGATTTCGCCCAGGCCAGTGGAAACGGGCCCCATGCTTGGCGAAATGCCATCGGGCAATTGCTCCTTCGCGGCCTGCAAGCGTTCACTCACCAACTGGCGCGCGAAATAGATGTCGGTGCCTTCCTTGAAGATCACCGTCACCTGCGACAGGCCGTAGCGCGAGAGCGAGCGCGTCTGCTCCAGCTTCGGCAAGCCGGCCATGGCAGTTTCCAGCGCATAGGTGATGCGCTGTTCGGTCTCCAACGGCGAGTACCCCGGTGCCGGGGTATTGATCTGCACCTGCACGTTGGTGATGTCGGGCACCGCATCGATCGACAGGCGCGTATAGCTGTACGCGCCGAACGCGGCGGCGGCCAGCACGGCCAGCAGCACCAGCCAGCGCTGGGCGATGACGGTGCGCAAGAGGCGTTCAAACATAGCGCCTCCTTTCAATGACCGTGGTCGGCGGACTTGCCGGCTTCGGCCTTCAGCACGTAGCTGTTGGCTGCGGCGTAGTGCGTGCCGGCGGGAAGACCCTCCAGGATTTCCGTCCAGGTGCCGTCAGTGCGGCCCGTTTTGACGGGGCGCACTTCAAAGCCGGCCGGCACGGGCACAAACACCGAGGGCTTCTCGTCGACGGTCTGCACGGCATCGGCACGCGCGGCCACGGGCACCTGCACGCGCCCCGATTCGACCGACACGTTGACGAACATGCCGGGCCGCCAAGCGAGCTTGGGGTTGTCGAGCGTGACGCGCGCGGGCGCGGTGCGGGTCTGTTCGCCCAGCAAGGTGCCAACGTACGAGACCTTGCCTTGCACGGCGGTGCCCGTGGCGGTCGCGCGCACGGTGGCGGCAGCGTTGGTCGTGACCGCTTCCAGGTCCTTGGCAGTAACGGAGAAATCCGCCCACACGGTGCGCAGATCAGCCACGGTAAAGACTGCCGTTTCCGCCTGCACCGCTTCACCCTGCGACAGGTGTTTGGCGACCACCACGCCGTCAAAAGGCGCACGCAACTCGAAGCGATTCAGCGCCGACCCCGCCGGCGCCGCGCCAATAGCCGTCAGTTTCTGGCGGGCGTTGTCCGCCGCAATGCGCGCTTCCTGCAGCGAGGTGCGCGCCTGCTGGTAATCCTGTTCAGCGGCGATGCCCTGCTCCCACAGGCGCTTTTCGCGCGTGTGCGTTGCCTGCGCGAGCGCAAGGCGTTGCTGGGCCGCCTGCAGTTCGCTGCGCTGATCCGACAGCGCGGGGCTGGAGAGCACGGCCAGCAGTTGGCCGCGCGCTACTGGTTGGCCAAGCTCCACCGCTACCTTCTCCGCCACGCCTGCCACGCGGGGGACCACGTGGACGGTGCGGTCTTCGTTCAGGCGAATTTCACCGGGCAGGACAACCTCCGTTCGCAGCTCGGCAGCACCGGCGGTTTCTACGCCGATCTTTGCATTGGCGATGGCTTCGGCCGACATGGCGAGCGTTTCGGCGTGGGGCGCCTCGGCCTGCCCAGTGGCGGCCGGTGCAGGTGCTGCCTCAGCCTCCGACGTCGGAGCCTGGCGTGCGCCCATGCCGAACCACAGCCCGGCAGCGGTCAGCGCGCCCAGCACGACGATGAGCGCGATGGCGCGCCGTTGTTGCGGTGGAAGTGTCATGTCGGCAGAAAGAAAGAGGCCGCTTTATCGGCCGAGAATGCGATCTATGCCGGCGGCCGCCTGGTGCGCGCGAGACAGCGCAGCCAGGTATTGCGCGCGCGCCTGGAAGAGCGTGCGTTGGGCGTCCAGCACATCGAGAAAATTGAACTTGCCGGCATCAAAGCCGATGCGTGCGGCGTCGTACGCGCGCTGCGCACCGGGCAGCACGTCTTGCCGCAGCGACTGCACGGCCGTGCGGGCCGCGTCGAGCCGCGCTACGTCCTGCGCGAGCGTGGCGTTCTGCTCAAGCTGCAGGGCGCGATAGTCTTCAAACGCCTTGTCGGCCAAACGCTGTGCTTCGAGCTGGCTGCCCTGGTTGCGATCAAACAGCGGCAGCGGCACGGCAATGCCGAGCACCGCCATGTTGTTGTTCGCGGCGCTGTCGCGCTTGGCGCCCACCGTGAGCGTCACGTCGGGCACGCGCTTGCTGCGCTCCACGTTGGCGAGCGCTTGGCGCCGGTCGATCTCCAGACGGGCGCGGATGGCGCGGGGCGAGTTTTCCAGCGCTCCGGTAGCTTGGCGCGCTTCGGGCGGCACGATGGGCAACGTCTCCGCACTGCCGTCGGCCTCAGGCGCGGCGGACGCGGTACCCCAGAAGGCCGCCAATGCGCGCTGGGCGATCAGCAGTTCAGCATTCGCGTCACGCAGTTCGATGGCGGCACTGGCACGGGCCACACCGGCCTTGGTTTGCTCCACCGGCGACACCTTTCCCGCCTGCACACGCCGCGCAGCGGCAGATTCGGCCTGAGCGGCCAACGCATCCGACGCCTGCGCGAGCGCCAAGCACTCCTGCGCAATCACCAGATCAAAAAAGGCCCGCGCGACATCCGCACGCAACTCGGCCTGCAGCACGGCGGCATCTTGCGCCGTGGCGTCTCGGGCGATTTCTGCGGCGTGCGTGCGGGCACCGCGTTTGCCGCCGAGTTCCAATGGGATATTCAGTTGCGCCGTCATCGTAGCGCGGTCGCGACGAACGTCTTCTGTCGTGAAGGCGGCTTCGGGATTGCGCAGCCGGCGGGCTTGGTCGAGTGCGCCTTCGCTGGCGGCCACTTCATAGCCCGCAGCCGCCAGGGCGGGATGTGTCTGCACCGCACGGTCAACGGCTTGCTGCAGGGTCACGCGTTCAGATGCCGCAGTTGGCATGGAAAGCGCCACCGGAGCGACGGGCTCAGTCGCCGCTGCGGTGGCCAACGGGGCAGCCAGAAGACACAAAAGGACCGCCCCGGCGGGCTGGAAACAGCGCATTACGCAATCGCGCCGTCGGTGTACGGATCGCGTGCGCCAGTCTTTGCACCATCGGTGTAGGGATCGCGGGCGCCGGCCTTGCCGCCATCGGTGTAAGGGTCACGCGTACCGGACTTGGCGCCATCGGTGTACGGGTCACGCGCGTCGGCCTTGGCCAGCGGCGCGAGCGTCGACTTGGCCTGCGGCGCGCAGCACGCTTCGTGATCGCCTTGCGCGGCCACGGCCGTGCCGGTTGCCAGCAATGCGGCCAGTGCCGCCAGAGGAAGCACGCGTTGGAATCGAATCGCCATGAGGATCTCCTTCAAAAGGCCTGACATCAGCAAACAGGAAGGGGGGCGATGTCAGTGGGGCCAGTCTAGGGAGCGGTGCGCCACGCGGGCATGACTCGAAGATGACAAACTTGTCATCTTTATGCCTCCGTCGGGGGTTTTGGCATATCGTGGCGGCACTGGCGGATACATCAAACGCGCGCCACCTTTCACCATGCGACTGCTCATTGTTGAAGACGAGCCCAAAGCGGGCGATTACCTGCTCAAGGGCCTGACGGAATCCGGCTTTGTGGCTGACCTCGCCCGCACCGGCCCCGATGGCCTTTTCCAGGCCATGGAACACGATTACGACCTGATCGTGCTGGACGTCATGCTGCCCGGCATGGACGGCTGGCAGGTGCTGCAGGAACTGCGCCGCCGCAAGAGCACGCCGGTGCTGTGCCTGACCGCGCGCGACGAACTGGCCGACCGCCTGAAAGGTTTGGAACTCGGCGCAGACGATTACCTCGTCAAACCCTTCGCCTTTGCCGAGCTGGTAGCGCGTGTGCGGACCATCCTGCGGCGCGGCCCGCTGCGCGAAAGTGAGATCCTCGAAATTGCCGACCTGACCATCGACACGATCAAGCGCCGCGTCACGCGTGCAGGACAACGCATCGACCTGACCGCCAAGGAATACGCGCTGCTGCATCTGCTGGCGCGCCGCACGGGGGAGGTGCTATCGCGCTCGCTGATCGCCTCGCAGGTGTGGGATGTGAACTTCGACAGCAACACCAACGTGGTGGATGTATCGATCCGGCGGCTGCGTGCCAAGGTGGACGACCCGTTCGAGCACAAGCTGATCCACACGTTGCGCGGGATGGGCTACGTACTGGACGCGGTGGATCGCTGATGAGGCCGCTGATGCGCTGGCCTGCATCGCTTGCCAGCAGGCTTGTGCTGGCGTTTGTGGTGGTGGCATCCGTCACGCTCACGGCAGCCGGCACGTATCTGTACTTCGCGCTCAACGCGCAACTACGCGTGGCTGACGATGCAATGCTGCTCGGCAAGATCACGCAACTGCGCCACCTCGCCAGTGAGGCGCTCAATGCCGACGATCTGGCACGCACCGCACACCGCTATACCGATGTGGTGTCGGGCCACGATGGGCTGATCCTGCGCATTGCCACGCCCGAAGGCCGCACGCTCGTTGAGGTGAACCCCGAAGGAGAACAGGTGAAGATGCCGCCTGTGATTGGGGCTGCGGTAACGCCGTCAGAGTCCTCCGTACACACATGGACTTCGATGACCGGCATGGCATCGCGCGCCGTGGCCGCGGAGGCATGGCTGGGTCAGAACAACAGGAAAGTCATCGTGCTGGTGGCGCAGGATGGCGACAGCCGTGCAGCATTGCTGACCCAGTACCAGCGCCACATCGTGTTTGCAGTGCTTGGCGGTGTGGCCGCGGTGGCGCTGCTGAGCCTGCTGCTCGTGCGCGGCACGCTGCGCGGTTTGGCACGTATCGGCAGTCAAGCCGCCGCCGTGGTGCCGAGCCAGCTCGACACACGTCTCACACTGCAGGGCGCCCCGCGTGAGTTGGCCGACTTGCTGGCTTCACTCAACGCCATGCTCACGCGCCTGCAGGATGGCTTTGCGCGGCTCTCGCAGTTCTCAGCAGACCTGGCGCATGATTTCCGCACGCCGCTGGCCAATCTGGTGGGCCAGACTGAAGTCACGCTCGCACACCCGCGCACGGGCGAGGAATACCGCAGCGTGCTCGAATCCAACCTGGAGGAATACGCGCGCCTGTCGCACATGATCGAGGACATGCTGTTCCTGGCACGCGCCGACCATGCCCGTGTGGCGCTGTCCATCGCGGCGCTGGATGCGCGCCACGAGGTGCAAGTGCTGGTCGACTACTTCGAGGCGGTAGCCGCTGATCGTGACATCACCATCGACGTGCGCGGCGATGCGCAATTGCGCGCAGATGCGACGTTGCTGCGCCGGGCGATCAACAACCTGCTCGACAACGCGCTGCGTCACGCACCCGCTGGAGCGTGCATCGACGTAGCGATCGAGTTGATGCCGCAGGGCATCGCAATTGCCGTGGGCAACCCCGGACCGGCCATTCCGGCCCCCGCCCTGCCGCTGCTGTTCGAGCGGTTCTACCGGGGCGACCCCTCGCGGGCGCAATCTGGCGCGCAACCAAGCCAGTCCACCGGGTTGGGACTGGCCATCGTCAAAACCATCATGGACCTGCACGGTGGTAGCGTGCAGGCCAGCAGCCCGCCGGGTGGGCGGACCGAGTTCCGGCTCGTGTTTCCGGCTTGAAAGGCTTAGGTGCCGATCCGCTGTGCCGACGGCGTACGGGTCGCATCCTGGCCGTCGTCGCGCAGAACCTGCCGATACGCGGCCACCACCAGCAAGCCGATGAAGCGCAGCAGGCGGCGCGGTGCATTGACATCTTCAGTCACGGCAAAGCGCGCCGGCGTGCCCTCAACCGGTTCACCGGACAGCCAGAAGCGCACGCCCGGCGGCACGTCGATCGATTGGCCGGGCCTGAGCCAGATGTCCTGCTGCTGATGCTCTTGCGTGATCCACAACAGCCCGGCTTGTGCGGCAATGGTTTGGGCCCGTGCCGACCGCCAGCTCACCGGCACGCCCGGCCGGTCCAGTTCGAAGATCCTGATTTCGCGCATGACTGAGACTCCTGTGCCGGGGTTCGTGGTGGATTTTTATAGGGACTGCGGATCGGCACGGTTCCATCTTGCGCGGCAGCGCACGCCGTTGACATGAACAGTTGTGAACAGTTTTGCTGAACTGTTCAGCATCTTTCGCGAACAGTTTCGTGGGACGACGGACAGAATTGCATTTGGATATGTCAAACCGTTCGTTTTCCACGGGGCGCCGGCTGGCTAGCATGGTCCATCGCCATTCTCGCCGGAGCCGCCATGCCACATGACCAAAACGCCGCCATCGACACCACGTTCGGCACCTTGCGCGTACGCCGGGTGGCCGGCCACATCGGCGGGGAGGTTCTCGATCTCAAGCTCGGCGCGGACCTGACAGAAGACGCGTTTGCGAGCCTGTATGCTGCGCTGCTCAAATACAAGGTGTTGTTCTTTCGCGACCAGCAACATCTGGACGATGACACGCACCAGGCATTTGGCAAGCGCTTCGGCCGCATCGTCGCCCACCCGACCGTGCCGGCACCCAGCGGCACGCAGCTGTTTGAACTCGATGCGTCAAAGGGCGGCGGCCGTGCCGATTCCTGGCACACCGATGTGACGTTTCTAGATGCGTTTCCGAAAGTGTCCATCCTGCGGGCGGTGACGATTCCCGCTTACGGCGGCGACACGGTCTGGGCCAACACCGCCCGCGCCTACGAGCAGTTGCCCGACCCGCTCAAGCAGCTTGCCGAGCAGCTCTGGGCAGTGCACACCAACGATTACGACTACGGTGCCGAGCGCACGCAGATCGAGAGCGCACGCCTGCGGCATCATCGGGAGGTGTTTAGCGCCTCGGTGTATGAAGCCTCGCACCCCGTGGTGCACGTGCATCCGGAGACCAGTGAACGCGCCCTGCTGCTCGGCCATTTCGTCAAACGCTTCACTGGCCTGTCGGGCAGCGAATCGACGCGGCTGTTCGAACTCCTGCAGAACCGCGTGACGCGGCTGGACAACACCGTGCGCTGGCAATGGCGCCAGCACGACGTCGCCATCTGGGACAACCGCGCCACGCAGCACTACGCCATCAACGATTACGGCAACCAGCCGCGCCTGGTACGCCGCGTGACCGTGCACGGCGACACGGCCATCTCAGTGGACGGCGGCCGCAGCACGCAACTGCGCCGCCCCGAAGCGACCAACGACGCGCATATCGACACGCTGCTGGCCAACGCCCACTGACCCACCGATATCAAGCCCCGGCCGCCTGCTGCACCAACCGGTGGTAGAACCGGATCAGCTCCACCAGATTGGCTTCGGTGATCCGCTCGTTGGTGCCGTGAAAGCGCGGCAAGTCTTCCGGCTTGGCGCGCACCGGCGAGAACCGATACACATGGTCGGCAATCTCGATCATGTGGCGTGAATCGGTCGCACCGATCATCAGCCCGGGTGCCACGACCGTGCCCGGGAACAGCTCACGCACCGTCTTGTTGATCAACTGATACGACGCCGACTGCGTGGGCGACACCGGCGAGGCTTCGCTCGAGCCGGGCAGTCGGCTCAGTTCGAATTTGCCGTGGGGCGCTGCCGCCTTGGCGGCGTCTTCCACGTGCGCTGTGACGGAGGCGATGGTGTCGCCGGGCAGCAGGCGAAAGTTGACCGTGGCCTCGGCGCGGCCGGGCAGCACGTTGTCCTTGTTGCCGGCCTGCACGATGGTCAGCGCAGTAGTGGTGCGCAGCATGGCGTTGGAGCTGCCTGACGCCTCCAGTTGCTTCTGCACCAGTGGCCCGAACAGCCACAGGTTGGACAGTGCCACGCGGCTGAAGCCCTGCATCTCGGGCGCCAGCGTTGCAAACATCTCCTGCGCTACACCGCGAATGCCGGCGGGCAACTGATCGTCATCCAGCCGCTTGAGCGTGGCGCTCATCATGGCGATGGCGCTCTGCCCGTGCGGCGGCGGCATCGACGAATGCCCGGGCGTGGCCCCGACCTTGAGTTGCACGGAGAGAAAGCCCTTCTCCGCCACGCCGATCAGCGCCGCCGGCTTGGTCAGCCCCGGCAGCACGCCTTCGGTAATGAGCAGACCTTCGTCGATCACGAACTCGAGACGCTCGCCGCGCGATTTGAGCAGCGCGGCGATCTGCTTGGCGCCGCGCTCGCCGCCCACCTCCTCGTCGGCGCCAAAGGCCAGGTGGATGGTGCGGCGCGGCTTGAAGCCGCCGGCGGCCAGCAACTCGATGGCTTCCATCTGCGAGATCAGGTTGCCCTTGTCGTCCCACGCGCCACGGCCCCAGACCATGCCGTCTTTCACCACGCCGTCGAAGGGCGGCTGGGTCCAGTCGCCTTCGGTGCCGGGGGCGATGGGCACGACGTCCTGGTGCGCCATCAGCATGACGGGCTTTAGCGACGGGTCGGAGCCCTTCCAGGTGTAGAGCAACGCAAAGTCGCCCACTTGCTCACGCTGCAGCACGGCATGTGCCTTGGGATAGCGCGCCTCGAGCATGGCGTGCAACTGGCGGAACTGGTCGGCGTTCAGTTGCGCATCGGTCGCGCTCGACACAGTGCGTGCGCGTACGGCTTCGGCCAGGTGCGCCGCAGCGGCCGGCCCGTCCACTGCGACCGGTGTGACAGCGGGCACATCGAGCTGGCGCGAGCTGTGCCGCCACGTGTTGAACGCCACGTAAGCGGCCACCAACACCACAACCGCAATGGCCACGCGCAACAGCCGCCCGATGACGGCTCCACGACGCTTGAACGACGTACGCATTTGTCTCCTCTCCTTTGAAGGTGCATGGCCTTCGCCCGATTTTCATGCACGGGGCGTAAGGCGCCAGTATCGCCGCAGTCGCTTGTATTCGGTGGGCTTCCGAATGCGGCCTCAAAACGCTCGAAAGAAAGGGCCGGCCCCCCTTTTTCACGGAGCCAGCCCGGCGCATGGTCCCGAGGAGAATGCGGGCCGCCGCTTGGCAATCCGCACCATCGCGTTCCGGCGCGTTTGGCTACAATGCCTGAACAGTACTGAACAGTTCCTCGTATCTGTTCAGAGGCTTCCAGATCAGCCTTCGCGCCCATGAAACTCATCATCGATGCCACCACCCGTGTGCCGATTGCCGACCAGATCGTGGCTGGCGTGCAGGCATGGATCCGCGACAACGACGTGCGCCCCGGCGCCAAGCTGCCGTCGATTCGGCAACTTGCAGCCGATTACGGCATCAGCCGCTTCCCCGTCATCGAGGCGTATGACCGATTGGTCTCGCTGGGCCTGCTGGATTCGCGCCACGGCTCCGGCTTCTATGTGGCCGAGAGCAACCTCACTGGGCGCGACGGGCGCGGCTGGTCAGACCCGCGCCGGGCAGAGGCCGAGTCCAAACACATCTTCGAGCAGTTCAGTTACCCCGACGGCATGCTCAAACTGGGCGGCGGCTTTGTGCCGGCCGACTGGCGCGATGTCGACGGCCTGACGCAGGCCATCCGCCAGGTCTCTCGCACCGACACACACGCGGTGATCGACTACTCCTCGCCGCTTGGCAACATGGCGCTGCGCCATCAGGTCATGATGCGAGCACGCCAGCTTGGTATCCAGGCGGAACTGCCCAATGTGTTGATCACCGCCGGCACGAGCCAGGCGATCGACCTTGTGATGCGGCACCTGCTCAAACCCGGTGACACGGTGTTTGTGGAAGACCCCGGCTATTACACCGTGTTCGGCCTGCTGCGTTTGCATGGTGTGAAGCTGGTCGGCATTCCGCGCAGGAGCGATGGGCCCGACGTGGAAGTCACGGAAGCGATGCTGCGCGAACACCGGCCCAAGCTGTTCTTCATCAACAGCGTGCTGCAGAACCCGACCGGCTCGGTCGTGTCGCCACCGGTCGCGTTTCGGCTGCTTGAGCTGGCGCGGCGCCACGGCTTCACGTTTCTGGAAGACGACATCTTTGCCGACCTGCAGGCCGATCCGACCGCGCGGCTGGCAACGCTGGACCAACTCGACCAAGTGATCTACGTGGGCGGGTTTTCCAAGACGGTGTCGGCATCGCTGCCGGTGGGTTACCTGATCGCCAAGCGCGAGCTGGTGCATGACCTGACCAACGTGAAGATGCTCACGAGCGTTGGCGGCTCGCGTTTTGCCGAAGCCGTGGTGAGCACGCTGCTGGAGCGCGGCGCCTATCGCAAATATGTAGAGCGGCTGCGCCAGCGCGCGGGTGACTCCGTCATCGCGTCGCTCGATGTGCTGGCCGATGCCGGCTGGGAAGTGTTTCACCATCCGTCGGGTGGCAACTTCCTGTGGGCGCGTGTGCCGCACGTGGAGGATTCGCGCGATCTGGCCGCCACCGCAGAGAAGCACGGCGTGACGTTGGCGCCCGGGCACTACTTCCGCCCGAACCTGGAGGTATCGCCATGGGTGCGCATCAATAGCGCATACGCAACGGAACCGCGTGCGGTGGCGTTCCTGCAGGAGGCAGGCAAACGGGCCACCCGCAAGCGCGCATAGACGCTGCTCGCAGGCATGGCATTTGCGGCGTATCTGCCGTCTGCTCTCACTTAGGAGTCCCATCATGCACTCCGACAAGTTCCATACTGCCCGCCCGCCGCTGCACAGCGGCACCACCTACGCTGCAGGCGCCAGCCCAGCCGACCCCGTGCAGCAGGCGTCACAGCGCATCCGCTCTGTAGACGCCTGCGGCACCGAGGCCTCTGGCAGCACGGTCGACACCGACGGCAAAAGCCGAGAGGCGATCAAGGACTCGTCGCTGTGGCAAGACAACGTCATCTATTCCAACGCGTCGCTGGTCAACACCAACCCCGAGCCTTATCCGGAAGGGCCAATTGCGGGCATCGACAGCCGCCGCAGCCACGGGCAGCCAACGGTAGCGCCCGACGCCGGACACAAGCTGGTGCACCGCGGGGTGGTTGAGGAAACCGTGCGCAACGGCACGCGCGCGGCACAGCGATTTTCTTTGGAAGACGACGAGCGAGCTTAGCTTGGTGCGCTGCACCCCCTTCCGTCACGGCACCTGTTACCCCGCTCAGGTATTTGAATCCCCCCCGCGTGGGCTGAAGGTGCGCGGGAAGACGACCGGCGCGCTGCGGTCAACCACACGGTAGCCTTTGGCGGGGCGGTACGAATCGCCTTCTGCCAAACCCGCCTCTTCCAGAAAATTGGCCGACAGCATTCGGGTGCGGAAGCCGCTTTTATCGACCGGGCGACCGAGCACGATCTCGTACATGCGCTGCAACTGCGGCAGCGAGAACGGCTCGGCCAGCAGAAACGCCGGCAACGACGTGTATTCGACCTTGCTGCGCAAACGCGCGACGGCAGTGCGCAGGATTTCCGCGTGGTCAAAGGCAAGTTCTGGCGCACCCAGTACATCGTCCACCGCATACCACGCCACGTCGGCCGCATTGGCGCCCTTGGCAAGCACCACGCCCTGCGCCGGTATCAACGCAAAGTAGACGTGCGTGGCCGACCAGCCGCGCGGGTCGCGTGTGGCCCCGCCCCAGCTGCCGAGCTGCTCAAGATATGGGCTCCCCACGCCGGTCTTCTCCAGCAGCTTGCGGCGTGCGCAGTCTTCCAGCGTGGCATCGACAGCCGTATCGACAAACCCGCCGGGCAGCGCCCATGCGCCGGGAAAAGGCTCGCCTTCGGCGTTGGGGCGCTGCACGAGCAGCACGCGCAATACGTCATCCAGCACCGTGAAGATGACGACATCCACGGTGGTGAACGGTAGCGGGAAGGACTTTGCAGACGATCGGGTGGCCATGGCGGGTCACAAATTTCTTGACGGCCTCAATAGTAAGTTGTATTGTCCAACCCATACAAGTTGTACTGTACAACTAAAACACAAAAAGGAGGTCACCATGTTCGGCATCCGCTTCATCAAGTCGCAGCCCACCGTTCACCTCATGCAGTTCCGCGCCGGCAAGGTGGTGCGCGAAGGCTCGGGCCTGTCGTTCTTCTATTACGGCCCGACGACCACGCTGGTGGCCGTGCCGGTGGCCAGCCAGGACCGCCCTTTCATCCTTGAACTGGTGACGGCCGACTTCCAGAGCGTGACTGTGCAGGGTCAGGTGACATACCGCATCAGCGATCCGCGCCGCACCGCGGCGATGATGGATTTCTCGCTCGCCAAAAATGGCCAGAGCTACGTGTCGGAAGACCCGAAGCGTTTGGGCGATCGCGTCGCTCAGCAGGTCGAAGTGATCGTGCAGCAGGCCGTGCAAGCGATGGAGCTGAAGGCAGCGCTGCGCGCATCGGCGGCAATCGCGCGCACTGCACAAGCCGAACTGGCGGCGCAGCCTGAAATTGCCGCGTTGGGGCTGGCAATCCTGGGCGTGTCGGTCATGGCGGTCAAGCCGACGCCCGACATCGCCCGCGCGCTGGAAGCTGAAGCACGCGAATCCAACCTCAAGGCCGCGGACGACGCCGTCTATTTGCGCCGCATGTCGGCCGTGGAAAACGAACGCGCCATCCGCCAGAACGAGCTGGACACCGACATTGCGGTTGAGCAGAAGAAGCGCCAGATCCGCGAGACGCAGATGGAAGCCAAGGCCACCTTGATGCGCAAGGAGAATGCCCTGCGCAACGAACAGATGGCCGCCGATGTGGAGCTCGAAGGCCAGCGCAAGGCCTTCGTAGCCGGGCAGGCCGAGAACAGCCGCACGCAGGCCGAAGCCGAAGCCTACCGCGTGGCCGCCGTCATGCAGGCACTGGAAAAGGCCGACCCGCGCATCGTCAACGCGCTTGCAGCAGCCGGCATGCAACCCGGCCAGCTCATCGCCCAGGCCTTTGGCGGCATTGCCGAACGTGCCGAACGCATCGGCCAGCTCAACGTGTCGCCAGACCTGCTGCAAGGGCTGATGAATGCCTCCACCGGCACAACCGGCAGGGCCGCATCATGAGCACCGATGGCCGCAAGGTCGTGCTGGTGACGCGCCGCACCCGGCTTGAAGAGCTGGTGGCGCGCCACCACACCCTGGCGCAGGCGAAGTTCTACCTCGAACACCTGGGCGCCGATTTTTCCGACTACCTGACCGAGAACGCCGCCTACGCGCGCAGCCTCGAAATCACCGTGCGCGCGCTGGAAGCCTGGGGCCGCTATCAGGTGGTGGACCGCAGCTACCTGCCCAACTTCATCTTTGCGCCGGACGATATCGTCGTAGCGCTCGGGCAAGACGGACTGGTCGCCAACTCGATGAAGTATCTCGACGGCCAGCCGCTGATTGGCCTGAACCCGGAGCCCGGCCGCTGGGACGGCGTGCTGCTGCCCTTCGAGCCGAAAGACCTCGGCACCGTGCTGGCCGACGTGGCGCGCGACAAGCGCCCTACCAAAGCCGTGACGATGGCCGAAGCACGGCTGTCCGACGGGCAGGTGCTGCGCGCCGTCAACGACCTCTTCATCGGGCCGCGCACGCATGCATCTGCGTTGTATGAAATCGAGGTGGGCGACCGGCGCGAAGCGCAATCGTCGTCGGGCATCATCGTCGCCACGGGGTTGGGTTCGACGGCGTGGCTGAAGAGCATCGTGACCGGCTCGATGGGCGTCGCACGCGCCATGCATGCCGGCGGCGATGGCTTCCACTATGAGCCCGAACCATGGGACACCCCGCAACTGACGTTCGCCGTGCGCGAGCCGTTTCCGAGTCGCGCATCGCAGGCCACGCTCGTGTTCGGGCATGTGGATGCGGACCAACCGCTCAAGCTGCGCTCGCGCATGCCCGAGAACGGCGTGATTTTTTCCGACGGCATGGAAGCGGATTACCTGCGGTTCACCGCTGGCATGGAAGCGACGATTTCCGTGGCGGCAACACAGGGGCGATTGGCGGTTTGAATGAAAAAAGGCGGCCGAACCAGGGCCGCCGAAGGAGACACCGCCGCGCTCAGTGCGCCACGGCGTTGAAATTGGGCGGCCGTCGATCGACGAACGCCCGGAAGGCTTCATGCGCCTCCGGAGACTTCAGGCGCTGCGCAAAGCAGGCGCTCTCGGCATCCATCTGCTGCTTGAGCAGTTCGGCATCGCGCATCAGCCGCTTGGTTTCGGTCAGGGCGCCCAGCGGCTGGCGCGCCAACCGCGCCGCAATCGCCTCCGCCTCCGTGCCGAGCTGATACAACGGCACCACCCGATTCGCCAAGCCCCATGCGAGCGCCGATTCCGCGCTCACCGCATCGCCCAGCGCGAACATCTCGAACGCGCGCACGTGGCCCAGGCGCGCGGGCATCAGCAGGCTCGACGCCGCTTCCGGCACCAGCGCCAGATTGACGAACGGCGTGGAAAGCTGTGCGTTGTCCGCCAAGAGCACGAAGTCGCAATGGAGCAGCATGGTCGTGCCGATACCGACCGCGCGGCCCTGCACTGCCGCCACCAGCGGGCGCGTGGCACTGGCCAGCGCATGCAGGAAGCGAACGACGTTGCGCTCGGCGTCACCCTTGTTGCTCTTGCCGCCCGACATGGCGATCGACGCGAATTCGGTGATGTCGTTGCCGGCGGAGAACATGTCGCCTTCGGCGCGCAGCAGCACCACGCGCACGGTGTTGTCGCGCTCGGCGGCGTCCAGCGCATCGGCCAGTGCGCCGTACATCGCGTCGGTCATGGCGTTCTTCTTGTCGGCGCGTGCCAGGGTGAGCGTCAGCACGCCATCGGCGTTGCGGCTCTGGATGTGTTCACTCATTGCTCGTCTCCGTTGGGGAACTTGGTTTGCAGGCTGGCGAGCCAGCGTGCGACAACATCGATCTCGGCGTCGGTAAAACCTTCGGTCAGCCGCGCGTTCAGCTCAGCCAGGCCGGTGCGTGTTTCGGCCAAGGCGTCGCGGCCTGCGGGGGTGATCCAGAGTTGCCAGGCGCGGCCATCCTTGGCATCGGCGCGGCGCTCGATGAGGCCGGCGTCGGCGGTGCGATCGACCAGCCCGCTCATCGCAGAAGGGCCGAGGTCCAACGCGGCGCCGGCTTCGCGCATCAACGCGCCGTCGTTCTTCTCCAGGAAGAACAGCAGGCCGGACTGCGCGGCGGTCACGCCCTCGCCGGTACGCGATTGAATCCAGCGCTGCAAGCGGCGTTGCCCGACGCTGATCAGATAGACAAGGCGGCGGTCGGGTGCCGTCATGCAGCCTCCGCTTCGTTGCGTGTGGCGGCGGCACGCTCGCGTAGCCAATCCACCAGACCTGGCCACAGCGTGGTGGCGAACTGCGAGCGGAAGAAGCCCATGTGCCCCACTGCGCCGCCGGCCCGCGCAGGCGTGATTTGCCGGCGCTCGACCCACGTGTTGGTGAAGTGCATCGTCAACGCGTTGATGGCGGCGGGCGTGGCCCATGGGTCGTCGTCAAAGCCGTAGACGAGCACCGGATGCGTGACGCGGTTGAAGCGCTCGATGGCGCCGAGCGTCGGATCATCGAAAAAGTAGCGCTGCATGCCGGCCCATGCGCCCCATTCGATGGCGACACCGCCCGGCAGGTCTTCGCCCAGGCCCATGCGTTTGCCGGGCACGTAGCCGATCAGGCGCGCCATCAAGGGGCCAATGCCGCGCAGGATCAACTCCACGCGCCAGCGTTCGCCGCGTTGGCGGATAAAGCGCGAATTGCCCGTGTGGCAAGCCACTTGCACAACGCCCGCGACATCCCAGTCGGCGCAGCACAGGCCGATGGCATGGCCGCCCACCGAGTGTCCGATCGCTAGGTGCGGCAGTTCCGGATAACGCGCCTTCGCCCATCGCATCACGCCTTCGGCGTCGAGCAGGGCCCAGTCGCGCATGCGCGCAGCAAAGCGGCGCAGGCTCTTGGGCCGGGATGCGCCGATCCCGCGGTAGTCATACGTGATGGTGTGGAAGCCGCGTTCGGCCAGAAACTTGGCGAACGCTTGGTAGATGCGTTGCGGCACGCCCGTGGCCGGATGCATGACCACCACGCCCTGCGGCGTGCCGGCGGCCCTCCAGAGCATGGCGCCCAGCGGGTAGCCGTCCGTGGCGGGAATGGTGTGCAGTGTGCTGTCCATGACGTCGATTTAGTTCGTATGCGAAGTGTTTTACTTTGTATGCGAAGTAAATCGGCGTGTCAACGACGGAAAGATAAAGTACTTGCTTAACTATTCAGAGTCGCTATAGTTAACCACATGCTTAACCATGATACCTCCCTCGATCTCGCCTTCCAGGCGCTGGCAGACGGCAACCGGCGCGCGATGCTGGTGCAGCTTGTGCGCGGGCCTGCGTCTGTGAGCGAACTCGCCCACCCCCTCGATATCTCGTTGCCTGCCGTGATGCAGCACCTCTCAGTGCTGGAGAACTCCGGTCTCGTGCGATCGGAAAAGGTGGGCCGCGTGCGGACTTGCCGCATCGAACCCGAGGCGCTCAGCCTCGCAGAGCAGTGGATCAACCAACGACGCCTGGAGTGGGAACAGCACTTCGACCGCCTCGGCGCCTATCTGGACACCCTCAAAACCCAAGGAGACTTGCATGACGACGACCATTGACAGCCCCGCCGGCACGACCCTGCGCCCCCTCGTGATCTCGCGCACCTTCCCGGTATCCCGCGACTGGGTCTTCAAGGCCTGGAGCACCGCCGATCACATCAAGCGCTGGTTCTGCCCGACGCACTACACGGTGCCCGACGCGACAGTGGAGTTTCGCGTGGGCGGCAAGTTCGATGTGTGCATGCGCTCGCCCGAGGGGCAAGACCACTGGTCGCGCGGACACTTTCTGGAGATCGTGCCCAACGCGCGCCTCGTTATCGACATGAACGTCGTTGACGGCGACAACCGCCCGCTGATGAACGCCCACACCGTCGTCACATTTGCCGAAGAATGCGGGGGCACGCGCATGGAAGTCACGCAAACCCACACGCCGCTCGCGCCGATTGCCGAGATGATGATCAAGGGCGCTTCCGAAGGCTGGAAGCAGACGCTGGACAAGCTGGAGCGCGAAGCCGCAAGCGTGCCGGTGGCCGATGGCATCCAGCGCTCGGTGGTGCATGCCACCTTTACGGTGGAACGCACCTACGACGCACCGCGCTCGCGCGTGTTCAAGGCGCTGACCGACCCGGCCGCCAAGGCCAAGTGGTTTGCCGGCGGCAACGGCTACACGTTGCTCGTGCGTGAAATGGATGCCACGCCCGGCGGCCGCGAGGTCGTCAAGGGCCGTTGGGACAGCGGTGTCGTCTCCAGCTTCGAGGCGCTGTATCACGACGTCATCCCGAACGAACGCGTCGTCTATTCGTATGTGATGCACCTGGACGACCGCAAGATTTCCGCCTCGCTCGCCACGTTGGAGTTGCGTGAGCCCAAGGACGGCTCCGGCGGCACGCACCTCGTCATGACCGAGCAAGGCGCCTTCCTGGATGGCTACGACGATTCCGGATCGCGCGAGCGCGGCACGCAGTTCCTGCTCGACATGCTGGGCAATTCGCTCAAGGACTGAGCCTCGGCAACACGTCGCGCGCGACGGCCGCCAACGTGACCGCCGTGCCGACGATCAACACTGCCGCCCACAACACGCCGCCCAGGTGCGCCAGAAGCGCCTGGCGCGGCGTCATTTCGCATACTGCGCGATCCCGTGGCCGAACGACCAGTTCTCGGGCAGCACCTCCACGAGGTTGATGAATACGTCTTCGGGCCGCACGCCCGGCTTGTCGCCCAGCAACTCGACGATGCGGCGATAGAGCGCCTGCTTCTGCTCGAGGTTGCGCGTGTTGTTGGCGGTGATCTGGATGATCACCACATCGTCGCTGCGCGCGATGCCGAAGTAAGTCGGGCTGACGCTGAAGGTGCTCGCGTCGTGCTCGGTCAGCGTCATGAAGCGATCGTCTTCCGGCACGTTGAACGTCTCGCGCATGGCGCGATAGACGCCATCGAAAATGGCCTGGTGATAAGCGGCAGGCTTGCCGCGCCGCAGCGACACTTGAACGAGGGGCATGGTCCACTCCTTGGTTTGCAGTGACCACAGCATGCCTCACATTGATCATTGAAAAAATACATCCTAATGTATTTCAATCATTCGATTTCAAAATGATTGAACCATGAAGATGCTGGATCTGGAGGCCGTCCAGGCGTTCGTGCTGACCGCCGATCTGAAGAGCTTCACGCGCGCGGCCGAGGCCATGGATTCCACGCAATCCGCCGTGAGCCTGAAGATCAAGAGGCTGGAAGATGCGCTGGGCCGCCGGCTTCTGGAGCGCACGCCGCGTCTCGTGCGGCTGTCTCAGGATGGCGCGGCCTTTCTGGTGGCGGCGCGCGAGCTGGTGGCCGCGCACGAAGGGGCGCTGGGCGCGTTTGGCGTGGAACGGCGGCGCTTGTCGGTCGGGATGAGCCACCACATCGTCGGCGCAGAACTGCCACGGCTGCTCCGCCAGATGGGCTTGGCCGAACCCGCATTGACGCTGGAAATCCGCATCGGCAGTTCGTGGGAGATTCTCGACATTTTCGAGAGCGGCGCGTTGGATGCGGCCATCGTGCTGCGCCACGACAACCGTCGCACCGATGGTGAAGTCCTCATGGAAGAACCGTTCGGCTGGATGGCCGCGCCCGACTTCGAGCACCGCGCCGGCGAGCCCATTCGCTTGGCGAATCAAGCGGACACATGCCGCATACGCCAGATGGCAGTCGCCACGCTGGAAGGCGCGGGCATTGCCTGGCAGGAGGTATTTGTGGGCGGCGGCGTGGCCACCATCGGCGCAGCCGCTGCAGCAGGCCTGGCCGTGGCTGCACTCAGCCGCCGCGTGGCGCCGCCCGGCACGGTGGACATGGGCGCTGCGCTCGGCCTGCCTCCGCTTCCACCACGCAGCGTGGTACTGCATTCGCGCTTGACCGATCCTGTGGCAAAAAAGGCGCTGCGCACGTTCGCTTCCGCCCTCCGGGCGTCGGCCGGGCGATAGCCCTGCGCGCAGATTTGCGCAATCGCTGCACCGCGCAGCGCCTGCGGGGCGACTATGCTTTGCCCCATGAAACCGCGCACTGAACACGACTATCACCGCCGCATCGCCCGCGTGATCGAGGCGATCCTGGCCGACCCTGCCGCCCCGCACACGGTGCAGAGCCTGGCGGCGGTAGCGCACCTGTCGCCGTTTCACTTTCATCGCATCTACCGGGCGCTCACCGGCGAAGGCGTGTTCGAGACCGTCCAGCGCATGCGGCTGGCGCAGGCCGCGCACCGTTTGAGCGGCGCAGAAGATTCCGTCACCGATGTCGCACTCAATGTCGGCTATGGCAGCCCGCAGGCCTTCGCCCGCGCTTTCCGTGAATTCACCGGCGTAAGCCCGCGCGCGTTCCAGACCCGGCAGCAGGCACTGAATGTGCGCAGCACCGAGACCGCAGACCTGCCGCCCATCGAACTGATCGAACAGCCGCCTCTGCACGCGCTCTGCCTGCGCCACGACGGCCCCGTTGCGACCATTCGCCAGACGTTTGTCATGCTGCGGCAACTGCTCGGCATCGATATGGAGTCGGCAGATGCGCCTGACCGCATTGGCATCTGCTATGGCGATCCGGAAACGCCGGGCTCGTTCGAATACTTCGCGGGCGTGATCCTCGATACGCCGCGCGCAATCACCGGCCGCCTGCAACCGATGCGCATCGAAGGCGGCCTCTACGCCTGCCACCGGCTGATCGGCCCTTACGCGCTGATCGCGCCCACCATGCAGGCGCTCTACGGCGGCTGCCTCCCGAGCTACGGCTTCGAACCAGACGACCGCCCGGCGCTTGAGCTGTATCGCAGCCCCGGGCGACATCGCCCGCCGCGCGCCTGCGTGACCGACCTGATGATCCCCATCCGCAAGGAGTAAAGATGCTGCATCGTTGCCTTGCCGCCGCGCTGGCGGCCTTAGTCATGGGCGCCGCGTATGCCGGTGCCGCAGACGAGCCCGCTACGCCTTATCACGTGGGCGAAACCACCCGCGCGTTTCACCCGCAGGCTGAGCGCCATTGGCGCGGGGCGCGCACGCAGGCGCTCATCACCAACGTCTGGTATCCGATTGATATTTTCGTGCCGGAGGTTTCGCACAACATCGATGCGCCGGGCCGGTCGCCGTTCCGCATGCAGCCATCTGCGCGCGAGGCGCCCTTTGCGTCAACGCAGGGGCAATATCCGCTGCTTCTGCTTTCGCATGGCACGGGCGGCACGGCCGGAAGCCTCGATTGGATGGCCGCTGCCCTGGCCGCGCACGGCTACATCGTCGTGGGCGTGAACCATCCGGGCAACACGGCGCTGGAACCGCTAACGCGCGAAGGCTTCATGCTCTGGTGGGAGCGCGCCACCGATGTGAGCGAAGTGTTGGATGGCGTGCTCGCCGATCCCGTATTGGGCGCGCATGTCGATCGCACGCGCATCGGCGCCGTGGGCTTTTCGTTGGGCGGCTATACGGTGCTGGAACTGGCCGGCGCACGCACGGATGTCGCGGCCTTCATGGCGTTCTGCGGCTCGCCACAGGCAGACGCCATCTGCCATCCGCCGGAGATGGCCCGCGCGCAGATCAACCCGGCTGCCGACACAACGAGGTCACCGCAGACGGAAGCCTCCCTCGCCCGCTCCGGTGCGTCCTACCGCGACGCACGCATCAAAGCCGTCTTTGCGATGGCGCCCGCACTGGGCATGGCGATGGACGCGACGTCGCTTGGCAACATCAGCATCCCGGTCTCGCTGATGGCCGGAGACGCGGATGTCACCGTGCCCATCGACACCAACGTGCGACGCGTCGCCAAGATGCTGCCCAAGGCCGATCTGCTGCTGGTGCCGGGGGCGTCGCACTACACGTTCGTGGACGCGTGCCTGCCGGGTGCCGCACCCCATGTGCCGCTGCTGTGCAAGGATAACGCCGGCGTCGATCGCGATGCGGTGCATGCCCAGGCCGTGCGCCGGGCGCTGGATTTTTTCGCGGCGACGCTGCCCGGTCAGACCTGAGCGTCGCCCGCGATTCGGTGCAGATCGATTACTGCTTCTGCACCGCCACGCTGCCGATCGAATAGCCCGCGCCAAACGAGCAGATCATGCCCAGGTCACCCGACTTCAGGTCGGCACGATGACGGTGGAACGCAATGATGGAACCCGCCGATGCGGTGTTGGCGAACTCATCCAGAATGACCGGCGACTCGTCCGCCGATGCGTCGTGCCCAAGCAGGCGTTTGCCGATCAGCTGGTTCATCGCCAGGTTGGCCTGATGCAGCCAGAAGCGGCGCACGTCGGCCGGGGCGTGGCCCAGTTGCTGCAGATGGCCGGCAATGTGCTCGGCGGCCATCGGGCAGACTTCCTTGAAGACCTTGCGGCCTTCCTGGCGGAAGAGCTGATCGCGGTCGTCCGGGTTGCGGTCTTCGCTGCGCGAAAGGTAGCCGGCGTTGTTGCGGATGTTGTTGGAAAAGCTCGTCGCGCATTTGGTGCCGAGCACACGCCAGGCGTCGGCGGAGCGTGTGTCTTCCGCGCGCTCGACCAGCACGGCCGTGCACACGTCACCGAAGATGAAGTGGCAATCGCGGTCTTTCCAATCGAGGTGGCCGGAGGTGATTTCCGGGCTCACGACCAGCGCGGCGCGCGCCGTGCCGCTGCGCACGGCGTTGATGGCCTGCTCCAGCCCGAACGTGGCCGACGAGCACGCTACGTTCATGTCGAACGCATAACCGCCCGCGCCAATGCCGTTCTGAATTTCCACGCCCAACGCCGGATACGGGCGTTGGAAGTTGGACGTCGCGCAGAGCAGCATGTCGACGTCGGCGGCGTCGCGGCCGGCAGCGGCCAATGCATCGCGCGCGGCGGCCACGCCAATCTCTGCTTGCAGCGATAGCGCATCGTCCGGGCGCGGCGTCAGATGCGGGCGCATGCGCGTCGGGTCCAGCACGCCGGCCTTGTCGATCACGTAGCGCTGTCGAATACCCGAAGCCTTCTCGATGAACTCCGCCGACGATTCCGCCAGCGCCGTTAGCTCGCCCGCCGCAATCGCCGCGGCATGCTGCGCGTTGTAGCGCTGGGTGTAGGCGTTGTAGGAGGCGACCAGCTCCTCGTTCGTGATGACCTCGGGCGCGACCCACAGGCCCGTGCCGCTGATGACGACGTCGTGCATACCCGGAATTTGTGAATTTTTCGTGGCGGCGACGATAGCACATCGGCCCGGCAATGCGGGTTGCGGGATGTGGTCGTTTACATCTAGTTTGGCCTTGCGCTGCCGCGCGCACATGGGCAGGCGGCCGCTCGCGACTCCGCGCCTGAGCGGAAAACAATGCGTTACGCTAGCCGCCATCCCCGAACTTTGCAGGAAACCCGCATGCCTATGCTCAGCCCCTCCCGACTTGCCCAAGCGTGCGTGGCCGTCGGTGCCGCCCTCGTCACCACGCTGGCGCTGGCCCATCCGAAGCTGCTCTCGGCCAATCCCGCCGACAAATCCACGGGCCCGGCGCCGGCCCAGATTGCGCTCCATTTCTCGGAAAAACTGGTTGCACAGTTCTGCGACGCCACGCTTGTCATGACGGCAGCATCCGGGCCCACCAATGTGGCCGCCAAGGTTGCCACCAGCAGCGACGGGCGCACGCTGACCGTAACGCCCACGCAGCAGCTCGCGCCTGGGGCGTATCGCGTTGACTGGCACGTTGTGGCCGCAGACACGCACCGCGTGGCCGGCAACCTGACGTTCCAGGTGAAGTAACGCGATGCCGGAGGACTGGCTGGCCATCACCCTGCGCCTTGCGCTGTATCTGGATTTGATGGTGCTCTTTGGCGTATCGATTTTCAGCCTTTACGCGCTTGGCCCAATCGATCCATCGTCGGGCATCTTTCGGCTGTACGGCAGGGTGGCGGAGGCAGCGGCGTTGGCCGGCATCGTGCTGTCGATCTGGGACGTGGTGGCGATGGCCGAGTCGATGACAGGCGCCACGCACTACAGCCAGTTGACCGGCCATGTCTTCGACATGATTTTGACCGGCACGGCAGTCGGTGCGGCATGGCTGGTGCGCATAGCGGTGCTTGCGGCCAGTCTCGTCGTAGGAATCGCATGGCGCCGAAATATGCGCCGCCAACGGATCGGGCTTGCGGCGTCGGGTGCCATCGCGCTGGCCACGCTTGCGTGGGCCGGGCACGGCGCCATGGACGACGGCGTGCGCGGCATGCTCCATCTCGCCGCCGACATCGCACATCTGCTCGCGGCTGGCACGTGGGTGGGAGCGCTGGTCGCCTTCGTGTTGCTGTCGTTGGCCGCGCGGGCCCGCACGCCGGATTCGGTGCAAACGCTCAGCCGTGCCTCCAACGGCTTCGCGATCATCGGCACGTGCATCGTGGGGATGTTGATCGCCACGGGTGTCGTCAACTACGCGCTTATCGCCGGCCCAACGTTCGATGCGCTCTTCACCACGCCGTATGGATGGTTGCTGCTTGGCAAGCTCACGCTGTTTGTGTTGATGCTCGCGCTGGCGGCAGGCAATCGCTATCGGCTGAGCCCGGGGCTTGCGGCCGCCCTCCGCACGGGCGATTCCACGGGCGCAGTGAAGGCGCTGCATAGAAGCCTGCAGGCGGAGACCTGCCTTGCCATGCTCATCCTCGTGCTTGTGGCTTGGCTGGGCTTGCTTTCGCCGGTGCCTGCTTAGCGGCCCGCGCGGTCAACAAAACAAAACGGGTGACAGCGCCGCGCCATCACCCGTTCGTTGTTGCGTACCGCCGGCGCGGCGCTTACTTGTTCGCCGCAAGCTCCATGATCATGCGCGACAGCAGATAGAGACGCGGCACGACGCTCTCCACTTCTGCGTATTCCTCCGGCGTGTGGATGCCGCCGCCGACAATCCCGAAACCATCGAGCGTGGGCGTGCCGACACCCGCCGACAGGCTGGAATCGGCCGCGCCGCCGCTACCCTCGAGCGTGAGCTTGCGGCCGATCTCGCCGTAGATGGCTTGCGCCTTGGCGGCCAGTTGGTCGGACGCTGCATTGCGCGGCATCGGGGGGAAGCTGCGCACCAGCGAGGTCTTCACTTCCGTCTCGGCGATCAGCTTGTTGGCCGACACGCGCGTCAGATCGCGCTCCACGCGGTCGAATTCCTCCGGCACAGCCACGCGCACGTCTGCATAGGCCGTTGCATGGTCGGGAATGACGTTGGTTGCGTCGCCCGCCTTGAGCACCGTCACGTTGAAGGTTGTCTGCTTGGCGCTGTCGCCCAGCTTGCCGACTTGCAGCACCTGGTGCGCCAGTTCGTTTGCGGCGTTGCGACCCGACTCGGGTGCCACACCGGCGTGCGCGGCCTTGCCTTTGATGTCGATCTCCGCCGTGCCGCTGCCCTTGCGCCACACGACCAGGCCATCCGCGGGCCGGCCGGGCTCCAGGTTGAGCGTCACGTCATGCTGCTTGGCCTCGCGCTCGATCAACGCGCGCGTGCCCTTTGAGCCGGTTTCCTCGTTGGTGTTGAGCAGCAGCGTGACTTGCCCGTACTGCTTGAAGTCGAGCTGCTGAAGAATCTTCATCGCGTACAAACCCGCCACCACGCCTCCCTTGTCGTCCATCACGCCGGGGCCGTAGGCGCGCTTGTCCTTGATGGTGAACGGCTTGGCGCGGGCCGTGCCGTCCTTGAAGACGGTGTCCATGTGGGCCATCAACAGAATGCGCGTTTTGCCAGTGCCCTTCCAGGTGGCGAGGATGTTGTTGCCGACTGCTGGCGCGGCGGACACCGTTTCCACCTGGGCGCCGGCCTTGCGCAGTTCGTCGGTGACGATGCTGCCCATCTGGCTGAGCCCGGCTTCGTTGCCCGTTCCCGAATCGATATTCACCAAGCGCTCAAGCAGGTGCAGTGCGTCGCCACGGTAACCCTCTGCGGCGGACAGCACCTTGGGATTGGCATCGGCAGCGCAGGACAGCCCTGAGGCACACAGCAGCAGCGCAGCAACGGCAAGGCGGGATGGTTTCATACGGGACCTTTGTAGCGGAGTGACAAAACGGCCATTACACACAAGATCGGTGCTTGCGGGGGCAGTGATGTTGCGCGAGGCGCACGGGTGTCACCCGCAGCTTGTCCTGGCAGACAAGTCATGCAGGGGCGGCGGGTGGCACGATCAAGCACTGGCGTAACTATTCATTACATGCATTACCGGTCATTCAAAGAATAAATTTCACAAATAATGCACGCCCCGCTAATCTGATCCCCTTTGATTTGGCGAGCAGACGATGGCGGAGCTTTATCTCGTACGGCACGGACAAGCCTCGTTTGGCGCGGCAGATTACGACCGGCTCTCCGAGCGCGGCGAGCAGCAGAGCGTCTGGCTCGGCGAATATTTCGCGCGGCAGGACATTGTTTTTGATCGCGTCATCTGCGGCACATTGCGCCGCCATGAGCAGACCGTCGACGGTATCCTGCGAGGCATGGGCGTTTCGGGCGCGGCGTATGAGCAGCACGCCGGGCTGAACGAATACGACTTCCAGGGGCTCTTTGCCGCGCTCGGCGAAGATTTTCCGGAGCTGACGCAACTGGCTTCGGGCTCGATGCGCGATCACTACCGGGCGCTCAAGCAGGTGCTGCATCTGTGGTCGGACGACAAGATTCGCGGTCCGCTGCCCGAGACCTGGGCCGCCTTCCAGCAGCGCGTAGGCGACGCGCGCGCGGCCATCCAGGCTGGCGGCGGGCAGCGTGTGCTGGCGGTCAGTTCCGGCGGCCCCATTGCAGTGACCGCGCAGCAGGTGCTGGCCGCTCCGCCCACCAGCGCCATTGCGTTGAACCTGCAGATCCGCAACAGCAGCGTCTCGCAGTATTTCTTCAACGCTGAATCGTTCCAGTTGGCCACTTTCAACGGCGTCCCGCATCTGGACGACCCGGCGCGACGCGCATTCCAGACATACGGTTGATCGCCCAGGCGGACGACCAAAACACAAAACCATTGGAGGAGCACCCCATGAGCACGAACCTGTTCGACCTAACCGGAAAGATCGCCCTGGTCACTGGCGCCAGCCGCGGCATTGGCGAAGAGATTGCCAAGCTGCTTGCAGAACAAGGCGCGCACGTGATCGTGTCGAGCCGCAAGCTGGCCGACTGCGAAGTCGTGGCAGAACGCATCCGCGAAGCCGGCGGCAAAGCAGAAGCCCTCGCCTGCCACGTCGGCCGCATGGAAGACATTGCGGCGGCGTTCGACACCATCCGCCGCAAGCACGGCCGGCTCGACATCCTCATCAACAACGCGGCGGCAAACCCGCACTTCGGCCATATCCTCGACACAGATCTGGCGGCCTATGAGAAGACCGTGGAGGTGAATATCCGGGGCTACTTCTTCATGTCGGTCGAAGCCGGCAAGATGATGAAGGCGCAGGGCGGCGGCGCGATCGTCAATACCGCGTCGGTCAACGCGCTGCACCCGGGTGACAAGCAGGGCATCTACTCCATCACCAAGGCCGCCGTCGCGCACATGACGCGCGCCTTCGCCAAGGAATGCGGGCCGTTCGGCATTCGCGTCAATGCGCTGCTGCCGGGTCTGACCAAGACCAAGTTCGCAGGCGCCCTGTTTGAAGACAAGGCCACGTACGACCGCTGGATCAGCGAGATCCCGATGCGCCGCCACGCCGAGCCGCGCGAGATGGCCGGCACGGTGCTTTACCTCGTGTCTGATGCGGCGAGCTACACCAATGGCGAGTGCATCGTCGTCGATGGCGGCATGACGGTGTGACGCTGGCCCGGCCACGCGTAGCATCCAAGATGACGCCCCTACCCCACGCAACCACGGCGCGTGCCGACTTCGGCCGCGTGTCGGTGTTCTTCGGTGAGAAAAGCGGGAAATATCCCGACGGCAACCAGGTCGTCATCCGCGGCTCGGACACGTTGGCCGCGTTCGACACGCCGCTCGTCTCCAACCACATCGGCCCCGAGTTCGACGCGACCGAGCTGGTGGTAATGGGGCATGTGCATGAAGACCACATGGCTGGTCTGCATCGGCTGCCCCGCGCCACGGTGTACGTGCATGAAGCCGATCTGGCCGCCGTCCAAAGCTGGGACGGCATGGTCGCCACATACGGCCTGGACGATGCAACCGCCCTGGCCATGCTGGAGAAACTGCAGCGCGAGTTCTTTTACGCCCCCCGCCCCGATGCGCTGGGCTATGAAGACGGTGCGCGGTGGGACCTGGGCGATACGCACGTCCGCGCGTTTCACATGCCAGGCCACACCGCCGGCCACACGGTTCTGCTGGTCGAGCCCGAAGGCGTGGCGTTCATCGGCGACATCGACCTGACCGGCTTCGGCCCCTACTACGGCGACGCCTGCTCAAGCCTGCGTGATTTCCGCCGCAGTCTGGCGCGCCTGCCGGACATTCCGGCCAAGGTCTGGGTCACGTCGCACCATCGCGGCATCTACACGGACCGCGCGCACTTTCTGCGCGACTTGGCGGCGTATACGGCCAAGCTGGACGAACGCGAACAGCGTCTGCTGGCCATGCTGCGCGAATCCCCCAAGACACTGGCGCAATTGGTGGAGCAGCGCCTGCTGTATCCGCCGGGCTACGAGGCGTTGTGGGTCGTCAGCGCGGAAACCCGCACGATTTCCCAGCACCTGGCCGAACTGCAGGCAGATGGGCGGGTGCAGGTGGACGGATACGGCATGTACCGGGTCGACTGAGGCGCCCGTCGCGGTAGTGCGGCGCGACTGCAACATCGCCCTTGAAATCTGTGGATACCTGTATATATTTACAGTAACTGTAAATTTATACAGCACTCACCATGGACGACCTGATCCGCATCGAAAACGAGTACGACCGCCAGACGGTGCTCTGGCTGCGCGAGCGCCTGGGTGAACAGGCGCTGAACGAAGTCGTGTTGCGCATGAATGTGCGCGGGCGGCCGTATGCGTCGGAAGTCTGCCGCACGCTGGGCCTGACGCCGCCGCGCAAGCGGGCGACACCGCGTGCGCGACCATTCAACCGGGCCGTGGGCGAGGCCTATCTGGCCACCATTCGCGGCATCCTTGGCGGCGGGCACGCAGCGGCGTAAGCCGGCGTGCGCTAGTCCGCAAGCGTGGCGGCCGTCTCTTCGCGCAACCAGGCGAGCCACGCGCCGGCCGCGCTGTCGGCCGCAATAGGCGCATCGGCCAGCAGGTAGTAGGCCGACCCGTCGCGTCGAAAGCCGTCGGGCGCAATCAGCCGCCCATCTTTCAGGTCATCACCAGCCATCAGCTTCGACGCGATGGCGGTGCCCTGCCCCGCCAGGGCCGCCTGCAAGCTCAGATAGAAATGTTCGTAGCGCGCCTCGGGCAACCGACCGCGCGGCCGTGCCGTGCTGCTGGCCCGCCACCACGCCTGCCATGCATCTGGGCGCGTGGCGGTATGCAGCAGCCGTCGGCGCGCGGCGATATCCGCTTGCGGGGCGTGCACCGGGCCAATCCACTCATCGCAAATGGGCGCCGCATGCACGTGTGCGGGCCACGCAAAGTCATCACGGCGCAATGCGACGTCCACGCCCGTGCGGGCGAAATCGATGGGGCCGCCCGCAGCAAACAGATGCACCTGGATGGACGGATGCCGCGCCTGAAAACGCGACAGCCGCGGGATCAGCCACCGCATCGCCAGCGTCGGCTCGCACGATACGACCAGCGCTGAAGACGTGGCCCGACGAGCAATCTGGTCGATGCTATCCGTGAGAATGGCGAACGCATCAGTCGCAGCCGCATGCAACTGTTCACCCGCAGGCGTCAGGAAGACCGCGCGGTTGCGCCGCTCAAACAAATCCACCCCTAACGATGCTTCCAATAGCCGTATCTGTCGGCTTACAGCGCCATGCGTAACGTGCAATTCTTGCGCCGCACGCACGAAGCTGCCATGCCGGGCAGCAGCTTCAAACACGCGCAGAGTATTCAGCGGAGGCAGCGCCATCTGTCAGTTTTTCTCACCGAAAGACGGCATCATAAATCGATTTTCGGCGATGGCGGAGGCATCCAGAATCGGCGCATCCTCACTTTGCGATTGCGCCCGTCATGACCGAACTTTTTGCTATTGCCCTCATCACCATCCTGGCCGTCATCAGTCCGGGCGCGGACTTTGCCATGGTCACGCGCAACAGCCTGCTGCATGGGCGCCGCGCCGGCGTGCTCTGCGCGCTGGGCATTGCGCTGGGCGTACAGGTGCACGTGTTCTACACGATGTTCGGCGTGGGGCTGCTGATTGCGCATGCTCCGGCGCTTCTGCAGGGCATCAAGCTGATAGGCGCGGCGTACCTGGTGTGGATTGGCTGGAAGACACTGTCGGCCAAAGCGTTGCCCGGGGGCGAGACAGCCGCCCACGGTGCCGGCACCGCGCCGCTATCGACGCTCGCAGCGCTGCGCATGGGCTTTCTCACCAATGCCCTTAATCCAAAAACGACGCTGTTCGTGGTCAGCACGTACACGCAGGTTGTTCACGCTGGCACACCGCTGGTCGCGCAGTTTGGCTATGGCGTGTTCATGTCGGCGGCGCACGCGGTGTGGTTTGCGTTGGTGGCGGCGGTGTTTGCGTCAGGTGCGTTGCGACGTTCGCTGCTGGCACGGCAACGCATCGTAGACCGTGTGATCGGCGTGACCCTGATCGGGTTGGGATTGGCGCTAGGGCTCGCGCGGCTTGCGTGATGTCACGCAGAGCGGCCTGCCCGTGCCTGCGCCCATGCCGTCTGCCCCAGGTCTTCTGCTGCATTAACAGGCGTCAGCCCGTTTGAGACAGTGCCCTCGCGCCCTGCCCGTCGCCACGCGGCGATGGAGGCCATCGCGCAAACCCGCTGACTCGCAGCACAACCTCACACCTGGAGTGCAACCATGCAATGGAATCGCGCCTTCACTGACCTGATCCGCAACGGCCGAGCCGCTTACTGGGGCAACTGGACGCTGGCCCCCACCATCAAACCTGGCGCCGTGGGTTTTGTTTCGCCCGACTCCGGCGACTTCACGCCCGTCAAGCCGGAGACGCCGGGCGTGGCGATCAGCACGCGCACCGTACCGAACCAATGGAAGCTGTCGACCAACAACGTGCACCGCACCGAGAGCAACGTCAAACTCGACGGCTCGGTCACCGACCCGGACACGGGCACCAAAGTCAATGCCGGCGTAGAAGTGAAATGGGAGTTCTCGGCGGTCGGCTCGATCGCCTCGGAATTCGGCATTGCGTCCGAGTCGTACATCAACGACCTGACGCAGCTCACGCGGCCCGAAACGATCAAGTGGCTGGCCGAGCAGGCGCAGTCCGTCAGCATGGGCTCGGGCGGCAATATCGCGCAGGGCTTTGGCGTGGTGACCAGCGTGATCCTGGCCAACAGCGGGCTCAACGTGGGCTCGCAAGACAACAACTCGTCGTTCTCGATCACGGGCTCGGCGGGCGCCGTGCATGACATGCTGGGCAGCGCCACGGGCAAGGGGTCGTTCGTGTCGGTCAACCAGACCAAGAGCGTCGATCAGCACCTGTGGCCGTTCGAGCCGGGCAAGCAGGCGCCTGCGCCCATTCCGGTGGCTTACACGTTTGCTTCGTTCGACGGCAACCTGCTGATCCCGAACTGGATCACGCGTCTGGGCGGCTTCGAGATCTACTTCAACAACAAGCCGGGCTGCACCTACGTCACGCACATCCAGCTGCGCTACAACACGCCGCAAGGCCCGCGCAGCGACGAGTTTTCGCTCAGCGGCGGCATCTCCAAGACGGTCGCGAACATCCCGCTCAACGCCACCAATATCCGGGTGGACGTGAAGTTCCAGGGCGTGGTGAACAGCGACAACTACTCGTTCAGCTGGCCCAGCCCGCTAGGCCAATGGCTGACCGGCCGGCGCGAGATCGAGATGACCGGCGTGTGGCCGGGCCCGACCCACGCCATCGAGAAGTAACGCCGAAAGCAAAGCGGCGGATCGTCCGGGAGGGGACGTCCGCCGCGCTGCATCCGTATACGGGGTGTGTCGCGTTACGCCGCCTGTTGGCGCTTGCGTTCGATATCCGGCAGGAACACCGTCAGCAAACCGATGAGCGGCAGGAACGAGCAGAGGTGATAGACGTTGTAGATGTCGGTTGCGTCAGCCAGCTTGCCGAGCACCGCGGCGCCAATGCCGCCCAGCCCGAACGCGAACCCGAAGAACAGGCCCGACACCATCCCCACCTTGCCGGGAATCAGCTCCTGCGCATACACGAGGATGGCCGAGAACGCCGAGGCCAGCACCAGCCCGATGATCACCGTCAGCACGGCGGTCCAGAACAGGTTGGCGTACGGCAGCAACAGCGTGAACGGTGCTACGCCCAGGATCGACACCCAGATCACGACCTTGCGGCCCACGCGGTCACCAATCGGCCCGCCCACGATCGTGCCGACCGCCACCGAGAACAGGAAGAGGAACAGGAACAGCTGCGACGTCTGCGCCGACAGCTGGAACTTGGTGATCAGGAAAAACGTGTAATAGCTGTTCAGGCTCGCCAGGTAGAAGTACTTGGAGAACAGCAGCACGACCAGCAGCGTCATCGCAAACGCCACCTGCTTGCCGGACAGCTGAACCGCGGCATGCGCCCGGCCACCTGCCTTGCGGCCATGGCCCGCGGCGCGTTCACGCTTGTACCAGCCGCCCACGTGATAGAGCACGAAGATAGCGATCAGCGCCGCGATCGAAAACCACGCAAGGCTGTGCTGCCCATACGGCATGATGATGATTGCAGCCAGCAACGGACCCATCGCGCTGCCCACATTGCCGCCCACCTGGAACAACGACTGCGCCAGCCCATGACGGCCACCCGAGGCCATACGCGCCACGCGCGACGATTCCGGATGGAAGATCGACGAGCCCGTGCCCACCAGCGCCGCCGCCAGCAGCACCGTGCCAAAGTTGGGCGCCACCGACAGCAGCACCAGCCCCACCAGCGTAAAGCCCATGCCCACCGCCAGCGAATACGGCTTCGGATGCTTGTCGGTATACAGCCCGACCATCGGCTGCAGCAGCGACGCCGTGATCTGGTACGTAAGCGTGATCAGCCCAATCTGTGAAAAATCGAGGTGGAAGTTGCCCTTGAGCAGCGGATAGATCGCCAGGATCAACGACTGCATCATGTCGTTGAGGAAGTGCGCGAAGCTGATGGCGCCGATCACGCCAAAGCCGGTCTTGTCGGCCTGCGCGGCGGGGGCGGCCGATGCAGCGGCCGTGCCGTTTGCGGTGGTTTGCATGATGGTTTGAGGTAACGGTGTTGAGGCGAGGAAGCGCTCAATCTTGCGCCTAAACGGTGCAGGCGTGTTACCGCAAATTCGACAACGATTAACGCAAACCGGACAATTTACTGTTAGGGCAAAAGCGTCAGCCCGCGCGGCGCCGTTTCCACCCAGATACCGGCCATCTTCCCGCAAACCCTTGCCCAGCTTGCCCTGGCAGGCAGCTAACGTGTTAGCCATTTTCTCGCGCGGGGCTACTCCGTTCGGAGCATGGCCGCTCAGGAGACGCTTTCTATACTCGGCAGCATGGACTGCAGCACGACGCCAGAAACAAGCGCAAGGCGCCAGTGCCGACAGCCTGACGGAACCCGCTGCGTGACCAACTTCACACGCACAACGATCCGCAAACCGAACCGATGACCAGCATCGAGGATGCTGCACATCGGCCGACATGGGAGGGGAGCCATGATGATCCTGCTAACGGGAACGCTATGCCGCGCGATGGGAGACCTTTTCTATCAGGCCCTGCTCGACGACCGGGTCGTCTGCTGCTTCGTCACGTCCGAAGCCGTGGATGTCACTGGCAACGCCACGCGCCCGCCGCTCGCTTCGTCCCCCTGTACCGACCCTCGGCTCGCTGACGTCTCTCGGTCAGCGAGTTATTGCGCGCCCCTCGTCCCGTAGGGCGCGCTCTTTTCTGCCGATGCCGTCAGCGCGGGGGCGCTGGCGGGTCACCCCGCACCTCAACCCAAGAGATGGCTCAGCCGATCAGCCCGGCGTCCGTCAACTCACGCTTCATATAGGCATAAAGCACCGGCGCAGCAATCACGCCGCCCACGCCAAACAGCGCTTCCATCACGATCAGTGCGAGGATCAGCTCCCACGCGCGCGCATCGATGCGGCTGCCGATGATGCGTGCGTTCACGAAGTACTCCAGCTTGTGCACCACCACCAGAAAGATGAGCGATGCCACCGCAAGTTCCAATGAGGCGGTCACGCTCATCACCACGATGGCCGTGTTGGAGATGAGGTTGCCCGCCACAGGAATCAGCCCGGCCACAAAGGTCAGCAGGATTAGCGATTTGGAATACGGCACGTGCTGCCCGAACAGCGGCAGCGCGCCCAGCAGGTAGATGGCCGCGAGCGCCGTGTTGAGCGCCGAGATCTTGACCTGCGCAAACACCACCGCCTCGAATGCATCGGTCAACCGGCTCAGCCGGTTCACCAGTGCTGCGGCCAGCGGCTTGTGGTCCTCGGGATCAAGCGTATCCGACCAGGCCACCATCGCCCCCAGGATCAGCCCAACCAGCATCAATGCGCTTGCACGCAACCCGTCGATACCGAGGGTCGACACCTGATGGCCGTGCTCCTTGATCATCTGCACGAGCTGGACACGCAGTTCAGTCACCGATTGCGGAACGTAATCGACCACCGCCGCCGGCAAGGATTCCCGCAGGTTGTCGAGCACGTCGGCAATGCGCGTAAGCATGCCTTCGAGCCCATGCCCGTGCTCGACCAGGCGGCCGATCCCGATCCCAAGCCCAGCAAGAATGAGGGCGGCGATGACGAACACGCAGATCACCGCGACCGCCTTCGCGCGCCTGGATAGCCTGCTGCGCTCGCGCAAGCGCGCTTCCAGCTTGCGCGCCAATGCGTAGACGAGGAAACCGGCAATGGCAGCCGGCAACAGGTGCAGCCACAGCACGGCTGCAATCATGGCCGCCACCAACACATAGCTGACAGCATTGATGGGGCGAGTGTGTGCGTTGGAAGGAAGCTCGGGAGGCAGCATCGTCATGAAAACAGGCCAGCAGCAATGTTGATGGAGAGCGCGAGGATGCTCGTATTAAAGAAGAACGACAGCAGCGATTGCCCTAGCACCGCTCGCCGCATTGCACGCGAACGAATGCTGATATCGGCCGTCTGGCTGGCGACCGCGATCGTAAAGGAGAAGTAGAGGAAATCCCAGTAATCGGGGTCGAGCTGCTCGTCGGGAAACTGCAGCGGCGGCTCGTGGGGCGAACGGTAATACAGATGCGCGTAGTGCACCGTAAACATCATCGGCACCATGAGCCACGCGCCGAGCACCGTGATACCGGTGAACACGTAGTGCGACGTCTGCGCATGCCCCGCCGACTTGGCTGTCGCAAGCTCAAACGCAATTGCCACCATGCTGGCCACGACACCGAGGCAGACCACCGCCAGCACGGCCGACGTACGCTCGTCTTCACGGCGGGCGACGGCACGGATACGGCGTGGGTCTGCGCGCAGCATCATCACTGTGATCAGGATCAGGTACGCCCACACGGCGATATCCCAGCCGAGCAGCAGGCGCGTAAGCCACCCGTGCGCTGGCACAACAGCGACCGCAACAGCGCCCAGCGCAAACGCAGACAGCAGGCGCGGCCGTGTCGCCGCAAAGCGGGAAACCTGGGAAATCTCAGAGGACTTGTCTTGCGGGTTCACATGCGCCTCAGGTGCGTGCTCGGGATATTCACACAAGGCCGGCACCGCCAGCCGATGAGGCGACATGGTAGCCGCTTCAGCGCAGCATCAGGACGGCGAGAGCATTGAGGCAAACGAACGCTTGCAGCGTTCTTGCAGTCGCTCGTGCGTTGAGAGCTGCTCTGCGATGACGGTGGCCTCTGGATACACGCGGCACATACCGATCATGGCGGTCTCCAGCGACCCCTGCGAGCCGGCCTGGAACTGGAATTGCTCGAGCACCGTGTCATCGGCATCACGCACGGTAATCTGGAATGGGCCCGGCGTGACGGTCGCACAGCCAGCCAGCATGGCGGCCGAGGCCAGCGTAAGGCACAGAAGGGAGCGGGTCGGACGACGGAAACGGATCATCATGGCTTCCTGGTTGCGATGAGAGTGAGACGCCGCAATGGCGACTCGGTTCGAAATCATCGCGCTCCCCGGTGACACAAACAAAAACGCCCGCGGTGCGCGGGCGTCTTTTCGGGAGAAACCAGGCTCAGGCCAGTGCGCCTTCGGTGTACGGATCAAACTTGCTGCCAGCCTTGGCGCCTTCGGTATAGGTATCGAACTTACCGGCACGGGCCAGCGCGCCTTCGGTGTACGGATCGAACTTGCTGCCAACCTTGGCGCCTTCGGTATAGGTATCGAACTTGCCGGCACGGGCCAGTGCGCCTTCGGTGTACGGGTCGAACTTGCTGCCAGCCTTGGCGCCTTGGGTGTACGGATCGAACTTATCGCCAGCCTTGGCGCCTTGGGTGTACGAATCAAACTTGTCGCCAACCTTGGCGCCGTCCGAGTACACGTCGAAACGTTGGCTGACTTGCGCAGCACCTTGCGTGTACACGTCAAACTTGGCTGCTGCCAGGGCCGGCACAGTTGCCAGGGCGATCAGGGCAGCAATCAGGGTACGTTGGGCTTTCATGATGTCTTCTCCAGATGGGCGCAGCGCGTCGGGCAGGTGATCCGGGCATTTCCCGGATCTTCTTTTTCGCTGCGGCGCCGCATTCGATGGAGTCATCGTAGGCGAGCCTGTTCAGACAATAAATGTCGCGACAGACAATTTATTGTTGCGATATGTGAAATTGCGGGAAAACCCGCATCAACATTGGTTTTGCGGCCTGCAGCAAAGGCTGGCGGGTTAATTTGCGCAAAGTCAGAATGTGACTTTTTCACCCAAAGTCAGCGTTGTGCGGCTTTCGAACGAGTTTTATTGTTGCGCTCTGACGCATCGCGTCATGGTGTTGAGACCCACACAGATTGTCATTTCCCGATACAAACGCGCACAGGTTGGCGAAAGACTCTGTGTCACACTGCCCGGCATTCGCTTTCAAACCCATCCACGATGAAACACCTTCTGCTCGCTGTGTCCCTGCTTGGTGCTGCACTTCTTTCCGGCTGCGGCGTGGTGGCCGCGCCGTGCCGCGTGGCATCTGCGGGCCTGAAGATGGTGCCGCTGGTTGGGCATGTGGCGGCCGCGCCCACTGACGCCTGCGCCGACATCATCGATTGAGCGTCACCGGGCGAGGCAAAGCCAATATCTGCGTCTATTGAGGCTTCGCAGCCTCCTGCTGCTGAATCACCCAGTCCTGCAAGTCTTTCAGTTGCTGGGCGTTGCTGTGGAAAGCTTCGGCCTCGCGCTCGTGCTGGGCTTCAACGTCAGAGAGGACAACGCCACTGGCGGTTTCATCAAGGAGGCCGGCGGTGCTGGGAAGCTCGGCCCGGTTGGCGGTGTTCCACATGCCGACAAAGCGACCAGGGATGCGGCAAACAGCATCGTCGTGCACAACGATTTCATGGGGTACCTCACGGTCTCGGTAAAGGATGCGGTCTCGGAAGACGGTTTGGATGCGCGTCCGAGCCTGGGCGGCTTGATCAGCCACCTGGGCGCTGACGTTGGCCTGGCGGGTTTCTGTTTGCGCGGCGGCCACCTTGGCTTGCAACGCGTGGGATCGCTCGACCTGAAGCCGATGCAGATCGCCAGCCCCATAGCCGAGGCCAAAGGTGAGCACCAGCGCCAGGAAGGCGCCGGCCCAGAAGCGCAGGTCGAGCAGACTCATCACGCAGCCCCTCCAGTCAACACAGCGCGGGCGCGCAACCACAGCGCGCGCCGATCATCCAGGCCATTCGTGCCGCCATTGACGCGGCGCGTCAGTTGCGCGAAGGCGGCGTCGCTGTCCTGATCGGCAAAGCGGTTGAGCCCGTTGTTCAGCCAGAACCACGCGGCCGATGCCGTGGCGTGCGCGGGCGTCTCGAGCAGCTCGGGCTGCGCTTCTAGATCGAGGCCAAGCGCGATACCGCAGGCACGGTAGTTGGCGCGTCCGGTGATCTGAATGAGGCCGCGCCCGAGATAGCGCTTGCCGTCACCGGGTTGCGTGTTGCCGAGATCGGAGCGCCCTTCATAGCCGCGCTGCGCAGGTGTCGGGCCCCACAGTTCGCGCACGTAACGCAGTTGCCCCGATTCGTGCCCGACCTGCGCAAGAAACGCGGCAATGCGTGCGGGCGTGTTGATGTGCCGGAACAGGAACACGTCGGCAAGAATGGGGGCGAACACATCGGCCCGCCCGCCGGCGCTGGGCATGACGGCACGCAGTTGCGCCGCGGTGAGAAGCGGTTCAGCCATGGTTTGCCTTGTGCAGGGATTCGCGCACGTCGTCGACGACCTCGGCGAGGTCGGCATCGCGCCGCTTGTTGATGAAGTTGAAGACCCAGCGCACGAACGCCCAGCCGGGCAGGCCGCAAACGAAATAGATGCCGCCGAGTGCCATGGCACCGTTGGCCGAGCCGATCCAATGCGCTACCCCGAAGTACTGGATGACGGTGGCGCCGCCGCCCACACTGGCGATGACGGTGGAGATAAGCGCAACGGCCCACTCTCCGCGGGCGCGAGGCAACGTCATCACCATGACGACAATGGTGGCGAGCACAGTCGCAGCAAAAGCCACGGCCGCGAACCCGCCAAGCGCCTTGAAGGCAGCAGCGCCCGCCACCCCCGCAACGGCGCTGCCGCTGATGGGTTCAGACATGGTTCCCCCGGAAATGAAAAAGCCCGCGCGAAGGCGGGCTGTGTTGCTGGGATGGCGGTGCTTACCAGTCGATGGCTTGCACCTCTTCAATACTGGTTGCGGCGTTGATCCTGGCGATCAGGTCGGCGTACTTCTGCTGCGCGGCGACGCGGTGGGCCAGCCAGTCGGCGTTGACTTGCTGGATTTGCGAGGCAGTGTGCGCGGTGAAGGACCAGGCATCGTTGTTGGCGCACCAGATGGGTGTTGTCCAGTTTGACGGTGCGACAGCCGAGGCGCTGACGGCGCTTTGGAGGTTGCGTTGGTCGTCGTCTTGGGATGGGTACGTGTGGGGTGTGCCGAGGGCGGATGAGGTGAAGCCGGTGGTGAGGGCCGAGGCGCAGGCGGTGCTGGCTTTGGTGGTTTGCAACGCTTTCGCTTGCGCCAGCAGTTCCTCATTCGTCGGCGGCAATGGTGCGACCAATGCACCGTTCACCACTGTGTAGCCAGGGTGGTTGATACAAGCGAGCCATTCGTCTTGCGTGATTTCGATGACATTGGTCATGCCATCGGGGACGGGGCTGTCGATGTTGTCGTAGTAGGCGGTGATGTGGCCTTGGGAGTCGTATGCTGCGAATTTGCGGGTCATGTTTTCAGTATCCAATTGCGATCCAATGAGTCGAAACCGAAACGGTCGACCGGCTTGTAAAACTTGATGGCCCATTGATCCAACAGGCCACGGCTGCGACTAAGCCGCTGCCAACTGTGTAATCGCCCGCAAATGCGACGGATGCAAACTTGTTCGGGAAAGCGATCGGCATCGTCACGGTTATGTCCGTGGATGCAGAGCCATTCGCATACCCCCATTGGATAATCAAACCACTTGGCAACTTCTGGTAACCGCTTGACTGCAATGAGTTCGAAAAGAGATTCGACGTCCGCAGCGTCTCAGTCCCAAGGTGGCCCCGCCAAATACCTCCATCGTTCACAAGCAGAACATCGCAACCGGCGCCAAGGGTATAGCTCGTATAGGCGCCGGAGTTATTGAACGCAATAGTGTCATTAGAACCTTGACGTTGAATCACCGCATTCATGACCGCCGGACTGGCGGAAACAAAGATCACTGCCCCCTTGGGGATGCTGGAACACAGTGGAAGTGTCGCAATCGCACCCGCACCAAGCTCGATACGCTTACCTACATCGGCCGGCGTCAGCGTCAAAACGCCCGTCGCGGCAACGCCGCGGTCTCCGGAGAAGCTCCCCAGCGCTTGCTGCACAAACGCTGTCGTAGCCAACTTCCCACTGCTATCAAACTGCGCCGGCGTTACCCCCGTCGTCAATGTCTGCCCTGCACTCACCCACCCATTCACCCCGTTCGACACAAACTGCACCGCCTCACCGGGATTCAGCGTGAGGCTATTGGCGCTGCTGCCTTGACCGAACGCGAGCGTATCCATGCCATTACGCGTGACAGTCGTCGAACCGCTCGTCTGCATGTACGTCACGCAGATGCTCGTGCCGTTCGGGCAGCTGGCTGCGGGCGGCAGCGTCATGGTCTGGCCGGTGGCCGTGACGTTGACCAGTGCGCCAAGCGCCGCCGTGGTAAGCGTGCTCGATGTGGCGACGTTCTGGATGCTGGAATAGCGCTCGCCGATGGCCGCCAGAAAGCCACCCGTTGGTGCCGTCGGCACGTTGGGATACGGGGCGATGCTGGCGTTCGTAATCGTGCTCTGCCCGTTGGCAACCGTGATGACGGCCAACCCTACGTAGCCCGCGGTAACAGCCGGCGTGGTCTGCGTGCCCGTAGATGCAGCGGTGCCGGCCACGAGTTGCAACGACACCTGCCCCGCCCGCGTCGTCGGCTGCGCATTGCCGCTGCCGCCCGGCCCGTTGAACGCTTGCGACGGGTTCGCGCTGTTGTAGTACGGCAGCACGACGTTGTTGACGTCGCTCTCAAGGTAAGCCGCCTGGATCAGGTAGTTCTGGCTGTAGCCGGATGTGGCAGGTGCCGTGAGGGTAAAAGACTGCGCATCCATCAAGATGCCTTGCTTCAGGATGCTGTGCGCAGTATCTTGCGGCAGCGCGCTGTACGGCGTGCCATCCACATTGGCGAGCTGGTAGATCTGCCCTGGGTTGACGGTCACGCTCATCGACGCGGGTGTGGTGGGCAAGCAGCCCAGGCCCGAGATGACGGTAGACGTGCCAAACAGATCGGCGCACAGCTTTGCCAACGCGATCATGGTCTGCCGGTTGGTGTTCAGCAGGTCCGTGGTTTGCGGCACTTGGCCGCTGTAGACAATCTGACGATCCAAGACTGTTCTCCAAAAGAAAAACCCGGCGTAGTGCCGGGCTGTCGGTGGTGAGAAAAAACGCGTGCGCAGCTAGGAGCTGATGCGCGTCCAGATGATGGAAGCGGCAGGACGCACAGATTCGATCGCGGCGTAGATGTCAGCGTCGGACACGGTGTTGCTGCTCATCGACGCGTCAACGTATTCGCCTTGCGACGGCGCGCTGTAGCCCGTGGTGACGATGCTGTAGCCGGCCACGTTCGGGATGCCACTGCCAAGCGGGCGATACGCCTGCACAAACGCCTGATACGTCAGCGAGACCTGCCCGTAAGCGCCGGCCATGCCGTAGCCGCTGTTCGGCGCATCGTAGGCGCCGCAGTCCGCGGGGCGGCTTGGTTCGATGATTGTCGGGGCACGTCCGGTCAGGTCGGTCAGCACGCGAATGATGGCGCCGCGCGTGCCGCGTTCACGAAACAGGTTGGCGACGATGTTTGCACGAAACGATGCGTTGGATTGCCCGGTCCTGCGCCGGATCGACAGGCCAAAGAAGTCGGCCGCAATCATGTCGAGCCAGCCATCGGTGGCGGTCAGAATGCGCGTCTGCTGCCTCGCATAGGCATACAGGTCGTAGACATAGGCGCCGCTGTATGCGAGGCCCTGCAGCAGCCCGTTGAGGATGGGCGACTGCGCCACATCACCAAACCAGCGCGGTAGATACCCGCGTATGCGCGTGAAGATGTCTTGTTGGTCACCGGTTGCCATTACGTCACCGTGATGGAGTTGGTTGTGGCTTTGATGACCTGCAGGCTGGTGGCCGGCAAATCCGCTGTGCTGCCGTTGAGCAATGTGCCCGTGACGTTGGTAACTGCAGGCGACGCGTCATACGCCACCTGCGCCAGCCGCGAATACGTCAAAGCTGTGCCCAGCGGCAAGCTGTTGATGTAGCTCAGCAAGGCCGCCTGCACTTGCAGCGCGACGGCCTGGTGCGTGTAGCCCGCAGCCGTGGTGATGCTCATGGAGACCGTGGCGTTAACGACGACAGGCCCGTACACATAGAACGTGCTCGTCACCGGGCGCACGGCATCCACGGCGTTGCTCACGCTGGCAAGCAGCGTTGACGTGGGCGAGCCCGTGCCGTCATCCACAATCACGATGAACGTGCCGTTCTGCGGCAAGCCGGCATAGGTCTGGTTCTCCAGGATCACATACGTCAGCCCCTGCTTGACGCTGGCGATGGCGGAGCCGATGGCCGTCCTGGTGGCCTTCGACAGACTCGCAACATAGGCGATGAAGCGCGAACGGAATGCGGTATCGGGCTCCGCATCCGCTCCGTTGACGAAGGCCGCGGCATTGCTCACCGTATCCACACCGGAGATCGCACCTACGATGGTGGACACCGCACCCGCCACCGCGTTGCCCGCCGCGCCTGGCGTGACCGCTTGCACTGGCACGCTCGCGCTGGCCGTGCCGGCTGCGATCACATAGCCCCCAAGTGCGGCGCTATAGGCGGGACTGGTCGTATCGACCACCACGTTGAACTGCTGCGTGCCATCGCCGGTCTGCACCACGGCTGTCAGCGGTACCAGCACCTGCTGCGTGACCGTGAAGCGCGAGAACGTGACGCTGCCCGTGGCCGGCACAGCGGCCAAGCGTGTCAAGCCGAAATCGGCCATCCACGTATCGAGATCGGCGCCGCTCGAGGTTGCCGCTCGTGTGATCGCCAGCACCTGCAGGATCAACCCTTGCAGCCACACCGTGACCGCCGCGTTGGCTTCAACGACGGCGCGCAGCACCGATCCGACGGTCAGGTCGACCAGCACCTTGGCGTAGCCCTGGATGGCCGCCACCTGGTTACGCACGAGCGTCACCCAGTCTTGCGTCTGAATGGACATATCACTTGCTCACATTGAATTGAAGGGACACCGGCTCACGTGTGACCGCGCTGCTGTACAGAACGCGCACGCTCACACCACCGGTGATGGCCGCGACATCCACCTGCGGCTCGGGATCTTGCGCAACGCCAGCTTCTTGCAGGATTTGCGAGCGGATCAGCCCGCGCAGCGCCGGCACGTCGAGCGTTTCGCCGATCTTCTGCGGCAGGCCCGCGCCGTAGTCGGTGTGGAAGATGTAGTCGCCAGGGTTGGTGACGAGGCGCCGCACGATGCGTTGCTGCGTACGCAGGTCAGCACTGGCCAGGCCAAGATCGCCAGTGGGCGAAACGGTCATGTCGCCCCCCACCCAGTGATTCACGTCATTCAGAAGTTGCTGCGTCATGCCACGCTCCCTGTATTGCCGGCCCCGGACTGCACACCGGTATGGCGATGCGTATCGTCGATCCGGTGTCCATTCGCCGAGACCTGACCGCTGAACTGCGTATTGCCGCTGATACTCATCGAGTTGCCGGTGCCGTTGTTGCCCGACACCGCCATGCCGGCTTGTCCGGTGATGGTTTGCGTGACCAGCAACGCGCCGTCGATCTGCACTGGGCCCTTGTGATTCCACTGCGCCGCCTGGCTGCTGAGCGTGCCCGCGCTGATGAGCGTGACCGTGCCGTCGTTGTGGAATTGCAGCTTGGAGCCCGACGCGTGCGTCAGGAAGAACTCGCCCGACTGCGCACCGGTCGGCCGCGCCTGATCGCTGAACAAACGCGCGCAGATGTAGCCGTTCTCGATGTCGCCGCCCAGGAACTGCACCTCCACCTGATCACCCGGGCTGACCGGCGCATCGATGCCCCAGCCATTGCCGACCCAGGCAGAGGCAACGGGCATCCAGCCTGTCAGCGAGCGCGCTGGGTCGGCGGGGTCTTCAGGTTGGAGGCGTACCCGCGCAGAGGCCGTCCCGGGGTCGTAGCTGGTGACGATGCCCATGCGGTTCTCTGCGCGATTCGACTGCGCCATCATCGCGGCGAGCACCATCTGGTTGCGAAGCTGTTGGATCATGTGCTCGTTCCCTTGTTGATGTTCTTGGCCGATATGTCCATCACATAGCCCTCGCTCAGGCTCATGCTGCGTGTGATGCTGTCGATGAGGTAGTCCTGATCGAAACCGGTGCCCGTACCTGCCAGCCGGAGCGTGTCGGTGGGCGTGAGGATTTGATCTGCAGGCAGGCGGGCGCGTAGCTTCATTTCGTGCTGTGCGACTTCGTCGTACTTCTGCTTGGCCAGGCGCTTGACTCCGGCCTGATCGAGTCCGTTGCGCTCGACGGTATGCGTCGGCTTCTGGCCCTGATCGCCACCTGGCGCATTTGTGTAGCGGGCGAAGAATCGCTTACCCTGCTTCGCATTCCATGAGCGCGCTTCGACCGTGACGCCTTTTGCAACCGTCAGATCGCGCGAAAGCTGCAGGGTTGCCATGTTTGCTTCCGCGTTGCCCCTCTCATCGCGCCCCCAGCGCAGCTCGTACGGTTCGGCTGCGGGCGCAGGACGCGGTTCGAAGTGCAGCGTCTTGCCAGTCACGTAACAGATAAACCCTTCAGCCCGAGCGAGCGCGGCCAGCAAATCCCACTCGGTTTGCTGATGCGTCAGGCTTACGTTGTCACGTGCGTAGGCTTTACCGATGCTCTGCTTGGTGACCGGACCTGCAACTTGCAGACCATGCTCGGCTGCCAGCTTTGCTGCCACGCTTGAGGCTGTCAGGTTCTGGAACTGCAACGTCACCTTCTCATCGATAAACAGCGCCGTCAGATCCCGGCCGCTCAGCGTAAGTTGAGCCGAAACCGGATCCAGTTCAACGCTGTCCACACGGCCATAGATCAGACTTTCAAGATCGGCCTCGTCGTACTGGCTAGGATTCGACGGAAAGCCAGCAAAGATCTCGACCAGCAATTCAAGCTGACTGGAGAACCAGTTCGCGTCGCGATCTGGCGGCAAGACAGCCGTTGCGAGAGTGACCAGGAACGTGTCCGCCTGCTCGTACGAATTGCTCAGGACCGACCAACTCACACAGGCCGGAATGCGCTCGCCGCCCACCTTTACGATCGATCGCGGCTGCCGCACACCGGCTATCACGGGTAGCTTGTTCAGGCTCATAAGAAAAAAGCCCCGCGTTGCGGGGCTGTCTGGTTGATGAAAGCGGCTCGCTAGGGCTTTGGCAAGCCGCCGGCACGGTCCTTGTTGGGTGGCACGATCAGGTTCTTCACCCCTTGCACAAGCGGGTCCCACATGAGATCCGGGTTCGCCTTTGCAAGGCTCGTCCACGCCATCGCGTCGTTGTATTCCTTGGCCGCCATCTTCATGAGATCGCCACCAACCGTCACCACATGCTTGGCGCTCTTGTAGACCGACTCGATGTTCTTCTGCATTCGGCCGGCAACGCGGTCAAGCTGAACCAGCACCGGAAGGTTCAATGCGGAAGTCACTTGGCCAGCCAACTTTTCCACTTGCTGCGATACGGGGTTATTCGGCAAGATGCCGCCCAGCGTCGTGACCTGTTTCAGCGTGGTGTTGGCTGATGCGATCAGGGCTTGAGCGCGATCACGCACCGCCGTTACTTGCTGCAGAACGCTGCTCAGGGTTGACTGCGCCGCGTTGGCAAAACTCGCTACGGTGTCGATCGCTGAATTGGCCGAATCGATCAGACCAGACAGCGTGCCGTCGCCAATCGCACTGCCCATGTCCGTCACGGCCGCGGCATCGCTCTTGATCTGTCCATCGATGCTCTGGTCTGCATCACCGCCTGCAAATTTCGACAGATCACTCGCCACTTCGCAGGTGATCTTGTACGGGATCTTGTAGGCGCGCTGAAAATCCGCTCGAAAGTCGCGAATGACGACGGCGTAGTAGATTTCGGACCACTGCAGCAACAACGAGGCGCCGCGTTCGCGCATGTCGTCCAACTGGCGCGCGCGCGCCAACGCATCCTTGCCGAGGAGCCACCCGGACCATTCGACTGGGCCGCAGAATGCCCCCATCGAATCGATCACACGCGTGCCACCCACCAAGTCATGCATGGCAAGTTTCTGCGTCCCTCCAAACGGGATGCTTTCGGGTACTTCCAAATCCTTGAACTGGAAACTTCCGAGTTTGAGAACGAAGTCGGGCATGGTGATCAGAGTCCGGATGGCATGAGATTCATGCGAGAGTTGAAGTCTCGTGCGCCAGTCTGCGGGCGAGCCAGATTTGACTGGAGGTGGTCAAACACAACGTCAGCCAGCAGCCGACCATCCCTCAGAACCAGCTTGATGTCGGAGCGCTGCTCGGGTTGCGGCCCCGCAATAGAGCGTCTGAACCAAGCGCGCCCCAGCTCACCCGAATCCATGCGCTCCTGCGCTCCTGCACTTAGCTTCACGCCTCCACCTCGCTTCACCGAATCCAACTCGGCTTGCGTGTAACCGCCTGTGGCCGCCAGCTTCGTTCTATCCACTACAGTGATGAGGTCCCAAAGCTGGGACTTCTTGCCGCCTGTCATTGAGTGGATCACGGAGTCCGTGGGGGCGCGGAGCGCGGTACCGATTCCCCAACCGAACACACCGGCTCCGACGACGCGCGCAGCGGGGCCTGTTAGCAATCCTGCAGCCGCCCTCGTGAACGACGAGCCGAGAAATCCACGTCCTACCTGGCCGCCCAGCGTCGGCAAACTTGAAGCGGCTGATTTGATGAACTTCAACGCCGTGACAAACACCATGATGGCTGTTGTCACTCCGGGAAACTCCTGTGCAAGGTGTGTGATGTTGCCAATCAACCCATTGAACTTCTCCAATGCCGAGATCGCCAACGGCAGGATATGTTCGCCAAGCGCGATATTAAGGTTCACTTTCTTGGCTTCGTAGTCCTTGAGTTTCCCTTCGAACCCTTCGTTTTCTTTTTCGTAAAGCTTGGCACCCCCCGGGCCTGTACTGGTTTTCGCGAGGTACGACGCGGCTCGCTCCTTCTCGTGCTGAAGCTGCTCCAGGATGTTCTTCTCCCCCTTCATGCCGAGCATGCTGCCCAGCTTGGTGTTGAGACTGTCCCCGGTATATCCGCTCTTGCGCAACGCCGGCACGATCACATCCAACAAGTACTGAAGCGGATTCTTCGCGAAGTCTTCCGCTTCCTTGCCCTCCATTGCATCCACGCTGGTGATGCGTCCAGCCTTGTCGCGGTGCACCGCCTTCGGGTCAAGCAACTTCACGCGCTCCAGCTCATGCGCGACTGCAGCCGACATGCTTCCTGCCGCCCAGCCCTGTAGTGCGGAAATGGCATCAACGCCGGCCTTCGAGCCGCCATTGGCCTGCATGAACTGCTTCAGCCCGAACGCCGCAGCCTCAGCCGGCTTCAGTGCGCCGGACAACTTGCCTCCCTGCATCGCTTCGAGGTAGTCCTTCGGTAGCACACCGCCGCCACTGGCCATCGCCGTATTGACGAGCATGTTGAAGGTCTCTTCCACCTTCTTCGTATCGATCTTGCCGTCTCCGCCGATCACGCCGTCGCGCATCTGTGCAACCTTTAGCGCAGAGAGCGCCATGCTGTCCAGTTGCGTGCCGTCCTTGACGCCGGTTGCCGCGCCAAAGGCCGTCCTAGCCTGGGCCAGCAGTTTCGTCACGTCCTGCGCCTGAGCCGAGTTCTGCAGAATGGTCTGGGCTCCGCCAAAGAGCTGTCCGACATCCGTGAGCGACATGCCCTTGATGTCCAGCCCTCTGAGGAACTTCTCGTTCGCCGTTGCGGCGCCAGGGTCAAAGCGGCTGATACGCTCGAGTACTGCGTGGTATTTCGAAGCAGCATCCACCTGTTTGTCCCACATGTGGGCGGCCTCGTTGCCGGCCTTGAACAGGCCGCTGCCGAACTCCGTCAGCTTCTTGACCTTCTCCAGCCGGGTCTCCAACTTCTCCGCACTCTTGTTGACGGATTCAAACTGCGCGGCGATCGACAGCAACCCACGCGAAACGTTATCCACCAACGCAATCTGTATCCCAATCTTGTAAGCATCGAGGCTCATAGGAATCCTTGTTCGTCTGTTGAGGCCACCGATCTCACGTGTGCGCGTTTGCGGTGGGATCGATCGGGCGGCCCTCCAGCGCCGCCGTCACTGCATCGCCCACGCTCTTTTGCACTGCGTCGGCGTGCTCGCTCGCCACCACAGCCAGGAAGGGGTGCGGTGGCGTCTGCGCACTGCCTAGCTCCACGACGACAGCCTGGTTGGCGTTGGAGCCGATGGCCGCCTCCAACCCTTTAACCTCGCTGCCGATGGAATCACGCAGTGCATTCACGCGCGCCGCCTCGGTCATGCCAGCAGCCACTGCACTCTCCACGGCCTTGGCGCGCGCCGCCAGCTCCATTGCCGCAACGGCTGCAGCCAGCCCCTGCGACAACGCCTCCGGCAGCCGCGCCTCCAATTCGGTCAGGCGACGCACCATCTCAGTCAACGAGAGGTTCATTCGCGCTCCTTGAAAGACATCGTCCTCAGGTCGAACTCCGCGCCATGGAATTCGCTGCATTTGATGGCCATCGCCTGCCGCATGGTGTCGTCCAGTGAAAACGCCACGTCGAACGGAACACCGTTATGCACGAGCCACATTGCCTCGTGAAACGGGCCGTTCGTCAGGAGTTTTTTAGCTCGGACTCCGACGTGGCAACGTTGAGGAAGGTGGCCGCCACACCGCGCTGCGCAGCTTCATTGCCTTCGTCGCCCAGGCGTTGATACAGCGCACGCAACTGGGCTTCCGAGGCAGGCGTAGGCACCGGATCACCATCGATGGCGCAGACGAACTTCAGGTGCGCGACCTCGGCCAGGTAGAGCATGTTCAGCTCGCTGCCGCCCGCGGCCTTGGCAAAGTCGAGGTTCGCAAGCGGGCTCGGTTTGCGCAGCGTGATCTTGCGGCCCAGTGCATCGTCGACCACCGCTTCTTTCGCGGCGGCCTTGATGATCTGTTCAGACGGAGTGATGGTCACGTTGGTCATCAGGACACCTTGATGCGGCGCGAGGCCACGAAGTTGACGGATTGCTTGATGGTGGCATCGCCCGCGCGGTTGCCGGCATCGGCCAGCGTCATGAGCACACCGTCATAGCGGAACTGCGAGACCGAGCCATTGGCTTCCTGGATCGTTTCGTAGATCTGCGCGGGGGCTTCGTTCACGCCTGCGTAATAGCCCGCTTCGAGTTGCGCGAAGTAGTTGTCGAGCGTGGCGTCCTGGCGCTCTACGTCGAACGAACCTGACCAGCCGTCGAAGAAGCGCACATGGTCAGTAATACCGTCCAGGCGCTTGACGCGCACGTCGGTCACGTCCTGCTTGCTCTTGAAAGCCGTGATCTTGTTCGGTTGTAGCGTGCCGCTTGCGGTCTGGATGACGAGCGTGTAGTCGCGGCCGACGGAGTAGCCTTGAATCGGCATAACGTTCTCCAAAAGAAAAGGCCTCGTGTTATGCGAGGCCAGAAGGTTGATTGACAGGTATCGGGTGGATTACTGATTCGCGGTCGAAGTGCGGATCACCGTGGCTTGCGAGCCTTCCACGTTCACCAGGAACTTTTCGATGACCGACAGGTAGACCACCTTCACGTCGGCCTGCATGTAACCCAGCGCCACGCGGTTCATGGGGTTGTTGTTGGCATCGATCTGCACCGAGAACGCCGGGCCGCCATTGACCGCGCCGATCATCCCTTGCTGCTCCATCGAGCTGAGGAAGTTCGACAGCGTGGCCGCCGCCTGCGCGCGCACCGTGGCCGACTGCAGCTGGCCGACGTACTTGCCCATGCCCGCGTTGATCGTGCTGGCGATGTAGTTGGTCATGCGCGTGTAGTTATCGCCTTGCGTGAGCGCGTTCGAGCTGGTGTTGTGTCCCGCGCGGCAACCGAAGTACGCGCCGCCCGGCACCGGATTCGTCACAACGTCGATGCCCGCCTGGATCAGTGCCTGCAACTCGGCCGAGCTGTAACTCTGGTTCGCGAACGTCTTCTGCGTGCCCACCACGCCGTAGATCTGCTTGTTCAGGCTGCTGTTCTGCGGTGACAGGTTGGCCAGCAGGCCCGCGACAAACCCTTGCGGCGACACCAGGCGCGTCACACCGTTGACGGTATCGAGCCAGTACACCCAATCGCCAAACAGCAGCTTGAAGGCGTACGAATCGATGCCGGCAGTGCCCTTGGCCGTGACGGCGTTGGCGATGGTGTCACCGCTCGGGCCCGTGCCGATCATGTAGATGCCTTCGGACAGGCCAAACGCCACCTGCGTCGGCCAGGTCGTCGCATCGGCGCAGTCGGCCAGCATGGCGATCGACACGCCTTGGTTGCGCAGCGCGTACATGCCCTTGCGCGGTACGGAGTCCTGGCCGAGCAGCACAGCGCCGGTGATGGTGGTCGCGCCATCGGTGCCGCCCGCCAGTTGCAGCGTGGCAGCCGTCGGGGCGGTGGTGCTCGCGCCCGCGGTGGCAGTGATGATTTGCGAAGCGCCGCGCATCACGCTCACGCCGTTGTTGATGGCGTTGGCAATCGCGACCCACAACGCATTGCCGGTCTGGCCTGCACCGATGTTGTCGAACACTTCGGGAGCCAGCGTCGGAGCGGCCACGGTCACCTTCCACGTGTTGGCGGCCGAACCTGCCGCCAGCGCCACCGTGACGGTGTTGCCCAGCGAACCCGTGTACTTGGCGGTGAACGTCACGCCGTTGGTCTGGGCGATCACCGTGGCAGCGGTGTCGGTGCCGTCGGTCACGCGCACGCAGCGGAAGTTGTTGGCGCCCTGTTGCACTGCCACGGCCACCGCAGTGCCCATGTCGTAGGTGCGGTTCTGGATCACGCCGAACGTCTGCGCATACATGGCCATGTTGCCGATCAATGCCGGCGAGTTGACGGGACCCCAGCTGGCCGTGCCGACCACGCCGAGCACGTTGGTGGGAACGCCGTTGAGCAGGGTGACCTGCGGCGGAACAATCTGGACGTACAGGTCCGGAACGATGAGTGCAGTGGTATTGATGCTGCCCTGCTGGACGATCGGCATGCGTGCCTCCAAGTGAGAAAACAGAATGGCCGCACGAAGGCGGCCGGCAATAAAAAACCGCCCGAATGATTAGGGGCGGCGCGGTTGGTTGACTTCGATTACTGCACGATGGTCCGAACAGGAAACTGTGCGCCCATCGAGGCACCGGCCGTCACGTTCTCCACCCCCGTCGCAATCTGGTAGGCCATGTCGGTCACGATGGTTGCGTACTCCACGGCGTACCGCAGGTCCCGCCGGTAGATGCCATTGGTCAGATCGTCATGCTGATGGCCGCGCTTGTAGCGCAGCGCGGCGCCCTGGTCAGGCAACGTCAAGCGCACGATGCCCGAGAGCACCGAATCGACCTTGCCGGCAATGACGTCACGCGGCGCGGCGCCATTCGCCCACGTCGAGATCAGGAACGTGCGCTCTTGCCTGCGCGTCTCGCGCTGCACGGTGCCGACCCCACCCACGCGCGGCGAGATATACGTCGCATTCGGAATGGTGACCGACGTGCCAGCAGCCGTTGCCGGTTGATCGACCGCCACCAGCGCAGCGAGCGCCACCGCGATGCTGGCCGGCGTATCGCTGGCCTGCGCGGCGTAGGCATACGCCCGGCCATCCACGAGCAGCACAACGTTCTGCGGCGTGCTGACGGCGCCGTTCACCATGACGGTTTGTGCGGCCACGCTCAAAGCCAGCGTGTTGGTCGGCGATGCGGCCACGGTCCAGTCGGAGAACGCGGTGTTCGCATGCCGTTGATGACTCGTGGTCGGAAAGACCGAGACGTGCGCCTTGTTGGCCTGCAGGTCGGTCTTCAGTTGCGTCATGTTGGGCCAGCCGCTGTAGACCACCACCGGATTGCCCGTGATCGACGGCTGGCTGATTCCGTTCGGATAAACCACGCTGGTGACGAGCGTGACGAGTGCATTGGAAACATCGGAGAGATCTGCCATAGGACAAGCGCCTTCATCGATGCGCGCAGCAACGCGTGATCGATCGAGTGAGTTGCATCCAGGATTGAGACAGCCGCGAACGGTTCGTCACCGTGCAGTGACGTCGAGGCAGGTGTTGCGTGCAAGTGCATCAGTGAGCAAAGCGGAGAAACAAAAAAGCCCGCTGGGTGGCGGGCTTTTCTTCGCTACGTCTGCGCTTCGTCTGGGTAAGTCAATGCACCCCAGTGGGGTGCATGTCTCGGTCTGAACCGGTTACGCCGCGAGGGCAATCAAACATCTGGGAAACAGAATACGAAGGGGATATAAACGGTGCAAGGGGGCTGAAGAAAAAAATCAGAAAAATTTTCAGGCGGCCATCGGAGCCGCCGCTGCGGCCTTGGCTGCAGCACGCACGGCCTTCGTCATCTGCGCGCGAGCGACCTCCGAATCGATGACGTGCGACATGATCGACTGCGCCTTCGCAAGCCGCACCTTCCAGTGCTTGAGCGTATGCGGCGATGCGCCGTACTTGCGCACGAGAATGCGGCACACCATCTCTGCCGGCATGCGATGCACGTAGTGATACTGCAGTAGCCGCTTGGCCACGGGGTCGGCAATTTTCTGCCACGCCTGCTCCACCAGCCAGCCGTCATTCACGTCGATGCTGACGATGGCTTGCGGCGCGCCGCACTCTGCATCGCGCATGGCAACGGCCAAGCGTGCCCACGATGCGCAGTACTGCGGCTGCCAGCTCGGGTCACGCACGACGCGACTCCAGTTCTCCAAACGGTCTTCGATTCCCATGTCCCTTGTCCTCGTATGTCCAGTGCTTGTTGATAGCGATATCGGCGTGCGTCAATCGGCTTCGCGCTGCCGCCTTGCTCACTGCCGACAGCGCAAGAACGCGACGGCGCATGCGCCTATTGAAAGACGCGCGCCTGCGCGGGCGCCGCGCGCACCGACTGCACCCAGCGGCCTGTGACACCGCATTTGCGTTCCTCATCCAGCTCCAGCCGCTTGGCGGCGATCAATTCGCTGCGGCGCGCAGAGACGCTGGACTTCTCAATGCGCAGCGCCTGCGCGATTTCGGCAATCGTGGCGGTGCCGCTGCGTGCCACGTAGTCGGCAATACGATCGCACTGCAGCTTGGCCGTGGACGTGGTGCGACCACGTCGAAAAGCATCCATCGAAGTTTGGGTGACAGTCATGGAAAGAGGCTCCAGTCGGCGCGGGGTGGCGCGCGGATTGAACAAGATTCGGATCGGCCGCGGCGCCTCCAGCAAGCGGGAGGCCGGTCGATGCAGGGAAGTTTAGATTGTTCTAAACTGTTGCGTCAAGACACTTCTAATACACAAATTAGAAATTTCTTGCTCTAATGCGACCCATGGACATCTACGACAACCGCCGCCAGTGGCTGACCTACTGGATCCAGACCCTCGTCAACGGAGACCGCTCGGCGTTCGAGCGTCTGTACGGGTATTCGCGTTCGCAGGTGGCACAGTTTCTCTCGCGCACCTACCAGGATGGCCGCAGCATCGGCGACATTGCCGCGCGCCGCCTTGAGAAGAAGCTGGGGTTTGCCGACCGTGTGATGGACACGCCCTTCTCCGATGCCGCCGCGCATGCTGCAGGCGGCAGCGCTGGCGACGTGGTACGCACGAGCGCTGGCGCTTCGGCGCACAGCAAAGGCTTTCCCGCGCGCCCCATCACCACGTACAACAGCCTGGACGAACTGCCGAGCGAGACGACCATCCTGATCACGCATGTCGACGTGGCCCTTTCTGCCGGCAACGGGCGCGAAACCTGGCACGTTGAAGAGAAGGAACCGCTGCCGTTCCAGGCCGATTACGTCCGCCGGCTGGACGCCAGCCCCAAGCACCTCGTGGCGGTGAAGGTGCGCGGCGACAGCATGGAGCCGCGCCTCTTTGATGACGACACGGTGGTCGTCGATAAGGCGGACCGGCGCATCCCCACGGGCGGCGGTGTGTTCGCGCTGGTGTACTGTGGCGAGATGCTGGTGAAGCGGTTGTTCCGCCTGCCCGACGGCTCGATCCGGGTGGTCAGCGACAACAAGGAGAAGCACGATCCGTTCATCGTGGCACCCGAGCAGCTCGAACACATCGACATCGTCGGCCGGGTCAAGTACCGGTCAGGCATGGGCGATTTCTGAGCGCGCCCAACGTCGACTTCTCAACACACAAGCCCGCTTCGGCGGGTTTTTTCGCCCCAAATCGCAGCATTCTAAACGCCGCCACTTAGACATTTCTTGACATAAAGTTAGAAATATCTAAAATACTGGGATGCGATGCGCTCAAGACAACGTCGCAGGGAGAGGGGAAGATGGTCGGCACGGCCTCAATCAAAAATGGGGCATGGCCCTGTGTAGCGTGAACCGCCACCTCCGGCGTCGCGCCTGGATGAGAGGCCGGCAGGTCGATCTGGTGATCGTGGTAGCGCTGTTTTGCGCGGCGTTGCGCGAGCTCGGGCGCCTGTTCTGACGCGGAGACCCTCATGAAGCACGAACCGAACGCCGATCCAAGGCCTGTGGCCAGCGGCAACACGGCCTTCGTCGACTGGTTGCTCATCATCGGGATGGGGCTATTTGCCGGCGGCGCGATGTATCTGGCCGTGCTCGTGCGCACGACCTACTAAACGCGCCGCGCTCAAACCAACTTAACGCGAACTGAATGACTGAAACTGAAACACTGAACCGTATTCTTGAAGCAACCCGCACGGCATGGGGCCTGCCGGCCCTGCGATGCGGCGCCGCTTCACTCACCTCTCAAGGCGCGCTGCATCAGCAAACAATCCAGCCAGCGTCCAAACTTGTAGCCCACCGCCTCCAGCACGCCCACCTCGCGAAACCCGCAGCGCGCGTGCAGCTTGGCTGACCCCGGGTTCTCGCTGCCGCCGCCCACCACCGCCACCATCTGCTTGAAACCGCGCGCCTGGCATTCACGGATGAGCGCCTCCAGCAGCAACGTCCCCACGCCCCGCCCCTGTGCAGCGCCGTCAAGGTAGATGGAGTCTTCGACCGTATGCCGATACGCTGGCCGCGCACGATGCGGCCCCGCATACGCGTAGCCAAGCAGCGCACCACCCGCTTCAGCCACTACGTAAGGCATGCCGGCGTCTTGTAGCGCGTGAAAGCGGCGCGTCATCTCGGCCAGATCGGGGGCGTCGATCTCAAAGCTGGCGGTGCCGGTCTGCACGTGATGTGCGTAGATGCCGACGATGGTCGGCAAATCCGCCACGGTAGCCGGACGAATAGCGATGGCACCAGATTCGTGCACGGAAACGGCAGCGTCGATGGGCATTGCAGAAGACATGGCGACAGGATTCAGAAGCGGTATGAAGCGTTCATTGTCACGCCAATTCCACACGAACCGCATATCGCCGAGCGCATTCCGGTGACATGGCTATCGGGCAGCGCCGGAATGCGGTAACTTGGCAGACGCTTTCGCCCCCGCCGCGCCCTTCCTGCCATGCATGACCTGTTTCCCCTGATCGCCGAATACGGCGCGTTTGCCGTGTTCCTCAATGTGCTGCTGACGCAAGCCGGCGCACCGCTGCCGGCCGTGCCGACACTGCTGGTGGCCGGTGCGCTCACGTTCCACGGGCCGCTCTACTTCATGGAGCTTGCGCCAGCCGCCGTGTCCGGCGCGCTGCTCGGCGACGGCCTGTGGTACTTCGCAGGCAAGCGCTATGGCCGGCACGTCATGGCATTGCTGTGCCGCGTGTCGCTGTCGCCCGATTCCTGCGTGCGGCGCACGCGCACACAGTTCGAGCGCTGGGGCGCGCCGATGCTGCTGATTGCGAAGTTCGTTCCGGGTTTGTCGACGGTATCGTCGGCGCTGCTGGGCACGATGCGCACACCGTTCAGCACGTTTGCGCTGTACAACCTGGTGGGCTCGGCAGTTTGGGCAACGCTCTGGCTGCTGCTGGGCCGCGTGGCGCATGACAGCATCGACCAGGCGCTGCGCCAGCTCGACCAGCTCGGCACGCGCGCCGTGTTGCTGATCGCATTGCTGGCCGCCGTGTATGTGGCGGCGCGCTGGCTGCAGCGCTGGCGCTTTCGCAAGATGCTGGAGATGGCGCGCATCTCGCCCGATGAGCTGCACGCGCTGATCGAATCGGGCGCGGCCCCCGTCATCATCGACGTGCGCGCCGACAGCTCGCGCATGCTGCAGCCGCAACGCATTCCGGGGGCGATGCTGTACGACATGTCCACCAGCCACCGCGCGATCGAGATCGACGGCCCCGACCGCGAGATCATCATCTACTGCGCCTGCCCCAACGAGGCGTCTGCCGTGATGCTGGCACGCACGCTGATGGGACGTGGTTTCAAGCGCGTGCGTCCGCTACATGGCGGTATCGATGCATGGGTGGAGCGCGGCTACGGCGTGGAACACGTCGTATCGGTCACCCCCGCCACACTCGCAACGGCCGAGGCGGGCGCCTGAAGCTCGCGACGCATGTGCGCCGCACCGACAAAGCGAGCGCACAAAAACAAAAAGCGCACCTCGCGGTGCGCTCTCCCGTAAGTACGGCAAACATGCGGTGCGCCAGCCCCCCGGCTCGGACACCCCGCATCGGTCCGTGTGCATCCGCCCGAGGACGGATGTGGCGAAATGATCCCCGTTTGATCCCTTCTTCGCCAGTCGGACTTGACCCCCTTGTTATTCATTCGCAACGCTGCCGCATCAAACGTATGCGCGGCGTGCTCACGTTGTTATTTCCCGTCCTTCTTTCGTTGCCTTGCGGCTGGCCATTTATGCATGGCACTCCTGCGTATTAACGGCAGAGTTGCACCGAACTTTAGACGCTGCGAGGCCAGCGTGCGGTCAAGCAAACGTGTCGATGGCGCCTTCGTGGGTGGACACACGGCGCGGTGCCAGCGCCAGCGCATCGGTGCGGTCTTGCGAGCCGCCGCCATAACGGCTGCCGCTATTCCCGTTGCCGGAACCGCCGCCCTGGCTTTGCGCCGACGAGCCTTGCGATGCGCTCTGCTGCTGGCTGAAGTCACCCGTGCTGACCGACGTTTGCGCAAGCTGCATCCCGCCTTGCTGCATGGCGTCGCGCAAGCGCGGCATGGCGTCCTGGACGAGTTCGGCCACGGCTTGGTGCTGGCAGACAAAGCTTGCGTTGACCGCGCCGTTGTCCACTTCCAGCTTCACGTGCATGCCGCCCAGCTCGGCCGGGTTCAACTGCAGCTCGGCTGACGATTGGCGATGCACCTGCATGAAGGCGAGCTGGCTGGCCATGCTCTGCGGCCACGCGGCATCGCCAAACGTGGGCAGCGTATGGATTTGCTGCGGCGTGATCGACGTTCCTGCTGCAGCGGTTGTGTTGGCGCCAGCCACCGCAAAAGTCGGTGCGGCCATGCCCGCGTCGCCATTGGCGCGCGACGGCACGCCCTGGAACTGCATTCCGCTGCCCTGCGCATTGGCCTGCGTGCCGGCGTTATCCGAATTGCCGGTGTTACCGCCATTGCTGGCGTGGCTGGCGGCATCGGTCACGGCGGCGGTTGCCGGTTGCGCGACGGTGCTGTGCGCATTCAGGTCGGTGCGGCGCGGCAAGCCGCGGTCGGCATTGGCGCCCTGTGCAGACGACGTGCTGCCGAGTTGGCGCACGGCAGCCGGCGTGTTGTCGGCAACGGCGCGCGTGCGGGCCATGGTCTGGGTCAGCGTGCCGCTGTCGGGCAGCGCGGTGGCGGGCGGCGTCGGCGTGTTTGCGGCGTTGGCTTTGGCGTCCTTGGCGGCGGGCAATCCGGCTTGGCCCGCTTGTGCCGTCGTAGCCGGGTCTGCGGCGCCCTGCGTACTGTTGGCAGCCGCAGTTGCGGCGGCCAGTGCGGCGGCGTCATTTGCGGACGATTTGCCAGCCGCCTGCGTCGTCGCGTCGGTATCGGCGGCGGGATTCGATTGGGCAGCGGGCTGGGCGATCGGCTGTTGGGCGGCAGCGGCTTGCTGTGCGGCCTGTCGTGCGGCCTCGATCTGGGCAGCCAGTTGTGCAGCGGGGTCAACCACGGCCTGCTGCGCAGCGGTATCGAGATCCTTTGCATTGGCAGGCTGCGCCGGCTTGGCGTTGGCCGTATCGGCGGTGGTGCTGGCCGGCGTGGTGACAGCCTGCACCGGCGCGTTGGCATCGGCCGGTTTGGCGTCCTGATCGGTGCGTGCGGCGCCGGTGCGTGCGACATCCTTGCGGGCGATATCGGCACGGCGGCTGGCATCGTCGGCGGTGGATTGTGCGTCGGCGCGTCGGCGCGCGGCGTCTTGGGCCAGGCGGTCCGACAACAGGTTGCCGAAGGTATCGGTGCCCGACGAAGAGGCCTGTGTCTTATCGGCGGCGGCAGTATTGCCGGCCGCCAGCATGGCGCCCAGGTCTTTGGCAGCGGCGTTGGGGGTGGCACTCAAGCCCACGTTGACTCCATCTTGCGACTGCGTGTTCGCGTTGGTCTTCAATTGCCGCCCTGTGCCGCACGCATGCGGATCACCTTGGCGGCGTGTTCGTCGTTGTCGCGCTGGGCACGGCGTTCTTCGTCCAGGCGCTGCTCTTCAATGTGGCGCTGGCGCAGGATGCCGAACGACTGCTCGCGGCGCTGCTTTTCGAGCCAGTTGGCACGGCTCATCGCAAGCTGCTGCTCGAGCGCGTTGATGGTGCCCTTCTGCTGGTGCACGGCATTGCCCAGGCGGTCGATAAAGGCCGCGTAGTTGCGCAAGCGCGTGACGTCCATACCGCCTTCGGCGGTGCTCAGCATCTGCTGGTGGTAGTTGTTGCGGTAGTCGGACAGCAGGGCCAGCTTTTGCGTGGCGGCCTCGCGCGTGTTCATCAGGCGGCCGACTTCCTGCGTGGCTTTCTCGGTGTCCTTCTGCGCCAGTTCCAGCACGGTTTCGAGGCGGAACGGCTTGTTCATGGTGGTCATCGGTAGACCCTCCAGCTTCCCGTTACATCAACCCATCGGACGCAAACCCGGCGGCTTTAGCCTCCGGCTTGCGCAACGCTTGCGGCTTCACAGTGTCAAGCGGGCACATCACGCCAGCACTCCCTGCATCTTCTCCAGCGTGTGCTCGCGGCTTTCGTTCTCGAACATGCCCTGCTGCAGGAACGCTTCCATGTCGGGGTAGCGCGCGATGGCCTGGTCGGTCACCGGGTCGCTGCCACGCGCGTAGGCGCCCACGGCAATCAGGTCGCGGTTGCGCTGATAGCGGGCGTAGAGCTGCTTGAAGCGGCGGGCCGTGTCGAGCTGCTCGCGCGGCACGATGGCCGACATCACGCGGCTGATCGACTGTTCGATATCGATGGCGGGGTAGTGGCCCTGCTCGGCCAGCTTGCGCGAAAGCACGAAGTGGCCGTCCAAAATGGCCCGCGCCGCATCGGCAATCGGATCCTGCTGGTCATCGCCTTCGGCCAGCACGGTGTAAAACGCGGTGATGGAGCCGCCGCGCCCATTGGCATCCACCATGCCGTTGCCGGCACGCTCAACCAGCGCGGGCAGCTTGGCAAACGCCGAGGGCGGATAGCCCTTGGTGGCCGGCGGCTCGCCGATAGCCAGGGCGATCTCGCGCTGCGCCATCGCATAGCGCGTGAGTGAATCAACGATCAGCAGCACGTTGCAGCCGCGGTCGCGGAAGTACTCGGCAATCGTGTGGGCGTAAGCGGCGCCCTGCAAGCGCATCAGCGGCGAGGTGTCGGCCGGTGCGGCCACCACGGCCGAGCGTGCCATGCCTTCGTCGCCAAGAATCTCGTCAATGAATTCCTTTACTTCGCGGCCGCGCTCGCCGATCAGCCCTACCACCACCACGTCGGCTTCGGTGTAGCGGGCCATCATGCCCAGCAGCACGCTCTTACCCACGCCGGAGCCGGCGAACAGACCCAGACGCTGGCCCTGGCCGACGGTCAGCAGACCGTTGATGGCGCGCACGCCCACGTCGAGCACATGCTCGATCGGCTTGCGCTTGAGCGGGTTCAGCGGTGCCGGGTTCAATGTGCCCCAGGCCAGGTCTTCATGCGCGCCCAGCGGCCCCTTGCCGTCGAGCGGCTCGCCGTTGGCGTCCACCACACGGCCCAGCAGGCGCGGACCCACAGGCAGGAACTTGCTGTGTGAAATCGTCGGGTTGGCGCCGTCTTCGCTCGTCACCGGCAGGCGTTGCGGCTCCAGCGGGAACACGCGCGCGCCGGGCACCACGCCCACCAGATCCGTTTGCGGCATCAGGAAGGCGCGCTCTTCGGCAAAGCCCACCACTTCGGCCAGCACGTGCCTGCCGTGCGGCAGTTCCACGCGGCAGGCACTGCCCACCGGCAGCTTCAGGCCAACGGCTTCCATGACCAGGCCGGCCACACGCGTGAGCTTGCCGCACGTCACCACCGGGCGCGCCAGGCGCGCACGCTGCGCGGTCTGCTGCAGGTGGGCTTGCCACACGCGCAGGTTGGGATTGTTGGCGGCGGGCTGCACAGTCTCAGGCGACATGGAGTGCCCCTCCTGCAACGCGTTCGGCTTCCGAGCGTTCGCTGGCAAGCCATGCGGTATCGCGGCCCAGCGCGCGGGTCAATTCGGCCCAGCGGGTTTGCAGCGTGGCATCGGTTTCGCCAAAGCGGGTCTGCACGCGGCAGCCGCCGCGCTCGATGGCGGCATCGACGATGAGCGTCCAGCCGGCGGCGGCCAGCTCGGTGCCCAGCGTCTGGCGAATCAGTTCTGCGTCATCGGCATGCACGCGCAGCATGGCGGGCGCGGGTGCGGTCGGCGCATCGCCCAGTACTTCGCGAACCATCGGCAGGATGCGTTCGGGCTGCGCATGCAGCGCGCCGTGCAGAAACTGCTGCGCCAGTTGCAGCGCCAGATCGACCAGCTCTTCGGCAACGCTGCCGTTCAGTTGGTCGATCGCCTCGCGCACGGATTGCATGAGCGCGGCGATGTGTTTGGAATCTTCCTCGCCCTGGCGGCGGCCTTGTTCAAAGCCATCCTGAAAACCTTGCGCGAAACCATCGCGACGACCTTCGTCGCGGGCGGTGGCAAGCTCGGCGTCAAGCGCAGCCTGCCATTCCTCTTCGGAAATCGGCGGCTCTTCAGGCTCGGGCGGCGGAGGCGGCGGCGCGGCTGCAGCAGCAGCCTCTGCGGCCTGCCGCCGGAAGTCGGTCGGCTCCCACGCCTGGTATTCGACCAGCGTGTCGCGCAGGATGATCGGCGGACGCGGCATCTCAGCGCCCCATCACAGCAAAGCGGCCAGCACGGTCAGACATAAGCGTCCTCCGCCTTGCGGCCGATGGTGATCTCGCCTTCGTCGGCCAGACGGCGCGCCACAACCAGGATTTCCTTCTGCTGCGCTTCGACTTCCGACACCTTGACGGGGCCGAGCACTTCCAGCTCTTCCTTGAGCATCGTGCCGGCACGCTGCGACATGTTGGCGAACACCTTGTCGCGGAACTCCTGCTTGGCGCCCTTGAGGGCGACCACCAGAACGTCCTGGCTGATCTCGCGCAGCAGCGTCTGCAGCGCACGACCGTCCAGATCGATCAGGTTGTCGAACACAAACATCTTCTCGACGATGGCATCGGCCAGTTCCGGATCGCGCGAGCGCACGCCTTCGATGACGGAGCTTTCTACGGCGCTCGGCACCAGGTTGAGGATTTCCGCTGCCGTGAGCACGCCGCCCATCGCGTTCTTCTTGCGATGGTCGTTGCCTTGCAGCAGCTTGGTCAGCACGTCGTTCAGCTCGCGCAGGGCGCTGGGCTGAATGCCGTCGAGCGTGGCGATACGCAGGATGGTGTCGTTGCGCAGGCGCTCGGTGAAATAGGTCAGGATTTCCGAAGCCTGATCGCGATCCAGGTGGACCAGGATCGTGGCGATGATCTGCGGGTGTTCGTTGCGGATCAGCTCCGCCACCGACGATGCATCCATCCACTTGAGGCCTTCAATGCCGCTGGTGTCGCCGCCCGACAGAATGCGGTCGATGATGTTGGCGGCGCGGTCGTCGCCCAGTGCCTTGCGGAAGACGGTGCGGATGTACTCGTTCGAATCCACATCCAGCGGCAGGTCTTCGGCTTCGATGAAGAACGCGTCAAAGGCGTCGAGCACACGCTCGCGCGACACGTTCTTCAGCGCGGCCATGGTCGCGCCCAGCTTCTGCACTTCACGCGGGCCCAGGTGCTTGAGCACTTCGGCGGCTTCGCTTTCGCCCAGCGACATCATGAGGATGGCGCTGCGTTGGAGTCCTTCGGCGCTCATTCGTTACTCACCCATTGTTTGATGACGGCCGCGACTGCGCGCGGGTTGCTCTGCGCCACGCGGCGCATGGTCTCGAGCTTCTTCTCGAAGTCGTTGTTCTTGAGTTGCGGCAGCGCGTCCGGCAGCTCTTCGGAATCGGCGCCGGCAGCCGCCGGGCCTTCCAGCTCCGGCCCGGCCGAAGCCGCGGCACCGGTGATGATCGGGGCGTTCGGATCTTCGCCTTCGCGGCCAACAAAGGTGGGCGTGGCCGCCTCGTCCTTCTTGCCCATCGAGCGGATCGCCGGACGGATCACCGCGAACACCAGGATCAGGAAGCCGATTGCCAGCGCCAGATACTTGGCGGCCTGGATGGCGTACTGGATCATCTCCGGCTGCTTCCACAGCGGCAGGTCATCCTTGGCGATCGGCATCGAGCCCGAGAACTGGCTGTTGACCACGTTCACGGAGTCGCCACGCTTGGCGTCAAAGCCCACGGCATCCTTGACCAGCGCGTTGAGGTTGGCCATTTCGGCTTCCGACAACGGCTTCCAGGTCTTGCCGTCGCCACGGTAGTTGACCACCACGGCCACCGACAGGCGGCGCACGGTGCCCACTGCGGCGCGGGTGCGGCGCACGGTCTTGTCGACTTCGTAATTGGTCGTGGTGTCGCGGGTGCTCGACGAATTGCCGGTGGTTGTGCTGCCGCTCGTGTTGGCAGCCGCCGCTTGTTGCGGTTGGCCATTCGGGCCGTTTGCAGCCGGTTGCGACGCCGAGGCCGGAGCCGGTGCGGTCGGCAACATGCGCGGCGCGGTCGGCGGTTGGTTGGACAGCGCGCCCGGCACACCGCCCTGTGCGTCGGCCTTGTTCTGCGTGGCTTCAGCGGTGTGGGTGCTGCGCACGGCTGCGTTGGCCGGGTCCTGGTTCGGACGATACGTCTCGGCCATCTGCTCGGTGTTGTCCAGATCGACGTCGGCCGTCACCTGCGCACGCACGTTGTCTTCGCCCACCACGGGGCCGAGGATGGCTTCGATGCGCTTGATATAACCCTGCTCGACGTCGCGCACGTAGCTCAACTGCGTCGGGTCAAGGCCCGAGGCGTTGTCCTGGAACGACGACGACAGCAGGCGGCCCGATTGGTCGACCACCGTCACGTTGGCCAGCGGCAGGTTCGGCACGCTGCTCGACACCAGGTGGCCAATCGCCTGCACCTGCGAGCGGTCGAGCATGCGGCCCGGATACAGCTTGAGCAGCACCGACGCGCTGGGCTTGGCCTGCTCGCGCACGAACACCGACGGCTTGGTCATCGCCAGATGCACGCGGGCAGACTGCACCTCCTGCATGGCCTGGATGGTGCGGGCCAGCTCGCCTTCCAGGGCGCGCTGGTAATTGACTTGCTCGGCAAACTGGCTGGTGCCGAATTTCTGGTTCTCCATCAGCTCGAAACCGGCCTGGCCGCCCTTGGGCAGACCTTGCGAAGCGAGCTTCAGACGGGCTTCATGCACGCTCGTCTCGGGCACCATGATGGCGGTGCCGCCTTCGGCAAAGCGATACGGCACATTCATTTGCTGCAGCGCAGCGATGATCGCCCCGCCGTCGCTGTCGGACACATTGCTGTACAGGACGCGGTAGTCCGGAGCGCGGCTCCACAGCATCGCGGCGGCAATGACGGCCACCAGCGCGGCACCGCCGATCAGCAGCAGCAGTCGCGGCGACAGACGGCCGAGCGGGCCCAGGGCGCCCAGCGCACCTGCACCTCCCGCTTTCTGGCGCGTCATCGCGCCCTGGCCCACCGCCGGCATATCGACCGTACCGAGCGTGTCGGCGACAGCAACCGAATCGGCTGTCGTTGGCATCCCAAATCTCCTGACTGACTACGTTGCTTGAGCGCTCACCCAATGTCTGGGCATGGCTCCGTGGTTGCCATTATCGGCAGTGGGTGCGCAAGCAAATCGGCAAGAAGAGGGCCTTTTCCCGTTCTTTTGGGCGCTTGGGAACGGCGGCCGGGCGGCTACCTTTGCATCACCGTGGCGCCATAGCGACCAACCGGCCAGGGCGGAAAGCGCTCCAGGAATGCCGGCCCAGGCAGCTAATCAACAGCACCACAAGCAAGACAAAGAAAAGAGGAGCTTTTTTCACATGGATATTACGAACGCCAATTCAGTGGTCTCGCTGATGAACAGCGTGCTGGCGCCGTCCAGCACGGTGGGTGGCATTGGCGGGGGTGTCGGTTCGGCCACGGGGGACGGCGCCAAGGTCAGCGTTGACTTCGGGGCGGTGCTCAAGTCGTCGCTGGACCGGGTTGACGCGTCGCAGCAGAAGGCTGAATCCGTTTCGCGCAGCTTCGAAATGGGCAACAACGACGTGGATCTGCACGACGTGATGCTCTCGCTGCAGAAGGCCAACATCGACATGCAGACCGCGGTGCAGGTGCGCAACAAGTTCGTCTCGGCGTACCAGAGCATCATGAGCATGTCGATCTAACGTCACTTTTTCTACGCTTCTTTTTCTTCGCGCCGCATGTCCAAACACGCCAAGCACCACGCCAAGCCCGCCCGGGGCAGTCTTGCGCTGGTCGTCATCGCCCGCGACGAGGCCGCCTGCATCGAGCGCTGCCTGATGAGCGCCAAGCCGCACGTCGACCGCATGATCGTGCTGGATACCGGCTCGACCGACGACACCGTGGCGATCGCCAAGGCGTGCGGCGCGCAGGTGCACCATTTCACGTGGGTGGATGATTTTTCCGCCGCACGCAATGCCGCGCTGGCCGCCGCCAATGCGGACTGGAACCTCGTGCTGGACGCCGACGAGTGGATCGAGGCCGGCACGGAAGAGTTGCGCAACGCTTGCACCTTTGGCCCGCTGCTCGGCGTGGTTTGCATCCGGAGCGAATACGACATTTCCGGCCATGTGGAGCATTCCAATAGCTGGATCGCCCGCCTCTTGCCGCGCGGCGTGCGCTACAAGGGCCGCATCCACGAGCAACCGGTCGCAACTGCAGCCAACCTGCAGCGCGTGCGTCTGCCGCTCGTGATTGGCCACGACGGCTATATGAACGCCAAGCTGGACCAGAAGCGCGGGCGCAACCACACCCTGTTGCAACTGGAGTTGGCCGCGCATCCGGATGACCCGTATGTGCTTTACCAGCTCGGCAAAGATTTCGAGATCAACCAGAAAGACCCGGCCGAGGCCGCCGCGCATTACCAGCGCGCACTGGCAACGGCACCCAAGGCGGCGCCATATCGGCATGACCTGTGCATCTGCCTGCTGGCGTGTCTCTCCAAATCGAAGCAACTCGACGCGGCCATCACACTGGCGGGTGAATGGATGGAAGAGTGGTCCGGCTCGCCCGACTACTTCTACATGCTGGGCCACCTGATGTTCGAGGCAGCGGCGCAAGACCCCGCGCAGGCCGAGAAACAGTGGCTGCCAATGGCGGAAAACGCCTTCCTGAAGTGCCTGGAGATTGGCGAGCAGCCCAAGCTGGACGCTGCCGTGTTCGGGCGCGGCAGCTTTGCCGCCGCAAAGTACCTGGCGCTGACCTACCGCGCCCTGGCCGACACGCTGGCCATCAAGTCGAACCAATATTCGGACCTCGCGCGGCAGATGCAGGAACGCAGCGCAGCCGTCGCCGCATGAGCACGCAATCATGAAGACAGTCATCCTGGCCGGGGGCCTCGGCACGCGCATCAGCGAGGAATCGCACCTGCGGCCCAAGCCGATGATCGAGATTGGTGGCCGCCCGATCCTGTGGCACATCATGAAGATCTATGCCGCCCACGGCATCAACGATTTCATCATCTGCCTCGGTTACAAGGGCTACGTCATCAAGGAATACTTCGCCAATTACTTCCTGCACATGTCGGACGTGACGTTCGATATGTCGAAGAACGAAGTGACCGTGCACGAGCGCCACGCCGAGCCGTGGCGCATCACGCTGGTCGACACGGGCGAACAATCGCAGACCGGCGGGCGCCTGAAGCGCGTGGCCGCCTATCTGGACCCGAACGAGCCGTTCTGCTTCACCTACGGCGACGGCGTGTCTGACATCGACATCACGAGCAAGATCGCCTTCCACCGCGCACACGGCAAGATGGCCACCGTGACGGCCGTGCAGCCGCCGGGCCGCTACGGCATGCTCCAGCGCGACGGCGCACGCGTGACCGGCTTTACTGAAAAGCCACCCGGTGACGGCGGCAGTTGGATCAACGGCGGCTTCTTCGTGCTCAATCCATCGGTGATCGAATACATCGCGAGCGAAGACACGCCGTGGGAAGGCGCGCCAATGGCACGCCTGGCCGAGATGGGCGAACTGAACACATTCGAGCACCACGGCTTCTGGCAGCCGATGGACACGCTGCGCGACAAGAACAGTCTGGAAGCCCTTTGGCAGGCAGGGAGTGCACCATGGAAAAAGTGGTGACGCTCGACCCGCGTGCGTGGGCCGGCAAGCGCGTCTTCCTGACCGGGCATACCGGTTTCAAGGGCAGCTGGCTTGCGCTCTGGCTGCGCCAGCTTGGCGCCGAGGTGTACGGCTACAGCCTGGCACCGGAAACAACGCCGAATCTGTTCACCGCTGCTGACGTGGAACCCGCATTGGCCGGTCATACGCTGGCGGATATCCGCGATGCGGAGGCCCTGCGTACCGCGATGACAGCGGCGCGGCCCGATGTGGTGTTCCATCTCGCGGCGCAACCGCTGGTGCGTGCCTCGTACAACGACCCGGTTGGCACCTACGCCACCAATGTGATGGGCACCGTGAACGTGCTGGAAGCCGCGCGCGGCTGCACGAACCTGGCTGCCATCGTGGTGGCTACCACCGACAAGTGCTACGACAACCGCGAGTGGGCCTGGGGCTATCGCGAGACCGATGCACTCGGCGGCCATGACCCGTACAGCGCATCCAAGGCCTGTGCCGAACTCGTCGTCGCAAGCTACCGGCGCGCCTTCTTCGCCAACGGCCCGCTGCTGGCCACGGGCCGCGCAGGCAATGTGATCGGCGGCGGCGACTGGTCAGAAGACCGGCTCATCCCCGACGCCGAGCGCGCGATGCGTGCCGGTACCCCGCTGATCATCCGTTCGCCGCACGCTACGCGGCCGTGGCAGCACGTTCTGGATTGCCTGCATGGGTACCTGTTGCTCGCGCAACGGCTGCTGGCCGGTGACGCAGCCTGCGCCACCGCCTGGAACTTCGGCCCGGACAGCGCCGCCACGCGCACGGTCGAACAGGTCTTGCAAGGCTTGCAACAACATTGGCCCACGCTGATCTGGCAACTGGACGCCAATGCCGCCACCGGCAAGCACGAGGCCGGCATGTTGCATCTAGACGCGAGCCGGGCACGCCAGCAACTAGGCTGGCAGACAGCATGGCCGTTCGAGACCGCGCTGGAACAGACCGCCGCGTGGTATCGGCATCTGCATGAAAAGACAGCGGGCGCACGCGCGCTCTGTGACCAGCAGATCGACCGCTTTACCGCCGTCGCGTCTGCTGCCACATCCAGGAGCGCCGCATGAGCCGTTTCACCATCCAACCGACACCGCTGGCCGGCGTGGTTGAAATCACCCGCAAGGTCATGGGTGACCATCGCGGTTACTTCACGCGCTTCTTCTGTGCAGATGAACTCGCCGCCGCCGGCTTCGATAGCCCGATCGCGCAAATCAATCACTCGTATTCCGCCAAGCGCGGCACCGTGCGTGGGATGCACTTTCAATACCCGCCGCATGCCGAGATCAAGCTGGTGAGTTGCGTGCGCGGCCGTGTGTTCGACGTGGCCGTTGACCTGCGTGCGGGCTCGCCGACGTTCCTGCAATGGCATGCGGTGGAGTTGTCTGCCGAACGGCACAACAGCCTGCTGGTGCCGCGCGGGTTTGCCCACGGCTTCCAGGCGCTGGAAGACGATTGCGAACTGCTGTATCTGACCTCGACGCCATATGCACAAGCCGCTGAAGACGGGCTCAACCCGACCGACAGCCGCTTAGGCATCGCTTGGCCGCTCGACATGACCGAATGCTCCGACCGGGACCGCAACCATCCGCCGCTGACAGACGCGTTTGCGGGCATCACGCTGCGCGCCCTGAATCCTGAACTGCAGGAACAGCCATGACCCAAAAGATTCTGTACTCCAAGCCGTCGATCACCGAGCTGGAAGTCGAATACGCCACCGACGCCGCACGCAACGGCTGGGGCGACCAGTGCTACGCCTACATCAACCGCTTCGAAAAGCAGTTTGCCGCGTTTGTCGGCACGCAATACGCCATTGCCACATCAAGCTGCACCGGTGCCATGCACATGGGCCTGGCAGCGCTCGGCATCGGCGCCGGCGATGAGGTGATCCTGGCCGACACGAACTGGATCGCCACAGCGTCGCCCATCACCTACGTGGGCGCCACGCCGGTGTTTGTCGACATCCTGCCGGACACGTGGTGCCTGGACCCGGCGCTCGTGGAGGCGGCCATCACACCGCGCACGAAAGCGATCATTGCCACGCACCTCTACGGCAACCTATGCGAGATGGACCGCCTGCTGGACATCGGCAAGCGCCACGGCATTCCTGTCATCGAAGATGCAGCCGAGGCCATTGGCTCGCGCTGGCACGGGCATGCAACGGGCGCGCAAGGCATCTTCGGCACGTTCTCGTTCCATGGCACCAAGACCATGACGACGGGCGAAGGCGGCATGTTCGTCACGAACGACCGCGCGCTGTACGACCGCGTGATGACACTGAACAACCATGGCCGCGTGCCGGGCGGCAAGCAGTTCTGGTCCGACTTCATCGGCTTCAAGTACCGTATTTCCAACGTGCAGGCCGCCATCGGCTGCGCGCAGCTGGAGCGCATCGACGCACTGATTGCACGCAAGCGCGAGATCTTTGCCGAGTATCAGGCGCACCTTGGCGGCGTCGCCGGCCTTGCGCTGAACCCCGAGGCGCCCGGCACGCTCAACAGCTACTGGATGCCCACCGTGGTGTTTGACGAAGCGCTGGGCATTACGCGCGATGGCCTGTTGGCTGCGTTCTCGCGCCGCGGCATCGACGCACGCGTGTTCTTCTATCCGCTGAGCGAAACCGAGCTGTTCGGCACGTCCGCCGCCGCCGCGCGCCACAACGCGCCCAACAGCTACGCGATTGCCGAGCGCGCCATCAACCTGCCGTCGTATCACGACATGTCGAGCGAGAACATCGCGACGGTGTGCAACGTGGTGCTCGATCTCGTGCGCGAACATCAGGAGACGCTGACATGCCTGGCATCCTGAGCCCCGATCAGATCGAGACCTTCCAGCGCGACGGCCTGCTGATCCTGCGCGACTTTTACGCGCCGTCGCAGGTGGAGCCGATTCAGCGGGCGATCTACGACATCATCGGTCTGGTGATCGACAAGTACCGTCTCGGCATCGAGCGCGCACCGTTTGCGCCGGAACGGTTCGACGACGGTTATCAGGCGGTCATCAAGGCCAATCGCAAGTACGGCGCCGAGGTGTACGACGCCGTCAAGCAGATCCCCGCTTTTGTCCGCCTGCTGGGCGACGAGCGCCATGAGCAGCTCGTCCGCAGCGTGCGCCCCGGCGCGCTGCCGGGCATTGCGCACGCCGGCTCCGGCATTCGCATCGACAACCCGCGCGAAGAGAAATTTCGCGCCAACTGGCATCAGGAATATCCGGCCCAGTTGCGCAGCCTGGACGGCGTGGTGTTCTGGAGCCCGCTGGTGGAAATCACGCCCGAGATCGGGCCGGTGGAGTTCTGCCCCGGCTCGCACGTAGAAGGCCCGCTGCCCGTCTTCAGCGCCGACCCGGACAACGCCGGCAAGCAAGGCGCCTATGCATTGCTGATCAAGGACGAGGCGAGCTACCTCGCGCGCTATCCGCACGTGCAACCGCTCACCAAGCCGGGTGACCTGGTGATGGTCGACTTCCTGGTGCTGCACGCCTCGGGCCACAACACGAGCCAGCGTTCGCGTTGGTCGATGCAGTTCCGCTACTTCAATTTCTGCGAGCCGACCGGGCGCTCGCACGGTTGGAAGGGTTCGTACGCCAACGGCGTCGATTTCCGTACCGTCCACCCCGAACTCTCCGTGGAAGCCTGACCATGATCCAAGGTGCACTGCCCTGCAACGTCTGCCAGCAACCGCTGCCAGAACCGATTTATCGCGCCGCGCCGCAAAGCTCGCTGTCTTCCCTGCGCCGCGCCATGGACGGCACGCTCGAGGTCTTCTGCTGCGCCGCGTGCGGCCATATCCAGACCGTCGAACTGTGTGACAACGGCAGCTTCTACGACACCGAGTACGACATCCTCGTGGGCAGCGAGGAAGAAGACCAGATTTACGCCGTCGAGAACGGCCAGAAAATCTTCCGCGCCGATCACCAGGTCGCCACGTTTCAGCGCAAGCTCGCCTTACCGGAAGGTGCGCGCGTGGTCGACTTCGGCTGCGCAAAGAGCGCGACCATGCGCCTGCTGAAGCAGCAACGCCCTGACGTGAACGTCCACCTGTTCGACATCAGCGACCGCTACGTCGGCTTCTGGGAAAAATTCCTGAGCCCCGAACAATGGGCGACGTACACGATCCCGCCGACATGGCAGCGTTCGTTCGATGTCGTCAGCTCGTTCTTCTCGCTCGAACACATCCCCGACCTGACGACCGCGCTGCGCAACATTCACGGCCTGCTGCGCGACGGCGGCGTGCTGTACGCGATCGTGCCGAATACGTTCACCAATTCGGTGGATTTTCTGGTGGCTGATCACGTCAACCATTTCACGCAGCCGTCGCTGCAGACGCTGCTGGCCAACCACGGGTTTGACCTGCTCGAGGCCGACGCGCAAAGCCACCGTGGCGCGTTCGTCGTGACCGCCGTGCGCCGTCCTGGGGACAGCAAAGTCGCGCCCGTGCTCGATGCGCAAGCGTTGGCCGACACGCAGAGCGCCGCCAGCAAGCTTGCCCGCTTCTGGCAGCAAGCCTCTAGCCACCTGACCGACTTTGAAACGCAGCACGGCAGCGCGCCCGCCGTGATCTATGGCGCCGGTTTCTATGGCGCCTACACCGCAAGCAACTTGCAACAGCCGCATGCCCTGCGGGCGTTTGTTGATCAGAACCCGTATCTGCAAGGGTCTTCCCTGGCGGGTAAGCCGGTTGTGGCGCTGGACAGCATTCCGGATGAGGTTGAGGTGGTGTACCTCGCCGTCAACCCCGTCATTGCGGACGAAGTGCGGCACACCGTGGAAGCGGCGTATCCGAATCGCTTCCGCTATTTTCGCTTCCAGCCATGATCGCGCGCGGCTCACTCGTCCTTCGGGAATGGCGCGAGGGCGACATCGCGCAACTGCTGCCACTGCGCAACGATGTGCCGACGCAGTTGCAACTCATGACGCGCCCGCGGCCCAACTCGGCCGCGAGTGTGCGCGACTGGTTGATCGCAAAATCGAAACAGAGCGACCTGGTGCTCTTCGTCATTGCCAGCCAGGCAGATGACAGCGTGCTGGGCTACCTGCAGTTGAACCACATCGATGCGGTCAACCGACATGCTTCGCTTGGCATTTGCCTGGCGTCGTCCGCCCAAGGCAAGGGCCATGGGCGGGCCGCATGCGAAGCCGCGTTTGCCTACGCCAGCGAAACGCTGTGCCTGCGCAAGATCACGCTGGAAGTGCTGGCCGAAAACACGCGCGCCATCGCGCTGTACGAGAAGCTCGACTTCCGCTCCGTCGGCACGTTGGCCGGCCACTACCTGCAAGACAACCGCTGGCACGACGTTGTCCTCATGGAACGGATGCTGGCGTCATGAAGGTCGTGATCACACAACCGATGCTGTTTCCGTGGGTGGGCCTGCTCGAGCAGATCATGCTGGCCGACGTGCTCGTCAATTACGCCGACGTGCAGTTCTCCAAGGGCAGCTTCACCAACCGCGTGCAGATCAAGGAGCCGGCCGGCACGCGCTGGATGACGGTGCCGCTGGAGAAGTTCCACCTCGGCGCGCGCATTGATGAAGTCAAACCGGCTGCCAACGTCGACTGGCGAGTGCAGCATCTGCGCATGCTGGAGCAGGCCTACGAGGCTGCGCCGCATGCAGGCGACATGCTGGCGCTGGTGCGCTCGGTGTACGAAGCCGACTACGCCAACATGGGTGCGCTGGCGCTGGCGTCCATGCGCGCAGTGTGCCGCTACCTCGGCATCGAACTGGACCGCAAGTTTGTCGACGCGCCGGAGCTGGACATTCCCGGGCGCAATACCGATCGCGTGCTCGCCATCGTGAAGAAGCTGCAAGGCGACACCTACATCACCGGACACGGCGCCAAGAACTACCTGGCCCACGCCGAGTTCGAGCAGCAAGGCGTTGCCGTCGAATACATGAACTACGCCATGCGGCCGTATCCGCAACTGCATGGCGCGTTCACCCCGTTTGTCAGCAGCCTGGACCTGATTGCCAATCATGGCCCGGCCGGCAAGCAGTACATGTGCCCTCAGACCCTCCACTGGCGCGAGTTCATCCAATGAGTGAAATCGAAGCAATCCAACCCGAAGCGCCGCAAGACGTGGCGCCCGTGAAGCAGGCGGAGGCCATCCAGCAGGTGGCGCTGAGCGTCTGCATCCCGACCTACAACCGCGCCCGCTATCTCGACAACCTGCTCGCAGAACTGGTCTCGCAGATCGGCGAACTGAAGTTCAGCTACGAATTGCTGATCGGCGACAACTGCTCGACCGATGCCACCGAAGAGGTCGTGGGTCGTTATCAGGACAAGCTGAACATCCGGTATTTCCGCCGCCCGTCGAACCTCGGCTCGGCAGAAAACCTGAACCAGCTCTATCGCAGCGCGCAGGGCAAGTACGTGCTCTATCACGCCGACGACGATCTGCCGATCCTGGCCGAGATCAACAAGAACATCGACATCTTCGAGCGCAACCCGGGCGTGGATGTCATCTTTGCGCCGTGGTTCATTCACGACTTGCCGACGCGGCAGGACGTCACCATGTTCTATCGCCAGGACGACAACTACCTGATCGAGCAGCACGATTACGCCAAGCTGCTGGCGCTGGTGTTGTCGCACCACCTCTTTCCGGAGATCTACCTGGCACGCCGCGAGGTGATGGACCGCATCTATTTCAGCGCGCCCGAACCTGCGTTCTACGCCTTCGTGCACGCGGCAGAAATGATCGGCTCCAGCGCGGTGTACTTCAGCAAGACGCCATTCTATCGCTCGGTCTCGCGCTACTTTGCCGATGAGACCCGCGCCCAGGCCGGCAACGAAGAAGTGAAACACGCGTGGGACCGCTATCGCGGTGGCCTGGAATACCTGTTCGGCAAGTTCTCGCACACGCTGCCGGCTGCCGAGCGCCCCGAATGGCTGAACGCCATCAATCAATTTGTGCTGGCGCGCATGAAGGTGGCGCTACGTCTGCGCACGCATGAAGGCGGCAACTGGATCGACAACTATTACATCGCCAACCGCATCCGCGCGCTGGGCGAAGTGTCCGATCTGCCGGCGCCGTATGACCTGTACCGCGTCAACGCGGCGTTCGAATACGTGACGAAGCTCGATCCGTTCAAGCCCGAGCCGCCCAAGTACGCCACCCTGCGCCGCGCGCCGCTTCAGGTGTTTCACCATGCGCACGGCTTTGCCGAAACCGAGTTTCTGGTGCTCGACGACGATGCCGCCATTCCGCATCACACCATCGTCGTGACGCCAATTCCGATGGACATTGCGGTGCCGGCCGGCCGTGAAGTCCGCTTCGTGTCGGAGCTCGAGACGCTCGCCAAATTTCCCTGAGTCACTGGTCACGCCAACATGGACCTCTCCAACGCCAATTCCGTGGTCTCGCTGATGAACAGCGTGCTGGCACCGTCAAGCGCCGTCGGCGGCAGCACCGCCAGCGGCGATGCCAGCAAACCCAGTGTCGACTTCGGCTCCGTGCTCAAGTCGTCGCTGGACCGTGTCGACGCTTCACAGCAGAAGGCTGAATCCATTTCACGCAGCTTTGAGATGGGCAACAACGACGTGGATCTGCACGACGTAATGCTCTCGCTGCAGAAAGCCAACATCGACATGCAGACTGCCGTGCAGGTGCGCAACAAGCTGGTCTCGGCATACCAAAGCGTCATGAGCATGTCGATCTGAGATCACGCTGCCCCGCCCTTTTTCCACGTTCCGGAAAAGGCTTTCTGGTCGCCCTTGCTATTTATATTGCATGCAATATAATTGCGTCATCGATTTCAAGATCGAGCTCCCGGCCGACATGTCGCCGACCGGGTTTCCTAAATAAGAGGACCCGACCATGAAGACGCTCTACCAGACCCAAGTCACCGCTGAAGGCGGCCGTGCCGGCCATGTTCGCAGCGCCGATGGCACGCTGGATCTGCCCCTTTCGCTGCCGCGCGAACTCGGCGGCGCAGGCGGTGCGGCCACGAACCCGGAGCAACTGTTTGCCGCCGGTTATGCCGCCTGCTTTGAAAACGCTGTGCTGCATGTTGCACGTGGCAAGCAGATCAAGCTGGCGTCGACATCGGTGACGGCCACGGTGGGCATTGGCCCGCGCGAAGATGGCGGGTTTGCGTTGACAGTGTCGCTGGCAGCCACCCTGGGCGGCGTGGATCAGGCGACGGCGGAGGCGCTTGTGACTGCCGCACACGGTGTATGCCCCTATTCGCATGCCGTCCGTGGCAATATTGACGTCCAATTGAACACGGTCACGCGCTGAGCCTTGCTAGCCCTTTTCGGGCCGATGCGGCACTCGTCGCTCGGGCGCCAGACCGTCCCCCCGGGAGTTTTCCGTGAACGACGTGCTGGCGCTCGATCAGCAGCTCTGCTTTCCTTTGTATGCCGCCGGCCATCTGCTGACGCGCCTCTACCGCCCGCTGCTGGATGAACTGGGCCTGACCTATCCGCAATACCTGGTGATGCTGGCGTGCTGGCAGCAGGCGCCGTGCGCCGTGGGTGACCTTGGGCGCACGCTGTACCTCGATACGGGCACGCTTACGCCGCTGCTCAAGCGCCTGGAAGAACAAGGCCTGGTCACCCGCACGCGCGATCCCGATGACCAGCGCCGCGTCGTCATTGAGTTGACCGATGCCGGCCGCACGCTACGCGAACGCGCCGCCAAGGTGCCCGAAGCGCTTGCGTGCAAGATTCCGCTGGAACGCGATGAAATTGGCGCTACGCGCAACGTGCTGCGCAAGCTGCTCGACGCCCTCGCCACGGCGGAGGAACGCGAATGAGCGCCCCGTCCGCTTCTGCCGATGTGGCGCTGGTCGTCATCGCCCGCAATGAAGCCGCCAGCATTGCGCGCTGCCTGCTCAGCGCGAAGCCATTTGTCGATCGCATGGTGGTGTTGGATACGGGGTCGACTGACGACACCGTCGCCATTGCGCAGTCGTGCGGCGCACTTGTCAGCCACATGGCCTGGACGAACGATTTCTCCGCCGCGCGCAACACGGCGCTGCAGGCAGCCAACGCCGACTGGAACCTCATCCTCGACGCTGACGAATGGCTGGAAAGCGGCGGCGACCATCTGCGCACACTCTGCGGTGCAGAACCGGCAGTGGGCGTGGTGTGCGTCAAGAACGATACCGACGCGGCCGAATCCGCCAGCCAACTGATTGCGTGGATCCCGCGTGTGCTGCCACGCGGCGTGCACTACACCGGGCGCATTCACGAGCAGCCCGTGTCGTCATTGCCTGCGGCGCGCGTGCCAATCGTGGTGCGCCATGACGGCTATACCGCGGTCAGGATGCAGATAAAAGGCGAGCGCAACACACAACTGCTGCTCGATGAACTCACGCACAGGCCGGACGACCCGTATGTGCTGTATCAGCTCGGCAAGGAAACCGAGCTGCATCACGAAGACTACGCAAAGGCCGTGAATTACTACGCGCGCGCCTTCAGCCTTGCGCCGCCTGATGCGCCGTACCGCCGCAACCTGACGCTGCGCTATGTGTACAGCCTGGGCAAGGCCGACCGCATTGAAGAAGCACTGGCGCAAGGCGATGTCGCCATCCAGACGTGGCCAGATTTTCCGGACCTTTGCTTTGCGTTGGGATTGGTTTTGCTGGATGCGGCCGCCAAGCACCCTGATGAGGCGGGCAGCCGGTGGCTACCGCTGGCAGAACAGGTCTTCAACCGCTGCCTTGAGATCGGTGATCAGCCGGAGATGGACGGCAGCGTCGTCGGTCGGGGCAGCTTCCTCGCTGCCCAGCAACTGGCCATCGTGTACCAGATGCAGAGCCACGCGCTCGCACGCAAGTCCGAGCACTATCTGACGCTGTCAAAACAACTGCAGGACGCTTCGTCTCAGTAACGCGCCATGCTGCCGTAAGCGTTGCTTGCGGTAGTGGCGCGGCGCGCCGTGTCGATACGCTTTTGCAGGCGGTCCAGGCGCGGATACACCATGGCGCGCACGCGGGCGTCATCTTCGAGAATACGTACGAGCAGCGTGCGCTTGCGCTCCACGTCTGCGCGCGAGAGTTGCGGATGCGGCTCGGAACGGCGCAGTGCATCCACATAGGCGGCGCTCTCGCGTTCAAGCGTACTGACGACTTCCCAGTTCCCCACTTCGGCCGCGCTCACCATTTCGGCGGTCAGGCGTGCGATGGCTTCGTAGCAGGTGAACAGACTTTCGCTGTCCTTGATCGGGATGTTGCGTTGCATATTGGCTCCAGTTGGGCCGAATTCAGTCAAAGGTCGCTTACTACAAACGACCGGCAATCAGCTCACAACGCTCAGGTGGCTGTTCGCCACGGCGGTGCCAGGTTGGCCCATCTGGCCAATGGCGAGCCACGCATCCTGCAGCGGGACAAGCAACGCGTCCACTTCGGCGAGGATCGTCAGATCGTTGTTGCCGTGGGCCACCAGCAGGCGACGCAGCATGTAGTCGTACAGATTGTTCAGTTGCACGGCGATGTCGCCGCCGCGCTGGTGATCAAGGCTGGCCTGCAGGCCCTGGCCGATGATCGAGATGGCCTTGTCGAACGCCCGCACCTTGGCCAGCACGTCGCCACGCTGGATGGCGGCGCTGGCCAGGTTGATGGCGGCGCGCGCGCCTTCAAACAACATGGCGATCAGGCGGTGCGGATTGGCGTCTACCACGGACGTCTCGATGCCGACTTGCGCATAGGCACCGATGGCACGGCGTGCAGCGTACATGGAAAAGGTCCTCGCTGTAGTCTGTTTTATTTTGGGTTGTGCTCTAAACCTGAACCTGGCTTAGTTGCTGCTCGAAGTCTGCTTTGTAATGGCCGCGAGCTGCGTCGTCAGGTAATTGCTTGTGTTCGTCATGCTCGCCACCGCTGCCGACAACGCGTTGAACTGCGTGTAGTACAGCGCCTGCTTGTTATCCAGCCGCGTCTGCATGGCGGTGATCTGGCTGGCAAGGGAGGTGAGCGAACTGTTGATCGAGTCCGTCTCGTTCTGCACCATGCCGCTGGACGACAGCAGGTTGGTCATCACCGTGTTGAGCTGGGCAGCGTAACCGCGCTGCACCGTGACCGTGCCACGGGCGCCCAGCGGACCACCGGCAATCTGCACGCTCAAGCCGTCGGTGGCGGAACCGGCGATCCCATACAGGTTCTGCCCCGAGCCGGTCGCTGCCGCGCCGTTGATGGTGCCCTGCACATCCACACCGTTGGCGGCCGTGGGGCTCGCGCCGAAGAGCGACGAAGCCCCCGCGCCCGATACCGAGACCGCCGACACCGAGCCGAACTGGCTATCGGTGATGCTCAGCACGCCACTGGCATTGGCCGACACAGATGCGTTGACCTTGGCGTTCTGCAGCGTGGTCGATGCGTTGATCTGGCTCTGGATTTGCGCAGCCAGCGTCGCCGCGGTGTAGCTGCCGGCCGCCAACGTCACGTTGACGGACATCCCGCTGATGTTGAACGCGAGCGTGTCGTTCACACCCGCCGTGATGGTCGTGTTAGCGGCCGCCGAACCCGTAAGCGTGCCCTGCGTGGCCAACTGCGTCACGTTGACGGCGTAGCTGCCGGCCTGCGTGGAATCGGAGAACGTCGGCACGCTGACCAGCGAATCGGTGGCCGTGCCGGTACCGGCAAACAAACCGGCAACCTGGCTGGGCGACTTTGCAATGGCAGCCGACAGCTTGGTGTTGTCCACCGACAGCGTGCCGTCGGAATTCATCGTTACGCCCACACTGCCCAGCGACTGGTAATTGCCGTTGCCCACCGCCTGGCCCAGCACGTCGGTAATCTGGTTGATGAGCGTCTTGGTACTCACGTCGCCAGCCAGCGGGCCGTTGTTAGCCTTGTTGGTGGTGTCGATGTTGGTGAGCGCGTTCAGTTGCGTACGCAGCGCGTTATAGCCGTTCACGAAGTTGGTGACGGCGGTGGTGGTGGCGGTCGGGTCGTTGGCCACCGTCACGTTGGTGCTGCCCGTCTTGGACAGCGTGAACGATGTGCCATCCACCACGTTCGACAACGTGTTGGTCGGGCTCTGCACGGCAATGCCGTTGATCGTACCCAGGGCATTCTGGCCCGTGGTCACCTCGGTCATGTTTTGCGTGCCGGCCGGGTCTTGCGAGAGCAGCGATTGCAGCGTCGAGTCGCCCGACACTGAAATCTTCATCTCCGAGCTGGAACCGCCCGCGGTGGACGTCAGCACCAGGCGGTACGGGCTGCCGCTGCCGTCGTTCACGATGCTGGCCGAGACACCCACGTTGGCCGAGTTGATCGCATCACGGATACCCGCGAGCGTGTTGTTGGACGAATCGATCGTGATCGAGCCACCCGCCAGGTTGCCGTTCTGGGTGAACGTCGAACCGGTGTACTTGCCACCCGAAAGCGAGCCGCCCGACACCGAGCCGAACGAAAACGAAATCGTGGTCGACGCGCCGCTGCCGATGGCGGTCGTGGTGGACGTCTGCCCCTGCGCCGCCAGCACCTGCGATTGCGCAAGCTGCGTGACATTGACCGCGTAGGAACCCGCAGGCGCCGAACCCGTCACCGACGCACTCAGCATCGAAGTGTCGTAGCCGCTGGCCTTCATCGCGCTGTAGTTCGACGCGCTCGTCAGGTTCGACAGCGTGGTCTGGAAGGTCGACAGCGCACTCTTGAGCGACCCCACAGCCGACAACTGGGTCTGGTACGAGCTTTGCTGCGTCTGCAGCTGTGTCAGTGGCAGGCTTTCCACCTTCATGAGGCTGGACACCAGCGAGTTGACGTCGATGCTCGTCCCGATACCGGGAATCGAGATCGGCGGAACGTAGGTGCTGGTCGAGGAGGTGGTAGTGGTAGTCGCCATGATCGGGTCTGATAAGCGTCTGCGCCGGCGGAAGTCTCTCTACACAACGGCACGGGCCGCAGCTTCTTTAGGGCAGGTTATGCAGGCGCCACCCACGAAAAGGAGGGGTATCCGACAAAAGAAAAAAGGCCGACGCCCCGAGGAGCGCCGGCCCTTGGCCCAGCCGCCAGGCGGCAGGGTGGCATTCAGCTTACCGATTAGCCCTTCAGCAGGCTCAGGATGCTGTTCGGTGCCGAGTTGGCTTGCGCCAGCATCGCCGTACCCGCTTGCTGCAGGATGTTCTGGCGAGTCATGTTCGATGTTTCCGACGCATAGTCCGTATCGATCATCACCGACTTGGCGGCAGACAGCGCCGTGTTCGACGAGGTCAGCGTGTTGATGGTCGAGGTCAGACCGCTTTGCTGTGCACCCAGGTCAGCGCGGGCTGCCTTCAGGCTTGCCAGATCGGTGTCGATCTTGGCCTGGGCTGCCGTTGCGTTGGCCGTCGACGTCACGCTCGTGCCGCTCAGCGTGCCGAAGCTTGCCAGGTTGGCGTTGGTGACGGTAGCGACGTCGGTCGATGCGTTCTGACCGTATTGGAACGTGGTCGACGTCACCGAACCATCGAACAGCTTGGCGCCGTTGTAGTTGGCGTTCGTCTCGATGTTCTTGTTGGCCGTGGCCAGCTGTTGGTATTCCTTGTCCAGGTTGGCCTGGTCGGTGGTCGACAGACCGCCGTTGTTGGCTTCCACAGCCAGTTGGCGCATACGTTGCAGGTTGTTTTCAACCTGGCCCAGGTACGAGTCAGCCGTTTGCAGGTACGACTGTGCGTTGTTGGCGTTCTGGATACCTTGGGTTTGCGAGTTCAGCGTGGTCGTCAGGCTGGAGGCCACAGCGTAAGCAGCGGCATCGTCCTTCGCGCTGTTCACGCGCAGGCCGGTCGACAGACGTTGCAGCGAGGTCTGCAGGGCATCCTTCGATGCCGACAGTGCTTGCTGCGTTTGCAGGGACGAGATGTTGGTATTGAGGCTGAGGGACATGACGGCTCCTAAGTTTCCCGATGGTTTGTTGCCCGTGTTTGCTAATTCCGGCTAGGCCGGGCAACGTGACCTGCAACTTGAAGGGGATCAGGTCTGCGTTGTACTCAGGTTATCGGTGGCCTCTGAGGAAAGTTTAGGGTCACCTTGACAAATTTGTGCGTCGGCGGCGGTTTGGGCTTGCGGCCGCCTGACTTGCGGCACCCCTCCAAAAGAGGCGGCGAGCCTGCTTCTTGGCCTGCAGGCCCTCGGCTATACTCGTTCGACCGGTTCATAGGCGCCAGCATCCCTCTATATATAGAGCGCCACACAGTGCACAGATGGGGAGTTGCAAGCCCGCCAGTTCGGCCGGAAGGCCTGCGGGCGGAAAGAAGAGCTCGATGCGAGCCCGCGTTTGACCCGCAACACCCACCATGCTCAATGTCCTGATCGTCGAACCGCACGATATTGCCCGTGTCGGCCTGCGCCAGATCCTCAAGGATTCGCGCCTGGCCCGGCAGATCGAGGCCGTGCCGGACCTGCGCGATGCCAATAACGACCTGCTTGCCCAGCGCGAGTGGGACGTCATGCTCTTCTCGGTGGAATCGGCCACCGGAGACGAATTCCAGACCATCAAGACCGTGCGCCAACAGCATGCGCGCCTGGCCGTGCTGGCACTGGGCCGCCACCCTGAAGCGCTGCTTGCCGTACGGGCGCTGAAGGCGGGCGCCTCTGGCTATCTGCCGATGGACGCCAGCCAGCCGCAACTGCTGGCCGCCGTCAACGCCATCTCCAAGGGCAAGAAATACCTGCCTTCGGACCTCGTGGAAGTCCTGGCCGACAACCTGAATGTCGACTGGGACAAGCCGCGCCACGACATCCTTTCCGACCGCGAATTCCAGACGCTGCGCATGCTCGGCTCTGGCCGCACGCTGGGCGAGATCGCCGAGGCGCTGCAGATCAGCGTCAAGACGGTCAGCGTGTACCGGGGGCGGGTGCTCTCGAAGATGAAGCTGCGCAACAACGCCGAGCTGACCATGTACGTAGTCAGCAACGGCCTGCAACTCTAGGGTGTCCCGTAAAGCTACTGCGCGAGCCGATCTTGGCGGTGCGATGCTCGCCGTACCCATGTACGGCTGCGCTTCTCACGCCAACCTCGGGGCGCTCGCTACGCTTTTCAGGGCACCCTAAAAAACTCTGGATCTACAAGAATCTGGGAACACGCTCGCCGTAGCGGCGCGCGTTCTCGCGCACCAGGTCCTGCACCGCTGCCGGCTCCAGCGGCCGCGTGAGCAGATAGCCCTGAAACTCGTCGCAACCGACTTCGCGCAGAAATTCAAGTTGCCCGGTGGTCTCCACGCCTTCGGCCACGGTCTTCATGCCCATGGCCTGCGCCATCATGATGATGGCCCGCGTGATGGCCGCGCGCTCTGCCACGTGCGGCAGGTCTTGAACGAACGAGCGGTCGATCTTCAGCGTATCGATCGGGAAGCGGTGCAGATACGACAGCGATGAATATCCGGTACCGAAATCGTCCAGGGCCAGCGATACGCCCATCGCGCGCAGCTCGGTGAGCAACGCATGCAATGACGGATCGTCGCGAATCAGAATGCCTTCGGTCATCTCCAGTTCCACCGCGTTGCCGGGCAAGCCGCTGGTCGATAGCGCGCCACGCACCATCGCACTCAGCTGCCCCGAGCTGAATGCCTGGCCCGAGAGGTTGATCGACATGCGCAAGTCCGGCAGCCCGATGCGGCGCCAGCGCGCAAGCTGGTCGCAGGCGGCACGCAGAATCCAGCGGTCGATCTCGACGATCAGGCCGGTTTCTTCGGCGTCCTGAATAAACTGGCCAGGCATCATGCGGCCGAAATCGGCCGAGTTCCAGCGGATCAGCGCTTCCACGCCGACGATGCGGCCGCTCCTGACGTCAACGCGCGGCTGGTAGTCGGCATAGAACTCGTTGCGATCGCTTGCGCGGCGCAAGCCCGATTCAATGCGGAAGCGGCGCGAGACGCGGTCGTCGAGGTCACTCGTAAAAGTCTGGAAGTTGTTGCGGCCGCGCTCCTTTGCCAGGTACATGGCGGCATCGGCCTTGCGCAGCAGCGTGTTCGGGTCGTCGCCGTCGTGCGGCGCCACGGCAATCCCGATTGACACGCCCAGATACAACTCCTGCCCTTCGATATAGAACGGCGCACTGATGGCCGAGAGAATGCGCTCGGCCACACGCCGCGTGCCCAGGCCATCGAGCGCTTCGAGCATGACCACGAATTCATCGCCGCCCAGGCGGGCCACGGTATCGGCTTCGCGCGCGCAGGCCTGCAGGCGGGCAGCGACTTCGCGCAGCAGCATGTCGCCAAACTGGTGGCCCAGCGTGTCGTTGACGTTCTTGAAACGATCCAGGTCGAGGAACATGACCGAAACGCGCGACTGGTTGCGGCGCGCGATTGCCAGCGCGTGCTCCAGGCGATCTTCCAGCGCGGAGCGGTTCAGCAGGCCCGTGAGCGTGTCGTGCGTGGCCAGATGCCGGATGCGCTGCTGCGCTTCGCGGATCTGCGTGATGTCGACTAGCGACACCAGCACCGAGTATGGCGTCGCGCCGGCTTCCGACGCCCGTGGGGAGGCCGTCATCGAATGACCGCCGTCGGCATACAGCGGCGTCCAGTTGCTGGAAACCCACACGGTGCGGCCATCCACGCAGTGCATCCCGAAAATCTGGTTCAACTGCGGCTGACCTTCGGCGATCACGTCCTGATCGGGCCAGTCGGCCTCGTGGATGGACGCATCGAATTCATCCACCGCGGCGTTGACAACCGTGGGCAGCAAGCGCCCCACCAGCGCTTCCACCGGCAAACCCAGCAGCCGTGCGGCGCTCGGATTGGCGTAGGTGACGCGGCGGTCTGCCCCACAGACGAGGATGCCCTCTGTCAGCGCGTTGACCATCGACAGCAGGTCCAGCTTCGGGCAGAAGCCCGGCGGCTCTCCGCGCGCAGGACAGTCGGCCGGCAAACCATCGGCATCGACAAGTGCAAGGTCAATACGGGTGGAAAAGGGCAAGGAATTCAAGGCGGCTTCCGGCAAGGCAACGCAGGTATGCAGGGCCGGGACGTGCCGGCGCGTTCCTCCATTACAACGGCACGCACGGGCAAATCTTTCGGGCCAACGTCACTTTTGCGGCGGAACTGGCCAGCCGGGGCGGGCGCTAAGGCGCGCGATGCAACATCATTGGCACATGAAAGTGCTTTAAAAACCACTTTTCGTGTACGCACCGCCCGACCCTGCACATCGCAAACGCCCGAGATAAGCGGGATTGACCGCGTTTCTTGCTGGAATGAGCTGGACACAGGTGGGGAAGAATGCCATCCGAGAACCCGACTCTGTGCTTTGCGTTGTTTTACGGTGTGTTGCGCGATGCGAGCCGGGAAAGCCCACCCCCCCTTAGTCCCCGAGTGATCCCCATGGCCGAAGCCGCTGCCGCCACTACCGCCCCCGCCCCAGCAAAGGGCGGCTCTACCAAGCTGCTGCTGATCATCCTGATCGTGCTCCTGCTCGTCGGCATGGGCGGCGGCGCTGCCTGGTTCTTTCTCGGAGGCGGCAACCACGCCGCATCCGGCCCCGCTGCACCGCCCAAGCCCAAAGAGCCGGTGTTCGTGGCCATGGAAACCCTGACCGTCAATCTGCAGCCCGAGGAAGGCAACGACCGTTATCTGCAGATCGGCATCACATTCAAGAGCTTCGACAAGCATGCCGAAGAAGAGATCAAGGCCTACACGCCTGAGCTGCGCAGCAAGGTCCTGATGCTGCTGGCCAGCAAGACGCCCACCGAGCTGTACCCGGCGGAGGGCAAGGTCAAGCTGTCCAAGGAAATCGTTGAACTGTGCGAACACGTCTTCAAGGCTGTCGGCAAGGAATCACCCGTCGCAGACGTCTTGTTCACCAACTTTGTGATCCAGTGACATGCTCAAGGAAGAGTTTCTTTCCCAGGAGGAAATCGACGCGCTCCTGAAGGGCGTGTCCGATGACGCGGACGACGACCCCGTCGAAGCCGCCGACCCTTCGGGCATACGCTCGTACAACCTGGGCTCGCAGGAGCGCATCGTCCGTGGGCGCATGCCCACGCTGGAAATCATCAACGAGCGGTTTGCGCGCAACTGGCGCATCGGGCTGTTCAACTTCATGCGGCGCAATGCGGAGATTTCCGTCGGGCCGGTGAAGGTGCAGAAGTACAGCGAGTTCATCCGCAACCTGGTGGTGCCGACTTCGCTCAACCTTGTGCACGTCAAGCCGCTGCGTGGCACGGCGCTGTTCGTGTTCGACCCCAACCTGATCTTCCTGGTGGTCGACAACCTGTTCGGTGGCGACGGGCGCTTCCACATGCGCGTGGAAGGCCGCGACTTTACCGACGTGGAGCAGCGCATCATTCAGCGCATGCTGCACCTCGTCTTCGAGCACTACGCCAAGGCGTGGCAGCCGGTCTATCCGATCGATTTCGAATTCCTGCGCATGGAAATGCACACCGAGTTCGCCAACGTGGCCACGCCCAATGAAGTGGTGATCACCACCAGTTTCAGCATTGAGCTTGGCAACAACGGCGGCGACGTGCACATCTGCATGCCGTACACCATGATCGAGCCGATCCGCGACCGGCTCACCTCCGCCATCCAGGGCGAAGCGCTGGAAGTGGACAAGCGCTGGCTGCGGCTGCTGTCGCAACAGGTACAGACTGCTGAGGTAGAGCTGATTGCCGACCTCGCTACGGCCAAGGTGCAGGTGTCAGACATCCTGAACATGAAGGTCGGCGACGTCATTCCGCTGGAGCTGGATGACTGCGTGACCGCCAAGGTAGACGGTGTGCCCGTCATGGAATGCAACTACGGCACGTTCAACGGCCAATACGCACTGCGGGTCAACCGCATGCTGAATATGAGCGGCAGCGAGGCTGCCACGGAGTCTGACGATGACAACTGAACCGACCATGAACCCCGAAGCCAACGCCGACGACATCGATGTCGAGATGACGATGGAAGAGGCCATGGCCCTGGAAGCCGCGCAGCGTGCCGCGGCAAACCCGCCGGCCGCTGCGCCCGCCGCCGAATCCAACCCGGTGTTCAAGCCCCTGACGGCCGACGGCCTGGGCGGCGCGCAGCGCAACGACATCGACATGATCCTGGACATCCCCGTGCAGTTGACGGTGGAGCTGGGTCGCACCAAGGTGCCCATCAAGAACCTGCTGCAGCTCGCGCAAGGTTCGGTGGTGGAACTCGACGCACTGGCCGGTGAGCCGATGGATGTACTTGTCAACGGCTACCTGATCGCCCAAGGTGAAGTGGTGGTGGTCAACGAGAAGTTCGGTATCCGCCTCACCGACATCATCACGCCGTCGGAACGTATCCGTAAGTTGAACCGATAAGCCACACAAGTACGCCGTCAATCGGCACCCTGACAGCAACCAGTGCTCCCCCCGGGCAAGGTGTTGAAATGAACCATGCAGTGGATTGGGCCCGCACCCTAGGCGGGCTGTTTGTAGTGTTGGCGATGATCGTGGCGGCCGGCTGGCTGCTGCGCCGTCTGCAGCAGCGCGCGGGCATGGGCCCCGCAGGTTTAGGCCGGCGCCGCAGCCAGGTGATCACCGTGGTCGCGCAGCAGATGCTGGGCGCCCGCGAGAAGATCGTCGTCGTCGATGTGGAGGGCACATGGCTCGTGTTGGGCGTCACTCAGCAGCACGTGCAGACGCTCCACACGCTGCCGCGCCCCGCTGAAGCCGCCTCCACGCCGGACGATCATTCCGGTGACGGCACTTCGGGCTCCGGCAAGCCGCCCCGCTTTGCCGACGCGCTGTCCATCCAGCTCAAGCGTCATCTGACGGGGAAGTCGGAATGAACGCGCGCACCTTCTTCCGCTGCCTGATAGCAATGGCCCTGCTAGGCGCCGCGCCCGCCGTATTCGCGCAGGCGCAACCCGGCCTGCCGCTGCTCACGGGCACCGCTGGGGGCCAAAGCTATTCGCTGCCCGTCCAGACGCTGGTCTTCCTGACGTCACTCGGGTTTCTGCCAGCGATCATTCTGATGATGAGCAGCTTCACCCGCATCATCATCGTGCTGTCATTGCTGCGCCACGCGCTGGGCACGCAAACCACGCCGCCCAATCAAGTGCTGATCGGGCTGGCGCTGTTCCTCACGTTCTTCGTCATGTCGCCGGTGCTCGACAAGGTCTACACCGACGCCTACGTGCCGCTGCGTGACAACAAGATCACCGTTGAACAGGCCATGGATACGGCCGCCACGCCGCTGCGCCAGTTCATGCTCAAGCAGACGCGCGAGCCGGACCTCGCCCTGTTCGTCAAGATGGGCAACATGCCGGCCATTGCATCGCCCGAGCAGACGCCCATGCGCGCGCTCATTCCAGCCTTCGTCACCAGCGAGCTGAAGAGCGCGTTCCAGATCGGCTTTGCCATCTTCATCCCGTTCCTGGTGATCGACATCGTGGTGGCAGCCGTTCTGATGTCGATGGGGATGATGATGGTGACGCCGTCGATCTTCTCGCTGCCGTTCAAGATCATGCTGTTCGTGCTGGTGGATGGCTGGCACCTGCTGCTGGGCTCGCTGGCGCAGAGCTTTGTGCAATGAGCGCCGATAGGAAACCGACATGACACCCGAGTACGTTCTCGATATGGCCCGTCAGGCCATGCAGGTCGCGATGATGGTGGGCGCGCCGATGTTGCTGGTGTCGCTCGTCGTCGGCCTGCTGGTGGCCGTGTTCCAGGCCGCCACGCAGCTCAACGAGCAGACGCTGTCGTTCATCCCCAAGCTGCTGGCCGTCGCGGCCACGATGGTGCTGGCCGGCCCGTGGATCGTCGCCGTGATCGTCGACTACACGCGCGGCGTGCTGACCAATATCCCCAACTACGTGAATTGACGACACCTAGCTGACGCAGCCGCCAAATCAACGATGATCCAATTCACCGCCACGCAGCTCAACGGCTGGATCGCCATGTACTGGTGGCCGCTGGTGCGCGTGCTGGCGTTTATCGCCATTGCACCCCCGTTTGCCAACACCGAGATCCCGACGTCGATCAAGGTGGCATTTGGCGTGGTCATCACGGTGGCGCTGGCGCCCATGCTGCCGGTGCCCGCAGGCGTGTCGGTGGGCTCATACGAAGGGCTGTGGATCACGCTGGTGCAGGTGTTGATCGGGCTGGCGCTGGGCTTTTGCGTGCAGCTTGTGTTCTCGGCCATCAGCGGTGCCGGCGAAGTGATGTCGGTGCAGATAGGCCTGGGTTTCGCCTCGCTGCTCGACCCAACGCAAACCGAGAGCAGCATGCTCCTCGGCCGCTTCCTCAGCCTCACGGCCGTTACCGCGTTCATTGCAGGTGACGGCCATCTCGTGCTGCTGCACGCCCTGTTCGACAGCTTCACCGCCCTGCCCGTCTCAGCGTCGCCGCTGGCCAATTCGGGCTGGCAGACGCTGGCCGGGGGCGGCACGATCGTCTTCGCGCTGGCCCTGCGCATCGCCCTGCCCATCATCGCGATCATGATGATCGTCAACCTCGGCTTTGCCGTGCTCTCCCGCACGGCACAGGCGCTCAACCCGTTTGCCGTGGGCATCGCCGCCACGCTCGTGGTGGGGCTGATGCTGGTCATGGTGATGATGACGTCGCTGGCGCCGGTGGTGGAGCGGTCTGTGATGGATGCGCTGGATTTGGGCGGGCGGGCGTTCAGCCAGTTCAGTACACCCCAGGTATCGGGCCAGCCCCGTCCATAGTCCGCACGAATTTAAACGACAGTTTCAATACCCCTCTATATGAGGGAATCCATTCAGGCACCATCGCTTCAATAACCGCGCGAACGACACCATCCTGTTTGTCACATTCCTCGCGCATTCTCGCCGGCGTCGCGCATGTGACACGAAGTCACGCAAGCGGTTGTTTTCCTAGGGGACTTTTCAGTATGATTCGGCCCCAGGGTTGGGGAATAGCAAGCGCTTTGAAAGACAAAATCGGCCGAGAATAACGGCCTGCGCATTCACCCAGATCAATCGAAAACAATGAGAGCGAATCGGGTGAGGCAAGTGTTGCGTTGATGCGCGACAGCCGGCCCCGCGCCGGGCGCCGCACACACTGCGGCCACTGGCAGTGCTCCACATGCGAACACCGATATGCCCGATTTGCACTGGACAATCCCGGTTGCTCGCTGGTCCTGCTGGCCTGCCATTGGTGCTGATTCAATATCGTCTCCGGAAATCGGTTTTATTGAACCGATGGTTCGGCGGCGTCTGAGCTCGCTCTCTAAAAGCGCGCTGAAGGTCGCACACGATTGCGCGGCCGATGTCCCACGCGCGCGTATCGTCTTTGCCTCCCGGCATGGCGAATTGCGCCGCACGGCCGGCATTCTGGCCGACATCGAAAACGCCAACCCGGTTTCTCCCACCGCATTCAGCCTGTCTGTACTCAACGCCATGAGCGGCGTATTTGGCATTGCGCGCGGCGACACCTCGCCTGCCATCGCCGTGTCGGCCGGCCCCGCTACGCTGGGGCTCGCTCTGCTGGAAGCGCATGCACAGTACGCATCGGACCCGGCTTCACCGGTGCTGCTGGTCTACGCCGATGAACCCGCCGATGCGCGCTTCGGCTCCGTGGCCGATGAGGTAGATACGTGCGCGCTAGCCGTACTGCTGGACGGTTCGGCCAGTGCCTCGTTGGTGTGTTCGCATGGCCCCGCGACAGCGGGCGGGCAAGCGGCAAATGTCACGACAACGCAAAGCCAGGCCGTTCTGCACTGCCTGTCATCCCGTACCTCCGGCGTCTGGCACCACGCAGACGGCAGCTGGACGTGGCAATGGCGCGAGGGCCCATGGCAAGCACACTGAGCGCCCGTCTCAACTTGGCATGGCGCTTGGTGGCAACGGGGCTGGCCTTTACCGTCTTCGGCGTCTGCGGGGTGCTGTTCTCCGTCGTCGTATTTCCCTTGGCTTGGCTGTGGCCGCACCGGGCGTCGCGCCAACGCACTATCACGTTCGTTATCCATTGGTTCTTCCGTACGCTGGTTCGCGCGCTCCAATGGCTCGGTGTGATGAGGCTGGATGTGCAAGGTGCGGAGGAGCTGCGTGCGCGCCGACCCGCCATCGTGGTGGCCAACCACCCGACCTACCTGGACGTGATGGTGCTCCTGGCGCTGACTCCGTCAGCCTGCTGCGTGGTGAAGAACGCCCACTGGGGTAACCCTTGCTTCTGGGGCATCGTGCGTGCCGCCGAATACATCAGCAACGCAGACCCGACCGAACTGGTAGAGGCGAGCGCGCGCCAGTTGGCCGCGGGGTACACCATGATCATCTTCCCGGAAGGCACACGCAGTCCGGCCAAGGATCGCTTACATCCGTTCTCGCGCGGCTTCGCGCACATGGCGCTTAACGTGGGGGCCCCCATCGTGCCCGTGCTGATGGATTGCGACCCGCCCGCCTTTACCAAAACCATGCGGTGGTACGACGTGCCACCACGCGCCTTCTGCATGAAGGTCGCCGTGCTGCCGCCCATCAGCGTCGCGCAATACGTGCCGGATGGCGCGCCGCCAGCGCTCGCCGCACGCGCGCTTACCGCTGGCGTCGAAACCCACATCACCGATCATCTTCTGCAACATGGATTCTTTGAAGCTCGAAATTAAGCAACTTCTTATCGAAGCGCTCGATCTGGAAGATATGACGCCAGCGGACATCGACGACGATGCGCCGCTCTTTGATACGAACGGTATCGGCTTGGATTCCATTGACGCACTGGAAATCGGCATCGTGCTGCGCAAGCGTTACCAATTGACGATTGCCGCCAATGATGAACATACGCGCGAGCATTTCCGCTCGATTAACACACTCGCCGCACTGGTGAAGAGCCAACAATAATCGCCCGGGCATTGGCACCGGCAGGCACAGGGAGAGAAAAACATCATGACGGACACTGAGATCCTCGAGCGCATTCGCGTCATTTTCAAAGAGAACTTCGATATCGATCCGGCGCGCGTCACGCCCGAAGCGCATCTATTCGAAGAGCTGGATCTGGACAGCATCGATGCGGTCGATCTGGCAATCAAGCTGCAGGAAATGACGGGGCGCCGCATCAAGCCCGAGGAGTTCAAGACGGTACGCACGGTGGGCGACGTCATCGGCGCAGTCGAATCGCTGCTCGCGGCATAAGCGGATGCAGGCGCAACCTGCACGCCAACCCCAGGCACTGCCCAAGTGGGCGCGTGGCGCCGCTCAAGCGGCGCTGAAGATCGCGTATCCGCTGGTGCTGATCGGGGCATGGCATTTCGGCACACCGCGCTACGCCGGCATCGCGCTGCTGGCGTTGCTCTGGATGCAGCGGTGGATCGGCGCGGGCAACGTATCGACACTGCTGCGCCAGCTCACGCCGCTGGATTGGCTGACTGCGGGAACGCTGACATGCATGTCCGCCGCTGTCGCCATCACGGATAGCGAATTGCTGCTGCGCCTGTATCCGGCGCTGGTCAATGCTGGGCTATTGCTGAGCTTTGCAGCCACCCTTCGCTCGGGCCCTTCCATGATCGAAAAGTTTGCGCGCATGCGCCTGCCCGACCTGCAGCCGCGCGCCGTTTGCTATACGCGGCGCGTCACGCAGGTGTGGTGCGTTTTCTTCGCACTCAACGGAGTGACGGCAATGATTGCGGCCGTGTACTGGTCGCGCGGTGCGTGGGCGCTGTACAACGGCGTGATCGCTTACGTCCTGGTCGGTGTGTTGGTTGTAGCGGAAATGGCGTTCCGTCATTGGATTGTGCGCCCGCACGCCCTGCCGTCGGAGGCGACATGATTGCCCTCCACGATTTACTGTCGGCTGCGCAGCCTGATGACACTGTCGTCTGTGCCGATGGCCGGCAATCCATAACGTCCGGCGTCTTCCGTGCCCGTGTAGCAGCCTGCTCAGCGGTGTTCGCTGGCCAGCAGGCGACACGCTACGCGCTGTGTGTCGACGATCCGTTCGAGTTCACATGCGCGCTTTTTGCGTTGTTTGCTTGCGGCAAGCACGTCGTGATTCCCGCCAGCGCCGCGCCTGCCTATCTCGGTACGCTGGCGGACGCATACGACGCGCTCATCACCGATACCGACCTCTCGACCATCGGCACGCATGCCGAAGGCGTGACACTCGGCGCGATCCATCCGGATGCCCCTATCACGCTGTACACCTCGGGTAGCGCCGGCGCACCCAAGCCTATCCGTAAGACGCTCGCGCAATTCGATGCGGAAGTCTTGACACTTGAACGGCAGTGGGGTGTGCAGATGGGCACCGGCGTAGTGCTGGCCAGCGTGCCCCATCACCATATTTATGGGCTGCTGTTCCGGGTGTTCTGGCCGTTGGCTGCCGGGCGCGCATTCAGCCGACAGACCGTCACCGAACCCTCCGCATTGCAGCGTGCCCTGATGTTGCAACCCGCTGCCGCGTTGGTCTCCAGCCCGACCCAACTGGCACGATGGCCGTTGCTTTCGGGTTTCGATGCGTTGCCTGCGCTCCCAACCGTGTTTTCGTCTGGTGGCCCGTTGGATGCGGCTGCAGCAACGGCGTTTGCAGACGCACATGGAAGTGCACCCATCGAAGTGTTTGGCAGCACGGAAACCGGCGGCATCGCCTGGCGCCGCCAGGACCGCTCCCACGCATGGCAGCCGTTCGGCAGCATCGAAGTCCGCCAGGAAGACGACGGCGCGCTTGCCGTACGCTCACCGCATCTGCCACACCGCGACTGGCACCGCACCGATGACGCGATCGCGTTTGACGACAGTGGCCGCTTCCTCCTGCGTGGCAGGTTAGACCGCGTCGTCAAGGTTGACGGCAAGCGTGTCTCGCTGCCAGAAGTCGAAGCGTGGTTGGGTGCGCATCCGTTTGTGGCGCGGGCCGCGGCAACGCTGCTAACGGGGGGGTCGCGCGACCGATTGGGTGCGCTGGTCGCGCTCACCCCGGCTGGCGCGCAGACGCTGCACGCACAGGGCCGCGTGGCGCTGGCCAAGACGCTGCGCCGGCACCTGTCCGCCTACACCGAGCCCACGTTGATCCCGCGCCGCTGGCGCTTCTGCATGGCCATGCCGGTAGACGCGCGCGGCAAATTGCCCGCAGCAACCGTGGCGGCTGCGTTCCGGCCGGGCGCCGAGGGCTTCGAAACGCTCTCCCATGTCGGCGATGCCGACAGCGATCACTACGAGTTACGCGTCAGCCACGATCTCGTCCATTTCGCGGGCCACTTTCCTGGCCTCCCGATTCTGCCCGGTGTGGTGCTCATCGACTGGACTGTGGGCCTGGCCGCTGCCCGTAACAGCGCGATACGTACGATTACGTCAATCGACCAACTGAAGTTCTTGGCGCCAGTACTGCCTGGAGCCGTGGTGTCGCTGCGCCTCGTGCACGAGCCGGATCGCAGCCGCGTACGCTTCACTGCCCGACTGGGACCCCGTGATTGCGCCTCGGGCGTACTGGTCCATGGGGAGGCTGTGTGAGCCCGAACACGGTCATCGTCATCCCGATCTACAACCACAAGGATGCGATCGGCAACACCGTCGCAAACCTGTTGGTCCACGGGTTGCCGATCCTCATCGTCGACGACGGCAGCAATGCAGCCACGCAATCCGTGCTGGCCGCGCTTGCACAGCAGTACGCACAACAGGTCACGCTGCTGCGGCTGCCGGAAAACGGCGGCAAGGGCGCAGCCGTGATGGCCGGTCTGCGTGCGGCCCACGCTGCCGGCTATACCCACGCCCTGCAGATCGACGCCGACGGCCAGCACAATGCGGGCGACGTATCGCGCTTTCTTGCCGCCGCCATCTCCGCGCCCGACGCCATCATCCTCGGCCGCCCGGTCTACGACGAAAGCGTGCCCAAGTCGCGTCTATACGGCCGCTACCTCACGCACGTGTGGGTGTGGATCGAAACGCTGTCATTCGACATCCGGGATTCGATGTGTGGCTTCCGCATCTACCCCTTGGCGCTGGCGTGCAAGCTGATGGATGACGTGGCGCTGCCCACCCGCATGGATTTCGATATCGAGATTCTGGTACGCCTGCATTGGCGCCGGGCGCGCATCGTCACGCTGCCCACGCGCGTGACGTATGAACGCGGCGGGCTGTCGCACTTTGACGTGCTGTGGGACAACATCCGCATCAGCAAGAGCCACACGCGGCTGGTGGCCGGCATGCTGCTGCGTTTTCCGATGCTGCTGGTCGGAAGATGCTTGCCGCGCTGGCGTCATTCTTCGGCATCAAACACGACGCAAGGTTGGTGGCGCGTGGCCGAGCGTGGCAGCCGGTTCGGCATGCAGCTTCTTGCGCTGAGCTGCCGCCTCTTCGGTACACGCTTCACTTCATTGTGGCTATACCCGATCGTCGCGTATTTCCTGATCACCGGCCGTGTGGCGCGAGAGGCATCTCGGCAGTACTTCACCCGCTTGCATTCGGTGTCGCCGGGCGCGGGTATGCCGCAACCGGGTTGGCTCACTGCGTACCTCCACATGATCGCGTTCGCGCAGTCGGGGCTGGACAAGCTGGCCGCATGGTCGGGGCAGGTCAAAAATGAACGCGTGCGCTTTGATGACCCGACCGCATTCGAAGCGCTTGTTGCCAGCGGTCGCGGTGCGCTGGTCATCGGCGCGCACCTGGGCAATCTGGAGATGACCCGCGCGCTGGCTACCCGTCATGGCCTCGCCAAGGTAACGGCGGTGGTCTACACCGAGCATGCGCAGCGCTTTAACCACGTGCTGGCGCAGGCGCATCCGGATGTCGTCTCGCACCTGATGCAAGTGACCGACTTCGGCCCGGCCACAGCCATGCTGATGCAAGAGCGCATCGACGCAGGCGAGCTGCTGGTGATTGTGGGCGACCGTGTGCCCGCACACGAGTCCGGCCGCACGGTGGAGGCCAGCTTTCTGGGCGCGCCCGCGCAATTCGCACAGGGCCCTTACGTGCTGGCACACGCGCTGGGCTGCCCGGTGTACCTGTTTTTTTGCCTAAAGACGGGGCAGGACCATACCCTGTATTTCGAGCCATTTGCCGAGCACGTGGCGCTACCGCGTGCTGAGCGCGCGCGCCACCTTGGTGCATTGGCCCAGCGTTACGCCGAGCGGCTGGAACACTATTGCCGCAAGGCCCCTTTCCAATGGTTCAATTTCTTCGATTTTTGGGCGCGCCCCAACACCACCAAGAACATGGACGCCCATGGCTGAACACGATTTGAACGTGCCCGCGCAAGTCAATGCACCCGCCCAGCGGCTCGGCGTTGTCATCGGCAACCGTCATCTGACGATTGAAGATGTTGTTGCCATTGCGCGCGACCAGCAGCCGGTTTTGCTCAGCGCCGATGCCGCGTGGCGCGATCGCATCGAACGTGGTGCGCGGTTCCTATCCCAACGGCTGGCCGAAGGCGCAACCATCTACGGCGTCAACACAGGCTACGGCGATGCTTGCCAGGTTAACGTGCCGATGGCGCTGGTTGAAGCCCTGCCGCTGCAGCTCACGCGCTATCACGGTTGCGGCATGGGCCGCCATCTGGAGCCCGCTGAAACGCTGGCCGTGGTGGCTGCACGGCTGAACTCGCTGGCCCACGGCTATTCGGGTGTGCGGTATGTGCTTCTGCAGCGCCTGGCCGACCTGATCAACCATCGCATCCTGCCGCGCATTCCGGCCGAGGGATCGGTGGGCGCAAGCGGTGACCTGACACCCCTGTCGTACGTCGCCGCCACGCTGGTCGGCGAGCGCGACGTGCTTTTCAACAACCATGTGCAGCCCGCTGCCGGCGTGTGGCAACAGATCGGCCACGCGCCCATCACCCTGGCTCCAAAAGAGGGGCTTGCGCTGATGAATGGCACTGCGGTCATGACTGGCCTCGCGTGTCTCGCCTACGCCCGCGCTGAACAACTGATTCGCCTGTCTTCTCGACTGACGGCCCTGGCCACGGTGGCACTCGACGGGCGTGCTGCGCACTTCCACCCGACAATCTTCGCGGCCAAGCCACATGCGGGGCAGGCGGAAGTTGCCGGATGGATTCGCGCGGATCTGGCGGGGTGGGATGACGCATCCGCGCACCGCGTACAAGATCGCTATTCGATCCGCTGCGCCCCGCACGTGATCGGCGTGGCGCGCGACGCGCAGTCGTGGATCCGCCGTGACATCGAGAACGAACTCAACAGCGCCAACGACAACCCGCTGGTCGATCCCGACGCGCAGGAGATCCTGCACGGCGGCAACTTCTATGGCGGGCACATCGCGTTCGCGATGGACGCGCTCAAAACAGCCGTTGCCAACGTGGCCGACCTGATGGACCGCCAGTTGGCGCTCCTGGTGGACGACAAATTCAACAACGGCTTGCCGCGCAACCTGTCGGGCGCCACCGCCGAGCGCGCACCGATCAACCACGGTTTCAAAGCCGTGCAGATCTCGTCATCAGCCTGGACGGCAGAAGCGCTCAAGCACACCATGCCGGCGAGCGTCTTCTCGCGATCAACGGAAGCGCATAACCAGGACAAGGTCAGCATGGGCACGATTGCGGCGCGTGATTGCCTGCGCGTGCTGGAGCTAACGGAACAGGTGGCAGCCGCGCATACGCTCGCTGCTGTGCAGGCAGTGCGATTGCGCTGTCAGCTTGACCCGTCCACGCAGGTGCCGCCACCCGTAAAGGCGTTTGTGGAGCGTATCAGCGCCATGTCGGCATTCGTGAGCGAAGACCGTCCACTGGAAGCCGATCTGCGCTCACTGACGCTCGCCATCGAGCGTGGCCTGCTCACCAACGCAGACAACCAAGAGGAAATGCCAGCATGACTTCCCGCGACCTGCCGCCACTGGCCGCCAGCGCCCAGGTTGAAGTGCCGTTTCACGACGTCGACGCCATGGACGTCTGCTGGCATGGTCACTACCTGAAGTATTTCGAGATCGGCCGCGCCGCGCTGCTGCGCCGCTTCGACTACGACTACCGCGAGATGCGTGACTCCGGCTACCTATGGCCCGTCGTCGAAGCGCACCTGAAGTACATCAAGCCGGCGACCTACGGCCAGCAGATCGAGGTGCGCGCAACGCTGCTGGAATATGAGAACCGCCTGAAGATCGGCTACGAGATCGTCGATTGCGGATCCGGCATCCGGCTGACCAAGGGAACCACCACGCAGGTAGCGGTATGCGCTCGCACCGGCGAACTGCAGTTCGTCTCGCCGCCCGTGATGGTCGAACGTGTGGAGCGTGCATGGTTGGGCTAAACGCTATCGTGCGCGCGTGGATTGCCGCTCTGATGCTGTGGGCGTACACACTTACCGGCGCGGCATCGACCGAAGTACCACAGGGCAGCACACTGGTCTCGCAAGTCGCTGCGCAATTGGCACAGGCACGTGGCGTACGCGCGCAGTTCGTACAGACACAATCGTTGCAGGCCATGCAGAGGCCGCTGGTAAGCAGCGGCACGCTGCTGTTCTTGCGTGATCTGGGCGCAGTCTGGCGCATCGAGCAGCCGACTCGCATGACGTATGTGATGACCGATTCCGGCGTCACCGTGCTGGATGCCAACGACAAGCCGACGCGAGGCGCGCGCAACGCCGCTGGTGTAGCGCAGGTCTCGCGCATGATGCGCGCGATGCTCACGGGCGACCTGTCCGCGCTGTATTCCCAGTTCAACGTCAATGCACAAGGCAACGTCAGCCGCTGGCATCTGACGCTGACCCCCGCCCAGCCGCAATTGGCGCAGGCACTGCGCGGACTGGATCTATCTGGCGACACTTATGTGCGAAGCATCCGCATCCAGTCGGCCAATGGTGATGAAACACGCATCGAGTTCACGGGCAACACGCGTGTGGAAGCGCCCAGCGCTGCCGAGCGCACGCTCCTGGGAGCGCCCTGATGACGCAGGAGCTGGGGTTGCATCGGCCGGCCCTCTCTGTCCGACGAATGTGGGGCATCCGGCTCGGCTGGCTGGCGGTCGTGCTGGCTGCCCTGCTCTATTGCGGCGTGCGCCTGCACGACGGTACGGCGTTGCAAACGAACCTGCTGTCGCTGCTGCCAGATACCGAGGCCGACCCGGTTGCGGAAAAGGCTGTCGACACGCTGGCGACATCACTGGGGGACCGCACGGTCTTCCTGCTCAGTAGCGGCAACGGTGACCATGCAAAAGCGGCAGCCATGCAGTTTGGTTCGCAACTCAAGCGCAGCAAGGCTTTCCGCACCGTGGTTGCCCAGTTGCCACCATTCGATACCGCGCAGATCACCCGCTTCTATCTGCCTTACCGATTCGGCCTCCTAAGCGCCGCAGACCGCGCGATGCTGGATGACACATCCACCGCGCTGCCCACGCTGCTCGCGCAAAGGCTGTACGCGCCGGTCGAAGCCGGGCTGAACGCTCCGCTGGCCGACGACCCATTCGGCTGGCTCAGCCACTGGCTGGCGGGCCTGCCGCTGGCCGCCACGCGGCTTGAACTGGAAGACAACCTCCTGATCACCCGGCGCGGTGACACCACGAGCGTCTTGGTCACCAGCACGCTGGCCGCTTCTGCCTACGATGGGCAAACCCAGGCCGACGTCCGCACCGCTGTCGCACAGGCTGAGCAATCATTGGCACGTACCTTTCCGGACGTCACGCTGGTACGCACCGGCGCAGTGTTCTATGCCGCCGCTGCGCGCAGCGCTTCGGAACAGGAACTGCATCGCATCGGCATCATCTCGACGCTCGGTATCGCCTTGCTGATGTTGTGGGTCTTCCGCTCGCCGCGCTTTCTGCTGCTCGGGTTCCTGTCCACGGGCATTGGGATCGTGTTTGCGTTGGCGGCAACGATGCTGGCCTTTGGAAAGCTGCACCTCCTGACGCTCGTATTCGGCGCCAGCCTGATCGGCGAGGCGGTGGATTACTCCATTCAGTACTTCGTCGGTCACCTCGGTGCCCAGGGGCAAGACGCACGGCGCAGCGCGCGCGAGGTGCGGCCGGCACTGCTGGTGGCGCTTGCAACAAGCCTGCTCGGCTACGCGATCCTGGTCGGCGTGCCATTTCCGGCGTTACGCCAAATTGCGTGCTTTGCCATCGCAGGGATCGGAGTAGCCTTCTTGTCAGTGGCATCGCTGTTGCCTGCACTGCTGACGAATGCGCCGCGACAGCCATACCGCACCTACGATCGCGCCGCGCGTTGGCTGGGCCGCTGGCAGGTAGCACTGACGCGACGGGGGGCCCGGGTTTGCCTGGCACTCATTGCGGCGGCCGCCGTGCCCGGATGGCTACGCCTGACCAGCGACGACGACATCCACCTGCTGATCCAGCGCGACCCCGATCTGGAACAACAAGAAGCTTTCGTGCGCGAAGCCATCGGCGTAGAAAACAGCACCCAATTTTTCGTTGTGAAGGGCGACTCCGCCGAGCAAGTGTTGCAACGCGCCGAAACACTGCAACGCAAGCTGGAGCTGCCGATTGCGGGTGCCTCGCTCAAGGGCGTGCAATCAGTCGCCCAGTTCGTACCTTCCGCTCATCAACAAGCGGAAGACCGCGCCCGCCTGAGCAAGCGCGTATCTGCTGACCCGCAAGCCCTGCGCGCGACCTTGACGGACGCTGGCTTTCGGCCCGAGATCGCCGCCAAGTACGTGGCGGCGGTTGAAGCCGCGCCTGGCAGCCCGCTTACGGTGGACGCATGGCTGGCGATGCCTTGGTCTCAGCCCTATCGCCACCTCTGGTTAGGCCAAGTGTCGAGCGCCGGTGCGCCGCGCATGTTTGCCGCCATCGTCATCCCGACCGGTGTCACGACGGCGCAGTTGCCCGCGTTGGCAGCGTTGGCCGATGCCACCCCCGGTATCCGCTTCGTCGATAAACCCGCCAGCGTCGCGCGCCTGTTCGCCACTTACCGCGTCGATAGCGGTTGGTGGCTGGCTGGGGCGCTCAGCCTGATCCTCATGCTGTTCTGCCTGCGCTATGGCGTCGCCGCCGGTGTGCGCGGGACCTTGCCGGTCGTCTGCGCTGTCGGCATCACGTTTGCTGTGTATGGCTACGCGGGCATTCCGCTGAACCTATTCCATTGGCTGGCCCTGATGCTGGTGCTGGGCGTCGGGGCCAACTACGCTGTGTTCCTGCGCGAAGGTTGTGCGCGCCAGCGCGCGGATATCGGTGGCGTATGGGTGGGCGTGTTGCTGTCGGCGTCTACCACCCTGCTTTCGTTCGGCCTGTTGGGCACCAGTGCCATGCCGGTGCTGCGCAGCTTCGGCATGACGCTAGCCCTGGGCATTGTCATTGCGGTTGCCTTGGCGCCGCTGGGAATGCCCATTGTCAGACATCGATCACCATGACCGCTTCTCATTTTTACCTGCACGCGCTCGGCATGGTCAATGCGCTGGGTGATGACGTGAATGCCATCCGCCGCAACTTGGCAACCGGGCATGCTCCTGGCATGGGCGTGATTGACCGGCCGGATGGCTCAACGGGCATGGTCGGACGCGCCTTGTCGGCCCTCGCGCTCGAACCGCCCGCGCACTTGTCTGCCTACGACTGTCGCAACAACCGACTGCTGCTTGTCGCGCTCGCGCAGATTCAATCGGCGGTGGAGCGGGCCCGCACCCAATATGGCCCGCACCGGATTGGCATTGTCCTCGGGACTAGCACGTCGGGCATCGACGCCGCCGAGGCGGCGCTGCGCCATGCAGAGGAACACGGCAATCTTCCCCGCGCGTTCGACTATCGCCAGATGGAAATCGGCACGCTGGCACCGTTCGCCGCTGCGGCGCTGGGCACAACTGGTCCGGCTTATACGGTATCCACCGCTTGCACATCGAGCGCCAAGGCTTTCGCCTCGGCCCGCCGGTTGCTGCAACTAGGCCTGTGTGACGCAGTGGTCGTGGGGGGTGCGGATTCGCTGTGCGAATTGACGCTGCAGGGCTTTGCCTCGTTGGAATCGACCAGCGCCGCGCGCACCAACCCCATGAGCCGCAACCGTGCCGGTATCAACATCGGTGAAGGGGCGGCCGTATTCCTGATGACACGTGAACGCGGCCCCGTACGGCTGGCGGGTGTGGGGGAATCAAGCGATGCCCACCACATTTCTGCGCCCGACCCGACCGGCGCCGGCGCTGAGCGCGCCCTGCGTGCCGCTTTGGCGGATGCTGGCATCGATGCCAGCGCCATCGGTTACGTCAACCTGCACGCCACCGCCACCCGCAAGAACGACGAGATGGAAGCGCATCTGATGGCGCGCGTCTTTCCAACGGGTGTGCCGACCAGCGGCACCAAGCCGCTGACGGGACACACGCTGGGCGCCGCAGGCGCAACCGAACTCGGCTTCGCATGGCTGACGCTCGCCGATGAAGGCATCACCCTGCCGCGCCACATCTGGGATGGTGAAGCCGACCCCGCTCTGCCCACGCTCGATCTGATCGAAGACACCCGTCGTCTGGGCACCGGCCGGTACGTAATGAGCAACTCGTTCGCTTTCGGCGGCAGTAACGCCAGCCTGATCCTGGGGCAGGGATGAGCATGACCAATACCGCAGCGAGCACTGTTTTCCCTCTGGCTCCCATCGAATCGATCCTGCCGCATCGCGGCACGATGTTGCTGCTCGCAGGCGTCGAATCCTGGGATGACGAATGTCTTGCGGCAGTTGCACATGTCAACCCAGCCGCCTGGTATGCCGACACTCGCGGCAACATGCCTGCGTGGATCGGCATCGAGCTGATGGCGCAGGCCATTGCCGCGCATGTCGGTCTGCTGTCGGCGCACGCTGGACAACCGGCGCGGCCCGGCGTGCTGCTAGGTTCGCGCAAGTACGAGGCTATCGTTCCCGCGTTTGAACAGGGCCAGCCGTTGCGCGTGGAGGCACGCGAGCTGTTGCGCGGTGCCGAGGGTCATGGCGCGTACGAGTGCACAATCAGCGCCGGCGGACAGCGCTTGGCCAACGCCATCATCAAGGTTTACCAGCCGACCAATTTTCAAGCATTCATCGAAGGGAGTCTCACGATATGAGCCGCCGTGTTCTTGTGACGGGCGCGAGCCGTGGCATCGGTCGCGCGATCGCCTATCAGCTCGCATCCGACGGGTTTGACGTCTCGGTGCATTGCCGCAGTGGCCGCAACGAGGCCGATGCCGTTGTCGCCGGTATCCAGGCGCAGGGTGCGAATGCAGGTAAGGCCCGCGTGCTCCAGTTCGATGTACGCGACCGCAATGCCTGTCGTACGCAGCTCGAGGCCGACGTTGAGGCGCACGGTGCCTACTACGGCATCGTTTTGTGCGCGGGTGTCACCCGCGATGCCGCCTTCCCCGCCCTGACGGACGAAGACTGGGACATCGTGCTCGAAACCGGCCTGGACGGTTTCTACAACGTCCTGCACCCACTCACCATGCCAATGGTGCGTGCACGCAAGGGGGGGCGCATCGTCACCATCGCATCGGTCTCGGGCGTGATGGGCAATCGAGGGCAGGTCAATTACAGCGCGGCCAAGGCCGGGCTGATTGGTGCAACGAAGGCCCTGGCAGTAGAACTGGCTTCACGCAACATCACCGTCAACTGCGTCGCCCCGGGTCTGGTCGAAACCGAGATGCTGTCCAACGTCGAACATCTGGACCATGCACTCCAGACGGTACCGATGCAGCGCGTCGGCCAGCCAGCCGAGGTGGCTGCGGTGGTGGGCTTTTTGATGTCGGATGCGGCGTCGTACGTCACGCGCCAGGTCATCGGTGTCAACGGCGGGATGATCTGATGAAGCGGGTTGTCGTCACCGGCATGGGCGGCGTTACCGCCCTCGGCTCTGAGTGGAGCGAAATCCAGTCGGCCCTCGCGCAGGGCCGCAATGCCGTTCGGCGTATGCCGGAGTGGGATTACTTCGACACGCTGCACGCTCGGCTGGCGTGCCCGCTGCCGGCGTTCACGACGCCGGCGGACTACCCGCGCAAGAAGACGCGTTCAATGGGTCCGGTGTCGGTGTACGCCGTGCGAGCAAGCGAGCTGGCCCTGGCCGATGCGGGCTTGGCGGGAGACACCTCCATCGCCGATGGCCGCATGGGCGTGGCGTATGGCTCGTCGTCAGGCTCGGTGCAACCCATCCGCGCGTTCGGCAGCATGCTGGACACGGGCTCGATGCAGGGCGTCACATCCAACAGTTACGTGCAGATGATGCCGCACACGACTGCGGTCAACGTCGGGCTGTTCTGGGATCTGAAGGGCCGGGTCATTCCCACGTCGTGCGCGTGCGCATCGGGTAGCCAGGCGATCGGTTATGCCTATGAAGCCATCGCAACCGGCAAACAGACGATGATGCTGGCCGGCGGCGCCGAGGAACTGTCCGCCCCAGCCGTGGCCGTGTTCGACACCCTGTACGCCACCAGCACGCGCAATGACGAGCCGCACCTCACGCCTCGCCCGTTCGACAAAGCCCGCGATGGTTTGGTCGTGGGCGAAGGCGCAGCCACGCTGGTGCTGGAAGACTACGACCACGCCCGCGCGCGCGGCGCGCGCATCCATGCCGAGGTCGTCGGTTTCGGCTGCAATTCCGACGGTGCGCACATGACGCAACCTACCGCGGCCACCATGAGCCAGGCCATGCGCCTGGCGCTGCAGGATGCACGCCTGCCGCAGGACGCTATCGGCTACGTCAACGCGCACGGCACATCCACAGACCTGGGGGACGTAGCCGAGAGCCATGCCACGGCCGAGGTCTTCCGCCCCACGATGCCGATCAGCTCGCTCAAGAGCTATATCGGTCATACGCTGGGCGCATGCGGCGCCATTGAAGCGTGGTGGACCATCGAGATGATGAAGCGCAACTGGTACGCGCCCACACTCAACCTTGAAAACGTCGACCCGGCCTGTGCACCGCTGGACTACATCGCTAGCACTGCGCGCGCCCTTGATACCGAGCACGTGATGAGCAACAACTTCGCGTTTGGCGGCATCAACACGTCGCTGATCTTCAAGCGCGCCGCCTGATGTCGCTTAGCACTTCGCGCCCCTTGGCCGCACCGGAACGCGTGGTCGTGACGGGCCTGGGTATCGTAAGTTGCCTGGGTAACACGCTGGATGGGGTTTCTGCGGCGCTGCGCGACGGCCGCTCGGGCCTCTCGCACGTTCCGGCCTGGCAGGCGTTGGGGCTGTCGAGCCAGGTCGCAGGCTTGGCCTCAGTTGAGGGCGCTCCGCCGTTTGCACGCAAGTTCGAACGCTTCATGGGCGAGACCGCGCGTATGGCGTGCCACGCGGCACGCAACGCCATCGACGATGCTGGTCTGGACTCAACGGCTCTGCAAACGCCGCGTGCGGGCTTGGTGGCAGGCTCCGGCAGCGGCGCGTTGGCCGCGTATGACATCGCGCTGGACGCCGTACGCGCGCGCGGCGTGGAACGGGCATCGCCCTATGTCGTGCCGCAGGTGATGAGCAGTACGGTGTCGGCCAACCTTGCGCAGGTGTTCGGGTTTGGCGGCATCAGCTACTCACCGTCATCGGCATGCACTACGTCGGCGCTGGCGATTGGTCAGGCTGCGCAATGGATCCGCTCAGGGCAGCAAGACATCATGCTGGCCGGTGGTGCAGAAGAACTACACGACAGCTATGCCATGTTCTTCGATGCCATGGGCGCGCTCTCGCGTGCACCGGCGCACGCGCCCGAGCGCGCGTCACGCCCCTACGATGTTGCGCGCGATGGCTTCGTGCTGGCTTCCGGCGCTGGCATGCTGGTGCTGGAATCGCTTACGCACGCACGCGCCCGTGGCGCCCGGATCTATGCGGAACTGACCGGCTTCGGGCAGAGCACCGACGTCGGCTCGATGGTCTCGCCGCGTGCACCTGGCATTGCGCGTGCAATCCAGAGCGCGGTAGATGATGCCGGCACCCGTCCTGACTACATCAATACGCACGGCCCATCCACATCCTCGGGCGACGTGGAGGAGCTGCTCGCTCTGCAAACCGTATTTGGTACCGCGGTGCCGCCGTTCTCATCCACCAAGGCCCTCACCGGACATCCCCCGGGGGCGGCGGGCGCGCAGGAAGCCATCTATACCTTGCTGATGATGCGGGACGGCTTCATTGCGGGTTCGGCCGGTATCGAAACACTCGACCCCGCGGTTGTCGGCCTGCCGCTGGTGCGCCAGTCGCGTGCCGCTCGCATCGAGCGGGCGCTATCGATTTCCTTTGGGTTCGGCGGCAGTTGCGCCGGACTGATGTTCGACGCCGTGGTCTGACACCATCCTCGGCGATTTTCTCAACGCAATAAGAAGACAGGAGTGCTCTCAATGAAGAAACAACTGCTGCTGGCCGCCAGCGCGCTTGCCATGCTGACCCAGGTTGCGCACGCGCGCACAGAAGTCATGACGTTCCCGATCCAGCCCGTGCTGCAAGCGCAGCAATTCGCTCCCGGCGTGGCGCTCTACTTCGGCAACCAGGCGCACCCGGCAGTGGTGTCCAGCCTGGGTGAAGTCACGAAGTCGTCCCACCCGGCGCGAAAGACCGCCACCGAGGTCGAAATCTGCAACGCCACGCTGGCCGATGCCCTGCGCCAGCTCGCAAGCGCCGCGCACGACCGTGGCGCCAATGCCGTCATCAACATCAAGACGTGGTTCCACTCGACCGAGAGCAAGGACGAGAACAACTACACCTGCGGTGTCAGTGGCGTATCAGCGGCATTGCGCGTGAGCGGCGAGCTGGTCACGGTCGAAGCGGCCAAGTAATCGGCGTTCATCGTCCCCACCTACTCACACTCGTTACAGGAGTCTGGAATGAAGCGTCACCTGATGCTGGCCGTGCTATGCGTTGCCACGGTGAGCACCGCCGCGTTTGCCCGCAACGATGTCGAGGCGTACTCACTCGATGCGGCCTTTAAGAGCGAAGGCTCCGACAAGGTGGGCAGCGATATCGCGCTCGTCTTCGCCGGCCAGAAGCATGCGGCGGTCGAGAAATCGATGGGCGAGATTGCCACCAACAAGAAGACCAATGGCGTCGGCCGCAGCGATGAAGCGGCGTGCCAGTATGTGTTCCTGTCTGCCGTGCTGGCGCTGCAGGAACGTGCGCGCCAGCTCGGTGGCAACGCGGTCATCAATATCAAGAGCAACTACAAGAACAAGCTGACCGAAAGCGCCACGGAGTTCACCTGCGGGTCGGGCGCCCTCATGTCGGGCGTTGCACTGAAGGGCGAGGTTGTGACCCTGAAGAAGTAAGGCCAACGGGGCGCCGTCGGCCAGAGAGATCGGTCGGCGGCCCCTCAGGCAGCCAACTTGGTGGCGGCGACATTGACGAGCGTCTCGCGCCGCTTGCCCGGTTTCGGATGATGCAAGCCCAGGCGTTCAAACAAGCCGAAATCTGCCGCCCTGCTCCACCATAGATACGGTAGCGACACATTGCGTTGGTCAAAATCGAAACCACCTGCACGCAGCATTTGCAGATACCCGTCCGCACTCTTTTGCACATGCATCGGGTGGCGGAACAGCAACCGGATGACCCACGACTTGATATACGCGTCGGTCGATTCAGCGAACAGAAGTACGCCGCCCGGCTTCAATACGCGGTGGAACTCCGCCAGTGCGCGCTCCTGTTCGACAAGATGATGAAACGTCTGGTGGCAGAACACGATATCTGAGCTGGCATCAGGCAAGGGCAGCGCCGCGCAATCGGCATGCAGGATGTCGACCGGTGTGCCGATGGCACGGGCCGCCCCGCGCGAAGCCTCCAGCGAAGGAGCATGGCAGTCCACACCGACAATCCGTTGCGGGGCAAACGCTTGCTCCAACAACCGAAAGGAAATGCCCTGTCCGCACCCCACATCCACCAGGATCGGCGCGGCAGGCAGCGGTTGGGTGATCAGACGTTTGAGATCATTGATGGCAACACGCAGCACATGATGCTCCCACGTATACGTGCGCAGAAACCAGATGCCGAAAGCGGTTTCCGGAACAAAAGATCCGATATGCGCAGGCGTTGAAGTGGTATCCATGGATGAATGGTGTCGGTCTGAAAATCAAAACGGGTTTTCAAGGCTGGCGCATTGTACCGACATCGAAGACCGGTTTTCAAAGCGTTTGGGAAGACGTAATCTCGTGCGTTATCTCGGCCGGCCGCGAAAAGACAGCGAAAATCACAACCGATAATGCACACAACTACCCAAGCAATCGAAAAGCACGAACATGTTGACGTCGCCATCATTGGCGCGGGCCCTTCAGGCGCAGTGGCGGCAGCCTTGCTGCAGCGCGCCGGCCACAACGTGCTGGTGCTCGAACGCCAGCATTTCCCGCGCTTCTCCATTGGCGAAAGCTTGCTGCCCCAAAGCATGGCCTACCTTGAAGCGGCGGGCATGCTGCAAGCCGTTGTGGAAGCAGGATTCCAGTACAAGAACGGGGCGTATTTCGTACATCAGGACAAGCACGCGTCCTTCGATTTCCGAGACAAGCATTCCGCTGGCTGGGGCACGACGTATCAGGTTGAACGTGCGGTGTTTGATCAAACATTGATTAAAAGCGCCGCCGAACAAGGCGCCGACGTTCGCTTTGGTCACACTGTGCGCACGATGCAGCCGGGCGATGCGCCTGTGCTGGAGGTAGAAGACGAAGCTGGAAACGCGTATGCCGTACACGCCCGCTTCGTGCTAGACGCCAGCGGTTTTGGCCGTGTGCTACCACGCCTGCTCAATCTTGAAGCGCCGACCCGCATGCCAACGCGTGCCGCGCTGTTCACACACGTGCGCGACGCCTTGCCTGCCGGTAGCACCGATCGCGACAAGATCTGCATCGCCGTTCACCCGGAGCGGCGCGACGTCTGGTACTGGATGATCCCGCTGGCCAACGGCCGCTCGTCAGTCGGCTGCGTAGCCGAAGCGAGTTTCCTCGATGTGCCAGAGGCAGAGCGCGAAGCGACCTTGCGCAAGCTGATCCAGGCCGAACCGAATATTGCGGCGCTAATTGGCGACGCGCCGTTCCTCATGCCCGTACGACAGATCGGTGGCTACGCGGCCAATGTAGAGCGCCTCTATGGACCAGGCTATGCGTTACTGGGCAATGCGGGCGAGTTCCTGGACCCGGTGTTCTCGTCAGGCGTAACGATCGCATTGCGCTCGGCGGACCTGGCGGCGCGCGCACTCGTACGCCAACTCAATGGCGAAACCGTCGATTGGCTTGCCGATTACGACAAACCGCTACGCAAGGGTGTCGATACGTTCCGGGCCTTCGTTGACCGGTGGTACTCGGGCGAGTTACAGGACATCATCTTCCACCCGCGCCACTCGCCAGGCATTCGCCGCATGATCAGCGCCATCCTGGCGGGCTACGCCTGGGACGAAACGAATCCATTCGTGGTCAATCCGGAGCGGCGCCTCAATACGCTGCACGAGGTATGCCGGCGGGAAATGGCCTGAGGGAAGCGCCGCCCGCGCCCAGGCCTATGCAGCCGGGCCCCGCTCACCGACGGCGCGCCAGCAGATCATCCACCACGGGCACAACGGCCAATAGCATCAGGATGGACGCCAGCGGAATCGTGGCGGCATAGCCCAGATGCTTGAAGCCCAACGCGCCCGCCACGCCGCCCACGAAGAACATCCCCAGCAATGACGCCAGCAGTCGCAGCTTGGGCCGATTGGCCACAACGGCCGGCAGGTTGCGGTGCCCGTGGTTCCAGTAGATCGCCTTGCCGATTTCGATGCCGATATCGGTGGCCAGGCCAGTCACGTGCGTGGTGCGGATTTCCGCTTTCGAAATCTTGGTGATGATGGCGTTCTGCAGCCCCATCAGGAAACACAGCAGTGCCACGGTGGCCGGCACGAACACGACCCGGTATTGCCCAAGCGACGTGCCCATCAGGCCGAAGAGCAACAGCAGCGCGGCCTCGAGCATGAGCGGCAACGCGAATTCGCTCTGCGTGCTGCGCCGGCGGCCCCAGTTGACGAGCACCGCCGTGCAGGCGGCACCGCAAAGGAATGCCAGCAGCGAAGCAAAGCCGGCAAGCACGAGGACGATATCGCCCAGCACAAGCGAGTCGGCCATCGCCGAGACGATGCCGGACATGTGGGAGGTGTACTGCTTGACTGCGAGGAATCCGCCTGCGTTGGCGGCGCCCGCCACGAAGGCCAGCGACTGACCGAGGCGCCGGTTGGCATCCTCTGAGCGTTCCGGGCTGGTCAGGCGGCGAAGATACTGGATGGGCATGACCAGTCCTGACGGTAGGTGAGCCGACATGATACGCCGCGCCCTCCGCCCGCCCGACCGCGCCGCATCAAGGATTGATGTACTGGAACAGCGACATGCCCTGCATGGCCGTGAACGTCTTCTGCGCGGCCTGCAGCGACACCTGCTGCTGAGAAAACTGCGAAATGGCGGTGGTGTAATCCACCGATTGGAGCTTCGAGATCTGCTCCTTCAACTGCTCGCCGTAGTTCGAGCCGCTGCTGTTGAGCGTGGTGATCTGCGCTTGCTGCGTGCCCACCGTCACCTGCGCTTGCAGGGCGACCTGATAAGCATTGTCCAGATTGCCCTGCGCCGTTTGCACGGCCTTTTGCAGGTTCGCGACGTCCGTGGCCTGGGTGGCCGCGTTGATCGGGGTTGACAGCGCCGAGATCAGGTTCTCGTACGTCTTGAAGATGCTCTGGTTGGTGTTCGGGTTGGACGGATCCGAGTTGGGGATGCGCACAAACACCGAATCACCCGACACCGAATTCGGCATCGAAATGTTCTGGGATACCTGCACCGTGGGCGGCTGGCCGCTGCCAACGTACTGCACCGAACCACTGGTGTTGGTGAAAGGATCGGTCGTGCCGTTGGCGCCGCCAAACAGGGCCACGCCCGAGGCATCGCGCTGGTTGGCCGTCGACAGCAGCTGCTGGTACTGCTGCTTGACCTGCGCCAGCACACCAATGCGTTGCGAATCCGTCATCAGCGAGGTGTTGGCACCCACCAATGTCTGCTTGCCCTGCTGCAGCGTGGTCACCAGGTTGGTCAGCGCGGAAGACACGTTGGTCAGACGCGCGTCGGTGGCGTCGCGATTGGCTTGGTATTGATCGTTGGCATCCTGCGTTTGCTGCAGTTGCGCCATTTGACCAAACGCGCTGGGGTTGTCGCCCGCGCTGTTGAGCGCGATGCCGCTCGCAATCTGCTGCTGCAACGTGAGCAGGTTCGATTGCGTGTTCTGCATCGAAGCGGAAGACGCTGCAAAGAATTGGGCGGTACTGACTCGCATGATCGGTCCGGACGGTAGGGCTTTAGGACGTTATCGGCAGGCGGGGCGATTTCTTCAGCCGCCCGATCAGCCGCCGGCAATCGACAGCAAGCTGTCGAACAGCGAATTGGCCGTCTGCATCACCTTGGCCGAGGCCTGGTACGCCTGCTGGTACTTCATCAGGTTCATCGCCTCGTCATCGAGGTTCACCCCCGACACCGACTGCTGCTGTTGCGTAGAGCTGGCCAGCAGCGCCTTCTGCGAGGTCAGGTTGGTGCTGGCGCGGTTGGCCTGCACACCCACTTGGGTGACGAGGTTGTTCCATGCCGAGCCGATCGAGGTCGTGCCGCCGTCCAGCAGATTGCTGTTGCGCAGCTTGGCCAGCGCGCTGGCGTTGCGGTTGTCCGTGCTGTTGGCGGTGTTGGCTGAAATGGCGAACGTGTCGCCGTTGCCGGGCAAGCCCGAAAGCGTCATCTGCACGCCGTTGAACGCGTACGTCGCGCCCTGCGTGTACGGCGCCGTGCCGCCCGTGTACGTGGTGGACGTGCCGCCCACCGTGACCGTCACACTGCCCGGGAACCCCGACAGCGAACCACCCACGGCCGAGCTATACGTCAGGTTGACCGGCGAGGCGAGCGGCGAACCGGCATACGTGCTGTCCACCCCCAGCGACGACACCGTGGCGCTGCCCGTGTTGTTGCTGCCCTGGTTGAGCACCACGGGCGAGGCCGCGGCCACGTTGTGGTAATCGGTCGTGAGCGTCTGCATGGTGGCCGCCGCGTTGGCGGTCGGGCGCACCAGGAAGGAATCGCCGCTGTTCATCGTGCCCGACAGGTTGAGCGTGACGCCGTCAATCGTGGTCGGCCAGCTCGACACCGTTACGGAGGCGGAGCCGTCCGGATAGTGCGAAACGGTATAGGCGCCGCCCTGGTATTTGACCTGGTAGTCGTAGCCCTGCCCCGCATTGGCGTTGGTGATGCTGGCAGTCAGCGAGCCGCTGCCGGTGTTGCTCGTGCTGGGCGCAACGCTCGGGCTGGCCACGGAGAAGAGGTCCGTGCCCATCTTGCCGTTGGCGTCCATGCCAAGCTTGTTCTGCGCGTTCACGTCGGCCGCCACGGCCGTGGCCAGGCGGCCCAGGCTGTTCTGCGCCGGAATAAGCGTGTTGTTGCGGAAGTCCATCAGGCCGCCGAGCGCACCGCCGCCGAGCTGGCTGTCGTCGATGTTGACCGTACCGCCCGGGCTCTTGTAGCCGACCGACAGTTGCGTCGGGTCGTACTGCGATGGCACCGCCGTCAACTGGTAGCTCTTGTTGCCCTGCACCAGCGCCTGGCCGTTGCCCACGTAGATGTTGAACTGGCCGTCGCCGGTCTGCACCACGCTCGCCTTGATCGACTGATTGAGCGTCTGGACAAGCTGGTCGCGCTGGTCACGCAGGTCGTTGGCCGGCTGGCCGGTCGACGCTTCCGCCTTGGAAATCTGGTCGTTCAGCGAAGCGATCTGCTGCGCCGTGCCGTTGACCGCGCTGATCTGCGTCTGCACCTGCGTGTTGACCTGGCTGTTGAGCGAACTCAACTGGCCGGCAATCGAATTGAAGCGGCTTTGCAGGCCAGCGGCGGCGTTCAGGAAAACCTGGCGCGCGGTGGTGTCCGACGGCTTGGAGGCCAGGCCATCGGCGGCGTTGAAGAAACTGGTGAGCGACGAAGTCAGGCCACTGTTGCTGTCCGACATGTACTGGCTCAAGCCCGACACCAGGCTATTGAGCTGGTCGGCCGCGCTGGTCGAGGCCTGGCCGCTTTGCACCTGTGCAGTCAGGAACTGGTCGTAGATGCGCTTGACGGTCGTGACATTGGCGCCCTGGCCGAGATAGCCCACGCCGGCATACAGCGGAATGTTTTCCGTCTGCACGGCTTCCTGGCGCGAATAGCCGGGCGTGCTGGCGTTGGCAATGTTGTTGCCAGTCACTTGCAGGTTGATATCGGCAACCCGCAGGCCGGACGCGCCAATATTCAGAAGGGAGCTGCTCATAGTTGTCTCGATGCGGGCAGCACGAAGCCGCCGGAATAAGCTCTAGAAACAACATCGGCCGGACAAGCGCAAACTTGAGCCGGCCGTCGTCGCCAAAATATGCTTCTTAGATCACTCAAACGATCTGTTTGAGCACCGCCATGATCTTGTGGGCGTAGTTCGGATCCGTGGCGTAGCCTGCGCGCTGCAAGCCCTTGGCAAACGACGCCGCATCGTTGCCGTTGCCCGCTGCCACGACGTTGCTGTAGCGCGGGTTGTTGGCCAGCAGGTTGGCGTAGTCCTTGAACGCCTCGGCATATGAGCTGTACGCGCGGAATTTCTCCTGGACCTTATGGGCCACGCCGCCGATGTATTCGGTGGTGGTCACCGTGGCGGTCTTGCCTGCCCACGAGCCGCCGGCCTTGATGCCGAACAGGTTGTGCGTGTTCGTGCCGTCCTTTGCCTTGATCTCGCGGCGGCCCCAGCCGGACTCCAGTGCGGCATGGCCGATCATGAAGTTGGCGGGAATGCCGGTTTCCTGCGCCGCCTGCGATGCGTGGCCGATCAGCTTGTTGTAGAAACTGCTCATGCGCTCGCCGCGCGGCTCCGATGCCACCGTCGACAGGTCGACTTCTGGCGGCGCGCTGGGGGCCTGCGCCTGGGCATCCGCCTGCTTGCGCAGGGCGGCCAGCGCACGCTGCACGCGTTCTTCCAGGCCCGGGCGCGGCACGGTGCTGATGCCCGAGCCGTCGTCTTCCGTGCCCGGCGCAACGGCTGCGGCCATGCTGTTGAGCGACGAACGGGCGATGGCCTTCGCGGCATCGTTGGTGGCACCGGCGGCACCCGGCAGCGCGGTATTGGTCGCCGTCGTGTTGGACAGCGCGGTATTCACCTTGCCCCCCGCATCCGGGTTCACATGGTTGGCCTGACGCAGCATCTGCTTCAGAAGCTGGTCTGCCACGCCCACGCCGCGCGAGGCCATGGTCTGCGAAAGCTGCTGGTCGAGCATCGACGTGTACATCTTGCTCGACGACGAATCGAGCGGCCCGTTCTGCGGCGATGCATCGCGCATCTGCTTGAGCATCATGTTCACGAAGATCGCATCGAACTGCTTGGCGACGGTCTTGGCGGCGCCGGTCGGATCGGTACGTGCCGTTTGCTTGAGCGACTCGAATCCTCGGGAATCGAGCGCCAGGCGGCTGGTGAGGTCGGTTTGGTTCATCGTGGCCTCCCCAGCGTCAGATGATTTCCAGATCGGCGCGCAGCGCGTTGGCCGCCTTCATCGCCTGCAGGATCGAGATCAGGTCTTGCGGGTTGGCGCCAATCGCGTTGATGGCCTTGACCACGTCCGCCAGGTTGGTGCCGCCCTTCACGTTGATGAGGCTGCCGCCTTGCTGCTTGACCTCGATGTTCGAGCGCGCTGCGGCCACCGTCTGCCCCTGCGAGAACGGCGCCGGCTGGCTGACGACCGGATCTGTGCTGATGGTGACCGACAGGCTGCCGTGCGCCACCGCGCAGGGCTCGAGCTTGACGAGCTGGTTCATGACCACCGAGCCCGTGCGGGCGTTGACCACCACACGTGCGGCGGCCAGCGCCGGTGTCACGTCGATGTTCTGCAGCTTGGCCAGAAAGCCCACGCGGTCCGACGCCAGGGCCGGTGCGCGCACGTTGATCGTGCGGCCGTCCGCGGCTTGCGCCGTGTCCGTGCCGAACTGCTTGTTGATGGCGGTGACGATGTTCTGCACCGTGCCGAAATCTGTCGTGCCGGTATCGAGCTGGATACTGCCCGCCTCGCCCACTGTGGCCTGCACGGCACGCTCCACCGTGGCGCCATTGGCGATACGCCCGGCGCCGAGCTGGTTGATCTGCACCTTGCTGCCATTGGCCGATGCGCCTGCGCCGCCAATCACCACGTTGCCTTGTGCCAATGCGTAGAGCTGGCCGTCCACGCCCTTGAGCGGCGTGAGGAGCAGCGTGCCGCCGCGCAGGCTCTTCGCGTTACCGATGGACGACACCGTCACGTCGATGGTCTGACCCGGCCGCACAAAGGCAGGCAGCGTAGCCGTCACCACCACGGCGGCGGTGTTCTTGAGCTGGATGCTCGCGCCGGCCGGCACATTGATGCCGAACTGCGTAAGCATGTTGTTGAAGCTCTGGACCGTGAACGGGGTTTGCGTGGTCTGGTCGCCGCTGCCGTCCAGGCCGACGACAAGGCCGTAGCCGATCAGCGCGTTGTCGCGCACGCCGGCAACGGTGGTCAGATCCTTGATGCGATCAGCGTGTGCCGTTGTCGGAACAACCGCGGAAATTGCGCTCAGTGCCAGCAGGGCCGCGCCAAGGGTTCGATACAACCTCGTTCGATGCAAAGTCATGGCAGATCCCTCAGAACGGTGACACGGTCAGGAAGAACCGCGACAGCCAGCCCATCTGCTGGGCTTCGGCCACATAGCCCGTGCCGCGGTATTCCATGCGTGCGTCCGCCACCTGGGTAGACAACACGGTGTTTTGATTGTTGACGGTGGTCGGGTTGACCACGCCGGAGAACTTGATCGACTCGGTGCCCTGGCCCACGGCCATCTGCTTCTCGCCGCTGACCACCAGGTTGCCGTTGCCGAGCACTTCCACCACTGTGACGGTAATCGTGGCCGTGAAGTTGTTCTGCGCACCGTTGGCGCCCTTGCTGTCGAACTTGTTGGCGTCGCTGGCCGACACACCCAGCAGCGACAGCACGCCCGGGTTCATGCCGGCAAACGTCGGCACCGAAGCGCTCATGCTGCCCGTGCGGTTGACGCTGCCGGAGGTCTGCTTGCTGGCCGCCGTGTTCTCGGTGATCACGATCGTGATCGTGTCGCCCACCATGTGGGCGCGGCGGTCTTCAAACATGCCGCGGAACCCGCCGCTGCCCGATGCCACTTCCTGGTAGATCGCCCCGTTCTGGCGCGGTGCCATCACCGGCATCGGCGGGCGCGCGGTTGTCGGACCCTGCACGATCGGGGCCGGCGGCGGCAGCATGCCGCACGCCGTAGCGAGCAAGGCGGCCGTGCCAAGCACGGCCAATCGAACGACTCGAACAGCAGACACAGCGCGGCCGCTGTGCTTGCCATTCTGGAGCGAGTAAACCGGGGGGGTATGCATCGCACTACATCCTCAAAAACTGCGCCGTCAGCTCAAAGCTGAGACAGCTTCTCCAGCATCTGGTCCGACGTCTGGACCGACTTGCTGTTGATCTCATACGCGCGCTGCGTCTGGATCATGTTGACCATTTCTTCCACCACGTTCACGTTGGACGTTTCAACGTAGTTCTGATTGAGCGCGCCCACGCCGTTCGAGCCCGGGTTGGCCAGGTTGGCCGTGCCCGACGCTTCGGTTTCGGCGTACAGGTTTTCGCCCATGCTGCGCAGGCCGGCCGGGTTGATGAAGTTGGCCAGCTGGAACGTGCCCACCTGCGTGTTGTTGACCGTGCCCGGCGTAGTGACCGTCACAACGCCGTCCTTGCCGATGGTCAGGCTGGTGGCGTTCTGCGGCACCGTCACGGCCGGCTGGACCGGGTAGCCGCTGGAGGTCACAAGCTGGCCCTGCGCGTTGATTTGGAAGCTGCCGTCACGCGTATAGGCCAGCGTGCCGTCGGGCATCTGCACCTGGAAGAAGCCGTTGCCGTTGATGGCCACGTCGGTCGAGTTGCCGGTCTGCTGCAGGTTGCCCTGCGTGTGCAGACGCTCGGTGGCAACGATGCGCGTACCAGTACCGATCTGCATGCCCGAAGGCAGCGTGGTCTGTTGCGACGACTGCGCACCCGGCTCGCGCACGTTCTGATACAGCAAGTCTTCGAACACGGCGCGCGAGCGCTTGAAGCCCGTCGTGTTGACGTTCGCCAGGTTGTTCGAGATGACATCCAGCTGCGATTGCTGGGCGTCCATCCCGGTTTTGGAAATCCACAGGGAGCGAATCATGTTCGAGTCCTTGGTTGATTCAATTCATTGCGCCGGCCGTTCAGGCGTGGCGCAGCAGTTCATTGGCCGACTGGGCGTTCGTGTCGCTCGTGTGCAGCGACTTCATCTGCATTTCCAGTTGGCGCGAGATTTCGATCATGTTGACCAGCGAGTCGGTCAGGTTGACGTTGCTGCCTTCCAGCGCCCCGCCGGTCACACGGACTTTCTCATCCACATCGGCATCCTGGCCGTCGCGCTGGCGGAACAGGCCATCGGCGCCGCGGTCGATGTTCGACGGGTCGATGCTCACCAGCTTCAGACGGCCCAGCGACACGGGCGGCGTACGGCTGTCGGCGCTGATCGCGTTGACCGTGCCGTCCTTGGCAAACTGCACCGTGGTGTCGGGCGGCAGCGTGATCGGGCCGCCATCGCCCAGCACCGGCTGGCCGGAGAGCGTCTGGATCGTGCCGTCAGGACCGAGCTGGAACGTACCGGCGCGGGTGTAAGCCTCGCCGCCATCGGGCGTCTGCACGGCAAAGAAGCCTTGCCCATCGATGGCCACATCCAGGCTGCGGCCGGTGGTCTCGATCGGGCCGGGCGCGAGGTCCGTACCGATGGCCGAGGCCATCACGTAGCTGCGCGTGGGCGAGCCATCGCCTTGCACACCCACCGTATGGAACGCGTCGATCTGCGCCTTGAAGCCGGTGGTGCTGGCGTTGGCGAGGTTGTTGGCACTGGCAGCCTGTTGATCGAACAGGTGCTTTACGCCAGTCATCGACACGTAGATCGAGCGGTCCATGCGAGTGTCCTTGGTGTGCGGTCAGTCAGCTTCGGGCAACGACGATTACATCGTCACCAGGGTCTGCAGGATGGTGTCCTGCGTCTTGATGGTCTGCGCGTTGGCTTGATACGAGCGCTGGGCAATGATCATGTTGACCAGCTCGGCAGACAGGTCCACGTTGGATTGCTCCACCGCCGACGATTGCAGCAGGCCGAACGAACCCATGCCCGGCGTGCCCAGGTTGGGGGCGCCCGAGTTGGACGTTTCCACCCATTGGTTGCCGCCGATGTTCTGCAGACCTTCGGGCGACTTGAAGTTGGCCATGGCAACCTGGCCCAGCGTCGACGTGCGGCCGTTGGAGTAGCGCGCGGTGACGGTGCCATCGGTACCGACCGCGTAGCTGGCCAGGCGGCCGGTGGCGTAACCGTCTTGCGTCACGCCCGGGGCGGTGTCGTTATAGCCGCCGCCGTACTGCGTGGTGCCCGTGAAATCCATGCTGGCGATGCTCATGCCGGCGAAGGCCGTGGCGATCTTGCTCGGCGTGGAAGTCAGCTGGCCGCTGCTGTTGAACGTCAGCGACGTCACCGGGTTGCCGCCGGTCGGGTTGTTGCCGTCAACTTGCGAGTACACATCCCAGCCTGCGGCGGTGCGCACGTAGTAGTTGGTCAGCATGTGGGCCGTGCCCGTGCCGTCGTACACCTGTTCCGAAACGGAGTGGTTGAACGTGGCCGAGTTGGTGGCCGAGAACGGCGTGGTGGTCGGCACCGTGGCGGCAGCATCCAGGTTCACGCCGAACGCGGTGTTGGTGGTCGCCAGCGGCGCCAGGTCGTTGACGGGAATCTTCAGGTTGGTCAGCACGGCGGTGTTGACCTTGCCGGTGGAATCCACGCCGTAGCCGGTCAGGTTCTGGCCGGTGGCCGAGATGATGAAACCGTTCTTGTCGGTCTGGAACTGGCCGTTACGCGTGTACGACACCTGGCCGCTGGACGGGTCGACCATGCGGTAGAAGCCCGTGCCGTTGATGGCGATATCCAGCGGGTTGCCGGTGTTGGTCACGTTGCCCTGCGTGAACGACTGCGACACCTTGGTCACACTCACGCCCTGGCCGATCTGGTTATCGGACGCACCCACGAGCGAGCGTGCGTACACGTCGCCAAACTCGGCGGTCGATTTCTTGTAGCCGACAGTGTTGGCGTTTGCCACGTTGCTGCCGATCACGTCGAGGTTTGCAGAGGCGGCGTCGAGACCGCTCAGGCCTTGCTGGAATCCCATAGTGTTCTCCCGTAGAAGATAAAAGCGCGGGGTCTGCCCGCAGTTGACCGGTAATTACTGAATCGATGCAACGTCGGACAGCTTGGCGGTTCCGCCAGACGCCAACGCCAGCTGCATCGTGCCGTTGTTGATGGTGACGCCAGCCACCTTGTCGGTGCCGAGCGCGTTTGCCGTGACGACCTTCCCACCCTGCGTGGCCGTCACCTTGATGGAATAGGCGCCGTCGGCGAGCTGGTTGCCCTTGTCGTCTTTGCCGTTCCACGTGTAGTTGCCACTGCCGGCTGCCATCTGGCCGAGGTCGACGGTGCGCACAGCCAAACCCGCAGCGTTCGTGATCGTGACGACGACATCGTCGGCACCGGTGGGCACCGAGACGCCGAAGTTGGCGGCGCCCGAAGCCAGCGTCAGGTTGTTGGTCGGCACCTGCACGGTGCGGCCGATCATCGACGACGCCTGCGTGGTCGCGTTCTGCGTGAGCATGCTCGACATCGTGGTGTTCAACTGCTGGATGCCGTTCACAGTGTTGATCTGCGCAAGTTGCGAGGTCATCTGCGAGTTGTCCATCGGGTTGAGCGGATCCTGGTTCTTCAACTGCGCCACGAGCAGTTGCATGAACGTGTTTTGCAGGTCGTTGCCGCTGGTGATGGCGAGCTGGTTGCCGGAGGTCGTACCCGCGGTGCTGGTGGTGTTGGTCGTTGAGCTGACGGTCATGTTCGTGTCTCGCTAGGAAGGTGCCGCTTACTGGCCCAGGGTCAGAGCCTTGGAGGCCATCGTCTTGGTGGTGTTGGCGACTTCCACGTTGGCCTGGTACGAGCGCGACGCAGAAATCATGTTGACCATTTCGTCCACCACATCGACGTTCGGCATGGTCACGTAGCCGTCGGCATCGGCCAGCGGGTTGCCCGGCTGGTGCATGCGCTTCATGGGGGTGACGGTGTCTTCCACCACGCGGTCGACCGACACGCCGGTGGCGTAGTCGTCAGACTCCTGCGCGGGCGAGAACACCACCTGCTTGGCGCGGTACGCCTTGCCGTCCGGGCCCGTCACGCTTTCGGCGTTAGCCAGGTTGGAGGCGACCACGTTCATGCGCTTGGACTGCGCGGTGAGCGCGCTGCCAGCTACATCCATCACCTTGAATAGCGACATGTTGATTCCGATGTCTTCAAATACTGTTGCCGGCATTGCTGCCGAACCGATCCGGTTGTTCTGTATGGCGGCTTGCTCCGGACCGATCTTTCCCGGCCCGGAGCGCCACACAGTTCCCGCCCCTCTTTCGCCGCGCGTGATTGCAGCGCGGTCGTCTTAATGCCTGTCTGCTGCTCTTGCTGCTCTTGCTGCTCTTGCTGCTCTTGCTACGTCGCGCTAGCTGTTCTGAATGGCCGCCAGCATCGACTTGATCTTCTGCGTCACGATGCTCAGATCGGCCTCGTAGCGCACGGTGTTATCGGCAAAGCGCATGCGCTCACCATCCATGTCAACCGTGTTGCCGTCGATGGACGGCTGCTGCGACGTGCGGTACTGCACTTCGCCCTGCAGTGCCTTGGTCTGCTGCGACAGCGACGCTTGCATCAGCGACACATCGCCGGCCGGTGCGCCATCCACTGTCAGATGGCCTGAGGCCGTTGCCGTCATCGGCAGGCTGTTACCGCTTTGCTGGCCGACCGCCTTCTGCAGCGCCGACTGAAAATCGAAGTCGCGCGCCTTGTAGTTGGGCGTATCGGCGTTGGCGATGTTCGAGGCCAGAATCTGGTGGCGCTGCGAGCGCAGGTGCAGCGCCTGCTCCTGAAAACCGAACAACTGATCCAGCTTGTCGACCATGTCTGTCATTCCTTGCGCGTGGCGCCCTGGTTACTGCTGCCACCCGCCTGGGTTGCGTTCTGTGTTGCGTTTGCGTGTTGCGCGTTCCCTTCGGCCGGAGAACTCGGCATCAGCGGCCCCTTCAAAACCGCCGATGCCGTCTCCAAAACCGCTGAACCGCTTGTCATGCTGAGTTGCCGTCATGCAACCTCAGTGGAAAAGACCTGTCTGCGAATCCGATATCTGGCCGAAGAATGGGCAACCTGGCCGTCTACCGGGGCAGGCTGTACGGCCAGGAACCGCACAACGCCAGGGACTTCACCACGTTGCAAAGTCTAGGGGCCGGTGTGCAAGACCATTCGTCCGAATAAGGGGGGGATTGGCCGACATTTCCGCATTTGGCGTTCGCGCACGCGTGGCTAAACTTCACCGGACTTTTGATGAAGGGGCTCTCCATGTCCACGCGGTTTGCACGCAGCGCGCACCACCAGAACCGACCTGCCGCCACGGCCATGCCGCTGGCTGGGCGCAAGCGCCAGCTGTTGTTGATCCTGGCGCTGGGCCTGCTGGCGAGCATCGCGCACCCGATCCTGGCGCACGCACAGGGCATGGTGCGCGTCGGCTATCCGCCGGCCCAAGCCGTGCAACAGCCCGCGCAGCCCACCACCATCCAGGGCCCGAACGCCATCCAGATGCAGATTCAGCAGCAACTGCAGTCGCAACTGGACATCCTGGGCGGCACGAATGAAACGGGAGCGCCACGTGCGTCGGTGGAAGTGGGCCCCGTGGATGCACGCGTGGCCAACCAGCCTTGCGACCAGATCGACCTGATGCTGCCCGCGGCCAACCGCCTGCGCGGCCGTATACAAGTGGGCGTGCGCTGCCGCACGCCTCACGCCTGGGCGGCCTGGGTGCCGGCCACGATTCAGATTACGGGGACGTATTACGTCGCCTCGCACCAGCTCCCGCCGGGCAAGACGCTTGATATGGGGGATCTGGAAGCCCGCACGGGTGACCTGTCGATGCTGCCGGCCTCGGTCGTGCAACAGCCGGCCGATGTGGTGGGGCGTGTACTGCTCACAAGCGTGGCCGCCAACCAGCCGCTGCGCGCCGAAAGCCTGCGCCTGCCGGTTGCCGTGCAAGCCGGCCAGACCGTCAAGCTCATCGCCGAGGGCGGCGGCTTCCAGGTCAGCAGCGACGGCCGAGCCATGAACCAGGCTGCCGTGGGCCAAGTGGCGCAGGTGCGCACTGCCAACGGCAATGTCGTCTCCGGTATCGCGCAGTCCGCCGGCGTCGTGGCGATCCAGTTTTGATACCAAATTGATAACGATAGATCACTTTCACACTGTGATGCGTTATCGTTACCTGCCGCTAAAGTTTGGGCCGGGGTTGGCCGATATGGGTGTTAGGATGAACGCGCTCTTCGGAGACACCCGTGAAAATCAACCATATCGTGAACAACACGCCGGCCGTTGCGCCGACCAAGGACGCTGCGTCCGGGTCGACGCGCGCGACCGGTTCGTCCCCGGCCGCTACGACGGCTTCGGGCACTACGCGCCACACCGGCGATGCGCCGTCGCTGTCGGTCCAACAAGTCTCGCGCCAAGTGGGCAGCGGCGACTTCGATGCCGCGCGCGTCGAGCAGATCCGCAGTGCCATTCAGAATGGCACGCTCAAGATGGACGCCGGCAAGATCGCCGATGCGGCGCTTTCCGACGCGCAATCGCTGCTCTCCACGCGCTCCAAGAAGGTCTGACGGGGGGTTCCCGTCGTCCGTCCCCTGTATTTTCTGACGCCGCCGGTCCGTTCGGACCGATCGCGGCGGGGCGGTGTGCCAGCCGGCGGCTGCCCAAGCTTCCAAGCCTGAGCCTGAGGTAGTCACCATGGATAACACACTGCTGATCCGCACCCTTGCCGACGAGCAGGAACTGCTGCGCGCCGCCACCCTCACCCTGGATGCCGAAGCGCAGGCGTTGCGCGATGGCGACATGGTCGAACTCGAGCGCATCACCCAGACCAAGCAAAAACAGCTCGCCGCCCTGGGCGAAGCCGACCGTGATCGCCGCCTGTGGTGGGCCCAGCACGGCGGCGCCGATCCGTACGGGCTGGTCAAATACCTGCGTACCGATGAAACCGCCAGCCGCCTGTTCGACGAAAACCTGGCCCTGGCCCGCCTGCTGCGCCAGCGCAACATCGACAACGGCACGCTGATCGACCTGCGCCTGCGCGCCACGCAGAACGCGCTGTCCGTGCTGCATGCTGCCAACAATGGCGGCGGCACCCCTTATGGCCGCGACGGCAAGCAACCGCTGTCGATGCCACGCTTCTCGGTCGTCGCGCAATAAGCCACCACAACACGTTTTTTGGGTACAAAAGCCCCGCTTTACGCTCACGTCAATGGGCGTGAAGTGGGGCTAGCTGCTGCTGCCTGATCCTGCTATCTATAGGGGGTCTAGCACACCACCGATCGGGGTAAACAAAAAGGTTTACATCCCATTGATGGGTGCAACAAGCATGCTGGGGATTTATTCTGCGATTTTGGCGGGGTTAATCCTCCGCGCCTGGCGACATAAACAAGAAAAACCGGAAGGAATTTGCGCCTGAATGGCGTGCCAAGGTTTCGGCCCGGTGGCACCGCATTGCGGTGACCGCCGGTTGAACGGGGAAATATACCGAGACCGCACGCCAGAAGCATTTCCACAAGCACGGCCATATTGATTTTGGACCTGCTGGGTTCAAATAGACGCGGCAACAAGCTGATTCCGGAAATGGGCAAACAAACCATAACCAGACAGGCGGCGCAGTGAAATCAATCGTAGTGGAGGCACACCCTTTGGTGCGTGCCGGCGCGACCCATGTGTTGCAATCCTTGCCGGCCATCACAGAAGTGGTCAGCGTCGAGCCAGACGAAGCTCTCTTTGAAAACCTCGCGGCGCATGCGGACGCCGAACTGGCCCTGATCGGCCTGCCCTTACCCGGCATCGACGATCTGCCAGCCCTCTCCCGACTGTTGCAACAGCCGCATCCCCGGCATGTCGCCGTACTGGGCGAAACCGACTCCGCTGCGCACGTGCGGACGCTGATGCAATTGAATGTCTCGGCCTATCTGCTGAAAAGCTATTCCGGCAAATTGATTGCAGCGGCATTGGAATTGGTGCTCGCCGGCGGCCGTTATGTGCCGGCGTCGATCGTGCTGACACGGCCTGAAGCCATTGCGGCAGGTTCTGCCAACGGTAATGACGATGGCGCATTGCTCGGCCTGACGCAGCGTCAATATGAGATTCTCGTCTTGCTCTCGCGCGGGCATCCGGTCAAAACCATCAGCCGCATGCTGAGTATTTCCGAGGCGACAACCAAGGCGCATATCAACGCGCTGTATCGCCGGCTGGAAGTGCGCAGCCGTACCGAGGCCGTCTTCGTCGCCACGCAACGCGGCGCCATGCTGCTGAATCAGCCGAACATTGGGGCGGAGTCCTCTTCGCAGCCCTCACCGCCGCTGCGCCTGGCGCGCACGGGCTGACGCTCAGCTCTTACCCGTCTTCCGCATAACAAAAAACGGCGCCCGGAATCCGGACGCCGTTGTAAATGCCCGCCCGCGGTGTCGAGACGCGGACGGTGACAAGGAAAGCAGAACGCGAAAGGCTTAGAACTTTGCGCGGATGCCTACACCGAAGGTGTCGGCCGTCGAAAGGTCCGACACCTTGTCGCGGAAGTACGCCGCATACACATCGGTGCGCTTGGACAGCGAATAGTCGTAACCGACCGCCCAGGTGTTGCGTTTCACGTCAGCCGCACCCGAGGTCTTCGTGTACGCGTACGACGCCAGGATGCTGCCCGGGCCCACCGGCACCGACACGCCCAGTTGGCCGCCGTTGCTCTTCGCGTCGCCGGTGCTGATCGTGTTCTTGATGTACTGGTATTGGCCGTACAGCTTGACCACGCCAAAGTCATACGTGGCACCCAACTGCCCCGCCGTCTGGCGCGCAAAGCCTGCCACCAGGCTGTTCAGGTCGCCAGGCGCGCCGTCGTAGCGCACCTGCTGGAACGCCGCCGTAGCTGCAAAGTTGCCGCGGAAGTACAGCAGGCTGCCGCCCCACTTGTTCTGACCGTTGTGGCCGGCTTGCTCGCCCGCGCCGTAGATCAGGTTAGCCGTCAGGCCGCCCATGTCCGGCGTGGAATACATGATCGAGTTGTCCCAGCCCGAATCCCCCACCAGACCCGAGATGCCCGCGGCGCCCGAACGGCCGTTGCCGAGGTAGGTGTGGAACACCATCGGCGAGAACGTGTATGAATCGATGAACGGATTAAACAGGATCGTCGAAACGAAGTACGGCGGGGTGTTACGACCGAGCTTGATCGAGCCCCAGCTGTTCGACTGCAGACCGACAAACGAATTACGTGCGAAGAAGTGGTCGCCATCAAAGCGGCCGGACTTGCCCGTATCGGGGCGGAAGAACGCTTCCAGGGTGAAGATTGCCTTCAGGCCGTTGCCCAGATCTTCGCTGCCCTTGAGACCCCAGTACGACGTCGACATACCGCCCGAGTTGACGCCCCAGGCGCGGTCCTGACCCAGGTTTTTGGTGGCGCCCGCCCAGGCATCCACCTGACCGTACAGCGTCACAGACGATTGAGCCTGCGCCGCGCCTGCGGTCAGACCAGCGGCGGCGGCCAGCACGGCCAGCGAAAAACGTCGCTTGAGTTGCATTATTGATTTCTCCCTCTTGTGGTTCCGGTGTGTTAAATCGACTGAATCAGCATTGGGGCGGCAGGTGGCTCAACCCGCCGCCGCTGAGATGGCGCCGTGAATGCAACTGCCGTGCCAATACGCTGTCGGCAAAGCGTCGCTTCACAAATAAATATGTTTTCGGGGGAAGGGGCGCAGACTAGCTTGAATACTTTAGGCGGACAAGTCCCCATCGCGGGGTGTGTGGCGCCGTTTCTGCACCGGTCTGGCGCAGTGCGCTTTCAGTCGTTTTGGAGCACGCGGATGTCGACTTCGCGCGTGTAGCGCTCGGGGGAAAAATCGCAGTACGTGAGGGAGATCGGTACATCAGCCACGCTGTAGCCGATACGACGCACACGGACCAGCGGCACGCCGGCTTCCACGCCGAGCTGCGCGGCCTGGTAAGCATCGGCCACACAGGCCAGCGGAGCCTCGCGAGAGCGCGCAATGGTCAGGTTGGCGCGCTGAAAGACTTGCACGAACAGGCGATCTTCAAAGTCGCGCGCCTCGAGCATCGCCGCAAGCCTGGACGTGAGCCACGTACGCAGCAGCATGATGGGCTGCCCATCCACCTGGGCGCGGCGCTCGACAAACGCCACCTGCGCGCCCACCGCCAGGTCAAGCGCGGCAGCCACGGTCTCGTCGGCCGCCTCCAGTTGAAATGCACTGACCGTATAGACGGCGCCCGGGACGTATTCCAGCGCGGCGTCGGACTGGCCCGGCGCGTACAGCACCGGCCGATGCGGTCCCACGCGATCGAGCACCACGCTCCGCTGCCCTCGCGAGCGCCGGAGCAGCCCGCGCGCCGCCAGCTCATTCAGCGTGCGGCGCGCCGTCAAGCGCGATACGCCGTAGCGCTGGGCGACTTCGTTCTCGCTGGGCGCAATGCTGCCGGCCGGCAAGGTTCCGTGCAGGATGTCGAGCCGAATGCGGTCGGCCAGTTCGAGATATTTGGGCAGGCGGGGCGTCATGCCGTCGTTATACAGGAACGATCATCGTGCGCAGCAATGCAAAAGGCCCACCGGACAGGTGGGCCTTTTGCATTGCACGCTTGCGCGCGCGTCAGGCAGCGCCTGGCAGATCAGGCGATCAGGAATTTATCGCGGTTCTTGCCGATCCAGGCCGGAGCACGGCCGCGGCCGGACCACGTTGCGCCCGTCTTCGGGTCACGGTACTTGGCGGGCACCGGCGCTTTCGCACCGGCACGGCGGCCGCGACGCTGAGCCAAGCCCAGGTCTTCAGCCGTCAGGCCATATTCGGCAACCGTCTGGCGCACTTGCTGGATCACCGCTTCCAGTTCCTTGGCGCGCGCAGTTTCGATCTGCTCTTCCAGTTTGGCCTTTTGTGCAATCAATTCCTTGTATGTCGCCATATGCGCTCCCAATAAATTCTGGTGTGAAGTCTGGTGTGGATCAGATATTAGATCAATTGTATTCATAACTGAAATCAAATTTCAACGTTTTTGATCGTTCCCCTTCAAACGGCTCCACTCAGCAAGGAATCAACTCGTGGCACACCGGATGCTCAGTTTCAACCGGAAAACCGGATTGACGCATCGGATTAGCGTACGCGATCATGCAAAGCCGCAGGCTGGTATCGCGCTGCATTTCAGTGCCACCACCATAGCAAGCGCAGCCGGGTCCCGCAATTCCGGCTTTTGCCGCAAGCAGCAATCCGCAGCAGTACAGCAAACGCAATATCAACTCATACGCAGGCCGCAGCGTGCGCGTCTGCCATGCAACGCGATTGGATCCGCCATGACATGCCCATTCGGGTTTGTCAGTAAATCGATTCAAAGCACCACCCTCATGGTTGCAGTTGGACGAGACAACAATGAATACGCCCTTGCCGCGTCGTTTTTACTATCTGCCTTTGCTTGTTGGCGTACTGGCAGGCATCCTCTTTGCCGCCGCGACCTTTTTCTTTCCCGAACGTTCAGTCGAACGGATCAGCGCTTATTTCATCCTGACAATGGGAACATGCGTTTTGATGTGTGCAATCGGGTTGGCACTGACGCATTGCTGGATAGATCAGCATTTCGCCGCGCAGCAAGGTAGAAATGGCGTAGATACTGAAATAGGACCAGCGCCCTCAGCCCAGCCGCAGCAAGCCGTTTTGAAACCCGCAACCCATAAGAACAACAGCGGGGCCGACAAAGCGAATCCGGAATGTGTTGTATCGACCACAAACTAGACTTTGCGCCGCGCACGAGTTTTGCGCATCATGAACAGCACTGCCCCCGACTTCCGGTAGACGGCGCGTTCTTATTGCGCGCCTCCGAAGTCCACGCTTAATGAGAGAGGACGGGCGATACCTCAGGTTGGAGCGCGGGATGCCAGACGAAATTTCCTACCCGTTGTCGGCGCAGAGCCTTCCGGTTCCGCTCTATGTGGTGCTCGAAGGCCGCATCGTCTTTGCCAATGCGGCGGGCGTCTGCATGGTGCGGGCGCTGTCGGCCGATCAACTGCTTGGCGAGCCCTTCTCGCGCTTCTTCCAGGACATGCCCACGTGGCTGGAGACGCATACCGGCGAAGACGCCGATGTAAGCCAGCCCGATGCTGGGGCCATATCGCCAGCACAACTTGTCTCAGCCCTTTCCGCAGGGGATTCCAACGAGGTGGTCAGCGTTCGGCTGACGGTCACGCCGACCCGCTTTGACGGGCTGCCGGCGCAGCAGGTTGTCGTGCACGGATTGCCGCTGCCGCTCGATGCGCAGCTGCCTGGCAAGGCCGGCGAACGCGTGCTGAGCGCCGAGGCCATTGGTGCAGCGCTGCCGCACGAGCATCTCGATCATCTGCTTTCCACGCTGCCGTCCGCCGCGTCGCTGGGCGAGCGGTTGCATGCCGCGCTGCGGGCGCTGGAAGCGGCCTTGCCGTCGGCGCTGTGCGTGGTGGTGCGCGTCGTCTCGGGGCGCGCGAGGCTCTATGGCACGCAGCGTGCCCGGGCCAAGCTGGCATTGCGCGACGATCACGCAGCGCACCTGCCCACCGCAGCACAGGGTGAGTTCGATATCGAACTGGCCCGCATCGCACCGCTGCTCAATGAGCTGGCGCCCATCGAACTGATTCGCGAAACCAATGCGCCCGCGGCTTTGCGCGAAGCGGTCATCCGCGTGTTGGATACCGCGCAGCCGACATGGCTGTGCCGCATCCCGGCCCAGCATGGCGGCATGGCCGTCGCCGATGATCTGCTCTGCCTCTTCTTCCCAACTGCCAACCCGCCCGACGACTCAACGTTGCGCGCGGAGTGCGGCCGCTACATCGCCGCGTTGGTCAAGCTGCTGCGCCTGGAGAATGAATATCGCCAGGCCCGCGAGCTGCGCGATCAGTACCGGCTGGTCGTCAATCATTTGAGCGAGGGCGTGCTGACGCTGTCCACCGATGGCCGCGTGCTGTCGTACAACCGCAGCGCGGCCGAGATTCTGCGCATGTCCGGCGCATCATGGAAAGGCCGCCGTGTGGCACTGAACGACATGATGCTGGGCGAAGACGGCGCCATCCTGCCGCGCGCCGTATGGCCCTCCACGCTGGCCGCCCGCACGGGGCGCGCGATCAGCAACGTCGTTGTGGGTGTGCCGGCCGGCAATGGGCAGATCGTGTGGCTGCGTGAATCGGTGTTGCCGATGTTCTCACCGGACAGTGCCTCACCGCATGCGGTGCTGGTCATCTTTACCGATATCACGGCCGAGCGCTCCGCTTACGAGCAACTTCGTCTGCTGGAGACCAAAGATTCGCTCACGGGTCTGCCCAATCGGGCGGCGTTCATCGAGCGGCTCGATGCGCGGCTGACGCTGCCGTCCACGGGCGAATCCGCGCTGCTGTATATCGGGCTCGACCACTTCAAAACCGTGAACGAGGCGATGGGGCACCACGTGGGCAACCAGGTGCTCAACATGGCGGCGCAGCGCATCCGCAGCCAGGCGGGCCAGCGCGCCTTGCTGGCACGCCTGGGGGGCGATCAGTTCTGCGTGGCCATCGATGATCCGAGCGCCGCCGACACACTCGCGCAACAGGTGCTCAACGCGCTGGCCCGCCCGTTTACCGGCGGCGAGCGCGAGGTGCATCTGTCAGCCAGCATTGGCGTAGCGGCCTACCCGGAAGATGGCGCCGATGCGGCTTCGCTGGTCAGCCATGCTGAAGCCGCCATGTACCGCGCCAAGGAAAGCGGCCGCAACCGCATCACCCGGTATTCGCGCACGCTGGAAACACAGATGCTGCGCCGCTTCACACTCAACGAGCGCATGCGGCGTGCGCTCGGGCGCGGTCAGGTGCGGCTGGTGTATCAGCCCAAGTACGCGCTGGACTCTGGCGAACTGGTGGCGGTCGAGGCGCTGATGCGGTGGTCCGACCCCGAGCTGGGCGCGGTGTCGCCCACCGAGTTCATCGACGTGGCGGAAGAGTCGGGCTACATCCTCGAACTTGGCCGCTGGGCGCTCATGCAAGCCTGCGCGCAGGGCGAGGCATGGGCGCGCAAATTCGGCTTCACGGGGCGTATGGCGGTGAATGTGTCCGCGCGGCAGTGCGATGCCGGCGTGATCGAGCGCGACGTCGACGAGGCGCTCAAGGCGTCGGGCATGGCGCCGGGCCGGCTGGAGCTGGAGTTGACGGAAAGCGTGCTGCTGGCCGACAGGCAATCGACGCAGCGTTTGCTGATGAGCCTGGCCGCGCGGGGCGTGCGCATCTCGCTCGATGATTTCGGCATCGGGTTCTCGTCGCTGTCATACCTGCGCAGCTTGCCGATCCACAACATCAAGATCGATCGATCGTTCATCAGCGGCGTACCCGGGGTGGCCGACTGCGTGGCGCTCACCAAGACCATCATCGCGATGGCCCGCGCACTGAACATGACGGTCACGGCCGAGGGTGTGGAGACCCCAGAGCAATCGGCTTTCTTGTCTGCACATGCGTGCGACGAGGTGCAGGGTTTCCTGTTTGGGCGGCCGCTGGAAGTGTCGGCGCTGGAAGAGTTGCTGCGCAGTCGAAGCCGCGCACAGGCATAAAAAAACGGACCCAAAGTTTTAACCTCGGGTCCGTTTCTTTTAGGTCGACGCTAGTGTCGAACGGAAATCAACGCGTCGATACGTTGCCCACCAGGCCGCCCAATGCGGCACCACCAAGCGTGGCACCCGGACCACCAATCAAAGCAGCGCCGGCTAACCCGCCCACACCCGCGCCAATAGCGGTATTGCGCTGACGTGCCGTCATGTCGGCACAGCCGGTTGCCGTCAGCAGCGTGGCACCGGCCAGCAGAATCGTCAGTACCCGAACCATGTTCTTCTCCTTGAATGCGTCGGTCGCGATCAAGCCATCGCGTAACGAAAGTCTGGGCAACGGGCGTTCGACTTGCTGTTTCAAGTTGTAATCAATCGTTGCAATGTGCTGGCCATCCTCGCCGACAAGTCCGTGCCACATTCGCGAGCAGCGCCGATCCAAACCCGTCGCCACGCGGGTCGGGTGGTGTTTCCCACAGACTTATCCACATGTTCTGTGCATAACCCGCCTCGCCCGCCGAGACCCAAGTCACAAAAGGGCTTGACGGGTTTCGGCAAACGTGCAGATCACATAAAACGTGTGCGTGCAGGGCAAGTTATCCACATCGACGGGCGCTGTTACATCGCGCAACAAACCCTTGTGCGTCAAGCGCTTGCGCGAGGTTCTGCAAGCGGTGTGCGCATTGCTGTGGACAAGTCACACCGCCCTCAAAAACGGCTGAAGCGCTCGATCAGTTCGAACCCAGGGCGCTAGGACTACACGCGCAATATCAGGCCGCTTCGATCATGCCGGTAAGACTGACGCTTCGACTTCTCGCGGGCGCCGTGCACAGTCCAACGCTGCTGCGCAGGCGTCGTCCGACGGTGTCTCTAGAAACGGCCGCAACAATGCCAGTATCTGGTCGCGTACCTTGTGAACCGCATGCGTCGTAGGATTCCGGTCATTGAGCTGCCTGGCGTTGTGCAGAAACTGGAACGAAGGCCAATACGTCGCCACGATGACCGCACAGCGGCAAGCAGTTTCCAGTTGAGCCAGGCGCGGGCCGCCCTGATGCTCAGATCGGTCTACGCAGAGCGCGGTGCTCAGAGCATGCACGCTTTGGTCGACCAGTTCCTTGAACCCTTGCTCAAGCGTCCGGCTTGATGCAATCAGCCCATTCATGTCCCGGTAAAGAAACCGGTATTCCCAGACGCACTCGAGCACCTTGAGAAGGCGTTCGGATAGGCGCTCGCCCGACAGGGCGCCGCCCGGACGACCACGGAGTTGCGCCTGCATGTCGCGTTTGAAGTAGTCGAAGAGATGCATCACGACCGCTTGCTTGCCGAGAAAGTAGTAGTAAAAATGGCCGGGGCTCATGTCGAGCCCCGCACAGAGGCCGGTGGTCGTGACGCTTGCCACGCCGACCTCGTTAAAGGTCTTCAAGGCGTAAGCCACGATCCGCTCGCGTGTTTGACTTGCTTGGTCGCCGCAGATCGGTGCGCCGTGTGGCGGTTTCGGTGTGATACGCCTCATGCCTGGTCATCCAAGCGGCGGCACGTCGGCACGTGCGACGCTTGCCCCGCTCGCTATCCGCTCGCGGGCAAAATCGGCAAGCGTGCGCAGTGCCTCAACCGCGGAGCGTAGATAAAACGATTGAAGGTGGAAGACATGCCAACGCGCAGCGTGAACCTCAATGCGGCACGGCACGTCGCAGCTCGTAGCGTGCTCTGCCAGCCGGGTGGCATCCGATCGCAGCACTTCGTGCTCGCCAACCTGGATCAACATGGGCGGCAGTCCACGTAAGTCGACCTCGAGCGGCGTGTGCTCAGCGGCTCCGGCGGGTGCCTGGTACCAGCGCAGCCCTTGTTCGAGCCAGCCGCGGCGGATCATTGGATCGTGGGTCCGCTCAGACACCAGCGTGTCGCCGCTCAACGTGGCATCGGTCACGGGTGAGATCAGCAGCAGGCCTGCAGGAGCGGCATCGTCGCGCTCCCGCAATGCAAGCGCCAGTGCCAGGGCCAGTGCGCCTCCGGCAGAGTCGCCCGCGACGACGATCTTCTCTGCCGCATAGCCCTGGCTGCGCAGCGCGTCGTAGCACGCCAGTGCATCGTGCGGCGCGGCAGGGTAAGGGTGCTCGGGCGCAAGCCGGTAGTTGGGCACGCAGATCGGCATGCCAGATTCCACCGCCAGGCGGGTCGTAATGCTGCGGTGCGTGCCCGAGCCTCCGAGGCAGAAGGCACCTCCGTGCAGGTAGAGCATGGCGCCGTCGGTCTCGCCACGTTTGGGCGCCACCACTTCAACCGGCACGTCGCCGACCAAGTCCCGGTAGCGGATCACTCCGATCACGCCCGGCATGAGCGGAGACAGCACGCGCACGACGCTGCGCTGAACGGCAGCACCGAAAGGCGGCCCGATGAGCGAGCGAAAACCGATACGCAGGAAGTTGCGCAGGAACCATGCATTGGCCGCTTCCCACCACCCTTGCGGTTCGGCCACGGCAACGCCGGCGGTCAAGCCCACCGATCCTGGCAGCGCTCGCGTCAGGCGGTATGCCTGCAGGCTCGAAAACCGGGTCAGCCAGCGGTAAGTCAACGTGAAGCCAGGCCAATTGGTGCTGTTGTGGCCGCTTGCATCCACGTACCAGCTCTTGCACCCGCTCCAGACGGTTTTCGCCAGGCGCTGCTGAATATGCGCATTGAAACGCCGGTAGCGTCGCGCATCCGTTTCGATGCTGGTCGTATGGGTTGCTGTCATCGCTTTGCAGCAGCGGATGACGTGGGCGATCTGGCTCTCCAGCATGTAGACGATGGAGTTATGCCCAAGATTCGTGTTCGGGCCGTACAGCATGAAGAAGTTGGGAAAGCCCGGTACGGTCAAGCCCAGGTATGCCTCAGCACCGCGTCGCCAGGCATCGTTCAGGTCCAGGCCCGCGCGTCCGGTGATCCGCATGGGCGAAAGGAATTCAGTGGCGGCAAAACCTGTGCCGTAGATGATGGCGTCGACCTGGTGGCGCGTGCCGTCAATGGTTTCGATGCCGCCTGGGGTCACCCTGCGGATGCCTTCGGTCACCAGGTGAACGTTGGGCTTGCTCATGGCCGCGAGGTATTCGCTTGAGAGCAGGATGCGCTTGCAGCCGATCGGATAGTCGGGCTGGAGCTTGGCGCGCAGCGCGGCGTCAGGAACCTGCTTTGAGAGCAGCCGCCGGAAGGGCACGCCCACCGCCAGTTGCATAAGCCCCTTGAAGCGCGTGAACGCCAGCGCGCGAGACTCATAGCGCGCGTAGATCATCGCGCGGTGCAGCTTCATCGCCCATGGCAGCCCCCGGAACACTGCCTTCTCCCAGGGCCGATAAGCGCGATCAGGGCGAGGCATGATGTAGGCCGGCGAGCGCTGGAAGACCGTGAGTTGCTGCACGGTATCCGCGATGGCCGGCACGAACTGGATGGCCGATGCGCCCGTTCCCACCACCGCCACGCGCTTGCCTGAGAGCGCATAGCCGTGATCCCAGTGCGCGGAGTGGAAGGTGTGCCCCTTGAAGGTTTCCATGCCCGGCAATTGCGGGAATGCGGGGCGGCTCAACTGCCCAGTGCCGCTGATGAGCAGCGTGGCGCTGAGCGTTGTCCCATCCTGTAGCGTGACCTGCCAGACCGAATGCTGTTCGTCATACTGCGCACGCGCGACTTCCGCGCCGAATCTGATGTGCGGCTCGACGGCGTATTTGCGCGCGCAATGCTGCAGGTACGCGTGGATTTCCGCTTGGGGCGCAAAGATGCGCGACCAGTTCGGGTTGGGCTCGAAAGAGAAGGAATACAGGTGTGAGGGCACGTCGCACGCCGCCCCCGGATAACTGTTGTCGCGCCAGACACCGCCAACGTCATGTGACCGCTCCAGGATGACGAAGTCGTGCAGCCCGGCCCGCTTGAGCGCCACGGCCATGCCAATGCCGGCAAAGCCCGATCCGATGATGATGGCTGCGTGCGGTGTTGCCGCGTCGGAAGAGCGGTTGGGGTTAGCTGAAAGCATGGCTGCTTTCCTCCAAGGCATTGAATTGGGACTGCGCGGGCACGGAGACCGCTTCGCGTGGCGCTGGCTGGACCCGGCTGCGGCCCCGCATCATGTCGACCGCCTTCTCGGCAATCATGATCGTTGGCGCGTTGGTGTTGCCGCCGATGAGCGTGGGCATGACAGAAGCATCAACAATGCGTAGACCCTCCAGACCTCGCACGCGCAGTTGAGCGTCCACGACGGCGTGCGGGTCGTTGCCCATCCGGCATGTGCCGACCGGGTGGTAGACGGTGTCGGTGCGCTGCCGCAGGACCTCGCGAATCTCGTCGTCGGTGCTCACGTTGGCGGTGAACACATCCTTCGTGATCCATTCAGCCAGCGCCGGTGCCTGCATCAGCCTGCGCGTGAGTTTGAAGCCCGCCACCATGTCTTCGAGATCCTGCGGGTCCTGGAAGAACGAGGGGTCGATTAGCGGCGCGTGCTGGGGGTTGTTGCTCTGCAGGGTGACAGAGCCGCGGCTGCGCGGACGCAGCAGGCAGACATGGCAAGACAGCCCATGACCCAGATGAAACGAACGCGCATGGTCGTCCACCAGCGCGACGACAAAATGGAGCTGGACGTCGGGCATCGCGAGCCCGGCACGGGTCTTGAGAAAGCCGCCGCCTTCGGCAAAATTTGACGTGAGCGCGCCTCGTCGTTCCTGGCGGAAACGTCGGATCTCTTTCAGCATGCGCAGGCCGCCACCGATCGACACACCCATCGTGTCGAGGCTGTGCGCCCGGTAGCCGAAGATGAAGTCCGGATGGTCTTGCAAGTTCTTGCCCACCCCCGGCAGATGCGCGCGCGTCTGAATACCGAAGCGATCCAGTTCATCAGAAGGGCCGATGCCGGAGAGCATCAGCAACTGGGGTGTCTGGAATGCGCCGGCCGCCAGCACCACTTCGCGGCGTGCCCGCACCGTATGAAGCTGGCCGCCTTGCAGCATTTCAACGCCCACGGCCCGCTTGCCCTCGAACAGGATGCGCTGCACTTGGGCATGCGTCTTGACGCTCAGGTTGTCTCGCCGCCCAATGTGCGGCAGCAGGTAGGCGCGTGCTGCGCTCCACCGCTCCCCGTGCTTTTGCGTCACCTGGTAAATGCCGACGCCTTCCTGTTCTGCACCGTTGAAGTCATCCGTCAGCGGCAATCCCGCTTGGCGTGCGGCTTCCAGGTAGCGTGCTTGGAAAGGGTTGTCGGAGCGCAGGTCGCTGACCCAAAGCGGGCCATCCCGGCCATGCCATGCGTTATCGAGCCGCTCGTTGTGCTCGCTGAGCCGAAAATACGGCAGCACGTCTTCATAGGACCAACCGACATTGCCGCGCGCGGCCCAGTCGTCGTAGTCATTGCGATGCCCGCGTATGTAGACCATCGCGTTGATCGCCGATGAACCACCCAATGCCTTGCCACGCGGTTGATATCCCCTGCGGCCGCCAAGCCCGGGCTGAGGCACGGTCTCGAATGCCCAGTTGTTGAGCTTGGTCGGCAGCATCGCAACGGCGCCGGTCGGGATATTGATGACGGGTGCACTCCCGCCACCGCCTGCCTCCAAAACGCAGACCGTCACCGCCGGGTCTTCAGTGAGTCGCCCTGCCACGACGCTGCCGGCGGACCCGCCGCCCACAATGACGTAGTCGAAGATGTTGCCCAAGTTGTTGTCTCCACAATGTTTTTTTGAACCAAGCGCTGTAAGCCGCCAGCCGCTTGGCAAGCCGACGTGCAAGGCTGGCGCCACGGGCTCGGGAAGATCTGGGTCTTCCTGGAAGCGGGGGTTGCAAACACCACCGGAGCGGCATATCGGATGCGCTTGATGTTGCTTCCGGCATGGGAAAACACCAATGGCGCGCGGGGACAACTGTTTTAGTATTTGGGCCAAATGGCACGTCCCAAGGGTTTCTCCGTATGCGTTTCTGGGAGTTCACTCGGAGCCCGGCCAGCGCGCGCTTGCTGGTCGATTTCGGGCAGGAGCGTGGGCTTTCGCCGGTAAAGCTGCTGGCCGGCACGCAGCTGTCGCTGGCCCAACTGTCCGACCCGAATGTGGAGCTGACCGCTGCGCAGGAGCTGCGCGTGGTTGGCAACCTGCTGCGCCTGTTGAAGCATCCGCCAGGGCTCGGACTGGAGCTGGGGCTGCGCTACCACTTTTCGGCGTATGGGGTGTGGGGCTACGGCCTGATCAGCAGTGCCACGGCGGGCGATGCCATGGCGTTAGCCCTGCGTTTCCTGCCGCTCACCTACGCATTCACCGTGATCACGTATCACGAAGAAGGTCACCACGCCGTGCTGAGTTTTGGCGAGCCGGAGCTGGCCGATGAGGTGAAGCGGTTTGTTGTGGAGCGCGACATGGCCGCCGCCGCGATCTTGCTGAAGGAAATCGGAGGAGACGACTTTGCACTCTCTCGTTTTACGCTCAGGGCCAGCCCTCCGCTCACGCGTGGACCTTCTCCGATGCGCCGGAAGCTCTTCGCCGCGGAGCCGGAATATTCAGCGCACGTCAACAGTCTTGCGTTCGACCGAACATTTCTGAGCCGGCCACTGCCACACGCCAACCCCATCACGGCATCGATGTGCGAGCAGATGTGCAGCCGCCTCATAGAAGAGCGGCGCTTACGTGTGGGCACGGCGGCAATGATCCGCCATTACTTGAGCGCAGCGCCAGGCAACACGCTCTCTACGCTAAGCAGCATGGCGCGCCTGATGAACACCAGCGAACGCACGCTCAAGCGTCGGCTGCACGATGAAGGCACAACCTTCAGGGCGTTGCTGGCCGAATCACGCGGCGCGATGGCCGAGGCGCTGCTCAGGGAAGGTGAACTTGCGCTCGGCGAGATCGCGGAGCGGCTTGGCTTCGCCGACTTGTCCACGTTCTCGCAGGCCTTCAGGCGCTGGTACGGCGTGGCGCCCAGCACGTTCCGCATCCAGGGCTTGTCTATCGACGACGAGACGGATTGAGTTTGACCCTACGCCGGAATCAGCTCCTCACGGCATTGGCGAACTCGTCCGCCAAACAAGGTTGCGCGCCTACGCGAGGCACGCCGGGGGCCTGTCGCTTGCGCTGGTCATCCCAAGCAACGCCAGTGTGGCTGCGACACATGCCTGCGTCGATTGCCGACCGGTATCAATCGACAACGCTGGAGCCAGTGGCGGCTCATAAATATCGCTGATGCCGGTAAAGCTGGAGACCACTCCAGTGCGAGCACTCCTGTATAGCCCCTTTGGGTCACGCGCCTCGCACACGGACAGCGGCGTCGCGACATGCACTTCATGAAAGCGCGACGCACCGACAATCTGCCGGGCACGCTCGCGGTCATCGCGGTAGGGCGAGATCAGGGCGGCAATTGCCCACGTGCCGGTGTTGTTGATCTGCGCACACCATTGCGCCACGCGGCGCACGTTTTCGCTGCGATCGGCCCTGGAGAATCCAAGATCCGGGCAGAGCTGCTTGCGCACGGCATCGCCGTCCAGCACGCGGCACGGCACGCCTTGGGCTGTGAGCGATTCGGCCACGGCCAGGGCCACCGTGGTCTTGCCGGCGGCGCTGAGCCCCGTCAGCCAGAGCGTGGAGGGAATCGGTTGCATGTCGTGCTCCTTAGCGTGCTTTGCAGGCGGGTGCCAACGGCAGCAGCGCCGGCCATTGCCCGGCCCAATCGCCGCTGTGGTCCAGGCCCGGCACGATGTTGGCCTGCGCGCATCGACCACCGGTCGCCCGCACGAAACGCTGCGCCACGTCCGGTGGCACCACGGTGTCGTCTGCGCCGCTGAAATGCAGTTGCGGGACCATTGCCACACGCGGCGCCGCATCGATCGGGTTCAGCGATTCCGGCATCGCCGAGACGTCGTGCAGGCGGTTGATGAACTCCGTATCGAGGTTCCCGGCCACGGTGCGGATGGATGCGATGTCCGCGCGCCGTGCAGCAACCAGCACAGCCACCGCCCCTCCACCTGAATAGCCGACGAGGTGAACGGGCTGGCCAGGCACCTTCGCTGCGAACCGGCTCACGGCCTCGTTCATGGATGCCACGACTTCCGGTGCGAAGCGCTTGCTGGTCCAGTACGGCACAGCACACAGCGGGTTCAACGCCATCGGGGTGAACTGGCAGGGCCGGGCGAGATACACGACATTCGGTGCCGGGTCCGCTGCAGCCAGGGCAAGAGCGGTGGCCCTGCGCGGGGTCGGATCGGCCGATGGCTCCGTGCGGGAAATCCAGGCCAGGCCATCGCCCTCGATGTAGACAGTGAGCGGCTGGTCTGCACGCGTCATGCGCACGAAAGCGGTCAACACGAAGTGTTCCGTCTTCACTTGCTCACGATGCAGTTGGAACGGCGCCGCCAGCGCATCGGCGTGGGCATCGCGGTCCAGTGTCGTGCAGTCGGACAGCAGGCTGCAAAGCACAACCAGAAGCCCAGCGAACAGCGCCGTCAAAACCTTTGATGTGAGAGGCGACAGAGCTGTCATGCGCGTACGCCCGCGAACTGCGCCAACTCCTGCGCCATGGCACCCATGACGCCGCCCCACTCACCGCGAGACGGCTGGCGGAACAAACGCACGCTCGGATACCACGGCGTGTCGTTGCGATTGAGCAGCCAGCGCCAGTCCGGCACAAGCGGCAGCATCACCCATGCGGGGCGACCCAGGGCGCCCGCCAGATGCACCGGCGACGAATCCACCGAGATCAGCAGATCGGCCACGGCGAGGATGGCGGCAGTGTCTTCAAAGTCCTGAATCTCGTCGCTGAGCGACACCATCGACATACCGGGCGGCGGCGACGCGGCCTGCTGTGCGGCCGGCCCTTTCTGGATGGCGAGGAACGTGACATCGGGCCGGCAGAGCGGAGCGAGGTCCGTCAGCTTCATCGAGCGATTCGCATCGTTGACGTGCGTGGGGCGCCCGGCCCAGACCAGCGCCACCAGCGGACGCGGCAACCCGGCCAGGCGCGCCTGCCACTTGGCGACGCGTTGCGGGTCCGCCGACAGATACGGGGTGGCACCAGGCAAATCAGACAGCTTCAGGCCCATCACCATCGGCAGGCTCATCAGCTCACAATGCACGTCGAACACAGGCGGCAATTGGCCGCGCGCCGTCAGTGCATCAAAGCCTTGGTAACGGCTGGCCAGCGATGCGCTTTCCGCGTTCACCTCCAGGATGACGCGCGCGCCGCTGCGCTCCTTTGCCCAGCGCACCATGCGCAGGAACTGGAACGTATCGCCGTAGCCCTGTTCATCGTGGATTAACAGCGTCTTGCCCGGAATGGGCCGGCCGTCCCACCGCGGACGTTGGACTTTGCGCTCGATGGCCGCGGTGTGCGGCATGCCGTAGCGGTGGTGGTACTCGCGCCAGCCGCGCTCAAAGTCGCCTTGCAGCAGCAGCGTTTCGGCCAGATTGAAGCGCGCGGTGAGATTGCCGGGCATGTTGGCCACCAGCATCTCTTGAATGGCCTGTGTCTCGGCAATCTTGCCTTGCGGGCGAATCGCGTCAGCCAGCACCTGCCACAAGATCAACGGTCCGGTGCCGGATGCCAGCCATGGCCGCACCAGCGCCTCGGCCTCGTTCAGGCGCCCGTCGGCCAGCAGGGTGCGGCCCTGGCGTTCTATCGTGGCGACATCGACGTCATTCACGGTGCGCTCATCCCGAGTGCGGCAAGCAGCGGGCCAAGATGATCGGCGTACTTCTGCCAGCGTCCCTTGGATGTGGTGTAGATCGGTTGGCGCACCTGGTTGACGCTGGCGGTGCGCACGACGCGGTCATTTGCGTGGAACTGCAGGCAAGCGTCTTCCCAAGGCAGACCGAGGAAGCTGACCAGGCGTTTTGCCTCGCCTTCCAGGTCATCCACCACGTGCTCATAGTCCACTTCGATGAATCGATCGGTTGGCAGGACCTGGGCCCAATGGGCCATCAGCTTCTGATAGTCGGTGTAGAACTCACCAAGCTCCGCCAGATCGTAGGCGAACGGCTGTTCACCGCCGAATTGCTTGGTGTAGCACGAAAGGCACGTGTCCACCGGATCGCGCCTGCAATGGATGATGCGGGCACCCGGCAGGATCAGCGGGATCAGCCCCGCATAGATGAAATTGCCCGGCATCTTGTCAATCAGGCGTCGCCGCCCTTGTGCCAACGGTTCGGTACGGCTCAGATAGGTTTGGCCCAGGCGCTGCGCGTCCGCCGGGGTCAGCACCTGCGCGATGTCGGGGAACAGACCGGCGCCCTCCACTACCTGGCGCAGCGCTGAAAGCTCGCCCGCGCCCATGACCTGCGAGTGCGACGACAGGATCTGCTCGACCAGCGTGGTACCAGAGCGCGGCATGCCGATGATGAATACCGGCAGATCAGACTGCGTGCCAGCGGCAGCCAGGCGCTTCATCCGTTCGGCGGTGAAGACTTCAGAGATGCGCTGCATCCATTGCTGGGTCGCCTTGGCGTCGTAGGCAAACGTCGCACGCTTGCGCTGGTTTGCGGTATGCAGGTGCACGAAGGCGCGCGGCGCATCGTCCAGGTCGAGATAGGCCTTGCCCAACGCGAAATGCGCCGAGATGCGTTCGTTTATCGGCTTCGGTGCTTCGTTGGCAAGCCAGCCTTCAATGGCCCCAACATCCGGATCGTCAGCACGGAATGTCTTAGCCTCGGCGCGAGCCGTGAGCACCCGTATGGAACCGGGATACATCGACAGCGCTCGATCGAAGGCTGCCCGAGCGGCCTCCTTCTGACCGGATTCCATCCAAAGCGTGGCGCTTCCCACCAGCGCCTCTTCGGCCACCGTGCCTGGCAACGTTGCGGCCTGCTCGAAATGCGCGAGCGCCTCATCGGTTTTGCCAAGCGCCTGAAGTACCTGCGCCAGTGCATGATGGGCTTCAGCACTACGCGGCGCCAATGTCGTCGCTTGCTGCGCGCAAGCGAGGGCGTCGTCCAGGCGCTCCAGTTGCGCCAGCGCCTTCGCACGGGCGGTCAAACCGGCGGGATGCTCTGGCGCGAAGGCCTGCAACGCGTCCAGCACCTGCAGCGCCGCGGCATGCCGATGGCGCGTCACCTCCACATCGGCCAGGTTCGAGTAGGCATCGACCAGACGCGGGTTGAGTTCGATGGCCATGCGCGCTTCTGCGGCAGCCTGGTCGTACTGTCCTTGCGCGGTCAGCAGGAAAGCGAGGTTGCTGTGCGCCTCGGCATAGTGCGGGTTCAGGGCCAACGCCTGGCGGTAGTGCTGCTCGGCTTGGCCGAGCCTGTCCAACCGTCGATACGTATTGGCCAGATTGTTGTGCGCCTCGGGTGCATCAGGTGTGAGCGTCACGACCCGTTCCAGACATGCGAGGCTCTGCTCCAGCTTGCCTGCCTCCTGCAACAGGATGCCAAGATTGCTCCAGCCCGGAACAAGCGATGGGTCCAGCGCCACCGCGCGTTGGGCAGCTTCCTGACCTTCAGCCAGCATGCCCTTCTGGCGATACATCTCCGCGAGGTTGCTGGAGTAGACGGCGGGTGCACGTGGTGCCATGCAAGCCTGGTGCAGGTGGGCAATGGCCAGATCCAGGTTGCCATAGGCATGCGCCATGAGGCCGAGCAGATGCAGGGCATCGGCCTGGCCCGGCCATGCGGCCAGCACATGCTGGCAATAGATTCCCGCTTCCGCCGCCTGGCCTGCGTTCCAGTGCGCATGTGCACGGTTGAGCGCTTCGGGAATGCTGATTGGATCTGGATTGGGCGCGCTCGACATGCGGGACTCCAAGGGCTCACTCGATGAGAGTAGGAGCGTGATCGTACTAGAAGGAATGGCGTGCCTTCCCGCAAGAAAACGCGCTCTTCGGTACTTCTTTTCTTTGCTTAGAACAACTGGCGCAGACGGCACGCTGCCCGTCTGCGAAACGAACCCTGCCTGCAGCTGATAGCGCGCGCTCAGTGGGTTATCGAAAAGAGTCGGCGCCCACCGAGCGAGAGCGTTGAAGCAACAGGGTGCTCATTGTTTTATGGGAGCGCATCTACCACCCCATAAAACAATGAGCGCGCTCTCCCTTTCGGGAGGCGCGCCATTGGCACATCACTACAAGTCGTTAGAACAACTGACGCAGTTGAAGACTGCCGGCATGCGACACGTACCCGCTACCCACTTGCAGCGAGTAGCGCGCACTGATGCTCAGGTTGTTCGCACGCAGCAACTTGACACCGGCAGAGAGAACAGCCGAATCCGTCACCGGGCTGGCACCCAACGACGTGAAGCTGGTCTGGCCCGTCGGGTCTGCCGCAAAGCTGGCGTGCGTCTGAGTACGCGTGTTGTTGTACTCATGGCGCCATGCAACCTGCAGTTCCGGCACGAGCGTGCCGTACGAGGTTGCGAGCTCGCGCGAGAGCTTCACGCCAAGGTCGCTGGTGACCGACGTCGTGTGCGACGCGCCCACCGATAGCGCCGCGCCATTGCCACCCGATTCGGTGTAGCCGTTCTGGCGCAGGTAGCCATATGTCAGGCTTGCCAGCGGCGTGACCGTGGCAACAGCCGTGGCGAACGGGTAGCCGGCTTCGGCGCGGGCCACGTACTGCGTACCGCTGAAGCTGCCGTTGGCGTTGCCCGAGAAGCCGGGGAAGTTGACGGCGCGGGTGGTGTCGTAGTGCTGCTGCACGGCGCCGGCCGACAAGTTCGCGTACCACGGGCTGCCCGAGTAGCTGGCGTAGCCCATCAGGCCGAACGAATTCACACGCGTCGAGTTGCCGTCGGTGTCGCCCGTGTTGCTGATCTTGGCGTTGCTGTAGCTGAACACTCCGCCCGCACGCCATGCGTCGCTGACCGCGTGATCGACGCCGAACAGCAGGCCGCCGAAGTTGGCGCTGTAGCCGTCCACCTGATCGCGCTGGCCCTGGTGTGCGTGGCCGCCAAATGCCTGGCCCCACACGCCCCATGCCGGAGCCGCTTCACCGGTCGAAACACCGCTCAGGCCACCGGCCTGGGCAAGGCGCACGTTGTCGGCATGTGTGGAGATGATGTTGAGCACATCCAGCGTCGGTGCCAGTGCGGCCTGGGCCGTAGACCCCTGCGACACCGGGTTCAGTTGCTTGCCGGCGTGGTTGGCGGCGTCGCTGCTGCCCAGGTTCAGCGCCATCGAGGCGTTGTACAGGTTCAGCAGGGCCGGATCGCTGATGCCCGTGTACTGCGACAGACCCGTGAGCGCCGCTTGGGCGTTCGGCACAGTCGCCGGGCTGGGGAGCGGTGCAGGCGCGGGAGCCGGAGCAGGTGCCGGCGCAGGTGCCGGCGTGGGGCTCGTGGTCGGGATCAGATCTGCGCTGACCACGGTCACCACCAGATCGCTGCGGCCGTTGGCTGTAACGTTGGCGCCTGTCAGGACGCTGTTGTAGCCGCGAATCCCATACCGCAGCGTGCCTTCGTTGTAGTTGGTGCCGGTGCTGGACGCATCAACGATCACATAACGCTGACCCGCCGCAAACGGATACGGATTGACCTGCGCAAACGAAACGGCCGAGCCCGAAGCGATGTTCACCGCGCCCGAAACTACCAGACGGCCATAGCCGGTGTCGCCCGTCAGGGAACCGTTGGCGACCGCACCGGTGTTCACGCCAATCTGCAGCGTACCGGCCGCGCTCTGGTTGTAGGTGCCGAAAACACTGATCGTGTTGTTGACCTGCAGAACCGCGCCCGTGTTGCTCACTGCCACCGCGCCGGTGGAGGTCGGGGCAGCAGAGGTAGCGCTGACGCTGGCTAGGTTAGGGGAGGTCGTCGCGACACCGATGTTGTCGTTCAGCACCAGGTTGCCCGAGCCGAATACGACGCCCCCGTTGGGGCTGACGATCGTGCCGATCGTTCCGCCAAAGCCGGTCAGGGTGCCGAATGTCGTGCCCGTGCCGCCATTGATGGTCAGATCTTGATGGCTCTGGCTCGTAATATTGCCGGCGATCACGCCTGAGTTGGTGATCGGGCCAATCGACCCGGTGCTGTTGATGGCATTGCCGGCGCCGGTGATGGTGCCGCTGTTATCCAGCGCGCCGATCGTTCCGGCGTTGAGAATGCCGGCAACAAAAGGCATGGTGCCCACCGTTCCGCCGCTGATCGTTCCGCGGTTGACCAGCGTGCCGATCGTGCTGGTGTTGTAGAGGCCTGGGGCGCGGCCGCTGATCACACCGCTGTTGGTCAGCGCGTTGATCGTTCCTTGGTTGGTGATACCGACGCCGCCGCCGCTAATGCTGCCGCTATTGGTGAGCGTGCCGATCGAGCCGCCGTTGACAACGCCCGCATTCTGCGGGCCGGTACCCGAGGGGAGGCCAAGAATGGTGCCGCTGTTGTTCAGCGTCTGGATCGTGCCGAAGTTGTTGACACCTGCGACGCTACCGCTAATGACGCCACCCGCGTTGTTGGTCAAGCCGCCGATCGTACCGCCGTAGTTTGCGATGCCAACGGAGTTGCCACCGGTGCCACTGATGGTGCCGCTGTTCGTCAACGTACCGATCGCGGCACCGTTGAGGATGCCGTTCACACCACCTTGGATGGTGCCGCTCCCAGCGTTGTTCAGCGTGGTGATTGCACCGCTGTTGAAGATGCCAAAGCCGCTGCCCGTACCCGCGCCATTGGTGCCGGTTCCGTTATTGCCACCGGTTCCGCTGATGGCGCCGGTGTTGCTGAGCGAGACGATGGTCCCTTGGTTCTGAATGCCGAAGCCGTTGCCGCCGACGCCGCCGGCAGCGCCCGTGCCGCCAGCGCCACCGTTGCCACCCTGGCCACGGATGGTGCCGCCGTTGTTCAGCGTCGTGATCAGCGCACTGTTGATCAGGGCCGTGCCGCTACCGCCAGCGCCGCCTACACCGCCGGGCACGCCAGAACCGCCGGCGCCGCCGTTACCGCCGACGCCCATGATCGTGCCGTTGTTGTTCAGCGTCGTGATGTTGCTTGCCGCCAGGCCAAACGCGTTTTCGCCCCCACTCCCTGGCCCGCCGGGCCCCGGCATTGGCGGCATGGGAGGCGGCATCATGATGCCGCCGGCCTTGCCGTTGCCCCCCGCCTGGCCGATCGCACCGATAACGCCGCCGGCCGCGTTGTTCAACGTATCGATCGAGCCACCGTAAGAGGAAATTCCGGCATTGCTCCCGACGATCGAGCCGCTGTTGCTGAGCGTGCCGAGCGTGCCATCGGTGCCCAGCGCAGTGCCAGCGCTCGAAACGCTGCCGCTGCTGGTGACCGTGTAGTTGCCGGCGCCCCAGAACTGCGAGGTGGTGAGCGCAGTGCTGACAGTCGTATCGGCCGCAGCGATGGCCGGGACCATGCTGGAGAGCGCAGCCGCGATTGCCAGCGCCAAGGTGCTCTGTTTAGGAAACTGATTGCGTTGAGCCATTGTTTTCGTACCTGAGATAGGCGGTTGAACGGCCAATCCGAGCGGCGCCCCGCCACAGGTGTTGAGGCTCAAGGTCTGCCTGTCGGTTTCCCCCGAGCCTCAACACCGTGCGGTTTGCTTGCGTCGAACGACTTCCCCGTTTCGCAATCCGGTACGTTCTGGCAAATGGCGCTGTTATGTTCTGCGCGCCTCTGCAAGCACGTTCTTGGATCAGGCAAACCTGCCGGCTGACTCTGTTTTGATGCGGCACCGGATGCCGCAAGCGAGCGTTTGACCGACAGTCCTGAGCCGCTACCAACTCCCCCCGGACTGCTGACACATGTGTGTCGGGCCCGATAGTGACGATTTTTTTTGGGCCAGTCTTGACCGTGCGTCTCAGTTTTTGGAAAGTTCCGCGCGGCGTAGAAATATCGATAAGATCCGTGCCCATCGCCCGGAACCCTTTGCATGTACCCACGTACTCCCGCGACGCGCACCACCACGCACCAGGACCGTGCATGAGCCGGATCGTTTTTGCGTGGGAACTGGGTGAAAACCACGGGCACCTGTGGCGCCTGCTGCCTATTGCCCTAGCGCTGCAAGCGCGTGGGCACGAGGTGGTGTTCGGGCTGAAATCGATGGCCGCGGCCCAGCGCTATCTGGCGCCTCACGGCATCCGCTGGTTTGCCTGCCCAACGCCAACAAACGTCGCAACGCTGGGCCGCGAGATTGCGACCTACGCCGACATTCTTGCCACCTATGGCGCCACGCAGCCCGATCTGCTGGGGGGCATGGTGCAAGCCTGGCAGCACCTGTATGCCACACTCCAACCGGATCTCGTCGTGATCGACCACGCGCCGCTTGCACTCTTGGCCGCCAAGCGCGCGGGCATCGGCACTGTCCAGGTCGGCACCGGCTTTACCATCCCGCCCACGCTCTCCCCGGCACCGTGTTTTCGCCCCTGGGAGGCGAGTAACGCTGAAGCGCGCGCGCAAACACAGGCCGCCGTGGAGCGCAACATCCAAGCGTTGTTCGATTCGCCACAACCGCTTACGACGTTACTCACCGCCGACCACACCCGACTGTTGACGCTGCCGGAGCTGGACCACTACGCGCCGTTGCGGCCGCCTAGCACCACCTTTCTTGGCCCGGTACCCGAGCCGGACACGGGCGAACTCGTGCAATGGCAGCAACCCGACAAGCCACACGTCTTCGTGTATCTGCAAGTGCAGCCCTGGCTGGATACCGTGCTGACAGCGCTGGAAGCCTCCGGCGCCGAAGTGATTGCGGTCATCCCCGACCTCAGCTGGGGGACGGCAAACCGCCACCGCGGCCTGCGGCTCTATCGGCAGCCCGTCCGGCTGCTCCCCTTGCTTGCCGGCTGCACGCTGGCCATCACCCACGCGGGCCACGGCACGGCATTGAACTGCTTGTTGGCCGGTGTGCCGATGCTGCTGCTCCCGCAGCATATCGAGCAACTGATGATCACCGAGCGCGTAGCCGCCATGGGCGCCGGCCTTGGCATCCTGCCGGCGTATGTGGAGACCGGATTCCACGCGGTGCTACACGATCTATTGGGCAACCCCAAATACCGGAACGCGGCGCGCACCATTGCAGTGCGCCACCACAGCGTGCCGCGCGATCGCGCCTTGGAAGAGGTGACGGGATTGATGGAGGACGCGCTGGCGCAGCGCCGTTAGGTGCCGCCAAAAGCGCTGCGGAGTGTTGGTCCCGTGCCTCACCCTTTGTGGGGGAGTGCTGTGTCGCACGCCATTTGTTCGATACAGTCCCGGCGATAAGAAGCGGTGCATGAAAGTCGCATCACAAAAATTATTCACGGGACGGGGACGCTCTTGCATGAAACATTGCCCGCTCGCGGCCGGCGTTGGCCCGCCGTGTGACGCGCCACCACGGCGGACCGATTTCGAGACTCCGCGATGCGCACAGCAATGAACGACGATGCGCTCCATACTGCGCCGCCACTCAGCCGCCTGTTGTTGCCCGAGCAACCGACGCTCGCGCCCGGCATCGTGCACAGCGATTTCAGCGTTCAAGGCGACGCGCGAAAGAGCTTTCTAGCCTGGCAGGAGCGGATGAGCCCCGTCTACGACATACGGCCTCCGGGCAAACAAGCCGAGGATACGTTCAATGCGTCATTGTCCCGCTACACGATCGACAACCTGAGCCTCATCGACTTTCTCACCGCGCCAAATCTGGCCGTGCGATCGCTGGGTCGGGTCTCGACCGAGAGCGTTCGCGATGTCACGTTCAGCATCTTTCTTGAAGGGCCGCCGTCGCAGTTTCTGGGCAACAAGCCGCGCACTGAAGCGCAGCCCAATCCGCGCGTGCCTAGCATCCTCGCGCTGGACATGGATCAGCCCTGCACCATCCGAAGCTTTGAGGGCAGGCTCCTTCTTCTATTTGTGCCGCGCGCGCTGGTGGAACTGTTGTTCCCTGACGCGGCGTCGCTGCATGGCCGCTGGATTCATGCCGCCACCCCGATAACGTGCCTGCTGATCGAGCATGTCATCGCGCTCAGGCGACAAATCGTTGGGCTGAGTAAGGAAGAAGCGCATCAGTCTTTTCTCACGGCGGTGGAGCTGATCCTTGCAGCCTTCGCCCAGCAGGCGGGCTTTGCCGGCAACGCCCGCGCGGCGGTACGCGCTGCCGTCTATGGCAAGGTGCGGCGGCATGTGGAAATGCATCTGCGTGATCCGGGCCTGTCGCCTGAAAGCGTATTGGCATCGCTGCATTTCTCACGCGCCAGCGTCTATCGACTCTTCGAGCATGAAGGTGGCCTGGCCGCGTACATCCGCAATCGCAGGCTGCGGATGGCGGCCGACGAGCTGGTGCGCTTGCCGCATCGGGGCATACAGGACATTGCCTCGGGATTGGGGTTCAACGATGCGTCGAGCTTTACGCGTGCATTCCGTCGCGCGCTTGATATCGCGCCGCGCGAATTGCACGAATATGCACCGTTGCTCCGGCGCGATCACACACAAGAAGCGCGCTTCACATAGGAAGCATCGTCAGTGCGATAAAACGCCGACAAGGTCACTTTGTGCCCACTGTGTTGGTCCTGGGCCTCACCCTTTGGTGGGGGGCGCCGCGCTGCACGCGGTTTCTTCGATACAGTCCCAACCATAAGAAGCAGTACATAAAAGCAGCACTGCAGAATACTCACGGGGCGGAACTCTCTTGCATGGAACAGTGCACGTTCACGGCTGACGTTCGCTCGCCGGGTGAATCTTCCATCGTTCACAGCCACTTCGACGTGCGGACGCAAACGCATCAGCCGCCGTTGCTGGCGTGGCGAGAGAGGGTCGGCCACATCATCGACGTTCTTCCGTCGCGAGCCGATCTTGAAAGGCCGTTTCACGCTGCCATCGATCGCTACAAGATCGACGATCTGATGTTCTCCGATTGCCGGTCCGATGCGATGGCGCTGGACCGCTCGCTCGCGCGCATCTCGACCGACCCGATACGCGACTACGCCTTCCACGTGTTTCTGGAAGGCGGTGTCACTGATCTCGCCGTGCGTTCGTCTTCGTCGCGCAACAACTTGCTGACAGCTGGCAGCATCCTCGCACTGCACATGGGCCAGCCTGTGCGCATGCAACGCAGCGCTTGCCGGGTCGCCACCATCTTTGTGCCGGGCGCACTGGCCGGAGACATTTTTCCCGACCCCGAAGCCCTGCACGGCCGCTTGATCGCGAACACGACGCCGCTTACGCAACTGATCGTCGAGACGGTGACGGCACTCAGTCAGGACATTTCAGACATGAGCGCGCACGCGGCGGGCAACGCCATTCGTGCGAGCACACAACTCATGGTCTCTGCGTTCGGCAAGCAAGCCCAACTGAGCGGCAACGCGCGCGCGGCGGCGCGGGCTGCCATGTTCGGTCGCGTGCGGCGCTACATTCAAGCCCATCTGCGCCAGGAAGACCTGTCGCCAGAGAGCGTTCTGCAGGCGCTACAACTGCCTCGCCAGACGTTGTATCGCCTGTTTCAGCACGAGGGCGGCCTGGGTGCCTACATCCGCCACCTGCGTCTGCGCGAAGCGGCAGGCGAACTGGTCCGCCACCCCAACCTGACCGTGACAGACATCGCGTTCGGGCTTGGCTTCAAGAGTTCGTCCGATTTCACGCGCGCGTTCCGTCGTGCATACGACATGGCACCCCAAGACTTCCGGGCGCTGTCCGGCAAAACGTCTTACGCGCGGCCACAAGTTTCGCGCAACGAGCCGATCGCAGTCAGCACATGAGCAGCGGTTTCAGGCCGCAGCGCGGCGCTCCTTGAACGCGAGCACGGCAAAGAAGCTCACCAGGCATGCGGGCGCCACATACCAGGCAGCGGATACCGGGTCACCCGTCCACTTGATCAGCCCGGTGATGATGAATTGCGCGGTGCCGCCAAACAGCGTGATGCCCAGGGCATGCGAGATCGCGAAGCCGCTGGCACGCACCCGCGCCGGAAACGCCTCAAGAACAAGCAACGCGCCGATGCTGGTACCAAGCGCCAGCAAGACGCTGATCACCGCAGAGCCAAGCAGGACGGCCAGCGGGCTTTGTGCATGCGTCATCATCGCGAAGACCGGGTATGCCAGGACCGCAGTCGTGCCCGATGTGATGAGCACGATTGGCTTGCGCCGTGGTAATCGGTCTGCCAGCAGGCCCGACAGCGGCGACACCACCACCAGCAGCAAAGTCGATAGCGTCGACGACATGAACCCGATGATGGCGGGCATGTGCAACACCCGCGTCACGTAGCTCGGCATATAGGTAATGACCGCGTAGACCGGCACCGTGCTCCAGATTTTCGACAATGTGGCCAGCGCCAGCGTGCCGCCGTGCTCCCGGCACAGTTCGACAACCGGTATGGAGGTGCGGCGATTGGAGGCGCGAGGAACAGGACGATCGGCAAGCTGACGACGCAGGTACAGACCAGCGGGCACAATCGACAACCCGATCAGAAAAGGAATGCGCCAACCCCACTGCGTCAGGCTTGCCGGCGACATCGTGCTCGTGAGCAATGTGCCGAGCAACGCGCCGAGCAACGCGGCCGCAGCCTGACTGGCGTATTGCCAACTGACCAGAATCCCGCTTTGTGCTGGAGGCGCAGCTTCCATCGCGAACGTCACGGCCGTCCCCACCTCACCGCCGGCGGCAAAGCCTTGCAGCAACCGCCCGACGATGATGATGAACGGTGCCGCCGCGCCAATCACTGCAAACGGTGGACATACGGCAATCGCGGCCGTCCCGATGGCCGTCAGCCAGATAGTGGTTGTCATGGCGGCTCGGCGGCTGACCCGGTCGGCGTAAGCGCCGATCACCATGGCGCCGAGCGGTCGCATGAAGAAGCCGACGCCAAAAGTACCGACTGCCAGCAACAGCGACGTCATCGGATCCGTGGCCGGAAAGAACTGGTCTCCGATCATCACAGCGAAGTAGCTGAACACCGTGAAGTCGAACAGCTCAAGACACGTGACCAACGACGTCGCAATGACGACCTTGAGCATCTCGCGGTGGGAGTTAGCGTGTGCGGCGCGCAAATCGCGTGTCATAGGTGGGAGGCGCCATCCGTATTGTTGTTCTCGATTCAGCTCGCGCGAGAAGTCTTGCTGTGGTCGCTGTATCCGAAACCAGTCAGTACCTTACACGCCGCCACTGCAGGCGCAAAGTATCAATTCTCTGGCGCGATCGAGGTACCGCTGGTCAGCGTCCAAAGCCACTGGACAAGCCGGTATCGGGAACGAATCAAGCGTCTCAGAGTTTGTTGACCAGTCGCAGCAGCATCACATGCACCCGGCCTCAAAACCCGGCCCCTCACACTGTCGAAATCAAATGCTTGAGATCGGCACACGCGCCGAAAACTGCGGCACTCAGCCGAGGTCCGATCACCGCATACATAGAACCGACGAGCGCCGTGCGTGCGCGGTGTCTGGAGCTTTTTCCTGCAGGCGAGTACGGCGGCGCTTCGTTGTAAGCCAATCCCGTCAGATCACGGGGCCAGATCCGCGGGCGTGTCGACGTCGCGCAGGATGCCCGCGTCATCCGACTCAATGCGGACGAGCTTGGTGGGGTCGATCAGCCGCCGCGCGCCCTCGTCGCCGTCAAGCGATGTCAGCCCTGCGAAGAAGTCGGCGCCGAAGCCAATGGGGTGACCCCGCTGCCCGGCGTGAAAGGGCGCAACGCAAGCGTGCGAGTCGAGTGCGTTGGCAACTTGAGTGATCGTCTCGGGCGCAATCCACGGCATGTCGGCCAGGGCGATGACCCAGCCGCCGGCTTGCGGGCGCGCGGCCACACCGGCTGCCAGGCTGGCGCCCATGCCACGAGCGGCATCGGCACACCGCAGGACTTCGCAGCCTGCTTCGCCCAAGAGCGCGGCCAATTGATCGACCTGCGCGCCATGCGTGGCAGCGGCGGGCACCACTGCCACCACGTCACCCAATGCCTGCTTCAAGTGGCGCGCGGCCTGGACCGCAACGGGGGTGCCGTCGGGCAGCAAGGCAAGCAGCTTGTTGGCCACGCCCGCCGCATCAAACCGGCAGCCGCGGCCTGCGGCCAGCAACACGCCAACAACAGGCCGCTGCTGCATCAGACCACCTCGGTCTTGAGCGTGACTTCCACGTTGTTACGCGTGGCGTTCGAATACGGGCACACCTGATGCGCCTGGGCCACCAGTTTCTCGGCATCGGCTTGCGACAGACCGCTGATCCGTGCGGTCAGGCCCACCTTCAGACCGAAACCGCCCTCCTCGCGCGTACCGATACCCACATCGCAGTGGATCTCGATGTTGCTCGGATTGAGCTTGAGCATGCTCTTCGCAACGAAGTCGCACGCCGAGCCAAAGCACGCGGCATAGCCGGCGGCAAACAGGTCTTCGGGCGTGGTGGTGTTGGGCTTGCCGGGGCCGCCCATGGCCTTGGGCACCGACAAGTCGTGCGAGACCTGGCCGTCTTCGGTCTGCGTGTGGCCGTTGCGGCCGCCTGTGGCCTTGGCGTGGGCGGTGTACAGGATATTCAATGCCATGACATGCTCCTCCGGAGGGTGAACAACGCAATCGCGGACGCAAGAATCAGTCCGCAAAACTCGATGGATAGGGCTGCAAGAACAAGAAAGCCGGCACACATGACTGCATGCCGGCTTCGATCACATCACGCGACGATGACACTCACACCGTATCGAACGGCAGCTTGCGCTGACGCTTGCCGGTCAGGGTGAACAACGCGTTGGCTACCGCCGGTGCAATCGGCGGCGTGCCGGGCTCGCCCAGGCCGGTCGGGTTGTCTTCCGACGGCACGAAGAACACGTTCACCGGCGGCGCGTCGGGCATGCGCACGGGCGGGAAATCGGTGAAGTTGCTGTTCTTGGTGGCGCCGTTCTCGATGTCGATGGCAAAGCCGGGTTGAATCATCGCCAGACCGAACACGCAGGCACCCTGGATCTGCGCTTCCGCGCCCATCGGGTTGACGACACGGTTGGCATGCACACCGGCCGTGACGCGATGCACGCGCGGCTTGCCCTGGTCGACCGACACCTCAACCACATACGCCACCACCGATTCGAACGACGCATGCACCGCCACGCCCCAGGCCTGGCCCTTGGGCAGTTTGCGCTTGCCGTAGCCGGACTTGTCGACAGCGAGCTGCAGTGCCGCACGATGGCGTTCGTGCTCCTTGCCGGTAAAGCGCGCGAGGCGGAAAGCGACCGGATCCTGCTTGGCCGCATGCGCAACCTCGTCGACCATCGTTTCCATCACGTAGGCCGTATGGGTGTGGCCCACCGAACGCCACCACAGCACCGGCACGTTCACGTCCGGGTGATGCACCGTCAGTTGCAGCGGGAAGCCGTAGTCGTTTTCAACCACGCCCTCGACCATCGTTTCGTCCACACCGTTCTTGACCATGAAGGCCTCGAACGGCGTGCCCTTGAGGATCGACTGACCGACGATCACGTGGTCCCAGCCGACGACCTTGCCGCCGCTGTCCACGCCCACGTTGACGCGGTGCAGATGCATCGGGCGGTAGTAGCCGCCGCGGATGTCGTCTTCGCGGCTCCAGATCACCTTGACGGGGCCGTTGTGCCCGGCTGCCGCATAGGCCTTGGCCACGTTGGCCGCTTCCACCACGTAGTCCGACGTGGTGATCGCGCGCCGGCCAAAACCGCCACCCGCCATCATCGTGTTCAGCTCGATCTTCTCGGGCGATACGCCGAGCACCTTGGCGATCGCTCCTTGGTCGATGGTCTGGAACTGCGAGCCGACCCACACCTTCGCCCCCGTGGTCTTGCCACCGTCTTTCTGCAGATCGATCGTGCAGTTCAGCGGCTCCATTGGCGCGTGCGCGAGGTACGGGAACTCGTAATCGGCCTGGATGCGCGTGGCGGCAGACTGGATTGCGCTCATGTCGGCAGCCTTGGCCACCGTGCCGGGCTGGCCGGCGAGCTTCTTGTACTCGGCCATCAGCGCGGGCGTAGACACCGTCGAGCCGGCGTCTTCCCACGTGACTTGCAGCGCGTCACGGCCCTGCTTGGCGGGCCAGTAGCCGTCGGCGATAACGGCAACGCCCGCGCCGCCACGATCGGTCGGGATCTGCAGCACATCGACCACGCCCTTCACCGCCTTGGCCGCAGCCGCGTCGTACTTGGCCACCTTACCGCCAAAGCGCGGCGGGCGAGCAAGCACGGCCACCTTCATGTTGGGCAGGCGCGTGTCGAGGCCAAACTTGAGCGAGCTGTCGAGCTTCGCACGTGCATCCAGACGTGGCGTCGGCTTGCCGACAATGCGGAACTGCGACGGGTTCTTCAGCGTGACCTGCGCAGGCACGGGCTGCGCCATCGCCGCCTGGGCCAGTTCGCCATACGTGGCGCGGTGGCTGCCCGACGTGACCACGCCATTGGCGGTGCGGCATGTCGACGGATCGACCTTCCAGCGCTCCGCCGCCGCCGAGATCAACATGGCACGCGCCCGGCCGCCCAACTCGCGGTACTGCTGAAACGAGTGGTTCAGCGCGGTCGAACCGCCCGTCATCTGGATACCGAAGCCCGGGTCCTTGTACGGATCGCCCGCAGGCGCCAACATGCCGCGCACGTTGCGCCAATCCACGTCGAGTTCTTCGGCCAGCGCCATCGGCAATGCCGTGTGCACGCCCTGACCGAATTCCAGCCGATTCACCGCCACGGTGACAGTGTTGTCCGGCGCAATGATGATGAACGCCTGGGGCGGCGATGGCGGCTTGGCCTTGGCGTCCTGCGCGCCGGCCAGCATCGGCGCCACACCCAGCGCCAGGCCGCTGCCGGCCAGCGTCGTGAGTTTCAGAAAGCTGCGGCGATCAAGCGTGGCCGTACCAGCATCCGCAGACGCCGGTTGATGTTGCGCGCCGCCACCGGCCAGCGCTTCAAGATTTCGAATACGCATCGTGAATTCTCCGGTGGGGCTCAGGCCAGCGATTTCGCTGCGTCGTGAATGGCCGCGCGAATGCGTTGGTACGTCGCGCAGCGGCACAGGTTACCGGCCATCGCGCTATCGATATCGGCGTCGGTCGGCTTCTTCTTGGTGCGCAGCAAACCCACCGCGCTCATCATCTGGCCGCTCTGGCAGTAGCCGCATTGCGCCACATCGTGTTTGACCCACGCATCGAGCACCGCCTTGCCGACCTTGTCATCGGCGATGTGTTCGGACGTGGTGATCTGTTGGCCGGCCACCGCAGAGATCGGCAGCACGCAACTGCGCGTGGGCTGACCGTTCAGGTGCACCGTGCAGGCGCCGCACGAAGCGACACCACAACCGAATTTCGTGCCAGTCAGACCGAGGTTGTCGCGCAACGCCCAGAGCAGCGGCGTCGACGGATCGGCATCAACTTCCACCGGTTTGCCGTTGATGTTCAACGTGACCATTGTGGGATTCTCCTTGTGGGGCGTGAGGGAGTCTTGCCGTTATAGACCCTTTGATATAGCGGGCTGTCGGCATGGACGGGGTGTATTAAAGCAGGTTCGGATAGGTTCTGCTGGCGCCCACGTCACATGGTTTCTGGCGGGCAGCACACGTTTTCGTTGCCTCTGGACTGGTGTTTCATCTGCCCCGAAAAAACCGTCCGGAATCCGCCTAGCCAACTTGACAACACCCCGCCGTCACCGTCACTATCGCCAAATGCACTCTCAGCAGACCACCCTCCGTACCGCTCCTGCCCGCACCCTCTCGTGCGTGCGCGGTCTGCTATCCGCTTCTCTACTACGCGTGTAAGCGCGTAGATCTCTCTTTCCCCCTCGTTCCGGTATTTGATCGGTCCGTGCCTTAACTGGTGACGGGCCTTGTGTGTGGCGCAATCTGTGCGCCAAATCGTTGGAGCCTCTCATGCCTGCCTCGATCCCGCTTTCGCTACGACTACCGATCGGTTGCCAGACCACGCGCCCGTGGCTGTCTGGCCGCCACATCCCGAACCCGATTCCGGCCACCCCGGACGCCGCCCCCGCGGCTGTCCCCGTTGTACGAAACCGATCTCGATCTCACCGGACGCACACACCATGTTGAAGAACCCCAGCACCAAATACCGCCCCTTCCCCGCCATCGCCCTCGCCGATCGCACCTGGCCCAACAAGACCATCACCCGTGCACCCATCTGGATGAGCACGGATTTGCGCGATGGCAACCAGGCCCTGTTCGAGCCCATGAACGCCGAGCGCAAGATGCGCATGTTCAAGATGCTCGTGCAGATTGGCTTCAAGGAAATCGAAGCCGCTTTCCCCGCTGCCTCCCAAACCGATTTTGATTTTGTGCGCGAGCTGATCGAGGGTGGACACATCCCCGACGGCGTGGCCATCGAAGTGCTCACGCAGGCGCGCGAAGACCTCATCCGCCGCACGATGGAATCACTTCGCGGCGCCAAGCGCGCGATCATCCACGTCTACAACGCAACGGCGCCGGTGTTCCGCCGCACGGTGTTCAACACTGACCGCGAGGGCGTCAAGCGCATTGCCGTGCAAAGCGCCAAGCTGATCCGCGAGATCGCGGAAACGATGCCCGAGACGCAGTGGACGTATCAATACAGCCCCGAAGTCTTCAGCGGCACCGAACTGGATTTCGCGCTGGAGGTTTGCAACGCGGTGACCGAGGTTTGGGAGCCGACGCCCGAGCACAAGATCATCTTCAACCTGCCGGCCACGGTGGAGATGGCCACACCAAACATCTACGCCGACCAGATCGAATGGATGCACCGCAACCTGGCGCGCCGCGATTCAATCATCCTGTCCGTGCATCCGCACAACGACCGCGGCACGGCCGTGGCTGCGGCTGAACTGGCCGTGATGGCCGGCGCCGATCGCGTGGAAGGTTGCCTGTTCGGCAACGGCGAGCGCACCGGCAACGTGGATCTCGTCACGCTTGCGTTGAACCTGTACTCGCAGGGCGTTGATCCGGAGTTGGATTTCTCGCACGTCAATGACGTGGCACGGACCTGCGAAGACTGCACGCAACTGCCGGTGCATCCTCGCCATCCGTACGTGGGCGACCTGGTGTTCACGGCGTTCTCGGGTTCGCACCAGGATGCAATCAAGAAAGGCTTTGCGGTGCAGAAGCCCGATGCGCTGTGGGAAATGCCCTACTTGCCAATCGACCCGGCCGACGTGGGCCGCACGTATGACTCGATCATTCGCGTGAACAGCCAGTCGGGCAAAGGCGGCATCGCCTATTTGCTGGAATCCGGCTATGGCGTTGCCATGCCGCGCCGCCTGCAGGTGGAATTCAGCAGCACCGTGCAACAGCTGACCGATGAAAGCGGCCGCGAAGCCACGGGCGCCGACATCTGGGCACTGTTCCAGCAGACCTATCTGCGCGGCGATGGCGCGATCGGCTACGTATCGCACCGCCTGACCGAGCGCGACGACGGCAGCCAGCACATCCGCCTGGTGGTGAACATTGCTGACCGCGAGCACATCTGCGAAGGCACCGGCAACGGGCCACTGGATGCGCTGGTGCATGCGCTGTCGCACGTGCTGGCGGCACCCGTGTCGATCCATCACTACGAGGAACGTGCGCTGGGTCAGGGCGCCAACGCCGATGCCATCGCATTTGCTGAAATGGCCGCGCCGGGCATGGCGGGCAGCGTATTCGGCGTGGGCGTGGATGCCAACCTGACAACGGCGTCGATCCGGGCCGTCGTGGGGGGCGTGAATCGCCTGATCGCACGGGCGGGCAACGGCATGCTGCGCAGCGGCAAGAGCGAGGCGGAAGCGGTGTAACGCACAAGTCTGGCTCACGCAGTGGAGCGCGAGTTGCTAAATTGGAGAGATGGGTTTCGGGCGGCGCCCGGGCTCATCCTTTCCCAAGCGCGCGCGCGTGCACATCCACTGCCACAGGAGAACCGACATGACCACTCGTCCGACCGCGAAAGAGAATGCCAAGCGATTTGCCAGTGTGATCCAGGCGCTGCAGGCATGCGAGGCCGCTTGCACTCATTGCGCGACGGAATCCGGCAAGAATGGCCACGCCGAAGCCATGGCGCGCTGCATCGGCGTGTGCACGGATTGCGCGGAATACTGCGCTCTCACGCGCAAATTCCTCGAGCGCAACAGCGAATTCGCAGAACTGCTGCTGGAAGACTGCGCCGAGATCTGTTCTCAGTGCGCCGAAGAATGCGATCATCACGGCCAGGGCCATTGCAGCGCCTGTGCAACTGCCTGCCGCGCCTGCCTGGACGCCTGCCTGAAAGTCGCCGGCGTTGAAGCCGTGACCGCTGAGCCGACTGTTTTCTGATTCTTTTTTCAACGCGTATGAAAATTGGCGAACTCGCCCAGCGCACGGGCATCAGCATCGAGACCATCCGCTTCTATGAAGCGCAGGGCTTGCTGCCCCCGCCGGCACGGGCCGCCAACAATTACCGCGTCTACACGCCTGAGCATGTCGAGCTGCTGGCCTTCATTGCGAAGTGCCGGTCGCTCGATATGGCGCACACCGAAATCCGCCGGCTGCTTGAGTTGCAGGCCAACCCGCAGGCGTCGTGCGAAGAGATCAATAACCTACTGGACGAACACCTGCGTCATGTTGAAGCGCGCATCGCCGAGCTGACCGATCTCAAAGGCCAGATCGAGGCGATCGGGCAACGCTGCACGACGGCGGCTTCGGTGGCTGAGTGCGGCGTGCTGCAATCGCTGCACGAAGAGCCTGTTGCCGGCAATCATCACGGCCACAGCCATGAACATGGCGAGGGCGAACACGCGTATCGGCATATTCGCGGCGTGCATCGCTGAGCTGTCTTTCTCCATGCCGGGCACATCACTTTGACGTGCGCTTTGACGTGCGATACTCGCCGCATTTCACGACACGTGGGTGAGGCGGATGAAGACGAAACCGGCTGCAGCAGCACGATTCCAGCATCGACAACGTGTGGCATGCGCGGCGCTTGGCGCGATTGCGTCTGCCGCGGCCGTCACGGCGCAGGCAGCGACGCCTTCGCGCATCACCGATGTCACGTTGTATCCGGATAGCGCCACGGTCGTGCGCACGGCCACTGTGGCTGCGGGCGCCCGCAGCGTAGAGCTGGCCTGCCTGCCCATGACGTTCGACGCCGACAGTCTGCGCGTGGAAGGCGACAGCAGCATCCGCGTTGGGGATGTGCGCGTGGAAAGCGTTCCCAGCGAAGGCAGCGGCTGCGCCAGAACGGCACTCGACACACAAATCCGCGCACTGGAAGACCAGCGCGCCGCGCTTGGCGTGCAGATCCAGGCGAATGCGCTGTCGGCCAGCTACCTGAAGGCTGTGAGCGAACGCACGGGCGGCGATGGCCGCGCGCCGGCCACCGATTTTTCCACGCTCGGCCGCGCGACCGACGCGCTGGCCCGCAACGCGCAAGACGTCTTTACCCGCCAGGAACAACTGAAGAAGCGCGATGCTGAACTGAAGGCGCAGCTTGACGCGCTGCAACGCACGCACGGCTCGGCGTCCAGCACGCTGCGCACGGTGCGCATTGCCGTGGCGGCACCGCGCGGCGGTGAATTACGCGTCAGCTATCAGACCTCGCGTGCGGGCTGGCGGCCGGCATATCAGGCAAGCGTGGACTCGGTGCGTTCGAACGTTGTCATCGAGCGGCAGGCCACGCTTGCGCAGTCCACCGGCGAGGACTGGCGCGGCGTGCATCTGCGCCTGTCGACCGGCCAGCCGCGCAACACGCCACGCGGGCCGGAGCCGTATGCGTGGCAATTGGATATTCAGCCGCCGCCGCAGGCGATGCCCTACCCCGCCGCGCCTGCAGCGGCGATGGCGCCAGCACCCAAGGCCAGATTCAGCCGGAACAATGAGCAACGTGAGGCAGACAGCGAGCCGCTATTCGAAGTGAACGCCGTCCAGACCGCGTTTGCCACGGAGTTCGACGTGCAAGGCGCCACTGAGCTGCCCTCCGACGCCCAGAAGGTCACGCTCACGTTGGCGAGCGAAACGCTGCCCGCAAAGCTTGCGGCGCGCAGCACGCCGCGCATGGACGCCACCGCCTACCTGGTCGCCACCGTGGACCGCCCGCAAGGCATCTGGCCCGCCGGCAACATGCAGTTGCGCCGCGATGGCGCGGTAGTTGGCAGCACGCAGTGGAATCCGGCAGGCGAAGACCAGAAGGTCACGCTGCCCTTTGGCCGCGACGATCTTGTGAGCGTGGTGGTGGAAACGCCCAAGACCTTCCAGCGCAGTGTGGGCCTGCTCGACAACCGCAACGAGCGCCAATTGGCCGCGCTGTACACGGTGCGCAATCGCCACCGCGGCGCCATCGACGTGCAGATTTTGGAGGCCACGCCGGTCAGCCTGTCCGACGATATCAAGGTGCGCTCAACCTTCGCGCCAGAACCTGCCAAGCGCAACTGGGAGCGCCGCCCCGGCGTGATCGCGTGGGAGCAGACGATTCCAGCCGGCGAGAGCGCGCGGTTCTCGGCTGACTACCTCATCACCTACCCGAAGGACGCGCGCATTGCAGGGCTGCGCTGATCGCGTTGCCCGCGCGCGCCGTCAAATCAGGCGCGCGTGCGCATCACGCGCAGGCCGTTGAACACCACCAGCAGGCTCGCGCCCACGTCGGCGAAGATCGCCATCCACAACGTGGCCTCGCCCATCACGGCCAGCGCCAGAAACACCGCCTTGATGCCCAGCGCCAGCACAATGTTCTGACGCAGCACGGCCACCGTGCGACGGCTGATGCGGATGAAGCTGGCGAGCTTGCGCGGATCGTCGTCCATGATGGCCACGTCAGCCGCTTCCAGCGCGGTGGCGGTACCGGCGGCACCCATGGCGAAACCGATATCGGCCCGCGCAAGTGCGGGGGCATCGTTGATGCCATCGCCCACCATGCCGACGAAGCCGTGCTGTGCGGCAAGCTCACCCACCACGCGTTGCTTGTCAGTGGGGAGTTGCTCTGCGTGCACGTTGTCGATGCCGACCGTCTTGGCGATGGCCTGTGCAGCGCGGCGGTCATCGCCGGTGAGCATGACGGGCGTCACGTCCAGCGCGCGCAATGCGGCGATGGCCTCGGCGCTTTCGGCACGCTCGCGGTCACGCACGCCGAACAGCGCCACGACACCGTTCGCGTCGCACAGCGTGACGGCGGACATGCCCTCCGCTTGCAGCGACTCGGCAGCAGCACGCCAGGCGGACGTGTCGAAGCCACGCTCTGCGACGAGCGCCGCGTTACCAAGATGCCAGCGCACACCATTGAGCGTGCCCGCCACGCCACGACCCGGCAGCACAGACAGGTCTTCCACTGAATTCGCATCGACCGCGCCGTGCGCCGCAGCGGCCTGCACGATGGCCACGGCAATCGGGTGCGTGGTGTTGGCATCGAGCGCCGCTGCCACTGCCAGCGCATGCAGCTGTGTCGCGTCGGTCGCGGCGTTCAGATCCGCGACGGCGCGGCGTGCGCCGTCGGTCAACTTCACCGCGTCGAGCACCGGGCGACCTGCGGTGAGCGTGCCGGTCTTGTCCAGCGCGAGCGCACGCAGGCGCCGCCCGCTTTCCAGATACACGCCGCCCTTGACGACGATGCCGCGGCGTGCGGCGGCGGCCAGACCGCTGACGACCGTCACCGGCGTGGAGATCACCAGCGCGCACGGGCAGGCGATCACCAGCAGCACGAGCGCGCGATAGGTCCAAGCCAGCCAACCGTCGGCCGTGACGAGCGGGCCGATGACGGCCACCGCCAACGCCAGCAACATCATCGCGGGCGTGTAGATGGAAGAGAACTTATCGACAAAGCGCTGCGTGGGCGCGCGCTGCGACTGCGCTTGCTGGATGGCCCCGGCGATACGCGCCAGCGTGCTGTCCGCGGCCAGCGCCGTGGCTTGCGCCTCGACCACGCCGTCGGTGACGATCGTGCCGGCGAGGATCCTGTCTCCAACGGCTTTTTCCACCGGCAGGCTTTCGCCGGTGACGGGCGATTCGTCCAGTGCGGCGCGGCCGCTCACGATGCGGGCGTCGACCGGCACGCGGCTGCCGGTGCGCACACGCAGGCGCGCGCCAACGGCAACGCTGTCGACAGCCACGTCGCGCCAACCGCCTGCACCATCGGCCAACTCTGCGGTGTCCGGCGCGATGGCCGTCAGGGCGCGCACGGCATCGCGGGCCCGCACCAGCGCGCGGGCTTCGATGGCTTCTGCCACGGCAAACAGGAAGATCACCATGGCCGCTTCAGCCCACTTGCCGATCAGCAGCGCGCCGACGACGGCCACCGCCATCAGGAAGTTGATGTTGAACGTGAGCGCGCGCACGGCAATCCAGCCCTTGCGCAGCGTCGGCCCGCCGGCCAATGCAATGGAGGCTAACGCCAAGGCCAGCACCGGCCACGCATGATCGCCAAGCGACCAGGCGATGGCTTCAGCGCCGAACGCGGCCACGCCTCCAATACCCAGCAGCCACGTGCGGCGCGAGATATGGGACGGCTCCGCAGGGGCTGCGGCCAGGCGATCGCGCTGTTCAAGCACCTCGCCGTCCATGCCGATGGCGCGCAGCGCCTCTAGGAAGGGCGCCACATCGTCAACGGTGTGGTGGATGGTGAGATGACGCTCCAGCAAGTTGAAATCCAGCGCGACAACGCCATCCGCGTTGCCCAGCTTCGCGCGGATCATGCGCTCTTCGGTCGGGCAATCCATCTGCTCGATACGCACGACGGTGCGGCCGGTGGCGGCTGCGCGCGCTTCGGCATCGACGGGAGCAGCGGCTTCGGGCGCGTGGCCGTGATCATGATCGTCGTGATCGTGATGGTCGTGGCCATGATCATGCACAGGTTGGGCGGCGTCCCTTGCGACCGGTTGCGCATGACCGCAGCAACCGCCGCAACCGGAAGCTTCCGGCTTGGCGTGGTCGTGGACAGGCAGGATGGAGGCGAGATCGGGTTTCATGCCTCCATTCAAAACCCTGAAGAAGCTTCAGGGTCAAGCCCCCGCATCCCGCTGATTTCAGATGAGGCCTTTCGTCCACTTGGTGACGATCGCGCGGGCTTCTGGCCAGTCACCGAGGCCCGATTCGGCATTGATATGGCCGCGCGCGCCTAGGTTGACGGGCTCCGCACCCCACGTTTCGGCTTGGCTGTGGCTCCAGGCGGCGTCGCTGAATGGATCGTCGGTGCTGAAAACGAGCACAGCGGGAAACGGCAAACGCTGCTGCGGAATGGGGCGGAAGTCGGCCACCTCGAATGGCATGTCGGCGCGATCGAGCTGTGGCGGTGCCACCAGCAAGGCCCCGCGCACCCGCACGGCACGCGCCGACGTGGCCGCCCAATGTGCCGTCAGCACGCAGCCCAGGCTGTGCGCCACCAAAACGACATCGCCGGGCGCTGCGCTGACTTCGGCTTCCAGCGCGGCCACCCAATCCGCCCGCTTGGGGACAAACCAGTCGCGCTGTTCAACACGGCGATCGCCATGCAGGCGTTCCCAGCGCGATTGCCAATGCTCAGGGCCGGAGTTCTGCCAGCCGGGCAGGATCAGGACGGTCGGGGTAGCGCTCACGAGGGCTCCGGCGTTGGATGGTTGGATTGGGATGCGAGACATTCTGCCGCGATTTGGCGGGCGGCGTCGGCACCACTCATCCACACATCCGCACAATCGATCCAAATATTCTGTTTCACAGGCAGATCACCAACTTCTACAGTCGCTCCTAAATCCCGCCAACAGGGATTCCGAATCCTAGGGTCCATCGACCCCTCACTCGGAGGAGACCATGCTCGCACTGCTCGGGCTGCTGACCATCGTTGCGCTGTTTGTCGTAATCCTGACCAAACGCATGTCGCCGCTGGTCGCGCTCATCGCCATTCCCGTCATCGCCGCGCTTGTGGGCGGCTTCGGGCTCAACACCAGCAAGTTCATCATCGGCGGCATCAAAGACGTCGCGCCTGTGGCGGGGATGTTCATCTTCGCCATCCTGTACTTCGGCATCGTCACCGACGCCGGCATGCTCGACCCGATCATCGATCGCATCCTGCGCACCGTGGGCAGCCGCCCGCCGCGCATCGTGGTGGGCTCGGCGCTGCTGGCGCTGCTCATTCACCTGGATGGCTCGGGCGCGGTGGCGTTTCTGATCACCATTCCCGCCATGCTGCCGCTGTACGACCGGCTCGGCATGGACCGCCGCATCCTCGCGTGCGTAACGTCGATGGCGTGCGGCGTGAACTTCCTGCCGTGGACCGGGCCGATGATCCGCGCATCCGCATCGCTGCATATGCCCGTCACGGACATCTTCAACCCGCTGATCCCGGTGCAGATTGCGGGGCTCATCTTCGTGTTTGCCTGCGCATGGCTGCTGGGCAAGCGTGAAGAAAGACGGCTGGGCCTGGCCAACCACGCCGGCGGCGCGCAAGTCGTTGCGCGCCCGCTGTCAGACGCGGAACAAGCGCTGCGTCGCCCCCGCAATTTCTGGATCAACCTCATCCTCACCGTTGTGGTGATGGGCGTGATGGTGAGCGGCAAGGTCGACCCGGTGGTGATGTTCATGCTCGGCGTGGTGGCCGCGCTGCTGATCAACTACCCGAACGTCGATCAACAACGCCAGCGGGTGGACGCCCACGCCAAGGCCGCGTTGATGATGGCGAGCATTCTGCTGGCCGCCGGCGTGTTCACCGGCATCATGAGCAAGTCCGGCATGCTCACGGCGATGGCGAAGACGGCGGTCGACTTCATTCCGCCCGGGATGGCGCACCACATTCCGGTGGTGCTGGGCGTGCTGTCGATGCCGCTGTCGCTGCTGTTCGATCCGGATTCGTTCTACTTCGGTGTGCTGCCCGTCGTGGCCGAAGCATCGAAGATGCTGGGCGTTGCGCCCGTGCATGTGGCGCAGGCCGCCGTGCTTGGCCAGATGACCACCGGCTTCCCGGTCAGCCCGCTCACACCGGCGACCTTTCTCGTGGTCGGCCTGTGCGGTATCGAACTGGCAGACCACCAGAAATTCTCGATCCCCTTCCTGTTCGGTGCCTCGCTGCTGATGACCGCAGTGGCCGTGGTACTGGGCGTGCTTCCGTGGTGATGGTGATGGCATGAAGACCGAGTTGAAAACACTGCGCATCGGCGGCGGCGCCGGTTATTCGGGCGACCGCATCGAACCGGCGCTGGAACTGGCGGAGCACGGCGACATCGATGTGCTGATGTTTGAGTGCCTGGCCGAGCGCACCATCGCGCTCGCGCAGCAGGTGCGCCGCAAAGACCCATCGCACGGCTACGACCCGCTGCTCGAAGCGCGCATGCGCACCGTGCTGCCCGCCTGCGCGGCACGCGGTATCCGCATCGTCACCAACATGGGCGCGGCCAACCCGCAGGCGGCTGCCGAGCGTACGCGCGACATCGCCCGCGAGCTGGGCCTCAAGCTGCGCGTGGCGGCCGTGACGGGCGACGATGTGTTCGACTTGCTGCAAACCCGCGGCCAGGATTTCACGCTGATGGATGACGGCGCACCAGTCGCATCGCTGCAGGCACGTATGGTGTCGGCCAATGCGTACCTCGGCGCGCAAGGCATTGTCGATGCGCTGGCGCAAGGCGCGGACGTCGTCATCACCGGTCGCGTGGCCGATCCGGCGCTCGCGCTCGGGCCGCTCATCCACGCCTTTGGATGGCGCATGGACGACTGGCATCGCCTTGGTTGCGGCACGCTCGCCGGGCATCTGCTCGAATGCGCGGGGCAAATCACCGGCGGCTACTTTGCCGACCCCGGCATCAAGGACGTGCCCGATCTCGCACGTCTGGGCTTCCCCATTGGCGAAGTCGGTGAAGACGGCTCGGTGCTCATCACCAAGGTCGCCACGGCCGGCGGGCTTGTCACCGAAGCCACGTGCAAGGAGCAGTTGCTGTACGAGATCCATGACCCTGCGCGGTACCTCACGCCTGACGTGGTGGCGGACTTCTCCAACGTGCGCATGCGCGGCAGCGGCAAAGACCGCGTCGTCATTGAAGGCGCCACGGGCACCCCGCGCACGGGCCAGTTGAAGGTGTCGATCGGCTATCTCGACAGCTACATCGGCGAAGGCCAGATCAGCTATGCCGGCCCGAACGCGGTCGCCCGCGGCAAGCTGGCGCTCGACATCGTGCGCGAGCGATTGGCGCTCACCGGCGTGCAGATGACGGAAACGCGCTTCGAGCTGATCGGCGTGGATGCTCTGCACGGCGCAGCCCTTTCCCGCACCGACGCCGAACCGTACGAAGTGCGCGTGCGCGTGGCCGCGCGCACCGAGTCGATGGCCGAAGCCGTGCGCATCGGCAACGAAGTGGAAACCCTGCTGACGTGCGGCCCGTCCGGCGGCGGCGGCGCGACCAAGAGCGCGCGCGAGATCACCGCCGTGGCATCGACGTTGATTCCCGCTGAACTCGCCCCGCACGCCGTGCACATTCTGGAGAGCTGACATGCCCCGCACCCTCCGCGACCTCGCCCACACCCGCGCCGGCGACAAGGGCGACATCTCGTGCATCTCCGTCATCGCGCTTCGTCCGGAATGCGCGGAAGACTTCGCCATGCTTGAACAGCACGTCACAGCCGAGCGCGTGCGCGCGCATTTCGCTGAACTCGTCCGCGGCGATGTCGAGCGCTACGTGCTGCCGCAGCTTGGCGCGCTCAACTTCGTGCTCCGCGGCGCCCTGGCCGGCGGCGTCACACGCTCGCTGGCGCTGGATGCGCATGGCAAGTCGCTCGCAAGCGCGCTGCTCACGCTGGAGATTCCAGGCTAAGCTGGCGGACCACGCCCGGCATCGCCATGAACCTCTCCGTCAAGCAACTCCGCGCCTTTGCCGCGCTGCGCGAGCACAAGAACTTCACGCAAGCCGCACAGACGTGCCACTTGTCGCAATCGGCCTTCAGCGCGCTGATCCAGAACCTGGAGGCTGATGCCGGCGTGCGCCTGTTCGACCGCAACACGCGCCATGTTGAACTGACCCCCGAGGGCGAAGCTTTTGCCGAATCGGCGCTGCGCCTGCTGGCCGATTTCGAGGCGACGTTCTCGGAGCTGCGCGATCGCGCCGCCGCACGCACGGGGCGCGTGACGGTGGCCGCCTTGCCGTCGATCGCGGCGGGCATTCTGCCGGGCGTGCTGGCCGCGTTCTCTGCCCAGCATCCGGGCATTCAACTGGCGCTGCACGATCAACTGTCGGACCCGTGCATCGACATGGTCCGGCGCGGCGCGGCGGACTTCGCCATCGCGGCCATGGGCGCCGACATGGCGGGTCTGGCCGCACAACCGTTCTGCACCGACGATTTCCACCTCGTCTGTCACGAGGATCACCCGCTCGCACAAAAGCCGGCGCTGGCCGTGGGCGATCTCGTCGACACGCCGTTCATCCATCTCGCGCGCAACACGAGCATCCGGCAATACCTCGATGCGGCGCTGCATCCGACCAAGCTGCGCAGCGGCATGGAAGTCGAACACCTGGCCACGGCGGCCGCGCTGGTGGCGGCCAACCTGGGCATCACCGTCATTCCCGCGCTGGCGCTGTTCCAGTTCCGTTTGCCGGAGCTGGTGGTGCGGCCGTTGCCGCTGCCGGGGCTCGTGCGCACGCTGTATGTCATCCGGCGCGACGGGCGTAGCCTGTCGGTGGCGGCGCAAGGGCTGCTGGACCTGCTGCTGGCGCACCCCGCGCGCGCGACGGCTTCCGTTTGACGCGGCGCAACCCGGGCACATCCGGGTGCAGCATCGCCCACCTGCGCTGCTACAGTGAGGCATTCCATTCCGATTCTGCGGAGCGCCCCATGCATCAACGCATTCTTGCCGCTTTCGACGGCACCCATGAAGCCCACCTGGCGGTGGAAGAAGCCGCCGCCCTTGCCCGTGCATTCAACGGCCGGGTCCGGGTCGTGTGGGCGATCGGCTCGCCGAGCATGCCGGAGTCGCGCGAAATCTACAGCATCGACAAATTGCGCGAAGAGGCACACCGGACGGCCAGCGCATCGCTGGTCGAATTGCAACGCCTGTTCGAGGCTGACGGCACCGCTGCTGAAACCGGCGTGCTGATGCTCGACTCCACCGACGACGACATCGGCCACGCGCTCGAGCACGAGGCCGAGCGCTGGCAGGCCGACACCATCGTGGTGGGCTCGCACGGCAAGCACGGGCTCGCGCGCCTTTTGCTGGGCAGCGTGGCCGAACGCACGGCGCGCCTGTCGCACCGCACCGTCATCGTGGTACGTGCCCAGCACCCGGACCATGATGCCGGCTGATCTCGTCTGAAGTCGAATAGCCCCACTATGCAACTTGTTGCATAGAAAAAGACGGCTGTGCTATGTTGCATCCCACGTTGATGCAATCCGTTGCACTTTCTGCTCAGGAGCCAGCATGCCGCAGCCGATTCCCCAGACATTGAACGCCCCCGCGCAAGCCACGCTCGAGGCCTGGCATGCCATGCTCGACAGCGGCAACATGGACGATCTCGACCGGCTGTTTGCCGACGAAGTGGTCTTCCGCTCACCCGTGGCGCATACGCCTTACCCGGGCCGCACGGCGACCACGCTGGTGCTGCGCACCGTCAACACTGTCTTCGAAGACTTCAAATACCACCGCAGCTTCGCCACCGACGATGGCGCCAGCGTGGTGCTGGAATTCAGCGCCAACGTGAGCGGCAAGGCCCTGAAGGGCATCGACATGGTGCGCTTCAACGCTGAAGGCAAGATCGTCGAGTTCGAAGTCATGGTCCGCCCGGCCACTGGTTTGCAGGCACTCGGCGCGGCCATGGGCGCCAAGCTGGGCGACAAGATCGGCCTGCTCAAGGCCGGCGCCTGAACGCCTTTCCCTGATTTAAGACCTCAATTCCATACCAAGACCAACGGAGACTGCCATGTCGCTGCCGCCGATCCTGCAAAACCGCCTGTCCGTGCCCGTGGTGGGCTCGCCGCTGTTCATCATTTCCAACCCCGACCTCGTGATCGCGCAGTGCAAGGCGGGCGTGGTTGGCTCGTTTCCGGCGCTCAATGCGCGGCCGGCAGAGCTGCTGGAAACCTGGCTGCAGCGCATCACCACGGAGCTGGCCGAATACGACGCGCAGCACCCCGACAAGCCGTCGGCACCGTTTGCCGTCAACCAGATCGTGCACAAGTCGAACGACCGCCTGGAGCACGACCTGGAGCTGTGCGTGAAGTACAAGGTGCCCATCGTCATCACCTCGCTGGGTGCGCGTGAAGATGTGAACCAGGCGGTGCACAGCTACGGCGGCATCGTGCTGCACGATGTCATCAACAATAAATTTGCCAAGAAGGCGATCGAGAAAGGCGCGGATGGCCTGATCGCCGTGGCGGCGGGCGCGGGTGGCCATGCGGGCACCACCTCGCCGTTTGCGTTGATCCATGAAATTCGCGAATGGTTTGACGGCCCGCTGCTGCTGTCGGGCGCCATCGCCAATGGCAATGCGATCCTGGCAGCATTGGCTGCTGGTGCAGACCTGGCCTACGTCGGATCTGCGTTCATCGCTACCGAAGAAGCCAACGCGATCGAGGGCTACAAGCAAGCGATCGTGGAAAGCACCGCCAGCGATATCGTCTACACGAACCTGTTCACCGGCGTGCACGGCAACTACCTGCGCAAGAGCATCGAAGGCGCCGGCCTGGACCCGGACGCGCTGCCGGAATCGGACCCGAGCAAGATGAACTTCGGCTCGGGCGGCGGTGCCAAGGCCAAGGCATGGAAGGACATCTGGGGCGCCGGTCAGGGCGTGGGCGCGGTCAAGCGCGTGGTACCGGCGGCAGAACTCGTCAAGCGCTTTGCCGAAGAGTTCGAGGTGGCACGCCGTCGCCTGAACAACATCGAAGCGCTGCGCGCTCCGGCGGGTGACAAAGCGACGGTGTAAGCGGCCAGGCCCTTAGATCAACAGGCCATCAGGCCGTCACAGAGGCTGGCTCCAGCAACGGCAGCACATCGTCTGCCCACGCGAGCCAGCCTTCTTCGTAAACGATGCCGCGCTGAAGCACTGCGTGCTGCAACCGCTGCGCACGTGTGAGATCAGACCGCGAGAAATCGCGCTTCTCGATCTCGCGGAAGGTGTTCAGGCGCGTGCGGTGCTGCTCGATCAGGCGCTGCATCTCGTCGGCAAAACCGAGCGGGCCGATCACCGCCTCGGCGCGCAGCTTCACCAGCACTTCCTCTCGGTTGTCCGACGACACGGTCGGCTCCAGTACCCAGCGGGCGAGTTCGGCCTGGCCTGGCGGCAGCACGGTGTACGTCTTCTTGCGGCTGTCTTCCTCTTCTTCCACGCTCACCCAGCCGGCTTCGGCCATGCGGCCAAGCTCACGGTAGATCTGCTGATGCGTGGCGCTCCAGAAATAGCCCATCGATTTGTCAAAGCGTCGAGCAAGCTCGTAGCCCGACGAGGGCTTTTCCAGCAAGGATGTCAGCAGTGCGTGTTGGATGGACATGGTCGATTTTTTATGTAAGCCGTTGATTCTAAATGCAGATCGCTGCCCAGGTGCAAGATTTTTTCCGGCAGAAACAAGGCTTTCGTGGCAATAGGATCAAGCACTTGCCATGGCATTTTGAACAGTAATAGAAACCCGGAGACTCACATTCTCCAGTAGAAGTGGCGACTCAATTCGGAGCCCATCCGGGACGCCAGAGTCGACGGGGAAGGAGTCTCGACGCTTCCCGGCGCCGTCGCGAAGAAAGCAAATCCTTGATGCAGATCAAGTAAACCGGACATCCCTTCTCAGGTTTCCCCGCATCAGTCCGATTGGACAAACGGTGCAAAACAAAAATAAGAGTTGCGGCACTGCGCGCGATATCGCGATGCCCAATCTCTCGAACGCCAGTTCAACGCCCTGAATTACGCCCTTCGCAAAACGGAGGCGTTTGCAGTGCGAGCAGTCGTGAACTGGTTTTACACATCGCCACCATTTCGCACGAACGGCCTAGCTCGCCGGCATCAGGTGCCAACAGGGGACACGGTAAGGCCCGCCACGGGTGAAGCCGTATGAGAAAACGAACTACGCATGACCCGGCCTACCCTTAAGCTCCAAGCCGCCTTTTTTGCCACCATCATTGTGGCCGTGCTGCTCGCTGGCTTCTTCATCAGCCAAAAGAACAAATTTCGCGGGGAAATCCAGGCACTGGTCGGGGAGCATGAGCAAGCGCTGGTGAAGGACGTTGCCGCCGACCTGCGCCAGCGGTTGGACGAGTATCTCGATCTTGTGCAACGCACCGCCGGACAGACGCACTCCGTTCAATTTCGCTCGCCTGAAGACGTTCGGCGCTACTTCCAATCGATCGCGCCCGTGGCCAGTCTGTTCGATAGCGTTTTCCTTGTCGGCATGGATGGCAAGGTCAGTGCCATTTCTCCGCATGCGCAACGGGTGATCGGGTTAGACGTCCATGACCGGGACTATTTCAAGCAGGTCGTCGTCGTGGGTCAGCCCACGATATCGGCACCGCTGCGAAACCGCATCGGAGGGGCGCCAAACATCGTGTTGGCTGCGCCCGTCTTTGACGAGACTGGCCATATGGCCGGCGTCTTCTGCGCCTCCCTGGGCCTCCTGCGTCCGAACTTCCTGGGCGACATGCGCAACGCGCGCATCGGCACAAACGGCTACCTATTCGTCGTGCAACGCGGTAACGACCCGGTGTTCGTCATTCACCCGGATGACACCAAGCTGCTGGCCAACACCAATACAGACCCCACAATTGCTCGCGCCCTGGCCGGCCGGCCCTTAGACGAAACGGAGCCCATGGTCAGCATGGAAAACGTCATCGCTGTCGGGTGGACGGTTGGCTCGGTCATTCCGCGGGACGAAGTCGATGCGCCGTTTGCGGCCATGCGGCACAGGTTTGGTTGGGCTGCGTTCTTTCTCATCATGCTGGTGGCCTGCTCTGTGTGGGGTGCGATGCATCTGCTGCTGCGCCCGCTGGGACGTCTGCATAAGGCCCTGCGCAATCCGGATCGCGATGAATGGAGCCGTTTGACCAAGCTCGATATTGGCCCCGCATCGCCTGAAATCGAATCCATTGTCGGCAACCTGCGCGCGCTCATGGGAGAGGTCGTGCGGCAGCGTGCGGAACTCGAAGCGGTAAACGACGCATCCCCGCTCGGCTTCTTCAGAACCCGAAACGATGGCCAGACGACCTACATCAACGAGGCGTACTGCCGAATTCTTGGCCTATCGAAGGAAGCTGCGCTTGCGAATCAGTGGCGCGAACGGCTCGCCCCAGAAGACAGGCAACGCGCAGAGCACGCGTGGGATACGGCAAGAGAGAACCGGATCGTCTTCCGAGACAATCAGCGCATCTGCATACCGGGCGAGCCGGAACGGGAGATCTCGGTCACAGCGGCGCCGGTCGTCGTCGACGGAAAAGCGCGCGGATATGTCGGCGTGGTCGAAGACATCACACATCGTGTTCGAGCGGAACAGTCGATTACCGCCCTGATGTCGGTTCTTGAAGCCACCCCGGACTTCATTGCCCAAACAGACCGCGATGGCAAGCTGACCTACATTAATCCCGCCGGGCGCGCATTCGCCGGACTGCCTGCCGACAAGGCAATCAGCGAGACAACCATTGCCGATTATCACCCGCCAGAAACTGTCCGGACGCTGAGAGAGGTCGCCGTGCCGGCCGCCCTGCGGTCTGGCGTCTGGATGGGCGAAACGCTCGCGTACAACGCCAAGCGCGAAGCCGTGCCCGTGGCCCACACCGTCATCGTCCATCGCGACGCGACCGGTCGGCTGGACCACTACTCGGCAATCATGCGCGACATCAGCCAAGAAAGAGCCGCCAAGGAGGTTGTGGAACGCAACGCTGAAACCTTGCGAACAGTGACGGACGCCATGCCAGGCGAGGTGTGCTTTGTGGGAGCAGACGGCCGATATGAATTTGCCAATACGTCCTACGCCCGAAAGGTCGAAATGCCGCGCTCCAAACTCATCGGCAAAACCGTTCCGGAAGTCTTTGGCATCGCCGCATATGAGCGGTTGCGCGAGCCGCTCGAAAGGGCGCTAGCAGGCAGTCCTCAACGGTTCGAGCGAGAAGAGCGCACCGGTGGGTCGCTCGCCTACAAGGAAGTGCAGTACGTTCCCCAGTTCCGGCCCGACGGTTCCGTCATTGGCGTGCACGTCCTGATCACGGACATCACTGCCCGCAAAGAGAAGGAGCTCCGCCTGAAGTCCTTGTCAGAAACCGACCATCTTACGGGCTTGCTCAATCGTGCTGGTTTCGAAGACCAGCTGGCAAAGGCCGTCTCCTCTGACAACCGCCGTGAGCTCGGCGCCCTGCTGCTGATCGACTTGGACGGCTTCAAACGCGTCAACGATACCTATGGTCACGCCACTGGCGATGAGGTGCTTCGTAGCTTTGCAGACCGGCTGCGCACCGTCATGCGCCCGACGGACTTCGTTGCCCGCTTTGGCGGCGACGAGTTTGCCGTCATCGTCGGCCCCGTCAATGACGACACGTTGCATCGACTGGCCGCCCGCCTCATCTCCGTCGGCGCCAGGCCGTACAAGTTTGGCGAGGTGGTCATCGAGCTCGGTTGCAGCATCGGCGTCTCTCGCCTACGTCACAACGTCGACCGCGCTGCAGTTGTCGCCGCTGCAGACGATGCGCTATATCGCGCCAAAAAGCTGGGCAAAGGCCGCTACGAATTTGCTGACGACGTCGCTGGCGAAGTACTCGACCCCGGCTCCGCCACGCCCGCGTAGCCGCCACGCAGCTGGCGCTACCGCAGACCCGATCCGACCGATTCGATCTGCGAACTTTACAGAGCCTCCAGTGGACGCTTTACGCACCAATTCGCCACCGCTGGTTTGATGCCGAACTCGCGTGTTTTTGCGCTCTGCGAAGACGTTGCGTCTCAGTCGGCAGCCTGCGTCGACGTGAAATCTTGGGCGGCCTTCACCAGCCATGTCCGCAGGGCTTGCAGCGGCGGATAGTCGGCACGGCTCGTGGGCCAGGCGAGGTAGTAACGCTCGGCGCTCTCCATCTCGGGCACATGCGGCAACGCCCGCACGAGGTCGCCTTGCTGCAGCTCGTGGGTGATCAGAAAACGCGGCAGTAACGCCACGCCCAAGCCGGCAACCGCCGCTTGCGCGGCCGTGGCAAATTGGTCGAACAGCATGCCCTGGGGTTCTGCCCCCGTCACCTGATGGCTGGCCAGCCAGCGCGGCCAGGCATCGGGGCGCGAGGCCAGGTGCAACAGCGGCGCATGCAGCAGATCGCGCGGCTGCGCAAAGTCGTACCGCGCCAGCAATGCCGGGCTGCAGGCAGGCACGACGGTTTCGCTCATCAGCAAGGCCAGTTCCGCCCCCGGCCAATGTGGCGTACCGAAATGGATGGCCGCGTCCACCGCTTCCAGTTGAAAGTCGAACTGCGACAGCCGCGTCGTCAGATTGATAGTGATGCCGGGGTTCGCGTCAAAAAACGCCGGCAGGCGCGGCGCCAGCCAGCGGGTGCCGAACGTCGGCAGGATGGCCAGATTCAAGCTGCCGCCTTGCGGATTGGCTCGAAACCCGACCGTGGCGCTGGAGATGCGCACCAACGCGCCGCGGATTTCCTCCGCATACGCCTGCCCCGCCGCGCTTAGCCGTACGGTCTGGCGTTCACGCACGAACAGCTCAGCACCCAGGCGATCTTCCAGCGCGCGGATCTGGCGACTGACGGCACTTTGCGTCAGATGCAGTTCAGCAGCGGCAGCCGTGAAGCTCTGGTGGCGCGCGGCGGCCTCAAACGCGCATAGCAGGGACATCGGCGGCAGAAAGCGGCGGGACAAGAACATGGGAATGGGGGGCATTTGTGCGGCGCGGAAGTCGCCAAGTCATTCTGGTCTGGAATGATCTATGTCCGGATTATCGTTTGACCGCGCTTCATTCGCCACCCTAGCATCGCTTCACCGCTGCCAAACCCCACCTTGTCATGAGTGTTCCGCATCAACCTTCGGCCTCCCACTTCATCCACGCCAACGAAATCCGCTCCCGTTTTTCGCGCGCCATGTCGGCCATGTACCGTGAAGAGGTGCCGCAGTACGGCACCCTGGTCGAACTGGTGGGTGACATCAACGCTTGCACGCTGGACGCCGACCCCGCCCTGCACGCGCAGATGGCGCTGTCGGGCGAGCTGGAGCGGCTGGACGTCGAGCGCCACGGCGCCATCCGCGTCGGCACGGCAGCCGAGCTGGCGACGCTGCGCCGGCTGTTTGCCGTCATGGGCATGGAGCCGGTGGGTTACTACGATCTGTCGGTGGCTGGCGTGCCCGTGCATTCGACGGCGTTTCGCCCGGTGGGCGATGCCGCGTTGCTGGCCAATCCGTTTCGCGTGTTCACCTCGCTGTTGCGGCTTGAACTGATTGCCGACGCCGCCCTGCGCGACAAGGCCGCTGCCATCCTGGCGCGCCGGCAGATCTTTACGCCGCGCGTACTGGAATTGATTGCCCAATGCGAGGCCGACGGCGGCTTGGCCGACGCAGATGCCGACGCGTTCGTACGCGAGGCGCTGGAGACCTTCCGCTGGCACAGCACCGCCACGGTCGATGCCGAGACGTATCGTGCGCTGCAAGCCGCTCACCGTCTTGTGGCCGACGTGGTGTGCTTCCGCGGCCCCCACATCAATCACCTGACGCCGCGCACGCTCGACATCGACGCCGCGCAGGCCGCCATGCCCGCACGCGGCATGGACGCCAAGGATGTGGTGGAAGGTCCGCCGCGCCGGCGCTGCCCCATCCTGCTGCGTCAGACGAGCTTCAAGGCGCTGCAAGAAGCGGTGCGCTTTACCGACGACGCCGGCGCCCACACGGCGCGCTTTGGCGAAATCGAGCAGCGCGGCGTGGCGCTCACGCGCAAAGGCCGCGCGCTGTACGACCAACTGCTGGCCGAGGTGCGCAGCATGGGCAGTGCCGGCAGCGCAGCGCCCAACTACGGAAGTCAGCTGGCCCAGGCGTTCCGCGCCTTTCCGGATACTCATGAGGCATTGCGAGCGCAAGAGTTGGCGTTCTATCGCTACAGCCTCACGCCGTCAGGCCATGCCCACGCCGACACCGACACCGCAACGGCGGCCGATGCATCGTTAGAGGAACTTCTGACCAAGGGCTGGGTGCAAGCCGATCCCATCACGTATGAAGATTTCTTGCCGGTGAGCGCGGCGGGCATCTTCCAGTCCAACCTGGGCGGCGAGGAGCAGAAGCAGTATCAAGCCAACGCCGCACAGCAAGTGTTTGAGGCTGCGCTGGGCGCACGCGTGCATGACGAAATCGCGTTGTACGAGGCGGCGCAGCAGCGCTCGATCGATCAGGTGCGCGCCGTGCTGCGCGGCACGCCTGTGGTGGATGCCGCATGACCGGCCTGCACACACCAGCCGCCATGCCGGGCTTTGCCGCCCCGTTTGCGAACCCCGCCGGCTCACCCATCCGCGAACTGTTTCCGTACCTCAGCCAGCCGGGGATGATCTCGCTGGCGGGCGGGTATCCGTCGCCCAGTCTGTTCGATGCCGAAGGGCTGGCGCACGCCGCCGCCCAGGCCATGACGGGCGATGCGCAGGCCTTGCAGTACGGCGCGACTGAAGGGCTGCCCGTCCTTCGCACGGCGCTTGCCGCGCTGATGGGCGCACGGGGCATCCAGGCCAGCGCCGAGCAGATGATGGTGACCACGGGCTCGCAGCAAGCGTTTGACCTGCTGGTGCGTGCGTTGATCGAGCCGGGGGATACGGTGCTGGTGGAAGTGCCCGCCTACCCTGCCACGCTGCAAGCCTTGCGCTTGGCACAGGCCCGCATCGTGCCCGTGCCGATGGACGAACACGGCCTGCAAACCGATGCGCTGGCCGACCTGCTGCACCGGTTGCCTGCCACGCAGCGCCCCAAGCTGCTCTACACCGTGCCGAATTTTTCCAACCCGCGCGGCACGCTGCTGGCTGCCCAGCGGCGCGAAGCCCTGGTGCAGTTGGCCTGCACCCACGGCTTCTGGGTGGTGGAAGACGATCCGTACGGCGAGCTGCGCTTTGATGCGCCGGAGGGCAACCCCGCTGCCATGCCAGCAACCCTGCGTGCGGAGGGCGACCGGTTGGCCGCAGGCGGCACGAACCCGGTGGTGTATCTCTCCAGTCTGTCCAAGACCGTCGCTCCCGCGCTGCGGATCGGCTGGATGCTGGCCGACAGCAGCCTGCTGCGCCGGTGCGCCATTGCCAAACAGACGGTGGATCTGTGCACGTCTCCGCTGGCGCAGATGGTAGCGGCGCGCTATCTGGAAAGCGGCCGCTATCCGGCCACGGTGCAGCGCGCGCGCATCGAGTATCAACGGCGCATGCAGGCCCTGGTGCAAGGCATCGCCACGCGGCTGGATGGCCGTGTGCAGTGCGCGGCGCCGGCAGGCGGCATGTTTGTCTGGGCAACGTTCGCACAGTCGATCGACCCGCAAGCGCTCTTTGATGCCGCTGTGTCGCAGCAGGTGCTCTATGTGCCGGGCAAGGCGTTCTACCCGGACAACGCGCAACTCAACACGATGCGCCTGTCGTTTGCCGCGCCCGAGGTGCCGCAGATCGAACAGGCCGTGCAGCGGCTGGCCGCAGCCGTGGCGCTGGCCATGCATTGACGTTTCCTCAAATAGAGACAACCTTCATCGCATTGCCATGACACCCGACAACCTGATTCCGGCCTTGCGCGACATCGTTGGGCCCGCCAATGTTTTAACCGGCGACGACTGCGCCGAATACGAATCCGATTGGCGCCAGCGCGTGCGCGGCAAGGCGCTATGCGTGGTGCGGCCCGGCTGCACGGCCGAAGTGGCTGCGGTCGTGCGCGCGTGTGCGCAAGCTGGTGCGTCCATCGTGCCGCAGGGTGGCAATACGGGCCTGGTGGAAGGCTCGGTGCCCGATGCCAGCGGCAAGCAGATCATCGTGAGCCTGCGCCGCATGCAGACCGTGCGCGCCATCGACGCCGCCAACATGACGATGACAGTGGACGCCGGTTGCGTCCTCCAGTCGTTGCAGGACGTGGCAAGCGAGGCGGGCATGCTGTTCCCGTTGAGCCTGGGCGCGGAAGGCAGTTGCACGATCGGCGGCAACCTGGCGACCAACGCGGGCGGCACGCAAGTGCTGCGCTATGGCAATGCGCGCGAGCTGTGCTTGGGGCTGGAAGTCGTCCTGGCCGACGGGCAAATCTGGGAGAGCCTGCAAGGCCTGCGCAAGGACAACACCGGCTATGACCTGCGCAATCTGTTCATCGGCAGCGAGGGCACGCTGGGCATCATCACGGCAGCCACGCTGCGGCTGCATCCGCAACCTGCCGCGCAATTGACAGCGTGGGCCGCCGTGCCTTCGCTGCAAGCCGCCACGGCGTTGCTGGCCTTGTCGCACCGGCATCTGTCTGCCGCACTCACCGGCTTTGAAGTGATGAGCCAGGAAGGGCTGAAGCTGGTCGACACGCACTATCCGCATCTGCGCGTGCCGATGTGGCGCGACACGATGTGGTGCGTCTTGCTGGAAGCCTCCGACAGTGAGTCAGAGGCGCACGCCCGGGCGCAGTTTGAACACCTTCTGGAAACCGCGATGGAAGACGGCATCGTGACCGACGCGATCATCGCCGAGAACATCCGGCAGGCGCACGAGCTGTGGCACATCCGCGAAAGCATCACCCTGGCCCAGGCCGCCGAAGGGCCCAACATCAAACACGATGTCTCGGTGCCGATCTCGCGCATCCCCGAGTTCGTGGCGCAGACCGATGCACAACTGCAGGCGCTCGCGCCCGGGCTGCGGCTCATCAACTTCGGGCACCTGGGCGACGGCAACCTGCACTACAACGTACAGCCGCCGGCCGGGGCGGACGCTGCGGCGTTCGTTGCCGCGCATGAGGCCGCGATTGGCGATGCGGTGTACCAGTCCGTCCACCGCTTTGGCGGCTCTATCTCGGCCGAGCACGGCATCGGCGCGCTCAAGCGCGATCACCTTCCGCATTACAAGGCGCCGATCGCCCTGCAGTTGATGCAGACCATCAAGCAGGCGCTCGACCCGCAATGCCTGCTGAACCCGGGGAGCGTGCTCGAACGGCCGCCGGGTCAGATGGCGCGATAGGTATCGCTCACGGCCATCGACTGCATCGGACGACGCAGCGTCGGATCAAACGGATTGATCTGCGTGGTCAGCCGATTGGCCTCGCGCAGCAGCATGTCGTAGACGATGGGCAGGCGCTCGGCGCTCAGGCGGTTGGCGAGCGTCCCCACAGAAAGCGCGGCGACGACATTGCCATTGCGATCGAACACCGGCACGGCAATGCCGGCCATGCCTTCAAGCAGCCCGTCCGTCTTGGCGCTGTAGCCGCGCTCGCGTGCCTTTCTGACCTCGGAGCGCAGATAGACCTCGTCGTACACGCTGTAGTGCCGGATGCGCGGCAGGTTGTAGCGCAGCACCTCCTCCTGCTCGGCATCGGGCAGGTGCGCCAGGATCACCAGCGCGCCCTGGCCCACACCGAGTTCGATCCGCCCGCCCACATCGCCGGTGAAGGTGCGAATCGGGTATTGGCCTTCCACGCGGTCCAGACACACCGCGTCGAAGCCTGAGCGCACCAGCAGCAGCACCGTATCGCCCAGGCTTGCATTCAGCCGCAGCAGGGCCGGCCGGGCGACGGAGCGCAAGTCGTTCACCGCGCCCGCCTGGGCCGCCAGGCAGAAGAGATCCAGGCTCAGCCGGTACAGCTTGTTCTGCTGATCCTGCTCGACCATGCCCTCCTGCGTCAGGCCCTGCAGCAGGCGGTGCGTGGTGGCGGGGGTCATTCCCAGGGTCTTGGCCAGGTAGGTGACGCGCACACCTTGGTGCTGCTGCTCCGCCATGGTGCGCAGGATCTGGAAGGTGCGGTGCATGGCGCTGCGCTGATGCGCGTCGTCTTCGGAATCGACAGACATAAAGCTGGAATGGACTGAATTTGGTGGATCGATTGTATTCCGATGAACGGAATAAATACGAGAAAAATTCCAACTACAGCGTATACACCTAGGCGAAATCGATGTTTTGGCACACCTGTTGCAATAGCATATTCATATTGTTCAATTGGAAGAATCTGGCGACGCCCCCCAGTCGCAAAGGATCACCGATGAGTTTTCTGCGCCTGAACCATGTCTCCAAGCAGTACGGCGACCTCCGGGTCGTCCAGGACTTCAACCTGAACGTGCACAAGGGCGAATTCGTCTCGCTGCTGGGCCCGTCGGGCTGCGGCAAGACGACGACGCTGCAGATGATTGCGGGCTTCGCAGAGGTGACCGAGGGCTCGATCGAGCTGGACGGCAAGGACATCACCCGTGCGAAAGCCAACGCGCGCGGCCTGGGCATCGTGTTCCAGACCTACGCGCTGTTTCCGCACATGACGGTGCGCGAGAACGTGGAGTTCGGGCTGGAGATGCGCAAGTGCCCGGCAGCGGAACGCCGCGAGCGCGCCCTGCAAACGCTGGCGCTCGTGCATCTGGACAAACATATCGACCGCTACCCGCGCGAGCTGTCGGGCGGCCAGCGCCAGCGCGTGGCCCTGGCACGCGCGCTGGTCATCAGACCGCCGGTGCTGCTGCTGGACGAGCCGCTGTCGAACCTGGACGCCAAGCTGCGCGAAGAGATGCAGTTCGAGCTGCGTGAAATCCAGCGCAAGGTCGGCACGACCACCATCATGGTCACGCACGACCAGGCCGAAGCCATGTCGATCAGCGATCGCGTCGTCGTCATGGAAGCGGGCCGCATCACGCAGGTAGATACGCCGCTGGCGGTGTATGAGCATCCGCGCAATGCGTTCATCTCCACCTTTGTCGGCAAGGCCAACCTGCTGCATGCGGCCGTGGTGTCCGGTGCCGATGGCGAACGCCGGGCAACGGTCGGCGCCGTGCAACTGGCACTGCCGCCTGGCACGCCCGCGGCCAGCAAGGTCGTGCTGGCGCTGCGCCCCGAAAAAATGACGTGCAACACCGACGGCACCGGCCGCTGCGAAGGCCGCGTGACCGAACGCTTCTTCCTCGGCAACCAGTGGATGTACACCGTCGACACGCCGCTCGGCGCGATGCTGGTCTCTGCCGTGAACGATGGCGACGCCCCGCGCGAAGTGGGTCAGACCGTCGGCGTGGATTGGGAAGACCGCTATGTGCGCGTGATCGGCACCGAGGGGACCGCAGCATGAGCCGCAGACCGATCTGGGTGCCGTGGAGCATGACCGGCCCGGCGCTGGCGCTCTTCGGCGTGATGCTGTTCGTGCCGCTCGCGCTGAGCGTGATGCTGTCGTTCAACGCATTCGACGCCGACAAAGGACCGATTGCGGGCACCTTCACGTTTGCGCACTACCTGCACGTGGTGCAAGACCCGTACTACTACGAAATCTTCTGGCGCACGCTGCGCGTGTCGGCGCTCGTGACGCTGATCTGCATCCTGATCGGCGCGCCCGAGGCCTACATTCTGAGCCGGATGCGCAAGCCGTGGCGCTCGATTTTCCTGCTCATCATCCTGGCGCCGCTGCTGATCTCGGTGGTGGTGCGCGCATTCGGCTGGAGCATGCTGCTCGGGCCGGAGGGCCTGATCAACGCCGCGTTCAAGGCGGTCGGCATCGGCCCGGTCAAGCTGCTCTACAACGAGACGGCCGTCGTGATTGCGCTAGTGCACGTGATGCTGCCGTTCATGGTGATTCCGGTGTGGACGTCACTGCAAAAACTCGACCCGTGGGTGGAAAACGCCGCGCTGTCGTTGTCCGCATCGCACTTCACGACGTTGCGCCGCGTGGTGCTGCCGCAGGTCATGCCGGGCATTCTGTCGGGCAGCCTGATCGTGTTCGGCCTGGCGGCCAGCTCATTCGCCATTCCGGGCCTGCTGGGCGGGCGCCGCGTGAAGATGGTCGCCACACTCATCTACGACGAATACCTGAACGAACTGAACTGGCCGCTGGGTGCAGCCATCGCGCTGATTCTGCTGGCGGCCAACCTCGTCATCATGCTGGGCTGGAACCGCATGATCGAAGGCCGCTACAAGAAAACGTTGGGCTGAAGGAGCGCACATGCAAAAGAACGGACCGCTCGCGCTCATCTTCAACGCGCTCGTCATCACCTTCATGCTGGCACCGCTCGTGATCGTGTGCATCGTCGCCTTCACGCCCGAAGAAACACTCACGCTGCCCACCAGTCATTTCTCGCTGCGCTGGTTCGACCAGGTGCTGCATCACCCCGACTTCGTGCAATCGTTCTGGAACAGCCTCTGGCTGGGCCTGGCGGCGGCCACGCTGTCGACCGCACTGGCGGTGCCTGCCGCCATGGCCATCGTGCGCTATCGCGCGCCGGGGCTGCAGTATCTGCAAGGCGTGTTTCTCTCGCCGCTGATCATTCCGCACCTTGTGCTGGGCGTGGCATTGCTGCGCATGTTCTCGCTGGTGGGCGGGCAAGGCAGCTTCGGCTGGCTGATCTTCGCGCACGCGCTGATCGTCACGCCATACACGATGCGGCTGGTGATGGCGGCGCTGGTCGGCTTTGACCACTCGGTCGAGCACGCCGCCTATTCGCTGGGTGCGAGCAGCTTCACGGTGTTCCGGCGCATGACGCTGCCGATGATCCTGCCGGGCATCACGGGCGGCTGGCTGCTGGCCTTCATCAACAGCTTTGATGAACTGACGATGTCGATCTTCGTGGTGTCGCCCGCCACCGTCACGCTGCCGGTGCGCATGTACATGTACGCCACGGAATCGCTCGACCCGATGATGGCCGCCGTGTCGGCGCTGATCGTCTTCCTCACGCTGGCGCTGATGCTGCTGCTGGACAAGGTCTACGGCCTGGACCGGATTCTGATCGGCAAGCATTGAGACAGAGATCACGATGAATGCTCCTGCAAACCGCTCTGCCCGCGCGCAGCTCCAGCGCCTCAAAGAGCGCAATCGCCCCACGGTGGCCTTTGTGCTGGATGGCCAGCCCGCTGAAGCCCTCGCCGGGGACACCATCCTGACGGCCGTGCTCACACACACGCGCCAGCTGCGCATCAATGAATTCAGCCAGCAGCCGCGCGCCGGCTTCTGCCTGATGGGCGCATGCCAGGACTGCTGGGTACGTCTGGCCGACGGCAAATCGCTGCGTGCCTGCCAGACCATGATCGAACCCGGCATGCACATCTGCACGCAACCGGCCGGCAACGAGGGAGCCGCGTGATGACGCAATCCGCCCCCACGCTGCAGCGGCAGTCGCAAAAGGATCTGCAGCCCGTCATCATCGGTGCCGGGCCGGCAGGTGTGCGTGCGGCGCAGACGCTGCTGGCGCACGGCCTCAAACCCATCGTGCTGGATGAAGCGCCGCGCGCCGGCGGCCAGATCTATCGCCGCCAGCCGGACGGCTTTGCCCGGAGCGCCGCAGATCTGTATGGCACCGAAGCCGAACGTGCGCAGGCCGTACACGCCACCTTCGACCGCCTCCAACCCCAGATCGATTACCACCCGCAGACCCTGGTCTGGAATGCCCAGCCCGATCTGCTCGACCTGCTGCATGTGCCGACGCGCGCGGTCAGCAGCCTGCCGTGGCGCGATGTGATCGTCGCCACCGGCGCCACCGACCGCGTGCTGCCCATCCCGGGTTGGACGCTGCCCGGCGTCTATACGCTCGGCGGTGCGCAAGTCGCGCTCAAATACCAGGGCTGCGCGATTGGCGATGCCGTGGTGTTTGCTGGCACCGGCCCGCTGCTGTATCTGGTGGCCTGCCAGTACGCGAAGGCCGGCGCAAACGTCGTGGCGGTGCTCGACACTGCCCCGGCCACCGCGCGCTACAAGGCGGCGCCGGCAATGTTGGGCCAGCCTGCCGTCATGGCCAAGGGCATGGCGCTGGTGGGCTGGCTCAAGCTGCACGGCATTCCCATGCATCACGGCGTGCGACTGCTTCGCGCCGAAGGCGACGCGGCGGTCGAACAACTCGTCTGGCAAGACAGCGCCGGCCGCGAACAACGCACGGCTTGCTCCGCGGTGGGTATGGGCTACGCGCTGCGGCCCGAAACACAACTCGCCGATCTGCTGGGCTGCGCGTTCGAGTTTTCTGCGCTGCACCGTTGCCATGTACCGCGCATCGATGCGATGCGGCGCAGCTCCGTCGCGGGCGTCTATCTGGGGGGCGATGGCGCGGGCATCACGGGTGCCGACGCAGCCGAGTACTCCGGCGAACTGGCCGCGCTCGCCCTGTTGCAGGATCGGCAAATCACCGTCGATGCCGATCGCTTGGCCGCGCTGCGCCGGCGCCTGCGGAAGATCGAGCAGTTCCGCCACGCGCTGGAAGTCGCCTTCCCCTTTCCCGACGACTGGGCCGCGCACGCCAGCGACGACTTGGTCGTGTGCCGCTGCGAAAACGTCACAGCGGGCACCCTGCGCCAGACGGCGGTCGAATGCGGCGTGCATGAACTGAATCGGCTCAAGGCGCTGTGCCGGGTCGGCATGGGCCGCTGCCAGGGTCGGATGTGCGGCGCAGCGGCAGCGGAAATCCTGGCGCACGCGCAGTCCGTTCCGCTGGCACAGGTGGGCCGATTGCGCGGGCAGGCACCGATCAAGCCGCTGCCGCTGGATGTGACCGAGGTGATCGAACCGGAGGGCCACCATGCGTGAGCAGCTTGCATGCGACGTGGCCATCATCGGCGGGGGCATCATGGGCAGCGCCACCGCGCTGTTCCTGCGACGGCGCGGGCTGGCCGTCACGTTGCTCGAGCGTGACCTCTGTGGATCGCGCTCCAGCGGCGTCAACTTTGGCGGTGTGCGCCGCCAGGGGCGCTCCATTGAGCAATTGCCGCTGGCCCAGCGTTCGCACCAGATCTGGGGGCGTCTGACCGAGCTGATCGGCACCGAGGCCGAGTACGAGCGCAGCGGGCACTTCAAGATCGCCCGTAGCGTGGCCGACATGGAATCCCTGGCCAGCTATGCGGCCCGAAGCGAGGGCTACGGCCTTGGGTTGCAGCTCATCGAAGGCCGGGCTGCACTGCAAAAGGTCTTTCCGATGGGCGGCGACCAGGTCGTCGGCGGCTCGCTGTGCCCGGAAGACGGACAGGCCAACCCGCGCCTGCTGTCGCCCGCATTTGCGCACGCGGCGCAGGCGGCAGGCGCTGATGTGCGCGAGCACGCGCCAGTGCAATCGGTCGAGCACGATGGCGCGCGCTTCGTCGTCCATGCCCGGCAGCATGACCGCGATCTGGAAGTCAAAGCCTCCGCGCTGGTCAACTGCGCCGGGGCCTGGGCGGCCCAGTTTGCGGCGCAATGGGGCGAACCCGTACCGATGTTCACCATCCCGCCCACCATGGGCGTGACCGAGCCGCTGCCATTCTTCCTGCCCTGGAGCCTGGGCGTGGAAGGCGGCGGCATTTACTGCCGCCAGGTTCGGCGCGGCAATGTGGTGTTCGGCGGCGGGCGCGGCTACGTGCTGGACGACCAGCGCGCACGCTCTTCGCACGTGGCGATCCTGCGCCAGTTGCCGCAACTGGCGGCGCTGCTGCCGCAACTCACAGGCGCCCACATCATCCGCACCTGGAGTGGCACGGAAGGCAACCTGCCAGACGACCAGCCCGTGATTGGCCCCAGTGCCCGCCGTCCCGGCCTGTTCCACGCCTTTGGCTTTGCCGGTGCCGGCTTCCAGCTCGGCCCCGGCGTGGGCGATGTCATGGCCGAGCTGATTGCCGAAGGCCGCACCACCACGCCGATTGAGCCCTTTTCCATCCAACGCTTTCTGCCACCGGCAGCTTGATGCACTTGATGCCCCAGGAGATCACCATGCTTGTGAAACACGCGAAAACATCGTTCACGTCCGTCATTGCTGCGGCTGCCGGTATGGCGCTGCTCGCCGCGGGCGCCGCCCACGCCGACACCAAGACGCTGTACATCGGCATGAACGGCGGCAACATGGAACGCACCTACACGCAGTTCGTGTTCCCGCCGTTCGAGAAAGCCAACAACGTCAAGGTCGTCGTCGTGCCCGGCACCTCCACCGACATCCTCGCCAAGGCCCAGGCGACCAAGGGCAAGGCACAGATGCACGTGATGACGCTGGACGACGGTGTCATGTTCCGCGCCATCGGCATGGGGCTGTGCGAAAAACTCAAGCCATCGGCCAATCTGGCGGCTGTGCCCGCCATTGCGCACCTCAAGGGTGACTACGCGGTCGGCTTGTCGATGGGCCTGACGGGCCTCGCCTACAGCACCAAGATCTTTGCCGACAAGGGCTGGACGCCGCCCACCTCGTGGGGTGATCTGGCGGACCCGAAATACAAGGGCAAGGTGGTCGTGCAATCCATGCCGGCTTCGTCGTTCGGGCTGGATGCCTTCCTGATGTTCAACCGGCTCAAGGGCGGCACGGAAAAGAACGTCGACCCGGCCTTCAAGGCATGGCCCACCACCATCGGCCCGAACGTGGTCGAGTACATCCCCAACTCGTCGAAGGTGGTGGAGATGATGCAGGCCGGCGATGCGGCGCTGTTCCCGTACACGCTCACGCAGGTGGAGCTGATGAAGTCCAAGGGCATCCCGATGGAATTCGTCGCACCTAAGGAAGGCGCCGTCGTTCTGCTCACCGCGCAGTGCGTGCTGGCCAACAATCCGGATGCCGAGCTGGCGCAGAAGCTGGCGGACTACCTGATCAGCCCCGAGGCGCAGGCACTCGCCATGGAAAACGGCTCCTACAATCCAGTCAACCCCAAGGCGCCGCTCAAGGGCAAGGCGGCGGAAGAGCAAAACAAGATGAACACCATCCTGAAGACGGCCGTTGCGCTGGACTGGGATGTGATCAACGCCGAGCGCCCCGAGTGGAGCAAGCGCTGGAACCGCATCGTCGAGCGTTGAATTGAACGCTGCCGCACCGCAACAGTTTTTCGATTGAACACGAGAGAAGAGCAAGGATTCACGCCATGTCAGATTCACGAACACGATTGCAGACCGTACTGAAGGCCCTCGGCCTGGACCTGAAGGCCTATGAAGGCACGGACTGGACGAGCCGCGCCCCGCGCGATGGCACGGTCTTGGCGACCGTGAAATCGCATACCGCCAGCGAGGCCGAGGCTGCCATCCAGAGCGCGCATCAGGCGTATCTGGCGTGGCGCGTCGTGCCGGCACCCGTGCGCGGAGAGCTGGTGCGCCGCCTGGGCGAAGTGCTGCGCACGCACAAGGCGGCACTGGGTGAACTGGTGTCGCTGGAGGCCGGCAAGATCACCTCCGAGGGGCTGGGCGAAGTGCAGGAGATGATCGACATCTGCGACTTCGCTGTCGGCCTGTCGCGGCAACTGCATGGCCTGACCATCGCCAGCGAGCGCCCTGGGCACCGCATGATGGAAACGTGGCATCCGATGGGCGTGGTGGGCATCATTTCGGCGTTCAACTTTCCGGTGGCGGTGTGGTCGTGGAACGCCGCGCTCGCCCTGGTGTGCGGCAACGCCATCGTGTGGAAGCCGTCGGAGAAAACGCCGCTCACGGCCATCGCCTGCCAGCACCTGATGCAGCAGGTTGTCGACGCGTTCAACGCAGAGAAGCCGGGGGCCATTCCTGCCGGGCTGAGCCAGCTGCTGATCGGCGGGCGCGACGTGGGCGAAGCGCTGGTCGCCAGCCACCTTGTGCCCGTGGTCAGCGCCACGGGCTCGACGCGCATGGGCCGCCAGGTGGGCGTGAAGGTGGCCGAGCGCTTCGGCCGCTCGATCCTGGAGCTGGGCGGCAACAACGCGATGATCGTCACGCCATCGGCCGATCTGGAATTGGCGGCACGCGCCATCACCTTTGCTGCCGTCGGCACGGCGGGCCAACGCTGTACGTCGCTGCGACGTTTGATCGTGCATCGCTCGGTGGCCGATACGCTGCTGGCCCGTCTGGAAAAGATCTACCAGAGCATTGCGATTGGTGACCCTCTGGCTGACGGCACGCTGGTCGGCCCGTTGATCGACCAGGCCGCCTTCGACGGCATGCAGCAGGCACTGGCGCAGGCCCGCGCCGAAGGTGGCGAAGTGCTGGGCGGCGAGCGCGTACGCGAAGACCTGGGCACCGACGCCTGGTACGTGCGCCCCGCGCTGGTCAAGATGCCGAAGCCGACGAAGGTGATGGAAAGCGAGACCTTCGCGCCCATCCTCTATGTCGTGACGTATGACGGCGACACCGAACAGGCCATCGCCATCCAGAACGGCGTGCCGCAGGGCCTGTCGTCTGCCATCTTCACGGCAAACCTGAACGATGCCGAGCGCTTCATGTCGTCGGCGGGCAGCGATTGCGGCATCGCCAACGTCAACATCGGCACATCGGGCGCCGAAATCGGCGGGGCATTTGGCGGCGAGAAGGAAACCGGCGGCGGGCGGGAATCGGGCTCGGACGCATGGAAGGGCTACATGCGCCGCGCCACCAACACCGTCAACTACAGCGGCGCGCTGCCGCTGGCGCAGGGCGTCCGGTTCGACGTTTGATCGGCGCTTGAGCGACGTGATGATCAGGGCGGTGGCGCAACATGCTCCGCCTCCTTGATGGTCAACGCGTGCTCAACGCGCCGGACCACCCACATCCGTGATCGCACTATAGACAAGCGTGCGCAATTGCCGACGCACTGGGTAGGCAGACGACGGCAAGACCTGCGTCAGGAACAGGCCGATCAGATCCTCCTGCGGATCCACCCAGAAGAAGGTGCCGGCCGCGCCGCCCCAAAAGAAATCGCCCGTGCTGCCGGGAATCAACGTGGCCGCCTGCGAGATCGTGGTCGCAAAGCCCAGCCCGAATCCCACGCCGTCATAAGCTGCCTCGCTGAACATCGAAGGCGACGACAGGCTCGACATGTCGCGCCCGCCCGGCAGATGGTTGGCCGTCATCAGCGCCAGCGTTTTCGGCCCCAGCAGGCGTACGCCATCCAACTCGCCGCCCTGCAGCAACATGCGTGAGAAGCGCAGGTAATCCACCGCGGTGGAAACCAAACCACCGCCGCCGGAAATGAAGCTGGGCGGCTTCAGGTAGGGGCTCGTGCGCGGATCGTCCTGCAGGACCGGCCCACGGTCGGACACCGTCTTCGAGCCCATCGCCCCCACGGCATAGCACGCACAGAAGCGCGACGCCTTCTCTTCCGGCACATGAAAGGCCGTATCGACCATGCCCAGCGGGTCGAAAATCCGCTCCTTCAGGAACGTCTCGAATGGGATGCCGCTGATCTTGCCGACCAGGTAGCCGAGCACATCGGTGGAAACAGAGTAGTTCCACGCCTCGCCCGGAGAGAACTCCAGCGGCACGCCGGCCAGTTTTTCGATCATCTCGTCGAGCGTGCCATCGGTAGCAATATCGCCCAGCTTCAGCCGGCGGTACGCCGCGTCGACATTCGTGTTCTGGTGGAAGCCATAGGTCAGGCCGGAGGTGTGGCGCAGCAGGTCGACCATGCGCATGGGGCGTTTGACCGGGCGCGACTGGAAGCCCTCCATGAAGCCGCCGGCGTGCACGCCCAGGTTCGCCCATGCGGGGATGAACTTGCTGACCGGATCGTCCAGCGCAACCTTGCATTCCTCCACCAGCATCATGAACGCCACCGATGTGATGGGCTTGGTCATCGAGTAGATGCGGAAAATCGAATCCTCGGCCAGCGGCACCTGGCGCTCGCGGTCGGCCAGGCCCAGCACGGAGTTCAACGCCAGTTCGCCGCGCCGCCACACCTGGACGAGCGCGCCGGGCAGCTTGCCCGTCGCAATGTAAGCGTCATCGATGAAGTGCTCGACCCGTGCGAGCCGATCGCGGGACATCCCCTGCGTTTGCGTGCCTTGCCTGTCCATGCCGTCTCCTTGCATTGATGCCCGCGCGAGGGCGCAGGCGTGCCAGACTCCGATCCGGTCTGCGCGGTATTCCGACGCGCGCAGCCCCGCCCAGCGACACTGTACAGCGCTGATCCATTGCCCGCGACAATGCCCGGCCCGCGCCTATGCTTCAATGCGGTTCGACCGCAACCCAGTACCAACATGAAGCGCTTCGACGACCTTTACCTCTTCACGCGCGTAGTGGAAGCCGGGGGCTTTTCCGCTGCCGAGCGCGCCACGGGCATCCCCAAGTCACGTCTGAGCCGGCGCATTGCCGAGCTGGAGGTGCAGCTCGGCACGCGGCTGCTGCAACGCTCAAGCCATCGCGTATCGGTCACGCCCGTGGGCGAAGCGGTCTATCGGCACGCGCGCGACATGGCCGATGCGTCGGCGGCCATTGAAGCACTGGCTGGGGCGGCACGCAGCGAACCGGCCGGCGTGCTGCGCGTCGGCACATCGCCGTTGCTGGCGGAAACACTGTTGGCAGGTTGGCTGGCCGAATTTGCCGATGCGCATCCGAAGCTGCGCATTGAACTGGACCTGTCCAACACCTACGTCGACCTGATCGAGCAGCGCATTGACGTGGCGATCCGCGCGGCCACGGGGCCACTGCCCTCGCGCGATGTGGTGGCGCGGCATCTGGCTATCTCGCCGCGCGTGTTGGTCGGCAGCCCCGTGTTGGTTGCCCGTGTAGGAGAACCGGAGACGCCCGCCGCGCTGGAAGACTTTCCGTGCCTGGGACAGGGCTCGCTCACACGCAGCCGCGATTGGGTGCTGCAGGATGCGCGCGGCCATCGGCTCGCGCTGCCGATTCGCCCGCGCTTTGCCAGCGACAACATCATCGCCCTGCGCGAAGCGGCCATTGCTGGGCTCGGCTTGGCCATCCTGCCGCTGCACTGCTGTCATGCGGCGCTCGGCAGCGGCCGCCTGCGCACGGTGCTGCCCGGCTGGACGCCCGAGCCGGCCGACCTGCACGCGCTCTATCCATCGCGTGCCGGCGTACCGCCTTCGGTGAAGGCGCTGGTGGCGTTCCTGCGCGAGCGCTTTGCTGCGGAATCCACCATGCAACCGCTGGCTTGAACCGCAGGTTCCGCTACTTCACCACGCGGCCAAGAAAGTCGAGCATGCGTCGGCCAATTTCCGTGTGGTGCGTCTCCAGCGCAAAGTGGCCGCTGTCGACAAAGTGCACCTCTGCATCTGGCAGGTCACGCTTGAAGGCCTCTGCGCCGGGCGGAATGAAGATGGTGTCATTGCGACCCCACACCGCGAGCAGCGGCGGCCGATGCGCGCGGAAATACGCATGCAGCGCCGGATACAGCGCCACATTGCTCGCGTAATCCAGGAACAGATCCATCTGGATGTCGAGCTGGCCCGGACGGCTCAGGAAATATTGATCCAGCAGATAGCCATCCGGCGCCACGCGCGTCGGGTCCGGCACGCCATCCAGGTATTGCCACTGCGTCATCTCATCCGAAACGATCGCATGCAACTCACGGCGATGCGCTTGGTCCGGGTTGTCCCAATAGGCCTTGACCGGCGCCCACGGCCCCTCGCCCAGGCCTTCCTCATAGCCGTTGCCGTTTTGCGTGACGATGGCGCTGATGCGCCCCGGATGCGCCATCGCCAGACGCCAGCCCACCGGCGCGCCGTAGTCAAACACGTAGATTGCGTAACGCGATAGGCCGATCGCTTGCGTAAAACCGTCTACCACGCGCGCCAGGTTGTCGAACGTGTAGCCGAAGCCGCTCGGCACCTGCGTCAGGCCAAAGCCGGGAAAGTCCGGCGCCACCACGTGATAGCGCTCCGCCAACTGGGGGATCAGGTTGCGGAACATATGCGACGCGCTGGGAAAACCGTGCAGCAGCAGCACGGTGGGCGCATCGGCTGGGCCAGCCTCCCGATAGAACACGCGCACACCCTCGACATCCACCGTGCGGTGGCGCACAGCGCTTGGGGCATACGCATCGACAACCAGATCAGCGGTTCGGGCAGGGGCGTTCATGGCAAGGCTCCGGGATGAGTTTCGGGGAAACAGCAGCGAAACCATCGTAACCTTTGAAATTACGTTTCACAAGTTACATAAAATTTTCCCATCGTTCGCATACCGATTTGTGATGTCAAATAAAACGGGCACGCCGTCTGGCGTGCCCGCGCGGGAAACGATGCAACAGAAAAACTCAGGTGAGCCGTTCGAGCGCCTGGGCGGCAATGCGCCGCGTGATGGCTTCGGCCGAGTCTTCCGTGGCCAGCTGGCCGGCCTGGCCCGACCACAGATTGATGAAATCGCCCGAGCCGGTCGGTTCGGTCTTTGCCCGCAGCGGCGCCAATGCACCGCCGGCCGTGGGGAAGGCCGGGGCAAATGCGCTCATCGGGCCGATCTCACGCATCAGGCGGTTGACGATGCCGCGCGCCGGGCGGCCTGTGAACAGGTTGGTGAGCGCGGTGTCGGCATCCGTCGCCTGCTTGAGCGCCGCGCGATGAATGGCCGATGTCTTAGCCTCCGGCGACAACATATAGGCCGTACCGATCTGCACCGCCGATGCCCCCAGCGCCAACGCCGCCACCACACCGCGCGCATCGCCAATGCCGCCCGCTGCGATGATCGGCACCTTCACCGCATCCGCCACCTGCGGCACCAGCGCGAACGTGCCGACCTGCGATTCAATCGTCTTGGCGAGGAACATGCCGCGATGGCCGCCCGCCTCGTTGCCCATGGCGATGATGGCGTCTACGCCGCGCGCTTCCAGCCAGCGCGCCTCTTCCACCGTGGTAGCAGCGGAGATGACCTTCGCGCCCGTAGCCTTTACGCGGGCCTGCAGTTCCGGCGAGGGCAGGCCGAAATGGAAACTCACCACCTCCGGCTTCAATTCCTCCACCAGCGCGCAGGTCGCTTCGTCGAACGGCGCGCGGTTGACGGCTGGCGCTTGCGCGTTCAAGTCAATACCGAACTCGGCGTAGTACGGTGCCAGATGGGCGCGCCATTTGGCATCGCGCTCGGGGTCAGGCTGCGGCGGCGTATGGCAGAAGAAGTTCAGGTTGATGGGGCCACCCACGGCCGCCCGGAACTGCTCGACTTGCTGGCGGATCTGCTCGACGCTGAGCATCGCGCACGGCAGCGAACCGAGGCCCCCTCCCCGCGCCACGGCAATCGCCAGCTCCACGCCAGCCACCCCCGCCATCGGCCCCAGTACGATGGGCACTTCGATGTTGAACAACTCCAGCACGCGTGCATCGGGCCATGCGCTCATGATCGTCTCCGGCGAGTTACTTGGATGAGACATGGTAATGCGGCGCGCTTTTCATCGGACTGACCCGTTGAAACACGCGTGCAATGAGTAACCTGCATAGCCAATTAAATTGGTTACAATTCAATCCACCGCCTTTTTGAAAACCGCCATGCCCGCACCCGCTGCTGCCACCGATGCGCCCCTGCTGATCGCCGACGATCCGGTGCTGGACATGCTCAACACCGTGGCCAACGTCAACGGCCAGCCCCACGATTTCTGGCAAAACGACGTCGATGTCTCCGATTGGCTGGTGCGCGCCGGCTGGCTCGTCGAGCCCGTGGCAGGTCGCTATCCACCCGGCGTGCTGCTGGCCGTGGCGCGGCACCTTCGCGAGGTGATTCGCACCTTGGTGGAGGCGCGCAAGTCGGGCCGTGCAGCCAGCGCCGATGCGCTCAACGTGTTCCTGCGACAGGCGCCAAGCCATCCCATGTTGGTCTGGGAAAACGGCACCCCGCGCGTCGAGCGCCTGCGCCCAATCGATTCAGTCGAGCAGTGTCTGGCACCGCTGGCCGAAGCCGCCGCGCATCTGCTCGCCGAGGGCGATTTCCAGCTCGTGCGCGTGTGCGAACATCCGGAATGCACGCTGTGGTTTTACGACCGCACCAAGTCGCACAAGCGCCGCTGGTGCAGCATGGCTGTCTGCGGCAACCGGCACAAGGTGGCGGAATACCGCAAACGCCAGCAGGGCTGATCGCAGCTCGGTCGTTCCAATGCTGGAACGCCGCGTCGCGGCCGAACGGGCTGCGCACAAGCCCGCTCGTTCGTAACCTGTTCTCCCGAAACATCGCACCCATTCAGGAGAACAGCATGTCCGCAACTCAAACCACCCCGTCCACGCCCCAACGCCTGGCAGGCCGCACCGCTATCGTCACCGGGGGCTCGCGCGGCATTGGCGCTGCCGTGGCGCATCGCCTGGCCGCCGACGGCGCACGCGTGGCCGTGGTCTATCGCAGCAACGCCGCAGAGGCCGACGCCGTGGTCAACAGCATTCGCGGCACCGGCGCGCAAGCCATTGCCGTGCAGGCCGACGTGGGCGATGCCGTATCCGTTAACGCGATGGTGAGCACCGTGCGCGAGACCTTCGGCGCCATCGACATCCTCGTGAACAATGCGGGCATCCTGGAAAGCCAGCCGGTGGGCAGCATCGATCTCGCATCGTTCGACGCGCAGTTCCGGACCAATGCCTTCTCGACGATTCTCGTCACGCAAGCGGTGCTGCCACATGTGCCGGCTCGCGGCGGGCATATCGTGAACGTGTCTTCCAGCCTGGTGTACCGGCCCCGCGCAGGGCTGGCAGTGTATGCGGCAAGCAAGGCCGCAGTCAGCGCCCTCACCCACGCGTTTGCCATAGAACTGGGCCCGCGCAACATCACCGTCAACGCCGTGGCGCCCGCCCTCACGCGCACCGACATGACCGCGCCGATTCCCGATGAGGTGAAAGCACGCATGCGCGAATCGACACCGATGGGACGCCTGGCCGAACCCGATGACATCGCCGACGCCATCGCCTTCCTGGCCTCGGACGACGCCCGCTGGATCACCGGCCGCACCTTGATGACCGACGGCGGCTTCATCTGAGAAAGTAACCACCCAAAACGTGTGCAACGCCGCCAACTCCGGCACGCAGAGGGTGTGGCCGTACCCTGCCCTAGATGGCGCCTTGGATTTTTGTCGCGGGGAGGAAAAAGAGGGGAGGCTGTCTGAGCGCAGCGAGTTTGCCTCCCCTCCCTCCCCGTGACGAAAATCCAAGGGGAAGTCGCCGTCTCGGGCGCGCCTTTCTTTGCTTACCTTTCTTTGGCAAGACAAAGAAAGTAAGTCTGCCCCGGCAGGGGACGAAACCCAACACAAACCGGCACCACCCAGCCGCCCCCGCAGAAGAAAAGCGAGCGCAGCGTCCAACAACTCACTCAGCCAGTTGCTTCACAAGCCGATAAAGAAACTCCCGCCCGTCATACAACCGCGCAATCTCGATACGCTCATCCAGACCATGCGTGCGCAAATCAGCCGGCTCGGTAAACAACCCCGACACGCCATACATGGGAATGCCCGCATTGCGCATGAACCGGCTGTCCGTCGCCCCCGTGCTCATCGCCGGAATCACCGGCACATTCCACATCTGCTGTGTCAGCGCCTCCACCGTCTTCACCAAGTCGCCATTGAGCGGCGACGCGGGGCTTGCAAGCGGCTTGTTGACGTAGCGCACGCTGATCTTTTCGTTGCCGATCACCTGCTTCAACTGACGATCGATATCGGCCGGATCATCGTGCGGCAGGATGCGGCAATTGACGGTGGCCTTGGCCGATTGAGGCAGCGCGTTTTCGGCGTGGCCGGCGTTGACCATGGTCGCCACGCACGTCGTGCGCAACTGCGCGTTGTAGAACGGAATGGCCGAGAGCCGATCGATCGCCGCCTGGTCCGGCTTGCCGGTGCCGACCGAACGCATGTCGTCCGCCAGCTGCCCCGTGGCCAGCGGCGCGCTGCGTGCGAAGTAAGTCTGCGTCACGTCGGCCAGCTTGACGGGAAACTGATACGCGCCCAACCGATCCAGCGCGGCTGACAACGCATAGATCGGGTTCGTCTTTGTCGGCACCGAGCTGTGGCCGCCCACATCACGCACTTCTAGCTCGTACGTCGTGTACATCTTCTCGGCCACCTGAATGCGGTGCAGCACCGGCTTACCGTTGCGCAGCTCGCCGCCACCGCCTTCATTGATGCCGAATTCGGCTTTCACCAGCTCCGGCTTGTTGTTGACGATCCAGTACGCGCCATTGGTCGGTACATCGCCGCGTTCCTCGTCGGTGGTCAATGCGAGGATGATGTCGCGCGACGGCTTGAAGCCTTCCTGTTTGAGCTGCCCCAGCACAGACACAAAGGCCGAGGCCATCGCCTTGTCGTCGATCGCGCCGCGCGCCGTGAAATAGCCGTCAGTCTCTTGCAGCTTGAAGGGGTCGGTCTTCCAGTCTTCGCGCTTGGCTTCCACCACGTCAATGTGGGCAAGTAGCAGCATCGGCTTCTTGGCACCGGTGCCCTTGAAGCGCAGCACAAGGTTGCCCTTCTTCGGGAACGGCTCAAGCACCTGCATGTCGGCAGCGGCAAAACCCGCATCGCGCAGGCGCCTTTCCATCGCATGCGCGGCCTTGGTCGTGTCACCTGCCGAATGCGTCGTGTTGATCTCGACCAGCTCTTTGTAGATATCGTGATAGCGCTGCTGCTCGGGCGTGAGCGTGGTGGGCGCGGGCTTGCTGGCGGGGATGGTCTGTGCGAACGCGCCGGCGCTGCATGCCAACACAGCTGCAGACACCAAGGCGCGAACGGGAACACGACGACACTGGAAACGCATGACACCTCCGGATAATCGTTATGTGAACCGGCTCATGGCTCTTCGCGAGCGGCTCGAGGGGCGGAGCAAGGCCATGAGCGGCTTCTGAGTGCACCGCATAAAACAAAGCGGGGCCGACCCGAAGGCCGACCCCGCAGTGTAGCGCCGCGGCAGCCATTTCGCTGCCAGGGCAACCCATCAGAGAGCGTGCTTTACATCGCCACGCGGAACACCGCCACAGCGCGGCGCAACTCGTCCGCCTGTTCTTCCAGTGCCTGGGCAGCGGCAGCGGCTTCTTCCACCAGTGCGGCGTTCTGCTGCGTCACGTCATCCATCTGCGTGACGGCTTCGTTGATCTGCTCGATGCCGGTGCTTTGCTCAGCCGAGCCCGCGCTGATCTCGCCCATGATGTCGGTCACGCGCTTCACGGCCACGACGATCTCTTCCATCGTCTTGCCGGCACGTGCCACCAGCGTCGAGCCGGATTCCACACGCGTGGCGGAATCTTCGATCAACGATTTGATCTCCTTGGCGGCAGCCGCGCTGCGCTGTGCCAGCGTGCGCACTTCACCGGCTACCACGGCAAAGCCGCGGCCTTGTTCACCGGCACGCGCGGCTTCCACCGCAGCGTTGAGCGCCAGGATATTGGTCTGGAACGCAATGCCTTCGATCACGGCGATGATGTCGGTGATCTTGCGCGACGATTCGCTGATCTCGCCCATGGTCGTCACCACGTCCTGCACCACGGCACCGCCCTGCACGGCAATCTCGGAGGCGTTGACGGCCAGCGTGCTCGCCTGACGCGCGTTGTCGGCGTTCTGCTTCACGATGCTCGTCAGCTCTTCCATGCTGGATGCGGTTTCCTCCAGCGAGCTGGCCTGCTCTTCCGTGCGCTGCGACAGATTGGTGTTGCCTGCTGCAATCTGCTGCGTGGCCGACGCAATCGACTCGCTGCCGCGACGCACCGTCACCACGGTCTCCTTCAGCTTGGCTTGCATCTGCTGCAGGCCTTCCATCAGCAGGCCCATCTCGTCACGCGAGTGGATGCGAACGTCGGTGGTCAGGTTGCCGCCCGAAATCTCATGGAAGTGCACGAGCATCTCTGCGAGCGGGCGCGAAATGGCGCGCGAGAGCACGAAATAGCAACCGGCCGCCAGCACCAGCCCGATGGCAATCACGATACCGAAGGTCCACAGCAGCCCGTTGAAGAACGACTGCGATGCCGCGTAGGCAACCGAGGACACTTCTTCTTGGATCGCATTCAAGCGATCGGACTGTTCCGCATAGGCGCGGAACTGCGTCGGGATTTTTTCCAGCGCCAGCACGCGCGCGGCATCCTTGTCACCACGCCGCAGCGCATCGATTGCGCCGCCGATCCCATCCTTGATGATGAGGCTGCGCTGCTTCCCGGCCTCGCCCGCAATGCGCTCTTCCTCCGGCGTCGAGAACGGCAGGGCCAGATAGTCTTTCCACGCCTTCTCGCTGTTTTGAATCTGCATTGCGACGCGGCCGAGTGCGTCCGCGCTCTTGGCGGTATCAGGATCGAAGATGGCACGGTCCAGCGCGGTGCGTGCTTGCGCAAGCTTGGATTCGGCCTGCCCCAGCGCGCGCGTGGACGGAAGGTTATTGGAGAAGGTTTCCTTGAGCGCCGCGTTGGAGCGCAGGTTACCGACCAGCCCCAGCACGCCGACGCCCGTCAGGAATACAGCCAGAACAAATAGCACCAGCGCCAGCCGTGCCTTGATGGAGAGCGTCTTCATATCTGTCGCGCGAAGTTGGGGGAGCGTGAAGTCGTTCCTCTGAGGGAACTGAATTCAACGAAACTAACGACAGATCCTCAATAATCTTTAACTACATTCCGAGGGTTTGCCCGAAGAACAAAGCCCCATGCGACTCTTGGCTCACGCTTGCGTCCGCTCCATCAACGCGTTATCCAGCGGAACACCGCGCACCGTCACCGTTTGGCGTACGACCACGCGAAAACCATTGCAGGCAAAGAACGGCTCGGCGCTCAAGCTCACGTGGGCTTGCACACGCGGCACGTCGCGCTGCGTTGCCAACCCGAGAATGTGGCTCATGAGTTGTTGGCCGATGCCTCTTCGCGCATGCGCGGCCAATACGAAGAAGTGATCGATATAGCCGTTTGCCTGCAAATCGGCATAAGCGACGGGCTGCCCGTCGACTTCCGCCACGAACGGCTGGATGCGGCGGATGCGCTCATTCCACTGGGCGACGTCGTAGTCGGCCGGCGCCCAGGCTTCGCATTGTTCGGGCGTGTATCGGCGGGCGGCGATGCCGTGCACTGCAGAACGAAAAACGGCGTGCAGGAGCGGCTCGTCGCCGGGTCTGAAAGCGCGTATGACGACGGGCGGATGCGGAAGCGGTGCGTTCATGATCATTGCCCTGCGTGTGGCAGATCCATCGATGCCAGCACGTCCTTGATGTGCTGCGCCGCCTGCTGGGCATTCTGCGCTGCGGGCACGGGCGGTTGCTGATCGGTCGACAAGTTGCGCACGTGGTCGTCAATGCTGATACCGGTGCCCAGCGGTGCCAGCATCGCCGCCGATTCGTGCATGGCCCATTGGAAGTCATTGAGCGGCGCGTTGCGGGCGGCCTGCAAACCAGCGGGGTTCGCTGCCATGGCGCGGGCGGCGACCGGGTCGCGGTTATCGTCCGGCGCACTCAATTCCAAGACCTGCCCCAGGTCGGGTGCGCTGGCGTCGCGGGCGGTGAGCGGCGTCTGGATGTTGTAGCGCATGCGCAGCGTCTTGATGATCGCGGTGTGGTCGTACGGCTGCGCCACGGTCGAGCGGAAGATGGTGCCTTTGGGAATCCACGGTGACACCACCACCGCCGGCACGCGCACGCCCAGCCGGTCGAACGCGAAAAGCTGCCCGGGTTGCGGCGGGCTGGGCGGCACCACGGCGGGCGGCGGCACGTGGTCGAAACAGCCGCCGTGTTCGTCGAAGGTGATGACGAGCATGGTCTGATGCCACTGCGGCGAACTGCGCAGCGCGTTGTACACCTGCGCGACGAGCGCATCGCCGTAGCCGACGTCGTGCGGCGGGTGCATATCGTTGGGCCAATCGACATCAGCAAAGTAGCGCGGCTCGATAAAGCTGTACGAGGGCAACTTGCCGCTGGACGCATCGTCGAGAAAATCGTCGAACAGGTGAAAGTGGTCCAGATGCAGCCACAGCCGCGTCAGCGTGAGCGAGTGCGCGAAGTCGTGGTAATAAACCGCCCAATCGTCGGGCACCACGCCGTCAAGCGCGTTGAACAGCGTCGGCATGAGATACGGAAAGTGCACCGGCGAGTTGTTCGGATAACCGTGCGCGGTGCCGGTGTGCACGAAAAACCGGTTGGGCCACGTCTGGCACGGCGCCGAGGCAAACCACGCATCGCACACGGCGTAGTTGCGCGCCAGCGTGCTGAGTGCAGGCACCTGGTCCGACGTGAAGAAATGCATGATGTCGCGCGGGTCGCCACCGTTCTTGGCGTAGTTGGTGGTGAAACCCTGCATGGTGGGCGTCTGCCCCAGCGGCATCTGCTGGCCGAAGAGCTGCTGGTTGATGTCGGTGAACAGCTCGCCCGGGTCGGGATTGGGCAGCGTCATCACGTTGGGCGGCGCAGGCGTCGTCCATACGCGGATCGGCTGACCGCCGCCGTCGGGATTGGTCTCTTCGCCCGACAGGCCGTCGAACTCCGCGCTCTTTGAATACAGTGTGCCGAACAGGTTGTCGAACGACCGGTTCTCCAACATCAGCACGACCACGTGCTCGATTACATCTAGGCCTGCCATGGTGGCCCCCTCGTTTCGTTTTCGTTGCTTCGTTTTGCGGGCCCGCGCGGGGCGGCGCCCTGCGGGTCACTATAGGAAGAAACGAGGGGGATTGGCGTTACGCGCGTCTACGGACGTACCGCCGGCAGCACACGCCACGCAATCAGCGCGCTGCCCGCCGCCATCAGCCACACCACGGGCCATGACGACCACGCCAGCACCTGCGGCAGGCACAGCGACGTGAGACCGAGCGCCGCAAACGCGCCCGTGTTGCCCAGACCCAGCGCCGTGCCGGCACGCTGCGCACCGGCCAAGGTGGCCAGTTCGGTATAGCCCACGCCATGCCACGCCGATACGCAGATGCCGCCCGCCACCACGGCCGCCACCAGCGCGATGCGCATGACCGACAGATCGATCGACAGCGCCGACGTCATCCACGCCACCCCGGCCAGCACCGCAAACAGCGCGACGCTCGACCGCGCGCAGGTAAGCAGATAGGCGCGGCGATTGCCGTGACGGTCGGTCCAGCGGCCGCTCCACACGCGCATGACGGCCGCCCCGCCCTGCACCGCTGCCATGGTCAGGCTGAGCGTGAGCACATTGGCGTGCGCAAAGTCGCGCAGGAACACCGTGGCAAAAGCGACGACCGCGCCTTGCGGCACGCACAGCAGCCCAATGGCCAAGGCCATGCGCAACAGCGTTGGATCGCGCAACGGGCCCGTACCGCCAGGCGCCGCAGTGTGTGCAACTGCATTCACCGTGTCCGGTGCGTCATGCACCCACAGCCACGTCAGCGCCGCAGTCAACGCACACGCCGCCGCCAGTACCCCATACACGGCGGCAAACCCGGCATGCGCGGCCAGGCTCGGCAGCACGAGGGCACCAATGCCGCCGCCCAGCGGTACGGCGGTCTGGCGGATGCTCATGGCCAATCCGCGCTCGCCTTCGCGAAACCAGCCCATGACGGCGCGGCCGCTCGATCCATTCACGCTGCCGCCCAGCAGGCCGACGCTCAGCATGCCGCCCACCAGCCACGCCAGCGGCGGCACGTTGCCATGCAGCGGCACCACGCAACATGCCATCACGAACAGCGCCAGCGCGGTCAGCCCCAGCCCCGTCAGCAGCACCGCGCGGTCGCCCCAGCGGTCGGTCAGCAAGCCCCACGGCAATTCGCTGATAGCGATGCCCAGTCCCAACGCGCCCAGTGCCACGCCCAGTTCGGCATTGCCCAGGTGATACGCCGAGCGAATGAACACGGCCGTTGTCGGGATGCCTGAGAACGCTGCCGAAAAGCTCGCATTGGCCGCCACCCCCACACCCAGCACCTTCCAGCGGTGATGGCGCGACATGGGCGTCGAAGTGGCCGGTAAGCACATCGCGGTTGTCATGATCGTTTCTCCAGAAATGCGTTTGACAGCAGCAGTCTGGCGGAGCAACATCAGGCCTAAATGACGTTAATCCCTCATTTCAAGACATCATGCGCAGAATCGGCTTTTTGGTGTTTCCGGGCTGCAGCCTGCTCGATTTCACTGGCCCGCTGACGGCCTTTGACGTGGCGAACCGGCTCGCACCGCAGCCGGCATATCGCATCGACGTGCTGTCCGAAAGCGGCACGCTGGTGCAAAGCGCGCCCGGCCTCGTCATGCAGACGCAGGGCCTGGACAATCCCGCCTTCGATACGTTGATCATCTCGGGCGGCAACGGCCCGCGCGAAGACGCGTTTTCGCCGCGGCTGATCACCTTCGTACGGGAAGCGGCAGAGCACTCGCGGCGCATGACGAGCGTGTGTTCCGGCGCGTTTGCGCTGGCGGCGGCGGGCCTGCTCGATGGGCGCCGCGCAACCACGCACTGGCGCATGGCGGCGCTGCTGCAGCGGCGCTATCCGCGCGTGCAGGTGCAGAGCGACCACATCTTCATTCACGACGGGCCGGTCTGGACGTCGGCCGGCATCTCGTCGGGCATCGACCTGGCGCTGGCGCTCATTGAGGAAGACCTGGGCGTCGACGTATCGCGCGCCGTGGCCCGCGAGCTGGTGGTCTACCACCGGCGGCCCGGCGGGCAATCGCAGTTCTCGACCTTGCTGGAGCTGGACCCGGCATCGAGCCGCATTGCACGTGCGCTGGGCTATGCGCGCGAGCACCTGCATGAAGCGCTGGACGTCGACCGCCTGGCCGAAGTCGCCCACCTGAGCCGCCGCCAGTTCGATCGCGCCTTCGTGGCAGAGACCGGCCAGACGCCGGCCAAGGCCATCGAAAAGCTCCGTGCAGAAATCGCCCGGCCGCGCGTGGAAGCCGGTGATGAATCGCTGGAACAGGTCGCGCGCGCCGTGGGCTTTGCCGATCCGGAACGCATGCGGCGCGCGTTCATCCGCGTGTTCGGGCAGCCGCCGCAATCGGTGCGGCGCTCCGGGCGGTCAGGACGATCAGTGCACTCACGCCTGATGGCCTAACGCGCCGCGCCCATGAATCCGCTACCCTGGCGCGCCTGAAATCCGTAGCCTCGAATTCGCACCGATGTCCGACAATCAAGACTTGCCCCTGCTCTACAGCTATCGCCGCTGCCCCTACGCCATGCGTGCGCGCCTGGCGATGCTGCAAGCCAATCGGCGCTTCCAGACGTTTGAGATCATCATGCGTGACAAGCCTACCGAACTCCTGGCGCTGTCCCCGAAAGGCACCGTTCCTGTCTTGCACCTGACAGACGGCGACGTGCTGGAAGAGAGCCTCGACATCATGCGCTGGGCCTTCGGGGCACGCGACCCCGAAGGCTGGTGGAGCCGCGCGCAATCCGCCGACAACCTCGCCCTGCTGCGCACCAACGACGGGGAGTTCAAACGCCAGCTCGATCGCTACAAATACCCCGACCGCTATCCGCAAGAGACCGCTCCGCGCGAGACGGCCCGTGCCCGGGCAACAGAAACCCTGCTGATACCACTGGAATCACGCCTGCTGGATCAACGCTATCTTGGCGGCTCGACACCGTGCGCGACCGATCTGGCGATCTTCCCGTTCGTGCGGCAGTTTGCAGCGGTGGAGCCGGACTGGTTTGCCGGTCAGCCTTTGCCGGCGGTGCAGGCCTGGCTTGCCGAGTGGCTCAGCAGCCGCCTGTTCGAGGTCTGCATGACAAAACAGCCCGTACAGGCCGTTGCCGTATTTCCCGAGTATCAGCATCCGAATTGATCAATTGATCGACCGATCCATCGATGAAGGCGTGTGTGCGATGAACGAACCGCAAACTGCATCCCCCGACAGCACTGCAGCGCGCGTCGCGTTGTGGCGCGCCTTGCATGTGCACAGCGATGCACCGCCGCATGTGCTGGAAGACGAGGTAGGCCTGAAGTTGCTGGCCCCGGAACCCGGCTGGCAACAACGCGGCGACATGGATCCGCAGTTCACACGTCCGTTTCGCGCGTCCATTGTGGCGCGCGCACGTTTTATCGAAGACCTCGTCATCGAACAAGCGGGCCGTGGCTTGAGCCAGTACGTGATTCTGGGGGCGGGATTGGACAGCTTTGCACAACGCCGGCCCGAGGTGGCATCGCGCATGACAGTGTTTGAGGTCGATCAGCCGGAGCCGCAGGCCTGGAAGCGGCAGCGCCTGGAAGCGCTGGGCTTCGGCGTTCCGCATTGGCTGCGCTTCGTTCCGGTGGATTTTGAGGCACGCGAATCCTGGCAGGATGCGCTGGTCGCGGCCGGGTTTGATACGGGCAGGCCGGCCATTGTGGTGTCCACGGGCGTGAGCATGTATCTGTCAAAGGCAGCGAATGCGGCCACGCTGCGGCAGGTGGCGTCGCTTGCGCCGGGTTCGATGCTCGCGATGACGTTCCTGCTGCCGCTGGAGATGGCAGACCCGGACGTCCGGCCCGGCCTTGAGATGGCGGAGAAAGGTGCACGCGCGAGCGGCACGCCGTTCATCAGCTTCTTCACGCCGCCCGAAATACTCGCGCTGGCCCGCGAAAACGGCTTTCGCGACGCCCAGCACATTTCGGCAGACATGTTGACGGAGCGCTATTTTGCAGGCCGCGCCGACGGCCTGCACCCCCCGCGCAATGCCGAAGAGCTGCTCTTGGCCACAATCTAGCCGCGCACGCGTCTACCGCTCGCGCAGCGGCCCGGGCAGTGCCTTCAGGCCAATCCACAGCACCCCAATGACTACGTTGACGGGCACGCTCAACGCGCTGGGCACATAGAACAGCACCGACAGGCCCGGCGTGTTGAGCCCCAGTTCCAGCACGCCGCCCAGGGCGTAGAAAAGCAACCCGCACCAGAGCCAGCGCCGCATATAGGCCAGCAGCCAGTGCGCGTGCGCTTGGTTGAAACGCCACGCGGCCGAGCGCTCGAACAGGTTGCCGCGGCTGGCGTCTTTGAACAGCCAGCCGAAGAAGAAGTAGCGGTACAGCAGCGTGCGAAAGGCGAGCTCTTGCATGATGGCTCCCTCGGCCAAACCAACTTCAGGCAAGCAAGTTTGGCTCCAAAATCGCGCGGGCGCCATGCCCTCCAGCGCCGGGTTGATCATGAAGCACCCGGCCGTGCCGCCCCGTCTTTCAGCTTGCCAGCTTCTTGAAGGTCTCCAGCACTGCGTCGCCTTTGAACGGCTTGACGATCCAGCCCTTCACGCCAGCGGCCTTGCCGCGGTCTTTCATGGCAGGGCTGCTTTCGGTGGTGAGCATGATGACGTTGACCGTCTTGTTGCCCAGCTCACCGCGCACCTTTTCGACCATGGTCAGGCCGTCCATGTTGGGCATGTTCACATCACTGATGACGAGTCTGACGCCGGGGTTGGCCTTGATCTTGGCCAGGCCGTCCTTGCCGTCCACGGCGGTGTCCACCGCCAGACCGTGCTTCTTCAGAAAACCGGCCACCTCATCGCGGACGGTGCTTGAATCGTCGACAACCAGAATCTTGCTCATGACGCTTTCCTCGTTCTCAATCTATCCAATCAAAACAATTCCAACTCGCCGCCGGATTCCACCCCATCGCTCACATCGGCCACGAAATCCAGCGGGGCATGGGCACACACGCACACGGTAGCGTCCACACGCACGGTGTCGTTGATGGTGACCGCGTAGGCGGCCACGTAACCGGGCTTGAGCACGTGCAGATACGGCAGGCAGCGTGCGCTCACCACATAAGGCGTGGACATGCCAAGGTCGGGAAACACCTGCAGCAGCTCCTGGTTCAGCGCGCCGCAGCACAGGTTGCCGATCTCCAGACGCGCCTCTTCAAAAGAACGCCCCGTGCCTTCACCAGTGAAGTAGGCGCGCGTGGCGTCGGAGTCATCAAAGCGCAGCACCAGCAAGAGGCGGAATGCGATGGACGAAATGGTGAGGATGAGAGCGTCCTCGCCATTCAGGGTGCCAGCTTCGGCCGCGGTGCTGATATGGCAGGTGTCCTCCGGCTGCCGCGTGAGCCGCGTACGTGCGGCCTTGCGGAAGATGCGATCGAAACTGTCTTGTGCGTTGCTGCGGATCACGTCGGGCCTGCCTAGTGAAGCTGGTGTTGAAACTGGCTGGCCAGCGCCTCGACGCTCGACAGCGACGCGGTGATCATCTTGCCGCCCGCCTGGATGTCCTGGAACGTGGCGGTGGTAGTCAGATCGTTCAGGTGCAGGCTGTTGCGATAGCTCTTCGACAGTTCTTCCGAACGCGCGGCGAGCGCGCGCACCTCACTGGCCACCACGGCAAAACCCCGGCCCGCCGTGCCCGCACGCGCCGCCTCGATGGATGCATTGAGCGAGACGATCACGACATGCCGCACGATGGATTGCAGCTCCTGGTTCTTCGCGTGCATATCGTGGTTCTGCTCCATGAGCGAGATCATCTGTTCATGCCAGCGCTCGAACGTCAGCGCCAGGCCGCGCAGGCGCGCCGCTTCTTCGGCAATCTGCCCGGCGCGGCTCGCCCACTGCTCCTTCGCGGCTGTGGCCGACTGCAACTCGGTACGCAGGTGCTCGATGACTTCCAGTTGATCGGCAGCAGCGTCACGCATCTGGGCAACGGTGGTCTCCAGTGCGGCAACCTCATGCATGCCCGTTTCCACCCGTGCGGCTTGCCTGCCCAGATCGGCCGACAGATCGGCGATACGGCGATCGGCATCGCCCAAGGTGCGCGCCATCGCATTCACCTTCCGCTGCCGGATCAGCCACATCAGCACGCCAGCGACCAAGCCGCCAGTCATCACGGCCAAAACAATCGACCCCATCACGATGCTTCCTTATCCAGGTCCATGCGCACTGCCCGTTGCGCGCCTAGCTCGGCGTTCACGCTGTCGACCGCAAACCGTTCAGGCAGGCACACCACCGTCTGGAACTGGCGGAACGCCGCGCCCTTGTGATCGTCGGTGAAGCGCAGCTCGATACGGCCCTGCTCGCGCTTGAGGAACTCCAGCACGGCGTCCATGCCGACGCCGCGTCCGGACACTTCTGTCACCTTGTCTGCGGTCGAGAAGCCCGGGCGGAAGATGCACTGCGCGATGTCTTCGTCGGTCGCCTGTTGGTCTGCGCCGATCCAGCCGCGCTCCATGGCGATACTGCGGATGCGGTCAAGCGCCAGGCCACGGCCATCGTCGCACAGCGTGATCTGCAGCATGCCCTGGTCCACACCCACTTCAACGTCGATCGTGCCTGCCGCCGGCTTGCCGTGCGCGATGCGTTCGTCTGCCCGTTCAATGCCGTGGTCGATCGAGTTGCGCAGCAGGTGCATGAACACGTTCTGGAGGATGCCGCGGGCCTCGGTACGCAAGCGGTAGCCGTTGTCGTCGATGCGCACGGCCACAGGCTCCTTGCCCAGTTCCTGCGCCAGCGACGGCAGCGATTGCAGCGCATCGGATAACAGTTCGTCCACCGTTTCGCTGCCCAGGAGGCGCAGCTGCTCATAAATGGAATCGCGCATCGCAACCAGTTCGTGCAGGCTGCATGGGTTGGCCGACTCCAGCAAGCGCAGGCTTTCCTGAATGCGCGCCATCACATCGGGGGCGACTTGCGTGGCATGGCCTGACGCTGCATCGCCCTTGCGGCCCAGCTTCACCTCGTTGATGCGGGCGTAGTTTTCGATGGCCTCGCGCACACGCGTCAGCTCTTCCATCAGCCAGTCCTGATCCCAGGTGTGTTCGGTGTCAGGTTCGCGCAGCGCGTGGTAGGTCTGCTCGGTCTCGTGCACCACGTTGGTCAGATGCTGCAGGTTGTACGTGCGCGCATTACCCTTGATGGTGTGCATGTTGCGAAACAGCGCCGCAATGGCCGCGCTGTCCGCCTGCGAATACTGACGGATGATCCGTTCGTTCTCGTGCACAAAGGTCGTGGAGCTGTCGATGAAGTGCTGGAACTTCTCCTGGCTCACCGCCAGGATCTCGCCAATCATCTCCAGGTTGCGGCGCTGCTCGCTGGCCTCGGCGGCCAGCTTGCGCAGCTCGGTCACATCGCGCACGCACAGCATCAGGCGCAGGATCGTGTCGCTCTCGTCGGTAATGGCCGACCACGACAAATCGAGCGTCTTCGTGCGTCCGTCCGGCATGCGCTTTTCCACCTCGCTCGCAAGCAGATGCTGGTTGAACGCGAAGTTGATGATGTCCTGCCCGAGGCAGGCATCGACCGCCGCTTCCACCTGCGACAGCGCATCGGCGCCAAGGCTGGTATCGGCAAAGATCAGTTCCATCAGCTTGCGGCCGGCGATCTCCTGCGTCTCAAAGATTGATTCGAGGTAGATCGAGTATTCCTCGTGCACCACGCCGCCATCGACCACGGTCAGGATGCCCTGCTGCATGTTCTGCAGCATCGCCTGGATGTCGGCCGTCTTCTGCTTGAGCAGCGCGGCGTTCTCCTGGATCTTCTCGATCATCTGGTTGAACGCGACGACCGAGTGGCCGATCTCGTCCATGCGGCCCACCGGCACACGGCGCGTGAAATCCTGGCTGGTGGCGATCTCGCTCATCTCGGCCTGCATGCGCGTGAGCGGGCGGGTGATCTGGCGATACAGCAGCATGCCGACGGCGGTCAGCAGCACGATGGCCACGCCGCTCACCACGCCAATGGTGGTGGCCGTGCTCGCGAGCTTGCCGTTCAGGCCGGCAATGGCCTCGTCTTTCTCACGGTTTTTCTCGATGCGCAGCGTCTCGACAATCTTTTCCAGCACGTCTCGATAGCTGGCCACGTTGGCAAACAGGAAGGCCTGCGCCAGCTCGTCCTTGCCCGCGAGCTTCATGTCGGTGGTCTGCTGGATGGCCTCGACGTAGCTGTCGACGCTTTCCTTGGCCTGCGCAACCAGGCCTTCCTGCGCGTGGCTGTTGGCGCGCTTGGCCTGCACGTCCAATGCCGCCCGCAGCGCCGCTTCCTTGGTTTTCAGGTCGTCCCGGGCCTGCGCGACGATGTTGCCGTCGGGCGCATACACCAGCACCATCGTCGCAAGTTGCACGTCCTTGACGAGCGATACGAGGTCAGCCGATGCCAACGCGCTCGGCACCACGCCCTCCGTCACCTGGCGGACCTCCGCCGCGCTGCCGCGGGTCTGGTAGACCGCGTATCCGCCGATGGCCGCCAGCGCGGCAAACATCAGCACCACCAGCAATGTAATGCGATGACGAATGGTCATTTGAAATTCTCTCGATTCAGTCACCCCCTGAAAGAAGGGATGCCTCAATATGTTTTCCTGAACATCGGAGGCGCAATTATTGAAGTCGAAAGATGACCAATCGATGACCGCCACATCGACCATCCGGGCATTGCGGTATTGAATTTCCGTGCGCAGGTATTGCGCCGCATACCCGCGCGGAACTTGGATTCCCGGCGAAATCGTTTGACATCCCTACTCAAGCAGGGGAATTGCACGAAATCGCTAAAGTTATTTTTCTCGTCGCCGTTAACTCAGCGCCGTTTTATTTTCTCTTTTATTTCGCAAATTATTTTTCGCACTGATTCCATAAGCAGAAAAAAGGGGTTTGTCAGCTTCCCGGCGCGCAGCCTGATGGGGTATCTCGCCCACCGTTGCCGAGTGGCTACCGGCCGTTGTTCCTGCCAGAATGTTTTGCTTAGGCCCACCACGGAGGCAGACACATGAAGAAAAGCACGCAGGACACCGCCGCACCCGCATCCGAGCTGATCGACGCACGCATTGCAGAGCTGAACGACTGGCGCGGCGAGATGCTCGCCCGCCTGCGCGCCGTCATCCGCGCGGCCGACCCCGACGTTGTAGAGGAATGGAAATGGAGCGTGCCCGTGTGGTCTCACCATGGCTTGATCTGCACCGGCGAGGCCTACAAGCAGACGGTGAAGATGACGTTTGCCAAGGGCGCCTCCGTGCCTGACCCTTCCGGCCTGTTCAATTCCAGCCTGGACGGCAACACGCGCCGCGCCATCGACTTCCGTGAGGGCGACAAGGTGAACGAGAAGGCGTTGAAAGCGCTCATCCAGGCAGCCATCGCGGTGAACAAGGCCGGCGCCAAGCGTTGAAGAACGCGCAAGCTCGCGCGGGTCGGGCCGGAGCCGTTAACATACGGCCCGCCTGATCAACCAACGGAGCAACCGCAGTGATTCAACCGACCAGCGTATTCAAGGACAATCTCGCCCAACTGCCCGCCATTGACGGCATCGAACGCATCGATCTGATCGACGGCCAGGGCGCCGTGGTAGCCGATATCGAAAACAAGCCGGGTAAGCAAGGTTCGGTGGCGGTGTATCACTACCTGCAGCAGACGTTCGGCCAGCTCGATATCAAGGCCGCCGAGCACGGTTTGGCCGTGTTTGCCGAGCACACCATCGACGCACGCAACCGCCCTGGCGCCCACCCGAATGTGGACCGCCTGCTGGCCATCGCGGCGGGTGAGCCGGCCCTGCGCATCAACGTCGTAAAGGCTGGATGACGCATCGCTGATGCACGCGGCAAGTAGCGAGTGAACCACCTCTTCTCTCGCTGCACTGCACACAGCGGCATCTGAAAAGCCGTGCGCCGCGCACGCTGATTGCCAGCCATGGGCACGCGGCGTAGCATGAGGCAGCCCTTCTTCGGGAGCCGCCTCATGCCTGCCCAGCACGAAGACAAGGTCCGCCAGCACATGGCGGATGCAGTGGCCCTGGCGCGCGAACGTGCGCCCGATATTGCCGACCTGTTCGAGCCGTTCCTGCGGCATTACTACGGTCTGGCAGACCCCGAAGACGTGATCTCGCGCAGCGTTGCCGACCTCTACGGCGCTGCGATGGCGCACTGGCAGCTCGGTCAGAAATTCGTGTCCGGGCAACCCCGCGTACGGGTCTACAACCCAAGCCTCGAACAGCACGGCTGGTACTGCGGTCACACGGTAGTTGAAATCGTCAACGACGATATGCCGTTCCTGTTCGACTCCGTGACCATGGAGATCAACCGGCAGGGGCTGGCACTGCATTCCGCCTTCCACCCGGTCTACCGCGTACAGCGCGATGCCGCAGGCATGCGCGTGGCGGTATCGGCCGGTGGCGGTGTCCAGCGCCCGGCGGCCCTTGCGGGCGACATGCCCGATACACCCGCCGACGCGGATACGGAAACCCACGGCGCTGCCCGCTTCGAATCGACCATCCACATCGAGGTCGACCGTTTTTCCGAGCCCGAACGCCTGCAGGCGCTGCACGACGGCCTGATGCGTGTGCTGGGCGACGTGCGTGCCACCGTGGAAGACTGGAAGCCCATGCAGGCCGCCGCCCACGCCGCCATCGAGGCGCTGGCCGTTCGCGCCGCCCAGCCCTCCGCCGGTGACGTGGAACGCGCCGAGATTGCGGAAACGCAGGCCTTCCTTACCTGGATGCTCGAGCGGCATTTCACCTTCCTTGGCTATCGTGACTACGAACTGATCACGCAAGACGATGGCCATTACCTGCGCGGCATACCGGGCACGGGCCTGGGGGTGCTGCGAGAAGCGCTGCGCGACACGTCCACGCCGGACACGACGCGCCTGGCACCGGGCGCGGCCAAGTTTATCGACGCGCCCGAGCCCATCTTCCTCACCAAAGCCAATTCGCGGGCGACTGTGCACCGGCCCGGGTATCTCGACTACATCGGCATCAAACTGTTCGACGCCGAAGGCCGTGTCTGTGGGCAGCGGCGCTTCCTGGGCATGTACACGTCGAACGTCTACATGGTGCCCGCTGAAGACATTCCGCTGGTGCGTCGCAAGGTGGCCGACGTCATCCGACGCACGGGCTTCCTTCCCGACGGGCATCTGGCCAAGACGCTGGTGACGATCCTGGAGCAATATCCGCGCGACGAGCTGTTCCAGATGGACACCGAAGCGCTGCACGACATCGCGCTCGGCATCCTGCGGTTGCAAGAGCGCCAGCGCACGCGCCTGTTCGTGCGCCGTGATCCGTTTGACCGCTTCGTGTCGTGCCTCGTGTTCGTGCCGCGCGAGAAGTTCAATACTGATCTGCGCGTGCGTATCCAGGGCCTGCTGCAGGCAGCGTATAACGGCACCGCTGTGGAGTTCACGCCATTGCTGTCGGAATCGATGCTGGCGCGCATCCACATCACCGTGCGCACGCTGCCGGGCAACGTGCCTGAGGTGGACGTTGCCGAACTCGAAGACCGCATCGTGCAGGCCGCCCGGCGCTGGCAGGACGACCTGGCCGACGCGCTGCTCGAACGCGGCGGCGAAGAGCGCGGCAACCGCCTGCTGCGCCGCTATGCCGGCGCGTTTCCTGCGGGCTTCCGCGAGGACTACGCCGCGCGCCTTGCGGTGCGCGACATTGAACTGATGGAGCCGCTGATTGGCGCCGAAGCCACTGGCAACGTGCTCAGCATGCAGCTCTATCGGCCGCTCGAAGCGCCGCCTGGTGCGCTGCGTTTCAAGATCTACCGCGCCGGCCAGCCGACTTCGCTGTCGCACAGCCTGCCGATGCTTGAACACCTAGGCGTGCGCGTCAACGAAGAGCGCCCCTACTGCATCGAACCCGCCGACGCCGCCCCGATCTGGATGCACGACTTCGGCATGGAGACCACCGACGGCAGCGAAGTCGATCTCGACGAAGCCCGCGCACGCTTTGAAGACGCCTTCGCGCGCATCTGGAGCGGCGAGCTGGAGAACGACGATCTCAACCGACTCGTGCTGCAGGCCGGCCTGACCTGGCGCGAGGTGCGCATCTTGCGTGCGTATGCGCGCTACATCCGCCAGATCGGTTCGACCTTCAGCAATGCGTATATGGAGAGCGCGCTGAACGGCAATCCGTCGATTGCGCGGGCGCTGGTGCGGCTGTTCCTGGTGCGCTTCGACCCCGCGCTGGCCGAGGCCGAGCGCTCGCGTGCAAGCGAAACACTGCGCAAGCAGATCGACGAGGCACTCGAAGACGTACCCAACCTGGATGAAGACCGCATCCTGCGGCAGTTCCTGGGCGTGGTGGAAGCCACGTTGCGCACGAACTATTTCCAAAACCTGCCGGATGCCGGACAGGGGCAGCCCAAGCCGTACCTCTCGTTCAAGTTCGACCCGGCCCGCGTGCCAGGCCTGCCCGAGCCCAAACCGATGTTCGAGATCTGGGTGTATTCACCGCGCGTGGAAGGTGTGCACCTGCGCGGCGGCAAGGTTGCGCGCGGCGGCTTGCGCTGGTCTGACCGGCGCGAGGATTTCCGTACCGAGGTGCTGGGCCTGGTCAAAGCGCAGATGGTCAAGAACACGGTCATCGTACCGGTGGGCTCCAAGGGCGGCTTTGTCGTCAAGCAACCGCCGCCGGCCAGCGACCGCGATGCGTATCTGGCCGAAGGCGTGGCGTGCTACCAGACCTTCCTGCGCGGGCTGCTCGACCTGACCGACAACTACGTCGACGGCCGCGTCGTGCCGCCGCGCGATGTCGTGCGGTACGACGAAGACGATCCCTATCTGGTCGTTGCCGCCGACAAGGGCACGGCCACGTTCTCCGACTACGCCAACGCCATCTCGGCCGAATATGGCTTCTGGCTCGGCGACGCCTTTGCTTCGGGCGGGTCAGTGGGCTACGACCACAAGAAGATGGCCATCACCGCGCGTGGCGCATGGGAATCGGTCAAGCGGCACTTCAGCGAGATGGGTGTCGATACGCAGACGCAGGACTTCACGGTCGTGGGCGTGGGCGACATGTCGGGCGATGTGTTCGGCAACGGCATGCTGCTCTCGCGCCATATCCGCCTGCTCGCAGCGTTCGATCATCGGCATATCTTTCTCGACCCGTCGCCCGATGCGGCCACAAGCTTTGCGGAGCGCGAGCGGCTATTCAACCTGCCGCGTTCAAGCTGGGCCGATTACGACCGTGCGCTGATCAGCCCCGGCGGCGGCATATTCCCGCGCACGGTCAAGTCGATCGCGCTCACGCCGGAGGTGCGCGCCATGCTGGATGTGACGGCCACCGAGATGGCGCCGAACGACCTGCTGCACGCCATCCTCAAGGCGCCCGCCGATCTGCTCTACAACGGCGGCATTGGCACCTACATCAAGGCCAGCACCGAAACGCATGCACAGGTGGGCGACCGGGCCAACGATGGCCTGCGCGTGAACGGCGCCGAGCTGCGCTGCAAGGTCGTGGCCGAGGGCGGCAACCTGGGCTGCACGCAGCTCGGCCGCATCGAATACGCGCAGCATGGCGGGCGCATCAACACCGACGCCATCGACAACTCTGCCGGGGTGGATTGTTCCGACCACGAGGTCAACATCAAGATCCTGCTGGGGCTGGTCGTGGCCGACGGCGAGATGACGCTCAAGCAGCGCAACACGCTGCTGGCCGAAATGACCGACGAGGTGGGCGAACTGGTGCTGCGCGACAACTACTTCCAGACGCAGGCGTTGTCACTTGCACGCACGCGCACGGCGCTGTGGCTCGACCCCGAGGCGCGGCTGATGCGGTATCTGGAGCGCGGCGGGCGCCTGAATCGCGCCATCGAGTTCCTGCCCGCAGATGAAGACATCGACGCCCGCCGCGCAAGCGGCGGCGGCCTGACGACACCCGAGCGCGCCGTGCTGATGGCCTACAGCAAGATGTGGCTGTACGACGTGCTGCTCGGCAGCGACCTGCCCGACCAGCCTTTCGTGGCCGATGGTCTGCCGGCGTATTTCCCGCAGCCGCTGCACACGCGTTGCGCTACGTCGATCCCCCGGCACACGCTGCGTCGCGAGATTCTGGCGACGATGCACGCCAACGCGCTCGTCAACCGAGCGGGTGTGACCTTCGTGCACCGGATGGCCGAAGAGACCGGCGCAGAGCCGCTTGCCGTGGTGTGGGCAAGCCTCGTCGCACGCGCGGTCTACCGGCTCGACGCGCTCTGGCAACAAGTCGATGCCCTGGACGCTCAAGTGCCGCACGAAACGCAAACTACCCTGTTTACGGCGCTCGCGCAGTTGCACGAGCGCGCGACGTTGTGGTTCCTGCGGCGGCGCGTGGCCGATGTGCCGACCGCAGTCGAGCACTTCCGGTCTGCGGTCGATGCGCTGGCACCCGAGATTGACGCGCTGCAACCCGAGGAATCTGCGCAGGCTGCCGCACAGCAGCGGCAGGTCTTTACCGAAGCCGGCGTGCCGGAAGCACTGGCGCGCGTGGCGACCGGCGTGCCGGCACGCGTGTCGTTGCTCGACATTGCCGAGGTTGCGACCGCCGGCGGCTGCGATGCTCGGCTTGCCGCACGCGTGTACTTCGCCCTCGACCAGCCGCTGGGTTACGGGTGGCTGCAAGGCGGCATCCTCGGCCTGCCGACGCAAACGCATTGGCAGATGCTGGCGCGCGCAACGCTGCTCGAAGAACTGGGACAACTGCGGCGGCGGCTCACGCAATCCGTTTTGCAGGGTGCGACGCCCGGCGCCAGCGCGGATGGCCTCATCGACACGTGGCGCGGCACACGGCAGGACGCACTGGCGCGCTACAACCGCGTGATTGCCGATCAGGTCGCAGCCGGTTCGGCAGATCTGGCGATGCTGTCGGTGGGCCTCAAGGCGCTTGCCGAAGTCGACGCTTGATCAACGCCGCTATCGGGCACGCGCCAGTGCGGCGTTAACGCGCACTGGCGGCGTGTCGTGCGAAAACGGCGGCTGCACGACGAAGGCATCCACCACGCCTGGCTCAAAGAACATGCAGTACGTCGACCCGCCGTACTGGAAGTAGCCAAGCTCCTCGCCCTTGCAGACATGCTGGCCCGGCGTCACGTCGACCATGCATGACGACACTTCCGCCATGCCGATGAACACGCAACCCACGGTGCCCACGGCCGGGTCGTCGCAGGCGATGGTGATGATCGCGCGTGCGGCCATCGCTGCGCTGTAGCCTTGCGAATCATTCAGCCCTTCGGGGTCGGTACCCTCGGATTCCACGCACGAGAAGTACGTGCCGTCTACGTGGAAGGTATCGACGATGGTGCCTGCGACGGGCGCATGCCAGCGGTGGTAGTTGTAGGCGCTCAGGAAAGCCTGGTAAACGCTGCCGCCTGCAAACCGCTCTGCGAGGTGGGCCTTCCCCGGTCCGAAGACGTCGCGCAATGAGTACGGCTGCGCCTTGATCCAGAACGCGTCTTCATAGCGCGCATCGTGGCTGATGTTGTAGGGTGCGGCCTCGCACGCGCTGACAATCAACTTGTTGTCGTCCTTGCCCGCCACTGGCCGCATGCCGGCACGGAAACGGCGCGTGAAGAAGTCGTTCCACGAGGTAAAGCCCCAGTACGGTTGCGACGGGTCGCACAGAAACTGCTCCATGCCGATACGCCTTGTCGCTTCGCGGCTGAACCAGCCGTCCGGCTCGCGCGTGTTCAGATAGGCGCGCGAATGCGGGCCGCTGAGGAAAGCGCTCCAGCCATTGAGCACCGCCTCGAGCGCATCGTTGAAGCGCCGGTCACGGAACAGCGCGTAGCCGGATGGCATGCACATCGGCCAATCAAGCAGGGCGTTGAGCGGACAGATCACCAGCGCCTTCTCGCTGAAGCGAGGCGCGCACGTGACGACGTGGTCAATGGCGAGCAGCAGTTCTGCGCTGTCCTTGTAGCCGAGTTCGTATCCGCGCTCCTTCGCTTCGTCGATAGCGCGTGCAAGGTGCATGCGCAATGCGGGCTCGCCGTCGATCAGGTTGGCAAGTGCGCGCACGGCGGCCACGGACGGCGTCTTTGACGGACGAGACAGCGCTTGCGCAACCAGCTCGGTGCGGAACGCCGCCAGTTGCGCTTCGCCTTCCGGCAGCCAGTTGCCCAGCCGGCGGCGTCGGTCCAACGGAACATTCGATGCAGCTTCCAAAGTGGTCTCCTGGTCAATGCCGGACACCAAGCAACGTGCGTTCCACATGGGTACGGTGGCATTCGGGTTGCTTTGCCTCTGCTGTTCTCACCTGCCTGCCCATGAAAAAAACCGCACCCTCTTCCCCCGACGACGAGACTAACCCCGACCAAGAGCCGGAATCGCTTGACACGTGTCGCCGCTGCGATCTCTGGCGCCACGCCACGCAAGCTGTACCCAGTGATGGCAGGCGGCGCGCGCGCATCATGCTCGTCGGCGAGCAGCCGGGCGACGGCGAAGACCTGGCCGGCAAACCATTCGTGGGACCCGCTGGGAAACTGCTCGACCGCGCGCTGGAAGACGCCGGCATCCCGCGCGACACGGTGTTCATCACCAACGCGGTCAAACACTTCAAATGGGAACTGCGCGGCAAGCGGCGCCTGCACAAGACACCCGGCCAGCGCGAAGTACAAGCCTGCATGTACTGGCTGGAGCGCGAACTGCAACAGGAAGCGCCTGCGGTGGTGGTGGCATTGGGGGCAACTGCGTTAAAGGCGCTGCTCGACGATGCACATGCGCGCTTGCAAGAGCATTTCAACAAGCCAGTGCGCCATGAAGGCCGTACGGTGTTGGCGACATGGCATCCGTCATATGCCCTTCGCGCTCCCGACCCGGCAACGCGCGAGAGCGCCTATCTCGACATCGTGACTGCACTCAAACATGCGCGACGGCTTGCTGCCGGCAAATAGGAGACCCCGGGGCACGGGCGCGCGAGTTGCGTCGTTGGAACGAACACCGACACCCCACGGGAACACATGATGATTTGCACCCCATATTCCGCACGTGCGTTCTGCGCAGCGGCGGCAACGTTCATTGCACTTTGCAGCGGCGCTGCATTCGCACAAGCAACAGGCGCACAGTTTGGTAGCAGCGACAACGCGCCAGCAGCACCCAATGGAAGCAGCACCACCGCAACGGGCACCATAAGCCGCAGCGACAGCCCCACGGGCCGTGACGCCACGCGCAATCGTACCCGCACCCGCAACGACAGCGCCAATCCTTCCGGTGAATACGTTCCCCGCACCGGCTCCACTTCGCATCAAGACAAGAACGGCAACGTGGTCAAGGACAAATCAACGGGCGGCAGCCCGCAGGGGCGCGAGCGTCCGCCCACGTCCCCGCCAAACACTCCGGCCACGCACCCTTGAAGCAACACGTACCGCCTCGAGCGCATTCAGGAGCACCTCATGAACAATGAAAACCCCATCCCCGGCACGCCCCCTGCCCCGGCCGCTCCGGGCGACGAAGCGGCGCCCGGAGCGCCCAGCAGCGGCGAAGCAGTCTGCCCCACGTGCAACGGCACCGGTCAACGCGACGACGGCAGCCCCTGCCCCATGTGCGAAGGCAGCGGCAAGATCGTCCAAGGGATTGGTGGAGGCTGATGATTCCCTGCACTTCAGCGCACGCGGCAGGGCACGGACATCACGGTCAGCGGACCCTGTGCATTGAGACGACGCCCGACCCGCTGGTTTGCCGTGTGCGCGCGGTCGGGCGCCGTCGTCGGGTCACGCCCGATCAACGGTGTTCCATCTCTTCATGAACCTCGTGCGCATGCTCGCGCGCCTCGTGTTCGCGGTGCCTCAAGGCTTCGCGATCACGCTTGATGTCGCGGTGCTCAGCGCGCAGTTCACGGTGTTCCTCGCGGCGCTCCATGTGTCGCTCATGCTCCATACGCTCCGCACGTTCATGATCATGGTCTTCCGGATGTGGCGGCGGCATGGGCTGCGCAAGGGCAGCAGTACCGGCGAGTGCAAACAACGCGGCAAGCAGGGTGTGTTTGTTTTTCATGGGGTGGCTCCTCTTGAGTTGTCATGAGTGCCTACCCACCGACGTTGGGGCGTCGAAATTCAGGATAGGCCTCCGCAATTCAGCAAGAAGCCGGCCCCCTGGCCCGCAGGCGAGCGCACAAGCTACGCCGGGACCACGAGCAGAGTGTTTCTGTTTGTATCGATCGCAGGCACGTCACACGCCCTCCTGGACGTAGCGCCCAGGCAGCGACTGGTTGCACTGCAATGAGGAAGAACCGCCTAGTGAGACACAGCCATCGAACGGCGGCCACCGGTGCGGACGTGTCCGGAAGCCTTGAGCAGAACGTAGCCCTGGAGGGTGACCCGGGCATAGCTGTGGTCGGGGCCACGGCGTTCCAGCGTCACGAGCTGTCGCTCGATGAGCGCTTCGACATCGGCGCGATCCAGGTCGTCGGATTCAGCGCCGTCGTTGACGAGCAGCAGGACGGCAAATTCATGGGGACTCAGCACAGTTGGCTCCAGCTTTTCTGTTGGTCACGGCACGCGACTCGTGACAGGGGTGGGCTTGGTTTTCACTGACACCATGAGCACTGCAAGAGCCACCAAGAACAGCGTGAGAGAGTAGCTGGGCTTGCAGGAGAAGCCAGCATAGGCACGCACGCAGCCGCATTCAAGAGGGGCAAATCCGCGCATCGTCCGCTGAGCTCTGCAGCCCCATGGTCAAGGATGGTGCGCCAAGCGTTTGCCGTGCGGTACAGCGCACCGGCGGCAACGATTGCGCATCGCAGAAAAGTCCGTCCTCCTCCGTTTGCGCTAAGTCAATTGCGCAAAAGAATGCGCCCCGGTGACTCGCATCACCGGGGCGCTGAGCGCTGAGCTCGGCAAGCGACCTTACATGTCGTCGGCGACGATGTTGGCGCGGCGGCCGAAGCCGTGCAGCGGGTCAATGCGTTCGACGCGTGGGAGTCGCACGTACGGATCGTCCAGTTGTGCATGCGCACCAAATGCATGCAGGGCGCGATGGCGTTCCGTGGTTCGGTCCGCCGCGTGCACTGCAGCACGGCCATGCACCACGGCGGTCACGCTGCCGTAGTGACGGGCCATGCCGGGCCGCATCGCGTACGTCTGGACCGGCGATTGGGGCGATTGCGGCTCGACCCAATCGTTGCGGCCCAGACGGCCCCGATAGCCAAAACGGTGGAAGCCCGCGGCATCAGCCGTCACCGCCTCCACGGCCTTCACAACGTCACGCGGTTCTTGTGCAGGTGCATCAACGCGTGCCAGAGAAGGCTCTTCGCGATCGAGGTTCTCCAGCACGATCGCCTCGCTGACGGGGCGAGAGCCCAGTACCGGCTCTTCCGGATCGTATTCCGGGCTGCGGGTGAACGGCATGGGCGGCGTGGCGGTGCCGGCGGGTGCTGGGCGGCCTGCCCACTCCTGCCAAGAGCGCACGTGGGTGATATCGCCGTCATCGTCGTGGTCGACTACCAGCAGGCGCGTGTTGCGCGGGCGGTGCCAGGCGGGTTGCTGCGCATGCAACGCCGCACGCGATGCGCGAGCAGAAGCCCCGGCGGACGCAGCCGTCGCTGCCGGCGTACGTGCGAGCTTGCGGCGAATGGTGCGGTCCAGCCGCGACAGGACCATCCACACCACGAGCACGCCGCCCATGCCCGCGATGATGTTGCCGTACATGCGCAGTTGTTCGAATGGCAGGCCGCTGGGCCCCACGCTGCTGATGGAGTAGCCCACATACAGGCCCAGCATGCCCCAGATCGAGATCACGAGCACCGGCCGGAAAATGCGGAACCACAGCACATGGTGCAAGGTCCCGACGACACCCTTGTCCGAAAACGACTGTCGGATCGAGTTTCGCGAAACATCAATGACGAGCATGGTCATGGCGAATTCCCCTGTTGTTGTTGGATGCCCCGGTCAGGGCTGGTCCAGCGGGCACGGGCACGCGTACGCTGGAAGGCGACGGCCGGAAAGCCGACCACCGTGGTGACAAGGTTCAGGATCCAGAACGCAACCGGATACCAGACGGTGTCGATGAAGTAACGCAGGATGTTGTCGTCGTAGCGGCGATCGATAAAGCAGCCGATCAGCAACTGCAGCACGCATGTGATGAAGAGCAGCGTGCCGTGCCAGCGTGGGAGCGCTTCCATGCGCCACTCGGGGGGCAGCTCGACGAAGAAGCTGACCATCGACCACGTGATGACGATGAGCATGTTGTAGGCCCACACAACCGACAGCGCGTACTCGAAGAAGATGGGCCACATCATCGACTGCCGCAGGCTCGCCATCGCCGGCGCGTATTTGATCATCGCCTGGATGCCGCCCTTGGCCCAGCGCAGGCGCTGCTTGTACAGGCCGCGGAAGGTCTCGGGCATCAGGATCCACGACAGCGCGCGCGGCTCGTAGCGGATCAGCCAGCCGCCCACCTGCAGCTTCCAGCTGATGTCGATGTCTTCGGTGAGCATGTCATTGCTCCAGTAGCCGACATCTTCAATGGCGCGCTTGCGGAACATCACGACCACACCCGACACCGTCAGCAGCCGGCCATAGATCTGCTGCGTGCGTTTGATAAGCCCCACGATCGACGAGAACTCGCCCACCTGCATGCGCCCCAGCAAGGTCGAGCGTGTGCGGATGCGCGGGTTGCCCGTCACCGCGCCCATGGTCGGGTTCTCCATCAGGTGGCGAATCATCCAGGCAATCGCATCCACGTCGAGAATCGAATCGCCGTCGATGCACATCAGGTACTCGGCATCGGTCACCTGTGCAGCGGTAGTGAGGCCGATCGCCTTGCCCTGGTTGGACGACTGGTGAATCACGACCAACTGCGGATACTCCGCAGCCAGTTCGTTCAGCCGCTCGCCGGTGCGGTCGGAGCTGCCGTCGTTCACGGCGATGATGTCGTAGTTCGGATACCGCATGCGTGCGAGATGGCTGATCACCTCCCGCACGTTCGCCTCTTCGTTGTAGCAAGGGACGATGATCGACACCTTGGGGTAACTCTTCACCCCCAGCAGTGCCAGCGGGTGCCGCACGTGCTCCGTTCCCCGTTCGAGCAGGAAGTAGTGCAGCAGCCCGCCGATCATCCAGAAATACGACATGAAGAACGGATAGTAGAAGACGAAATCCGAGATCCAGCGCTTGGCCAGAAGGAAGTCCACTTCCATATCAGCCTCCCGCCTTGGTGCTGGACGACGTGGCCGCTTCGGTCGTCGCGGGTTTCCTGTCCACGCCAGCATTCGGCGGCTGGCTCTGCGGCAGCGAGGTGCTGTTGAGCTTTTCAACGCTGCCCTTGTCGCCGCCGGGCGGCTTGCGTGTCTCGATATACGTCTTGAGCGACATCACATCACGCAGCACCTCGGTATCGGGCCGGCCGGCAATGAAGTCATCCGGGTAGTAGCCGTAATTCAGAGCACCTGCCGAGCGCAGCGCGCGCATCTGGTCACGCAGTTCGGTCGTCGGGATCGGCTTGTCCTGATTGCGCCAGTCCACCGCCTGCAGCTCGAAGATGGTCTTCTTCAGCCCATCCTTGTGCTTGGCCACGGCGGCGGTCAGCTTCTTCATCCAGTCCTTCGGGTCCTTGGCTTCTTCCATGTACGGCATGGCTTCGAGCGCCACGTAGTCGTACGCCTCCAGGAAGTCGTCATAGTTCTGCGCCGTCCAGGCCTCGGCCTTCGGGTCAAGCACCGGGCCCGAAAAGATGTTGCGCGCGGTCAGCATGTCGCGGCCGTTCTGATAGCCCTGCGCCACCGCGATCAGCTCTTTCGAGAACGAGATCAGCGCAGCGGTCTTGGCCCGCGACCATTTCTGCATCAGCTCGGGCGACTGGCGGATCTGGTTGATGTCGCCGGGCAGGCCCATGGCCTCGTAAGCCTTGAGCGCGGCGGGGCTGGCATCTTCGTAGTCGTCGAGCACGCCGTCGTCGTGGAAGAGCACGCCGTCGATGACCGAATTCTTGGCCAGGTCCTCATAGATGTCGCGGATCATCTGGCGCGCCTGCGGATCGAACGGCGACAGGCGCGGTGGCTTGACGGAGCCCGGCTTCTGCGGCGCACCCGGCAACGACTGCACAAGGTGTGTGGCGGCGGGATTGTTGGCCGGCAGCTTGTACGACAGCATCGGCAGCCAGGCGTACACCTCCACCTTTGCACGCGTCTTCAACTGCCATGACACGCGCGAGAACAGGTCCGCGCGCATCGGCATGTGGCGGTTCGGGAAGTACACGGCATCCACGGCCCCGTTGCCCTTCGGATCGGCGAAGGCCTGCAGGTAGACCACACGCGGCGCCAAGTCCTTGATGCGGTCGATCAGCTTGCCGAGGTTGGCTTCCTGCTGCTTCGGGTCCGGGTCGTAGATGTAATCCATGTCGACCTGCACCACGCGCTGCACGGGGTTGATCTCGCCGTGATGGGTCACGGGCTCGCGCAGCGAACGCTCCAGATCGCCGGTGTTGGTGTCGTAACCCATCAGGCTTCGGCGGATGGCGGTGAGCGGCACATCCGGCGTGTTCGGGCCCGGCTCCAGCGTGAGCATGTACTTCAACCCCACGTTGGCGGCCTCCTGGTCGAGCATCAGGTTGTGCGCGCCGTACGGCCACACCACGGTCTGCACCTTGGTGCCGACGTTCTTCTGGATGATGTCGATGCTGCGTTGCAGGTCGTCGCGCACGCGCTTGCGGTACTCGTCATCGGTTTCGTACCGACCGAGGTTGCGAAGGTATTCGTGCGTGCTGGCCGCCGGCATCTCGTTGCCCTGCGGGTTACCTAGCGCGCCGTGGTGCATGTCCTGCGTGTGGGTGGCGAACTCTGCCAGGCCCGAGGCCTGCATCTCGCGGATCTGGTTCCAGTTCATGAAGAAGTCCCGCGGAACGATCTGCTTGTCCGACAGCTTGACCTTTGCACCGGGGGGGGCGTTGGTCCATTCCGTCACCAGGCCGAACACCGCCGGAAAGCGGAACAGCTTGAGCAGCGGGAAGACCTTCGTGTAGTGGCTTTCATAGCCGTCATCGAACGTCAGCAGGATCGGGCGCTTGGGCAGCGGCTTGCCGCCATGGCGCGCCGCGTCGATCTGCGCGAGCGTGACCGGGTGGTAGCCGTTGGCCTGGATCCAGCTGAACATATTCGTCAGCATCTTGGTGTCGACGGCAAACCCGTCGGGCAATGTCTCAAAGCTGGCACGCAGGTTGTCGCGAATGTCGTGAAAGCACAGCACGCGGAACGTCTTGCCGTCGTCCGGATCGGGCTTGGGCAGGAAGTCCACCTGAACGGCAGCGGCAGGCCGGACGGCGGCAAGAAAAGCCAACGTCAGGGCCAACGCCAGTCTCGGTGCCATCCAGGCGAAGAATCGTCGCGATGACGGTTGTCGGAGAGCTTGCATGGGCATCACAGCGGAATGTTGAGGTTCAGGTACAGGAACTTGCGGTTCTCAGGCTGGCCGTCATAGCGATGGCGGCCAAAGCCGATGCCGTAAGACACCTGCGTCTTGCGATTGATTTGCCACACGTGCTCCAGCCGCGCTTCGTACATCGGGCTGTTGCCGAACGACTGCTGGTTGTACATGCCGCCGGTCAGGTACACGCGCTGCGTGAACGACTTGTCGGCGTAGCGCCAGGGTGTCCACGACCAGATGGCCGTGGCCTGGCCGCTGTAGTCGCGCGATGGGCTGAAATAGTTCAGGCCCGTCATCGTGTTGCGGCTGGTATCGGCCCCGAACAGCACGCCGATGGTGTGCCGCGGCGAGGTGAACACCTGCTGGTAGAAGTTGGCTGCCACGCGCTGGCGCAGGTTGTCGTCGGTGTAGCGCGACACGCCGTACGTGAGCGAGGCGTAGCGCGTTTCGTCCCAGGTATAGCGCACGTTGCCGCTGACGGTCTTGCCGGTCACGCCCACCTGGTACGCCTTGTAGGGCACCTCCAGGTCATCGTTCGTGACCATGCCCGATACCTTCCAGTGGTCGCTCGGAATCCAGGTGGCATCCAGCGTGCCGCCGGTCTTGCCCACCGCGCCGACGGACTGGTGCACCTCGCCGTTAACCTCGACGCCGGTGTCGAACCACTGCAGGCCTGCGCCGTTGCGCACGCGGCTCTGCGATGCGCCGTCAAACTGCGCGCGGCCGGCAAAGTTATGGAAGAACAGGCGGTAGTGATCGGCAAACGGGCCGGTGTAGGCTTTGGTGTCGATACCGTATTCGTTGTTGGCGAACGCCGAATTGCCTTTGTCCGCCGTCGACTGGATGATGAGCTGCGGGCTCTGATAGACATCCAGATCCTTGCGCAGCGCACGCACGGAACCGTTCTCGGGAAAACGCTCGTCCAGCCCGTTGGCGACATCCTTGGCGGTCTTCAGATCGTCCACCGCCAGCGATGCACGGCCATAGCCGGCCACCACGCTCAAGTCATCCGGGTGCTCGGCCAGTGCGGTCTTGTACATCTCGCGCGAGCGATACGGCTCGGTCTGCACCATCGCGCCGTCGGCACGTGCGCTGACGAGCGATGCGGCAAACGGTGCTTCGTGACGCCACTTGTCCAGCTCGGCAATGCCCTGGTGCGTGCGGCCCGTCAGGATCAGGTACTGCGCTTCCAAGCGCTTGATGCGCGAGTAATCGGGATTGGGCGTACCGGCTTCCGGCGCCAGGCGCACGTATTCCGGGTTGTCGGCCTTCATCTTGTCGAGCAGCGCGCGGGCGTCTTCAAAGCGGCCCGTATCGAGCATGGCGTAGAAGAGGCCTTCCTGGACATCGCCCGTTTCGATCTCGCCCGGGCTCGCATCCTTGAGCGCTTGCGCGTACGCCGCGGCGGCCTTGTCCGGCGTATCGAGATACGCATAGGCATCCCCTGCGGCTACGCGTGTATAGGCGGGGACCTTGCCCGTCTGCGACATGGCTTCGTAGCGTTTGACGGCGTCTTTCATGCGCCCACGCGAAGCCAGTGCCACCACTTCATCCGCCACGATTTCCTGGCGAAATTCTGCGTTCTCGGGCGTATCGGGCACCTTCTTGAGCAGCGCCTCGATCTCGGCCACCGCCTGATCGATGATGACAAAGCGTTCCGGCCCGTTGATGACCTTCAACTGCTGACGCCCCCAGCGGATGCGCTGTGCGGCGGCGGCATGGTCAACGTGCCACGATTCGCTTTCCTTGAACCAGTCCGGATGCTGGCGCAGGTTTTCTTGCGCAAGCGTGGCCGCACCCTCGCGCGCCTCGCGCATGACCTCGTCGTGAAAGGCCTGGCGGTCGGTCGGCATCGGGCCGACGGGCGCGTTGTCGGGCGCATTGCCGGCGGCGTGGGTCGCCGCCGCATTGGCTGCTTCCGGCGACACCGGCAGCGGTTCGAGCGCGCCGGGCCCTTGAGCGCTCGGGCCCGAAGGCACGGCCGGCGCCTGTGCAGCCGTATCCGGTGCGGGGGCGCCTGGGGGCAGGATCACCGTGGGCGACGGCGGCGCAGGCGGAGGCGCTGCCTCAACAGCAGGCATCGGCGACGTGGCGGCCGGCGCAGTTGCCGCGGGCGATTTCATAACGGACGAATCTGCAGGCGGCACCGCCTGTTGCGCCACGAGCAGCGTGTTGGCCGGAGACGCCGGCACGTCATCACCGCCGGCGATGACGGTCGTGGATGCAAACGCGGCCGGGCCCTTGGCCGCGGCGTCGGTCAGCTGCGTATCGATCAAGCGGCGCGTGGCCGCGTTGGAAGCATCGTCGGTCGCGGCGTGCGCGATCATCGGCACCGTGCCGACCACCACAACGGTGGCAGCAGCAATCGCGCAGCGGCGGGGATGCCATGCCGCGGCCGCGCTGGTGCGCTCGGCCGGTAGGCTCCAAGAGATTGGCTCGTGGGTTGTCATTGTTGTCATGTCCAGTGAGCGGGACGTGCGGGCGCACGCCATCCGCAATTGCATGAAGGGCGGACCGGGCTGAGTCAGCCGAGGCGGGCCGTACCGTTAGCGGCGCGCACCGGGGCGCGCATTGGCTTGGCAGGCGTCACGCCACCGAAGGCACGCGTCATGGCAGCCCAGCGAGACTCGGCGCCCAGTTCAGCGCCCGATGCGGTCACCGATGCCGCGGTCCGCTCGGACGCCCCCGGCTGGGGGGATGAAGACGCCATCACCGCGTCTCGGGCCGGTGCAGTGGCCTGGAGCGGAGTCGGTGTGCGTGCAGCGGTTTGCACGAACACGTCTGCGTGTTGCGCATCGCCAGACACCTGGACCGATGTCTGCGCAGATGCAGCGCTGATCGTGGCGGCAGCCCCGCCTTGCAGTTCCAGTGGAATCCCCAGGCGCATGGCGGCATACACCGCTTCGCTCTTGTTGCGCACGTTCAGGCGTCGATACAGCGTGCACGCGTGCGTCTTGACGGTGGCTTCCGAAATGCCCAGCAAGCGGCCGACACCCTTGACGGAGTGACCTCGTGACAGCAGCACCAGCACTTCGTACTGTCGCAGCGAAACATTCAGCCGCTGCGCCGCTTCCGATGCATCCAGCGAGAGCATCGGCATGGCGGCATTGGCCGCACGCGGCATCAGCGCCGGATACGACTGGCCGCCGGCGAGTACCAGCCGCAGCGTGGCGAGCAAGACTTCCGGCGATTGCGACTTGGCGCAGTAGGCGTCCACCCCGCACGTCATGGCGACGTGCGCTTCTTCGGCAGACAGGCTGGCGGCCAGCAGCACCACACGGCTGGCCTCGCTGGCGTCGATAGCCTCGCGCAATTGGGCAGCGAATTCACCGGCGTTGATCGGGCCCTCGGCCTCGTCCATGCCGATGACGAGCAGATCGGCTCGCTCATCGAACGCGTGCAGTTCGCCAGGAATGCCCGCAGGCAATGCCGGGGCGACGACCTCCAGGCCGAGGGTGGGATGCGCGAGCAACTGCGCAAGTCCGGCTCGTAGCAACGGATGATTCTCCAGCAGGACTGCTTTCATGGTTTCCTCGTTTTCTTGTGAAGCGATTCCGGTCAGGCGCGCGCAGGCCAGCCGCTGCGGGCGAGCACGCATGTGACCGTCGAAACCCCGGGACCGTCCGAGAGAAGCGCCCTGCCACCGGCGGAGTGCCGGTTCTGGAGAAGCGAAGTGCGAATGCCGTGGGGACCGTGGGACCGTGAGGATCAAGCCGGTTCCGGATTCGCTTATTGGAAAAACATGTTCTGGATGTGGCGGAACTGCCTTGCACATCCAGAGTGACCGCACGACATAGAGCAAGCATCGGGCCACCTCCGTGCAGCGCAACATCTGCTTACACTTGCGGCACAAATGACGTCGTGCAGAAGGCGGGCGAAACCCGCAGTGGCAAAGGATCAGCGGGCAGCGGCCTCGATTGGTGCGATGCCGCAAATCCACTCTATTTCTGTAACGATTTAGTTACGAATTCGCGGTGTGTGGCGACAGACCCGATCATGCCATCGGTTGTCCACTGAACGTTTTTACAACCTGTTTTAAAACTTACCGAGCGGGCGCTGCAGGCGCCACATTGCCGGCATGCCCGGCAGCGGGTAGATGACCGATGCGCCCCTTCAGTGCCTATGGCGCATGGCAAAAAGGAACAGGCTGTCGATGGCGCCCACCATGAAGATCAGCCCCGCAGCCGCATGCAGCATCCAGGCGCCGTCGGCAAACGGCAGTTGGATGGACGTGTGAGGAATGACCGCCACCGCGCCCGCCGCTACCGACATGCGCAGCACCGGCACCCACCATGTGCGCTTGGCTGGCGGCGGATCGTCGCGATGGCGCGGCGCAGGATCAGGCGTCGAAGAAGACATGCGGCAGGGACGAGATGTGATGGCCATGCTGCATTGTTGAACACAACCGATCGAAGCGAAACACAAAACAGCGCCCTGCAATGCCCGCAATTCCCCTAACTGAAGCTGCCTAGGCTGGATGTGCAGCCAGGTGGGCAAGATTCTGCAGCATGTCCGTCGTCATTTCCGCCACACCGTATTCGGGCTTCCAGCCCCAGTCACGCCGGGCGACCGAGTCGTCGATGGAGTTCGGCCAGCTGGCCGCAATCGCCTGGCGGAAGTCCGGCGCATACGCCACCTCGAACGACGGACGATGCCGGCGGATCTCCGCTGCCAGCTGCTCCGGCGTAAAGCTCACGCCTGCCAGGTTGTAACTGCCGCGCTCGGTGATGCGCTCGGCCGGGGCCTCCATCAACTCGATGGTGGCGCGCACGGCATCGGGCATATACATCATGGGGAGCGCCTCGTCGTGATCAAGGAAGCACGTATAGCGCTCACCCTTCACGGCCGAATGGAAGATGTCGATGGCGTAGTCGGTCGTGCCGCCGCCCGGTGCGGTCTTGTACGAGATCAGGCCCGGATACCGCAGGCTGCGCACATCCACGCCGTGGTGCTCGAAGTACCAGCGGCACCAGCCCTCGCCCGCCAGCTTGGAAATGCCGTAGACGGTCTTGGGCTCCATGATCGTGCTCTGCGGGGTGTTGTCCGCAGGCGTGGTGGGCCCGAACGCGGCAATCGAGCTGGGCCAGAAGATACGCTCAAGCTGATGATTGCGCGCGGCTTCCAGCACGTTCAGCAGGCCATTCATATTGAGCGCCCAGCCCCATGTCGGCGATTGCTCTGCTGCAGCCGACAGCGCCGCCGCCAGGTGATAGATCTGCGTGATGCCGTGGCGCTCGATGATCTCGCGCAGCTGGCCGCGATCGGTCACATCCAGCGTTTCGTGGCGAATCTGCGGGTGGCGGCCACGGGGCACCATGTCGCTGGTCACGACGTTGCCCGTGCCGTAGCGCTCGGCCAGCGCGGCGGCCAGCTCCGTCCCCAATTGCCCGTTGGCGCCGATGATGAGGATGCGCGGCGCCGTTCCAATATTCGCGCTGGTACCCGTGCTCATCAGATGATCCCCAGTTCCTTGCCGGCGGTTTCAAACGCCTTGAGCGCCGCGTCGAGCTGTGCGCGCTCATGCACCGCGCTGATCTGCACGCGGATGCGCGCCTGCCCCTTGGGCACCACCGGATAAAAGAAGCCGACCACGTACACGCCCAGCTCAAGCAGACGTGTGGACAGCGCCTGCGCCTTCTGCGCGTCGTACACCATGATCGGCACGATCGGATGGTCGCCCGGCTTGATATCGAAACCCAGCTCGACGATCTTGCGGCGGAAATACAGCGCGCTGTCTTCCAGCTTGTCGCGCAGTGCGGTGTCGGCTTCCAGCAGGTCGAGCACCTTGATGGTCGCCCCGACAATGGACGGCGCCACCGTGTTCGAAAACAGATACGGCCGTGAACGCTGGCGCAGCAGTGCCACCACTTCCTTGCGCGCGCTCGTGAAGCCACCCGACGCGCCGCCCAGCCCCTTGCCCAGCGTGCCGGTAATGATGTCGATCTTGCCGAACACGCCGCGGTGCTCGTGCGAGCCGCGGCCGCGCTTGCCGAGAAAGCCCGTGGCATGGCATTCGTCAATGCCGAGCAGCGCGCCGAATTCGTCGCAGATGGCGCGGATCTCATCCAGCCGCGCGATGGTGCCGTCCATCGAAAACACGCCGTCGGTAAACACCAGCTTGAAGCGAGCGCCCGCCGCGTCGGCGGCCTGCAATTGAGCGCGCAGATCATCGAGATCGTTGTGCTTGTAGCGATAGCGCTGCGCCTTGCACAGGCGAATGCCGTCGATGATCGATGCGTGGTTCAGTTCGTCGCTGATGACGGCGTCTTCCGCGCCGAGCAACGTCTCGAACAACCCGCCATTGGCATCGAACGCCGAGCCGTAGAGGATCGTGTCTTCCGTGCCGAGAAACTTCGCCAGCCGCGCTTCCAGCGTCTTGTGCAGATCCTGCGTGCCGCAAATGAAGCGCACCGAGCTGAGGCCAAAGCCGTGCGTGTCGAGCGCCTCGTGCGCGGCCTTCAGCACCTCCGGGTGCGACGACAAGCCGAGGTAGTTGTTGGCGCAGAGGTTGATGACCTCCTTGCCGTCAGCCGTGCGGATCACAGCGCCCTGCGGCGAGGTGATGATGCGCTCGGTCTTGTAGAGACCGGCTTCCTCGATCGCCTCCAATTCGCGCCGGATGTGCGCGTAGAAGGCGTCGGTGGAAGCATTGGCTTGCGTTGTCCCCATGGTGCTGCTCCTGTAGACTGCGTTGATCGATAAATCGAACATGTTCGATATATCGAATAATTAGTTCAATTTACAAGATACCAACTGATGGCACAAGCCCCCGCCACCGATGTCCTCGCCGACGGCCCGCCCGCCGTTGGTGCCAAGCTGCAAGCGCTGCGCCAGGCCCGCAGGCTGTCGCTCGATGAACTGTCGCGGCGCGCAGGCGTGTCCAAATCCATGCTCTCGCAGGTCGAGCGCAATCTGGCCAACCCGACCGTCGCGGTGCTGTGGCGCCTGGCCACCGCGCTCGGTGTCGGGCTGGCGGATTTCCTCTCGCCTGAAGGCGCGGCCGATGCGGCGCCCGCAGTAACGGTCATCCCCGCTCACTCCATCCCAGTCATCAAAAGCCCGGATGGCAAGTGCGAATTGAAGATTCTTGGCCCCGTCGACCTGGCGGCGCGCTTTGAATGGTATGAACTGGCGATCCAGCCCGGCGGCGTGCTCGCGTCAGAGCCGCACGAACTGGGCTCGAAGGAGCACATCTCGGTGCTCAGCGGCACGGTAACCGTGCAATCCGGCCCGAGTGAGAAGAAGGTGCGGCACGGAGAATCGGCGCGCTACCCGGGGGATGTGCAGCACGCCATCTCAAACGCCGGCAAGACGGTGGCGACGGCGTTACTGGTGGTGGAATACGCGCAATAGCCGCTGCAGATTGACGCTGCCTAGGCGGCCTGCAGTTGAGGCGCTCGCCACACGCGCGGCAGCAGCACCCCGAGCATCAGCCCGCGCAGCGCCATAAACCCCAGCATCGACAACCACAGCCCGTGGTTGCCCCACAGCGGCTGCAGCGTGACAGACAAGCCCCAGAACGCGGCAGCCGCCACGGCCATCGTCACCAGCAGTTCACGTGTGCGCGTCGCGCCGATGAACACGCCGTCAAACTGGAAGCCCCATACCGACACGACGGGCAGCAGCGCCGCCCACACCAGATAGTGACGTGCGGCTTCACGCACGGCACGCTGATCGGTCAGCACGCCGATGATGCCGGCACCCGCCAGCGCGTACACGGCCGCAAAGAGCCCAGCGCCGAGCACCGACCAGAACGTTGACACGCGAACCGCCATGCGCAGCGCGGCGCGGTCCCGGGCGCCCATGGCGGCGCCCACCAGCGCTTCGGCGGCGTGCGCGAAACCGTCCAGCCCGTAGGCCATGAAGGTCAGGAAGTTGAGCAGTAGTGCGTTGGCCGCCAGCACCACATCGCCCTGCTTCGCGCCCGCGTGGGCAAACCAGCCGAAGGCGGCCAGCAGGCACAGCGTGCGCAGGAAGATGTCGGTGTTCAAGCCCATCAGCCGGCGCCAGGCGTCGCGGGCGAGCAGTTCGGCGCGCGTGAGCGGCGGCAAGCCCACGGGCCGTTGCAGCCAGAGCAGCAGCATGCCGAGCCCAAATCCGGCAATGTCAGCCAGCGCCGTTGCCGCGCCGATACCTCCCACGCCCATGCCGGCTCCCAGCACCAAGGTCAGCACTGCCACCATGTTCACGGTGTTGATGAAAACCTGGAGCAGCAAAGCGCGCCGCACCTGCTGGCGCCCAAGCAGCGTGCCGAGCACCACGTAGTTGGCCAGCGCAAACGGCGCCGACCAGATGCGCGTGTGGCAATACACCTCGGCCATGCGGGTGACGGATTCGCTCGCACCGAGCAGCGCCAGCGTGATGCGGATCGCCGGCACCTGCAGCACCAGCAATGTCGCTCCAATGGCAAATGCCAGCAGCAGCGCGCGCACCACACTCGCGCGCAATGCTTGCGTGTCGCCCGCGCCGTGCGCCTGCGACACCAGCCCCGTGGTGCCCATGCGCAGGAAGCCAAACCCCCAGAACACGAAGTTGAAGAAGACCCCGCCCAGCGCCACGCCGCCAATGTATTCCGGGCCCGGCAGATGCCCAGCCACGGCGGTATCCACCGCCGAGAGGATCGGCTGCGTCAGGTTGGCCAGCACGATGGGAAATGCCAGCGTCAGCACGCGCCGGTGCCACTGCGCAGGTGACGCAGGTGCAACCGAAGTGGCGAAAGAGGACTCCATGGGGAGAAAAAACTGCGAGGAACGATGAAAAAGGCGGTGCAACCGCTCACGATTTCGCTATCATTGCGCCCCATTGCGGGCTCCGGAATCGGGCGGCAAGTGCGGCACCCCGCACAACGTCGCCGACGACTATACGCGAATCCCCCCGGAAGGCAGACACCGTGTTTTGCCTTTCATCGCGGCCGGACGGGTGCGGTTGATGCTACGCATCATCCGGCACACGCATGTCCTAGGCTGGTGACACCCACCACATGGGACGGCGGGCGACGCCCAAACAGCGTCGCCTCGGTAGAACTAAGCGGACTGGTAAGCAACCGCGATGCCCTGTCGAACTTCCGACTCGCCGGGGCGGAGACTCCTCTTGGAAAAAAACGTACAACGCAATCTCGGCGCCTGGGCATTGATGCTGACCGGGCTGGGCTCGATCATCGGCTCCGGCTGGCTGTTCGGCGCCGGCCACGCTGCAAAGGTGGCGGGCCCCGCTGCCATCTTCACCTGGATCATCGGCGCCGTCGTCATCCTGGCCATTGCCCTGACGTATTCCGAACTGGGCGCGATGTTCCCGGAATCCGGCGGCATGGTGCGCTATGCGCGCTACTCGCACGGGTCGCTGGTGGGCTTCGTGGCGGCCTGGGCCAACTGGATCGCCATCGTCACCGTCATCCCCATCGAGGCTGAGGCATCCATCCAATACATGAGCAGTTGGCCGTGGCCCTGGGCGCAGTCGCTGTTCCAGCACGGTGAGCTGACGCCGCCGGGGCTGGTCCTGTCGGCGGTGCTCGTCGTCGTGTACTTCCTGCTGAACTACTGGGGCGTGAAGGTGTTTGCCAAGGCGAACAACGCCATCACGATCTTCAAGTTCATCATTCCGGCCGCAACGGCGGTGGCGCTGGTTGCAGCGGGCTTTCACCCGGGCAACTTTGGTGGCAGCTCGGCCGCGAATGTGGCAGGACAGGGCTTTGCCCCGTACGGCTGGTCTGCAGTGCTGACCGCCATTGCCACCAGCGGCATCGTGTTTGCATTCAACGGCTTCCAGAGCCCGATCAACCTGGCGGGCGAGGCACGCAACCCAGGCCGCAACGTGCCTATCGCGGTGATTGGTTCGATCCTGCTGGCTGCGGTGATCTACGTGGCGCTGCAGGTGGCCTTCCTGGGTGCGGTGCCGCCCGAGTCGCTTGTCAATGGCTGGCATGGCATTGATTACCACTCGCCGTTCGCCCAACTGGCGATTGCGCTGAACCTGAACTGGCTGGCCATCGTGCTGTACATCGATGCGTTCGTCAGCCCGTCGGGCACCGGCAGCACGTACATGGCCACCACCACGCGCATGATCTACGCGATGGAGCGCAACAACACCATGCCCGCCATCTTCGGCCGCGTGCACCCGTTGTTTGGCGTGTCGCGTCCGGCCATGTGGTTCAACCTGGCGGTGTCGTTCATCTTCCTGTTCTTCTTCCGTGGCTGGGGCGCGCTGGCTGCCGTCATCTCGGTGGCCACCGTCATCTCGTACCTGACTGGCCCGATCAGCGTGATGTCGCTGCGCCGCACGTCGCCGCAACTGCATCGCCCGCTGCGTCTGCCGGGGCTCTCGCTCATCGCGCCGTTCGCGTTTGTGTGCGCGTCGCTCATCCTGTATTGGGCCAAGTGGCCGCTGACGGGCGAGATCATCGTGCTGATGCTGGTGGCTCTGCCCGTGTACTTCTACTACCAGGCCAAGGCCGGCTGGCCCGACTTCAAGACGGAACTCAAGGGCGCGTGGTGGATGATCGCCTACCTGCCGACCATCGCTGCGCTGTCGTACTGCGGCAGCACGGAGTTTGGCGGCCACGGCTACATCCCCTACGGCTGGGACATGGGCATCGTGGCGGTGCTCTCGCTGTTCTTCTACCACTGGGGCGTGGCCAGCGGCTGGCACACGCGCTATCTGGATGAGGTCGAACACGTACATGACGACGTGCCAGCGCACGACACCAAGCGTGCGCCGCGCGCCGTGCCGCAACGCGCCTGACACCGCTGTTGTTCGCAAAAAAAAACGCCCGACCGGTTCTGCCGGCGGGCGTTTTTTTTTGCCTGCGCGCTGCCGGGATCTGCTCAGCTGTGTGCGCTAGACTGCGCCGCAACCCACCGGACTTTGCGTACAACCCAACGCCATTTCATTTGCCCATGACTCGACTCCTCGGCCTGCTCCTGATCGCGCTGTCCCTGAGCGCTTGCAGCAAGAAAGAAGAATCCGGCCCCAGCGGCGGCCTATCGCCCGCGATGACGGCTGCCGCGCCGGCGCCCGCCGAAAGCGCCAAGATGGCCGATCGCGCCGAGCAGCGCTTTCTCGCCTACGAGCACCGCGTCTCATTGGAAGTCGACGCGCCGCAGCTCGAGCGCCTGTACCGCGAGCTGCAGGACACCTGCGTGAATGAGGCCACATGGCACTGCACGGTCATGGACGCCAGCATCCAGCTCGAGCGCGACCAGCACGGCGGCACCGCCCATCTGAACCTGCGCGCCAGCCCCGAGGGGGTCCGAGCCATGCGCAAACGCCTGACCGATAGCGGTGGCGTTGTCAGCCAGGGCACCCACGTGGACGACCTCGGCCAGCCGATTGCCGAAGTCGGCAAGCGCCTGGAGATGCTGAAGAATTACCGTGCAAGCCTGCTCGACCTGCAGCGCAAGGCGACCAAGGTGGAAGACCTGATCCTGATCGCAGAAAAGCTCGCGGAAACGCAATCGGAACTGGAGGCCGCCACTGGCCAGAACACGCACCTCATGGACCGCGTCAACCGCGAGGTGCTGTCGATCGACCTGAGCACGCGGCAGACGGCAGCGCGCAGCCTTTGGGCGCCCATCGGCAATGCCTTGCGCGAGTTCCTGCCCTCACTGGTGCGCGCCAGTGCGAGCGTGATTGAAGCGGTGGCCTATCTGTTGCCCTGGGGGATCGTGCTGTCGGTATTGGTGGCACTGTTCATCAAGCTGCGGCGCAAATGGCGCCAGCGCAAGACAGCCCAATGAGCCATCGCGCGGAGCGCTAGACCGTGGCCGGCTGACGTTGCGACTCAGCCGCCACCACGGGCGCACCTTGCACACGCTCCACCGCCTCGAACAGGGCGCGGATGTTTGCCGCGCCAAATCCGCGTGCGCCCTGACGCTCGATCAGTTCGAAAAAGAACACTGGCTCGGCCGTTCGGGACGGCGCCAGAAATGACTGCAACAAGAGACCATCGGCATCGCGGTCGGCCATGATGCCAAGCGCCAAGGCAGCGTCGCGCGGGACCGGGCAGTGCCCGATCCGCGCCAGCATGGCGTCGAACACTTCAGGCATGGAGCCCGCAAAGTTCACCTCGTGGCGTTTGAGCGCAAGGCTATGCGCCAACAATGCGGGCACACGCAGCGCCAGGTGCTGAATGCCCGCGCCGCCGTGCACGTCGACAAAGCGGTGCAGTTGCGTCGTCTGGCTGGTCGGTGTGGGCGCAGAGAGCACGAGCTTCACGCTGCCGCTGGCGTTCTGCAGTACCGTGTTGATCATGCCGAGACTGCGCGTCTGGATGTGCTCGGTTTGCGTGACATGCAGGCCAAAGCCCGCTTCGTAACGCGCAACCGTTGCGCCCATGGTTCCGCAAGGCAGGCACAGCGCGAGGTGGTCAAGCCCCTGCCTTCCATCGAAGGCGGCATCGCGGGCGACAGGGTCGCGCTCGACAAACGTGTGCGTGACATGGCCGATACCGCCCACGCGTGCCATGCGCACAGGGCGCTCCCCATGCGGCGTGGGCAGAACGCCCCAGTGCGGCGGTGCCAGATCGGCCGCGCCGGCACGCACTGCCCGGCGATGCGCGACATCAACGTCATCGACCCCGAACATCACATCATTGACGACGATTTCGTCGGCACGCGGCGCAGCGGCGCGACCTGGCTCGACCCGCAACCATGCATCGCCGCCCACCCGCCTCACACCGCTTGCGGGGGCCTGCAGCGTGCGCAGGAAATCGCCGGACCAGCTCGGCCCGCTGACCGATACCGATGCCACTGACGCTAGTGTCATGACCGTCTCCTGACGCCGCGCAGGCGTCGTCTTGGGTGATGGGTGATGAGTGATGGATGAAAACGGTTGGGGAAACCGTCCGCCGCTTCAGTATCGGAACGCGATCGCACCCGACAACTACGGGCCGGCGTATGCCAATGCGCCCGGTGGTGCCTGCAGGCACGGCTTCTCGGGGACACGCGTGGCGCGCGGCGGCAGGAACGCATCCGTCACCGCGGCCGACCATGCATGCGGCCGGTGGACGATGCCGTGCCGGGCCAGCCACGCGGCGTAGCCCGACATGAGCGACGCATCGTGCCGGCCCCAAACGCCATCACTCAGCCACGTGGTCGACACCGCGCGCAACGATCGGGCAAGCGTGGTTCGCGGGAAATACGGGATCACGCGCTCGAACAGCGGCAGCGCACTGGCCGGATCTGCATGGGCTGCGGCAAACCCGCGCGAGGCGGCGGTCAGCAAACCGCTGACCACGCCTGCATTCCGCTCCAGCCAGCGCGCATCCGCAGCCAGCAGGTAGCTGTGATACGACGGTGCGCCGATCTCATCGATCGGCCAGACCTGGCGCTGCGCATCGGGCAAGGTGGAAGGCATCACGCCCTCCCACGCCCAGTAGCTGCCGAAGCTCGCATCGGCCGCGCCATCACGCAGTTCATCGAACGTCAGCTCGCGCACACCGGCGTCGACCAGTTTCACGGCATCGGGGTCGCCGCCATCTGCGCGAACGATGTCGGCCAGCAAGGCGCGCGCACGCACCGTGGGGTTGAGCGCCACACGGCGCCCACACAGATCGCGCGGGCGGGTGATGCCGCGCCCGCTCACCGAATGGATGGCTTCCAGGCTGCGCTGGTTGACGGCGGCCACACCGCAGACCGACTCGCCTGTCTCAAAACGGGCCAGCACACGCCGGGTCGGGCACACACCCAGATGCACATCGCCGCGCATGACGTGATCGAGCGTGTCGCCTCGGGCGTCGTCACGCACGACGATTTCCACGTCCAGCCCTGCACGCGCAAACCAGCCCTTGGCACGCGCGAGGTAAAACCCGGCAGCATTCGTCCACGGGTGAAAGTACTCAAGCATGAGGCGAACGTGCTGCATGGTGCGAACGGCCGATGGCCAAGTGGACAACGGCCCCAAGTGTGCGAGCCATGACCGCCACCGCGTACTACGTGGATTGTGCAAAAGGCGCGCGCGTCCTACGAAGCCATCACGGAAACTCGATGGAACCCCGTTGCCCAAGCAGTGCCGCAGTGGGCGCGCGAGCAGTAAGCCGGCTCTGCCGCAAGAGCTGGAAGTGCCGTGCTAGTCCGAAGCGGCCTTGATGAAATCGATGAACGCCCTGAGCGGCGCCGGAACAAGGCGCCGCCCCGGATAGTAGAGATACGGCCCCGGGAACGGCCGCCACCAATCCTCGAGTACGGGTTCGAGCGCACCGCTCGCCAGGTGGGGACGCAGCCAGTCTTCATAGAGATGGACAACGCCCACGCCGGCCAAGGCCGCGTCCACGACAAGATCGGTCGCGCCGCCAATGCGAACGAGCAGCGGACCCGACGGCTCTACCCGAACCACTTCACCATCGCGCTCGTATTCCCACGGCGGCATCGCACCGCTTGCGAACTTGCCGCGCAGGCAAGCGTGGTCGAGCAGGTCGCGCGGATGCGCAGGCCGGCCGTGTCGATCGAGATAGCTGGGCGCCGCTGCCGTTGCGAACCGCTGGGACCGAGGCCCGATCGGGACGGCGATCATGTCCTGTTCGAGCCGCTCGTCATAACGGATGCCTGCGTCGAACCCCGCAGCCAGGATGTCGACAAAGCTCTCTTCGGCCACGACCTCCAGCTGTATCTCGGGATAGGCGTCGAGAAAGCGGGGGATGATGGCAGGCAGCACCAGCCGCGCGGCGCTCATCGGCACATTGAGCTTGAGCGTGCCGGCGGGTCTTTCGCGAAAGCTGTTGACGACATCAAGCGCGGCTTCCACCTCGCTCAATGCGGGTCGCAGACGGCTCAGCAGACGCTGCCCCGCTTCAGTGGGTGAGACGCTGCGCGTCGTACGGTTCAACAGGCGCACACCGAGCTGCGTCTCCAACCGCCGCACCGCCTCGCTGAGCCCGGATGCGCTCGCGCCCATCAGCCTTGCACCTTCGCGGAAGCCCTTGGCCTGCGCCACCGCCACGAGGGCATTCAGATCACCCAGATCGACTTTCATTGTTCGCCCTTTCGTACAACCCGTGCGGATTATGTCCACTTATCGCGCACCGCGCTTGCGCCTACTCTGCCGTCATGCCCTTTTTCTTCGTCGATCTTCGACACAGGAGTGTGACCATGTCTCTCATCGTTCAGTCCGGCACGTTTTCCATCGGCGGCCACCAGGTGCACCGTCTCGGCTATGGCGCCATGCAGCTCGCCGGCCCGGGCGTCTTCGGCCCGCCCAAGAATCGCGACGCGGCGCTTGCCGTATTGCGCGAGGCCGTGTCCTCGGGCGTCAACCATATCGACACAAGCGATTTCTACGGCCCGCACATCACGAATCAGTTGATTCGCGAAGCGTTGCATCCGTATCGCGACGACCTGCTCATCGTCACCAAGATCGGTGCCCGGCGTGATGCGAAGGGCGCGTGGCTGCCGGCGTTTTCTGCGCAGGCGCTGACCGAAGCGGTGCACGACAACCTGCGCAACCTCGGCGTGGATGTGCTGGAGGTGGTGAACCTGCGGATCATGTTCGACACGCACGGCCCCGCCGAAGGATCGATCGAGGCGCCCCTCACGGTCCTGGCCGAACTGCAACGTCAGGGGATGGTGCGGCATATCGGGCTGAGCAACGTCACGGCCAACCAGATCGCAGAAGGACGGCGGATCTGCGAGATCGTCTGCGTGCAGAACCACTACAACCTCGCCCACAGAAACGACGACAGGCTGATCGACGCGCTTGCCCGCGACGGCATTGCGTATGTCCCGTATTTCCCGCTGGGCGGGTTCAGCCCGCTGCAGTCGTCCACGCTCAACGATGTCGCAGCGCGGCTTGGCGCAACACCAATGCAGACCGCACTCGCGTGGCTGCTGCACCGGTCGCCGAACATCCTGGTGATCCCGGGCACTTCGTCGGTCGCCCACCTGCGCGAGAACCTGGGCGCGGCGGCGATGACGTTGCCGGAAGATGCGATGCGCGAACTCGACGCCGTTGCACATGCCTCGCCCCAGGCGGCGTGATTCTGCGCATGGCGGCACCGCGCAATGTCAGCAGGACCTCGTCGATTTGGCTCAGAGGCTGCACTATCATTGCCGACGACCTGACTGCGCGGGACCATCATGGAGCTTCGGCATCTTCGGTATTTCATCGCTGTAGCCGAGCTGCGCAGCGTGCGGGCCGCTTCGGAGCAGTTGCACGTCACGCAGCCGGCCATCTCGCGCCAGATCCAGGACCTTGAAGACGCCATCGGCGCAGCGCTGTTCGAACGCACCCCACGCGGCCTGAAGCTGACGGCGGCAGGCACTGCATACCTTGATGAAGCGCGCGACATCCTCACGCGCGTCGATGCGGCAAACCGTCTGGCACGGCGCATTGCAGATGGCGTGCATGGCCAACTGCGGCTCGGCTTTGTCGAGAACGCCGCGTGGATCGGCATCGTCTCGCAGGCATTCAGCGCCTTCCAGCAGACCGCGCCCGACGTCGCGCTCGAACTGACGCCGATGAATACGCCGGAGCAATTTGAGGCGATTGCAGCGGGTCAGCTCGACGGCGGCTTCTGTTACCGCCTCGGCACGTTGCCGCAGGGCATCGCCGGCGTGCCCGTGCTGGAACAGAACGTCGTGCTGGCGGTGCCGCAGTCGTGGTCTCTTGGCAGCGAGGACGCGGTCCTCGCCAGCGAGCTTGCGGGCAGGCCATTCATCGCGTTTCCGCGCCGCATTTATCCCGCCTACTACGACCGGCTCCTGTCAGCCTGTGCCGAACGCGGACTCACGCTCGATATCCGCCAGGAAGCATCGACGGAAACCGCCATCTTGTCGCTCGTATCTGCCGGCATGGGTGCGGCCATCGTCAACGCCGCCAATCGTCATCGGCCACCCGCCCGCGTGCGCTTTGTCGAACTGCGCGATCTGTCGGTGCCGCTGCCGCTGGAATTCTGTTTCCTTTCGGCGCACACCAACGCGGCACTCCTGCGTTTTATCGCGCAGTTGCAGTAGACCCCCGGCGCGTTCCAAGAGCGATGCCTGCAAGGCATCGGCCGCCGCAGAAATCGGCATTGGCCGCGCTTTCCGGCGTCGGCGATAGTGAAGACACCTCGTCTTCACGCTTGCCGCCATGACAAATTCTGCCTCCCTCATCGCTACCGACATCGACTTCGAACGCGTCGGTTTCCAGACCGGAACGCTGCGCCTGCCGTGGTCACATGACCGCTCCGCCTACGGGCATATTCCGATCCCCATTGCGGTGTGCAATGCCGGCGCAGGGACCGGCCCGACCGTGCTGCTGACCGGCGGAAATCATGGAGACGAATACGAAGGCCCCGTCGCCCTGATGAAGCTGCTCCAGCAGCTGCCGTCGATGGCGATGCGCGGCCGTCTGATCGTGATTCCGGGCCTGAACTTCCCGGCCTTCATCAACGGCTCGCGCACCTCCCCGATCGACCGGGGCAACCTGAACCGTATGTTCCCGGGTGCGCGCAACGGGCAGCCGACCGAAATGATTGCGCACTATGTCGAGACCGAACTGCTGCCGCGTGCAGATATCGTGATCGACCTTCATGCCGGCGGTGCATCGTTCGATCACTTGCCCACGCTGCTGGCGTCCCCGCCGGCGCACGGTGAACAACGCGCGCTTTATCTGGAACTGGTGCGCGACTTTGGCGCACCGCACACCATGATCATGGATCTGCTTGGCGAAGACCGGACCTTCGCCGCTGCCGCTGAACGCCACGGCACGTTGTTCTTCTGCGGAGAGTTTGGCGGCCATGCCGGCTGCGACGCCGGCAACCTCGCGATCGTCGAAACCGGCCTGCAGCGCGTGCTCCATCGGCTTGGCGTGATGCCGGAACCGGCAGTGTCAGCGCCGAAGCAGACACGCTTCCTGCGCGTGGAAGGCGCGCGCCATTACGTGTACGCACCGCGTGCCGGTGTGTTCGAACCGACCTTCGCGCTGGGCGACCAGGTTCGCGCCGGGCAATTGGCAGGCCGCCTCTTCGACCCGCACCGCCCCTGGGCGGCGCCCGAGGACATCGCGTTCCGCGGCGACGGCACGGTCATGTGCATGCGCACGTTTGCACGCGTCGAACCGGGCGACTGCATCGCACTGCTCGCTACGGAAGCCAGTCTCGACTGAGCTGGCTGCCATTCGATTCACATCACGACATAACAAGACAAGACGGAGACCCATCATGCCCAGCCAAACCCTTTCAACAGAGCCGCCGGAGGACGCTGCGCCGCGCAGCATTGCTGGCAATGTCGGCCACCCCGCCTACATCGTCCTGCTGTTCTTCGTGTGCTTTGCGTTCTCGTACCTCGATCGGCAGGTCGTCAGCATTCTCGTGCAGCCGATCAAGCAATCGCTCTCTCTGACCGATACGCAGATCGGCCTGCTGCAAGGCTTTTCGTTCACCATGTGCTACGCCACGGCGGGCGTCTTCGTCGCCCGGCTCGTCGACCGGTCCAATCGCGTCAAGCTGATCGCCGCATGCATTGCCATCTGGGCCATCTCGACCACCGCGTGCGGTTTCGCGACGAATTTTCCGGAGCTGCTGGTCGCGCGTGCGGGCACTGCCATTGCCGAAGCGGCGTTAAGCCCCGCTGCGCTATCGATCTTCAGCGACATCTTTGCGCCGCGCCGGGTCGCACGTGCTAGCAGCATCTTCATGCTTGGGCCGTACGTGGGCGGCGGCCTGGCGTTGTTCGGTGGCGGCATGCTGCTCTCAGCGGCAGCAGCCGGTGGCGGAAATGCATGGCTTGCCGCGCACGACATCGCACCGTGGCAAGCGGTGTTCATTGCGGTCGGCCTGCCCGGGCTGGGGCTGGCCGCGCTGGTTGCGCTGACCGTGCGCGAGCCGCAGCGGCGTGAAGTGCTGGCCCACACTGCGCGCGCAGAAGACGAAGTGCCATCGCTCAGGGACGTGCTGAACGAGTTGTTCGTTCGTAACCGCTTCTGCCTCGCGTACTTTGCTGCGTACGTTGCGCTCATCACGCTGTTCTATTCGCACGCCGCATGGTTTCCGACACTGCTAATGCGCCGGTTTCATCTCGCGCCGAATGTGGTCGGTCAGATGGCGGCGCCCGCTTACATGATCGGTGGCATGCTGGGGGTCGCCTGCGCCGGCATGCTGGCCACGCGCGTCACCGACGAGACAGCGTTGCGGCGCGTACTGGGCTTTTCGGCATGCGCTGTTGCCGCGTTGGTGCCCGAAGCCATTGCGATGCCGCTCGTCAGCAACAGCGGCGTGGCGGTGCTGCTCTACGGCACGTGCGCGTTCGCGGCCAGCATTGCGATGGGCCTGGCGCCCGTGCCGCTACAGATTGCCATGCCCAACCGCATGCGCGGCCGATCGCTTGCCTTGCTGGTGTTCATGACCAACGCCATCAGCGGGGGGGTCGGTCCGCTGTCGGTCGGTTACCTGAATGAGCGCCTGGGGCAAACTGGCAGCAGCCTGGGAATGGCACTTGCGGTGGTCGGCGGCGTGTCTGCGCTTGCCAGCGCGGTGCTTTACACGATCGCCACACGGCGGGTGCCGGCCGCCAACACTCGCTGATTTTCGGAGAACCGTCATGCTGGTGACATCCGCTTCCCCCATCCATCACGTTGGTGCCGCCACCATCACGCGCGTCGACGAGACCGATTTTGCGCTGCCACCGGAACGCCTGTTCCCGCTCTGGAATGAAGACGCGGGCCGCGCGATCGAAGAGCGCTTTGGCACCGAAAGCCTGGATTTGACCAACCGCCGGGTACCGCTGAAAACCCATCTGTGGGTCGTGCAGTCCGACGGGCTCACCATCGTGGTCGATACCGGCATCGGCAACGGCAAATCGCGCCCCTTCAACGCGTTGTTCGATCAGCTCGACAATCCCGTGCTCGAGCGGTTTGCGGCTGCGGGGTTTCGGCCGGAACAGGTCGACTACGTCCTGCTGACGCACCTGCATGTCGACCATGTCGGCTGGAACACGCATTGGCAGGACGGGCGATGGGTGCCCGTCTTTCCCAACGCGACCTATGTGTTCGGCCAGCGCGAGCAGGACTTCTTCGCGATGCCGGAAGGCGAGCCGCGGCGGATGGTGTTTGAAGACAGTGTGCTGCCGCTGATTGAAGCCGGGCAGGCCCGCGCGGTGCGCGACGCGGGCGAAGAGATTCTTGACGGCATCCGCTTCGTGCCCACGTTCGGGCACAGCTTCGGCCATATGGCGATCGAGGTGCGATCGCGCGGCGAAACGGCGCTCTTCTCCGGCGACGTCATGCACAGCGCGATCCAGGTGTACCGGCCAGAATGGAACTCCGTGTTCTGCCTGGATCAGGCACAGGCGCGTGAGTCGCGGCGAAGGCTCTTGGACCGGGCGGCTGAAACCAATGCGACGGTCTTCGCCGCCCATTTTCCGGAAACGTCCGCGGGCAAGGTGCAGCGTGCAGGAAACGGTTTCGAATGGCGTTACGTGCGTGGGCAGGGGTAGCGCCACAAGCGTGCCCGCCACGGGCTTGTGGAAGCAGCGCTGGCGATGTGCCGCCAACAAACCGGCGCAGCCTGACGGACCCTCAGCCCGGCTGAGACTGCAAAGCAAGCGCGGCCGCCGCGGCGCGCGTTTCCACACCAAGCTTCTCGAAGATGTGCTCGAGGTGCTTGTTGACCGTACGCGGGCGCATACCGAGGATGTCGCCGATGTCGCGATTGGTCTTGCCGCGTGAAATCCACAGCAGCACCTCCGCCTCGCGCGCGGTCAGACGAAACCTTGCGCAGAGGCGATCGCTCACCTTGCGGTCGTCGTGCTCTTCCAGCTGGATGACCCACGCGCTGTGCGGCGCGGGCCCAGCCAACCTTGCCACCAGCCGCACGCCCTCGCCGTCTTCCGCCATCCGGCCGGCCTCAGGCGCGCCAACGGGCCCCACGCTCTGCGCCAGCCACTGCTGCAATACCGAGGGCAGCCGCTGCATGTCGCCGTGGTCCGGATAAAAGCGTGCAAACAACGGGGCGACCCGCGAACTGCGCCAGTGGATCGCGCCGTGCACATCGGCCACCAGCGCCGCACGCCCGCCCAGGCCAACGATTTCGTCTGCCTGCCGGTGCGCACGGGCGCGTTCCAGATGCGCGGCAACGCGCGCAAGCACCTCTTCCGGGCGGATCGGCTTGGTGATGTAGTCGATCCCGCCGGCACGGAAGCCGCGCACAACATGCTCGCTCTCCGTCAGTCCCGTCATGAAGATCACGGGAATCTGCGCGTGGCGCGCATTGGCCTTGATGTGCTCGCAGGTCTCGAAGCCGCTGATGCCGGGCATGACGGCGTCCAGCAGGATGATGTCGGGGGTCAGACGCTCCATGCGATCCAGCGCGCTAGGGCCGTCCAGCGCCACCAGGACGGTGTAGCCGACCGCGTCGAGCGCATCGGACAGCAGCGCCAGATTGTCCGGCGTATCGTCAACGATAAGCACGACGCCGGAGCCCGCAGCGGCCGCACCGATCGCCTGCGAGGCCGATGGCATATGCAGCGCCGCAGCGCCGCCATGGTCAATCCACGCTGTGTTCATCTGAAGGGGCTCCTTTGAGCAACATATCCAGTTCCGTCAATCGGAATCGCCGCGCGGCCGAACGCACAGGTTGCAGCACGCCGGCAAGATCAGGATCGCGATGTTCGGCTTCATCCAGCAATTCGATGAGCCCGCGGATGTAGCCGATCTCGAGCAGCGGCCGCAACTGTGCGACCAGCTCTGCCGGCAGCGGCGCATGCGAGCGTGCTGGCGGCGGCGCTTCCTCAGCCGCTTCGCTGTCGACGATCCATTCGAGGTTGAGCAGCTCGCCCACTTTGTCGAGCAGATGCGGCAGGTGGACAGGCTTGGCAAGGTAGTCGTCGCAGCCGGCGGCGGCACCGCGTGCGCGGTCACCGGCAAACGCATTGGCCGACAACACCAGGATCGGCGCCACACTGAGTGCCTGCTTGCGGATCAGCCGGCTGGCCTCGAAGCCGTCCATCGATGGCATCGAGACATCCATCACGATCAGGTCGACCTGCAATGTGCCGAGCTGGCGCATCGCCTCGGGCCCGCTGGCGGCTTCGACGAGCGTGAAACCCAGCGGCGCGAGCGCGCCCACCACGATACGGCGCTGCTCGCGTTGGTCATCCACCACCAGCACGGTCCGCCGCGCACCGCGATAGCCGCTGACATGGCGGATGCGGTCGACCGCGCGGGGCTCGCGCACCTCCGGCAGGAACAACCGCACGGTAAAGCGCGTGCCCTCGCCGGGCACACTGTCCACGCTCAGCTGGCCGCCCATCAGCGTGGTGAGCATGCGGCAGATGGTCAAGCCGAGGCCGGCGCCGTTGTCCTGTGCGTGCGCTGCGGCGCCCCGTTCGAACGGCAGGAAGATGCGTTCCAGTTCGTCCGACGCAATGCCGATGCCGGTATCGAGAATCTCGAACGTGGCAATCTCACGTGCGTAGGCCACGCGCAGCGACACCGTACCGCTGTCCGTAAAGCGCACCGCGTTGCCCAGCAGATTGATCAGGATCTGGCGCACACGCTTCTCGTCCATGCGCACCGCGTCGGGAATGCGGCCCATATGCTCCATGCGGAAGGCCAGTCCTTTTTCCGAGGCATGCGGTTCCATCATCGCTTCGATCTGCGTCAGGAACGCAGGAAACGCCACCTGGCTCACGTCGAGTTGCAGCTTGCCGGCCTCGATGCGCGCAACGTCCAGCAGCCCGTCGACCAGGGCCAAGAGGTGCTCGCCACTGCGGAAGATGGTGGCAAGGCCCTCGCGGCGCGCAGGTGGAATCGACGCATCGCGCATCAGCAGTTGCGCATAGCCGAGGATGCTGTTGAGCGGCGTGCGCAGTTCATGGCTCAAGCCCGTCACGTAGCGGCTCTTGGCCCGGTTGGCAGACTCGGCGGCTTGCTTGGCCTGCTGCAGCATGGCGTCGGTCTTGCGGTGCGCTTCGATCTCGCGCATCAGCAGCATGGTCTGGCGGTTGGACTCTTCCTGCGCGACCTTGCGGCTTTCCTTGGCCAGCACCAGCCACCAGGCGCCCACGCAGCCGACCAGCGCCAGCGCGAAAAACGCCTTGATGTAACCGCGCGCCAGCAATTGCAACGGCGATTGGTCCGCGCTCAGGGTGACGGCGGTCTGGTAGTAGATCAGCGTCAACACGCCTGCCAGCAAGCCCAGCACGATCAGCAGCACGGCGGCGTACTGCGCCACGCGCACGTGCAGTCGCGGCAGTTCAGTGTTTGGAAACCAATGTCGCCAAGCCTGCGCGATTTGCGCGGACAGTCTGCCGTGCGGCTTACACGCGTCGCCGCAGCGCGCATCCAGCGAGCAACATAGCGAGCAGATGCTGCCGGCGTAGGCGGGGCACTGCGCCATGTCCTCCCGCTCGAACACGTTCTCGCAGATCACGCAGCGCATGGCGCCGGCGTGCGCATGTTCGGCGTCGGCGGGCGCGTGCACCTTGCGCGCGAGGTAGAACCGCCCGTGCGTGGCCACGGCGATGAGCGGCGCGCAGAGGAACGCCACGCCCAATGCGACGAACGGCGATAGCGCTTCCGTCACGGCACCGAACAACCCGAGGTGAGCGAGCGTCGCGACCACCGAGGCGATCAGCATGGCGCCCACGCCAACCGGATTGACGTCGTACAGGTAAGCGCGCTTGAACTCGATGTGTGCGGGGCTGTATCCCAAGGGCTTGTTGATGACAAGATCCGCTACGAGCGCGCCGATCCAGGCGATGGCCACGTTGGCATACAGCGCCAGTACCTCGTTCAGTGCCTCGAACACGCCCAGCTCCATCAGCAGCAGCGCGATGAGCACGTTGAAGACCAGCCAGACCACACGCCCCGGATGACTGTGCGTGAGGCGCGCAAAGAAGTTGGACCACGCCAGTGAACCGGCGTAGGCGTTGGTGACGTTGATCTTGATCTGCGACACCACCACGAACAACGCCATGGCCGCCATCGCCAACGCAGGTGAGCCGAACACGTACTGATAGGCCACCAGGTACATCTGCGTGGGCTCCACGGCGCGCGCCGTGCCCACCTCGTGCTGAACGGCGAGGAAGACCAGAAAGGAGCCGCCCAGCATCTTCAGCGCGCCCGGCACCACCCAACCGGGCCCCGCCGCCAGCAGGGCCAGCCACCACTTGCCGCGGTTGGCGCGCGTCTTCTCGGGCAGAAAGCGCAGGTAGTCGACCTGCTCGCCGATCTGCACGATCAGCGCAAAGGCCACGGTGCAGCCGGCGCCAAAGGCCAGCAGGTTGAAATCGCGGCCCGATTCCGACAGGCCGCCAAAGCTCGGCCAGTCGGCAAAGGCGCGCGGATTGCGCAGCAGCACCGCAGCGTAGGGCAGCACCAGCAACACCAGCCACAGCACCTGGGTCCAGCTCTGCAGCTTGTTGATGGCCGTGACGCCGTGCGTCACCAGCGGGATGATCACCAGCGAACAGAGCACATAGGCGATGGGCAGCGGCAACCCGACGTAAAGCTGCACGGCCAGCGCCATGATGGCCGCCTCCAGCGCCAGGAAGATGAACGTGAAGGTGGCGTAGACCAGCGAGGTGACCGTCGAGCCGATGTAGCCGAAACCGGCACCGCGCGTGAGCAAATCCATGTCGACGCCGAAGCGCGCTGCGTAATAGCTGATCGGCAGGCCGGTCAGGAAGATCAGCACGCTCACCACCACGATCGCCCAGAACGCGTTGGTAAAGCCGTAGTTGATGGCGAGCGAGCCGCCAATGGCCTCCAGCGCCAGGAACGACGTGGCTCCCAGCGCGGTATTCGCCACGCGGAATTCCGACCATTTGCGGAATCCGCGCGGCGTATAGCGCAATGCGTAGTCTTCCAGCGTCTCGTCGGCGACCCACGTGTTGTAGTCACGACGGATCTTGACGATGCGCTGGGTGCCGGATTGGTGCACGAACGCTCCCCGTTTCGGTGAACCGCGCCTGAGCTTCAGGCTCTAGGCGAGAAGGCGCGGCGGGCGATGCAAGTTCCGTTCCGCCCTGACGCTCGCCCGGCTCACGGGGGTGATGTCGCTGCGTTTTTGCTTGCGGATGGCCGTGCCGCGCAATGCGGGCGCGCTGTACGTCGGTTGACGTATTCCGGCAATCGAGGCCCCCGCCTAGGCTTGCCTCCATGCCTGTTCACAACGACCACCATCCGCAACCGGGAGAAACCACGATGTCACGCCACCCCTCGCGCCTTCGGCGCCTCGCCTTGTGTCTTGCCGTCACGCCTCTGCTGGCGGCGCCGCTTGCCGCGCTCGCCCAGTCGCACCCGACCGCCAAGGTCAACACCACCAAGCTTGCCGTGACCGACACCGAGGTCACGGTCGGCCAACTGCATTCGGCTACCGGCACCATGGCGATCAGCGAGACAGGCTCGATCCAGGCCGAGCGCCTGGCAATCGACCAGATCAACGCCGCGGGCGGCGTGCTGGGCCGCAAGATCAAGATCATCCAGGAGGATGGCGCATCGGACTGGCCGACCTTTGCCGAGAAGGCAAAGAAGCTGCTCGAAGCTGACCGTGTCGCCACCGTGTTCGGCTGCTGGACCTCGGCGTCGCGCAAGGCCGTGCTGCCAGTGTTCGAGAAAGACAACGGGCTGCTGTACTACCCCACGTTCTACGAGGGGCTGGAACAATCCAAGAACGTGATCTACACCGGGCAGGAAGCCACGCAGCAGATCCTGGCCGGGCTGGATTGGGTGGCCAAGGAGAAGAAGGCCAAGACGTTCTATCTGGTCGGCTCCGACTACATCTGGCCGCGCACGTCGATGAAGATCGCGCGCAAGCACATCGAAAACGTGCTGCACGGCGAGGTGGTCGGCGAGGAGTACTACCCGCTGGGCAACACACAGTTCGGCTCGCTGATCAACAAGATGAAGCTGAAGAAGCCCGACGTGATTTTTGCTGCCGTGGTGGGCGGTTCCAACGTGGCCTTCTACAAGCAGATGAAGGCGGCGGGCGTGACCGCCGACAAGCAGACACTGCTGACGCTGTCCGTCACGGAAGATGAGCTGCTCGGCATCGGCGGCGAGAACATGGCCGGCTTCTACGCCTCCATGAAGTACTTCCAGAGCCTGGACAACCCCAACAACAAGAAATTTGTCGAGGCCTTCAAGGCCAAGTACGGCGCGAAGGCTGTCATCGGCGACGTCACGCAGGCGGCTTACCTCGGCCCGTGGCTGTGGAAGGCGGCGGTGGAAAAGGCCGGCAGTTTTGACGTCGACAAGGTGGTCGCGGCCTCGCCCGGCATCGAGCTGAACACCGCGCCGGAAGGCTACGTGAAGGTGCACGCCAACCACCACCTGTGGAGCAAGACGCGCATCGGGCAAGTCCAGACGGATGGCCAGTTCAAGGTTGTCTACGAGTCGGGTCTGATCGAACCGAATCCGTTCCCGAAGGGTTACCAGTAACCCGCCGCAGACGCGGTCCGGCCGCAGCACGGTTTGCAAGCCGGACGGACCGCTTCCCACCGCATCCATCGTCTTCGTGGAGCCGCCATGACCTCGTTGTCGGAATTCGGGGCGATCTTCGCCATGCAGGGCTTCAACGGCCTGTCGTTCTTCTGCGTGCTGCTGCTGATGGCACTGGGCCTGGCCATCATCTTTGGGCAGATGGGCGTGATCAACATGGCCCATGGCGAGTTCCTCACCATCGGCGCCTACACCACGTACCTGCTGTCGACGCTCACCGCCAGCTACGCGCCGGCACTGCAGCCTTACTACTTCTTCGCGGCCGTGGTGCTGTCGTTCGTCCTGGCAGCGGCTATCGGTTACGTAGTCGAGCGGTTGATGATCTCGCGGCTCTACAACCGCCCGCTCGACACGCTGCTCGCCACCTGGGGCCTGAGCCTGGCCATGCAGCAGGCTTTCCGCTCCATCTTTGGCGCCAAGGAGGTCAGCCCCACGCTGCCGGACTGGCTGATGGGATCGTTCTCGCCAGGCGGCGGCATCGATATCCCGATCAACGGCCTGTTCGTGATGGCCCTGACCACGCTGCTGACCGGTGCGCTGTTCCTCCTGCTGTTCCGCTCCCGCTGGGGCCTGCAGGTGCGTGCCACGGTGCAGAACCGCGTGATGAGCGGTGCGGTCGGCATTGACACGCGGCGCGTGGACCGCATGACGTTCGCACTCGGTTGTGGCGTGGCCGGGGTGGCGGGCGCAGCGTTCACCACCATCGGTTCGACCGGCCCGACATCGGGGTCGCTGTACATCGTCGACACCTTCCTGGTGGTCGTGTTCGGTGGCGCGCAAAGCCTGCTGGGCACCATCGCGTCGGCCTTCACCATCGCCCAGACGCAATCGATCACCGAGTTCTTCCTCACAGGCTCGATGGCCAAGGTGCTGACGCTCTCGGCCGTGATCCTGATCCTGATGATGCGGCCCCAGGGGCTGTTCTCGGTCAAGGTCCGCAAATAAGGAGTCCGACATGAACCCCACGCTTCATTCATGGCTAGAGCGCAAGCGCGACTGGCTCGGCCTGGCCGTACTCTGCGCCGTCATCTTCGTCGTCATGCCGCTGGCGTTTGATGTATTCCGCCTGAACCTGATCGGCAAGTACCTCAGCTACGCCTTCGTGGCCGTCGGCCTGGTGCTGTGCTGGGGCTACGGCGGCATCCTGAGCCTTGGCCAGGGCGTGTTCTTCGGGCTCGGCGGCTATTGCATGGCGATGTTCCTCAAGCTCGAAGCATCCGACCCAGTCAGCACCAAGATCCAGTCCACGCCCGGCATTCCCGACTTCATGGACTGGAACCAGCTGACCGCCCTGCCGTTGTTCTGGGAGCCGTTCCGCCACTTCGGCTTCGCGGTGGTCGCCGTGGTGTTGGTGCCCACGCTGCTTGCACTGCTGATCGGCATCGCCATGTTCAAGCGGCGCGTGGGCGACGTGTATTTCTCCATCGTCACGCAGGCCATCGCGGCGATCCTGTCGATCCTCATCATCGGGCAGCAGGGCTGGACGGGCGGCGTCAACGGCATCACCGATCTGAAGACGCTGCTCGGCTGGGACATCCGCACCGACTCCGCCAAGCTGATCCTGTACTTCGTCACCGCCGGCCTGCTGGTGGGCTGCATCGTGCTCGGCCGCTTCATCCTGCGTTCCAAACTCGGCCGCCTGCTGATGGCGATGCGCGACAAGGAAGAGCGCGTGCGCTTTTCCGGTTACGACGTCGCCAGCTTCAAGGTGTTCGTGTTCTGCGTGGCGGCGGCCATGTCGGCCATCGGCGGGGCGATGTTCACGCTGCAGGTGGGCTTCATGTCGCCGTCGTTCGTCGGCATCGTGCCGTCGATCGAGATGGTCATCTATGCCGCGGTGGGCGGCCGCCTGTCGCTGCTGGGCGCGGTGTACGGCACGCTGCTCGTCAATTTCGGCAAGACGTATTTCTCTGAGTCCTTCCCGCAGCTGTGGCTGTTCCTGATGGGCGGCCTGTTCATCGCCGTGGTCATGTACTTCCCCAACGGCCTGGCCGGCCTGTACGACAGCCACGGCCGCAAATGGATCGCACGGCTGCTGCAAGGCCGCCGCACGGCGGCAAAACCGGCGCCCAGCGCCGCCGCGCAAGGCTAAACCCGGAGACCACCATGACCCAACCGATCGGCGTGGAAATGCCCAAGCCCGTGCTGGCGATCGAAGACCTGACGGTGTCGTTCGATGGCTTCAAGGCGGTGGACAGCCTGAACCTGTATGTCGACCGCAACGAAGTGCGCGTGGTGATCGGCCCCAACGGCGCGGGCAAGACCACGGTGCTGGACCTGATCTGCGGAAAGACGCGCGCCACCTCCGGCAGCATCCGCTTCAACAACCTGGAGCTGACGAAGATGCGCGAGCACGACATCGTGCGCTCGGGTGTCGGCCGCAAGTTCCAGACCCCCTCCATCTACGAAAACCTGACGGTGTTCGAGAACCTGGAGATGTCGTTCCCGCGCGGGCGCAAGGTGCTCGGGGCACTCGCCTTCCGCCGCACGCCCGACGTGGTGGAACGCGTGGAAGCGGTGGCCCGCGACATCTTCCTGAACGAGCTGCTGCACCAGCAGGCGGACCTGCTCTCGCACGGGCAAAAGCAATGGCTTGAGATCGGCATGCTGCTCATGCAGGAGCCGGAACTCGTGATGCTCGATGAACCCGTGGCCGGCATGAGCGTGTCGGAACGCGAGAAGACAGCCGAACTGCTCGGCCGCATCAGCCAGGGGCGGTCGGTGCTCGTCATCGAGCACGACATGGAGTTCGTCAAGAGCATCGCCCACCGCGTGACCGTGCTGCACCAGGGCAAGGTGCTGGCCGAAGGCAGCATGGATGCGGTGCAGGCCGACCCGAAAGTCATTGAAGTCTATCTGGGCCATTGAGCCCCGGAGCCGCACATGTTCAACGTGACCGACCTCGTTTCCGGATACGGCCAGAGCCAGGTGCTCCATGCCCTCAACCTGCAGGTGGCACCGCAGGAGATCGTGGCCGTGATGGGCCGCAACGGCATGGGCAAGACCACGCTGTTCAAGACCCTGATGGGCATTCTTCCGACGCGCTCGGGCAGCGTGTCGATCGACGGCCAGGAACTGACGGCCCTGCCCTCGTTCCAGCGCGTGGCGCGCGGCATCGCCTACGTGCCGCAGGGCCGCATGATGTTCTCGAGCATGACGGTGCTGGAGAACATCCAGACCGGTCTGCCGGCGTCTGCCGGCGGGCGCGTCCCGGACGAACTGTATGCGCTGTTTCCCGTTCTGTACGACATGCGCGGGCGCAAGAGCGGGAACCTGTCGGGCGGCCAGCAACAGCAGCTCGCCATTGCGCGTGCATTGGCCACCAACCCGAAGGTCCTGTTGCTGGACGAGCCGACCGAGGGCATCCAGCCGTCGATCATCAAGGACATCGCACGGGCGCTGAAGGAGATCCGCAAGCTGCACCAGCTCACCATCGTCGTGTCGGAACAGGTGCTCAGCTTCACCCTTGATATTGCCGACCGCTTTCTCGTCATCGACAAAGGGCGCTTCGTCTACGAAGAAACGCGCGACAAGGTCGATGCCGCCACCATCAGCCGATACCTCTCGGTTTGACCCACCTCACACCATAGGAGCAAGCATGCGTCACGGGGACATTTCAAGCAGCCAGGACTGCGTTGGCGTGGCCGTCGTCAACTACAAGATGCCGCGCCTGCACACGCGCGCCGAGGTGCTGGAGAACGCGCGCAATATCGGCCGGATGCTGGTCGGCATGAAGCAAGGTCTGCCCGGGCTGGACCTCGTGGTGTTTCCCGAATACTCCACGCACGGGATCATGTACGACGCCGCCGAGATGTACGAGACGGCGGCCACCATCCCCGGCGACGAGACCGCCATTTTTGCCGCGGCATGCCGCGAAGCGAAGGTGTGGGGCGTGTTTTCGCTCACCGGCGAGCGTCATGAAGACCACCCGAACAAGGCGCCCTACAACACGCTCATCCTGATGAACGACCAGGGTGAAATCGTGCAGAAGTACCGCAAGATCATGCCGTGGTGCCCGATCGAGGGGTGGTACCCCGGCGGCTGCACCTACGTATCGGAAGGCCCCAAGGGCCTGAAGATCAGCCTGATCATCTGCGACGACGGCAACTACCCCGAGATCTGGCGCGACTGCGCGATGAAGGGCGCTGAGCTGATCGTCCGCTGCCAGGGATACATGTACCCGGCCAAAGAGCAGCAGGTGATGGTGTCCAAAGCCATGGCGTGGATGAACAACGTCTACGTGGCCGTGGCGAACGCAGCCGGCTTCGACGGCGTGTATTCGTATTTCGGGCATTCGGCCATCGTCGGATTCGACGGCCGCACGCTGGGCGAATGCGGCACCGAAGAGATGGGCATCCAGTACGCCGAGCTGTCGGTCGGGCTGATCCGCGATGCGCGCAAGCACCTGCAATCGCAAAACCATCTCTATAAGCTGCTGCACCGCGGCTACACCGGCACCATCAACTCCGGAGAAGCACCGGAAGGCGTGGCCGCCTGCCCCTTCGATTTCTACAAGACCTGGGTGAACGATCCGGCCGCCGCGCGTGCGCAGGTCGAGGCCCTCACCCGCCGCACCGCCGGCACGCCCGAATGCCCCATCGATGGCATCCCCCACGCCTGACGCCACTTCCCTGAGGAGAAACCACCATGCAGCATTTCAAGATCCAGCCCGGCAAGCCACTCGCAGAGCAGGCCGAACTCGGCCACAACCGCTGGCATCCGGACATCCCGTTCCTTTCCAAGGTCAAGCCCGGCGAAGAGATCATCATCGAATCGCTGGATTTTCTCGACGCGCAGATTCGCGACGACGACAAGGTCGACGACGTGCGCAATGTCGACCTGACGCGCGCGCATCCGCTCACGGGGCCCTTCTACATTGAAGGCGCGGAGCCGGGCGACCTGCTGGTGGTGGACTTGCTCGACATCAAGCCCGTCACGCCGATCGGCTTCTCGGGCGTGTTCGCAAAATCCAACGGCGGCGGCTTCCTGGCCGATTACTTTCCCGATGCCGACAAGGCCATCTGGGACTTGAAAGGCGTCTATGCCACGTCACGCCATATTCCCGGGGTCCGGCTGGCCGGCCTGACGCACCCTGGGCTGATGGGCTGCCTGCCCTCCCGCGAACTGCTGGACGAATGGAACCGCCGCGAAGCACCGCTGGCCGCCAAGGGCCTGGCCCAGCCGCCCGACCCGCGCACCGCAGTGCTGCGCGGCGTTTCCGGCGCGGAATTCGATCGCATGGCAGGCGAGGCTGCGCGCACGGTGCCGCCACGCGAGCACGGCGGCAACACCGACATCAAGGACCTGTCGATCGGCACCCGCATTTTTTTCCCGGTGTACGTCAAGGGCGCCGGCTTCTCGATGGGCGACCTGCATTTCTCCCAGGGCGACGGCGAAATTGGCTTCTGCGGTGCGATCGAAATGGACGGCGCCACGCGCGTCGGCTTCGACCTCATCAAGGGCGGCATGGCCAAGTACAACCTGAGCGCGCCGATCTTCATGCCCAGCCCCGTCAAGCCGCGCTACGACCAGTGGCTGACCTTCGAGGGCATCAGCGTAGAAAACGGCACCAACTACTATCTGGATGCCACCGTCGCCTATCGGCAAGCGTGCCTGAAGGCCATCGACTACCTCACGCACTTCGGCTTCACCGCCAGCCAGGCCTACATGCTGCTGACGGCTGCGCCGGTGGAGGGCCGCATCGGCGGCATCGTGGACATCCCGAACTGCGCCTGCACGGTGTCGATTCCCACGGCGATCTTCGATCAGGACATCACCCCCAAGGGCATGCTGAACGACAAGTCGCACTGGGGCCGCAAGCCCGACTGACGCTGAGGGTCAATATGCGCCGGCCATGGCCGCACCGCTACGGCCGGCGCTGCAACGGAGGCATTCATGCCGCTATACGACATCCGCTGTACCGCTTGCGACGGCATTTTCGAACGGCTGATTCCGGCTGCGAAACTGCACGCGCCCACACCCTGCCCCTATTGCGACGAAGACACACCCGCCGCGCCAATGCCGACCGGGGGGCGCGTTGCATTGAAGTCAGTTTCACGCTGGCAACCCAGTTCGCTGCATGAGCAACTGGCGGGCAAACCAATCACCGGGCCAGGCAGCGCAGGGGGCTCCGGCCGCCGCAACAGCGTCCTCCATGTCTGCGGCGGAAAGCACTGTTCGATCTGCGGTGTGTGAACCCAGACGCTGGCGCCTGATGGTGGCCTCTTGCATACACAACATCGCGCGACCAAGGCGCCTGCCTGACCCGCAGACGCCTCGGATTGCGCAAGCGGCGGCTTACGCTGCCGCCTTCAAACCTTCCATCGCCTCACGCACATACGCGATCAGGTCCGGGCCCATCCACGGGCTGGCGGATAGTTCGGGCTCCCGCTCCATCGCCAGGCGCACCTTCGCCTGCGTCTGCGGATCGTCTCCCGCATATGAGCGGAACAATTCGATCCAACGCCGCGCAAGCTGCTGCATGGCAGGCGCATGCGCCGGCGTGCCCTTGGCCAGATGCTGCCGCACCTCTGCGATCAGGGTCGGCCACTCGTTGACGCGTTTGCCGAAGTTCTCGCGCATGAACTGCAGCTCTTGCGCCGACAGATACTTCGCGTAGATCGCCAGCTTGCTTTCGTTGGCCGCCTCCATGATGAAGTCGAGCATCTCCAGGCTGATTCCGGTGCGCTCCTGCAACGCCGGCTCGTTGATGTGCATCGTGTGCAGCTTGGCCGTAAGGACCGGGTCCAGCGCCGCGTCCTGCGCGAGCAGCGCCATCCATTGCTTGGCGAGCGCTTGCGCCTCGCTGCTGCGTGAGGCCACCTGGCGCGTCATTGCATCCTGCACGGTCGACACCAGCGCCGCCCACCGTTCATGACGCGCCGTATCGGCGTCCATGCGTTCGGCGCGGGCACGTTCTTCCTGCGAAAGATATTTGTCGTACATGGTCATCCATTCCAAGGTTGTGAGCCACTCGGTCAATTCGGGCTCCTCCTTGCGCACGAGCTGGCCGTGCAGCCGCGACAGCCGATCGCGCAGCACGCTGGCCTGCGTGATCTGCTGATCGAGCATCGCGATCTGCCGTTCCACGATCGTGGTAAAGGGGATGTCCGGATTGGCCAGGAAAGCCCCGACATCGGCCAGCGACATGCCGAAGCGCCGCAACGCCTGGATCTTGTGCAGGCGGGCGACGTCAGCCTTGTCGTACAGCCGGTAACCGCTGTCGGAGCGGGCCGAAGGCGTGAGCAGGCCGATGGTGTCGTAGTGATGCAGCATGCGCACCGAGAGGCCGCAGCGTTTGGCGAGATCGCCCACTTTCAACAACATGGTGGCTCCTGTCTTCTGGCTTGGACACAGGCTAGGACCTCACACAATGTGAGGGTCAAGCACGGCATGAATGGACGGCAATAGGCAGCGCCCCGTGAAGACGCAGGCGCATCCTGCATTCTGAACCAGGCCCCTCTGTGGTGGGGAACATGCCCCGCGAACCCGCGCGGCTGCGTGCGTCACAAAAAGTTCATTCAACTCTGTGTTCAGCGGGTCGTTTAGCGGAATGTCCGATCTTGCGTCTGCCGCCAACGTCATGACTTTCTCACCGCTTCCCTTGCCCGCGGGCATTGCGCCCGAGATGCTGCGCACGGTGTTCCAACCGATTTTCCGCCTGTCCACCACCGAGGTGCTCGGCTACGAAGCCCTGCTGCGCGGCCCGGTGGGCTCGGCCATGGAATCGCCGGCGGCGCTGTTTGCCGCAGCCTCGGACACGGCAGGCACGATTGCCCTGGAGACCACCGCCGCACGTCTGGCCATCGCCAATTTCTCGGCCATGCGCTTGCCGGGCAAGCTGTTCCTGAACTTCAGCGCGCAAGGCGTGCGCCAGTTGCTGCAAGACCACGCCCGCCTGCTGCACGCGATTGCCGATCACGACCTGCACCCCTCGCGCATCGTCATCGAACTGACCGAGCAGACGCCCATCGATGATCTGGCGAGCTTTGCCGAGGCGCTGTCGGTAGCACGCGACTTTGGCCTGCAATGCGCGCTGGACGATTTCGGCACCGGCAATGCCAACCTGAACCTGCTGATCGAACTCACGCCCGACTTCATCAAGCTCGACAAGTATTTCCTGCGTGACATTGCCAAGCATCCGGCCAAGCTGGACATGGCGCGCACGCTGCAACAGACGCTCAAGGGCGGCGCGACCAGCATCATTGCCGAAGGGCTGGAGACCGAGGACGAACTGGGCGTGGTGCGCGACCTGGGCATCCGTTTCGGCCAGGGCTTCTTTCTTGCGCGCCCGCAGGACAAACCCGCGAGCGACATGTCGAGCCAGGCAGCCCGCGTGCTGCAGTCTTCGCAGATTGCGGTGTTTCCGCAGGCGGTTCGCGTGGGCTGGCGCGCCATCACGGCCAGCAAGCTGCTGCGCGTCGCTCCCACGCTGCCCTTGCGCAGCAGCAACGACGACGTGCTGCACCTGTTCAACCGCCACCCCGATCTGCACGCCGTGGCGCTGCTCGACGAAGGCGAACGCCCGCTCGCGCTCATCGCACGCCGAGCGTTCATCGACCGCTATGCGATGCCGTATCACCGCGAGCTGTACGGCAAGAAACCGGCGTTGGCGTTTGCCAACCGGCAGCCTGTGCTGGTGGAAAAATCCGCCTCGCTGGAGGACATGTCGGCGCTGCTGATGAGCGAAGACCAACGCTACCTGACCGATGGTTTCATCATCACGGAGCACGGCCGCTACCTGGGCCTGGGCACCGGTGAAGAGCTGGTGCGCACCGTGACCGAAATCCGCATCGAGGCCGCACGCTACGCCAATCCGCTCACATTCCTGCCGGGCAACATTCCGTTGAACCTGCACATTGAACGTTTGCTGGAAGCGCACGCTGAATTCTATGCATGCTACGTGGACCTGAACCACTTCAAGCCCTTCAACGATCAGTACGGCTATTGGCAGGGCGACGAGATGCTGAAGATGGCCGCCGCCGTGCTGGCCACCGCATGCGAGCCCACGCGCGATTTTCTCGGCCATGTGGGTGGCGACGATTTCCTGATCCTGTTCCAGAGCGCCGACTGGCACGCACGCATCACGCAGGCGATGACGGCGTTCAACGCCAACGCGCTTGCCATGTATACGCCGGCTGACCGCGCGGCAGGCGGCATCCATGCGGAAGACCGCAAGGGCCTGCCGGCGTTCTTCCGCTTCGTGACGATGGCGGTGGGCGCGCTGCACGTGCACCCCGGCGCCGCGCACAACAGCGATGACATCGGCACCGCCGCCGCCCTGGCCAAGCGGCGCGCCAAGCAAAGCGATAACGGTTTCCATCTGGAAGCCATGCACCCCGCCCCTGCCGCGCGGGCCATGGCCTGACATCTCTGCGCCTGCGCTACAGCATCGCGGGAATCAGCCCGAGCAACGCGGCCTTTACCACGGCATGCGTCTTGTTGGCGGCATTGAGCTTGGTGATGGCGTTGCGGATGTGGAAGTTCACGTTGCGCTCGGTCATTTCCAGGATGGCCGCGACTTCAGCCGCCGTCTTACCTTCGGCCGTCCAGTGCAGTGTCCGCCGTTCAATCTCTTTCAGGCGCGTGGCGGCATCGGGCAACACCTTTTCGGCCATCAGCGTGCCGATGCTGGCGTGTGCGCGCTGGCTCAGCCAGATCATTTCAGGCTCGCTCGCGGCCAGTTCGTCTTCGGTGATGGGCGTGGCGCGGCGCACCAGGCTGAAGGTACCGAAGATGCCGGTGTGATCGCGAATGGTGTGCGACCACCCGTGGTTGAGCCCGTGGCGGCGCGCGTCCATCCAGAACGGCGCGTCTGCCGTGGCGATGCTGGACCACAGCATTGGCTTGACGCAGCGCTGACCAAACTGCAACACGGGGTCGATAGCCAAGTAGCCGCACACCCGGTAGTGCTCGCGCCAATGTTCCGGGTAGGTGCTCCAGCAGATGGTGTTGAAGCGCGTGATCGGAATCGCTGCACGCAGGGCGTAGGCGCAATAGTCGAAGCCGAGCAGAGTCACCGCCGGTTGCAGGCTACGGATGACAGCATCGGCGTCGCGCAGTGCATTCAGCTCGCGCAGCAATGCCGCACGCCAGGATGTTGCATAGCCAAGCGGCAATTGGTTGTGAACGCCCATCCCATCGGCCTCCAAAACACGCGCTGAATCGCCATACCGGTGCCCACTCCAGCTAACCGGCTTCCCTCAATTCAAATTTGGCGAAAAACGCGATCAGCCTTGCGTTTTGCTGAGGCAATCGTTGGCGTGCCGGAACTATACATAATCCGAAACGAATTGCGCGCCCCGCATAGCGCATGCAATTAGTAGATTTTCTCGAATATTGGAATAACGCAATACAGCAATAAATTATCTGATAGCCAAATGGCTTTGCGCAAAAACACACCCATTATTTAAATCTGCTATTTATGTTCGGCATGTCGCCGTCGGCATTGCCATCTCCCCACGGGACGCGTCCTTCTTGCAGGGCCTGGGTAGGCGGAATTCGTATGGTCGGCTTCCGTCATCGCTTGCCTCTACTGCCGCGGGTGCATCTTCATGCGCATAGCCGGATTGCAGTGCCGACAACGCCTCAAAGCGCGCGCCGACGCCACATTGCGGTGATGCGGAGGTGCGACACACAGCAAGGATTGCACCTCGGTGACGCGACAAAACGTCGCAGTAAAAATAACAATAATGACGTTTCACGTGCAGTTTGATCAACGTCGCAAAAAATTGACGTGTCAGATTTACACGCACATGTGGCGATTCACTACCACAGCAGAGAATTAGGGCAAGAACGGCTTTCTTATTGGGGTTTCGCAGTGTCAGCGAAAGCCTTACAGTCTGGTCCGCGACTCGCCCTCTCGATGTAGTCGAGACCCCGACAAGAAACACGACGGTACGAAGCAACAGGGTTTTTTGGCGCGTCTTCATCCTCGTCACTCCCCCGGTTTGTGGCGCTTTTTCAAATCCGGATGCCCCGGAATTGGCGGAGCTTTGCCCAAATTCAAAAAAGTGACGTGGACTTAATGCGGCGGCTGCCCCCGCCCCACTGACCCATTTGCATAGGAAGTCCCGTTTCATGCGTTCCACTCTGATTTCTCTTGGCCTCGTCGCCAGCGCTACGCTCAGTTTGTTCTCCACCGGCGTGCAGGCAAATTGCGTTGCCAATCCGCCCACGCAGTCCAACACGACGTTCCCCGCCAGCTTGACCGGCAAGCTCGCGTATCACAGCTACGTCAGCTACGGCGACGGCACCAGCCAGATCTTCATCTACGACTTTTCGGCGCGCACGCTGCAACAGGTGTCGAAGGCAGCCTGGGGCATCCAGGACCCGATGAATGCGGTGTTCAGCCCCGACGGCAAGTGGATCGCCTTCATGGGCATCACCAACAACGCGTGGAATGTGTTCTTCTGGCAAGTCGGTTCGACCAGCATGCCGATCAACCTGACCAACAGCACCGGCCAGACGCGCAATGAAGACCCGAAGTTCAGCACCGACGGAAAATCGCTGTTCTTCAAGCAGAACGGCGATGTCATGCAGGCCGCGCTGTCGTACACCAGCTCGGGCCCCGTCTTCACCTCGACGGTGAATCTGACGCGCACGGCACCGACGCTGGAAAACTCGATGCCGTTTGCGACGCCGGACGGCACGGCCGTCTACTACACCACGGGCACCGGCTCGGGCATGGGCCTGTACAAGCAGACCGTGGGCAGCACGACCAAGGTGGCGTTCGACACACCGGCAGGCCTGGCGACGTACTACCCGATCGTGCGCGCAGACGGCACCGTCTTCTATGCCCGCTGGCACGACGCCACCAGCCAGGCCGACCAGATCTACACCAAGGTCAACCCGAGCGACACGCCCAACCAGCTCACGCTCAACGACTGCAACAGCAACAACTCCGACCCGTCGCCCGTGAACAACACGAACTACGTGTTCTTCTCATCCACGAGCGCCGGCGGCTATCAGCTCTACCTGGGCGATGCGAGCACCGGCCAGCGCTGGAGCCTGTCGCAGTTTGGTGTGAACTCGGACACGACCAAGGCGAAGCTTGGTTCGAACTACTACGCAGGCACGCCGACGGCTGCTGCACAGTCGGTCACGCTGCTCTCGCAGGGCAAGCCGGCCAGCGCGTCCTCCAGCTACAGCGCCAGCCTCGGCCCGGCCTACGCATTTGACGGCAACACCACCAGCACGCGCTGGGATTCGGTGGAAGGCGTTGCCGGCGCGCAATGGCTGATGGTGGATCTGGGCTCGACCCGCACCATCACCGGCGTTGACCTGTATTGGGACGCAGGCGCCAAGGTCTACTACATCCAGACCTCGAATGACGGCGTGACGTGGACGAACATCTACTCGACTTCGAGCGGCGCTTCGTGGGGCCACACATCGCTGGCCAACCTCAAGGGCAGCGGCCGCTATGTGCGCATGTACGGCACGCAGCGCGCTACGCAGTGGGGTTACTCGCTGGATGAAATGCAGGTGTGGGGCTACTAAGCGGCAGCTCCAGTATCAGCATCGCCTGACATGACAAACGCCCCGGTGGCTTCGGCCATCGGGGCGTTTGTCATTGGTGCGATGGGCGCGCCGCATTGGGGCCTACCCCTAAATTGTCAAAAGCTGAACATTCAGCCTGTGCAGGGCTCGGCACGATGGCGTCTCCGCACCACGCCAGAGGATCACGATGCCCTCCCGCACACCCCCGAACACCCCTGCGCACGGCATGAGCCGGCGCGATTTTCTGACGCTCGGCACCGCCGCTGCCAGCCTTGGCGCACTAGGCGTGAGCCTGCCGGAAGGCGCGCAAGCCGCCGCGCATGCCGGCGACGCCAACTGGCATGCCGGCGACGCCAACTGGCATGCTGGCCAACTCGCGCACCTGATTCCGGCAGCGAGCCACAACCGCCTTCTCATCAAGGCATCGTTCCAGGCACCGCTTGCACGGGCACCTTGGCTTATGGTCAACGGCAAGCGCGTCGCCGGGGAGCGAACCGATGCCGCCGGCCGCTTCTGGCGCTTTGATGCGCGTGACCTGCAGCCCGCCACGCAATACACGCTGCGCATTGTCGATGCGGGCGGCAAGCCGCTTGCCGACGCGTGGCCGCTGCGTACATTCCCCGCGCCCGACGCCACGCCCGCAAGGCTGCGCATCCTGGCCTACACCTGCGCTGGCGGTTTTGACGGGCCGCCGGTGGCCGGCAAGACCGCATGGCTGGACATGACCGCCCGCCGCCGCCTGCTCGCACGCGGGATGTCGTTCGCGCCCGACACCGTCATCGCCAACGGCGACCACATCTACTGGGATCTGCAGACCTCGCAGAACAAGCCCTTCGCACGGCAGGTGCGCGAACTGATGTGGGAGAAGTTTGGCGGCGCGCTCGACACGGCTGTGCCGATGTCGCACCCGAAGAACGAAGCCATCTTCACACGCGTTTGCGACTACCAGATCAGCGGGCTGTACGGCACCACGCTGCGCTCCACGCCCGCGTATTTCCTGACCGACGATCACGACACGTTCGAAAACGACGAGTTTGACGACAAGGTTGCCACCCTGCCGCCGGAGCCGTACGGCCTGGTAGGTGCAGAACTGACGCAACATCGCTACTACCCCGAGTTCCTGCCCGACACGAACCGCCCCGTGTGGCTGCCCGGGGGCGACAAGGCCGGCATGCCCGTCGACACCAACAGCGCCTTCGGCACGCTGCGTTACGGCGCGTTGCTCGAAGCGGTGCTGTACGACTGCCGGCGCTTTCTCGACAACAAGGGCATCCATGCACGCGTGGTGCCGCAATGGGTGGAAGACTGGCTCGTGGCACGCACGCGCGCTGAAGACACCGCGCATTTCTTCCACGTGCCATCGCTGCCGTTTGCGTATTCGTCGGGCAAGCTGGGCGACTGGTATCCGGATCTGCTCGACAGGAAGACCGGCCGCCTCGTGGCCAACCAGCCCAAAGCTGGCTGGCAAAGCGGTTGGTACGCGCAGCACCAGCGCTTGGTAGCGGCGCTTGCCGAGCAGAAACAACGTGCAGCCGTGATCGTGCAGGGCGACTTCCATGCATCGGCAGTTGGGTCCATGTCGCGTTCGGGAGATCTGGCATTCGCACATCCCGTGCATACGGTCATGACCGGCACGCTCGGCACCGGCGACCTCGCCTTCCCCTCGGCATTCCGCAGCATCGAGACCACGCCTGCCCTGTCCGTCGCCATGCAGGAGGCGTTGCGCCCGACTGAGAAAAACGGCTTTACCATCATCGACGTGACGCCCGAGAAGATGACCTTCTCGCTGTTCATGTGGCGCCCGCCCCAGCCGGTGGAAACCATCGATACACTGCAGCCGGTGCTGGTGTACGAGGTGCCGCGCCTGGCTTGAGGTGCCAGCGCAACAACAAGGAGACGCATGGCGAAGATCTGCATCGTGGGGGCCGGCTCGATCGGCTGCTATCTGGGAGGCCGCCTGCTGGCAGCCGGTGCCGACGTCACGCTGGTCGGCCGCGCACGCATCGGCAACGAGTTGCGCGAGCACGGTCTCACCTTGACGGACTACCGCAACGGCAGCTGGCAGGTACCGCCGGCTGAGGTGCGCTTCGTGACAGACCCCGGCGCTGCTGCCGATGCCGATCTCGTGCTCGTCACGGTCAAATCTGCTGCCACGCAATCCGTGGCAGATGAGCTGCAGGCCGTGCTGCGCACGGGTGCCATCGTCATCAGCTTCCAGAACGGTCTTGGCAATGCCGACGTGCTGCGGGCCACTCTGCCGCAGCACACCGTGCTGGCGGGCATGGTGCCCTTCAATGTGATGCAGCCTGGCCCCGGCGCTTTCCATCAAGGCACGGGCGGTGAGCTGGAAGTGGCAGCGTCACCCATGCTGCAGCCGTTTCTGGGTGACTTTCTCCGCGCAGGTCTGCCGCTCACGGAACGGACCGACATGGCAGCCGTGCAATGGGCCAAGCTGCTGCTCAACCTGAACAACGCCATCAACGCACTGGCCAACCGGCCACTGAAGGAAGAGCTATCGCAGCGTGCGTACCGGCGCTGCCTCGCCCTGGCGCAAATGGAGGCACTGCGGCTGCTGTCGCGTGCGGGCATCCAACCCGCCAAGCTGACGCCCATACCGCCCGCCTGGATTCCGCGCCTGCTCACCACGCCCGATGCGGTATTTGCGCGACTCGCCGGCAAGATGCTCGCCATCGATCCGCTCGCGCGTTCGTCCATGTCCGACGATCTGGCCGCCGGGCGCACGACCGAAGTCGACTGGATCAACGGCGAAGTGGTGCGCTTGGCCGAGCGCCTGGGGCAACGCGCCCCCGTGAACGCGAAACTGTGCGCGATGGTGCATGCCGCCGAATCTGCCGCCTCGCGCCCGAGCTGGTCGGGCATTGATCTGCTGGCGGCCTTGCGGGCTGCGGGTTAGTCGGCGCCGGCTTCGCTCGCGTCCAGCAACAACGCCATGTCCTGAATCTCGATGTGGCCATAGCGCAGGCGGATCGCGCCGAGCTTGACCAGCGCCTGCAGCTCCTTGCTCAGCGTCTGCCGGCTGATGCCCAACATCATCGCCAGCGCGTCTTGTGAGGTGGAGATGCTCGCGCGGCCTTCTGCCGATTGCGACACATCGCCGTGCGCCAGTGAAGCAATACGCCGTGCGACACGCGCCCGCGTACCGTGCAGCGCCGCGCTCGCCAGCGAGCCATACGCCAGGCGCAAGCGCGTCGCCACCAGCCGCGCTATCGCTCCGGCAAATGCGGCATCGCGCATCAGTGCTTCAAAGCGCGCCACGCTCACCCCCAGCACGTCCGAATCTTCCAGCGCGATTGCGCAGTGGCCGCGCGGTTGTTGATCAAGCGTCGACACCCCGCCAAACCAGTTGCCAGGCTCCACCAACGTGAGGATGGCCTCATCTCCGTCAGCATTGAAGATGGAGAGCTTGAGCGCGCCGCTGGCCACGCCAAAGAACGCGTGCGAACCGGCGTCCATCGGATCGCCCTGGCGAAAGAGAAACGCGCCGGCTCCGATGTGCAGGGGCACCGCGGCTCCGAGCAGCGCATCGGCCGCGTGCGGCGGCAGGCTCTGGAACCAGGGGTTGGCAGCAAATGCGTGCGTCACGATTCTGTTCCCGGCCCTCAAGCCCGTCGCCCTAACACCCACCCTATCGACAGCACATACCGGCTGCCACCCACCACGCGCGTCACGCTGTGCTCGCACGCATCGGGGCGAAACAGCTTGATACGCCGGGTCTGGAAGATCGGGCTGGCGCAAACGAACTCGCCGCCCGCCCGCGGCGACTTCAGCACGATGTTCAGTCGATAGTGCCGGCCGTTGGTGACGGAGTCGGTATGCGGCGGAATTTCCGAACCGTCTGGATAGCGGATCAGGTAGCTATCGAACGGGATGGGCCACAGCGCGGTGGCCAGCAGCATCTTGTCGTAGCCGGTGCCCTGGCGGCCGCGCTGCCAGCGGAAGGCCGTGCCGAAGAATGCGCGCAAGGAAGACATGGAAGCGAAGCTGCCCGATGGAATCCGGGCATGGTAGCCGGGAACTATCGGCGCTTGTCGAATTTCTTCCAGTATCCGAACGGCTCCTGGTGGCACTCGTAGTCCAGCTCGGCCACACGCGTGTGCAGGCGTTCCTGCGCCTCCTGCACGGCGAGGTTGTAGACCACCGGGCCGATCTCTTCCAGAAAGAAACTCAGCAGCGCACCGGCCTGGATGTTGCCGATGCGCTCGTCCATCTGCTCGGTGAAGTAGCGCTGGATGGATTGAACGGCCTCTTCACGGACGTCGCGGTCAAGTTCGATGGGCATGCGAGGCGCTTGTGGTGGCGGATGAAACCGCCAGCTTACTGCCCACGGCCATATGCATCCAGCAGCTTGAGAGTAACACCGTTGGTCCAGCCGAAGCCATCCTGCAACGGATACTCACCCCCGCCGCCGCCCGTGCCCGTTCCGTCGACGATGTATTTCTCGACGAGCTTCTGCTGGCTGGCGTAGAGCTGCTCGACGCTGCCGAGAAAGCGCTCGCCGATTGCCTGGGCGAGCGGTTGCCAACCGTATCGCTGCGCACCACGCAGCGCGATCCATTGCAGCGGCGCCCAGCCGTTGGGGGCATCCCATTGCTGGCCGGTCTTGAAGGTGGTGGTGGACAGCCCACCCACCTGCAGCAGCGCCTGCTGCGTCCACTGCAATGTCTTCCACGCGCGGTCCGGCCGTGCGGCACCCACAAACAGCGGATACGTCATCGCGGCAGACTTGTTGTCGCGAATGCGGCCGAGCTGCCAATCGTAGTCTGCGTAGTAGCCAGCGGGGTGCCATAGATAGCGCTCGATGGCGACGGCACGTTTTCCGGCGCGCACGGAATATTCGACCGTGCATGCAAAATCGCGCGCCGCTGTGCAACCGCGCGCGATGGTCTTCTCCAGCTGGAACATCAGGCTGTTCAAATCCACCGGCACGATCGACGTGGTGCGGATGGTGCCCAGCGTGGCGTTGTCGCCAAACCAGCGCGAGCTGAAATCCCAGCCGCTTTCAGCCGCTGCGCGCAGGTCGCGCCAGACTTCGTTGGCAGGGCGCGCGGGTGTTTGCTGCGCTGTGGTCACGTCTTGCAGATAGGACTCGGGGCGCGGGGTGTCCTGGTCGTCCCAGTAGCGGTTGAGGACAGTGCCGTCGCGCATGACGACGACGTTGCTGCTCGCCTGCCCTGCGGGCGTAGTCGAGGCGCCGCGCATCCAGTACGCATACTCCTTGCGCAGTTGCGGCAGGTAGCGCTTGAGCGCCGTATCACCCTCCTGCTGCGCGGCCAGCTCGACCATCAACGCAAAGAACGGCGGCTGCGAGCGGCTCAGATAATACGTGCGATTGCCGTTGGGAATGTGGCCGAACTGATCAATGGCATAGGCGAAGTTGTCGAGCATGTTGTCGACCAGGTCTTCGCGGCCGGCCTCCTGCAGGCCGAGCATGGTGAAGTAGGTATCCCAGTAGTAGCCCTCGCGGAAGCGGCCGCCGGGCACCACGTAAGGCTTGGGCAGCGGGATGAGCGAGCTGTTGTCAGGGGCGGTGGTCGTCGTGCGCGTGAGCGCCGGCCAGAGCCAGTCGATGTGCGCGCGCAAGGACTGCCCCGCGGGCGGTGTCACGGGCGTCTCCACCGGCGGCGTGAAGTACTGATCGACAAACGCCTTGAGCGAGAAACCCGGCACGTTCTTCTGTACTTGGTATGCCTGCAGGATCGCGGCCGGTGCGGCTTTGGGCACGGCATCGACAAACGTCTTCTGATCCGGATACACCTGCGCGGTCTGCACGGCCACGAACAAGTCGCCGTAAAGCTTGTCGGGCGACGGCGGCAGCGCGGCACCCACGCCCACATCGGCCAATGCAGACGACGCCGCAAAACCGAACGCCAGCCATGCAGCAACATTGGCCGCACGGCGCCGGATCAAAAAGTGAGCCTGTCGATGCATCGTCATCTCCTGCCTGGTGGACGGAAAGCCAGTCCAGAAAAGGAGACGCCGACAGCGTTGTCAAATCGACAGGTTTTGCGCAAAACGGCGGCGTACCGAAGCGCAAGAAATGGCGCCGTATTGGACTCTGCGGGCAAGCAACTTGCTGATGTGCGGCGATGCTTTGCAGGCGGGCATGCGTGGCCTATCGTCTAACCATACGATTGCATCGCAAGCTACACCGGGGAGCCCACATGCGCATCGAACTGAACCACACGATCGTGTGGTGCCGCGACAAGCAGAAGTCCACGCGCTTTCTACGCGACATCCTCGACCTGCCCGAGCCGGTCCCGTTCGGACAGATGCTGGTCGTCCCGCTATCGAACGGCGTGTCGCTCGACTTTTTCGACAGCGATGCGCCCATCGCCATGCAGCACTACGCCTTTCTCGTCAGCGACACCGAATTCGAGCAGGCGTTCGCCCGCATCCAGGCGAAGGGGCTGACGTACTGGGCGGACCCAGCCAAGAAGCGGCAGGGCGAAACCTACGAGCACAACGGCGGGCGCGGGGTGTACTTCGACGATCCAGATGGGCACTTTCTAGAGATCATGACGCGGCCGTATGACCTCGGTTCGCAAGCTCCCATACCATCAGCAGTTTGACGGTCCATCTGCGCCTTCGCCAACATGGTCAATTCTCCACTTGCCCAACGCCCGCTCGGGCCAATGTTGCGGCGCTGGCGCACCCTGCACCGCATCAAGCAGTTGCACGCAGCTGAACTGTTTGGCGTCACGCAGTCGACCATCTCACGGTGGGAGGCCGGCGTGCAAGACATGGCGCCGGACGAGCGCCTGCGGGCGGAATCGCTGCTACGAGCGCGCCTCAGTTCGTCCGCCGATCATGCGCTGGCCAGACTGATCGATACACACCCAGGCGCGATGCACCTCGTCTGCGATCTCACGCACCGGCTGCTCGCAAGCTCACCGGCACGCGCAGCGGAATTCGGCCGGCCGATCGTGCAACTGATCGGACACTCACTATGGCGCTACGCAACGGAGGCCATCGCCCAGCGGGAAGCGTCGTTGGATGCGCTGGGCTGGTATGACGATCTCGCCCCGCCGGGCGTGGAGTTCAGCACCGGGGCCAACGATTCCGTTGTCGTGCCGATTCGCCCAAGCGTGTGCCGCTGGACACGTATGACGCTCTCTGACGGCACGGCCGTACGCCTTGTGGAAACACTGCGATCGGACTAAATCCGGTTGCGCGCATGTTTCATGCGTGGACAGCGCTTGGCCAAACGCCTAGGCTCAGCCGATGAACGAACGCTCCCACATCATGACCCCCGACACCCTGGTCGCCCGGCTTGATTTCCTGCGCGAAGCCGAGCGTCTTAAGAACGTGCTGCGCAGCGGCCACACGTCAGTAGGCCGCCCCGAGAGCACTGCAGAACATAGCTGGCGTCTGAGCCTGATGGCCATCGTCTTTGCCGATGCGCTGCAAGACCTCGATCTCTTGAAGGTACTTCAACTGTGCGTGGTGCACGATCTGGGTGAAGCCATCCACGGCGACGTCCCGGCCATCCATCAACACGCGCACCCAGACAAGAGCGCGCAAGAGCGCTGTGACCTGTTGCAGCTCACACACATGCTGGACACCCAGGTGCGCAACACCCTCGTCAGGCTGTGGGATGAATATGAAGCGGCGGCTACGCCGGAAGCACGGGCCGTGAAGGCGTTGGACAAGCTGGAGACCATCCTGCAGCACAACCAGGGCGCAAACCCCCCGGACTTCGATTACGCATTCAACCTCGGGTATGGGCAGCGCTACATGCAGGCCGCACCGTTGTTCACCACGTTGCGCGGGCTATTGGATGCGCAGACGCGCAAGCGGATGGTGGAAGCGACCAACGCTGCGGGCACAGGTGCCCCGCGCACCGCCTCATAGCATGCCTGCACGAAGGTGTTCTTCTACGGCACGGCGCAAGTCGGCGCTGCGTATTGCCGTGACCTTGCGCGCAGCGCTACGCCACCGCAGCCACGTTGACCACATCGGCTGCGCAGATGCGGTTGCGCCCCCGGTGTTTGGCGTCGTACAGCGCACGGTCTGCGCGGGCGCTCAGCCGGTCGAACGATTCGCCCGGTTGCCACGCCGCCACGCCACCGCTGACGCTGTAGCAGCAAGACTGCGCTCCGGCCGAGACAACGTGCGTGGCAGCTGCCTTGCGCAAGCGTTCTGCGAGATGCATGGCGTTGCCGCTGTCTGTGTCGGGCAGCAGCAGCGCGAACTCTTCGCCACCGATACGCCCGAGCACGTCGGTCGGCCGTAACTGCGCTTGCGCCATCTGCACAAACGCGCGCAACACGGCATCGCCGGCGGCATGGCCGAGGGTATCGTTGATGCGTTTGAAATGGTCCAGATCGAGAATCAGCAATGCCAGCGGCTTGGCGTGCCGCTGCACACGGCCGACATGGCGGCGTGCCAGCACCTCGAAGCCCTGGCGCGACAGCGCGCCGGTCAGGAAATCACGATTGGCGGCATCGCACGCGTCCGCCAGCAGTGCGTCATGCACCATCAACATGGCCGACATCGACAGGATGGGCATGATGGCTGCCGCCACCACAAGCAGCAGCACGCTGCCGGCGGTAGCAAACATGCTCGGGCTGGACGCCGCGCCCAGCGTCAGGAAATAGATGCCGCGTACGAGCTGACAGACGCCGAACACGAAAGCAATGACGGCCGTTACCCGGTACGGATAGGTCGGTCGACCGGCGGGCGAATGCCGCAACAGAATCCACACCAGTGCCGTGCAGAAGGCGGCCGAAAACAGCGTGGTCGAAAACACCCGCATGGGGATGCTATCGACGGCGTAGCGCCAGTAGATGACCGCCACTCCCACCGCCGTCACGCCTGCCAGTAGGATGGGCCACTGCGGGCGCCGTCCGAGAAACCGTGCGCAGCCCGCGTAGTACGCAGCACCACCGAGCGCCAACAGGACATTCGCCACAACAACCGAAAGGCTGTCGGGGATCTTCCCACGCAGCAGGATCAACGGCAGCGCTAGCACCACGGCCAGATTGGCACCAAACCACTCGGCAATGCCAGGCTTGCTGGCGCGCAGCAACGAACCCAGCAGCCCCAGGAGCACAAAGCTCATCAGCGCCGACGTGGCAATGGCGACGCCTGGATCCAGCATGAGCACTCCCGCAAATCTTCTGTGGCGGGGATTCTACGAAAAGTGGCGCGTTGCGGACATCACCGGGTGGTGGGGCACGGCGCGCCTTATCACAGCCAAACTCAATCCTGGGCCGAACGCCGCAATTCAACTGCAGCTGGTCGCGTCTATGGTGACGGCAGCCCTTGCATGCAGGAACCGCCGCGCTAGGTCAGGGTTTGGGTCCGAGATCGTCTACGGCGTGTCCGCCGGTGGCCTGCAACGCGGCTTCGGCGGCGTCCACCTGTGCGGGCTCGGCCTCGATGGTCAGCAGAAAGCGCCCGCCGATCACGACGTTCTGGAATTTGCGCTCGTATGTCTCGGCGTTTTCGCCACCGGCCTCGTGGTCGCCGCAAAGAAAGTTGCCGCACACGGCACCCGCTTCGTCACCTTGATGTGACAGCGCGACGCGCTCCAGCGTGAGGCCGGTGTTCAACACGGCTTGGCGGGCCGCCTCAGCAGCGGCATGGTCTGTGAAGATGCGGACGATGGTCGGCATGGGGGTTCTCCTCGTCGTGGTGAACCCAAAGTTGACGCATCGGCCGTGCCCGGCGATGCGTCGGGCGACTGCCTCAGAACAGCGCCATCTGCCGCACCCCAAACCCGATGGCCTCTTCCACCCGCATGCGGGCATGCGTGAGCGACCCTTCGATGCCTGAGAGCGTACCGGCCAGCCAGCGGTAGAGCAGCGGAGCCTGACCGCGCGGGCTCAGGTGGATTTCACCGAGCTTCTTGCCGCGCTTGTCACGGTAGTAGTGGGAGCGGTAGCCGCGTTCCCAATGCGTGATCGGGCCGCGCCATCGGCGCAAGCGGCGGGGTTTGGTGGGGGGAGTTTCGGCTGGTGATGCCGACAGTGGTTCCTCCCAGCCGAAAGCGGGTTTGGCGAACAGCGGCAAACCTTCCAGATCGGGGTAAAAATCCATCGTCGTATGCTCAGCTAGCCGCGCCGCCGCAGGCTTTGCAGACAAAAACGGCGCGTAGGCCGCATGATACCTGGGTTTATGGCAGACGGCACGTGCAAACGCCCTAACGGCGCGCATCGGAACAACGTTGCACGCGCCAGACAGTGGACGCTTCGGTATGATGGCCGCTCCCAGTCTCATGACACGCGGCAATCGACCGGTACCAGCATGAAGAACGCCTTTAACACCTTGATGACACCCCGAATCGCCTGCGCCCTGTTGTTGGCGGCAAGCTTCGCCACCCAGGCTCACGCTCAGGAAGGCGCCTTCGCTCCGCTGCTCCGCCATCTGGCCGATCGCCTGGTCACCGCGGACCAGGTTGCGCTGAGCAAATGGGACAGCGGACAGTCGGTCTACGACCCGGCGCGCGAAGCGAAGGTCATCGCCAATGCTTCGGCGCAAGCGCCCGCTTACGGCTTGGCGGCCCCAGACGTGAGCGATGTCTTCACAGACCAGATCGAGGCGAACAAGGAAGTGCAGTACGCCCTGCTGAACGACTGGCGACGGGCCGGTGCTGCGCCCACCGCGCAGCGGCAGAGCCTGCCGGATGTGATCCGGCCCAAGCTGGACGGACTGCAGAAATCCATCCTGCAAGCCTTGCGCGATGCTGCACCGGCACGCGGCCACGCGGATTGCCCGATGCAGGTGGCGAACGAAATCGGCCGTGTGGCGCAGGAGAAATCGCTCGACAGCTTGCATCGCATTGCACTGGACCGTGCAACCGCACGGCTGTGCACCACCACCCGCTGATCCAATAAAAAATAGCGCCGGCAGGTATGTAGCGGGCGCAAATAAAAAGAAAGGCCGGCCCGAGCGGACCGGCTGTCTGAGCAGATGCAATGTCTTCAGCGCGGCAGCGCCGGAGATAGATATCAGCCCAGATCCACAGGCACAAAGATCTTCGTGTCATCACGCTGCACCAGCAGCGCGACATGCTTGCCGGCGCGGTCCACCAGCGTGCGCAACTCCTGCACCGATGACACCGGTGTGCCATTGAGCGACAGGATCACGTCGCCCGGCTGGATGCCGACCTTCGCGGCCGGGCCGGTCACATCCATCACCACGAGGCCGCCGGGCAGACCGTTCTGGCGCTTCTCTTCCGGTTGCAGCGGTCGCACCGCCAGGCCCAGGCGGCCTTGGTCCGGCGCCGCCTTTTCACTGGACGCCACCTTCGCATCCTTCGCTGCGCCAACGGTCACAGTCAGCGTGGTCGGCTTGCCCTGGCGAATGATCTGCAGCGGCACAGTGGAGCCCGGCTTGATGTCGGCCACCTGCTCGGGCAGATCGCCCGACCGGTCGATGCGCGCATCGCCAATCTGCAGGATCACGTCGCCCGGTTGCAGGCCGGCCTTGGCTGCGGGGCCGCCGTCTTCCACCGAGTTGACCAATGCGCCTTCGGGCTTGGGCAGCTTGAAGGAATCGGCCAGCGACTGGTCGACCTCCTGCACCGCAATGCCAAGCCGGCCGCGCGTGACCTTGCCGGTGGACACAAGCTGCTGCTCCACCTTCATCGCCACGTCGATCGGCACGGCAAACGACAGGCCCTGGTAGCCGCCGGTCTGGCTGTAGATCTGCGAATTGATGCCAATCACCTCGCCGCGCTGGTTGAACAGCGGGCCACCGGAGTTGCCCGGGTTCACGGCCACATCGGTCTGGATGAACGGCACATAGGTATCGTCGGGCAGCGAGCGCGACTTGGCGCTCACGATGCCCGCCGTAACGGTGTTCTCGAAACCGTACGGCGAGCCAATGGCCAGCACAGGCTCACCCACCTTGGTGTTGGCGGGGCTGCCAATCTGCACCACCGGCAGGTTCTTGGCCGAGATGCGCAGCACTGCCACGTCGGATTGCTTGTCGACGCCGAGCACCTTGGCCTTGAACTCGCGGCGGTCCGTCAGCTTGACGTTGACCTCCTGGGCGCCGTCCACCACGTGGGCGTTGGTCAGGATCAGCCCATCGGCCGAGACGATGAAGCCCGAGCCCAGACCGCGCACGATCTGGTCGCCGTGTTGTTGCGGCATCTGCGGCATGAAGCGCTTGAAGAATTCGGAGAACGGATCATCCGGGCTCATGCCGGGCGGCAAGCCCTGCATGCTGGTGCGCTGCGCGTGCGCGGTGGTGCTGATGTTGACCACCGCCGGGCCGTAGCGATCGACGATGCCTGAGAAGTCCATTGGCGCCGCCACAGCCACCGGAGCTGCACCGGGAGCAGGCGCGGTCGTTGCCGTCGCGGTGGCCACGGGCGCCGCCACCGCGCGCGAAATCATGTCTTTCTGCAGATAGGCATAGCCGCCTGCAACGGCGATCACAGCGGCCAGGCCAGCCGCACTGCGTGCCAGGGTTTGACGCGTCATTGTCGTGTCCTCTCTTGCTTTGCACGAGGGTCACGGCCTGCGGAGTCGCCTATCGTGCCCATCGGTTGAAGGCATCGTAGGCGGGCAGACTTAAACGAGACTTAAAGGTGCAAGGCGCACGCGGCCGTCACACGAAACAAAATGTTTCTACGCGTTAGCCTTGAATGGAAAGCGCAGCACCACGCGCAAGCCGCCGCCCTCGCGCGCTTCCAGCGCCAGGGTTGCGTCATGCGCTTGCGCGATCTCCCGGACGATGGCGAGGCCGAGGCCGCTGCCGCCCGTGGGGGCCTGCGCTGGCCGATAAAATCGATCGAGCACGCGTTCGCGTTCCTCCGCAGGAATGCCGGGGCCGTTGTCCTCCACCACCAACTGCACCCCACCGTCGGGCGTGTGCCCCGTCAACACATCGACGCGCGCGCCGCGCGGGCAGTAGTTCAGCGCGTTGTCGACAAGGTTGACCAGCAGCACGCGCAGCGCATCGTGATTGCCGATGACGGATGCCGGCTGCGACTCCATCGCCATCCCCAGATCAATGCCCTTGTGCACCGCCGCCGGCGACAGTTCGGCAACCACGTCGGCCGCCACCGCCTCGAGTGCAACCGTTGCGCGCTGCGTATCGGCAGCGCCCGGCTCCTGCCGCGCGAGCGTCAGCAACTGGCCAACGAGACGGATCATGCGTTCCACACCGCGATGCAGATCGGCATGCGCGGCGCGGCGTTCGTCTTCGTTCTCGGCGCGGTCGGCCACCTGCAACTGCAGCTTGAGTGCAGCCAGTGGCGTACGCAGCGCATGTGCAGCGTCGGCGACGAACGCACGCTGGTGCGCAAGAGCGGTGCCGAGTCGCGCAAGCAGGTCATTCAGAGCATTCGTCAGCGGGCGGATCTCGTCGGGCAACCCCTGCGTGGGCAACGGCGACAGCGCTGCCGCATCGCGCGCCTGCACCTGCTTGGCCACGGAGCCCAGCGGCGCCAGACCGCGCCCGACCGCCAGCCACACGATCCATCCCAATAGCGGCAGCAGGATCAACAGCGGCGCCACCGTACGCAACGCCATGCGCGCCGCTACCTCGTGCCGCGCGCTATATGGCTGCGCGATCTGCACCACGGCGGGCCCGAACGCGACGCTGTAGATGCGCCACGGGCCCTCCGGCGTATTCGCATCGGAAAAGCCCAGCTCCGCCTGGTCCGGCAGATCTGGCCTTGCGTGTGATAGATACAGGCTGCGGCCGGTGCCGTCCCAGATGCGGATCACGACGTCGTCGTCACGCGCAATGCCCGCGAGTGCCGGCGGCGGCGGGTCGATCCACTGGCTCGGCAGCGCGGCGGCCACCTGCTGCATCTGGTAGTCGAACAGCGCGTTGGCTTCCTGGCGCGCCTGCGCGTAGATTAGGCCGGTGGCGATGACAATGCCCGCCAGCAGGCCGCCGGCCAGCCACCACAGCAGGGTTTTACGGATCGATTGCATGGGTTATTGGTGCGCGTCGCCGCCGGCAGGTTCCGCAGGCGACGTCGACGCCTCACGTGGAATCACATACCCCACACCGCGGATGTTCTGGATGAAATGGCTGCCGAGCTTCTTGCGCAGCGCGTGGATGTAGACCTCGACCGTGTTGCTGCCGACTTCCTCATCCCAGCCGTAGAGGTTGTCCTGCAACTGCGCGATCGACCACACCTTGCCCGGCCGCGCGAGCAGCGCATGCAGCACCGCAAACTCGCGGCCCGACAGTTTGACTGGCACCCCCGCACGCAGCACCTCGCGGGTGACGGGGTTGAGCAGCACCTCGCCGTGGCGCATGAGCGGATCGGCGCGGCCACCTTGCCTGCGCAGCAGCGCGTGCATGCGTGCCGCCAGTTCCTGAAGGTCGAAGGGCTTGACGAGGTAGTCGTCTGCGCCGGCATTGAGGCCGGCTACGCGGTCGGCCACCGCATCGCGCGCGGTCAGGATCAGGATGGGGATGGCGATGCCGCGCTGGCGCAGTTCGCGCACCACATCCAGCCCGTCGCGCTTGGGCAGGCCGAGGTCGAGCAGCATGAGGTCGAACATGGTGGCGCCGGACTCTGCGCCGGCGGCGCCAGGCGCCGTGATGGCGTGCACGGCAGCCTCGCCGTCGCGCACCCAATCGATGGCGAAACCGTCGTGGCGCAAACCCTTGCGCACGCTGTCGCCGATCATGTCGTCGTCTTCTACGAGCAGTACGCGCATGACGAATCAAAAATAAGCCGGGGAAGGCTCATTGTAGAACCGCCGCGCGGGCGGCTCACGCTTTGTGCGAAACCGCCCGCAAACTCACCTCCGCATCAGAATCCGCCCGATTTGATCAGTTGATTCAACGCGCCGATGTTCAGGCTGCCCCAACCCGTCGGGTAGTCCCAGCCCTTGGCGGCGCTGTAACCGTAGCCCTGGTAGCCGTTGTTGCCCGAGACCACGTCATAGCGCAGCAGCGACGCGTTGGCCGGAATGGCGCTGTACAGACGCGCCGCCGGGAAGCCCAGGTTGCCGTTGGCCGCCAGCAACCGTGCCCAGAAGCCGACAAAGACGGGCGATGCCAGGCTCGTTCCGCCAATCTGCTGCAGTTGCCCGTAGTTATAGATGTAGGCACCGGTGCTTTGCGCCGCGTCGAACGACACATCGGGCAATAGGCGCGCATTGCCGCCCTGCCAGCTCGGGGCCGGCAGGATCTGGCTGATGCCGCCGCCGGTGGCCCACAGCTTGCCGTTGCCATCGAGGCCTTCGTTCCACACGGTCTCGCTGGCGAAGCTGGAGCCGCTCGTGTAGAGCGTGGTGCCTCCAATGGCCAGCACGTGCGGCGACGATGCCGGCCACGACACGCTGTAGTTGCCGCCGTCCGGATACCCGCGGTTATTGCACTCGTAGACGCCCTCGTCGCCGGAAGACACGGAGAACGTCTGCCCCTGCGCGGCGGCTGTGGTGAAGATGGCCTCTTCTGCGTCGAGCGTGCCGTCTGCGCTGGCGTCGTTCTCGCACCAGCCGAGCGACACGTTGATGATCTTGGCGGTGTTGTCGGTCACCGCCTTGTTGAACGCCTTGGTCAAGCCCGTGTTGCCGGGCGCATTCAGATCGGCCATGTAGAAAGCCAGCTTGCCGACCGCCCCGCCAGCCGCACCCACAATGGATTGGCTGTCGAGGTTCCACTCGCCCTGGCCTTCCTGGTCATCGGTGTAGTTTCCGCTGGTGCCGTTCGTCTTGATGGTGGAGGTGGACACCGCGGCGTAGCCGTTGTTGCTCGTGAACGTGCGCAGGTCGCGCAGTGTTTGCGATACACCGCCGATGGTGATGACGCCCACGGTGGTGCCCGCCGCCGTCGGCACGCCGGTCGCGCCGTACAGCGCCGGAAATTCCTTCGGGTAATGGCCCGTGGCCGTGCCCGCAGCCAGTGTGCGCGCTTCGGCCACATCGCCCACACGCAGCAGCGGACGCGCACGCGCCACGTTCTGCAGGCCCAGCACCGAGCCAACGATGCCGCCCAGCGCGCGTGGCACCTGAGCCTTGCTGCTGTTCGCAAACCCGCTGCGGCCGGCCAGCTGGTAATGCACCAGCGGCGTGTTGAACGCCGCCTTGACCGTGCCGGCCGTGCCGCGCGCCGACACCAGGAGCCGGTTGGGCGCCACATCAATGTCGATAAAGCCGTTCTGCCGCAGATAGCGCACCACGGCATCCACCTGCGCCTGCGTGGGCGCGTGGTCGGCCAGGAACTGTTCGCTGGTCAGGTACTTGCGATAACGCGAGCTGCGCGGGTCGTTCGCATCGTGCGCGAGCGCTTTCAGCGTGGCCTCGTTGCGCAGCTTGAGGCTGATCAGCACATCGGTGGTCTGGCCGGGTGCGACCTCGTTGGCGGCACCGCGCGCCATGAGTTGCGGGCCGGTCACGAACGCCTTGGTGTGGGTGTCGACCCAATCGGTGGCGGCATGCAGCGGCCCGGCCGCGAACACCACCGGCCATGCATACGCCAGATGGCGGCACAGGGTGGAAAAACGCTGCATGGGGAGAGCAGTACGGAGCATCGGATGTCCTTTTGAGGAGTACGACGTTGCAGGACCACGCCGCTTGTGACGACGTGGGCGTCGTTCACCGTATCCAACGCACCGCCCTCTCAACAGTGCGAAAACAGTCAGTTGCATCCGGAGCGCGCTGCATCTAGCAACCCCTCGCCGGGCGGTTGCGCAAGGCAGCGCTTGCCTTTATCGTGATGCGATCCGCCATTCGAACCCGCGCGCAGATGAGCGCCCAGCAAGCCACTTCCCCCGCCACCCCTGATTCACCGACCGACCTGCGCGAGCGCATTCGCGCGGCGCGCCCGTCGCTCTCGCCGGCCGAACGCCAGGTGGCGGATTGGGTGCTGCGCCAGCCCGGAACGGTGCTGAGCCTGCCAGTAGCCGCCATCGCGCGTGAGGCCGGTGTCAGCCAGCCGACCGTGATCCGCTTCTGCCGCTCGATGGGCTGCCATGGCCTGTCGGATTTCAAGCTGCGGCTGGCGCAAGGCAACGTGGCTCGCGATACCGCGCCGGCGCGCATCGCATCCCCCTCGGGCATGCGCGTCCTGCAGAACGCCATCGATTCGCTCACCACGCTGCAGGACCGCTTCGACCCGGGCACGCTTGATGCAGCGGTGGCGCTGGTCGACAACGCGCACCGCATCGACCTGTACGGCTTCGGCAGCTCGGGCGTGGTGGCGCTCGATGCACAGACGAAATTCTTCCGCTACGGCATTCCTGCGAATGCGTATAGCGATCCGTATCTCGTGTCGATGTCGTTGAATGTGCTGCAGGCGGGCGACGTGGTGATCGCCATCTCCAAATCGGGCGCGTTGCCCGAACTGCAAACGGCGGTGGAGCGCGTGCGCGAACTGGGCGTGCACGTAATTGCCGTGACAGCGCCCGGCAGCCCGCTCGCGGCACTGGCCGATGTCGTGCTGCCCGCCGGCGTGGACGATGCCGTGGCCGACCGCTCGATGGTCGCTCGCCTGTTGCACCTGGCGCTGCTCGACGCGCTGGTGCTGGAAGTGGCGCTGCGCAAGGGCAGCGCACTCCATCACGCCGATCAGTCTGAGTAACGCGAGCGTTGCGTCAGTGCCCCTGGGCCACCGCGTGGTCCATGGCAGCGCAAAGGCCGATCAGCCCCGGGTACGGAGAATGAATCACGTACACCGGCATCGATGCCACATAGGCCGAGAAGCGGCCCTTGTCTTCAAAGCGGCGCCGGAACGGTGAGTTGGCAAACGCCGGCCCCAGACGCGGGACGATGCCGCCGCCGATGTACACGCCGCCGCGCGCACCCAGCGTGACCGCCAGGTTGGCCGCGATGGTGCCGAGAAACGCGCAGAACGTATCGACGGCATAGCGGCAGCGCGCGTGGTCGCCAGCGGCGTCTTCCATCTCGCCCAATGCGATGGCGGTGATGTCCGCCGCGCGGCGCAAGGTGGGGCCTTGCTGCCAGAGGTCGAAGCATGCACCCAGCGCCTCGTAGATCAGCTCCAGACCCATGCCGGAGATCAGCCGCTCGGCCGACACATGGCCGAAGCGCTCGCGTGCGAAGCGCCAGATGACCGCTTCCTCGTCGTTCATCGGCGGAAAGGCGACATGGCCGCCCTCGCCAGCCACAGCGATGTAGCGGCCATCCGACGTCGGCACCAGCGATGCAACACCCAAGCCGGTGCCGGCGCCGAGCAGCGCCCGCGGTGCATCGGCCAGGCTCGCACCGCCACCCACCTGTTCCAGCTCCTCTGCAGGCAGATACGGCAACGCGTGCGCCAGCGCGGCAAAGTCGTTGAGCACGACGAAGGTGTCGAAGCCCAGCGACTGCCGCATTGCCTCGATCGAGAACGCCCAATCGCGGTTGGTCATGCGAATCTGGTCGCCCAGCACCGGATTGGCGATGCCGATGGCCGCATGACGCACGCCGGCGGTTGCGATTTCCGGCGGCAACGATGCCAGGTACGCACGCATGGCCGCTTCCAGCGAAGGGTAGTCATCGCCGGCCAGCACCCCGATGTGGGCCAGGCGCATGGGCGCCATCTCCACCGCAAAGCGCACGTTGGTGCCGCCCACATCGGCCACCAGCCGCGGGTAGGCCAGCATGTCGGCCAATTGGTCAGCCCCCGTGCCCGCGTTCACCTCATGTAGTCCAATAGACATCGAGCGGTACCTCCCGCTGATGAATGACGTAGCTCACCGGCAGCGCACGCTGTGCCACGCCTCGCGCGGCATCGTCGAACACACCGCGCTTGACCGGTCCTGAGATCGAAAGGAACAATCGCCGCGCCGCACACAGCGCAGACAGATTCAGGCTGATACGCCGATGCGGCGCTGTGCCCGGGCGCACCGGCAGATAAGCCGGAGCCTGCGTGCGATCGATGCCCTCGTTCAATTCAGGCGCGTCGGGAAACAACGATGCGGTATGCCCATCGTCCCCCATACCGAGAATCACTACGTCGGGTTGCTGAAACGGATCATTGGCAGTCGCCACGCACGCATCCACGTCAACCGATTCACCGTGCACGTGCGGTGGCAACACCAGTGGAAAAAAGCGCGCCGCCGCCGCCGCGTCCTGCAACAGGTGCTCGCGGACGAGGCGCGCGTTGCTGTCGGCGTGCTCGGGCGGCACGGCACGCTCGTCGACCAGCGTGATCGACACATCGGCCCAGCGCAGCGGCAACACACGCAGCGCGGAAAACAGCGCGATGGGCGAACGCCCGCCCGACACGGCCAGGCACACGCTGCCCTGTTCTTCGATCACATGCGTGAGCGTGTTGGCAATGGACGCTGCCAACGCTTGCACCTGCGCCTCGGCGTCTGGAACTGCGTGCCAGCGCATCGCCATTACATCTCCTCGTGCCAGGCAGCGTTGTCGCGCGAGAGCAGCGCGCTCGATGCCGCCGGGCCCCAGCTACCCGCGGTGTAGCCCTTGGGCGGAATGCGTGCTTCGTTCCACGCCTCAATGATCGGTTCGACCCAGCGCCACGCTTCGGCCTGTTCATCGCGGCGCACGAACAGGCCCAGCTTGCCGTTGACGGCGTCCATCAACAGCCGCTCATACGCGCCGGCATGGCGCACGCCGCCGTGGTCGGTAAAGTCCAGGTCCAGCGTGGACGGCTGCAGGCCGAGCGCCGCGCCCGGCGTCTTGGTCAGGAACTGCAGGCGGATGCTCTCTTCAGGCTGCAGGCGGATGACGAGACGGTTTTCCGGAAACTGGATCAGCGGCTTGGGAAACAGCGCGTGCGGCACGTCGTGAAAACGCACCACGATCTCCGCCAGCCGTTGCGGCATGCGCTTACCCGTGCGCAGGTAGAACGGCACGCCGGCCCAGCGCCAGTTGGCAATTTCGGCCTTGATGGCGACGAAGGTTTCGGTGCGGCTGTCGCGCGGGATGCCCTGTTCGTGCAGATAACCCTGCACCGGCTGCCCCGCGATGGCGCCTTCCTGATACTGGCCGCGCACGGTCTTCTCAGGCACCTCCTGCAGCGGGATCGGCTTGAGCGCCTTGAGGATTTTCAGCTTCTCATCGCGGATGGCGTCTTGCGACAGGCTCGACGGCGGTTCCATGGCGACGATACATAGCAGTTGCAGCAGGTGGTTCTGCACCATGTCGCGCAGCGCGCCGACACCGTCGTAGAAGTCGCCGCGCTTTTCCACGCCAAGCTGCTCGGCAATGGTGATCTGCACGTCCTTGATCCACTCGCGGCGCCACAACGGCTCGAACAGCGCGTTGCCAAAGCGGATCGCCATCAGGTTCTGGACAGACTCTTTCCCGAGGTAGTGGTCGATCCGGTAGATCTGGTCTTCGGCAAAGAACTCGGCCACGGCGGAGTTGATGCGCTCGTTTGATGCGAGATCGGTGCCCAGCGGCTTTTCCAGCACCAGCCGCACATTCGGCGTATTCAGCCCGACACGGGCGAGCTGCGCGCAGATGTCGATGAAGAAGCCCGGGGCGGTGGCCAAGTAGCACACGGTTACCGGGGCGCGGTCTTCACCCAGCGCGGCGGCCAATCCGTCGAACTGCTCGGGCTTGCGGGCGTCGACCTGCTGATAAACGATGCGCTCGGCAAACGAGGCCCAGGCGTCATCGGAGACAGGCGCGCCGGAATACAGGCGCATGGTCGGGCGCGTTTCGCGCTCCAGCAGGGCAAGGTAGCCGGCTGTCTCCAGCGGCTGCGTGCCGATGGCGAATATCCGCCCACGGGGGTGCAGTTCGCCGCCCTGATGCGCATCGAACAAGGCCGGAATCAGCTTGCGGCGGGCAAGATCGCCCGTACCGCCGAACAACACCATGTCGAATGCGGGCACCGACATCGTCATCTCCTGTGTGTGAGCCATCGATTAGGCTAGCCTAGCTGACTAGCAAAGCCACGTCTTTTAAGCTCATTTTGTAGTATTACTACATCGCGAGCAAGGCGTTCGTGAAACTGCCCGGGCAAGCGTTTCCGGCGAGACTTTTGCCGCAGGGCGTGGGCTTCGGCGCGACTTCTGGCACGCAATTCGCGTGCTCGCCCGTGTTATCGGCGCTGCATCGGATGCGATACCTGTGGAAAACCCTGCACCACATCCGGCGCATTTGTAGGAAAATTACAGCATTCCGTCCTGCCCGGACCTACCCCCCAGGAGAACCCGCATGGCCCTGCACCGCACTTTGGCCGCCGTCACACAGCGCATCATCGACCGCAGCCGCGGCCCCCGCCAGGCCTATCTGGATGTCACCCGCAAGAATGCCGGCCGCAAGGTCGAGCGTACGCTGCTCTCGTGCACGAACCTCGCGCACGGTTTTGCGGCCATGCCGGGCGAAGCGAAGATCCGCCTGAAAGCGCTGGAGCGGCCGAACCTCGGCATCGTCTCCGCCTACAACGACATGCTGTCGGCGCATCAGCCGCTGGAGGCGTTTCCGGCGTGGCTCAAGCAGGCTGCGCTGGAAGCCGGCGGCACCGCGCAGTTTGCCGGTGGCGTACCGGCCATGTGCGATGGCGTCACGCAGGGCCAGGACGGGATGGAGCTGTCGCTGTTCTCGCGCGACACGATTGCCTTGTCGACGGCCGTGGCGTTGTCGCACCAGATGTTCGACGCGGCGCTGTACCTGGGCGTGTGCGACAAGATCGTGCCAGGGCTGGTGATTGGCGCGCTGTCGTTCGGCCACCTGCCCGCCGTGTTCGTGCCGGCCGGTCCGATGACCACCGGCATCAGCAATGATGAAAAAGCCCGCACGCGGCAGCTTTACGCCGAGGGCAAGCTCTCGCGCGCCGACCTGCTCGAAGCCGAATCCAAGTCGTACCACGGCGCCGGCACCTGCACGTTCTACGGCACGGCCAACTCCAACCAGATGCTGATGGAGGTGATGGGCCTGCATCTGCCGGGCACCGCCTTCATCAACCCGAACACGCCGCTGCGCGAAGCGCTCACGCGTGAGTCGGCGCGCCAGGCGCTCAAGCTTGTCTTCAGCGGCGACCAATACACCCCCATTGCCGACGTGCTGGATGAGCGCGCCTTCGTCAATGGCATCGTCGGCCTGCTGGCCACGGGCGGCTCGACCAACCACACGCTGCATCTGGTGGCGATGGCCCGTGCGGCCGGCATCCTGCTCACGTGGGACGACTTCAACGACCTGTCGGGCGTGATTCCGCTGCTGGCGCGTGTCTACCCGAACGGCAAGGCCGACGTGAACGAATTCCAGGCCGCGGGTGGCCTCTCCATCGTGATTCGCGAGCTGATCGATGCGGGCCTGCTGCACGACGATGTGACGACGATCATGGGCAAGGGCCTGCGCCGCCATTCGCAGGAGCCATTCCTTGACGGTGACAAGCTCGTGTGGCGCGATGGCGCTGCCGCCTCGCTCGATACCAACATCGTGCGCGGCGTGGCCGAGCCGTTCTCGCCGGACGGCGGCCTGCGCGTGCTCGACGGCAACATCGGGCGCTCGGTCATCAAGGTGTCGGCGGTCAAGCCGGAACATCGTTTTGTGGAAGCGCCGGCACGCGTGTTCCTCGCGCAGGACGATCTGATCAACGCGTTCAAGGCCGGTGAACTGGAGCGCGACTTCGTGGCCGTGCTGCCGTATCAGGGCCCGGCCGCCAATGGCATGCCCGAGCTGCACAAGCTCACGCCGACGCTCTCGGTGCTGCAGGAGCGCGGTTTCAAGGTCGCGCTGGTGACGGACGGCCGCATGTCGGGCGCGTCGGGCAAGGTGCCGGCCGCCATTCACATCACCCCTGAAGCGCTCAACGGTGGGCCGCTGGCGCGTGTGCGCGATGGCGACATCGTCGTGCTGGATGCCGAAGCGGGCACGCTGCAAGTGCGCGTGCCGGAGGCGGAGTGGAATGCCCGCCAGGTCAGCGTGCCCGATCTGTCGCATTACCACGCCGGCGTTGGGCGAGACCTGTTCTCGGGTTTCCGCCGCAATGTGTCCGCAGCGGAAGAAGGCGCCTGCACGTTGTTCGTATCGGCCGGCGCATAGGCTGAAGACGATCCAACCGGCCCAGGCCCGAGGCCTCGGCCGGTTGTGTTTACAGCATCGACTTGTCGATCGAGATACCCAGCTCACCCGCCATCTGTTCGACAAGCGCCTGAAGCCTGGCCACCTTGTCGGCCAACTGCTTCTGCTCGGCCTTCAGCGCCTCAAACTCAGACGGCGCGATGGACTCGTCAACCCCGGCGCCCTGCCGGATGTCGGCCTGCGCAACTTCACCGCACAGCAGGTGCATCCAACGGCTTTCACGCTCCCCCGGCATACGCTGCAGCTTCACGACATAGGGCGGATCGTTCTCTGCCAGTTCGTGCAGAAACGCTTCAACGGATGAAATGTCGGCAAAGGCGTGGAACCGCGCCGCGTTCAGTCGCAACTCGGCTGCGGTCTGCGGGCCGCGCAGCAACAGCACCGTGAGCAAAGCGACGGATTGACTTGGCACGCCCAGCACGCGGTTCATGTTGTGCTCGAAGCGCGGCACGCGGCTGCTGCTGCCCTCCATGACCAGGCTCAGGGACTTCAGCCCGTCGATGGCCGTGAGGATCTCGGCTTCGGTAACGGACATGACCGGCGCACGTGCGGTTTTCTGATTGCAGCCGGCCGCCAGCGCGTTGAGCGTCAGCGGATAAGTGTCGGGCACCGTGTGCTGCTTTTCGACCAGAACGCCGAGCACGCGTCCCTCAAGGGCGGTCAGAGTACGGATGGCGCGACGCTGCACAGCGTCGGGATTGATATTCATGATGGGACGGCGACGGATACGCTGGGTTGGGGCAAATCGAATCCCGACATCATATCCGGCACCCGCAGGCAGGAAGCCCTGCCTGCGCAATGACAACCGAGGCTCAGCCCTTGGCCGGACCGCGTACCAGCAACACCGGCGTGGTCGCCTGGCGGATGAACTTCTCGGCCACGCTGCCCAGCATCGCATGCGCCAGGCCACGGCGGCCGTGCGTGCCGATCACGACCACATCGGCGCCGCTTCGCACCGCTTCGGCCTGCAGGGCACCCGCCACATCCTCACCCACGTGCTGGGTTTCCACCAGCACCGTTTCCTGCTGCAAACCCGCGGAGGTGAGCGTTGCGGCGGTGTCGGCCAGCAACGCGGTGCCGGCTTCGATAAACGACTTGCGTAGCTCGGTCGGGTCGTAATAGCCGACGTCGAAGAGCATGGCGGGGCTGTCGACGATATAGACGGCGCGGATGGTGCTCTGGAATGCCTTGGCAAGGCGCACGGCCTCGGCCAGGGCCAGCTTGCTGGTTTCGCTGCCATCAATGGCGACCAGGATCTTCTTGTACATGGTTCAAGCCTCGCAGGAGAGTGGTTGTCGGAATACTGTGCTGACTGTGCTGGGGAAGCGCTTGGGCCACCCACACGCTATTCTGTGACATCGACCGCCCTTTTGCGTTGCGCCAAATCAGATGGCCGCGACCATGCGACGCAACAATGCACCGTCATCCGCCCGCCCCCACGCCCGAATTGATTGCCGCTTATCGCAGCGCGCGGTATCGCATCAGCGCACCGGAGGGCGATGTGCTGTTGCGCGTCGATGCCATCAACCCGTGCGTGGCGGCATTGCTCGCGCAAGCCAACGTGCCGTGGGCCGTCTTCGTGACGGCGCATCAGCCGTTTTCGCACGCGGTGTCTGCCGATGAAAACGCCGCGCGGCAGGCCGAGCTGCTTGCCTGGGCCATCGCACGCGGCATGGCCTGGCTCTCGGGCGAAGGCGGCCCGCCGGAAGATGCCCCGCCGAACGCGTGGTCATCCGAACCGAGCCTGCTTCTGTTCATCGAAGACCCTTCGGTTGCCGATACCTTGATGCTCACGTTCGAGCAAAACGCCGTAGTGCTGTGCGATGCGCATGGATTTTGTACCTTGCGTTGGCACCCGTATCTGCCAGACTGATTCTGCACAGGGCACTTGGCGCACAGCGCTTTGCAGCACCGTAAGTGGCGCTTCCGATTCCTAAGTGCTTGCGTGGATACATCAGCAGGAGGTTCGTATGGAACTGCACATGCAATCGCATCATTGGGAGCGCCGCATGCCCGACTGGCTCGCCGCCAGCGTGGCCGGCCTCGTGGGCGGCGCACTGGTCATCGTGCTCGAATTCTTCTGGTCGACCATGGTGCTCAATGAAAGCCCCTGGCGCCCGACCCACAAGATCGCCGCCATGGTCATGGGCCGGGGCGCACTGGAAGAGATGTCGTTGTTCAGCTACGGCATCGTGGCGACGGCGCTCGTGCTGCACTTCGTACTGGGCGCCATCATGGGGATGATCCTTGGCGCCATCATCGCGCCGTTTCACTTCGATTCGAGCCCCGGCATGCTCGCGGCCGTCGGCGTGGCCTTCGGGATCGGGGCGTACGTGGTGAACTTCTATGGCATGACGGCGGTGTTTCCGTGGTTTGTTTCGGAGCGCGGCTCAGGGCCACTGCTCGCGAACCTGCTGTTCGGGGTGGTAACGGCCATCACCTACGGCATGCTGGAGCGGCGCGTGCGCGAACCGATGCGCTGACGCAACCTTTTTCCTGCGGCGCCGCAAGCTGAGCGGCGCCATCAGGAGGCGGCCGCCTCTGGCAACACATGCCGGAGGCGGCCGTTTTGCATTGCGGCGCAGCATGCAGACGGCGCGTCGGCGCGATCCGTACGCGGGGTGTGCCTCGTCCTTACGTTGCCTTGCACGATCCGAGTGCGCGACCTAGCCTGTCTTTAGCGTGTTGAGGGAGTCCCTCGCCGGAGGTGCCCATGGCCCTTGCGATTGCGCTCGTGCTGATCGTCGTGCTGGCGGTGGGGTTTCACTTTGCCAGCCCGTGGTGGATCACCCCGATCGCCTCCAACTGGGTGCGCATGGACGACACGCTGACGATCACCATCGTCATCACCGGCGTGCTGTTTGTCGCCATCAACCTCTTCGTCGTCGCGGCGCTCCTGCGCTATCGCCATCGCGATGGCCAACCCAACCAACGCGCCGCCTACGAGCCGCACAACACGCGACTGGAATGGTGGCTGATCGGCGTCACCAGCGTGGGTGTGGCCGCGCTGCTCGCGCCCGGCCTGTTCGTCTATGCCGATTACGTACGCCCACCACCGAACGCCCTGCAGATGGAAGTGCTCGGCCAGCAGTGGCAATGGCGCTTCCGCTTTGCCGGCCCCGGCGGCAAGCTCGGCACGACCGACGTGCGCTACATGAGCAACGACAACCCGTTCGGCATGAACCCGGCTGACCCGAACGGACGCGACAACGTCCTGATCGAAACCCCCGAACTGCACCTGCCGATCAACCGCCCGATCCAGGTGCTGGCGCGCTCGCGCGATGTGCTGCACGACTTTTATGTGCCGCCGTTCCGTGCACGCATGAACATGGTGCCGGGCATGATCACCACGTTCTGGTTCACGCCCACCAAGGCGGGGCGTTACGACATCCTGTGCGCGCAGCTCTGCGGCATCGGGCACTCCAACATGCGCGGTGTGGTGGTCGTGGAAGACGAGGCATCGTTTGCACGCTGGCTCGCCCAGCAGACCACCTTCGAACAAAGCCAGCGAGCAAAAGTCCTGGCCGCACCGGCTGCGGCCGGTGGAAGCGCGCAGGCGCTGGCCGATCAGGGCCAGGCGCTCGCCCAGGCCAAAGGCTGCGTCGCCTGCCACTCGGTGAATGGCACCCCTGGCGTCGGCCCGACATGGAAGGGCTTGTACCGCTCCACACAGACCATGGCCGACGGCTCGACCGCAGTGGCCGATGAAGCCTATCTGCGCGCCTTCATCCGCGATCCGAAAGCGCGTGTGGTCAAAGGCTTCGCGCCCATCATGCCGAACTTCGACCTGAGCGAGCAGGAACTCGCAGCGCTGGTGGCGTACATCAAAGCGCAAGGTGGCGACGCTGCGGCGACCGCCGCAAAACCGTAGCGAGGAGAAACCATGTCCTACGGACACGCTGACCACGACCAGGGTCACGCACCTCAAAGCTTCTGGACACGCTACGTCTGGAGCCAGGACCACAAGGTCATCGCGGTGCAGTATTCGCTCACAGCCATCGCCATCGGGCTGGTGGGGCTCGTGCTGTCGAACCTGATGCGGCTGCAGTTGGGCTTTCCGGGCAAGTTCGCTTTTATCGACGCCAACCACTACTACCAGTTCGTCACCATGCACGGAATGATCATGGTGATCTACCTACTCACGGCACTGTTCCTCGGTGGCTTCGGCAACTACCTGATCCCGCTGATGCTGGGCGCGCGCGACATGGTGTTTCCGTTTCTGAACATGCTCAGCTACTGGGTGTATCTGCTGGCCGTGCTGGTGCTGGTGGCGAGCTTTTTCGTGCCGGGAGGGCCCACCGGTGCGGGCTGGACGTTGTATCCGCCGCAGGCAATCCTGCCGGGCACGCCCGGCACCGAATGGGGCATCGTGCTGATGCTGGTGTCGCTTGGGATCTTTATCGTGGCGGCCACCATGGGCGGGCTGAACTACGTGACCACCACGCTGCAGGCGCGCACGCGCGGCATGACGCTCATGCGCATGCCGCTCACGGTGTGGGGCATCTTTACGGCAACGGTGCTGGCCCTGCTGGCATTTCCGGCGCTGTTCGTGTCGGCCATCATGATGCTGCTCGACAAGACGCTGGGCACCAGCTTCTTCGTGCCGGCGGTGGTGTCGATGGGGCAACAGCTCAAGCACAGCGGCGGCAGCCCGCTGCTGTTCCAGCACCTGTTCTGGTTCTTCGGCCACCCCGAGGTCTACATCGTCGCGCTGCCCGCTTTCGGCATCGTGTCGGACCTCATCAGCACGCACGCGCGCAAGAACATCTTCGGCTACCGGATGATGGTGTGGGCCATCCTGATCATCGGTGTGCTGTCGTTCGTCGTCTGGGCGCACCACATGTTCGTGTCGGGCATGAACCCGTACTTCGGGTTCTTCTTTGCCACCACCACGCTCATCATCGCCATCCCGACGGCGCTCAAGGTCTACAACTGGGTGCTCACGCTTTGGCGCGGCGACATCCATCTGACCGTGCCGATGCTGTTTGCCATCGGCTTCATCAGCACGTTCGTCATCGGCGGGTTGACGGGGCTGTTCCTGGGCAACGTCAGCGTGGACATTCCGCTGTCCAACACGTATTTCGTCGTCGCACACTTTCACATGGTGATGGGCGTGTCGCCGATCCTGGTGGTGTTTGGCGGGCTCTATCACTGGTACCCAAAAGTGACGGGCCGCATGCTGAACGACACGCTGGGCCGCGCGCATTTCTGGATCACCTTCGTCGGCACGTACCTGATCTACTTTCCAATGCACTACCTGGGTGTGCTCGGCATGCCGCGCCGGTACTACGCGTATGAGGGTTACAGCTTCATCCCGCCGTCCGCGCAGACGCTGAACACGTTCATCACCGTCATCGCCATCATCGTGGGGCTGGCGCAGCTGCTGTTCCTCTTCAACTTGGCGTGGAGCCTCGTGCGCGGCAGGAGGGCCGAGGCCAACCCGTGGCGGGCCACCACGCTCGAATGGCAGACGCCGCAGACACCGCCCGTGCACGGCAACTGGGGGCCGACGCTGCCGGTGGTCTATCGCTGGGCGTACGAGTACAGCCCGCCGGGCCGCGCGGATGACTTCGTGCCGCAGAACGAACCGCCCACCGGCGCACCCGACATGGGAGCGGAGGTGCAAGCGCAGCCGGGAACCAGCCCCCTCCACACCAGCGGGGTGCGCACATGACGACCCTGCCCCGCCACTTTGTTCCCAGTACTTCGCCCGTATTGCCGCACGCCGGGCGCATCGGCTTGCGCGTATTCATGGCCGTGGTGACGACGCTGTTCTCGCTGCTGATCCTCGCCTATGCCATGCGCATGCGCGAGCCCGACTGGATGCCGGTTCCCCACCCGGCGCTGCTGTGGTGGAACACCGGCGTGCTGGCGCTGGCGAGCGTCGCCATGGAAGGGGCAAGGCGCACCGACGCGCGCCGCGCGCCCTGGCTGCTGGCCGGTGGCGCGCTTGCCGCGCTGTTCGTGCTCGGGCAATGGGCAGCGTGGCAGCAACTGTCCGCCGCCGGGCAAGGCGTGGCGGTCAACCCGTCCAACAGCTTTCTGTATGTGTTCACGGGCCTGCATGCGGCGCATGTCGTCGGTGGCCTCGTCGTCTGGGCGGTGACGGTCGCGCGCCTGCGCAGGAACGCCGATCGCACCCGGCGTGCCATTGCCCTCTGCGCGACGTACTGGCACTTTCTGCTGGCCGTGTGGCTCGTGCTGCTGGCCGCGATGTGGTGGATCACGCCCGCCTTCGTCAGCGCCATCTGCGGGCCGTTGTATGGAGCCACGCCATGAGCCACTCCACGCTTCCAACCGACTCGGCAGTCTCGGCAGACGCCGCCAAAGGCTGGCCCGGCATCGTCAACGACTGGTCGGCCGACCGCGAAACCTTCAAGGTGCCGTGGGGCAAGGCCATGATGTGGATCTTCCTGCTGTCAGACACCTTTGTCTTCAGCAGCTTCCTGGTTGGCTACATGACGGTGCGCATGTCGACCACCGTGCCGTGGCCCGACCCGTCCAAGGTGTTCGGGCTCTCGGTGGGCGGGGTGGAAGTGCCGCTCCTGCTGATCGCCATCATGACGTTCGTGCTCATCAGCAGCAGCGGCACGATGGCCATGGCGGTGAACTTCGGCTACCGGCGCGAGGCAAAGCGGGCGGCGCTGCTCATGCTGGCGACCGCCATCCTGGGCGCGGCGTTCGTGTCGATGCAGGCGTTCGAGTGGACCAAGCTGATCGTGCATGAGGGCATCCGCCCGTGGGGCAACCCGCTGGGCGCGGCGCAGTTTGGCGCATGCTTTTTCATGATCACCGGCTTCCACGGCTTTCACGTGACGTGCGGCGTGATCTACCTGTTGCTGGTCGCGCGCAAGATCCTGCAGCCGGGCTTTGCCGAACACGGCAATTTCCAGATCGTGGAGATCGCGGGCCTCTACTGGCACTTCGTCGATCTCGTCTGGGTGTTCATCTTTGCGTTGTTCTACCTGTGGTGAGGCCTGTCATGGACCACACGGAACCTTCTGCCCACGGGCAACAACACCCCATCGGCATCTACCTGAAGATCTGGGGCCTGTTGTTCGTGCTGAGCACGATGTCGTACCTGGTCGATTATTTCCACGTGCAAGGGCTGATGCGCTGGACGCTGATCATCGTGTTCATGATCGCCAAGGCCGGGCTGATCGTCTCGGTGTTCATGCACATGATGTGGGAGCGGCTGGCCCTGGTGTACGCGATCCTGCTGCCGCCGCTGGCGTTGCTGGTGCTGATGGTGCTGATGGCCGCGGAGGCCCATCACACCTTTGGCATGCGCATGCTGTTCTTCCATTGAGCCCCGCGCAGGGCCGAGCACGGCCCGGCGCGGCAGATGCGCATACGGCCCCCGGAGGGCGGACCGTGGGCGTCAAACTGTCGCGCTCCGCAGTCTGAGGCCCAAAATTTCGACCTCCGACTGTGGCGTTCGACCCTCAGACAGTGGAACGCCAGCCTCAACCGGTCGAGCGTGACCCTCCGAGGGCGGAGCGTCAGCCTCGGACAGTGGCGTTCGAGTGTTCGAGACTGAAACGCCAGCGTCCGAGCGCGGCAATCGTGTGTTTGACATTGGGGCACGACCCCGTGACGGTGGCGTTCGGGCCTCAAAGCGTCACGTTCGACCGATTGCGCCCCACGCTCGACGCTCGCACGGTGGAGCGCCAGTGTTTGCGCCTGGAGCGCCACCATCCGAGGGTGGAATGCGAGTGTTCGATCGTGGAGCGCGATGCTCCAACACTCGCGGGCGAACGGGCAGCCTTGTCTTGGGCCGCCGCGTTGCCAAGGCGAGGAGATTTAGCCGAGGTGGATGGCGTCCAGCGCCTGCGTGAAGTCCGCCACCAGATCGGCTTCATCCTCGATGCCGACCGACACGCGCACGAGCGAATCCGCAATGCCCATCGACGCGCGGCGCTCGGCGCCCATTTCCCAGTAGATGGTCGGCGCCACCGGAATCACCAGCGTGCGCGTGTCGCCCAGGTGCGTGGCGCGCACGACGTAGCGCAGGTGGTCGAGCATGTCGACGTAATCCGCGCCGTCCACCAGTTCGAAGCTCAGCAGGCCGCCGTAGTGACGGAACAGCTCGGTGGCGCGGGCGTGCTGGGGGTGCTCCGGCAGGCCGGGGTAGTAGACACGTGCCACCTTCGGGTGCGCCGCCAGCGTGCGGGCCAGCGCCAGCGCGTTGCTGCAGGTGCGGTCGACACGCAGGGCCATTGTTTCGGCGCCCACGGCAATGCGGTGCGCGGCATCAGCAATCAACGTGGCGCCCTGGTCGCGCAGGCCCTTCTTGCGGATCTGCTGGATACCCTGCATTTCCGGCTTGGCCTTGCGGTAGGCCGGATAGATGTTCGGATAGGCCGCCCAGTCGAACAGGCCCGTATCCACCACCGCGCCGCCCAGCGCGTTGCCGTGCCCGCCGATGTACTTGGAGAGCGAATGCACCACCAAGCTGGCCTGCGCGTCGCGCGCGCGGAACAGCCATGGGGACGTCATCGTGCTGTCGACCACGTAAATCAGGCCGCGTGCCTTGCAGATGTCGCCAATGCCCTTCAGATCCGCCACTTGCGTGCGCGGGTTGGCAATGGTTTCCACAAAGACGAGGCGCGTATTCGGCCGCACCGCGTCGGCCACCGCCTGGGCCGACGTGGCATCGACGAACGTCACGTCCACGCCCAGGTTGCGCAGCGTTTCGAACACGCTGTTGGTGTTGCCGAACAGGAAGGCGCTGGAGACCACGTGGTCGCCGGCACGGAGCATGGTGGAAAACACCGCCATGATGGCCGCCATGCCGGTCGCAAAGCACGCGGTTGCCACGCCGGCTTCCATCATCGTGATCTTGGCTTCCAGTGCCGCCGTGGTCGGGTTGCCCTGGCGCGCGTAGGTGTAGCCGGGCTTGCCCTGGAACACGTCGATCAGCTCGCGCGTATCGGTATAACCGTACGTGGTGGACGTGTGCAGCGGCTTGTGGATGGCGTAGTGCTCGACGCCGGCTTCGCGGTCGGCGTGCAGGAGGGCGGTGGTCAGTCCGGTCATGGCGGGGGCAGCAGAAAGGCAGGAAACAGCAGGAAACGGCAGGAAAGTTCTGCATTATCGCGCGATTCCGGGGCCACCTGGGCGCCGGAAGCCGGCCGGGCGTGGAACGTGGCTTGCGTCGCACCTCGCGTTGCAAGACCGACCGGATTCCACGCCTGGTGACGAGCCCATCTCCTGCATCCTCCCCTCCTTCCCATCCTGCTGAGGCATCGAGCCTCCAGCAGCGGATCGTGGGCGCGTTGTGGCGCGCCATCTGGCGCTACCGCAAGCGCGTGCTGGTGGCCGTGGGGCTGCTGGTGCTCGCCAAGCTGTGCGCGGTGGGCGTGCCGATCGTGCTCAAGTGGATCGTCGACGGCTTTGGCGATGCCACGCGGGCGCGCGTGTTTCCGGCCTTCCTGCTGCTGGCCTATGCGGTATTGCGCTTTGGCGGCACGCTGTTCGGCGAGCTGCGCGACATGGTGTTCTCGCGCGTGTCGCAGCCCACGGTGGCCGGCTTCATGGCACAGGCGTTCGAGCATCTGCACCAGCTCGGGCCGCGCTTTCATGCAAGCCGGCAGACGGGCGGGCTGATCCGCGATGTGGAGCGCGGCACCACCGGCATCGAGTTCCTGCTGGGTGTCGCGCTGTTCACGATCCTGCCGACCATGGTGGAGATCGGCTCCGTGCTCATCATCATGATGAGCCGCTACAGCGGGTGGTATCTCGTCACCATCCTGGCCACGTTTGCGGCTTATTGCACCGCCACCGTGCTGCTCACGCGACGCCGCGTACGCCTGCAGCGGCAGATGAACGAGTTCGACTCGATGGCGGGCAGCCGGCTGCTCGACAGCATGCTCAATCACGAAGCCGTGAAGGTGTATACCAGCGAGCGTTTCGAGGCACACCGCTACCGCGACATCCTGCGCCAGCGCATCGAGACGGCGGTCGCCAACCAGCGTGCGTTGTCATTGCTGCACGTATCGCAAAGCGGCGTGATTGCCGCCGGTGTAGCGACCGTCATGCTGCTGGCCGGGCAGGACGTGACGCGCGGCGTGCTGTCGGTGGGCGATCTCGTGCTGATCAACGCGTACATCATCCAGGTGTGCCTACCGCTCAACGCGCTGGGCTTCATGTTCCGCGAGGCGAAAGACGCCGCCATCAATGCCGAGCGCCTGTTCCAACTGCTTGAACAGCGGGCCGACGTGGTGGACCTGCCCAACGGCGCACCGCTGCGCGTGACGCAGGGCGAGGTGCAGTTCGACCATGTGGATTTCGGCTACGAGAACACGCGGCCCATCCTGCACGACCTGTCGCTGCACATTCCGGCCGGGCACACGGTGGCGGTGGTGGGCGGCAGCGGCTCGGGCAAGTCGACGCTGGCGCGGCTGCTGCTGCGCTTCTACGACCCGTGGGCGGGGCGCGTGTCCATCGACGGGCAAGACCTGCGCGTGGTCACGCAAGACAGCGTGCGGCGCGCGATCGGCATCGTCCCGCAAGACACCATCCTGTTCAACGACACCATCGCGTACAACATTGCCTACGGGCGCGAAGGCGCGACGATGGCCGAGGTGATCGAGGCGGCGCGCGCAGCCTATGTGCACGACTTCATCGCCGCGCTGCCCGAGGGCTACCAGACCATGGTGGGCGAGCGCGGGCTCAAGCTGTCGGGCGGTGAAAAGCAGCGCATTGCCATTGCGCGGGCGCTGTTGAAGAACCCGTCGATCCTGATCTTCGACGAGGCGACCTCCGCCCTCGACACCCGCTCAGAACGCGCCATCCAGCGCGAGCTGGATCGCCTCTCGGCACACCGCACGACGCTGGTGATTGCGCACCGGCTCTCCACGGTGGTGGACGCGCACGAAATCGTCGTGCTGGAAAAGGGCCGCATTGTCGAGCGCGGCCGCCATATCGACCTGCTGGCCGCCAACGGCGTCTACGCCCAGCTCTGGACCCTGCAACGCCAGCAGTCCGACCTGGAGCAGGCCCAGCACCGGCTGGCACAGCAGCCCATCAACCTCGTGGCCCTGGTGGTGAGCGTGCTAGACGGCCTGCGCGAGGCCATCGATGCGCGCCGCATCACCGTGTATTCCGTCATCCGTTCCGAAACCCCGAGCATCACGGGCGACCCGAGCCGCCTGCAAGGCATCGTGGGCGATGTGCTGAGCCACGCCGTGCTGGCCAGCCACCCGGGCAGCCGCATCGAGATCGTGCTGGAGCGCGTGGAAGGGATGGCGCAGTTGCGCGTGACCGACACGATTGCCATACCGGCGGTGGCGGCGGCTGCCATTCCTACCGCGTCGCACACGCCCGCAGAGATGGAGCCCGACGCCGCCCTGTCGGCCTTTGGGCCCACGACCACCCCGCCTGCACCCGCGCCGTTTGACGTGCTGGACCCGGTGGACCCGCTCGCGCCGTTGCGGCAGGAGCCGCGCGCGTTCGACACCGCGCTGGCGGCAACCGCGCAGGACACGGCCGCCACGCCTGCAGCCACGCTTGACCCGTTGTGGATCCGCTCGGTGGTGGAACAGCACGGTGGGCGCTTTGCCGTCGTGCCGCTGCCCCACGGTGACGGCACCACGTATGTGATGGACTTCCCGATCCGCGCGGTGGCGCCGCTCCCGGCTGTACCAGGCGAGGCCGTGCCCACCGCCGCGCCGCAGGCGCCGCGGGCCGAACGCACTGCGCTACCGCCGCCAGATGCCCTGTCCGGCGTGCATGTGCTCATCGTCGACGACCAGGAAGACGCCCGTGAAATCCTGCAGCTGCTATTGGAAGACTACGGCGCCACCGTCACCGCGTATGGCGCTGCCAAGCCCGCACTCGCGGCCTTGCGTGCGGCGCCGAGCAACTCTTGGCCCGATGTGCTGGTCTCCGACATCGCGCTCGGCGACGACGAAGACGGCTACGCGCTGCTGCGCAACGTGCGCCTGCTGGAGAGCGAGCGCGACATGCCGCTCGATGCCCGGCTGCCCGCCGTCGCACTGTCCGGTTATGACAGACCGGAAGACCGTACGCGCGCGCTGCTGGCCGGTTTCCAGTTGCATCTGGCCAAGCCCACCGAGCGCGGCGAGCTGGTCACCGCCATCCTGAGCGTCATCCGCGCGCGGCGTGCGCCCGCGCATGAATCGCACGCCTCCCTTTCCTTCCAATCAGCCCAGGAGTCTCCATAAGCATGCTGGCCGATTTCGATCCTTCCGCCCAACGTGAGGCACCGCAGAAACAACCGCACCAGACCACATCGCACTTTGCTGGCGCCGACGCCGCGCGCCGTGCGGTGGAGATGGCGCTGCCGCTCATCACGCAAGCGATGAAGCGTCCGCAGGACGTGGGCGACAGCGGCTTCCTGCACATCGTTGTGATAGACCCTGCACGCTCGCCTGCGGAATGGGCCTTTGATGACGCCGTGCTCTACGAATATTCGGTAGGCGATCGCGCGCAATGGGATGCGGACTACGCCGCCTATGCGCGCGCCAAGGCGCGGCTGGCGTGGCAGCACGGCATGAGCACACACGCACTACAGGCACTGCGCCCACACGTGCTGCGCGCGGGCGACACCAACCTATGGGGCAGCGCCGTGCTCGACGGCATCGTGGTTGGCGTGAGCGGCGCGCTACCGTTCTATGACGAAGCCTTCGCGCATGTGGTGGCTGCGTGCCTGCGCGCCATCGCCAAACAGGCCGCTGCTGCCACGTGCGGTACGCTGCGGCTCGCCTGACGCCCCTCCCTCCACGCGCGGCACGACGGGCGTGATGCCGTCGCCGCGCCGTTTCTCCTTGCGCTCCACGTAAGAATTGCGCGGTCACTTCGGCGGCGGGCTGGCCCGAACGCGTCACGCCATGACGGCCCACCGCGCGTACGTGCCACACGCCATGTCCGCATCAACCTGCCGCAAACGCTTGTCCGGACAAGCGAGAGACGCTTCCCCACATTCGCTCCGCGCGCAGCGCCGGAATACCCCGCAGCACAAGGTTGCGCGCCGTGGCACGCCGGCTGCTGAGGGACTTCGCACGTGGCTTCCAACACTTGATCACCACAGGCCGCGACGATAAGAGGAGAAACGACATGCGCATCGCCATGGTCAGTGAACACGCATCGCCACTCGCCGACTTGGGCGGTGTCGATTGCGGCGGACAAAACGTCTACGTGCGCCATGTCGCGCGCCAGCTCGCACGGCTGGGCCATCGTGTCGATGTCTTCACGCGCCGTGAGCGCCCGTGGGATCCGGAGGTGGTGCCGTTCGATAGTGGATGCCGTGTCATCCACGTACCAGCCGGGCCGGCTGCTGTGCTGCCCAAGGAAGCGCTGCTGCCGCACATGCACGCCTTTGGCCGGCACTTGCTGAACCACTGCGCCCGCGCCCAGGCCAGCGGCGACGTCTACAACGTCATCCACGCCAACTTCTTCATGTCGGGCCTGGCATCGCTGGCGGCGTCCACGCGGTTGCACCTGCCGCTGGTGATGACGTTCCACGCGCTGGGCCGCGTGCGCCGGTTGCACCAGGGCAGCGCCGATGGCTTTCCCGATGCACGCTTCGCGATTGAAGAGACGCTGGTGCAACGCGCCGATCGCGTCATTGCCGAATGCCCGCAGGATCAGGCCGATCTGGAAACGCTCTACCGCGCACGGCCCGAGCAGATCGATGTCGTGCCGTGCGGCTTTGACGCCGCGGAATTTGCGCCCATCGACCGCGCCGAAGCGCGACGCCGCCTGGGCGTGCCGGCCGATGCGTTCGTCGTGCTGCAACTGGGTCGCATGGTGGCGCGCAAGGGCGTGGACAACGTCATCGAGGCCATCGGCAAGCTACCGCCCGATGCCCGCAAGCGCGTGCGCCTGTACGTGGTGGGCGGCAACACCGTTGCACCGGACGTGGCCGCCACGCCTGAACTCGGCCGCCTGCAAGCCATTGCCGAGAGCGCTGGGGTGAGCGCGCAGACCACCTTTGTCGGCAAACGCGGCCGTGCCGATCTGCGCGCGTGGTACAGCGCCTGCGATGTGTTTGTGAGCACACCGTGGTACGAGCCATTCGGCATCACGCCGGTGGAGGCCATGGCGTGCGGGCGCGCGGTCATTGGTGCAGACGTCGGCGGCATCCGCTCGACCGTGCGGCACGAGCGCACCGGCTTTCTCGTTCCGCCCAAGGACCCGCAAGCACTCGCCGCACGCCTGCTGCAACTGATGCAGCAACCGGAGCTGTGCCGCGAGCTGGGGCAGGCCGGGCTGGTGCGCGCCCGCATGCTCTACACGTGGCTGGGCGTGGCCGGGCAGCTTGAGCGCGCCTACTTCAAAGCCATCGACTCCCACGCACGCGCCATGGGCCGCATGACCGACGCCACGCCCAGCGCCAACGCCGCCGCACTGGCGGGGCTCGCGGCTTGACCGCTTTCTTCCCACCTTTCCATCCCATCTCTTCCATCTCTTCACGCCGCCATGACCCAGACCGATTTGAACTCGAACCCCAACACCACGCCCACGCTACGCGACAAGGTCATCATCGTGACCGGCGCGGGGCGCGGGCTGGGCGCCGCCATCAGCCGCGTGCTGTCCGCCGAAGGGGCGACGGTGGTCGCCACCGACCACGATGCCGGCACCGCCGACCGCACCGCCGCTGAACTGATCGCCGAGGGCAGCCAGTCGCACGCCATTGCGTTGGACGTGGGCGACGAAGCCGCCGTGCGCGGCGCACTCGATGAAGTGGTCGACCGCTTTGGCCGCGTGGATGCCGTGATCAACAACGCGGCCATCGATATCACGCTGCCCATTGATGAACTGAACGTCGAAGACTGGGACCGCGTGGTGCGCACCAACCTGCGCGGCCCGTTCCTGCTGGCCAAGCACGCCAGCGTGCTGATGCGCAAGCGCGCGAGCGGCGCCATCGTCAACATCGCGTCAACCGCCTCGCGCCGTGCGTGGCCGAATGCGTCGGTCTACCACGCCACCAAATGGGGGCTGCTGGGCCTGTCGCATGCGCTGCATGCCGAGCTGCGTCCGCATGGCATCAAGGTCTCTGCCGTGATTGCCGGCGGCATGCGCACGCCGTTCCTGCTCGACCGCTTTCCCGATATCGATGTAAGCAATCTGCAGGATCCGGCCAACGTGGCCGCCGCCGTGCGCTTCGTGCTGCTGCAGCCGCCCGAGACGGTGATCCCGGAAGTGATGGTGCTGCCGATGCGGGAGACGTCATGGCCCTGATGCGTGCGCCGTTGCGGCTGCGATCGCGCCCCGCCATCTTTCTCGACAAGGACGGCACGCTGCTTGAAGACGTTCCCTACAACGTCGATCCGGCATGCATTGCGTTGGCACCCGGCGCGGGCGAAGGCCTGCGGATGCTGGGCGCCACCGGCTTGCCGCTGATCGTGGTGAGCAACCAGCCCGGTGTGGCGCTGGGACTCTTTCCCGAGCCTGCGCTGGAAGGGGTGGCAAAGCGGCTGGGCGAATTGTTTGCGTTGCACGGCGCCACGCTGGGCGGCTTCTATTTCTGCCCGCACGCACCGGCAGCCGATGGCAGCACCCACTGCGCCTGCCGCAAACCGGGCGACGGGTTGTTGCGTCAGGCCGCTGAGGCACACGGCCTTGCGCTGGAAGGCTCCTGGATGATCGGCGACATCCTCAACGATGTGGAAGCCGGCCGGCGCGCGGGCTGCCAGACCATTCTGATCGCCAACGGCAACGAAACGCTGTGGCAGCCGGGGCGGCTGCGCGTGCCGGATTACATCGTCGGGCGCTTTGACGAGGCGGCCGCCATCGTCATTGCCCAGCAGCCACGGCATGCGCCGCGCGCACACCACCTGAGGGCGGTTGCATGATCGCAGCGGGCATTCCCGAGCGCCGTGCCGTGTGGGCCAACGCGAGCCGCATCCTGTGCGTACGGCCTGACAACCTGGGCGACGTGGTCATGACTACGCCGGCCTTCCACGCGCTCAAGGCCGACAGGCAGACCCGCCGCGCCAGCCGCCATCTCACGTTGCTGACATCGCACTCGGGCGCCACGGCGGCGCCGCACCTGTCCGACATCGACGACGTGATCGTCTGCGATGTGCCGTGGGCCAAGCACGCCAGCGTGGCCGATGTCGAGCAGACACGCGCGCTGGTCGACACCCTGCGCGAGGGCGCATTCGACGCGGCGGTCATCTTTACCGTGCACACGCAGAATCCGTTGCCGGCCGCCATGCTGTGCTTTCTGGCCGGCATTCCGCTGCGCCTCGCGCATTGCCGCGAGAACCCGTACGCGCTGCTGACCGACTGGATTGCCGACCCCGATGCGCGCATTGCCGCCACCGCGCCCGGTGACGTGCGCCACGAGGTGCGCCGCCAGCTGGATCTCGTGCAGCACGTGACGGATGTGGCCGCGCATCTGCCGCATCGGCTGCGCTTCAACGTACGCCAGGCGGACCGCGATGCCGTGCGCGCCAAGTTGGCCGAGCGGGGCATCAGCGCGGGCGCTCCGTGGATCGTCCTGCATCCGGGTGCGACCGCAGCGTCGCGGCGCTATCCGCCCGATCGCTTTGCGCATGTCGCCTCCACGCTGGCGAACCGCTATGACTGCCCGGTGCTGGTGACCGGCGCACCCGCCGAAGCGGAACTGGTGCAGCAGGTGTGCCTGCCGGGGCTGATTGCCGGGCAGCGCGTGCTGAACCTGGCAGGTGCCCTCACGCTCGGCGAACTGGCTGCGCTCATTGAAGGCGCAGCGCTGCTGGTGTCCAACAACAGCGGGCCCGTGCATCTGGCTGCAGCCACGCAAACGCCGGTGGTCGACCTGTACGCGCTGACCAATCCGCAGCACACGCCATGGGCTGTGCCGCACGCGGTGCTCTCGCATCAGGTGCCGTGCCGCTATTGCTATCGCAGCGTGTGTCCGCTCGGCCATCAGGCGTGCCTGACCGGCGTGACGGAAGAGGAAGTGGTCGCCGCCGCGCACCCGCTATGGCAGTCGTCGCGCGTGGCGCAGCGTTTATGGCCTGTTTCCGCCGTGCCTGCGTTGCCTGTATCGAATGCGCCAACGCCGGTCGCCTGAGCGTTGCGCGTGACCTGTACTGACTGAATCGATTGACGGAGCCCCCGCATGGAAGCCAAACCGCTCTACACCCTCGGCATCAACGCGGCGTATCACGATTCTTCCGCTACGCTGGTGCGTGACGGTGTGGTGATTGCCGCCGCTGAAGACGAACGTTTCACGCACGTCAAGCACGCCAAGCGGCCGGTGCCGTTTTCCACCTGGCAGTTGCCGTATCACGCCATCGATTACTGCCTGGCCGAAGCCGGCATCGACCTCGCGCGTGTGGATCAGGTCGCGTATTCGCTGGACCCTGCCCTGCTGACCGACCTGCAGGCGCAAACCCATATCGCCCTGCCGCTGCAGCCTTCTGCCCAGATGGATCTGCCACCGGGCGCCGCGCCGTGGGACCCGCTGTTTCTCTCCTACGTATTGAACGCCCCGCGCCAACTGGCCGACGGCGCGCCGCATCATCTGCAGGCGCGCTTCGCCAACGTGAAGCACACCGGGCCGTTCCGCTGGTCGTTTGTCGAACATCACCTTGCGCACGAGGCCAGTGCGTTCCTGGCGGCACCGTTCGAAGACTGTGCCGTACTCACCATGGACGGCCGCGGCGAACGTGCGACGACTTCCTACGGCCTCTTCCGCGACGGCGAATACACGCGCCTGCAGCAAGTGGATCTGCCACATTCGCTCGGTCTGCTCTATGAAGAGGTGACGGACTATCTGGGCTTTCTGCGCTCGTCCGACGAGTACAAGGTGATGGCGCTGGCCTCATACGGAGAGCCGCGCTATGTCGACGCATTCCACGAGATGGTGCGGGTCGAGACCGACGGCCGCTACACCGTGGCACCGCTGCGCCTGGAAGAACGCTTCGGCCCGCCGCGCCAACGGGGCGGCCCAATGGAAGTGCGCCACTTTGACATTGCCCGCTCACTCCAGCAGGTGCTGGAAGAGACCGTGCTGACGATGAGCCAGTGGCTGCATCAGGCCACGGGCGCCCGCAATCTGGCCATGGCAGGCGGCGTGGCGCTGAACTGCGTGATGAACGCGCGCATACGCGACCGTGGTCCATTTGAGAACGTCTGGGTGCAACCGGCCGCAGGCGATGCAGGCACGTCGCTTGGCGCAGCGCTGTGGACGGATTACCAGACACGCGGCACCAAACAGCGCCTGTGGAAGATGGACCACGCCTATCTCGGCCCGTCGTATGCCGATGAAGAAATCGAGCAATTCCTTACGTGGTCGAAGCTGCCATTCGAGCGCCTGGACAACATTGCCGAGCAGACCGCCGAGTTGTTGGCGCAAGGGCAAGTGATCGGCTGGTTCCAGGGGCGCATGGAGTTCGGCCCGCGTGCGTTGGGTGCGCGCTCCATCCTGGCTTCGCCCATCCCTGCCGACATGCAGGCACGCCTGAACGAGATCAAGGACCGCGAGGACTTCCGCCCCGTCGCCCCGGTGGTCATGGAAGAACGCGCTTCCGACTGGTTTGTCGGTGCGCAATCTGCGCCGTTCATGCTGTTCATCTTCGACGTGCGGGAAGACCGCGCCACGCAGATCCCGGCCGTGCGCCACGTCGACGGCACCGCGCGCGTGCAGACCGTCAACCGGCGCCAGCATCCGCTGTACTACGACCTGCTGGCGGCGTTCGAGCGGCGCACCGGCGTGCCGATCCTGGTCAACACGTCGTTCAATACGCGCGGCGAGCCCATGGTCTGCAGCCCGCGCGATGCGGTGGAATCGTTCTGGACATCGCCGCTCGATGCGCTGGTGATCGGGCCGTTCCTGCTGCGCAAGACGGCCGTGCGCCCGGAGCAATCGCAGACCCAGGAAGACGGCGCCGTGCGCAATGTCGATGGGCTGCGGCGCGTTCCCGGCCTGGCGGGGGTCGCATGAACCAGCCAATGCCGTTCGACGTGTCATTGCTGACCCCGACGCAAGGGGCACCGGCGATGTCAGTCGTGATTGCCACATGGCGACGGCCGCAGATGCTGCAACGCTGCCTCGACGGCCTGCTGGCGCAAACATTCGACGCGCGCCGGCTGGAGCTGGTGGTGGCTGACGATGGCCCCGACGACGCCACCCGTGCGGTCGTGGACGGCTTTGCCGCAGCGGCCCCCGGTTGGCGCGTGCGTTACGTGCCGGTGCGTGAGACGCAAGGCCCGGCGGCAGCCCGCAACCGCGGCTGGCAGGCCGCCACAGGCGACATCATCGCCTTCACCGACGACGACACGATCCCCGCACCCACCTGGCTGGCCGAAGGCTGGCGCACCATGACCACGCCCGAAGACGCTGCCAGTGCTGGCGGCGGCACCCCGCCCGATGCCGCGACCGGTTCTGTGCGCATGCCGTTGCCCACACGCCCCACCGACTACGAACGCGACGCCAGCGGCCTGACCCGGGCGGAGTTCGTCACCGCCAACTGCTTCGTGCGGCGCGCGATGCTGGCGCGCATCGGCGGCTTTGACGAGCGCTTCCGGCTGGCATGGCGTGAAGATTCCGATCTGCAGTTCCGCATCCTGGATGCGGGGGGGCGCATCGTGCAGGCACCGCGTGCATTGATGCACCACCCGGTGCGGCCGGCGCCATGGGGCGTGAGCGTGTCGCAGCAGCGCAAAGTGTTTTACGACGCGCTGCTCTACAAGAAGCACCCGCAGCGCTACCGCACACGCATCCGCCCGGTGCCGCCATGGCACTACTACGCCATGGGCGCCGCTGTGGTGATTGCGTTCGCTGCGCTGGCGGCCCATCGCCCTTGGGTGGCCGGTGCAGCTGCCATGGTCTGGCTGGCGCTCACGGTGCGCTTTACCGCCATGCGGCTTCACGGCACCGCGCACACGGTGCGGCATGTGCTTGAAATGTTTTGGACATCCATCGCCATTCCGCCGCTCGCGCTGTACTGGCGCCTGCGCGGCGCGTGGCATTTCCGGGTCTGGTTCCTATGACGTCCGCTGCTGAACTCCTGCGCGGCGCACGCCGCATTGCCGTCTTTCGCGCCCTGCAACTGGGCGACATGCTGTGCGCCGTACCTGCCTTGCACGCGTTGCGGGCCGCCGCGCCACAGGCACATATCACCCTCGTCGGGCTGCCATGGGCGCGTCAGTTCCAAGAGCGCTATGCCGATCTGCTAGACGACTTTGTCGCATTCCCCGGCGGCGACGGCTTTCCGGAAGCCGGGCCCGCCGATGGGGATGCCACGCATGCGTTCTATGCCGGGATGCGCTCCCGCTGCTTTGACGTCGCCATCCAGTTACACGGGAGCGGGCCGCAATCGACGGAAGTAGTCCGCCAGTTTGGCGCGCACCATGTATTCGGGTTTCAGCCTAATGGCGTGATTGCACGGCAGACCAATGCAGCGCTGCTTCCATGGCCGACGCAGTTGCCCGAGGCGCAACGCCTGCTGGCCCTGCTCATCCACCTGGGCGCGCCGACGGTGCCCGCCACGCCCGATTTTCCGCTCGGGCGCGAAGACTATGCCGAAGCCCTCGCTCTGCTGCGCCACCACGCGCTGGACCGCGACCGCCTTGTCTGCCTGCACGCCGGTGCCCGCATGCCCACACGGCGCTGGTGGCCCGAGCGCTTTGCCGCGGTGGCCGATACGCTCACCGTCAGCGGTTTTCATGTGGTGATGACAGGCGCGCCAGCGGAGGCGGCGCTCGTTGAAGAGGTCCGCAGCCACATGCGCCAGCGCGCGGCTTCGGTGGTGGGGCAGACCTCGCTGGGCGGGCTGGCGGCGCTGCTGCGGCTGGCACGCCTGCTGATCTGCAACGACACCGGCGTCTCGCACGTGGCGGCGGCGGTGCGCGCGCCCAGCCTTGTCATCGCCTGCGGCAGCGACGTGGATCGCTGGGCGCCGGCAGACCGCACGCTGCATCGCGTGCTGGCGGCGCACCCGCCCTGCCGGCCTTGCATGCACTGGACATGCCCCACGGGCCATGAATGCGCACGCGATGTGACCGTGCACCAGGTGCTGGACGCCGCTTATGCCGCGCTGTTCGACCCCGATGTGCACCTGCGCGCGTCGCACGCGCCGCAGCCGGCCGACACCCAGACCGCATCGCACACGATCGAGAACTCGACTTCATGAACCACCCGACGCGACAACGCCTGCGCATCCTGACGTGGCACGTGCACGGCAACTACCTGTATTACCTGTCGCAGGTGCCGCACGACTTCTATCTTGTTACGCGGCCGCCCGATGCGTCTGGGCGGGTGCCGCCCGGTTATGCGGGCAAGGTTGGCGCGCTGCCCTGGGGTGACAACGTGCACGAGGTGCCGTTCGACGCCGTTGCCGGGCAACACTTCGATGCGGTGCTGTATCAATCGCGCGCCCAATGGGAAGACGATCGCCTGACTGTGCTCAGCGCCGCCCAGCGCGCGCTGCCGACGATCTACCTTGAGCACGATCCCCCGCAGGAACACCCCACCAACACGCGACACTGGGTGCAAGACCCCAATGTGCTGCTGGTGCACGTGACCCCGTTCAACGCGCTGATGTGGGACAGCGGCATTACGCCCACACGCGTGATTGAACATGGTGTGCACCTGCCCGTGCCGGCGCGCTACAGCGGCGAACTGGAGCGCGGCATTGTCGTCGTCAACCATCTGCACAAGCGCGGGCGGCGGCTCGGCGCAGACGTGTTCCTGTCGCTGCGTCAGCGTGTGCCGCTCGACTTGGTCGGCATGGGCGCCGATGCGGCAGGCGGCATCGGCGAGGTGGGCAATCTCGACCTGCCCGCCTTCTGCGCGCGCTATCGCTTCTTCTTCAACCCGATCCGCTATACCAGCCTGGGCTTGGCTGTGGTGGAAGCCATGACCATCGGTATGCCGATCATTGGTCTGGCGACCACCGAAATGAGCACCGTCATCCGCAACGGCCACAACGGCTATGTCGATACCAGCCCCGATGCGCTGGCCGGTGTCATGCAGACGCTGCTGCGCGACCCGGCGCTTGCCCGCCGCTGGGGCGACGCCGCACGCGAGACGGCGCGCACACGTTTTGGCATCGACCGCTTTGTCGCCGATTGGCTGAACGCGTTTGCCACCGTCATGGAAAACAGAAGGGAGGCGGCATGAGACACCACGGAGACGCACATCACCCCGGCCACCCTCAACCGCACCAAAATTGGCGCGATCAACGCCGCGTGCTGGTCACGGGCGGCGCGGGCTTTCTCGGCTCGCACCTGTGCGACCGCCTGCTGCGCGACGGGCATGACGTGCTGTGCGTCGACAACTTCTACACCGGCACCAAGCGCAACATCGCCCACCTGCTGGGGCACCCGCGCTTCGAGGTGCTGCGTCATGACGTGACCTTCCCGCTGTATGTGGAGGTGGACGACATCTACAACCTCGCCTGCCCGGCATCCCCCATCCACTACCAGCACGACCCCGTGCAGACCACCAAGACCAGCGTGCACGGCGCGATCAACATGCTGGGACTGGCCAAGCGCGTGGGCGCGCGCATTCTGCAAGCGTCAACCAGCGAGGTGTATGGCGACCCCCATGAACATCCGCAAACCGAGCGCTACTGGGGCAACGTCAACCCCATCGGCGTGCGCTCGTGCTACGACGAAGGCAAGCGTTGCGCCGAGACACTGTTCATGGACTACCGCCGCCAGCATGGCCTCGACGTCAAGGTGGCGCGCATCTTCAACACCTACGGCCCGCGCATGCACCCGAACGACGGGCGCGTGATCTCCAACTTCATCATGCAGGCGCTGGCCGGCGAGCCCATCACGCTCTATGGCGATGGCCGCCAGACGCGGGCCTTCTGTTACGTGGATGATCTGATCGACGCACTCGTGCGATTGATGAACACGCCAGCGGAATTTGCAGGGCCGGTCAACCTGGGAAACCCCGTTGAAATGAGCATGCTCGACATAGCGCAGCAGATCGTTGCGTGCACACGCTCGACCTCGGAACTGGTGTTCCACCCGTTACCGCAAGACGACCCCACGCAGCGCTGCCCTGACATCGCGCTGGCGCGCGAGGCGCTCGGCTGGGAGCCCCACACCGCGCTGGAGGTGGGACTGGCGCGCACGGTGGAGTATTTCCGACAGCAGTTCTTCCTCGCGCCGATGCCCGTGCTGGCCTGACCTTCTGCGCCGCCCCCCCCTGCGTTAGCCAACCGACAGCGTGGGGATGGCGCGGCGGCGCTGGCGGTCTGCGTCCATCTGCCGCCACAGCGCGACAGTGGAGGGCTGAACGGCATGTCTGCGCAACAAGGTACGTGGCAGGCGTACCAGCGCAGCGGGCAACGCTTCTGCGAGCACACCTTGTTCGGCCATCGCACGTATCGCCCGGCCGGTAACCCGCCACGCGAGGTCCAGCGGCAACCGCAGCCAGGCGCTCAGCAATTCGTTGCGCGTCAGCAGCGCGCGCCGCTGCATCACGTCACGCACCGGCGATGGGTTGTGGTGCGTGACCACCTCCCGGCAGTAGACGATGCGCCAGCCGGTGTCGACCAGGTCGAGCGCGAGCACGCTTTCTTCTCCGCCGATAAAGAGGTCGCGCCGGTAGCCGCCTGCCTCGGTAAATGCGCGCGTACGCGCCACGCACGCCCCGGCCATGAAGCCGAGCAGCGCGGGGCCCGGCAGGCCGTCGGCGGGCAGTGTGCTGGCGGCCATGGGTTCGCACGCGGTGTCGTCGCGGCGCGTGGGGCCGACCACGACATGCGCCGCCACCACGCCTACCGACGGATACCGCTGCAGCACATCCACCGCGCGCGCCACCGAGCCGGGCAGCCATGCGGTGTCGTCATCGCAAAAGGCAACGTACGGCGTATCGACGGTGGCCACGCCAAAGTTGCGGCCGGCTGCGCCGTAGTTGCGCGGCAAACGCACGAGCGCAACCTCGGGAAAGCGGGTGGCGATCTTGTCAGCGGTGCCGTCGGTCGAGCCGTTGTCGACCGCCACGATGGGCCAGGGTTCATCCAGGGCGGCCAACTTCTCCAGCGTCTCCAGCACAGTGGCCGCCCGGTTATACGTCAGCACGACGATGGAACACGGTGCCTGCGCCTTGCGGGCGTCATCCAGGGGTTGCATGATCGGATTCTCCTTGCTTGGGTTCCAGCTGCCAGAAGCGTTCAGGCTGGTGCAGATCTTCCACACCACCCGGCCCAAAGGCGCGCAACTGACTGGCGTAACAGGCGACGGCGCGGCGCTTCTGGCGGCCATCGGCCGCCGTGGTGGGCGACACGGGCGTGGTAACGATGCCCTGGGCCGCCAACGCAACGATGCGCTCCTGCACGACGCCACGCCCGCGCCGGTACAGCGCATCTTCATACCCGATCCAGAGGCGCTCCGGCAGCTTGTGCATCAGCATCAGGGCCGCTTCGTGCACAAGCACGTGATCGATATGGAACAGCCCCAGCGGCACAAACACCGCCTGTGCCGAGCGCGTCTGCACCAACCGGTGTAGCGCGCGCTCCAGCTCCGTCACGGCAGGCGTCTGCCCGTACTGGCTGTCGCAAAAGCCGAGATGGTGAACGGTGGCGCTCACCTGCGCGTGCGCCTGTGCGTCTTCCTGCCGGCGCGCGGCCACCGCTTCGTTGGAATCGGCAAAGCCCGCGTCGCGATCCCACACCGTCGACACGGGTGTGGCAGGTGCGCCGCCAAACACGGTGACGGTGCGACTGCCGTGATGCGCAGCCAGCAGGGCGCCGCACGAGAAGATCGCATCGTCAAAGTGCGGCGAGATCACCAGCACCGGCCCAAGGCGGGCGACGCGATCGTGCAGCTCCCGGCTCATGCCCGTGAGGCGCGGGGCGTGCGAGCGCCGTCAGTGGCTTGTGGGTCCAGCTTGACCTTCAACCACCCGGGCTGGCGCGCGTGGAAGGCGCGGTATGTGCCGCGCACGAAGTGCAGATCCGTACCGCAGATGGCGTCGGTTGGCTCGCGCAGTGTCGGCTCGGGCACGTCTTCCAGACGAATGTCGCCGATGCCGTGGAATACGACAGCTTTCATGATTGACCCCTGGTTGGTGAACAGGACACCGCACCTGTTGCGCGGTTTCGCCCTAGACACGCAACCCCGGTGCCTGCCCCCCCCTTTTACGAACCGCGCACAGCCAGTACGAAGAACAGCAACGTGCTGGCGCACATGCACAGGGTCGCCACCCAGGCGGTGCCATGCAGCAGCCGTGAGCTGGGGAACGGCCCCATCACGGACTTGCGGCGCGACATCAGTTGCAGCATCACCATGACGGGCGTGGCCGCCACGCCATTGAGCACGGCTGCCCAGTACAGCAGCTTGAACGGCTCGATGGGCAGGAACACCATCACCGTGGCCACCGCCATCACAAGCGCCAGGAACAGATAGAACTTGGGCGCGCGGTGCACCTTGGCCTCCAGGCTGCTGTGCCACTGGAAGGCTTCAGCAGCGGCATAGGCGGCAGAGCCCGCCAGCACCGGCACCGCCAGCAGCCCCGTCCCGATCACGCCCACGGCAAACAATGCCTGCGCAAATGGGCCAGCCACGGGCTTGAGCGCTTCGGCGGCCTGGGCGCAGGTCTCGATTTGCGTGACGCCGTGCGTGTGCAGTGCGTAAGTGGCCGTCAGCATGATGCAGAAGGCGATCAGCGCCGATACCACCATCCCGACCGTGGTGTCGATACGGATGCGTGCAAGCTGAGCCTTCGCCTGCCAAGGCGCTTTCTTGAGCGGCGCTTCGTCTTCGGCCAGCCGCGTCTCTTCGACTTCGCCCGCGGCCTGCCACACAAACAGATAGGGGCTGATGGTGGTGCCGAACACCGCCACCAGCGTCATTGCATAGTCTTTCGACCAATGCAGCCGGGGCACCACGGTGTCGTGCAGCGCGTGCGCCCAGTCCACCTTCACGACAAACGCCGTGGCCACATATGCCAGCAGTGACAGCGCCGTCCATTGCAGATAGCGCGCATAGCGGCGGTATGGCATCCAGACTTGCAGCACGAGCGTGAAGATGGCAAACAGGCAGGCATACCACGCTGTCGAACCACCCAGAAGCAGGCGCACGCTGTCGCCCATGGCCGCAATGTCAGCCCCCACGTTGATGATGTTGGCAAGCGTCACCAGTGCCACAAATGCATAGGCGAGCCACGGCGACTGATGCCGCCGGATGTTGGCGACCACGCCCTGGCCGGACACGCGCCCCAAGCGGGCACTGACGAGCTGGATGGAAATCATCAGGGGCAGGGTCAGCAACAGCGTCCACAGCATGCCGGTACCCATCTGCGCGCCGGCCTGCGCATAGGTAGCGATCCCGCTCGGATCGTCATCAGCCGCGCCGGTGATCAGGCCGGGCCCCAACCGGCGGTACCACGGGGCGTCGTCTGCGGCCGGCACGTTGCGCTCAGCTGCGATTGTCTGTGGGCGGCGCGTCGGTGGTCTGGTCGCCCGGGTCGTGCAGCTTGTCGCGTGTGATGCCAGGCGGCACCTCGCCCTGGCGCATGCGGCGCAGCGTGTCGTGCCGGCTTTGCGGCTTGGGTGCCGTGCTGCCGGTGCGGCCCACTTCCGCAATGGCCGGCCGGTCGCCGGGCTTGCGGTGCGATTCGGCCTGTCCCCAATCAGCCTTGCGTTGTTCGGCGTCTCGGTTTTCCTTCTGTTGCTTGTCTCGCATGATTGGCTCCGGTGTGCGGGTGCGGGTGTGCAAAATCAGCGGCGTTTGCGGATCAGGCTGACCTGTCCGTTGCGTTCCAGGATGGCGGCCTCTACATCATCGAGCGTGCGCGAGCCCAAGGTCTGGCGCACGCTCTCTTGCAAGTCGCCCACGGTGATGAGCGCCGCATCCATCTGGCCTTGGTCGAAGCGCCCTTCGCGATAGACCTCGCGCTCGCGGCCCGCGATGAGCCGGTCCAGCTTCGGCAGCCGCACGCACGCCCAGCCAAGAAAGCGGTGTACGGCCACCAGCGCGAGCGATGCCGACACCGTGGCCACAAACGGCGAGGCCCCGACAATCGCGCGACTCAGCGTCGCCCCGAGCAGCACGGCGACAACGAAATCGAACGGCGCACGCTGCCCGAACGAGCGTCGGCCCGACAGACGCACCAGCGCCAGCCCGATGGCGAACACAACCACCGCGCGCATCGCGGTTTGCAGCGGGTTGAGATCCTTGCCTTCGCCAAACAGGAACAGCAGCGTGTCCATGGTGCCTCCCGTCGTCGATGTGGAGTCTGTTCCACCAGCAGAGCAAGCAGCGTGCCGCACGGCATGCACACGAGAGTGCACCCCACGCCACGTTCGAGCGCAATGGCATGCCGCGTGCTGAAAGCCGTGTATCCACTCTTTCATAGCGAGCCCGCCATGCCCGACCAGCCACAACAGCAACCGCCCCAGCATCAGGACCGCCAGCCCGGCACCGAGGGCGACATGACGCCGCATCCCCGCGCAGAGATGGAGGATTACGTCGGCAGCGGCAAGCTGACCGACAAGGTGGCCATCGTCACCGGCGGCGACAGCGGCATCGGACGCGCCGTCGCCATCGGCTTCGCCAAGGAAGGCGCCGACGTGCTGATCGCCTACCTGGACGAACACGACGATGCCAACCAGACCTGCCGCCTCGTACGCGCGACCGGCCGCCGCTGCGAAGCCATTGCTGGCGACCTGGGCGACGAAGCGCATGCCCGCGCGGTGGTCACGCAGGCGGCGGCCATGTTCGGCAAGATCGACATCGTGGTCAGCAATGCAGCAGAACAGCATCCACAGCAGAGCCTGGCCGACATCGATGCCGCGCAGCTGGAACGCACGTTCCGCACGAACGTCTTTGCGATGTTCTATTTAATTCGCGCGGCGCTGCCGCACCTGCATGAAGGCGCGCGAATCATCACCACGACGTCAGTCACGGCGTTTCGCGGCAGCGGGCATCTGGTGGACTACGCCGCCACCAAGGGCGCGATCGTGGCGTTCACGCGCTCACTGGCGCAGCAGTTGGCGGACAAGGGCATCCTCGTGAACGCCGTGGCACCGGGACCGATCTGGACACCGTTGATCCCGTCCACCTTCGATGCCGAGCACGTCGCCAAGTTTGGCAGCCAGGAGCCATTGGGCCGGGCCGGCCAGCCGGATGAAGTGGCGCCCTGCTACATCTTTCTCGCGTCTGCCGATGCGAGCTATATGACGGGGCAAACGCTGCATCCGAATGGGGGGGAGATCGTCAATGGGTGACGGGGCTCTCCCCCTTCCACCTCATCAAAACGCCGTCCGCATCCCCACCATCGCGCCGAGCTGGTTGACGCCCTTGGCCGGCGTGGTGCCGCCACCGCCGCCGCTGACGGAATACTGCGCGTTGGCGCTGTTCCAGAGATAGCCCGTCTGCGCGTAGAGCGCCGTGCGCTTGGACAATGCATAGACGCCGCGCAGCACAGCCATCGTTGCGCTGCGGCTCTGGTCAGCATTGACCAGGCGGATCAGGCCTGCATCAAGCGTGAGTGCACCCGTGAGCGGATAGCTGCCGTTGACGAAGTACAGGTTGGAACGGACGTCGCCGGCAACGGCCTGCACGTGGCGACCGATCCAGCCCACGCCGAGCTTGGCGTTGCCGAGTTTCACATAGCCGTTGGCGACGATGCGGCGGTCCTTGTCGCCCGCATCGGTGAACGCGATAGGCGCGCTGCCGTTGAAGAACGATGCGGTGGCGCCTGTACCGCCGCGTTGCTCTTCGTAGGCGCCGGCCACGCCAAAGGTGGCGGCGTCGTACTTGACCATCGCCGACATGGCGCGGCACGCCGATGCATTGCCCGCTACCTCTCCCGCACAGGTGCCGGACGCCGGCACACCGCCCGCCGCATCGCGGCCGAACGAATACGTGGCGCCGACTGTCAGCCCGCTGAAGGTGCCCCTGTAGGCGATGGTGTTGTCTGTGCGGGCGTTGGGAATGTAGGCATCCAGTGACCCGATGGCGTACTGGCTGGGGCCGAGAATGTCAGCATCGGCCAGCGACAGAAACACCATGCTGTACTGCCGGCCCAGCGTGACGGTGCCGTAATCACTTGCGAGCCCGACCCACGCCTGCCGGCCGAAGAGACGACCGCCCTGACCGGAAGTGCCGGTGTCGGTGTTGAAACCACTCTCCAGGGTGAACACGGCCTTCATGCCGTTGCCCAGGTCTTCAGCGCCGCGCAGGCCCCAGCGCGAGGGCAGCGTTCCCGTCACCGATGGGATGCGTGTGAGGCTATTGCCGTTGGCGTTGGCATGGCTGACGTATTCGATGCCCGTATCAATCAGGCCGTAAAGCGTGACGCTCTGTGCGTTGGCGGCGCCGCTGGCGAGTGCGCACGTAGCCGCGGCCAGCGCGAGACAGTGCGTACGCAAGGTGGTGGTTTGCATATGGGGCCCCTCCTAGGGTCGAGCCGGTCCCGCCCCCCATGTCTGGCGGGCCGGCAGTTTGGAATGCGTGGAAGGCGCCGTCCGGGCGGACGGCGCGAGAAAGAAGAACCGCTGTGTCAGTCCTGCACGCGCGGCCGCTTGAGCAGCAGCAACGCCGCCAACGCCGCAAAAACGGTGACGGGGATGCTCGCGCCGATGATGGTGGTGGCGTGCTGCCCCATCGCCAGCAACTGGCCCGCCAGCAGCGGCCCCGCAATTGAGCCCAGCCGGCCCACCGCCACCGCCGCGCCCACGCCGGTGCCGCGAACGACGGTCGGGTAATAGGCCGCCGCGAGCGCGTATAGCACCGACTGCGCGCCGATCACAAACAGCCCGGCCATGAAGGCTCCCGCCGACATCGATGCCATGCCGCCCGCAGCGGCTAGCAACGACAGCGCCGCGATGATGCCGACATACATGCCCGACACCACCCAGCGCGGGCGCGCCGCGTCCATCAGCATGCCAATACCCAGCGCACCCGCACCGCCACCGATGTTGAACAGGATCTGCACCATGCCCACCTGCGGCCGGGTCAGCCCCTGCGCGGCCATCAGCGAAGGCAGCCAGTTGAGCAGGAAATACAGCACGATCAGCGTGAAGAAATAGCTGACCCACAGGAATAGCGTGGCGGCCGTCCGACGCTCGCCAAACAGTGCCCACGACACGGGCGGTGGCTGAATGGCGCCACGCTGTGCGCCGTCGAACCGGCGCGATTCCTGCAGCGTCAGCAGCAACGGCACCACCACCAGCGGGCCAAAGCCGCCCACGTAGAAGATGTGGCGCCAGCCGGAATCGCCCGCGCTCAACATGCCGACCACCGCGGCAATGGCACCGCCAAACGGGATGCCGCAATACATCACACTCACGGCGGTGTTGCGCAGGCGCGTGGGTACCGCTTCAGCACACAGTGCGATCAGGTTGGGCATGGCAGCGCCCAGGCCGATACCGGTGGCCACGCGAATCATCAGCAGGCTGTTGAAATCCCACACGTGCGCGGTGGCGATCGAAAAAATGCCAAACAGCGCCGTGGCCAGGATCAGCACGCGCTTGCGGCCGATGCGGTCGGCCAGGCGGCCGCCCAGCATGGCGCCCGGCAACAGGCCGAACGTGCCGGCGCTGAAGGCCAGGCCCATTTGCCCGACTGATAGGCCGAACTCGCGCGCCATGCGCGGCGCGGCCACGCCGATGGATTGCAGATCGAGCCCTTCAAGCAGTGCAACGATGAAGCACAGCCCGAGGGTCATGGCGACACCAGGGCCAACGTTCTCCCGGGTCAATGTCGTGGTGGTGGTTTGCATGGCGTCTCCTTCCGGATGTTGGGCGGCCGTCATTGGCAACTGAAGCTCGACGCGTCGTTGATGTTGCCGGTGCCCGTATAGCGGGCGTTCTTCGGGTATGCGCACAGGGGGCGTGTGCGGTCGTGGCCAGCGGCATTCCAGTCGCTGGGCACTTCGGCATTGGGCACGGCGTTGGCAGGGCCGCGCGCGGTGGCGACCACGCTGTCAGGCGCCACGCCGTGTTCCACCCAGGCCACCAGTGGCGTGAGCATGTCGAACTGGTCAGCGGTGGGGCCGCCCGCGCAGTGGTTCATGCCGGGCACCGGATAGAAGCGCGCGAAGTTGCTGGCGTCGCCGCCGTTGGCAGCAGCCAGGCGCTGGTACCAGTCGGTCGTGTCGTCGGACGAGAACACCGGGTCGCTCGTGCCGTGATAGACCATCAGCTTGGCGCCGCGCCCCTTGAGCGTGCCGAGGTTGGTTTCATCCGGCGGCGTCATGAACGACCAGGCGGATTCGGTGTACGTGGCGTCGGTGGCGAAGATCTTCGGTGCGTCGGTGTCCATGTTGAACGCCAGGCCATACGCGGTGAGCGACGTGATGGCCGACGCCGGCTGCGGCGTGGTCGTAAACACGAACGCCAGCGCTGCGGGATCCAGCTGGATCGAGTTGCCTTGCTTCCACGCCGCCCAGTTGCTGCCGCTGATGCCCGCGTCAAACGAAAAGCCCGAGTACAACGCCTGCCCCGCACTGTTGCGCGCGCCGGCAAACAGGTTGGCCATCACGGTCTTCTGCGCGGCGGTCAGGCAGGTGCCGTCGCGTGCCCCGGTGCAGGTCGGTACATCGTTGGCGAGGCTGAAGGCGGTCTGGCACGCCTTGAGGTTGTTGATCATGCCGTCGGTCGTGCCATCCAACGCGTCGCACTTGGCGAGCACGTGGCTGGCGACCATGGCGCGCTCCGTGGCGCTCAAGGACGTGGTGATGTCCGGAAAGCCGGCGCTGGTGTTGGCCGTGGCCACCGTCGCCAGTTGCTGGGCGCTGTACACCTCGTTGATGGCCGCCTTGGGCAGATGGAAGCCCGGGTCGCCTGCCACGATGCCGTCATACGCATTGGCCGACCGTGCGGCAGCCACCATCGCGTGGCGCCCGCCGTTGGAGCACCCGCCAAAGTAGCTGCGGTCCGGCGTCTTGCCGTACACCTGCGCGATCATCGACTTGGCCATCGGCGTGAGCGTGGCGACGGCGTTATAGCCGTAATCGAGGCGCGCCTGCGGGTCGCGCCCGAACAGCGGCACCTGGCTGCCGTTATGCCCCGCATCCGAACTGATCACGGCAAACCCCGAGCCCAGCGCACTGCTGACGGGCCCGCCACCCAACGCGCCCAGCGCGGTGGCCACCGCGCCATCCAGCCCGCCGTTGGCCTGGTAATAGAAGCGACCGTTCCACGCCTTGGGCAGGCGCATTTCAAAACCAATGGCGTACGTCTTGCCGTCTACCGGGCTCACGCGCGTGTTCATGGTTCCGGTAATCAGGCAATGCTCGGGCACGGCGTTACCGCCCACGCTCAACGTGCCTGCCGCCACGGTGGAGATGGCAGTGATGCTGGTGTTGGCAAAACTCAGCTTGCCGGCAAAGCTCTCGCACGCGCTGGCGAGCGTCAAACCGGTGGCGGGCGTGAGCTGGGGCAGTTGCGATGCTTGCGACGTTGATGTGTCGCCTGTGCTGTCGTCGTTGCAGCCGGCGCAGCTCAGCGCGAGGGCGAGCGCGGCCAGCGCCATGCCCCGTGACATGACGGTCTTCATGAGTCTCCTCCTGGGTGGATGAACCGGTCTTTGCCGGTTGGGCGTAGTGCTGCGTTGGAATCAGCCCGCGCGAATCACCGCGGGATCGCCATCGCGATACAGCGTGTCGACCTGCTCGGCACGGTGGGCCAGCACGGCGCGCTGGTTGAGCGTGCCCTTGTCGGTGATCTCGCCGCGGTCGAGCGATGGCGGCACGTCAAGCAAGAGCAGTCGCGCCACGCGCGTGGCGCTGCCGGTGGCTGTGGCGTTCAGTTCGTGCAGCAGCGCGGCAAACGCGGCGCGCACGGCGGGGGCATCCAACAATTCGGCCACGCCCGCGGTGGGCGGCAGGCCAGACAGGCTGCGGCATCGCTCCACTTGCGGAAACACCAGCAAGCCGATGTCGTCACGGTTCATGCCGGCAATCACCACGTCCTGCACATACGGCGCGCCCGACGCGATTACGCGGGCGCGCAACGGCCCCACGCTCACGAAGGTTCCGGAGCTGAGCTTGAAGTCCTCCGCGATGCGGCCATCGAAGACGAGGCCTTTCTCGGGGTGCTCCGCATCGTAGAAACGCAGCGCGTCGCCGCTGCAGTAGTAGCCGTCTTCATCGAAGACCGGCGCGGCAGGCTCTTCGCCGAGGCGCCAGTAGCCACGCATGACGTGCGGCCCACGAAAGCGCGCCTCCAGCTTGTCGCCCACGGGCACGAGCTTGAGTTCGCACCCCGGCGCCGGCGTGCCGACATAGCCCGAACGCATGATTGGCCGGGTCGTAAACAGGCAGCACGGCGAGGTCTCGGTCATGCCCAGCCCGGCCATGATGCGGATGCGCTCGCCGCAGTGCTGGCCGGTCACGCGCTCCAGCCGGTCCCATGCCTCTTGCGACAGCCCGGCACCGCCAAAGAAGTAGAGCTTCACGCGCGAGAAAAAGCGCTCGCGCAACGCCGGGTCCCGTTCCAGCGCCAGCGCGAGTTCTTCCCACCCCTTGGGCACATTGAAATACGCTGTGGGTGCGATCTCGTGCAGGTTGCGCAGGGTCTCGTCGAATTTGCCGGGCACGGGCCGGCCGTCATCGATGTAAAGCGTGCCGCCGTTGTAGAGCACGATGCCGACGTTGTGACTGCCGCCGAACGTGTGGTTCCAGGGCAGCCAGTCCACCAGCACCGGCGGCTCCTTGGCGAATTCGGGAATGGTCTGGCGCAGCATCTGCTGGTTGCTGCACAGCATGCGGTGCGTGGTCGGCACGGCCTTCGGTGCGCGTGTCGAGCCGGAGGTGAACAGCACCTTGACCAGCGTATCGGGGCCGGTTGCGGCCTGCGCGGCATCTGCCGTCGTCACGGGCGTCTGCAGCAGCGTGTCGAAGGCGGTGGCGCTGCGCCCGGGCAATGCGCCGTCGCGCGTGATGTCCTCCACGCCGGCCGGCACCACCGCATCAATGGCTTTGGCGAAGGCCGCGCCATCTGCCGCATAGACAAGCCCCGGCGTGAGCACGTCGAACACGTGCCGCAGCTTGCCGAAGTCCGTCGAGACCAATGCATACGGCGGCGACACCGGCGCATACGGCACACCCGCCCACATGGCGCCCAGCGCCAGCTGCAAGTGCTCAAGATCGTTGCCGGAAAGAATCGCCAGCGGGCGCTCGGTGGAGACACCGCGATCCAGCAACGCCTGGCCGATGGCGCGGGCGCGCTCCAGCATCTCGCGATACGTCAGCTTGATCCACGCGCCGTCTGCCCCGCGGCGTGCAGCCAGCACACGATCCGGATGGCGCTGAGCGCCCGCCACGAGGCAATCGGTCATGCGTTGCGGATGCTCGGCAAGCGCCTCGGTATTGCGCACGTGCCAGACAGCGCCGTCGCGCGCGTCCATCTCGCAACGCGCAGGCGCATCGCTGACGGCAACCTGCCTGTATGGGTGATTTGGCACACCTGCCGGGGGCGGCGTGTGATGCCCGGTTTGAACCTGCCGGCCTTGAGCCTGCATTTCGACGTGATTCACGTCTTGTCTCCTGAATGCGCCGTCCGTTTTATGGTTGTGGTGGGCGGCTGCCGAACTTCAGATTGGTTAAATCGGATAGTGGCGCGGCGTATTCTGCAAGGTGATCCAGCGCAGCTCGGTAAATTCCGCAATCGACGCCTTGCCGCCAAACCGGCCATAGCCACTGCTCTTCACGCCGCCAAACGGCATCTGCGCCTCGTCGTGCACGGTGGGGCCGTTGATATGGCAGATGCCCGATTCGATACGTTGCGCGACCCGCATGGCGCGCGACACATCGCGGCTGAACACGGCGGCCGACAAGCCGTATTCGCTGTCGTTTGCCAGGCAGATTGCCTCTTCATCGCCATCCACGCGCGCCACCGTCACCACGGGGCCGAACGATTCCTCGTTGTACAACCGCATGGCAGGCGTCACGCCATCCACGATGGCCGGCTGCACGATGGCGCCATCCATGTGCAAGCCGACGGGCAGCGCAGCGCCGTGCGCGCGGGCGTCTTCCACCAGCGCCTGCACGCGCCGGGCCGCATCCACGCTCACCATCGCGCCCAGTTGCGCGGTGGCGTCGGTCGGGTCACCTGCGCGAAGCGTGCGTGCCTTGGCGGCCAGCTTGTCGACGAGGGCATCGGCAATCTTGCGATCGACGATGACGCGTTCGGTCGACATGCAGATCTGCCCCTGGTTGAAGAATGCGCCAAATGCAATTGCTTCCACCGCGGCATCGAGGTCGGCATCGTCCAGCACCAGCACCGGCGCCTTGCCGCCCAGCTCCAGCAGCGCGGGCTTCAGGTGCCGCGCCGCGTGCTGCGCAATGATGCGCCCCACATGCGTCGAACCCGTGAAGTTCACGCGGCGCACGGCCGGATGCGCGATCAGGCGTTCCACCACCTGGGCGGCGTCGGCCGGGGCGTTGCTTATCACGTTGACCACGCCATCGCCCAGGCCGGCCTCCTGCAGTACGGTGCCGATGAGCCGATGCACGCCCGGACACATCTCCGATGCCTTGAGCACGACCGTGTTGCCGCATGCCAGCGGCATCGCAAGCGCACGCGTGCCCAGGATCACCGGCGCATTCCACGGCGCGATGCCGAGCACCACACCGCACGGCTGGCGCACGGCCATCGCAAAGTTGCCCGGCACATCCGACGGGATGACGCTGCCGTCGATCTGCGTGGTCATGGAGGCGGCTTCGCGCAGCATGTTGGCCGCCAGCATGACGTTGAAGCCGATCCAGTTGGGGCTGGCACCGGTTTCGGCGGCGCCCGCGCGGATGAATGCCTCGGTGTGCTGGTCCATCAAGTCGGCCGCCTTGAGCAGGCGCTTGCGGCGCTCACCCGGCGGTAGCGCTGCCCACGCGGGGAATGCACCGGCGGCAGCCTGCACGGCGGCGTCGACATCCTCCAGCGTGGCAGCCGCCGCGCGCGAGGCGACCGCGTCGTTCACCGGGTTGCGGCGCTCGAAGGTGGCACCGTTGGCGGCTGGCCGGCTTTGACCGCCGATCAGCAGGGTCACATCATGCATGGGTTCGTCTCCGGGGGCGTTGGAGGAGCGGATCAGGCGCGCTTGTATGCCTGTAGACCCGGCTTGATCGACTTGTCGTCCAGGAACTGTTTGAGGCCCTGCTCGCGGCCGCCCTCCGGGTCCCGCAGCGTGGCCTGGTCGAGCTTGGCGTACAGGTAGTCCTCGTTCTGCTCCCACGTCAGCTCGCGGCTGCGCTTGAAGCCGTGCTTGGCGGCACGCAGCACCACCGGGTTCTTCTCCAGCAGCTTCTCGGCCAGCGCCACGGTGCGCGCACGCAGGTGAGCGCGCGGCACGCTCTCGTTGACGAGGCCCATGGCGGCGGCCTGCTGGCCGGTGAAGGTCTCGCCGGTCATGATGTAGTAGAGCGCCTGACGGTGGCCGACGGTATCCGCCATGGCCTTGCTGACGAGGTTGCCCGGCGGGATGCCCCAGTTGATTTCCGACAGGCCGAAGGTGGCCTCGTCCGCCGCAATCGCCAGATCGCACGCCACCAGCGGCGAGAAGCCACCGCCGAAGCACCAGCCGTTGACCATCGCGATGGTCGGCTTGGCATACATGCGCAGCAGCTTCCATTGCCACTGGCAGGCGTCGCGGCGGATCTTCTCCTGCAGGATTTCCGGGCCGGCGTCGACTTCGCGGAAGTACTCCTTCAAATCCATGCCTGCCGTCCACGCATCGCCGGCGCCGGTCAACACCAGCACCTTGGCATCGGCATCCAGCTCCAGCGCTTCGAGCACCTGGATCATGTCCGAGTTGAGCGTCGGGCTCATGGCATTGCGCTTCTCGGGGCGGTTGAACGTCACCCATGCAATGCCCTGGTCCACCTTTACGTCCACGGTTTGCCAGCGCCCTTGGTAATCAGCCATTTCCGTCTCCTTGATCTGTCGGCTGCTTGAGACGCCCGCCGTCTTGTGTGCGGCGCGTCTCAGCTTGGTGCCAATTTAATATCAGGTAAACTGATATAACAAGGAGATTATCATTGCCGTAAACCCTGACCCGAACGACACGTAGCAGAATGTGCGCATCTGCATAGGTGCACACCCACTCACATCCATGGCGGCCACCCGAACCAAACGCAACACACCTCAGCCCACACAAGACGGCGCACCAGCAACGTCTGCACGACTGCCCTACCTGATTGGGCGCACCGACCGCATCGTCAAGCGTCGCCTGGGCGAGGCGCTCGCCCCGCACGGGCTGACGGTGCCGCAATTCACGGCGCTGTCCGTGCTGCACGCGCGCGGTAGCCTGTCGAACGCGCAACTGGCGGAGCGCTCTTTCATGTCGCCGCAATCGGCCAATGAAGTGGTGAAGACGATGGAGGCGCGGGGCTGGGTGACGCGCACGCCCGATCCGACGCACGGCCGCATCGTCATGCTGGGCCTGACCGACGAAGCGCTCGCGCTGCTGGCGCTGTGCGATGAAGCCGTGAGCCGGCTCGAGCAGGAAATGCTGCAGGGAATCGACGCTGCGCACGCTGCGTTGCTGCACGATCTGCTGCTGCAATGCGGGCGCAATCTGCGCTGAGCGGGGCCTTCAGTTGCCACGGCAGTTGCCGTTATGCAATGTAATAAAGTCAGATCAAAGCGACATATTGATCGGCGGCCCCCGGCGCTAGAATGGCTGGTCCCTGCCTGTCGGGCCGGATCGAACAACCGTCGCCCTCCATCAACGCACCGCGGTTCTGAAACGCCTCCATGTGGATTGTCCAACTCGCGCTGCGAAGGCCGCTGACGTTCATCGTCCTCGCGCTGCTGATCCTGCTGGCGACGCCGTTTACGCTCATGCGTACGCCCACGGACATCTTTCCGGAAATCGACATTCCGGTCGTCAGCATCATCTGGAACTACAACGGCCTGCCCGCCAAGGAGATGGCCGACCGCATCGTGTCAGTCACGGAGCGCAGCCTGACGACCACCGTCAACGACATAGAGCACATCGAGTCGCAATCGTTGAACGGCATCTCGATCGTCAAGGTGTTCTTCCAGCCGACGGCCAACATCCAGACCGCGCTGGCGCAGATCGTTTCGGTGTCGCAGGCGCAGGTGCGGCAGTTGCCACCGGGGACGACTCCGCCGCTGATCATCAAGTATTCAGCGTCGAGCATTCCGATCCTGCAACTGGGCCTGTCGAGCAACACGCTGTCGGAGCAGGAACTCAATGACGCGGCGCTGAACTTCCTGCGCCCGCGCCTGATTACGGTGCCTGGCATCGCCGTGCCGTTCCCGTATGGCGGCAAGAGCCGGCAGATCACGGTCGATCTCGACACGCAGAAACTGCTGGCGCAGGGCCTGACACCGGTGGACATCGTCAACGCGGTGGGCGCGCAGAACCTGATCCTGCCGGCCGGCACGCAAAAAATCGACGCCACCGAATACGGTGTCACGCTCAACGGTACGCCGGGCAGCATCGCCGCGCTCAACGCCATTCCGGTCAAGACCAGCAACGGCGCCACGCTCTACCTGGGCGACGTGGCCCATGTGCGCGACGGTTTCTCGCCGCAGACCAACGTGGTGCGCCAGGATGGCCAGCGCGGCGTGCTGCTGTCCATCCTGAAGAACGGCGGCGCATCAACGCTGGATATCGTCAACAACATCCACAAGCTTCTGCCGGCCGCGGCCGCCGCGCTGCCTCAAGACCTGAAGATCACGCCACTGTTCGATCAGTCGCTGTTCGTGAAGGCGGCCATCGAAGGGGTGATCCGGGAGGCGATCATCGCCGCGTGCCTGACGGCCGCGATGATCCTGCTGTTCCTCGGCAACTGGCGCAGCACGGCCATCATTGCGGTGTCGATTCCGCTGTCGATCCTCTCGTCGATCATCGTGCTGCATCTGATTGGCGAGACTATCAACCTGATGACACTGGGCGGCCTGGCGCTCGCGGTCGGGATTCTGGTGGACGATGCCACCGTCACCATCGAGAACATCGAGCGCCACCTGCACGAAGGCAAGGAGCCTGTTACCGCCATCCTGGACGGCGCCGCCGAGATTGCCGTGCCGGCCTTCGTGTCGACCCTTTGCATCTGCATCGTGTTCGTGCCGATGTTCTTCCTCACGGGCGTGGCGCGCTACCTGTTCGTGCCGATGGCCGAAGCAGTGATCTTCGCGATGCTGGCGTCGTATGTGCTGTCGCGCACGCTGGTGCCGACGCTGGTAATGATGCTCATGACCGGGCACACGCATGGCGCCGGGAAAGCCGACGCAAAACCGAGCACGTTCGGCCGCATCTATCGGGCGTTCAACACACAGTTCGAGCACATGCGCGGCAACTACGCCGCCATCCTGGGCGGCCTGCTGGAATACCGCCGCGTGTTCGCGCTGTCGTTCCTGGGCTTCTGCGTGGCATCGTGCGCGCTGTTCCTGGTGCTCGGCCGCGACTTCTTCCCGGATGTGGATGCGGGCCAGATCCGCCTGCACATGCGTGCACCGTCGGGCATGCGCATTGAAGAGACAGCGCGCCTGGCCGACGAAGTGGAAACGGCCATCCGACAGATCATTCCCAAGAAAGAGCTGTCGACCATTCTCGACAACCTGGGCGTGCCGAACTCGGGGATCAACCTGTCGTACAGCAACGCGGGAACCATCGGCACGCTGGATGGCGAAATCCTGATCGCCCTGCACGAAGGCGAGCGCAAACCCAGCGCCGAATACATCCGCCGCCTGCGCGAAGAATTGCCGAAGCGGTTTCCCGGCGTGGAGTTCGCGTTCCAGCCTGCGGACATCGTCAGTCAGATCCTGAACTTCGGCCTGCCGTCGGCCATCGACGTGCAGTTCTCCGGCGCCGACGTGGCCACCAACCAGCAGCTCGCGGGCGTGCTGGCCAACCGCATCAAGCAGATTCCGGGCGCGGTGGATACACATGTGCACCAGCGCTTCGATCAGCCCACGCTGGCCTTGAACATGGACCGCACCCGCATCCAGCAGGTCGGCCTGGAAGGGCGCGACGTGGCGCAGAACCTGCTGGTATCGCTCAGCTCCAGCTTCCAGACCTCGCCCACGTTCTGGCTGAACCCGATCAACGGCGTGGTGTATCAGGTTGCCGTCACCAGCCCGCAGTACCGCGTTGACTCCCTTGACGCGCTGCTGCGCACGCCGGTGGCGGGCTCGCGCGGTGGCGCTGCCCAGGCGGGCGGCCCGCAGTTGCTGGGCAACCTCGTACAGGTCAGCCCCGGGGTGCAGCCGCAGGTCGTCTCGCATTACGACATCACGCCCGTGGTGGATGTGTACGCCGCCGTGCAGGGCCGCGACCTTGGCGCCGTCGCCAAGGAAGTGCAGAAAGCCGTTGACGACATCCGCCCCAAGCTGCCGCGCGGCGCGCAGGTCACGGTACGCGGCCAGGTGAAGACGATGGAGTCGTCGTTCCTCGGCCTGGGCGTGGGGCTGGTGATGGCGATCGTGCTGGTGTACCTGCTGATCGTCGTGAACTTCCAATCGTGGATCGACCCGCTCATCATCGTGACTGCCCTGCCGGCAGCGCTGGCGGGCATCGCGTGGATGCTGTTCGTGACGGGGACCACGCTGTCGGTGCCGTCACTCACGGGCGCCATCATGACGATGGGCGTGGCGACGGCCAACTCGATTCTGTTGATCTCGTTTGCGCGTGAGCGATTGGCCGAAGGCATCGCGCCTGTGCAGGCTGCGCTGGAAGCGGGGGCCACCCGCCTGCGCCCGGTGCTGATGACGGCCCTGGCGATGATCATCGGCATGGTGCCCATGGCATTGGGCCTGGGCGAAGGCGCAGAACAGAACGCGCCGCTTGGGCGCGCGGTGATCGGCGGTCTACTGTTTGCGACCGTCTCGACCCTCTTCTTTGTTCCGGTGGTGTTTGCCAGCGTGCACAACAGATTGCAGCGGCGCGCCGCCCGGCGTAGTCACGATTTGCGGGGAAGCGAAGGACATGTCTGAACAAACATCCGGTGCCCATTCTGGGCCGCATTCTGGGCATCCAGCGGACGGCCCGCCCCACCACGTCGTCACGGTTGACCCGATCGAACAGGTCGACCGCGGCCCCGCCATGCGCCGGGCACGCTGGGTCGTGATTGCCGTCGGGGTGGTGCTCGCGCTGGGCGCCGCGCGCACGCTGGTCGGCCGGTACTACAACGCGCATGCGCTGGAACGGCAGGTGAACGCGCAGACCAGCCGCTACGTCACCACCATCGCCCCCAAACCGGCCGGCGCCAACCGCGAACTGACGCTGCCGGGCACGCTGCAGGGCTACGTTGAGTCGCCCATCTATGCGCGCACCAGCGGTTACGTGCTGCGGTGGTTCAAAGACATCGGTGCGCACGTCGACAAGGGCGAAGTGCTGGCGCTGCTCGACACGCCGGAAGTCGACCAGGAACTGAACCAGGCACAGGCGACACGCAATCAGGCCGCCGCACGCAAGGCATTGGCGCAGACCTCGCTCACGCGCTGGCAGAACCTGCGCCAGAAAGACGCCGTCTCGCAACAGGAACTGGACGAGCGCACCAGCGCCGCCAATCAGGCCCAGGCCGACCTGGCTGCTGCTGAAGCCAACGTGCGCCGTCTGCAGGAACTGCAAGGTTTCCGCCGCGTGGTGGCCCCGTTTGCGGGTGTGGTGATCAAGCGCAATGTCGATGTGGGCACGCTGGTCAATGCCGGCAATGCGGGGGCCAATCGCGAGCTGTTCACGCTTGCGCAGACCGATCCGCTGCGCATCTACCTCTATGTGCCGCAGGCATATTCGCAACAGGTGAAGGTCGGGCAGGACGTGGCCGTGACGCTGGCGGAACTGCCGGGCCAAACCTTCCACGGCACCATCGCGCGCGCCTCGGGCGCTATCGACGCCACCACGCGCACCATGCAGGTGGAAGTGCAGTTGCCCAACAAGGACGGGCGTCTGCTGCCCGGCGCCTATGTGCAGGTTGCCATCAAGGGCAAAGCCAGCGGCGACGAAGCCAGCGCCAGCGCGAAGCCAGATGCACAGGTTGCCTTCACGGTGCCGACCAACACGCTGCTCTTCCGCAAGGAAGGCCCGCGCATTGCCGTGGCGGAAAACGGCCACGTGGACCTGCGCCCCGTCACCATCGGACGCGACTACGGCCGTACGGTTGAAATCGTCTCGGGCCTGAAAGCAACGGACGCGCTGATCCTGAACCCGGCCGATTCCATCGAGCAGGGCGAAGCGGTGACCATCGTCACGCCGGCCCCGGCATCAACGCCCGCGGCTTCCGCGCCGCACGCATCATGATCGGCCGACCGCGACTGCGTACCACCGCGCTGGCGACATCGATGATCGCCGCGCTGGTCGGCTGCTCGCTCGCGCCGACCTACGAGCGCCCGGCCATGGACGTGCCCGCGCACTGGCAAACCGAAGCGCCCTGGCGCGCCGCGCAACCCGCAGACGCCGCGCCCAAAGGGCCATGGTGGCAGCGCTTCAACGATCCGCAGCTCGACAAGCTCGTCACACAGGCGCTGGCGCACAACCAATCGCTCAAGGTCGCGTTGTCGAACCTGGTGCAGGCGCAGGCTCAGACGCGCGTGGCCCGCGCAAGCCTGTTGCCGACCATCACAGCCACCAGCAACGACACGCGTACGCGCACGTCGTCGGAACGGCCGCTCTCTTCATACACGAGCCCGACGATGTCGACGGTGCAAAGCGATTTCGTCCTGCGCGCCGACGCGAGCTATGAAGCCGATCTGTTCGGCCGCGTGCGCAACACCGTCGCCAACGCTGCCGCCAGTGAAGAGCAGGCCGGCGCCAATCTCGAGAACTTCCGCCTGCTGCTCGCCGCACAGGTGGCTACCACCTGGTACAACCTGCGCGAAACCGACGCGGAAATCGCCGTGGTGCAGGAAGGTCTGGCGCTGCAGCGCAAGGCGCTCGATTTCGTTACCTCGCGGCATCAGGACGGCGTGGCCTCGGGGCTTGATCTGGCCCAGCAACAGGCGCTGGTGGACAGCACCGCCACGCAGGCCGAACTGCTGACCAAGCAACGCGCGCAGTACGAACACGCGCTGGCTACGCTGGTCGGTACACCGGCACCGGCCTTTCATCTGGACCCTGCACCGCTTGCGGGCACCGCGCCGCAGATTCCGGTGGCGCTGCCTTCCGACGTGATCGAACGGCGCCCCGACGTCGCCGCCGCTGAACGGGGCGCTGCTGCCGCCAACGCGCAAGTCGGCGTGGCGCGCGCTGCGTTCTTCCCGAGCGTGATGCTCAACGGCGGCGCCGGTTGGGAAAGCCGCGATCTTGCGCTGTTGTTTTCTGCGCCCACGCTGTTGTGGTCGTTCGGCACGCAGATCGCCCAGACGGTGTTCGACGCCGGCCGCACGCGGGCGCGTGTGGACTTTGCCAACGCGGCCTACCAGGGCGCGATCGCCAACTACCGGCAGACGGTACTGGGCGCGTTGCAGGAAGTGGAAGATGGCCTTGCCGGCCTGCAATCGCTGGACCGTGCGGCAAACCAGGCGCGCCATGCCGTGGAAAGCGCCCGCAAGGTCTATGACATTGCGAGCGTGCGCTACGAGGGCGGGCTCGCAACCTCGTTGGACGTGATCACCGCGCAGCAATCGCTGTTGAACAACCAGCGCACGGCCGTGCAGATTCTCGGCCAGCAGATGACGACGAGCGTGTTCCTCGTCAAGGCGGTGGGCGGCGACTGGAACCACGCCGCAGCCGCGCCGGCGGCCACGCGGTAGGCGTCAGGCAACGCGGCGCAGGAAACCCGCGCCAACAAAGAGGCCGCCCAGCCAGCTCAGCGTGAGCGCCACGGCAACGAGCAGTTGAAGCAGATCGGTGCCGTCGCCAGGCACGCGCAGCGCCAGCGCAATCACCGCAGCCATCAGCACGCCCGCAGCCAGCACGCTCACAAGCAACGCACCAAGCCCGGTCGACAACGTGCGCACGACCGGCGGATGGACATGCGCCGGCGGACACAGCTCAGACATGCGCGCCCGCACATAGGCCGCCGTGCGGGTGCCGTCGGTGGCATCGGCGTGATGCCGCATCACGTGCATCCAGGTTCGGGTGTCGAGCACACCGGAACTCAGTTCTTGGGCAACGCGCCGTAGCGCCGCGCGTTCGCGTGCGTGGTCGGTGGCGTCAGAGGGCGTTTCATTGGGGGCGGGCTTGTCGAACACGGCCGGTGCTGCAGCAGGATCGGTCAGCCGCACCTCATGCCGATAGGTCACACGCACGCGGCGCGAAAACCAGATGTACGCTGCCGAGCCGATGAGCAGTAGCGCCTCCGCTGCCAGCAGCAGCGTGATCGGCATGCGCCCTGCCGTGCCGCCGGAGGCTTGTGTCGTCCACGCATGAATGCCGCCGCTCATGGCCAGCGTAGCCAGCAACTGGAGCAGGCCGTATCCGAGCCACACCATCGGAAACCAGCGCACACGCAAGAAAGCCAGGGTAACGAGCCCCAGCGGGAAAACGAGCCCAGCGAGCGCCGGTACCGCCCCGATTTGCCCTCCATTGGCTTCGCCGAGCGTGAGCATCATGCCCATCGCCAGCACGATCGCCAGCGCTGGCAGCGTGTTCAGCCACAGCAGCGTCACGAGCCAGCCGCGCACGCCGTACAGGCGATGCGCCCGTGCGCGCGCCGCCGAAATTGCCATCCAACTCTCTTGCATGAAGCTCCCCGACCGGGTCTGCCATGCGTCGCATGTGGCGCAGCATGACTTCGGAATTTTCGCGATTGTGTCACCGGGGCAAGTCAGTTGCCCCCCTCCAAAGTGGGGACAGCCGCACATTGTCGCCAATGTCTTGCCGCATCCAATGCTGGCAAGGCTTTGCGGGTAATTAGTTGTTCTTAATTCAGATATTGAAAACGCTGAGTGTTGTATTGGCGCCTGCGCGCAAGCGCTCCAGCACGGTGAACCCCTGCATGTCCGCTCCGCATACCGGGCCGAACCATTTGCATGTCATGTGGGCAACCAGGCTCTTTACACTCGCTGCAAACCACAAGGAAGCCGATATGCGCCCACACCGTCTGCCGCAGTGCCTGCTGTCCGCCCTCACCCTGAGCCTTGCGCTCGCCGGCGCCGCCAGTGCCGCGCCGGGGCCTGAACCGGTCGACATCCTGATCCGCAACGGCACCGTGGTCGATGGCAGCGGTGGCGCGCCGTTCGTAGCTGACGTTGGCATCCGCAATGACCGCATCGTGCTGGTGCAGCCCTCCGCCGCGGGCGTGCAGGCGAAGACGGTGCTCGATGCGCGCGGGCTGGTGGTGGCGCCGGGTTTTATTGATCCGCATACGCACGCCTATCACAACCTCGTCTCCAAAGACCGTCACCAGAACTTGCCCTATCTGCTGCAGGGCGTGACGACGGTGGTGATCGGCAACGACGGCATCGTGCTCGAAGCCGACGGGCCGGACCTCGATCGCATCGGGCCGACGCTCAAGGCGCTGGAAGCCAATCGCATCGGCACCAACGTAGCCATGCTGGTGGGCCACAACGCCGTGCGCCACCGCGTGATGGGCGACGCGGACCGCGCCCCCACCGCTGACGAACTCAAAGCCATGCAGAGCCTGATGGAAGACGGCATGCGCGACGGCGCATTTGGCATGTCGACGGGCCTCGTGTACACGCCCGGCGTGTTCGCCAAAACGGACGAGGTGGTGGCGCTGGCCAAGACGGTGGCCGCGCGTGGCGGCATCTACGACACGCACCTGCGCGATGAGGGCAACTTCCGCACTGGCCTTGTCAACGCGGTGAAAGAGGCGCTGGACATCGGCCGGCAGTCGGGCATTCCGATCCACATCTCGCACATCAAGGCGCTGGGTGTGGATTCGTGGGGCAAGAGTGCGGAGGTCATCGGGCTGATGCGTGAAGCGCAGGCCGGCGGCATGAACGTATCGGCAAGCCAATATCCGTACACAGCGTCGAGCACACACATCATTCCGGCGCTGGTGCCGGGCTGGGCACGCGACGGCGGCAACGATGCGCTGCTCAAGCGGCTGGAAGATCCCGCCACGCGTGCGCGCATTGCCGCCGACATGGAAAAGGCCATGCAACAGCGCAACGGGCCGGCGGCGCAGGTGCTGATTTCCACCAAGCCCGAATACAACGGGCAATCGCTCGCAGCGCTGGGCAAGAAGCTGGGCGTGAGCCCCGTCGATGCGGCCATCAGCGTGATCCAGCACGGCGGCACGAACATCGTGTCGTTCAACATGAGCGACGCCGATCTGGAAGCCTTCATGAAGGAGGATTTCGTGGTGGGTGGCTCCGACGGCATTGCCGGGCACCCGCGCGAGGCCGGCACCTTCGCGCGCCGCATCGGCGAATACGTGACGCGCAAACACGTGATGACGCTGCCGTTTGCCGTTCGCCAGGCCAGCGCGCGCACCGCTGAGATTTTCGGCATCAAAGACCGCGGCACTGTGGAGGCAGGCAAGTTTGCCGACTTGGTCATCTTCGACCCCGCCACCTACGCCGACCGTGCGAGCTATGAACAGCCGGGGCTGCCGCCCGTGGGCGTGCGCTGGGTGCTGGTCAACGGCACGGTGGCGGTGGCCGACGGCAAGGCTGTGCCGGATGTTCTGGCGGGCCGGGCCCTACGCAAGCCAGCCGTTCAGATCACGTCGCCAAGTTCGCGCACGTCGGTGCCGGTGCAGCACGCGAGTATCTCGGCCGGTTCCTCGCTGATGGACAGATAGACATGCCCGACTGCGCTGTCGAAGTACAGGCTGTCGCCGGGTGCCAGGCGGAAGGTGTCGCCGTTTTCGAAGCGCAGTTCGATCTCGCCGCCCAGCACAAAGACGAATTCTTCGCCGGGGTGGCGGATGTAATCCGGAAAATCATCGACCGAGCGTGCGCGGATGTGCGCGCGCATCGGCAACATGCGTTTGCCGGTCAACGCGTCGGCCAGCATGCCGTACTCGTAATTCGGCGTGTCATAGATGACTTGGCCGCCCGAGGGCGTGAAGGTCGGACGTAATGGTCCGGCATCCGGCGTGCGGCGCCGGCCGAGCAGTTGCTCGAACTCCAGCCCGAGCGCCTGCGCCAGCCCCGCGAACTTTTCATACGTCAGTGCAATGTCGCCGCGCTCGGCCTTGGAGATGGTGGACAGCGCCACGCCAGAGCGCTCCGACAGCTCTTGCAGCGTCAGCCCGCGCGCCTTGCGTGCCTCGCGAATGCGCGCGCCGACCTCTTGGTGATTGAGCTGCGCCGGTGCCTCTTCAATGGGTGGATGGGCCTGGATAGCCGCTTTTGCGCTCGATGCCACGCATGTCTCCGGGTTTTCTCGTATACGAGAATTTGATTTTTCTCGTATACGATAACTCAAACCCTCCCCAGCCTCCAACCTAGGAGAGCAGCCCGTGTCGACACTCGCCCTCGACAGCCGCCCCGCGCTGTCACGCACGCAAGTCATTGCCGCTACCACCATCGGCACAGCGCTGGAGTTCTACGACTTCACCATCTACAGCTACTTCGCCATCCAGATCGGGCAACTGTTCTTTCCATCGGCATCGCCGGTGAACCAGTTCCTCCTGTCGATCGGGGTGTTTGGCGTGGGCTTTGTGGTGCGACCGCTGGGCGGCGTCATCATCGGTGCCTATGCCGACCGCGCAGGCCGCAAGAAGGCGATGGTGCTGACCATCATGATGATGGCGCTGTCGTGCGCGCTGATCGCCACGGCGCCCACGTACGCCACTGCCGGCATCTTCGCGCCGATGATCGTGCTGGCCGCGCGCCTGATGCAGGGCTTTGCAGCAGGTGGCGAATTCGGGCCCGGCACCACGCTGCTGGTCGAGTACGCCAGCGACCGCACGCGGGCGTTCTTTGCGAGCTGGAACTTTGCCGCAACCGCATTGGGGCTCGCGCTGGGCGCGGCGGTCGCCACGCTCATCAACGTGACGCTGTCCAAAGAGGCGGTACTCGCCTGGGGCTGGCGGCTGCCGTTCCTCCTGGGCATTTTTGCGGCCCCGGCCGGTATGTTGATCCGCCGCCGGCTGGAAGAAACGCTCGACCGCCGTGACGCGGCACCCAGCCATGTCAAACCGCAGGGTGCCCTCAAGGCCGCACTGACCACACATCTGAAGCTGACCATTCTCGGCACCTTTGCGGAGCTAGGCGGCTCGGTGTCGGTGTACATCACTGCGTTCTTCCTGCCGAGCCACGCGGTGCGCACGCTGCATATGTCGCCCACGGCGGCGGTGGCTTCCGGCGTGGTCAGTTCGCTCGTCCTGTTTGTGGCCGCTCCGATTGCGGGGCGCCTGGCAGATCGCTACACCCGCAAGCGCTTGCTGGTCACCTCGCGCGTCATCATGCTGCTGGCGGTGTACCCGGCGTTTGCCTTCCTGGGCGCGCATCCAACGCCGCTGACGCTGTATGCGGTATCCGCATTGCTGGCGGTGTTCGTGGCCGCGCAGATCGTGCCCGTGCTGGTGATGATCCCGGAGCTGTTTCCCAAGCATGTGCGCGCCACCGGCATTGCACTCACGTATGTGGTGAGCGCATCGTTCTTCGGCGGGTTCTCGCCGTTCATCGCGAGCTGGCTGGTGGAGCGCACCGGCAACCCGCTGGCGCCGGCGTGGTACGTGGCGACCGCATGCCTGGTGTCACTGGTGCCGGTGATCTGGCTGCGGGACCGCACCGGTGAAGCGCTTTAAGGGGAATATTCATGTCGCACAACGACCCGCTCGTCAGCCTGTCTGCGGTGGAACTGCGCCGGTTGATCGGCGCCAAGGAAATCTCGCCCGTCGAGCTGCTCGACGCCTGCATCGAGCGGATCGAAGCCATCAATCCTGCCGTGAATGCCGTCACGGCGACTTGCTTTCCGCAGGCACGCGAAGCCGCAAAAGCCTCAGAGCGCGCCGTGCTCAATGGCGAACCGCTGGGCCTGCTGCACGGCCTGCCGCTGGGCGTGAAGGATCTGGAAGACACAGCGGGCCTGTTGACGACGTATGGCTCACCCACCGCGCGCAGCAACGTGCCGACGCAAGATGTCTTGCTGGTCGAACGCCTGCGCGCAGCCGGCGCCGTGCTGGTGGCAAAGACCAACGTGCCGGAGTTCGGTGCCGGCGCCAACACGCGCAACCCGGTGTGGGGCGCGACAGGCAACCCGTTCAACCCGATGCTGAATGCGGGCGGCTCGTCGGGTGGTGCGGCAGCCGCGCTGGCGTGCGACATGCTGCCCGTCTGCACCGGCTCAGACACCGGCGGCTCGCTGCGCATTCCGGCCTCCAAATGCGGTGTGGTCGGCTTTCGGCCATCGCCGGGGCTGGTGCCGAATTCGCGCAAGAAGCTCGGCTGGACACCCATTTCGGTGGTTGGCCCGATGGGGCGCACGGTGGCCGAAGCCTGCCTGCAACTGGCCGCCACGGCGGGCCTGTCGGCAAGCGATCCGCTCAGCTTTCACGTCGATCCGCTGAGCTTTGCCACGCCCGCGCCCATCGACCTGTCCTCGCTGCGCGTCGGCTGGACGGAAGACTTCGGCTGCTGCGATGTCGACGCCAGCATCCGCGCGGTCTTCCGCGAGCGCATTGCCGCCATCGCGCCGATGTTCCAATCGTGCGAGCCCGTGCAGTTCGATCTGGGCGAGGTGCATCGCTGCTTTGACGTGATCCGCGCAGAGAGCTTCGTCGCCGGCCTGCATGAGGCCTACACGCGCGACCCGGCCTCGATCGGGCCGAACTCGCGCGCCAACTACGAGCTGGGCGCCGCCATGACGCTCGCTGACTGTGCGTGGGCCCAGGCGGAGCAAACACGCATCCTCAAGCGCTTCCAGGCGGCCTTCGGCCAGTACGACGTGATCCTGTCGCCGACGACGCCGGTGTCGCCGTTTCCGTGGAGCGAGCTGTATGCCACGCACATCGACGGCCGCGCGCAGGAAAACTATTACCGCTGGCTGGCGCTGACGTACGTCGTCACGCTGACCACGCACCCGGCGATCTCATTGCCATGCGGTGTTGACCACGCGGGCATGCCGTTCGGCCTGCAGATCGTCGGGCCCTTCCACGGCGACCGCAAGACGCTTGCCGTGGCGCATGCGCTTGAGCAGGTTTTCGACGCGTCTGCTACGCTGCGGCGGCCGCGTCCGGACCTCGCCAAACTCGCGCAGCCGACGCCGGCACTCCAATCCATCGTCACCGCACCGCCGGTGTTCGATGCCGCCACGAGCGGCATGGGCACCTCGGCCGTCTGAACCTACAACGACCTCCTCGACATGACCGATATCCAACGCATCCACACCAACGCCCGCATGAGCCAGATCGTGATCGCCAATGGCATCGTGCATCTGGCCGGGCAAGTGCCCGACGTCGACTTCAAGTCGGTGACGGAGCAGACCAACAACATCCTCGAGCGCATCGATACCCTGCTGGCCGAAGCGGGCGTGGACAAGACGCGACTGATTTCCGCCAACATCTGGCTGACCGACGCCAAATACTTTGCCGAGCTGAACGCCGCCTGGGAAGCCTGGGTGCCGGCCGGCCACGCGCCTACGCGCGCCTGCGTGCAGTCGGGCCTGATGCGCCCGGGCATTGACGTCGAGATCGCCGTCACGGCATTGGCCAAGCCTTAAGGAGCGGCTCGCCATGCGCTTTGACACCCTTGTGCTGGGCGCCGGCATTGTCGGCGTATCGGTAGCGGTGCATCTGCAGCAACGCGGGCGCGCCGTCGCCCTTGTGGACCGCCGTGCGCCGGGCTTTGAGACGTCGTTCGGCAATGCCGGGCTGATCCAGCGTGAGGGTGTGTATCCGTATGCGTTCCCGCGCGACCTGTCGACGCTGTTGGGTTATGCGAGCAATACGTCGGCCGACGTGCATTACCACCCCGGCGATCTGCTCCGGCTGCTGCCGTTTCTGTGGCAGTACTGGCGCAACTCGGAGCCGACGCGGCACGCGGCGATTGCACGTGCGTATGCACCGCTCATCGCGCACAGCGTGAGCGAGCATCGCGCGCTGGCAGAAGCGGCCGGTGCCACAGGGCTGATCCGCCCCAGTGGCTGGATCAAGGTCTTCCGCAACGCCGCCACGCAGGACAAGGAAACGCGCAACGTGGAACGCTGGCAACGCGAGTACGGCGTCGCCTTTGAAGCGCTCGACCCGGCGCGCCTGCGCAGCGTTGAACCGCATCTGGACACATCGCTGCTGGGCGGCCTGCGCTACACGGAAGCGGATTCCGTGAGCGACCCAAACGCGCTGGTCACGGCCTACGCAAAGTATTTCGAGCAACTCGGCGGCCGCCTGTTTGAGGCTGATGCCAACACGCTCACGCCCAACGCACCGTGGCTGCTGCAAACCAAAGTAGGCGAGCTGCGCGCCGACAACGTCGTCATCGCCATGGGCCCCTGGGCGGACGTCATCACCTCACGCCTGGGCTACAGCCTGCCGCTGGCCGTCAAGCGCGGATACCACATGCACTACGCGCCTGCGCAAGGTGCGCAGTTGAACCATCCCGTGCTTGATGCCGACGGCGGGTATGTGCTGGCGCCAATGGCGCGGGGCATCCGCCTGACCACCGGCGCGGAACTCGCGCACCGCGATGCACCCAAGACGCCCGTGCAACTCAACGCCGTCGAGCCCGTCGCCCGCAAGCTCTTTCCACTGGCAGAACGGGTGGATGCGGAACCGTGGATGGGCGCTCGCCCCTGCACGCCCGACATGCTGCCGATCATCGGGCCGGCGCCCCACCATCCAAGCCTGTGGTTCGCGTTCGGCCATGCACACCACGGCCTGACGCTGGGGCCGATTACTGGGCGATTAATTGCGGAAATGATGGCGGGCGAGACACCCACCGTGGATGTTCGCCCGTTCCGTGCACAACGCTTCTGGGATTCAGCGCGCTAGTTCAACCCGCCCTGGCACAGGTACTTGATCGACAGATAGTCGTCAAGCCCGTACTTGGAGCCCTCACGGCCGTAGCCCGACTCCTTCACGCCGCCAAAGGGCGCCGCCTCGCTGGCAAGCGCGCCTTCGTTGATGCCGACAATGCCCGCTTCCAGCGCGCGTGATACCCGCTCGATGCGACGGATGTCCTGCGTGTAGAAGTACGACGCGAGGCCGAACGGCGTGTCGTTGGCGGCCAGCACGGCTTCGGCTTCATCGACAAAGCGGAACAGCGGCGCAACGGGGCCGAACGTTTCTTCGCCACACAGTGCCATGCCGCTGTTGGCGTCGGCCAGCACGGTGGGCGCATAGAAGTGTTCGCCAACTTCCGGCAAGCGCTTGCCACCGGCCAGCACGCGCGCACCGTTGGCGACGGCGTCCTGCACGTGGCGTTCGATCTTGTCGACGGCGCGAGCGTTGATCATCGGGCCGATCTGCGCATCCGGATCGGTGGCGGGTGCGACTTTCAGCGCGGAAACCCGCTCGGCCAGCATGGCGCCAAAGCGCTCATACACGCCGGCCTGCACATAGACGCGATTCGGGCACACGCACGTCTGGCCGCCGTTGCGGAACTTGGCCGCCAGCAAACCCGTGATGGCCGCATCGAGGTCCGCGTCGTCAAACACGATGAACGGCGCGTTGCCGCCCAGCTCCAGCGACAGCTTCTTCAGCGTGCCCGCCGACTCGCGCGCCAGATACTTGCCTACCGGCGTCGAGCCCGTGAAGGTGATCTTGCGCACGCGGCTGTCGTGCAGCCAATCGGCTACGGCCTCGATACCCCGATCACGCGAGGCGGAAATCATGTTCAGCACGCCCGGCGGCAGCCCCGCTTCCTGCGCAAGCTGCGCGAGTGCCAGCGCCGTGAGCGGCGTGTCTTCGGCCGGCTTGGCGACAACGGTACAGCCCGCCGCCAGCGCCGGCGCGATCTTGCGCGCAATCATCGCCAGCGGGAAATTCCACGGCGTGATGGCCGCCACGATACCCACGGGCTCCTTGACGGCGCTCATGCGCTTGCCACGCTGCTGTTGCGGGATCAGATCGCCGTAGATGCGCGTGGCCTCATCGGCAAACCACGCGACGTACGAGGCGCCGTACATGACCTCGCCGCGCCCTTCGGCAAACGGCTTGCCCTGCTCCAGCGAAATCAGCCGCCCCAGCGCATCGGCATTGGCAACGATGGCCGCGTGCCAACGGTGCAAGATTGCAGCGCGTTCGGCAGGCAGCGTGTCGCGCCACGAGGGAAAGGCGCGTGCTGCCGCGTCGGTGGCGGCACGCGCGTCGGCGGCGCCGCTGTCGGGCACGTTGGCGATGAGGCTGCCGGTGGCAGGGTCCGTCACGGCAAAGCGTGCGCCGTCGGTGCCGGCAACCCATTGACCGTCGATCAGGTTATCGGTGCGGACGAGCCCCGTCTGGCGGAGTTGGTCGAAGCTGAAAGCCATCGTCGAGTCCTTCAAGCCGTTCAACCGAGGTGCGCGGCAATCGCCTCGCCCACTTGCGTGGTGTTGGCGGTGCCGCCCAGGTCTGGCGTGCGGGGGCCTTCCTTCAACACGGTCTCGATGGCCGCGACAATGGCGTCGTGCGCGGAGCGTCCGGCACCCTGCCCCTGCGTCAGAAAATCGAGCATCAGCGCACCCGACCAGATCATCGCGATCGGGTTGGCGATGTTCTTGCCGTAGATGTCGGGCGCCGAGCCGTGCACCGGCTCGAACAGCGACGGGAACGTGCGATCGGGGTTCAGGTTGGCGGAAGGTGCCAGACCGATCGTGCCGGTGGTGGCAGGCCCCAGATCGGACAGGATGTCGCCGAACAGGTTGGTCGCGGCCACCACATCGAAGCGGCCCGGCTGCAGCACGAAGCGCGCGGTCAGGATGTCGATGTGCTGCTTGTCGAGCGTGACGTCGGGATAGTTTTGCGCGACTTCCTCAGCGCGCTTGTCCCACCACGGCATGCTGATGGCGATGCCGTTGCTCTTGGTGGCAAGCGTCACGTGCTTGCGCGGGCGGCTTTGTGCAAGGTCGAACGCGAACTTGAGCAGGCGCTCTGCACCCTTGCGCGAGTAGACCGATTCCTGGATGACGATCTCGCGGTCGGTGCCTTCGTACATGATGCCGCCGAGCGATGTGTATTCGCCTTCGGTGTTTTCGCGCACGACGTAATAGTCGATGTCGCCGGGCTTGCGGTTGGCCAGCGGGCACGGCACGCCTTCGAACAAACGCACCGGGCGCAGGTTGATGTATTGATCAAACTCCCGGCGGAACTTGAGCAGTGAACCCCACAGCGAGACGTGATCGGGCACCGTGGCCGGCCAGCCGACCGCGCCGAACAAGATGGCATCCATGCCTTGCAGTTGCTGCTTCCAGTCATCGGGCATCATCGTGCCGTGCTGCTGGTAGTAGTCACAGCTGGCCCAGTCGATGTGCTGCTTTTCGAGGCTGATGCCGAAGCGGCGCGCGGCGGCTTCGAGCACGCGCAGGCCTTCGGGCATCACTTCGCGGCCGATGCCGTCGCCGGGGATCACGGCGATCCGGTAGGTCTTGCGGGTCATGTCAGATCCGGTAGAAAGAGGAAGAAGAATCAGGCACCTTGCGGCGCGATGAACTCACGGGCGAGCTTGCGGGCGCCGTTGGCGAACATCAGGATATCAACGCCGGTGGCCACGAAGGTGCAGCCCAGCTCCAGATAGTGACGTGCCAGCGCCGCATCGGATGTCAACGTGCCGGCGGCCTTGCCCGACGCAACAATCGTGCGCACGGCCTTGTCGATGGCAGCCTGCACATCCGGGTGGCCTGTATTGCCACGGTGGCCCATCGACGCTGCCAGATCCGCCGGGCCGATAAACACGCCGTTCACGCCATCCACATCGCAGATGGCTTCAAGGTTTTGCAGCGCGGTAACGGTCTCCGCCTGGACGAGCAGGCAGGCTTCGTCATCGGCAGTCTGCAGGTAATCGGTGCGGGCGCTCCAGCGCGATGCGCGGCCCACTGCACTGCCCACGCCGCGAATGCCGTGCGGGGGATAGCGCACCGCGCGCACCAGCTCGCGCGCCTCTTCCGCCGTGTCGACCATCGGCACGAGCAGCGTGCGCGCGCCAATGTCGAGCAGGCGCTTGATGAGCGACGGATCGCCGTTGTACGGGCGCACGATGGGCTCGGCGCGGTACGGCGCCACGGCCTGCAGTTGCGCGAGGATCGTGCGCACGTCGTTCGGGGCGTGCTCGCTGTCGATCAGCAGCCAGTCGAAGCCAGCGGTGGCGCTCACCTCCGCCAGGTACGGATCGCTCATCGCCAGCCAGAAGCCGATCTGGCGTTGCCTGGCGGCCAGTGCTGCCTTGAAACTGTTCGGGCGCTCAAGCGCGGGCGTTTGCATTGCGTTGGTCATGCGAATGGAGTGTTTCAGAAGTGGGCTCGAAGCTGATGGGTTCCACCTTGCCGAGCAAGAAGAGGTAATTCAGGATCGCCAGGCCGATGAGCGCGGCGGAAAACACCAGCGCCGGAATGAACGAGCCCGTGGCGCCCACGATGGCGCCGGTGATGATCGGGCCAATCACGCCGCCCATGTTCGACACGCTGTTCTGCAGGCCCGCGACCATCGACACGTTGTTGCCCGGTGCCACGTCCGCCGGCAGCGCCCACACCTGCGACGCCGCCACGGTCGTGCCCGACTTGGCGATGCACAGCAGGATGACCGCCACCACCGCGGATTGTGCAAACGCCGCGAGCCCGATGCTCGACGCCATCACCAGCCCGATCACCAGGAAGAGCTTGCGCGTGGCCGTGAGCGAAAGCTTGCCCGATGCGTACACGCGGTCTGACGCCCAGCCTGCAAACACCTCCACGAACATCGACACGAACAGCGGCAGCGACGCCATGAAGCCCATCTCCATCAGGCCCATGCCGCGCTCCTTGACGAGGTACGTCGGCAGCCACGTGATGAAGAAGTACGAGTTGTAGTTGATCATGAAGAAGCCGATGCACATCGCCCAGATGTTCCGGTGCGTGAGCAGCTTCGTCCAGGGCACCTTGGGTTCATCCTTGCGGGCTGGCGGCAGGCCGCGTTGGATGTGGGCAAGCTCGGCGGCGTTCACGCCCCGGTGCGCTTCGGGCGTTTCCTTGAACACCGCCCACCACACCACCGCCCACACGATGCCGAGCGCGCCCGTCACCGCAAAGGTGATCTTCCAATCGAACATCACGAGCAGCCACGCGATAAGCGGCAAGGCGACAGCGCTACCCAGCTTGGAGCCGCTATCGAAAATGGCGGCCACCGTGGCGCGTTCCTGCTTGGGGAACCAGCGCCCCGTAATGCCCGCGCTGCTGGGGTACGCACCTGCCTCACCGATGCCCAACGCCACACGCAAGCCCACCAGCGACTTGAAGCCGTTTGCCAGGCCCGTCAACGCCGTCGCAACGGACCACCACAGCACCGCAAACCCGAGCACCTTCTTCTGCCCGAAACGATCGGCCAGAATGCCGGCCGGCAACTGCAGCAGCGCATACGACCAGAAGAACGCCGACATGACGACGCCCATTTCGACGGCGCTCAGCTGGAATTCTTTCTGGATGTGCGGAGCGGCGGCCGACAGCACGGTACGGTCGATGTAGTTGATGGCAATCGCCGCCCACATGAGGCCGGCGACGACCCAGCGCACTTTCGAGCGCGGGCCGCCCTGTGACGTGTCCTGCATGGTTTGTCTCCTGTTTTGTAATAGGTGATGCGTGCCTTCGAGTCGAGGCGCTAACTCACGATGCCCATGTGCCAGGGCACGAATTCATGGTCGCCAAGACCAAGCAACTCACTCTTGGTGCGCTCGCCCGAAGCGGTGCGCAGGATGTGCTCGAAGATATCCTGGCCCATTTCATCCACCGAACGTTCGCCGTCGAGAATGCGGCCGCAGTTGATGTCCATGTCTTCTTCAAGCCGGCGGAACATGGGCGTGTTGCTGGCGAGCTTGATCGTCGGTGCGGGCTTGGAGCCGAACATCGAGCCGCGCCCCGTGGTGAAGCAGATCAGATTGGCGCCGCTGGCAATCTGGCCCGTCACGGCAACGGGGTCGTAGCCGGGGGAATCCATGAAGACGAAGCCGGCGCGGTCGATGGGCTCGGCGTATTCGTACACGGCCTGCAGCGGCGTGCTGCCGCCCTTCATGGCCGAGCCGAGTGATTTTTCGAAGATGTTGGCCAGACCGCCCTGCTGGTTGCCGGGGCCAACCACACCGTTGAACTGGCCGTTGTGGCCGCGCGTGTAGTTCTCCCACCACGCGAGCCGATCGAGCAGCTTCTGGCCGACTTCCGGCGACACCGCACGGCGCGTGAGCATGGTTTCCACGCCGTGGATCTCCGGCGTTTCAGACAGGATGGCCGTGCCGCCGTGGCGCACCAGCAAATCCATTGCCGCACCGAGCGCCGGGTTGGCGGTAATGCCCGAGAAACCATCGGAGCCGCCGCACTCCAGGCCGATCTTGATATGGCTGGCCGATACCGGACGGCGAACGATGTCATTGGCCGCCGGCAGCATCTTCTGGATGGCGGCGATGCCAGCCTCGATGGTGGCGCGCGTGCCGCCGGTGTCCTGCATCACGAGCGTGTGCATCAGCTTGCCGGTTTCCAGCCCTTGGCTCGCCATCAAATCCGCCACCTGGTTCCGCTCGCAGCCCAGGCCGACGATCAGCACACCCGCCAGGTTCGGATGCCGCGCATAGCCCGCCAGCGTGCGGCGCAGCACATCGAAATGCTCGGATGGCGACGACATCCCGCAACCGCTCGTCTGCGCAAACGCCACCACGCCGTCCACATTGGGAAACGGCGCCAAGCGCTCCGGCGTGAACCACGCCGCAATGTTCTTGATGACGGTGGACGAGCAGTTGACCGACGCGAGGATGCCGATGAAGTTGCGCGTGGCCACACGGCCGTCGGGGCGGACGATGCCATTGAACGTTGCGCGCTGCGCCTCCGGGATGTAATCGACCGGGCGCACATCCAGGCCGAAACCCGGGTCGCGCGCATAGTCGATCAGCTCCACGTTGTGCGTATGAACGTGCTCGCCCGCTTCGATATCGCGCGCTGCCCGGCCAATGATCGTGTCGTACTTGCGGATGGCTTGGCCCTGCGCGATCCGCCGCGCGGCGATCTTGTGGCCGGCCGGCACCTGCGCGCGCAGGCGCACCGCGATGCCGTTGATCGACAGGTTCGCCCCCAGCGACAGCCCTTCGCGCGCAATCAGCACGTTGTCTGCCGCGTTCAGCTGAATCAGCGGCCCCGCGTACGTTGGGGTTGCCTGCAACATCCTTTGCTCCTCCGGGCTGTCTTCTGGTGCAGCCGCCGTCTATCGCCAGTTTTGATGTTACCGGTTTATGTAACCGGTAACATTGACGCAATCGTAGTCGGGTTTTGCGATAATTGCTAGCCCCTTCGTTCCCCTGTGTTTCCCTAATCGGCCTCTCGATCACGTGACCAAGACCCCCGCCGTGTCCCTCTTAGAAACCGCGCCTGCCGCCGCACGCCGTGCGCGCAAGAACACCGGGCGCGTCACATTGAGCGACCTTGCCAAGCTTGTGGGCGTGACCAAGGTGACGGTGTCACGCGCGCTGAACACGCCGGAGCTGGTATCGAGCGACACGCTGGAACGCGTGCGCGCAGCGGTGCGGCAGACGGGCTATACGCCGGACCTGGTGGCCGGATCACTGGCGTCCAACCGCAGCCGGTTGATCGTCGCGCTCATCCCCACGATTGCGGGCAGCGTGTTCCAGGAAACGGTTGCCGCACTCACCACGGAACTCGCGGCGGCGGGCTATCAATTGCTGATCGGTCAGAGCGGCTATGACGAATCACGCGAAGATGCGCTGCTCGATGCCATCGTCGGACGGCGCCCTGCGGGCATCGTGCTGACCGGCGTGGTGCATTCGGCCAGCGTACGGCAAAAGCTGCTGGCCGCCGGCGTGCCGGTGGTGGAAACGTGGGACATCACGCGCAACCCGCTGGACATGCTCGTGGGCTTCTCACACCAGAAGGTGGGGCAAGCGGCGGCGCGCTATCTGAAGCAGCGCGGCGCAAAGCACCCCGCCGTCGTCACGCCGAGCGACCGCCGCGCACAGGCACGCGCGCAAGCCTTCGTGAAGGCGTTCGGCCCGGATATCGACATTCCCGTGATTGCCGCTGAATCCCCCGCCAACCTGGGCGATGGCCGGCGTGCGTTGGGCGAATTGCTCGCGCAGCATCCGGACACCGACGCCATCTTCTGCGGCGCCGACATCCTCGCGCTCGGGGTGCTGATGGAAGCGGAACATCGCGGCGTTGCCGTGCCCGGGCAACTCCGCGTGGTCGGCTACGGCGACCAGGTGTTCGCCAAGGACACCACGCCTGCGCTTACGACAATCCGCATCGACGGCACGGGCATCGGCAAGCTGGCGGCAACGTTGCTGATCGATCGCATCGAACACGGCGATGAAGAACGCCGCACGGTCGACGTGGGTTTCACGCTCGTTGAGCGCGACAGCGCGTAGCGTTCACGCAGACGCCGCTTCCGCATCGAGCGGAAACACGGGCCGCTGCACCTTCGCAAACGGAAAGCGCGCGTAGTCCGAACTCGTCACGCCGCCGCCATCGCACTCCACCACGGCTTTTGCGATGGGCACGAACACGGGACGGCAATACATGCGCGACTTCAGCAGCACGAAGCGCGCGGCATGCGGGTCCACGCCGATGTGCGTGAAGATGCCGAGGTCCCAATGCTCCTGCGGCGTCTCGGTGACGACCACCTGCGCCGCGCCAATGTCCAGCAGCGCCGTGCGCCCCATGCGGATGCGCTGCCCGGTGTAGGTCGGCCCCGTGATCGTGTATTCACCGTCGCTGATGGCGACGACCTTACCCGTCAGCGCACGCGGCACCGGGTAGATGCCCAGCTGCGCAAGCGGCACCTTGTCGCCCACGGGCAGCGTGACGGTGGCGCCAACGCCGGCCTCGATCATTACGGTGACGGCCTCGGGGTCGCACACCGGCCCGACGGCGATGCCGCTCAAGCCTTGCTTCAACGCTTCGTGCAAGACGTGCATGTCATCGCACGTGCCGCCGGACATGCAGTTGTCGCCGTGGTCGAGCAGCAGCACCGGGCCGCTGCCCGGAGCGTCTGCCAACTTGGCCGCGCGCGCGATCGATTCGGTCAACGGTTCAGAGCGGTAGACGAACCCTTCGCGGTCGGCCCAGATGGCATCGGCAATGCGTTGCGCCGCAGCGTCCGCAGCGTGCTTGTCGCCGTTGCCAACCACCACGATGGAAAGGCACGGCGCAGCAATGTCCGCCAGCCCGAACCCGGCCAGGATCGACACGGCCAGCATGCCGTCCTTCTCCGCCTGCTTGGCCAACGCCACGGCGCGGTGCATCGCGCCTTCGTCGGTGCGGCTGCGCAGGGTGTGCGTGACCATCGGCAGGCGGCGCCACGCGAGCACGGGGCGCGCACGGCCGGCCAGCTTGTCGAACAGCAAGCGGCCGGCGTGCTCGCCGGTTTCGTACATGTCGACGTGCGGATACGTCTTGAAGCTGACTGCGATGTCGGCCAGGTCGATGAACTTCTGCGTGAGATTGCCGTGCAGATCCAGTGCGACGGCAATCGGCACATCGGGCACGACCGCGCGCAGGCGTTCGAGCAGATCACCTTCGCCGTCGTCGCTGTTCTCGGCGACCATCGCGCCATGCAGATCGAGCAGCAGCGCATCGCACCCCGGCGCAGCCGCGACGATGGCGTCGCACAACGTGGTGTACGCCTCGGCAGCGACGCGTCCGCTGGGGTTGGCCCCGGCAACGACGGGCACGACGATTTCCGCGCCCGCCGCCTCTGCCAGTTCGATGAACGCACCGGCCGCCGTGCGCGTGCCCTTGGCGGCGCGGTACGCGTCAGCACCGTAGTGCGGATGGAACGATGCCAGCGGCGTCGGCACCGGCGAGAACGTATTCGTCTCGTGATTGAAGCGAGCGATCAGGATGCGCATGGGCGGTCGGGGGATGGTGTCAAACGCGGCCGGCGGCCTGCAGCATCGCGTGCAGCAGCACGTTGCAGCCGGCCTCCAGATGTTCGGGGCGGGCGTCTTCGATCTCGTTGTGGCTGATGCCGTCCTTGCACGGCACGAAGATCATCGCCGTGGGGGCCACACGCGCAAGGTAGACCGCGTCATGGCCTGCGCCGCTGATCACGTCCATCTCCGACAATCCGAGTTGGCGCGCACCCCTGCGCACCGCATTCACCAGCGCGGCGTCAAACGGCTGCGGCGGGAAGTAGACGACCTGGCGCAATGCGATGTCGATGCCGCTGCGTGTGCGCAACTCCGCCACCGCCTCATGCAGTGCCGCATCCATGTCGGACAACACCGCGTCGTCGGCCGCGCGGAAGTCGATCGTCATCGATACCTGGCCCGGAATCACGTTGCGCGAATCCGGATGCACGCTCAAACAGCCCACCGTGGCGCGCGCATGCGGCGGGCGCTCGAGCGCGATGCGGTTGGCAATGCCGACGAGTTCTGCGGCGGGCAGCAACGCATCGCGGCGCAGCTCCATCGGCGTGGGGCCGGCGTGCGCTTCCATGCCGGTCAAGACCACGTCGTACCAGCGCTGGCCAAGCGCGCCCGTCACCACGCCGATCGTCCTGGCATGGGCTTCGAGCACCGGCCCTTGTTCGATATGCGCTTCGAAGTAGGCTCCCACGGCCCGGCCGCCAACCGGTTCGGTGCCGGCGTAACCGATACTGCGCAGCGCCTCGCCCACAGCCACGCCGTCGCGGTCCTGCGCGGCCAGCACGGCGTCCAGCGCGAACTCGCCGATGAACGCACCGGAGCCCATCATCACCGGCACGAAGCGCGAACCTTCTTCGTTGGTCCATACGGCCACTTCAATGGGCGCTTCGGTTTGAACACCCGCGTCGTTGAGCGTGCGCACGACTTCGATGCCAGCAAACACGCCGTAGTTGCCGTCGAACTTGCCGCCGGTCGGTTGCGTGTCGATATGGCTGCCGGTCATCACTGGCGGCATTGCATTGTTGCGCCCGGGACGGCGCGCGAAGAGGTTGCCGATGGCGTCCACACGCACGGTGCAGCCTGCGGCTTCGGCCTGCGCAACGAAGAAGTCGCGGCCTTGCCGGTCGAGATCGGTCAGTGCGAGGCGGCGCACGCCACCTTTGGGCGTCGCGCCAATGCTGGCCTGCTGCATGAGCGTGTCCCACAGGCGCGCGCCGTTGATGCGCAAAGTGGTATCGAGTTGGGTGGTCGTCATGATGCGTACGTTTAAGCGGCCAGGCCGACGCCAAGGTAGCGGTCCTTGATGGCGTCGTCGGCGCGGAAGGCTTCGTTGGTGCCGGTGTAGACCACGCGGCCCTGTTCGATGATCACGTGGCGATCGGCGAGCTGCGTGCAGACTTCGAGGTTCTGTTCGACGAGCAGGATGGATACGCCCGCCTGCTTGATGACCTTCAGCTGCGCGACGATCTCTTCGACGATGACGGGCGCCAGGCCCTCCACCGGCTCGTCCAACATCAGCAGGCGCGGGTGGTTCATCAGCGCGCGGCCAATGGCCAGCATCTGCTGTTCGCCACCGGAGAGGTTGGCGCCACCATTGCGCCGCCGCTCGTGCAGGCGCGGGAAGATGCGGTAGATGTCGGCCAGCTGCCATGGAGAATCACGCCGCGCGCCGAGCTTCAGGTTCTCTTCCACCGTCAGCAGCTTGAAGATGCCGCGATGCTCGGGCACGAGGCACAAACCCTGCGCGGCAATGCGATGCGCCGGCTGGCCGCCAATGTCCCTCCCGCGAAAGCGCACATGTCCGCGCGGCGCCACCACACCGGCGATCGCCTTGAGCGTGGTCGACTTGCCCGCGCCATTGCGGCCGAGCAGTGTCACCAGTTCGCCCTCGCCCACCGATAGCGCCACGCCCTGCAGCACGTGGCTCTTGCCGTAATAGCCGTGGAGGTCTGCAACGTCGAGAATCGCCGTTGTCGTCATTTCTTGCCTCCCGTGATCATGTTGCCGAGATATGCGGCACGCACGCGCGGGTCCGCTCGTACGGCGTCGGGCGTGCCTTCCATCAGCACCTTGCCCTGTTGCATGACGGTGATCGTGTCGGAGATGTCCATCACGATGTCCATGTTGTGCTCGATCAGCACGACGGTATGGTCTTGCGCCAAACCGCGAATGAGCGCCTTCATAGCGGGCAAATCGTCTACGCCCATGCCGGAGGTGGGTTCGTCGAGGAAGATCGCGCGCGGGTTGGCGGCCAGTGCCATGCCGACCTCCAGCCGGCGTTGCTGGCCATGCGAGAGCGCGGCGGCCGGCGTATCGGCCAGGCGCGGCAATTCAAGCCGATCAAGCACGCGGTCGACCGTATCGGTGCACGCCAGATCCCCCTGCGGCAGGCGCCAGCCGTGCATGGCACGACGCGGCGTGGTACCGAGTGCGGCGAGGCGCAGGTTCTCGCGCACGGACAAGCTCGGAAACAGGCTCGTCACCTGGAACGAACGCGCAATGCCGCGCTGCACGCGCTGGAAGTCGGCCTCGCGCGTCACGTCGTGGCCATCGAAGACGATGGTGCCGCTGGTGATCATGCGCGTGCCCGTGAGCATGTGGAACAGCGTGGTCTTGCCCGCGCCGTTCGGGCCGATGACGGAGTGCACGGTGCCGGGCACCACACGTAGATCGACGCCGCCCAGTGCGGTGAACTTGCCGTACTGCTTGACGATGCCGGTGGCTTGCAGGATGGGCGTGGTGGTCATGCGCGTTCCTCCTGCACCGCCGGTGCATTACGCGTTGCACGCACGCGTTGCCACAGCTTCTGCCCGAGCCCGAACAGCCCGCGCTGCATGAACAGGCTCACTGCAATCAGCAGGAAGCCGAGCAGCATGAGCCAGCGCGGCCACAACGTAGAAAGCCAATCCGAAAGCAGCACATAGAATGCCGCGCCCAGCACCGAGGCAAACACGTTGCCCGTACCGCCGATGACGGTCATCACCAGAATCATCTCGCTGACGTGGTAGTCGATATTGGCCAGCGGCGCGATGCCCGTGAGCATGGCGTGCAGTGCACCGGCCAACCCAGTCACCGCACCCGAGATGACGAACGCCAGCAGCTTGAACGCGCGCACGTTGTAGCCGACAGCAAGCGCACGTTCTTCGTTGTCGCGAATCGCCAGCAGCGTGCGGCCGAATACCGATTCCGTCACGCGCTGCACCAGGAAGAACACAACAAGGAACAGCACCGCCACGAACGCGTAGAACGCCCAGGGTGAGCCCGCAAACGCCGGGCGCGGAATGTCGAGCAGGCCGTTATCCCCGCCCGTGAGTGACGGCGTGGTGTAGGCCAGGAAATAGAACATCTGAGAGAAGGCCAGCGTGAGCATGACGAAGTAGGTGCCGCGCTGGCGGATGGCAAACCAGCCGACCACCGCCGCCACGATCGCACCGACCACAACGGCCAAAACAAGCGCCACAGGCATCGGGAGCGACAGCTGCGTGAGGCCGATGCCCACGGCATAGCTGCCCAGCCCGAAGAAGATGCCCTGCCCGAACGACAGCAGCCCCGTGTAGCCGAGCAGCAGGTTGCAGGCCATGACGGCCATCGCATAGACGAGCACTTCGGTGGCCAATGTGCCTGACGTCAGCACCAGCGGCAGCAACAGCGTCACGCTCAGCGCCAGCCACCAGAAGCGGTAGCGCGCGAGTCCATGGAATGCGGCTTGCATCATCCCCTCCCCAGCAGGCCATGCGGGCGCAGCAGCAGCACGGCTGCCATTGCCACGTAGATCATCAACCGCGCGCCCTCGGGCCACAGCGTGCTCATCAGGCTCTGCACGATGCCCACCAGCAGGCCGCCGACCAGCGCGCCCGCGAAGCTGCCCATGCCACCCACCACCACCACAACGAAGGCAACGCCGAGGGCCTCCACGCCCATGAAGGGCTCCGCGCCACGAATGGGCGCCGCCAGCACACCGGCCACCGCCGCCGTAGCCGCGCCCAGCGCGAACATCAGACTGAACAGGCGGAACACGTTGATACCGAGCAGCGACACCATCTCGGTCGATTCGCTACCTGCGCGCACCGCACTGCCCAGCCGCGTGCCTTCCAGCAGCCACCACAGCCCGAGCGCCAGCACGGCGGTAAAACCGATCACGAAGAGGCGGTACTTCGGATAGACGAAATCGCCCCACATCACAACGCCCTGCAGCGCATCGGGCGCCGGCACATCCACGCCCAGCGGCCCCCACGCCACAATGATCAGTTCCTGCACCACCAGCGCCAGCCCCACGGTGATGACGATGTGGAACTCGTGCGCCTGCGCATACACATGGCGCAGCAGCACCTTCTCCGTCACCCAGGCAAGCGCGCCGATGACGATGGGCGCGAGCACAAGCGCCAGCCAGAAATTCATGCCCATCTGCAGGGCCTGAAAGCAGAGATACGCACCCAGCGCATAGAACGCGCCGTGGGCGAAATTGACGAAGCGCAACAGCCCGAAGATGATCGACAGCCCCACCGCCAGCAGGAAGTAGAGCATGCCGATCCCCACGCCGTTGACGACCTGGAGCAGGTAGACGTTCATTGCGTTGACCGAAATGGCACTCAGGAAGACAGGCGCCCGTGCTTCAGCAACTGAAGCCAGGCGAGAGGCAGATCAGACCCTCAGGCCAGCTTGCACTGCGTCTGTTCAATCGGCAGGAACGCCTTGCCGACGGCAACCACTTCAGCGAAGTCGTCCTTGTCCTTCATGCGGCTCTTGGGCTTGCCCTTGAGCAGGTAGTAGTTCTTGAGCACTTGGTGGTCGGCCGCGCGAATCTCTTCCGGGCCCGTCAGGCCGTCATACTTCATGCCCTGCAGCGCGGCGATCACAGCCTTCGGATCGGCGCTGCCAGCCTTGGCCATCGCGTCGAGCAAGATCTTCGTGCAGGTGTACGAGCCTGCAAGGCTGTAGTTCGGGTTGGATTTGAACGCGGCCTGCGTGCGTTTCACCAGATCGCGGTTCGCAGGCGTATCGACGTCGTGCCAGTACTGCGCACCGAAGTACACGCCGTCGCACAGGTCGGCGCCCAGCGATTCGAACTGCTCCAGGCCCGATGCCCACGCCACCAGGATCGTCGTGTTCTTCTTCATGCCGAAGCTCACCGCCTGGCGCAGCGTGTCGGAAGATTGCGAGCCGAAGTTCAGGATCAGCAGCACGTCCGGCTTGGCGGCCATCGCGTTGGTCAGGTAGCCGCTGAATTCCTTCTCGGTGAGCGCGTGATAGCTGTTGCCCACATGCTCGATGCCCTTTTCCTTGAAGATGTTCTTGGCAGCTGACAACAGCCCATCGCCAAAGACGTATTGCGGCGTGATGGTGTACCAGCGCTTGGCTTTGGGCATCGATTCGATCAGCGGGCGCACGGTGCGCTCGATGGCGCCGTACGTGGGCACCGACCAGCGGAAGGTCGCGCGGTTGCAGTCCTTGCCGGTGATTTCATCGGCGCCCGCGGTCGTGATGAACACGCCACCGAACTTCTCCGCCTCCTTGCCCATCGCCAGCGACTCCGACGACAGGATGCCGCCCGCGAAGTAGCGCGCGTTCTTCTGCTGCGCGAGTTCCTGCACCTTGCGCACAGCGGTGGCCGGCTTGCCCTCGGTGTCGAGCACGCTGTACGCCAGCGGGCGGCCGAGCACCTTGCCGTATTGCTCCACAGCCAGCTTCATGCCCAGGTCGGCGAACTTGCCGTTGGCAGCAAACGGACCAGACATCGGCACCGGGCAGCCCAGTTCGATGGCATCCGCCGCCAACGCAAGGCGGGCCTGCAGCAGCGACGCGGGCACGGCGGACAGCGCCGCCAGTTTGAGCAAGTCTCGACGATTCAAAGCGCACTCCTTGGGGTTCGTGTATGGGACACAACAAGCGCCTGGAGCCACCTGGGGCGGCTTCCTCCTAGCCTGACCGGCGAGGTTTTCGCCGACGGTAGCGTCGAGCAAGAACCAGACCAGTTTCTTATATTTGTTATGATAAATAGGCGAAATCATCATAGAAGCCGCGTCCACGCCGCGTCAACGACGAAGAGGTCGGTGTTTACGCCAAGGTGTGCGTGATGAAGATGCCGGGTGACGATGCGGGAATGCGGTGCGTGCGCACGATCGAAGGGCATGCATGCACCACGCCGGACAGCCGGGTGACACACCCCTGAAGTTAGAATGCGCGCAACAAGGAACGGACATCCATGGCCACACTCGGACCAGGCAAGACGGCGTCGATCGGCATCCGCAAGCAGAAGCGCGCCGACCTCGTGGCCGAAGAACTCAAGCGGCTGATCACGCAGCGCAACCTCAAGCCCGGCGACAAGCTCCCGCAGGAGATCAAGCTCCAGGAGACCTTCGGTGTGAGCAAAGGCACCATCCGCGAGGCGCTGAAATCATTGGAGGTGCAGGGTCTGGTGAGTGTGAGCACGGGGCCCGCCGGCGGCGGCACCATCGTCGAGGTCCCGTTGGACCGCACGTTCCAGCTCATGCAGAACTATCTGTTCTTCAAAGACATCGGGATTGCAGACGTGTACACCGTGCGTCGGCTGCTGGAGCCGGAGCTTGCCGCCGGTGCGGTGCCGCATCTGACCGAAGACGACTTCCGCGCGCTCGAGCACACCATCGATCTGTGCGACCCGGCTTCTGCCAAGGCCGCCGCACCGCTCGATCAGCGACAGGAAGACCTGAGCTTTCACGACATTCTGGCTGCGGCCAATCCCAACCCGATGTTGCGGTTCTGCTGCGAGCTGATCAACGAAATGATTCGGCAGCTTGTGGTGTTCGGCAATGAAACCTCACCGAAGGACCACGCCAAGTTCGGCGCGTCCAACGTCAAGTTCCACCGGCAGATTCTGGATGCAGCGCGCGCGCGCGACGCCGAGACTGTACGCGAACTCATGAGCACGCACATGGAAGATTGCACGCATCACGTCACGCGCATGAAGGGCCGCGTGCACGGCCGTCTTGTGCTCGACTCCGAGATGCCGCGCCGCAATCGACCGCAGCTGGACGACCACGACGACAGCGGCCACAGCGCGTGACGGCTCAGTAGGTCTTGTAGGGCAAAAACTTCCCGCTCATGACGATGCGAACGCGATCGCCCTTGGGATCGGGCTCGCGCGTGAGATCCATGTTGAAGTCGATCGCGCTCATGATGCCGTCGCCAAACTCTTCGTGGATCAGCGCCTTGAAGGTCGTGCCGTACACGCTGATGAGTTCATAGAAGCGATAGATCAACGGATCCGTTGGCACCGCTGTGGGCAGCGACCCCTTGTACGGCGTCACCTGCAACAGCGCGATGGCCTCTTCGGGCAGATCCAGCGCTGTGCCAATGGCCTTTGCCTGCGCTTCGGTCAGCGTCATCTGGCCGAGCAACGCGGCGGTGCTCCATTCCTTGCTGTGGCCGATGACCTCGGCCAATTGCGTCCACGTCAGTTTCTTTTTGATTTTCTGCAGGACGATCAGATCAGTTACGTCTTCGCGTTGCATGGCGGCTCCCTGGGTTGAGTGAGAAAACAGCACGCGACATGAGCAAGGTCGATGCCAACCCGGGAACGCCGCCCCTTGAAGGGTTGCGCAATGACGGCCATGCCGCCATCGCGCTTCGGACGTCGACGCGAAGCGCGTCAGAACCAGTGCATGATCCCGGTGTACACGCCTTGCTGGCCAGAACCCGGGGCCGGCTTGCCGCCACCCGCCTCAACCGAGAAGGACGCATTGCTGCCGTTCATCACGGTACCGATGGTGCCGTACAGCAACGTGCGCTTCGAGAAGTAGTAGTTGGCGCCCACCGTCAGCAGCGTGCCGTTTCCGCCGCCCTGGTTGCGGTTCGCCCTGTATGCACCGCCGATCAGCGTCAAAGCCGGGGTGACCTGATAGTTGGCCCCCAACCAGTAGGTTTGCTGGTGGGTCGCGCCGCTCGGGTTGTCCGCGTCCGCAACAGTAGCGCCGCCCGACTGGATACGGCTGTAGCCACCGAACAGCTTGAGGTCGCCGATCTGATACGTGCCACCTGCCGTGAACAAGCGGGAAGCGGTATAGAGGTTGGTGAACTCGCCGTTGGTGTCGCGAATTTCTTCGTAGAAGGCCTTAAGCATCAGCGGGCCATTCTGGTAGGCCATGGCGCCGGCAAGCTGCCTGCCAGCGTTGAAGTGCCCCGCCGTTCCGTTCAGGCCGGCTTGCGCGCGGAACGAGAAGCCACCCCAGGTCGGCGAGTTATAGGTGATCGCCTTTTGACGTGAGCCCCAGGTACGGTTGGCCTGCAGCGTCTCGGCGCCCATATTCTGCAGGCCCATCGGGTCAATCGACCATGTCTCGCCATCGGGAATGCCCATGGCCCGGCCGAGCAACAGCGTGCCGTATGTGGTGCTCGACAGCCCCACGACAGCGAAACGATTGAACAGCGCATCCGATGAACCCGAGCCGGAATTGAAGCCGTTCTCGAGGTTCATCACAGCAGACAGCCCGCCACCCAGATCCTCAGAACCCTTGAGGCCCCACATGCTGGTCCCCCACTGGTTGCCGCCGTACTGCAGGTTGCTGGCGGTGCCGTTCGCCGTCGCAATCTTGTTCGTGTAGTCGATGCCGCCGCCGACGCGGCCATACAGCGTGACACTGCTCTGAGCGGCAGCCATGCCGCTAGTGGCTGCCAGCAGGGCTGCAGCGGCCGCGATGGCAATTCGCTGGGATGGGTTCTTGATACGCATAGCTTTCGTCTCCTCAATTTAGCGTTGTCTTTGTTCGTTCGAGCCGAGTCTCTTGGCGGGCCCGGACAGGAGAATGAGGAGAATTGACAGCGCTGTCAATGTAGGGAGTTGCCCTAGTTTTTTGCCAAGGCACGTCACTGCAAGGCGCCGGAGACGATCGCGTGTGATGGCTCGGACCTAGGGCAAATCCCGAGATTGACAGCGCTGTCAATTTTGACCATTCTGCAGTCCCAACCGGCCCGTGAACCGGATGCCGGTGCCGGCCAAAACGCCCTTGCGCGTGATGGCGACGAACCTCCATGTGCGCGAGCCGTCCTGCGGCTAGCCACAGAGCCGTCGATGTACTTCCGTCCTAATCTGCAGTACATCTTGCATCCGGACGGCACCAGCCAGAACAAGAACGCGTTCGTCATCGGGCTGACAGCCGGCATAGCGTTCTGAACGACAACATCAATGAAGAAGGAGACATTCATGCTTTCCCGCGTACTGAACACCATTGCCGCCGCCGCGGTCCTCACCTTCGCAGCCACTTCGGCCCACGCCAGCAAGGAAGCACCGGTGATCGGCTTCTCGATCGACGACCTGCGCGTGGAGCGCTGGACGCATGACCGCGATTACTTCGTCGAATCGGCCAAGAAGCTGGGCGCGACCGTCAACGTGCAGTCGGCCAACGCCAACGAAGCCAAGCAGATCGCCCAGATCGAAAACCTGATCGCCCAGAACGTCGACGTGCTCGTGATCGTGCCGTTCAACTCCAAGGTGCTGGGCAACGCCATTGCCAGCGCCAAGAAGAAGGGCATCAAGGTTGTGTCGTATGACCGCCTGATCCTGAACGCCGACGTTGACGGCTACGTCACCTTCGACAACGTGAAGGTGGGCGAGCTGCAGGCGCAGGGCGTGGTGAAGATCGCGCCGAAGGGCAACTACTTCCTGCTGGGCGGCGCCGCGACCGACAACAACGCGCGCCTGCTGCGCGAAGGCCAGATGAAGGTCCTCAAGCCGTACGTCGACAAGGGCGACATCAAGATCGTCGGCGAGCAGTGGACGCCGGAGTGGGACCCCTCCAAGGCGCAGAACATTGTTGAGAATGCGTTGACCGCAAACAACAACAACATCCAGGGCATCGTCGCATCCAACGACGGCACGGCCGGCGGCGCCATCCAGGCGCTGGCACGCCAGAAGCTGGCGGGCAAAGTGCCGGTGTCGGGCCAGGACGCCGATCTGGCCGCCGTGCGCCGCGTGGCTGAAGGTACGCAAGCCATGACGGTGTACAAGCCGATCAAGGAAATTGCCTCCACCGCAGCCGAGATGGCCGTCGATTTCGTGAAGGGCACAGCGCCGAAGTTCAATACCAAGCTGAACAACGGCAAGAAGGATGTCGACACCGTGCTACTGACCCCGACGCTGCTGACCAAGGACAACCTGGACAGCACCGTCGTCAAGGACGGCTTCTATACGCATCAGCAGATTTTCGGCAAGTAAGCAACCGGTGCAGCAGTCGGTCGTCGGTCACCGGCGGTCAGTGGTCAGTCGTAGTCAGTAGGAGAACGCCATGAGCAGTAACGGCACCCTGTTCGAGATGCGCAACATCGTGAAGTCATTCTCCGGTGTGCGCGCGCTCGACGGCGTCAGCCTGGCAGTGAAGCCGGGCGAGTGCGTCGGTTTGTGCGGGGAGAACGGCGCCGGGAAATCGACCCTCATGAAGGTGCTGTCGGGGGTCTACCCCTACGGCACCTTCGAAGGCGAGATCCTGTGGGAAGGTGAGCCGCTGCACGCGCATTCCGTGCGTGACAGCGAGCGCGCCGGCATCGTCATCATCCATCAGGAGCTGATGCTGGTACAGCAGCTCTCCGTGACGGAGAACATCTTCCTCGGCAACGAGATCACCAAGCCGGGGGGCCGCATGGACTACGACGCCATGCACGCCAAAGCGGAAGAACTGCTCGCCCGACTGCGTCTGACCGATGTGAACGTGGCCGCGCCCGTGATGAACTACGGCAGCGGCCACCAGCAGCTTTTCGAGATTGCCAAGGCGCTCGCCAAAAACGCGCGCCTGCTGATCCTGGACGAGCCGACGTCATCGCTGTCCGCCAAGGAAATCGAGGTGCTGCTGTCGATCATTGACGACATCAAGCGCAGCGGCGTGGCGTGCGTGTACATCTCGCACAAGCTCGATGAGGTCAAGCGCGTGTGCGATACCGTCACCGTCATCCGCGACGGCAAGCACATCGGCACGCGCCCCGCCGCCGACATGACCATCGACAACATCATCACGATGATGGTCGGCCGCGAAATGACATCGCTCTTCCCCAAGGTGGAACACACCGTAGGCGAAGTGGTGATGGAAGCGCGCAACGTCACCTGCTGGGATGTCACCAACCCCAACCGCAAGCGCACCGACAACGTGAGTTTTGCCGTGCGCCGCGGTGAGATTCTCGGCATTGCCGGCCTGGTGGGCGCCGGGCGTACGGAGATGGTGTCCGCGCTGTTCGGCGCTTACCCTGGCCGCTCCAGCGCCGAGATCATCATGGACGGCAAGCCGGTCAAGGTCAGCACGCCCGCACAGGCGATTGCCAACGGTATCTGCCTAGTGCCCGAAGACCGCAAGCGCCACGGCATCGTCCCGCTGATGGCCGTGGGCGAGAACATCACGCTTGCCACGCTGGCTCAGTACGCGCGCGGTTTGCGTGTCGACAAGGGTGCCGAACTCACCACCGTCGACCGCGAAATCAAACGCCTGCGCATCAAGACCGCAAGCCCCGCACTGGCGATTGCCAGCCTATCCGGCGGCAACCAGCAGAAGGCCGTGGTCACGAAGATGGTGCTGGCGATGCCGAAGGTGCTCATCCTCGATGAGCCGACGCGCGGTGTCGACGTTGGCTCCAAGTACGACATCTACAAGATGATTGCCGACCTCGCCGCCAGCGGCGTGGCGATCATCATGGTCTCTTCCGAGATGCCGGAAATCCTTGGCATGAGCGATCGTGTCCTGGTCATCGGCGAAGGCCAGTTGCGTGGCGACTTCGTCAATCAAGGCCTGACCCAGGAGCGCATCCTGGCTGCTGCAATCAACGCTGAACCCGGCCGCCAAGCGGCTTGAATTGCCATGTCCAATATCCTGCAATCCCAACTCGCCCGCCAAAACGGCGGCAATGGCGGCCCGCGTCTGGATGGTCGCGCCATCCAGCAACTGTTCGTGCGCTACAAGGTGCTGGCGCTGCTGCTCGCCGTCGCACTCATCTGGATCTTCTTCTACTTCCAGACCAACGGCACGTTCCTCAAGCCCAACAGCATCTCCAACCTGTTCCTGCAGATGTCGGTGACTGGCATGCTGGCCTGCGGCATGGTGTTCGTCATCATCGCGGGTGAGATCGATCTTTCGGTCGGCTCGCTGCTTGGCCTGCTGGGCGGGCTGGTTGCCATCCTCACCGTCAACCTCGGGTGGAACACCTGGCTGGCCGTGGGCACGGTGCTCGTGGCGGGCGCGGCCATCGGTGTGGTCAACGGCTTCATCACGACCAAGCTGCGTGTGCCCTCGTTCATCGTTGGCCTGGGCGGCATGCTGGCCTTCCGCGGCTTGCTGCAGTGGAGCACGGACAGCGTGACGATTGCCCCGGTGCCCGATGACCTCGGCAACCTCGCGCAAAGCTTCGTGCCGGCATGGCTGTCGTGGTCGCTGGCTGCTGTCATCGTTATCGGCTCGGTTGTGCTGACCGTGCGCCGACGTCGCGAGCGTGCGCGCCTGTCGCTCTCGCTCACGCCGATTTGGGCTGATGGGCTGAAGCTGCTGGCCATCGCTGCCGCGTCGTTTGGCTTCGTCGCGGTGCTCAACGACGCCAGCGGTGTGCCGCTGCCGGTGCTGATCTTGCTGGTGCTGCTGGCCATCTTCTCGTACGTCGCGACACAAACGGTATTCGGCCGTCACGTCTACGCAGTGGGCGGCAACATGGAAGCCACGCGCCTATCCGGCGTGAACGTCGGTCGCGTCAAGCTGCTGGTGTTCGTGCTGATGGGCCTGATGTGCGCCTTCGCGGGCATCATCACCACCGCACGTTCGGCGGCAGGTTCGCCCTCCGCCGGGGTGGGCGGCGAACTGGATGCCATCTCCGCCTGCTTCATCGGCGGCACGTCGATGCGCGGCGGATCGGGCACGGTGTACGGCGCGCTGATCGGCGCACTTGTCATGGCCAGCCTCGACAACGGCATGCAGCAAATGAACGTCGACGCCTCGTGGCAGATGATCGTCAAGGGCGTGGTGCTGGTGGTCGCGGTGCTAATCGACGTGCTGTCGGGCTCCAATCGCGGCTGACCTCGGCGGCTGACCCGTCGGCAAACGCCACACAACACCTGGGCCCATCCGGCCCACCTTCCTGATCTGGAACGACACGGCGGCGCGCGATGATGTTGCAGCGCCAGCCGCCGGTCGCGCCTTTCTTTCCTTCATCCCGAACGGACTTCCACATCGTGGCTGACTACCAAACCCCTGCTCGCGTTCTTGTGACCGGCGTAGCTGGCAACCTGGGCCGCAAGGTCGTCGAGGCACTGGCCTCCGCCCCGTGGTGCACCTCCATCATCGGCGTCGATTGGGTTGCACAGAACGTCGAGTTTTCGCCGCAAGCGGCCCAACGTTTTCAATGGGTCAAGGCCGACCTCACGCAAGCCGATGGCGCATGGACGAATCTGCTGAGCGACGTCGATGCGGTCATTCACTTGGCCGCCATCCACTCCACGCCAGACGCAACCTGGGAGCAAGCGCTGGCCTCCTACGGCATGACGCTCAACGTGCTGCAGGCTGCGGCCACGCACGGTGTGCGCCGCTTCGTGTTTGCCTCGTCCAACCACGCGATGGGCGCATACAAGGATCAACCCCTGGCCGGCACCATCGGCCCCGGCAAACTCACCGCCGAACTACCCCCCGCCCCAGGAACGCGCTGGAATAACGGCACAGAAGACGTCTACTCGCTTGCCTACGGAACGTCCAAGGCCATGGGCGAAAGGCTCTGCAAAGCAGTGGGCGCCGTCTCCGAAGCCAACGGCGGCAAGCTCTCGATCGTGTCGCTGCGCATCGGCTGGGCATTGCCCGACGAAAACGACCCCAACGACATCAACTATTCCGGCACCGCTGACACACCCGTGCCGACCGAACTGCCCGATGAAGCCAGCCGCGTCGCGCTGCGCTGGTTCCGCAACATGTGGCTCTCGAATGGGGATCTGCGCCGGCTGTTCCTCTGCTCCATTACGGCCGACCCGGCGCGCTGGCCAGCACCGGCCATCGTCGTGAATGGCGTGTCGAACAATCGCGGAATGGATTGGGGCCTGGAGACCGGGCGCGAACTGCTGGGGTATGACCCGCAGGATGATTTGTATGCGTTGATTGGGCAGCCGGCGTAATCGCCACCTTACCGGCGGCCGATCTGCTCAACGCGCCGCCGGCGCACAAGTCGATTCCCGAATCACCAGTTCATACTGCAAATTTTCGTGCACCGAATGCGGCTTCAGGCCCGGTAGATGCGGGCGGTGGATCGCAATGAGCTGCTCCACCGCTGCATGCGCCATCGCCTGGATCGGCTGACGCACGGTGGTGAGCGCCGGCCAGAGCTGGCGTGAGAGCGGCGTGTCGTCGTAGCCGCAAATGGAGAGTTCTTCCGGCACCTTGATGCCGCGCGCCTGCGCCACGCGCAGCACGCCGGCAGCCATGTCGTCGTTGCCTGCGAAGATGGCGGTCGGACGGGGCTCGCAGGACAACAACCGTTCAGCGCAGGCAACGCCCGACTCGAATGAATGCTCGCCCTGCTCGACCAGTCGTTCGTCGACTTCGATACCGGCCTGCGCCATCGCGTCGCGATAGCCGAATACGCGCTGATACGCCGCGCCGTGGGCGGGATCGCACACCACGAAGCCGATGCGGCGATGCCCGAGCCCGATCAGGTGCAGTGTCATGTCACGCGCGGCAGCGCGGTCTTCGGTATTGACGGACAGCCCTTTGTGCTCGCGATCGGCGGGGGCAAGGCGCACGTAGTCGATGCCAGCTTCATCCAGCGCTGTGATGAGCGACGGCACATCCGACACTGGCGGCGTCAGGATGATGCCTGCAAGCGCACGCTGGCGCGCGCTCTGGATGATCTGCTCAGCGAGGTTCGGATCGCGGTAGTTGCAAGGGGTCAGCAGCAGGCTGTAATCGAGCGCCTGGCAGGCTTCGAGCGCGCCGTGCTGAATGTTGACGATGTAGTTGTCGGAGGGGTTGTCGTAGACCAGCGCGATGATGTCGGCGCGCTTGCTGGCCAGTCGACGGGCAGCCGGGTTGGGCCGATAGTCGAGCGTCTGCATCGCCTCGACCACCTTCGCGCGCGTCTTCTCGCTGATGTTGGGCTCGTGGTTCAGCACGCGCGAGACGGTCTTGATGGACACGCCCGCATGCGCGGCAACATCATCGACGGTGACAGCTCCTGCGTTGCGCTTCATGGTCTGACGATGGTCTGGCGAGAGTGGTTCTGGAACACGGAACGGGCGCTATCACGCGCCCGCCAATGTGTTTGATTTTACCGCCATCCCCCAAGCCGCGCGGCCAAAAAAACTAACGGGCGCTCAACCCCGAACGACCAATCGGCAGCCGAACGATGCCTTGCGCCAGGCTCACGCCCAGCAGAACGAGGCCGCCACCGATCCAGTGATAGCCGTGCACCGTCTCGCCCAGCATCACCGCAGCCATACCCGCCGTGAAGACCGGCATCAGGTTCATCAACACCGCCGTACGCTCGCTGCCGATGCGCTTGAGCCCCTGCATCCACAAATACGACGCGGCGATCGACGAGGCGATGCCCGCATAGACCACCAGCCCGATGCCCTTGGCCGGCACGGCCAGGCTGTGTGCCGTCATGGCCAGGGGCACGAGCATCACGACGGCCACCAGCACCTGCACGTACAGGTTGAGCCACTGCCCGAACGGCAGCGCCCAACGGCGATAGAGGATGTTGTACAGCGCGTATGCAGTGGCGCCCGCAAGCACCAGCACGTCGCCGTGATTGATGCCGCCATCGAACAGGTTGGCAGGTTCTCCGCGTCCCAGCAGATACAGCACGCCCAGGAGCGACACCACCACGCCCGTCACTGCCTGCGCGCCGACAGGCTGACGAAATACCACCACGTTCAGGATCAGCCCCAGCATCGGGACCAGCGCCCCGATCACGCCCATGTTGGTCGCGCTCGTGCTGTGCGCCGCGTAATACGCCAGGCATTGGTACATCACCATGCCCAGCAGCGCGAGCGCCGCAAAGCGCCGCCACTGCGCCAGCACAGCCCGACGTTGGCGCCACAGCGGCCGCACGCAAAAAGGCGTCAGCACAATGGCCGCTAGCAACCACCGGTAGAACGAAATGGCCGCCGGGTCCACCACGCCGGCCGCGGCCTTCGACACGATGGTGTTGGCAGCCCAGATCAGCACCGCCAGCAAGGGATACAGCACAGGCACGACGGCCTCCTCGAACAATGGAAGACCGCAGTTTAGTAATGTCTGGTTCAAAACATATACTTCAAACCAGACAACTTCACCCCTCGAAAGCGACAACCGTGGCCGACACCCCGTACACCGCCTACCGCGAAGCCGACCTACGCGTGCCGCAAGGCGCCCCGTTCTACTTTCGCTACGACCATTTCGAGCCCGAAACCGATATCGAGCCGCACACGCACCCGTGGGGCCAGATCAACCGCATCAGCCTGGGGTTGATGGAAGTGGTGGTCGATGGCCGCCGGCTGACCGCGCCCGCCGAATACGTGATCTGGGTGCCGGCCAATCAGCCACATTCGGCATCGATCCGGCAGGCGACGGACTTCCTCTCTGTGTACATGGCCGAACCGCTTGCGCAGAGGCTGCCACCCATGGCCTGCCTGATTCCGCAGACGCCACTGGTGCGCGCACTGTTCGAAGACTTCGCCACGCGCCGCGTCACCGCCATGACCGATGCGTGGGACTTGCGTCAGTTCGAATTGCTGGTGGAAATGCTGGTGCGCGCCGGTCACGCTGACAGCTACCTGCCAGACAGCACCGATCGCCAGCTTGAGCCCATCCTGCAAGCCATCCGCCTGGACCCCGCCGACACCACCACGCTGCAGCAATGGGCCGAACGCGTGCACAGCACCGAACGCACACTTGCGCGCCGCTTCCAGACCGAACTCGGCATGAGCTTCTTGCAATGGCGCAACCGCGTGCGCCTGCTGCGCGCGCTGGTGTGGCTCAAGGAAGACCGCCCGGTGCAGGACATTGCGCTCGCGCTCGGGTATGGAACGCCTTCGGCATTTATTGCGATGTTCCGCAAGCAGGTCGGGTTTTCGCCCGAGCGCTATCGCCGGCAGATGTGCGGCGAGACTGAACGCCCCACCGCCTAGACCATTGGCATCAAGCGACCGAATAGCCGCCGTCGGCTACCAAGGCGTGGCCCGAGACAAAACTCGCATCGTCCGACGCGAGAAAGGCCACGATGGTCGCCATCTCCTGCGCGCTGCCGACACGGCCCGCCGGGGTGCCCGCCGCAAAGTCATACATCGCTTCTGCAGACGGCCAAATGCCGCGATGGTGGAACGGCGTCTCGATCAGCCCCGGCGCCAGCGCGTTGACACGCACGCCTCGGCGAAACCATTCGATCGATGCCGTCTTCGTCATGCCGATCACCGCGTGCTTGGTGCCGATGTACAGGCCCGCGTTCTCGAAGCCAATCACACCGCCCATCGACGCATTGTTGATGATGCTGCCCGAGCCTTGGCGCAGCATCACCTCGGCCTCGTACTTCATCGAGTGAAAGACACCGCGCACGTTGGGGTCGAACACCTTGTCGTAGGTGGCGTCGGTCTGCTCGGTGAGCGGTGCGAATACGCCTTCGGTGCCTGCGTTGTTGAAGGCGATGTCCAAGCGCCCATACGTGGCGACGGTGAAGTCCACCATCTTGCGGATGTCGTCTTCGCGTGTGACGTCGGCTTCCACGGCGGCCGCCTCGCCGCCTTGCGTGCGGATAGCCTCGACGAGCGCGTCGAGTTCCGGCCTGCGCCGTGCCGCCACGACCACCTTGGCGCCGCGCCGGGCCAGTTCAATTGCCGATGCGTGCCCGATGCCCGAGCTGGCGCCCGTGACGAGCGCAACCTTGTCTTTGAGTTGTGCGGATTGCGTGGATTGCGTGTTGATTTGCGTTGCTGCGTTCATTGCCGGCTCCTTGCCGTGAGTGGGTGAGCTGGCGCTCGGTTCTTCCGTGCTGCCAGACTTGGAGCCAAGTATGGATAGGCCAACCCGGCAAATAAATGGAATAATTCGGCAAACAAAATTCCCATTTCTGGAATTCAACAACGCCATGCAAGACCGTCTCGAACTGCTGCGCATCTTTGCCACGGCCGCCGGCACACCGACATTCCGCGAGGCGGCTGCACGGCTCGGCGTGTCTCCGCAGGCCGTCACGCGAGCGGTGCGCGAGCTGGAAGACACGCTGGGCGAAACGCTCTTTCATCGGAACACCCGCAGTGTGCAGATCACCCGCTACGGGCAAGACCTTGCCGCGCAAGCCCAGGCCGCATTACAGACCGTCGATGGCCTGTTCGATCGTTCCTCCGCCAAGGCGACGGAGGCGAGCGGCATCGTACGTGTCACAGCGACTGCACACATGGGGCGCACCTATGTCATGCCTGTGCTGACGGCGCTGATGCAGCAACACCCGGGTCTTGTCGCAGACCTTCGCCTGTCGGACGTGCCTTCCGCCGTGGTGGATGAGCAGATCGACGTGGGGGTACGCATTGGCTTCATCGGGGACAACCGCTTCGTGGCGCGCTCGGCCGGTAGCGTAGCGCTGTGGGTGGTGGCCGCGCCCGCGTTGCTTGCCCGCGTAGGCGAACCCAAGACGCTCGATGCACTGCTGGAATTGCCCGTCACCACACTCATTAACCGCAGCGACGGCCGCGCCTGGCCGTGGGCTTTTCGCGACGACACCCAGCTCCAGCCTCACCGCACCGTCTTCGTGACTGATGACCCGGAAACTGAGATACAAGCGGCCTGTGCGGGCCTCGGCTTCACGCAGACCACGGAGTACCTGGCTCGCTCGCACGTGGAGCGCGGCGAACTGGTACGCGTGCTGCGGCGGTTCGAACCCCCACCTTGGACGCTCCACGTCTATCGCCCCCAGCGAGGGCCGGTGCCAACGCGGGTGCGGGTGGTCTTTGATGCGTTGGCCACGCAGTTGAAAACGCTTTGCCCCAGCTGAACAGAGGCAATACCGCGCCACAGCGACTAAAAACAATTGTGAGAAACCGCGCCGCAACGCCGTTTGCGGGCCGCAGTGTCCTTTAGAATTCGCTCTGTTGCAGATTTGGAAGTCCACACATGCGCACACCTCGGTTCGCATCTGCCCGGATGCTGGGCAGCGCGCTCGCCCTGAGCACGTTGGCACTCAGCGGTTGCAGTTCACTGATGTCGGAAGGCACGACCGCCGCAGCGGGTATCGGCGGGGCAGCTCTGGCTGCCAAGGTGACCGACAACGCGGCGGTGGCCACGGGCATCGGCCTGGGCGTGCAAGCCGGCGCACGGGCCGCGTTGCAACACAGCCAGCGCGTCGTCCACACAGAAACCCAAGACCACATCGCGCAGATTGCCGGCGCGCTGACCGACAACACCGTCGGCAACTGGCAGGTGAAGCACCGCATCCCCTTGGAGCCCGACGAACACGGCCGCGTGGTGGTCACGCGTTCGATCAACGGGCCGCTCGTCAACTGCAAGGAAATTCTCTTTACCGTCGACGGAATGGAAGATGGCGCCGCAAAGGTTGACTTCTTCGTCGCCTCCGTCTGCCACGACGGCAAGCAATGGAAGTGGGCGACCGCGGAACCGGCCACGGCGCGATGGGGTTCGCTGCAATGAGCCGCGCGCGCTGGCTTGTAGCAGGATGTGCGGGCCTGATGGCCGGCTGCTCGTCGGTGGGGCCGTTGACCGGCGCGGCAGCGGGCGTGGCCACGGGCACTGTCACGGGCAACCCGGCGGTGGCCTATGGCGTGGCCGTGTCGGTCAACGCTGCGACCGATGCCTCCATCAAATACGCAACGCGCAAATGGGCCGCCAGCGAGCAGGATGCGCTGGCGATGGCAGTCGGGCGATTGAGCGACAGCACACCTTCGCTCAACTGGTCGCTCGAACGCATGATGGGCTTGACCAAGGCGCACGGGCAGGTCGTGCTGGTGCGCACGTTCACGACACCGCTGGCCACGTGCCGCGAGGCCGTCCTGACCGTTCAGGAAGCCCTGGCTCCCAAAAATGCGCCCGGCGCCGGTTACACGATCTATGCGTGCCAGAACGGCACCACGTGGCAATGGGCGAACGCGGAACCCGCCGTGCCGCGCTGGGGCAACCTGCAATAGCGCGCCTCGTACGTCAGGACCTGGCGGCAAGGCGCGTCACAGCGTCCTGCAGAAACCGCTTGCTCGCCTCGACAATCGTGCGCTGCATGGCCTCCTCCGGCATAGCACGCGCGATATGGATGGCACCCACGAGCTGCGCAATCATCGCCCACGCGGCATCGTCGTCGCCCAGGCGCTGCGCCAGGATCGCGTGCCCTTTGCACATCTCTTCCTGATACAGCTTGCGCACTGAGGCATCTGCGCGCGCGATCTCGGCTGCAAGGCCGGGCACGGCGCAACCCGCCTCGGGATGCTTCACGTGGGCAAGGCACAGGTAGCGATCCAGCTCGAAGCGCAGCCAATCTTCGGCCGTATCGTGCGGATTGCCGGCCCACATTTCGCGACTGGCGGCAAGTTCGGCCTCGATCAACGCCTTGAGCCAATCCGATTTGGAGCCGAAGTGGCTGTAGAACGCGCCGCTGGTCATGCCGGCTGCCTGCGCAAGCGCGTCCACGCCGGTCGCAGCAAAGCCGTTCACCTTGACCTTGCGACCAGTGGCCTTCAGCAGCTCCTTGCGCTTTTCTTCCTTGTGACCGGGCTGGTATCGCATGTTTTCCCCTGCTTTTTCCCGCTTGACACTATGCAACCAGTAGCATAATTTTGTTTTTCGGTAACGATCGTTATTCTATAAACGAGGTGGACATGGAGACAAGCAAGAACAAGGCAGCCCTCGTCATCGGCGCGGGCGATGCCACGGGCGGTGCCATCGCCAGGCGCTTTGCCCGCGAGGGCTACATCGCCTGCGTGACGCGCCGCTCGGCCGACAAGCTGCAACCGTTAGTCGAGGCGATCCGCGCGGAAGGCGGGCGGGCGCAGGGCTTCGCATCCGACGCGCGCAAGGAAGACGACATCATCAAGCTCGTCGACGACATCGAGCACGACGTGGGCCCCATCGAGGTGATGGTCTTCAACATTGGCGCCAACGTGCCGAGCAGCATCCTGGAAGAGACCGCGCGCAAGTATTTCAAGATCTGGGAGATGGCGTGTTTTTCGGGCTTCCTGGCAGGGCGCGAAGTGGCCAAGCGCATGGTCACGCGCGGGCGCGGCACGATCCTTTTCACCGGGGCAACCGCAGGCATGCGCGGCGCAGCCAACTTTGCGGCATTCGCAGGCGCCAAGCATGCGCTGCGCGCGCTGGCGCAAAGCATGGCGCGCGAGCTGGGCCCCAAGGGGATACATGTGGCGCATGTGGTGGTCGACGGCGCCATCGACACCGCGTTCATCCGCGACAACTTTCCGGAGCGCTACGCGCTGAAAGACCAAGACGGCATCCTCAACCCCGAGCACATCGCCGAGAACTACTGGTATCTGCACACGCAGCCGCGCGACGCGTGGACGCATGAACTCGACCTGCGGCCCTGGATCGAGCGCTGGTAGAAGCCTGTTCCAAGCCCATCGCAACATCACGACACCAGGAGACACACGCATGAAGCAGGTCGAATTCTTCTTCGATGTGGGCAGCCCTTACAGCTACCTCGCGTATCACCAGTTGCCGAAGATCGCGCAAGCCAAGGGCGCGGACATTGTCTGGCGGCCGATGCTGCTGGGCGGCGTGTTCCAAGCCACAGGCAACAGCAGCCCGGCGACGATTCCCGCCAAGGGCCGCTACTCCAATGTGGATCTGGAACGCTGGGCAAAACACTTTGGCGTGCCGATCCAGCAGAACCCGCATTTTCCGATCAACACGCTGCAATTGATGCGCGGTGCGGTGGGCATGCAGTTGCGCAGCGATGCGGAATTCCACCGCTACCTCACCGCCATCTTCAGCGCGATGTTCGAGCACCCCCGCAATCTCGGTGATCTGCAGGAACTCGCTGCGGTGCTGGAAGCGGCCGGCATCTCACCCGCGCTGATGCTGGAGCTTGTGCAGGACGACCGCATCAAGCAGACGCTGCGCAAAACGACCGAGGAAGCTGTGGCGCGCGGCGTGTTCGGTGCGCCCACGTTCTTTGTCGGCGACGAGATGTTCTGGGGGCAGGATCGTCTGCACTTTGTGGAAGCGGCACTCGCGTAGACGCCCGCGGACGCTGACTTAAGCGTCAATCAGACGAGACATTAGAAAGTTTCACCTCAGATTGTTGGAGAACGAGCCGTTCTGGGGGATGCGCTTTCTGCGCGTCCTCTCTACGATGCGGGCGCGCATTCGGTGCGGGGGCAGCGCAGCAGGCATGTGCGCTGTGGCATCGAAGCGGCTTTCCAAACTCCAATCAACAAAAAGGACTTTCATGTTTCGCATTTTCGCATCCGGTATTGCGCTTTCTCTTGCCCTGTCGGGCTGCGCGGTCAGCGTCGGCAGTGGAACGGGCGTTGACAAGATTGCCGACGCCACGCAGGAATCGCTGCAAAAGCAATTCGTGCCGGGCGTCGCCAAGCGCGAGGACGTAGCGCTCGAACTGGGTGCACCAAGCGACAAGGCTACGGCCGGCGGTCTCGACATCTGGAACTATCGCTACGCGCGCAATGCGGCAATCGGCGTGGTGTTTGTCGGGATTCCGATTGGTTCGAAGAAGATCGCGTCGTTCTACTTCGACGATGCGGACGGCGTGCTCAAGAAGATCGAATACAAGGTTCTGCAGCAGTAACCCGTCACACCTGCCGCGCCCGCCACCCAGGGCGCGGGCGCGGCATGGCCAACGTCCGCACTCGCGGTAGCACGTCAATTCCCCATCCCAATCCGCGAATCCTCTTGGCTTGTGTAATTTAATACGAATCATTATCATTTGTGTTCTCAACAAAACTGAACACTGCCATGCACGGTATTGCCCTCCTGCTCGGGCTGCTGGCGGCGGGCTGCCTGTATGCGGCCGCGCCCAATCAAGTGCTGCTCGCGCCCGCTTCGCGCCTGCGTGGGCGCGCGCTGTGTAGCGCCGCCGTTGCGTTGTCGGTCATTGCCGTCGCGCTGTGGAACGACGCGCTCGGCTGGCCGGGGGCAACCATCGCGGTGGCGCTGGTGGTGACGGGGGCCTTGTCGCTATGGCCCATGTTGGGTGCGTGGACACATCAACGGCGTGCAGGCGTTGGGGCACGGTCATGACCGGCATGGGCACCAAGTGGCTGGCCGGTACCGTGCTCGGGCTGCCGCTGTCGGTCGCGCTGTGCACGCTGGCGATCCTGTGGCTGCCGGGCGGCTGGGAAAGCGGCGTCATCGGCGCCCTGCTCGTGTGCCTGCCGCTGTGGGCCGTGATCATCAGCGTAAGCGTGTTGTTTCCGACCAGTGCCCGCGCGTGGACCGTGCTGGCGGCCGCCAATGCCGTGTCATACGGCGCGCTGTGGCTGCCGCGCCTGTTGGTGGCCTGACCTCGCCATGAAATCGACGACCTTACGTCTGTATCAGACGCTGCATACCTGGGTGGGCCTGATAGCGGGCTGGGCGCTGTTCATCGCGTTCTTTGCGGGCGCGCTCACTGTGTTCCATGAAGAACTGCATGCGTGGCAGAACCCGCTGCGCGCTGACCATTCTGCCGTTGCCACCAAGCCGGCCGATATCGATCACTTCGTGAACGCGCTGGTGCGCACGCACCCGGCCGCTGCCGCGAGCGCGTACGTCATCTTCCCCAACGAGGGCGAGCCGGATTTCTCCGCGTATTGGCAGAACAGCAAGGGCGATTGGCAAATGACGACCGGCAGTGGGCTCGCTGCGGGCAGGACCTCGCCGAAAGATCTGTCGATCGAGCCGTCGAAGGGCGAGCTGGCCAATTTCCTGAATCGGCTGCACTACTCGCTGGGTCTGGAAGAACCGGGTATGTACTTCATGGGCGCGATTTCGGTGCTCTATGGCGTGGCGCTCATCTCGGGCGTGCTGCTGCACCTGCCGCGTTTGAAGAAGGATCTGCTGGCCGTGCGCCCGGGGCGCAACCTCAAGCGCTTCTGGATGGACATGCACAACGTGCTCGGACTGTTCAGCCTGCCCTTCCACCTGATCTTTGCGATCACCGCGCCGGTGCTGTGTCTGAGCATCGTACTGATGACCGTGTTCAACACCGTAGCGCTCAACGGCAAGCTGTTCGATGCGGTGCCGCGTGTGACGACGGCGGCCGGCACAGTGGTTGCGGCCAATCACGCGGCGCCGATGTTGCCGGCTGAGCAACTGCTCGCCCGTGCACGCGAATTGGCCGATCCGAATTTCACCGTCAAGTCGATCCACTACCAGCACATTGGCGATGCAAATGCCGTGGCGGAACTGCGCGGCAGCAGCACACGAGCGGTCGGCGACTACGGTTCGTTGGCGATTCGCGCGGCTGCCAACCAGCCCGACAGCGGCAAGCTCGTCGGCAACCAGACACCCGATGCGCGCGACACCAATCACGCCATCTACAGCCTTGTCTACGGCCTGCACTTCGGCACTTACGGCGACATCGTCCTGCGTCTCGCGTATCTCGTGATGGGGCTGGCGGGGGCGTTCGTCTTCTACTCGGGCAACCTGCTGTGGATCGAATCGCGCCGCAAGCAACGCAAGGCCGATCAGCCACGCGTGCATCAGCTGCTGGCGCGCGCCACGGTTGGCGTGTGCATCGGATGCTGCGTCGGCGTCATGGCGACATTCCCGGCGGCGCTGCTGTGGCCCGAGCGTTCGGTGGGCGTGACGTACTACACCGTGTTCTTCGCGGCGATTGCCTGGGCGATGCTGCGGCCGCCAGCACGCGGCGCCGTCGAACTGCTGAGCGCTGCCGCCTTCGCAGCCATGCTTGCACCGGTCACCAATGCCATCGTCACCGGTGACCACCTCCTGCGCACGATGGCGCGTGGCGACTGGATGGTGGCCGGTTTCGACCTGGGCGCACTAGCGCTCGCGTGCGGCTTTGTCGGCCTTGCGCGCGCGACGCTGCGCCGGGCGCGCCACGGTGCGCCCGATTCTGTCTGGGCCATGCCGGCGCGTGAATCGCGCGTGGGCAACGACCTGCATCCGAGCGTCGCCAGAGAGCCATAGCTCTACACGCCGCCACCAAGAAACCACAACCACCCGCACAGGACTCGCGCATGCCGCTCGCCGGCACGCACGCGACTGCGCACGCCTGCACACAACATTGATCCAGGGGAGCTTGATCATGCGAGCCGCTGCCTTACCACCCGCTTCACGCCGTTCCATCAACCGCCTTCGTCCAACGCCGCTGGCACGCCGGCTCGCGCTGGCTTTCGCCGCCATGGGCGCAGCCGCATCGGCCTACGCGCAGCAGACAACCACGCAGGTCGACCTGCCCGCCACGCAAGTCACCGCAGGCAAACCCGCCGCCTACGGTGCGAAACAGGCCAGCACCGGCGCACTGGGCGACAAGGCCGTGCTCGATACGCCGTTCACCATCAACGTTGCCACGCAGGAGCTGATCCAGAACCGTCAGGCGCAGACCATCGGGGAGGTGTTCAAGGGCGATCCGGCGGTCACCGCCAACAACGACGGCTACATCGGCGAGGCGTCGAACATCACCATCCGCGGCTTGCAGCTCGACTTGCTGGAGGGCTACAAGGTCGACGGCCTAGCCGTCCCCAACTGGGGCAGCGATGTTCCGCTCGAACACTTCGAACGTGTGGAACTGCTCAAGGGGCTATCGGGTTTCATGTATGGCTTCGGCACCCCGGGCGGCATCGCCAATTTCGTCACCAAACGCCCGACCAACACCTTTGGCGGCAGCGCCACGTTCGGCTTTACCAGCGGCGGCACGCTGAAGGAATCGATCGATATGGGCGGGCGCTTCGGCCCGACCAAGGCCCTGGGCGCGCGCCTAGGTATGGTGCATGAAGAAGGCGGCACCTTTGTTGACGGCGGCCATATCAAGCGCGACTCCGCATCGCTCGCGCTCGATGCGCGCATCACGCCTGATCTGCAGTGGTCGTTCGACGGCCTGTACATGCAGCGCAACGTGCAGGGCGCCTACTACGGCATCATCCCCGGCCAGGATTTTGGTGTGCCGGTCACGGAGTTCGTGCGCACGCCGCGCGCCATTGACGGCAGCCAACGCGTGTCGTCGCGCGGGTCGTATTACGAGACCGAGATCAAATCCGTCGGCACCGAACTGAACTGGGCCGCCACGCCAGATTGGAACGTGCGCGCCGCCTATCGCTACACGCAGCAGAACCGAGGCAATGCCGACAGCGCGATCCAGCTGACGGACAACGCGGGCAACTTCAGCGAGTTGCAGTACAGCTCGTACCAGCGCTATCAGTACAGCCAGGCGCAGGTGATAGCCAACGGCAAGGTGCGCACGGGTTCGATCGAGCATGACCTCGTCTTCGGCACGTCATGGCAGAGTCTCACGCAAGCCACGGGCGGCTTTGCTTCCACGATTCTCGGCACCGGAAACCTGTACGACACGTCCGCGTTCGTGTCGTCGGGGGCGACACCGATGCGAGTGCCCGCGTCCGACGGTCTGGCTCGCACGTCCCGGATCGACCAGACCGCCGTCTTTGCCAGCGACACGGCCAAGTTCAACGAGCACTGGTCGGTGCTTGGCGGGTTGCGCTATACGCGTTTCAACCAGACCGGCTACAACGCCGACGGCAGCACCTCAGCCCAGTACGACCGTGAACCGATCACGCCCACGCTGGCGGTGATGTTCAAACCCGTGCAGCCAGTGACGCTGTACACGAGCTATGTGGAATCGCTGGAGGCCGGTGCCAGCGCACCGATCACAGCACTCAACGCGGGCACGGTATTCGGGCCGCTCAAGAGCAAGCAGGTGGAGGTAGGTGCCAAGGCCGAACTGCACGACTGGACATTCGGCGCGGCGCTGTTCCAGGTGCAGCGCGGGCTGGCGTATCTGCGGCCGGACAACGTCTATACGCAAGACGGCATGACGCGTTATCGCGGGCTCGAATTGAGCGCACGCGGCAAGCTCGCGCGTGACTGGACGCTGCTGGGCGGGGTGCTGTTCATGAATTCCGAGAATACGGAATCCGATGCCTCCGTGCTGGGAAAACGCGCCTATGGGTCGCCACGCTTCAAGGCGACGGCGTATGTGGAATATGCCGTGCCGCCGGTGCCGGGGCTCGTGCTGTCGGCAGGTGGCCAGTACGTCGGCAACTCGGCGCTTGAAGCCGACAACAGCAACATCGTGCCGGGGTATCACACGTTTGATGTGGGGGCGCGGTATTCGACCAAGGTGGGCGGCAAGCCGGTCACGCTGCGGTTCAATGTCGACAACCTGACGAATGAGAAGTACTGGTTGCCGAGTTGGGGGTTCATTCTGGTGCAGGGGGCGCCTCGGACGTTTAGGGCTAGTGCTACGGTTTATTTTTGATTTTTGTTTTGGTGTTGTTGAGGCATCCCTTGTTTCATCCCCTGCCGGGGCTGACTCACTTTCTTTGTCTTGCCAAAGAAAGTAAGCAAAGAAAGGCGCGCCCGATGCGGCGAAAGATTCCTTGAATTTCTGTCGCAAGGAGGGAGGGGAGGCAAACTCGCTGCGCTCAGACAGGCCTCCCCTCTTTTTCCTCCTTGCAACAGAAATTCAAGGCGCCGCATAGGGCAGGGAAAGTCAAAGGACAACAGCCAAACCGTCGGGGCACAAGCCCAAACGAAAAGGCCAGCCTCGCGACGGGTTGGCCTTTTTCTTTTGACGTTGAGCCCTTGATGGCGCCTTGAATTTTCGTAAGCGGGCGGAAAAAAGGTGGGGAACTGTCTGAGCGAAGCGAGTTTTCCCCACCGCCGCCCGGTTACGCAAATTCAAGGAGTCTTTCGCCATCTCGGGCGCGCCTTTCTTTTGCCTACTTTTCTTTGGCAAGACAAAGAAAAGTAGGTCGGTCCCGGCAGGGAACGAAACAGAGGTGGACCACCAACACACAAAAAAACAAGTTGCATATCTAACCATCATCCCCTACCATCCACATCACCATGTTCGACCACTGCCTCTACTTCAACACCACCGCCCTGGCCCGCAAACTCGACCGCGTCTGGGCAGACGCCTTTGCGCCGTTCGATCTCACGCCGCCGCAAGGCTTCATGCTCCGTGCGATCGTAGACCGCCCGGGCATGCTGCAAAGCGAGCTGTCGGAAGCGATGTCGGTCACGCGTCCCACGGCAACGCGCGCGCTGGATGGCCTGGAAGCCAAGGGCTTGATCGAACGCCGCAAAACGGAAGCCGACGGCCGCGAGACCGCCATCTTTCCGACGCGGGAAGCGGTCAAGATCGGTGCAGCGTTGAACGAGGCAAGCGGCGCCGTCACCGCAAGGTTGAAGCGCGTGCTTGGCAGTAACGAATTCACCGATACGGTGACGAAGATCCGAGGTGTGCGCTCCACCCTGACATGAGCGTCCGTTTTTTTTGATTAAATAATTGCATTGCTAACTAATAAGGGAAACGATCATGCCCATCCTCAACGTCAAAGTCAGTGCCCAGCGTTCTGCAGAAATGACGCAGAAGATCTCCAGCACGCTGCTGGAACTCACCTCTCGCATCCTGGGCAAAGACCCGAAGGTAACGGCCATCGCCATCGACTATGTGGACCCGGAAGACTGGGTCGTCGGCGGGCAGACGCTGGCCGCACAAGGCAAGAACAGCATCTATTTCGACATCAAGGTGACGGACGAAACGAATACCAAGGCGGAGAAGGCGCAGTACATCGCCGAGGCATTCACGGCGTTTGCTGAGCTACTCGGCGATCTGCACGAAGAGAGCTATATCTATGTGCAGGACGTTCGCGCCGCAGCTTACGGCTACGGGGGCAAGACGCAGGAATACCGCTACCAGCACGCGTAAATGTGCCGGCCGCGTCTCTCCCACCCAACAAAAGAACAGGTGACATCATGAACCGCATGAGCGCTTTCTTCGCGGCCAGTTGGCTGGCCGCCGCGTTGCTGTACTTTGGCCAACATTCGTTACCGCTGACCGCGCTGTCGGGTGTGGTGTTGCTGGCCGGCTTCGATCTGCTGCGTCCGTGAAACTTCAGCGGGTGCGGTGCTGCGCCCGGTACTGCAAGGGGCTGCAACCCTGGCCGGCAGAGAACGCGCGGCTGAGTGCGCTGACGCTGCCGTAGCCGCATTCATCGGCAATGTGATCGAGCGGCTGCCGGCCCGTTCGCAGCAGAAACGCCGCCAGTTCCAGCCGCAGCGTCGCCACGTAGCGCCGCAGGTTACTGCCGGTGGCGGCGGCAAACCGGCGCGTCAAGGTCCGCTCACTCATTGTTGCCTGGGCGGCCAGCTCCGCCAGCGTTGGAGGCGCTGCCAGTTCCCGTTCGACGATGTCCTGGATGGCGAGCATGGCCGCATCGCCGTGGCGCTTGAACTGAGCCGTCCACACGGCCATGTGTTCGTATGACGGCAGGGATTGCGTGAGCGCCGTGCGCAGCATCCGCCGCGACGCACCTGCCCCGCGGCAGTGATCGATGACGTACGCGCAGGCGTCCACGGCGGGGTTGATGCCGCTGACGGTGATGATGCGGCCATCCACCGCAAGCGGCCGGTCGGGCGTGTAATGCACGTTTGGAAAATGCCGTGCAAACCAGGCGCGCTCGCTCGCCAGCCCGGTCGCTCTACAACCATCCAGCAAGCCAGCCTTGGCGAACAGCGGCGCTCCGTTCATGCCGACCACCAGGGCGCCGGCCTCATAACGCCTGCGCAGCCAATCGGCGATGTGCGCCTCCTCCGCATCCAATGTCGCCTCCGGGGCGAACTGTGCGGGCACGATCACGACGTCGTAGGCCGCATCGGTCAGCGCGGCGGTGGCGGGCACAGGCATATCGCCAAAGCTTCGGACGGCCGCCCCATCGGCTGACAACACATCGATATCGAAGAGCCGGCTGCCCATCACATCCACGCTGCGCGCCTGCATGGTGCCGGCCACCAGCAACATCTCCTGGGTCAGAAACACGTAACCGGCAAACAGGCGCGGCGGCAGCAGGATGGCAATGCGCGCCCGCGTGTGCAAACCGGCGCGTTTGGAGGCAGCTTTCGGCTGGCGCTTCATATCAATAAAGTGGCGATCCAGATCAACCGGAATTGTCGCGGCCTTGTTGAAATACGGCAACCCATCTGCCGCCCATTCTGGAGCCGCCATGATTGCCCGCACGCTGTTCGACGCTGAACACGACACCTTCCGTGAATCCGTCCGCCGCTTTATCGACGCCGAAGTCCTGCCCCACCACGAGCGCTGGGAAGACCAGGGCTACGTCGACCGCGCCATCTGGGAAAAGGCGGCCGCCGCCGGCTACCACTGCGCCAGCATGCCCGAGGCCTACGGCGGCGCGGGTGCCGACATCCGCTACAGCACCGTGCTGATCGAAGAGATTGCCCGCGCGGGTGCCACGGGCCTGGGCTTCGGCCTGCACTCGGAAATCGTCGCGCCGTATCTGCTGCACTACGGCAGCGAGGCGCTGAAACAGCACTACCTGCCCAAGCTGGCGAGCGCAGAGATGATCGGCGCGATTGCCATGACCGAGCCTGGAGCCGGCTCCGACCTGCAAGGCGTGCGCACCACCGCCACGCGGAGCAGCGACGGCAGCCACTACGTGCTCAACGGCTCAAAGATCTTCATCACCAACGGCTGGCACGCAGATGTGGTGATCGTCGTGGCGCGTACCACGCCGGAAGGCGGCGCCAAGGGCACGAGCCTCTTTGTCGTCGACACCACCATGGAGGGCTTCAGCAAAGGCAAGCGCCTGAAGAAGGTCGGCATGAAGGCGCAGGACACCGCGGAGCTGTTCTTCGACAACGTGCGCGTGCCTGCCGCGAACCTGCTCGGCGAGGAACATCGCGGTTTTGCCTACCTGATGCAGGAACTGCCGTGGGAGCGCCTGCAGATCGCCATCGGTGCCATCGCTTCGGCCGAGGGCGCGCTTGATTGGACGCTGCGCTACGTGCGCGAGCGCCAGGCCTTCGGCAAATCTATCCTCGATTTTCAGACCGCGCGCCACGCGCTGGCAGAACTGAAAACCGAAGTGCAGATCGGCCGTGTGTTCGTCGATCAGTGCATCGCGCTCAAGCTGGCTGGAAAGCTCGATGCCGCCACCGCATCGATGGCCAAGTACTGGACCACCGACCTGCAATTCAAGGTGATGGACCGCTGCATGCAGCTGCACGGCGGCTATGGCTACATGTGGGAATACCCCATCGCCCGCGCGTGGGCCGATTCGCGCGTGCAACAGATCTACGGCGGCACCAACGAGATCATGAAAGAACTGATCGCCCGCACCCTTTAACCAGCACGACCTTCAGGACGCAACGCTATGGAAGCCTATATCTACGACGCCGTTCGCACCCCGCGCGGCAAGGGCAAGAAAGACGGCAGCCTGCACGGTGTCACGCCGCTGCGCCTGGCCGCAACCGCACTGCGCGCCATCCGCGACCGCAATCAGCTCGACACATCGCTCGTGGATGACGTGGTGCTCGGCTGCGTGGAACCCGTGGGCGAACAAGGCGCGTGCATCGGCCGCGTGGCAGTGCTGTCAGCCGGCTATGCCGAGACGACGGCCGGCGTGCAGATCAACCGCTTCTGCGCCTCGGGCTTGGAAGCCTGCAACATGGCCGCCGCGCAGGTGATGGCCGGGCAGAGCGACTTCGCCATCGGCGGCGGCGTGGAGAGCATGTCGCGCGTGCCGATGGGTGCCAGCGGCGGTGCATGGCCTGTGGACCCGGCCGCGGCCATCCCGCTGTACTTCGTGCCGCAAGGCGTGTCGGCCGACACCATTGCCACCAAGTGGGGCTACAGCCGCCATGACGTCGACGCCTACGCCGCCGAGAGCCACCGCCGTGCGCATGCGGCCAGCACGGCTGGCTGGTTCACAGGTTCCATCGTGCCGGTGCGCGACCAGAACGGCCTGACCATCCTCGACCGCGACGAGATGATCCGCCCGCAGACCACCGTGGACACACTCGCGCAGCTCAAACCCTCGTTTGCGGAACTGGGCGAGCAATACGGCTTTGACGCCGTGATCCGCCAGCGCTATCCGGAACTGGAGCGCATCGAACACGTGCACCACGCGGGCAACAGCTCGGGCATCGTCGACGGCGCCGCGGCTGTGCTGATTGGCAGCCGCGAGGCCGGCAAGCGCGCGGGCCTCAAGCCACGTGCGCGCATCCGCAGCTTTGCGAGCATCGGCTCGGAGCCGTCGATCATGTTGACCGGCCCTTCGTACGCGGCCGAGAAGGCACTCAAGCGCGCGGGCATGTCGGCGGCCGACATCGACCTGTACGAACTGAACGAAGCCTTCGCCTCCGTCGTGCTGCGCTTCATGGAGGTGCTGGCCGTGCCGCATGACCGCATCAACGTCAACGGCGGCGCCATTGCGATGGGCCATCCGCTGGGTGCAACGGGCGCCATGATTCTCGGCACGCTGCTGGATGAGCTGGAGCGCCGTGGGGCGAGCACGGGCCTCGCCACGTTGTGCGTGGGTGCCGGCATGGGCACCGCCACCATCATCGAACGCGTTTAAGGAGCGTGCTGACATGATCGACATCACCATCGACACCGACGGCATCGCCACGCTCACGTGGAACCAGCCGGGCCGTGCACAGAACGTGCTCAACGGCGAAACCTGCGCCGCCTTCTTTGCCGCTATCGATCGCGTGTGCGCAGATGCAAGCGTCAAAGGCATTCTGGTCACCTCCGCCAAAGCGGATTTCATTGCCGGCGGCGACCTCGAATGGCTGCAGACCAGCGACGACGCAGCCACGTTGTTTGAACGCACGTGTGAGCTGCACCGCATGCTGCGCAAGCTGGAAACCTGCGGCAAACCCGTGGCCGCGGCGCTGCCGGGCTCCACGCTGGGCGGCGGGCTGGAGATTGCGCTCGCCTGCCACTACCGCGTGGCGGCCGACAACGCCCGCGCACGCTTCGGCTTGCCGGAAGTCACACTGGGCCTCTTGCCGGGCGGCGGCGGCACGCAGCGTTTGCCCCGCCTGATTGGTGTGCAGAAGGCGCTGCCGATGCTGCTGGAAGGCAAACGCATCAAGGCGGCTGAGGCGCTCAAGCTCGGCATTGTCGATGCAGTCGTCAACGCGGGGGACGAAGCCGATGCTGCGCGCACGTGGCTGCTGGGCGAAGGCCAGACCCGTGCGCAGCAACCGTGGGACATCAAGGGCTACAAGGTGCCCGGGGGCGGTATCTCCAGCCCCGCCGTGCAGCAGCTATTCACTGCGGCCAACGCCATGCTGCGGCAGAAAACCTACGGCAACTATCCGGCCGCGGCCAGCATCCTGTCGTGCGTGTATGAAGGGCTCATCACCGATCTCGATACAGGTCTCAAGACCGAGGCGCGCTACTTCGTGCAGGCGGTGCTGTCGCCGGAGGCACGAGCGATGATCCGTACCCTTTTCTTCAGCTTGAACGCCGCCAACAAACTGGCCGCGCGCCCCGCCGATGTGCCCACGCGGCGCTACGCCAAGATCGGCGTGCTGGGCGCCGGCATGATGGGCGCTGGTATCGCCTACGTCACCGCCAAGGCGGGGTTGCCCGTCGTGCTGCTCGACGCCACGCAGGAAGCCGCCAAACGCGGTAAAGACTATTCCCGCAAGCTCGTCGAGAACCAGGTACAGCGCGGCCGCCTGCATGCTGACCAGGCCGAAGCGCTGCTCGCGCGCATTCAGCCCACCACGTCCTACGCCGACCTGGATGGCGCGGGGCTCGTCGTTGAAGCCGTGTTCGAGCAGCGCGACATCAAGGCCGACGTCACGCGCCAGGCCGAAGCGGTGCTATCGCCCGATGCCATCTTCGCGTCCAACACGTCCACGCTGCCGATCACGGGGCTGGCCGAAGCAAGCCAGCGGCCGGGCAACTTCATCGGGCTGCATTTCTTCTCGCCAGTCGACAAGATGCCGCTGGTGGAGGTGATCGTCGCCCGGCAGACCACGCGGGCGACGCTTGCGCAGGCGCTCGATTACGTGAAGGCCATCGGCATGACGCCCATCGTCGTCAATGACAGCCGCGGCTTTTATACGAGCCGCGTGTTTTCGACCTACGTGCTCGAAGGCCTGGCAATGCTCGCCGAAGGCGTAGCGCCTGCGCTGATCGAAAACGCCGGGCTACTGGCCGGCATGCCGGTCGGGCCGCTCGCGCTCATCGACGAGGTTTCGAGCGAGCTGATCCACAAGGTCAACCAGCAGACCCGCGCCGACCTGGGTGTCGCCTACATCGAGCGCCCGGGTGAAGCCGTGGCCGAGCGCATGGTGACGCTGGGCCGCATCGGCCGCAAAGCCGGCCAGGGCTTTTACGACTATCCGGAGAGCGGCAAGAAAACGCTGTGGCCCGGGCTGGCGACCGAATACCCAAAAGCCGCCGCGCAGCCTGACGTTCAGGCGCTGGTCGATCGCCTCATCACCGTGCAGGCCGTGGAAACGGCGCGCTGTCTGGATGAAGGCGTGGTGACCGATCCGTGCGACGCCGACGTGGGCGCGCTGCTCGGTTGGGGATTCCCGGCATTCCGGGGCGGGCCGGTGTCGCACATCCATCGCATGGGGGTGGGGGCCTTTATTGACCTGTGCGACCGGCTGGCTGCGGAGCACGGCCGCCGGTTCGCGCCGCCCGCCCTGTTGCGTGACATGGCAGACAAACACACCGCGTTTTACGAACGCTGACGCTCAGGCGCCGCGCGGGTAAACCTTGCGCGGCGCCTCGCAACGTACAGGCGTTGCGCCGCACAAACAGCACCCGAGGGTAAATCCGACTTCCCCCCAAAAAGCAAACGATTGCGCGTCCGGTCATTACCCCGTTCGCTCGGCTTCAGACACAGGGGCTCCGCTCCGATATAGAGTGAGAGGCACATGAAATGGCCGATATTCAGGCACGCTGCGCGCGTGCCCAAAACGACTGGACACGCAAACGCTGGAGTGGGGATGCCCGCAGAGCAATCGAAGGCTTCTTCTGGTGGTACGACTGATATCACGCCGCAGCCAGGGTGGCGGCGCAGGCTGCTATCGCCGCTGAATGTCGGGGCGGTGCTGATCCTGTTGTTCATCTGGACGTTCACGTTCCATCAACTCACCCAGGAGCGCGACAGGCTGATCCGCGATGCGCAGGCGCGCACGCAGGTTGAAGCCCAGGCATTTGGTGAGTACTCACTCGGCAGCGTGCGGCGCGTATCGGAATTCCTGCTCGATCTGCGCGCGAGCTGGTTATCCGGTCGGGACGTGTTTGAGCAGGTCATCCACGAACGGCAGGAGGCGGTGCGTGACCTGACCTTCCAGGTGGCCGTGATCGACGAGAACGGGATGCTGCTCTACTCCAGCATTGGCCCCACCACGGAACGCGTCGACCTGAGCCAGCGCGAACACTTTCGCGTGCACAAGGAATCGGGCGGACGCGACGTGCTGTTCATCAGCGACCCGGTGCAGGGCAAGGTCTCGAAAAAGTGGTCGATCCAGTTCACGCGCCCCATTCTCAAGGCTGGCCAATTTGCCGGTGTCGTGGTGGTGTCCGTCAGCCCGGAACAGTTCGCCAGCTTTGCCAATACGCTTGCGATTGGCAAGGACGGGGCTGCCACCATCATCCGCGAGTCCGGCCAGATCCTGGCGCGCGTACCCAACCCGAGCGCGGGCATCGAAAAACCGCCGCGCCGCCGCCAGTTCAACAAGCCGGGCGCGCTGGAAACAGGCAGCTACCGGGTGGTGTCGGGCACCGACGGCATCGAGCGCCTCATCGGCTATCACCACGTACCGGAGATCGGGCTCTACTTCCTGGTAGGCGAGTCGGTGGCATCGGTGCTGGAGCCCTACGACGGCTATCGGCGCACCGCGCTGGTCGAGGCGACCGCTTCCACCTTACTGCTCGCGCTGCTGTATTTCACGCTGCGCCACCAGGGCGCCGAGCGCAAGCGGCACATCGAAGACATGCGCCTGGCCTCCATGGTTTATGCATCGAGCAGCGAAGCGATGATGGTGACGACGCTCGACGGCCGCGTGATCGACGTGAACCCGGCTTTTACGGTCACCACGGGCTATTCGGCGCAGGAGTTCAAGGGCCAGTCGAGCGACGCCATCCGCTCCGAATGCAACGAGCGCGCCGTGATTGAAGCGATGCGCGACGGCGTTTCAACCAAGGGCTCGTGGAGCGGCGAATACCTGATCCGCCGCAAGGACGGCAGCGAGTTCCCTGCGCTGCTCACCGTCGACACGTTTGCAGACAGCACGCTGGGCGAGCCGCGCCGGGTGGCGCTCATCCACGACATGACGGAGAAAAAGCGCGCTGAAGAGGTCATCTGGCGGCAGGCCAACTTCGATGCGCTCACCGATCTGCCCAACCGGCACATGTTCTACAACCGCCTGCGGCAAGAGATTGCGCGGGCGCGGCAGACGTCTACACAACTGGCGTTGCTGTTCATCGATCTGGACCGTTTCAAGGAAGTGAACGACACGCTCGGCCACGACCAGGGCGACATCCTGCTCAAGGAGATCGCGCGGCGCATCTCGGCCATCGTGCGCGGCACCGATACGGTCGCGCGGCTGGCCGGCGACGAGTTCACCATCATCCTGCCGGACCTGCCCGATGGCTCGGCGGCCACGCCCATCATCCGTAGCTTGCTCGCGCGCATTGCCGCACCCCTGCAGCTTGGCGAGGAAAGCGTGGAAGTGTCGGCCAGCATCGGGGTGGCGCTGTACCCGCGCGACGCCGACAGCGCGGAATCGTTGCTCGTGCGCGCAGACCAGGCCATGTTTGCGGCCAAGAGCGCGGGACGCAATCAATGGGCCGCTTTTACCCCGGCATTGCAGCGCGCCGAACAGGAGCGCCTGCGCGTGACCAGCGACTTGCGCGTGGCGCTGGCACAGGGCCAGCTTACGGTGCATTACCAGCCCATCGTCGATCTGCTGACGGGCAAGGTCCGCAAGGCAGAGGCACTGATCCGCTGGCGGCATCCCGTGCGGGGCGAGATCGATCCGGCAGACTTCATTCCGGTGGCTGAAGACAGCGGGCTGATCGTCGAGATCGGCAAATGGGTGCTGAACAGAGCGCTGGATCAGCTCACGGAATGGCACACCACGCTCGACAGCACGCTGCAGGTGTCGGTCAACAAGTCACCGCTTGAATTCCGCGCGCACCAGTCGGGCACCGAATCGTGGCCCAAGGTGGTGGAGCGCCGAGGGCTTCCACCGCACAGCCTGGTCGTCGAAATTACCGAAGGCTCATTGATGGCCGATAGCGCGGAGGTGGTCGAACACCTGCACGAATTCCGGCGCGCGGGCGTGGACATCGCACTCGATGATTTCGGCACGGGGTATTCGTCGCTCTCATACCTGAAGCGGTTCGACATCGACTACATCAAGATCGATCAGTCGTTCGTGCGCAGCCTTGCGCATGACCCGAAGGACATCGCTCTGTGCAGCGCTATCGTGGGCATGGCGCACGCGCTGCGTATCAAGGTCATTGCCGAGGGCATCGAGACCGAAGAGCAGAAGGCGATTCTGGTCGCGGCCGGGTGTGACTACGGCCAGGGCCACCTCTTCTGCCCGCCGGTGCCGCCGGCAGCGTTTGAAGCCTTTGTGGCCAAAAACCAGCTTGCGGAGACTTAGGCGGCGCAGAGCACGCCACTTCGTTCATTCGGCGCCTATCTTGCTTTCATCAATTAGCCGCCGCGGCCAGCACCGGTGCCAGTGCCCACCACTGTGCGGTTCTTGCCTTCGTGCTTGGCCTGGTACAGCGCAATGTCGGCGGCTTCGATCAACGTGGTGGTCGGCACGTCGTGCACCGGACTCACCAGCGCGCCGCCAATGCTGACCGTCACATATCCGCCCGTGGACGAATGCATGTGCGGCACTTGCAGGGCCTCGATCGCGCTGCGGATCTTTTCCGCCAGCAGCTTCAACCCCTCGGCGCTGTTGCCGGGCAGGACGACAGCAAATTCCTCGCCGCCAAAACGCGCCGCCAGGTCACCGGGGCGGCCGAGGCATGCTTCCACCGTGCTGCCGATGCGCTTGAGCACCTCGTCCCCGGCCACGTGGCCGTAGGTGTCGTTGTAGAACTTGAAGTTATCGACATCGATCATCAGGAAGGACAGCGCCGTGCCCTCGCGCGCGCCGCGCCGCCATTCCGCGCTCAGATATTCGTCGAGATAGCGGCGGTTGGCCAAGCCAGTCAGACCATCGGAGTTGGTCAGGCGGCGCAGTTCCAGATTGGCTTCGAGCAACTGCTGCTGCGATTGACGCAGCGCGCGGTACGCCTCGTCACGCTGCAGCAGGTTGACGTATGAGCGCGAGTGGTAACGGATGCGCGCAAGCAGCTCGATGCGGTCCGGCAGCTTGACGAGGTAATCGTTGGCGCCCGCAGCAAACGCCGCGCTCTTGATGACCGGCTCTTCCTTGGTCGACAGCACGATGATGGGCACGTCGCGCAGCACCGGGTTGGCGCGGTAGTCGCGCACCAGCGTCAGGCCATCGGTACCCGGCATCACCAGGTCTTGCAGGATGACGGTGGGGCGCGTCTGGATGGCGGCAATCATCGCTTCGTCCGAGCGCGCGCAGTAGTGGAAATCGATGCGATCTTCACCGCCCAGGGCCTGACGAATGGCTTCGGCCACGATGGCTTGGTCATCTACCAGCAACACCATCACCGGAACATCGGCGGCCGCCGGCGTACGCAGCAGCGCGCGTGCGGCTTCCAGCGCGGCGTCCGCTGCAGGGATGGGCTTGGTTTCGTCCGGACCGTCCGGATCATCCGGCATCTCAGATGGGTGGTTGGTCATGTGATGCTCCCCGTTTCTGGTTATGTATGTGTGATGGTCGTGGCCGTGCGTGCTTCAGGCATGCACGAGCGTGATGAGTTCGTCGGCGATGCGGTCAAGCGGCAGGATGGCGCGCGCCGCATCGAGCGCGGCCGCCGCCTTGGGCATGCCGTACACCGCGCTGGTCGCCGCGTCCTGCGCGATGGTGTGATAACCCTTGGCGCGCATGGCCTTCAGGCCGATGGCACCGTCGCGGCCCATGCCCGTAAGCAGTACACCGATGGCGCTACCCCGCCAGTGTTCAACCACGCTGTGGAAGAACACGTCTACCGACGGGCGATATGGCGTGCTGACCGGCTCTGGCGTGTAGCCGAAAGTGCCGCCGGGCAGCACATGCATGTGGTCGTTGGTGGCGGCAAGCAGCACCTCGCCTGCACGCGGGCGGTCGCCTTCCGCGGCCACGCGCACCGTCAGCGCAGTCTGGCCATTCAGCCATTCGGCCATCCCGGCTGCAAAGGCCTGGTCTACGTGCTGGATCACGGCAATGCCCGCGGCAAACTCTGCCGGAAGTTTGCCCAGCACGGCGGCCAATGCCGTAGGCCCGCCGGCAGAGGCGCCGATGGCCACCAGCGACACCGCGCCGTCCAGCGCGTTGGTGCAAACGCGCGGCCTGGGCGCAACGGGCTTTTCCAGCAGGCGGCCGATCTGGTCAATCTTGGTGAGCAACGGATGGTTGGCGTCGGCATCCGAGCCACCGCCGAGCGTGGGCGTATCTACGGCATCCAGAGCGCCCGCGCCCATCGCCTCGTACACACGCCACGCGTTGGCGCCCACGCTGCTGGTCACCACCAGGATCGCGCACGGATTGCGCGACGCCATGATCCGCCGGGTGGCTTCCACGCCATCAAAGCGCGGCATGATCAGGTCCATCAGCACCACGTCGGGCGGCTGCGCGGCGCAAAATTCAACTGCCTGTGCCCCATCGGTCGCCACCCACAGCACACGGTGCTCGGGCCGACGTGCGATTGTGCGGCGCATGGCTTCCACCGCCAGCGGCATATCGTTGACGATGCCGATATTCATGTCCGCGCTTCTCCAATCAGGTCACGCACTGCGTCCAGCAGCGCTTCATCGTGGAAACTGCCTTTGGCGAGGTAATAATCCGCGCCGGCATCCAAGCCACGACGGCGGTCTTCCTCGCGATCCTTGTAGGACACCACCATCACCGGCAGCGCCTTCAGTGCAGCGTCGCGCTTGATGAGCGTGACCAGCTCGATGCCGTCCATGCGCGGCATGTCGATGTCGGTAACGACGAGGTCAAAGTCTGCGCCGCGCAAAGCGTTCCAACCATCCATGCCATCCACCGCTACGGTGACGGCGTAGCCGCGTTTTTCCAACAGCTTGCGTTCCAGCTCGCGCACGGTGAGCGAATCGTCCACCACCAGCACGTGCTTGCGGTGCTGCACGGCCACGCCCTGCGCGCGCTGCACCTTGTCGAGCTGGCCACCGCGCACGAGCTTATCGACCGAACGCAGCAGGTCGTCCACATCAACGATCAGCACCGCGTCGCCGTTTTCCATCAGCGCACCCGCGGCGATATCACGTACCTTGCCAAGCCGCGCATCCAGCGGCTGCACCACCAGCATGCGCTCGCCCAGGAAGCGGTCGACGGCAATACCGTAAGTTTCGGCGCCCTCCCCAATCACGACCACCGGCACGCTGTCGCGCGCCTCGCCCGGCGGCTGCGTGCCGAGCAACTGATGCGCTGTCACCAAACCCACCGGACGACCTTCGAAGCTGAAATGCTGCTGCCCTTCGAGCATGTCGATCTCGGGGCGGGCCAGCTCGAGTGTGCGTCGCACGTAGGCCAGCGGAAACCCATAGGCCTCGCCGCCCACGTCCACCAGCAGGCTGCGGATGACGGACAGCGTGAGCGGCAACTGCAGCATGAAGCGCGTGCCGCGCCCCGGCTCGTTGTGGATGCGAACGGTGCCGCGCACCGCCTTGACCACCTCGTGCACAGCATCGAGCCCGACACCGCGGCCGGACACATCCGTCACGTGTTCGCGCATCGAAAAACCCGGCAGCAGCAGGAAGTCGAGCAACTCGTGATCCGACAGACGGCTGGCGGTGTCGGCGTCGGACAGACCGCGCCGTACCACCGCAGCACGCACGGCTTCCAGATCAATGCCGGCGCCATCATCTGCCACGGTAATCAGCAGCTTGCCGGCACTGTGACGCGCTTCCAGGGTGATGGTGGCTTCAGACGCCTTGCCCTGCGTCTCGCGGGCTTCGGGCGTTTCCACGCCATGGTCGACGGCATTGCGCAGGAGGTGGCCCAGCGGGGCGTCGAGCATATCGAGGATGTCGCGGTCAACCTGCGTGGCTTCGCCGACGATGTTGAAGCGCACCTGCTTGCCCAGCGAGCGTGCCAGATCGCGCACCACGCGCGGATAGGCGTGCGTCGCGTCGCCAAACGGCCGCATGCGGCATTGCAATGCCTCGTCGTACAACTGCTGTGCAAGGTGGGTGCTGCGACGGTCGAAGCGGTCAAGGTCGTCGATATGCTCGCCCAGCGTCTGCTGCATGTGGCCGAGCATCTGGCGCACGTCGTTGAGTGCTGCGTGCGTGTCGGCGTCGGCATGCTGGTCGAGCCGTTCGACCAGCGTTTCGTAGAGTGCGTCGAGCGCCAGCGTGGCCGCGCGGTGGCTGCGTTTGACGCGCAGCATCGATTCACCGAACGGTTTGAGCCAGCGTGATTCGACCAGCGATTCGCCCGACAGGCTCAGCAGACGATCGAGGTTATCGGCACGTACGCGCAGCATGCGGTGCGGATCGCGCGTACTGTCGATGGGCGCACGATGCGGTGCGGGGGCGGCCGGCTCTGGCGCTGGTACGGGCGCAGTCGACAAGGCGGCCACCTCGGCGTTCAACAGCGCCAACGCCGCCTTCATCATGGCATCTTCGGCAGCCGCGTCAGGATTGGCAAACGTTGCAGCGACAGGCGCAGCGGCGGCACGCTCCGGCGCAGAAAACGCAGCCAGCACGGCCTCTACTTCGGCGCGCGGCAGCTGGCCTGCGGTGCCGGGCTGGCCGACGCGCAGCAACAGATCCGTGCCGCGCAACAGCACGTCGATATGCGCGGCGGTCAGCACGAGCGTGGCGCGCTGTGCAGCCACGAACCACTCCTCCATGCGGTGTGCGACGTCAACGCCGTCCTGCAGGCCGACGATGCGCGCGGCGCCCTTGAGCGAATGCGCGGCGCGCATGCAGGCTTCCAGCGCGGCGGCATCGGTGGGTGCGCGCTCCAGCGTCAGCAGGCCAGTCGACAGCACACGCGTCTGCGTCTGCGCTTCCTCATGGAACAGCGCCAGCAAGGATTGGCGGCCCAGATCGTCATCCACGCTCATCGCAGACTCCGGGCAATCGAGTCGAACACGCGATCGGTGTCGAGCAGGCCAATGGTGGCATCGCGCCACGCCAGCACGCCACGTGCGTGGGCCGTGGTGGCGTGCGTGAGTGTGGACGGCACCGGCAGCGGCGCGGTGGCTGGAAAGCGCAGCACGCCTTCCACCTCGTCCACCGGAAAGACGGCCGATTCGTCACGGTGTGCAGCCACCAAGAGCCGCGCATAACCATTGCGCCCGGCGTGTTTGCTGCCCGCATGATCCAGGCCCAGCAGCTCGCCCAGTGATACCGCCACCGTAAGCGCCCCGCGGATGTTGACCAGCCCCAGCACCACCCGGTTACGCCGATGCGGCAACGTGTGGATGGCGCGCGGCGTGTCGATCTGCCGCAACGCGGTGGCCGGCAGTGCGAGCCATTCGTCAGCGATACGGAATACGAGCACGGCCAACTCCGTCCCCGCGTGCTCCGGGGTACGCAGCGGAGCAGCCGTGCGATGCGCCCGCGCGGCAGCTTCCAGGTCGGCATCGGTCAGCGCCCGATCCAACAGCGCGGCGGCCCCGTCTTCAAAGATTGGGCAATTCAGGCAGCGCGAATACTCGGCCAGGCGCGGGCAGGATTGATCGCCGCGCGTGCCGATGCGGTTCCAGCAGTCATCAACGAGCGTGGTAACGCCCGCGTGGTCATGGACGGCGTGCGCCATGCGTTCCTCGTGTGTGCTCAGGTGTTCCGGATTCGGATGATGCGGAAGGTGTCTTCCCCTGACGCGCCAGCGCGCGCTCCGCACGCAGCATCAGCTGGCGTGCGGCCACGGTATCGCCGGCCACGTCGAGCAGCGCGGCAAGGTGGGTCAGCGCTTCGTAGTGCGCGGGTTCCAGGTACAGCGCCTTGCGGTAAAAGTCGCCTGCATCCGCGTGGCGCCCGCGTGCATCGGCAATCAGGCCGAGCAGGTAAAACGTATCGGCTTCGGGTGCGCGCAGGTTGGCGATCTCCAGCGCCACGCGCTGGGCTTCGTCAAGATTGCCGGCGTCGGCCAGCCGCCGTGCGTCGGCTACCGTGGGCCGCTCGCGCAGCATGGCTTCCATCTCGGGAATGACGGGCGACAAGGGCCGCATCGCAAAAGTGGGCGCTGGGTTGGGCCGGGGCGGGGTCTGCAGGCGCGCCGCCACGGGGCGCACCGGCACCGACGGTAACGCCACGCCGGGCAATCCCACCACGGAAGCCGCATGCTCGGGCGGCAGCGGCAAACGGAACGGCAACGGCGCCCGCGCACCCGTCTCACTTGTGGCCGTGCGTTGAAATGCAAACGCCAACGGAATCCGCGCTGAACTCATCGCGTGACGCATCATCAGGCCCGTTTCAGCAGGGCCGACGAAGATCATGCCGTCTTCCGCCAGTTGTGAATCGAGCCGGCGAATCGCCTGGTCCTGCGCGTCGCGGTGGAAGTAGATCAGCACGTTGCGGCAGAAGATGAAGTCGTAACGTGTGTCGTCCGCCGGTGCGTCAGCCAGGTTGGCTTGCGCAAAGCGCACCAGTCCGCGCACGGTATCGCTCAACTGCCAGATGCCGTCGGCCTCGGTGAAATGCCGATCGCGGAAGGTCAGCGGATGGCCCCGGAAGGCATTGCGCCCATACACCGCGCGCCGTGCCTGCTCAATGGCGCGCGCGCTGATATCGATGGCGTCGATGGTGAACCGAGCGGGATCGATGCCGGCATCGAGCAACGCCATCGCCGCAGAGTACGGCTCTTCGCCCGTCGAGCATGGCGCACTAAGGATGCGCAGTACCCGCATCGGCTCGCGCGCAAGTTTTTCGCCCACCACGCGCGCCAGCGTGACGAAGGCTTCGCGGTCTCGGAAAAACCAAGTCTCGGGCACCACCAGCGCTTCGATCAGCGACTGCCGTTCTTCGGGTGCGGTGTTCAGGCGCAGCCAGTACGCGTCGAGCGCCGCCGCGTCCAGCGTCGTCGGCATGCCGCGCCCGGCCAGCATTGCGCGCGTGCGGTCCAGCACGGCGCGCTCCAGCGCGTTCGTGCCGAGCGACGGCGCATCAATGCCCGTCTCGTGCGAGAGCCAGGCTCCAAAGCGGGGATCGACGGCCACCATGACGATCAGCCAACGGTAGCCGGAAACAGCAATGCACGCACTTGCGCGTCGAGCATCGCCTCGGTATCGACCCGCTGCACGAGGCCATCGCCCAGGCTTGCCAGGGGGCCGAGCCAGCGTGCATTGGGCGTGGCGACACCGCTGTCGGCAAAGTGCGCATCGTCGATACGTCGCGTGTGCGTTGCGTGTTCGAGCATCAGGCCGAGCAGCGGTGCTTCGTCGCCGCGGGAACCGGATTCATAGCGCACCAGCACCAGACGCGTGGAACGCAACGGCCGCGCAGGGCGGCCCAAGGCAAGCTGCGGCACGTCGATCACCGGCACAGGTGCGCCATGCCGTTCGATCACGCCCGCCACCCACGCAGGCGCACCCGGAATCGACTTGGTGGCGGCCAAGGGCAGCACTTCAGCAATCTGCGCCACGTTGAGCGCATAGCGGTCGCCATCGAGCTGGAACAGGAGGTAAAGCATGGCGATTCTCGCTACGGCAAAAACACGTCAATGCGGATGCGCTGCGGGTCAGGCTTCGATCTTGAAGCGCGACACGCCGGTACGAAGCTGGTTGGCCACCAGCGTCAGGTCGTCAATCGCCTGCGACGACTGGCGCAGCGATTCCGCCGTCTGCTGTGCAGCTTCGGACAACTGCGACAGCGCCTGCGTAATCTGCTCGGCACCCGTCGCCTGCGTCTGCATGCCTTCGTTCACCATCTGGAAGCGGGGCGCCAGCGTCTGCACCTCGGTAATGATCTGGGAGAGCTGCGTGCCGACCTGCTGCACGTCACGCATACCGCGCCGCACCTCTTCCGAGAACTTGTCCATGCCCATCACGCCAGCGGAGACGGCCGATTGGATTTCCTTGACCGTCTGCTCGATGTCGTAGGTGGCGACTGCCGTCTGGTCAGCCAGTCGGCGGATTTCCGTGGCCACCACCGCAAACCCGCGGCCGTATTCGCCAGCCTTCTCCGCCTCGATGGCCGCGTTGAGCGACAGCAGGTTCGTCTGGTCGGCCACCTTGGTGATGGTCGACACCACCTGGTTGATGTTGGTCGCCTTCTCGTTGAGGATGGCCAGCTTGGCGTTGACCGAACCTGCAGCTTCCATCACGCCGCGCATGGTGTCTTCCATGCGGGTCAGGCCGCTCTGGCTGGCGCCGGCCAGCGTGGCGGATTGCTCGGCCACGCTCGATACCTCGTTCATCGTGCGCAGCAGGTCGCGCGAGGTGGCAAAGATCTCGCGCGACGTTGCGCCGATCTCAGTGGTGGTCGCGGCGGTCTCGGCGGCGGTGGCCTGCTGCTCCTTGGAAGTGGCGGCAATCTCGGCCACGGACGTCGTCACCTGCAGGGAGGACTTCTGCGCCTGCGACACCAGGCTCGCCAGCTCTTCGGCCATGCGGTTGAAACCTTCTTCCAGCGTGCCGAACTCATCATTGCGGCGCAGATCGAGCCGGCCCGACAGGTTACCGGTGCGCATGTCGTCGTGGGCACCCACCACACGGGCCATCGGCACCGTAATTGCCTTGAACAGCGCATAGCCCAACACCACCGCGGCCAGCAGCACCACACCCAGCGCTACGGCCAGCGTGATCTCGGTGCTCTGTACCGAGCTGCGAATCTGCTGCGCCGATTGGTCGGCTACCGCGCGGTTATCCGTCACGAGCTGTTCGGCAAGGTTCACGGCCTCTTCCCAAGCAGGTATGGCATGTTGCGCCACAGCCTGCGCAGCCGGCCGGGATTTGGCTGCCTGTTGCACAGCGTCGTTGAACATGGCCAGGTATTTGTCGATGGCGGCGCGATACGTGCGGAACCGCTGGCGGTCATCCTCACGGAAGATGGTGGCCTCGTAGGCGGCCGAGTATTGATCCAGCTCTCGCACGCTTTTGGCCGCGCGATCCAGGTCGCGCCGCACGACATCCGCATCGGTATCGACAAACAATGCACGTTCGAGCATCGCCTGGCTATTGCGCGTCGCTGCGCGCAGCGATGTGGACAAATACAAACCCGGTACCGAATCGCGCTCCAGGCTCATGGCCTCTTCGTCAATCGCGCGAAGCCGCGTGTACGACACCGCCGCCATGATGACCATCAAAATGAACAGCACACCAAAGCTCAAGACGATGCGGTTGCCGAGTGAAAAGCGGCCGCCGCGAAGCATGCCTGACAGGGTTGCGTTGCTGATGCGGGGCGTCGCAGAGACCATGTTTGAAACCTAGAAGAAACCGACAAGAAAGCCGTGGCGAAAAAGACGTGAAAGCGGCCCAGAGCGCGCCACACAGAAGTGTTTGGAATGGTAAAGGAACGTATCGGTCACCGGAACCGAAACCTGTGTGATTCCGCGTCAATACAAGGGTAAGCCCCTGCCTGGTCAAGGGTGACGCGCCGCCGATTGAGCACAGGCGAGCACTCGGGGCCCTCCCCGCCGGAGCCCTCAGCGGCCGCGCACTGCCCGCGCAAACGCTTGCACCACGTCGGCAGACGCATCGGTGATGGCCCAGTAGCCCATGCCGGCGCTGCGCCAGGCCATCAACTGGTAGCCGCGCTCGGTGCGCAACGCGGGTTCGGTGTCGCTGCCGGCCTCGGGGCGTACGTACAGGTCCACCGGATGCTGCGCTGAGCGGTAGACCAGCACCGCCACCGGGCGGCCGTCGATGTAGTCCAACCGGCCGCCGATGAGGGGGAACCCGCGTGCTGCAAGGTCGGTAACGGGCGGCGCATAGTCGATGCGGCCGTTGAACCACGGCTTGACCGTGTGCCGATCGGACGACAGCACATCGGTCTCCCGCGCGCCCAGCAGCGCCCGCACGTGGCTGGCGGTGATGTCGTGCGCGGTGAGCGCAGCCGTATCGGGCCGGCCCACCAGCACGCCCACACCGAGTGCCACGGCCGCGAGCGCGCCAGCGCCCAATCCCAAGCCGAGCCCCCGCGATGGCGTGATCAACCAATTAGCCAAGCGCTGCCATGGCGATTCCGACTGGCGCGGCGCGCGCGGGCGGGGCGATTCGGGGCGCACGCCAGCCTCCCCCTGCACGGCCTGCAATACACGCTCGCTCAAACCAGGCGGCGCCTTCCTGTAGAGCGCCGGCGCACGCAGCCCCTGCCGCAGCGCACGTACCACGCCATCGCGGCGCGCCGCAATGTCGGTACATGCGGCACACGTGGCCAGATGCGTTTCCATGCGCAGGCTGTCGGCTACTCCGAGTTCGCCATCGGCGCGGGCAGCCAGCAACGCGCGGATGTCGTCACAGTTCATGGCGGAACTCCTTGGTGCTGTTTCCCAGACCGCCCGACGCCCGGATGGGTGTCACATTTGTGCGCAGCGGTGCGTTGTCTTCCGTAAGCAGACGTGCGAGCTGCTGCCGCGCACGTGCCAGCCGCGACATGACCGTGCCGACGGGCGCGTCCACCACGGCGGCAATGTCGCGGTACGGCAGGTCTTCCAGCTCGCGCAGCACGAGCACCTCGCGATACGGCACCGGCAACTGCGCCAGCGCGACATGCACGCGGCGCACATCGTCGATGCGGGCGAGCAGCGCAGCGGGGTCGACGCCATAGCTGGCGCTGTCGTCGTTCGCCTGGCCTGCTGCTGCATCGTCATCCCACGGCTGGGCCGGTGCCTGTTTGCGGCGCGCGCATTCCGAGAACCACGTGTTGCGCACGATGGCCAGCAGCCACGGGCGGCCGTCGCCGCCGCGAAACCCGCCAAACAGCCGGAACGCGCGCAGGCAGGCTTCCTGAACGATGTCGTCGGCGTCTTGTGCGTCGCCCGAGAGCCAGCGCGCCAGGTTGTAAGCGGCGTCGACATGCGGCAGCACCGCCTGCGCAAAGCGCTGGGCGTCGGTGGGCAGATCGAGCGTGGGGTCTGGCAGGTCGGGCATGGCGGCCTGGAGGCGGTTGACCTCCGTATACCGGGGTGCAATCCAGTTTATTCCCGCCCCGAAGAAATTTTGTGAAAACGCGAATCTTATGGAATACGCGAGCACCCCAGCCGGTATGACAGGCAGGACCAGCGCTTCCTTCATTGCCATCGCGCTGGGCCGCTATCCAACTCAGTCATCTATTGCAGGGGACACCCATGAGCAAGCAACCCGGACGACGCCAGTTCCTGCAACTGGCCGCGGTCGGCGGTCTGGTGTACGCATCCGGCCTGCCCGGCTGGCAGGCGATGGCGGCCACCACGCGCGCCGCCGGCACCAAGCAGGACGATTTCTACTTCGTGCAGTTATCCGACACCCACTGGGGCTTCAAGGGCGCGCCCAATCCGGATTCGCAAGGCACGCTGCCCAAGGCGATTGCGGCGGTGAATGCGTTGTCGCCCGCGCCGGACTTTGTCATCTTCACGGGCGACCTCAGTCACATCAGCGACGACCCTGCCGAGCGCCGCAAGCGCCTGGCCCAGTTTCGCGACATTGCCGCCAAGATCAAGGTGCCGGTGGTGCATTACATGCCGGGCGAGCACGACGCCTCGCTCGACAACGGCGAGGCCTATATCGAACTCTTCGGCCGCACGCATTATTCATTCGATCACAAGGGCGTGCACTTCATCGCCATCGACAACGTGTCGGACCCGTCCGCGCGCGTGGGGGAGGCACAGCTCGCGTGGCTGGCGGCGGATGTGCGTTCCGTGCCCGAGCACACGCCCATCGTCGTGTTCACGCATCGGCCACTGTTCGATCTGTACCCGCAATGGGACTGGGCCACGCGCGATGGCCAGCAGGTCATCGACTTGCTGATGCCGCACCCGAACGTGACGGTGTTCTACGGCCACATCCATCAGGAGCATCACCACATGACCGGGCATATCGCGCACCACTCGGCGCGCTCGCTGATGTTCCCGCTGCCCGCGCCCCCCGCACCGGGATCGCAGGCAAAACGCAACCCGGTCCCGTGGGATGCCGCAGCGCCCTATCGCGGCCTGGGCTGGCGCAGCATCACCGAGCACGGCAAGCAGGACGCCACCACCTGGGCGCTGGCCGAACAACCGATCCAACCCAACAGCGAAGCCACTGCCGCCAAGACGCCGGAGACCACCTGACATGCGCCCTCTCATTGCACACAACCCCAAGCGCCGACTGGCGCTGCGTCAGTTCACCGTGCTCGCGGCGGGTGCGGCCCTCGCCTGTGTTGCGCACGGCGAAGGCCCCACGGTCATTCGCGTGCACGCGCGCAAGTTCACCTTCACGCCAGACAAGATCACGCTCAAGCGCGGCGTGCCCGTGGTGTTCGAGTTGACTGGGCAAGACATCCTGATGGGCTTTGCCATTCCGGACTTCAACGTGCGTGCCGACGTGGTGCCGGGGCAGACCGTGCGGCTGGCGCTTACGCCCGACAAGACGGGCACGTTCGATTTCCTGTGCGACATCTTCTGCGGCTCGGGCCACGAGACGATGAATGGAACGTTGACCGTCACCTGAAGCGCAAAGAGCAAAGAAGAAAGCGAAGTGAAACGCCCCGACCTGTTCGGGGCGTTTTCATTGACAGGATGCACGCATGACGTGCTTGCAGCGGCATACACATTCTTTACGACGCGCGGGAATAAACCGTCGGCCTACGGTGTTTACTCCGCTAGCACGCCATCGACCCGCACTCTGGAGGACCCATATGTCGTCACGTTCGCAGCGTCGCCTACGCACGTTGCTGTTTGCTGTGTTCACACTCATGTCAGGCATCAGAGCGCACGCTGCAGTTGCGCAGGAAGCACCGCCACAGGCCAATCGCGAGCAGGCCTTCCTTGCCGAAAACGATGTCGCCATGACAAAGATGATGGACGGCATGGCCCCGAAGCCCAGCGGCAACATCGACCAGGATTTCGTCGCGATGATGACGCCACATCACCAGGGCGCCATCGACATGGCCGTGGCCTACCTGCGCTACGGCCAGAACGAACAACTGCGCCGCATCGCGCAGGAAATCGTCGTCGCGCAACAGCAAGAGATTGCAGCGATGCGCTTGGCGCTTGGCCAGCCGCCGCCCCCGTCGGCACCGGTCCCCACGCAGTTCCGCCCGGCCTCCGCAACGACTGCGCCCGCATCCCATGCGGCGCATCACGCCCACACCACCACCCCCCAACAGGAAGACCGATGAAGAACCGACTGTTTGTTGCCACGGCGCTTGCCGCAGCGGCCATCACGTGCGCCGCGAGCGCCAGCGCCGGGCAGGCACCCGCATCCCTTGCCTCGCCTGACATTCCCATCAGCCACAGGGATCGCGTCTACGCGGCCGAGCAATTCTCGAACACGGTGTCCGTCACGGACCCCGCCAGCAACACGCTCCTGGGTGTGATCAAGCTGGGCGATCCTGCGCCCGGCAACTTCAGCCCGCTCTATCGCGGACAGGTGCTGGTGCACGGCATGGGCTTCTCGCCAGATCACCGGACCTTGGCGGTGGTCTCCATCGGCTCCAACTCAGTCACGTTCATCGATACGCAGACCAACGCCGTCAAACACACCACGTATGTTGGCCGCTCGCCTCACGAAGCGTTCTACACGCCGGATGGCAGCGAGGTCTGGGTGACCGTGCGCGGCGAAAACTACATCGCCGTGCTCGATGCCAATACCTATGCAGAGAAGGCGCGCGTTACCGTACCGGCGGGCCCCGGCATGCAGATCTTTTCGCCGGACGGCAAGTACGGCTACGTGTGCTCGTCGTTCAATCCGGAAACGGTCGTGATCTCGACGGCCGATCACAAGATCGTGGGACACATCAAACAGGAATCGCCGTTCTGTCCCAACATTGCCGCCACGCCGGATGGCAAGCAGGTGTGGTTCACATTGAAGGACATCGGCAAGGTGCAGGTATTCAACGCCCGCCCGCCGTTCAATGCGATCACGTCGTTCGAGACCGGGCCCATCACCAACCACGTCAACTTCGCGCATAACGCCAAGGGCACGTTTGCCTATGTGACGATTGGCGGCACGAACCAGGTCAAGGTATTCCGGACCGACAATTTCGAACAGGTCGCGACGATTCCCGTCGGCAAGCTTCCGCACGGTCTATGGCCGTCCGGTGACGGCACCCGCATCTATGTCGGCCTGGAGAATGACGACGCACTGGCCGTCATCGACACACTGACGAACAAGGTGGTATCGACTGTTCCGATTGGGCAGGCACCGCAGGCGCTGACGTACGTGCCGAACGCTGTGCCTGATGGCAACGGCACGGAGAACCTGCAACCGCTTGGCACAGCGGGGCAGGTCAGCCATCTCGCACTCGTGCCGGCCACCGCAGACAAGTCCGACGCATCGGCCGCCCCCACCAGCGTGGCGCTGTTCGATCAGGGGCTCGTCCAGGTGTTCCAGGCATCGGTGACCGGATTGCAGCCGAAGCAGCCCTATGCGATTGCCTTGTCACAGAATGCGGATGGCAGCGGCCCGCTTGAGACCCTGGCGAGCTTCATGACCAACCCGGCCGGTGGCGCCATCGTCAACTCGATCGGGCAGATTCGGCAGGTGGTCACGCCTGGCAACGCGGACGCTGGCAACACGCGCCGGTATCTTGTGATTGCACCGGTGGTGTCCGGCAAGCTTGGGACTGCGGTGCAGATTCAGGCGCGCTAGGCAATGTGCGCCCCTGCGGCGTTCGTGCCTGGGCAGACCGTGCGGCTGGCGCTCACACCCGACAAGACCGGCACGTTTGATTTCCTGTGCGACATCTTCTGCGGCTCGGGCCACGAGACGATGAATGGAACGTTGACCGTCACCTGAAGCGCACCGCCCGAGGCCAACGCAAAACGCCCCGAACAAGTCGGGGCGTTTTCATCTGCGAGTGCCGCCTTAAGCCAGCGCGTCCGGCACAGCCAGGGTCAGCAGCAGTTCGTCGAGCCGCTCCATGGTGGAGGTCATGCCGTCCTTCATCCCCATGTCGATGACTTTTTGCACGTCTTCCGGCGAGTTGTACAGCACCACAGTCGTGACGAGGGTGCGTTCGTCCGCATCGGCAAAGGTGACATCCCAGCGGGCGCGGGGCATATCCGGATTCACGGCGCCGGCTTCATCAGAAAAAGCATCAAGGGCCGCATAGCCATCGATCGGGTTGATCTTCTGATAGTCCAGACGGCTCCAGAACGACTGTCCATCGGGCGTGATCATGGCGTAGTGCCAGTAGCCGCCTTCCTTGAATTCCATATGCTTGGTCTTGGTGGCGAGCGGCTTTGGCGCAAACCACTGATCGAGCAGTTCGCGCTTTGTATGGCAATCCCACACAAGTTGGCGCTTGGCCGCGAACTCTCGCCTCACGGTGAGGCTGCTCTTTTGCATGTCGACGAGGAAATCAAACCGAAGATCAGCCTTCATTGTTTTCTCCTTGGAGTTTCTCTAAGAGGTTGTCCAGATTGCTGTACCTGCTCGCCCAGATCGCGTGCTGTTGCTCAAACCAGCGCTCGGCTGCGGCCAGCTTCTTGCGCTCGAGCATGCACGTCCGGATTCGGCCGCTCTTCTGTGAGCTGACCAGCCCGACGCCTTCCAGCACCCGCATGTGCTTCATGAACGACGGCAGCGCCATGTCAAATGGCTCTGCCAGTTCACTCACCGTCGCGGGCCCTTTGCCGAGCCGCTGAATAACTGCCCTGCGCGTTGGGTCAGAAAGCGCGTGAAATACCGCGTCTAGCGCAATTCCATTGTTATCCATTTGGCTAACTATATACGTGAGAATGCTTTGATGCAACAGGGTTCGACGGCATGTTGTGACGCAGGTGCGCGGCTGGTCAGCACGCGCACACACCCATGCTAGGATGACCTTCCCCCCGGCAGCAGCCACACCGCACATGACGACCATCTACGCGACACTCGGCGTGCAGCCGGACGCGACCCTGGACGAAATCAAGCGCGCTTACCGCCGCGCCACGATGAAGTGGCATCCCGACCGCAACCTCGGCCGCGAAGCCGAAGCCTATGCGGCGTTCCAGGAAATTCGCGAAGCCTACGCCATCCTCTCCGACGCTGAACAGCGCCGCGTTTATGACGAGGTCTTCGCGCAGGAAATGCAGCGCTGGCAGGCCGAGCGTGATGCGCAGGAAGCACAGGAGCGGGAAGCGCAACGCGAGCGCGAACGCGTTGCACAGGAGCATTACGAAAAGATGGTCGCCATCGCAATGCGCTTTGCCGACGAGGGCCACAATCGCGACGTCCTATTCGGCGTGCTGCTTGGGCGGGACTGCGATGCAGAACTTGCCGCGCGCATTGCCGACAGCGTGTGGGCCTTGCAGGAAGCACGGCGCAACACAGTGGCCGCCGCTGACACGCCCGACAGTGAAACGACGGTCCAACCCGATGAAGCGACTTCGCCCCAGCGGCACTCAAGCGCGTTCGAGACGTTCTGGCAGGGACTGTTTGGCCTGCGGCAGTAGCTGCGGATAGCGGCAATCGGTCTGCTTTCGATGCTCGACGCCTACTCTCAGATGGTCGACAATCCGCACGATATTTCGGCAGATATTGCGTGCTTGGAGCGTGTGGAGAATCAATGCAAATCGATGTGCAGATCGTTAATTCGTTGACTGATAGAGAAAGCGGGGGGAACCCGGCAGGTGTTGTGATTGATGCTGATGCACTTGACGTGAGCCAGAAGCTGGAGGTTGCGCGGCAAGTCGGGTTGTCAGAAACAGCCTTCGTGTCGAAGTCGAGCATAGCGACGATCAAACTGGAGTTCTTCACGCCAACGCGCCAGATTGCCCATTGCGGGCACGCAACGATTGCCACCTTCTCGCTGCTTAGGAAACTCGCCAGGGTCGGCAATGGGACGCTGTCGAAAGAAACGATTGATGGCTGCAGGACCATTCTCGTTGACGGTGACATCATCTTGATGGAGCAGCAGCCGCCCGTGTATCACCCCATCAAGCGGGAATCCGATCTCGCCTCAAGAATTTCAAGATCGATCGGGGTGGAGCCTGCGGAAATCTATCGCACTGCAGACCCGATGGTGGTCAACACGGGCAATAGCTTCCTTATTCTTGCATTGCCCGACGAACGCTCCGTCGCTGCGGTCCGCCCAGATCAACGGGCTATCGAGGCGATCAGCGAGGAGCTCAACCTGATCGGCTATTACCTCTTTTCGACATCGACGAGGACTGCTGGTCGCCAAGCCGGAACGCGAATGTTCGCGCCAAGATTCGGAATTGATGAAGAGTCTGCAACCGGAACAGCAGCAGGCCCCTTGGCTTGCTTTCTATACGAGAAGATGGGCGTCAAGAACCGGGCGATGACAATAGAACAGGGACAACTGATGCAGCCCCCATCTCCAAGTGTGATCAAAGTCATTCTCGACATTGAGGAAGGTAGGATTTCGCGGTTGATGGCTGGCGGGATGGCTACTGTCGAGCGGTCTGTGAGCGTAGATGTCTGACAGCGCTGAACCGTTGACCAGCGGTCCAATTCATCACGCGAAAAGACCTATCGCCTGTCCCGTTCGATTCCAACGCTTCCAAGTGTGACGGGCCTCGACTGGTCATACGCCAATTCTGATTTATAGTTTCGCCCCTGCTCAGACGAAGCAGCCATCGGTACACTCTGCGCCATCGTTTTCCGTGCCATAGAGAAAGCGATCGAGGCTTGGAACCCTCGGGCATAACGGGCAAGCGCCGAGCATAGGTGCTTGTCCTCAACCGCTATGGCTTGGCTTCGTCTCCTTCCTGGGGCGAGCCAGGCTTGTACGGCTTCGGCCGTGCCGATCGTTATGTCTCGGTGTTCCAAACCTGCCTGTGCTCGCCCACCCCTCCCAAGGGTTGGGCGCGGTTCCGTTCATCACATGAAGAGGAATGCCGTGACCTGCTCGATCTCCCACGCCACCAACTCACCGGCTGGCGACGCGCTTAGCGAATATCAGAAAGGCGTGCTGTCTGCGCGTGAATTCCTGCGCGCAGTGTTCAGCCGCAACGCCGCGGGCAACACGTGCGATACATGCGCGACGCCTGCGTCAGAACATCCGGACCAACCACGCTGACTTCATGGGCGACCCAGGCGTATGAGGTCTGCGTGCCGATGTTGCAGCATCGGTGCCACGGCTTGCCTGGGCTCGCCCACCCTTACACCCGCGCTACCTCGCCCCCCAGCAACCGACACTCCGCCGATAACGCCAGCAGGTTCGGATCGCGCTCGCGATTGCGCTGCATCACCAGCACGATGTGCTGGCTGATCGCATAGCGCGCGGCCAGGGGAATCAGTTGCACCTTGGGGCTGAAGTCGGCCACGCGGCGCGGCAGCAGCGCGTAGCCGATGCCACCGCTCACGAGGTTCATGAGCGAGAAGATGTCGCCCACGCGCAGGGCAATCTGCGGCGCAAAGCCGGCCTTGTCGAAGGCGGCCATGAAGTCGTGGTACGTCGCAAAATCGTCGCCGAGTGCGACAAACTTTTCGCTGCGCACGGTTTGCAAGTCGATCTCCGCTGACGACGCATACGGCGAGGCGAGCGGTGCAGCAAACAGAATCTCATCGTCGAACATCGGCACGGTCAGCAGATCGGGATTGCGCAGCGGCTCGCCCAGCGCGATGACGATGGCGTCGAGCTGGCCGTCTTCCAGCTTGGCAAGCAGGCTGCGGTTCGAGCCCAGCGTGAGTTCGATGTCGAGCGCGGAGCGGCGCGTCTTCAGGCCCGCAAAGATGCGCGGCAGCGTGCCGACCGTCATCGAATAGAGCCCGCCGATCTTCAGCGTCGTTGACGAAAACCCGGCCGCTTCGCGCGTGCGGCGCACACCAGCTTCACACTCAGCCAGGATGCGCTCCACATGTTCCGCAAACACATAGGCGGTCGACAGCGGAATCAGCTTCCGGCCGTCGCGCTTGAACAGCGGGCAGCGCAGCCCTTCTTCCAGCGAATGCAGCGCGCGGTGCACGCTCACGGTGCTTTGCCCGAGCGCTTCCGACACGCGGGCCATGTTGCCCAGCGTCATGAACGACTGGAAGACCTCGAGCTTCTTCAGGGTGATGTCTTCATCGATTGCCATGGCAGGGGCTCCTCCGGGCGCGTTCTGGCGGCGCGCTGCTATCAGAATTGGCCATTGTTTCATTAACTTCAAGTTAATGAAACCGCGCCTAGGTTGATTGAAGTGCACCTTTTTACAGCCTACGGTACAGGGCATCAAATCAATCAAGGCTGGAGACGCCACCCAATGCAACCGATGCCCACCCAATCGGCAAACGGGGCCAACGCACCCATCCCGCCCCAATGGCGCCGCCGGCGCGACGAGAAAGAACGCCGCCTGACTGCAGCCCGGCGCATTGCCAACGGCAAGGTCATTCCCACCAGCGATATCGTCGCCGCGCTCGAAGCGCTGCTCGCCCCGGGCGATCGCGTCGTGCTGGAAGGTAACAACCAGAAGCAGGCGGATTTCCTCTCGCGCTCGCTGGCCAAGGTGAACCCCGAGCGCCTGCACGATCTGCACATGATCATGCCGAGCGTGAGCCGGGCCGAACACCTCGACATTTTCGAAGCCGGCATCGCGCACAAGCTCGATTTCTCGTTTGCCGGGCCGCAGAGCCTGCGCATCAGCCAGTTGCTGGCAGACGGGCTGCTGGAAGTCGGCGCCATCCACACCTACATCGAGCTGTATGCACGATTGGTGGTGGACCTGATTCCGAACGTATCGCTGGTGGCCGGTTTCAAGGCCGACCGCGACGGCAACATCTACACCGGACCGAGCACCGAAGACACGCCCGCGCTGGTGGAGCCCACCGCGTTTTCCGATGGCATCGTGATCGTGCAGGTGAACGAGATCGTCGATGACCCGGCCGACCTGCCGCGCGTGGACATTCCGGGCTCGTGGGTCGACTTCATCGTGCAGGCCGACAAGCCGTTCTACATCGAGCCGCTCTTCACGCGCGACCCGCGCCTCATCAAGCCCGTGCATGTGCTGATGGCAATGATGGCCATTCGCGGCATCTACCAGCGGCACAACGTGCAGTCGCTCAACCACGGCATCGGCTTCAACACCGCCGCCATCGAGCTGATCCTGCCCACGTACGGCGAACGCCTGGGCCTCAAGGGCAAAATCTGCCGCAACTGGACGCTGAACCCGCATCCGACGTTGATCCCGGCCATTGAATCGGGCTGGGTGGAAAGCGTGCACTGCTTCGGCACGGAACTCGGCATGGAACGCTACGTCGCCGCACGCCCCGATGTGTTCTTCACCGGGCGTGACGGCTCGCTGCGCTCGAACCGCATGCTGTGCCAGCTGGCCGGCCAATATGCGGTGGACCTGTTCATTGGCGCGACGCTGCAGGTGGATGGTGACGGGCATTCGTCCACCGTCACGCGCGGCCGCTTGGCCGGTTTTGGCGGCGCGCCCAACATGGGTCACGACCCGCGCGGCCGCCGTCACGCCACGCCCGCGTGGCTCGACATGACCGAACCGGTGACGATGCTCGAGCGCGGCAAGAAGCTCGTCGTGCAGATGGTCGAGACGTTCCAGGAAGGCGGCAAACCGACCTTCGTCGATACGCTCGACGCGGTGGCCGTGGCCAAGCAAAGCGGCATGCCGCTCGCGCCCATCATGATCTACGGCGACGACGTCACGCACCTGCTGACCGAAGACGGCATTGCGTATCTCTACAAGGCCCGCTCGCTGGAAGAGCGGCGCACCATGATTGCCGCCGTGGCGGGCGTCACGTCGATTGGACTGCGCCACGACACGTCCAAGACCGCGCAGATGCGCCGCGACGGCCTGATCGCCCTGCCCGAAGACCTCGACGTGCGCCGCAGCGATGCCAGCCGTGAATTGCTCGCCGCCAAGAGCATCGCCGACCTGGTCGAATGGTCCGGCGGGCTGTACGAGCCGCCCGCACGCTTCCGGAGCTGGTAATGGAGAAGACATTGCAACGGCCTCTGCCGGCCAGCCAGAAAGCGCGTGCGAAGCGGTTAGCCGCGCTGGTCGAGTCCGCCCTCATCGACGAGGTGACGCTGTCGCCCAAGCCCGGTCTTGTGGATGTGCGTGGCAACGGCGCACATCACGATCTGGACTGGACGCTGATGGTGCATTCCGCGCAGACGCTGCGCCCAGCGTTTGAAGCCATGGCGCTGGCCGGCGCGCAAATCGAAATGCAGGCCGGTGCGCAACTTGCCCTGCGCGAGCGCATCGGCCGCCTGGGGCGCGAAGGTGAAGCGGCCATGCTCGATGCCACAGGCGGCATCAACACGCACCGCGGCGCCATCTGGGCGCTCGGCCTGCTGGTCACGGCTGCGAGCCAGGCGCCGCATGCGTTAAACGCGGCCGCTGTTGCGGGCCGCGCCGCGCGCCTGGCGAACATTCCCGATCGCTTTGCCCCCGTCTCGACTGGCCACAAAGGCGAGCGCGCCTGCAACGACTACGGCGTCGGCGGGGCCAAGGGCCAGGCCTGTGCCGGCTTCCCGCACGTGATCAAGGTGGCGCTGCCGGCGCTGCGCCAGGCGCGCGCAGCAGGCATTCGCGAAGACCACGCACGCGTGGATGCATTGCTTGCCGTCATGGCCGCGCTGGACGACACCTGCGTGCTCGCACGCGGCGGCGCCAAGGCACTGCACGTCGTGCAAACGGGCGCCGCCACCGTGCGTGCAGGAGGCGGCTTGGCAACAGCACAAGGCCGCCGCGCTTTCCGCACGCTTGAACAAGACATGCTGGCGCTGCACGTGTCGCCCGGCGGCGCAGCCGACTTGCTGGCCGCCGCGCTCTTCCTTGACCGCTTGCCCGCAAACGCGCACGCAGCGTCCGACATCGAATCCGCTCATCAGGAAACCGAACATGGAGCATCTTGATTTTCAGTTCACCGGCGGTGCACCCGCCGGGCGCCGTGCGTATGCCGGCGTGGTCGGCTCGGGCGACCTCGAAGTGTTGTTGACGCCGGGCAACGCCGGCCAGATCGACGTGGCCATCACCACGTCCGTCAATGGCATGAGCGCAACGTGGCAGGCGCAGCTTGCGCGTGTGTTCGGCGCGCACGCGTGGCCGGCGGCCAAGATCATCATCAACGACTTCGGCGCGACACCGGCCGTGGTGCGGTTGCGGCTTGAGCAGGCGCTCGAAGCACTCGCGCAATCTTGAGGAGAAGCCATGTCACGCAATCCGATTGAACGCGACAGCTTTATCGAACGCGATGCGCGCCGACGCGCCGTCGCCCTGCTCGACCCCGGCACCTTCCGCGAGCTGCTCGATCCGTTCGAGCAATTGACCTCGCCGTGGCTGCCGCGCCAGGGCATCGTCACGCAGGCCGACGACGGCGTGGTGGTGGCACGCGGCACGCTGGGCGGGCAGCCCGCCGTGGTGCTTGCCATTGAAGGCGCATTCCAGGGCGGCAGCATGGGCGAAGTGTCCGGCGCCAAGATTGCGGGCGCGCTGGAACTGGCGGCAGAAGACAATCGCAACGGCATTCCCACACGCGCCGTCATCGTCTTTGAAACCGGCGGCGTGCGGCTGCAGGAAGCCAACCTGGGCCTGGCCGCCATTGCTGAAATCCACGCGGGCATCCGTGCGCTGCGCGAGTATGGGCCGGTGATCGGCATCACGGCGGGCGTGGTCGGCTGCTTTGGCGGCATGAGCATCGCCGCGGGCCTGTGCAGCTACCTGCTGATGACACGTGAGGCACGCCTCGGCCTGAACGGCCCGCAGGTGATCGAGCAGGAAGCCGGCATTGAAGAATACGACTCGCGCGATCGCCCTTTCATCTGGAGCCTCACCGGTGGAGAGCAACGCGCCGCCACCGGCCTGGCCGATGTCTGCATTGAAGACGATTCCGTCACGATCCGCGCGCAGGTGATCGAGTGGCTGCGTGCCGGCGCGCCAAAGCACCAGCGCAGCGAGCAGATCGATCACTACCTCGAACGTCTCAACGCCGTCGACACATCGCGCCAAGCCATGGCCGAAGATGTGCGCACGCACTATGCAAAGGACGCCGCATGAGCCAGAACGAACTTTCCACGCGCGGCGCGACCTGGATGCGCGCGCTTGCCGGCGGCACGCCGGTGGCGGGCTACGGCAGCACGCTGCAAGTCGTCGATGCCGTGCTGGCAGGTCAGCCCGCGCGCTACATCGCCGTGGTGCCCGATGCCCAGAACCGCTTCCCCCGCGCACGCAACGGTGAGGTCGGCCTCATCGAAGGCTGGCAGCTGGCGCGTGCCGTGCGCGATGCCATGACTGCGGATGCGGGGCAGGATAAGAAGCGCGCCATCATCGCCGTCATCGATGTGGCAAGCCAAGCCTATGGGCGCCGGGAAGAAGCCTATGGCATCCACCTCGCGCTGGCTGCAGCGGCAGATGCCTACGCTGCCGCACGCTTGGCCGGCCACCCGGTGATCGGCCTCATCGTCGGTCGCGCCATGTCGGGCGCCTTGCTGGCGCACGGCTACCAGGCCAACCGCCTACTCGCCCTGGACGATGCCGACGTAATGGTGCACGCGATGGGCAAGGCCGCTGCCGCGCGCGTAACGCTGCGCTCCGTTGCCGACCTGGAACGCCTCGCGCAAGAGATTCCGCCCATGGCGTACGACATTGCCAGCTTCGCATCGCTCGGGTTGCTGTGGCAACTGCTGAAGGTGAAGTCCGCCGACGCGCCAGATGCAAGTGACATCGATACCGTGCAGACGGCGCTTGCAGCGGCGCTGGTCAATATCGCAGCCGACCCTTCGCGCGGGCTGGAAGGCCGCCTGGGCGCACCGCTGCGCAGCGCGTCCTCAGAGGTACGCAAACGCCTGCGCGAGCAATGGAACACGCAGCCAGAAAGCGCATAACAAATAGGAGGCACATCGCGGCGCGAGCACATGCGCCCAGATGGTTTGGCCGTACCTGCCCTAGATGGCGCCTTGAATTTGTGTTGCAGGGAGGAAGAAGAGAGGAGGCTGTTTGAGCGAAGCGAGTTTGCCTCCTCTCCCTCCCTGCGACACAAATTCAAGGAGTCTTTCGCCATCTCGAGCGCGCCTTTCTTTGCCTACTTTCTTTGGCAAGACAAAGAAAGTGAGTCAGCCCCGGCGGGGGATGAAACAAAGGATGCACCAGCAAAGCAAAACAAAGTCCTCAACCCTCGATCACCAAACACCACAACAGGCGACCCATCGCCGTTCCTTCAGGAGACAAAGACGTGATCATCTACGGTACAACCCTGCTGGCGCTATGTCATATCGCCGGCCTCTTCCTGGGCGACCTGCTCGGCCAGGCCATCGGCGTGAAGGCCAATGTGGGCGGCGTGGGCATCGCCATGCTGCTGCTCATCTTCGCGCGGCTCTATCTGCACAGGCACGGGCTCATGCCTGCCGCCACAGAGGCGGGCGTCTCGTTCTGGGGCGCGATGTACATCCCCGTGGTGGTGGCGATGGCTGCCACACAGAACGTCGTCACGGCACTGCGCGGTGGCCCTGTCGCACTGCTGGGCGCCATCGGCGCGGTGCTCGTGTGCGGTGTCTGCATTGCCCTCATCAACCGCACAGGCAACGCGGAAGACCGGCGCCCCCTGCCCCCACTGCCTGAATCCGAACAAGCCCGCGCCTAAGGAGCCCCACCATGCTGTCAATGCTAGAGAAAGTTCTGCAGCACAACGGACTGGTCGCGGCGTTCGCGCTGGTCGGCATCGTCATGGGCCTGTCGATGTGGGTGTCCAAGAAGCTGACGTTCGGGCGCGTGCACGGCTCGGCCATCGCCATCATGATCGGGCTGGTGCTCGCCTATTGGGGCGGCATCCAGACCGGTGGCGAACGCGGCCTGGCTGACCTGAAGCTGTTTGGGGGGATCGGCCTGATGGGCGGGGCAATGCTGCGCGACTTCGCCATCGTTGCCACGGCCTTTGAAGTGCAGGTGACCGAGGCCCGCAAGGCGGGCATGATCGGCGCCATCTCGCTGCTGCTGGGAACGGTGCTGCCGTTCATCGTAGGCGCCTGCGTTGCCTACGCCTTCGGTTATACCGACCCGGTGAGCGTCACCACAATCGGCGCGGGTGCCGTCACGTACATCGTCGGGCCGGTCACCGGTGCGGCGCTCGGTGCCACCTCCGATGTGATGGCGCTGTCGATTGCGACAGGCCTCGTCAAGGCGATCCTGGTGATGGTCGGCACGCCGTTCGCGGCCAAGGCGCTGGGCTTGAACAACCCGCGCGCTGCCATGGTGTTCGGCGGGTTGGCGGGTACGGTCAGCGGGGTGTCGGCGGGTCTGGCCGCCACGGATCGGCGCTTGGTGCCGTACGGCTCCCTGGTGGCGACGTTCCATACGGGCCTCGGGTGCCTGCTCGGACCATCGATCCTGTTCCTGGCCACGCAGGCATTGCTGCGATGACACAGACGCAACTGCGCACGCACGATCTGCTTTGGGTGTCTGACACACCCATGGCGGCGGATGGCGCACCCTTGCCGGACTGGGCCATCACGGCATACCGGCAAGGGGCGCCTGTCGTGGTGCGACGCGCCCCGCGCAGCACCGATGGTTCCGTGCCGGTCGGCCTGCGCGGCGGCGCGCGGCATGAACGCTGCGCAGCGACGGTAGCCACAAACAGCGTCACGCGCGTGGTCTCGCCCGAGGGGTTGGCAGCGCAAGCCGTCTCCATCGCCCACGACGCACCGTTCGCTGCGCTGCGCACTTTGCGCGCGCTGGTGCCCGGACTCAATGCACTCGGCTGGGCGTGGGGGCCGACGGGCGGCGCCGGCTTTGCGCTCGCCAGCGGTTTGCCGGTGTTGCATGCGGACAGCGATCTCGACCTCGTTGTGCGCATGCCGCACGCACCGTCAGCCGCGCAGCGCGATCAGCTCCTGCACGTACTGGCCGAAACCGAATGCCGCGTCGACCTGCAGATCGACACCGGGTGCGGTGGATTCGCGTGGCGCGACTGGCTGACTTCGCCCCGCCAGACCTTGCTCAAGACCGATCACGGCCCCCACCTCGTGGCAGACCCGTGGAGCGAACTCGCATGAGCGTGCTCTTCATGTTTCCTGGCCAGGGGAGTCAGCGCGTGGGCATGCTGCACGCGTTGCCTGTCGATCCGGCCGTCGTGCAGACCCTGGCCGAAGCGGGCGACGTGCTCGGTACGGATCCGCTCACGCTGGATGCGGCAGAGGCGCTGCGGTCGACCGTGGCCGTCCAACTCTGCCTGCTAATTGCCGGTGTTGCGGTGGCGCGTACGTTGGCACGTCAGGGCGCCGCGCCCGACATGGTGGCCGGCCTGTCGATCGGCGCGTGGCCTGCAGCGGTCGTAGCGGGTGTGCTTGATTTCTCCGATGCACTGCGCTTGGTTCGCCTGCGGGGCCAACTGATGGAAGACGCATATCCGAGCGGCTACGGCATGGCCGTCACGGCCGGACTGACTGAACCGGAGGTCGCTGCCATCGTTGCGCAGGTCAACTCGGCGGCCACGCCAGCCTATGTCGCCAACCTGAATGCGGAACGGCAGATTGTCGTGGCGGGCAGCGATGCGGCGCTCACGCAAGTCATGACGCGCGCGCAAAGCGCGGGCGCATCAACGGCAACTCGGCTGTGCATGGCAGTGCCGTCGCACTGCCCGCTACTTAACGCACAGGCCGGCGAGTTGGCGACCGCCGCCGCAAAGGTCACGGCCCACACGCCGCAACTCACCTACGTCAGCAGCAGTCGCGCCCGTGCGCTCTTCCGCGCGAACCTCATCGTTGAAGACCTGGCGTGGAACATGGCGCGGCCGGTGTTGTGGCATGACACGCTTCAGCATGCATTGGAACGCGGCGCACGCATGGCGGTGGAGGTGCCGGGCGGCGGCACGCTGGCACGTCTGGCGAAAGGTGTGTTTGCGGACGATGCGGTGCTGGATGCAGGCAGCGGACTGGATGCGGTACGGGTGCGGATACAGCGACAACGCCGCGGGGACGGCCTTTGAATTGTCTGCTGCATGGACTTTTCAGCGGCATTCCGGCATCGTTGCTCGCCGGATTTCATCGCTCGTGAGAGGCTCCGAATTGCGCGTCCTGTCCATTGCTGCCATCGCCACCTTGTTGACCACTTCCGCGTTGGCGGCCACCACGGAAACCGCCGAAGAAGAACTCGCAAGCTGGTACTACGTCGACCAGTCATTGACTTACGGCGGCTACGAAACCGAAGGCTTGAGCTTTTACGCCAACTGCGAGTTCAAGCGGCTCTACGTTGCGGTATCCACGAGTGCGCAACCGGAGCAAAACGGAACGGCCCTCCGCATCCAATTCGCTTCCGGCCCTCTGCGCTTCATGATTCCGGCGCGCCTTGAAGTGTCCGACATGGAATCGTATGCCGTGGCTGATGTGAAGTCGCGGGCGCGCTTCTACGCGTTGTTCCATACAGGCAAGCCGATTACGGTCAAAGTGGCCGGCGCAGACGCGCAGCCTCTGCAGCTTCTGCGGCTTCTGCGGCTTCTGCGGCTCTCACCGCGAAACGCCGACACCGGTGCCCGCCAGCTTGAAGCGGTTTGCCCGGTGGCGCGCCGAACAGGTCAATAAAAAACGGGGCACATGGCCCCGTTCCTTTTGCTGCTTGCCGCTTAGACGATTTCCCGCGTTTCCATGAACTGGATGTCCGGAAAACGCTCCTGCGTGAGACGCAGGTTCACCTGGCTCGGCGCCAGGTACACGTAGTCACCCGCACCATCCAGGGCCACGTTGTGGCCAGCCTTGTCGATCAGCTTGTCGATATCTTCCTGCTTGCCGCGCAGCCAGCGGGCCGTGGAACATTCGTGCGGTTCGAAGATGGCATCGACGCCGTATTCGTGCTCAAGGCGGTGCGCCACCACGTCGAACTGCAGGATACCGACGGCGCCCAGCACCAGATCGTTCGATGCCAGCGGGCGGAACATCTGCGTGGCGCCTTCTTCGGCCAGTTGCTGCAAACCCTTCTGCAACTGCTTCAGGCGAAGCGGGTTGTTCAGGCGCGCACGGCGGAAGAATTCCGGCGCAAACGACGGGATGCCCGTGAACTTGAGCGCCTCGCCTTCCGTGAAGGCATCACCTAGCCGGATCGTGCCGTGGTTGGGCACGCCGATGATGTCGCCGGCGAAGGCCTCTTCCGTGGTGTTGCGATCCTGCGCCATGAACGTGATGGCGTTGTTGATGGCGACCGTCTTGCCGGTCGACACCTGCAGCAGCTTCATGCCGCGCTCGAAGCGCCCCGAGCACACGCGCACGAAGGCAATGCGGTCACGGTGCTTCGGGTCCATGTTGGCCTGGATCTTGAAGACGAAGCCGGTGAACTTCTCTTCCATCGGCTTGACTTCGCGCGTTTCGGTGGGGCGTGCCAGCGGCTCGGGCGACTGGTCAACCAGCGCATCGAGCAGCGACTGCACGCCGAAGTTGTTCACCGCCGAACCGAAATACACCGGGCACTGCTTGCCGGCCAGGAAGGCCTCTTTGTCGAACGTGTGCGATGCGCCACGCACGAGTTCGATGTCGATGCGCAGTTCTTCCGCCTGCGAGCCCAGGACGCGGTCCAGCTCGGGGTTGTCCAGACCTTGAATCAGGCCGGCGGTGGCACCCTTCTCGCTGTCGGCATTCGGGTCGAACAGCTGGACAGTATCGTTCACGAGGTGATACACGCCCTTGAACGACTTGCCCATGCCGATCGGCCAGGTCATCGGCGCGCACTGGATCTGCAGCACGCTTTCGATTTCATCGAGCAGCTCGATGGGCGCGCGGCCTTCTCGGTCGAGCTTGTTGATGAACGTGAGAATGGGCGTGCTGCGCAGGCGGCAGACGTTGAGCAGCTTGATGGTCTGCGCTTCCACGCCGTTGACGGAGTCGATCACCATCACGGCAGAGTCGACGGCCGTCAGCGTGCGGTACGTGTCTTCCGAGAAGTCTTCGTGGCCCGGGGTGTCGAGCAGGTTGACGATGTAGTCGCCGCCCTCATTCCGGTACGGAAACTGCATCACCGACGACGTGACGGAGATGCCGCGCTGCTTTTCCATCTCCATCCAGTCGGAGGTGGCGTGGCGGTTGGCCTTGCGCGCACGCACGGCGCCGGCCATCTGAATGGCGCCGCCGAACCACAGCAGTTTCTCGGTGAGCGTGGTTTTACCCGCATCCGGGTGGGCAATGATGGCGAACGTCCGGCGGCGCCGGATCTCCTGCTGCAGCGTACTCACGGGCAAAAACCGAAAGGGAGAAGTGATGAATGCGCCCATGGCGTGGGCGCTGGCTGGCGGGGTCATCCCGGCGGCCGATGGACTGCCCGAACGGAGTTGTCAATCCGGGGCAGCCGAGATTGTACGCGATCGGCGCCCTTGCTTAGGATCAACTGATCCGAGCCGCAAGCGGGGGAAACTCCCTAGGAACCGTCCCCCGGACGGAGGAGACCAACCCGTTGTGGGAATGCACTGACAACCCTTTCGGAGTCGGTGTTATCGAAGTTGTCATGAAGCTCCCGTATTGTGGAGTCCGTCGCGAAACCCGCCTTTGGGTACGCCGCGACATTGAAAGAAGCAAAGAAGCAAGGAGTCCAACATCGTGCGTAGTCGAATCCCTGTCGATCCGGCAGTGCAACGCATCATCGAGACCACCCGCAAGGCGTGGCAGCTCGACGAGCAAAGCGTGCGCGCGGCGCGTCAGCAGCGTGCCGCCAATCGCCGCAAACGGATCAAGGCTTTGCCGCAGGACAGCCTGCAGGCACTCGCCGCACTCGCCCTGCAAGCTGAAATCTGGGCTGTGCGCAAGACCGTGGTGACGGTCGGCTAGCCACGCAGTTCCTCACCGTGTCGAGGGCCACAGTCGTGGCCCTTTTCTTTTGGGTGGCACGCAACGGTGGGGCATGGCGGTTGCTTATGAATTGGCTGACATGCATCAGTTCAGGAGGCCGACATGACCGAATTGACCCCCAAGCCGCCCGGCAGCAGCAATGGCACCAACGGCACAAATGGCGCCAACGGTGCGACCATCACCACGCTCCATCCGCAGATCGATCACACTGCCCAGCGCGTCAAAGATGCCACGGCAGAAGGCATCGACCGGCTGGCGAGCGTTCTTTCCACGGCGCTCACACAGTTCGATAAACGCACCGAACAGTTGAAGAACCTGCACGCGAATGTGTCAGAGCAGGCAAGCGGTTCCGTGCGTCAGCATCCGGTCATTACGATCGGTCTGGCGTTCGTGGCAGGCATGCTGTTGGAACAGTTGACGCGGGATTGAGCCGGCGTCTTGGGGCTTAGCGGCTGCCGCGCGCCGCGTTTGCGTTGCCGCCGGCCCCACCACTGGAGAGATTTGCCGCCAGCGTCGGGTTGAGCAACGCAGCCTGCGCGGCCGCACCGGCTTGACCCGAGGCTTCGTACTGGCGACTGCCGAATCGCAGCGCGTATTGCCGCGTGACCAGCGCGCCGAAGAAGAAGATCTGGGCGGAGTAGTAGATCCACAGCATCAGCGCCACCACCGAACCCGCCGCCCCGTAAGACGACGCCACGGCGCTGTTGCCCAGATACAGGCCGATGAGGTGTTTGCCCAGCGTGAAAAGCAGCGCCGTTACGACGGCCCCGAGGGCAACGTCGCGCCAAGCCACACGCGTTTCCGGCAGCATTTTGAAAATGGTGCCGAACAGCAGCGATACGACCGCAAATGAAAACGCCGACGACAACACCTGCGCCACCAGCAACGCGATGCCCGAGGTGGAGCCCGCCCACAACGCCCCCCAGAAGCGCTCCACCACCGCCAGCGCTGCGTTGATGGTGAGCGACACCAGCAGCAGAAACGCCAGCACCAGGATCAGGCTGAACGACAGCAGACGCGAACGCAACAGGCCCCACAGCCCTGCCTGCTGGCGCGGCGGCACTTCCCACAGTTCGTCCAAGCTGTCCTTGAGTTCGGAGAAGGCCGTGGTGGCGCCCACCAGCAACAGCGCGACGGCCGTGGCTGCAGCGAAAAGGCCGCTGCCCGAGCGCCGGGTAGCGGCGAGCACCGCTTCCACTGCGGAGGCACCCTGCGCGCCCACCAGACCCTGGATCTGCCCAAAGATTTCGCCGCGCGCGGCCTGTTCGCCGAAGAACAAGCCGGCAATGGAAATGACCAGCACCAACACTGGCGCCATTGAGAACAACGTATAGAACGACAACGCCGCGCCCTTGCTCGCGGCGCGATGTGCAGACCATTGCCGCACCGCCCCCATCAGCACCTGGGCGGAGCGCTTGAGCAGGTCGCGGTCGAAGCAGGCAACCGGGCGCATGGAGGTTCCTTGCAAGGCGATGCGGCCAGCGCAGTGCCGGCCTCGACCTTGAGCCTAGTCAGCACACGGCACGCACGCAAGCGCGGCCGTGGCTGCGAGGAATCTTGAGGGCTTGCGCCCTCAGTCGTTACCGCTACCCAGCAGCCGGCTGATGAGAAAGCCCGCGCCGAATGCCAGGCCGATCGTCGCAAGCGGGTGCGATCGCATGCAGTCCGCCGCATCGCTCATCAAGCGTTGCTGCGAGGCACGCCATTGATCGCGCTTGGCAGCGGCCTCGTCAAGTGCGGTGGCCGCTGCGTCGGCAGTGCGGTCGATAGCCTGTGCCGTGGTCGCCTTCACACGCTCGGCGGCTTGCGCCACGTCGCCGCGGATGAGGTTGCCGTTGGCATCGGATTTGGGAAACGGGTTGGTTTGAGACGGTTCCATCAATCAGCGCTCCTAGAGTTGCGTGGCATCGTGAGAGCCGGGTTGAAAGCTGTGCGCATCATCCCGGCGTCATCCTCTGCCGGCGACCAGACCCCAGATGAGGCTGACCACAAACAGCACCACGAAAATCATGAAGAGGATCTTGGCGATGCTCGCTGCACCGGCAGCGATGCCGCCAAACCCGAGCACGGCCGCAATCAGGGCGATGATGAAAAAGACGACTGCATAACGCAGCATGGTGACCTCCTGTGCAGTTGAGTGAGCTTGCCGCCATGGGGCGGATGCCCCACTGGTCCAGCAAGCCGCGTACCGCGCCAGGAAATCTGGTTATGCCTCGGTGGCATGTGCGCGGCCGGAGCCAGCGCTGTTGCCATCGCCGCTGTCGTCGGCGTTGCTGTTGCCGTATTCCTCCAGCCGGTTGTAAAGCGTCTTGAGGCTGATACCGAGCAGTTCAGCCGCGCGCTTCTTCACCCCACCGCACTGCTCCAGCGTGGCAAGAATGATCTTCTTGTCGGCGCTCGCCAGTGAGGTGCCGACCGAAATCGTCAGCGTGGAACCGGACGAGACCTGCGTGCTCGACACCTGCAGCGGCACATTGGCCGTATCGATGCCGGCGTCGTCCGACAGGATGTACGCGCGCTGCACGTAATTGCGCAGTTCGCGCACATTGCCCGGCCAGTGATAGCCGCGCAGCGTTTCCATGGCCGGCGGCAGGAATGCCTTCTTGGTATTGCTCTGCGCGTTGAGCTGGTCGAGGAAATGTTGAGCAAGCAGCTCCACATCCTTGCCGCGCTCGCGCAGCGGCGGCAGTTGCAGCGGAAACACATTCAGGCGGTGATACAGGTCGGCGCGCAGCTTGCCGTCGGCCACGGCCTCTTCGGGGTCGCGGTTGGTGGCGGCAATCACGCGCACGTCGGAGTCGATCTCGCGGTTGGTGCCCACGCGCATGAACACGCCGGTTTCCAGCACACGCAGCAGTTTCACCTGCAGCTCGATCGGCATCTCGGTAATTTCATCGAGGAACAGCGTGCCGCCATTGGCACGTTCGAAATAGCCCTTGTGCTGGCGGTCGGCGCCGGTAAAGCTGCCGCGCTCGTGGCCGAACATTTCCGACTCGATCAGGTTGGGCGAAATGGCACCGCAGTTGACCGGCAGAAACGGCTGCTTGCGACGCAGGCTGAGGTCGTGGATGGTCTGCGCGGCCAGTTCCTTGCCGGTGCCGGATTCGCCAATCAGCAGCACAGTCGCCTCGGTGGGCGCCACGCGGCTGACCTGGTCATACAACGTCTGCATCACCGTCGAGTTGCCGAGCATCTGCCCGAAGAGGCCCAGGCGCCGCAGTTCGCCGCGCAGGTTGCCGATCTCGGCTTTCAGATCGCCCGGGCGCGGGATGCGCGCCAGTACGGATTTCAAACGTTGGAAATTGACGGGCTTGACCAGGTAGTCGGCCGCGCCCATGCGCAGGGCCTCGACGGCGGTTTCCACGCTGGCGTGGCCTGTCATGACGATGATCTCGGTGCCAGAGTGCGGCGCGATGTCTTCCATCAGATCCATGCCGTTGCCGTCTGGCAGGACAAGATCGATGAGCACGGCATCGGGGCTGTGACGCGACATCTGAATGCGCGCATCGCGCAGCGACCCGGCCAGCGCGGTGGTGAAGCCTTCGGCACCCACCAGCTCACCCAGAGCGGCACGTGCATTGGCATCGTCTTCGACAATCAGGATATGTGGCATCTCGATTTGGTTGGATGTGCCGGTATGTGCCGGCGGTCATGCAGGGCGCAACGACGCGCTCGACTGGAGAAGCGGCGGCAGGTGCAAAAAGTATTCCATCCAATACAACTGCGCCATCGTGCGGGCAAGCCCACGCCGGCAACGTGGACGTCGGTAATTTTTACACGCACGCATGCAAGAAATGGATCGAATACGTCACTCTCCAGGGAGCACCTCGGGTACTACGCAGCAGTCAGCATAGTTGAGAAGGTCAGCGCTTCGCCACCTGCGGGCCGAAATGGACATCGTACGCCGCATGACAAATGTGAAACCCGCGCGGCATCTGCGTCTCAGGCCCGTTTCTTGTCAGCGTTTGGCCGACAGGATGGAAGAAACGTCAGCGCATGCCCGACATACAACGCGCTTGGGCGGCCCTGATAATGGCTCAACTTTTCAACACAATGTGACGGGATGACGACGTACCCTGCCTTTCGAAGACTGCATCGCTGAAGATGCAGCCGCTCGCCAGGACGTCCCCGTCGCGACCAACCACGAGGGAGCCATGTCCTTGAGTGAAGCCTTCGCCGACGATCGTGCAGTGACCGTCGGGCGCCTGAGCTATCCCCCTGCCCTGGCCGACTTTGACGACACCGAACGCGTGCCGTCCGACGCCGAAACATCCCCCACCCAATCGATCGCCGAGCCGGATTTCGGTCACCTCTACGGCCGCTCGCCCGTGATGCGCGCGCTGTATGATCAGATCGGCAAGGTGTCGGGCACGCTGGCCACCGTGCTCATCATGGGCGAATCGGGTACGGGCAAGGAGTTGATCGCGCGCACGGTGCATGACATGAGCCCGCGCGCAGACCAGGCCTTCATCGCGGTGAACTGCGGCGCCATCTCGCCCAACCTGATCGAGTCGGAACTGTTCGGCCACGAGAAGGGCAGCTTTACTGGGGCGGCCCAGCGGCATATCGGCTATTTCGAACATGCCTGCGGCGGCACGATCTTCCTCGATGAAATTACCGAGATGCCGGTCGAGATGCAGGTCAAGCTGCTGCGCGTACTGGAGACCGGCGTATTCATGCGGGTGGGCGGCACTGACCCCATCCAGACGCGCGCACGCATCATCGCGGCCACCAACCGCAACCTGCTGGAAGCGGTGAGTGAAGGCGCCTTCCGCGAAGATCTGATGTATCGCCTGGCCGTGGTGCCGCTGCAGGTACCGCCGCTGCGCGATCGCGAAGACGACATCGAAGAGCTGGCCTTGCACTTCCTTGCCCAGTTCAACGCTGCGCACCAGACCGACAAGGTGTTCTCGCGCCAGGCCCTGGCGGCACTACGAGGCCAGCCGTGGCCCGGCAATGTGCGCGAGTTGCGCAACGCCGTGCAGCGCGGCTACATCCTCGGCGAGAAAACCGTCGAACTGGCCGCACCGCTGGCGCCCGCACGCGGCCCTGCGCGCCCAACCGTCAAGGAAGGTGTGCTCAGCCTGTCGGTGGGCGTGACGCTGGCGGATGCGCAACGCGCAATGATCCTGGCCACGCTGGAGCATTTTCATGGCGACAAGCGCCAGGCCGCCAAGACGCTTGGTGTCAGCCTGAAGACGCTGTACAACCGCCTCGACCTCTACCAAAGCACCGCGGCCGCCGCCATGGCGGCCTGACGGCGCTGCTTCCCCAAGCTCGACGCTTCCGACCCTGCCATACCCCGCTGCATCCGCGCTGACGTTCTAGCGCGGATGCGCGTGCGCGCGTTCGCCGGGATGCTCATGGCGGCGGCGCTCCTGTGGTTCCGGTGTCGGCCGACGGGGTGCGGGTTCGGTTTCCGCGCGGGCGCGCGGCCCCGTGCGAACGGCGGTGGTCAATGTCATCGGCATGGCGAGCCTTCCCTTTCAACGTTACTGGCCTTGCTTCGAGCTGCCGGGGTACGAATTCCCGGTGGTCGTTGCAGCATCGTTGCCGCCGGCCTGCACGCCCGAGTGCGACATGTCGCCCGCGCTATTGGTGCCGCCTGGCACGGTTGCGTCCGACTTCGATTTCTTGTGATGACGATGCTTCTTGTGCATCGGCTTGTTGGTATCGCTGTCACTCCCCGCGGCCGGTGTCGCCTGGCTGCCTGGCATCGATGTATTGGCCGTGCGGTCGGCAGTTGAAGATGGCGGATCGGTGCGCTTGCCCGGCGCCTTGGTCGGGTTGCTGGATTCCTGGTTGTCGACCGGCGCGGTCGTCGTCTGGGCGACGGCCGTGCCGATGCCAAGCCCGAAGATGACGCTGGCGAGCGCAGCGGTCAGGAAACGTGTTCGCATGTGGTTTCTCCTGGAATGTGATGCTTCGAAAAGAAGGCAATGGAAGCGCACTGCGGCGCGTCTCCCGCCTTCGTCGCAGCAACGCATGTACCTGCGGTGCCACCCATCTGCACCGCGCACGCAGCCCGCAACCACCGTCGGCGCTGTCATGTGCCGGCAACAATGGGCATATAAAAACGACATGACCATGTAGAAACGGCGTGCCAGCCGCCCGTAAAGCCTTGTGGCGGCTAGCTTTTTTGACATGGCATACCCTTTGCATCGATGCGGTGACCGGTCGACGTAATTGTCGACGCCCACTCACCAAAGGAGGCAAGGCGAATGGTCAAGGCCGCTCTGGAAATGCGTGCGAAGCAGCATCTCGCGCTAACGCCGCGACTGCAGCAATCCGTCAAGCTGCTGCAGTTGTCTGCAACCGAATTTGCGCAGGAAATGCAAGAAGCGCTCGCAAGCAATCCGTTCCTGGAAGAGGTCGAGCAAGAAGCGGGTGCGCAGCCCGATGCTGCACGCACCGGCGACATAGCCATTCCTGCTGCCGATCGGGACGGCGCCGCGGCCGACCACACGCCTGCAGACGACGCTCCGCTGGAAACCACCACGAGCGCCATCGAGACTGATCCGACGCTGGCCGCATCGGAAGATTTCCCCACCGACTTCAGCACCTACTACAGCCACGGTGGCGCCCACCATGGCGATGGTGAAGACAGTGACATCGGCGAATGGGTGCACTCCACGCCGAGCCTGCGCGAACATCTGCATCAGGAGTTGCGCAGCTATCGCCTGTCAGACCGCGACTGCCTCCTCGCACAGACGCTGATTGAAGCGCTGGATGACGACGGTTACCTGCGCCAGCTGCTCTCCGAGTTGATTCCGCTGGCGCCAGTGGAGCCGCCGCCGACCGAGAAGGAAATGCAGATTGCGCTGGCGCTCGTGCAAAGCCTGGATCCGCCGGGCGTGGCGGCGCGTGATCTGGCGGAGTGCCTGCGCCTGCAGATTGAAGCGCGCCCCGCTGACACCGAAGCCGAAGAACGTATCCAGGAGATCGCGCAAGACATCGTGCGTAGCCACCTGCCGCGCTTGGCCAAACGCGAACTCACGCAGATGCGTCGCGCGCTGGGGTGTACCGAAGAGGAGTTGCGCGATGCCTGCGCACTGATCCGCATGCTGGACCCGCGCCCGGGGCTGCGCTTCTCGCAAGCGCATGCGGGCTACATCGTGCCCGACGTGATCGTCGCCAAGATCAAGGGCAAGTGGGTTGCCGTGACCAACCCTGCGGTGGCACCGTGCGCGCGCGTCAACAAGGTCTACGCGGAGTTGTTTGCCCAGACGCGCGGCCACAATCGCACGCCGCTGGCGCACCAACTGCAGGAAGCCCGCTGGCTGATCCGCAACGCGCAGCAGCGCTTCGCCACCATCCAGCGCGTGGCTGAGGCGATCGTCGCGCACCAGAAGCACTTCCTGGAATACGGCGAGGTGGCCATGAAGCCGCTGGTGCTGCGTGACGTGGCCGAAGAACTCGGCCTGCACGAATCGACCATCTCGCGCGCCACGGGCAACAAGTACATGGCCACGCCGCGCGGCATCTTCGAGTTCAAGTATTTCTTCTCGCGCCAACTGGCAACCGACACCGGCGGCGCGTGCTCGGCCGCGTCGGTGCGGGCGTTGCTCAAGGAGATGATCGAAGCTGAAGATTCGGACGCACCGCTCTCCGATGTGTCGCTCGCCAAGATGCTCGCCGAGCAGGGCGTGATTGTTGCGCGCCGCACAGTGGCCAAGTATCGCGGGCTGATGCGCATTGCGCCGGCGGAAATGCGGCGCCAGGTCTGACGCGCCCGCTACCGACAGGAGCCCCGTGCGCAAGCTGCCCACCGATCACTACCCGCACCGCGATGACGGCGATGCGACGACCGCGTCCTTGCATCTGGCTGACGTGACGATGTTCTGGGCGGCGGAAAGCGGTGGCGTCAAACGCTACCTGCGCGCCAAGCACGACTTCCTGCGCTCCACGCACTGGCGGCACACGTTGGTCGTGCCCGGCACAGCGGACGACGCTACCAATGAGATCGCCGTAGTGCCGGGCGTGCCGCTGCCGCTGTCGCATGGTTATCGCATTCCCTTGCGGACCGGGCCAGCCATGCGGGCGCTGTGTGCGCTGTCGCCGGATCTGATTGAAGCGGGTGACCCGTACCGGCTGTCATGGGCGGCGGTGCATGCCGGCGCGCAGCTGCAGGTGCCGGTGGCGGCGTTCTATCACTCCGATCTGCCCGCGTTCTTCCGCCGCCTGGGCGGCCCGCCTGCCGAACTGGCCGCTGCCGCGTACGCCCGCAAGCTGTATCCGCACTTCGATACGGTGTTTGTGCCCAGCCGTTACATCGCGCAGAAAGTGGCCGACCTGGGTGTGCAACGCATAGAACTGCAGCCGTTGGGCGTAGACACGCGCTTGTTCCATCCTGCGCGGCGCTCGCTGCGCTGGCGCGAACAACTCGACCTGCCGCGCGATGCACGCGTGCTGCTGTACGTCGGCCGCTATGCGCCTGAGAAGAATCTGCACGTGCTGTGCGACGCGGTGGACAAGCTGGACGACGGCAGCGTGCTCGTCACCATTGGTTCGGGCCCGACACCGCCACGTGGCAAGCACGTACGCGCACTCGCATATGAAGGCGACACGCAGCACTTGGCCGCAGCCATGGCAAGTGCCGATGTGTTTGTGCATGCGGGCGATCAGGAAACATTCGGCCTCGTCGCATTGGAAGCGATGGCCAGCGGCGTGCCGGTCGTCACCTGCGCGGCCGGCGGTTTAAGCGAGTTGGTGAACGAGCGTGTCGGCTATGCCGTGCCGCGCTGCCGCGCTGACGATTTCGCGCAGGCACTCCAGGCGCTGCGCCAACGCGATCCGGTCGCACTGGCGCACGCGGCGCGCCGCCATGCGATGCAGTACGACTGGCAGGCAGTCCTGCCGCAACTTCTGCAACGCTACCGCGCGCTGCTCGGCCGGCAAACCAGCGCCGCTGCGCAGACAACTCCACAACCGGCTCGCGAGCCCGTGCGTGCTTCGCGCGGCCGGTAGCCCTGATCGATTCTGTTCATCATGTCGCGCTATCTCGTTCTTGCCATGCACGACGTCACGCCCGCCACCTGGCCTGCGTGCAAGGTGTTGCTCTCTGCATTGGATGAGGTGGCGCGCGTACCCAAGTCGCTGCTGGTCATTCCGAACTTCTATCGCGGCCCGACCGCACGCAGTAGCGAGCGCTTCTGCCGCGTGATGAGCGAGTGCCTGACCGAAGGCGATGAGCTTGTCCTGCACGGCTACGCGCACCTGGACGACCAGCCCCCCGGCGGGGTGATCAACCAACTGATCCGCACGCGCTATACCGCCGGCGAAGGCGAATTCTCTGCCATTCCGCTGGCGGCGGCGCGCGCGCGCATTGAAGCTGGAGCTGCATGGTTTGCCGCCAACGGCTGGCCGTTACATGGCTTTGTCGCCCCGGCGTGGCTGATGAACCCGGCAACCTGGGAGGCGCTGGACGGCCTGCCCCTGCGCTATACGACCACGCTGCAACGCTTCTACCTGCTGCACCCTCGGCGCCCGCTCAAGGCGCCCTGCCTGACGTACAGCGTGCGTTCGCCGGCGCGCCGGCTGGTGTCACGGTACTACCTGCGCTGGCTGGCGCAGCGGCACGCCGAGACACCGCTGTTGCGTCTGGGCCTGCATCCGGCCGACGCGGCGCATCCCGACGTCATTCGCCATTGGCAGGAATTGCTCGCTGCATGCCTGGCGACGCGCACGCCCGTCACGAAGAACGGCTTTGCGCAGGTGCTGGCCCAGGCGTGGATGGGCGGCCCGGAAACCACCGTCGCCGGGCACGCACAAACGTCGTACTGAGCGCAAGCGCTAGAACAACCACACCGACAATCCACCGATCAGCATGCCGAGCCCGGCACCTGCCAGCACGTCGCTCGGATAGTGCAGGCCAAGCACGACGCGAGAGACGGCCACCATGAGCGTAAACGGCACGAGCGCCAGCGCCATGCGCGGGTAATACGCGGCCATCACGATGCTGAACGACACCGCGTGCAGCGTGTGGCCCGACGGAAAGCTGAACTGATCGAGCACTCGCCCGCACAGGTGGATCTCTTCGCAAGAGAGGTAAGGCCGAGGCCGGCACACGCCGCGCTTGAGCAGGATGTAGATGACCAGCGACAGCAGCCCCGTGAGCCCCATCTGCTTGGCGCATTCCCAGCCGGTGTCACCGCCTACCACGGGCAACGCCGCCATCAACGCATACCAAAGCATGCCGTCGCCAAGGCGACTGACACCGCGATAGAAGCGCATGGCCGACGCGTCGCCCGCCACGTGATTGAGTGCCACGGCGAGCTGCCGATCGCGCTCGCGCCAGCGCTTCCAATCAGGCCACGCGTGGGTCGCCATGGTAGGCCTCCCCGTTGGCGGCAGCGTCGTGCACAGCGATGAGCGCCGCTTCAAAGCGTTCGAGCACGCGCGGCCAATCCAGAGCCTGTGCGGTCAACCGCGCCGCTTGACCCAAGCGTTGGCGCAAGCCGGCATCCGTGGCAAGTGTGACGGCAGCCTGCGTGAACGACGCGGCATCGCCGACGGGCGCGAGCCAACCGTTCTCGTGGCTACGCACGTGCATGCCGGCCGCGGCGGTATCGAACGCCACCACGGGCAAGCCACTGGCCATCGCCTCGACCACCACGTTGCCGAAGGTCTCGGTCACGCTTGGAAAGAGAAACACATCTGCCGATGCATAGTGCGCGGCCAATGCCTCGCCATGCTGCGTGCCTGCAAAGATGGCATCGGGACAGCGACGGCGCAGCGCGCTGCGTTGCGGACCATCGCCCACCATGACGAGGCGCGCCTCGGGCACGCGCTCGCGTACGGCATCAAACGCATCCAGCGCAACACCCAGGTTCTTTTCCAACGCAAGACGCCCGACTGTGAGCACGACCGGCGTGTCAGCGCCAGCCCCCCATTGCGCACGCAATGCGTGACTGCGGGCTTGCGGCGTGAACCTGTGTGCGTCCACGCCGCGCGTACTGACCGTGAGGCGTTCGAAGTCGAGGTCGCTCAACTGCCGCTGCAGTTCGCGCGTGGGGACGAAGGTGCGATCTGTGCGATTGTGAAAGGCGCGCAGGTAGGCACGCACCAGCGTTACGGCGCCCTCCCAGGCGTAGTGCCGGCCGTACTCGTCAAAGCGCGTTCTGAAATCCGAAGTCACGGGCACCCCGAGTTGCCGTGCGGCCCGAATGGCCGACCAGCCGAGCGGTCCTTCCGTGGCGACATGCACGAGGTCGGGCCGATACGCGCCCCATGCGCGAAGCAGGCGCCGCCGTGCAGGCAATCCCATGCGCAAATCCGGATACAGCGGAATTGGCACGCCAGGAACCCGCAGCGTGTCTTCCGCCAACGCAGGCTTGCCAGCGTCGATGGCCCTCTGACGCGGCCGCGCCAGCATCACGTCATGCCCGCGAGCCTGCAGAAACGCCACGGTGCGCGCGGCAGTGAGCGATACGCCGTTGAGTTCCGGCGGCCAGGTTTCAGTCACATAAGCGATGCGCATGGGTCGATCAGTCTTTGTGCTTATCGCGGCTGTGCGAAGGACCGCCCGTCTGGCCTCGCTTGTGAGCAAGATCGTCTGCGCTGCGATTGGCGACCTGGCGATCGCTGTCGTTACGGTTGGCCGCATGGCGTTCTCGCACGACGCGTTCTACGCCGGGGGTGTTGTGCAGATCGGTGTCAAGCTGCCCGCTTTCGATGTCGCGTGCGGCCTGCTCGACATTGCTTCGCGGTTCGGAACGTTGCTCTTCAAGGTTCTGATCGCGCTCGTGAGGCAGCCGCTCTTGCGATCCCGACTCCGGCTTGCCGAGCATTTTGTCGATGTTTTCAGCGTTTCGACCCGTGTCTGGCGCACGCGGCGGCGTAGTCCCTGCCGGTCGTTCGCCGCGCTGATGCGGGCCACGTAAGGTGGGGCGTAGTCGGTTCATGGCGCCCTCCTGCGGACGTGATCTAGTTGCCTTGCGCACCGCAACCGACGTGCCAACGACGCCCGCATGCTCCACACAATCGACAAGACCTGCACCACTCCTGCACAACACCGCGACGCAGACAAGGCAACGTACCAATGGATCCACCCGCGTCGCGACGTGATCGTTGCGTAAGGGTTACATGCGCGCTTGTAACGCTTGCTGCGCAAGGTGATCCGAAAAAGATCAACGCGGGAGACGTACGCGTTCCGGACGCCGTGTGGGACGGCCGCGCAGTCGGTCGAGCAAGCGCTGCGACACACCTGCCGGCGCGTCCGTGGTGCCAAGCAGCGTACCGAGCGGGCGCAATCGATCGACGTGATCACATACAACCTTGATCATTGCCGTGATCGACGTTCCAAGGAGCAAGCCCCACAAGCCCCACAGCCAGCCCCACAGCAGCAGGCCGATGTAGACCACGCACGGATCGAGCTTGGAGGCCCGGCTCTGCAGCCACGTCACGAGCAGCGTGCCGACCAGGGTGGCCAGCAGCAGCGTGACACCTGCCACGACAAGCGCATCCGACCACGCGCCCATCTGTAGGTACGCACCGATGCCGCTGGCCACGGCAATCACCACCGAACCGAGATACGGCACGAAGTGCAGCACGGCCGTCGCCAGCCCCCAGACTGCTGCGTCTTCCATGCCGAGCAGCACGAAGGCCACCGTGGTGAGTACGCCCAGCACGATGTTGGTTGCAAACAGCACCAGCAGCGAATACTGAATCTGCGTGCCGATGACCGCCATCATGCGCACCGCGCGCTTCTTCTCGCTCAACGTGTTGCCCACCGCGCGCACCCATTTGCGTTTAAGTGCCTGGCCTGAAGCGAGCAGGAAATAGACGAGAAACGAGACCACGACGAGTTGGCCCGCAAGCGCGAAGAGGTTGGCGGAACCCATCCATAGAAACTCGCGCAGCGGCAGCACCGGCTGCGCGGCAGGAGCCGCGACCGCGGGCGGCCGTTTGGCAAGTGCCGGCGCCGGCTTGCCCTGCACTCCTTCGGCGGCATGTTCGAGTGCGACAGTCACATCGCGCATCTTGTCGAACGCGCCGCCCATATGCCCACGCATACCGTCGATGGCTTCGGCCATGCGCTCCGCCGCAACGGGCAACCGGTCTGCCATGGCCGAGACGCCGTCTTGCATCCCGAAGACCAGCACCGCACCGGCAATCCACAGGCCGAGCACCACGATGGCTGCCGCAATGGTGCGCGGCACATAGCAGTGCCGCAGCCACACGACCACCGGGTTCAGCGCAAACGCCAGCACCACGCCAAGGGTGAACGGCACCAGAAACCCCCGCGCCCATTGCAAGAAGACCAATGTGCCGCCAATGGCCACCAGCACCATGGCCACACGCCAAGCCGGTTGCCGCAGCCCGTCGAGCAGACTGCCGTGCAAGGGTTCCGGCTGCGTGGGGGATGGATTGAGTTCGGCGGGCATGGCAGAGAATGTGGTTCACCGTTCTCTGCGCAAAAGTTGTGCCGGGGCGCTATGGCTTTGCGGAAACAGGCATGGCAAGCATGCGCAACGTGCGCACCAGATCGTACGGGGACACCGGCTTGATCAGGTGTTCCTGAAAACCCGTAGCCAGCGCCCGAGCGCGATCGTGCGGCTGCGCAAATGCGGTCAGTGCAATGGCCGCCATCGGCGCAGCGCCGGCGGGCAGGTGTTCGTGTTCCCACGCACGAATTCTCTGCAGGATCGCGTAACCGTCTTCATCGGGCAGCGCGATGTCGCACACCACCGCTTGCGGGCGGCCTGCCTCGCCCCGTGCGCTCCACACGTCGAGCAACGCCATGGTCTCGTGCCCCGAGCCCACGCTGCCGACTTCGGCACCGACCTGCGTCAGCAGTGTTGCCAGCGCATCGCGCGCATCTTCCTGATCGTCGACCAGCAGGACGCGCAGACCCGCCAGCGACGGCAAGGGCCCAGTGCGTTCAGGGTCTTCAGCCAGCGGCGCGATCAGATCGGCGCCGGCATGCAGCGGCAAATACACGGTAAACGTGGCGCCTTGCTGGACGCCCTCGCTGCGCGCATACACGCGTCCGCCGTGCAACTCGGTCAACCGTTTGACCAGGGCCAGACCTAGACCGAGACCGCCTGTGCGCCGCGTATGCGCGCCGTCAGCCTGCCGGAATGGATCAAACAGATACGGCAAGAACGCCGGTGCAATCCCGCGGCCGTTATCGCGCACCACAATGCGCGCCACCTCGCCCAGCAGATCGGCCGACAACCACACCTCGCCACCTTCCTGCGTGAACTTGATGGCATTGGTCAGCAGGTTCCACACGATCTGCTCGACACGATCGGCATCGCCGTCAATCTCGTGATCGTCCAGTTCGATGGAGGTGTGCAGGGTGATGTGGCGCTCGGCGGCCAGCGCGTGCACGCTGTTGAGCGCGCTCTCCAGCGCCGCGCGCAGCACGAATGGTTCGCGTGTCAGCCGCAGCTTGCCGCTCATCACGCGCGTGGCATCCAGCAGGTCTTCGATCAAGCGCACCTGTTGCTCGACGCCGGTCTTGATGCCCGCCAGCGCCCGCTGCATGAGCGGCGCGCCCCCCGCGATCTGGCTCTCCAGTACATACGCCCAATTCTGGATACCGTTGAGCGGCGAGCGCAGTTCGTGCGACACCACCGCCAGGAACTCATCGCGCGCAAGCGCTGCGGCCTCCGCCTGCGCGCGCGCGGCCTGTTCGCGCAGCAACAGCGCATCGCGTTCGCGCTCAGCCTCGGTGCGCTCTGTCACGTCGTAGATGATGAGCAGCGCAGATTCCATCGTGCCATTCCGATCTGCTTCCGGAATGACGCGCGCGTTGTAATGCGCAATGCGCGGGCGCCCCTCCTGCACGGCCAGATGCAACGCAAGTGTCTGTTCGGCGCCCAGGACGAACGCGCGGCGTGCGGCGTCCTCCAGTGGGCGCGTGACCTCGGCGGAAAGGGACGATGCCGCCAGCGTCTGGCCGATCATCACGGCAGGCGTCACGCCAAAGGCTTCGGTTACGGCGCGGTTGACATACACGCAACGCAGTTCGCGATCAAGCCGCGCAATCACGTCGGGCGCGTTCTCCACCAGCGTGACGAATTCGCGCTGATGGCGAAAGCGCTCGTGTTCAGCCTCCTTGCGCTCGGTGATGTCTTCCACCACGCAAACGAGCGCCTGTACGCTACCGTCTGGCCCATGCTGCGGCGAATACGCAGCGTGCACAAAGCGGCGGCCAACATCGGCCGGATACTGCAAATCCATTTCAAACTCGATGCGCTGCCCAGCGAATGCGTCGTTCAGGCGTGACAGGACGCGCGCATACGCCGCCTCGCCCATCAGTTCGCGCAGATGCCGGCCCAGAACGTCTTCAGACCGCAAGCCAAAGCGTTGTGCGTAAGCGCGGTTGGCAAAGCGCACGCGGTGCTCAGGGTCGATCTGCACCAGCGGAAACGGCACGCTTTCGGTCAGCCATTGCAACTGGAACTCCGACTCGGTGAGCGCTGCCAGGGTCTGCTGGCCCTGGGTCACGTCTTCGATCACGCCCACGGCATGAGGGGATGCACCGTCGAGGCTGGGCATAAGGTAGCCACGTTCTCGAACGCGATATTCGCGAGCTTCGCCGTGGTCGACACCGAGCCAGCGGTACTCGAGCACGAACTCCTGCCCGCGCGCCAAGCCCTCCCAGGCGGCACGCAGCGCGCGATGATCATCCGGATGCACATGGACAAGCCAGCGGTCACGGACGCCGCACAAGGAATCGGGCTGCACGCCCCACGTCTGCGCCCCGGCGCTTACGTGCAGACGTGTTCCCGTCAACGGATCGTCTACCCAGAACACATCAACCTGCTTCCTTGCGGCCAGTGCGGTACGCGCCTCGCGCGCGGCGCGCACCGGTGCGGACCAGCCCGTTACGGATTCACTCATTGCGCCCTTCGTTAGCAGTTTTCATTCCCGAGGTGGCCGAAAAAAATGCGGTGCCGCAGCACCGCATCATAGGGCGTGGAGCGAAGTTACTGCGAGGGCAATTCAGACGCCGTTTGCGAAGCGCCGTTGGCCTGGGCCACGAGCACGCGAATGGCGTTGGGCGTCACGGCACCGACGCCGCCGGCCGGCAGCGTGGTGATCAGCCAGTCGGCGTTGTTGGCCAAGCTGAACGGCTGCGACGTGAAGATGATGTTTTTCGTCCCCGCCGTCGCCACCCGCACTTGGTACGTGCCGCCATCGACGTAGATCGAATCCTGCGTGCTGGCCGGTGCAGCACCGCCATACGCTGCACCGCTCATGGTCGGCGCAATGGCCGAAAGATCCACATTCGGCGCGGTCACGTAGACGTCGACGTTGGGGGCGTTGTACGAAGCGTTGAAGGTGCGCACGCGCGCCTTGTCTGAGAGGATGGACTTGTTATACGGATCATCGATGAGCGCCAGGCTCGTCGCTGATCCGTTGGCACCCACAATGGCGAGTGCGGTGTAGCGGTGGCCGTTTGCGGGCGTGAAGCTGGTCGAGGCCAGCGGCGTGCTGCTGCCCGTGTTCGACACCGTGGCCGTGCTCGCCGTCGCGTCAATTCCGAAATAGTTGCTGACGTTCTTGAAACCGACATTGGTGATCTTTGTGGTGCCGTTCACACCAAAGTCAACGTTGCCGATGAACGGGTTGGCGTGCACCGTGCGGTATTGCGGCGAGCTGGTGCCGATGATCTGCCCGATGTCGTCGTCACCGCCGCCGCATCCGGCAAGCACACCCAACGAACCCAGCGCCAGCACGGCGACGATCTTCCTGATCTGTATCTTCATTCTTCCACCTCGGAGGGAGAGTCCTGTCATGAACGGGCTGCATACATCGCATGCCCGTGTACGTTGTTGCCGACTTGTGGAGCCGACGATAGCCGCGCACATCCAGGCGCGCCTATCGAACCGGTTCCGATCGTTTTGTCGGAAGCGTCCGACACACGAAGCGACGTTCCCGCATTGAGCATGGCGCGTGCCCACAGCGGTTGAATGACCACTCCAATCCGGTCTCGCGGCCTGGGCTTGAATACGGGTCGCTATACTTGCGCGATCTGTTTTGTCTTCGTGCGCCACACACGCTCCGCATGCTCGAACCGCGCCCGGCCGATGCCGTGCCCCTTCCCGATAACGCCGCTTCCCAGGCCGATCTGCAGGCTTTCGCGCAAGAGCGCGAACGCGTGCAGGCGTGGCTCGCTGCGCGGGCGTCTGGCGCCCGCGCGGTGAGCGCTTCCACGCTGTCGCAGTACCGCGTGGAAGCCGAGCGCGTGTGCTGGTACGCGCGCACATTCGGTAAGCCGATCGCAAGCTGGGCGCGCGAGGACGCGTCGGCCTATCTGCGCTTTTTGCAAGAACCGCCCGCTTGGGCGATCGGTGCGCGCGGCATTGAACGCGACGATGCCAACTGGACGCCGTTGCGGGGCCCGCTCTCGGCGCGCTCCACACGGCAGAGCGGCATCATCGCGGCGAACCTCTGCGGCTGGCTGCAGCGTGCGGGCTATCTGCGCGTGAACCCGTTTCTCGATGACGATGCGATGGTCATTACCGTGCCGGCGCCAAGCGCGCCTGCAGCCAGGTACGTCGCAACACCCGAACCGGGCACTGCACTCGGCGCGTCCGACATGGCATTGATGATCGATGCCGTTCGCGCCCGTGTCGCCTTGGGCCGTGAAGCGCGCTTGCGTCAGGCGCGCGACCACTTCCTCGCCGTGCTGCTCGCACAGGCGGGCATGCGTGTATCGGAGCTGGTGTCTGCACGCATGGGCGACGTGGCGCTGCACGCCGTGCCGGCCGAGCACGCAACATCCGACGCACTGCTGCCGGCGTCGGTCTGGCTGTTGGCGATCGGCACAGGCCGCTCACAGCGCTGGCTGCCATGCGATGCGTTGATGTCTGCGCTGCGCGAATACCGTGCGGCCTTTGGCCTGTCACCGTTGCCGCTACCGAACGAAGCCACGCCGCTGCTGCTGTCGGTGCGCAAGCGCTCGCCGCGACGCGCGGACGGCACCATCATCGACTCGCCTGCCCTGCGTCGCGACTTTGGCGAGCGCAAGGGCATCGCCTCGCGTTCGCAACTGCTGCTCATCGTCAAGGCCATGCTCGGCGAAGCCGCTGAGTACGCTCGCGCCACGGGCCACGCCGATGCGGCCGTCCGCCTGGCGAATGCCTCGTTGCGCGGCGTGCGCGGCGCTCACTTACGCGAGCGGCTTGCCGCAGGTGAGGCCGCAGCAAACGTCGCCCATGCGCTTGGCCTGGCCGCCCTGCCGAGCATCGCCGTACGCGCACGTGAAGCCGATCTGGCCGCCAGCATTGCCGACGCAGCCCGCAAACTGGCCCTGCCGTCCGCCTGACAATCCTCCATACATTGCGCAGAAACGGGTACGTACCGCCTGCGCGGATACCACATTCACGCATTGTCGAAAGCAATTGTTGGCACGATTCGCGTGACAGTTGTCGCTTACGTCGTCCGCAGAATTGGGTACGCTCAGCCACTGAATCGTCCCACAGTGGCACGCAGAAACGGGTACGCTCGGCCCTGAAATCGCACGCAGAAACGGGTACGCTTTGGCGCAAATGCTCCCCCCAAAAAAAAACGCGGACCCGAGAGTCCGCGTTCATTGTGTGTTGCCTGAAGACTCTGGCGTTCAGTGACCGCCCGACAGATAGAAGAAGCGGAACAGGAACACCGCCGAGATGATCCACACGATGACTGGCACCTCGCGCATGCGCCCCGTGAACAGCTTCAGCCCCGAGTACGTGATGAAGCCGAACGCGACGCCGTTGGCGATCGAATACGTGAACGGCATCATCAACGCCGTCAGCACGGCCGGCACCGCTTCGGTGGTGTCTTCCCAGTTCAGGTCCACCAGTTCGCGCAACATCAGGCACGACACATACAGCAGCGCGGGCGCCGTCGCGTAGGCCGGCACCACGCCAGCCAGCGGCGAGAAGAACAGACACAGCAGGAATAGCACCGCCACCGTCAGCGCCGTCAGCCCGGTACGGCCGCCGGCCTGCACACCCGAAGCGCTTTCGATATAGGCGGTGGTCGACGAGGTGCCCAGCAGTGAGCCAGCCATGATGGCCGTGCTGTCGGCCAGCAGCGCCTTGTTCAGGCGGTCCATCTTGCCCTGCTTGAGCAGGCCCGCGCGGTTGGCCACGCCCATCAGAGTGCCGGTTGCGTCAAACAGCTCCACCAGGAAGAACACCAGCACCACGTTCAGAATGCCCACCGAAAGCGCGCCCATGATGTCGAGCTGCATCAGCGTAGGCGCGAGCGACGGCGGCATCGACACCACGCCGTGGAAGGTGTTGCCCGCAAAGAAGAAGCTCGCCGCCGTCACGGCCAGAATGCCGATCAGGATGGCGCCTTTCACGCGCAGGTGGTCCAGTGCCACGATCAAGAAGAAGCCGATCACCGCCAGGATGACCGAAGGCTGGTGCACGTCGCCCAGCGTCACAAGCGTCGCCGGATTCCCGACGATCAGCCCGGCCCCGCGCAACGACACGATGCCCAGGAACAAGCCGATACCCGCGGTGATCGCCACGCGAATCGAATGCGGAATGCCGTTCACGATCATCTCGCGGATGCGGAACACGCTCACCAGCAAGAACAGGCAGCCGGAAATGAACACCGCGCCCAGTGCCGCCTGCCACGTAAAACCCATGCCCTTGACCACCGCGTACGCAAAGTAGGCGTTCAACCCCATGCCCGGCGCCATCGCGATCGGGTAGTTCGCATACATCCCCATGATGATCGTGCCGATCGCCGCGGCAATGCAGGTGGCGACAAACACCGCGTCGTGCGGCATGCCTGCGTCAGCCAGGATGTTCGGGTTGACGAAGATGATGTACGCCATCGTGAGGAACGTCGTCAGCCCCGCGAGCACTTCCGTGCGAACGTTGGTCTGGTGTTCCTCGAGCTTGAAGGTGCGCGCGAGCCAGGTCATTCAGGTTGTCTCCTCTTGTTGTGAAGTGTCATCGCCGGCCGGCGCTGTCTTGCGCGTGGCTCCCCCGATGCACGCCCACCACGGGGCGAGGCTACTGTTAGCAAGCTTCCGGCGCCCCAAGGCGGCACGGTCGAAATACTGTTCATGCGAATCGAATGATGGAAAACGCGCCGGCCAAGTGCCAGGCCGGCGCGCGGGATGCGCATGATGCCCGAAACGCCGGGCGTGTGCACTCGCCCGGCAAGACGCATCGCCTCGGCAACGGGAGGCCGGGCCCGGCCAACAAACCGTACCCGTTTCTGCGAAAACCCGGAGCCATGCGGCGTGCTTAGCGATTGGCGTACCCATTTCTGCGCTTGCCTTCGCAGAAATGGGTACAAGCTTCTACAGGAGCAGGGGCGCCTGATGAAGCGCAAAGGCGTACCCGTTTCTGCGCGCCATTGAAGTGCGTACCGTACCTGTTTCTGCGCATGACGGCGCCACGCCGCGACTCACAGCGAACCCGTTTCTGCGGAAACCTCTTTGGATCGGCCGTACCCGTTTCTGCGCGATGCTCCGCAGAAACGGGTACGCTTTATCTGCAGGCCGCCTCGCCAAGCCCTTGGCCAATAAGGCTTTTTACCCGCAGAAACAGGTACGGGGATCAGAACGTGGAGCCACGAGGCTCCCGGCAAACAGCATCCTCTCGTGTTGGTTTCAGCGATGAAAGTTCAGAATTCGTCAGTCCGGTGCGAAGGCCAGTTGAAATGCCAGCCGTACGCAGCTGGCGAACCGTCACGCAGAAACAGGTACGCATGGCGCCAAGTCCGACGGCTCGAAGCGTGCACTCGCTCTCGTTGGAATGGCGCAAGAGTTGGGACAAGAAAATCACGAGCTTCGTCGCACACGCAGATTTGGGTACGCAGGTACACGCGGAATTTGCCCTTATTCACGCAGAAACAGGTACGCTTCGGTGGCCGACTAGCTGCACGAGCCCCCAAAATTGCAAGATCGGCCGCAGAAACGGGTACGCACATGCGGAAACACATCGAAACGGCCGGGCCAACCCCCTGTTTTCTGTGGATAACACTGTGGATAACATGATGTTGTCCCCGCAGATTCCGGTACGCCCAATGCGCAGAAGCGGGTACGGTTTCGCGCAGAAGCGGGTACGCCATTGCGCAGAATCTGGTTCGCACCCTCGCAGAATCTGGTTCGGTTTACCCCACTGAACCCAATGCTGGCAAGGCTTTGCGGGTCGCGTATACGGTTTACCTGTAGTAAACGTAGAAGGTATATATAGCTTGTAGTGAGGAAAGGTCTTCCGTGGACAACCTTAACGGTTGCCCACCGATGCCCTTCCCGCGACAACGAGTAAAAATCAGAAAACGTACCCAATTCTGCGTGACAAGGCGAAGGCGTTTTAGTACAAAGGCTCTGAACAATTCTTGCCCACCATGGTCACCAAACGCCTCACACCCAATGGGAAACCGGACGACAATTCGCCCGGCCGCATCATCGTCCCCTCGGGAGGGCAAGTCATTGCCGCGCCAGAGAAGTTTCAGCGGCTGTTCGATGAAGCGCAGGCGATGGAGCGCGAAGACGCCTGGCAGAGCGGCGAAGTCGGCTTTCTCAGTCGTGCCAGCGTGCAGGTCACCCTGCCCTATCGGGCTCCCAAAGGTGCACCGCCGGTCTGGACGCGCTCGAGCGGTAACATCTCGCTGATGATCCAGCCCGGCTACTTCACGCAACAGCGTTCCGAGCGGGCGAGCAACGGCCGGCAGCGCATCGTCTCCGAGACCGTCTCCTTTGGCTATCCCTATGGCTCGTATCCGCGCCTGATGCTGGCCTGGATCGGCAAGGAGATCATGGCCAAAAAGAAGCGCGGCGAATTCCAGGGCACAGTGGAAGATCGGCGCATTTCCCTGGGCAACTCGTTGTCCGAGTTCATGTACAACCTGGGCATCCCGATGGCCACGGGCGGCAAGCGGGGCACCATGACGCTGGTGCGCCAGCAGATGATTCGGCTCTTCTCTGCCACGATTGCCATCGTGCAGAACAAGTCGGCGCCCAGCAGCCAGAATCAGAATCAGGAACCGCTGTCGATCGATCGCATCGGCTACTTGCTGGCCGATCAGCTATCGACCTGGTGGGATCCGATGCAGCCGGGTCAGGGCTCGATGTTCGAGAGCTTCGTGGTGCTGTCTGAGCCATTCTTCAACGAGCTTGTGAATCGGCCTGTGCCGGTGGATATGCGTGCGTTGAAGGCGCTCAAACAGTCGCCGTTTGCGCTGGATGTGTATTCGTGGCTGACATACCGCTTCTTTACGATCCAGAAGCGTACAGAGATCCCTTGGGAAGCGCTGCAGATGCAATTCGGCACGGAGACCGAAAGCGAGCGGAAATTCCGGGCGTTGTTCCGCAAGGCGCTGAAGGACGTGCTGGTTGTTTATCCGGACGCGAAGGTGGATGCTGATTCATCCAAGGCGCTGATTCTGCAGCCGTCGCGCACCAGCGTACGGAAGTTGGCCTGAAGCAGAGCGGAAGCGGCAGACAAAAAGAAAGGGGAGCAGAAGCTCCCCTTTTTCATCTCAGGCGATCAGCCTGAAACTTATTCCGGCTTGATCGCCGAGGCTTGCAGACCCTTCGGGCCTTGCTTCACCTCGAAGGTGACCTTCTGGCCGTCCTTCAGGGTCTTGAAGCCCGAACCCTGAATTTCGGAGAAGTGCGCGAACAGATCTGCGCCGCCGCCGTCCGGAGTGATGAAGCCGAAGCCTTTGGTTTCGTTAAACCATTTGACAGTACCCGTGGCCATGCAAAAATTCCTTTAAAAAACAAAAAACACGTCGTCCAGCCGATCCGGACATCGCACGAAGAACCGGCTGATTCCGAATCTTGCGTAGACAAAGTCTTCAGACGACTGTCTAAGCATCATAACCAGTTTGAGCCACAGTGTCGATGGGCGGCATTTTTCCGAAATGTCGCTTTTATGCATCTCACTGGTAAACACCTACGAAGCCCGTAAATGCAGGGTCGAACGCATGAAGTTATGCGCTAAAGACCGCATTTACATCTCAATTTAGGTGAATTGAAAATCGCTTGTTCTACGCATCGCCCACCCGTCTCAACGATGCGATTTGTATAAATTGAATTTTATCGATCTTGTGTTTTCTTGCGGTCTTCCCTAAGATGAGCGCTGCTGACTTTCAGCGCTGAAAGTGGAGGCCCAGTGAGCGCCAAGATCGTAACGGTATTCAATCAGAAAGGCGGATGCGGCAAGACCACGGTCAGCATGCACATCGCCGGAACCCTTGGTTTGCGAGGGAGTAAGACGCTGCTTGTCGATATGGACGAGCAAGGAACGGCCACACGCTGGGCCGCTCAAGCGCCGGAAGACAAGCCCTTTCCGGCTTCGGTGATCGGCCTAGCCCCCTCTGGTGGCGCCATGCATCGAGAGGTCCGTAAGTTTGTGGCGGATTACGATTACATCGTGGTCGATTGTCCGCCGGCGGTTCACTCGCCGTCATCGTCAAGTGCACTTCTTATCTCCGATATTGCGTTGATCCCCGTTGTGCCGTCGCCGCCTGATTTGTGGGCTGCCGTGGCTGCCAAAGCGCTTGCGCAGCAGGCACAAGTCACCAACGAAACGCTGCGTATTCGCGTGCTGGCGAACATGGTTCAGCGGCGCGTCTCGCTCGCGAAGCAAGCAATTGAAATTCTTGGTGATGATGGTGATATCCCTTTGATGGAATCCATGATCGGTTCGCGCTCCGCATTTCGGGAGTGCCAAGCGATCGGGGCGACGGTGCACGGGGTGTACGGTGCCCGAGAAGCCGTGAGTGAAGTCGACACCTTGATCGACGAGGTGTTGCAGTTGTTGCAGGAGGAACGTGTATGAGCGCGAAGTTGAAATCGCTCAAAGACGGCATGCTGGCCGGCATTGCCGCAGAAAAGACCAAAACGACACCGGTCGATCGCTTTGCATTGGCAGAAAAAGCGATTACCTCTCACCCCCGCGGTCTGCTCGGGCAAGCCGCCCCAGATCCCGCTTTCAGCGCTGAAAGTCCCTCACCTGCGAATACTTCCGAACGCCGGGTGATCAAGGTTCCGCTTGAACGGCTGCAAGAAAATCCGCTCAACGCCCGTCGCATCTACGATCCGCAGATCGTTCAGGAACGGGCGGCATCCATCGCTACGCACGGTCAGCAGACACCAGGGTTGGCGGCGCCAGATCCGGCGCGGCCAGGCTGGTATGTTCTGATCGATGGCCATTACCGTAAGCGCGCCTTGGCCGCTGCGGGGAAGGTCGAGATGGACTGCTTCATCGAAGACGGCCTGTCAGACATCGATTTCTACCGGCTGTCCTTCGTCTTGAACGAGCAGCGTTCCGGGCAATCTGTGCTGGACAACGCTATCGCCTGGCGGCAGTTACTAGATGAAGGAAAAGTTAAAAAAGAAGAAGATATTTGTGAGATTACCGGCGTCTCCGCAGGAACGGTCAATAAGACGTTGGCACTGTTGAAGCTGCCGGAATCGGTGCTGGAAGTAATGAAGGAGCGACCAGCTGGCATCGGTATCGCGACCGGATATGAGTTGACGCTGTACTTCAAGAGCGCCGGCGAAGACCGCACGCGTGAGCTGGTGCATCGCGTACTGGAAGAGGGACTCTCCAGCCGCGATGTGGAGCAGATCCGCAAAGTGGCTCAGGAAGGGCGCACCCGAAAGGTCAAGGAAGTCAGCCGCCAGTACAAGATTCGAAGTGCTGAAGGTGATCTTCTCGGCACAATCAAGGAGTGGGATTCCGGCCGCGTGATGCTCGATGTCAAGCTAGGGGATCGTGGCGCCCGGGAATCGTTGGTTGAGGCACTGAAGAGCCGTTTCGGCCTGGACGTCGCTTTACTGTAGTTCCGCCACAGCTTTGCTCATCCGAAAGCGCCCAATGGGGCGCTTTTTTTTGCCTCAATTTTCGACGGCTCAGAAGCTTGTCAGTGCGTGGACCGTACCCGTTTCTGCGTTGGCTGGCAGGTTCGGAGACGCCACGCAGAGCCGTGCGAGGCACCACCCAACGTGCGCCGAAATGAGCAGATTTGATGTCGGCAGGCCAAGCCGACGATCCAGAACTGGACTGCAACTACAATTAAGCAATAAATAAATAATGTAGCATTTAACAAGGTATTTGAGGTTTTTAACCCTTGATGTACACTGCAAGTACACCTGATAGCCCTTATGGCACGCCCTGGTCTCTATTTCTCGGCTGAGCAGCAGCAGCGGATCGTTGAAGCGATCCGGAGGCTGGATATCGCCTTCCCGCACGACAACGCGGTGTTCTTGGATGAGGTGATCGAAGCCGTTCAGGCCGTGACACGTCGTATTTACGGCGTTCGGCGCTACGTACAGTGGTTGGCAGAGGCGGGAGTGCGCCGACGTCCGAGCAATACGACGTTGCAGAAGGCGGTAGACCGCGCGCAGGGGCGCGGACCGGTTGCAAACGGTGTCGCCGCGGACGCGATTGAGACGTGGCCGATCCCGTTGGCTCACGCAGAAACGGGTACGCTTTCGGCACGTGATGAGCGAAACCGCATCGCCTCGCGCGCCATTGGCGCGCCCGGTGCAGGCGCCGAATGGATGGAAGCGCGCATTCGCGCCGAGGTGGCCGAGCGCGCTCTGGAGCACGAAGCTGCCCGCAATCGGCAATTGCAGGCTGCCATGGCCGACTTGGAGCGCCGTCTTGGCGAGGCGCTTGCCACCGCGCCTGCCGTGCCGCCCAAGTTGACCGATGCGACCCTTGAGCGCCTGGAGCAGACCATGGAGACCGTGACGCGCTTGGAAGGGGCGGCCAGCGCGCTGGCGGGTACGGAGCGCTTTCTGCGTTTGCAGAACGATGCGGTGCGCCAGCGGACGCAAAACGAAGCCGATCAATTGCGCCAGCGTATCCGCACCCTGGAGGCCGAAGTCGCGCAATTGAACGCGCAGATTGATGCCTACCGCCGCACGCCGGAGCGCAACGCGCCCGTCTCGCGCGGCTGGGTCAAGCCATCTTCCTGATTTCTAATGTCTTGTCGGCGGGTGCTTATTGGTCCGGCCGACGGCAAATTGAGCACAAACCGGCACGCAGAATTGGGTACGCTTTTCGACTTTCGGCGCTGAAAGTTGGTGCGACGGAGTTGCAACGGGTTGTAGGAATGGCGCCGATGCGGGGCCCGCGATATTGCCGGCGGCACGCCAAATGGTTGCTCCATCAAAGGGTTGAGGCATTGGGCTTGCGCTGGCATATGACTTGCTCATGACGCTACGTCTCACCAATGGAGTTGTCATGAACGAGAAGATCACCAAGGCCGTGTTTCCCGTGGCAGGACTCGGTACACGTTTTCTACCCGCCACCAAGGCGAGCCCGAAAGAGATGCTCCCGATCGTCGATAAGCCGCTGATCCAATATGCGGTGGAAGAGGCTGCCGCTGCGGGTATTACGGAGATGATCTTCATTACGGGCCGCGCCAAGCGCGCTATCGAAGACCATTTCGACAAGGCCTACGAACTGGAAACTGAGCTGGCCGCCAAGAACAAGCACGCATTGCTGGAGATGGTGCAGTCCATCAAACCGTCCGGCGTCGAGTGCTTTTATGTCCGCCAGCCCGAGACCCTGGGTCTCGGCCACGCCGTGCTTTGTGCGCAGAAACTGGTACGCGATGAGCCCTTCGCCGTGATCCTGGCGGACGACTTGCTGGACAACCAGCCGCCCGTCATGCAGCAGATGACGGAGCTTTACGATCACTATCGTTGCTCCATCGTGGGCGTGGAGACGATTGCGCCAGAAGCCTCGCGTTCGTACGGCGTGGTCGCCGGCCGCGAATGGGATGACCGTCTGGTCAAGCTCGATGCCATTGTCGAAAAGCCGGCGCCCAAGGATGCGCCGTCCAATCTGGGCGTGGTCGGCCGCTACATCCTGACGCCGCGCATCTTCGATCATCTGCGCAATCTGAAGCCGGGCGCAGGCGGCGAGTTGCAATTGACCGACGCCATCCAGAGCCTGCTCGCTGAAGAGCAGATCCTGGCTTATCGCTACCGTGGTCAGCGTTTCGATTGCGGCAGCAAGTTCGGTTACCTGCAGGCGACGGTCGAGTTTGCGCTGCGCCATCCGGAAGTGCGCGCTGACTTTGAAGCGTATCTGCATGACCGTCTAGGCCTGTCCGCAACGCATGAAGAGGTGTCCGCCGAACTGGATTCGTTGGTCCGCGACACCATTCCGCTGAGCGTGGCCGCCTGAGCTTCGCCTCTCCCTTTCTCAGAATCGATCGTGCGGGTTTCCGCACAGGTCGCCGCGGTCGATTCTGAGAAACCGCACACTCCTCCCGTCGTCCACCGTTCCGTCGATTTCCTGCAAAGCCTTGCGCCACGGGCTTTTGCGGCGGATCTGCGCGTCTGCTTTTCGCATGGAATGCTTCTTGAATAAGAGCGACCACCCATAAACCGGCGGACCGCTCGGACGTCGCACATGCAGTTCTATGTGCGACATGTCACCAGCAAAGGCCGCCGCCAACGCTCCAAGGAGACACCATGACGCAGCCTCAGGCTGGTGCGGTCACGGGCGATTTTTCGCCCGCGCAGGCCCCCACCAAAGACACTCCCGCAGACGTACGTCGTCGTCTGCGTTCCATCTTCTCCGGTTCGGTTGGCAATCTGGTCGAGTGGTACGACTGGTATGTCTACTCGGCGTTCGCGCTGTACTTTGCCAAGTCTTTCTTCCCCAAGGGCGACCAGACCGCGCAGCTGCTCAATACGGCGGCGGTGTTTGCGGTGGGCTTCCTGGCGCGTCCGGTGGGCGGCTGGCTGATGGGCATCTACGCCGATCGCTACGGCCGCAAGCGCGCACTGTTCTTCTCGGTGGTGCTCATGTGCGCGGGCTCGCTCATCATTGCGCTCACGCCCAGCTACGCGACCATCGGCGTTGCGGCACCGGTGATGCTGGTGCTGGCCCGTCTGCTGCAGGGCCTGTCAGTCGGTGGGGAATACGGCACCTCGGCCACGTACCTGAGCGAAGTCGCCAACAAGGAAAACCGCGGCTTCTATTCAAGCTTCCAGTACGTCACGCTCATCGCCGGCCAACTGACGGCGCTGGCGCTGCTGATCGTGCTGCAGCAGTTCGTGCTGTCGCCGGCACAGCTTGAGGCGTGGGGCTGGCGCGTTCCGTTCTTCATCGGCGCGCTGTGTGCGCTGGTGGCAATGGCCATGCGCTCGCACATGGAGGAAACGCAGTCCTTTACTGCCGCTAAGGCAAACAAGAAGCGCGGCACGCTGTCGGAACTGGCCAAGCATCCGCGCGCCGTTGCAACGGTCGTGGGACTGACGATGGGCGGTACGGTGGCGTTCTACACGTACTCGATCTACATGCAGAAGTTCCTGGCCAACACGGTGGGATTGTCAAAGGACACGGCGACGCTGGTGTCCGGCGCCACGCTGCTGCTGTTCGCAATGCTGCAGCCGATCGTGGGCGGGTTGTCCGACCGCATTGGCCGCCGTCCGATCCTGATTGCGTTCGGCGTGCTGGGTACGCTGTTCACCGTGCCCATCATGACCGGCATCAGCCAGACCACCAACGTGTGGACGGCCTTCTTCCTGATCATGGCCGCGCTGGTGATTGTCTCGGGCTACACGTCGATCAACGCGGTGGTGAAGGCGGAACTGTTCCCCGCGGAGGTCCGCGCCCTGGGCGTGGGTCTGCCGTATGCGCTCACGGTGTCGATCTTTGGCGGCACGGCCGAGTACATTGCGCTGTGGCTGAAGCAGGCGGGCCACGAATCGCTGTTCTACTGGTATGTGACGGGCACGATCTTCCTGTCGCTGTTGGTGTACGTGTTCATGCGCGATACTCGCGAGCATTCCCGCATCGAACATTGAACCCATGTCGCCAACCGACGGCCATGCCGACCTTGCCCAACCCGCACGCGGGCGTGGCTGGCGCGTGGCCGTCGCGCTGGCCATGGCGGCGTGCTGCGCAGCAGCGGGGTGGGGCGCGTACGCCGTCGCCCTGCAGCGCTACGTCGCCACGCGTGCTGAAGAGGCCGGCCAGCGCACCACTTTCTATGCGCAGAACCTACGCAGCACGCTGGCGCGCTATGAGTCATTGCCGAGGCTGGCGGCGCTGGAGCATGTGCTGCACGTCGCGCTGCAAGAGAATCCCCAGGCTGGCGACGCCGTCATGCGTCGCGCGGCCAACGCCTATCTGAAAGAAGTCCAGGCGGCCACCGACTTGGCCGCCGCTCATCTGATCAATACGACCGGCCTCACGATTGCGGCCAGCAACTGGGATCTGCCGACCTCGTTCGTCGGCCAGAACTACGCATTCCGCCCGTACTTTGTCGAGGCCATGCGCGAAGGGCTCGGTCGCTTCTACGGCGTCGGCAACACCACGGGCGAGACGGGCTATTTCGTCGCCGCTCCCGTGCGCGAAGACAACAAGCCGATCGGCGTGGTGGTCGTGAAGGTCAACCTCGATGCGTTCGAGGCCACGTTGTCGCGCAGCGGCGATACGGTGCTGCTGGTGGATCGGCACGGCGTGATCTTCCTGTCGTCCGTACCCGAGTGGAAATACCGCACGCTCGGCACCTTGAGCGCGGACCAGCGCGCCGCACTCGACGCGACGCGCCAGTACGCCCCGCACATCCTCACGCCGCTCGGAATGAGCGACGGGCAAGCCGCGAGCGTACCCTTTTCTGCGGACCATCCCCCGCAGACCGCGCGCGTGGCATTGCCCGGAAAATCGGTGTCGACACTGCGCGTCCAGTACCGCCCGGTGGGCCTGCTCGGCTGGCAAGTCGCCGTGTTGATCGACCCGCGCGACGAGCAGCGCACCGCCCTAGTGGCCGGTGCAAGCGCCGCGTTTGCGATGGCGCTGATCTTCGCCGTACTCGTTGCTTTGCGTTTGCGTACGCGCCGGCGTGAAGAGCAGCACCGCGCGCGCGCCGCGCTGCGCGAGATCCAGCGTGATCTGGAAGCGCGCATCGCCCAGCGCACTGCGGAGCTGACCTCCGCCAACACCGCGCTGGCCGGCAAGGTCGAAGCGCTCGATGCCGCGCAACGCATCCTGCGCGAAACGCGCGATGCCGCCGTGCAGGCCGGCAAGCTCGCCGTGCTCGGCCAGATGGCCGCCGGCATCACGCACGAACTCAACCAGCCGCTCACCGCGCTGACCACGTTATCCGACAACGCCAACCAGCTTGCCGAGCGCGGCCGCATCGACGAAGTGCGCGGCAACCTCACACACATCAGCCAGCTTGCCGAGCGCATGGGGCGTATCGTTTCGCACATCAAGGCGTTCTCGCGCAAGGGCGATGCGGCACGCGCGGCCGTCTCGGTGGACGAGGCCATCCGCCAGGCGCTGATGCTGGTTGAGACGCGTCGCCGCCAGGCCGGCGTGACAGTGGAGACAGAGCCCGTCCCGGCGGATCTTGCGGTCTGGGCCAATGCCGTGCGGCTCGAGCAGGTGCTCGTCAACCTCATCCGCAACGCCATTGACGCCACCGCCGAGGCGCCCGCAGCCGAATCGGCGATCGTGCGCGTGAGCGTCCGGCCCATCGAGAAATGGGTACGCATCACCGTGCGCGACTTCGGCCCGGGCATTCCCGCCGACGTGCTGCCGCGCCTGTTTGAGCCGTTCTTCACCACCAAGGACGATGGCCAGGGCCTGGGGCTCGGCTTGGCGATTTCGCTGGCGATCATCGAAGACTTTGGCGGCCGGCTCGAAGGTCGCAATGCGGCTGACGATGCGGGTGGCGCAGAATTCATCATCGAGCTTGAACGCGTTGTGAAACCGACATGACTGAACACGGTACGCCGGACCCTTCCCCCATCGACCACGCGCCCGTCTTCCTGATCGAAGACGATGACGTGGTGCGCCTGGGCTGCGAGCAAGCGCTCACGCTGGCGGATGTGCCCGTGCAATCCTTTGCCGATGCGGAAAGCGCGCTGGCCGCACTCGCCGCGCAAACGCCCGCCGTGGTCGTCACCGACGTGCGCCTGCCCGGCCGCGACGGCATTGCTGTGCTGCGAGAGATGCTGCAGCACGACCGCCAGTTGCCCGTCATCCTCATCACCGGTCATGGCGATGTGACGATGGCGGTGGCTGCCATGCGCGCCGGCGCCTACGACTTCATGGAGAAGCCGTTCCACTCCGAGCGCCTCGTCGATGTGGTGCGGCGCGCGTTGGAAAAACGCCGGCTCACGTCCGAAAACCTGCGTCTGCGCGAAGCGCTGCAGGGCCGGCAGGCGTACCCGTTGATCGGCCAGAGCGCCGTCATGCAGAACGTGCGCCGGCTCGTCACCGCACTGGCACCGACCGATGCGGACATCCTCGTCACGGGCGAGACCGGCTCGGGAAAGGAAGTGCTCGCGCGTGCCATTCACGAAGGCAGCCGACGTCGCGGGCCGTTCGTCGCGCTCAACTGCGCGGCGCTGCCGGAATCCGTGTTCGAGAGCGAGATGTTCGGCCACGAGGCGGGCGCATTTACGGGGGCTAACCGCCGCCGCATCGGCAAGATGGAATATGCGGATGGCGGCACGCTTTTTCTGGATGAAATCGAATCGATGCCGCTGTCGCTGCAGGCCAAGCTGCTGCGCGCGCTGCAGGAACGCAGCATCGAACGGCTGGGCAGCAACGCGAGCGTGCCGGTCAATTGCCGTGTGGTGGCCGCCGCCAAGGTCGACCTGAAGGATGCATCCGATCACAGGCAGTTCCGCGCGGACTTGTATTACCGCCTGAATGTCGTGTCGATTGCGCTACCGGCGTTGCGCCAGCGTGCCGAAGACATTCCGCTGCTGATGGCCCACTTTCTGCAGCAGGCCGCGGTGCGCTACGAGCGTGCGGCGCCCGACTGGTCTGCGCAGGACATGATGCGCTGGCAACACCACGACTGGCCTGGCAACGTGCGCGAGCTGAAGAACGTGGCCGAGCGCTTTTGCCTCGGCCTGGACGACGGCCTCGTGGTTTCAGAAGCGAGCCAGCATTCCCTGGCGGGCCGGATGATGGCGGTCGAACGCACCACCATCGAGGAAGCGCTGCGCGCGACGGAGGGCAACGTTGCCCGTGCGGCCGATCTGCTGGCCGTGCCGCGCAAGACGCTGTACGACAAGCTCAACCGGCACGGGATCGAGCCGGACCGCTTCCGCAGCAGTTAGCGCAGCGAGGATTCGCCGATCTTGCGGCCGCCCTGTGGGGGCCAGCACGTTGCTGCCAGCAGCACGGCCGCCACCGCGTAGATCGCCTCGGTCACCGCCAGGGGCAGCACATGCACCTGGTACAGCGCCGCCGGCAGGTCCGCCAGCGCATGCAGCAGGACCGCCAGCACGACAATCACAAAACGCCGCTGGCGCACCGCGTGCCACACCACCAGCGTGAGCGTGAACTGGATCAGCATCGCCGCAACGCGTTCGCTGATCGCACCGAGCGCGAGCCACGGCGAGAGCTGCGCCAGCATGGCGTGGATGGTCCCGACCATGGCATCGGCGCCGCTGGCCGCGAGGCGCGATTCCAGCTCGCCGCGGTTGGCGGCAATGCCGAACATCACCATCTGCGCCTGCGATGCCGCACCGACCAGCCACGCTTCGATGCCCGCGTGACCGAGCGCGTAGGCCACAGGTGTGGCGGCACCCCCCGGCTTGCGCACGAGAAAACGCAGGCCAAGCCAGCGGCCGCTTTCCTCGAACAAACCGGCCATCAGCGCGCCGTAGATGACAAACAGCACGGGCATGCGCAGCCAGCGCGCGGTGATCGGGTTGAGCTGCAGCAGATACAGGTGCAGCGTGCGTTCCAGTATCAGCGCAAACACGACAAACACCGCCGCGCCCACGCCGATGTCGCGCCACGCCAGGTCAAAGCGCCGCCGCAACCAGAACCACGCCACGACCGGCACGCTTGCGATAAGCAAAGCGGCGACGGCATGGGCAACGAGGGCAGACACGGCGACGGTGGGCATGGCGGATGGCGCAGCTGAGGCAATGAAGGTGGCCGCATGCTACCTGAGGGCGCGGGCGCGAGTCTTGCGGACCGATTGTTACAATATGTGCCTGCGGCAGCAGTGCCGCTTCTTGGCTTCTTGATATGGCAGGACGGACGGTCGTGAAACGCATGATGTGGCGGTGGATCTGGATATGCGGTGTCGGCGTGGGCGCCTTTGGCATGGCGGTGCCTGCCCAGGCTGGACGCTGGCACGAATACCTGACGACGACATCCGTCGTGGCTTCCATCGATCGCACGTCGCTGCGCTCCAACCGTACCGGCCACAAGACCTTTCTGGCGCGCACGGTGCTCAGGCGCAGCGAACGCCGCGCCCATGGGGCCCGCTACCGGCCCGGCACCGTGATCCTCTCGCGCCAGGAGATCGACTGCCATCGCCAACGCATCCGCCTGGTCGACTATGTGGTGCGCGGCCCCGACGGCGCCACGCTCGATACCGATACCGCCGCCGGCGCGCACTGGATGCGCATCCGCTCCGGTACGCTCGCTGCGCGCTCCGCCGCGTACGTCTGCAGCCGCCGTTAGACACCGCGGCGACTCGACATTGACCGGCGGGCATAGCACTATGGTGTTTGCCCTCCCATCACAACAAGACACCGGTCGCGAGGGGCGCCGGTGCCAGCCGACGGTCCGATGAAACTGACCCTGAAGTCGCAGGCGGCCATCATGGCGACCGTCATCAGCGTGACGGTGGTGAGCCTGTTCGGCTGGTCGCAGCGCGAGCCGATCCGCCGCGAGGTGATGGCGCAGATCAAGGTGCAACAGACGGCCCTGGTCAAGGAGTCGGCGGAAGATCTCAAGCAGCGGCTGGACACCTACCTGGGTGTGCTCGAGCGCACCGCGCAGCAGATGCGCACCGTGCGGTTCGACAGCCCCGCGCAGGAAGCGGCGTTCTACCGATCCATCCAGCCGGTCAGCGGCCTGTTCGACGGCGTGTTCCTGGCCTCGGCCGAGGGTAAGGTGACGGCCACTTCGCCGCACCGCGAGGGGGTGGTCGGCATCGATATTTCAGATCGGGATTACTTCAAGCAGGTCATGGTCGTCGATCAGCCGACCATCTCCGCGCCGCTTCGCAACCGCGTGGGCGGAGAGCCCATCGTCATCATGGCCGCGCCTGTGCACGATCCGGACGGCAATCTCGTCGGGCTGATCGGCGCGTCGCTGTACCTCCTCAAGCCGAACTTTCTGGGCGACCTGCGCGACACGCGCGTGGGCCAGACCGGCCACGTCTACCTGATCACGCGAGGCGACAACCCTATCTATATCGTGCACCCCGAGGCCGACAAGACGCTTGCGCCGCTGGATGCCGATCCTGTGGCGGCTGCGGCCTTCCGCGCGGACCCGGATGCGCTGCCTGAGCCTGGCGGCGACGTGGTCACCACGCAAGACATCATCGCGGCGGGCTGGACGCTTGCTGCCGTGCTGCCCGGCGCCGAGGCAAACCGCCAGCTATTCCTCATGCGTCAGCGTTTTCGCTGGTCGCTCCTGGTGCTGGCGGCGCTGATTGGCGTATCGGTGTGGGCGGCGATGCTGTGGCTGTTACGCCCGCTTGGCCGCTTGCATGCCGCTATGACGCAGTTGTCGGCCACGGACTTGCGCAACGCGCCGCCGCTCCAGTTGGACGGTGCTTCCGCGGAAATCGATGCCGTATCGACAGCGTTCCATAGGCTGATGGGCGAGGTCATGCGCCAGCGTGCCGAGCTGGAAGCCGTGAACGATGCTTCGCCGCTCGGGCTGTTTCGCTCGGATGCGGATGGCCGGACCGTCTATACCAACGAGGCGTACCGCCGCCTGCTTGGTGCCACGCATGAAGAGGCGCTGGCCGATGTATGGCTCGCGCGCCTGCATCCGGACGACCGCGATGCCACCATGGCCGGCTGGCGCGATGCGGTCGCGCGAGGCGCCGGCTACAACGCCGAGCAGCGTGTGATCGTGCCCGGCATCGGCGAGCGATTGCTGGTGGTCACGACGGCGCCGGTGCGGGTAGACGACGAGGTGGTCGGCCACGTTGGTGTCATGGAAGACATCACCATACGGGCGCGGGCGCAACAGGCTTCGCGCGTGCTGACCAAGATTCTCGACTCCACCACCGACTTCGTTGCGCAGAGCGACGTACAGGGCAACATCACCTACATGAATCCGGCCGGCCGCCGGTTTGCCGGCATTGCGCTGGATGCTAATCTCCAAGGCCTGACCGTTGCGGATTTCTACCCACCCGAGACGATGGGCTGGCTGCGCGAGGTGGCCGTGCCTGCGGCCGCGCGCGATGGGGTATGGATTGGCGAAACCACCGCGCGAGGTGCTGAAGGTCAGGTCGTGCCGATCAACCACATGATCATCGCGCACCGCGATCCAGCCGGGCGTATGGAGTACTTTTCGTCGGTCATGCGCGACATCACGCAGGACAGGGCCGCCAAGGAAGCGCTGCAGCGCAGCCGCGAAACGCTGCAGACCGTGACCGACGCGCTGCCCGCGCTGGTGGCCTTCATCGACATCGACGAGCGCTTCCGCTTCCTGAATGCCGCTTACGAGAAAGCGTATGGGCGATCGGCCGCGAGCATGCTCGGACAGACCCTGCGTGAAGTCGTGGGTGACGATGCTTACAGCAGCCTTCGCGATGCGTTGCGGCGTGCGCTGGGTGGCGAGACGATGGTCTTCGAGCGCGAACTCCGCGGCCGCGATCTGTACCGGTGCGAAGAGGTCAGCTACCTTCCGCAGTTCGATGCGCAAGGCCGCGTGACGGGCGTGCATTCGGTCACGCTCGATATCACGGAGCGCAAGAAGCAGGAGCTGCGCCTACGCGCGCTGACGACCACCGATCACCTCACCGGCCTGGCCAACCGGGCCGGCTTTGAAGAGCGCCTGCTGGCGGCGCTGGACCAGGCGCGTGTGAACGGATCCACCGGAGCGCTCCTGCTGATTGATCTCGACCACTTCAAGGTGGTCAACGACACGCACGGGCACGCCGTGGGCGATGTGCTGCTGCGTACCTTCGCGCAGCGCCTGGCGCGCGCCGTGCGCCCGTACGACGGCGTGGCGCGTTTTGGCGGCGACGAGTTCGCCGTCATCCTGGAGCACCTGTCGTACCCGGACGACGCGAAGACGGTCGCCGCCAATATTCTTGCCGCCTGCAACAAGCCGTTTCGCTTGCGTGAGGCGATGGTGCAGGTTGGCGCGAGCATCGGTATCGCGACCTTCGACGCGCGCACGCTGGCGCAGAGCGTCGTCTTCGAAGCCGCCGACGAGGCGCTGTACGAAGCCAAATCGCGTGGCAAGGGGTTGTTTGTGAGCGCCGACGAGCTCTCGACAGGCTAATTTCGCGGTGCCGCAAGTCACGCAGAAACGGGTACGCTCCACGTCGATTTGACGGTATCGCGCAGGCAATATTGCGCCGCAATAGCCGTCCCCCAGGCCGGGCGGCGGACAATCCCCTATCGCACGGTCGTGCGCTTTCCGGTAAAGTCCGGCGACTGACTGCACGTGCCGGCCACCCCGGCGCGTCGCACAAGAGCGCTGTACCCATGGCGCCTTCGCTTCACACTCCGACGCACTCCCGGCGCACGCATGCCCGATCCGGCATCGCTCGCCCGGCAGGTCTTCCGCCGTTTCGCCAACGTTGTTTGTCTTTGTGGCGCGAAACCCGGCAGGCGAGCGTCCGGACGCGATGCAGGGCGCATGCGGGGGGAGCGACGGTGTTGGGCCAGCGCATCTTCGAGACGAATCGCATTCAAGCAATCGCGACGGACAAACAAGGAGCAGGTTCGCATGCAAAAAATGATCAAACGGCTGCTGTTGACGGCAGTGGCTGCGGGGGCGGCAATCGCAACGGGCGCGGCAACTGCGGCCCAGGACATCAAGATCGGTGTGGCCGAAGCGCTGTCGGGCGGCGCAGCCCAGTACGGCGTGGCCATCCGCAACGGCTTCCAGCTGGCTGCTGATGAGATCAACGCTGCGGGCGGCATCAACGGCAGCAAGATCGCGCTGGTGATCGAAGACGAGCAGGGCAAGAAGGAGGAGGCCATCAACGTCTTCAAGAAGCTGATCTTCCAAGACAAGGTGGCGATGGTGTTCGGCCCCACGCTGTCCAACTCGGCACAGGCGGCCGATCCGATCGCACAGGCGTCCAAGACGGTTGCCTTTGGTACCTCCAACACCGCAGACGGCATCACCAGCATCGGCGATTTCGTCTTCCGCAATTCCGTGACCGAAGCCGACGTGCTGCCGGCCACGATCCAGACCGTTGTGAAGAAGGCCGGCGTGAAGAAGGTGGCCGTGCTCTACGGCAACGACGACGTCTTCACCAAGAGCGGCTACGACAACTTCAAGAAGGCGCTCGAAGACCTGAAGATTCCGGTGACGACCACCGAGACCTTCGCCAAGGGCGACGTGGACTTCAAGGCCCAACTCACCAAGATCAAGGCGACGAACCCGGACGCGATCGTGCTGTCGGCGCTGATTGCCGAAGGTGGTCCGATCATGGTGCAGGCGCGCCAGCTCGGCCTGAACGTGCCGATCATTGGCGGCAATGGGATGAACTCGGTCAAGGTGTTCGACCTGGCCAAGGACAAGTCCGACAACCTGTGGGTGGGCAGCCCGTGGTCGATCGAGAACCACACGGCCGAGAACAGCAAGTTCATCACCGCCTACACCGCCAAGTACAAGGCAGCGCCGGACCAGTTTGCGGCGCAGGCGTATGACGCCATGTACATCGCCAGCAAGGCGTTGAAGACGGTCAAGTTCAGCGGCAACCTCGAAGCCGACCGCAAGGCGATCCGCGATGCACTGCCGGCAGTCAAGCACACCGGCGCGACCGGTGCGTTTGCCTTCCGTCAGGTGACGGCACGTGGTAAGCCGGCCGGCTACGACGCCGTGCAGACGCCGATCGTGAGCGTAACCAAGAACGGTAAGTACACGATCGAGAAGTAACCTTCGGTTCTCGTTGAAACCGAAACGCGGGGCGTAGCTAAACCTACGCCCCATCGCTTTTTTTGTGGCTGCTTTGGTGACTGCTTTGGTCACGTTCGGCCGCACCTCACTCTGATTCATCATGCTGGAACAGCAACTCGTCAATGCGCTGTCGCTCGGCTGCGTGTATGCGTTGTTCGCCCTGGGATTCACGCTGGTTTTCGGCATCCTGGGCGTGATCAACCTGTCGCACGGCGCGGTCTTCATGCTGGGCGCCTATGCGGCGCTGCAGGTCGTCCTCCACTTCGAACTGCCGCTGTGGGCGGCGCTGGCCGTCGGCTTCGTCGTGAGCGGCGTGGCCGGTCTCGTCATCGATGTGCTGCTGCTGCGCCCGCTGCGCCGCCGCAATGCGCCCCACCTGATTCCGATGATCGGGACCATCGGTGCGGGCATCGCTATCAATAACGCTATGCAGGGCGTGTTTGGGGCGGAGAACCTGCGCTTCCCGGCAGGCCTCGTGTCCGATGCGTCGCTGGACCTGGGGGGCATTCACCTCACGCCGTTGGAGCTGAGCATCATCGTGCTGTCCTTCGCGCTGATGGCGGCGCTCATGCTGCTGCTCAAGCGCACGCAGCTCGGCCGCGCACTGCGCGCGATTGCGGAGTCGCCCAAGGCGGCGGCGCTGCTCGGCATCAACGTCGAAGGGCTGTTCCTGCTGACCTCGTTTGCAGCGGCGGCGCTGGGTGGGTTGTCGGGCGTGCTGATCGGCCTGTACTCCAACGCCGTGTTCCCGCTGATGGGCCAGCCGATGCTGCACAAGGGCATCGCGGTCATCATCCTGGGCGGCCTGGGTGATATTCGCGGCGCGATGCTCGGCGGGCTGTTCCTCGGCTTTGCCGAGGTGCTGTCGGTGGCCTACATCGGCTCGACCATGCGCGACGCGGTGGCGTTCGGTCTGCTGTTCCTGATCCTGCTGGTGCGGCCGCAAGGGCTGTTCGGCAAGGTGCTCGAACGCAAGGCATAAGGAGACCGACAACATGGAATGGTTCGACAACTTCTGGTCGGTCTACAGCAACCTGGTGCTCACGCTCGGCATCAACGCGTTGCTGGCGCTGTCCATTTATCTCACGCTGTCGTGCGGCCTGCTGGCGATGGCGAATGCGGCTTTTATGGGCATCGGCGCGTATACCTCCGCGCTGCTGACGATGAACGCCGATATGCCGTTTTCGGTCGCGCTGCTGGGCGGCATGGTGGCACCGGCCGTGGTGGCCGTTGTCATTGGCCGGCCGACGCTGCGTCTTTCCGGTGTGTATCTGGCCATGGCCACGCTTGGTTTTGGCGAAGTCGTGCGCGTGCTGATCCTGAACACCGAGAACTGGACCGGCGGCGCGCTGGGCCTGAACGGCATTCCGCAACTGACCGAGTGGTGGCATGTGGCGCTGGCCGTGTTGGCCACGCTGTTCGTGCTGGCGCGCATGCGCCGCTCGAAGGTCGGCCGCGCATTCGAGGCCATCAAGGAAGACGAAACCGCCGCAGGCCTCATGGGCATCAACGTGGCCGGTACCAAGCTGCTGGCGTTCACGCTCGGTGCGGCCATCGCCGGACTCGCGGGCGCACTCAATGCACACCTGACGTTCTTCATCGGCCCCAACGAATTCGGCTTCGACCGCGGTGTGGAAATTCTCACGATGACGATTCTGGGCGGCACGAATGGCCTGACGGGCCCGGTGCTCGGCAGCCTGATCCTGTCGCTGCTGCCCGAGCTGCTGCGTGCGTTCAAGGATTTCCGCCTGGTCGTCAACGGCGTGATCCTGATGGTGATCGTGCTGTTCCTGCCCAAGGGCATCTGGGATCCGGCGCGTTTCGCGCGCTGGTTCGGCATCAAGCGCGGCGGCACCATGCCGGGTACGGGCACCACGCCGGCTGCTTCCAATGAATCGCACTGAGGCCGCCATGCTGAAACTCACTTCCATTTCAAAGCGCTTTGGCGGCCTGTCGGTTTTGCAGGACGTCAACATTGAAGTGCCGCAGGGCAGCATCTTTGGCTTGATCGGCCCGAACGGCGCCGGCAAGACGACGGTGTTCAATCTGATCACGGGTCTGCTGGCACCCACCGGTGGCTCGCTCACGTTCAATGGCGAGAACCTGGTCGGCAAGAAGCCCCACCAGATCACGCAGATGGGCATTGCGCGCACGTTCCAGAACATCCGCATCTTCAAGGAGATGACGCTGCTGGAAAACGTCGTGGTGGGCATGCACCGACATCTCGACTACGGTGCGCCGGGCCTGCTGCTGTCGCTGCCCAAGTACCGCGCCGCCGAGCGCCGCGCGCGCGACCGTGCGCTCGAGCTGCTCTCGTGGGTCAAGCTCGACCACAAGGCGCATGACATTGCCGACAACCTCTCATACGGCGACCAGCGCAAGCTCGAACTGGCGCGCGCGCTGGCGACCGAGCCCAAACTGCTGCTGCTCGACGAGCCCGTCGCCGGCATGAACACGGGCGAGAAGGTCGACCTGATGACCGAAATCGAAAACATCAAGGCGCGCGGCTACACGATCTTCATGATCGAGCACGACATGCGCTTTGTGATGGGCTTGTGCGAGCGCATCGCGGTGCTCAACTTCGGCCGCATCATTGCCGAAGGGCCGCCCGAAGCGATCCGCAACGATCCACAGGTCATCGAGGCGTACCTGGGCCGCGATGATGACGATGAAACGAACGGCGATGCCGCGCAGAAGGAGACGGCATGACCACCTTGCTGGAAGTCAAAGGGCTGGATGTGTCGTACGGGCACATCGCAGCCGTCAAGGGCATCGACTTTGCGCTCAAGGCCGGTGAGATCACCTCGCTGGTTGGCGCAAACGGCGCGGGCAAATCGACCACGCTGCTGGCGCTGTCGGGGCTGATTCCGAAGTCGCAGGGTGATGTGCGCGGCCAGATCCTGTTCGAGGGCGAAGACGTCACGCTGTTGTCTGCCCACAAGCGTGTGGAGCGCGGCATCGTGCAGGTGGCTGAAGGGCGCGCCACGCTCACCACGATGACGGTGCGCGAAAACCTGGAGCTGGGCGCCTATACGCGCAAGGACAAGGGCCAGATCGCCTCCGACCTGGAGCGCGTGTTCCACCTGTTCCCGCGCCTGAAGGAGCGTATCGATGGTCTGGCGGGCAACCTCTCGGGCGGCGAGCAGCAGATGCTGGCGATCGGCCGCGCGTTGATGGCTCGCCCGCGCGTGCTGCTGCTGGATGAACCCTCGATGGGCCTTGCGCCGATCATCGTCCAGGAGATCTTCCGCATCCTGCGCACCATCAATGCCGAGGGCCTGACGATTTTCCTGGTCGAGCAGAACGTGCGCCAGGCGTTGAAGATCGCGCAGCACGGCTACGTGTTGGAAACTGGCGAGATCGTGTTGGCTGATAGCGGCAAAAATCTGCTGGGCAATCCGCGCGTGCTCGAAGCCTACCTTGGCGGCTGAGTGTTTAGAACACGCCTCGGCATGCAATATTGCCGAGGTGTAAGAACCGCATATCCATTGGGTTTGCGGTTCATTTTCATCCAAAAGCGTACCCGTTTCTGCGTACGTTCAAATCCCCGCCAAGACGTGTCGCTGTGCCTCGAACAAGGCGATCAATGCGTCGGCCACGGCCCGCACGCGCGGTGATCGTCGAACGTCGGGGTGGATCACCAGCCAGATTTCTCGATGCAGCGCGGGGTCGTCGACGGGCAATCGACGCAAAAGCGTACCCGTTTCTGCGGGCGCGCCAAGTAGGTGAGGCAGCGCCGCGACACCCAGTCCGGCCAACGCCGCCTGATGCATCGCTGCCAGATCGCTGCAGCGTAAGACCACGCGACGGTCGCCTGCATAGTTGTCCAGCCAGCGCTGCTGTGGGACGTGACGCAGGTTTTCGTCGTAGCCGATGAATTCCCATTCGGATTCGGGGCGGGCGAGCACTTCTGCGGTGGCGTACAGGCCGTAGCCGAGGTCGCCCAGCGGGCGCGTCGCCAACGCAGATGACGTCGGGCGCGACAAGCGCACCGCCAGATCAGCTTCGTGCGCCATCAGGTTGGCGTTGCGCTTTTCGCCCAGCAGCACGAGATCGATGCCGGGCCATTGCCGGCGCAATGTCGCCAGGTTTGGCGCAATGATGTGGCTGGCCACCGTGGGCGGCGCAGAGATACGCACCGTCCCACGCAAGCTTCCCGCCCCCGCTGCTGCACGTGCAAAACCCGCGGCTTCCTGCTCCATGCGTTCAGCGCGCTCGGCCAGCGCGTTGCCTTCGGCGGTCAGGCGCCAGCCGCGCGGCAGGCGGTCGAACAGGCGCACGCCCAACGATTGCTCCAGTGCGTCTGCGCGCCGCGCCACCGTGGTGTGTTCCACCGCCAGCCGTCGCGCAGCGGCCGACAAGCTGCCCTCGCGTGCCAGCACGAGAAAGTAGCGCACGTCATCCCACTGCAAGGAAGAAGAAGGTTCGGCCGCCGCCGCACGCCCCAGGGCACGCACGTTTTTTGGCCGATCTGGGCGTTTTTGCACAGAAGCTGATCAGTTTTTGTGAATTCCCGTGTGATTCTGAACGGATTACGCTTGTTTCACAACGTGACGAACGCAGTACCCGTCATCGCCCAAACCGAAAAGCGTACCCATTTCTGCGAGGACTTTTGCCATGCACGCCAAGGTGATCCAACTGCGCGAACCCGGACCAGCATTGGGTTTGCGGCCCGCCAGCCTGATGTTGGCGCCCCCCGGCCCGAATGCGTTGACGGTGCGGCACACCGCCGTCGGCGTGAACTTTGTCGACGTGTATCACCGTGCTGGGTTGTATCCGGTGCCGGCATTCCCGGCGGTGCTCGGGGTGGAGGGTGTCGGCGTGGTGGAAGCATTGGGTACGGATGTGCGCGGCTTTGTGGTTGGCCAGCGCGTGGCCTGGGCCGGCCTGGTGGATGGCGCGCCCGGTGGGTACACCAGCCATCGCAACATTCCGGCCGAACGGGCAATTGCCTTGCCGGATGCGCTGGATGACGAAACCGTTGCGGCCACGTTGGTCCGCGGCATTACCGCACACATGCTGCTGACGCGGGTACGGCAGGTGCGCGCCGGCGAAACGGTGCTCGTGCACGCGGCAGCCGGCGGCCTGGGCGTATTGCTGGTGCAGTGGGCCAAGCGCCAGGGTGCACGCGTGATCGGCACGGTTGGCAGCGAGGCCAAGGCCGCCGTCGCGCTTGGCCATGGCGCAGACCACGTTGTGCTGCATCGCCAGCAGGACGTGCGCGAGGCCGTGCTGCAGCTCACTGGCGGAGAAGGCGTCGACTATGTGGTCGATGGCATTGGCGGCGCCATGCTGCAGACGTCGTTGGCAGTGACGCGGCCATTCGGCATGGTGGCCAGCATCGGTCAGGCGGGCGATGTCGGTAACACTCAAACGAACGTCGTCGATCTTGCAGCGCTTGGACCGTCGCGCTCGATTGCGCTGGCGCGGCCAGGCGTATTCCGCTACATGGCCGATCTGTCGAACTACCGGACGGGAGCGCAGGCGGCATTGCAGCGCATGCTCGATGGCGTGCGCGTGCCGCTGGGCGGCACCTATGCGTTGGAAGATGCGGCTGCCGCCCACACCGCGCTCGAAGCCGGACAGACCTCGGGCGCACTGCTCTTGCGCCCTTGAGAACCCTGCGCGCCGAAGGGTTTACGTGCAAAGCGTACCCATTTCTGCGGGACACTCATCGTCGTTGCTTCACGCTGCCGGGTCTCGCGTTTCGAAGGTTTTACCTCACCCCACAAGGAGCCATCGCATGCTGTACCTGATTCTTTTCAACTACACCGCACCGCTGGAAGCTCTCGATCGTGTGCTGCCTGCGCACCGCGCGCATCTGGACGCCCACTATGCGAGCGGCCACTTTCTGATGTCAGGACCGTTTTTCCCGCGGGAGGGCGGTGGCATCCTCGCGCGTGGCGAATCCCGCGAAGAAATCGACGCCATCGTTGCGCGCGACCCTTTCGTGATCGAAAACCTCGTACAGGTGCGCGTCATTGCCTGGGGCCCGAATCGCCGCAGCGCTGACACACCGCAGGCATGGTTGCCAGAGGCCGTGGTCGCGGCATCGACCTAAAACTGGCGCGGCGCCGCCGCTATCATGTCGATCTGTCCTTGCGCGAATCGACATGACCGACACGCCGCCGCCTCAACCTGATGTGCCGCACCAGCCATGGTGGCGCCGCGCGATTGCCCGGCTGCCGTTCGGTCGCGAGCATCTGGTGTTTGTGATTGCCGGAGTGATCGGCTGCGCGGGCGCCCTCTCGACGATCCTGTTTCGCGAGTGCCTGCGTCATCTGCAATGGTGGCTCTCGGGTACGGACCAGGGCCTGGTGGCCACGGCGCGCGCGCTGCCGTGGTGGGCGCGACTGCTGGTGCCGACCGTGGGTGGACTGCTGGCAGGCATCACCTTGCAGGTGGGCCTGAAGTGGATCCCTCGAAAGGGCTCGGAAGACTATATGGAAGCCATTGCCGTGGGCGATGGCGTGCTCAGCGCGCGGCAGAGCTTGGTACGCAGTGCGTCGTCGTTGTGCTCGGTGGCCAGTGGCGCGTCGATCGGGCGCGAAGGGCCGATGGTGCAATTGGCGGCAATGTGCGGCTCGCTTGTCGGCCGCGTGTTGCGGCGCTGGACGCCCGTGCCGATCGAGCAATTGCGTCTACTGGTCGCGTGCGGTGCGGCCGCAGGCATCACCTCCGCTTATAACGCGCCTATCTCGGGCGCCGTGTTCGTCTGCGAAATCGTGTTTGGCGTCATCACCACGGCAACGCTCGGGCCGCTGCTGGTGGCGGCTGTGACAGCTGACATCGTAGTGCGCCAATTCTTCGGGTACGGGGCGGTCTACGAGATGCCGCACTTCGATTTCGTTTCCGGCTGGGAAGTGCTGACGTATCTGGGCCTGGGTCTGGCCGCGGGGATGGTGGGGCCGCTGCTGCTCGGTCTGATCGACCGCGCGCGCGATGCGTTTGCACGTACCAAGCTGCCGCTCACGCTGCGATTGGCCGCAGGTGGGTTGATTGTCGGTGCGCTGTCCACGGGCGTGCCCGAGGTCTGGGGTAACGGCTACAGCGTGGTCAATGGCTTCCTGCATGAGCCGTGGCTATGGCAGACCGTGGCGCTGGTGCTGATCTGCAAAGTGGTGGCGACGGCGTCGAGCGCGGGCTCGGGCGCCGTGGGTGGTGTGTTCACCCCCACGCTGTTCAGTGGTGCTGCGCTGGGTTTGCTGTACGGCACGGGCATGCACGCGCTGCTGCCAGATGCGGCGCCAGTACCAGTCAGCTACGCGGTGGTCGGCATGGGCGCGCTGCTGGCGGCCACCACGCATGCGCCGCTCATGTCGATCCTGATGATCTTCGAGATGACGCTGTCGTATCAGGTGGTGCTGCCGCTCATGTTGGCGTGCATTACCGGCTATGTGACGGCACATGCGGCGGGCGCGCCGTCGGTATATGCGCGTGCGCTGGCGCGCAATCGTCAGGATGCCGGCGACGACGCGAGGCACCTTCCATCGCCATCAGACAGCACGCAGAAATAGGTACGCTTTGCCGGCTCCAGAGTGTCGCCTAGAAATATTTGGTGGTGACAAGCTTGCCTTGTCAGCTAAATAGAAGGAAAAGCGATCTATAGATCGCCTTAAAGTGTGCGCTCTGGGGAACTTTCAAGAAATACTGCGACAATTTGTTGCTGTTGCGAATCGTTATCATTTATATTTGCGTCCGCAATACGTAGTGCGCTCTCGTGCACGGCGGCACGGGCGCAGGAGGGCGTTCCGTCCCGGCTGGCACTCAATAGAAGAGCGCCGCCGGAGAAACCACGCAATGAACCGCCGCACGCCCGTCGCCAGCGCCCTGTTGGCCCTGTTTGCCACGCCCACCGTCGCACTCGCCCAGCAGGCTACGCTTGCACAGGCACCCGCCACCGCTACGTTGCCGGAAGCCGTTGTGAAGGGCGCCGCCCCGCGCGACGACTACAACGCCGCCAAAAGCTCCATCTCGAAGCTGCCCGAGAACCTGCGCGATGTGCCGCAATCGGTGACGGTCGTGCCCAAGGCCCTGACCGACGCGCAAGGCGGCAGCTCGCTGGCCGATGCGCTGCGCAATGTGCCCGGCATCACCATCGGCGCGGCCGAAGGCGGGCAGATCGGCAACAACATCAACCTGAACGGTTTCTCTGCGCGCACCGACATCTACCTCGACGGCTTCCGGGATCGCGGCCAGTACTACCGTGACCTGTTCGCCCTCGATTCGGTGGAAGTGTTGATGGGCCCGTCGTCGATGCTGTTCGGCCGCGGCTCCACCGGCGGTGTCATCAACCAGGTGACGAAGAAGCCGAAGCTGAAGGCCGCCACGGAAATCACCGGTTCGGTCACCACCAACGGCTTGGTGCGCGCCACCGCCGACGTCAACACGCCGACGTCCGACACCTCTGCCTTCCGCATCGCCGCGATGGCGCAGAACGGCAAGACGAGCACGCGCGACGAGATGACCGCGCAGGATTTCGGCATCGCGCCGTCGTGGCGTTTCGGCATTGGCACTCCGACCGAGGTGACGCTGTCCGCGCTGCTGCAGCACAACCGCGACATGCCCGATTACGGCCTGCCGAACCTCAACGGCCACCCGGTCAACGTCAGCCCGAAGACCTACTACGGCTACACCGACGACCGCACCACGCAGGACGTGGCGTCGTTCTCGGCGAATATCGATCACAAGTTCTCGCCCAACCTGCGGCTGCGCAACCAGACGCAGTTCAATTACGTGCAGACCGACGCACGCGAGACAGCGCCCAACGCGGTGGGTACGGTCAATTCGTCGGGTGTGTTCACGGCGCTGACTAACAGCAATCTGCCGCTCTCTGCGCTATCGGTGCGTTTGCAAAGCCATGACCGCCGCATCCGTGATTACTCTCTGTTCAACCAGACCGAGTTGACGGCCAAGTTCGATACGGGTTCGGTCAAGCACACGCTGCTGGTCGGCACCGAATTCGGCCACGACGGTTACGACAACCAGAACTATTACCGCAACGGCTCGTGCAACGGCACGCCGCTGGCGCAGTCGAGCATGACGAGCGGTTTTGTCTCGTGCGAGCCGCTGGTCAGCCCCAGCTACACCACATCGCCGGCCAGCACACCGTCGAGCCTGGGCAACCTGCAGGGCGGCTCGGCCAACACGGTGGCGGCGTACTTCAACGATTCGATCGAATTCACCAAGCAATGGAAGGCAGTCGCCGGCCTGCGCTATGACCGCTACGTGGCGAGCATTTCCAACTCGCTGAATTCGGCGAATACGCCGGCGTCGGCCAAGATCACCGCGCTGCCGTACGCGCAGCAGACCGTGAACTTTGTCAGCACGCGCCTGGGCGGTATCTGGCAACCGACGGACTGGCAGTCGTACTACGTGTCGTATGGCACGTCGTTCAACCCGTCATTGGAACAACTCGTGGGCACCACGGGCCAGCAGGGTCTGGACCCGGAGAAGAACAAGTCGTATGAGGCCGGCGGCAAGTGGGATCTGCTCAACGGCGATCTGTCGGTCAGCTCGGCGCTGTTCCAGATCACCAAGGACAACGCCCGCACACAGATCGACAGCACGACGTACACCTCGGCGGGCAAGATCCGCGTGCGCGGTGCGCGCCTGGGTGCCACCGGCCACGTGACCGACAAGCTGCAGATCTTTGCAGGCTATACGTACCTGGATGCGCAGATCGTCAACGGCATTGCTGCGGGCACGCAGGGCATGACGCCGGCCAACACGCCCAAGCACGCCGCGACGGTGTGGACGAGCTACGCCTTCATGCCGAACTGGGAAGTGGGCGCAGGCGCGTTCTACATGTCGCAGCGCTACGCCAACAACACCGACACGGTGCAGGTGGGCGGCTTCGTGCGCTGGGATGCGATGCTGGCCTACCACCAGCCGAAATACGACGTCCGTCTGAACCTGTTCAACGTGTTCAACAAGACGTATTACGATGCGCTGATTCCGTCCGATGGCGGTCGCGCTGTGCCGGGCACCGGCCGTGCGGCGATGCTGTCGGTGGTGTATCGGATGTAATGGCTGGGGGATGGGCCCTCGGCTGCATCCCCGTTTCCTTCCAGCGCCATGCTCGTCTGCATTCCCAACGTCTTCAACGCCGCGCAGGTGGCTGCGCTACGCGATCTGCTCGATAGCGCAGGCGATGCCTGGGTTGATGGCCGCGTGTCAGCCGGGTATTCGGGCGCGCCGGTCAAGGTCAACCAGCAAATCGATGAGAGCGCGGAAGTGGCTCTGCAGTGCCAGCAGCTCATCCTGAGCGTGCTGGAGCGGCACCCGCGCTTCATCAGTGCGGCGTTGCCGAACGTGGTGTACCCGCCGATGTTCAACCGCTACGGCGAGGGCATGACCTTCGGCGCGCATGTCGATGGCAGCGTGCGTATCCATCCGCACAACGGCACAAAGCTGCGTACCGACATCTCGGCCACGCTGTTTCTGTCAGACCCCGCCAGCTACGACGGCGGCGAACTGCAGATTGAAGACACCTATGGCATGCACAGCGTCAAGCTCAATGCCGGTGACTTGGTGATCTATCCGGCAACGAGCCTGCATCAGGTGACGCCCATCACGCGCGGTGTGCGCGTGGCGAGCTTCTTCTGGATCCAGAGCCTGATTCGCGATGACGCGCAGCGCGCCATGCTGTTCGACCTGGACAACGCCATCCAGACGCTCAACCAGACCGACGCGGATGCCACAGCACGCCGCACGCTCATCGGCGTGTATCACAACCTGATGCGGCAGTGGAGCGAGACCTGATGTGAGTCTGCTGTGCGCTTCGGCTCAGTGGCCCGAACGGCGATACAGCTCGGCCATCATGTCGCAGCTTTCCACGTGCAACGCAACGGCGCGGCTGGCTTCACGGCGCACGATTTGCCAGAAACGGGCGAAACGCGAGGCGGGGGCGGCTTTGAGAGCGACGGTGTTCATGGCGATTCCTTTTGAGGACTGATTTAGGGATAACCCTAGTAGGGAATACCCGGATGTTAGTCCGAATATTGCAGCGCAGCAAACCGCATTTGCCCGTGTCGCGTCATCGCCACATATGGGCGCCTAATTCATCACCCTACTGACCGTGCCGGCGTTGCCGTCCACACAGATCGTCTCGCCATCTTTCAACTGGGCCCGGATGCCGGGGAGGTTCACCACGGCCGGAATCCCGAACTCCCGCGCCACGATGGCACCGTGCGAGAGATAGCCGCCGGTTTCCATGACGAGCCCGCCGGCCTTCAGAAACAGCGGCGTCCAGGCGGGGTCGGTGCTGGGGGCGACGAGGATATCGCCAGCCTGCAGCGCCGTGCCGGCAACAGCATGATCGACCAGCCTTGCTCGGCCCTGTGCCGAGCCTGCGCCCACGGCAGTGCCGCTCCAGGTATCTCCGGTGAGGGCGATGGGCATGGTGGAGGCGACCGGCGCTTCGCCATGCTCGGTGACGATGTCCGGCGCTTGCAAGACGGTCCACTCGCCTAGTTGCCGGCGGCGTTCACGCGCGCGCCGGGCGGCGAAGTGCAGCGGTAACGCGCCGGTGGCCGCGGCCACGCATTCGTCCAACGTCAGGTTGAAAATGTCTTCGGGCACATCGAGTCCTTCTTCGCCGACAAGCCTGTCAGCCAGCCTTAGCAGACCGATGCGCAGTGCTTCCAGATACGCCACCAGCGCGCTGCGCGCGGCTTCGCGCTGGTTGCTATCGCGCACGGCACTCTTGAGCATCCCCCGCACAATCGGGCGCAGCCAGAACGGCAGGCGCGCCCACGCACGCTCAGAGGCCGCCAACTGCCGTTGCCGCACAGCTTGCGCGTCGCTGCCGATCAGGCCGACGACGAGATCGAGCAAATAGTCGGGTTGCTCGCGCCAGCGCGGGCGGCGGAAGTAGCTCTCTTCAATGGCGCGGTGCCCGTAGCGCTCCAGAAATGTGCAGAAGTGCTGGCGGAACGCGCTGTGCGCCGGCAACTGCTGCGCCCATTGCGTGCCGATGCGGTTGTCGGCGCGAAGCCAGGCGAGGGCTTCGGCATCGGCGCCGGCCGTTTGCGCCAGGGCCATTAATTCGTAGCTTTGCTGCGCGGTAACGCTGGGTTCAGCGCCGGCCATGAGCGCGGCGGCCAAGGCGTGGCCCTCGCCGGGGCACTGTTTTTCGATCACGTCGACCAGTCCCGAAACGGAGCCGCCCGCCGAGCCTTGTAGGAAGAACAGGCCGTCTGCGCGGCGCGCGATGTTAAAGCGTTCGCGCAGGCAGGTGGCCAGCTCCGCGGTCGATTTCGGCCACGCGTCTTCACACCATTGCGCGGCTTGCTTGCGGGCGCGATTCAGATCGCTCTGTGCATGGCGGCGTGCGGCCCCGGCACTGCACAGATAGCGCACGAGCCGCACACCGCGTGCCAGCCGCTGCGGCCATGTGGCGCGCGTCAGCGCAATCTCAGGCTGCGTGCCGCCCAGCATGCGATTGATGGCCTCCGGCGCAATGCCGAATGCGTCAAACGCCTCCCACTGCATCAACGAGACATCGAGGTACACATGGCCGCCAAGCAGACTGGCACGCTCCAGCCCTGGCAACAGCGCGTAGCCTGCCAGCGAGTACGCCAGCGTCAGCATGCGGTTGGCCGCGTGGCCGTAGAGCACCCAGTCGATGGGCGACAGCGGCGCGGGAAACACCTCGCGCGTGTTGCCCCGCGTCCAGAACGTCGGCTGGGTTTGCAGGGCGGCGTAAGTCTGGCGGGCTGCCGTGGTGATCGGGCGAGCCTGCACGATCCAGAAGCGCTGCCCGTCCCAGACCCATTCGATGTCATAGCGCGGCTTCGCAAAGTTCAGCGCGCGTGCCGCGTCGCGCGCCACCGTGGCAAGGGCGATGAGTTTGGCGTCGTCCAGCACGGCGCGGCGGGCGTCTGCCGTGGCGGTGTCCGCGAGTACGGTACCACCTTCGGCCAGCGCGCGCGTCATGCGGCGCTTCGTGCCGATCTGGCGTTCGACCACATGCAGCGTGTCGTCTTGCGGCGCAACTTCCAGCCGGTCGACGTCGCCATCGGCGTGGCCGCCCACCAGCGCTTCGCCCAGGCCCCAGTGCGCGTTGATGACGATGTGGTCGTCGCGGCCCGTCAGCGGGTCACCCGTGAACGCGATGCCTGCGGCCACCGCCGGCAGCATCGGCATGATGACCACGGCCATCGCCAGGTCGGCAGTGTCGATGCCAAAGCGCTCCCGGTATGCCAACGCCTGCGGTGCGTGCGCCGAGTCCCACACGGCGCGTACCGCGTCCGCCAGCGCCTGCACGCCAATCACGTTCAGGCGCGTCTCGTGAATGCCCGCGAACGAGCGTTGCGCGGAATCTTCCTGCGGCGCGGACGAGCGCACGGCCAACGGCGTGTTCTGCCAGCCGCGCGCGGCCAGCGCTTGCGCGATGGCAGCCAGCACCGTATCGGGCACCGCATCTCCGTGCTTCCGGCTGAGGCTGGCCTCTGCGGCCAGCACGAAACCATCGGGCACCGGCACGCCGAGTCTCGCCATGCGGCCAAGTTGCCAACCCTTGCCACCCGCCACTGCGGCACCGGCCTGCGCCGCAGCTGGCCAATCGAGCACGAGCGGATTCATCACGCCTCCTTGCGGGCCATGCCGTGCAGGAACAGGTCGATGACGGCGGAGAAGCCCGCGTGCAGGTCTGTTTCGGGACGTGCCAGCCAGCGCATGAGCGCGCCGAGATACAAGTACTCGAAGAGCCCAGCGAGGTGCTCGGCATCAAGCCGGGTGTCGAGTTCGCCTGAGCGCTGCGCCGCGTCGATGAGCATCATGAACACCGCTTCGAGCCCGCTGCGCTTGTCGCTGTCGCGGTTGCGGGCGGCCAGGTCGGCGCTGGCAAAGCGGTAGCGGAAATACGCGGCCAGATAGGGTCGGCGCACGTTGCACCAATTGGCCGAGGCGGAAAGCAGCACCGCCAGGCGGGAGGCGAAATCCGGCTGTGCCTCGATCTGCGCACGCAATTGGGCGCCGCCAGCCGCCAGCTCGGCGTGGAACTGGTGCGCCAGCAGCGCTTCCTTGACTGGAAAGTGGTTGTACAGCGTGCCCTTGGACACATCGGCCTGCGCGGCAATCTGCTCCATCGTCACGGCGTCGTAACCGTGCTGCTCGAACAGGGAAAAGGCCGTGGCCGCCAGGTGGTCCAGCGTCTGGGTGCGCTTGCGTTCGCGGCGGCCGGCTTCGATCGGGGACGGACTGGACGACATGGTGGGCTCGCTATTATTAAACGACGTGCAATTTTATACATCGTTTAAAAATATGTGCAAGCGGAAACCCGTCTGTAGAATCAGCCCATTCTTCCGGCAACCTTTCGACAGGACCGACCATGCCTGCACTGCGCACGCTGTATCCCCCAATCGAACCGTATGAAACCGGCATGCTCGATGTGGGCGATGGCCACACGATCTACTACGAGCGCGTCGGCACGCCCGGTGCCAAGCCGGCGGTGTTCCTGCACGGCGGGCCGGGCGGTGGTGTTTCGGCAGACCACCGCCGCGTGTTCGATCCGGCACGCTACGACGTGATGCTGTTCGACCAGCGCGGCTGCGGGCGGTCCACGCCGCACGCGGGCCTGGAGGCCAACACGACGTGGCACCTTGTGGCCGATATTGAACGCCTGCGCGCAATTGCCGGTGCGGAACGTTGGCTCGTCTTCGGCGGCTCGTGGGGCTCGACGTTGGCGCTCGCTTACGCGCAGAAGTATCCGCAGCACGTGAGCGAACTGGTGCTGCGTGGCATCTACACCGTCACGCAAGCCGAGCTGCGCTGGTATTACCAGTACGGCGTGTCGGAGATGTTCCCCGAGAAATGGGCACGTTTCCAGGCGCCCATTCCGGAGGCCGAGCGCGGTGACATGATTGCGGCCTATCGCAAAGTGCTGACCGGCAACGACACCGCCAGGCAGATCGAAGCCGCCCGCGCCTGGAGCGTGTGGGAAGGCGAGACCATCACGCTGCTGCCCGACCCGAGCAATAGCGCCAAGCACGCCGACGACCATTTCGCGCTGGCCTTCGCGCGGCTGGAGAATCACTACTTCACGCATCAGTGCTGGCTGGAAGAGGGCCAGTTGCTGCGCGAGGCGCACAGGCTGGCGGGCATTCCCGGCGTGATCGTGCATGGCCGCTACGACATGCCGTGCCCCGCGCGCTATGCGTATGCGTTGCATCAGGCGTGGCCGGATTCGGACTTCCACCTGATCGAAGGCGCCGGCCATGCGTGGTCGGAACCGGGCATTCTCGATCAACTGCTGGCCGCAACGGACCGCTTTGTCGGCAAGTAACCCATGACGGATTCCGCCGACCTGCGCTTCCTGCTCGCCATCCAGGACAACGGCAGCCTGGTGGCGACTGCACGGGCGTTGGATCTGACGCCATCCGCCGTGTCGCAGCGGCTGCAGCAGCTGGAGAAGAAGCTGGGCACACGGCTGGTCGATCGCACGGCACGCAGCCTGCGGTTTACGCAAGAGGGCGCGCTGCTGTGCGAGCGTGGGGCAGAGCTGATCCGTCAGCTCGACGCGCTGTCAGAGGATTTGCACACACGCCGGGGCGGCCTGGTCGGTACGCTCAAGGTGAATGCCCCGCTGGGGTTTGGGCGGCGTTACGTGGCGCCCGTCATTGCGGATTTTCAGCAGCAGCATCCTGATGTCGACATTGAATTGGCGCTCTCCGATGCGCCCCTTGTCGAAGCGGCGGATCGCTTTGATGTGGTGGTGCATATCGGCGCGCTGCAGGTATCGAACCTGGTCGGCCATGCGATTGCGCCGAACGCGCGCTTTGTCTGCGCGTCACCCGCTTTTGTGAAGCGCTTCGGCTTGCCGGAAACGCCCGATGACCTTGCCGCGCTGCCCTGCATCGTGCTGCGCGAGAACAAGGAAGACGTGTCGCTCTGGCACTTCAGCAAAGGCCGCACGAGCCGCAGCGTGCGCGTGCCGAGCCAGCTGATCTGCAACGACGGCGACGTCATTCGACAGTGGGCGTGTGAAGGGCGTGGCGTGATCCTGCGCTCCGAATGGGATGTGGCCGATGATTTGCGCGCGGGCCGGCTGGTGCGCCTCCTGCCCGGCTGGAAAGCGCCCGACGCCAACGTGATCGCGCTTACGCACAACCGCGCCGGCTTGCCGCAACGTACGCGTCATTTCATGCAGGCGCTGCAGAATCGTTTTAAGCCGCAGCCGCCTTGGCGCGCATGATGCAGCTTCACTGAATCTTTGATTCAAATCGGCTTTACCGAAAGCCGGTGCGCGGTACCTACAATCGGCTGCATCGATCTCTACCGATTTGCAGGTGACAAGCGTGAATGCTTCCACGGTTTCTCCCGATACCCGCTATCCCAAAGCCGTCCTGTTCGATCTGCTGACCGCGCTGCTCGATTCGTGGTCGCTGTGGAACCGCGCCGCTGGCTCCGAACAGGCAGGCCGCACGTGGCGCGCCGAGTATCTGCGGCTCACGTACGGCTGCGGCACGTACGTTCCTTATGAAACGATGGTTCGGCAGGCCGCGCAGAACGTCGGCTTGCCGGCCTCCGCCCCTGAAGCGCTGGAAGCCAACTGGTTGTACCTGGCACCTTGGAGCGGCGCCGCGCAAGCGCTGGCCCAGCTCCAGCCGCACTGCAAGCTGGCCGTTGTCACCAACTGTTCGGAACGGCTGGGCCGGCAAGCCGCAGCGCTGTTGCCCGTCACGTGGGATGTCGTTGTCACGGCCGAGCAGGCTGGCGTGTACAAGCCCGATCCGAAGCCCTATCGCATGGCACTTGAACAACTTGGCGTGGATGCCGCTGACGCGGCATTTGTTGCGGGTTCCAGCTACGACATGTTCGGCACGGCGGCCGTCGGTCTGCGCACTTACTGGCACAACCGCATCGGCTTGGCACCGGTGGAGGGCGCCCTGTTGCCGGAAATCACCTCGCCCACGCTTGACGATCTGTTGCCCTGGGCCCGCCGTTTTGCCGCATGAGGATGCAACCATGACCCTTGAGATGCACACCCTGGAAACCCTCGACACGCCTGCGGCGTTGATCGACTTGCCGCGCATGCAGCACAACATCGCCCGCATGCAGCACCGCATGAACGCGCTGGGCGTGAAATTCCGCCCGCATGTGAAGACCACCAAGTGCCTCGACGTGGTGCGCGCCCAGCTGGCGGCCGGCGCACAAGGCATCACCGTATCGACGTTGAAGGAGGCCGAGGCCTTCTTTGCCGCCGGCATCAAGGACATCCTCTACGCGGTGGGCATTGTGGCTACCAAGTTGCCGCGCGCGATGGCGCTGCGCAAGCGGGGCTGCGACCTCAAGCTTGTGGTCGACAACGCAGAGGCCGCCCAGGCGGTGGTCGACTACGCCCGCGCACACGGCGAGCGCTGTGAAGTGTGGATCGAAGTCGATACCGATGGGCACCGCTCCGGCATCACACCCGAGCAGGATGCGCTGCTGGAGGTCGGCCGCATCCTGAAAGAAGGCGGCATCGACGTGGGCGGCGTGATGACGCACGCTGGCTCCAGCTACGACCTGAACGACCGCGCTGCGCTGGCCGCATTGGCCGAGCAGGAGCGTGCCGGTTGCGTGCGCGCCGCGCAGCGCCTGCGTGATGCCGGTGTGCCGTGCGCGGCCGTGAGCATTGGCTCCACGCCTACCGCGTTGGCCACCGAGCACCTCGAAGGCGTGACGGAGGTGCGCGCGGGGGTCTACGTATTCTTCGATCTGGTCATGCACAACGTGGGCGTATGCGCGATGGACGAGATCGCGCTGAGCGTGCTGACTACCGTGATTGGCCATCAGCCCGACAAAGGCTGGGTGATTGTCGACGCCGGATGGATGGCAATGAGCCGTGACCGCGGCACCGCCAAGCAGTCGCATGACTTCGGCTATGGGCAGCCGTGCGCGCTGGACGGCACGCCGCTCGACGGGCTCATGCTGATTGGCGCGAACCAGGAGCACGGCATTCTGGCGGCCAGCAATGGCTCGGTACGCGACGACTTGGTGGCGCGATTTCCGGTCGGCACGAAGCTGCGTGTACTGCCCAACCACGCGTGCGCGACGGGTGCCCAGTTCCCGGAATACCAAGCGGTGCCGTCGCGGGGCACGGTGCAGACGTGGGCGCGGTTCCACGGCTGGTGAGCCACACACCCGGCATGCCGAAAAGCAAAAGGCCCGCAGCGTGTTCCTGCGGGCCTTTTGCTTGAATCCAATCTACCAAATGCTTCTTGCGCGGCTGAGGACGCCCAAGCCCGAGCCGCGCTTGATGGTTCCGATATGGCCGGGGAGCGAATCGGAACCCGTGCCAACAGCGACAAGGTGTCGGAATTGTAAACACGCTACCCCGTAGCGCGCTGTAGCACATTTGTTCTACAGAGCCGCACTGCACTGCCTTCGTATACTCGGATGCAACAGGCAGTTGAATCTGTCGCAGCAGCGCGAGGCGACAGCGGCCGACCACATGACATGCAACCCTCACCTTCCACACTCTGGTTTACCGGGCTGAGCGCGGCCGGTAAGACCACCTTGGCGTTGGCCGTGGCGGAGGCGCTGACGGCGCGCGGCTTGCCGTGCCGGGTGCTCGATGGCAGCGCCTTGCGTCAACAGCTCTGCTCCGATCTCGGTTTCTCCCGGACAGATCGCAGCGAAAACGCGCGACGTGTGGCGCAGTGGTGCGCACAGATGAACAACACCGGCACCTGGGCCATTGCTGCCCTGATCTCGCCGTACCGTGAAGACAGGGAGCGCGCTCGACAGATCGTGGGCGCATCGCGCTTCTTTGAGGTGTATGTCGCGACACCGCTGTCCGTGTGTGAGGCGCGTGACCCGAAGGGTTTGTATCGCAAGGCGAGAGCCGGAACGATCGCCAACCTCACCGGTATCGACGATCCTTACGAGCCGCCGTTACATCCCCGGTTGACGCTGGATACCGGCGTGCAACCGGCCGAAGACTGTGTTGCACAGGCGTTAGCATTACTTGGGATGCAGGAAGCCGTTGCGGCTTGATGTGGGGCCATGTAGCGCATTTGTTCCACAGACGAATCCAGCCCGCGTCGCTATGCTGCGACGGTTCCAAAAAAAAAAAGAAAAGAGCACCGATCAAAACGGGGGAGAGCTGCGGCGCGCACTGCATAGCGGGAACAGCGGTGCGCGCCAGACAGCCATGGGCCGGGGGCGTTACGCGCTGCGCGCCAGCGGTAGCCACAGCGTAAAGCGCGTCCCGCGGGGCCCCGAGGCCCAATCGACAGCCCCATCCAACGCCTGCGCGCGGCGCTGCTGATTGCGCAGGCCATGCCCCTTGCCGTCGCGCAGGGCAGTTTCCACGTCGAACCCCTGGCCGTTGTCTTCGATGACGACGCGCACGCCGTCCGGGTCTGCTGCGGTACCCACGCGGATCTCGCTGGCGCGCGTGTGGTGCAGGATGTTCGCAATGCACTCCTGCACGATGCGCAGGATATGCAGCGCGCTGGATGGATCGAGCCATGGCAGCGTCGGCAGTTTTTGCACCTCCCACAACAGGGCGATGCCCGTGCCATCCAGGCGCGGTTCCAGGCGAAAGCGCAGCGTGGCGAGCAACAGCAGCAAGTCCGCCTCGACCGGTTCCATCGAATCAATGGTCAGCTTCAGATCGTCCAGGCAGCCTTTCAGGATGTGCGAGATATCCACCTCGCTCACGGCACCGCGCTCCACCGAGCGGATTGCGCTGATGAGCGATGCGCCCAGCCCGTCGTGCATGTCCTGCATCAGGCGCTGGCGTTCCTTGCTGATGGCGCGCTGCCGTTCGGCCTCGCGCAGTTGCTGGTGGCTGAGCTCAAGTTCGGCCTCGCGCGCTTTCAGGCGCTGTGCAAGGTTGGCGTTGGCCTGTTCGACTTCGTCGATGGCGTTGACGTAGCGCCGATACATCAGCGTGCCGAAAATGCCGAACGTGATGGCGTTGGTGTACGCGCCGAAATACCAGCCTTCCGGGCTGCTGAAATTGTTCTGCAGCAGCCAGTCCGTCACGCCAAGCAAGGTGCAGATGCCAACACCAATGGCCACCAGCACGCCTTCGTTGGAACGGCGCCGGGCGTTGGCGGCACCCACCACGCCAACGGCGGCGCCCATGAGCGCGGCAATCGGGTAGATCAACGGCGTGACCTTGGGCGTGTTGGGCAGCACGGCCAGCATGGGCAGCGTCAGCACGCCAATCGCGACAGTCGCCATGACCAGCGTGCGCGTGAACCACACGAGCGGTCGCCCATGCAGTTGGCGCAGGAAGAAGTGCACCACCAGCACAAGCCACAGCAGCGAATTGACCGTCAGCCAGGCAAACCAGTCGTTGGCAATCGGCTGCGCCACGTAGAAATGCAGTCCGCGCAGGAACGAGGTGACAGCCAGGTTGAAGAACAGCAGATAGGCGGTTTCGTGGCCGCGCCGAAACCAGACGAACAACGCGAAGATGCCGATGGCGAGGAACGCTGCACTCAACACGGCGGGCAATTCCTGCTGCAGCCACTGGCGGATGTTGTAGCGGCCCTTCAACGCGTCGATCGGGCCGAGCCACAGCGACGAGACGGCCACCTGCGTGCCTTGGGTGTGTTCCAGGCGCAGCAGAATCTCACGCACGGGCTCGTCGTCGCCCGGCTCGTCCAGCGCGACCCACAGCGGCGTACGCGTGCTGTTCCATAGCGGCCCGCGTTCCTGCGCCCGATGCACCAGCCGGCCGTTGACGTACACCGCGATCGTGCCGTCGGTCTTGATGCGCACGCCGTACAGCGCCAGCGGCCCCGATTGCACGGGCGACGCGGGTACGGCGATCCTGAGCCACGTCGTATGTACGGCACGGGACTGCGCCTTCGCGCCGGCCTGGCGCAGCAGCGCAATCGCGGGCGCATACGGCAGCGCGGCGTGCTGCCAGACGTTGGGTAGCGATGCGCTGTCGAACGTTGGCGGCGGTGCCTGGAAGCCTGACCCATCCGTCGTCTGCCAATCGGCCTGCGTCAGGTGCAGACTGTCGGCCGACGAAGGCTCGCTGCCAGCTTCTGCGTAGAACATGCCAACAATCACCAGCAACGCCAGTGAAAAGACAAACATCGCTTTGGCAAAGAGGGGCGCAGGACGGGTGCTCATGCAACGCGCGTGGGGCAACGCTCGAAGAAGTGGGCGGGCCAATATGACATGCGTTTCGACGCTGCTTGGGAACCCCCGCTCACGAGGGGCAACACCACGCGCTGGCCCCTCGGCCCCGGGGCGATGCGCTACTCGGACAGCAGTCCGAGATTCCTCGCTTCATAGATGGCTTCCGCCTTGGAGGTCACCTTCAGCTTGCTATAGATGCGCCGCACGAAGCTTCGCACCGTGAAGTGCGATAGCTCCATCAGCTTGGCGATTTCCTGTGTCGTGAAGCCCTTGGTGATGTAGTCCAGGACTTCCTTCTCGCGTGCCGAAAGCAGCGGTGCTGGCGAATTGGGTGCGGCCGGTTCAGGTTCTGAGCGCGTGGCGGTGCCGGCTGAACCTTGCTGGAAGCGCGCCAGAATCTGCCGCGCGATGATCGGGCTGATCGGGCTGCCGCCGCTTGCCAGGCTGCGGATTTCTTCGGCCATCCGGGCAGGCGAACTGTCTTTGAGCAGATAGCCCGCCGCGCCGGCCTCGATCGAGCGCATGACGTGCGTCTCGTCACCAAAGTTGGTGCTGACCATGATGCTGCAGCTCGGCCACAACTGCGCCGCCGCGCGAATCACGTCAATGCCGGAACCATCGGGCAGGCCGAGGTCGACCAGCAGCACATCAGCGGGCGGACCTTGCAGCAGGGCCAGGCCGTCAGCGCGCGACATGGCGATGCCGGCCACCCGCATGTCAGGCGCGGCCTGCACGGCGCGGCTGAGCGCGTCGCTAAAGCCGGGGTCGTCCTCGACGATGGCGACGTGGATGGGTTGCGGCTCGGAGCCGGTACGGACGGATTGCATGATGGACCGATTGTACGAGTCCCGGGCAACTGACCGTGTAGCGCATTTGCGCTACAGATGCACGTTCGTGCTTGTGTCAATGCACGCTGGCAATGAGGTGCCGCATTATGCAAATTTCGTGATTATCGCCGCCATGCGCATGATGGGAATGTGCGCATGTTACGTAACGCGAAACGTTTCTGAGTGTCGTTGGGGCCGCTTTCCCCTGACGATTCTGACACTTTGTGTCGCCCGCATCGCCTTGTACGGCAACGTTTTCATCTGATTTAGGTGATGTTGCAACCGCGCATGGCACGCACTTTGCAGAAATGACCCCATAAAAATGGTCACCAGCCGCCGCCGGAACTGCGTCTGAGTGAGCCATCACAACGGATCGGCCCACGGGTAGCCGGTCTGGTTCAACGAGGGGAGTGGGCGATGTCACTGAGTGGCAAGTCGACGTGTGCAGAAAATCTATTCATCAAGCCAGCGCCGCGTTGGCCCGATCCGGTCGCGCCGGCAGTCGAGCCGGCCACAGTCAAGATTGCGGTGGTGGGTCTCGGCTATGTGGGTGCGCCGCTGGCCGTGGCGTTCTCGAAGCACTTTGCCGTGTCTGGCCTCGACATTGACGCCACGCGCGTCGCTGAACTGGGCGAAGGCCGTGATCGCACCAACGAACTGACCAGCAACGAGCTCCTTGAATCGGGCGCGCGCTTCACGACGGACGCCACTGTGCTCGGTCAGGCCGACGTGATTGTCGTGACGGTGCCCACGCCTGTGGACCAGGCCCGCGTGCCTGATCTGAACCCGGTCATGCAAGCGTCCGTCTCGGTGGGCAAGAACATGAAGCGCGGCGCGGTCGTGGTGTACGAAAGCACCGTCTACCCCGGCGTGACCGAAGAGATCTGCATCCCACTGCTGGAGCGCCACAGCGGCCTGAAGCATCTGAAGGATTTCCACGTCGGCTATTCGCCCGAACGCATCAACCCGGGCGACCGCGTGCACACGTTGACCACGATGACCAAGATCGTGGCTGGCGACACGCCCGAAACCCTCCAGGCGCTTGTGAGCCTGTACGGCGCCGTCACGCAGGTGCATCCCGCCAAAAGCATCAAGGTGGCCGAGGCTGCCAAGGTGCTGGAGAACACGCAGCGTGACGTGAACATCGCGCTGATGAACGAGGTGTCGCAACTGCTGGCCGCGCTTGGTGTGGATACGCACGACGTGCTGGCCGCTGCGCGCAGCAAGTGGAACTTCCTGGACTTCCGCCCCGGGCTGGTGGGCGGGCACTGCATCTCGGTTGATCCGTATTACCTCACGCACAAGGCGGCGTCGTGCGGCTTCAACGCAAGCCTCATCCTGGCCGCGCGCGAGACGAACGACAGCATGTCGCAGTTCGTGGTCGACCAGCTCATGCGTCGCATGACGCAGTGCCATCTGCTCGGGCCGCACACGCTCGTCACCATCCTGGGCACCACGTTCAAGGAAGACGTGCCGGACATCCGCAACTCCAAGGTGGCCGATATCGTGAAGAAGCTTGGCGCGCTGGGCATCCGTACACAGGTGATTGACCCGTTTGCGGACAGCAACGAAGTGGCGCACGAGTACGGCTTCCGCCTCACGAAGCTGGCCGATGCCAAGTCCGCCGACGCCATCGTGCTGGCCGTGCCGCACTCGGAGTACCGCGAGGGCGGCTGGGCACTGGTGGAGTCGCTCGCCAGACCGGGCTCGCCATTCGTGGTGAGCGATCTCAAGGCGGTGCTGGATCGGGATACCTGCCCGGACCGGGCTGTGCTTTGGCGGCCTTGAGCTTCGCGCAGGCCTGATCCTCGCCGCTTTCGTTTCTTCTGTTCCTCCGTTTTCTCTATCGCCCTGGCTTCTTCATGGACGCTTATCTGTTGCTGACGCTTTCGCTCGGCTGGGTGCTGTCCGCCCTGCTGTACGTGATCCCGCTGTTGTGCGTGATTGTCTGGCGCAAGGAGACCTTCCTTGCGAAGGATTACACCGTGCAGCGCCGCGTGTCGGTGCTGCTGCCTTGCTTCAATGAAGGCCCGCACGCGTATGACACGATCAAGAGCATCAGCGAGTCGAACTATCCGGCAGAGTTGCTGGAGATCGTTGCGGTGGATGACCATTCCACCGACGACAGCTGGGAATGGATCCAGAAAGCGCAGCACGACTTCTCGGGTGCGGTCAGGATCGCCGCGTATCGCCAGCCCGTGAACAAGGGCAAGTACGAAGCCTTGAACCGGGCGGCCAACATTGCCACCAGCGCAGATATCTTCATCTGCATCGACAGCGATTGCACCTTCCATCCAGATGCGGTGTGCGAACTGGTAGCGTCGTTTGCTTCGGACAAGATCGCGGCCGTGGGCGGGCACGTGCGCGTGAGCAACGTGAACGAGAACCTCGTCACCAAGACGCAGGCCACGGTGTACTTCTACGCCTACAAGGTGATGAAGATGTTCCAGAACCGCCTGCGCAATGTCACGTGCATCAGCGGTTGCCTGTTTGCTATCCGCCGCGATGCGTTTTTCGAGATCGAAGAAGACGTGAAGACGTGCAACTTCCTCGGCGCCAAGTTCTCTGCGGGTGAAGACCGCTATATGACGCACCTGCTGATGCTGCGCGGTTATCAGACTGCGGTGAACCTCGACGCTATTTGCTGGACCGAGGTACCGACCACTTTCCGCAAGTTCTTCACGCAGCAGTGGCGCTGGCGCCGCAGCGGCACGCAGGACTACCTGCTCACGTTGCGCACGTTGGGCCGGCACGCGCGCAATGTCCATCCGCTCTCGGCCATGAACCTGATCCTGCCAGAGACGGTGAACTACTTGATGCTGTTCACATTCATCTTCGCCATCGCGTCGGGCAACGCGCTTGAGTGGATCGTGTCGCACCAGGTGTTCACGTACACGGTGTTCGCGCCGTTCCTGTTTGGCGTGCATTTCTGGGCCAAGCGTTGCGCGCCCGATCAGGCCGTGAAGGGCGGGCCGCTGCCGCTGTTGCCGTTCATTGCGGCATGGGCGCTGGCGGGCACAGTCACGTGCGCAATGATGGCCATCTTCACGATGGACTCAAGCAGCTGGGGTACGCGCGTATCCAAGAAACCGGAGGAATCCGCAGGCACCGCAGAGGACGGCGCTGAACTTGAAGGCATGCAGCCACAACAAGGCTGACACACACAAAAAAACAAATCGAACGTGCCGGGTCCACAAGATGAATACGCGGAGACGGCCGGGGGAGCTCAGACATGGTTCGTCGTTCTATGCGCTGGACGGGCGCAGTGTTTCTTACGTGCGCGGCTTTGCCGATGCTTGCGGTGGCGGGCGAGGCCGATCTGTTCTGCGAGCTGTCGGGCGTGCAGGCCGACGCGGAATCGAAGGTGCTCGACGCACCGTACGCTTTTGTCAATGTGGGCAATCCGTCCATCTCCAACAAGGTCGTGTCGGCGGGTGTGAGCAAGAGCCTGTCGCAGGCCCGGCGCGCGGGTCTGGTCCAGGAACGCGCGGCGGCCGAGTGCGAGGCCTATCGCTCAGGTCTGGCGCTCAAGGAGTCGGTGGAAGGCGTGCCCGCCAAGATCGAGCTGCATTCGTTGGCGGAGCGGAAACTGGGTTTGGAGCACGCGCTGCAGGCCGCCGAGCGCAACCTCGCTACCGAGCAGGCCCTGCTAGCGAGCAATGACGCCACGCTGGCCGATCTCACGGCGGCGCTGCGCCTGCGCGACGGCATTGCGATGGATCTGGCCGCACTGCGCCAACGTCAGGCCGAACTGTCCACGGCCGCCGACCCCGCTCAACGCCCGCTGAGCGAACTCGTGAGTCAGAACGCCACCGCCCAGGCGCGCGCTGCTCAACTGGCTTCGCGCGCGAGCGCCACGCTCGGCTGGGACGTCACCATCCTGGCGGGCATGCGCCACGATTTCACATCGGGTTCACAGTCGCCGTTCATCGGGCTCACTGCATCGCGCAGTTTCGGCTATGACGCCTCCGTGCGGGCGTCGGACCGGGTGGGCGAACTGACTGCCAAGCTCGTCGGCGAACAGCGCGACGGTGCATATCAGCAAGTCCTGCGCATGAGGCAGTCGCTCGAAGGCGCGCTGAGCGCCGAAACCCTGCGTCAAGGCAGCTTGGCGCAACGCAACTCGGCCATCCAAACGATGATCGAACGCGCCCAAGGCGTGGACACCAATGCCGCGCGCCGCCTGGTGCGCAACATGTCGGTGGAGAGTCTGACCACCTCGGCCGAGCTGGCCGCCAGCAACGCGCGCATCCAGGACATCGGCACGTGGCTCAAGGCCAATCCGACCAACTGATTTCGAACTCATCAACCTGCGGGGCACCTCCATGATTGCCGCCTTCTCCAACTACTTTCAGTCGAAGATGCTCGTCGTCTATCGGTTAGCGTCCTTCTTTGTGCTGATCGCCATCATTGGCGGTATCTTTGGCTACATCGCGCTGCTCTTCTTCTACCTGCAGAGCAACAACTGGGGCGCGCCGCTCGTGATCTCGCCCGCGCAGGAGCGCGTGCTGTCGTATCAGCCGCAGGTGGCGCAACTGCGCGCGCAGCTCGACAAGCAACGCACAGATTTGGTGGACCTCACCGCGCAGCTCGCCGTCAAGCAAGAGGGGTTGCAAGCGCTCGACGCGCTGATCGCGCGCACCACCGAGGCGCAACAGCGCCAGATTCAGAACATGTCGCATGTGTCGAAAAACCTCAGCCGGCTGGTCAGCCTCAAGTCGGGTGACATTGCCGACAGCGAGCGCGCGCACGCGCAGCTCAAAGGCATGATGGCTTCGACCGATGCAGAGATGCGCGCGGGCCTCATCTCCAAGGAAGACGCGGCCGCGCGCATGGTGACGCTGCAATCGTCGGCAAATGCTTTGACGGACTCCAAGATCGCCGCGATGCAGGTGGGCGTGAATTCCATGCAGAGCCGCGCGGTGATGTCCACGCTGGGCGGCGCGGCGGACGACCTGCAAACCATGACCACGCTGGCGCAGACGCAGCAGATGATCTTCTCGCGTATGCAGCTCAAGGCCGAAATCGATTCGGCACAGGGGAACCTGGGCGTGCTGCGCGCGGGCATTAAGGAGTCGGAGCGCATCCTCGCGGTGGCTATGCGCTCGCCGTACTACAAGGCGCTCACACAGCCGGTGTCGGTGGCCTTCGTGCCGTACGAAAACATGGAACGCGCCAAGGCGGGCGAGCCGGTCTATGACTGCATCCTGCAGATCTTCCTGTGCAAGCAGGTCGGCAAGGTGGCCGCCACTTACGATGCCGAGGAATATGCAAAACATCCGCTGTTCCGTTACGACCTGAAAGGCAAGCTGGTCGAGGTGAACTTCACCGATCCGGCTTCGAGCACCAGCCGCGTCGTCTTCTTCGGGCGCAAGCCGCTTTTGCTGTGAGGCGCGCCATGTTCCGTCGACTGGTTTGTCTGCTCGCGAGCCTGACGTGTGCATGCACGGTAGCAACGGCGCGGGAGATCACGTTCTCTGGTCAGCAATGGGTGGTACGTTCATCCGGCGGCCAGTTGAGCGGGCCCGGTCCAAACGTGTTCTCGGACGGGCCGGATGCGGTGCACGTTGATGCGCAAGGGCGTTTGCGCATGGCCATCGTCAAGGCAGGACAGGGCTGGCACAGCGCCGAAGTCACGCTCTCGCGCCCGCTGGGCTACGGCACCTACGAGCTTGAAGTGGAAACCGATCCATTCGGCATGGACCGCCAGGCCGTCTTCGGTTTCTTCACCTATAGCAGCGCACCGGAACAGGCGCACCGCGAGCTGGATGTGGAGCTGTCGTACTGGGCGCGGCCAGACGAGCCGAATAACGCGCAGTTTGTCGTGCAGCCGTCCGGTACGCCAGACACGCTGCGCCGCTTCGAGGTCAACCAGGGGCACGTGACGTATCGCATCCGCTGGGAGCACGGCCTGGCCGAGTTCAGCGCTACGGCGGCCGACGGTGCGGTGTTGCAGCACTGGTCTCGCACCGCGGGCGTGCCCGATGCGGGCGACGCGCGCCTCCAGTTGAACCTGTGGCTGTTTCGGGGCAAGCCGCCGCAGAACGGGCAGCCGGTGGATTTCGTGATGCGGGCGTTTCGATTTACGCCCGGTGCCCGGTCGCCTAGTGGATTGCAGCGGTGATGGCACCCCAGAAGCTCGTGTCTTCCGCACCCAGCACCCACATCGATACGCCGGCCAGGTTCAGCGTGTTGGCCATGGCGGCCTTGGTCTGCAAGCCTTGCGCGGTCTCGTACCAGACCTCGTGCGCGCTCCCATCGGTGGCGGTGTAGTTGAAATGAGCGGACTGCGTAGCGGCGTCCCATTGGGCCGTAGCGCCGGTCGTGGCAATCAACGTGGGGATGTCTTTGAAGGCGACCGAGGTGCCGGTGTTCCGCGTGCGATTCCAGTCGTAGCCGTAGGCCGGCAGGCCCAGCAGCAACTTGGTCGACGGCACGAGGCTCGCGGCGTACTGCAGCGCTGCGAGCATCCAGTCGCTGCCAGCCACCGGGCCGGGCTGGCCACTGGGGATGTGCTCGTCGTAGGTCATCACCTGGATGAAGTCGGCGCTCTGGCCGAGGGCGGCGTAGTCGTAGGGCCACGTCCACGTGTTGCCGATCACGTCTGCGCTCTTGGCCGGCAGGCTGAGCATCAGCGTGGAATGGTTGGCATGCAGTTGCGCCGCCAGATCGACGACGAAGCTGGTGTAGGCGTCGCGATCGGTGGTGTACAGGCCCTCGAAGTCGAGGTTGATACCGGCCAGGTTCTGCGTCTTGGCCAGCGTAACGATGTTCTGCAACGTCGTCGCGCGATTGGTGACGAGCGCGCCGTGCGCAATGACCGGATCGAAATCGGTGCCGAAATTCGTGATACACGCGTATGAAAGCTTGCCCGCCGCTTGGTTACCGGAGAGCAGTGCTGTTGGGAGCGTGCCGTTCAAACTACCGTTTGCATCGGCGCGGATCACATCCACCGAGATGGCAGTGACGGGCGTGGCCGCACTCATGGCCGATGCCATCGACGTTGTGCTGCCCAATGCGTAGCCCAGCAGCACCTTGGGCGCGGCCGCGGCGGTCTTGGTGGACGTCGTGGGGGTGTTCGTCTGCACAGCGGCGCCCGAGTCGGATGCGCCGTCGCCGCCACCGCATCCCGAAAGCATGAGGGCGACACACGCTGCGCCAATCAGATCGAAAACTTTCATGTGGAAACCCCGTTCGTCTTTATGTTCTCCCGGGGTTTATCGGTCCGGCTTCTGGAACCTTGAGACGTCAACGTCTCAGCCATATCGCCTAGGGGCGATGTTGAGATCAGGCGTTTGAATCGGCTGTCAGGCACGAAGCATCGTCGATCTTCTAGACTGTTCTTGACGGGTTTGCTGCGGCCATCGCTGCGGCAGGCCGGCCACGATGAGGGTGGCGTTGATCTATTCGGGCGTTTCGCGGTCTTTCTGACAAGAGCACACGAATATGGCGATCACGGTGAAGAGCAATCACAAGACCAATCGACTTCGCTGGCTTTTCCCCTATTGGGATCACCGCAAGGTGACGACACCCCATGCAATCGTGGCTGCGGGGGTTGTCATCGCGATGTCGATGGTGGTGATCTGTGCGGTGGTGCTGTATCAGAGCCGGCTGGACGCGATGGCCCGCGCCGCCGAGACCTCGCGTAACCTCGCTTTGCTGGCGGAGCGTGACATCGAAAGAAATTTCGAACTCTATACGCTGTCGCTCCAGGCCGTCGTCGACGGCGTGAACGATCCTGAAGTGATGAGCGCGTCGCCCAGGTTGCGTGGCTTTGCCTTGTTCGACCGTGCCGCAACCGCAACGTATCTGGGCTCGATGCTGGTGCTGGATACCGAGGGCAATATCGTCATCGATTCCGCTGGCGACGTGCCGCGCAAAGCCAACTTCTCTGATCGCGAGTACTTCAAAGTCCATCGCGACAATCCGAACGTCGGGCTGTACGTTGGCGATCCCTACGCGTCCCGCTTGCGGGATGGGGCGCCAAGCATTCCGCTCAGTCGGCGGCTGTCGCGGCCGGACGGCTCGTTTGCCGGCGTTGTGCTGATCGCGCTCCAGCTCGAATATTTTCACAAGCTGTTTGCCGCGCTATCCCTGGGGCCGCACGGATCAGTCGCGTTGATTGCACGAGACGGCACGATGGTCATGCGGCAGCCCTACGATGTGAAGGTCATTGGGCGCAATATCCGCAACGCTAGTACGTTCAAGCAGTTCCTATCGGCGCCGGAGGGCAGTTTTTCGGACACATCGACACTCGATGGCGTCGAGCGGCTGTATTACTTCAAGAACCTGCCCAACCTGCCGCTCATCATCATGGTGGCGGAAGCACATGCCGACATCTACGCGGCCTGGAAGCGTCGCGCGCTGATCATCGCCTTGCTGATGGCCGCGCTGGCACTTGGCTTCATCGCGCTGTCCTTCGCCTTCGGGGCACAGTTGCGGCGGCGCATGCGCGCGGAGTCGGAGCTGGCAATGCTGGCACGCACTGATGGGCTGACGGGGCTGAACAACCGCCGCACCCTTGGCGAAATCCTCGATCAAGAGTGGCGTCGCGCCAAGCGGACGCGCAGCGTTCTGTCCTTGCTCTTCGTCGATATCGATCGGTTCAAGATGTACAACGATACCTACGGGCATCAGGCTGGCGATGATGCCTTGGCGGCGGTCGCGAAGTGCATTGGCGACAATATTCGCCAGCCGACCGACAGTGCCGCGCGGTATGGCGGTGAGGAGTTCGTTGTGGTCTTGCCGGACACGTCGCCAGAAGGCGCTGCCTCCATCGCAGAAAAAATACGCGCGGCTATCTCCAACCTCGCCATCGAGCACAAGGCCAGCGAGTATGGCCGCGTGACTGCCAGCATCGGCGCGGCCGCATGGACGCCGGAACAGGATGTCGATGTGTCGGCCGTCATCCGTGCGGCAGATGCAGCCCTGTACGACGCGAAGGCAACGGGTCGCAACCGCGTTGCTCAGTCAAAGCTGAAGCCGGCCTAGGCGGCACGCATGCGTCGGACGCGATGGTGAAGACCGCGTGCCCGGCGAGCCCCGACTACACCGTGGTTTTTATCGAAACGGCTTCGAGTGGGCTTGGCCGCCCCAAGAGATAGCCTTGTCCGTTGCGCACGCCCAGGTCGGCCAGCATCGTTTTCTGGGGCTCTGTCTCGATACCTTCGGCGACGAGATCGCATCGTATTTCGTTGGCGAACGTCACCATGGCCTTGAGCAGCGCGCGCTTGATCGGGTCGTCTTCCAGATTGGTTGTCAGGTATGCGTCGAGTTTGATGAGGTCCGGTTTGAGCGCAATGATGTGGTTCATCGTGGAATAGCCGGAACCTGCGTCATCGATCGCGATACGGATCAAGTGGCGACGCAGCGGAAGAAGTGCTTCCTGCAGGCTGGGGTAGTCGTCGACCAGGGCGTGCTCCGTGATTTCCAGTACCACGCGATGAGGCGGGACATCGGGCAGCAATGTTTCCAGCTTGCCGCTGAGTACCGTGGCAGGAGACACGTTGACAGCCAGATAGGCGCCGGCAATCGAGTGCAATGCGCGCAGGCCTTTTTTGATGGCAAGCATTTCGAGTTCAACGCCAAGGCCGACTTCCCAGGCATCTGCAAACCAGCGATACGGTGGCCGTTGCTGCCCACCGGGAAACCGGGACAAGGCCTCAAGTCCGACCAGGTGTCCGTCCACTAAAGACCGTATCGGCTGAAAGTAGATCGAGAGTTGGTCATGTTCGATCGTGCGCTTCACGCGCGACAGTTTTTCGCTCACCTGCTGTGTTGCCGCTTTGTGTCGTTCGATCTGGCGCGCGATCACCCCAGAGAATGCGGTCATGAGTTCCAGGTCGCGGGAGTTCAGAGAGTAGTCGGGTCGGTCACTGAAGCAGCAGAACGTGCCGAACACGGATCCGTCGGCCAATTGAATCGGCACGCTGATGTGTGCGCCGATGGGAAATGCGGCGGTCATGGGCAACTCGCGCGCGGCTGCAAGTTTGGCTGCGTCTTGGATCAGTGGCGGTAAGCGGCCGTCAATCACCCGAGTGCAATAGCTGTCAGCCAGCGGTCCGGAATCGCCGACGCTGAAGGGCGGCCGCTCAGCACTGCTATCGACATACCGGAAGACACGTTTTGACTCGACGAACTCAGAGACAAATGCGAAAGGCATTCCCAAATGCGTCCGGACGGCACGCAGAATTTGCGCAATGTGCGCAGTCGCTTCAAGGTCGGCCTCGATGAGGCTACTGGTGAGAAGGTGCTCCAATTCCTCTCTCTCCTTAGCCGGATCATTTTTCCGGCGAGTGACCGTCTACCCATTTTCTGCATCAGTGGAGCGCCAAGGAGCAGTATGTCGGGACAGCGGTAATACCACACGCGACAAGTGTCTCGCACTTAACTCTAGATTATTTTGCGCAGGCTGCCGACGATCCAGATATTCAAGGGTTAATAGGGATTTGTACGCATCTGCCTGGGCAAAATCCGGCCGATAAACAGAGAGACGACCACGGAATCCAAGTGGCTGATAGCGAACACTATTGCCTCGCAGGAAGCATGCCAAACATGGCAGACATTACCCAACCCCAGTTATCTGATGCCATTGCACAATTGGTGAGTTGCGGCGTGTTTTCCGTGGATCGCCAGATGCAGATCCTGTCGTGGAACCGCTTCATGCAATATCACAGCGGTTTTTCCGGCGAGGATGTGATCGGCAAGGACATGTTCGCACTGTTTCCGGAACTGCCGGAAAAATGGCTGCGCAAGAAAATCGAAAGCGTATTCGTTCTGGGTGTCTCTGCGTACACATCTTGGGAGCACCGCCCGTATTTGTTCCGTTTTCGTCATACGCGGCCCATTACCGACACGATTGAATGGATGCAGCAGAACTGCAGCTTTATTCCGATCGAAGATGGAAATGGTGTGGTCATCGCGGTGGGGATTACGTTGCTCGATGCGACGGACGTATGCCTTGCCTATGGCGAGCTGAAGAAGCGCGAAAAAACCGTAACCGATGCGCTTCAGGAACTCACTGTGCGTAACGCCCAACTCTCCGCGCTGAACGAAGAGCTGGCCCAGGCGCATCAACAACTGCTGCAGTCGGAAAAGCTCGCCGCCATTGGCCAGCTCGCCGCCGGTATTGCGCACGAGATCAATAACCCCGTGGGGTTCGTGCTCTCGAACCTGAACAGCTTGCAGCGCTATATGAGCACGCTGCTCGATTACGCACGCAGCCTGGATCAGCTGATTGGCCAGCATGCACCGTCACTCGACGCACAGCTCTTGGCGCTTGCGCAGGCGGCCGACATCGAGTTTCTGGCCGAAGACGCTCCCGCACTCGTGGCCGAATCGCAGGAAGGCCTGACCCGGGTGCGCGACATTGTGGTGGACTTGCGCGATTTCTCACGCGTCGACAGCGCCCACCAATGGGATCAGGTGGACATTCACCGCTGCATCGAGTCGACGCTCAACATCGTCCACAACGAGATCAAATACCAGGCTGACCTCGTGCGCGAGTACAGCGAACTGCCGGCCGTGACCTGCATCCCGTCGCAGATCAATCAGGTGGTGCTGAACCTGGTGGTCAACGCGGCGCAGTCGTATGCGGGCAAAAGCACCCAGGGCGGCGGGCGCGGCACCATCACCGTCCGCACCGGAACTGACGCAACCGACGCTGCATCGATCTGGTTTGAGGTAGCAGACGCCGGCAGCGGCATCGCGCCCGAAAACCTGAAGCGCATCTTCGACCCGTTCTTCACCACCAAGCCGGTCGGCAAGGGCACCGGGCTGGGGCTGTCGCTCACCTACGGCATTGTCAGAGCGCATGGCGGACGCATCGACGTGTCGAGCACGGTGGGTGTGGGCACGACCTTCCGCGTGACGTTGCCACGATGCAGGCCCGAAGCTCCGCCTGTCGAACAACAACCGCTGGCCGCTACCGCGCTGGCTATATAACGCAAGCCTCACGCTTTACGCCTGAAGGGGGACAACATCATGGCGCTACCCGTGCTCGTTGCCGACGATTCATCGTTGGCGCGCAAGCTTCTGATCAACGCATTGCCTGATGACTGGGATGTCGAGGTTACGCAGGCATCCAACGGTGCGCAGGCGCTGGAGCTGTTTCGTGCCGGTAAGGGCACGGTCGTTTTTCTTGATCTGACCATGCCGGACATGGACGGCTTCCAGGTGCTCGAACACATCCGCAAGGCCGGCGACGACGCCTTCGTCATCGTGGTGTCCGCCGACATCCAGTCGGGTGCCGTCGAGCGCGTCAAGGATCTCGGCGCCATCGGCTTCATTCCGAAGCCCGTATCGGCTGAGCGCATTGTTCCGATCCTGCGGGGGTACGGTCTCTATGAATGACCTGACACTGAATGAAGACCAGCGCGACGCTCTGCAGGAAATCGCCAATATCGGGATGGGTAAAGCGGGGGCGGCACTGGCTGAACTGCTGGGCGCCTTTGTGACGCTCTCGGTGCCGGGCATCAAGCTTGTCAACGCGGCACAACTGAAGGTGGAGCTGCTGGGCCGCGACATGGCCGGCGACGCGCCCTCGCCGGTGCGGCAGGCGTTTCAGTCCGATATTTCGGGCGAGGCGATCGTGCTGTTCGGCAAGGACGGCCGCGAAGAACTCGAAGAGCTGATGGGCTACGGCGACGCCGACGTAAACAGCGAAAGCGAAGCCCTGTCCGATATCGCCAACTTGCTCGTGGGTGCTTGTGTGCGCAGCGTCTTCGAGCAGCTCGGCCGCAATCTGTCGTTCTCGCGGCCAAGCTTCGTTCCGGCTGCGGTGCTGCAGCAAGCCTTGTCGGGCGAACAGTTCAATCGTTGGGATGTGGCGCTGTTGCTGGAAGTGCGCTTCACCCTCGAGCGCGGCGGCTTTGTGGCCCAGTTGGTGATGCTGCTACCTGAAACCGCCATCCGAAAAATGAAGCACGCGCTGGAGCAATTCCTGCAGGCGCTTTGAGACGCGCCCCGCCAGCCATCGAACCGTGAGACGCCAGCCATGCTTGTTTACGACGAAGACACCGCGCAAGCGAGCGCGCCCGACATCAAAGCCGCCGCGCAGCCAGAAAGCGCGCCCGCTTCTGCAACGTCTGCGGACGCCACGCCGTTGATCCTGCTGGTGGACGATGAGCCAGGCGTGCTCTCGTCGCTGCGCCGGCTGTTGCGGCCCACGGGCTACCGCGTGATTACCGCCGAGAGCGGTGCGGCGGCGCTCGACATGCTGCCGGTATATCCGGTGGATCTGGTCATTTCCGACATGCGCATGCCCGGCATGAACGGCGCTGAGTTCCTGGCACGTGCTCGTGAGCGTTATCCGGACATCATGCGGATCCTGCTGACCGGCTACTCCGAAGTCGATTCGGCTGTGCGTGCCATCAACGAGGGTGGCGTCTATCGCTACCTTAACAAGCCGTGGGATGACCAGGACCTGTTGCTCACCGTCAAGCACGCGATCGAGCAGCGCACGCTTGCATGCGAGGCGCGCCGCCTGAGCGAGTTGACGCAGCGGCAGAACGAAACGCTGCAGCAATTGAATGCCGGGCTGGAAACCCAGGTGCTGGCGCGCACCGAAGAAATTCGCCAGACCGTGATGTTCCTGGAAGGTGCTCAGCGGGACCAGAAAGCGAACTTCACGAATATGGTCAAGGTATGCGCCAGCATGATCGAGATGCGCTGTGGTGCCATGGCGCGCCAGTCGCTGCGCGTGGCCGATCTGGCGCGCCGCATTGCCATTGAATGCGGGTTGACGGGGCTCCAGGTGCAGGACATCTTCCACGCCGGCCTGCTGCACGGCATTGGCAAATTGTCGCTGCCCGATGCCCTGCTGAATACGTCGCTCGACAGGCTTTCCGCTGAACAGGCACAGCAGTTCTATCAGCATCCGCTGCGTGCTCAGATGGTGCTCACACCCGTGCCGCAGCTCGAGCATGTGGCGCAAATCATCCGGCACCAGTACGAACGCTTCAATGGCCGCGGTACTCCCGACCGATTGGCCGGAACGGCGATCCCGATCGGCGCACGCATCGTGGCTGTCGCACGCGATTTCGAGGGGCTTCTGACGGGCGAGATCATCAAGGACCACGTTTCGGGCGATCAAGCCATGGAGATGGTCAAGGCGCAATCGGGCCTGCGCTATGACCCCGACGTGGTTGTGCGCTTCGTGGCTGTGCTCAGACAGCAGGGCGAGGTGATGCCTGTGCGGCAGATCTCTGCGGCCGAACTGCGGGAGGGCATGCGGTTGGCCGACGATCTGCTCACGCGACGCGGCGTGCTGCTCATTACGCGGGACAGCATCGTCAGTGCGCATCAGGTCTTGCAGATCAGGCGCTTCGAAACCCATGAGGATGTGCCGTTCGCGATTCTTGTCTATGCGCCTGTGCCCAATCCCACGGATGCGGCAGACGTGCCACCAGCAGCGTGAAGGATGACCTTCGGGAGGCGGCGATGGTCCCAAGCAGCGGCAAGCGAATGCTGGCATACCTGCTGTGCGCATTCGGGTGGGGAGCGATGGCAGGCCAGGCGATGGCCTCCGGCGGCATCGCCGACGACGCACGCATGCAGCAGATCGTCGCGTGCGCCAGCGAACACGGGGCCCCTTGGGATGGGCCCCAGGCAGGTCCTCGTGCGCAGGTCGGCATCACGCTGGCCGTCGTGAGTGAAGACTTGCGCAACGGCGGCATTCTTGGTGTTGCGAAAGGCATCAAGGAGGCCGCTGGGGCCATCGGCTGGAAGATCCGCGTCTATGACGCCGGCGGGACGCCGGAGGGCCGCAAGCGTGCGATGACATCGGCCTGGGCGCTGCAACCGGACGGCGTCGTGCTCGTCGGGGGTGACGCGCATGAGATGCAGTCAGAACTGGTGCCCTTCGTGCGGCAGGGCAGGCCCGTGGTCGGCTGGCACGTTGCCGCAACGGCCGGCGCCATCACGGACAGCCCGATCGCCATCAATGTTTCCACCGACCCGATGGCAGTTGCCCGGCTCACGGCCATGGCGGCTGTAGTGGAATCGGCGGGCCACGCCAACGTGGTCATCTTTACCGACTCCAATTTCCAGATCGCCAGCGCAAAGGCTGCGGCGATGGCTGAGGTGATCAGCGCATGCAAGGGCTGCCGCTTGCTGGCCGTCGAGGACGTACCTATCTCGGGCAGTGCGCAGGCCATGCCCGCCGTCATGCGACGTCTGCTGGAGCGGTATGGCCGCGTGTGGACGCATGCGCTGGCCATCAACGACATCTACTTCGATTACGCCGCCGCCGAGCTGACCCGCGCCGGCAAGCCCGACGGCATCCACATGCTGTCTGCCGGCGACGGCAGCGCCGCGGCGTTCCTGCGCATCCAGGCTGGAGCGTTTCAGACGAGTACGGTGGCCGAGCCGTTGAACCTGCAAGGCTGGCAACTGGTGGACGAGGTGAATCGGCTGCTGGCCCATCATGTGGTCACCGGGTATGTGGCCCCCGTGCACCTTGTGACGGTCAAGAACGTCGCTTTCGATGGTGGACCATTCGGGCAATACGACCCGGACAACGGCTACCGGGCCGTGTATCGCCGGATATGGGGCCGTTGAATGTTCAGCGCAGCCGCTGCCATCCGCTGTGCGCGCACGCCGCGGTACGGTCTGTGGCCCAGATCGCTCGGGCGTCAATTCATGCTGGTCGTCGCCATGCTGGCGCTGCTGATCTCGGCAGGCGGCATCACGGCGGTCTATGCGCTGCGCACCTCGGCGGAAGCTACCCGCAGGCTCGCCAGCGAGCAGCTCATGCAATTGCGCGAGGCGCAGGAACTCGTTCAGCGCACGTTGTTGATTGAGCGCGAATCGGCGCAGTTGGAAAAGACCTCGTCGGTGGAAGCCCTGCGCCGGCACTATGCCGAGATCTTGCGCAACCTTGAGGCGTTCGAGCAGTTGTCCGAACGGCTTGCTGCAACCGACGACGATATTGAAGTGCTCGATCTGCATCAGTCGACTCAGCTGTTTCGCAACGTCGTCAATATCGTCGCGCAGTGGTGGGAAAGCGAGCTGCAGCATGCCGGAACTGCCGGCGCGGCTGCACAGGCGCCGGCATCTGAACGCAACCTTGCCGGGCGCCGTTCCTTGGATGCGCTTTACATGCAAGCCGGCGCCATGGTGGTTTCGGCACAGCAGGTGTCGGAGCAGCACACGCGGGCGTTTCAGCAGGCGATGCAGGCGTTGGCGGTGGTTTCCGAGCGCAATCAGCGCTGGGTGACAGCGCTGCTCGCCACCAGCGTGGTGTTTGCCTGCCTGGCGGCTTACGGGTTGCTCGGGCGCCATGTGCTTCAGCGCTTGCTGCAGGTCAGCCGCAGCTTGCGCGAAGGACGTTCGGACGGGGCGCCCAGTGCGGTACCCGTCGATGGCGACGATGAGATCGGTCAGATGGCGCGCGCGGTCGAACAATTCCAGCGTGACCGATGGCAGCTTGCCCTGGCCCACGAGGCACTGCAGGCCGAGCGTGCGCGCCAGGAGCAGCTGCTGCACGAACTGGCCCAGACGCAGGGGCAGCTGCTGCAATCGGAAAAGATGGCGTCGATCGGCCAGCTCGCTGCCGGCGTGGCCCATGAGATCAACAATCCCGTCTCGTTTGTCAAAGCCAATCTGGGCAGCTTGCAGCGATACGTTGGAGGATTGCTCGACGCGCTGTCAGCCTACGAATCCCACGAGGCAGAGTTGGCGCCCGCCACGCGGGCTGCGCTTGCGCAGGTCAAGCTGGCGGCTGATCTCGAGTACGTGCGCGAAGATGTGCCGGGGCTGTTGGCGGAATCCCAGGAGGGGCTGCAGCGGGTCAAGACAATCGTGCAGGGTCTCAAGGATTTCTCCCATGTAGAAGAAGCGCAGCCGCAACCCGCCAATCTTGAAGCGTGTCTGGAAACAACAATCAAGATCGTCTGGAATGAGCTGAAGTACAAGGTGGAGCTGGTGCGCGAATATGGCGGAATCCCAGACATCGAGTGCAGGCCCGCCCAACTGAGCCAGGTGTTCATGAACCTGCTGGTCAATGCCGGACAAGCCATTCAGGACCACGGACGCATCACGCTGCGAACTGGCTACGACGCGGACAACGTCTGGGTGGAGGTGGAAGATACCGGGGGCGGTATCCGGCCCGAGCATCTCAGCCGCATCTTCGACCCGTTCTTCACCACCAAGCCCGTTGGCCTAGGGACGGGGCTCGGCCTGTCCGTCTCTTACGGCATCGTGCGCAAGCATGGTGGCCAGATCGACGTGCGCAGCGAAGTTGGCCGTGGCACGTGTTTTCGGCTCGTCTTGCCGCTGCAAAGCCGTTGATGCAGCGGGCGCATTCGACCGCCAGATTCCGATACGGCGCGTTCGTACCCCTTCCTGGAGCCGGCAACGATCCGAGCCGTGTGCTCTGCCTTGCATGGAATCGGCGGCGCCGGACGTCACCAGAGCAATGTGAGGCGATCCAGGACGGTTTGAATCTCGTCTCCGCCCGGACAACAAAAAACCCGCGAGGCTCATCGCCACGCGGGTTTTTTGTCGCCCCTGAACTGCTTGGGACTGTGTCTTGGTGCCCAGGAGAGGACTCGAACCTCCACGGAGTTACCCGCTAGTACCTGAAACTAGTGCGTCTACCAATTCCGCCACCTGGGCTAGGTGAGCGGCGCATTTTACCGACCGCCAAAAAATTTGCAAGCCCTTCTTTTCTGATTGCCAGTTCCGCCAGCGTTACAGCTGTTACGCGTGTGGTGGTCAGCAGGACGGCAACCTCGCTGCTACGCTGCCACGCAGCTATTTGCATTCCCCCCAACTGAGGTTGATCGATGATGAAACTCCGCCACGCCGCCACCGGCGCCCTGCTGGCCGCGCTTGCCACCTTTGCCCACGCCGAGCACCCGATCTGCACGATCGTGGCCGATGCTGCCACCGGCAAGGCCGTCTTGCACGAAGGCAAGTGCGACGAGCGCGTGACCCCCGCCTCCACCTTCAAGCTCGCACTCGCGGTCATGGGTTTTGACCACGGCTTCCTCAAAGACGAGCACACCCCGGTCGAGCACTTCAAGCGTGGTGACCCCGACTGGGGCGGCGAAGCCTGGCACCAGCCCATCGACCCGGCGCTGTGGCTCAAATATTCGGTGGTCTGGTATTCGCAGCGCATTACGCATGCGATGGGCGCGCAGACCTTCCAGGCATACGTGCGCAAGCTGGGCTACGGCAACATGGACGTGAGCGGTGACCCGGGCAAGAACAACGGCATGGATCGCTCGTGGATCACCTCGTCGCTGAAGATCTCGCCAGAGGAGCAGGTCGGCTTTATGCGCAGGATCGTCAACCGGCAGTTGCCGGTGTCGGCGCGCACCTACGAGATGGTCGACCGTACCGTGCAGACCTGGCAGGTGCCGGGCGGCTGGGCCGTGCAGGGCAAGACGGGCACGGCCGGCCCGGCGCCGGGCAATACATCACCTGATGGCACGTGGGATCAGGCGCACGCTTATGGCTGGTTTGTCGGCTGGGCCAAGAAGGGCGACAAGACTTACGTATTTGCCAACCTGATCCAGGACGACAAGGTGGAGCCGACCTCGGGCGGCATCCGCTCGCGCGATGCGCTGCTTGCCCGCCTGCCGGAAGTGCTCGCCTTTGCAGGGCACTGATCGACGGCGTTATGCGTGACGGTGTTCGGCCTCGCTGCGCACCGTCGCTTCATCCACGCCCAGGCGCTGATGCAATTCCTGCCAGCCCTTGGGCGTGACCAGCACGGCGCGCGAATCGCGTGCGCGCAGCATCCAGCCGACATCGCATAGGCGACGCAGGAACTGCACCCCCAGCGGCCCCGCCAAGTGATGCGTGCGCTCCGTCCAGTCCAGGCATTGCCGCGCCAGCCCGCGTCGCGTCGGGCGAATGGCGCACACATCAAGCCCCACGTCGCCAAACCAGGTGATGCCGGCGGGCGTGATCTCGTATTGCTTGTCTGGCATCGGCAGCAGATAGCCGCGTGATTGCAGCGCGTGCGTGACGGCCACGCCCACCTGCCCGGCAAGGTGGTCATAGCAGCAGCGGCAGAAGCCAAGCTCTCGCGCCTTCGGGCTGGGTGTGGCGCGTCGCACGGCCGCTGCGGGCGTGATGGCCGCCAGGTGTTCCAGCGCTTGCGCTACATGTGCCCCGGCCAGCCGAAAGTACTTGTGCCGTCCCTCGGTTTCCACCACCACCAAGCCACCGTCGAGCAACTTGGCCAGATGCGTGCTGGCCGTCTGCGCGGTGACGCCCGCGGCATGCGCCAACTCCCCCGCGGGCAGCGCGCGCCCATCAAGCAACGCCGTCAGCATGGCCGCCCGTGCCGGGTCTGCAATCAGGAAGGCCGTGCCGGAAAAGCTGTTCGGATGCGACATGTCCGACTCCTTGTCATGTGGCCATTCTAGGGAGCTGCGCGCCGCGATGCTTCGACACGCATCGAAGCGTTGCCAAGGGTGCCGGCACTACGCTGGGGCCATCGCTTGCTAAAGCCAAAAACCAGAGGCTCCAAGATGGATGGAATCACGATGCAACACGCGCATGCCAACACCGCGACACATAAGCGCCTGGTGCTGTGCGTGCTGTCGATGGCTGTGTTGGTCGCACAGATCGACACCGCCGTTGTCAACCTGGCGGTGCGCCCGATTGGTCAGTTCTTCCACGCGGAGGTCGGCCCGCTGCAGTGGGTGATCGACGCTTACAACCTCGCCTATGCCGCATTGCTGCTCAGCGGCGGCCTGCTGGCCGACTTGTATGGCCGGCGGCGGGCATTTGTGTCGGGTGCGGCGGTCTTCTCGGTGGCATCGGTGCTGTGCGCGCTGGCGCCGTCGATCGGATGGCTGATCGGGGCGCGTGCGATGGCAGGTGTAGGTGCGTCGTTGCTGCTGCCGGCATCGCTGGCGATCCTGCGGGTGGTGTGGCGCGACCCGGGCGAACGTGCGCATGCACTGGGCGTCTGGGCCGCATGCAACGGCTTGGCCATGGCGATTGGGCCGACGGCGGGCGGCGTACTGGTTACGCACTTCGGCTGGCGCGCCGTGTTCTGGGTGGTGGTGCCGGTGAGCGTGGCCATCATGGCGTTGGCCGTGCGCGTGGTACCGGAATCGTCCGACGCCGCGCATCGCCGTTTCGATGCGCTGGCCCAGGTATTGGGCGCCATCACGCTGGGTGGCCTGGCCTTTGCCGCTATCGAAGCGCATCAGGCGCCCGTTGTGGCGGCAACCGTGCTGGCCGTGGCGATCTTCGCGCTGGCGTGGTTCATCCGCGTTGAGGCGCGCCACGGCGGGGAGGCGCTGGTGCCGCTGGACCTCTTTCGCGTGCGGGAGTTTCGCGGCGCCATTGTCGCCACGGCGGGCATGACGTTCGGCATGTACGGCGCACTCTTTTTGCTGCCGCTCATGTGGCAGAGCACCGGGCGCTTCAACGTCATTGGCGCGGGCATTGCGCTGATGCCGATGGCGCTGGTCTTCATGGGGGTGTCGCCCCTGTCGGGCACGGTGGCGCGCCGCCACGGCGTGCGGCTGGCCACGGCGGGCGGGGTGGGCATCATCGCGCTGGGGCTGCTCACGGTGGGGACGTTTGCAGGTGCCGCATCGGTGGTGCCGGCAGCCATCGGGCTGGCACTCACGGGGCTCGGCATGGGCTTTGCCACCGGCCCGCTGATGGGCGCGGCGGTAGGCGCCGTGGGACCGGAGCGTTCCGGCACCGCATCGGCGCTCGTCAACGTGGCGCGCATGACCGGGGCGACGCTGGGCGTGGCAATTCTGGGGGCGGTGTATGCCGTGTGCGGCAGCGGCGCGTCGGGGCTGCGCGTGGCCATGATGTGCGGTGGCGCGGTACAGCTCGCATGTGCCGCCGTGGCGTGGCGGCATGGCGCTGATCACCACTGAGCGCTTTCCAATGTCCTCGGTTCTTTAACAGTGCATGACCGAAGGCGAGGCCGTCGGATGCGCTGCCAAAAAAATACCCGGCGAGGGGATTGCCGGGCTAAGTGGGATGTGAATGCATAAGACAGAATCACCTTACAAGATTTTCTTTGATCAGATTGAAAACAAATTTAAAACACAACACGTTTTTGAGGATTTGCTCTAAAGAAACGGGCGCTTGAGTATCAACCGGTGTGCGGGTTTTTCCTGATGGCTGCGCCATTTTCGGGTTGATGGCAAACGATTTCCTCTTGAAAGAGGAATTTCAATGGCGGTGCCTTTCAAGTAAAAAAAGAAGCTAAAAAACCAAATGAAAAAGACTTTGTTGGATTGAACTGAATTGGGAAGTTGATTCAATCAAATTCCGTTTTTAATTGTCGATCTGACCGGATATGTTCGCCGCCAGGAGCCCATCGGCACGCGCACCACTGCATGAGCAGGCATTTGCATTGATCGAATTTCTGGGCGCGTCGGCCGGCAAGAATTCGGGGCTTTATGTGTCGGTTCAGCGCCGAGGGTTTCAGCTTGAAGTACTCGGACGGCCGCCGCCGGCACGGCTACGACGGCAAGCTCGGCATGCGCTGGAACTGGTAAGCCGGCCGCAACGCGGCAGCGCTGCACCGTGCAGAAACCCTGGGCACGCCAGGGCTTATGCTGCGTCACAACAATCAACGGGGAGCCACTGCGGCTCCCCGTTGTGCTTGGTGCCATGCGGCACCGTGGTGGCTTGCGAGTTTTGCTCACGCGTTTTTCGGTTGTCTGTCATGACAGGAATTCGTGAAAACCCTAGGAAACCCGCACCCACCTTAGCGATTGGTTATTTCATGCGAAAAGCCTACGCTTACTACGTAGTACTACGTGTGGCTGCTGCGTACAGGTGCGGATGGTTTTCCCGGGGGCGCGCGATCAGAGTGCGCCGGATAACAACAAAGGCGGAAAGCATTCCCTCAGACATCCGTCTGGCCGCGCATCGGGCGTGGCACCTCACCTGTTCAAAACAACGTCCGAAGTCCCCGAACTAGGAGACAACCCATGAAGTTCTTGCTCGCGCTGCCTTTCATCGGCCTGCTGTGGGTGCCGTTCTACAACCAGGAAATGCCTGCGCTCTTCGGCTTTCCGTTCTTCTACTGGTACCAGTTCCTGTGGGTGCCGATCACTTCGCTGCTGATCTGGATCGTCTTCAAGAACGGTCAGAGCAAAGGAGAAGAATGATGGGCGGACAAATCAACTGGACTGCGCTGGCGGTCTTCATCTTCTTCTTCGCGCTTGTCACGGTGCTGGGTTTCATCGCCTCGCGCTGGCAGCGGGGCAATTCCGACAAGGGCGCCCACATTGAAGAGTGGGGCCTGGGCGGCCGCAACTTCGGCACCTGGATCACGTGGTTCCTGGTGGGTGGCGATTTCTACACCGCCTACACCGTGATCGCCGTGCCGGCACTCGTGTATGCCGTGGGCGCGTATGGCTTCTTCGCGCTGCCGTACACGATCCTGGTGTACCCGATCGTCTTCCTGATCATGCCCAAGCTGTGGAAGGTGGCGCATGCCAACGGTCACGTCACGGCGGCCGATGCCGTGTATGGCCGCTACGGCTCGCGCTCCCTGGAGTTTGCGGTGGCGCTCACGGGCGTGGTGGCGACAATGCCCTACATCGCCCTGCAGCTCATCGGCATGGAAGTCGTGATCAAGGCGCTGGGTTTGACGGGCGAGCTGCCGCTGGCGGCCGCGTTCGTCATCCTGGCGCTGTACACGTATTCCGCCGGCTTGCGGGCGCCTGCGCTCATCGCCTTCGTCAAAGACATCATGATCTACATCGTGGTGCTGGTGGCGGTGGTGCTGGTGCCGGCCAAGCTGGGCGGCTACGGTGCGGTGTTTGCCACCGCGCATGATGCGTTTGCCCTGAAGGGCGGCGCCACGGGCCTCACGCTCAAGCCTGCGCAGTTCCTGCCGTTCGCCACGCTGGCAATTGGCTCGGCACTGGCGGCGTTCATGTATCCGCACACGCTCACGGGCATCTTTGCCGCGCGCAGTGCAGACACGATTCGCAAGAACGCCGTCTTCCTGCCCGCCTATACGGTGCTGCTGGGCTTGATTGCGCTGCTGGGTTTCATGGCTTATGCGGCAGGCATCAAGGTCACGAACAACAACGACGTCGTGCCCGCGCTGTTCAACGCACTGTTCCCGAGCTGGTTCACGGGCTTTGCGTTCTCGGCCATCGCTATTGGTGCACTGGTGCCGGCGGCCGTCATGTCGATTGGCGCGGCCAACCTGTTCACGCGCAACTTCTGGAAGCCCTACGTGGCCCCGGACCTCACGCATGCCGGTGAGGAAAAGGTCGCCAAGGTGATTTCGCTCATCGTCAAGGCGGGCGCTCTGGTGTTCATCCTGTTTCTGCCGACCAAGTTCGCGCTGGACCTGCAGCTGCTGGGCGGCGTGTGGATCGTGCAGACGTTCCCGTCGGTCGTGTTCGGGTTGTTCAACATCTCGAACCGCTTCCGCGCACCCGCGCTGCTGGCCGGTTGGGCAGCGGGCATGATTGCCGGCAGCTGGCTGGCGTTCTCCGACGGCATCAAGCCCGTGCACACCTTTGTGATTGGCGGTGACAAGTACACCATCTACACGGGCCTGGCGGCACTGGCCTTCAACATCATCGTTGCGGTGGTGGTGCAGTTGCTGATGGGCAAGCGTGGGGAGGAAGCCGCTGCGCTGCGTCAGGCGGGCTGATCGACGCTGCGATTCGCAAGAAGGAAGAAAGAAGAGAAGTGGCCGGTACCTCAGGGTGCCGGCCCTTTTTTTTCATGCTGGGCGAGCGGCAACAGTCAAGCCGTCGCCGAAAGAGGAATCCGCACAGTGAACGTCGTGCCGTGTTCCGACGATTGCACATCAATCGTCCCGTGATGCGCCTGCACAATGCAGCGGCAGATATACAGGCCAAGCCCAATGCCGGCGGCGCTCCCGCTGTGGTCGGGCTGTTTGGCGCGGGTGAGCGGATCGAACAGTGTTGGGAAAGCGGAGGGCGGTATGGGGTTGCCCTCGTTGGAAACGGCAATCGTCATCTGCCCGTCGCGCCCGGCCGCTTCGAGGGCGACCCGCCCCGATCCGTAACGCACCGCGTTGGCCAACAGATTGACCAGCAGCTGGCCGATCCGGCTCCCGTCCCAGGTGCCACGAAGTTCGCCCGCAAGGCGCAGATCGATCTGCGCTTCGGGGTAAGACGCGCACACTTCGTCAATGGCATCGCTGCACAGCCGCCCCATATCCTGGGGGCTGAACGTCGTCGGCAGAAAGTCGCCAAGCCGCGTGCGGGTGAAGACGAGCAGATCGTCGATCATCTGTTGCACGCGCATCGCACCTCGCTGTATGAATGCGACCGCGCGTACGCTGCGCGACGACAGCCCGTCGTCATGCAGCAGCGTTTCGGCAGAGGCCAGGATCGCGCTGAGGGGCGAACGCAGGTCATGCGCGAGCACGCCGGCAAACAGGTCGCGCATGCGCTCGGTTTTCTGGGCATGTTGCCGCACCGATTCGGCAAGCATCTGATCGATGGCTTCGTTGAACCGAGTCATCTCTTGCAGTGCGAGCGCGTGTGACTGTGGATCCTGCTGCCACCGGCGCAGCACGCTGGCGCGCAGTGCGCGGTATTCCGCCACCACATCGTTGATGTCGAACCCGTGCGAGAGGCGGTCGTCGGCATGCTCGTGGGCCGCTTCATTGAAGCCGGACTCCGAAGGCGCTCGGTCGCCCTGCGATTTGGCCCGCTGTTGCTCGGGCGTCTGCCGCTCGCGCATGTCGGCGGCAATCCGGCCGAGAAGGTCACGAATCGAATTGCGCAACTGGGATTCGGAAAGACCGGCGCGGCCGCTGCTGACCGTGCGCGCGTATTCCGTCCAGTCGTCGACGATGCCGGCGAGGTTTGCCTGGATAAAGTCGGATAGCGTCATGGTTTTCCTCAATGGTTGCGAAAGCCATGTTGAGACGGGCGATTGGGTGCAATGAGGCCATTGCCCACATGGTGGGAAGGGTCGTTGCCCGTTTTACCGCTACAAGGTATGCAAACTGCGTTCCAGTTGCTAGCCGGGTGTGGAGATGCTCTCCGCCCCGCAACCGCTGACCGCGCCGGTGCGTGAGGGGCAGCCCTGGGCACATTGCTGCGCCTGGCGCTCCTTGCGGCGCTGTCCGCTTACCTGGTACCTGAATGAACGCCGCCGCCTCTTCGTCCTCAGAATTTGGCTCTGCATGGCTTCAGCTGTGGGCCAAATCGACCTTGGATTACTCCATCTTTGCACTATCGATCGAGGGCATTGTCTCGACGTGGAATCCGGGCGGCGAATTCATGCAGGGTTATCGGGCTGACGAAATTATTGGCCAGCCACTCGCACTTTTGTATCCGCCCGAGGGCCGAGCCTCCGGTGCGCCCGAGGCCGCGCTGCATGCCGCCGCCGAGACAGGGCGGCATGTCGAGGAGGGATGGCGCATGCGCAAGGACGGTGCGCCGTTCTGGGCGAATGTCGCCATGACGGCACTGCGTGACAGCCACAACGCATTGATCGGGTTCGGGACCGTGATCAGGGACGTCAGCGACAAGAAGGCCGCTCACGACGCGGTGCTGAAGAGCGAACGCAACTTCCGCCTGCTTGTTCAGGGCGTAACGGACTACGCCATCTTCATGCTGTCGACCGACGGGCACATCACAAGCTGGAATGCGGGGGCGCGGCGCATCAAGGGCTATACCGAGGCCGAGATCATCGGTTCGCACTTTTCGCGCTTTTATACGCCAGAGGATGTCGCGGCGGGCGTACCGTTCCGGGGCCTGGAGACCGCCCGGCGCGACGGGCGCTTCGAGGCAGAAGGCTGGCGCGTGCGGCGTGACGGAAGCCGCTTCTTCGCGCACGTCATCATCGATGCCATCTACGAAGATGGCGAGCTGGTCGGGTTTGCGAAGGTCACCCGCGACATCACGGAACGGCGGCACACCAACGAGCAGCTCGAGCAAACGCAAAGGGCGCTGTTCCAGGCCCAAAAGATGGAAGCGCTGGGCAAACTCACGGGCGGCGTTGCCCATGACTTCAACAACGTGCTGCAAGTCCTGCGGGGCAATCTCGAACTGCTCGAGAGCCGGCATGGCCGTGATGGCTGGAGCGCCGAGCGGCTCAGTAACGCCATCGATGCCGTTGATCGTGGCGCCAAGCTCGCCGCCCAGTTGCTTGCCTTCGGCCGTCAGCAACCGCTCGCGCCTGTCGTGATCAACCCTGCCCGGCAACTGCGCGCCATGGACGACTTGCTGCGGCGGGCACTGGGCGAAGCGGTCGAGATCGAATCTGTGGTTGCGGGCGGCCTCTGGAATATCGCGGTCGATCCGCATCAGCTGGAAAACGTCATCCTGAATCTGGCGATCAACGGCCGGGATGCGATGCCGGAGGGCGGCAAGCTCACCCTGGAACTGTCCAATGCCACGCTCGACGACGAATATGTGATGCCACTTCCCGATGTGCCGGCTGGGCAGTACGTCATGCTCGCCGTCACGGATACCGGCACGGGCATGAGCCCCCAAGTGTTGGAGCAGGCGTTCGACCCGTTTTTCAGCACCAAGCCCGAGGGAGAGGGCACCGGGCTCGGGCTCAGCATGGCCTACGGTTTCGTCAAGCAGAGCGGCGGCCATATCCGGCTCTACAGCGAAGTTGAGGAGGGCACGACCGTGCGGGTCTATCTGCCCCGCTCCACCGGCACGGCGGTCGAGCCTGCACGCTCCAAGGCCAGCGGGCTCAAGCACGGCAATGAGACGATCCTCGTCGTGGAAGACGATGCAAAAGTTCGCGAAACCGTGGTCGATCTGTTGGGCGGCCTCGGCTATGCCGTGCTCAAGGCCAACAACGCAGAGCAGGCATTGGCCGTGGTCGAGAGTGGCGTGCACATCGACATGCTCTTTACCGACGTGGTCATGCCAGGGGCACTGCGCAGTCCAGAGATGGTGCGCAGGGCGGTTCAGATGCTGCCCACGCTGAAGGTGTTGTACACGTCTGGCTACACGCAGAACGCCATCGTCCATGGCGGGCGGCTCGATCCGGGTGTCGAGTTACTGAGCAAGCCTTACAGCCGCCAGCAGCTTGCATTCAAGATTTGCCAGGTGCTCGGAAATGATGGGTTGGACGCGACGGCAGCCGAGGAAGACGTCAAGCGGCTCGACCTCGAAGCGGGCGCGGTATGGGAGCCGGCGCGCTTGCGCATTCTCGTGGTGGAGGACGACGCTTCATTGCGTGGCGCGGTATGCGAGCTGTTGACGCTGATCGGGATCACGCCCCAGCAGGCGGCCAGCGGCGCGCAGGCGCTCGCAGCCCTGCGCGCAGGCTCCGTCGACATTCTGTTTACGGACATCGTCATGCCTGACATGTCCGGCATTGAACTCGCGCAGCGGGCGTCTGAATTGGATCGGCAGCTACGGGTGGTCTTCGCTTCTGGAAACCCCATTCCGAACCACGACACCTTTGCCTTCAAGTGGACGGCACTTCGCAAGCCTTACACGCTCGATCAATTGCAGCACGCACTGCAATCGATGATGGCGCAGGAGCGGATGACAACCGATACATAACCGAGCGTGGACGTTTGAGCGCGGCGTTTGGGCCTCAAAGACTCGTGTTCCACAGTCGGAGGTCTACCCACGGTACTCAAACAGTGGAACGCCACGGTTTTCGCTCGAAAATTTCGACCTCCGAGAGTCGTGCGCCAGGATCAAACTGTCGAGCACGAGCCTTCAACCGTGGCGATCGACTGTTTGAGGCTGGAACGCGGCTCTCCGAGGTCGAAAATTTGAAGCTCGAAGAGCCGAGCGCGAGGTGCGGACTGTGGAGAGCGACTGTTTGACGGTGAGGCTCGACGCTCGGGGGGGCGAGATCGAGTGTTTGAGGGTCGAGCGTGGGGCTTTGGGGTTGGCGCTTGGGTGTCTGAGGGGCGAGCTTGGGTGTCTGGGAGTGAGGCGCGAGGGTTTGGGGGTGGGCTGTGTGGCGCCGGGCCCCGACAAAGACAAATCAGACCTCGGCTGCCGGGCCCGTCGCTATAATCCCTCCGCTGCCGGACCAACGGCAGCCGGGCGTGGAAACCCGACATTGACCCAAGGCGGACAGCATTTTGTCCGAGACGCTTACGCACGCCTGTTTTATGGCGGGCCGGGCGGAGCAGCCTACGGGCTGGCTGGCTTCCTTGGGTGTCAGTTTTCCACCTCCGCTGTCGGGCCCGCCACCCTCACGTGGAAATGAGCGGCGGGTCTCCAACTACCCAAGGAGGCTCTATGCCAATCGCTTCATACCCCTCGCCACCACCTTCCGCCCCTCGCGCCGACGCCATGTCAGCGGCAGCGGGCAAGCTCACCAAGAATCGCATTTACCTGAACGGCGCGCTCGCGGGCCAGGCCTATCTCAAGCGCACGCGCACCGCGATGTGCACGCATGGCCAATGCCGGCCTGGCATGCTGCGCGAGCCGCTCCAGAGTTTCTCGGCTCACAGCTTTCCAGCCGTATTCGTGAAGGGCTTTGTCGATGCGATCGATGTGTACGTGTCGATGTCGCTAGGGGGCCGCGACGTCGATCCGCAAGGGTGGGATGTGCTGGCCGCCATCGAGCGGCGTGGCTATAGCGAGCAGTAACGACGGATGAAGGCATTCCGGGCCGGAATGCTTTACTCCAATCGAAGAAACGCCTCCGCGCGCCCTCGGACCGGAGTCTGCGCGGCGGGCGTCGCGTGCCTAGCTGAACATCGGATCGTCATCCGAATAATCACTACCGCCCAGGTCACTATCGTCCATCAGCCCGAGGCTGTCGTCGCGCGAGGCCGTGTTGGTATTGCCGCTGTTACCGCTGCTATCGCTGTCGTAATAGTTGTTGATGACGGTTTCCGTGGTGCCGCCCATCACGGGCTGCTGGCCGAAGAAGCCGCCGCCGCCGCTGTTGTGGTGGAACATGTTTTCGATGCCCTGGAACAGGAGCGCGCCACCGGCCACGCCGGCTGCCGTGGTCGCGACGCTGCCGAGCGTGCTGCCCAGGCCGCCGCTAAAGAAGCCCGAGCGCGCGGGTTGCGCCGGAGCGGGCTGCGCTTGCGGCGGCATCTGCATGGGGGCGGCCTGCTGCGGGGCGTAGGCGGGGTTGGGCGCTGGGCTGTTGGCGTGGCTGCCCCAGTTGTTGGCGGAATCCATGAACGACGCGCTGCGGCCGGCTTGCGCCGCCTGCAACTGGTTTTGCAGCGAGGCGATTTGCGCCTGCGCCGATGCCAGCGCCTGGTCGAGCAGCATGGCGCGCTGCACGAGCAGATAGGCCGCGTCTGGCTGGCGCGCCACGGCGTCGAGGATGCGGGCTTCGGCCTGCGGGTCCTTGGCTGCGGCGCGGGCTTGCGTCAGTTGGACCAGGAAGTTTTCCAGCGCTTGCTGTTCTTGCGGGGACATGGTGTGCGTTCCTGTCTGGTGGGTGCGACGTGACCAAGTTAGGCGTCAAGTCTTAAACGAAAATTAAAGTCCTGCAGCTTCTTGTGTAACGGCCTGTAACCCCAGGCCCCTAGGCGGCCGGGCGGTATTGGCTGGGGTTGGTGCCAGACACCTTGCGCATCAGGCGCCGCAGCGCAGTGGCGTCTTCGTAGCCCACGGCTTCGGCCACGCTGTCGATGGTCATGCGGCTGGATTCGATCAGCATGCGGGCGCGGTTCAGGCGCACGCTCTGCACCAGGGCCAGGGTGCTTCTGCCGGTGGCTTCGCGCACGTGCCGCGACAGCGTGCGTTGCGACATGGCCAGCTCGTCGGCCAGCGTCTGCACGCTGGGCGGGTTGGGCAGGGCGGCTTCAATGCGCGCCACCAGTCGGGCAATCAGCGCATTGCCGTTGGCCAGCATGGCGGGCACCACGAACGGCGCCTGCGCGTGGCGGCCGTCGATCAGCAGCACGCGCCCTACCGCATCGGCCAGCGCCACGCCAAAGCGCGTGCGCAGCAGGTGCAGCATCAGGTCGGTCTGCGCAAAGGCGGCGCCGGCGGTGGCGACCGGGCCGTCGGCGCACACCATGCGGTCTGCGTCGACCGTGCATGCGGGTTCCCATTGCTGCAGCGTCGGGGCCAGCCACCAAGACGTGGTGACGCAGCGCCCGGGCAACAACCCCGCTGCCTGCAACAGAAACACCGCCGAGCACGATGCCGCCACCTGCCCGCCCGCCGCCACTTGGGCGGCCAGGGCGCGCGCTGCCCGCTGGGCATCGTCTTGTGCCAGGCGCGTGGCAATCATCTCGGCATGGTCCAGGCCCAGGCCGGGCACGATCCAGGTGCCGCCATCGGGGCGCGGGCGTTTTGGCAGCGCGGTGGCCTGCACTTGCATGCCGTTGCTCAGCTGCACACTGGTTGCGTCGGCCGACAGCACGCGCCACGTGGGGCGTGCGGCTTTGATGCGCGGGGCCAGTGTCGACGCGGCCTGCAAGATGTCCAGCGTAGCCGCCACGCTGGTGGCATATGCGCCCGAGAGTACGAGGATGGTGAAATCCGCCATGACCAAAGTTGCCCGAAAGATGTCGAAATCGACACTGCCAGTCTAGCGGCTGCGCGGGTTCAATGCAGGCATGTCAACAACGCTCACGAGTGCCTATATGCCGAACATCCTCGTCAAGATTCCTGCAAACACCTTTGACGGCGACGCACGCGCGGCGCTCGCACGCCGCATCACCGAGGCTGCGGTGCAGGCCGAGCAGATTCCCGATGATCCTCGCCGGCGGGCGACAACCTGGGTGGTGATGGAAGACGTGCCGGCCGCCTCTTGGTGGTGCGGCGGGGTGGACGTGACAACGCAGGTGGTGCCGTGCCTGGCCATCGCCCACGTGCCGGCGGGTGTGCTGGATGCCGATGCACGGGCCTTGTTCGTGCAGCAGATGCACGATGCCTTCGTGCAGTCGCTGCCGGCGGCCGATGGCCGGCGCGTGGTGACCTCCGTGATGCTGCATGACGTGGCCGACGGCACCTGGGGCGTGAACGGTGCGCTGTGGGCGTTGCCGGATTTCGCCAGGGCGGCAGGTTATGCACACCTGCAGCACCTCGTCGCCTGAGCCGGATCAACTCACCGGAGCCCACGCATGACAAGCCAGCACCCGCAGCAAGACGACCGCCTGGAAGACTTCACGTGCCGCCAGATCACGCTGGATGGCATCACCAAAACCGTCTACGTGGCCGGCACGGGTCCGGGCGTGATCGTCATGGCGGAGATGCCGGGCATCAGCCCGCACGTGGCGCGGTTTGCACGCTGGGTGCGCGATGCGGGGCTGACTGTCTACATGCCGTCGTTGTTCGGGCGCGATGGCGCGGTGCCCGAGGCGGATGCGGGGGCCGAGGTGTTCCGCCATGCGTGCGTGAGCGCGGAGTTCCGCGCCTTTGCGGCCAACCAGTCGAGCCCCGTCACGCAATGGCTGCGCGCGCTGGCGCGGCTGGCCCATGCGGAGTGCGGCGGCCCGGGCGTGGGGGCGATCGGCATGTGCTTCACAGGCAATTTTGCGCTGACGATGATGCTGGAGCCGGCCATGCTGGCGCCTGTGCTGTGCCAGCCGTCGTTGCCGTTGAACGAGCCGGGCGGGATCGAGATTGCGCGGGAGGAAGCGGCCGCCGTGCGCCAGCGGCTGGAGCAGGAAGACCTGACCGTGCTGGCCTATCGGTTTGAGGGCGACCGCTTCTGCCGCGTCGAGCGCTTCGCGGCGTATGCGGATGCGCTGGGCAGCCGCTTTGTGGCGCGTGTGCTGCCCGACAGCGCCGCGCACCCGAACCCGCCGTCGTTCTTTGCCCAGCACGTGCCTTGTCCGCACAGCGTGGTGACCGCCCACCTGATCGACGCGGCCGGGGAGCCCACGCTCGCCGCCCGTGACGAGATCCTCGCGTTCTTCCGACAGCGCCTGTGCTAAGTGGGGGCTCACATGCGAGTGTGAGCCTGGCGCCGCGCGGTTCGGTGTAAACCCCGGGGCGCCGGCTGGGTAAATTACTTTACAACTAAACTATTCATGACTAAGGTAATACCGCATCAAACGCGGAGCCGTTGTCATGAAGATTGTCTGTATTGGTGGTGGGCCGGCCGGCCTGTACTTTGCCCTGCTGATGAAGCTGCAGGACCCGTCGCACGACATCACCGTGGTGGAGCGCAACCGCCCGTATGACACGTTCGGCTGGGGCGTGGTGTTCTCCGACCAGACGCTGGGCAACCTGCAGCGCGCCGACGCCAAGAGCGCCGCGCAGATCCTCGACGCCTTCAACCACTGGGACGACATTGAAGTCCACATCCGTGGCCAGGTGGTGCGCTCGGGGGGGCACGGTTTCTGCGGCATCGGGCGCAAGCGCCTGCTTAACATCCTGCAGGCACGCTGTGAGGAAGAGGGCGTCAAGCTCGTCTTTGAAACCGACGTGCAGGATGACGCCACCTATGCCGATGCCGACCTCATCATCGCCAGCGACGGCCTGAACAGCCGCATCCGCACCAAGTACGCAGCGACGTATCAACCCGATATCGACACCCGCCGCTGCCGCTTTGTCTGGCTGGGCACGCACAAGCTGTTCGACGCCTTCACCTTTGCGTTTGAAGAAACCGAGCACGGCTGGTTCCAGGCGCATGCGTACCGCTTTGATGACGAAACCTCCACCTTCATTGTCGAGGCGCCCGAAGAGGTGTGGCGCGCCGCCGGGCTGGAGACCATGGAGAAGGAAGAGGCCATCGCGTACTGCGAGCGGCTCTTCGCCAAGTACCTCGACGGCAACAAGCTGATTTCCAACGCCACGCACCTGCGGGGCTCTGCGCAGTGGATTCGCTTTCCGCGCGTGGTTTGCCGGCACTGGGTGCATACCAATGCGCACAACACGCCGGTGGTGCTGATGGGCGACGCCGCGCACACGGCGCACTTCTCGATCGGCTCCGGCACGAAGCTGGCGCTGGAAGATTCGATTGAGCTGGCGCGCAGCATCGGCCAGCACCCGGGCGATTTGCGTGCGGCACTTGAACACTATGAAGCCGTGCGCAGCGTGGAAGTGCTGCGTATCCAGAACGCGGCGCGCAACTCGACGGAGTGGTTTGAAAACGTAGACCGCTACGCCAACCTGCCGACCGAGCAGTTTGCGTATTCGTTGCTCACGCGCAGCCAGCGCATCAGCCACGAAAACCTGCGCCAGCGCGACAAGCGCTATCTCGAATCGTTTGAAGATTGGATCGCCGAGCAGGCCGGTGCCCCGCGCGGCCCGCAGCACGGTCCGGTGCCGCCGATGTTCACGCCATTCACGGTGCGTGGCGTCACGCTCAAGAACCGCGTGGTGGTGTCGCCCATGGCGCAGTACTCGTGCGAAGACGGCCAACCGGCGGACTATCACCTTGTGCACTTGGGTGCTCGCGCCATGGGCGGTGCCGGCCTGGTGATGGCCGAGATGACGTGCGTATCGCCCGATGCGCGCATCACCCCCGGCTGCCCGGGTTTGTGGAACACCGACCAGCGCGACGGCTGGGCGCGCATCGTGCAGTTCGTGCATGCCAACAGCGATGCGAAGCTCGGCATCCAGCTCGGCCATGCCGGCGCCAAGGGCTCGACGCGCGTGGCGTGGGAAGGCATCGATCTGCCGCTGGAAGACGGGCAGAACTGGCCGCTGATTTCCGCATCGCCCCAGCAGTATCTGGATGGCGTCAGCCAATGGTCCCGCGCGATGACGCGCGACGACATGGATCGCGTGCGTGACGACTTTGTCCATGCCGCAAGGCTGGCGGCGGAAGCCGGATTCGACTGGCTGGAGCTGCACTGCGCGCACGGCTATCTGCTGTCGTCGTTCATCTCGCCGCTGACGAATCAACGCAATGACGAATACGGCGGCTTACTGGAAAACCGGCTGCGCTTTCCGTTGGAAGTTTTCCACGCGGTGCGTGAAGTGTGGCCGAGCAACAAGCCGATGTCGGTGCGCATTTCCGCGCACGACTGGGTGGAGGGCGGCATCACGCCGGACGATGCGGTGGAAATTGCGCGCATCTTCAAGGCCGCGGGCGTCGACATGATCGATTGCTCGTCGGGGCAGGTCAGCAAGAAGGAACAGCCGGTGTACGGCCGCATGTTCCAGACGCCGTTTGCCGACCGCGTGCGCAACGAGGCGGGCATCGCCACCATCGCCGTGGGCGCCATCTCCGAGGCGGACCACGTCAACAGCATCATCGCGGCCGGCCGTGCCGACCTGTGCGCCGTGGCGCGTCCGCACCTGGCCAATCCGGCCTGGACGCTCAACGAGGCCGCACGCATCGGCTATCTCGACATGCCGTGGCCCAAGCAGTACCGCGCGGGCAAGCTGCAGTTGGAGCGCAACCTGGAGCGCGAGCGCGCGATGGCGGCGCAGGCGGCGGGGCTGTCACCGCTGGAGCAGGCCAACCGTATGCAGGGGGTTTGAGATGGCGACCCCTGCAATGCTCACCGGACACCACGCCGTCGTTACCGGCGCAGGGCGCGGGATTGGTGCTGCGATTGCCGCACAACTGGCCGCGCAAGGGGCCACGCTCACGCTGATGGGCCGCAATGCTGGCGTGCTGGAAGCCACCGCCAGGACGTTGCCCGACAGCGCCCGTGCGCAGGTCGTTACGTGCGACGTGACTGAGGAGGCGAGTGTGGCAGCGGCATTCGAATCCGCACGCGCGGGGCTCGGCCCCATCTCCATCCTCGTCAACAACGCGGGGCAGGCGGAGAGCGCACCGTTTGCGAAGACCACGCTTTCTCAATGGCAGCGCATGCTGGCCGTCAACCTGACGGGCACGTTCCTGTGCACGCAGGCGGCGCTGGCCGATGTGCAGGCGTCGGGCCGCGGCCGCATCGTCAACATTGCCAGCACGGCGGGGCAGCGCGGTTATGCGTATGTGTCGGCGTATGTGGCGGCCAAGCATGGGGTGATCGGGCTCACGCGCTCGCTCGCGCTGGAGCTGGCGGCGCGCGGTGTCACCGTCAACGCGGTGTGTCCTGGCTATACCGAAACCGACATCGTGCGCGAGAGCATCGACCGCATCGTCGCCCGCACCGGCCGCAGCGCAGAAGAAGCGCGGGCCGAGCTGGTGAAGGGCAACCCGCAAGGCCGGCTCATCACGCCCGACGAAGTGGCGAACGCCGTGGCGTGGCTGTGCTCCGATGGCGCGTCGTCGATCACGGGTCAGGCCATCTCGGTGTCTGGCGGGGAGGTGATGTGAGCACCGAACGCACCCGGCGCAAAACCGCACTCGCCACGCGAGCCTCCGGCCATCACGCCGTCGTGCAGGCGCTGGGCGACGAACATATCGGCCTGGAAGCGCGCGCGCATGTGGACGACCACATGGACGTCAAGATCTGGCTGCGCCTGTTGGCCTGCAGTACGCAGATCGAACAGCAGATCCGCCAGCGTCTGCGCACGCGCTTCAACACCACACTGCCGCGCTTCGACTATCTGGCGCAGCTTGACCGCCATCCGGACGGCTTGCGCATGAACGTGCTGTCGCGCTACCTGATGGTGACGGGTGGCAACGTCACCGGCCTGACCGACCAGCTGGAGAAGGAGGGGCTTGTCAAACGCGAGGCGGATCCGGATGATCGCCGGTCCTTTCGCGTGCTGCTGACCGACGCCGGCCGCCGCCACTTTGCCGAGATGGCTGCCGAGCACGAACGCTGGCTGATCGAGATGTTCGACGGCCTTGGCATCGCCAACAAAGACGCACTGTATGCGCAGCTCGGCCACCTGCGCGTGCACCTTGCACAGCGTGAGACCGAGCTGGACGCGCGCGACGAACAACTTCAAACGAACCCGACCAAACCATGACCGACCGCATTGACCCGGCCCTGCTGGCCGGTAACCGCCGCCCGCTGGCGGGCTATCAAGCCAAGCATTTCCAGTGGAGCGTGGAAGGCGGCGTTGCCACCATCACGCTCAACCGGCCGGAGCGCAAGAACCCGCTCACGTTCGATTCGTATGCCGAGCTGCGCGACCTGTTCCATCAGCTCAAGTGGGCGGATGACGTCAAGGCCATCGTGCTGGCCGGCGCGGGCGACAACTTCTGCTCCGGCGGCGACGTGCACGAGATCATCGGCCCGCTCGTGCAACTGAAGGCGCCCGAGCTGCTGATGTTCACGCGCATGACAGGCGAACTGGTGAAGACGATGCGTGCGTGCCCGCAGCCAATCGTCGCTGCCATTGACGGCGTATGCGCCGGCGCAGGCGCCATCCTGGCGATGTCTTCCGACCTGCGCCTGGGCACCGCGCGCAGCAAGACGGCGTTTCTTTTCAACCGCGTTGGTCTGGCCGGCTGCGACATGGGCGCCTGCGCGATCCTGCCGCGCATCATCGGCCAGGGCCGCGCAAGCGAACTGCTCTATACCGGCCGATCGATGAGCGGCGAAGAGGGCGAGCGCTGGGGCTTCTTCAACCGCCTGTGCGAACCGGCCGAGGTGCTGAGCCAAGCGCAAGCCTTGGCGGCCGACCTGGCCGCCGGCCCGACCTTCGCCAACGGCATCACCAAGACGATGCTGCATCAGGAATGGACGATGACGATCGAGCAGGCGATCGAGGCCGAGGCCCAGGCACAGGCCATCTGCATGCTGACCGAAGACTTTTCTCGGGCCTATCACGCGTTCGTCGCCAAGCAAAAACCGGTATTCGAGGGCAACTGAGATGAGCGACAAGGACTATCTGCAATGGCCGTTCTTTGACGACAAGCACCGGCAGCTCGAAGCCGAGCTGGACGCCTGGGCCACGAAGCACATCCCGCACGACCACGGCCCCGATGTGGATGCCGAATGCCGCGCGCTGGTCAAATCGCTCGGGCAAGCTGGCTGGCTGCGCCACGCCGTGGGTGGTACCGCGCACGGCGGCGCGGGCGAGACCATCGACACGCGCGCCATCTGCCTGATCCGAGAGACGCTGGCACGCCATTCCGGCCTGGCCGACTTTGCCTTTGCGATGCAGGGGCTGGGGTCGGGCGCCATCTCGTTGCACGGCACGCCTGAGCAGCGCGAGCGTTATCTGACGAAGGTCGCGCGCGGCGAGGCCATCTCAGCGTTTGCGCTGTCCGAACCCGATGCCGGCTCCGACGTTGCGGCCATGGCTTGCGCCGCGCGTGAAGACGGCACCGACTACGTGCTCGACGGCGAGAAGACGTGGATATCAAACGGCGGCATCGCCGACTTCTACGTCGTGTTTGCCCGCACCGGCGAGGCGCCGGGCTCGCGCGGCATCAGCGCGTTCATCGTCGAGACCGGTACGCCTGGCTTTGAGATTGCAGAGCGCATCAACGTGATTGCACCGCACCCGCTCGCGCGCCTGCGCTTTACCAACTGCCGCATTCCGGCCAGCCAGCGCGTGGGCGCGGCAGGCGAGGGCTTCAAGGTGGCGATGCGCACGCTGGATGTGTTCCGCACGTCGGTGGCGGCCGCGGCGCTGGGCTTTGCGCGCCGTGCGCTGGACGAAGCGCTTGCGCGCGCTACCACCCGCAAGATGTTCAGCGGCGTGCTGGCCGATTTCCAACTGACGCAGGCCAAGCTCGCGCAGATGGCGACCGCCATCGACAGCGCTGCGCTGCTGACGTACCGCGCCGCATGGCAGCGCGACCAGGGCCGCAATGTGACGCGCGAGGCTGCCATGGCCAAGTTGACCGCCACCGAGAATGCGCAGCAGGTGATCGACGCCGCCGTGCAGATGTGGGGCGGCCTGGGTGTGGTGAGCGAGCAGCCGGTGGAGCGCCTGTATCGCGAGATCCGCTCGCTGCGGATCTATGAAGGGGCGACCGAGGTGCAGCAACTCATCATCGCGCGCGAATTGCTGCGCGCGGCGGCGCCCGCCAAGCCCTGAACACGCCCACGTCCACGACAGAGACGGAGAGTTCTCCATGCCCAGCGCCCATATCGACACCTTCGCCCGCGACCGGCTGCCGCCGGCGGAGCTGCAACCGGTGTACCGCTTCGACCTGCCGGCGCTGCAGTTTCCGCCGCAGCTTAACTGTGCAACCGAACTGCTCGACCGCCGTGTTGCTGCAGGCGAGGGTGGCCGCCTCTGCATCCAGGCGCCCGGCATCCGCTGGACGTATGCCGACCTGCAGGCGCACGCCAACCGCATCGCCAACGTGCTGGTCAACGAGATGGGCGTGGTGCCGGGCAACCGCGTGCTGCTGCGCTCGCCCAATAGCCCGATGCTGGCCGCCTGCTGGTTTGCGGTGATGAAGGTGGGCGCGATTGCCGTGACGACCATGCCGCTGCTGCGCGCCAAAGAGCTGGGGCAGATTCTGGGCAAGGCTGAGATCGGCTTCGCACTGTGCGATGCGCGGCTCGTCGACGAGTTACGCGATGCCGTAGCGCAAGCCGCCAAGCCCGTGCAGACGCTGTGTTTTCACGATGACACGCCGGAAGGGCTTGAGGCCGCCATGGCACGCCAGCCGGCCACCTTCACCAACGTGGATACGGCGGCAGATGACACGTGCTTGCTCGCCTTCACGTCGGGCACGACGGGCGTGCCGAAAGCGACGATGCATTTTCATCGCGACATCCTCGCCATTTGCGCGTGCTGGCCGCCGCATGTGTTGCAACCGCGCGCGGACGACATCTTCATCGGCAGCCCGCCGATGGCGTTTACGTTTGGGCTCGGCGGCCTGCTGCTGTTTCCGATGAGCGTGGGTGCATCGACGGTGCTGCTGGAGAAGGCGTCGCCGAACGATCTGGTCGACGGCATCCGCACGTTTGGCGCGACGGTGCTGTTCACGGCCCCGACCACGTACCGCAACATCGCGGCGCGCGGGGACGAGCTGCGTGCCACGCCTCTGCGCCGTTGTGTGTCAGCGGGCGAGGCGCTGCCGGTTGCCACACGCACGCTCTGGAAGAACGCCACCGGCATCGAGCTGATCGACGGCATTGGCGCGACCGAGATGCTGCATATCTTCATCTCCGCCGCCGATGCCGACGTGCGCCCTGGCGCCACCGGCAAGGCTGTCCCCGGCTATGTCGCACAGGTTGTGGACGACGCCGGCACCCCCGTGCCGCCGGGCACCGTGGGCCGCCTGGCCGTGCAGGGCCCGACCGGCTGCCGTTACCTGGCCGATGACCGCCAGCGCGCCTACGTGCGCAACGGCTGGAACCTCACGGGGGATGCCTACTTGATGGACGAGGAAGGCTACTTCCATTACCACTCGCGCACCGACGATATGATCATCTCGTCGGGCTACAACATTGCCGCGCCCGAGGTGGAAGATGCGCTGATGCAGCATCCGGCCGTAGCCGAGTGCGGCGTGATCGGCGAGCCCGATGAAGAGCGCGGGCAGATCGTCAAGGCCTTCGTCGTATTGCATCCGGGCCACACGGCGGGGCCGGAGATGGTCAAGACACTGCAGGACTTCGTGAAGCAGACCGTCGCACCTTACAAGTACCCGCGCGCCATCGAGTTTCGTACGAGCCTGCCGCGCAGTGAAGTCGGCAAGCTGCTGCGCTACCGCCTGCGCGAACACGACAAATCATGAGCAGCTACCACTTCGAGCGCGCTGCCCGCATCCGCTTTGCCCACTGCGACCCGGCCGGCATCGTCTACTTTCCGCAATACCTCGTGCTGTTCAACGGCCTGGTCGAAGACTGGTTTACCGACGGACTGGGCGTTTCGTATGCGCAGATGCTTGGCCCGCGCCGCATCGGCCTGCCCATCGTCAAGCTGCATTGCGAGTTCAGCGCCATCAGCCGCATGGGCGACGACGTGCAGTTCAAGTTGAAGCTGGAGCGGCTGGGCAATGCGTCGCTCACGTTAGGCCTGGATTGCTGGGCGGGCGAAGAGCAGCGCGTGCGTTCGCAGCAGGTACTGGTGTTTACCGATCTCAATACGCATCGAGCGATGCCGATGCCGTCCGATGTGCGGCAGGCGATCGAGGCGAGCGTTCAACAGTCCCGATAGAACTAGAAGGAATCGCATCATGGAAGTACTCCTCCCACCTAACTGGCCGCGCCCCAAGGGCTATGCCAACGGTGTATCCGCGCGCGGACGCATGGTGTTCGTGGCCGGCATGATCGGCTGGGATGCGCAGGGCGTGTTCCACACGGATGACCTGGCCGGGCAGGTTCGTCAGGCATTGCAGAACATCGTCGAGGTACTTGCCGCCGGCGATGCCAAGCCCGAGCACATTGTGCGCATGACGTGGTACGTGACCGACAAGAAGGCGTACGTGGCGGCCTACCCCGAGATCGGCAAGGCGTTCCGCGAGCTGATCGGCAGCTTCAGCATTGCGATGACGGCAGTGGAGGTGGCAGCGCTCGTGGAAGACCGGGCCAAGGTGGAGATCGAGGTGACGGCCGTGGTGCCGGATTAGTCGTTTTCGTAAAATTGACGGCATACAAAAGAGTCCGTACCTGTACAAAAAAGTCTGTACCAACAGCGGGGTTGGGGACTGTTGACGCCAGTCCGCTCTCAACCAACTCCGACACCCCTGTTTCTCCATGCAACACCTTGGCGCGGCGCGGACTGTAGCTCCGCGTCCGTAGCCGCCAAGTGTCCGCCTAGGAAACAAAGGCATCAAGCGCGGCGAAAAAGCAGCCGAGCTACCGTCGGCCCAGCGACAGGCGCTTCGGCGCCAACTCTTCTTCAGTCGACCAATCCAATGGTCGGTCCCACAAACGTAGCTCGGCAATCCGCACTCGTCGCCATCGTATTGAGCTCAACCGTTCTGTGTATCGATGCCCATGCGGCGCTGCTTGCAAGAATCTAGTTGAAGTTCCTTATATAAGGTCACCGCAGGTATTTGCGCCTGTCGAGACCCTGGGGCAAGGAGTTCGGATTTGGGTAGATGGCAAAGCAACTGCGATTCCAGACAAGCGCCCGGCCTGCCTTCCGATTCCGTTGCGTTACAACAATCCCGAAGCCCTCAAAACACCCGCGAAGTCGCCATGGCCCTCGGCAAATCGCAAAGGACAAACGAGGGCATGCGGTCTTCGACTCAGTTGAGGGCGGCACCGCAGCGTGGGGCTTATGGATGCGGAAAAAATTTGAATCAGGTCGAGCGTACTCGGCATTCGACATTATGTCGGTCTACGCGCCGCCTGATGACTGTGTTGGGTCGATTCGCAACAAAGACGGGCAGTGCCCCTATGGCCTTAACCCTACTCAGGTGTATGCCGAACGAGTCGCTGCCAGCGTCGGAAAGAAGGCAAATGACCACCTAGATCTAAATGGGGCGAACTGCCAGGGAGGGCGAAACGGCTTGTATGCACTTTTTCGCGAAATCGCTAGCTTCGAGATCGGCGGGAATTTTTGTGGTCGAAAGGACGCGGCGTCGGGAAGAGTATGTGAGATTGATCGTGCGATGTTTGACAGGGCGCCGGACGAAGCATTCGACGCATCTTGTTCTGCCAAAGCCCAGTGAATTGGGAGCGCGGATGCGAAGCCGGAGAGGTGTCATCCTGATCTGAGGGGCTCGTCGTATGAGCTATGAACGGAACCCAGGTATCAGATCGTCGCAGGTGCAGCGCACCGACCTCGGTCGGGGCGCCACATTCCCTAGAACGGATAGCGCTGCGGCGTCGTCTGAATGGCAATGGTCCGCAGCTCGGTAAATTCGCGGATGACCGCCTTGCCGCCGAAGCGACCGAACCCACTCGCTTTAACTCCGCCGAACCGCAGTTGCGTCTCGCTCTTCACGGTCGGGCCATTGATGTGGCACACGCCGCGGGTCGCTGTTCCTCAACGGCAGTTCGAGCCCTACATAAGCGGCCTATACCGGTCGAATACGGTGCAGACGGCAGCATTCAGGACGAGTGTGGCACGGCCCGCTCGCTGACCGGAAGAGCTGAGGTATCCCCCCTTGGCGCTCCCCCTGCCGATATCTTTCCTAATCCTCAGAAAGAGCCGTGCAGATTCGTCAATGAACTCTTGCCGTTGCCCTTTCAGAGCCGCCAGCGGCTAACGAGCCCGATCGTTAGGCCAGACCACATCGGCTTTCCACGATTCCGACGCAATGAATTGCTTGAGCCTGTCTTGCAGCATGGCGGTCCAGGCAGCGGCAAAGCGGGAAGGGGGATTCTCGCGCAAGGTCGTGATCGCCACGCTCGACCGGATGCCAGGGCGGCCGATGCGATGCGCAACGAGTTCACCACGCGCGATCTCCTCCTTGATCGCGATGTAGGTGAGGATCGAATAGCCGGCGCCGGATTTCACCAGTTGCTTGGTCAGCGACACGCTGTCGACCTCCAGGGCGATGCGCAGGCGCACACCGTGCTGGATCGCCGCCTGTTCGACCAGGCGCCGGTTGCTGTGCGGCAGGCCGGGCAAGATCAGCGGAAGGGTCGCCAAGTCGCGGATCTGGTATTCGCGCTTATCAGCCTCTGAGCCGGGCGGTCCCACGAGGATCATGGGCTCGCTGAACAACGGGCGCACGTGGAACGCATCCAGCGGCGGCTGGTTGTAGACGACGGCAAGGTCAACACGCCGGTCCAGCACCCACTCCTGCAGCGAGCTGCTCAGGCCTTCTCGCACGTGCAGTGACACCCGCGGCCACTGCGCCCGAAAGTCCTGGACGAGATCGGCGCCGATCAGCGCGCCCATGGTCGGCGGCAGGCCAACGGCCAGATGCCCGCGCTCCTCGTCGGCGCTGGCACGTACGTCTTCGCTGGTTTCGCTGAGCAGGTGCGTGATCATTTCAGCGCGCTCCAGCAGACGCGAGCCCGCCGAGGTGAGCCGGACGCCACGGCCATGCCGAACCAGCAGCGGCACGCCAATCTCGGCCTCCAGTTTTGCAATCTGCCGGCTCAGCGCCGGTTGCGCGATGTACAGCTCGGCGGCTGCGCGGCTGAAACTGCCGGCACGCGCCACGCGAATGAAGCTCTTGAGTTCTCGGATGTCCATGCTTGCGTTGAGATATGCCGTGTCAGCATAGGTTTGTATGTTCACATGGTCTTTGTCAAGAAAAGACCGTCAATCTATGCTTTCTACAAATAACAAATCACCAAACTCGTACAGGAGACGGTTCGCCCTTAGGCTTCACGGCCAGTGGCGTTCACGCCCCCAGTGACGACCGCCTTTCAAGCAAGACAAGTCCAGCACGCTAGTGCCGCCTGGTAGCGGCAGAGCGGTGAATGACTGGACGCAGGAGACACCATGAAACATCTGAAGAAGCTGCATGTGCAGGTCTTGATCGGCCTGGCGTGTGCGCTCGTCCTCGGCATCGCTGCACCGCAGTGAGCCGTTGCCCTGAAGCCGATTGGGCAGGCGTGCATCGCGCTGCTGAAGATGATGCTGGCCCCGATCATCTTCTGCACGCTGGTGCAGGGTCTGGCGCATGTGCGCGACCTGCGCACGCTGGGCCGCATGGGCGTGAAGTCGCTGGTGTACTTCGAGGTAGTCAGTACGGTGGCCATGGTGCTGGGCTTTGTGCTCGTTAACCTGTTCGTGCCCGGGGCGGCGCCGATCCTGGACCTGCCGGCCGAGCACGACGCAGTGGCGCCGCGCCGCTTCTCGCAGGTTCTGAAATCGATGCTGGGCGATCGCGTGACGGTGGTCGTGGTGCCGAACGCAGGCCATGCATTCGCGCCCGATCAGCCCAAGGCGATGGCTGATGCGATCGCAACGTTCGCCAAGCGCGTGTACGCGGAACCCGCCAAGCAGTAATCGGGATTGCCTGTCATATGGAGGCCGGTCGCGTGACTTGCCTCCACGGTTAGTGTCAACGCCATTACATGGGGAGCTACATGGCGGATCAGACTCGTCGCACCATCCTCCGGGGCATCTCGGCTCTTGGAGTTGGCAGTTTGGGGCTGCGAAACGGCGCCAAGGCAGAGTCGCCAGGCGTATTTCCAAACTCCTCTGGCATTGATCGCCCGTCGCTCATCGCACCAGCATTGGCTTGCGATTCACACATCCATATCTACAGCCGCCGCTTTCCCATTCTGAATGAAGAGGCGTCGCTGCCGTTGAATGCGACGGTCGATGACTATCGACGTATGCAGCAGCGTCTGGGTACAACGCGAACTGTTGTAGTGCAGCCGGCCAACTATAAGACTGACAACCGGGTCACCCTCGACGCTATTGCCCAGTTGGGTGTCGAAAATGCGCGCGGCATTGCTGTCGTGACACCGGAGGTGACAGATCGTGAACTGCAACGCATGCATGACGGCGGAATCCGGGGAATTCGCTTCTCGTTATTTCAGCCAAAACATGCGTTAGCTCGAGTCGACATGATCGCGCCGCTGGCGCAGCGAGTGCATGCGCTCGGCTGGCATATTCAACTTCAGATGCGCGCGGATCTCATCGTCGAAAATGCGTCGCTACTGCAAAGTTTGCCTTGTCCCGTGGTATTCGATCACATGGCGCGCCTGCCGCATCCTGTGCTCGGCAGCGCGGCGCGCCAAGTCATTCTGAAGCTGTTGGATTCGGGCAAGGCTTGGGTCAAGGTTTCAGCGGCGTATTTGAATACCGCAGAGCCCGCCAAGAACTATCAAGACACCATACCGATCGCCACATCCCTCATCGAGGCTGCCCCGGAGCGGATGGTTTGGGGCAGTGACTGGCCGCACCCAACCGAAAGCAAGCATAAGCCGGATGATGCGACATTGTTCGATTTGCTCTCGCAGTGGGCTCCTGACGAAATGATCCGACATCGGATTCTTGTAGAGAACCCAGCGCGCCTCTATGGATTTTCGACTTCGCGGTGAGACCAGCACGGCCAACACACGGCTCTCGTGATTCATTTCCAAAGCGAAGCCCTTCGGCCAAGGAGATATGCCCGTATGTTATGGCTTTCTATAGTGATATGGTCTTTGTTGGAAATCTTGACTACATCTAAGCTTCTGCTGAACAAAAGCTAATAAAAGATCAGGAGACAACATGGTACGAAAAATCAAAATCGGCTTGTACTAGCCTTTATCGCGATATTGCGGGAACGCGTTGTCTTGTCATTGACGAGCAATTAGTTGTCTTTGCAATGCGCGTGTACCGACCAGGCTGGCTATCACTCCACAAAGATTCACAGTCGATTTGCTCGGATAGCTTCGTCGATCCAAGCATCGGGGCGGCTTACCACACCATTTTTTCCGCGGCGCGGCGTCTTTAGCACGTACTGATTTTCGGCACTTGAATGAACGGGTCGTGCATCTTCGCGCGATCTCCATGGCGCGAACATACGAATGATTTCGCTGGTGCATGCGCTGCCCAGCCGTGGTGCCTCAGTGGGCGGCCGAACAACAAGCCACCAAAGCCGACGTTAGTGGGAATACCGGATGATCGATGGATTATTCGGATTGATCGCAGATTGATTGCGAGCCTTTCTCGCACTCATGGCATGAACGCTGCAAGATTGCTACGAGTGACCGTGTTTCCATATTGAACGGGGATGGGTGACGTGAATTAAAAATATGAGATATGGAGCGAAATGAACAGGCCGCCAATCAGAGGCGCCAGTATCAATCCACGATGAAATAGAGAGCTTACCTTTGGGGTGTTCAATTGGGGAAATTTTGGCTTGCAATGACAGCGCTGTCATTTCCGGCGGTAGCCGCAGCGCAATCGAACGTCGTACTGTTTGGCGTCGCGGATGCTTCCGTCCGCGTGGTCAACGGTGGAAATGGCACGGCATACAGCATTGGTAGCGGTGGGCTTGCCGCCAGTCGCTTCGGGATCCGGACGCAAGAGGATCTGGGCTATGGCATAGCAGCCGGTGCCTGGATGGAAGGAACCGTGAATTACAACGATGGGACAGGGAATAGCTCACGATTCTGGAATCGTCGTGCCACCGTCAGCTTACTCGGCCCTCTTGGTGAGGTTCGCCTCGGCCATGATCTAACGCCGGGTTATACCTCTTTTGGCGAGTTCGATACCTTTGGCGTGAGCGGTTTAGCTGATCAAGGAAAGTTCTATTCCACCGCTTTCGGTAGCGGCATTGAGGCCACCGGCCTGTGGGCGCGCGCTGACAACATGATCAGCTACTTCACTCCAAATAGCCTTGGAGGGTTCTACGCGAACCTTGCCACCGCATTCGGCGAGAACGTGGCCGCCAAGAAGTACAACGGTGGACGCATCGGTTATGCAAGTGGTCCGTTGAACGTCACGGCGGCCTACAGCGTATTTGACGGGTTGAAAGGAAACCTGAAGCGCTCAGCATTGGCGGCGTCCTACGACTTCGGCGTCGCCAGATTTTTGGCGTCGACCGTACGCAATCAGTACCTCTCGGCCGCGCGGCAGGTCACGCAAGTTGGGGTTGTCGTGCCTATTTCTCCAGCTGCGAGTGTGCGAGCCAACTACACGCGTGCGAGCGAATCCGGAGCGTTGAATGGTGCGTCGATTGACCCAAACCACGCGACCCAGATTGCAATGGGGTTCACGTACGATTTTTCAAAACGAACAACGTTATATGGCACGTTGGTTTATCTGGCCAACAAGGGCACGTCGGCGTTCAACTTCGGCACTTCCCAGCCGCCTGGAAGCCGTCTACGCGGCGGCGAGTTGGGCGTGAGTCATCGGTTTTGAGTGATGCATGCTGAGATCCCGTGCTCCATCGGGATCGTTGAGCCCTGCCTTTGGGGCAGGGTTCCTTTTTATTCCGCCTTTGTGCGATGAATATCGCCCGGTATCCCGCCAGCCAAGTTTCCACCTGCGGTGAATACCCATGACGCCTGCCCGCGAACCCCAGTGCGTTCCGGGACAACGTCGCACTGAAACGATGCCAATGATGGATAAGACAACTGTTCCGGATCGAGCCCAGTATGTGAGCCTTTCAAGGTGGCGGGTCACGGTGAATGCGACTCCAAAGCACCTCCCCTCCATGCGCAAGTTTTACCAAGTCGCCTCTGCAGCTTCAATCGTCGCGTTTCTTGTCGGCTGCTCGGCATTTCAAGGGAGCAGCCCCCAGCAGGTGAGACTTGTAAGCAATCAAGTGCCTCTCATCGCTGTCGACGGTCTGCGGTTCAAAGATCTCAATCGCAGCGGGGGGCTCGACCCTTATGAAGATTGGCGCCTTCCGGCAGCCGTTCGTGCACAAGATCTCGTGAGCCGAATGACACTCGAAGAGAAGGCCGGCGCGATGATGCACGCCAATCCGCCCACGGTTGGCGCATCGGCTATTCCAGGAGCCGGCACTGCGTGGAGCATGGATCAGATCACGCAGTTCATCCTCACAAAGCACATCACAGCATTCCTTAACCGGCTCGATACCGACGTCGCGAGCATGGCAAGGCAGTACAACGAAGTGCAGGCCGTGGCTGAGCGCGACCGACTCGGCATTCCGGTGTCGCTCAGCTCTGACCCTCGTAGTCAATTTCGCTACGCCCAGGGGGTTAGCGTGCGCGCCGGCGCATTTACCCAATGGCCGGATCCAGCTGGCTTTGCCGCAGCTGGAGACGCTGAACTTGTACGCAAGTTTGCCGACAGCGTGCGTCAGGAGTATCTGGCCGTCGGCATCCGTACGGCGCTGTCGCCGCAAGCGGACCTGACAGTCAACCCCCGCTGGCACCGTGTCAACGGAACCTTCGGAACCGCGCCCCATGTTGCCGAAAAGATGGTGCGCGCCTATGTCGGCGGCATGCAAAACGGCGAACAAGGACTTGGCCCAGGCAGCGTGATCTCCGTCGTCAAGCATTGGGTCGGCTATGGCGCGACTGGGGAAGAGGGATTCGATGCGCACAACTATTACGGACGGCACCTGAATCTGAGCGACGACACGATTGAGCAACATATCTTGCCGTTCACCGGAGCATTTGCCGCGCAGGTTGGTGGGGTGATGCCCTCTTACGGCCAACCGCCGAGTGGCCTTACCGTTCGCGGCAGCGATCGTCCGATTGAACCCGTAGGGGTAGGGTTCAATCGCCAGTTGCTCACCGACGTGCTGCGCGGGCGATTCAAGTTCGATGGCGTGATCTTGTCCGATTGGCAGATCACCGATGACTGCACCACGGTGTGTCGTGATGGCGCGCCGCCAGGCCATCAGTTCAACCCTACGGACATCGCCATGCCATGGGGCGTGGAAAACCTAAGCAAGCCCGCTCGATTTGCGAAGGCTGTCCAGGCGGGTGTCGACCAGTTTGGGGGAGCCAAAGAACCCGAGATCATCATCGACCTGGTGAAGAGCGGGCAGTTGAGTGAGACCGCGTTGGATGCCGCCGTGAAACGCATCATGACGCAGAAATTTCTACTCGGTCTGTTTGAGAACCCATACGTCGATGCCGCGCAGGCGCCACGCATTGTCGGGAATGCAGCGTTCAAGGCGATGGCAATGGATGCGCAGCGCCGCTCCGTAGTACTGATCAAGAACAGCGGACACATGCTACCGCTTCAAGCAAGTCGCGGATCGCGGGTGTACCTCTACCGGGTGGATGCCGACTCGGTACGCAAGAGAGGCTTTCAGGTAGTGGAGAAGCCAGAGGAGGCAGATTTCGCCATCGTCGCCATGTCGACACCGTATGAGGTTCTGCATCCCAACTATTTTTTTGGCTCTCGCTACCGGGAAGGCAGCACGGGCTTTGCCGATGGCGATGCAGCGTTTGAAGAGTTCAAACGCGTCAGTGCGCGTTTGCCAACGATTGTCTCGCTTTACCTGGAGCGCCCGGCGGACCTGTCCCGAGTCGCTGACCATGCGGCAGCGATCGTCGGCAACTTCGGTGTTGGCTCGGAAGCGCTACTTGATGTGCTGACCGGGGTGTACGCCCCCAGTGCCCGACTGCCCTTTGACCTCCCCTGGACTCCTGACCCAGGGCCACTCGAACGCGATGCCATTGCCTACCGGTACGGCCAGGGATTGCGCTACTAAAGCCTGCCAAACACAACGTTTAATTTCTTCATGGAGAGGATCGGATGAAGTTCAAAAAAGTATCGCTACTGGCTGCTGCTTGCTTATGTGGATGGTTGTCAGCCACCACGGCATCTGCCGCTACGTTCGGCCCTGAACAGTTTGTAGCCACCAATGTCGCGCGACACGCGTCGTTCTACGTCGGCGGCGAGTACGTCAACGAGGGCGACAAGGTTCTCATGTCGGGCCAGATGTACGTGCAAGCCTGGGCGCCAGCGAAAATCCGCCACAAGTACCCGCTTGTCTTGATCCATGGACTTGGGCAAACCGCAACCAATTGGATGGGAACCGCCGACGGTCGCAAAGGCTGGGCGGACTATTTTGTCGACAAAGGCTATGTGGTGTACATGGTCGATCAACCGAGCCGAGGCCGATCGCCGTGGCTACCGGAGCATGGCGGGAAGCTGCGTACGAGCGATCTGCAGCTGGTGCAACGGTTGTTCACTGCATCTGAGAACTACAAGGCATGGCCACAAGCCGTCAAGCATACGCAGTGGCCTGGTGACGGAGCCGATCGCGGGCAGCGAGGTGCTCCTTTGTTCGACGCGTTTTATGCCGGCATCGTGCCGTCCTTGGCAGACAACAAGACGAGCGAGTTGTTGGTACAGAACGCGGCATCTGCGCTTCTCGACAAGATCGGGCCCGCGGTGATCCTGGTCCATTCTCAGGCGGGCCTGTTTGGCTGGTCGATTGCAGACGCGCGCCCCGAGCTCGTCAAGGGAATCGTCGCCGTAGAGCCGTCAGGCCCGCCGTTTCAGAATGCCACGCAGGTGACTCGTGAGTTGCCGTGGGGATTGACGGATATCCCCCTGCACTACCAGCCTGCCGCTGACAACCCCGAGGCGCTCGAGATCGAGCAACAGACGCAGCCCGATGGTGAAGGCCTCGTGAAATGTTGGCGACAACGCGAGCCAGCGCGGAAGCTGGTCAATCTCCAACACATCCCTGTCCTGGTGGTAACCGCGGAGGCGTCATATCACGCGCCGTACGACCATTGCACCGCCGCATTCCTCACGCAGGCAGGTGTGCCGACAACATACTGGCGGTTAGAGGACCAAGGCATCCACGGAAACGGTCATCTGATGATGCAAGAGAAGAACAATCTTGAGATCGCCGATCGCTTGCATCGCTGGGTCGACGCCAATGTGAAGTAGTTCCCGGTTGGTGCATCCGCGCCAGCTTCCAATCGCCTTTTGGAGAATTATCGTGACGTGTCAACACTTCCCTGCCATCGTGAATCGGTTGTGGATTACCGGGCTGACCGCTTTGATCTGCAGCGGCGCTTACGCGCAAGTCTTGCCGACGGAGCGAGTCGGCGTAGCGGGCAAGGAACTCACCGCGATCAAGCTCCCCACCGACTTCAATGTCAGCAAAGGTCGGACTTTGAGAATGCGCGAGGTGACGATTGCGCCGGGGGGCACCCTGCCGATGCATAGCCATAGTGATCGCCCGTCGGTTTCATATGTGCTGAAGGGAACTTTGACGGAACATATCGAAGGCAGCACCGAGAGCAGGCAACTTGTGGCCGGGCAGGCTTATGCGAGCCAAGGTCCGAAAGGGCATGCGTTGCAGAATCCGGGAGATACGGCCGCAGTATTTCTTGAGGTGGATCTGCCGTGATTGCTGGGGGCTGATTACGGTGCCCGCGACGCGTGGCCTACGCCACGCGCCAATTCACTTTGGGTCGTCGTGGTGTATCTCAACCTCGACGCCAGCCACATCAAAGCAGCGCTGAATGCAGATGGTGCGGATCATCGAGCGTGTCGTTGATGATGCGTAGCGATTCCTCTACCTCGTCACGCTCACTTGGCCCGCCAAGGCATACGCGAATCGCATCTGGCGGGTTTCCATCGGTCGAGAACGCCGCGCTGGAGACCGCACCGATGCCACGTGAGCGCAGATGCAGGGCCAGTTCAGAAGGGCGCCATTCACTTTTGGGGGGTAGTCGAAGCCATAAGTGAAAGCCTTCCGGGTCGGCATCATAGTCGCGGCCGTTAAGCACGTCGCGCGCAATGATCTGTCGGGCGATATTCTCCTCACGGATGGCCTTGAGCATGGCGTCGACAGTACCGTTCTTGATCCAGGAGGTAGTAAGCAAGGTATTGACCGGACTTGCCATGACTGTGGTCGCACGCAACGCGCCGGCAAGCCGTTGCGCTTGGCGAGGCGTTGGCGCGTGGATGAAAGCGATCCGCAGGCCCGCTCCAAAGCACTTCGACATACCTGTGACGTAGTACGTCAACTCGGGCGCCAGCGCTGCGAATGTGTCCGGCGTTGATTGAGGGAGCATGCCGTACGCGTCGTCTTCGATAATTGGCACGCTGTAGCGCAACGCGATTTCGGCCAATTGCTCCCTGCGCGTTTGCGACACGGTCTTTGTGCTCGGGTTCTGAATGGTCGGGTTGCAGTACAGCGCTGCCGGCCGCTGTGTTTTGCATAACAGCTCGAACGCATAAGGCAGAGGACCATCTTCGTCACCGGACAATGCCTGCAGCCGGATATTGAACTGAGCCGCTATCGCCTTGACCCCCGGGTAAGCCAAGTTGTCGACACAGATGACCTGATCCGGGCCCGACAGTTGAGACAACAACGCGACCAGGGCGCTGTGTATGCCCGGTGTGATTAGCACAGTTTCCGCCTTGCTAGCCGGGACCAGCCTTCTAAGCCAAGCCGCAGCAATTGAGCGATCTGCTGGCGTGCCGCCGAAATCCTGGTAGCGCATTAGCGCGTAGGGGTCGCTTGCGGCAAGCGCACTGATCATCGACTCCCGCAGTAGCGCAGTCATGGACGGCGGCTCCGGGGGCATGTTCATCGTCATCTCGGCTGCGGTTCCGGCTCGCAAGGGAATTGATTGAGACCGCCCGCGAACGTACGTGCCGCTGCCTGTTTTAGTGTCGATCAGGCCGCGCTTGCGCGCTTCGCTGTATCCACGCGCGACGGTCGTGTAATTCAATTGCAGCGCCTCCGCCAGATCGCGTAGCGGAGGGAGTCGATCTCGGGCGCGGAGCTGACCGCTGCTCACAGCCTCTTCGATGAGGTCGGGTATCAGCAGATAAGCTGGCTTGGAGCTGCCAGCAATGCGCTTGATCCACTGATTTGTGAGGCCTGGCACATTCCCCTCCCGTGCGGAAATCTCGAATACGGCTACAGACGTTAGCACCACATTGATTGCTTTGAAAGCACGACGATGATCGTTTTTTGGTTTCCCAATGATGGTGCTGCCGGGGGCGACATGCACTCGTTATGGGCATGCCATGACCTGTTCTGGAAGTTGGGGAGTCTCTCGAGAAAGCCTTGTATGACGGGTATTCCTGGTCAATCCGGGTTCCTCAATAACGCGATGTGCGATTGCCTGCACGATCCATCCCGCGCGCCGTACTTGATCGCTAATTGATCGCATTTCCAGATGAAGTGATTGGTATGGGCGTTGCTCGTATGAGGCGCACGCCAAACCATCTCTATCGACGGCCCGGCGTGATCAAACGAGGGAGGCGCACACCATGAACCCGCGACAGGCAACGGCCCGGATCAATGAGGAGACGGTGGAGCGATGCGAAGCACTGACCTACTGGGTTCGGTGGGCAGAGCAGCCTTGGGAGATCGAGCAGGCTTATCGTCTGCGTGAGGCCGTGTTCTGCCAAGAACAAGGCATCTTTGATGGCGATGATCGCGATGCTCTAGACGATGCGGCGCAACTGATTGTTGCCGTGCGCAAGGATGCAGAGCCCGGCAATTGTGGAGAGGTGGTCATTGGCACTGTACGCATCCATGAAAGCGAGCCGGGAGTGTGGTTCGGCTCCCGTCTAGCCGTAGAGGCGGAGTCACGCCGGCATGGAAGGATCGGCGCGGCGCTGATCCGACTAGCCGTTAGCAGCGCCCATGCACTGGGCTGCGAGCGTTTCCTTGCACACGTGCAGAGCCAGAACGTGCCGTTGTTCCGGCGTCTGCATTGGGCAGTTCTACAAGAGGAAACCCTGCTTGGTCGGCCACACCACCTGATGCAGGCGAATCTGCACTATTACCCGCCCTGCCATACCCCACGCGTCGGATTCGCCGTCGATAGGGAGGCATTGAGATGAGCATGGAAGTTTCTCAACGCATACACCGCGAGCCCGACAGACCTGCACGCACGCAGAAACAGTACGTGGCCGGCATGCCTGAACTTGCTTACACCGGCCTCTCGGAAAACTGGCTGCTCAAGACATGTGGTGATCGCCACTGGCAGAGTCTGGCCAATGAGGCCGGCTTGTCGGAGCCAGAGTTTCGTGATGCCGACGGAAACTCTGTCTATGCGGCGTTTACAGCGGTGAGTCTGCGCGGAACCGCACTTGAAGCGCTGGGTGAAAACGACAGGTTCTCGATCCAATCCACCCTGACGTCAAGCGGTGGCGCGCACTATTTCAGCACGCACGAAGTCGAAAGCAGCACAGGATCGTATGCGCGCGTTTCGATGGCATCAACATTCATCCGTCGCCAACGCGAAGGCGATAACCGTACCGTAGTCAAAGCCATGCCGATTGCGGTGCCGGGTTCGCGAAGTGCCATATCGGTAGAGGCTCAAGAAATGGTAAAGCTGCGAAGGCGTTTCAGGGCTGGCAACTGGGGAGCGCATCTAGGGCTGGAACAGCTAAGCGGTCGAGCCCATCACGTCGCCGAGTTCCTGCCTTGCCCATACAACGATTTCAACGGTGCCCACCTGCTCTATTTCGCCAGCTTCCAGGCAATGGTGGACCGCGTCGAGTGGGGCTGGAAACGCATCAGCTCTCCACCCGTTGTCGCCGCCAGGGATCTCTTCTTCCACGGCAACGTCAACATCGGAGACGTTCTTGAGTTGAGCTTCTCTATCGCGCGACAGGATAGTGGCGGCCTATCGCATTGGTGTGAGATTCGCCGGTTAAGCGATGGAGAGAAAGTTGCGGACGTCATCACCGTGAAGCGATGGAGGTCATGATGCCTCTTAAAGGGGAGCGGTCCTGTGGATGAATGCAGCTTGCGACCGAAGGCGATATACACCGCCGCTGATCTGGCCGGCTTGAGCCATCTCGACAGCCTTCCGGGGCAGGCGCCGTTTATTCGGGGCCCGCATCATTCCATGTATGTGGGTCGACCCTGGACAATCCGCCAGTATGCCGGCTATGCAGATGCGGCCACCTCCAACTTGGCCTATCGCAGAGCGCTCGCGCAAGGCGCACAGGGACTATCGATCGCGTTTGATCTGCCGACGCACCGGGGCTACGACTCTGACCACCCGCTTGCGCAGGCAGATGTCGGCATGGCAGGTGTGGCCATCGACTCGGTCGAGGACATGAAGCGTTTGCTGGATGGGATTGCGCTTGATCGTATCTCGGTCTCAATGACGATGAGCGGTGCTGTGCTGCCGGTGCTGGCTGCATTCCTGGTCGCAGGCGAGGAAAGTGGTGTGCCGTTCGATCGCCTCAGCGGCACGATTCAGAACGATATTCTCAAGGAGTACATGGTCCGGAACGCATGGATCCATGCGCCGACGCCTTCCATGCGGATCGCCGGGGATGTGGTCGCTTGGCTATCCCGGCACGCACCGCGCTTTAACGGCATGTCGATCTCTGGATACCACTTCCAGGAGGCGGGCGCTGAGCCGGCCCTTGAACTGGCGCTGACGCTCGCCAATGGCGCAGCCTATGTACGAGAGATGTGTTCGCGAGGGTTGGATATCGATGCGTTCTGTGCACGACTGAGTTTCTTCTTCGGCGTGGGCAAGACATTCTTTATCGAGATTGCCAAGCTGCGGGCTGCGCGATTGCTGTGGCATGAAATCGTCTCGTCACTGGGGGGCATTGCCGCCCGGGCCACGATGCTCCGCATGCACTGCCAGACATCCGGCTGGTCTCTATCCGCACAACAGCCGGACAACAACATTGTCCGTACCACTGTGCAGGCCATGGCGGCGGTGTTCGGCGGCACGCAGTCCTTGCATACCAACGCTTACGACGAAGCGTTGGCGTTGCCCAGTGCCGCCGCGGCAAGACTGGCGCGCGATACGCAACTGATTCTCCAGCATGAGATGGGGCTGTGCGACGTCGTCGATCCATGGGCGGGGTCGTACATGATGGAGTCCCTCACTGATTCGATGGCGAAGACAGTACGCGAGCTCATGCGCAATATCGAGAATCAGGGTGGCGTGTTGGCGGCACTGGAGAGCGGATGGATCGGTGAACGTATCCATCGGCAAGCTTTGAAGACGCAAGCTGATATCGATGCAGGTCGATTGCCCGTCGTCGGCATGAATTGTTTTTCGGAGCGCGCACAGGATGAACCAGTGTGCCTGGAGGTGGATGGCCGGCACGTCTGGAAATCCCAATGCGAGCGGCTCGAAAAGCTGCGAAAAAGGCGTGATGGCAAAGCTGTGGAATATGCGCTCGCTGCGTTGGCTGCAGGTGCGAACGATCCGCATGCGAATCTGCTGGCTTTGACGATCGATGCGATTCGCCATCGTGCCACCGTAGGCGAATGTGTCCAGGCGCTCGAGCGTACTTGGCCGCGCTACCACGCGATGCCGGCTTACTCCAGACAAGCGTATCGAGAGGGCCGAGATGGCTGTGAGGCATGGGCCGCGGCTTGCGCCGAAGTCTCCGAATTACGCCGGATCTTGGGGCGGGCGCCAAGGTTTTATCTCGGCAAGCTGGGGCAAGATGGCCATGACCGTGGCGCCAGGTCCGTTGCGGCAGCTCTTTCAGATGCCGGATTTGACGTGACTCTGGGGCCGTTGTTCGAGACGCCTGAGTCGATGGCGGCTCAGATTGCTCGCGGCAAATACGATGCCGTTGGCATTTCCACACTTGCGGGGGCCCATCTTGGGCTCATCCCAGCTTGTATTGCGCATCTTCGTCGCTGCGGTGTCGATATTCCTGTCGTTGTCGGCGGGGTCATTCCATTTGATCATCGACATCAACTGCTAGAGGCGGGGGCTGCAGCGGTATTTGGACCCGGCACCGCAATGGAGACAATTGCCTCCTTGCTGGCAGCCAAACTAACAGCACGAGCAAGAGGTTTTGCTTGTGCGACGGGCTGACGCAGCAGTCACGCGAACGATCCCACAGCGCATCGCGCAAGCTTTCCTGAGGCTGATGCGATGCTCCCTCCCCCTGCGCCGCGTGGCTGCTGACCTGCGCCTTGGCGACGCATCGCCGGTCACGTTTATCAAATCCCCAAACGGTTTGCCGGATCGGTTTTTCACCGTGTTGCATGCGGATGCCCGGTGAATCAGTTTGGCCACTCGATTGATCGCACGGGTGCGTCAAAAGTGATCGCCCAAATTGGCGCGCATCGCCTCGTTCTTGTGCATAAACACCGTTTCCGATGACCAATCGCGGTGCGCGATGTGCCCCCTTTCCCGGCCGTCCGCATCCGTGTTCTTCCGCACAGGCCACGACACATGATCGATTCATTGATCCGATCAACGCTTTGATCGTTCATTGATCTCGAATTGATCGGATGGTGAGTGGCCATGGGTGGTATGGGCGTTGCACAACGGTCGATGTCGGCCCCGCGCCGATGAGTTGATTGACTGACTTAACCACTCAATGGAGCGCAGCATGCCTGCAGTGAATGCACCAGCCCACCAGAAGGGCGACTTCTTCGTCGACTACGAAGAGAAAGTATTTGAAGACGTAAAAGCCGAGCCGGGCGAGAAAGCGCTGGTGACGTTCCATACCGTTGCTTTCGAAGGTTCGATCGGCTTCGTCAACATGCTGCAAGCGACCCGCCTGCAGCGAAAGGGCTTCGAGACCTCAATCCTGTTGTACGGGCCTGGCGTGACGCTCGGTGTGCAGCGCGGCTTCCCCACGCTCGGCGACGAGGCTTTCCCGGGTCACCAGAACTTCAACAAGCAACTCACCAAGTTCATGGACGAGGGCGGAAAAGTCTATGCGTGCCGTTTTGCGTTGCAAGCGCTCTATGGGCATGGCGAACCGTCGCTCATCCCCGGCATTCGCCCGATCAATCCGCTCGATGTCCTCGATCTGAAGCTGCTGCATCGCAAGGACGACGCGCTGATCATCGACACCTGGACAGTCTAAGGATCGACGGGGATCACCATGTCACAGAAACGCATAGTGCGTGCGGCGGCCGCCCAGATCGCTCCGGATCTGGAAAATGCCGATGGCACGCTCGCGAAGGTATGCCGGACGATCGATGATGCCGCGCGTGAGGGCGTGCAGTTGATTGTCTTTCCCGAGACATTTGTGCCGTACTACCCGTACTTTTCGTTTGTGCGGCCCCCGGTGCAATCCGGCGCAGATCATCTGCGGCTGTATGAGCAGGCGGTGGTGGTCCCTGGGCCGGTAACGCATGCGATCGCCGAGCGCGCTCGCCAGCACGGCATGGTTGTAGTACTCGGTGTCAACGAACGCGATCACGGCAGCTTGTACAACACGCAGCTCATTTTTGACGCAGACGGTCGTTTGGCGGTTAAGCGTCGCAAGCTGACGCCCACGTTTCACGAACGCATGATCTGGGGCCAGGGCGATGCGTCTGGCTTGAAGGTGGCGGATACCGCAATCGGAAAGGTTGGGGCGCTTGCGTGCTGGGAGCACTACAACCCGCTCGCACGCTATGCGCTGATGACGCAGCACGAAGAGATCCACTGCAGCCAGTTTCCTGGCTCACTCGTGGGTCCGATCTTCGCCGATCAGATCGAGGTCACGATCCGCCATCACGCGCTGGAATCGGGCTGTTTCGTGGTGAACGCCACGGGTTGGCTGACGGATCAACAGATTGAGTCGATTACTACCGATCCCGCCCTTCAGAAAGCGCTGCGGGGAGGTTGCAACACCGCAATCATTTCGCCGGAAGGGCAGCATGTCGTTCCCCCGCTGCGCGAAGGCGAGGGCATCCTGATTGCCGACCTCGACATGGCGCTCATCACCAAGCGCAAGCGCATGATGGACTCGGTCGGACATTACGCGCGCCCCGAGCTACTCAGCCTTGCAATCAACGACCGGCCGGCAACGACTACGTCGCTCATGTCTGCCGTCAATCCACAACCCCTAGGAGCGTTGCGCCATGAACTCCAGCGAGACGACGTCGGCCTCGAGCCGGCACTTGATGACTGAACTCCAGTCAGCAGGCCTGCGGCTGGAAGACCCAAGCGCGGGCGCAGCAAGCCGCCGTGGCGGTGCCGGCCCCTCCGATCACAAGGCAGTCACCATTGATGGCGTGACGATCATGGTGCCGGTGCATACGTCAAGCGCTTGGAACTCGCCTTTTGTTGCCGGCGCGGCTGATACGCAGGGGATCAGCGTTCTGAAACGTGCCGCAATTCCAATTGCCAACATCAGTTTTCCGGCGCCGCCGCGGTTCTACGGTCTGCAGACGTTGGAGGGTGTTCCGTACTCGCACATCGCAACCTTGCACAGCAAGGACGTGCTCGCGACAACGGTCCTGCAAACCTGCATCCGGTATGAGAGCCGCCGCAAGACCTGCAAATTCTGTTCGATTGGCCAATCGCTGGCGGCAGGGCGCACCATCGCGCATAAGACGCCCGAACAACTGGCTGAGGTAGCTCGCGCCGCCGTCCTGCTGGATGGCGTGCGCCACATGGTGCTGACCACAGGAACGCCCCCGACGCCAGATCGTGGGGCCGGCATCCTTTGCGACAGTGCCTTCGCGATCAAGGCGGCCGTTGATCTGCCCATTCAGGCGCAATGCGAGCCGCCGGATGATGACCGCTGGTTTGCGCGCATGCGTGCCTCGGGTATCGACACGCTGGGAATGCATCTGGAGACGGTCACTCCGGAAGTGCGCGAGCGAGTGATGCCGGGCAAGGCGACCGTTCCCATCAGCCGCTACATGCAGGCATTTGAAGCCGCCGTCGCGGTATTCGGGCGCGGACAGGTGAGCACCTACATCCTTGCCGGCCTCGGTGATAGCCGTGAGGCAATTCTTGAAATCTCGGACAGGTTGATCTCGCTCGGGGTCTATCCGTTTGTGGTGCCGTTCGTGCCGATCTCTGGAACGCCTCTGGAAGATCATCCGCCTCCGGGCACTGAGTTCATGAAGTCGGTTCTGCAACCGCTGGGGGCGATGCTGAATCGTGCCGGCATGCGGTCGTCAGACATTCGTGCTGGCTGCGGGAAGTGCGGCGCCTGCTCCTCGCTTTCCGCCTATGAGGAGACTGCAGCGTGATCGACGATCTCTGTGTGGAGGTGCCTCAGATTTCCACTTGCCGGATACGCTTGGCGACATCCGCGCGCGAGATCGGCTTGGCACGACAGCTCCGACGCGAGGTGTTCTGTCGGGAGCAGCGAATCTTCCCATCCGATGACCATGACGAGATCGACGCGGTCGCACTCGTACTTGTCGCCGTGCTCGAGCCAGAGACTGGCCCGGCAGGACCGGTTGTTGGCACCGTACGGATTCACGAGTCAGAACCTGGCATTTGGCTCGGTTCCCGTCTTGCGGTAGACGCTGCGTACCGCAACCATCGCGGTATCGGGTCGACGTTGATCCGTCTGGCTGTAAGCACCGCGCATGGCAAAGGGTGCAAGCAATTCCTCGCGCACGTTCAACTTCAGAACGTGCCCATGTTCGAACGGTTGCACTGGACGACGATGGCGCGGGAGGATCGTTTCGATCATCCCCACCACCTGATGCAGGCGGACCTTACACATTACCCGCCATGCGTGACGCCAAGACTCGGGTATGTGACGGGTGTTTTGGAGGCGCGATGAATGTTCAGAAAATTGCGGCCGATCTGCGCGCCAGCCGCGGCTTTCGCCACAAGACCGATATCGCGGGTGTGTTGTCCGCGCTAAGGCGGGGGAGTTGCATTGCGGGCACGCCCCTGTCGGATGTCGCCGTCGGCGACGACTGTGCAGCCATTCCTGATGGGGACGGCCATCTACTCTTCGCTATTGAAGGGATGGTCAGTGACTTCATGCAAGCCATGCCCTGGTTTGCCGGCTATAGCGCGGTGATGGTCAACGTGAGCGACATCTATGCCATGGGCGGCCGCCCCGTCGCCGTTGTGGACGCGATCTGGAGCGACGGCATTGAAGCAGCCGCAGCTGTGCTCGACGGGATGCACGCCGCAGCACAGGCCTACGCCGTTCCCATTGTCGGTGGCCATAGCAATGCGCAAAGTGACCGTGCACAGTTGGCCGTTGCGATTGTCGGGCGCGCACGCAGGCTGTTGTCGAGTTTTGTCGCCAAGTCCGGGCAATGTTTGCTGATGGCTGTCGATTTGCGTGGCGCGTTTGTTGAGCCCTACCCCTATTGGAACGCATCGACCACGGCACCCGCTGAACGGCTCAGGGGCGATCTTGAAATCTTGCCGCAATTGGCGGAAGCCGGTCTTTGCGAGGCCGCGAAGGACATCAGCATGGCCGGGGCATTGGGAACGGCCCTCATGTTGCTCGAATGCTCTGGCACCGGCGCTCGCATCGATCTGACGTGCGTTCCGACGCCGCCTGGTGTTCCCATGTCGCGCTGGTTGTCGGCCTTTCCCAGTTACGGCTTTGTTCTTGCCGTGGACAAAGTCAACGTCGAGCAGGTGATCTCGAAATTTCAGGACAGAAATATTGCTTGCGCCGAGATCGGCCGCATCGACGACACGCGGCGTGTCGCCATCCATGCCGGTTCCGACGAGGCACTGCTGTGGGACTTCACCGACCACGCATTCATCATGCCGCCCGATCCGCCAGTCGCAGGCAGCGCCGCCATTTCACAATAAGGACGCATCATGCCAGTGACCCATTTCCGACTGCAGTGGCCTGACGACAGCATTGCCGTCTGCTATTCGCCATCTTCCATCGTTCGAGATTACTTCACGGTCGGACAGGAATACCCCCTCGATGATTTCCTGACTCGCGCCAGACAGGCCTTGGGAACTGCATCGGATCGCGTGAAAGCGAAATATGGCTATTTCTGCTCGTCAGCCACAGATCAGCTTGCCGTCATTGAGGCGACGGCCGAGCGGTTTGGTGATCGGCCCGATGCAAAGGTTCGGTTTATCGATTTCGATGGTGGTTCCTCAGCGCATAGCAAGTAGCTGATCCAACGCGATCCCACCTCATCCACATTCGTCATCAGGAGTACCAGCATGTCTAACAGTACCCTCAATGCGCCGCTGCGAGACGGCGGCGCACAGCACCACAGTGTCATCATCGTCGGCGGTGGACAAGCTGGCCTGTCCATGAGCTATTACCTTCAACAATATGGAATCGATCACCTCGTGATTGAAAAGCATGCTGTCACACATACTTGGCGATCGCAGCGCTGGGATGCATTCTGCCTAGTCACGCCCAATTGGCAATGTGCTCTACCAGGGCATCCGTACTCGGGGACCGAGCCGCACGGCTTCATGAAGCGCGATGAGATCATCGCCTATCTGGATGCATTCATCGCCAAGGTCCAAGCGCCAGTGCTGGAACATACCGAAGTCAAGCGCGTGGGACAGCGTGACAAGGGCGGGTATTTGGTCAGCACGTCACGTGGTGACTTCACTGCGGACCAAGTAGTGATTGCGTCTGGTGGCTACCATGCGCCGATCGTTCCGCGCATGGCGGAGCGCCTTCCCAATGACGTGTTGCAGGTTCATTCCGCCGACTATCGCAATCCGCAGAGCCTGCCAGAAGGCGGCGTGTTGGTGGTGGGTTCCGGCCAATCCGGGGCGCAGATTGCTGAGGATCTACATCTTGCTGGGCGCAAGGTGACGCTGGCTGTGGGTGAGGCCCCGCGCTGCGCGCGCTTCTATCGCGGCCGAGATGTGGTCGACTGGCTTGCCGACATGGGCTATTACGATATGCCGGTTGAGGAGCATCCGTTGCGGGAGGGCGTGCGCGACAACACCAACCACTACGTAACGGGTCGCGATGGTGGTCGCGATATCGATCTGCGCAAGTTCGCCCTTGAGGGCATGGAGCTGTACGGCGTCCTTCAAGATTATCAGGATGGGCAACTGAGCTTTGCACCAGACTTGCAGTCGAACCTGGACAGTGCCGATGCCACATACAACCGCATCAACGAGAGCATTGACCGTTACATCGCAAAGGCGGGTATTGAGGCACCGGCGGCCGCTGCATACCAGCCCGTGTGGCAACCGCCTGCTGAGCGCACGACGCTGGATCTCGCTCAATCGGGAATTCGCACAATTCTCTGGTGTATCGGTTTCCGGCCGGACTTCAGTTGGCTCGATATTCCCGTTTTCAACGGCCGAGGTTACCCCGGTCATGTGCGAGGTGTAACGAAAATCGACGGGCTGTATTTCCTCGGGCTGCCGTGGCTGCATACCTGGGGGTCTGGCCGCTTTTCGGGGATTGCTCGCGATGCGGAACATCTAGCCACGCAGATTTGCACTAGTGCGAAGGCAGATGCGCTCGCTGCCTAACAATAAGTAGGTCGCCTGCCATGTCTCTGACCGGTGGTCCGGTGGCGCTGGGGCGGATGCGATCTTCTCATCGCGAACTGGACGATGAACAAAGCGCGGCGCGGAGGCCGGTGCGTCTTGATCGGCCAACGCAGCCGTTAAAGCTGAAGTCCGACTCCATTCAGTAACTCGACCGGCCATCCGAATCCACCTTCGCATTCAGATTTGAACCGCCCTGTGGCGAGTGCCTCTCTCCTATCAGGCGGCGGGACTCGAGCATATGTATGCGCGGCGCCCACTCGCCTTGAGTGTTGTGGATGCGTCTGTTATGCCGACTCTTGTTCCGGCCAACCCGAATGTGCCGATCATGATGATGGCCGCAAAGGCAGCTGCGATGTGGCAAGGTATCGAGGTAGCTGCTGGTTTGTCGGCAGTTGCGTAAACGCACGCTGGATTCCACTGCCCGTTCTTGGCGACGGCGCGGGCCGGTGTTGGCGACGTGCCAAGCAGTCAAGGTCAGCGATCTCGGCGCAATAGCGGCGGCGGGAAATGTGCACTCCGGACGTCGAGGCCCGGCTGGGCGATAAAAAGCCTGGCCAACTAGGCGCCATGCGGGTGGCCAGACTTTGTGTCTCTCGTTTGTCTGTCGATGAGTCCCCTCGGTACAGACTTTTCTTCTCGCCAAGATGGAAGCGGCTCAATCAAATCAACGCCTTACAGGCGATTTTGGTACAGCCTTTTTTGTCTGCCGTTAAAAATACGATGCCGTCAAAGCGCGATCCTTCCGCGCAAGGTGAAATCTGTTTGAAGCAATTTGGGAAATTGCGGTCAGCCTTCTTGGCCATATCGAACCGGCACTTGGAATCGAGCCCGACCGCGAATACCGACGCCGCACCGATCAGCATGCAGTACGCCGCCCCCCTGCTCATTGACGTGAGAGTCGGAACATCCCTACCGCTTCGTTGAGGCTATGGGCCTGTTCCTCCAGCGACTCCGCAGCGGCCGCCGCCTGCTCCACCAGCGCGGCGTTCTGCTGCGTCACCTGGTCCATCTGATTGACGGCCTGGTTGACCTGCTCGATGCCGCTGCTCTGCTCTTCCGACGCCGACG